>Ga0209060_10000010_pt1 | contig 936327 bp, 780 predicted proteins | sample Coa_R1_8_FD_187155 | JGI IMG/M metagenome (GOLD analysis project Ga0209060, IMG submission 187155) | Surface soil microbial communities from Centralia Pennsylvania, which are recovering from an underground coalmine fire - Coalmine... | ecosystem: Environmental > Terrestrial > Soil >... | reverse complement strand
TCGTTATCGCCGACGCTGGCGAGTGGAACGACTTTTTGCGTGGCTGCATCATTTTCGTCGGCTCGTGATCCGCTGGGAGTACCACGTCGAGAACTTCTTCGGCATGGTCCGCCTCGGCTGCATGCAAATCCTGTTCAGGTATTTATGAGACCAGGTGTAGAAAGGGATTGGTCATCAACATTCACCATCCAGAAGAAGCATTGGCGAAGATTAACGAGGTTCGCGTAAATGGGGTACTGTACAGGGACTCTTTCGTTTCAAAGCTGCACGGCTGCTTTTCGAGCTTTCTTGAAGACCTCCGAGAGAACCACACAGACGGAGAAAAATGGAAACTACCAGAACGGAAAATTTGGTGGATAGCATGGCTTAGTGACTCTGGCTCTGTCCTGAAGTGGGCGGAGGGATTCGCCGCGAACCAGACTGTAGCGAAGGAAGAGTAGTCCGGCAACACTGGGAACCCGGAATCGAAAATGCCCGAACCTTGCTTCTACTGTGGTTCCGACACGGGTACGCCCTCCGAGGAACACGTCATCAGCGCGGCACTCGGATGCAAAGAAGTCTTGCGAGTCGGCGTATGCAAACAGTGCAATGATGTGTTCGGACATGAATCTGAAGGACCCTTTGTCAATGCACTTGCCCTGTTCAGAAATTTCTTCCGAGTTCCGAATCGCGAGGGCAATGTGCCAGACCTAGATGTCAGTGGGCAGCTTGATGGAGAGACGAGACGCTTCCCCCTTAAGATCACTGGCGATGGTCGCGTCATAATCCCGCCGCAACCGATTCGAGATGACAAAACACCGATAACCAATGAAAGGGAGTACCGGATATTTGCTAAGAAGGAAGAACTTGTCATTGAGAAAAATCTTCGAACGAAGCACCGTGACCTAATCTGGCGGCGACTCGAACAACAAGGTGGCATTCAGAACGTCAACGTGTCTCTGGAATTTGATGGAGCAATTCTTTGTAGCCCCAAAGCCAATCGAACCGTCGCGAAATATGCGCTGAACCTGCTGGCGTTTTGCTATGGGTTGACGTTCGTTACTGACAAATTCCGCTCTCTCAAAGACTTCGTGCTGGGCAAAGGTACCCACCAAAGAGTAGGTGTTCTGTGGAATCCTGCATTTCTCAATTCACTGCCCTTCGCGGTGCCAAAACATCTTTTTATCGTCTACGTTGATGCTGCTGCGCACTGCGTCACTGTGTTCATGTGGCTTTTCTCGCTGTTCCCTTACGCGGTCGTGATTGAAGAACCGGAAATTTCGGTTGAGTCATTTTGGAGTGCTGCCATAGACCCTTACGATGGCACTTTTACACCGTTGTTTATCGGTGCGGTTATTCATGGATCAGGAGCGGCAATCGGTAGTAATTTTCCACTGCTGGAGCGAGAAGTAGCCCGACAGATACAGGCTCTTTCGCTTGGGGGCACTGAGCAAGCGGCATCGGTCGCCCGAAATGCTATGCGATTTATTGAACAAATTCGAGCCGAATCCGAATTCGGGACTTTACACATCTGCTACAACTGCGGTCGCGTGCTCGAACAGATTTCCGATCAATGCAAGTATTGCGGGCATTCCCCTAAACCGAACACTCAACCATCCTCTGGAGCCGTTGAGCCGGACAAGTCAGGATAAGAACGCGCATGAATCGTGGGCCGGTCGGCTTCTTGCGCGGAGAGGAATTGTAACCCGGATGCCCGTGCCAGCTTGCCGCGGGAAACCCGCAGGCCTTGCCCGCGTTCACGGTATTCTGGACGAAACAAGTTCCTGCAAGGAGTGCGCCGATGCCGGCACGAATGCCATCTATTTTCTTTGGCCACGGAAATCCAATGAATGCCGTGCTGCGGAACTCCTACACCGAGCGGTGGCGCGCGATCGGCGCCACCCTGCCTCGCCCGAAGGCCGTCCTCTGCATCTCGGCGCACTGGTACGTCCAGGATGCAGCGGTGACGGTCAGCACTGCGCCACGCACCCTCCACGACTTCGGCGGTTTTCCGCGGGAACTCTACCAGGTGCAGTACCCGGCACCCGGAGATCCGAACCTCGCCCGGCGCGTGCGGAACCTGCTCGCTCCTTTGCCCGTGCGGCTGGATGAAAGCTGGGGACTCGATCATGGATCGTGGGCCGTGCTGTGCCATGTGTATCCCGAGGCCAGCATCCCGATCGTGCAACTGAGCATCGACGAGACCCAGCCGCCATCGTTTCACTACCAAATCGGCCAGCGCCTTGCCCCGCTGCGCGACGAGGGTGTGCTCATTGTCGGCAGCGGCAACCTGGTGCATAACTTGCACGCCTATGCGTGGGGGCGGCATGCGCAGGAGCCCTACGGCTGGGCGGTATCGTTCGAGAACCGGGTGCGGGAACTGCTGCTGGCCGAGGAACACGCACCCCTGGTTGACTACGAAGGAAAGCTGGGGCGCGAGGCGTTGCTGGCCGCGCCCACACCCGATCATTACCTGCCCCTGTTGTATGTAATTGGGGCTCGCGCCGGTTCTGAACCCGTTTCCTTCCCGGTTCAGGGCGTAGACGGCGGCTCTATCTCGATGCTCGCCGTGCAGATCGGCTAGAGTCCCACACGGGGGCAAACCGCCCCACGAAAGCCGTATTCTCGCTGCAGCTGGCTGGCTTGCCCAAGTCGCATCGACCTGTTCCAATCCGGAAACTCGGCGCCGCGCTCCTCACTGACCGCTGCTCCAACATAGTTTTTCCCTGTCGCAACGCCGCCGAATCCGACTATGCTGCCCAGGGGGTCCGAGGTTCGATACGAAACGGGCTCACGGAGACGACCATGACGAGTGCCACTCAACGTTCGATTTTCCGCTGGATTCATATCCTGTTTGGCATTCCGATACTGGGCTACATTTACAGCCCTTTTGAAAAGCTTCCCGGCTACGCTCCGCCCACCCGCTACGTCTTCCTTCCGGGCATGGTCCTCACAGGGCTGTGGATGTGGAAAGGCCATGTTGTTGAGACAACTCATCTCGAAGGGATCCGTTCAACCGAACGCTGCCGAGAACCCTTAGCTCGGGTCCATACACTTTTGCCGGGGTTGGGACGGCGGGACCCGCGTCGCAGGCGTTGCGGCTGGACCGCAGTCCCGGTTCGGCGGGGCAAGCCAAATGGCTTCTAGTCGTGGGGTTGCAGGTTCCGTCGAGCATGGCTAGATTAACATTGAGAATTTGGAGGCGCCATGAAAGATTCCAACCCCGTGAATTCTGCCTCTGCCATTCTCGACGCGAGGATCAGGGAGCTTGGCGACTGGCGCGGGAAGACGCTGGCCAGGGTGCGCGCAATCATCCACCAGGCCGACCCAGGAATCGTGGAGGAATGGAAGTGGGTCAAGCCGACCTCGCCGGGGGTTCCTGTTTTCTCCCGCGGCGGCATTGTCTGCACCGGAGAGACCTATAAGAACGTCGTCAAGATGACGTTCGCCAAAGGCGCGGCGTTAAAGGACCCCGCGCGTCTGTTCAACTCAAGCCTCGAAGGAAATGTCCGTCGCGCCATTGACCTCCACGAGGGCGACACGATCGACGAGGCCGCTTTGAAGGATCTGGTCCGCGCGGCCGTGGCGCTCAACCTCAAGGGCAAGAGCAAGCCCAAGCCCGGGCGAAGTCCCCGAAAGCGGGCTGGCTGACTCCTTCAGAGGTCCAGAGAATTTGAAGGAATGGCGGGCCCTAGAGGACGATTTTAGAACTCTCGTACTTGCCGAAGAGTCCGCCTCCGATTGCCTTGACCACTGACCGTCACCGCGGCAAAGTCCGATCAGTCAGATATCACCGGACGCAGATGTCGATCGTGACCGTAGAGTCTTTTCTTAAACTGTTGCGAAATTGAGACTTCTCAGGTATGAGCTGCTGCTAAAAGACCGGGCAGGACGGATTCGGTCTAAGCCGTGCCTCCAACACCGTGAACTTCGGCTCCGATCGCAAGCTTTCAAAACCAGGATCGGTACACTGTCAACGGCCCGCCAGCCGCCACATCCAGCAATCCCCACGGTCTCACTGCGGGCACACCGACCAGTAGCCCGACGTGCATCACCCAACTCGGAGGAACTCAGATTATTGTGTTCCAACACGGAGTTTTTTCCAGCGCTAAGACTTGGGACCGCATGAACAACTGGCTCAACCAGGACTTCCGCTTCGGAACGGAGACAATTCCGAGTCTCAGCTCAACCGATAGCTGTGCCACGTCAGCGGAAAATGGGACAGTGCGGGTCTTCGTTAATCCGGATCAGGTAAATGTCGCGAACACAGTGCTTAATTCGAGTTCCCTCCTGGGGTCTTCACGCTTCGGAGGCCAGTTTCAAGATCCCCGTTGGCGGGTAAATTCCTTCACTCCGGGAATCATCGCCTGGCACGAGTTCGGTCACGTCTGGGGCTACATCAATGGGAGATCTCTCGACCGAACAAATCCAGAAGCGTTCGCATGGGAAAATCGAATGCGGGAACAACTTTACGGTCCGATCGGTCCAAACAATGCGCCGCGAGTCTCGCACTAGGCGGAGTCATGAATCTGAAACGAGTGCCGATAGTATTCCTCGGATTGGGAGTCCCGTGCGATTGAGTGGGGTCAAGATGCTGTCGAGATCGTGAGAATTCAAGATACAAACAAGCCCCGCTCTCCCGAGCGGGGCTTTTCGCTACCAGCTACGAGCCATCAGCCACTGGCTAGTACATGTCCCCCATGCCGCCGCCATGTCCGCCCGGCATCGGAGCTCCCTTCTTCTCTTCCGGAATCTCCGACACCAACGCCTCCGTCGTCAGCATCAGCGACGCGATCGACCCGGCATTGGTCAGCGCCGTCCGCACCACCTTCGTCGGATCCAGCACCCCAGCCTTCACCAGGTCCTCATACTCGCCCGTCTGCGCGTTGTAGCCGAACGTCGGTTCCTTCGCTTCCGAAACCTTGCCCAGCACAATCGCACCTTCTTCGCCAGCATTCTCGGCGATCATGCGCAGCGGCTCGGTAATTGCCCGCTTCACAATGTTCACGCCGATCTGCTCATCGCCTTCCACCTTCAGCTTGTCCAGAGCCTGCACGCAGCGCGCCAGCGCCACGCCGCCGCCCGGTACAATGCCCTCTTCCACGGCCGCGCGTGTGGCATGCATCGCGTCCTCCACCCGAGCCTTCTTCTCCTTCATCTCGGTTTCGGTCGCCGCTCCCACCTTGATCACGGCCACGCCGCCCACCAGCTTCGCCAGCCGCTCCTGCAGCTTCTCGCGATCATAGTCCGACGTCGTCTTCTCGATCTGGCTGCGGATCTCCTTCACCCGGCCTTCGATCTCCGGATGCTTGCCCTTGCCCTCGACAATCGTGGTGTTGTCCTTGTCGACGGTGATCTTCTTCGCCTGGCCAAGGTCCGACACCTGCACGTTCTCCAGCTTGATCCCCAGATCTTCCGTGATCGCTTTGCCCCCGGTCAGGATTGCAATGTCCTGCAGCATCGCCTTGCGACGATCCCCGAACCCGGGCGCCTTCACCGCGCACACCTGCAACGTCCCGCGCAGCTTGTTCACCACCAGCGTGGCCAGCGCTTCGCCTTCCACGTCCTCGGCAATGATGATCAGCGGCTTGCCGCTCTTGGCGATCTGCTCCAGCAGCGGCAGCAGGTCCTTCATCGAGCTGATCTTCTTCTCATGGATCAGGATGTACGCGTTCTCCAGCACCGCTTCCATCCGCTCCGGATCGGTCACGAAGTACGGCGACAGGTATCCGCGGTCAAACTGCATGCCCTCGACCACTTCCAGCTGCGTCTCCAGCGTCTTCGACTCTTCTACCGTGATGACGCCGTCCTTGCCGACCTTCTTCATCGCTTCCGCAATGATCTTGCCGATGGTCTCGTCGTTGTTCGCCGAGATCGTGCCCACCTGCGCGATCATGTCCCCCGAGACCGGCTTCGAGAACTTGTCCAGTTCGCCCTTCTCGCGGTTGCCCTCTTTGTCCAGCTTGCCGCAGATCACCGCGACCGCCTTCTCGATGCCGCGCTTCAGCGCCATCGGGTTTGCGCCGGCCGCAACCGTCTTCACGCCTTCGCGATAGATCGCCTGCGCCAGAACCGTCGCCGTCGTCGTGCCATCGCCCGCGACATCCGAGGTCTTGGAAGCGACTTCGCGCACCATCTGCGCGCCCATGTTCTCGAGTGCATCTTTCAGCTCGATTTCCTTCGCCACGGTGACGCCGTCCTTGGTGATGGTCGGCGACCCGAACTTCTTTTCGATAACGACGTTGCGTCCCTTCGGACCCAGCGTGACCTTCACCGCGTCCGCCAGTAAATTGACGCCACGAAGAATCGCCTGTCGTGACTCTTCGCCATGAACAATCTGCTTAGCCATTGCTTTTTCTCCTGAAGTCTAATTTCGATTTGAGAATCGTTGCAGGCTCAATGCCCGCGAGAACAGATCCCTGGCACAGACTGCACGCTCGGGATGACACCAGCAGGCTCACACGCCCGCTCAGCAGCGTCTATCTGCGCGACCCCGCCAGTTCCTTCTTCGCAGGAGCGCCCGACAGAATTCCGAGCACTTCCTCTTCCCGCATGATGATGAAATCCTCACCGTCAATCTTGATCTCGGTGCCGGCATACTTCCCGAACAACACGCGGTCGCCTTCCTTGACCGCCAGAGGAAACACCTTCCCCTCATCATTCGACTTGCCCCGGCCGACGGAGATAACTTCTCCCTCCTGGGGCTTATCCTTGGCCGAATCCGGGATGATGATCCCGCCACGGGTGGTTTCGGCTTCTTCGACTCGGCGGACCAGGATGCGGTCGTGCAGGGGAGTAAACTTGGTAGCCATGGTGATGCTGACTCCTTTCGTATGCGTATGGTGTTGTGACTGGTTAGATTGCTGGGCGCCGCTGTTAGCACTCGCGCCCGACGAGTGCTAATGGTACCGGGTTGAGTACCCGATTGTCAAGTGGGAGCTGGTTAAGCAGGGTGGCAAATTTGCCAGGTGTTGGGCGTGACAGCTGGTGAGAATACGCATACAATGTGGGGCCTATGGCTAAGAGAATGAACGAGTTTCGGGTAAGAAGTGGAATCGATCCCAGGGTAGGTTCCCCGGTTCCGTTGTGGTCGGTCGGGCCGGTCGGCCGGAAGCGCCGGCAAGCTGTCGAGAGCGGACCCGAGCCTGGGCGCGCTACTGGCTCTACAGGGGAGGGGATGTCGAACCCGGGCATCCTGTTGCGGATGATTCTTGGGGGGGTGCTCGCCATGGTGGCTTTGGCGAACGTGCTGTCGGTCGCGGCTTCGGGAAGCGAGCCAACGGCGGCGCTGAGCTTTCTGGTTCTCAAGGAGGACAATGGGAAACCCATCCGCAACGCCGCCGTCGTACTGCATCCTGTGAATGCCAAGGGTAAACAGGGGCGCGGGGGATTTGAGCTGAAAACAGATGCCGACGGCAAGACGCACTTTGAAGGCGTACCCTACGGGAAGATGCGGGTGCAGGTGCTGGCCCCAGGCTTTCAGACCTATGGCGAAGACTTCGATATTGGGGAGCCGGAAAAAACGATCACGATAACGTTAAAGCGACCGCAGAAGCAGTTTTCGATTTACGAGAACGCCCAGGGAGCGGCAAAGAAAGATGCCCCCGAAGAGAAGAAATAGTCGACGGGGTGGTGACGGCCATTTCCGCCGGGTTCGCGTTTGGTTGAAGGCCGGCGGTTTTGTGATTCGAATGCGGTGAAGTAAGAGAGGACAGGGAATCTGCTGGCCTTGTCCTTGTGAATGACCAAGTTTGCCTCAGGACTTTCGAACCATCCCTTCCTGGCGGTATCGACGATGGTAACCACGCTGTTGCTGACTTCGAGGTATTGCCACTTCCCAAGTTGCCGCCACTGCCAAAGATCAGGATGAACTGGGTGACGACAAAGGATCTCCAATGATACTTTGGCGGATCCGAAGAAAGAGGCTAAGACGCCAAGGGCGCTCAGGATCACTGCGGACAACGACTTGAGTCTGAGCCGCCAGGTTCAAGCGCCAAAGCTGCGCACGAACTCCACCAGGCTGCGGACCGCGATCCCAGACGGGCCTTTTGCGATCCAGGGCTTGGCGTCCTCAGTCCAGGCGGTACCGGCGATATCGAGGTGGAGCCAGGGTGTGTCCTCGGCAAATTCTTTCAGGAACATGGCGGCGGTGATGGCGCCTCCCCAGCGCCCGCCGGAGTTGACGATGTCGGCGATACTGGATTTGATGACCTCTTTGTATTCGTCGTCGAGCGGCAAACGCCAGAACTTCTCTCCGGCCTGAGCTTCGGCCTTGGAAAATCGTTCGTACATCTTTTCGTCGTTGGCGAAGATGCCGGCGTTGACGTAGCCCAGCGCCACGACGACGGCGCCGGTGAGGGTAGCGGCGTCGATCAGGTGAGTGCAGCCCAACTGCTTCGCATAGTGGAGCCCGTCGGCCAGGACAAGGCGGCCCTCGGCGTCGGTGTTAATGATCTCGATGGACTTGCCCGACATGGCAATCTGCACATCGCCGGGCTTCTGCGCCTTGCCGGAGGGCATGTTCTCGGTGGCGCAGACAATTGCGACAACCTTAACTTTGGGTTTGAGCAGAGCGACGGCGCGCATGGCGCCGAGCATGGCGGCGCCTCCGGCCATGTCGTACTTCATCTTCTCCATGCCGTCGGCGGGCTTGATGGAAATGCCGCCAGTATCGAAGGTAATTCCCTTCCCGACCAGGCCGAGCACAGGCTTCTGAGGAGCGCCTGCAGGCTCGTACTTAAGAATGATAAGGGCCGGAGGTTCGTCCGAGCCCTGGGCCACACTCCAGAAGGCGCCCATCTTCAGCTCTTTGATTTTGTCGGCGCCGTAGATCTCGCACTGGAGGCCGACTTGCTGTGCCATTTTCTGCGCATGCCCGGCGAGAATGGTGGGGGTCATGCGGTTGGAAGGCTCGTTGACGAGTTCGCGGGTGAAGTTTTGCGATTCTCCGATGATGCGAGCTTCGTCGAGCGCGGACTGCAGTTTAGCTGACTCGCCGGTAGCAACGAGGGTGAGTTCGTCGATCTTCTGGTCTTTGCGGTCGCTCTTATAGGTGTCGGGTTCGAAGTTGCCGACGAAGGCGCCTTCGACAACAGCCTTAATGGCGACCTCGGCGGGCATCGCGTTCTGGGGCGCGATGAAGGTCAGAGCGCGCAATCCGCGGGATTTGAGGGCCCGCACAGCGGTGCCCGCGACGCGGCGGAGATCGAATCCGGAAAAGGCCGGCGCTTTGCCGCCCCCGACAATGAGCAGGCGCTTAGCCTTCAGGCCTGCGGGATGGTGCAGGAGAGTAGTCTCCAGGCTCTTGCCGGCGACCTCCCCGCTGGCGATGACTTCAGCGGCGGCTTGTTTCACGGCGGGGTCGGTGGTCTCAAGGCTGACTTCGGGCTTGTCTTTGCCTCCGCGATCGAGCGCGACGACAACGAGACATTCGGTAACCAGCTGCGAAGGATTTGCGGGGGAGAGTGAGGTTTTCATGGGCCTCCTCATTCTCTTCGGCGGCGACAGAAACTGCAAGGCATGGGAACCGCGGAGTTCACCGGAGACGTGTCACAGCGATGTAACCAGGTGCTGACGCGAAAGGGGCCAAGGTTTTACCCGGTCGAGACACGGGCGTGACAACCGCTTATCCGTGCGGGAATAGCCTCCAAACAACAGTCGGACATCCCGAAACAGCCCCGGGACCAATACGAATTGGTGGAGGACAAAGCGGTGAAACGATTTCTGACTTTTGTACTGGGCACAATGCTTGCGCCTGCCGCGCTGCTCGCACAGCAAAACAGCTACACGCAAAGCAACCTGACGGCCAACCAGGCCGGGGTGGCGAATCACACCGATGCACAGCTTTCCAACCCCTGGGGCATCTCGTTCATCCCGGGAGACGTCTTCTGGTTAGCAAACAACAACGGCGGGACCTCAACAACCTACGATGCGGCGGGGAACAAGCAGAGCATCACGGCCGGCATTCCGGTAGCGGCAAACAATCCGTGCAGTCCGGGATGCCCGACCGGGACGATCGCCAACACGGTGGCAACTGATTTCGGCGGAGCGACATTCGTGTTTGATACCGAGGACGGGATCATCGCGAGCTGGAATGGGACCGCCAACGCGGTCACCAAGGTGGACAATTCCGCGGCCGGAGCCGTTTACAAGGGTCTAGCCTTCCTGCAAAACGGACAGGGCGACTTCCTGCTGGCAGCGAATTTCCGCAGCGGTCAGATTGAGGTCTATGATCACAACTTCCACGCGACGACGCTGAGCGGCGGAACCTTTACGGATCCCAATCTTCCGATGGGCTACGCGCCCCACGGCGTAAAGGTCCTGAATGGCCAGGTCTTTGTTGCCTACGCGCAACAGGATGCCGCCAAGCATGATCCAGTGGTTGGTGCCGGCTTGGGTCTTGTCGATATCTTTCGCAGCGACGGCAGCTTCGAGCGCCGCGGCATGACCGGGGGCACGCTGAACGCTCCCTGGGGCATGGTGTTGACACCGGCGAACTTCGGGCAGTTTTCCAACGACATTCTGATTGGAAACTTCGGTGATGGAAAGATCAATGCCTTCGACCCCACGGGGCAGTTTCTGGGCCAGGTGATGGACGCTAATGGCGCGCCGATCACGAACCCGGGCTTGTGGGACCTGGTGTTTGGCGCGGGCGGAACGGGCGATCCCAATACGCTGTACTTCACTGCAGGCGGGGCCTCGCAAACGAGCGGATTGTTCGGAACGCTCGTGCCGACGCTGGTGGCGGGCCCGGATTTCGCGCTGCAGCTTTCGGCGACGGCGGCCACGGTGGCGCGGGGCGGCTCGACCAGCCTCAACATTGCCTCGACGGCCTCAGGGGGATTTAACGATCCGATCAGCTTGTCATGCACTGGCCTGCCAACCGGCGTGACCTGCGCGTTTTCGCCGACCAGCATCACCCCCGGCGGAGCCGGCGCGCAGCTGACGATCTCCGTGGGTTCGAGCTACGTTCCGCCCAACCCCTACACGATGTTCGGATCCTTCTTGGGACTGGGGCTGTTGGGAGCAGTTGTGAGCCGGCGGCTGACCCACTCTCGGTGGCCGTGGGCGGCAGGCGGGATGGTGGTCGTACTGGCGCTGCTGCTGGCAGCCATCGGGTGCGGGAGTTCCTCGAACGGACGCACCGCGCCAGGGACGACCATCATGGTAGTGGGGACGTCTGGGGGCGTCTCCCACTCCGATCCATTGATGCTCACGATCCAGTAACCAGGGTGTTCGTTGGGGTGTAACTCTCTCCTAAGGGTCCGGAACACTTCCGGACCCACTTTTTGGTCTAGTGATCTTACGGGCGGTGGCGGCCGCGGGCAATGGCCTCGCGGGCTTCCTTGTCGGCGGTGCGGCGACGCTCGGTTTCACGCTTGTCCCAGAGCTGTTTGCCCCTGGCGAGTGCAAGTTCCACTTTGACGCGGCCATTCTTGAAATACATGCGCGTCGGAATGAGGGTGAGGCCCTTCTGCTGAGTGCGGCCAATCAGCTTGCGGATCTCTTCCTTGTGGACGAGCAGTTTGCGGGTACGCAACGGAGCATGATTGAAGATGTTGCCGTGCTCATAGGGGCCGATGTGGGCGTTCAGCAGCCAGAGCTCGCCGTCTTTGACCAGGCCGTAGGAGTCTTTGAGGTTGGCGCGGCCAGCGCGGACTGATTTTACCTCGGTGCCGGTAAGGGCGATGCCGGTTTCAAATTTTTCGAGCAAGAAGTAGTTGTGGGCCGCGATCCTATTGACAGCGGCGTCTCTTTGTCCGGCGGCGGTCGGGTCGCGGCGCGGATTCTTCTCCGGGCTGGGCTTGGTCTGATGGGCGGATCGACGGGCCATAACTGGAGCCAAGTTATCATAGGCTTGCGGCTGGAGCGTCCGGGAGCCGTGACCGGTCGCTCCAGCCGCCCTCCCCCTGGTGAGTTTTTTTTGAGTTCCGTCGGCGGGCGCGACCCGGGGACAGAACCAGCACTCCTGGGACTACGACCAAAGAGTGTAAATGCCGACGAAACAGTAACTTCGGAACTAAAGGGAGGCGATGCTATAATCGCGCTGCTTCCGTGTGTTTCTGCTTGAAACGGGCGATGCAATCCCCCCGGGGCGGTGTCCCGCCCGATCCCGCTTGCTTACGAGGAATGACCGAATGAGACGTTTTTGGAGCCCGGCGACACTGTTAGTTGTCGTCCTGGCGGTGAGCCTTCCTGCGGCCGCGGACAAGGCCCACTCGCTCTACAAGAAGGGCAAAGACGCCGAAGCGCGGCAGGACTACGAACGCGCCTTTGAGTTCTACCAGGAAGCTTTCCGGCTGCGTCCCAAAGACCTGCGTTACCGGACCTCCTACGAACACACGAAGTTCCTGGCTTCAGCAGCGCACGTGCACCGGGGGCAATTGCTGCGCGAGAGCGGCAAGCTGGATGAGGCGCTGCTGGAGTTCCAGAAGGCGTCGACTATCGATCCCTCGAGTTTTATCGCGCAGCAGGAATTGCGGCGCACCCAGGACATGATCAACCAGGCCACCAATCCTCCGCAGGCCGTGGCGCCGACCCCGAACATGCTGCGCAAGCGGCTGGCGGAGGCGCAGGGGCCGGTGGAGCTGACGGCAATTTCCAATGTCCCTATCACACTGAAGCTGACAGAAGACACCAAGGTGATCTACGAGACGGTGGGCAAACTGGCAGGGATCAACGTGTTGTTCGATCCTGACTACACCTCACGCAAGATCCGCATCGAACTGAATGGCGTGACGCTGGACGAAGCGTTGAGCATAGTGGCGCTGGAATCCAAGACGTTCTGGCGTCCGGTCACACCGAACACGATTTTCGTGGCCGCCGACAATCCCGCCAAGCGCAAGGAACTGGACCAGAGCGTCATCAAGACGTTTTATCTGTCGAACCTGTCGCAAGCCACCGAGTTGCAGGACGTGGTGAACGCGATGCGGACGCTGCTGGAGGTACAGCGCATTCAGCAGCTGCAATCGCAGAACGCGGTGATTGTGCGGGGCACGCCGGACCAGCTGGCGCTGGCGCAAAAGCTGGTCGACGACCTGGACAAGGCCAAGCCCGAGGTGGTCATAGACGTGGTGGTCATGCAGGTGAGCAAAGACCGGACCCGCACGCTGGGAGTAACGCCGCCCACCAGCACCAGCCTTTCTTTGAATAACAACGTCAACAGCACCACGACCAGCTCCACCGGGAGCAGCGGGTCGTCGGGCTCCAGCGGCGGCATCAACCTGAACCGCATCGGCAACCTAAACGCGACCGACTTCACGATCACGATCCCAGGCATCAGCGCCTCCGCCATCATGGGCGACAGCAACACCAAGATTATTCAGAATCCACAGATCCGAGCGCTAGACGGGCAGAAGGCGACTTTGAAGATTGGCGACCGGGTGCCGGTGGCGACCGGCTCATTCCAGCCCGGCATCGGCGGCGTGGGCATTAACCCGCTGGTGAACACGCAGTTTCAGTACCTCGACGTGGGCGTAAACATCGACATCACGCCGCGCGTGCACGCCGGGCGCGAGGTCACGCTGAAAGTGAGCCTCGACATTTCGTCGGTGACCGGGCAGTCGAACATCGGCGGCATCAGCCAGCCCGTCATCGGCCAGCGCAAAATCGAGCATGAAATCCGCTTGAAGGAAGGAGAAGTCAACCTGCTCGGCGGCATGTTCGAAGAGGACAATACGCAATCCTTGAGCGGGTTGCCGCTGCTGGCGCAGATTCCATTCCTCAAGTATTTCTTTGGGTCCGACACGCGCGACCACCGGGAGAACGAACTGGTGTTTGCGCTGATCCCGCACATTGTGCGCGGCCCTGAGGTGAATGACTCGAACCAGCGGATGATCGACGTAGGGACGGCCAACACGCTGCAACTGCGCCACATCTCGAAGACCTCGGAATCAGTGGTCCCGGCAGGGGCAGTGCCGGCGGGTGGGACGCCGGCAGCGCAGCCGGCCGCGGGAACGCAACCAGCAGCGCGACCGGCCACGCCGGCGACCAGTGCCAGTTTCCTGTTTGATCCGGGGAACATCACGCAAGCCAAGGGATCGACGTTTACGGTGAACATCGTGATCTCCGGGGCACAGAATGTTTACTCGGTGCCTTTGCAGCTGAACTACGATCCTTCCAAGCTGCAGCTGGTGAATGTTTCGAACGGCAACTTCCTGTCGCAGGACGGGCAGACGGTTGCGCTGGTGCATCGCGAGGATGAAGCCACCGGCACCCTGCAGATTACCGCGACGCGTCCGCCGAATTCGGGCGGGGTTTCCGGACAAGGCACGGTGGTAACGCTGACGTTCATGGCAAAGGCCAGCGGGCAATCGCCGCTGACGATCACGCGGGGCGGGGCCCGCGATCCGTCCATGCAGGCGATCCTGGTGAACGGTGCGCAGGCGGTAGTCACCATTCAGTAGAAGGAAAGTGGGGCACGTAGGGTCCATGCAGTCTCTGGCGATGTGCAGGAACACCCGCCGCAGGGCGTATGCCGGGTTCACCCTGATCGAGCTGATTGTGGCGGCGGCCATCATGGTGATCCTGGTGGCGATGGCGGTACCGGTCACCACCAAGGCCATTAAGCGCGAGCGCGAGCGGGAGTTGCGGCGCGACCTTTGGATGATGCGGGACGCGATCGACCGCTACAAGGATGCCGCCGACCGGGCCGCCTTTCAGATCAAGCTGGGCAGCGAAGGATATCCTCCGGACCTGGACACCCTGGTCAACGGGGTGGATTCCAACGGCAAGAAACTGAAGTTTCTGCGCCGCATTCCAATTGATCCCATGACGGGCAAGGCGGAATGGGGCCTGCGCTCCATGCAGGACGACCCGACTTCGGACTCCTGGGGCGGGGAGAGCGTGTTTGACGTCTACAGCCTGTCGGATGGAACGGCGCTGGACGGATCGAAATATAAGGACTGGTAAATGGTGCGCCTTGGCAAGACTCGGACGAGCCGGGGATTCACGCTGATCGAGATGATGATTGTGGTCAGCCTGATGCTGATCCTCATCTCGGTGGCTCTGCCGGTGTATAACCGATCGATTTTGCGCACGCGCGAGTCCGTGCTCAAGCAAGATCTGTATGTCCTGCGGAACGTGATCGACCAGTACAAATTGGACAAGCAGAAAGCGCCGCAAACGCTGGATGATCTGGTGACGGCAGGCTACTTGAGGAAGATCCCGCTGGATCCCTTCACCAACCAGGCGGACTGGGTAATTGAGCAGGAAGACCAGGACAACGCGGTCGATCCGCAAGAACCCGGCATCAATGACGTGCACAGCGCCTCCCAGCAGACCAGCACGATGGGGACGGCGTATTCGGAGTGGTGAGGCAGGCGTCACGGTGTTCGTAATCGGTCGTCAGCCGTTCCGATTGATTGCATAGCCTTCCCGAAAAGCAATACCATTGCAGCATGCCGGTAGAAACCGAGATTTCTCCCAAAAGTTACACGCCGATTCGCGCGCCGCGGGGCACCACTCTTTCCTGCAAAGGCTGGCAGCAGGAAGCGGCCATGCGCATGCTCATGAACAATCTTGACGAGGAGGTGGCCGAGCGGCCGCCAGACCTCGTCGTGTACGGCGGCACGGGCCGGGCGGCACGCAGTTGGGATGCCTACCACGCAATCGTTCGCACCCTGAAGAACCTGGACGACGACGAAACCCTGCTGGTGCAGTCGGGCAAACCGGTGGGCGTTTTCAAGACTCACGAGTACGCTCCGCGAGTGCTGATTGCGAACTCGAACCTGGTGGGACACTGGTCGAACTGGGAGAAGTTCAACGAGCTCGAGCGCGCCGGACTGATGATGTACGGGCAGATGACCGCCGGGTCGTGGATTTATATCGGGTCGCAAGGGATCGTGGAGGGAACGTTCGAGACGTTTTCGGCGGCAGGAGAGCGGCACTTCGGGGGCGATCTTGCGGGCAAGCTCATCGTCTCCGGCGGGATGGGTGGCATGGGAGGCGCGCAACCCCTGGCGGCTACCATGACGGGCGCAGCGTTCCTCGGGATCGACGTGGATCCGGAGCGCATTAAGAAGCGGCTCAAGACCGGTTATTGCGACTTCCTGGTGACCACGCTCGATGAAGCGCTGCGCATTCTGAAGAACGCGGTCCGCAAGAAGGAGAATGTTTCCGTCGGTCTGGTAGGCAACTGCGCCGACATCATCCCAGAGCTGGCGGAGCGCGGGGTCGTACCCGACATTCTGACCGACCAGACCTCGGCGCACGATCCGCTGAACGGGTACGTGCCCAACGGGATGACGCTGCACGAGGCGCTTGAGTTGCGCAAGCGCGATCCGCAGGCGTACCAGGAAAAATCCCTCGACGCCATGGCCCGGCACGTGGAAGGCATGCTGCGCCTGCAGAAGATGGGCTCGGTGACCTTTGACTACGGCAACAACATCCGCACTTTCGCTTTCCAGCGCGGCGTGAACGGCGCTTATAGCTTCCCAGGGTTCGTTCCAGCCTATATTCGGCCGCTGTTCTGCGAAGGCCGTGGCCCATTCCGGTGGGTCGCGCTGTCTGGCGAGGCCTCAGACATTGCAGTGACCGACGACCTGGTGCTCGAGTTGTTTCCGGAGAACCGCATTCTGCGCCGGTGGATTGAGCTGGCGCGCAAACGCATCAGGTTCCAGGGCCTTCCGGCGCGCATCTGCTGGCTGGGGTATGGCGAACGCGCGCAGTTCGGCTTGGCAATGAACGATCTAGTGAAGCGGGGCAAGATCAAGGCGCCGATCGTAATCGGCCGGGATCATTTGGATTGCGGTTCGGTGGCCTCGCCCTTCCGGGAGACAGAAAGCATGAAAGACGGCTCTGACGCCGTGGCCGACTGGCCGATCCTCAACGCGCTCCTTAATACCGCAGCGGGAGCGTCATGGGTTTCGCTGCACAACGGTGGCGGCGTGGGCATCGGGTATTCGTTGCACGCGGGGCAGGTCACCGTGGCTGACGGCACCGACTTGATGGCGAGACGGATTGAGCGCGTGCTGACCGCCGACCCTGGGATGGGAGTGATCCGGCACGTGGATTCGGGTTACCCGGAAGCAAAGGGGTTTGCGGAAAAAAAGAATGTGCGGATTCCGATGCGTGAAGGATGAACACCCGCCCGGGAGCGGGAAGACTCAGGGAGGTCGGGCATCGACCCGCCGAAACAGCCTTGCCTAGAACAGCAGCCTTACTGCTGGTGAACATCGGACAACTGGTGACGTTGCGCGGTACGCGTGGAGCAACCGGCGCGCGGCGCGGCCCCCAACTCAAGGAAATCGGCCTGGTCGAAGATGCGGCCGTGCTCTGCCTGGGCGGCAAGATCGTGTCTGTCGGCCGCACCCAGGACGCGCTGCGCGATCCTTGGCTCAAGAAGAACCGCAAACGTGTTCTCGAGATTGACTGCGCGGGCCAGGTTGTCTTGCCGGGGTTTGTGGACTCGCACACGCACCCGGCGTTCATGCGTCCACGCCTGGTCGATTTTGAGAAGCGCGCGGCGGGCGCAAGCTACGAAGAAATTGCCGGGGCCGGGGGTGGGATTCGTTCGAGCGTGGAACCGGTGCGGAAGGCGGGCGAACGCGATCTAGCCGACCATGTGTCCAAGGCTTTGCGCGAGATGACTGAGTGGGGCACCACGACCGTCGAAGCCAAATCGGGTTATGGCTTGACGCTCGAGTCGGAATTGAAGTCGCTCGCGGCCATTCGGCGGGCGGCAAAGAACTGGCCGGGGACCGTAGTGACGACCCTGCTGGGCGCTCATGCCGTGCCTCTGGAGTTCCGAGGGCGCTCACAAGACTATGTGGAACTCGTGTGCCGGGAGATGATTCCGCAGGCGGCGCGGCGCAAGCTGGCTGACTTCGTTGATGTGTTCTGTGACCGCGGGGCCTTTTCGGAGGAGCACGCGCTGGCAATTTTCGCGGCCGCCCGCGAACGCGGCTTGCGAGTCCGCGCGCATGTCGGTCAGCTTTCGGAGACCCCGCTGGCAAAGTTGCTGGAGTTCGAGCCTGCTTCTCTCGACCACATGGATCATGTCAGTCACAACGATGTTACGCAGCTGGCGAAAACCGACACGATTGCCACCTTCGTGCCCGGCGCGAACTACTTCTTGGGCCTGGATCACTATCCCCGCGCCCGCAAGTTCATCGAGGCGGGGGTTCCCATCGCGCTCGCGAGCGATTACAATCCAGGTAGCTCTCCCACCGCCAGCATGCCATTTGTCATGTCATTGGCGTGCACGCACATGAACATGTCGCCCGCAGAAGCCCTGGCCGCGGCCACGATCAACGGCGCCTGCGCGCTCGGCGTGGAGAAAAACAAGGGGTCGATTGAGCCTGGGAAGGACGCGGACCTGGCCCTCTTCGAAGCTGAAGATTACCGCGAAATTCCCTACTGGTTTGCGTCAAACCGTTGCGTGATGACGGTGCTGAACGGCTTCCTTTGGGATCGGCCGGCCTGGAGAATCTGGGGTGAACTACCGAAACCGCCAGTAGTGTGAGCGTTTGAGCCCGTCGACCGGGGTCCGGGCTCGTGCCCATTCGTTAAACTTTGCCGGACACAGGGGTATTTATAGATCGATGAAGCGATTCTTTCTCTCCCTCATTCTGCTCGCCTTTTTTGCTCCATGCACCTTTTCCCAGCGGCTGCCGGACATAGCCGCTCCCGAGAACTACCAGCTCACGTTCGCCCCCGACTTTTTGAAGGACAATTTTGCGGGCGACGAAACGATCCAGATACGCATTCTCAAGCCTACTTCACAGATCGTCCTGAACTCGGCCGAGATCGACTTCCAACAGGCGGTCCTCTCCAGTCACGGCATGGAGCAGAAGGCTGCCGTCACGGTCGACAAGGACAAGGAGATGGCCACGCTTTCGGTGGAAAGAACCCTCGAGCCCGGGCCAGCGACGATCCGGATTCAGTTCCGAGGAATTCTGAATGACGAACTGCGCGGGCTGTACCTGGGACGAGATCGCGATGGCAACAAATATGCAGTGACCCAGTTTGAAGCCACCGACGCCCGCCGAGCCTTCCCTTCCTTCGACGAGCCGGCGTTCAAGGCCACTTTCGACATAGCAGTCACAACCGATAAAGACCTGACCGCAATCTCGAACGGGCGGGTGATATCTGACACTCCCGGTCCCGGCGAAAACAAACACACGGTGCGGTTCGCGACCACGGCAAGAATGTCATCGTACCTGGTTGCATTGGCGGTGGGACGGTTCGAATCCGTCGAGGGCGAAGCCGACGGAATTCCCATCCGCATTTGGGGGCCGCCGGGAAGCAACCCGAGCAGTGCATACGCCCTCAAGGTGGCGGAGTGGTGCATGAAGTACTTCAATCAGTACTTCGACATCAAATATCCCTTCGAGAAGCTCGACATGATTGGCCTTCCTGACTTCTCCGCGGGCGCCATGGAGAACACAGGACTGATCACCTACCGCCAGGCAGAACTGCAGCTCGACGACAAGCAGGCGTCGGTGGAATTGCGCCAAACCGTAGCCACGGTGATCGCTCACGAGATGGCGCACCAATGGTTTGGGGACCTGGTGACCATGCAGTGGTGGGACGACATCTGGCTGAATGAAGGTTTTGCCACGTGGATGGAAAACAAAGCGGTCGGGGCCTGGAAGCCGGAGTGGCATCTCGAGGTGCAGGACGCGGAGGACACCAGCGCAAGCCTGAACATCGATTCGTTGCAGAACACGCGCCCCATCCAGCAGGCGGCCGACTCTCCCGCGCAGATTCAGGAACTGTTTGACGGCATTGCCTACGACAAGGCGGCCGCCGTGCTTCGTATGCTCGAGGCCTATCTTGGACCCGAGACCTTCCGCGCCGGAGTGATCCGATACCTCAAGCAGCACTCCTACGGCAACGCCACCGCCGATGACTTCTGGAAGACGCAGGCCGAGGTGTCCGGTAAACCGGTCGACCAGATCATGCCCAGCTTCGTGAAGCAACCGGGCGCGCCGATGATCAACGTTCGGACACAGTGCTCACAGGGCACCACGACGGTGACGTTGGCGCAGACGCGATATTTCTCCGATCGCGAGCTGTTTGCGGCCGGCACAAACGAACTCTGGCAAGTTCCGGTCTGCATCAAGGAGGGTGGGAATTCCCAGGCTGCTCCTAATTGCGTTTTGCTCACGCGCAAGCAAGAGGACTTTCCGATCCTGGGTTGCGGGCCGTGGACCATGGTGAACGCAGGCGCCCACGGGTATTACCGCTCCGGCTATTCTTCGGACGCGACCCGCGCCATGGGCCGCAGCCTGGAGTACGATTTTTCGCCCTCGGAGCGCATCACGCTGCTGGGCGACACATGGGCTTCGGTGCGGGTTGGCAGTCAGCCCATCGGGGACTACCTGACCTTAGTGGAAGGCCTGAAGTCGGACCAGAACCAGTCGGTGATCTCGCAGGTGACCTCGAAGCTGGAATACATTGGCGACTTTGTGGTGAACGAAGCGGAACGCGGAGAGTACGAGCGCTGGGTGCGCCGCGTTCTTGGGCCCTCGGCAGCGCAGCTGGGGTGGCAGCCCAGGCCTGGCGAGGCGGATGAAATCAAGAGCATGCGGGCCAAGGTCCTTTACGCGCTTGGCCACAGCGGGCGCGACCCGGCTGTGATCGCCGAGGCAAAACGGCGGGCCCGGAAAGCGCTCCAGCATCCCGACGCAATCGATCCGACCGTCGCGCGCGCGGCATTCTGGCTGGCCGCCGAGAACGGCGATGCTTCCTTCTATGATCAATTGATGAAGAAACTCCAGTCCAAAGGAACCACCCTGGAGCACTACTACCTGTATTTCCAGACGATTTCGAGATTCCGCGACCCCCGCCTGTTACAGCGCACCTTGGATTTCGCGATTTCTCCGGCTGTGCGGAGCCAGGACACCCTAGGCCTGGTCTCGGCTGTGATGGACAACCCCGCCGGCTCGGCACTGGCATGGGACTTCGTGCGCAGCCACTGGAGTGATCTCGATAAGGTGGGCGGCGGGTTCACCAGCGGCGAAGTGGTGGCGGCCACAGGCGTGTTTTGTGATGGAAAGATGCACGACGAAGTGCAAGATTTCTTCTCCGCTCACAGCATTCCAACCGCGGAGCGAACGCTGCGACAGTCGCTGGAGAAAATCCGCGGATGCGCGGATCTGAGAGCACGGCAGTCGCCAGAACTGGCCGGGTGGCTGCGGCAGCGGGGCGCGGCCTCGGGGAAATAGATAGCTGGCGCAACGCATTGCGGATTGTGCTGGGTCGCATTGCAGAACGCAGGACAACCGCGACCGAATACGCTGCCGCAGGTGACGCCGGCATGAGTATCGGAAACTTGCGACCGGTGTGCCCGCAGCGCCCATGGCCGCCGAGTCCCGGGCGCGCTCGAATTGAGGGTTTCGAACCGGGTTGCTATAATGATGGCTACTTCTCGCGGGATGCTAGTTGCGTTCTTGCCGCACTGCAAGGTCGCAGGGCCGCGCAGCATCTTGCGTCGATCTCGCCGCAGGGACCTGCTTGCGGGAGTGTCCCACGAAAGTGGCCAGGTAGCTCAGGTGGTAGAGCGCAGCCCTGAAAAGGCTGGCGTCGGCGGTTCAACTCCGTCCCTGGCCACCATGACTGCGATTCGCTGATAGTCTGCTCTCCTGGTCGCTCGGCCGCCATTCCATAGACCAAACGGCTGAGTCCCTCGGCGACCCCGTGCCGGCCTTCAGGTACGAACTGTGTCTTCAGGTAGGCCCAGCACGCGTTCGATCGGCCGCACCAGGGACGGCTCCACCTAAGGTCTTCCAATGCGGCCAAATTGGGCCATGGTTGTGCGGAAAGTTTCAGTTGTGAGCCGTTCAAGCGGCCATTCCCGCAGCTCCTTCGAGAGCACCTCGATTCCCCAGGGTCCATCGTATCCCGCCGCCTGAACCGCCTCGATGAAGCCCGGCACATCGAATTCGCCCTCTCCGCACAGGCGGTTGGGACGCCGCAGGAGATCGTCCAATAGGATGCGAGTAGCTCGACCTTGTTGTGCATATTCAGGCGGCCACGGGAACACTCCCCCTTCCCCAGTTTTACGAGAAAGCGAAAACGAAGGGCTGGAAGACTTCCAGTGCAGTCTCGGCAACCAGGCGCAGCTTGGCTTGCTGATCGTTTGTCGTCACCAGATTGCCTTCGATGGTTGAGGCAAAGCCGCATTGCGGACGGCCTCCAGCGCGATCAGACGGCCGTCGAGGGTTCCGAAGATGACTTTGCCATTCCAGGCCGCGACCCCGCGATTGACGACGTCGCAACAGGCGTTCACTGCCCACCCGCCTGGAACCTTGGGATCAAACGACCACAGCAACTGGCCGGTGACCGCGTTGAGCGCGAACACTTTGCTCCAGGCCGTCGTGAAGTACATGATGCCATCGACGACGACCGGCGTGGCCTCCTGCTCACGATGCGTATCGAGATCGAAGTACCAGGCAAGACCGAGTTGGGAAACGTTGTGATCGTTGATCTGGGTCAATGGGCTGAACCGCTGCTCGTCATAGGTGCGACCGTAGGCCATCCAGTTTCCCGGCTCGCGATCGGCATGGACGAGCCTTGACTCGTTTACGTCGGCAGCTTTCGCGGGCTTAACGGCGGTGGGCCGGGCGTGCGAGCATGCCCCCGCGATAAGTGCAAGCGCGATTGCGAAGCCAAGGAATCCGAGGCTGCGACCTGGGATGGGCCTTGTCTGGTGACTTTTCACGGGACCTTTGACGCGTCGCTCAAACGTCAAAAAAGACGGTTTCCTGGTCTCCCTGCAGCCGCACGTCAAAGCGCCAGTGTCCCGGGCGGGCGGGATCCGGCTTTGCCATGAGCGTTTCACGTCTGCCGGCCGGCACGAGCGCAAGGATCGGATCCCCATCGTTGGCCGGATCTCCGGCGAAGTAGACTCGGGTATGGTGCTGCTTGAGCATCCCGCGAGCATACACTGCGAGTGTCAGATGTGGGGCCTGCACCGTGTTGTAGCGCACCGGGCCAGGCTTGATCGTCTCGAGCACACAACTGCCGTCGTCTCCCGTAGCTAAGCGGCCGAACCCGGTCCAGCCTTCCTCGGGAGTTCCGGGGCGCGGGTCATCCGGGTGGTGGTACTTGCCGCTGGAGTCAGCCTGCCAGATTTCCAGCATGGCATCGTCGACGGGAGCGCCATCGCCATCGAGCACACGGAAGGTAATTGCTGCACGCTCGCCTTTGGTCTTGGGGCCTGCAAGGCATTCCACGCGGTGACCGTCGGCTGTCAGTTCGATGCGGAAAAAGGGACCGACTGTCTGTGACGGAGTGGGAACCAAGTCCATATCAGGTTTCAAAAGGAGTCGCCTCAGGACCGCGCAGCACGATGTCGAACAAGAAACCCTTGGCCCATTGCGGCTGCGTGGTTTCCAGATCAAATCTCGAGATCAGCCGTTGCCGGGCTTTCTCATCGGGGATGGACTGAAAAATGGGATCGTAGGGGAACAAGGGATCGCCGGGAAAATACATTTGGGTGACCAGGCGCGAGATAAACGCGTTCCCGAATACCGAAAAATGGATGTGGGCCGGACGCCAAGCGTTGTAATGATTGAACCAGGGATACGAGCCCGGCTTGATGGTGATGAAGCGATAGGAGCCGTTCTGATCGGTCAGGGTGCGGCCGGCGCCACTGAAATTCGGGTCCAGAGGCGCAGGATGCTGATCGTTGACGTGTCGGTAGCGACCCGCAGAGTTGGCCTGCCAGATCTCGATGAGGGTGTTGGGAACCGGGCGTCCGTTGCTGTCGAGGACGCGCCCACTGACGATGATGCGCTCGCCGAGCGGTTCTCCGGCGTGTTGAGCTGTTAGATCGTTGTCCTTCTCGCCGACTCTTTCGTGCCCATAGATCGGGCCCGTAATCTCCGACAAGGTGTGCGGCAGCACCACCAGCGGTCTCAGAGGCGCGCGCTTCGTGGTTGCGACATACGCCGGATAGAGTGAGGGCGGCTGGCTGCCCTCTGGTGGCCGTGAGTACGGCGTAATCGAAGCCGGTGTTTTCAGCCCATCCATGCGAAGGCTCAACTGCTCTCGAGACTAGAAATTAGAGTTCCGCGCACACGGACTTGCTCTCCGTGTACAAATCCAGCGCCGGCTTGCCCCACTCGCGGCCCCAGCCCGACTGCTTGTAGCCTCCGAATGGCAAGGCCGAATCGAAGACGTGGTAGCAGTTGATCCAGACGGTGCCGGCTTTCAACTTCGCGGCCAGGCGATGGGCCTTGCTGATATCGCGCGTCCAGACCGCTGAGGCCAAACCGTAAACACTGTCGTTGGCGAAAGACGCGACCTCGTCCAGGTCGTCGAAGGGAATGGCGGTCACTACCGGCCCGAAGATTTCCTCGCGAACCACCTTCATCGTCGGCTTGACGTCAACAAGGCTCGGTTCTACAAAATAGCCAGCGCGGTTCATTTTCTTCCCACCGACTACTGCTTTGGCTCCTTCGGCTGCGCCGGACTCCAGATAGGCGCTGACGCGGTCATGCTGTTCCCTGGAGACCAGCGGTCCCATGTTGGTCTTGGGATCGATTCCGGGGCCGATGTGAAACTTCTTCGTAACCTCGGCCACCCCTTCCACCACTTTGTCGAAAACACTTTTATGGGCAAACAAACGCGAACCGGCGGCACACACCTCACCCTGGTTGAAGGCTTCCCGGTCACGCACATCTCGATGGCTTTCTCGATTCCGGCCAGGCGTGGCAGACGCTGGGTCCCTTCTGCCCCCGGAATGATGCCCACTCCATGGTTCCAAGCTCCTTCTCTCGAGCGCGTATTTGAGCGTGTGCCGTGCACTTTAGCACACAGCCTTCGACATTGAAAGATTGCCTGACCTGATGGTCTGGTCGCGCGGCTCGGCTGGCGCTGTCCACAAGAAAAGGCGCCCGCGGCAGTCCGCCCCGTGCGCCTTGAAGCCTCCTCACCCAGCCTGCTGGGCGTGGCTTGCGCCACCCCCAGCACCGATTGGGTTACGGTGTCGCGAATCCCACCAATCCGCTCGTCTGGGGTGAGCCCGCCCCCGTATCGGTGAATGTGATGCTTCCATTGCGGTTCACCCCGCGTGTTGACAGAACGTTGGTGAAGCGTACGGTTACAGTGCAGGAGCCACCCGGAGCGAGGACTGCACCGGTGCAATTATCGGGACCGGCGAGCGCACCCACATTGAAGAAGTAGGTCAGTACCGACCCGCCCGAAGTGGTGATGTTACTGACGGTAATTTGCGAGCCGCCAGCGGCCCCGGCGTTGGTCAGCGTAACCACGCCGGTTCCGGTGATACTGCCCGTCGGCAGCGTGATGGTCAGCGGATTTGGCGTAATCGACACCGTCGCGCGCGAAGCCACGCCCGTGCCGGTCAGAGCCACAGGCGAACCCGTAACCACTGCCCCTGTATAAGCCACCGTGAGGCTACGAGTGAACGCCGCCGCTGCTCCGGGCGCGAACACCACCTTGATCGTGCAAGAAGCGCCCACCGCCAAGGTCGTTCCGCAGTTGGGAGCGCCGGCCGGGAATGTCCCGGTCGTCACTCGGGAGAATGGCTGCGGAGATCCGCCCCCGAAGGTGAAGGTGCCGCCTGCCAGCGCACTCGAGCCGGTATTGGTGACGGTGAAGTTATGAGCGTTGCTGGTAGTCCCAACCGCCCAGTTGCCGAAGTCACCTGAACCGGTCACGCTTGCGCTGGGGGCAGCGCCGCCGCAGACCAAACCCTTGCTGATATCCACGGCACCCGCGTCCACGCATGGGTTCTGCGCGGTCTTGCGCGGATTGCCGAAGAAATCGGTACTGGGGGCCGCGGCATAGGTCGCAGCCGAAGACCCGATGTAGTCGACGGCCGGCGAACTGGTGCTCAACGCGTAATTCCCCAGGGTGCTGCCGTTCACCGGGTGAGTCATGGACAGCGGGCCCCAGGTCATGTTGATCCAGTTATTGCCTTCGTCCACGGTTGCGCCCGCCTGCAGAGTAAAGATGGGGACCGGCACGTTGCTCTCGTTCGTTCCGGGCGGGACCTGGAAGCCCAGGCCGCCATTCTCCGGAGGCACGCGCGAGCCGTTGCAGTACTGATGGACCAGCCCCGGATCGCTGTTGCTGTTGTTGTTGCCCAGATAGTTCGCGGTCAGGAACGAAGACCGTGGCGTAAGCGTGATGCCAAGTCCGGGAGTCGTAGGACTGGTGTCTCCGCGCACGCCGATGTCCCAATACGTCGTCCCCGCCACGCAGTCTCCTGTGGCGCCCTGGCTCGCCACCAGCGTGCCGAGCGAACCATCGAACGACGACGGCGCGTTATACAGGGCGACCAAGTTCTGCTGGTTCTGAGCGTTCGATCCCAGTCCGGTGACGCCGATGTGGAAGGTGCGGTTCTGCCAGAACACATCGTTGTACACGATTGGGTACGAGACCTGACGACACGAACCGTTAGTCAACGTGCCCTGGGCGTGACCCTCCGGACAGAAGATGGTGGCCGGCAGATTAGCGAGAAACTCGGCGCTGTGCGGCGCCACCGAGAGTCCAGAGGGCTGCGGCACCGAACGGTCGCAGGACCCGGAGTTGCAGGTCGGGGTCTGCGGGTGCGGAGCGCTGGCCAGAGGGGCAAAGAAGGAATCGAACAGCACGCCCGAAGAAGCAGTGGAGTCGTTCGAAGCCACAGTGTTATTGATCAGGTTCACGCCGATGGAATCCTGCAACGAGATACCAGCGCCGTCCCAACCGGCCACGTTGTTCACGATGATGTTGTTGGTGACGTCGGCCTGGTACCAGCGCGACGGGTGGCGCTGACCAACCGGCCCGGTGGTCACTGCGCGGCCATCGGGGAAGAACCCGATTTCGGCACCGTTTAGTCCCTGGATGCGGAGACCGCCCCCGGCGCCACTATCGGCCGCGTTGCCCATGATCAGGTTGGCGTCAATCTTAAGGCCGGGCCCGGTCCCATCGCTGACTCCACCGAAACTCAGGGGACAATCCTGATCTGGCTCGCCCGGGCAGGTGGGGTCGGTATCCGGAGCGCTCATGATCAGCACACCGCCGCCGTTGGTCGGAACCGTCGGGTTGGTGCTCTGGTTGAAGAGAATGGCGTTGTGCGAGATGCTCCCGTTCCAAACGTAGCCCAACTGGGCCACGCCACCGCCATCGCCGGTGCTCAGGTTTCCGCAGACCCAGTTGTTGTTGAAGTTGTAGTTGTCGGCTCCGGTGCAGAAGGTGACGCCGCCGCCGCCCGATGGAGTGGCCGAGAACAACTCGTCGCCTTCCGAGGAATTCACGGTGATGGAGTTGTGGTGGACGTTCACATTGCGGTCAAAGCAGTACGGCAGCTGCGTGTTCGTGGGCAGGCCCCTCTCGCTCTGGCACGAACCCGGTGCAGGGTTGACGGTGCCGACCAGGTAAGCATCGGGATGCTCGCCCTGTCCCACCGTGATGCCGCCCGTCAGAGTGCCCTGGTTATTGTGAATGCGGTTGTTCGAGATCTCCAGGTAGTGGGCCCAGGCGTGCACGAAGATGCCGCCGCCGCCCTGCGAGCTGTTGGTGATGGAGATGCCATCGATGCGCGACGGATTGCAGTTGAAGTTGCTGGTAAAGACGCTGCAGTTCTGACCGCTGGCGTTGTCGCTCGTCAGCAGCGTCGTGTTATCGGGGAACGTGTCGGCCGCGAACGGATCGGATCCGTTCGGGAAACGCACGCCCTTGGACAGCACGGTGATGGCCGCGCCCTCATAGGCACCCATCAGCGTGGGCTCCTGCAGTTGCTCAGCGAGGTTGCCGTTGAGCGTGGCATCCCAGCCGACCGTCGCCTCCAACGGCAGCCGATCGACCTGAGGATTGGTCTTGGTGGCCGTGAAGCCGGTCAAGCCCGCTCCGCAAGATGAGTTCCACGAGGCCGGCACTCCGTCCAGACCGAGGCCGAACAGGCAGACGATGCGCTCACGCCAGGGGTCCAGCTTCCCCGACGGGTGCGGATTAGCGTCGATGACGACCGAAGGCGCACCTACTCCCTGCAGTCGCACCGGCTTCCACATGATGAGCAGCTCGCTGTACGTGCCCGGGCTGATCATGATGAGGTCCCCCGGGGCCGCGTGGTCGATGGCGGCCTGGATGGTGGAGTAGTTGGCGGGAACGCGGAGGGGCGGTTTGCCCGCGATGGTCACGGTGACCGTATCCACCGATCGCTTCCCGTTTCCAGCGGTGATAATCAGCTGGCCGCAACGTGCCGATTGCCCCAGGCTCGCGGGCGTCGTCCGCTGCGCGAGGGTGCAGCTCGACTGCGCCGAGGTCAAAGCGGGCACCGTCACCCGGATCTGCTGGTCCGACCAGGAAATGACCGGTGCGTTCACGCCGGCAATCGTCACCGAGCCTGTGCCTTGCGTGGCACCGAAGCCGTAGTGACGGGTTACTTTCTTCTGGTTGAAGGGCGCCGTTCCGGCGTCGGGTCCGGAGTACGCATAGTTGTTCACCTGCTGGTCGCCCAGCGCGGTGATGGTGAGCGTCCTGCCGGCAGCGCTGACCCAGGGGCCATCGCCATCGCCGTCTACGCGGAGGATCGCGGGGGTCGCGTCCGGGTACGCGCAGTCCGGATGGTTGTAGCCTTCCGCGAAGGCCGTAGTCGGAATCACCGGTGTGTCGAAATAACCGGTCTGGCCCGGCATGAAGGGCAGCTCGTAGCAGAACTGGCTGTAGCTGTCCTGGTAGAGTGGATCGGGGGCGATGTTGCTTCCCCTATCGTTCATGCACATGACCATCATCTGCGGAACGTAACCGCTGGGGTCCGGCGGGTTCACGCCGAAGCTTGAATAATTCAACCCGTCATAGATGCCCCACTGGTCCGAGTACACACGCGAGATCTCGTTTCCGGCCCAGTCTTTCACCGAAACCGGCAGGTAGGCGGGTGAAAACTTCTCGCCGAAGTGCGGCGAGAAGGGATCGAACTCGGAGGTGAAGTCGTCGGTGATGATGCCGGTATAATGGCCGGCGACGTGAGCCGACGTGAACACGTAGAACTTGGCCAGCACCGTCATCTGGTCGGCCAGCAGGACCTCCTTGCGATCACACAGATTGCGCACGGCTCCCGCAAACGGCGCATTCTGACCGGCTTGAGGGAACAAGCTGTTGTAATCGGGCACCACTCGGGCTGTGCCCACGCAGGGCCAGAACGTTTCCACCGAACCGGTGTCCCCTTCGTGCCGCGGCTGTGCCCCTTCGTCGGTATTCGGGATCAGCGCGTTATTGGCATTGTACGAAGCGGAGACCGCCGCCTGGTCGGGCATGATGAAAATGTTGCCGAACCCGGCAAACTGGATTGCCACCGGCGCCACATAGACGTCTCCGAGCAGGATGTTCTTGTCTTCTTCCTTCACCAGTTCGTAACCTTCCGGAACGACCACCTCCACCACGTACTTGCCCGTTGGCAGCATTGGGCTGCCGTCGATCGGGTTCGCCACGCAGATGGTGCAGTTGGTCCCGGTGACCGAGCCGGTCCCACCCACCGGCTTTCCGCTAGACGGGTCGCGGCCGGCAATGCTCGGGAACTGATACATCCCGTCATACGGCGCGGGTTGCAGCTGCGCCCACATGTGCATTCCGTCGTAGCACTTGTAGCGGGACTCGTTCGGCAGCGGGGTCAGCGCCGGACCGCCGTGTTGCGCGTTGTACCAGTCGAGGTAGCTCGGCTGATTTCTCAGGGAGAAGTAGAAGGGGTCGTTGGTTCCCTGCCCGGGGCAGTTCATGTTCGGAATACCATCGGAGCGGAAGCCCTGTGCCCAATCATCCCAACTGGTGGTGAACGTCGTGTCGACCAGCTTGAGGCTGCTGCTGCCGTCAGGCGCAGTGCCCTTCTGGTAGAGATTAATCTGGACCTTCGGGACTCCCGGCTCCCAGCTCAGCTGCAGCAGCAGCGCGGGATCGTCGAACGGCCGCGTCGATGCGTAAATAACGTGTCCGCGAATGCCGCCGTTCTCCCCGGCCGCAAAGGGCTGCTTGCCGAACTCCACGAACTGGTTCTGTCCGGCGAAGCCCTGCCAGCCGTATGAGGTGACATAGGGAGGATCGACGCGACCGGTGGAACCGCCCGCGGAATCACCCGCCGGGCAGTCTGCATTGGCGCAGTAGCGCGAACCTGGGAAGCGCAGGTTGGCCGGCAACGGATTGTCTTCCATGGTTCGTGCCAGGTTGGCGCCGATTGTGGAATTTCCGCAGGCGGGGTATCCCGGCTGTCCGCAGGAGGGGGACCCATCCACCGGACCACCCGCGTCGTTGACGACGTGAATGCCCGTCGTCTTGTAGCGAGTGGCGTCGGTTTCCAGCACGTACCAGTTGAATAGCGGGAAGATTTCGTTGAAGCCCGCAAACCCGGCGAGGTCGGTGCTGTTGAAGTTCGAGAAACTACCGTCGCGATAGCGGATGTTAGTCGGAACCAGGGCCAGCCCGGGCTCGTCGTCCTGGGAAACCCCGTCGCCGTTCTTGTCGAAGAACGTGCGGGTGTACAGGTTTTGCTTCCAGGCGTGGACCGCAACATCCCCCAGATCGACCGTGGCGGAACTGATGCGGACGGGCGTCGAAATGCCGTCCACGATCTGATCGTTCCACTGGTCGAAGACGGTGATCTTCCAGTCGCCGCGGGGCACTCCCGTCAGGCTGAAGGTCCCGTCATCAGCGCACTTGGTGAAGCCGAACTCAGCGCCGTCGGGACTGCCGAGGCTGACGTAGCACTGGGTGTAGGCGAACGTATCGCGAGTCCCGGTGCTGTACAGCCGCTCGTCCGGCGTGCGGCTCATGTGCACGCCCGTAATCTTTCCGGTGAGCGTGGCATCGCAGCTGCCGCCGCCGGCCACTACCGCCGCGCAGACGTCCGCTTTGCGGGCATTGATCAGGTTGGGCTCGGCAAACCCGATGGCCACGTGATATCCGGCCGGGCCGAACTCCTGGAAGTAGCTGGGCTCGTTGACTTTCAGGAACGAGTCATGGGCCTTGCCGCCATCCAGAGTGTTGGTCTGCAGCCACTGCTCGCCGCGAGCGATGCGGTCGGCGCTCGGCGTGGCCACCACGCCGTAGCGCCCGGGAGGCATGTTGGCCACCACGGCTTGCCCGGCCAGCGGAGACAGGGTCGTTCCATCGGCTTCGAATTTCGGGCACACCGTGATCATGCTGGTGATGCCATTTGGGCTGACCGCGCCGGGCAAGCCAGTATCCGGGTCCAAACCGAGGCGCGGATTGGCCACGATCGGGCAGGCGTCGTTGCCGGTGACCGGATCGATGGTTCCCGCCAGGGCATTGGACAGAGGCATGCCCGCCATGTCGTAGGTCATCTGCCCGGCAGCGTCGCCGCTGCCGCCCACGTCGTCGAACAAGGTAATGTTGAACCCGCCGAGCCCGGGCTCATTCGGTGATAGGGTATCGATTCCGCCGCCGGCATCGTGCTCGCCGTTCAACGGATGGTCGTCTTCGAATACGAATACTGAGAGCTTGGCCGTGGGTAACGGCATCGGCTCGACGATGATTTCTCCCGGCGACTTCCAAGCGCCGTTGCTGTACGCCTGCCAGGTTCCGTTGACATAGGCAAGTTGCGCTCCGCCCATCGCGTGACCGGGATTGGCCGCGTCTCCGGGTAGCACTGATATGTAGTAGCGCTTGGTTTGATCGAGGACGACGTCGCTGGGGAAAGTGGGAGTCTTCTGGTCGCCCGCGCGACATACACCGTGGCCGATGTCGCAGACGGCGTTTTCGTGAATGCCGGTATCCGGGTTCAGCCACTGCTGCCCGTTCTCGCAAGAGCGCGTGCCCGTGCAGCCCTGGGCCACTACCGGCATGTAACTGGTGTGGAAGTTCATGCCAAAGCTTAGGGGCACCGTTGCCCCCAGCGTGGTCGTGTTGTTCGGATCGATGTAGAAGGTACGATCTTCTTCGATGATCCAGCGGTAGTCGTCGTTGCCGTCAAAGGCGGCCTTGGTTTTCCCGTCGATCAGCGTCAGCGCGACGTTGCTGGGCGCCGGGAAGTGCAGCGTCACGGTGGCTGTGGCCGCACTTTGGGTTCCTTGCGAGTTCTGCGCGCGGTAGGTAAAGCTGGCATCCACCGCACCGGTGTGAGAAGGAACCGTGGCCGTAAAGCCACCGTTTGGATCAATGGTAACCGTGACTCCCCCGGTGGTACCGACAATCGGCGTGGCTACCGTGAGTGGATACCCGGCGCCATCGCTGTCGTTGGCCAGCATCCCCGGAGATTTCACGGTGAGCACGGTTGCCACCTTCGAGGTGTACTCGTCGTTGTTTACGGTGATCCCGCTTGCCGGTTCGATAGGCGCTGCACCCAGCGTCACCGTGGCGCAGGCGGCTCCCGAGGTCGCTCCGTTGCCGCAATACTGGAAGGACCCGGAACTGGCCGTTGCCGCGAAGGAGAAAGTGCCGTTCGTGTTCAGCGTGACGGCGCCGCCGACAGCGCTGTTGGGGACCAACTGCACCCCGTAAACGTTCACATCGTTGGCGATTAGGCCCTTGGCCGGATCCGATACCGTGAATGTCTGCCCCGCAATCACAGAGTTGTAAGTATCCGGGTTCGCCGTTGCCCCAGTGAAGGAACTCACCCCGGGCAAGCCCGCGCCGTTCACGCTGATGTAGGCAAGCATCCCGCCATCGCGCGCAGTGGCGTTCGCCGAGAGGCTGAGCTGCCGGTCGAAGATCGGAAGCGCCCTGGTCGCCGCCGGCGTATTGATCATCAGGTCGTAGGTTTTGCCCGCGGCCAGGAATACCTCACTCTGCACGCGCGCCGTGCCAGGAAGAGGATTGCCATCTTCGGCGATCAATTGGAAGCCATTGAGCGCCGAGTTGCCTGCGGTTTGTGCGCCGACGATCGAAGGCACGTGCATCCGCAGCCCGGCGTTGACGAGGCGGACCAGCACATTGCCGCTGACTCCTGTCGCCGGAGCGGTCGGAAACAGCGAAGCCGCGGCATTGGACTTGTCGAAGGAAACACCATTGATGAGGTAGTACAGCGGCGAATAGTTCACGGCCGGGGGATAACAGGTGTGATAGTTGGGCGACGCCGGGTTCCCGCACTTGCCCGGCTGGCCCGACCATACCTGCGCCTCGTCGAAGCCTGAGGTATTAACCGCGGCGTCCACCTCCCGGTTCTGAACGGGATCGATTTCGCTCAGGACCAGCGGGATCTCGGCGTTGTAGCTCACGCCGGGATACGCGGTGCCGGGGGTTGTGCCGGCCGGCGCACTGGTGACTACGACGATACCGTACAGCCCCATGGGACCCTGGATGGAGGGATGCGAGCCGGATTCCAGAAGATACGTTCCGGCGTGTAGGTTGCTTGCAGTCCAAGTGAGCGGCACGGTCGCGCTCGCGCCGACTTCCGTGCCGAAGGAGCGCACGCGCGGACCCTGCACCGGGGCTGTCGCCGAGGTCGTCGCATCGGCCGCGGGCCAGGTAATGGTCTGCGCCGTCGAATGGTCCGGAGGGGCGGTGAAACCGCCGGGGGTCCCCAGGCCGCCGCCGAGCAACCCGACAATGGTCAGCGAAGTCGGCACCGAATTGCCGTTCGCAAACACCAGGTTATTCGTGAGGTTGATGGTCAGCCCCTGCCCCGTGGGTACGGTGATCACTACCGGAGACCATCCCGCGGCTGCGGGATTGGCCTTGGCGCAACTGGCCGTGGATCCACTCACCGGCGCGCCGCAGCTGTAGCCCCACATCGGGACCGAGGAACCATCTGGCAAGCTGAGCGTCGTAGGTCCCGCCGTGAGGTTCACTTGCTGCTGGCCCGCAGCCAGACTCGTCCAAAAGAGAAGAACTGTTACGGCCCGGACCGCTGTCTTTAAGGTTTTGAAATAGTTGGATTGCATCTGTGTTCTTCTCCTCACCTAGTTCGACTCGTCGATTTTGAATTCGCGGGAGTCAACGAGCATCATCATCATCATTCCCCCCGGAAAAATGTTGTTGGTCGTGATCTCGCGCTCGTTGTGCGAGTGCCACATGTAGGCGAACGCGGCTTCTTCGCTGGGGGGATTGGCGACGGTGCCCGAAGGCGGCGTGGTGCCCGTCGTTCCAACCGCACGGACTGTGGCATTCGGGCCCAGATAGGGGCTGCCGCCGAACCACGGACCGTTGGTGAGAATGTTGGAATCGGGCAGTGTCACCGGGCCGCCGCCGGCGATGTCTTTCGAGAAGGGATGGGCCTCGAGCGGCTTGTTATGGTCCTGGCACCACTCGTAGTAGTTGACCGCGGTGGGATCCGCCGTGTTATAGCCGTTCGCGTCGGGCGTGCACGTCAACTTCGCCACCGGGTCGCCCGAAGCCGGGTTCGGCGTGTGACCGTACGCATCCCAGTTCAGGCCCTTGCCCGTCCAGTAGAAGATCCCATCCATGGCCATGCCGGGGGTGGTCGTGGTGGTAAACAGCAGAGGGCCGGCGAGATTGTTGGCAGGATCAGTGTCGCTGAGGATGAGGTTGCCGTCGCGCGCCAGCACACGCACGTGATTGCCGTGCTCGTGGAAGGGGTGTTGCCAGCGTCCCTGGCCCACGATCCGCAACAACACCTGCTCTCCAGGATGCATGTGCGGATTGCCGTTGTAGGGCTGGTGCGAGTACTGGTACGCATAGTTGCTGTCCATGTCATCAGGCATGGAGCGGCCATTCACCATGAAGTAGGCGGGGATGTAGGGTTCGGTCGCGACTGCCAGTGCGCATTCGGGTGCACCTGCAGCGCAACCAGCTTTCGCCGTCACCTGGGCCAGGGCCTCGTTGTGGATCCGCGGGTCCATTTCGGAAAACTGGAACAGGTACTCGCGGTCGTAGCAGGCCTTGACATGGTTGTAGGCGGCCGCGGCGAGCCGAAAATCTGCTTCCCCATGAAAACTCGCCGACTGCGCGTTCTTGGCGGCAAGTCCGCTGGTGCATGCGGAGGGAATCGCCGACGGCAGCACGACGATCGCGCCGTACAGGCCCATCTCCACCTGCAGGTCGCCCTGGCTTCCGCTGTAATAGGCGCGCGTTCCGGGAGTCGAGGCGGTGAACGTATACGTGACGCTTGCCCCCGGCGCCGCCTCTTGGGTCAGTAGCCCCGGCACGCCGCCGCTGCTGGTCACGGCGAACCCCGGAAACAGGATCGACGTGTTGCCCGCGGCGGCGGGCAGATTGTTGGTCAGCTTCACCGTGACCGTCTGCCCCTGGGTAACGATGAGGGTCGGGCCCGGGATTTGCATGGTTGGGCAGTTGGCGTTGGGCAGATCCACACCATTGGGGCGCGGCGCAAAACCGGCAGGTGCCGTGTTACAGCCATATCCCCACGAATAGACCATGGCGCCGTCGGGCTGGCTGATGAATGCGGCTTCGGCCCGGAGGTCGAAGCTGGGCCCGGTGATGCCAGGAGTTGCCGCTTGTGCGGCGGCCGTAAGCAGCAGAGCCAGCGCAAACAGCGAGGCCAGCAGCCGTCTTGTCGTCCCAATTGCTTGTTTGATGTTCGTCGCCTTCATGCTGCGCTCCTAGTTGATCCGGACTTCGGTCATCAGTCCGCCGAAGTTCTCCGCGTCGTTTGAGAGATGGTCGAGGTTGGAGGTGTAGAGGTAGTACGTCCCCGTGGGGAGCGCCGTCGTGCAGGCAGAGGACGGATCCGCCGGGTTGCTGCGTACGGCGCAGGTATCGAGAATCAGGTCCAGCGACTCGCCCCCGGCCAGCGTGATCGAGTTGGTCGTGTAGTACAGGTTCTTGCCTGCCTGGTCGCGCAGCAAGCGCGCATTCAGACCAATGACTTGCATCGGGATGCCCATCGAAGCGAGCGTCTGGTACTCGGTGACGTCGAGGTCTGAAATCCGCAGCAAGGCCCGCTTCCCCGCCGGGATGGTGATAATGGAGGACAGCGGTTGCGAGTAATGCATTGCCCCGTCGGCCGTCATGGTCTGCAGTGGTCCGGCGGTGACCGTGTCGGGATAGCTGCGTCCGTTCAGCAGGAAATACTTGTCCTTCATGTCGGTCATGTTTTCCGGGTTAAACGTCATGCCCACGAAGTGAAAGTTGGGATCGAAGCCGTGGATCTGGATGGGGTACTCGACGTCGTACCAGGTGGACCCGTCGCCGTCGTTGTAGGCGTATCCGCTGGTTCCCCCTGCATGCACGGTGGCCTTCCCACTCGCACCGGTTGGCACGGCCGGCAGCGGGTTGCTGCACAGGATGTCGGCGGCGGAGTTGCAGGCCGTGCGCGGATCCGCCTGTTGCTGCCCGAGGGCGGCGTAGAGGTCGCCGCTGACGCGGTCCTGCCGTGGACGCACGTAAATCTGCCCCACCATGCCCATCTGCAAGTGTTCGGGCGGCGTGATGTGGCAGTGCCAGAAGTAGGTGCCCGCTTCCGGCGCCAGGTAGTAATACGTGAAGCTGCCGCCGATGTTGATCGCGACCGAGGCGTCGGGCACCCCGTCATAGAAGCCCGAGGCATTGGGATAACCGTGAAAGTGCACAGTATGCTGCTCGAACAAATCCGGCCGCATGATCTGGCCAACGTTGGTCAGGGTGAGAAAGAATTCGTCGTCCTCATCAATGGCCATCAGCGGCGCCGGAATGTTCCCGTTCATCACGCCGATGTCCATGATCTGGCGGGGATCCACGTGGCCGTCGATCGCGCCGCCGGTGTCGCGGTTCGGCATCAGGCCAATGGCGCCGTTGTAGGTGAACGATCCCAGGCCGGCGTGCGCGTTGTCATAGGTGGCGGGATCCCCCGGCTGCAGCATCGCGCCCGTGTACACGGTGTTAAAGGCGTTGGGAAACTGCGTTCCCGGCTTGCCGGCTGCGATGTCGGCAATCCCCGAAAGCGGGCCGAACGAAAACAGGTAGGTCTGCGTCCCGTCGCCCATGGTGGCATAACCGTCCCCGCCCGAGATCTGCTGGCACTTGATGGCCCCGTTCACGTTGCCCGTCGGCTTCAGAAACTGACCTGTCGGGTCGGTCGTAAAGGCTGTGGGCCCGAGGTACGCGGGCTCACTGTTGTTGTTGGCGGCCGGGTGGGTGATGGTGCTGGTGGGGCATTGCACCTTGAAGGACTGGGCCCTGGCGCCGACAGTCGCCAGCCAGAGCAAGAGAATGATGAAGGGAACCGAGCACGTCTTTCTCAACATGCGACCTCCGCAGAATTCGTTGGGCAAGGATCCACCCCCTGATTGGTTCGGGGAAAACAAGGCAGCGGCATAGCCACCACCTTAAAAATCTGAGCTCCAGAACCCCATGTGCGCGGACCCAAGCCATCGAACACGGCGATGAGCTGAGGGCGGCTTCCCGCCGCACACCCGCGCTTGAGCGCTGTCAGGGGGAGGAATCAGGGAACCTGACTGAGCTGCTTTAGTTTCTCGTTCAGCAGTACTGACCCGTGATGCGTTGCAGATAGAGCTACGACGAGGGGAGGAACTCCGGAGAGAGCGATCCTTGGGGGGAACCGGCGTATCTGCCGGTCGGGACCGTCCTCTGCTACAGCGGTTTTATCGCAGACGGATTCGGCGTGAACATCCCCTGTCGGCGGTAGGAATCCTCCGAAACCTTGGTACCTGGACCCACACGTGCTCTGGGCCTCGGCCCAAGCCCAAGGCAGTGCGCGGACGACGTCGGAAGAAAAACTCAAGCCGCCCGACTAGGGAGTAATCAGCTTCTTCCGTACCGCATACAGGATGATTTCTGCAGCCGAATGCAGGTCGAGCTTCTCCATGATGTTGGAGCGGTGGGTCTCGACCGTATAGAGACTCAAGTCCAGAATGCGCGCGATTTCCTTGTTCGATTTTCCCTCGGCCAGCAACTGCAACGTCTCCTTCTCGCGGTCGGTGAGCAGTTCGTAACTGTCCTGCAGTCCCCGCTGCTGCAGCTGGCGCATGTAGTCTTCCACCAGGATGTTGGCGATCACCGGACTGAAGAAAGGCTTGCCCTGGGCCGCGGCCTCCACCGCGCGGGTGAGGTCAAGGTCTTCCCCATCTTTCAAGAGATAGCCCTTCGCCCCCGCCGCAAGGGCCCGGGACAGGTAGGTGTCGTCAGAGTGCATGCTGAAGATCACCACGCCGGTCTTCGGATTTCGCTTCACGATTTGTGCGGTGGCTTCGATGCCGCTCAGGCCGGGCATGGCAATGTCCATTACCACGACGTCGGGTTTCTGCGCATCGGCAAGTTGCACTGCCTCGCGACCATCCGCTGCTTCGGCCACCACCTCAAATTGTTCTCCCTGCAGCTGCTGTCGCAGGCCCTTGCGTACCATCCCGTGATCATCGGCGAGCAAGACGCGGATCTTTTTCATGCGTGCACCTCAAGGATTACTGGAATCTCCAAGCGCACTCGAGTCCCTTGTTCGCGCCGCCGCTCTACCACTAGGCTGCCACCCAGCGCTTCCACCCGTTCGTGCATGCCGAGAATGCCCAGACCCGGCGCGGTGCGAGCCGCCGGGCCTAGTCCGACGCCATCGTCTTCGATGGCAACAGCCACGGCGTTTTCGCGCGCGTGGATTCCCACCTGAACACGGTTGGCGCGCGAATGCCGGGCGCAATTTGTCAGGGCCTCCTGCAGGCAACGGTAGATACAGGTGCGATGCCTTTCCGGGAGCGCATCGAGTGGGCCAGAGACCTCCATCGAGGCGGGGATTCCGCTGCGTCGGGAAAATTGCCGGACCTGCCACTGCAGGCTCGCCGTCAGGCCCATGTCGTCCAACATCGCGGGACGAAGTCCCATGGCGAGGTCGCGGACCAGGCGGAGCGCTTCCGCGTTCAACTGGGCCACGCTTTCGAGTCTCCTGCGCTGCTCCCATGACAGATCCGCGGCGCGCAAGCTCGACAGCTCGAGGTTGGCGGCGGTCAGCACCTGCCCCACGCAGTCATGTAAGTCGCGGGAGATTTGCTTCCTCTCCTGCTCGTCCGCGTTCCACGGGCTGGGCAACAGTACGAAGGGCCGCGAGTTGTCCGCGCTCTGCTTCCGGAGCCGTTGTCGCCCCGAAGGCGAGCGAACCAGCCACCACAGCGATGCGGCGAGGAAGCACACAACGATTGCCAGCGCATCTTTCCGGAAATGGGTGCCGCTCATCGCTGCCCCACTACCTCCCTTCGGCGCTGCTTCGCCCGCAGCTTGCGCGCTCGCAACGGGGCTGACGATCGCCGGGGGGACACCCGGAACCGTCGTCCTGCGTACGGCCAGCCCAGTGCCAGCCCAGGCGCCGATGAGAACCAGCAGAACGATGGCAAAATGCGCCAGCCGCGACCCGCGTGCCTTCTGCAATTCTCTTGCTTTCAGCCCTTCACTCCCAGGTGAAGGGCAATGCACAAACATCGTGGACATGGAAGTCCGCCTCCAAGCGAGAGGTACACCCTAATTGGGGGGAATAGATTGAACGTGCTTGGAGGAAAACTCAGACTCGGAGAACGGTCAGGATGGGTGGGCCGCCGCCGGGGGCCAGCACGGGTGCGGATTGGGGAAACCACTCGATCGCGAGAGGCAGATCTAGAAGCGGATTCGCAGCCCCTGCACGCAGCGGCTGAATCGCGTGTCCGGCAAGGCATCCCGACAGGTGCCGGGCCGACGTAATCTTCACGTCATGCACTTCCGGCAGGTCCCACTCCGGGTGGATCAGGATCGCGGCAAAAAGCAGCGCAAAGAACACTAGCAGGATCTTCGTGATCTTTGCTTGAGAATTCTTGCCCAACCCATCCCCCACCCGAGGATTATCCCCAACGGCAGCAACTATTCCAAATTTCGCCTACTGCGATTTCCCTGTCAAGCAAAAATACCGAGAAGCTTGGAAGATTCGAGGCGGGTCCGGGGTAGTCCCGCCCACAAGCCACGCCTAATGCCGCAGTTCCGGGAACCCTTCCCATTCCGGTTACCGTAGTTTTTCGAAGTTTCTCCCCTCGGGGTGGGATGTCGAAAACGTGTTCCCCGGTTGAACATTACCAGGTCGTCCAGCGCCTGGCAGCTGAGGCTATCGGCCCGGTTCTCGACGCTCCCCCTGCGGCGTTCAAGAGGGATTTCCCCCTAGCGTGTGTGCAGTCCAGGAGGAAGCGTAACCGTGCCTGCAATCGAAGCCAGCTCTGACATTCGCCGCTTGTCCTACCAAGCAGTCGCCGCAGTTGATCCCGCGCGCCGCGCCGAAGCCCTGAGGCAAATTCGCCAGCAGATCCGCGACGAGTATCGCTTTGCTGCCACTCCCGAACAGAAATGCAGCTTGCGCATCGCTGAAAGTATTTTCGACTTCATCGAAGAAACCACGCGTTCCCGCTGAAGCTCGCAGGCCGCATTGCTGCGCCTCCATGATCTCGCCGATAGCTCTTCCCCGCCCGGCATAGTCCGACGACTGCTCTCTCCTTCACTCCGCGATTGGCGGCCTCTTTCCTCCGGTGAGCGGGGGGCATCCCGCCCGTCAAACCCAACCCCCAGCTCTCTAGCTCGGGTTGCGCCAAGTTCAAAGTTCGGTACAATAGGCGAACAAAAGGCGAACTGCAATGGCGACTCTGCCTCTTCTTCCCCTCCCTGAGAAACCGAAATTGATCGGGATTGCCCGACTGGCCGCGCAGAGCGAGTCCATGCGCGAAGGACATAACATCGAATACTTCACCCTGCCTGCCCGTTCCCTGCTGAACCGCATCGTCTCGGCGCGGAACCTTCCCTTCACCTGGGCGATTAATCCGTACCGGGGCTGCGAATTCGGCTGCAAATACTGCTATGCGCGGTATACGCATGAGTTCCTGGAGATGTCCGACGTCGACTTCGAGCGCAAGATCTTCGTCAAGCAGCGCACCGCAGATCTGTTGCGCCAGGAGTTACGCAAAGTAAAGCGCCGGGAAGCGATCGCGATCGGCACGGCGACCGACCCTTATCAACCGGCCGAGCGCCGCTATGAAGTCACGCGCGCGATCCTCCAGGAATTCGCCCGCCATGGCGGATTCGAAATTGGCCTTGTTACCAAGTCGAACATGATCGTGCGCGACACCGAACTGCTGCGCGAAATTGGACGCCAAAATCGGCTTTACGTCAGCCTCACGATCACCACGGTGAATACCGAACTGGCGCGCATCCTCGAACCGCGCGCTCCCCGTCCCGATCTGCGCCTGGAAGCAGTGCGCCAGCTGAACCTCGCCGGGGTGCGAGCCGGGATCAATTGCGCGCCGGTACTGCCCGGGATCACCGATTCGCCGAAGGATCTCGAGGCCGTGGTGGAAGCCGCAGTGCGCGCGGGAGCAAAATCCATGTTCGCCAATCCCCTGTTTCTCAAGCCCTGCTCGGCTTCAGTTTTTCTGCCTTTTCTGGAAAAGGAATTTCCCCACCTGGTCGAACAGTACCGCGCCCGCTACGAGCAACGCGCCTTCCTGCCGGCGGCCTACGGCAATCGTCTTGCGGAACTGGTGGCGCGTCTGCGGGCCAAGCACGGCATGCGCCGCGAATACGAGCGCTCTGCCCGCCCCGCCCACCCCATCGCCGCCGAAGGGGACGAGCAGTTGAGTCTCTTCGGCAGCATGCTGCCTCCCGCCCTAGACAAATTGTAAAATCTTTGCCGCGAGCCGCGAATCCGGGAGCGGCGAAGGAACCTGTGCCCATCCAGCGTCCCATCCTGCGTTATTGCCTGTTGGCGTTCTTGTTCGCAATTACCGTCGCCTACGAAGGCCCCTATCTGCGCGAAGTGTTGCGCGGCGAAAAGCGCTCCGTTCCCTTCTTCGCTATAGAAGCGGGGACGGATCGGGTCAGCATGGCGAGCAAGGAGGCCATGCAGGCCGGCATTCACTGGGGCGATGAGGTCGTGTCCATCGATGGACGCCCCTATCGCGGCCTCGCCGATTGGGCGCACCCGCTGGCCGACACCGCCATCGGAGACACGATCACCGTGCGCATGCGGCCGGCAGGCTCCGCGGCGGGCATGGAACGCACCGTCGTGCTGCCGGTAGTCGCCAGGCGCGTCGATCCCTGGAACCTGGCAGCCACGCTTACGCTGTATTTTCTTCTGCCCGCCGCCTGTGTGCTGCTGGGATTCTGGGTGGCGTTCAAACGCACCCACGACCCACTGGCCTGGCTGCTGCTGTTGCTGATGCTGACCTTCCCGCACATTTTTGAGAGCTATAAGGCCGAGGCCTGGCCCGCGGGCTGGCGCGAAGCCGCGACGTTTTATCACACCACTCTTGGTTCCCTGCTGCCGCTGGGCATGTTCCTGTTTGGGCGCTTCTTCCCGGAGCCGTTTGCCGCCGGCTCTTGGTGGGACAAGGTTTGGAAGGTCGAGCAATGGGCCATCGCTGTTCCGTTCACCGTGTTCGCCCTGATCGGCTCCGTTGAGACGGTGATTGACCTCGGGAACTTTCGCGCCGCTGCGCGCATTGATCACTGGACCCACCCGCTCGACGGTGTCATGCAGGTCGTGGTTTACGTGTTGATCGGCAGCTTCTTCGCAGCGATGGCGACGAAATACGGAATGAGCCGCTCCCTCGATGCGCGCCGCCGGCTCCGCATTTTGTACTGGGGCGCAACCGCTGCCTGGACTCCCGGCCTGCTGGTGACCGTCTATCCCCGCATCGTGGGCAAGTCGGTAGCGGAAGTGTTTCCGCAGTGGCTGATTCTGGCTGCGTTGGTTCCGCTGATTTTGTTCCCGCTGACCCTCGCCTACGTCATCGTGGTGCAGAAAGCCATGGATGTGGGCGTGGCGCTGCGCCAGGGACTCCAATATGCCATGGCCAAGGGCGGCGTACGGGTTTTGCAGATTGCTGCCCTGGTCGCAGTCGTCTCCTCGGCCGCCGCCCTAGCCAGTCATGAGGGCCGCAATCGCCCGCAGAAGATTGCCGTCATTGCGGTGGGCATCGCGGCCGTGTTTACCATTCAGCGCGGTGGCGATCGCCTGCGCGCATGGGTGGATCGCCGCTTTTTCCGCGAAGCCTACGACACCGATCGCGTTCTGGCAGAGCTCAGCGAGCAGGTCCGCACCATGGTGGAACCGAAGTCACTGCTGGAGACGGTCACCGCTCGCATCTCCGAAACCCTGCATGTGCCCCAAGTCGCGGTGCTGCTGGGCGGCAGCGCTTACCGCCCGGCGTTTGCCATAGGATATGGCGCCGTTCCCGACGTCGCATTCCCTTCCGTGGCAGGGACGGTCAAGCTCCTGGAGAAGCAAAAAGAGCCCGCGCGCGTCTACCTGAATGACCGTGACTCCTGGCTCTACCGCGACACCGAGGTCACCGACGAAGAGCGCCTTAAGCTGGCGCAGCTGGGATCGGAGTTGCTGCTGCCCCTGGCGGTCCGCGACAAGCTGCTCGGGTTCATCTCCCTCGGGCCAAAGCGCTCCGAAGAGCCTTACACCGGCACCGATGTAAGACTTCTGAAGTCGGTCGCGGCGCAAACCGGACTCGCCCTCGAGAATGCGAACTTGATGCGCGCCATTGCCGACGAAGTGGCTCAGCGGGAGCGGCTCAATCGCGAAGTTGAGATCGCACGCGAGGTGCAGGAACGACTGTTCCCGCAGACGCTGCCGGCCATCGCAGGCCTTGACTACGCGGGGCATTGCCGGCCTGCACTGGGAGTTGGAGGAGATTACTATGACTTCCTGGCCCTCCCCCACGGGCAACTCGGCGTCGCCATTGGTGACGTTTCAGGCAAGGGCATTGCCGCCGCGCTGATGATGGCCAGCCTGCAGGCATCGTTGCGCAGCGAAGCCACGCGCGCTCCTGACGACCTGGCCGCCGCCGTCGCCAACATCAACCGCCTGGTGTACGAAGCTTCTTCCGCGAACCGCTACGCGACCTTCTTTTACGGGCAGTACGATCCTGCCACACGCCGGTTTCATTACGTGAATGCGGGACACAACCCTCCGATGCTGTTTCACTGCAACGACGGGCAGTGGTCGGTCGCGCGGCTGGATGTCGGAGGCACCGTCGTTGGCCTGCTGCCCAGTTTCCCTTACCAGCAAGCCTCGGTGCCGCTCACCACGGGGGATGTGCTCGTTGCTTATACCGACGGCATCAGCGAGGCCATGAATGCTGCGGAGGAAGAGTGGGGCGAGGACCGCCTGAAACAAACCGTCGAGAACTGCCACGGTCTCTCGGCGCAGCAGATCCTCCAGCGCGTATTTGAAGCCGCCGACGCCTTCGTGGCTGGTGCCAAACAGCATGACGACATGACGCTGGTGATTCTCTGCGCCCAGCCCTGACCTCGCCTGCCGTGCTACCCGCCTGAGTGTCTCGTTTTCTGGAGACCTCAACAGAAACAACAGAACACCCTATTTGTGTTCCCGAAATGCCTACTGCAGCCCCCCAGCCTCCGCTCAACCTACGTTGGGCCGCTTCGAAAATACTGGTAAAATCGGCGTCAGTGTTTGTCTGTGCGCGTGGCCAATTCAGACCGGAACCGCAATCTGCCCGAGGAGGAGAATTCTCTGAATCCGAGGGCCCTCATCTCTAATCTGTTTCTAATTAGTGCAGAGGGCCGCAGAGAGCATTGACGGGGCAGTCGCGGCCGGGGGCCGGATCGCCTCCTTCCTCAAGTAACCCCGCGAACACTTATTCTTTGGACTGTTTAAGAGGATCTATGGCGAAGCGAATGATCCTGATGCTCCTGTTGGTGGTCCTGTTGATCGCCGGGCTGGGGTTTGTGAAGTTCCGGCAAATCGAGGCCGCAACAAAGACCGTCATGCAGCCTCCGCCGGAAGCGGTGACTACTATCGTTGCCAAGCGTGAGACCTGGCCCGCGACCCTGAATGTGATCGGAACCATGGTTGCGGTGCAGGGCGTGACCGTCAGCGCCGACCTGCCGGGCACGGTCGATCGCATCAATTTCGAATCGGGGAAGGCAGTCAGGGCCGGGGATGTCCTCGTCGAACTCGACACTCGCCAAGAACGCGCGCAACTTGCCGCCAATGAGGCGCAGCGCGACCTGGCCAAGGTCACCTTCAATCGAACACAGGAACTGTACAAACAGGGTGTGGTTGCCAAGGTTGAGTACGACAACGCCGTCGCCCAGCAAAAAGCCACCGAGGCCAACGTCGGTGAAATTCGCGCCACCATCGCGCGCAAAACGATTCGCGCGCCGTTCTCCGGAATTCTCGGCATTCGGCAGGTCAATCTCGGTCAGTATCTCTCTGCCGGACAGGCGATCGTTCCGCTGCAGTCGCTCAGTCCAATCTACGTCAATTTCGGGATTCCTCAGCAGGAATCGCCCAAGGTACGGGTTGGGTCGATCGTGAAAGTCACTAATCAGGAACTTGGCGGCGAGATTTTGACGGGGCGCGTCAACGCCATCGACTCGGTCGTCAACGAAGGAACCCGCAATATCCAGATCCAGGCGACGCTGTCGAACCCGAAAGGCAAACTACGCCCGGGCATGTTTGTGGAAGTGCAGATTCCCATCGGGCAGGAGCGCTCGGTGATTTCCTTGCCCGCGACCGCCATCAATTACGCCCCCTATGGCGACTCGGTTTATGTGGTCACGGACATGAAAGACCGCACGGGCAAGCTCTACCGCGGCGTGAAGCAACAGTTCGTGAAGATTGACGGCACTCGCGGGGACCAAGTCGCCGTTGTTTCGGGCCTGAACCCCGGCGATGAAGTCGTCACCTCGGGCGTCTTCAAGCTTCGCAACGGCGCCGCCGTGCAGGTCAACAACAAGATCCAGCCCGAAAATAGTCCGGCGCCCAAACCCGAGGACAGCTAGCCCCTGAGGACAGCTCGATGAAGTTTACAGACCTCTTCATAAGACGGCCCGTCCTGACCATTGTCGTCAATTTGGTTATCTTGATCGCCGGGCTGCAGTCGATCCGTTCCCTGAGCGTGCGGCAGTATCCGCGCAGCGACATCGCCATCATCCAGGTGTCGACCGTCTACGTCGGCGCCAACGCGGACCTGGTGCGCGGCTTCATTACTACGCCCATCGAGCGGGTGATCGCCAGCGCTGACGGCATCGACTACATGGAGTCGTCGAGCGCGCAGGGCCTGAGCACGATCACCGTGCACCTGAAGCTGAACTACGACACCAACGCTGCCCTGACCCAGATCCAGGCGAAGCTGGCGCAGGTGCGCAACGACCTGCCTCCCGAAGCCCAGCAACCGGTCATCGATCTGCAGACGGCAGACAATCAGTTCGCCGCGATGTACATCGGTTTCTCTGCCGCCGACCTGGACCAGAACCAGATCACCGACTATCTGACGCGCGTAGTGCAGCCCAAGCTCAGCGCCATCAGCGGCGTGCAGCGGGCCGACATTCTCGGCAATCGCACCTTCGCGATGCGCATCTGGCTGAAGCCCGACAAGATGGCGGCCCTTGGCATTTCGGCCTCAGCCGTGCGCGACGCGCTCTCGAAAAACAATCACCTTTCCGCGCTGGGCCAGACCAAGGGATCCATGGTCTCGGTCAACCTGGTCGCCAACACGGACCTGCGGACGCCCGAGGAGTTCCGCCAATTGGTGGTCAAGCAAGACAAGAACGTTGTCGTTCGCCTGGGCGAGATCGCGGATGTGGTCTTGGGCGCGGAGAATTACGACCAGGATGTGCGCTTCAACGGCGAAACCGCGACGTTCATGGGCATCTGGGTCCTGCCCACCGCCAATTCCCTAAGCGTCATCAAGCAGGTCCGTGCCGCCATTCCGGAAATCCAGTCGCAGTTGCCGCCCGGAATGAAGGTCGGGATCCCCTACGATTCGACGGCGTACATCCAGGACGCGATCAACGAAGTGCTCAGCACGCTCACGGAAACGCTGTGCATCGTGATCGTGGTCATCTTCTTGTTCCTGGGATCGTTCCGCTCGGTCCTGATCCCGATCGTCGCCATTCCGGTCTCGCTGATCGGCGCCGTGTTCCTCATGCTGGTGGCGGGTTTTACCATCAACCTGCTTACGCTGTTGGCCATCGTGCTCTCGGTCGGCCTGGTGGTCGATGACGCCATTGTCATGGTGGAAAACGTTGAGCGCCATCTGCACTTGGGCAAACCGCCCATCCGGGCCGCGATGGATGCAGCCCGCGAACTGGTCGGCCCGATCATCGCCATGACCATCACGCTGGCCGCCGTGTATGCGCCGGTCGGCATTCAGGGCGGACTGACGGGGGCTTTGTTTCGGGAGTTTGCGTTCACGCTCTCCGGCGCCGTCATCGTCTCGGGTATCGTGGCCTTGACACTGTCTCCGATGATGGGCTCGCGCTTGTTGCGCGCGGGTGACACCGAGCGCGGATTCGCTGGCATCGTGAATCGCGCTTTTGAGCGCTTCCGCTCCCTCTACGAGCGCCTGCTCACCGGGACCCTGCAATACCGTCCTGTGGTCTTCGTGTTGTGGCTGATCGTGGTTGCCTTGATCGTGCCCTTCTACATGTTCTCCCAGCGCGAACTCGCGCCCGCTGAGGACCAGGGTGTGGTGTTCGGCGTCATTCAATCATCAGCGAACGCCACGCTCGACCAGACAAACCTGTTCACGCAGGAGGTCTACGACGTCTACCACTCCTTCCCCGAAAGCGACAGCATCTTCCAGATCACACAGCCCTCGGGTGGTTTCGGCGGGATGGTCACCAAGCCCTGGAGCCAGCGGAAGAAGACGGCGCAGCAACTGCTGGTGGAATCGGTGGGACCGCTTTCCAGGATTCCTGGCATTCGCGTCATTCCCCTGACGCCTCCACCTTTGCCGGGCGGCGGAAATTTCCCGGTGGAGTTCGTCATTGTCTCGGCAGCCGAGCCCCGCCAGTTGAGCGAGTTTGCCAACGAACTGGTGAAGCGGGCATTCCAGAGCGGATTGTTCATTTACGCCGACACCGACTTGAAGTTTGACCAGCCGCAATCGGAGGTCGTGTTCGATCGTGACAAACTCCGCTCCCAGGGAGTAGACCTGACCCAGGCCGGCCAGGATCTGTCCACCCTGCTGGGTGGCGACTATATCAATCGCTTCAGCATCCAGGGCCGCAGCTACAAGGTCATCCCGCAGATCAAACGCGTGGACCGCCTCACCCCCGATCAACTTGAGAAGATCTACGTGACCGGCTCCAACGGCCAACTGGTCCCGCTTTCGACCTTTGCATCAATCAAGACCACGACCGAACCGCGGCAGCTGAACAAGTTCCAGCAGCTGAACGCGGTCACCATTCAGGGAGTGATTCCGCCCAACGTTCCCCTGGACAAGGCCTTGAGCTTCCTCGAAGACCAGGCGCGGCAAATCCTGCCCCAGGGCTTCACGTTCGACTACGGCGGCGAATCGCGCCAGCTTCGGGTAGAAGGCAGCAAGTTCCTGGGCACGTTCCTGCTCTCAGCGGTTCTCATTTACCTGGTACTCGCGGCGCAGTTCGAAAGCTTCCGCGATCCGTTCATCATTCTGGTTGGATCTGTGCCCCTGGCCATCTCAGGGGCGCTGTTGTTTTCGTTCCTCGGACTGACGACGCTGAACATCTACAGCCAGGTCGGCCTGATCACGCTGGTCGGCCTGGTTTCGAAAAACGGCATTCTGATCGTGGAGTTCGCCAACCACCTGCAGGAGCAGGGCCGCACTAAAATCAGGGCCGTGATCGAAGCCGCGACCACTCGCCTGCGTCCGATCATGATGACGACGGCTGCGACGGTCGTCGGCCACTTCCCCCTCGTGCTCGCCAAAGGTCCCGGCGCCGGGGCCCGCAACAGCATCGGTATTATGCTGGTCAGCGGCATGATCATCGGAACCGCCTTCACGTTGTTCGTTGTACCCTCCATTTACGTGCTGGTAGCGAAAACGCACGTCGCTGAGTCCCTCGAAGAAACAAGGGACGAAGAAGAGCGACTTCCCGAACCCGCAGGGGCTTCCGTCTAGGAAGCCCCCCTCCTTTCCTTCTTCCCGGGTGGCCGGGATGTGCCTGCTCGCCGTGTCGCTGTCGGGTTTCGCCCAGTCGGGCGATACCATGAAGCACGACGACATGGAGGTGTTCTAGTCTCGACTTGATCTGACATCTGCCACGCTCGCCGCGACAGGCGCGGAAGGAGAATGGCAGATGAGCACCGACGAAAGGATCCTCAAGAACAAAGTGGCATTGCTGAAGCTCAGTGAGATGTTGGGCAGCGTCTCGGAGGCCTGTAAGGTAATGGGCTACTCGCTAGACAGTTTCTATGGCTTCAAAGAGTTGTATGAGAAGGGTGGCGAACTGGCCTTGCGCGAGATCAGGCGACGCAAGCCTTGTCCGAAGAACCGGGTCGAGGAACACATCGAAAAGGCGGTGGTAGAGATCGCCTTGGAAAAGCCGGCCCTTGGCCAGGTTCGCGTGGCCAACGAACTGACCAAGCACAGGCTGTTCGTCTCACCTATTAACGAGATCAGGCACCGTTACCGAGGCAGCGCCCATGAAAAATCGCTCCTCAAGCCTCAAGCGAAATGGTGCTCGGTTCTCTTTTGGGAATGTCTACACAAAGGCAGATCCTCCGTCGTGGAGGCTCCTCGGAACGAGGCAGGATTGGTCGAAACTGTCCACGGCAGGACAGCCCCGTTAATGAACAAGGCAGGAGGAGCCGGGAAGCTGTGCCGGCCTGCCAGGAGTTGAGTCTCGAGTCTGGGGTATGATGCGAAGGGCCGGCAGCTCAACCTGGCGCTTTCGGGACATGACGAGGAGCTGGTGATGGACTACTTATTGAAGACGGAGCCCACAGTTTATTCGTTCGGGGACCTGGAGCGGGAAAAAACGACGATCTGGGACGGCGTGACGAATCCGGTGGCGGTTCGCCATCTGCGGCAGATGAAGCCGGGGGAACGGTTGGTGATTTATCACACCGGCGATGAAAAGTGCGCAGTGGGGACGGCGAGCGTGGTGTCGGTGGATGCGAGCCATGAAAAGACACCGCTGGTGAAGATCAAGGTGGGCAAGGCGATTGCGGCGCCGAAGACGCTGGCCGAGATCAAGAGGCAGAAATTGTTCGCCGATTCGGCGCTGGTGCGGCAGGGGCGACTGTCGGTGGTGCCGCTGAATGCGGCGCAGTACCAGTGGCTGGCGGGGGAGTGAGAGAACCGGACCATCGCGATCTCGAAGCGGTGGGAGCGGCAGGTTGGTTCCCCGCAAAGTCGGTCGCCGGAGCATCCCGTGGCTGATGACGGCGAGGGTCGAATACGGGAAAAAGGCGGCGGCCAGGCGGAGTCCCCAGGGTTTCTTGGGCGGGGGGGGGCCCCTTTTGAGCTATATCCGGGGGTTAGGGAACACAGTAGAATGGAGAGGTGATGCCAAAAATTCTGACACCGATCACCCAGCCGTTGTTGCTCGCGACTTTGCTCGCCGGCAGCATTGCATTGAGTTACGGACAAGCTTCCACCCCAGCGCCGGCGGCCAAGCCCGCGGCGAAGAAACCGGCGACGGCAGGCGCCGCGAAGACCACTGGCGCCAGCACTGCCGCGGCCGCGCCGGCCGTGACGACCAAGAAGGACAAGGTCAGCTACGCGATCGGCGCGGACCTGGGCAACAAATTAAAGGCGTCGTCGATTGATGTGGACCCCGCGGTTTTGACGCGCGCGATGAAGGACGTGCTCGGCGGCGGCAAGCCGGCGATGAGCGACGATGAGATCCGCGCCACGCTTATGGACCTGACCAAGGAACTGCAGGAGAAGCAGGCGGCGGCGAACAAGGAAAAGCTGGAGAAGAACCACAAGGACGGGCAGGAATTCCTGGCAGCCAACAAGAGCAAAGAAGGAGTAGTCACGCTGCCCAGCGGGTTGCAGTACAAGATCCTCAAAGCAGGGGACGGCCCGAAGCCGACGGCCTCCGACACCGTCGTGTGCCAATACAAGGGCACGCTGATCGACGGCAAGGAGTTTGACAGCTCGTACAAGCGCGGGCAGCCGGCAACGTTCCCGGTGGGAGGCGTGATCAAGGGCTGGACCGAGGCGCTGCAACTGATGCCGGTGGGATCGAAGTGGGAGCTGTTCATTCCTTCAGAGCTGGCCTACGGAGACCGGCAAGCGGGCCCGGACATTACGCCGGGGTCGACGCTGATCTTCGAAGTGGAGCTGATGTCGATTCAGCCGAAAGAGAACAAGGACGCGGCGGGAGAGAAGAAAGACGCGGCCCCAGCCGACAAGACCCCGGCTGCGGCGACCGAGAAAAAATAGCCGGTAGTCGCAAGGCGGCCAAGCTTCGGTAAATACGGGACCCGCCCGGCAGGGCGGGTTTTGTATTCTTGACGCTACCCGCAACGGATGCGGCCCCTGGAGACGCAGAAGAAGCCGGTGAAGAAAGCACGCAATTTGCAGTACGGCGTCCGCGGTGAAAGTCCTTCATTCTCATGGCTTAGAGTGAGATGCAGGTGTTCTAGTCTCAACTTGATCTGAGCCATTACACATTACACCTGAAGAAGAACTGACTTCGTTGTCTGCCGGCGGCCTTATCCGCTGCCCGCGCTCCTTGTCCATAAGCCCTGGGCAGGCTTTCAGATCTTCACCACCCCATTCTCGGGAACAGCTCCGGGGACTGATCCAGCAAAGCAACCATCGGTCGGCACGCTCTTGGGCACTCTACTCCGGCACTCAAGTACTGCCGCAGGCAGCGGGAACAGGGAGCCAGCCCCTTGCGCATCGCCTGCTCAGCCGTCATGGTCTGCACACGCTCTCCATCCTTGCGATGAATGTATTTGCATCCGGGCACGTGGAAAACCCTGCTTGCGCTGGACACGGTGACAATCAGCGAGGCCGGGATGCCGTGTGGCGACGGCGCGAGTTGGGATCGCATGTCGGGCTGACGGAAAAAGCTCGAGTTCCCCAGGGACACGCCGCCAGCAATCAACGCGACCGCTGCCACCGCAAGCATCCAGAAGGTTCGTGCATTGTCGAGCCAGCCCGACGAGGACTGCTGGGCCAGGCGTCTCTGCAGCCGGCGACTGAAGCCCGCAGGCAGCTCGAACAGGCGGTCATCGCCGTAAAGCTTCACCACATTCCGCGTGCCGTCAAGCACCGCCGTGCAGTGCTTGCAGACTCTGAAGTGCTCTTCCATGGCGGCTCGCGTCTCCGCAGCGATTTCTCCGTCCAGATAGTTGGAGATCTCTCTCCAAACGTGCTCACAGTTGACGACTACCATGGCTTGGACCCCTTTTCGAACGGCAGCCGGCCGAACCAGCCGCCGCTCACGCCCGGAGCGAGCATGTCCCGCAGCATGAGACGCGCCCGCAACAGCCGTGTTTTCACCGAAGCCCGGGAAATGCCCAGGGCCTCGGCCGTCTCCTCGATACTCAGGTGCTCCACGTCGCGCAGCAGGAATACCTGGCGGTATTTGTCCGCCAGGGCAGCAACCGCCTCGGTCAGCTTTTGCCGGATCTCTTTACGCTCCAGAGTCTCCGACGGAATCTCGCGCCAATCCGCGAAGTCGCGAGGCGTGTAGCCGCCATCCTCGTCCTGATGCTCCCCCAGCGCTTCCATGACGTCGGTGTGCGCCTTGCGCCGGCGCATGAGCGCCTCGTTGACGGTGATTTGGATGAGCCAGGTGCTGAAGCGCGCTTCAGCGCGGAACTGTCCGATGTGGGTGAGGGCCTTGAGCAGGGCTTCCTGCGCGGCGTCCTCCGCTTCCGCCTCGTTGCGCAGCACCGCATACGCCGCGGTGTACACCCGCCGCTCGTAGGGCTTGATCAGCTCGTAGAAACGTTCTTTCTCTCCCGCCTGGACGCGCCCGATCAGTTCCTGCTCGCGAATGTCGGCGGGATGCGAAACCCCCGCTTGGATGATTCGCTCTGGCATACTGCCCATCAAGATGTCCTCTGGTCCGTCCGGCCCGCTATCGTACCGGATATTCCGGGTCCGACTTCCAGCCCGTGAGCATGGAAACAAGATTGTTCCAGCCATGCAGCACCACCATCACGAGGTGTCCCACGATGAAAAAGATGATGGCCCACATCACCAGGAAGTGCCACAGCCGGGCGCGGTGAAATCCTCCCATCAGCCAGGCCAGCCAGGAAAACTGGATCGGCTTCCAGACCGCGAATCCGGTAAGCACAGAAAGCACGCCCAGCACGATCACCGATGTGTAAGCTTGCTTCTGCAGCGGATTGTAGGCCTCGGTCACGGGCGGCTTTGGGCCGAACAAGAAATAGTGCCGCGCCATGGGCCACACGCCACGCAGGTCGCGCGGCGCAAAAAGCACCTGGCGATAGTTGCCGGAGAAGATTTGATACCCGAGGTAGAAGAGGCCCGTGGCGATGTAGATCCACATGAAGGTCAGGTGCCATTGCAGCGCGCCTCCCAGCCAGCCGCCAATGGCAAACATCTTCGGCCAATGCAGTAAGTCCTTTTGCGGGATCTTTGCGCCGAAGCTGGGGAAAGCACGGAAAATTTGCAGGCCGCTGCCGATCATCACAAATAAGGAAACCGCGTTCAGCCAGTGGCAGAGGCGCACGGCCAGCCGATGCTCGTACACCGCTTCCACCGGCCTGCCGGTCTTTGTGTTTTCAATCTCTACGACCTGGGTTGCCATGCCTGTCCTCAGAGTCCGTAAAACCAGGAGTAGCCCTGGTCTTCCCAGTAACCGACCCGCTCCAGCACGTGCGAGACTTTCAGATCGGTGACGTACTTCGCCTGCTTGTATCCTATTTTTGTGGGAACATTCAGCCGCAGCGGCGCGCCGTGCTCGCGGGTCAGCGGCCGGTCGTACATTTCGTAGCAAAGCAAAGTCTGCGGATGCATGGCGGTCGCCATGTCAAGCGATTCATAGTAATCATCCGCGCATTCCACCGCGATGAAGCGCGCAGTCGGGTCGGCTCCGATCAGCTTCAGGAACTCGGAGAGCCGCGTCCCCCCGAAGCGGCCGATGACGTCCCATCCTTCCACGCAAACGTGGCGCGTATTCTGCCGCGTCCTGGGCAGGGCCTGGATCTGCGCGAGCGTGTACTCGCCGGGTCTCGCCACAGCCCCGGTCACCGTCAGCGTCCACTTCTCAAAATCCACCCCGGGATCGTCCACATCGTAGCCGTTGATGGGAAACTTTTCGAAAGGAGTCAGTGCAGAGTCGGAGAAGGTCGTGGCCAGATGGCCAGGTCGAAACAACTTGCCTGAAACCCAATCGCTGAACGCCAGGCCCTTGTTCAACAGGGGCTCGCTCAGCCGCGGCACGGCAAAAGCTCCCAGCGCAACCAGAGGGGTCAGCTTCAACAACTCTCGCCGGTTCAACTTCTTAAACTGTTTCTCGTCCATCGATCTCTCCTTGGGCGGACCCTCCCCCGCTGGAGTGGGCGCTTATGGGATTCGGAGCTGGCGCTAAAGTTACAGGATTGCAGCGATTTTATCGCGGGGGACGACACGACTCCGCCCTCGGACGTTTTCGCATCCAACCAAGTAACCCTGGCGGCCCTGGGGGAGGTGAGCGCAGAAGTGACTTCCAGCGGTCGCCCTTGCTGGATCGGAGGATGGCATGGCACTGGTGATTGAGTTTTACGTTCCTGACCGCTTTCGCAAGAAGGTACGCTGGACACCGCCCACGCAACGCGGGAAGGTCATCAAATTTCCGGCAGCTCAAAAAAACACTGCCTGAAGGAGATTCAGCTTCAGAAACCATGCCCGGCCAGCGATCGCTCGCGAGCCGGGCTCTTTGCACGCAAGAGGAGGCAGAACTCAGTGGCGATGCGCCAGTTCTTCCTTTTCGGAGCTGAGCGCTTGGGCGCGCGGCTGATAAACACAGAACGGTTCTTCGTCCATGAAGTCGCCAGTCGCAGCGTAGGCCCGTGCACGGCAACCCATGCACACATTGCGAAACTCGCAGCAGCCGCACTTCCCTTTCAGATGGCTGGTGTCGCGCAGTTCATGAAACACCTGCGAGTTCTCCCAGATGTCGGCGAAGGTCTGCTTGCGCAAGTCGCCCGCGATCACCGGCAGATATCCGCAGGGATAGACTTCCCCTTCGTGCGAAATAAAGCACACGCCCGTTCCTGCCAGGCAGCCTTTGGTCATGGCATTCAGGTCGGAAGGATGTCCGCTGGGACGCCCCACCGCCCGGCCAACGCCTTGGGGTTTGATCTCGATGCCCGTCGATCCCGGCATGGTCATTTCGGTGGGACCGATCGCAGAGGCCTGCGCCGGAGGTACCGTGGCCGGCGGATGCGCGGCGACTCCTGCAGAAATATGCGCCCCTGGTTCGCCCGCCCGCCGGTCAGCAGCCCGGCGTTGCCGCGCCACACGGAAATAGTGCGGCGCACAGGTCGCCTTCAGTTCAATGCCTCCCGCCAGCGACTGGTCATAAAACCAGTTCAGCATGCGCTCATATTCCTCCGGCGGAACCATCTGTTCCGAGGCGATGTCCACTCCGCATCCCACCGGCACCAGCAGAAAGGTGTGCAGCGCGTCGGCGCCCAGCGAGCGCGCCAGTTGCAGCACCTCGGGCAGCTGCTGCGCATTGTGGCGCGCGATGGTCATGTTGATCTGCGTCGACATGCCCAGGGCCCTCAGGTTGCGCAGGCCGTGGACGGCGGCATCGAAGGCGCCCGGTATTCCCCGGAAGGCATCGTGCGTCGCAGCGTCGGCGCCATCAAGACTGATGGAGACGCGGCGCACGCCCGAGTCCACGATCATGCGTGCCACGTCCTTGGTCACCAGCGTTCCATTCGTGGCCAGGGCCACGCGCAGGCCCTTGTCGGTAGCGTAGCGGGCAAGCTGGAAGATGTCGGAACGGTAGAGCGGCTCGCCTCCGCTCAGCACCAGGATCGGATTGGCGGCCGCGGCAATCTGGTCGATGATGTTCAGCGCCGCGCGCGTAGGCAGATCGGTGGGAGAGCTCAGCTCCGTGGCCGTGGCCCGGCAATGAATGCAGCGCAGGTTGCAGCCCTTGGTAACTTCCCAGAACACCAGACGCGCTTTGTCTTCACCCGCACGCTGTCCATGGCGGTTGCCCGACTCCATGACCCGGCCTCCTTGAGCTGGCTCGCTGCCTGGGTTCCCCCAACCCTCAAGCCTGTACGATAGAGAGCCGCGCCCCATGGGGCCGTGACAGTTATCACCTCAACATGTGACACCGGTCACACAGCTAAGTTCATGAAACCGCGGGCTATTGTCCCCCGCCCGCGTGGCAGTCGCTGCAGTTCACCTGGGTCAGGTCGCCGAGGTCGATGGGATGCTGGAAGGCGACCTTGGGCAGGGTCGTCATCGCCACTCCCCCCTCTTCCTGGCTGAGCACACTGTGGCAGGTCTGGCAGTCCTTGGTGATCACCTTGCCGTCGGGGCTGACGTGCTGCCCGTCATGGCAGCGGAAACAGCCGCTGAAGTAGAAATGGCCGATGTTATTGGGATGCGTCTGCCAGTTCACTTTCATTTCCGGGAAAATCGTATCGCGATAGATTCTCTTGAGTTCGACGACTGCGTTGCGGATCTCCAGTTCCTTGCTCTTGGCCAGTTCCGGATACTTGCTCTCGTAGAAGCTCTCCATCGCTTTGGCGATCCCCTGCATGGCGGCGTCGGTGGTTTCATAGTTTGCGCTCAAGGCCGCCACGGCCTGCTGCTTGAGGAAGGGCAGCGAAGCGTCCAGCCGCCGCGCCAGCAGTGAATTATCGACCGACAGGTCCGGCGGGACGTAAATGTGCGTCGGGCGGTTGTGGCAGTCCACGCAGTCCATCAGCCGCCTGGGGGCCGCTTCAATCTGCTGTTTGGTCAGGTTCGCATCCTTGGCGAAATACTCCGTGACCCGCCCCTGCATGTCTTTCACGTGGATGTACGGGATCACCTGCCGCTTCTCGTCGGTGGCCACGTAGGTAATCTCGTTGTCGATGTTCATGTGCCAGTGGATTCCGTTCGGAGCCCCGGTCGCCGGATCGCCGCCTCCCACATTGATCAGCATGCGGATCTGCCGCGGCGTGTTCTTCTCGTCGCTGGCGTAGTGGGTAAACACCTTCAACTGCGCGCCGTAGAACTTCTTGGGCCAGTGACACTGCTCGCAGGTCTGCGCCGCAGGACGCAGATTGTGCACGGGAGTAGGTATGGGCCGCGGGTACGTCTTGAACACCGTGGCGAATACCTGCCGGGCCCCCGAGAGTTTCGACTTCACGTACCAGGTCGCGCCCGCGCCGACGTGGCAGTCCACGCAGGCAACTCGCGCATGCGGAGAAAGCTGGTACGCCGTGAACTCCGGCGCCATCACCGAGTGGCACAGCTGTCCGCAGAACTGCACCGAGTCGGTAAACTCATAGGCTCGGTAGCTGCCCACAACGCTCAGTCCGATGAACGCCAGCGTGAAGGTGAACAGGAAGGTGAGCGCGCCGCGCTGGCTGGGATCGTTGAAGTCGACCCGCAGGTAGCGGCCCGCTCCCGCCGGGTGCTGCCGGCGCTTCCTCCGGTCGTACCATACGCCCAGCGCCGCCATCCCCAGTCCAGCCACCAGGAACGCGGGGGCAACCATATAGGCCAAAATGCCCACGTAGGGGCTGGGGTGCTCCGACGTCAGGTCCATGAAGAAGAGGAAGGCAAAATTGCCGAAAGCCACCACCGCCAGGGCCAGTCCAGCCAGCGAGATCGGGTTTCGCACCCACTCCCGGATCTTGGCAAGTCCGCTTCCGTTGCCCACTTCTGCATCTGGACGTTCACCGTTCATCGAGCCCATCCTCTTTCTTCCCGGGTTTTCTCGGGAAACCTCTTGCAATCTGGATCACTACGTCCATTACGTGCTCACTCGCGCGTGATTATCTTCGAGCCGCGCCGGCTCCGCAAATCCATGATCTATTTCTGGAGAGACGCAATCTCCTCGGCCCCGGCTGGCTGCTCCGGAGTGTCGGCGCGGTCCGTCTGTACTGCTGCAGCCCGCCCTTGTTTCGCCGCGTCCTCGCGCGCCGCCTTGAGCAGGGTCTCCGTATCCAGGCCATGTTCCTCGCGGTAGTGTTCGAACGACATTTTGCCGTCCCACCAGGCCCAGTTCATGGGATAGACATCGGGGTCCAGAAACACCTGGTAGAAGTGCCATACCACGATGGCCAACGTTGCCAGTACTGCCTCGTAGAAGTGGATGGCCGTCGCCACGTCGAGCCACCACCGCGCCACAACGTGCCCGACCCACACTTTTGCCCACAGCATGAGCCCGGTGGCGGCCATCACAATTAGGCCCCAGACCAGCGCCCAGTATTCGGCTTTTTCGGCGTAGCTGAAGCGTCGGAATGCGGGTTTGTCTTCGCGCAGACCCAGGTAGTACAGCATGGTGCGCCACAGGTTGGTTGCATCCTCGGCAACCGGCAGGAAATCCCCGGCCAGCCGGCGCCCGTCGCGGGTCAGCGTGATGTACGCCAAATGGTAGGCGCCCACCGCGATCAAGGCGACACCGGCCACCCGGTGCATGATGCCCCGGACTCGCTCGCCCATGCCCAGCGCCACCGCCAGCCAGGAGTCGGGAAACTTCAACGCGAACCCGGTGATGACCAGAACAATGAAGCTGGTAAGCAGCACCAGGTGCTGCACGCGCTGCTGCTTGTTCATGCGCTCTACCACGTGGTGTTCCAGCTGCCTTCGCAGCAGCGCCTTGCGTCGCCAGATCACCAGATTGTGCAGCAGCATCGCCCCAATTACGGCGAAGATCATCCCCAGGTAGAACTTGCGGATCCAGCGCACCGCCACGCTGCCCACGTCCGCCGACAGCGGCGCACCCACGTGCACTTTGCTCAGCGCGAATTTTTCGCTGACCCCGGGGTGGCACTGTCCGCAGGTGTTCACCAGGTTGGCGCGATTGATGGTCGACCGCGGATCGCTCGAGGGCAGGATATTGTGCACTCCGTGGCAACTGGCGCAGTTGGCCACTACCTGCGAGCCTAGCCTGGAAGCAAGCCCGTGGTAACTGGCCAGGTAAGTGGTCGCGCGCCGGCCGGGCACGCCGAACTCCTGCGTGAGGCGGACTCCTTCATGGCAGCGCGCACAGGTCACGGCCGCCAGATTCGCCCCCGAGACCGAGGAATTGGGATCCAAATGCGTCTTGATGGAGTGGATTCCGTGACAGTCCGTGCACACCGGCGCCAGGCTGTTGCCCCGCGCCATGGCCTGCCCGTGAATGCTCTGCATGTACGTCTCTTTCACGGCCTCATGACACTTGGCGCAGGTGTTGGGCACATTGAATTTGAAAATCGGCGATTTCGAATCGCTGGCCGAGAGGATGTCGTGCGCCCCATGGCAATCCGTGCATACCGCCGCTTTGTCTGATCCTGCCGCCACGGCTTTGCCGTGTACGCTCTGCAGGTAGGACGTAAACGGCTGGGCGCTGTGCCCGCTGGCCTCCATGACATACTTCTGGCCGTGGCACTCCCCGCAGGTCGCCGGAATATTCTGATGGCTCACGCGCGATTTGGGGTCCGAGGCCGGCACTAACTCATGCGGGCTGCCATGGCACGACACACACGTGGCCGCCTGCGTGTGCCCTGCCTGGATGGCCTGCGCGTGATAGCTGCGATCGTAGGCCGCCTGCTGATCGGCGTGGCAGCCGGCACAGGAGATTTTCCCCGGAGTGGTGTCGTGCGGCGAGCTCTTCACGTCCGTGTGGCAGTCCACGCAGGTGAACATCCCCCCGTGAATGGAATTCTTGAACGCTTCCGGATTGACGTACAAACTGACCTGCTTGCCGTCGACCTCCTTCGACAGGGTGGAGTCTCCATGACACGCCAGGCATTCTTCCGACGTCGGCTTGGGGGCCGTCCCCTTGCGGGGTGCGGCCATGGCGGAAACTGCCAGTAGCAGACAACCAAGTCCGACTTCCAGCGGCCACGACCTCCTCCTGCTGGGGGTCTGACCGCCGGTTCGAGATGTGGACATGCGCGCCGCCTCCTGTGCCTTCACCCCGATTTCCGGCTCTATTGTTGGCGGGCCGTGGGCCAGCGGCAGTGAGTCTACTCACGGCGGGGCGTGATTGCAGTCACAGGATAAAGGGTTGCGCAGGTTGGAGATCCGGAGCCGGCCATGGCCGCCTGAGCGGGCCGCCGTGGACCCCTCAGAATTCCACGTGCAGCCGCAACGACGGCACCAGCACCGGTCCACGGTCCCGGTTATACCCGGGATCCTGGATGTGCTGCACCCCTGGGGCCACGTAGATGCCGCGCCACACGTGGAGGGTGTAGTAGCTCTCGAGAATGTTCTCCCGTCCGTAGTTCAGACTTCCGTCACCCAGCAGAAAACCGTAGCCTCCCAGGGCGAGGTAGGCCTGATGATCTTTCGATAGGCCATTGCTCGCGACCGCCACGCCGGCCCGGTCGTAGCCACGATGCCACAGCGCTCCATTCGCCCTCACACCAAGCGCCACCGTCTGGCCCACCTCGGTAAACGCGAAAGATTCGGTCGTGTCGTTGTTCCAGCCGAAGCGCCCGAACGCCGTCAGATATCGGTCGAGGTTCTGCTCCAGGTTAATGCCCACTCCATACTTCCGGGTAATGCGCCACGGATGGTTGGTGATCTCAGGGCGCGGAACCAGGCCGCGCTCGAACTGCACCACCGCCTCGCGGTAGATGCCCATGTTTGCGGCATTGGTGTAGCCCAGCAGGCGGATGGCCCCGGTTTTCTTCCGAATCAGTCCGCGGCGCAGCTCCAACTGCCAGTTCTCGGCGTGCGCTTGCCAGGGTTTCCAGACTAAGTCGATGCCATTGGCGACTTTCGGCATCAGCGCTTCCCCAAAACGAAAACCCCAGTTGCGATCTTCGTAGTCCGCGAGCAGGCCGACCGTGTAGCCCCGGGTATCGGCCGCGAAGTCCCAGGCACCGTTTTGATCCACGGTCCAGTTGGCGAACTGAAAGTGGCTGTCGGATCCGACTGCATTCTGATCAAGGAAGTCGGCCAGGCTGAATTTTCCAAAGCGCAGCTCGAGCCGGCGCCGGGGCAATTCATCGAACAAAGACAGGGGCGTTCGCTCACTCTCGATCTTGTCTTTGCTGAGCGCGTACACAAAGTGGATCATCCCTCGAGCGAGGTAAGGGGCCGTGCTCAGCGGGGAGCCCTGCCCCGGGATGCGAACCACGTCGAGGTTTGTAATTCCTGCCAGCCCGAGGGCATTGCTGAGTCCCTCGCCGGAGGCGTCTTCGACGTCCGCCAGCAACTCGGTCGCGTTGTTCAGCCGCACGCCGCTGTACAGCGTGAACACCCGCGAGATGCCCTTCTGGTAGCCCGGACCCAGGCTGTTCTTGCCGCTGTAGGCGGCAGGAAAAGGCAGACTCGCCTGAAAAATGGCATTCCCCTGCCCTGACAACCAGAAGCGCGTATCTTTCACACGTGGAAACATCGAGACGACCGGCAAGTCCGAGTCGCCAGCCGGCGGGTCCTCCGGTTCGGTGTTCGCCGTGCGCGCGTCCGAGTTGGCAACCAACGACTGTTGACCGTTCTCGCGCGCGCCCTCCCCCGCGGGCGCTTGGGCGTTCGCCTCAGCGAAGGCGACCAGCGCCGCCAGCATCCACACAGCCGCCCGCGTGATCCCGGGAACGGGACTGGGTCGCTCGCCATGGAAAATGGGCTTGTGGGTCTGCATTCTCGCCAGGCAGCCAGGGCAAAGGAAAGGAAAATGCGGCGGCAGGCGGGACCCGCTGGCCCATCAGGACGACCAGCCGTCCCTTTAGCGCGGCCTGCCCAGGCGAATGTATAATACCCCCCTAGGGTATGTGTCAAGCGGAATTCAACGCTGGCAAGGAGAATTGATGAAAGACAAGCCGCCGGAAATCTCCAAGGAAAAACAGAAGCTGCTCTCCCGCATCAAGCGCCTGGCCGGTCAGATCGACGCCGTCCAGCGCTCCGTCAGCGAAGGCGATGAGTGCGCCGACATTCTCATGCTGCTGGCCGCCATTCGCGGCGGCGTAAACAGCCTGATGGCGGAAATTCTCGAGGACCACGTTCGTCTCCATATCACCCGCCCGCATCGCGCGACCGAGTCTCCCGAGGAGCTGACCGAAGACCTGATTGGACTGGTGCGGGCCTATCTCAAATAGCGCCAGGCCGAACGGAACGCAACTTTACCCTGCCGGCTGCGATAACCTGGTTGAAGAATTCAGACCCCGGCCGGTTAGGAGCAACGGTGAAGCCCATGGACGCCATTGACAACACGATCTCGAGTACCGCCGCGAAAGCCGACTTCGCCTTCCATGCTGCTCAGCAGGAACAAGAAATCGAACAGCACCAGCACGACGCGCAAGAGCAGGCGCAGGCCATCGATCAGGCATCCCAGCAAAATGCGCAAATCAAACCGGCTTTCTCGGAATGGGACCCTTGGAGAATCATGGCTCTCCGGCGTCCCTGACCGCCAGGACCCGAAGTCGGGTCGGCTCGGCAAACTCCTCGAGAGATCGAAACCTCTGCAGCAACAGAACCTCTTTTTCAATTGGACCCGTTCTCGCTCCCCGCAGCCATGAAACCAATGGCCCAGGCATCGCCGTGGTGGCGCCTGAATCCACAACCTGGGACCGCTGGGTTACTCTTCTTCCGCGTCGCGGTAGTGCACAGCCTCCAGGCTGCGCAACTGCGCCGCCGCCGCTTCGGGCGTAATGTCACGCTGAGGCATGGCCAGCATTTCGTATCCCACCATGAACTTCTTCACGGTCGCCGAGCGCAGCAGCGGCGGATAGAAGTGTCCATGGAGGTGAAATTCCGGATGGTCCGCACCATCGGTGGGTCGCTGGTGAAATCCCATTGTGTACGGAAACGAAGTGCGAAACAGGTTGTCGTAACGAACGGTAGCTTGCTGCAAGGCATCGGCCAGCGCCGCGCGCTCCGCCGCAGAAAGATCGTCCAGGCTGGAGACCGGCCGGCGGCTGATCAGCAGCGTTTCGAAGGGCCACACCGCCCAGAACGGCACGAGCAGAACGAAACCGTCGTTTGCATAAACCATCCGCTCCTGCTCCTTCAATTCAAGCTCCAGGTAATCGGCCAGCAGCGTGGACGAATGTTCCCGGAAGTGGGTCCGAAACGACTGAATTTCTTTTTCCAGCTCATTGGGAACCGTTTCGTTGGCCCAGATCTGGCCGTGGGGATGCGGATTGCTGCAGCCCATGATCGCGCCGCGGTTTTCGAAGATCTGCACGGAACGGATGCGCGGGTGGCTGCCCAGCTCGCGGTACTCCTCCGCCCAAATGTCGATCACCGGCCCCAGTTCCTCCGCGCTCATGCGGGCGATGGTCAAATCATGACGCGGGGAAAAGCACACCACCCGGCACCGCCCGAATTCGCTCCTGGCAATCAACAGTCCCTGCTGGTCAAAACTGTCGGTCGGCGCATCGGGACGCAATGCGGCAAAATCGTTATCAAAAACGAAAGTCTTGCCGTAATCGGGATTCCTCACGCCGCCGGCCCGCGTATTTCCCGGGCACAGATAGCAGGCCGGATCGAAGCGCAGGGTGGTCTCCGGCGGAACTCTTTCCAGCTGTCCCTGCCACGGACGCTCGGTGCGCTGGGGCGAGACCAGCACCCATTCCCGGGTCAGAGGGTTGAATCGCCGATGCGAATGGGCGCCGAGATTGAGTGATCGCACTTTCCTTTCAGCCTCACTTTAGATTGCCGTTTGTTTCGATCTGGGCGCCGTCGCCAAATCCGCGGCACCTGCCCCCGGCTCGGTAACGTGATCCACTCGCCGGCAGGCGGCGCGATGCTGCGGATCGCCTGCCTTCAGCTGATTCGCTGCACGCCATCGGTGGCCGAACAAACATAGATCTCGGGCAGGGACCCGGTCGCCTTCTTGTATCCGCGGGCGACGGCTGCTTTGAATCTTTCGACACACTCTGCGCGCACCAGGTTCACCGTGCAGCCGCCGAATCCCCCGCCCGTCATTCGCGCCCCGTATACGCCTTCGACGCGGGACGCTAATTCCACCATCAGATCGAGCTCGGGACAGCTCACTTCATAATCGTCGCGCAGGCTCGCGTGCGACTGGGCCATCAGTTTCCCAAATTCCTCCGGATTTCCTCGCTCGAGCGCGGTGGCGGCTTGTTCGACCCGGGCGTTTTCGCTGACCACGTGGCGGCAGCGACGCAGCACGGTCGGCGGCAGCTCATGGGCAAGCTCGCTCAAATCGGAAAGCGTCACATCGCGGAGCGCCCGGATTCCCCTCCTATACTTGGCCAGCACTCGTACGCCTTCGTCACACTCGGCGCGCCGTTGGTTGTATTCGCCCGAAGCCAGACTGTGCCGCACCATTGTGTTGCAGATCACCAGCGACGGGGCCCCGGCCAGGGGCAACCAGCGGCATTCCAGGGACCTGCAGTCCAGCAGCAGGGCCGTATCCCGTCGGCCATGCGTCACGATGAACTGGTCCATGATGCCGCAACGGGCGCCCACGAATTCGTTCTCCGCGCGCTGGCACAGCCGGGCGACTTCCCTGGCATCCACCACGCCCCCGCTGAAATCGAGCAGCGCCGCAGCCACCGCGACCTCCAGCGATGCCGACGAGCTTAGTCCCGCCCCCTGCGGCACGTTCCCGCCGATGAGCAAATTCGCCCCCGGAACTCGATGCCCCGACTCATCCAGGGTTTTCGCCACCCCGACGACATAGTCGCCCCAGTGCTGACTGCCGTGGGCCGGCACACGGTCCAGCTCAAACTCGAGCTGGCCCGGAAAGTTCTCCGAGCGTACTACCAGCTTGCGGTCTCCACGGGCAGCCGCCGCGACCCAGGTGAAAAATCCAATGGCCGCCGGCATTACGAATCCATCGTTATAGTCGGTGTGTTCCCCAATCAGATTGACGCGTCCCGGCGCCTGGTACATCCGCGGAATGTCCTGGAACACGGCCGTGAAGGCCTCGCCCAGCTTGTGCACCACGTCTTCGGTTGAGTTGGACTCCCTCGTCACGATCGCCACGCACGGCCCCACGGGTTTTCGCCGATGAGCGCACGGCTCGCCGCCCAATGAACTGGCCAAGTTCATCTGCCGGAAGCACACAGCGGAGCAGACTGCCTCGCTCGCAGGTGAGGCATTCTAACCGTTTTTCCCACGCCTTTCCCAGACCGGACTGACGTCTGGACGGCAGTTGGCGTTGAGTTCCTTCGGCAGTGTCCGCCGTTCCCCGCCCCAGCCCTCGCACTTTCAGCCAGCAGACATTTCTTGGGAAACCTTCGTGAGACGGAAAATCGAGGTTGGGAAGCAGTTGATTCTCTGGTGAGCGCGGCAGGATTCGAACCTGCGACCCATGCCTTAAAAGGGCATTGCTCTACCAACTGAGCTACGCGCCCACGATCTCTCCATAGTAACAAAAAAAACCGCGCGGCCCAGCCGGTGCGGCGCGCGCATTGACGGCTTCCCGCCGCTGAGACGATAGTAGTGGTCCAGCATAGGAGCAGCTCATGCCCGACCGACCGCCCTTGCCCCCCTTCAACCGCGACACCGCTGCGCAAAAAGTCCGGCTCGCCGAAGATGCCTGGAACTCGCGCGAACCGGAACGGGTTTCCCTCGCCTACACCGAGGACTCGCGCTGGCGCAATCGTTCCGAATTCCTTCATGGCCGCTCCGAGATCGTTGCCTTCCTGCGGCGCAAATGGGCCAAGGAACTCGATTACCGTTTGATCAAAGAACTGTGGGCCTGGCACGAGAACCGCATCGCCGTGCGCTTTGCCTATGAATGGCACGACGACTCCGGCAACTGGTTCCGCTCCTACGGAAACGAGAACTGGGAGTTCGACCAGCACGGCCTCATGCGCCTGCGGCTGGCCAGCATCAACGACCTGCCGCTTCGCGACTCCGACCGCAAGTACCACTGGCCTCTGGGACGCCGTCCCGACGACCATCCGGGCCTGAGCGATCTGGGACTGTGAAAACCGGCGTTCGTTGAGCACGTCGGTCGTGCTTTGACCTCGGCCATCCGGCCCGAACTTGTCGCACTCTGAGAATTCTCGGCTCGCCACGTGAGACGAGTTGATGCTGCCTTCCGGTCCCGAAGCGCCGCGGCCGGGGTACCGATTGCCGCCCGCATCCTGGCCCCGCCCACGGGCACGCCGTGGATGCCGGCAAAGGCACGCCGAAACGCCGCGGAGAGTTTCTTATTTTTGTTGCACCTACACCTTTTTCAGCCTCAAGCCATCTTCCTGCCTCGATCTTTAGACTTGCCTTCCCGGCGGAGTTCCCTCCCGATCAGTCGCTCGTCCAAAAGGACACGGCCGGTGGTATATGAAGTGCAACCGGTCTTTCGTTGACATCCCAAAATGGCCAGCCGATACTCCGCTCTACGGCTCACTTTTAGTGTCTGCAGCCCAACGACCGGATGAAAACGGGGTTGTGTCTCGACAGCCAGGGTGCCAGCTCACGCCCGAAGCTCTGCTTCGGCTGCCCCGGGGAAACAGCCGGCCCAATCGCTCTCTCAATTTCGCGTACGCAACCAGTTTTGTATTGGAGGAAACCATGTTGTCGACGGGAACGAGATATTTCCAACACTCCATCCGCTGGCTCGGTGCGGTCGCCCCTCTGGCGCTCGCCGCTCTGGGATGGATGTGGATCCACCACTCCAGCCGCACAAGTTCTGCTCCCACCAGCCATGCCAAGCCGCCGCTCGCCGCGGCCCCAGCCGTCACGCCGGAGCAGCAGGCCCGTGTCCTGAGCAGCTTCGGCAATCTCCCGCTGGCTTTCGAGCCCAACCGCGGACAGACCGACCCCGTGGTGAAGTATCTCTCCCGCAACGCGCACTACAACTTGTTCCTGACCTCGAACGAGGCCGTGTTCGCGATGCCGGTCCCGGCCAAAGATGAGCCGTCGCGGCGCAGGCATCGCACCTGGAACCCGCGCCCGAAGCCAGAATCAGTCTTGCGGCTGTCTCTGCTGGGCGCCAATCACTCGCCCACTGTGAAAGCGGAAACTCAGATATCCGGCCATTCTAACTACCTGATCGGCAACGATCCCAGCAAGTGGGTGCGCGACGTGGAGCAGTTCGCGCGCGTGAACTACAGCAACCTCTATCCCGGCATCGATCTCACCTTCTACGGACAGCAGCGCCAGCTTGAGTTCGACTTCATCGTCCAGCCTGGCGCTGATCCGCAAAAAATCGCCATGGGCGTTACTGGCGCGAACTCGATGCGCACCGACAGCGCCGGTGACCTGGTGCTCGCCTCGGCCGCCGGAGACCTCCGCCTGCATAAGCCCCTCGCCTACCAGAAGCAGGGCGACACCCGGCAACCGGTCGATGCCCGCTTCGTGGTCCACGACAGGGAGGTCGTGTTCGCCCTCGGCCCGTACGATCACTCCCGCGAACTCGTCATTGACCCGAGCATCCTGTATTCGACCTACATTGGTGCGGGTGCCGAAGACGACGGCTACGCCATCGCCGTCGACAGCACCGGCGCGGCCTATATCACCGGACAAACTGCGTCGCCGGGATTCCCGGGCGCTGCACACGGTGGTGGCCTCACCCCGGGCGGACTCGATCTCGGCACAGCGGGAGCATCAAAATCGGATGCCTTCGTCGTGAAGCTTTCTCCTGACGGCACTTCCCTTGTTTATTCGGTCTTTCTTGGAGGAACCGGCACCGATAGCGGCAACGCAATCGTTCTCGACACTTTGAAGCAAGCCTATGTCGTCGGAACCACCGACTCGAGCGACTTTCCCGCGGCCGGGAATCCGCAGCCATCGAACGGCGGAGGCAACTCCGATGCTTTCGTGGCGGTGCTGAATGCCGCAGGGAACTCTTTGGTCTTTTCCAGTTATATCGGTGGCTCTGGGGATGACGTAGGTTACGGTGTGGCTCAGGACCCTACGGGTATCTACGTGGTCGGATCAACCACGAGTTCGGACTTCCCTGCCCCTAATAACGGGATTCTTAAGAGCTCGTATCAAGGCAATTCTGACGGCTTCGTCACGAAGATTGATTCGGTAGGAGGTACTTTCCTGAATTCCGGATATCTCGGCGGCACCGGTGCTGACATTGCCACTGGGGTCGCCGTCGACGGATCGCAGAACGTCTTCGTCACCGGTGTAACCGTCTCGCCGGATTTCCCGCATGTTGGAACGGCTACCTACCCCAACGCGCACCAATGTGGAACTGATGGCAACTGCAATGCCGGCAAGGACGACTCCTTCGTCACCGAAATCAAGTCGGACTTCACCGCATACATCTACTCGAACTTCCTCGGCGGGAGTTCCTTCGACGACGCCAATCAGATCGTGCTCGATTCCAGCGGGAACGCGTACGTCGTCGGCATCACCTCTTCCACCGACTTCCCGACGAAGAATCCGTTCCAGGCATCTCTCGGGGCCGGCAGCGGCGTTTCCAACGCTTATATCACCAAGTTCGACAACACCGGCAACCAGGTGTTCTCCACTTACCTCGGTGGCGGCGGCACCGACAACGCCCTCAGCGTCGCCCTCGATGGCAGTACGAATGTTTACGTGACCGGCTCGACAACCTCCACGAACTTCCCGCTGATGAGTGCGACCCAGACTGCCCTCGGCGGAAACAAGGACGCGTTTGTCAGCGAACTGAAGTCCGATGGAAGCGCCCTGCTGTTTTCCACCTACCTCGGCGGACACGCCGAGGAAGACCACTTCCTGGCGGGTATCGCCGTTGACGGCAACAACAATATCTATGTCACCGGCGATACGTTGTCGGTCGATTTCCCGGTCACCGGTAATGCTCCGAAGACCACTTACACCAACAGCTGCGGTGCCACCAATCCGTGCCGCGACGCCTTCGTGGTGAAATACGCTCCCGGCGCGCCGGCGTTCACTGTGTCGGTCGGCGCGATCTCGCCGGCCGCAGTGAGCCGCGGCTCCAGTGGCACCTCGACCGTGACCGTCTCGTCCACCGGCGCCACCGGCACGGTGAACCTGGTGTGCAACATCATTACGGCAGCTGCAACCCCGCCGACTTGCTCGCTCGGCGCCGGCTCTGTCGCCATTACCGGCGGGGGGGCGCCCCAGACCACGACCCTCACCATCAATACCGTGAAAACCGCCGCGGCCCCGTTCCTGCCCTCGGCCCTCTGGCTGCCCTTGCCCGCTCTGCCGCTGCTGGGCCTCGGCTTCCTCCCTGCCAAGAACCGCGCGCGAAGGCTTCTCCTCAGCGTTGCCGGATGCCTTGCCCTGGCCAGTCTCTTGCTCATGGCTGGATGCGGCAGCGGCAACGGTGGCGGGGGCGGTGGAGGCGGCGGGGGCACCACGACTGGGAGCTACACTGTGACCGTCACCGGCACCATCACCAACCTGGGCAGCAGCAGCGGCTCGGCCAACTTCTCCGTGCAGTAAACCGCTTCCGAAACTCAAAGGGGCCGGATGCCTCGCATCCGGCCCCTCGCATTTTGCAACCCGCCTCGGGCGGCCCAACCCTTCTACGCCCCTACCTTCTTCACCCGCTCCAGGGCGTCGCGGGTGGCAGTCAGTTCGTCGGTCAGGATGCGCATCACCTCGAAACAGAGCTGGTGCTGCTCCCGCAGCAGGCTAAGCAGCTCCTCCCGGGACACGTGGACAAAGGTGGAGTCTTCCACCGCCTCCGCGCTCAGGCTGTAGGCCGAGCCTGAAAGTGTCGCCGGCAATCCCAGCACCGCGCCGGGCCCGATTCGCCGCGAGGGAAATACCGCCGGGGCCTCGTCCAGCCCCAGCCGCACCGAGCCGGCCGAGATCAGGAAAATTCCCTTGCCCGCCTCGCCGCGCCGGAACAGGTAAGTTGCCGATGGACAATGCACCACCTCGCCCATTTTCAGCAACTGTGTTTTGAATTCAGCCGGCGCCTGCAGCAGGACCATACCCGGTTCTCACCCCTCGAGATGGCACCCTTATAGCCCAGCGCCTCACGGTTTCAATGTGACGGCCATCACTGCCTTCGGTGATACCTTCGGCAGCCGTCCCCGGCTTGGGCAGCGCCGCTTCCTACCCGCCCATGGCCTCGGCGTACATGCGGTGAAAGGCGTGCACGCCTCGTTCCTGCTTCACGCTGTAGCGGCCGCGCCGGTAGCTGCGCGAGTGCAGGTTCTTCTGCACCGCTTCGCAAATGGCCACGTCCTCTCTTTGAATCTCGTCGCTGAACTTCACCGACGCCTTGGCCGCCTCGCCCTCCACGTCTTCCTCCGGCAGGTACCACTCGAAGATCGCCAGGCTCTGCTCCGCCCCCAGGGGCAACACGAGGTTGAGCGAGACATTGTCGGGATAGCAGTTCAGCATCCAGTTGGGGAACGCCCAGAAATAGTCCGTCGTCAGGTCCTGGCGCGTCTCCTGGTAGCGCCGCGGCGTGGTGTCGCCGGGTTGCGCGCCGCGGATCGGGCTCCATTGGCGTACATGCGTGGAATAGGGCTCCACCACATATGCTCGAAAGTCGAGTTCGCGGTTCAGTCCCGGATGCACGGTGGGCAGGTGGTATCCCTCCAGATAGTTGTCGACGTACGTCTTCCAGTTGCAGTTCATGGGATGCGTGCGCCGCTCGCAAAGCTTCATCGTGTCGAACGGAAAACGCTCGGCTTGTTGCCGCAAGTCCCCCAGGCTTTCGAACAGCGGGCGCGCGCCGGGATCCAGGTTCACGAACACCAGCTGGAACCACTCCTCGCAACGCACGGGCGCCAGCGCGAAGTCCTCGGCGCGGAATCCTTCGACCCCCTCGATCTCGGTGGCGTGATTCAAAGACCCATCGAGGTTGTAGGTCCAGCCGTGGTAGACGCAGCGGAACAGCCTGCGGGAGCCGCAGCCTTGCGCGGGCGGGCCGGCGCGATGCCGGCACACGTTGTAGAAGGCGCGCAACCGGGCATCGGCTCCGCGCACAAGCAGCAAGGGCTCGCCCACAAGTTCGGTCGTAAAGTAATCGCCGGGCTGGGCGGCCTGGTCGCGGTGTCCGACGACCTGCCAGGTCCGCGAGAAAATCTGCGCTTTCTCCCGGTCGGCCACCGTGGGATCAAAGTAGAGCTCCGCCGGCAGGGTCCACGCGCGGGCGATGTCGGGATCAATCAGGTTCTGCATGAGCGCCCGAAATTGTAATGCAGGCGGACGCCCGCGGTTCGAACCGGCAGGCGGAACGATCAGAATCACGCTTGGGGATGCCGGGCAGCCGGCAAGAGGCGCCCACACGCCCGCCCTGCGCTCATCTGCGATCGGCCGGGTCTTGAGCTGCCAGCAGCGAGCCCATGGCCGGCTTGTAACCGTAGTAGTCCGCGATCTGCTGCAGCTCTCCGATGATGCGCTCGTCATACTTCTTCTTTTCCGCATCGGTCAGGATGCTGTGCTCGGCGTTGGGATCGCTGTTCAGATCGAACAGGTAGCTGGCTGGCGGAGAATCGTAGGTCGCATACAGAAAACGTCCATCGCCGGAAAGAAAACCGTAGGCGGCGCGGGCGTCCGATGCCAGGAAGAAGTCGCTGCGCCCATAGCTGTCCAGTTCCGCCTTCGTCTCGGTGAACAGCGGCCGCCCGTATAACGGGTCGTCCACGATGGGCCGGTGCCCGTTCAGGTAAAACAGCGTGGGCGCCAGATCGGTCAGGGTCGCGATGCGTCGCGCGTCGTACACGAGCTTGCCCGCCATGCCCTTCGGCAGATGAATGATCAGCGGGACCCGCATGATTTCCGGGTAGATCCATAGCGAGTGGCTGTGCCGCCCAAATTCCCCCGTGGCATCGCCGTGGTCTGCCGTCAGCACGATGATGCTCCGGTCATACCTTCCCTTGGCTTTCAGATAATCCACGAACCGGCCCAGGCAAACGTCCACCTGGTGGGCCTCGTAGGCCACGCGATCGACCAGCCCCGGCCGGCTTGCCCAGTGCGCCTGGGCCGCGGTCGGCCAGTCGTTCTTGGCGAACTGGTGCACGTTCATGGGCTGCGTGTAGAACAGCACCGGGCGCGGCGGGTCCATCCGCGTGTCCAGGGCATGCTCGGTCTGCTCAACCGTCGAGCACAGCTCGTAGCTGTTCCACAGCTTGTCCGTGTCCAGTTTCACCAGCTCGTCGGAGGGCGAGAGCAATTCGGGCAGGATGGTGTCGTAGCTCACCATGATCTGGTAGCCGTCCGTGTGCGCCAGCTTCTCCAGGCTGTTCAATCTGGAGAACGGCTGCGGATAATGCGCATGCAACTGCAGCGCCCCCGACCAGATCGCGGGCACCGACAGCGTGGTCCCGGCGTACTGCGTATAGGCGTTTTGCATCACCACGCCATCGCGCGCCAGCGCGTCGATGTTGGGGGTGTAATCGACTTTCGGGTTGTAAGCGCCAAGGTAGTCGGGTCGCAGGGAGTCGATCACAAACAGGAAAATGTCGGGGTGTTCGCCCGGGCTGGGCGCCAGGTGTTCCACCAGGTTCACATCGCGCAGCGCCCGCGCGTTGCGGATGTTGGTGTGCTCCCGCAGAATCCGGCACAAATCGCCGCACACTTCGTTGCGTCCGTTGCCCAGTAGGTGATGCGCCAGTTCAAACGATGCGTCCTGCGCCGCGTAGCCCTCCATGCGGCGGGCAATGTCGTCGTCCGTGGCTCCCAGGGGCTTGGCCCACACGATCGAAGACAGCAGCGCCCCCTTGTAGAGGGCAAACGTGAGCAGGGCGACTCCCGCCAGGCGGAGGGCTGAGCTCGGCCCGAAACGCGGCCACGCCCGGGAGCAATACAACCCTAGCAGTCCCCAGAACAGGACCGTGAAGCTGCTTTGCAGGATCCCGTTCCAGTCGCCATCTCCAATCAGGGAGGGCAGCGCGACCGCAATCCCAGCCGCTCCCACCGCAGCCACCAGCAGCCCGATGTTGCCCTTGCGCTCGGGTACGCGCGATGCCGCCAGCAGCGGCGACACGATCGACACCCCTAGCAGCGTCAGGGCGGCCGCAAACATCCCAGCAAAGGCGCGCGCCGCCACTCCCTGAAAGCTCATCGAGTTTTCCAGGAATCGTCCCAGAGCGATCCAAAGCGCTCCCCAGACCAGCAGCCGAGTCAGCACGCCGCGCAGCAGGCGCGGCCGTGACGTCTTCGCCGCCACCAGCCGCACCGCATTCAGCACCGTCACGATCCCTACCGCGACCGTCGCATGCGAAAGGATGCTCACCAGCAACAGCTGAAGGTCTGCGGTGGTCCAGGTCCAGGCATGCGTTTCGAGGCGTTGACGCAGGTGCGTTCCCAGCGCATACAGCAATGCGACCGCCATCGCCGCCAGCACCGCTTCCGGATAGCCCACGGCAACGCCAGCATCCTCTTCCTGCGGCGAAGTTTCCCGGCTGATCTGCTCCGCCGCCGTCCAGGCCAGCACCACCGCCAGCGCCGCGATGCTCCACAGCAGCGCCGTTCCATCGTTCCTCAGGCTGGCCAGTACCGGGCGCAGCACAAGATATCCGCCAAGCACCAACTGCCCTGCGGCCAGTGCGCGGAACCACAGGCGTTCCTGGTGTGGCCAGAACGCCGAGACCGCCGCCAACAGGCTCAGGCCGTACAAAACCACATGGCGCTGCACGAACCACACCATCCAGGCATACGGCGGGGCCTTAATGAGCGCACAGTACGTATATGGCAAGTACGCCAGCAGGCAATAGAGCGCAGTCAGGATCCAGTACGCACCCCACAACGCCTTCAGGGCCGCGATTGACCAGCGCCGCACGCTCTGCCTCCCCCGCCCGCTTCCATTCCGACCGCTGGACAAATTTGACGCCAAACCCCGCCCTCCGGCAAGTTACGCCTGTGTGGCCAGGACCAGAGCACGCGCAATGTACTGTCTTGATTCACCTCGCCGGGGAGTCACCAATGTAATCTTCTCTTGGCGGATCGATACTGCTATTCAGATAGAGCAATTCTGTTCGTCAGCTCACCAGTCTGGGGCGCTACTTCCCCACCGGAGGACGGCTCTGATGTTCAAGCGAGGGACGAAGGCGGCGAGTATCTCCTCCCAGGTCTGGCTGTTCGCCAACAACTTCTTCAAGCATCCTGCCATGCTCGGATCCATCGTTCCCAGTTCGCCATTCCTGGTCAACGATGTGCTCGCCCAAGTCGACTGGAAGAAAGCGGAACTGCTGGTGGAATACGGCCCCGGGGTAGGCACGATCACGCAGGAAATCCTCAAGCGCATGCGGCCGGACGCGAAACTGGTCGTCATCGAACTCAATCCCCAGTTCGTCCAGTTCCTGAAGACCAGGATTCAGGACCCGCGCCTGCATGTCGTGCTGGGCTCGGCATCGGAAGCGCGCAGCGTGCTCGCCGGCCTGCACCTCCCGCGCGCCAACTACATCATTTCCGGAATCCCTTACAGCCTGATTCCCGACCCGGTGCGCCGTGACATCCTCGAACAGGCCCGCCAGATCCTGACCCCTGACGGCGCTCTGCTCGTATATCAATTCACCGATGCCGTCCTGCCATACCTGAAGTCCAGCTTCGGTTCCGTGCGGCAGAACTTTCAGCTCTTTAACATTCTTCCCGCCCGCATCTTCTACTGCACGCCGTAAGAACGCCGGGCTCCTGACGGAACCTCCTTATTCTGCACCCCACCTTCGGGCCAGTCTGCGCCCTCGAGCGACACATTTTGGCAGACGGAAATTGTCAGGAACGACCCGCCGTTGCATGGCGGATCGGGGCCAGGCCGAGCGGGACGCACCGGCGCCCGCGCAAGTTACTGATTTCGCGAAGTCAACTCGGGCCGGCGCACCGTGGTCTGCCGGGAAAGGAAATTGGCACGGTGCGTGCCTACTTCCAGGGCGTTGTACTGAGATCTTTCTAACAAGTTGGCGAAGTACCTGGGGGAGGGTACAAGCCGGAAAGCAGCGGAAGGCAACTTCCGCTGCTTTTCTTTTTCCCATCGTTGTCAACCCTTCCCGTTCCAAACGTTCAATTTCTCCGTCCTGCCGGCACCGACACGCTTTGTTGCTGATCTGACGAAAAATGTCATCGCCAGCTTCTCCGCTTACCCGGTCGTACCCTTGAAGACTGGGTCCCAAAGTGACCGGACGCCTTCAAAATGCGGGGTTTACGCCCTTGCCCCCTGGCCGCGATCCGGCCCGTTCGGGTTTGGCCCGGCAAGTGCCGCGTCACCGGCGTCGGTCGCACGTCGACCCAAGAGCTTCAAAAGTCACAACCAGAGACGAGGACATAACCAAAATGCGGAAACAGAAGGGTTTCTCACTGATTGAGTTGCTGATCGTGGTCGCGATCATCCTGATCATCGCTGCCATCGCCATCCCGAACCTGCTGCGCGCGCGTATCGCCGCCAATGAGTCGGCCGCCGCCAGCACCATTCGCACCATCAACACCGCGGAAGTCAGCTACATCACCAGCTATCCTTCGGCGGGCTACGGCACGCTGGCTTCCCTGGGCGGCACCCCGGCCCAGTGTGCCGCTCCCAACTCCACCAGTGCTTGCCTGGTTGACCAGACTCTGGCCACCGACAACGGTGGGGCCGGCAAGAGCGGCTTCCACTTCGCAGCAACGGTTCCGGCAGCCGGTCAGTACGTGGCCAATGCGTTCCCGATCGCTGTGAACAGCACCGGCGTCAACGGCTTCTGCGCAGTCGAAGACGGCGTGGTTCGCAAGCAAGCTCCTTCGGGCGGCGGCGCGGTCGCGCATGACGCGTGCTACGCTCTGCCGACGGTTGGCAACTAGTTCAGCCCCTCAACTCATTCCCAATTGCGAGGAGCGGTGCCTGGGCACCGCTCCTCGCGTCGTTTTCCTCGGAATCTGCGAAGTACCCCAGTCCCTCGGTCGCGTTATGCTCGAGTGCAAGAACCCCGCGGCGCGGCGTTCCTCCGGTGGTAGGCCGCGCAACTGCGCCTAGTGACACGGTTTGTAAGCCTTTGCGCCCAAATTTGTCAGCCAACGGCCACACCGTGTTAGCCGAGAGTTGTGCTCCGAATGACCGAAGGTTCAGGCATAATTGAAAACACGTACCTTAGGGCGGCGCCGATGCCTTACCAAGGTAATACCCGGGTGTGGCCTCTCAAGTGCGAACATTTCGTGCTAGACCGGTGCAATGCTCACAATTTTGTCCACCGGACACGAGGATAAAGAGAGATGCGGAAACAGAAGGGTTTCTCACTGATCGAGTTGCTGATCGTGGTCGCGATCATCCTGATCATCGCTGCCATCGCCATCCCGAACCTGCTGCGCGCGCGTATCGCCGCCAATGAGTCGGCCGCCGCCAGCACGGTTCGCACCATCAACACCGCGGAAGTCAGCTACATCACCAGCTATCCTTCGGCGGGCTACGGCACGCTGGCTTCCCTGGGCGGCACCCCGGCCCAGTGTGCCGCTCCCAACTCCACCAGTGCTTGCCTGATTGACCAAACTCTGGCCACCGACAACGGTGGGGCCGGCAAGAGCGGCTTCCACTTTGCGGCCGATGTCCCGGCAGCCGGTCAGTACGTGGCCAATGCGTACCCGATCGCTGTGAACAGCACCGGCGTCAACGGCTTCTGCTCGGTCGAAGACGGCGTGGTTCGCAAGCAGGCTCCTTCGGGCGGCGGCGTGGTCGCGCATGACGCGTGCTACGCTCTGCCGACGGTCGGCAACTAACACTAACCGGTTCCACTGGCCTGACCTCCCGGTCAAGCCCACTCTCAAAGGGCAGCGCTCAATGCGCTGCTCTTTCATTTTTGCCCGCCGCGGCCCCTCGCCGCCAAACCTCGACCGCTCCCCGCTCATGCCGTAAATCGGCTGGCCGACTCCCTGACGCAAACTGTCATTGTCTGTACCGGAATTCGACATTCCCGCGCGCCGCGCGCCTCCCGGCACAGCGGGATCTCTCGAAAACTCAGGGCTGAATTGGGTTAGCGGCTGATGCCGAAGGTCATCCGTGCCCCGGATTTGGTGCTTCGATTGCACGGATTCCAGATGTGCTTTGTACATCATTAATTCGGAAGAATGACAGGAGAAGCAGCATGGTCCGGCTCCAAAAAGGTTTTTCGCTCCTGGAGTTACTGATTGTCGTGGCCATCATCCTGATCATCGCCGCCATCGCGATCCCGAATCTGCTGCGCGCGCGTGTTTCCGCGAACGAGTCAGCGGCCGTCAGTACGCTGCGCACTCTCAATACGGCGGAGGCCAGCTACATCATGGCCTATCCGATCGCCGGCTACGGCACGCTGGCCACGCTCGGTGGCACTCCGGCGCAATGCGCTACTCCGAGCTCGACCGCCGCCTGCCTGATCGACAACACCCTTGCCACGGATAACGGCGGCAACGGGAAGTCCGGATACCATGCCGACGTGCAGGTCCCCGCCGCCAATGAATATGTGGCCACCGAAACGCCCATCGCCGTCGGCACCACCGGTTCCAACAGTTTCTGCTCCATTCCCGACGCCGTCGTCCACAAGGACAGCACGGGCGCGAAAGCCACCTACGGCGCTTGCGGCGCTCTTCCGGCCGCGGGAAATTAGGCGAGCGCGCTTTTCTCCATCTCCAGGTCAGCCCCCTCCGTTCATATGACTTGCGTAACTGCCTCCCGCATTCTTCTGCCCGCGGAGCCTGCATATAATAAAAAAGCGGTTTCTCCCGACAAGGCACACGCCCCATGCACGCCATCGAAATCTTAGGTCTTGAGAAAACCTACTCCGTCGGCTTCTGGCGCAAGCAGCCAAAAGTTGCGCTCAAGCCGCTGCACCTGACGGTGGAGGAGGGGGAGATCTTCGGGTTTCTGGGCGCCAATGGCGCCGGCAAGACCACCACGCTCAAGATGCTCATGGGCCTGGTGTTCCCAACCGGGGGCGACGCCCGCATTCTGGGCATGGACATCCATGACCCCGCCATCAAAGCGCAGATTGGGTTCCTGCCCGAGCAGCCCTACTTCTACGACTACCTCACCGCGCAGGAACTGCTGGAGTATTACGGTCGCCTCTCCGGCATCGCCGACAAATACTTGGCCAAGCGAGTGGAGAACGTTCTCGCCCGTGTGGGTCTGCCCGAGGTCGCCGGAGTTCAATTGCGAAAATTCTCCAAGGGGATGCTGCAGCGCGTCGGGATCGCACAAGCCATCCTGCACGAACCGAAAGTGGTGTTCTTCGACGAACCTATGTCGGGACTGGATCCCATGGGCCGGCGCGAAGTGCGGGACCTGATCCAGCAGCTCAAGCGCGAGGGCAAGACGGTCTTCTTCTCCACCCACATCCTGTCTGACGCGGAAGCCTTGTGCGACCGCGTGGCCGTGATCCATCTCGGCGAACTGCGCGCCGTCGGCGCCGTCGCCGAGTTGACCTCCGGCGTGCATGGAAAGATCGAAATTGTCTGGGAAGGTTCGGTGATCCCGGCTGCCCTCAAAGGGCTGGGTGCCGAAGCAGTCATTACCGGAGACACCGCCCGCGCCGTGCTTCCCGAAGAAAGCCAGGACCTGGCCATCGATGCGCTGCGCCGCGAAAAGCTCCGCCTGGTCTCGATCGTGCCGGTGCGGACCACGCTCGAGCAATACTTCGTCGAAAAGTTGAAGCGCTCGGAGCAGTCCGCCGGAGGCAGCGCATGAACAGCCGTATTGCCTGTATCGCCTCCAACACCTTCCGCGAAGCCGTGCGGGACCGTGTGCTCTATAACCTGATCGCCTTCGCCGTGCTGCTTTCGGGAGCCGCCATCCTCGTCGGGCAGATCTCGATCGACATCGAGAAGCTGGTGGTCATCAACCTGGGGCTCACCGCGGTGTCCCTGTTCGGCGTCGTGATTGCCATTTTCATCGGCATTGGGCTGGTCTCCAAGGAAATCGAGAAGCGCACCCTCTACACCGTGCTCTCGCGACCGGTGCAACGCTGGGAATTCATTGTGGGGAAGTTCTTCGGCCTGGCGGGCACGCTGGTGGTAAACGCGTTTTTCATGGCAATCGGCGTGTTCGGCGCCCTGCTCTATGTCGCGCACAAATTCGAGAGGCCCGACGCCTGGGTGCTGGTCGCTCTCTACTTCATCGTCCTCCAGTTCCTCATGATCTGTTCGCTGGCGCTCCTGTTCTCTTCGTTTTCTTCGCCCCTGCTGTCGGCGGTGTTCGCCTTCTCGCTGTTTGTCATCGGAGCCTTCTCCGAAGACCTGCGCAACTTCGCCGCCATGGCCAGCGGCGTGACCCGGTGGATGACCACGGCCGCCGCGTATCTGGTCCCGAACTTCTCCGCACTGAACGTGGTCAGCTCGGTGGCCCACGGCCAGCCGGTTTCCTGGTCGCTGGTGCTCTACAACACGATTTATGCCCTGCTGTATTCCACCATGGCGTTGTGCGCGGGGATCCTGATCTTTCAGCGCCGGAACCTGAAATGAACGGGACTCGCAAGCTCAACGTTTGGGTCAGCCTGTTGTTGGTGGCTTGCCTGGCCGGATCGGCGCTTTCGCTGCGACGGGTCGATCAAGTCCGCAGCCACGCGACCCTGCAGGAAGTCCTCTTCTTCCGTTCCCCCAAAATGCTCCAACGCATGAGCCTGGGTTACGAGGGCCTGCTCGCCGACATCTACTGGACCCGCGCCGTGCAGTATTTCGGCAGCCGGCACGCCGCCCGCTCCAGCCAGCTGCAGCTGTTGCCTCCTCTGCTGGAACTCACCACTGCGCTCGATCCGCAGTTGCTGGTCGCTTACCAGTTCGGCGCGAATTTTCTCGCCCCGAAGCCGCCCTACGGGGCCGGCATGCCCGACAAGGCTGTGGAACTGGTGAATCACGGCATCCGCAACAACCCCGGCAATTGGAGGCTGTACTACGATCTCGGCTTCGTCTACTACATGGATCTGAAAGACTATGGCCGCGCCGCGGAAGCCTTTGCCCGTGGCGCCGAACTTCCCGGCGCCCACCCTGTCATGAAGGTCATTGCCGCGCAGATGGCCCAGCACGCCGGTGATACCCAGATGGCGCGGACGCTGTGGATGACCACCTACCAGGCCACCCAGGACAAGCAGATTCGCGGCAACGCCGTCGCCCATCTTCGCGCCCTGCAGGTCGCCGATGACGTTGATGCCTTAGAGAAGATGATTGCACAGTACCGCGGGAAGACCGGCGTCCTGCCCCGCACCCTGACCGATCTGGTGGGTGCCGGACTGCTGCGCGGTATTCCGGTCGACCCCACCGGACGCCCCTACCAGATCAGCTCCGGCGGGCGCGTCGAAGTGCAGTTCCCCGACGAGATTCCTTTTCTCGAGAAAGGCGTTCCGCCTGGCTATAAACCACCCCCGCCCAAAGACCTCGACAAGCTGGTTAACTGAGTACGCCGCTCACCGCTTTCGGTATCTCTGGAGCAGTGTGGTCCCTGTTCGGCGGGATGCCGTGCTCGGAGCCAGAAATCCCAAGACCGCGAGCACTCGCGTAACATGGCTTCGCAAATGACTCAGCCTCAAATTCACATCGGCTCCGCCGTTCTCGGCTGGTGGAAGCAGAATGCTGAGCGAAGCGGCTCCTTTGCCACGCTGTGTCTGTTTGTCGCCGAACTTTGCAGATTTCTCCGCGACTCTACGCCCGAGCGGCGCCGCCGCCGTTACGGCGATGTCGAATATGACTGGGACCACCGCGTCGACACTACCAGCGCCACCGTGGGGTGGCGTGACCGCCTGCTGGGCGTCTTTCACTCGCCCTATCAGCCCACCGAGCCTGCGCTGTTCCACGAAATGCTCTCGGCTCTCCCCGTCCACTGGGCGGACTTCACGTTCATTGACCTCGGCTCCGGCAAAGGCCGGACGTTGCTAATGGCTTCCGATTACCCCTTTCGCAGGATCCTTGGCGTCGAACTGTTGCCCGAACTCCACCGCATCGCCCAGGAGAACCTGCGCAAGTACTCCAGCCCTGCGCAGAAATGCTTCGCCTTGGAATCCCTCTGCGCCGACGCGCGCGAGTTCGACTTTCCGCCCGAGCCGATGGTGCTCTACCTGTTCAATCCCCTCCCTGCGGCAGGGCTAGCGACCGTCCTGCGCAACCTGGAGCGATCACTCCACGAACACCCGCGGTCGGTCGTTGTCCTCTACCACCATCCGCTGCACGCAGAGATCCTCGCCGGCAGTGAGCGCCTGCGCCCCGCCTGCGGCACGCATCAGTACACGGTGTATCAGTCAGTAACCGGTTAACCGTCCGGCCGCGGATGGCATATAATGGAGGTTCTCGCAGCCGGCCGTCAGAGCCCCGGGAACGTTCATCCCCCCGCCCGCTGCTGAATCCTAAGGAGAAACGGGTCTCCACCCCAGCTGTGAAGACGAGCACCATCCTTTTGCCTGTGATTCTCGCCTTCGCCATCGTCCGCGCTGGCGCGGAGGACATCACGTCGCTGGCCCGCGCCGTCGACCAGCATTACAACCAGTTGCGCTCTCTCGAAGCTGACTTCACCGAGACCTACCACGGCAACGGCATGGACCGCACCGAGTCGGGCACCGTTTGGCTGAAAAAACCCGGCAAGATGCGGTGGGAATATCGTTCTCCGAGGGAAAAGCTGTTTCTTAGCGACGGAAGGGACGCCTGGTTTTATGTCCCCGGAGACAAGCAGGCGCGCAAGACTCCGGTACGGAAACTAGAGGACTTACGCTCCCCCCTGGGCCTCCTGCTGGGGAAGACCCGGTTGGAGAAGGAATTGCACCCTTTGAGCTTTGCCCCGGATGTGCCCCCTCTGGAACCCGGCAATGTTGTCCTGCGCGGCCTGCCGAAAGCGCTGGCGGACCGGGTTTCGCAGGTGCTGTTGGAGGTCACTCCCGGCCACCAGATCCGCCGCATCCAGATCGATGAGGTCGACGGATCGGTCACCGAATACCGCTTCCGCCAGCAAAGAGAGAACATCAGCGTGGGCGACGACCGTTTCCGCTTTACCCCCGGGCCAGACGTGGAGACGATCACCGGCGACCTTGGGGAGTAACTTGATAACTTGTCCGCATGCTGCTGATTGTAAATATCTTATGAGTTGGCGTAGGTCGGATCTGGGGCGAGCGCGAAACCATCCGTCAAGTCCTTTTGGGTACCGTCGTCAGGGGTTGGAACAGACTTTGGAATGTTAGACTTGGGTGATCCCCAAGGCGGATAACGGGTTACGGCATGGCGGAATTTCTGGTCAAAATCGCCGACGAGCGCGGCCACGTCAGCGAGCAACTCGAGCATGGCTACTCCGAAAGCGAGGTGCGGGAGCGCGTCTCGCAGCAGGGATACCTGGTCTACTCGGTGAAGCCGCGCGGCATGTTTTCGGGCGCGCCCAAGCTCAGTCGCGGCCGCATCCGCCCCGGCTCTTTCCTGGTCTTCAACCAGCAGTTCCTCACGCTGATCCGCGCCGGACTTCCCATCCTCACCGGCATCGAACTGCTCATCAAGCGCCAGAAGGATGAATCGCTGAAAGCAGTGCTGGAAAACGTGCGCGACCGGGTCAAAGGCGGCGAACTGCTCTCCGACGCTTTTGCCGCGCAGAACATGTTTCCCCGCATGTACACCACCACGCTGATGGCGGGGGAAAAGAGCGGCAATCTGGAAGAGGTGCTCTCCCGCTATATCGCGTTCCAGCGCGTCGCCATGAGCTTCAAGAAGAAGCTGCTGGTCTCGCTCGTCTATCCGACGCTGCTGGTCTCGGTGGTTCTGATCATGGTGGTGTTCCTGGTGACCTACGTGGTGCCCCAGTTCGCCAAGCTGTTCGAGAACCTGGGCGCGAAACTCCCCATGATGACCGTCTTCATGCTGGCCATCGGCACCACCGCGCAGAAGTATGTGTTGGTTTTCTTCGCCGCGCTGGCCCTGGCGGTGTTCCTGCTGTGGCGCTGGAAAGGCACCGACCGGGGCGCCGAATTCATTGATCGGGCGCTGATGGCGTTTCCCCTCATTGGCGAGATTCGTCTGAAGTATCAGGTAGCCAGCCTCTCGCGCATGCTCTCGACGCTGCTGCAGGGCGGCATCCCGCTGGTTCCGGCCATGGAAACCGCGGGCGCGTCCATGACCAGCCGCAAAGTCCTGAATGGCGTGGCCCGCGCCGCCAGCCGCGTGCGCGAAGGCCAGGGTCTGGCCAGGAGCCTGGAAGAGCAGCGCATCTTTCCCGACCTCGCGGTCGAAATGATGGAAGTGGGCGAGTCCACCGGCGCGCTGCCGGCCATGTTGAACTCGGTCGCCGAGTTCTACGAGGAAGACGTGCAGACCGCGCTGGGCGCGGCCATGGCGCTGATTGAGCCGATTCTGCTGATTTTCATGGCGGTCTTCGTCGGTGGAGTGCTGATTTCACTCTACCTGCCGATCTTTACTTTGGGTGCGGATGTTCACTGAGTTGGGCAATGGCCGGCGGCCGCCCCGCGCAACCGGGGCGGGCGTCAGAAGGTAGACGGGCAGCTTCGCAATGGCGGAAAAGAAACCCATTCTGGCTGGCGGGAACGGTGGCAAAATCGGAAGCATCGTCCCCGACAAGCCCATCACCGACGCGGACCGCGCCCAGGACATCGCGCGCCGCTATCGCTGCGAGTTCGTGGACCTGAACGACTTTCAGCTCCAGCACGAGCTCTTCAAGAAGGTCCCCGTCGACTTGATGTTCCGCTACAACTTCATCCCCCTGGAAGAGACCCGCGACGGCAAGCTCGCCATCGCCATCGCCGACCCCAGCCAGCTGATGATGATCGACGAGATCAGCCTCCTGCTGGGCAAGCGCATCATCACCAAGGTCTCCACCCTCAAGCAGATTTCCGACATCCTCAAGAAGACCGAGCAGTCCCAGCGCGTGCTGGAAGAAGCCAGCGAGGGCTTCGCGCTCGACGTGATCCGCGAGGACGAGCAGACCGGCGAAGAAACCATCTCCATCGACAAGCTGACGCAGGCCGGCGACGCCAGCCCCATCATCCGCCTGGTCGATACCACCATCTTCACCGCCCTGCAGCGGCGCGCCAGCGACATTCACATCGAGACCCGCGACGATTCGGTCGCCATCAAGTTCCGCATTGACGGCGTGCTCTCGCAGGCCATGCCGCCCATCGGCAAGGAGCATCACTCGACCATCATCTCCCGCATCAAGGTCATGAGCGAACTCGATATTTCCGAGCGCCGCGTGCCCCAGGACGGCCGCTTCCGCGTCCGCTTCAACGGCCGCGCCATCGACTTCCGCGTCTCGATCATGCCCTCGATCCACGGCGAAGATGCCGTGCTCCGCGTGCTCGATAAAGAATCGATGAGCGAGAAGTTCCGCACGCTCACCCTCGACGTGGTTGGCTTCGACCCCGAAGACCTGCGCAAGTTCCGCCGCTACATCAAGGAACCCTACGGCATGGTGCTGGTCACCGGCCCCACGGGCAGCGGCAAAACCACCACCCTCTACGCCGCCGTCAACGAGATCAAGACCGACGAAGACAAGATCATCACCATCGAAGACCCGGTCGAATACCAGCTCCGCGGCATCACCCAGATCCCGGTCAACGAGAAAAAGGGCCTTACGTTTGCCCGCGGCCTGCGCTCCATCCTGCGCCACGACCCCGACAAGATCATGGTCGGCGAGATCCGCGACATGGAAACCGCGCAGATCGCCATCAACTCCGCCCTCACCGGACACCTGGTGTTCACCACCGTCCACGCCAACAACGTGGTCGACGTCATCGGCCGCTTTCTGAACATGGGCGTCGAACCCTACAACTTCGTCTCCGCCCTGAACTGCATTCTGGCGCAGCGGCTGGTGCGCCTGATCTGCGAATCCTGCCGCACGGTGGTGCATTACGCCCCCGAAGTGCTCGAGGCCAGCGGTCTCGACCCCCAGCAGTGGGGACAGGTGCCCTTTTATGAAGGCCAAGGCTGCATCGAGTGCTCGGGCACGGGCTTCCGCGGACGGACCGCCATCCACGAACTGCTGGATTTGAGCGACCGCATTCGCGAGATGATTCTGGCCAAGAAGCCCACGTCGGAGATCCGCCGCGCCGCGCGCGAAGAAGGCATGCGCTTCCTGCGCGAGTCGGCGCTGGACAAGGTCCGGCTCGGGCTGACCACTCTGAAGGAGATCAACAAGGTCACCTTCATTGAAGCGATGCGCTAGGCCGGGGTTCTCCTATAATGTGGAGGGGTTCCCGCGACTTCTGGCAGGGGGATTTGTAGTCGGCCATCGCCTGGGGATGCCGCCAGCGACCCGTTTACCGGGCCCCTTTTGCGGGGCCGACGAGACCGAACTTCACCGTACTGATGAGCACAAAGCCAAAAGCAGTCGCCCGCCCCAAGATCGCGTGTGAAATTTCCGCCGATCGCGTCCTGGCCGCCCGCCTTGCCGAAAGCGGCGGGGTGGTGGAAGCCTGCTCGGCGCGGGAACTGCCGCCCGGTAGCGTGGTCCCCGACCTCACCGAACTGAACGTCCGGCAACCGGAAATCGTGCGCAAGGCCATCAACGAAGCCCTTACCGGGGTGGCCGGCCGCCTGCGCGACGTCATCGGAGTCCTGCCCGACGCCGCCGTGCGCGTCGTGCTGCTCGACTTCGACACGTTGCCGGCCAATGCGGAAGATGCCGAAGGCGTGGTCCGTTTCCGCCTGAAAAAGTCGCTGCCCTTCGATGTCGACAAGGCCAAGGTCTCCTATCACGTGCAACCGTCGCTGACCGGACTGCGTCTGGTGGCGGCCGTGGCGCTGAACAGCGTTCTGGAAGATTACGAGTCGGCGTTCCAGGATGCCGGATACAACCCCGGCGTCATCCTGCCATCGATGCTGGCTGCGCTGGGTGCGGCTGATGCCGACAGCCCTACGCTGGTGATCAAGGTTGACGCGCGCACCACCAGCATCGCCATCCTGGATAAGGCCCAGCTGCTGCTGTTCCGCACGCTGGAGAACACGCGCGGCGTCACCATCAACGGCGAGCAGCTGGCCGAAGAAGTCTATCCCTCGGTCGTGTTCTTCCAGGACACGTACCACACCAATATCGAGCGCATTTACGTAGCCGGTCTGCCGGAATCGGGCGGAGCTTCGCCGGCGCTCCGCGCCCAGACCGGCGCCGACGTGCGCGAATTGGTCGTCCACTCGCAGCTCGCCGCCAACGGCGGAGCGTCCGTGCCCCGCTGGCGCATGGCAGGGGTGGTGGGGGCCCTGGTTTCCTGATCAGCTTCTATGCGCCTTGACATCAATCTCGCCACTCGCCCCTACGAAGACGCCCGCGAATTCTGGAGGCGCTGGGGCTTGCTGCTGGGGATCGTCAGCGTCGTGACCCTGGCCTTGCTGGCCCTGACCGTGACCGGCTGGTACAGCGCCCGCCGGGATCGCAGGCGCATCGCCGATCTCCGCCAGCAGATCGCCAAAATCGACCAGGAGCGACTGGCCGCCGAGGCCATGCTGAACCGTCCGGAAAACCGCGCCATGCGCGAAAAATCGCAGTACCTGAACGACCTCATCGCGCGCAAGTCCTTCTCCTGGACGCAGGCCATCGAGCGGCTGGAGAAGGTCATGCCCCCGAAATTGCACCTGATTTCCATCGAGCCCCATCTCACCGAGGACAACCAGCTTTCGATGAAGATGGTCGTGGCCGGCGATTCTCCCGAACGCGCCATCGAACTGATGCGGCGCATGGAGGCGTCCAAGCACTTCCGCGAAACCCAGATCGCCGATCAAACGCAGCTGCAAACGCCGCAGAGCACCGATACGGTGCAATTCAGCATCAACGCGCTCTACGTTCCTCCCGACGAACCGGACAGTGCCACCGAGCCGAAGAGCGGCATCGATTCCAGGAGGGCCCACTGATGCCCGACCTTCGCGAGACCCGCCGCAAACTCAAAATCGCCATCGGGGCGATGGCTGGCGTCAGCCTGGTGGCGGTGGGCGTCCTGATCTCGCCCCTGGTCGGCTCCACGGCCACGCGGCAGCAGGAACTGGCCGAACTGACCCGCCAACTGCAGGTCAAGGGCCGGCAGATGGAGCCGCTGCGCGGCCTCGACAAGAAAATCCCCCTGGCCACGCAGCAGATCAACCAGTTCTACAAGGACCGTTTCTCCGCGCATGATTCCGACGTGGTCGAGGCCCTCGGGACTCTGGCCAAGGAAACCGGCGTCAAGCTGGAAAACGTGCGCTATAAGGCCGGCAATCCCGAGTCCGTTGGGCTGCGCCAAGTGGACATTGACACCTCCATCCGGGGGGACTATCAACCTCTGGTGCGCTTCCTCAACGGCCTGGAGCGCTCGAAGATTTTCTTCATCGTGAACAGCATCGGGATCGCCCAGCAGAACGGGCCCTTGCAGCTGCAGATGAAGCTGGAAACGTACCAGAAGGTGGGCGACTAAGTGCAAATCGGCGCGGAAAACCGGAAGAAGGTGCTCTGGGCGAGCCTGCTCGGAGGCGCGGCCCTGCTGCTGCTCGCCTATCAGCTCATCAGTTCCATGAATGCGCCCGTGACCGCGGCCCAGCCCGTCCCAACGGCCGGGGCCAAGCCGCGCACTCGCACGGACCGCAACGGTAAGGAACGTCTGGTGGAAGAGCGCCTGGACCCCACGCTTGATCTGCGTCGCCTCGCCGAGACCGAGCAGACCAGGTATACCGGCACCGGCCGCAACATTTTTGTGGCCCAGGCCGAAGAGATTCCCAAGCCCGTCGCACAGGCCCAAATCGAGGACACCGGCCCGGTCGGCCCGCCCGCCCCGCCGCCTCCTCCGCCCCCGCCGCCCATCACGCTCAAGTTCTTCGGCTTCGCCAACAAGCCCGGCGAACCCAAGAAGATCTTCCTCTCGCAGGACGGCGACGTATTCATCGCGGTCGAAGGCGACATTGTCAATCGCCGCTACAAGATCATTCACATCGGTCCGACCTCGGTCGAAGTCGAAGACGTGCTCTACAACAATCGCCAGAGCATTCCTCTGACCCAGGCTCCGGGATAGCGAGTCTGCCATGCGTCTCCGGCTTCATTCACGCCCTCTTGCCAGCGCCCGCCGCGAGTCCGGATTCATGCTCCTCGTGCTCATGCTGTGGGCGGCGGTCCTTGCCATCACCGTCAGCTTGCCGATGGTCTACTACTATCACCAGCAGATGGTCCGCGATCGCGAGGAAGAACTGGTCCACCGCGGCGTCGAGTACGAACGCGCCGTGCGCAAGTACTACCGGAAGTTTGGTTCCTACCCCGCCAGTCTCGACCTGCTCGAAAGCGCCAACCACATGCGCTTCCTGCGCAAGCGCTATAAGGACCCGATCACCGGGCAGGATTTCAAGGTCCTCACGCAGGCCGACGTCATGACCGCCTTCGCCGCCGGCATTCCGGGTGGCACCATCCCCGGAGCGCAGAGCCTGGGAACACCCGTCAGTCAAATGAGTTCGGCCAGTGACTCCGCGCCCGCGCAGGTTGCTCCCGCACCCACCCCTGCGCCCAGCGACTCCTCCGACTCCGGGGCGCCGACACCCGGTTCTGGTACCACGCTCCCCTTCAGCGCCAAGCCCACCCCCAACAACGGTGCAGGCCCGACCTTTGGTGGTGGCGGCGTCGTCGGTGTGGCCAGCCTCAGCAAGAGCGAGAGCATTCGCATCTACAACAAGAAGAACCACTACAACGAGTGGCTCTTCGCCTATAACCCGCAAATGGATCGGGGCGGCTTGCCCAACGGGCCCTACGAGCCCATGCTGCAAATGCTTCCCGGCCAGATGCCGTTCAACGCCCAGCAAGGTCTCCCGGGACAACAAGGCATAGGGCAACAAGGATTCGGCCAGCAAGGGTTCGGGCAGCAGGGGCAGGGATTCGGCGGCATGGGCGGCGCCACGGTCGGAGGCCGCCGCTAGGCGGGGCAGATCTCCGCTCTCAGCCCTGAGCTTACCGGTGCGAGCAACCAGTTGCCCGCTTCACATTGCAGACCAGTCGCGCACCAACCAGAAAAACGCAAAGGGCGCGACGTTGGCTCGCGCCCTTTCATTTCTCGCGAACTATAAACCCAGAAACTGCCCTTACACGCTAAACGACGATCCGCATCCGCAGGTGCTCTTCACATTCGGATTGTCGAACTTGAAGCCCGCTCCCTCGAGCGTCTCCACGTAGTCGACCGTGCAGCCGTTCAGATACATGACCGAGGTCGCATCCACGTAGACCTTCAGCCCCTCAAAATCGAACACCTTGTCCATCATGCCAGCGCTGTTCTCGAACTGCATGGAGTAGGAAAAGCCGGAGCAACCGCCGCCTACGACACCCACGCGCAGTCCCGCGGGTACCGGATTCTGTTGCGCCATGATCTCCTTCACCTTGGCCACTGCATTCGGGGTCAGAGTGATGGGCGCCGTTTTCTTTACTTCAGGAACCGGAGTACCGGTCGTCGGGGTGGTGGTGGTTGCCATATTCTTCTCCTTGAACCGTCCGCTGCATTATAGCAGGAGCCCGTTCCGGAGCCCCTTCGGTGAGGACGAAATTCAACCGGAACAGAGCTTTACACGCCACTTATTAGATGCGGCGCGCATGCCCCCGGACTCCCCGTTTCCCGGTCCCACAAAAACCCCGTCGGGGGCCGCGGATCAGGGATATAATCCCGGCTCAGGGCCCTTCCCCGAGCAGGCTGTGGGGAGTCCGGCAGCCGTACCCGAAACAGACCCACGGGGCTGGCTCGAAATCAGTGCCGAGGTGGCGTATGTCTCCTTTGGGCTGGATGGCTACTGTGTGGGGTGTGCTCACCGGTGTGCTGGTGATCCTGTTGATCTATCGCAGCACTCTCACCATGCGCGAGGACGACCAGCTTTTCCTGGACGATACCAAGTCCGCGCTGGAGCAGGAACAGGCCGAGATCATGGCGAAAGTGAACAAGATCACCCCTTTCGTCAAGGTCCTGGGCGCAGCGTCTGGCCTTATGTTTCTGCTGCTGGCCGGAATGTTCATCTATCAAGGCCTGAACAACACCGCTCCCTAAGCCAGAACGTGTTGGATCCCGATGTCCGCGGGTCGGCCGGGTGTGTTCGCGCGCGCCCGGCAAAACTACTGCCATGACCCTTCCGCCTGGCACATCGGCTCGGCGCTTCGGCTCGATGAGTAGCGGTCGAAGCGTGACTGAAAAAACAACCGGTGCAAGCGGCGGACGAGATTTTCCGCCTCCGATTCCTCCACCAGGAAGCTGATGTTGCGCTCCGATGCGCCCTGGCAGATCATGCGCAGGTCCACGTCGGCCAGGGCGCGGAAGACCTGGCTCGCGATTTCTGGCTGCCGCCGGACTTTTTCTCCCACCAGACATACCAGCGCTTTGTGGTTCTGCCAGCGCACGCTGGCCAGTCCCTTCAGTTCCTCCGCGATCCGGGGCAGGGCTTCGGTCGCAGTGACCAGCAGCGACAAGCTGCCGCGCGAGGCCGAGAGCAGGTCCAGGCTGTAATGGTGCCGCTCGAACACCTCGAAGATTTCGCGCAGCAGCTCAGGAGCCAGCCAGCGCACCGCATTCACGTCGACCACGGTCAGGCCTTTCTTCGCAGTGATTGCCTTTATCACGCACTCATCGCCCGCGTGGGCGACGATCTCCGTTCCCTGGCCCTCGGGATTGCGCGAGTTCAGCACCCACACCGGAATGTTCTTGCGCATCGCCGGGGCGATCGAAGCCGGATGCAGCACCTGGGCCCCGAAGTAGGCCAGGTCGGCGGCCTCCTCAAAGCTCATGGTCGGGACGCGGCGGGCTTCGGGGCACAACTTGGGGTCCGTGGTCAGGATGCCATCCACATCCGTCCAGATTTCGATTCGTGACGCCTGCAGCGCCGCTCCCACAATCGATGCCGTGAAGTCCGATCCCCCTCGGCCCAGCGTCGTCGGAATCCCATCGCGCGTCGCCCCGATGAAGCCACCCAGCACCGGGACTCTGGATTCGGCCAAGGAAGCGAGCAACGCAGCTTGCAGCCGCTGGTTGGTTTCCTCCCACAGCGGCGTGGCCTGCGTGTGCGCCGCGTCGGTCACGATGCAGGCGCGCGCGTCCACCCAGACCGCGTCCAGCCCGCCATGGGCCAAAGCCGCCGCCACCATCCGGCTCGATAGGCTCTCGCCGAAACTCAACAGCTGGTCCTGTAGCCGAGGCGTGAGCGCTCCAGCCGCAGCTACGTTGCCCAGCAGCGCCTGCATTTCCAGGAACTCCGATGCCAGCACCGGCAGCAACGCAGCGAAGCGCTCCGCCCCGGCCACGTCGAGCGCGACTTGCTCGTGCCGGAGTTGCAACCCCTCCAGCGACTGCCGCGCGCTCGCCAGCTCGCCCCGGGCCGCCGCCTTTCCCGCTGCCAGCAACTGGTCCGTCACTTCCGCCAGCGCGCTGGCCACAACCACCGGCCGGTGCGGCAGACGCTGTTTTACGATCCGCAGCGCGCGCCGGACCGCGGCGCCGTCTTCCAGCGACGTCCCGCCGAATTTCAGGATGACCGGCTGTTGTGCCGGCTCTGGTCGCGCCGGTTGTAGCTCGCCTGCTTGACTCATGACTGCATCTCCCTCTCTTGAACGTAGCGCCGACAGCCTGCCGTTGTTTGCCGGCAAGATGCCGGCGCTACCTTCTCCCTAAAGTCAAAAACCCACCGCCATCTCCTCTGGCGGTGGGTCTCAACCTGGTTTGAACTGTTGAACTAGCTCAGCAGGAGACCTCCGCCACCAGACGTGTAATTCGCTTAGCCTTGGCCGCTGTGGCCGGCTTGGCCGTTGTCGTCTTGGTATCTACGAAGGTCATGTCTCGGCTGCCGCTTCGGTTAGCTGTCCAGTTCGCGGGAACTCTTGCTGTCGCGCTGCCACAGTCCGTCTTCGAAGAACTGGACCAGGCGATCGATCAGCCGCTGTTGCCCGCCGATGATGTGGAGGCCGCTCTCGTGGCGATGCTCCTCCAACACTTTGCTGATGCTGCGTTCTAGCTCTGTCATGTTCACACCCTCCTGAGGGATTCAGCGAAATTCTGCTGTGGCCCAACCGCAGCCCAACAAACTCTCACCCAGGATCCAGGAAGCGGCTGGCATGCGCCCGCTTCGCCGCTGAGGCAGCAGACCGCTGCCGCCTGAAATCACTCCTCACGATAAAGGCCCCGGCCCGGAAAGGAGAAACGCGAAATTCCGATAGGGAGGATCAAAAAATAAGATGGGAATCAAGCCGTCAGTCGCTAGTCGCCGGTCGACAGCAAATACGCCAAACAAAACTGGAACCCTAGGCCGGGTGCTGACGACTGAAGGCTGAAGACTGGCGACTGATTTCCTACTTCGACGCTGCCGCCAGCTGTCGCACGGTCGCAATAAACGTGCTCGTCGCCCGCGTCAGGGTGCGGTCCCGCCGGTAGGCAATGGCCAGCTCCCGCCACAGCTCCTTTTCCTTCGGAGCAACCAGCTTCACCCGTCCAGCCAGTACCTGGTCGCGCGCAAAGCTCGTGCTGATCAGCGATACGCCCAGCCCCGCCGCCACAAAGCTCTTGATCATGCCCACGCTCGGCAACTCCATCGGCACCTGCAGCTGCGCCTTATAGGGCCGCAGCAGCTTGTCCATCAGCCGTCGCGTGTACCCGGTCTTGGGCAGCAGAATCGGCTGTTTCGCGATCTCCGCCAGCGAGACGGACTCCATCTTCGCGATGGGATTCTGCGGATTCACCATCCACATGAGCTGGTCGCGATAGATGGCATGCGTCTTCAGGCTCGCCGACTTCACCGGCAGCGTCACAATCCCCACGTCGATGCTACCGTTCTCCAGCTTCTCCAGGATCTTGTAACTGAAGTTGCGGTAAATGCTCATCTGCACATCGGGATAGAGGCTGCAATATTTCGCGAACACGTCGGGGAGCACGTAGAGGCAAGTTGCCTCATTGGCTCCGATGACGATTGTTCCTCGCGGATTCGCTCCGTGGTCGGCCACCGCCAGCAACGACTCGTCGCGCAACTGCAGCAGCCGTTCCGCGTAAGCAAACAGTACGCGCCCCGCGGGAGTCAGGGTCACGTCCTTGCCCGAGCGGTCGAGCAGCCGGTCGCCGTAGTCCTGCTCGAGCTGGCGGATCTGCGCGCTCACTGCCGATTGCGAGCGAAATACCTTCTGCCCGGCGCGCGAAAAGCTTCCCAGCTTGGCTACTTCCAGAAAAGTAGTGAGTTGATCGAAATCCATGGATTGAGCGCGATTATACCGAACTCGGAAAAACGCCAGAAGCGATCATGCTCTCCGCTCATCGTGGACGGTTATTCGGATTTCAGCCCGGGTACAATGAGCGACGGCGAATGAAGTCGTGGGACCTTGTGCTGGGCATCGTTCAGCCGCTCTGGGTTCTCGAAAAACGTGATTCCGCCGACCTCACATCAACACCGGCTCCTTGGCCGAAACGTCCTCGGCGCTCTCCATCGACCCAATCTCGTTGCCCCGGATCTGCGCCAGAGTCGCGTTCCATGTCTCACGGATCGAACAAGGAGGCCGCAGCGGTTCCACGCGCAGAAAGGGCAAAGGCGCATCCGAACTCAGCAGCTGCAAGGCCCGCGGGCTCCCCGTCAGCCGCAGATGCCGGCGCAGCACCAGCCGCAGCCAGAGCTCTTCCCGCACTTCCAGCGGCCGCAGATGCACCGAGTGCGCGTTGTAATCGTGGCCGTGCATTGAGTCGCGCAGCACGTAGGCCGCGCCGCCGGTCATGCCGGCGCCCAGGTTCATGCCCGCCGGCCCCAGGATCACCACGACTCCGGCCGTCATGTACTCGCAACCGTGCTGCCCGACACCTTCGACCACCGCCAGGGCCCCGCTGTTGCGCACGGCAAAGCGCTCGCCCGCCCGCCCAGCCACGTACAGCTCGCCCGAGGTCGCGCCATAGAGCACGGTGTTGCCGACCAGCACATCGCCGCGGCGGGAAGCCGCCTCGCCCGACGTAATTATCAGCGATCCGCCGCTGAGCCCCTTCCCCACATAATCATTGGCTTCGCCCAACAGCCGAAACTTCACTCCAGGAATCAGAAACGCGCCGAAGCTCTGTCCCGCTGTGCCGATGAACTCGCTGGCAATGACGCCCGCCATCTCCGCGCCATTGCGCCGCCGCAGCACTTCCCCGCTCAGATGCGCACCGATTGCGCGATCTGCGTTCGTGATGCCGAACAGGTGCGCGCGCGTGTTCAGCGTGTCTAACTCGTCGGCGATCGCCGCTAATTGCCGGTGCAGACCCTCATCCTTTTCTCGCGGACAGGCCAGTTGCGTGGGCCCGAACACCGGCGCCAGCAGGTCGCCGAGCATCGCCCGCCCTTCCGGCGAACGCGGTTCCAGGCGGTCCGCAGCCCCAACAATCTCATCAATCGACGACGCTCCCATCCCTGCCAGCAACTCGCGCACTTCCCGCGCCAGCGCGCGGAAATAGCTCTCCACCATCTCGGGATTCCCCGCGAAACGCGCGCGTAGTTTCTCGTCCTGGGTCGCAATCCCCACCGGACACGTATTCAGATGGCACTGCCGCGCCATGACGCAGCCGATCGCCAGCAGCGCGGCCGTCCCGAAGCCAAACTCCTCCGCTCCCAGCAGCGCGCCGACGATCACGTCGCGGGCAAACTTGAAGCCGCCATCCACGCGCAAGCGCACCCGCCCTCGCAGCCCGTTGCGCACCAGCGCGCAATGCGCATCGCGCAGGCCTACCTCCCAGGGCAGCCCGGTGTTTTTGATCGACGTGATCGGCGATGCGCCCGTACCCCCGTCGTGCCCGGCGATCGTGATCACGTCCGCGCCAGCCTTGGCCACACCGGTCGCGATGATCCCCACGCCTGCGCTCGACACCAGCTTCACGCCGATCCGTGCATGCGGATTCACCGCGCGCAGGTCGTAGATCAGCTGCGCCAGGTCCTCAATGCTGTAGATGTCATGGTGCGGCGGCGGCGAGATCAGCATCATGCCCGGCACGGCATGCCGCATCCGCGCGATATAAGCTGTTACTTTGCTCGCCGGCAACTGCCCGCCTTCCCCGGGTTTCGCGCCTTGGGCAATCTTGATCTCCAGTTCATCGGCGTGCACCAGGTAGTCGGTGGTCACGCCGAAGCGAGCCGAGGCCACCTGCTTGACGCGATTGTTGGCCTCGCTCTTCTGCGTGTAGACGCTGGGATCCTCGCCGCCTTCGCCGGTATTGCTCCGCCCGCCCAGCCGGTTCATCGCCACCGCCAGCGTGTTGTGCGTCTCGGGTGAGATCGCCCCCAGCGACATGGCCTGTGTGCTGAAACGGCTCAGCAGCGAGGCTTCGGTTTCGACGTCCGAAACCGGCAGTGGCTTGCCGTTGCGGATCTCGAGCAGGTCGCGGACCGCCACCGGCTCCCGTTCGCCTGAGAGCGCGCTGTAGGACTTGAAGTTCTCGTCGGTCGGCGCCTTGATGTAGCGGTGCAGCCGGCGCACAATTTCCGGAGAGGTGGAGTGCCGCTCGCCCTGCTGGCGAAAACGGTAGAGGCCGAGGTCCTGCAAAGGAGCAGCTGTGGTTGCGAACGCCGCGGCATGCCGTACGAGGCAGTCCTCCAGCAACCCGTCGAGCGTCTTGCCGCCCAGAACACAACTGGCGTCCTCGAACACTTCTGCGCACAGCGCCCGGTCGAGCCCGATCACCTCAAACAACTGGCTGCTGCGGTAGCTGGCCATGGTCGAAACGCCCATGCGCGCCATCACCTTGCGCAGTCCCTTCTCCAGCGCAAACCGGTACCGCGCCACGCCCTCAGGACGCAGCGCGACCGCCTGCTCCAGCGCCAGGTACGGAAACACGCCGCTCGCGCCCGCCGCCACCAGCAGCGCCACATGGTGCGTGTCGAGGACTTGCCCCGACTCGACGATCAGGGGGACCTCATGGCCGTCCGACGCCACCAGAGACTTCCATGCGACGGCCACGGCCAGCAGCACCGGAACCGCGGTGTGCTCCGCATCGACTCCCCGGTCGCTCAGCAGGACAAGTGGCGGCCGGGTCGGCTTCGCCCGGGCGGGCGAGGACGTCCGCCGCTCCACCGATTGCTCCCACCGCAATCGGTCGAGAACCCGGCGCGCTCCCTCGAGGCCCTGAGCCGCCGGAAACGTCAGACTCACACGCTCCACTTCGAACTCTTCCTCCAGCCGGTGCAGTTGCCCCGCGTCCAACAGTGGCGAGTTCAGCACCGCCTCGCCTCCGAGATACACGCGTAATGACATGACGTGCGTTTCACGCAGCGGATCGATGGGCGGGTTCGTCACCTGCGCGAAGCGCTGTTTGCAGTAGTCCCAGAGCGGACGCGGCAAGCGCGACAGAAATGCCGGGGGCGCATCGTCGCCCATGCTCCACACTGCTTCCTGTCCTTCGAGCACCAGCGGCTGGAACAGCAGCTTGTATTGGTCCTCGGTCCACCCCAGCGCCGCCATCACGCGCTGCGGTTCGGGGGTGGCGTCTGTACACAGCTTCTCCGTCGGCGCCACGTGCGCCACGATCTTCCCGGCAGCGGCTTCCCGGAACTCCGGCAGCTGCCCAATCTCCTGCGGACGCGTGAACTGCCCCGTTACCGGGTGACACACCAGCATCTCTCCGGGTCCGAGCCGCTGCCGCTCGGCGATCTCCATGCCCCGCAAATCCGCGATGCCGACTTCCGACCCCACCATCAGCAGCCCGTCGGCAGTCAGCGTGTAGCGCAGGGGACGCAATCCATTGCGGTCGAGCTTCGCCCCCACGGTGACGCCGTCGGTGAACACCATGGCCGCTGGTCCGTCCCAGGGTTCCTGCACCGCCGCGTGCGCATCGAGAAAACGCCGCAGCTCCGGTCCAATCTGCGGATTCGTCTCCCACGCCGGCGGCACCATCGCCAGCATGCCCGCCGCCGGCGAGTAGCCGCGCCGCAGGAAAACCTCGAGCCCGTTGTCGAAGCTGGCAGAATCGCTGACCCGGTCTTCGAGAATCCACTGTGCCGGCCCCAAGCCGAGTTCTTCCCGCAATCTGTCCTGCCGCGCCCGCATCCACCGGCGGTTGGCGCTGATCGTGTTGATCTCGCCATTGTGGGCCACCAAACGGAACGGCTGCGCCAGCGACCAGCTGGGCTGCGTGTTGGTCGAATAGCGCTGGTGGAAGATCGCAAACGTGGTCTGAAAATCTGGCGCGGCGAGGTCGCCATAGAACGCGGGAAGCTGTTCGGGGGTCAGCAGGCCCTTATAAACGATTGTGCGGGACGACAACGAACAGACATAGGTACCCGCCGGGGCCGCCACTTCGATCTGCTTGCGCAAGCGAAACAGCGCGCCTTCCAGGTCCCGGCTGCGACTGGCAGCGCGGAAGAAGCATTGTCGGATGGCGGGCAGTGTCGCCAGCGCCCGCGGCCCGATGATCGACGCGTCAGTGGGCACTTCGCGCCAGCCCAGACAGCGGAGCCCATGTTCGGTCGCGAGCCGCTCAACCGTCTCGCGCACGGCCCCCTCCTCGCCCGGCTGAAGAAACACCATGCCGGCACCAAATCGCCGGGGCAGCCTGATCCCGCTTTCCCGGGCCCGCGCCCGCAGAAACCTCTCCGGCATCGCCATCAGCAGTCCAGCGCCGTCCCCGCTGCGGCCATCGGCGTCCACACCTCCGCGATGCGCCAGCCGGTGCAGGGCGGTCAACGCGCGCTGCACGATCTCGCGCGAAGGTCCTGCACCCAGCCGGGTCACAAAGCCGACACCACAAGCGTCGTGGTCCAGCGCATATCGCGAGTTGGGCATCCGACATTGTTAGCGGCAACTGGCTTCGGAAGTACAACGCAGAATTTCGATGTGAAGGATTGGATTTTCAGGAGGGGGCCAAACCGGTGGGTCCGGAAATGCCCGGACGGATCCCCTCTCTTTCTTCTGCCCACGACCAACCACTACCGACCGCCGACCTGCGGCCACCACCGAGGACCAGCCACGGACGATTCTCCGCTGACGCCTAGCGACTGGGCACGGACGACCGGCCCTCCTCAAATGCTCGCGAATGGAACTCCATCACCTCTTCCAGGTGCGAGAGAAAGTAGTTGATGCTGTGCCGCCCCGGGTAAGCGTGGTATTCGTGGGTAATTCCTTCCTTCGTCAGCTGCCTGTCGAGCGCAGCCGCGCCTTTTTCGAAGCCGTAATCATCGCTCTGCCCGCAATTGAAATAAATCGCCATGTTCCTCAACGCCGCCCGATTCTTCTTTGCCAGCACAAACGGATCATTCGCCAGCCAGTGTCCCGCATCCAGAGGGTTTCCGAACGCTCCGCCCAGCACCGGGACCACCGGCAGCCGTCCCTCCGATGCCGCATTCAGTTCCTCGGCGGAATACAGCATCAGGGCAGCGCTCTGCGCGCTCACCGCCGAAAACAACTGCGGATCTGCGAAGGCAAAGCGCAACGCCCCGTAGCCGCCCATCGAGATCCCGGTCACCGCCCGTCCCTCGCGCCCCGGCACGACCCGATACTTCTTTTCAACGTAGGGCATGAATTCGCGCAAGAAGAAATCGCTATAGCGGACCTTGCCGTCAGCCGAATTGATGTAGAAACTCGCGTCCCCGGCGGGCACCACAACCAGGAAATCGCCGATCCTGCCGTGTTCCCGCAGGTCTTCGATGAGCGTCCAGCCGCCGCTGCGCGCGAACGACTGCTCATCGTCGCCGAGTCCGTGAAGATAGTAGAGAACCGGGAAACTTCGCAGCCGGCCTTGAGCATCCTTCTGCTCGTAGCGCGCGGGAACCTGCACGCAATACCGCACCGGCCGCTTCAGGATCCGGCTGTCAAGGGATGAGCAATCGATCCGTCCCTGGGCCAGGGCCGTCGAGGCAAACCAGCCCAACGCTGCTATAGCAAGCCGCACAAGGAAGCGCCGGCGTCCCGAACGTCGCCGTGAGGGCGTCCCTGCCCTTGCCGCCATCACACTTCGGCAGGAAGACAACTGGGAGGGGTACGGACTCAGCTCTGCCAATCGACGGAGAAAACATCGGGGCTTCAGCCCCTGAGGTTCACTTTTTTCCAGGCCACGCACGTATTAGGTCGAACGCCCCCAAGCGCACCGTATCTCTCGAGTCTACTCGTACCTCAGCGCCTGCACCGGATCGAGCCGCGCCGCTCGCGCTGCCGGATACAGCCCCGACAGCAGGCTCACCACAATCGCAAACCCAAGCGCTCCGCCGACCAGCCACCAGGGCACAAACCAGATCTGCTCTGGCGCCATGTCCTGCCGGCGAAGGTAAATGTTCGTGCCCAGGTTGATCACGCGCCCGATCGCCCATCCCAGCGCGACGCCCAGCACGCCGCCGAAGGCCCCCATCACTCCGGCCTCCGCAAAAAACAGTCTTTTCACGTCCATGTCGCTGGCACCAATCGCCTTCAGGATGCCAATCTCCCTGCGCCGCTCCAGGATCGCCATCACCAGCGTATTCACGATCCCGATGGAAGCTACCGCCAGCGCCAGGCTGCCAAAGATTCCCAGGAACAGGTCGAGCACCGTGAAGAACCGCCGCAGGCTGCGGGTCGCGTCCAGAATCGAAAACGTATTGAAACCCAGCTTCTTGATCGCGTCCTCGACTGGCTGGATCTTCGCCGGGTCCTTCACCCGCACGCTCACCGTCGAATACGTCGGAACATTGCTCGCGGCCAGCGTAGTGTCGCGCATCGCGTTCGGCTGCACCACATGCAGGCCCTGCACCAGCTTCAGAGGAAGCAGCACGCGCGCCCGCGCCGCACCCCGCATGCTGTCAGGATCGAGATCGGTCACGCCGACGATCTTCAGCCCCAGCTCGTGCGATTGGATCGAGTAGGTCGCCGCATCCCGCGCGACTGTGCTCGCGCCAGGAGACTTCCCGGTTTCATCTCCCGCCGGCACATCCACGCGCTCCGCATAGCGCATGGTGATGTCTTTTCCCAGCAGCGGCTTTGCCAGCTCCGTGACCGGCGTCTCTTCCCCGCCGGGCTTCTGCGTCTTGCCCAGCAATTCCGCCGCGAACGTTTTTTGCAGGATCGCTTCCCGCGCCGTTTCCGAGCTGAAGAACGTGCCCTGCAAGCCCTCGAACGCGTCGTTGGTTTTATACGACGAAGGGATCCCGGCCACCATCGTCAGGTGCGGCTTGTCCTCGAAGGTGAAGGAGGTGATGAAGCGCAGGTCCGGGTACGCTTCAGCCACGCCCGGCAACTGCGCCAGCTTCTGCCGCGCAGGTTCGTCGAGCACCGGGCTGTGCGCCGGGTCGGGAGCATTTTCGCCGTCTTCGCCGCGATTGAAATTGCGCAGGTCGCGCCGCGACGTCACCACCACCGTGTCGAACAGCCCCGAGCGCACCAGCCGCCGCGTCGCCATCTGCTGCAGCCCGATCCCGAGCGACAGCATGGCCACCAGCGATGCCACGCCCACCGAAATGCCCACCGTGGTCAGAGAATTCCGCAGCACCGATTCGCGCAGATTGCGGACCGCCAGCTCCGCCAGGTCGTAGGCCTTCACGCCCGGCCTCCCCGCACCCGCGAAGCCACCCAGGCCGTGTTCAGCCAATCTTCCACCAGCTTCCCGTCCGCCAGAAGAATCATGCGGCCTGCATACTGCTCCGCCAGCGTGCGCTCGTGCGTGACCATCACCACGGTCATGCCCAGCGATTCGTTGAACTCGCGGATCAGGTTCAGGATCCCGGTGCCGGTGCGGCTGTCCAGGTTCCCCGTGGGCTCATCGGCAAGCAGCAGCTTGGGCCGGTTGATGAGCGCCCGCGCCAGCGCCGTCCGCTGCTGCTCCCCGCCCGACAACTCACTCGGGCGATGATGCAGCCGTTTGCCCAGGCCGACCCGCTCCAGGGCCGCCTGCACCAGGGCCTCCCGCTGCCTGCGGTCGACTTCCGCGAAACGCAGCGGCAACTCCACGTTCTCGATCACGGTCATGTTGTGAATCAGATTGAACGACTGGAACACCATCCCCACAGTGTGGAGGCGGTGCTGAGCTAACTCCTGGCGGGACAGCCGGGCCAGGTCGCGGCCCTCCACGACCACTGCGCCCGAGGTCGGCCGGTCCAGTCCCGCGACCAGGTTCAGCAGCGACGACTTCCCCGAGCCGGAGGTTCCCAGCAAGGCGACAAACTCGCCCGCGGAAATCTCGATCGAGATGCCATCCACTGCCCGAATCAGGCTCTCGCCCATGGCATAGTGGCGGCACACGTTCTCGGTTCGAATGGCAGTACTCATTGGTCAATTGTCTTGCGGGTGCAGCCTGCATCCTGTCGCCCGCCGCTTTTGCGGCCGCCCGCCCCGCACAAGCCGCCCGGCGGGCTACCTCACTTCCCCCTTCATCAGCTTCAACGCGTCCGGGTCCGCCGGTTCCTTCCCCGCGGCGAACCCGGTGTCCTCGACCACCACATCGCCCTCGCCTGGGGCCAGAAACAGATTCGTCTCCAGCCCGTGCTGCTTCGTGTACAGCTCGTAGTACCGCCCGCACGCCTCGTAGAGCTCCTCATGCGTGCCGCGCTCCACGATGCTGCCCTGTTCCATCACCAGGATCTGGTCGGCCCGCCGGATGGTCGAGAGCCGGTGCGCGATTACGAAGGTCGTCCGGCCCTGCATCAGGTACGACAATCCCTGCTGGATCATCTGTTCCGATTCCGAATCCAGGCTCGACGTTGCTTCGTCGAGAATCAGGATGCGCGGCTCGGCCAGGATCGCCCGCGCAATCGAAATCCGCTGCCGCTGCCCTCCGGAAAGCTTGACCCCGCGCTCGCCCACAATCGTCTCGTAACCGTCTTGGAAGCTTTCCGCGAACTCATCCACACGCGCGATCCGGCAGGCCCGCAAAAACTCTTCCTCGCTCGCCTCGGGGCGCGAAAACTTCACGTTCTCCCGTATGGTCCCGTCAAACAGGAACGACTCCTGCAGCACCACCCCGAGCCGCGTGCGGTACGCATCCAGCCGCGCCACGCTCAGGTCGATGCCATCGACCAGGGCCTTCCCCTCCGTGGGCACGTGAAAGGCCGCGATCAGTCCGATGGTGGTTGACTTACCCGAACCCGACGAGCCCACCAGCGCCGTCACCGTTCCCGGTTCCGCCACAAACGACACCTTGTGGAGCACTTCGCGGCTGCCGTCGTAACTGAAGCTTACCTCGTCGAACTCCACCCTCCCGATCAGGTCCGGGAGTTCCACCGTCCGCCGCGGGTCCTGGTCCTCCCGGCGCTCTTGCAGGATTTCCTGCGTGCGCTCGAGTCCCGCGAACGCTTCAGTGATCTGCGTGCCGATCGCGACCATCTGGATGATGGGCGCGACCAGGAATCCCAGGAACAGCGTGTACGTGAAGAACCCGCCCACGGTCAGCGTGCCCGCCAGGATCTGGTGCGTGCCCACATACATGATGACCGCGCCCACCACGCCCATCAGCAGGCTCGCCGACAAGCTCATCAGCGAGGTTGCCGTAAGCGTGCGCATCACGTTCTCCAGCAGTCGCCGCACGCCACCAGCAAAGACTGCCTCTTCCCTCTCCTCCGCGTGATAGCCCTTGATGACGCGCACACCGCCCAGCGACTCCGCCAGCCGGCCCGTCACCTCTGCATTGATCTTGCCGCGCTCGCGAAAAATCGGACGGATCGTCGAGAATGCCTTGTTCAGCGCGATTGCAAAGCAGGCTAGAAACCCGAACGCCAGTGCCGTCATCAGCGCGCTGATCCGGAACAGCACGACCAGCGCTATCAGCGACGTCAACAGCCCTCCGACCAACTCCACCAGCCCTGTGCCCAGCAAGTTGCGCACCCCCTCGACGTCGCTCATGATGCGCGACACCAGGTTCCCCGTCTTATTGGCGTCATAGAAAGACACCGGGAGCCGCGAGATATGCCGCTGCACCTTCTCGCGCAACTCCGCGATCAATCGCTGCGCCGCCTTCGAGAGCAGTTGGGTCAGGGAAAAGGAGGTGATGCCTTGAATGACCGTCGCCGTCAGCACCCCCAAAACAATCGGCTTGAGCAGTTCGACATGATGTTTCCCAATGACGCTGTCGATCAGGTAACGCGTCGAGTAGGGCAGCACCAGCCCCGAAACCCGGTTGATCGCCATCAGCAAGAAGCCCAGCGCCAGAAGTTTCTTCCGCGGCCGCATCAGGTCCCATACCACCGGGGCCACGGCCTTCAGCCGCTTTACGGTGAGCGGCGGCTTCTGCGCGTTGCCGCGCGACTTGGAAGGCACCTTCTCGGCCAATCGACCCGGGGATTTCACCATCTGATTAGATAGGACGGTTTGGGATTGAGGTTTATTTTAAGTGCTCTGGACATGCCCCCGCCTGCCCAAATGCCACGAATTTCGCCTGAAGTCAGCAGGCTCCCACCGCCCCAGCGCTGCGGCCGAATGCGGAGGGCAGATCGCTGAATGCTCCCCTTCACAACGCCTGCCCCGCGCTGTACCCTGACGCCCACGCCCATTGAAAGTTATACCCGCCCAGCTGCCCGGTCACATCCACGACCTCACCAATGAAATACAGCCCCGTGACAGAGCGACTTTCCATCGTCTTGGCCGACAACCCATCCGTATCCACGCCGCCCGCCGTCACCTCGGCCTTCTCATAACCCTCGGTTCCGCCCGGACGCACCTCCCACCGATGCGACAACCGCTCCAGTTCCGCGAGCGAATGGTTGGTCCAGTCCTCCGGCCTGTGCAGCTCAATCCACCGATCAGCCATTCGCTGGGGCAACACGGCGCGCAAGGCGTTTTTCAGCGCCGGCAAGTCCTTGCGCGCCTGGCCGCGCAGAAGGGGCCTGCTCCACTCCTGCCCCGGCGCCAGATCAATGGCAATCCGCGCGCCCGGTTTCCAATAGGACGAAATCTGCAGGATCGCCGGCCCGCTCAGCCCGCGATGTGTGATCAGCATTCTGCCGTCGAAGGCCTGCCCATCCGAGAACGCGACCACCTCTGCCGAAACGCCCGCCAGATCACCGTAGTCCCGTCGGTCCCCCGCGGCGAAGGTCAGCGGCACCAGCGCCGGGCGGCACGCTCTCACCTTCATGCCAAACTGCCGCGCCAGTTCATATCCGAAACCCGTTGCGCCGAGTTTCGGGATCGACAGCCCGCCGGTCGCCACGACCAAAGCGGGCGCGCGATATTCCTCCGCGGGTGTCCCCACCACAAACCTGTCCTCCCTGCGCACCTCGCGCGCTTGTGCGCCCACGACAATCGCCACGTTTGCGCGCCTGCATTCCTCCTCGAGCATGGCCACGATCTCACGCGCCGAGCCATCGCAGAAAAGTTGCCCCTTATGTTTCTCGTGATAGCGAATCTTGTGCTTCTCGACCAGCGCTATGAAGTCCTGCGGCGTATACCGCGCCAGCGCCGACTTCGAGAAATGTGGATTCGCGGAAAGGAAATTCTCCGGGAGCGTGTGCCGGTTGGTGAAGTTACAGCGTCCCCCACCAGAGATGAGGATCTTCTTCCCGATGCGCTCCGCCCGCTCCAGCACCACCACGCGCCGGCCCCGTTTGCCGGCTTCGATGGCACACATCAGGCCAGCCGCGCCCCCACCTAGCACAATGGCATCGAAGTCCTGGCTCATTGACGAACCGCCGCGTCTCCCCCGGCAGAGAACTCGCAATGCTAGCGCATCTGAAACCATGCGGCACTCTGCCAGACTGGCCGCGCGGTGCAGGTCTCATCTCCGTAGCTTTGCGGGGAAGGCTATATTGCTTGCGCCCGTGTCTGCGCCATGGCCCCCGGCTCGCAAAAAGAAAAAAGGCCGGCTTGGCCGGCCTCTGATGAATGCCAGAACCCCGCTGGCTACTGCGGTTGCGTCGCTTCCTTCTTCGAGCCCTTGTCCTTGACCATCTTCACCGACGATACCTGGATCTGATTGGTGCTCGCATCGGCGCTGCCTTTAAGCAGCACATGATGGCCTTCATGGCCCTTCACGACGTCCGGGTTGGCGATGGTCCAGATCTTGCCGTCATCAGCGACCAGCGTCTTGCCGTCCTGGCTGATGGTGCCCTTTACCCCTTCCGCCGTGGCGCCACTCTGGCCCATCGTGTCGCTGGCTTGACTCTGGGCGCTCGTGGCTGTGCTGTTGTTTTGTGTGTTGGACTGTGCCAGCGCTACGACCGGCAGAGCCAGCACTATCGAGAGAGTAAGTCCCAATGACGTCTTCATCCTATTCCTCCAGTGATTCCTGTGGTCCTGTTCCCCCGGACCTCACGGGCCCGGAAGCATTGCGAGCGTCCCGCGCTAGCCGGCGCGCCGCTTGTATTCGGCGGTCGAGTCAGCGCTGGGCGGATGGAGGGCCCGATCGAAATTGGCGATCTGCCGCTCGGCTTCTTCCTTGCTGATGCCGTACCGCTCCTGGACCTTGCCGGCGAGCCGCTCGCGCCCTCCGGCGATCGTTTCCAGATCGTCTTCGGTGAGCTTGCCCCACTGCTTGCGCACCGATCCCTTCATCTGGTTCCACTGCCCTTTGACTTGCTCCCGATTCATCTCTGACCTCCTTGGATCGCGGCAGCCCTGAGCAACGAGCGCATCACCGCATACCCCGACCCTACGCCCGGATCGAAGGGAATGAACTCGGGTAGATCCCGTAGCCGCGAGGCTCTTCCCCCTGCAGCCCCGCTCGGGACGGGCCATTTCGCGAATCTGCCTGCACGTACCCTCTTGACAGCCGCGCTACCGCGCTCCATACTCGCTGCCACTTCACGGTTGCTGTTTTCCCCTCTTTCGGCCCCTTCTTTTCCCCTCGCGGATTTGCTTTGCAGACATCACTGGAGGTGGATTATGAGAGGATCGGCAAGGATCTCAATCGCTGGATTCAGCGCCGGCCTGCTGCTGGTGGGGCTCGCGTTCGCCACCCCGCTCTGTGCTCAATCGATCACCTACGTATTGGCCGTTCACCGGATGAATGCGCAGGCGTCCTTTGCCTCGGGCGGACCGTCAGGCACGGTCAACGGAATCCCGTTTGGCGCCAACAACAATGCCGTGATGACCTTCGTCTTTCATGGCGACGCCTCCACCGTCGTTCCATGGGCGTTTGGCGGATCGAGTGGGTATGAGAACGTCACCGGAACCGCTTCGTTCCAGATCAACGACAGCGCCACCGGTGCTAGCATCGCAAGGGGTACATTCCTGCCCTCGGCCGGAATTTATGTCAGCACCGATACCCAATTCGGAGGCGTCGGGTTTGGCTCCGGAGGTGGCCTTCCGGGCAGCCCGCAGTTTCCCGGGAATCCCCTTTACCCATATGGCTTTGTTGTCTCCAACACCTATGACCTGAGCAGCCCAACCACCCTGGGCCCGCTCAATTCCAGCTATTCCTGCATCAATTTCCCCTTTGTCTGCACCGCTCCCACTCCCCTTGCCACGAGCGCCGGAAACCTGATTATCAACAGCAGTGACGGCCAGGTGGGCTTTTTCGCCGCCATCGGCGGAACCGCCACTCCGTTCACCAACTTCCGGTCCGTAGCAAGCGTCGATGCCTCCAGTGGGAATTTCTCCATCACGGGTCGCTTCCGTCCCGCACGAGGCAATCCCATCGATCCGGTAAACCAACCGGTTAGCTTCCACCTCCAAGTGCTCATGTATGACCTGTTGTCCTCGCTCTCCGTATCCCTTCCTCCCGGTTCGTTCCGGCAGGTGTCGGAGGATCCGGTTTACGAATACAGCGGCGCCCTCGCCGGTGGAAACATCACCGTTTTCATCCGTTCTGGAGAGGACAATTCCTTCTCGTTCAGGGCCAGCGGCACCACTACGGACCTGCTGTTTCCCTACTTCGCGATCACGCCTTATCCCGACGCGTTTTTCTTGAGCATCGGCAATAGCATTGGCGAGACTGTGCCCGCCAACTGACCACCAGGCCGTTGCCTCGAACCTCCGTGTGCCGTGCCCCGGGTTGTCATTGCACCGGGATGCTTGCAGTTTTCGCAACCCTGCTTCCGGTTCCCCAGAAAACCGGATTTCTTTTGCCCCCCGGCCTGGGGCTGCTTCTTCCCGCCCTTGGTGAGGGCCTGGGTGCCGGGAGAGGGCCGACCCGGCGGCTGGTGGAAGCTTCCCGCTCGGAAATCCGCTACACTAGAGTCGTTCCCGGCACGAAGGAACGCCTCGTTGCATCGGGCCTGCGAAAGTGGCGGAATTGGCAGACGCACCAGACTTAGGATCTGGCGGGGAAACCCATGGGGGTTCGACTCCCCCCTTTCGCACCACGTCTTCCCTCGCCCGCCCCACATCGGGACTGGTCGTGCAAAATTCTGATCGTGATTTCCGCTTCCGTGCTCTGGCTCCGCTCGCATGGAAGCGACAACCTCCAATCTTTTGGCTCTCGCGCGAAATCTTTCGACTTTGTCCACACAACGGTTCCGGCTCCTCCCCTAAAATCGCTGCCAGCACAGTCGGAAAGGCTCGGGTCTCGGAGCTTGGGGCCGGTAGTGTAAGGGAACACGGCGAAGCCGTCCGCATCTGGCTTCGCAGTTGCAAGTTCGAAACTTGCCCGGTCCACCACGCCCGTGGGGGGAAAGCAGAGACCGACGTTTAGGGGTAGCCAGCCCCCTTCCCGGACCCTATGCTCTCGGCCAGTCTCCTGAGTCCGCGGGGCCCGGATGACAGGACAAAGCAAGGGAAGACCGGGCCGGGGGCTCCGCTCACCTGCCCTCACAATTCAAGCGCATGATCGAGATGACAGTCCCGGAGCGTGTCAAGGCCCTGCAGAGGGAGATCGCCGGTCTTCGCAAGGCCAACGAGGCTTATCTGGCGAGGCACGCCCACTCCAATGCCGAGAAATTCCTGCGCCGGCAGCGCGAAGTCCGCATCGAGCAAATTCTGTACGAACTCTCAACCTTGGCTGGCCGCCTCAAGCGATCCGCCCGGCCCTGACTGCGGGCGCTTGAAGAGGTTGCGGCAAACGCCCCTCAGACTCAAACAGATTCGTGAGGGAAGTCACGTCATCGGAACCGCGCGAAGGTAGGAACGCTCGGTCAGGCTCCGGCGGATACTCGGGAATCGCCCTGCTCTCCAGCAAAGCCCTGCAGAACTCCTTGCGAAACAAGGATGCGCGTCGGCTTGCTCACCGCCGCAGTTTGCGGATTCCCGGCAACCATGCCCCCCGGAACTCCAGCCTGTGCACCACTCCCGTTGCTCGCGGGCGGAGGCGCATCGCCGGATCTTTTCGCGGGAGCGTAGAAATAGTAGTCCGCTTCGTAGCTGCTCTTGGTTTCGGTGTTCTGGCGCGCCGCGCTGCACTCCTGCGCCGCAGCCGGCTGGCCGCCTTTGGTGTGCACGCGCTGAATGCTGGTCACGCGGCTCAGCGCTCCCTCCCCGGAATGGCTGACGACCGTGCGGAGCAACCAGGGAACAGAATCCGCGTCCGGGGCATCCACTTTGGCCGCCGCTTTGCCCACCACTTCACTGCCATCTTTGTATTTCCAGGCGGGGCCGGCGGAGTGGCGCCCGACCTCGCTTCCCTGCGCGTCGCGCAGCTCGGCCAGAGGGCCCTTCAGCGCCCAGGCATACTTGCCGTCGGCGCCCGGCGCGCAGGTATAGATTTGCGCGCCAACGGCGTGTAGCACCAGCACCACTTCCTCGCCGGCCGGCGCTTTGATCTTGTCGGGAACTTCAGGGGGCGCGATCGGGGCGCCGGTTTGAGCCGCGGCCCCAACGGCAAGCAAGACAGGCCAAAGTCGCGTCATCATGGCTGGGAAGTGTAGCACCATCCTGTTTAGGGCAGCAGATGGCGCGCCCGTGGCCTCCGCCCGCAAAAGCTCATAGCTCCGCACCCGGGTGGGTGCAGAGCGATGAACTGGACAAGGGGTGGGCGGAAGTTACAGCGCGCCTCGAAGACCCAGCACGATGGCGCCGCAGGTGATGGTGTAGTACACAACCACAAGTGTCCAGGCGGTCAGTCGCTCGAAAAACATGGGGAGTACCTCCGAGGAGCTGCTCGGACCGGAGCGGCCTCCCCGTCATTGCCGGCGGGGGAGGGCTGGCCGGTCTCATTCTGCCTGCTCCTGCGGCCATTTCATCCCGGTTGCCTCTCCCCGGCAAGGGCACCAGAGTACAAAGGTGTCGCAATTCTGGTACAGGCGGACCCTGTCCTGCGGGACGTAATCGGTACCTCGTCCGGAAAATCGGCCTCCGGCTCCAAGCTCCCAAGTCCCTGGTCCCCTCCCCACTTCGTGCTCGCTTTCCGTCGCATCCTTTCCAGTGGTTCTTCGCGTCCCTGGTCTACTAAGAGCATCTCTCTGCGTTCTCGGGCGGCTTTTCTCCGCGGCCTCTGCGTTTTCAGATTTTCAGCGTCCTTGGACCGTCACGATCCTCTCGGGCCTCGTAACTCGGTGCCCGCCACTCGCTTCCCGGTCCCAAACCCGCTACACTGACAGCCCTATGGCGAACCCCATTCAGCCCAACGTCAAGCTGATCAACAGGCCCGATTACCGCGAAAATTACGCCAACAGCGTGCAGATCCGGGTCAACGTCTGGGACTTTTTCCTGGTCTTCGGCACCCTGTTCCAGCAGACCGAGACACAGGTCGAAATCCAGAATTTTCAGGGCATCTATCTCAGCCCGCAGCAGGCCAAGGCCTTGCTCGGGGTCCTGCAGCAAAACGTCACCGGATACGAAAACGCCTTTGGCGAAATCAAGCTCGACCCCCGCATGGTGCCGCCGGGACCGGTGCACTAGAGCGGGCAGCTACGAGCCAGGAGCTTCGAGCGGGCGGCTGACCATCACGAGCGCCCGGGCCAAACCGGACTTTGATGGCCCTCGCATTTCCGCTGGCCAGACCCGCCGGGTGTCGCGCAGCGGCTTGTCGTCTGTCTCTCTATGCCCGGCTCGCCCGCAGCTCGAGACTCGTAGCCTTCTCCCATGCACGATCGTTCGGCAACCTCGACCGCCGCCACCTTCGCTCTCCTCTTCGCCTTCATTTTCGCGCTCCACCTGCCCCTTCTTCGCCTCCCGTACTTCTGGGACGAGGCCGGCTACTACGTGCCCGCCGCGCGCGACCTGCTCCTGACCGGAAGCATCATTCCGCAGTCCACTCCATCGAACGCCCATCCTCCCCTGGTAATGGCGTATCTGGCCGCCTGCTGGAGAATCTTCGGATATTCGCCGCTGGTGACCCGCACCGCCATGCTGCTGGTCGCTGCCTTCGCACTGCTGGGCGTTTTCCGGCTCTCGGCTGGCGTGGCGAACCGGCACGTCGCCGTCGCCGCCACCGTTTGCACTGCCCTCTATCCCGTGTTTTTCGCGCAAAGCTCCCTCGCGCAGGTGGACCTCGCCGCCGCGGGCCTTACGCTTTGGGGACTGGAAGCATATCTGACCGGACGCTGGCGCGCGACCGCATTCTGGTTCTCGCTGGCAGTGCTGGCCAAGGAAACTGCCGTGCTTGCGCCCGTCGCTCTGTTGGCGTGGGAGATTGTTTCGCCATGGCTGGGACTGCAAATTCAACGTGAACCCGACAGACTCTCCGACCCTCAGGTCGCAAAGGCGCCCCGTCCAAGCTTCGCTTGGATGCTGGGTTTCGCTTGCTTGCTCCCTGTCCTCGTTCTCTGCGGCTGGTACGCCTATCACTACGTGCGCACCCGATACGTCTTCGGCAATCCGGAATTTTTCCGCTACAACGTGCAGGCGACCGTCGATCCGCTGCGCATTCTGCTCGTGCTCGGCATGCGCCTGTGGCAGTCCTTCGGATACCTGCATCTCTGGGTGCTCACGCTGCTGGTGGTCTGGGCGATGACCCGGCCCCCTCTTCGCGACGGCCAGGTCGAACGCCCGCGCATCGTAATTCCGGTGCAGGCCGTGTTTGGCGTTCTTTCACTCACCTACATCGTCGCGCTCGCGATTGTGGGCGGCGCCGTGCTCGCCCGCTACCTGCTTACCATCGTCCCGTTCGTAATCCTTGTCGCCATCTCCACCGTGTGGCGGCGCATCCAGCTCTGGTGGGTGCTGGCGGGAATCGTATGCGCAGCGTTCCTCGTCGCCTGGTTCTCGAACCCTCCTTATGGCTTCGCGCCCGAAGACAATCTTGCCTACCGCGACTACGTCGTCCTACACCAGCAGGCCGAGTCCTTCCTCGAGTCGAACTACCCGCAGGCCCGCGTGCTCACCGCCTGGCCTGCTTCCGACGAACTCACCCGCCCCTACCTCGGCTACGTGGCCCAACCCATGCGTGTCGTGCGCATTGAAAATTTCTCCGCCGAAGCAGTGACGGCCGCCGCGCAAGCCCACCAGCAGGGCAATGCCGCCTTTGACGTCGCGCTGGTGTTTTCCACCAAGTACGAGCCCGCCTACCGCCTGCTGGGCAATGGTCCGGCCTGGCAGAAACTCAAGGCGCGCTTTTTTGGATTTCATCGCGACCTGCCGCCCGAGTTCGCCGCCCGGCTCCTCGGCGGCCGCGTCGTCTTTTCAAAACGTCGCACGGGACAGTGGGCGGCGGTGATTGAGATGGAGCGGGCGGATGCGGATAGGGACCCATTCTGCCCCGGACAAACCACCGGGAACTTCAGGCCCTCCGCGCCCAACCGCTTCCGCAGTGAACTTCCTCTTCGGCCACGACCCCGACCTGCCTGGCGGGCAGCTTGCGGCCTCCCGGCTTTCACCGCCGCGCACGGGCTCGGGGGCCCCCTTCGCCTGCAACGCCCAACTGCGGCCCGGGGCGAGCACAGTCCGAGGCAAGAATCGGGCCAGTCACTCCCCATCGCACCCTGCGGCGGTTGCGTCCGTGGGGTTGACAGCCTACGTTACAACAGATATTGTTGAAACATGGGTAGAACGGGAGCACCCCCGCCCGCCCCGGGCTCCACGCTGCAGGAGAAGACCTACCTTGAGCTGATGCGCACTGCCGACCGGCTGACCCGCGGGGCCGCGGCCGTGCTCAAGACCGAGGATCTTTCGCCCACGCAGTACAACGTGCTGCGCATCCTGCGTGGCGCCCCCGGGGGGCTGCCCTGCGGCGAGATTGGCCGCCGCCTGATCACCCGCGAGCCTGACATTACCCGGCTGCTCGACCGCATGGAGAAGCGCGGCCTCATCTCCCGCTGCCGCCAGGCCGACGATCGCCGAACCGTGCTCACCCGCATCACCCCGCAAGGGCTCGACACCGTCCATCGACTGGACGCGCCGGTTCAGGCCATTCACAAGAAGCAACTGGGGCACCTGCGCCGCGAACAACTGCTGGCCCTCGGGGCCTTGCTGCGGGAGGCACGAGGCGGGATCTGATTTTTTGCGTCCACTTATCTGTTACAACATCTATTGTTGTGTCACTCGATTCACTTATCGAAAGGAGTTTTCCCCATGACGACCCTGACCGCGCCGCAAACCGCCGTCTCCACCTGGAACCTCGATCCCATCCATTCCCGGGCCGAGTTCAAGGTCAAGCACATGATGATTTCCAATGTGAAAGGGCATTTCACCGGCCTCTCCGGCAAGCTGGCGCTGGACCAAGCCGATCTCACCCGCTCGCAGATCGAGGCCACCATCGACGCGGCCACCATCGATACGAGCGATCCCCAGCGTGACGCCCACCTGAAGAGCGCTGATTTCTTCGACGTGGAGAAGTTCCCTGCCCTTTCCTTCCGATCGACGCGCGTCCTCTCCCGCGGCGCCGGCGAGCTGGCTGTGGAAGGCGACCTGACCATTCATGGGGTCACGCGCAAAGTGACATTTGCCGTGGAGGGGCCGACCTCCCCCGCCAAGGACCCCTGGGGCAACACCCGCATCGGGCTGTCTGCCACCGCCAAGATCAACCGCAAGGACTACGGCCTCACCTGGAACGCGGCGCTTGAGACCGGCGGCATCCTGGTCGGCGACGACGTGACGATCACGCTGGACGTGCAGTTCGTGAAGGCCTGAGACGCCTTTCGGAGCGGCCAAACGTTCTTTCGCTGCGAAACCCGGCGATCGGCCAGCGGCTAGACCGCCATCAGATGGCAGGAGTGCGTCTTCACGACCAGCCAGACCTCGTGCCCGGGCGCGAGCTGCAGAGCGTCGCAGGCGGCCAGGGTGAGGTGGACTTCCATCTCAACGCCGACGTCCACGCCAGCAGCGAGGATCACATCGCGGCGCGCCAGCGACGTGATCCGGCCGGGTAGCAAGTTGCGTGCGCTCAGGCCTTCGGGGCGTCGCGTGGCGAGCAGGATGTCCCCGGCGCGGATGCCAATGCGCAGCCGGGCACCCGCTTCCGCGCGCACCAGCGGGGTCTCGAGTTCGACTCCGGTGGTGGATGCGTCGCTTGCCCGCAAGCCTCGCCTCTGCTGGTCCTGGCGCTTCTCGCCTGGCCGGTCAGCGACCAGCAGGCGGCAGGTCATGGTGCCGCGGTCCTCGTGGGCGGCGACCACCGTAGCCTCGAAGACGTTTTCGAATCCGGCCAGTTGCGCGATGGTCTGCTGGCGTGGCGCGCTCAGGACTTCATGGGGTGTTCCCTGGGCCAGCACTCGTCCCGCTTCCAGTACCACGACACGGTCCCCCAGGGCGAACACTTCTTCGCGGCTGTGCGTCACGTAGAGAATGGGGATGTGGTGCGCATCGTTCCACGCGCGCAGGTCCTCGACGATGCGCGATTTGGTAGGGGCGTCAAGCGCGGCCAGCGGTTCATCGAGCAGCAGGACGCAGGGATCCGTGACCAGCGACCGGGCGAGGGCTACGCGCTGGCGTTCGCCACCGGAAATCTCGCGCGGACGGTGCCCGCGTAAATGGGTGATGTGCAAGTCCTCGAGAATGGCGGCGATGCGCTGTCCGCGCCCCGGCGACGCGACATGGTCGAGTCCATAGGCAACGTTGCCTTCCACGCTTAAGTGGGGAAACAAAGCCAGGTCCTGGAAAACGTAGCCGACGTTGCGTTTCGCGACCGGCAGATTCACGCCTGAAGCGGCGTCGAAAAACACACGCTCGCCGACGCGGATCGTGCCCTCCTCGGGCGTGGCCAGCCCCGCGATGCAATCCAACAGCGTCGTCTTGCCTGCTCCGGATGGGCCGAACACGACGGTGAAGCCGGCCGGAGCGGCAAGGTCGACGTCGAGGGCGAAGCCTCTCTCGCGGTGCTTGCGGACACGGGCCGCGAAGGCGAGTCCGCCACGGGCCGGCTCAGCGGCCGGCTTCCTCACCATCGGTCTGAGTATCGCGTCGGCAGGGTTCAAGTTCCGTTCTTCCCTACAAGCGGGGAATGCCAGGATTCGGAAACCGAAACCTGGGTCTCCCGGCAAGGCAGTGATTCTACTCCGCTTCCCGGGATTCCATGACGCGCCGTTCGCCAGGGCCTACCATCCGGAGACCGCGGAACCTGGGTTCCCGATCGAGAATCTCGGCAAACCCACCAGCAGTCGCTGCCGGCCGGCGGCCGGAAACCGGTGGTCCGGGCCAGTAAACAGCAACCCGGCCGCCAGCCGCACGCCTGCCCTTCCCGCACGTTGCGCAAATTCCTCCTCCAGAAAATATTGCTGACTGTGACGGCGGGCACAGTTAGGAACAATGGGTTCGTGCTCGAATGAGCCGAAAGGTCACAGAAAAGACGGGCGTCCGGCGCCTGAAGAATGTATGTCATTGGTAACTATGTCCGTTAGGAACATATGCATTAGGTTTGAGACAGCTTTGCACGAGCGGGGTGAGCTACCACCAATCCAATGGCGATTGTCATGAAGATTTCGAGGCGGCTTGAGGCGCGAGGGCTGTGGACAGCGGTATTCGTCTTGGCTGCGATCTGCCTGGCGGCGGGGCAGGGCGCCAGGAAGAACTCCGAGTTTGATGCCATCGAGGAACGCGACCGTGACAACCCGAAAGCACGCGAGCAATGGTTCCTCCGCGGGCGCTCGCTGCCCAACGAAGTGGGTGCGGCCCTGCGCTTTCGCGCCTATCAGCAGAAAATGCTCATGCGCCGGCAACGGTTTCAGGCGCGTGCGGTCACGGCAATCCCCCACGCTCAGGGCGGAAGCTGGGAACCCCTGGGACCGGCGCCGCTGACTTCAAACCCGGGCACGGGACAGGATTACGGCTGGGTCTCCGGACGCGCGACGGCCGTGGCGATCGACCCGGCAGACCCGACCGGCAACACCGTGTTCCTCGGGGGCGCGCACGGCGGTGTGTGGAAGACGACCAACGGCGCGGCCGCCAAGGCGGCCAGCGTGGCCTGGACGCCGGTGCTCGATTATGAAGCAACGCTCGCCGTGGGCTCGATCGCCGTGCAACCGTGTGCGTCCCCTTGCGGGCGGACCACGGCGACCAGCGTCGTTTTGGTAGGCACTGGCGAACCGAACAGCTCCGCGGATTCCTACTACGGATTGGGAATTCTGCGCTCGGCCGATGGCGGGGCCACCTGGACGCAGATCACAAGTGATGTAGGCGGAACCCATTCGTTCGCGGGACTCGGGTTCAGCAAGATCGCCTTCAGCACGGCGAACCCGAACCTCGTGGTCGCGGCGGCCGCCGCGGCCAGCCAGGGCTATGCGCTGGGCCTCGAAAACCCCGTCACCGTCAATCGCGGCATTTACTACTCGCAGGACGCCGGTGTCACCTGGCGTTACGCCAGCATTCTGGATGGCGTGAACCCGGTGTCGCCCGGATCCGTGACCTCGGTGGTGTACAACGCGACGGCGGCAAAGTTCTTCGCCGCGGTGCGGTATCACGGGATTTACTCCTCTTCCGATGGGGCCACCTGGACGCGGCTGGCGGACGCCAACCAGCCCGGGCCAACCACGGTGACGGCATCGGCGTGCCCGGCGGCCACCGCTTCGCCCTCGCTGTGTCCGTTCTACCGCGCGGAGTTGACCGTGGTGCCCGGGCGCAACGAGATGTACACCTGGGTCGTTTGGGTCGACAGCACCGGCACCGAACAGGACGGCGGGATTTGGCAAAACCTGAACGGCGGCACGGGGGCGTGGACCCAGATTCCGGAAACCGGGATCACCAGTTGCGGCGAGCCCGATGGCTGTGGCGTGCAACAGGGCACGTACAACCTGGAGGTGCTGGCCCTGCCGGACGGATCGGGCACCGACCTCTATGCCGGGACGATCAACCTCTACAAGTGCCGGATCACGAATCCTGCATCGCCCAGTTGTTCCCCTTCGGCCTCGTTCCTGAACCTTACCCACGTCTACGGCTGCCTGCAGATCGCAAACGTGCATCCCGACCAGCACCACCTGGCCGGAGTGATCGTCGGCGGCCAGGAACTGATGTACTTCGCCAACGACGGCGGCGTGTATCGCGCGCTCGACGGATACACAGGTTTGACCACAACCACCTGCACGGGCCACAACGCATTCGACAATCTGAATGGCACGCTGGGGTCGATGACCCAGTTCGTGTCGTTCTCGCTGCACCCCACCGACCCGGCGACCATGCTGGGAGGCACCCAGGACAATGGCTCCCCATCGACGGCGTCGGCTGGAACGAGCCTGACCTGGTCCAATGCCATGGGCGGCGACGGTGGCTATAACGCGATCAGTCCGACGAATCCGCTGGACTGGTTCACGGCGGGACCCGATGTGGGCCCCGGCGGCCTCAGCATCTATCACTGCGGTTCGGGGATCGCCTGCACCGGCGGCTCGTTCAACCTGGTCGTCACCAGCGGGCAAGTTGGCAGCGATGACGGCGCGTTTTACTTCCCCTACATGCTGGATCCTCAAACCAGTTCGCAGCTGCTGGTCGGCACGTGCCGCGTGTGGCGCGGCGGCCTGGCGACGAGCTCGAGCGGAACCTATACCGCGCTCAGCAACAATTTCGACACGGGCGGGAACGGCACTTGCAGTGGTGGCGAAGTGAACCTGGTGCGTTCGCTGGCGGCGGCCGCGGGTGGCGCCAGCAGCGGGCAGCCTTCGCGAGTCGTGTACGCCGGCACAGACGGCTTCGGCTTTGCCACGAATCCCGCGGGCGGACGCGTGTTCGTGACCACCAATGCCGGCACCACGCTGATGGCGGACCGCACCGGCTCGATCAATCCCGGCCAGTTCCCGGTCTCCGCGATTGCGATTGATCCTTCCGACGCGACCGGGCAAACGGCGTTCGTGGCGATCATGGGCTTCCATGTCGGGCACGTGTTCAAAACCACCAATGCAGGAGTGAGTTGGACGGCGTTCTCCGGATCCGGCGCCGCGGCCTTGCCCGACGCTCCCGCCGACGCGCTGGTGATCGATGGGTCGACCGGGACGGTCTACGTGGGCACCGACGTGGGCGTGTTCTCCAGCAGCACGGCGAGCGCAAGCTGGACCGAAGTGGGCCCGGCAACCTCGCCGGCGGGATCGGGATACTTGCCGAACGTGCCGGTGACCGCCCTGCGGCTGTTCACGGCGGGCGGGAAGAAATTGCTGCGGGCGTCGACCTATGGACGCGGCATCTGGCAATACGATCTGCTGGGAGCGACGGCGGCGGATTTTCAGGTCTCGATCACGAACCCGACCGTGACCGTGTTTCCCACGCAGACAGCGACTTTCAATGGCACGCTCACGGCAGTGAACGGGTATGCCAGCGCGGTGAACTTGAGCTGCGCGGCCGGGACGACGGCGGCGCCTTCGCCGTGCGCGGCGACTCCCGCCAGTCAGACGCCCACCGGAGCGGGTGCGGCTTTTGCCGTGAACGCGTCGGGCACAGTCCAGGACTACCTGTTCAACGTGCACGCGGTAGGCACGGATGCGGGAACGACCACGCATGACGCGGCGGTTACGCTGCACGTCGTGGACTTCGCGCTGGGCGCGCCTTCGCCTGCGAGCGTCTCGGTGCAGCAGGGAAACACCTCGGCCGGCGTGGCCTTCCTGGTGTCGGGACTGGGGTCGTTCAGCGGGACGGTGACCTTGTCGTGCCCGGCGAGTCTGCCTGCGGGCCTCACCTGCAGTTTCTCGCCTTCGGCGACGGTATCGACACTGCCCGCCACGGTCACGTTGACGTTCACGGCGAGTGCCAGCGCGGCCCTGGGGACGACGGCGATCACGATCTCGGCAAACACTGCGGGCGCGCCGGCAGCGAAGACCCAGAGCGTCAGCCTGACGGTGACGGCTCCGGCTGCGGACTATCAGCTCGCGATCAGCAACTCGCCCCAATCGGCGACGGTAAATACTTCGGCCACCTTCAATGGCGCGCTGAAGGCGCTGAACGGCTATGCCAGCCCGGTGAACCTGAGCTGCGGCGCGGGGGCCCCGCCGACCTGCACGGTGTCGCCAGCTTCGCTGACGCCAACCGTAGCGGGCGCGCCGTTCACCGTGACAACCCAGAGCAACGCGGCCCAAACGTACAACTTCAACGTGAACGCGGCGGGCACGGACGCCGCTCACGTCGCGCACACCGCTTCGGTCACCTTCAATTCGCTGTTCACGCTGACGATTGCCAACAGCACCGGGCAAGTCTCGCTGGTCGCGGGCCAAACCGCAAATTACACCCTGCTGGTGACGCCGGTGGGCTCCAACACCTTCCCGAATACGGTGAGCATTACGTGCACCAACTGGCAGCCGTCGCAACCGATAGGGGTGAGTTGCTCAAGTCCGTCGGTGGCCGCTGGCGCAAGCGGGGCGCAAAGCCTCACGCTCTCGATCGCCACGCTGGGACCGGGCCGGGCGGCGACCCGCACGAACGCCGGAAAGCGTGCCCCAAAAACACCGTTCCTGCTGTGGGCGGCGGCGATGGGAATGCTGGCCGGCGGTTTCGTGTGGCGGCCGGGTATCGGGAAAAACGCTGCCGGCCTGATGGCGCTGCTGGTGGTGAGCACCCTGATTCTGACCTCCTGCGGTGGCAGCGGCGGTGGTGGTGGCGGAGGCGGTGGTGGTGGCGGAGGCGGCGGCGGTGGCGGAGTCTCGGTGCAAGTCAGCCCGCTGACCGCGAGCAAATTCCCGACCCAGACGCAGCAATTCACCGCGACCGTGAGCGGATCGGCGAACACCACCGTGACCTGGCAGGTGAACGGAGTCACTGGGGGAAGCGCGGCAACGGGGACGATTGACGTCAACGGCCTGTACACCGCTCCGGCGGCGGTGCCCAACCCCGCGACGGTGACGGTCTCGGCGGTATCGCAAGCGGATGTGACGAAGTCGGGGTCGGCACGGATGACGATCCAGGCGCCAACCCCGGCGGGGACGTATACCGTCACGGTGACGGCAACCGCGGGGAGCGTCGTACAGACGACGACGGCGGTGCTGGTGGTGAATTAATCGCAAGCCGGCGCTCGCCAAGTTAAGCTGCCCGAGATGCATTCGTCCGCGTTCGGCCGCGTCCCACTTCGCTCAGCGTAACAATGTTTGAATTCCAATCGGGCCTGCGCCGGGCCATCGGACTGCTCCTCCGCATTGAGTGGCAGTACCCGTCTGGGGGGAGGCGCCTCGCCTCGAGCTTTCGCGCTTCCCTGGTTCCTTTGTGAGTTTCCGATCGCTGGCTTCCTCCTTGAAACCGGCGGGCGGTGTGTGCCCAGTCCTTGCGAAAATGGCCGCAAGTGCGCTTATTCTGAGAAGTCATAGAGTAGTGCAGGGAGACGTGTCTGTGTGCGGCCAAGGGGCGCCCGCGCTTTCAGGGAACGGATCGGCGGCGAGCGATGACGGAACGATGCGACATTGCGGTCATTGGCGGTGGGATTGTTGGTCTGGCGGTTGCGCGGGAGGCGGCATGCCGCTTTCCCCACCGGCGCGTCCTGGTGCTGGAGAAGGAAGCACGCGTGGGGATGCATCAGAGCGGGCACAACAGCGGGGTCATCCATTCCGGGGTGTATTACAAGCCGGGGTCGATCAAGGCCCGCACCTGCGTGGAGGGTGCGGCGGCCATGGTCGAGTTCTGCCGCGCCCATGAGGTGCCCTATCAAGTGTGCGGGAAGGTGATTGTGGCGACCTCGGAGGACGAGGTTCCACGCCTGCAGGACCTGTATGCGCGCGGGCAGGCCAATGGCGTGCCTGGACTGCGCCTGCTCGGGCCGGAGGAGCTGCGCGAGATTGAGCCGCACGCGACCGGTGTGGCGGCGATGCACGTGCCGGGCACCGCTGTCACCGACTATGCCAAGGTCTGCCAGAAGTACGCAGAACTGTTACTGGCGCAAGGTAGCGAAGTCCAGACGGGGAGCGCGGTGACCGGGGTGAGGCAAGGTTCCGGCGAAGTCGTGCTGGAGACCGCAGCCGGGGCCGTCACCGCGCAGTGGGCGATCAATTGCGCCGGATTGTTCAGTGACCGCATTGCGCGCATGGCTGGTGAGGATCCCGAGGTGCAGATCGTTCCGTTCCGCGGGGAGTACTACGATCTGGTGCCGGCACGGGCGGAACTGGTGCGCGCCCTGATCTATCCCGTGCCGGACCCGCGCTTCCCCTTCCTGGGAGTGCACTTTACGCGGCGGATCTATGGGACGGTCGACGCCGGGCCGAATGCCGTGCTGGCTTTCAAGCGCGAGGGGTATCGGGCGAGTGATTTCAGTTTGCGGGACACGTGGGAGTCGCTGACGTTTCCGGGGCTCTGGCGGGTGGCCGCCAGGCACTGGCGCATGGGGAAAGACGAGGCGCGGCGGGCGGCGAGCAAGGCCTCGTTTGTGGCGGGATTGCAGCGCATGGTGCCGGAGGTGCAGGACGCAGATCTGGTACCAGGAGGATCGGGAGTCCGGGCGCAGGCGATCCACCGGTCGGGAGCGCTGGTCGACGATTTTCAATTTTCGCAGAGCGAACGCATGCTGCATTTGTACAATGTGCCATCGCCCGCGGCGACCGCGTCGCTGGCGGTGGCGAAGGCAGTAGTGGCGATGGCGGCTGGGGCGTGGGCGTGGAGGTAGCCGTTCGTCGTCAGCAACGCCGGTCCTTCGCTGCGCTTGGGATGCCAAGGCTGTGATTGAGCTGGGCTAGGGCGGCATTCGTGCCGCATCAACGTTGCGGTTTCTCGGCGGTCATGGAGGAGGAATGGATCGGACTCTGGCGCAGAAGCGAGTGGCCGTACTCGGCGCGGGCAAGATGGGCGGCATCCTGGTGAAGGCCCTTCTGGAGAAGAAGCTGCTTTCGCCGAAGCTGACGGTGGCGACCGTAGCGCATGAGGAGCGGGCTGGCGCACTCGCGAAGAAGCTTGGGATCTCGGTAATCACCGACAACGTGGCGGCGACGAAAAAGGCGGACATTGTGCTGGTGTGCGTAAAGCCGCAGGTGGTGCAGGGATTGATGGAAGAAATCCGTCCGAGCGCGCGGCCGGAACAACTGGTGATCTCCGTGGCCGCGTCGGTGCCGACCGCCGCGATCGAGAATGCGCTGGGCGGTAAGGTTCCGGTCGTGCGCGCGATGCCCAATACGCCGTGCGTGATCGGCCAGGGGATGACGGCGCTCTGCAGGGGGGCGCATGCGGGGGCGCGAGACCTGGAGATCGCCAGCGAGTTGTTCCGCGTGGTAGGCCGCACGGTGGTGGTCGATGAGAAGCACATGGATGCGGTAACCGGGCTGTCGGCCAGCGGGCCGGCGTATATCTACATCATCCTGGAGTCGCTGGCGGAGGCAGGCGTGAAGGTGGGATTGCCGCGCGATGTGGCAACGCTCCTGGCGGCGCAGACGGCGCTGGGTGCCGCCGGCGTGGTGCTCGAGACTGGAGATCATCCCGCGCTGCTCAAGGATGCGGTGACGACTCCGGCGGGATGCACGATCGACGGAATCCTGGAGCTTGAGGAAGGCAAGCTGCGGGTGACCCTGATCAAGGCAGTGGTCAAGGCAGCGCAGCGGGCCAAGGAACTCGCGTATTCCACTTAGCCGCCGGCCGCGTCCCAGCCTTACGAAAAGCGCGAAACCTCGGGCCATTGCGGGCAAGAGACACTCGCTGCCAGAAGCCAGACGCCATTCCTCCCGGGGGTCTCGCCCGCTAGGCCGCCTCTCGCTCGGAAAAATTGAGCGAGCTTTGCGATTTGAGGCGCTCGGGCGATGGTTTCACGCTGATGTGGAACAGGGCCTGTTCCCGGGCCAGCTTCGGACCAATCACGCTGGTCAATCGCTCCAGCGTCGTGGTCAAGTCTCGGGCGTCCATCTGCTGCAACTCGACGGTAATCGTGATATCGAACGCGGCGGCTTCGCCTTCAGGCCGCAGCTGTTCCCGGTGCGCGAACAAACTGCCGCCGAGAATGCGGGCGAGGCTCACCAGCGACCGGCTGTTGCACACCGGGCATTCATCGCCGCGGCTGTTGCTGATCACCTCGCAATCGAGGCAGAACACCGCATTCCACAGAGGAAGGCCACCTGCGTCCAAGCGGTTCTTGATTGGGTCAGGCATGTTGGCAACCTGATCGCGGGAAGTGGGCCGCGCCCTTTGAGAACAGAGTATGGCACTAGTTTGGAGGCGATTGGCAAAAAAATCGCCCTTTACATGGCGGACCGCAGTGTCCGACTCCCACGAAATTACTGGGCGAGCATGAAGCTGACGGTCACCTGGGTGCGGATGGGGACTTTCTGGCCGTCGACCGTGAAGGGCTTGTATTTCCACTGGCGGACGGCGGCTGCGGCGGCGGCGGCCAGCTGCGGGGGACCGCTGACCGGCGTGGCTTCCTCGACTTTGCCGTTGGCACCGATCAGGGTTTCCAGGATGACATTGCCCTGGATGTGAGCCCGGCGGGCGGCGTCGGGATATTCGGGTTCGACGCGTTCATCGAGCAGGTTTTCGGCAAGATCAGGCTTAAGGCGCACATAGCGGCCATCCATAAGCTCGGGCGCGCTGGCAGCGGCGGAACTCTCCCCGCCGGCCGTTTTGGCGCGCGTGGCCGCTGACTTCACGGCCGATGCGGCGCTGGCCCCGCCCGATTGAGACCTCGCCTCCAGCGGGGATTTGCGCTTGCCGGGGGCCGGCGATCCCCCATCGTCCTTGGGAATGGGGGCTCCGTAGATCAAGTTTCCTTTTTCGTCGTAAATGGCAAGGCCGCCACCCGCCGAAGCCGGGGAAGCAGCTGCGGCCCCGCCCGCTGGAGCGGGAGGACCGGCCGGGCGCACTTTTTTCTTATTGGAGGCCGGAACCACCACCTCGGCGGCGCTGGCCGAACCCCGAGTCGGCTTGCTGGTCGCTTCCTGCCTCGGCGCCGAAACTTCCGACTGCGCCACCGGCGCGGCAGCCTGCACGACCGGGCTGAGGTCGAGTTCCTGCGGCTGCTCGATCACGTGTGCCGGCGGCGTCTTCTGCACCGTAGTGGCGGCGGGCGCAACCACCCGATAGACCATGAGCCCAACGATGAGGCAGGCGATGACCGCCGCGCAGGCGGCGAACATCGTCGTGAGCGGATCGTGCGCGATTGCATGTTCCTTCGCCGCCGAGGACTTCAGCTCGAAAATGGCTGCGCGAGGACGCTCGCGGACCCCTTCCGGCAAGGGTTCGGTGTCTTCACCCTCGCGGAGAGCTTCGAACGGTCTCTCGGTTTCCGAGTCAGGCCGCGACACGGGGACTTGCAGGGGCGCGGTTTCTTCCCCGGATGAGGCGAATCCCGTGAGCTGGCCGTTGGCTTGCTTGGTATGACGAACAATGCGATACGCGAGGGCCTGAAGGGTCTGTTCGTCGCGCTCTCCGAAGGCGTTGGGACGCGGAGAGAAGATTTCGAAGATGCCGATGAACTCGCCCCAGTACCAGAGGGGCACGACCAGGATGGAGCGTACGCCCAGCAGGCGGCACGCCGTGGCATCGACCCGCGGATCCGTCTCGGTATCGTCGCAGCGCTGCAGCATGCCGACGCGCAGGCACTCGGCGGAAAAGCCGGCATTGTCGAGGCGGACCCCAAGGTCGGGCGCGGTTTTGCCGTGCGTCGCGCGGCACACCATCTCGCCGTCGCGCGTCAGCGCAATGGCCGCACCCGTCGCGCCGGTGGCCAGGCAGGCTTGCTCGACGATCTGGTTGAGGACCAGGTCCAAGGCTAAGTCCTCCGACGCAGCCCCGCCCCCGCTGGCGGCAAGAGCGCTGGCCAGGCCGCGGATGTCCGCGTCCGTGGGCAGTGTGTCGCCGAACCGAAACTCGGCTTCACGGGCGCGCGCGCGTTCACGGGGATTATAAGGGCGGTAGGGGTCCGGGCACGACATGGGTCCATCAACCTGGGGTGAGTACCGGGGGCCTACTCACAGCGCAGTTGGATTCTACCACGGAATGGAGCGCCAAGCGGTTCCGGAATTTGTGGCTAAATCTATTTGGACCAATGATTTCGGGGTGTTTCGCACCCCACCAACGGGCCATTGTGCAAAGGTTTTAAGACCGTCTCGTCGACCCGCCAGTACCCAGCGCAGATTCGCAGCACCGGGAGCAGGGTGGACCCTGTCGTCGCTCAGGGAGCCCAGTATCTTCGGAGGCGGAGGGCGCATGAATGCGGCTCCAACCACAACCGGCACCGGCCGAACACCGCAGAGCCATGGCGTTTGCTTGTGCGCAAGGTTCGTGTTCTGATGAGCGTCCGCGAACTCCGAGCTTCGTGCGAGCCCGCCCATGATGATCTCCGGCAAACCCACTTCAGGCCCGATGAGTGAAGCCGCTTCCCTTTCCGCCCCGCCATCGGGCCAGTTCGCACTCACGCACTCCGACCAGTGGCATGCGGTAACCGCGAGTTTTCTGGGCTGGACGCTCGATGCCTTCGACTTCTTCGTGCTGGTGTTTCTGGTCGACACCCTGGCCGCGGCGTTTCACGTTTCGACGGGCAAGATCATCCTGACCATAACGGCGACTCTGGCGATGCGTCCGGCCGGGGCGCTGGTGTTTGGCCTGCTGGCCGACCGGTACGGGCGGCGCCGGCCGCTGATGGCGAACGTGGTGTTCTTCTCCCTGTTCGAACTGGCCTGCGGGTTCGCGCCGAACTATGCCGTGTTTTTCCTGCTGCGGGCCATTTATGGGATCGGGATGGGCGGGGAGTGGGGCGTGGGGGCGTCGCTGGCGATGGAGAGCGCGCCGCAGCGCTGGCGGGGCGTGCTTTCGGGTGTCGTGCAGAGCGGATATTCCATGGGCTATCTGCTGGCGGCGGTAGCAGCGCGGTTCGTGTTGCCGCTGTGGGGCTGGCGGGCGATGTTCTGGGTGGGCGGAATCCCGGCGCTGCTGGCCTTTTATATCCGCTACCAGGTCAAGGAGTCTGAGGCGTGGAGGCAGCATCGGGCGCCGACCGTCGGCGCGATTCTGCGCACCGCCAGCGGGCACTGGGAGATTTTCGGCTACCTGGTGCTGCTGATGACGCTGATGATGTTCCTGTCGCACGGCACGCAGGATTTGTATCCCCACTTTCTGCGGGAGGTGCATCGCTTGCCGCTGGCGACGATTTCCTATGTAGCCATCGCGTACAACATCGCGGCGGTGGCGGGAGCGTGCTTGTTCGGGTGGCTCTCGGAACATTTCGGGCGCCGCCGGGCCATCCTGCTGGCCTTAACGCTGGCCCTGGTTTCGATCCCGGCATGGGCGTTCGGAGGGCGATTGCTGGCACTGGTGGCCGGCGCGTGCCTGCTCCAGGTGGGAGTGCAGGGTGCCTGGGGGATCATTCCCGCGCACTTGAACGAACTCGCTCCCGCAGCCGTGCGGGGTCTCATGCCGGGATTTGCCTATCAGCTGGGCATCCTGTTTGCCGCCCCGACCAACAACATCGAATACGCGTTGCGGGACCGCTTCGGGTATGCATGGGCGCTGGCGGCATTCGAGATCGCGAACATTGTCCTGCTGGGGACGGTGGTAGTCCTGGGGCGGGAGGAGAAAGGGAAAAGTTTTGTGTAGTGGTCGATCGCCGGTCAAAAGCCGGCAGGCGCAGGGCCGTGGAGTCCCACGCTTCGAGCGGCGCCAAACGTGGGGCACCCAACCGTCTGCTGGCGATTCACTGTCTCGGCGGCTGATGCTGCTTGCGCTCCTCGTGGGAGGCGGTGGCGAGCAGGAACCCGATCAGTCCGAAACAGGCCAGGGCGACGAGGCCCATGATGAGGATCGGCATTGCGACCTCCTCTGGCGGGATTGTGCGACCGGGCGGGCGGGAACTCGGTGACCGCGGTCACGCGGGCGAGTGAGCGGTGAACATTCCCCGATTGGGGTTGCGCTTGGGAGCAGCCGCGGATTTTGCGGGCCGGAACAAAATCCAAAACCTGCTAGATTAGAACGTCGGGTTTCCCGCAATCGTTCGAAGACCAATCAGGGTTCCGCCGCAACCTGCGACGGGCTACCCTGACAGGAGTTGGCTATGCGGCTTGCGGTGGTGGGGTCGGGTTATGTGGGCCTGGTGGCCGGGGCCTGTTTCGCGGACATGGGTCATGACGTGATCCTGGTCGACAACGATCAGCCGAAGCTGGACGCGCTGCGGGGCGGGCGGGTGCCGATCCACGAGAAGTTCCTGCCTGAACTTTTGCAGCGCCATCGCGGGCAGCGGCTCAAGTTTACCGACCACCTGCGCGAGGCGACGCGGGCGAGCGCGGCGGTCTTTGTGGCGGTGGGAACGCCGCCGACCGAGAGCGGCGATGCGGACCTTTCGTATGTAGAGTCGGTGGCGCGGGAGATTTCCGGGGCAATCGAAGGATACAAGATCGTGGTGGAGAAGAGCACCGTGCCGGTCTACACCAGCGACTGGGTGCGCAAGGTCATCCTGCGGAATGGCGCGCCGGCCGACTCGTTCGACGTGGCCTCGAACCCGGAGTTTCTGCGCGAAGGGACCGCGGTCACGGATTTTCTGTTCCCCGACCGGATCGTGCTGGGCGCGGATTCGGAGCGCTGCGCCGCCGTCCTGCGCCAGATCTACGCCCCGCTGACGGACGGGTCGTATTACCAGCGGGCGGACGCAATCCCGGCGCCGGACCGGGCGCAGATCCCCCCCCCGCTGATTGTGACCAGCGCCAAGAGCGCGGAGTTGATCAAGCACGCCTCGAATGCGTTCCTGGCCATGAAGATTTCCTTCATCAATGCGGTCGCCTCGATCTGCGACGCCGTGGGCGCGGATGTGCAGCAGGTCCGCCAGGGGATCGGGGCCGACTCGCGCATCGGGCCAAGATTCTTGAATCCGGGCATCGGCTATGGCGGCTCATGCTTTCCCAAGGACCTGATGGCGTTCCGCTCGGTCGCCAGGGAGTCGGGGTACGAGTTCCGCCTGCTCGATGAGGTGATGCGGATCAACGAAGAGCAGCGGCAGCGTTTCCTGCGCAAAGTGCGCAAGGCGCTGTGGACGCTGCGCGGCAAGCGCCTGGGCGTGCTCGGCTTGGCGTTCAAGGGCGGGACCGACGACATTCGCGAATCACCGGCAATTCTGCTGGTGCAGGCACTGCTGCAGGAAGGATGCGCGGTGGCGGCTTACGATCCGGCGGCGATGGCGCGCGCCCGCGAGGTGCTGCCCGCCACCGTGGCGTTCGTCGAGAATGCCTACGATGCCGCCGCCGGGGCGGATGCGTTGTTGATCCTGACGGAGTGGGAAGAGTTTGCCGCGCTGGATTTGCGGCGATTGAATAAGAAGCTGCGCTATCCCATCGTGATTGACGGGCGGAACTTGTACGATCCGGAGACCATGGCCGCGCACGGGTTCACTTACTACAGCGTGGGCCGCGCCGCCGCCTTGCCCGAAGGCTTGCCGACGGGACGCGGCGACCGGGCGGAGGAGTAAAGGTGGCCCTCGTGTTTGATATCAGCAGCGCTGCTAAGCCTCAACCCGCGCGGAACGTCGGCGCCAGCGCGGAGCCCAGTCGTGCCCTTCGGAAACGCAAGCTCCGTCAGCCCATGTGCCTTTGCCTCACAGCGCCCCCAGGACCGAGTTGAATGGATGAATAAAGGACGCGCCTTGGTGACCGGAGGGGCCGGTTTTCTCGGTTCCCATCTATGCGACGCGCTGCTCGGCGACGGCTGCTCGGTGATCGCCGTCGACAATCTGCTGACCGGACGCCTCGCCAACCTCGAGCATCTGCGCCATGAGCCGCGCTTCGAGTTTCAGCAACTCGATGTCTGCCAGCCCTTCGATTGCGGCCGGGTGGATTGGGTCTTCCATTTCGCCAGCCCAGCGAGCCCGGCGGACTATGCCCAGTACGGTATCGAGACCCTGCAGGTCGGCTCGCTGGGCACCTTTCATGCCCTGGACGTTGCGCACAGGTATGGGGCAAAGTATTTGCTGGCTTCGACCTCGGAGTGTTATGGCGACCCGCGGGAGCACCCGCAGAAGGAAACCTATTGGGGGCACGTGAATCCGGTCGGGCCGCGCTCGGTGTATGACGAGGCCAAGCGCTTCGCCGAGGCGGCCACCATGGCGTACTTGCGCTATCGCAAGGTCGATACGCACATTGTCCGCATCTTCAACACCTATGGGCCACGCATGCAGATCAATGACGGCCGGGTGGTGCCCAATTTCATGCGCCAGGCGCTGCGCGGAGAAGACATCACGATTTACGGTGATGGCAGCCAGACGCGCAGCTTCTGCTATGTGAGCGACGAGATCGAGGGCATCATGCGGCTGGCGAAGTCCGCGGAACATGAACCGGTCAACATCGGAAATCCGACCGAATTCACGATTCTCGAATGCGCGCGGAAGGTGCTGGCCGTGACGGAATCGAAGAGCAAGCTCAAGTACGAACCCCTGCCCGTGGACGATCCCAGGCAACGACGGCCCGACATCACCAAAGCGAAGCAGTTGCTCGCATGGCAGCCGACCGTGGACCTGGAGACTGGCTTGCGAAAGTCGCTGGCCTATTTTCGCAGCGCGGTCGGGACCTGAAACAGCAGAACTCCCGCGGCCTGGATCAAAGCCGCGCCCTTGCCCAGCCGGCCAAAACATTGCCAGCATCCCAGATCAAAGTGCTGACGCGCCGAGCTAGCGCGACCAGGGATCGTGGCGGGGGATGAGTTCGCTCTCGCGGGCCGATTCTTCGAGCAGGCGAATGAGCGACTGGACGTTGTCGTGATGCTCCGCCGTCGTAAGGGTGAGTTGCACGCCCATGCCGAAACCCGGGTGAACCGACTGGACCACACCCTGGAGGTGCAACTTCATCTGCTCAGCGCGCACCACCAGTTCGATGTGGGTGCCGGCAGAAAAGGGCGTGGGCATTTCGATGTAGCATCCGCCGGAACTGATGTCTGTCAGGCTGCAGCGATTGGGCACGGGCACTCCGACCCGGTACACCTCAGCCCCCAGCCGGCAGGCGTGACGGGACTGGGTGCGGCGATTGCCCGGGTTGGAGCGCAGACGCGAGACCGCTTGGTTGCCCGGCGCAGCGGCAGGCGCCGGCGGCGGTGCAATCTTGGCAATGGCGTCGGGACGCGGTACCTGGGGCGCAGAGCTGATGGTCGCGGGCGCATTAGCGGCCAGCCAGTTATGCAGCACGCGGCGCGAACTCGAGGGAACATTCCGGAAGCGCATCCCCACACGGCCGGTGGAATCCTGCCAGACGACTTCTCCGGACAAACGGATTAGCGCAGTGTGCCCGGGCAGCGAAAACTGCAAATAGACGCGACAATCGGGCGGCAACTTCTTCTGGCTCTGGACCGCGCTCCCCTCCTCACTCAAATCGATCAGCGTGGCCGGCACGTTCTCGACGTTGGCATAGTCGAGTTTGGCGCGGGCGTACAGGGCGACACGGGGGCTGCGGCGCTTCTCGCGCTGCATCAGCGTGCGGGCCGCACGCAGGCTGCTCCAGACGCGCTCTTCCGAGAGGGGCCGGTAGAGCACGAAGTTGACGCCCAGGGCAAACATCTGGCGAACATTGCTGTTCGGACTGGCAATGGCGATGGCCAGGGAGGTGGCATTGCGGTCGCAGGCGCGCACCTGGCGTAGGACCTCGAAGGCCGCTCCTTCCTGGTCGCAGTCGAGAATGACCGAATCGTAACGATGGGCGGCGAGGAGTGCGGGCACGACTGCGGCCGACGTGCACACGTCGACCGAGATCCCGATGGCTTCAAGGATTTCGCGCAGGGGATGGGTAGTGGCCGCGTCTGCGCACACGACCAGACTCTTCAACGCCATAGGCCCTGATCGTAAAGTTACGTCCGCGCACTCACAAGTTACCCGCGTAACAATCGACGGGCAGCGCCCTGGACATCCCCTCTGCGGCGGCTGTTGACGCACGCCCACAACCCCTGCCCAGCAAAGGCGGGAAAGTGACGCCCCTGCACCAGCTTCCCGCGGCGAACAAGATCCGGCGGAGGCGACGCGGAGACCAAACCCAGGCATGGCGGCGATGCCTTGCGTAACCGCCCCTGCATTACGTTACAAAAGAGCACTCACTTGACGGTACGGCGGTACTTTGACGGTACGGGGGGGCACCCCTACGATGCAAGCAGGTACAACCGTCCGGCGGCGCCGAACTGCGCACGGGGCGGGCGTTCTCGCTATGGGCAGCAAGAGGCGTCGTTGGTCGAGCCAGGCAGATGGGGCTGCCAACGTGGAGAAGGAAATGAGATTCGGCAGTGCAGCCGCAGAGTTTACTCAACCGCTAACCAGGGGACGGCAGGGGCCCGGCGCGCGCGGGTTCTCGTTGCTGGAGACCATGCTGGTGGTGGCGATTTCCCTGGTGGCGATCGCGGTGACCGTGATGTCGGTGCAGCCGACGCTGCAGAGCGCGCGGGCGACTTCCGCCTTCAACCAATGCTTCATGGTTCTGCGGCGGTATCGGCAGCAGGCCATCGATGAGCGCAAACAGTACGTCGTGACCTTCGTCGCGCCCAACACCATCCAGGTCTGGCGGCAGGATGTCGCCACGCCGGTGAATCCGGCGCCGGTGTTGATTTCGACGCAGACGCTGTCCTCGCCCGACATTCAGTTCCAGGTAGTGCCCGGTGTGCCGACCGCCAACACGCCCGACAACTTCGGCAACGCCTCGCGCGCCATTGACTTTGGCCAGGCCATCGGACTGGGCGGCCTCAATTATGTGAAGTTCATGCCCGACGGCTCGTCCCAGGACGTGAACGGAAACCTGAACAGCGGCGTGCTGTATGTGGCCATCAATAACAACTTGTACAGTTCACGGGCGATCACCGTGTTCGGGGCCACGGGCCGGATCCGCGGCTGGCAGCTGGTGAAACAGAACGGGAACGCAACATGGGTGCAACGATGACGAAACCACACGGACGCGCGCACAGGCGACAGCATGGGTTCTCCCTGATCGAGGTCTTGTTCAGCATCGTGATCGTGATGACGGGACTGCTGGCGATGCTGGCCACCTTCGCCTACGCCTTGTCGACGACGCAGTCAGCGCAGGAAGACCAGATCGCCAAGCAGGTGGCGCAGGACGCGCTGGAGAACATTTTCACCGCCCGCGACACCCAGCAGCTCACCTTCCAGCAAATCGCCAATGTGTCGGCCAATCCTCCGGGGATCTTTGTGGACGGGCCGACGCTTTTGCTGGACACGGGGCCGGACGGGCTGGCCGGCACGGGTGACGACGTAGCCTTCAGTCCCACAACCACGGGCTGCCCGACGTCGGTCAATCCCCTGGGAGTGCAATGTATCAAGCTACCCGGTAAAGACGGAATGCTGGGCACCGGCGACGACGGCTACATGGTGCTGTCAAACTTCCGGCGGACCATCACCATCGCCAACACGCTGAACCCGGATGGGTCGCCGAATCCGAACCTGAAACAAGTCACGGTCAATGTGCAGTACACGCGGCCTTTGCAGGTGCAGCCCCGCGTGTACACGGTGAATGCCCTGATATCGGTGTATCGGTGAGACGCATGGACATGACTCGGCAGAAAAGTGCAAGCGCCGCCGGTTTCACGCTGATCGAACTGCTGGTTTCCTTCGCGCTGGCCCTGATCGTGCTGGCTTCGACGGTGCAGCTGTTCAAAAGCGGAGTGGAAGCCAGCACCCTGATCTCGCAGCGCGCGGAAATGCAGCAGAATGCGCGGGCGGCCATCAACCTGATCTCAAAAGATGTGAGCATGGCAGGCGCCGGGCTGCCCCCGGGCGGGATCCAGCTGCCCACGGGGGGAGCGGCGGGAGCCTCGCGCTATGCCTGTGACCAGACCGGAACCTGCTACATCCCGAACCATACCTATCCCGCCGGGAACTACATGTACGGAATCATCCCGGGGCCGAACAACGGGGTGCAGAACGGGGCACTGATTCCGGCGACCAACGGTTCGGCCGATAGCGTCACGGTGGCGTACCTGGACTACGGCTTTCCCCTGAACCAATACACCTGCGTCGTGACCTCGACCTCCACCATTCAGCTGACCCCGCCCAATCCGGCGCCGGTGCCGGCCTTGCCGGCGATCAATGATCCCGGAGTCGGGCTGAAGGTCGGCGACCTGGTGATGATCGTGGGCGGAAACATCGCCACCGTGGTGGGCGAAGTCACAAACGTGACCGCCACCGTGGTGACCTTTGCCAACGCCGATCCGCTGAACATCAACAACACCGGCGGGGACCCGATCATCGGGAACCTGGGCTATGTCTTCAACCGCAGCGTAGCGCCGCCCGCCGGGCAGGGCAACTGCACCGCGACCCGGCTGGAAGTGGTCACCTACTACGTGCAGGTGCAGGCAAACGGGCAAGCGCCTCGCCTGATGCGGCAGGTCAACGGCCTGCAGCCGGTGCCGGTGGCCGACGACATCATCGGCATGACGATCTCCTACGACCTGTTCAACGACACCACGGGAGCCAATAACGTGGAGCAGCGCGATCCGCTCTCGCTGGCGGGAGTGACACCGAACCAGATCAAGAAGGTGAACCTGGCGGTGCAGGCGCAGAGCCTGACCCAGGACGGCGTGAAGATGCAAAGCATGCAGCTGGCGACTTCGATCAGCGCGCGGAACATGAGTTTCAAGAACCGGTATCAATAGGGCGCAAGCGGCAGGGAGAGAGACCATATGGGGAAGATGTCACACGGGGATTCGCGGGGTTTCACGCTGATTGCGGCGCTGCTGATGCTGCTGCTGCTCTCCGGCGTCGCCGTCGGCCTGATGTACCTGGTCAATGGCGAGAGCCGCATGGGCGGCAACGACTTGAATTACAACATGGCGTACTACGCCGCCGAGTCAGGGATGGAAAAGCTGACGGCCGACCTGGCCAACCTGTACCAGGCCGCGCAGACGCCCACGACCAACTCGGTAACGAACCTGACCAACTTCCCGCCCACCACGCTGGGCAACATGAACTTCACCGAGACCATCTCGTGGACTCCGTCGGTGCCGGGTAACCCGAATAGTCCGCCGGTCACGAACTGGAACACGATCAGTTCCGGGGCGAACCAGGGGCTCAAGGCGTTGATCGTGCCCTACACGCTGAATGTGAATGCGACCCAGCCAGGTTCGAACGTTTCGGCCAACATCACGCGCAACGTCGAAGTGGCCCTGATTCCAGTGTTTCAGTTCGGCATCTTCGCTGAAGGCGACATTGACTATTTCGCCGGCCCGGCCTTTACCTTCAAAGGGCGCGTGCACACCAACGGCAATCTCTATCTGGCCAGCGGCTCGACCCTCGCGCTGTTCGACAAGGCCACGGCCTTCGGACAAATCGTCACCGACCGGCTGGAGAACAACCACCTCACCTCGTCGGGGTATACGGGCACGATCTACATTCCCAACGCCAGCGGCGGCTGCGACGTGAGCCAACCGGCCACCCACTGCCTGGCCTCGACCACCTACAACCCAGCCAGCTGGAGTGGCGGCATTCCGCCGGTGGGAGGACAGACCAGCAACTGGATCACGACCTCCACGTCGACCTATAACGGGTTCGTCGCCAACTCCGTCACGGGCGTGCGCAAGCTGACCCTGCCTTTCGTGGGCTCCGGCGTGCTGCCGATCCAGATCATCCGCAAGCCGATTGCGGGCGAACTGGCGGGCACTACCCTGAATGCATCCCGGCTCTATACCAAGGCGCAGATCCGGGTCCTGCTGGCCGACACCCAGGCCGACCTGCATCCCGAGCGCGGCCCGATCAACGACGGGCAAGACGTGGACCTGGTGGCGCTGGGCAGCGTGAACGTGGGCGGAACAGTGTATCCGTTTGCCGCGGCCGACATGAGTAAGGACCCCAACTGGGTCAAGAACCTGCATGACGGGGCCAGTACCACCTGGTCTCTGTTCGGCGACACGGCGGCTGAAGCCGCTTATTACGGGATCACACGGCATACCTGGCTCCGGGTGGAGTACAAGAACGCCCTGGGCAACTGGGTGGGCGTCACCACGGAATGGCTGGGGCTGGGCTTCGCCCGCGATTTCGAACCGCCGAAGACGGCGGGGTCGAACCCCGTGCACCCGAACGCGATCCTCATCCTGCAGGAACTCGCTGACCGCAACGGTAACGGGACCCATGACGCCGCCGGCGGAGGCTATGCCGCCGACGGCACCACCACCGTCGCGTCCGAGACTCTGGCGTACAACTACTATCCCATTAATTTCTACGACGACCGCGAAGGCCATCCCCGCGACAACAACCTGCCGACAGCCGCCAACTGCAACGTCAATGGCATCATGAACGCGGTCGAGATCGATGTCGGCAATCTGCGGCGCTGGCTGGGTCAGACCGCCGGGGGCAAGCCCGCCATCGCGGGATCGGGAACCCAGGTCGACTACGTTCAGCAAAACGGATACGTGCTGTACTTCTCGGACCGCCGCGGCATGGTGCCGCAGGGCGGAGTCACCATCGGCGAATACGGCTTCGAAGACGTCGTGAACTCGGGTTCCTCCGCCGGTACCCCCGACGGCGCCCTGGAGCCCCCCGTCAATGCATCGCCAGAGGACGTTAACGGAAACGCCGTACTCGACACCTATGGCGCTATCGACGTGGGCGACGGATTCGGGGTCAACACCGCGACCACCCCGCGCAATCCCTATCAGCAGGTAAACTGCACGACCGTGGGCCGCGCCAATCGCGTGACCGGCGCGCGCCACGTGCTTAAGCTGGTTGACGGGACGCTGGGCAACTTGCCGACTCGCCTGGACAACCCCACGCCGCCGGGAGGCTTCACCGTGGCTTCGGAAAACCCGGTGTATGTCCAGGGCGACTACAACGCGAGCACGGCTGCGGGGTATGGGGATCCGCACTCGGCAGCCGCCATCATCGCCGACGCAGTGACGGTGCTCTCCAACCAGTGGAGCGACTCGGTCAGTTTGAAGAACCCCAATAATCTGGGTGCACGCGCCGGAAACACCAGCTGGTATCGCATGGCCGTGGCGGCCGGAAAGACCCTGGCCTTCCCGCAACCCTCCTGGGGTGGCCAGGACATGGGCACCGACGGCGGCATGCACAACTTCCTGCGCTACCTCGAGAGCTGGGGCGGAACGCTGAACTACGAAGGATCGCTAGTGAGCCTGTACAGTTCGCAATACGCGACCGGCGTGTTCAAGTGCTGCACGACCGTGTACTCCCCGCCGACCCGCGCTTATCAGTTCGATCAGCTGTTCCTGCAGCCGCAGAACCTGCCCCCCGGAACCCCGATGTTCCAGGACGTCGACAACCTGAGCTACCACCAGAATTTCACTCCACAATAAACAGCCGACTCATGCACTCCACCGGCCCGGTCCTTGCCAGGACCGGGCTTTTTGTTCTGCCTAACTTCCCATTTCTGGGACGTGCGCCTGGCCCGGCTAACCCCAGAAAAACCGGAAATGTACTTGGCGCGCCGAACGCCTGCGGGCGCGCGGGCACAAGGAACAACCGAGTCCCGGCCCCGCCCCATGTGGAAATCGCGACGGGTAGAATGAAGCACTCTGGATGCAAGAACCAGGCGGTTTTGCGGAGGATGCCAGTGATCAAAGCGCTGTTCTGGGATGTGGGCGGAGTGCTGCTGACCAACGCGTGGGACCACGCACAGCGGGAACAAGCGCTGGAGCGGTTCGGCCTGGATCCAAAGGAATTCAACGAGCGCCACGAACTGGTCGTTTCCTCGTTTGAGCGCGGCAAAATCGGCCTGGAGGAGTACCTGGCCCGGACGGTGTTTTACCGGGCGCGCCCTTTTAGCCGCGATGAGTTCCGCACTTTCCTGTATTCCCTTTCCCAGCCGGACCGCGCGGCGCTCGCCTTCGCTAAGAACCTGGCAGACTCGGGAAAATACCGGATGGGCACGATTAATAACGAGTCCAGAGAGCTGAACCTGTACCGCATCAAAACGTTCGGCCTGCGCGAGATCTTCAGCGTGTTTGTGAGTTCCTGCTTTGTGGGTTTGCGGAAACCGGAAGAAGGGATCTATCAGCTGGCGCTCGATCTGACGCAACAAGCTCCGGCAGAGTGCTGCTTCATCGACGATCGCGCCTTGAATCTCGAGATGGCAGCGCGGTTGGGGATGCACACGATCGAGATGCGCGGCGTGGAACCGCTGCGCGCGAGCCTGGGTGAACTCGGCGTGGGCTCCTGAGAGCGCAGGCAGCCGGCGCCGCAGTCTCAGGGCTTGCGCGGCGGCTGGGCCTTCGGCGGAACCGGGACGGCCGTGGCGGGCTTTGGCCCCTCGCCATCGATGGCACTGACGATGTTCAAATCACTCGACCAGCAGTCGCACGCGATCGCCCATTCCCCGTTGGATTTGCGGGTCACGACCGCGAGATATTTTCCACGTTCCTCCCGGCGCTTGCTGACGGCGACGGGAACCAGCATCTTGCAGCGGCCCGCCTCGTAGGCAATGTCGCCGATCACGTCGAGGCGCAGGGGCTCCAGCTCCACGTCTCCCAGCCCGGCATCCAGACTGGTGAAGAAGAACTCCCGGATGGCGGCCGTGCCGCGCACGGCGGGATGGTTCGGGCGCAGTACCAGCGCGTCCGCCGTGTAGGTGCTGACCAGGTCATCGAGGCGGCGGTTGTTGCAGGCAAACGCCCAGTCCTGCAAGACCTTGCGCACGGCGGCCTCCACGCGGCTCATGGGCTGGTTGCCCGGAGCACGAATGCGGCCCGGAGCTGAGTCGGCGGCCGGGCGCCCGGCGGCAGCGCCGGGATCGGCTCCGGCGAAGTAATGATGGTGGTAGTGGTGATGGTAGTGATGCTGGCCCTCGGGAAGCCCGGAGGACGCGGAACTTGCCGCCGGTGAGGCCAACTGCGGCGAGCGCGCGATGCCTGCCGGAGATCCGGCCTCGAGCGCGACTCCGCAGGCCGCACAATAGTGATTTCCGGCGCGATTGGCGTGCCCGCACAACGCGCAGATAAAACGGGCATCGGTATCGGAGAAGGTTGCCCCCACATCACCGCTGGACTCGGCGGCCAGACGCTGCATGGCCTGACGCGCCTGCGACACGGCCTCAGCGCTGGGCGCGGGGCGACGCGTACCCGACTGCAGGCGCGCGAAGAAGTCCTCGACCGTGGAATGAAAGTCCGGCTCTTTGCTGGCTTCGGAAGTGAAGGATGAGTCCGGGGGCTTGTTCTTCGGGTCCACGAGGAAATCCAGTGTGCCTCATTGTAGAACAAGCCACGAAAATCAGCGGCGAGAAAACTCGATGCGTCCTTCGGTCTCCGTGGGGACCCCATTGCACATCGCCGGCCGATAGCGCCAGCTGCGAACGGCGTCGAGGATGGCCTGGTCGTCGGCCGTGCCCGCGCTCTCCAGGATCAGCGGACTGTGCACCCGGCCATCGGCACCCACGATGAAGCTGACCCGCACCTTGAAGGATGGGTCCCCGGGATTCAGAACCGGATTGGGCGTGGCCAGCGCCTCGGGCGGATGAGTGCGCTCGCAACGGGATCGCGCATTGCTGTGAGGCACGTCCGCAAACTCGGAGTTGTGCACCGGAATCGTGTACAGGCGCTGCTCCCAGACTGCGAGCGGCGCGGAAGGCGTGACGCGAAATGGGCGCGCAGCGTTCGCGCCCAGCGCCGAACCGGGGAGCAACAGCGGAATCAACCAGGGCCAGAGTTTGCGCGAAGCCATTAAGCAATCATCCGACGAAGCGATCCAAATTAGGGCCAGCAGTGTACACGTTTTTTGGCAGAAAACAGAGAGGCAATCTGCGTGCCAGCGCCAGTAGTCCGGCAACTAGTTGGTATGTAGGCAGATATAGGACAGGCGGGGTCTCGCCACGCGAACAAAGTGCAACGAGTTGCAACTTCGAACGCAGTACCAGGAAGACTGGCTCCCGAAACGGGAACACGTAGGTGAAGCCGGGCGCGCCGAGTCCTTGCACGAGGTCCCGAGAAGCCCGAATACTAACTCAAAGGAGCGAGCCATGTTCTCGCGATCGTCCGGGTACGCGATTCAGGCACTCACCTATCTGGCGGCACAGCCCTCGGGAAGGCTGGTGGGGGCGAGAGAAATCGCAACCAGCCTGCAGATTCCCATGCCCTTCCTGTGGAAGATCCTGCGCAAGCTCAGCCAGGAAAAACTGGTGCGGTCCTTCAAAGGCGTGCATGGCGGCTACGAGCTGGCGCGACCGGCATCGAGTATCCGGCTCAGCGAGATCCTGTTCGTGGGGCGCGACAGCGGACTGATGGGACAATGCGTGCTCGGCCTGGCGGCGTGCGACGACCAGGATCCCTGCCCGCTGCACGCGCAGTGGAAGGACGTGCGCGTGGAAATCGAACGCAAGCTGAAAAGTACCCGCTTGTCGGATCTGGTACCCAAGGCCGGAAAAGGCGCACGGCGCAGCGCGCTGGCCGCCGCGCAAGGAGCACGATCCTAGCTGCAGCAGGCGGCCCGCAGTCGCCAGCTGCCCCCTAATTCTGCCTGTGACCAACGTCCCACCTACCGGTGAGCTGCATCACTTCATTCTATGAGGTAGTCGCGGAGAATTTTTCCAGGCAGGGACGACCGTGCCCTGGCCACTGTCGCGCGAAGGAGTCCGCCATGTTCGAACAAGAACTGGAGATGGAACAGCAACAATCGTCGGTGGTTCCCCTGATCCTGATCATCGCCATGATTCTGGCCTTTGTGGGCGTGGCCGCCTATTATGTGGTGGAAAACCGGAAGGTGCTGCCCGCGGCGGAAGCCGGCACCCTGATTTCCGAGTCGCTGAAGAGTGATGGCCCGGTCACGATCCACTTCAAGACGGGAATGGTCGTGGCGAGCGTGCAAGACCGCCCCCATGATCCCAACTATCGCCTCCTGGAGAAAGCGGGACTGGTCAACATCGGCAAGGACAAAGGGCGAGCCACGCCGGTAACGTTGACCGCGGCCGGGCGCAAGATGCTGGCGGACATCCCTGGCGTGAAGCAGAACAAAGACGAAAAAGACGGCACACTGGAATACGTGGTTCCTGTGGCCGAGCGGAAACTGGTGGGCACGCCGGTGGTCACCATGTTGGGGATCGGCCGCGCCAAGGGCGAATTTGAGTGGGCCTGGGCCACCACCCCGATGGGAGAATTGCTGGACGCCTCAGGGCCGCTGGTCAAGGGCTTCAACACCTGGGAGCGGGGCGCGCTGATCGATCGGTACGGGGCCAAGTTCTATCACGGGGCCCCCACGAAGGCCACCCTGTACTTCACCAAGGGCGACAAGGGCTGGCAGATCACCGCCGAATAGCAAGGACGCACTCTTTCCCTTCGAACCGGCAAGCGGCAGGGGCTCTACTGGAGCCCCTGTTGCGTCAGTTTGACCGCGTTGAGCGGCACACCTTCGGTCGAGAAGTAGATGCTGGAGCCGCCTCCCTGGGCGACATAGTCGTTGTCGATGAGGATCCCGCTGGCGCCGCCGACTTCTTGCGCCGTGGTCAGCGTGCTCCCATTGGCCAGAGCCATCACGCAGCCGTTGTTTCCGAAGCCCGTGCAGTTCCTGGTCACCGACCAGAAGAAGAAGTCGGTGCCTCCCGCGCCGAGGTTGGGGTTGAAGTAATCGGTCACCGGGCCGCAGCGCGCCGCCGTGGACGTGGCCAGGGAAACCCCCGTCACCGGTTGTATGTTCCCCGCTCCGTCGAATCCCATCAGGTAGCGATACGGAGTGGTATCGGTTGTATTGGTGCCACAAACGAGCATGTGACCCGTTGCGGGGTTGTTGAAATACGCGTTGTCGAAATCACCGTCGTACAGATTGACGCTGGTCCCGCCCGAACTCCCCAGCCCGATATAAGCGCTGCTCAAAATGGAGAATGGACTGGTCTCGCTCACCTGAACGACAGCGGCCCCGGTCAGGGTGGATGAGTTCGAGGTAATGACAAACACGCTGGTGCCGGTGGCATCGAGGATGGGCGCGTCCAGGATGCCGCTGTTGAGTCCACCGACCCGGCCGATCTGAATCGCGGTCGCGGTGGCGGGCGGACTGTTGATATTGAAGGTGTAGAGCACTCCCGCGCCGGAACCAATGAACAGTTGGCCGGTCACTGGATCAATGGTAGGGCTGGAAAGAATGGCATTGAGCTTGGTCAGCACCGGCCAGGGGGCTCCCGCGACCTTCGGGGTGCCATTGAACACGCCGGTGATCTTGTAAACCCTCCCGTCATCCAGTCCCACATATCCCGTGTCCGTGTTGTAATCGACGAACATCGACGATCTCTGGTTCGAAAAGGCGGCCAGAGTGGTCGAACTCATGGCGCCGCCTGGCGGAAGCGAAGCCGGGATGGCGGTCACCTGCGACCCGCTGGTCGGAATGTTGAGGACGTGCAGCACGGACGTGTGCTGGCCCGCAACCAGGCTGGTTTCAATGAAGGCGACCTTTTTCCCGTCGAGGGATAGAACCGGAGAGGTGAGAATCCTGCCTGCGGCGGCAGTCGGCGTGGTGTTGGTATTGTAGGAGAACAGGAAATTCGGCTGCAACCCTGCGCACAGAGGATTGGTTCCACCGGCGTACAGATTGTTCAGGCCGACAATTGAGGGCTGGCCCCCGGTCACGCCCGGCACGTTCAAGGCCATGACCACATAATCGGTCGTGCAGCTGGGTGCCGCGGTCGGATCGGCATTCCATTTTGCCGGGTACTGGCCGAATTGAATGCGGCCCGACCCGAGAGCCACGCTCCAGTCCCGATGCTGTGCGGAAACGGCGGTCAGCGCAGGCGAGGGCCCCAGCGAGCGCTGCAGCAGCGCGCGAGCCTGCTGGATCGACTCCCGGTAGAGCTGCATGGCCGCGCGGGGCTCGCGCATGAGTTCCGGATGCTGGCGCAATACGACAGAGCTGAAGCGGACGCGATGGTGGCTCCAGTCGTCGGGAACCCCAATCCGGGGCCGGGTTTCGGGGATTTGTGCCGTCAGTCCGGCAACCAACATCAGGGTCAGAAGACCCTGTCCCGCAATGCGTAGATAGGAAGTTCCGCGGCTCGAACGCATCCCAATTCCCCCGCTGACAATTTCGCTATGCTGACACATTCTAGCCTGTTTGAAACTCAAAGGCGATCACACAGTTTTCCGCTGGTAATACGACCAGGTAACTCGAGTAACCAAGAGGGGGCGATAGATGCCGGGTTCAAATCTTTGGCAGAAAATGCATCACCAGCCGCGCCGCTGCTCTCGCTCCGCGGAGTCATGGAACTGGTTCCGCTTCCGGTAGGCCAGAACTGTGATTCCGATCGACATGAACATGGGGGGGATGATCAGAACGAGGATGCCGCTGCGCAACCCCTGGATGATGCGCGACCCGGCCGAGGCCGCCTGGGTGTAGCAGAGCGCACAACTCTGCGCCTGTGAGACGCCGCTCAGGGCAAAAACCGTCGCGCCCGCAAGTGCAAGCCAGAAGGCGCAGCGGAACCGGTAATGCGAGGGCACAGCCATCTGGTTGCTCACTTGGCCAACGGATTCATGTGCAACAGGCGAAAACTGTCCGACCAGATCATGTTCATCATGAGCATCACGAAGATCGTGGCCGGAATGAGGGCCAGGCGGAGGTTGCGCCGTTCCTGGCGCAGGTGCATGAAGTACATGACGCCCAGGCCGGCCTGAACGATCGCGACGCCCAGCATGCGGATGAGCAGCTGCGTGCCTTCGGCATGCTGATAGGCAAGCACCACCTGCACTCCTGCCAGCGCCAGTATGCAGACGTACACCGCGAGGTCGGTCTTAAGGCTGTCGTTTACCTGAGTTGGCGTGCTCATTGTCGTCACTCCACCTGGAATTTATGCACCTGCGGGAGGCGGATGCCCTCCCGGCGGCCCGCGAAACCCCGGCCGCACTAGCGAGCTACATTCAGCAAATAGACCATGGGAACCACGAACATCCAGACCAGGTCCACGAAGTGCCAGTACAGGGACCAAATCTCGATGTCGTCGGAGTTATAGCGTCCGCGCCGGTACCCAAGCGCGACTACCGTCAGGGCAATCACCCCGCCGATCACGTGGGTGAGGTGAAGGCCGGTGATGGCGAAGAAACTGGCGCCGAACATCGGCGAGCCCCAGGGATTCTGGAAAGGACGAACGCCCTCGGCAATCAAACTGAGCCATTCGCGCAGATGCAGCAGCGCGAACAGCACCCCCCCGGCAACCGTCAGGTAAGTCCAGCGCAGCGCGCCGGCCTTGTCGCCCGACTTGGCGGCGCGGGTGCCAATCAGCATGGTCAGGCTGCTGGACACCAGAATAAACGTCATCAGCATGACGTTGACGATGCTGGGCGAAAACTTGAAGGGCTCGGGCCAGTTCTGGCTCGCGTTCTTCAGGTAACCGTACGCGAACAGAATGGCGGAAAAGGTGACGGCGTCCGAGATGATGAACAGCCACATCACCAGCTTCTTCGAGGGAATCGCAAAAGGGGAAGCTTCCAGCGCAGCGTGGCCGTGCGCGGAAGCAGGAGCGGAGACCGCGTTGGCAACTGAGTTCATCATAGCTTGATCCACATCACCAGCAACACGTAGAGCCATAGGACCCCCATGAAGTGCCAGTAATAAGAAGTTGCATCCATGGTGCTGCGCCGCAGCGCGAACACCGGCCGATGAAACAAATAATTGACGCGCATGAGCCCGCCCAGCCCCCCGAGCACGTGCAGGGCATGGACCGCCGTCAGTACATAGAAGAAGGAACTGTTGGGATTGGACGCAAGATACAGGCCCTCCGCGCGCAATTGCCTCCACGCCAGATATTGGCCCAGGACGAAGAGCATTCCCAGCCCCAGGGTGGCCGCCAGCCCGAAAGCGGCGGAGTTCCGCTGGGCCGATGCCCCCCGGGCAAATACTGCGACGCGACGGCGGGCGAGCTCGAGGGTAACGCTACTGGCCAGCAGAATGACAGTGTTTACGAAGATAATCGGGGGAAGGTTGAGATGCCTCCAGTCGGTGGCGGTGGACTGGCGGACGACCAAAGCGCTGGTGAAGGCCGCGAACGACATGGTGATCGCCGCCAAGCCAATCCAGATGCCGGTGCGCGAGGGTGCCGGCGAGAAATCGCCCACCAGTTTCGCGGCCCCCTGGCCGGGGATCAGAATGCCGAGACCGCCGTGTCCGCCCTCATCGGGCTGGCGTTCCTCGGCAGGTTCGATCTCGGGCGGCTGAATCGTGGTTGCCATGTCGTACTTCCCTTCTCTGCGGTTCCGAAAATCGCCGTCAGGCCTGCGCCTGCTCGGGCGAGTCCTGCATCAGGTAGTCGCCGGCCGAGCTCTTCACTCCGTATTTATAAGGATCGTGATAGACAACCGGGTGCTTTCCCCCGAAGTTGTCGAACGGCGGCGGCGACGACATGGTCCACTCCAGCGACGTGCACTCCCACGGGTTGGCTGGAGCCGCCGCTCCGCGGAAACGGCTGTGGACCAGGTTGTACAGAAAAATCAGCTGCGCGGCGCCGGTGAACAGGGCCGCGATGGTGATGAAGCGGTGCACCGGGATCAGTGGCACCAGAAAGTCATCTACAAACGCCGAGTAGCGGCGCACGTTGCCCGCCAGTCCCAGATAGTGGAACGGCATGAAGATGCAGTAGGTGCCAATGAAGGTGAGCCAGAAGTGCAGTTTGCCCAGGCCCTCGTCCATCATGCGGCCCGTCATTTTCGGAAACCAGAAATAGGTCCCGGCGAACACGCCGAAAATGGCGGCCACGCCCATGACCATGTGGAAGTGGCCAACCACGAAGTAGGTGGCGTGCAGATAAATATCGATCGAAGGCTGGGCCAGGAAGAATCCGCTGACGCCCCCGCTCACGAACATGGAGATGAACCCCAGCGCGAACAGCGATGCGGCCGTGATGCGCAGGCGCGAACCGTACAGGCTGCCCAGCCAGATCAGGGTCATGATGGTCGCGGGGATCGTGATGACCAGCGTGGGGAACGAGAACATCAGCGACGAGAACGGGTTCATGCCGCTGACGAACATATGGTGTCCCCACACCATGTAACTGAGGAAACCGATCCCCATCATGCAGTAAATAACGACCCGGTGGCTTAGCAGGGGCCGGCGCATCGAGTTGATCAGGATGTGCGAGACGATGCCCATGGCAGGCAGAATCGCGATGTACACCTCCGGGTGGCCGAAGAACCAGAACAGGTGCTGCCACAGCAGCGGTGAACCGCCCGAGTGCGGCTGCAGGCGATCGCTGATCACCAGGCCACCGGGGACGAAAAAGCTGGTCCCGGCGACGCGGTCAAGCACAAGCAGCAAGCAGGCGGGTAGCAGGACCGCAAACGCCAGCAGGCTGATGCAGGAGGTGATGAACCACGCCCACGTGCAGATGGGCATGCGCGACAGCGTCATGCCTTTTGTGCGCAGGTCCAGCGTGGTCGCAATGAAATTCAGCGAACCCAGCAGCGAGGCGATGCAGAAGACGAAAATGGAGAGGCCCCAGAGCGTCTGGCCCACCGCCTCGCCTGGACCCGAGTCGGCGCCCACGGCGCTGAGCGGGGCGTAGGCAGTCCAGCCGGAAATGGGCGGGCCGTCGCCCACGAAGAAGGCGGCGATCAGGAGGCAGAACGCGACAAACGTGGTCCAGAACGACATCATGTTGAAGCGGGGGAAGGCCATGTCCTCGGCGCCGATCTGGATGGGGAGAAAGTAGTTTCCGAAAGCAGCGAAGGGAGCGTTGGTGAGCACGAAGAACACCATCAGGGTCCCGTGCATGGTGAGCAGCGACAGGTAGTATTCCGGGGTCATCACGCCCCCGGGAGCGCCCACCTTGGAGAGCCATTGCAGTCCGGGAATCGGCCAGTTCGGCCACACTAGGTGGATGCGCATCAGCCAGGACAAGACCATGCCGGTAAAAACGGCGACCAGGGCAAGCCCGTAGTACTGCAGGCCGATCACTTTGTGGTCGAGGCTGAACACGTATTTACGGAGGAAGCTGGAAGGCGGCGCGTGATGGTGTACCGCAGACTCCACTTGAGCGGAAACATCGGACATGTGGTTCCCCTGTTCCAACTCGCCGCTCGGCTTGCAGGGCCGGGCGGCAAGCGTCTTTTATTGTTCGGCCGCTCTCTGCTTCAGCCAGGCGTCGAAGTCTTCCTGGGAAAGCACATTGAGATAGGCCTTCATGTTGTAGTGGCCAAGTCCGCAAAGCTGCGTGCAAACGATTTCGTATTTCCCGGGCTTGGTGGCCGTGAAATGCACCGACAGATCCAGGCCCGGGACAAAGTCCTGCTGTATGCGCAACTCCCGTACGTAGAAGGAGTGGCCCACGTCCTTGGCGTGCATTAGAAGATGAATCTCGCGATTGGCGGGAATGGCCAGCTCCCCGGTGACAATGTCGTCGCGGGATTCGACGTCGTTGGCGGGATCGAGCCCGAAGAAATTCGAGTTCCCCTCATCGATCTTATCGGGATGCAGCGGGCCGAACTTGCCGTCTGCGCCGGGGTAGCGGAAGTAGAAGGCAAACTGCCCGGCCTGGGCCTGGATCTGCAGCGCATCGGGCCGGGCCGGGGTGAAGTACACCGACGCCCAGGCCTTCTGGCCGAGCACACCGAGGGCGAGCATTTCGGTGCCGACCAGGGCCAGGGCCGCGATCACCAGCCATTTGGCGCCCCCGGGAAAGGTCTTGATCTCCGATTCCGAGCCCCGGCCGGCGAACATCCAGATGAAGATGGCCAGCACAATCTGCGCCGCCAAGAAGGAGATTCCCGCCTCCACCATGGTGTCGGACAGTTGCTCGTCGATGGCGTGCCCGTGGGTGGAGATGTCTTCGGGCGGCGCGAACGAAATCTCCGAGCCGAACCAATGGTGGGTAAGGATGGGAATCGCCGATAGCACGGCAATGACTACCAGCACGACCGCGAATAGTTTGCCCATTTCTGCCTCGTTCTGCCCCGCAATTGCCCGGTCCACTGCCGGACGGGCATGCACAGCGGCCGGTTCCCGCCGGCCGCTCTCGGCTCCGACTCCCGGCCTAGTACGGCTTCGCCTTGAAGGTGAAGTCGACCGTCTTGGTTTCGTTTCCGGTGATGGTCACGTCTGCAGTCTGCGTGCCGTAATCTTCTTGCCAGGCCGTGATCGTGTATTTGCCGGGAGGAAGATTGGGCAAAGTGAATGCGCCGTTGTCCCCCGAGACCGAATAGTGGGAAGTCTTCAGCACCGCAAAGTAGCCGTGCATCCAGGGATGCACGTTGCACTTCACCGGGATGAACTCTTCTTTGTCAAACTTCTCGGAGAGCGGCGGCGTGCCGGGCGGCTGCGACTTGTTCCATTCGCGGTTGATTTTGGCCAGCGGGTGGATGTTGTGCGAGGTCTGGTCATCGTTGACGACCTTCAGCTCCTGCCCCGTTCGCATGGCCAGCACGTGCGGGATGTACTGGCAGCCCTTTTGCGTGAAGGTCACGGCCTGGGCGGGCGCGCTCGATTCATCGGGTGCGCCGGCGGAGACGTACACGACCACGTTGGCCAGCGTGTTGTTGGGTCCGGTCACGACCCCTTCCGTGGTGACGGGAGTCGCGTGCTGCTTGGCGCAGGTCGGCTCCTTCGACATGTCAATCGGCTTCATCTTGGCGGGTGTGCCGGTGTAGGTGACCTTACCGGAAACCGTGCCCGCAAAGACAAGAGCCGGACAAACGAGAATTACAAGCAAAGCGCTGAAGCGTTGCCTCTTGAACATCCGAGTCACTCCCTCCTCAAAACCGGTTAACTGGCTCTGCCTAGTTGCCGCTGCCGGAACCCTTATTGTCGGGTTGGGCTGGCGGGGCCGCATCGGGCGCCTTGGGGATCTTTCCCCCGGCGGCCTTCAAGACATCGTTTTCCTTGCTGTGACGATTGGTCTGGAGCGTGCGCAGGAAGTGAACCAGGTCCCAGGCATCGTTGGGCTGGATCACATCGGCGAACGAGGGCATGGGGGTTCCATCCACCCCGGTCATGAAGATGCGATAAATGTCCTGGTTCGTGACGCCGCACTTGAAGCGCGAGTCGTCCGCGCCGGCGGCGAAGTTGTAGGGACGGATCGGCTGGTCCTTGCTGTCGGTGAGCGTGGCAGCCGAGGGCCCGTCGCCTCTTCCCTGCTGGCCGTGGCACTTCCAGCACTCCATCTTCTGGAACAGCTCCGCGCCATGCGCGATGCTTTGGATCGTGACCGGCGGCTCTGCTGGAATCTTGATCGGCTCGCCGGGCTTTTCGCTTTGCCAGCGCGGCGAGAACGTTTTGATGTAGGCGACCAGGTCGATGCGGTTCTGGTTGGTTAACGAATCCCAGTGCGGCATGTTGGAATTGGTGAAGCCCCGGCCCACCGAGTTGTACAGGTCTTCATCGGTGGGCAACGTGCCGGTCGGCGTCGAACGGCACTTGAACGTAGCGGCGGTGAAGTCGCGTGGCTTGGGATCGATCCACTGGGCGTTCTCGCCGTTGCCGTCGCCCAGCGGCCCGTGGCATCCGATGCAGTAACGCCGGTAGAGTTTCTTGCCCTCGGAGGCGTGGCCCGTAAGTTTGCCTACGTGGGCTTCCTGGGCGAAGCCAGGAACCGCAAACGCGGTTACCACCAACATGCTCAACAACCACTGCGAGGCTGCTTTCATAGGGTTTTTCCTCTGGAGAGCTGTTGCGCCAGGAGTAGCTCCGCGTCGTGCGCGGCCGGGTGCGGCGTGCTGCACCACACACCGTTGCGCCTCATGCCAAGGGCTTTCCATGGCAGATGGAATCTCCATCGTCTGTTGTCGAGCGGCCCCAAACCCCGTATGAAGCGGGCGAATAGTACCGCCGTTGTCAAGCAAATGCAATGGGTTTTTTACAACTAATTTACAAATCGTCGCCCCACGCCTGGCGCGCCCGCACCCCCCACCGCCCCCGCTAGTTCAGGCGCAACCGTCGGAATTCGGTGGGAGGGTCGAGCGAACAGCGATTGACGAAAGCTTCGTCGGTCAAGCCGCCCTCCGCCCACTGCCGAATGTCCGACAAGGTGGCAGCCGCGACCCCACCCCGATTTCCCAGGAAGACCACAACCACGCCTTCAACATCGGGCTGGGACTGAAGGATGGTTTTGAGGCGGCTCTGAAATATCCGCTTGGCATAGCCGAGCTTGGCATTCTCACTGCCCAGATCCGACAGCAAGCCCCGCGGCTGGGCATACACGAACAAGACTTTCTTGCCTTTCAGGCGGGCCCAGTCGCCGGAGAACAGGTTGACGTCCTCGCGGCTCACGGCAAATCCCAGGTCAGGTGGATTGGGATTGGAGGAAGTGCCCGCCGCGACGGCCGCCGCCGAACGGTCCTCGATGCCCGGCGGAAGGCTCAGTTCCTCGGCCTGGATGAAGGCCGGCGCATCGGTTTCGAGGCGCACCTGCGCCCAACCGTCTTGCAGCGCGACCACTTCGAACTCGTCTTCAGCCTGGGCTCGGAACAGGACCGGGCCGCCGAAGTTCTTGCGCGACATGACGCCTACTCCCGAATGCTTGACCGACGCCAGTCGCGATCCATTACCGGGCTTGCGACCGCCGGCGCGCAGTTGCTCGAGCTGGGCTTGCGCGGCCGTGGTCTTTTCGCGAACCGCCTGGCGCTCGGCCATCACGGAATCCAGCTGCTGCTGCAGCGTCGGCCCGGCCACGGGGGCCGGTTTCGGGGGGCTGGGAAAGTGAAAGGTGAAGGACCGTCCGGGCCGGGTCGCGCTTGCGCTCTCGGGCCGCGGTGCATTCGGATCCAGGGCCCGCTGCAGGCGGTCGAGCAGGTCTGCCTCCAGCCGTCCATTGGACGGCAACGCCCGATACTCGGATTGGGACTGTATGGGGTTGGAATAGAGCGCGCTGATGAGGGCCTCCACGCTCACCGTCGTGTGCGCGGCATCCACCGAGCTGAGATGCACCCGGTACTGGTAATAGGGCCGCTCGTAGCGATCGACCTCCGCCACCGCGGGGCTGACAAAGCCGTCTAACAGTGGCAACTTGCCGCCGCCAAACCCACCGATCTTCTGCAAGCCCTGCTGTACAAGTTCCATCGAATATGGGTACGTCCGTTCCACCCCGGCGGCGGCCTCGGTCTGCGGCCAGGATGCGAGGCTGCCGCAAATCACCGCCAGCACCACAGAAATCCCGAAATCCCAGCGCATCCGCCGCGCGGTCATGGCTGTCCCTCCAACCAGGAGTGGGAGATCCAGCCTTCCTTCCCGTCCTCGGCGCGCACCTGGTACCAGTACGCGCTTTTGGCCAGCACCGTGACTTCCTGGCCCCTGGTTAACGCCTCAACCACGCGCGCGTGCATGTAAGGCAACGCTTTAAGTTCCGCGCGGTCGGCCTTGACCTTCACAAACTCGGCCGAGCGCAGCTGCCGCGCTTGCGCTTCCAGCTTCTCCAGGGCGGCCCGGTCGGCGGCCAGCAGCGCCTTCTGCTCGGCGATCGCGTTCTGCAGGCCGGCGGTTTTCCCGGCCTCCGCCGGTTCTTCTGCCGCTGCCGGCGCGGGCGGGGCCAAGGCAACGGGAGCGCTCTCCGTTCGCGACGAACTCTCCTGCCCCGGGGAAAACCGCTGTCCCGTGGCCGCCTCCGCCAGCAGCTGGTCACGCTCCTTCAGGCGCTTGCCAATTTCGCCAAACTCGCAGGTCTCCACGTATCCATCCGAAGGATGGCCGTGGTGACGCGCGCTCTCGATGAAGACGGCGTCGATGAAAAGACGGGTCGAGTTCGGGCCACGCTCCTGTACGACGTAGCGCACAGCGACGGTGCCCACGTCATTGCTGTTCAGAAAATGACTGGGCGACAGCGCCTTGCTGCGGATCTTGTAGAAAACCTTGCCGGGCTCGGTCCAGGCCGGGAACAGGCGGGAACTCTCCTGAAACTCCGCCTTGTCGAGCGAGTCCTCGCCCCGGTACTCGAACGTGCCTTTGATCGTCCCGCTGTGGGCCACATCGCTCACGATGGCCAGAACATCGGCGTACGGCTTGTCCAAGTCGATCGAAAAACTGGCTGACCCGGAATCGCGCGCGCCCCACGAAACCGGAACCCACACCAAGAGAAATCCGCAGAGGGCGGCGCCCAGACGCGGAACGTTGGCGACCCCGGTGCTCATCCGCGCCTGGCTTGCCAGCGCCCTCCGCAAAGCAAACATCCCCATGCCGCTAGCTTACCCTAGTAGTCAAAGTCAAACCCGATCACCACACTTCGGTTCGTCTGGTCACTGCCGGTGATGAGCGAAGTTTTTCCCGTCGTGGCCTGGGCGTACTCGTTGTGGAACGCCAGCCCGGCCCGGCTGAACATAATCGGATACCAGCGGTACCCAATCGTGAATGAGTCGACGTTCCCCAGGGTAGGCGCCAGGCTCGGGTTCGCCTGCCTCGACATGTGCACCAGTTCGTAACGGCCTGTGAAAATGAACTGCGGGTTGACCGTGTAGTGGGCTTCGATGAAACCGCCGTTCCAGCTCGGCCCGGCGGCACCCACCGGCAGGCTGCCGGGATCGTTTGCCGCCACGCCGTTGCCCAGAAAAACGTTGTCCTGTCCGTGCATGTAAAGTGTTTCGATGTCGAGCTGCTTGAGAAACCACCAGCCGTAGGCGCCCACGCGCGAGAAGCTGCGGTTTCCCTTGGCCTGCACCGGGACCCCCTGACTGGTCAGGAAGTACGTCGGAGACATGCCGAAGTACCCGAAAACACCGACGCGCTGAACCCCCAGACTTCCTGCCTGGAAACCTTCGTTAAGGTGGGCATAGACGTCGTAGGTGCGTGAAGTCCCCCCCTGCCCCGCGCTGGTAAGTCCTGGGTTCCCGTCCACGCTGCTCAGCAGCGCAATCGAGTAACGCGCATAGCTGTTCTTGTTGTGGCCCATCAGTTCGACGCCGAGCTGGTTGTCGCCTACGCCGCCGAAGCCGTTAATGTCGCCAACCGGCATGAAGTGGTAGTTGTACCAGGCGCCGCCAACGTTGGAGAGCGTGAGGAAACGCTTTTCCGACAGCAGGGTGTCGAGTTCGAACTTGCCGAACTTGAGATTGAGCCAGGGGGAGTTGAGCAGATTGTCGAAGCGGACCCAGGCGTTTTCAAAGTGGAAGCTGTCGCCCTCCGCCATGGAGGGCAACACCGAAAACGAGATGTTTTTGTAGAGAGTGCCGGCAGTCCAGATGTCGAGCCCCGAAAGATCAAAGCCGTGCGTGGTTACGGTTTGTTCGTTTGCCGGCGTGCTGGTGCCGGGAGCATCGATGCCGACTTTGGTCTGGCTTTCCAGGTGCCACTGCGGCGTCACGCGGAAGGTAATGGGCCAGTACGAGGGATTCTGAAAGATCGGCGAATCCCGGTCGTTCCCGATCTGGTACCCGTTGTCCCGAAAGGCCTGGCCGAAGGTGTTCAGGATGGGCCATCCGATGTGGCAGGCCGAGCAGGGCAGCCCATACTTGCGCGCGAAGGCAGGGATCGCGTGGGCCGGCTGGGTTGTGCTGACCACAACGGTCGACAACAGAATCGCAAGGAGCAGAAACGTTCTGATGCAGGAAACCCCGGCTACGGGTTTCCGGATGCTGACGTGGAATCGCTGCATACGGTCTCCTGTATGGGACTGAACCCCTACTGCCAACTCCGGACCGAACCGCTCCCCGGGCACGCAGAGAAAATCCCGCGCCGCCAGAGAGGGAGCGCAAAGTTCGCGTCCCCACGAACTGCTCTAAATCGATTTTCGAGAAATCTCCGAGAAGAAACCCCAGATTTCGGGCGCATAGTACATCGGGTCACGACGAATTGCAAATTATTTGTAAATTTCTTTTGACACGCGAGCGAAAAGCCGGGAGATTCCGCCGGCCCCGATTGAAAGCTACGGATCCGGACCGCGCCCCGACGGCCCGCTCAGCTGGGCTGAACCAGAACGTCGCCGCCAGGCGAACGGCGCGCGGCGCGGCGGAAGCGCAGCCGGAGGCGGTCCATGTAGAGGTAGACGACCGGCGTCGTGAACAGGGTCAGCATCTGGCTGACGATCAGTCCGCCCACAATGGTGATGCCGAGCGGACGATGGAGTTCGGAGCCGGTGCCGCGGCCCAGGGCCAGGGGAAGCCCGGCCAGCAGGGCGGCGGCGGTGGTCATCATGATGGGGCGGAAGCGCTTGATGCAGGCCTGGTAGATGGCCTCTTCGGGCGACAGGTTGTTCTGCCGCTCGGCATCGAGGGCAAAGTCGATCATCATGATCGCATTTTTCTTGACGATGCCGATCAGCAACAGCACTCCGATAATGGCGATCACGTTGAGTTCGTTGCGGGTGAGCAGCAGCGCCAGGATGGCACCGACCCCCGCCGAGGGCAGCGTCGACAGAATCGTAATGGGATGGATGTAGCTCTCATAGAGCATGCCCAGCACGATGTAGACCGCGGTGAGCGCGGCCAGGATCAGGACGGGCTGATTCGAGAGCGAGTCCTGAAAAGCGGCAGCCGTGCCCTGGAAGCTGGCATGCACGCTGGACGGGAGGTTGAGGTCGCGACTGGCTTTTGCGATGAGCTCGGTCGCTTCGCCCAGGGAGACGCCTTCGCCGAGATTGAACGAGATGGTGACCGACGGGAACTGTCCCTGATGGCTGACCGCCAGCGGCGTGTTGGATGGCTCAAAGTGCGTAAAGGCGGCCAGCGGCACCATGGCCCCCGACTGAGAGGGAACATAGATGCTCTGCAGGGCATCGGGCGACTGCTGGTAGCGGGGATCCACCTCCATGACCACGTGATACTGGTTCAGCTGCTCGTAGATCGTGGAGACCTGGGCCTGACCGAAGGCTTGATAAAGAGCGGCATCAATGGCGGCCGGCTGAATACCGAGGCGCGCGGCGGTGTCGCGGTCGATGACGACCTGTGCTTCCAGGCCCCGATTCTGCTGATCGGTGTTGACGTCCTTGAGCTGCGAGATCTGCCGGATGCGCGCCAGCATCCTCGGCGCCCAGGTGTTGAGGTCGTCCAGGCTTTCCGACTGCAGCGTGTACTGGTATTGCGCATTGCCCAGGCGCCCGCCGATCTGCAGGTCCTGCGCCGATTGCAGGAACAGTGTGGCGCCGGGAACGTGCGCCAGCTTTCCGCGCAGCCGGCTGATGACCTGGTCGGCGCTGACCTGCCGTGCTCCCAGCGGCTTCAGCATGATGAACATGCGACCGGTGTTGGCGGTGCCGCCGCCGCCCACAAAGGCCGTCACCGTATCCACCGCCGGATCCTTCATGGTGATGGCCACATAGTCGTTCATCTTCTGACGGATGGCATGGAAGGAGATGTCTTGCTCGGCTTGGATCGAGCCGAACAGGCGCCCCGTGTCCTGCTGGGGAAAGAATCCCTTGGGCACGATGATGTACAGATACACGCTCAGGCAGGCCGTGCCGATGGTGATCAGCAGAACCAGCGCCTGGTGGCGGAGGACCCAGCGAACACTGGCCGCGTAGTTCTTCAGCAGAGCATGGAACGCGTTTTCGCTCAGGCGGAACAGGCGGCCATGCTTTTCGCTCTCCAGCGGCCGCAGCAGCTTGGCGCACATCATGGGCGTGGTGGTCAGCGACACCAGCAATGACACTCCGATGGCGGCGCTCAGGGTGACGGCGAATTCGCGGAACAGGCGCCCGACGATGCCGCCCATCATCAGAATCGGTATGAACACCGCGACCAGCGAGGTGCTCATGGAAACCACCGTGAAGCCGATCTCCCGGGCCCCCAGGAACGCAGCTTGCACCGGGCGGATGCCCTCTTCCAGGTGGCGGTTGATGTTTTCCAGCACAACAATGGCGTCGTCGACCACGAACCCGGTGGAAATCGCCAGGGCCATCAGCGACAGGTTGTCGAGACTGTAGCCCAGCAGATACATCACTCCGAAGGTGCCGACCAGCGACAGCGGCACGGCGATGCTGGGGATGATGGTCGCTCGCACATTGCGCAAAAAGACGAAAACCACCATCACCACCAGAAACACCGAAATGACCAGCGTGATCTCAATATCGCGCACCGAAGCGCGCACGGTCAGCGTCCGGTCCATGACGACGTTGACGTTGATCGCCGGAGAGATCGAGGACTGCAGTTCCGGTATCAGGGCGCGGACATTGTCGACGGTGGAGATGATGTTGGCGCCGGGCTGGCGGAAGATCACCAGCAGCACGGCGCGCCTGCCGTTGGAAATCCCGGCGTTGCGGATGTCTTCGACCGAGTCCTGCACGTCCGCGACATCGCCCAGGCGCACCACCCCGTTCTGTTTTCCTCCAACGATCAGGGAGCGATACTGGCTGGCTTTCAGCAGCTGATCGTTGGCGTCGATGGTCCAGGCGTCGATCGGGCCAATAAATTCCCCTTTGGGCTTGTTGGCGTTGGCCGCCGAGAGCGCGGCGGCAACCTGCTGGGTGCTCACGCCAAGCTTGTTGAGCAGCATCGGATTCAGCTCAGCCCGGACCGCCGGGTTCGCGCCTCCCCCCACGAAGACCTGCCCGACGCCGGAGACCTGAGCGAGTTTCTGCGCCAGGATCGAGTTCGCGGCGTCGTAGATTTTCGGCAGAGGGATGACGTCAGACGTCATCGAAAGGATGATGATGGGAGCATCCGCGGGATTGACCTTGCGATAGGTCGGATTGCTGGGCAGGTTGGCGGGCAACTGCCCGCGGGCAGCATTAATGGCAGCCTGCACGTCGCGGGCCGCGGCGTCGATGTTACGGCTGAGGTCAAACTGCAGCGTAATGCTGGTCGAGCCGAGCTGGCTCGACGAAGTCATCTGGTTCACGCCCGCGATGCGGCCGAACTGCCGCTCCAGCGGGGTCGCCACCGACGACGCCATCGTCTCCGGACTGGCGCCTGGCAGACCCGCGCCTACCGAGATCACCGGAAACTCGACCTGGGGCAGCGGCGCAACCGGCAGGAACTGGAACGCCAGCGTCCCCGACAGCAGCAGCGCGACGGTCAGCAGCGTCGTGCCGATCGGACGTCGAATGAATGGCGCCGAAATATTCACCGCTCAGTCCCCAGTCACCGGCTCTTCCATCGGATTGCCAACCCGGTAGCGTGCCAGGCGCCGGCCCAGCCGATCGAAGGCCAAATAGACCACCGGCGTCGTGTACAGCGTGAGCAGCTGACTCAGAATCAGCCCGCCGACAATGGAGATACCCAGCGGATTGCGCAGCTCCGATCCGGTGCCTGAAGTAAGGGCGAGCGGCAGTCCGCCGAGAAGCGCGGCCATCGTGGTCATCATGATGGGACGGAACCGCAGCAGGCACGCCTGATAAATGGCCTCCTCCGGGCCCTTCCCTTCCTCGCGCTCGGCGTCGAGCGCGAAGTCGATCATCATGATGGCGTTCTTTTTCACGATTCCGATCAGCAGGATAATGCCTATCAGGGCGATCACGTTGAAGTCATTGCGCGTGAGTATCAGCGCGAGGATCGCGCCAACGCCCGCCGACGGCAGTGTCGAAAGAATCGTGATGGGGTGGATGTAACTCTCGTAGAGCACGCCCAGCACGATGTAGACGGTGACCAGGGCCGCCAGGATCAGGTACGGCTCGGTCGACAGCGAATTGCGAAAGGCGGCAGCGGTCCCCTGAAACGACGTGTGGATACTGGCTGGCAGATTGATTTCGCGCTCGGCCTGCTCGATGGCTTTCGTGGCTTCGCCGAGGGATGTGCCGGGTGCGAGGTTGAACGACAGCGTCACGACCGGAAACTGGCCCTGGTGGTTGATGGCCAGCAGCGCGCTGTCCTGCTGGAAATGGCTGAAGGCCGACAGCGGCACCTGCGCCCCGGTCGAGGAGTGCACGTAAATGCTGCGCAGCGATTCCGGACTCTGCTGGAAGCTGGGGTCGGCTTCCAGCACCACGTGGTACTGGTTCAGCTGGGTGAAAATCGTCGAGACCTGGCGCTGACCGAACGCGTCGTACAGGGTATCGTCGATGGCCTGCGGCAGGATTCCCAGGCGCGACGCGGTGTCCCGGTCGATGACCAGGTCGGCTTTCAGGCCGGCCGTCAGCTGATCGCTGGCCACATCGCGCAGTTCGGGAAGCGCCTGCAGCTTCGCCATCAGGCGCGGCACCCACAGGTTCAGGTCATTGGCGTCGGCCGACTCCAGCGAGTACTGGAACTGGGTGCGGCTGACACGGTCCTCCACCGTGAGGTCCTGCACCGGCTGCATGTAGAGGGTAATCCCCTCCACCCGGTTGAGCTGCGGTTGCAGCCGGCGAATGATCTCGGAGGCGGTCTCCCTTCGCTGGCTGCGGGGCTTGAGATTGATCTGGATCCGGCCGCTGTTGGGCGTGGTGTTTACGCCGTCGATGCCGATGAACGAGGACAGACTCTCGACCGCCGGGTCTTTCAGAATCACCTCCGCCAGGGCCTGCTGGCGCTGCGCCATCGCGGGGAAGGAAATCGTCTGGGGTGCGTCGGAAATGCCCAGAATGACGCCCGTGTCCTGCACCGGGAAAAATCCCTTGGGCACCACCAGAAACAGCGCAATGGTGAACACCAGCGTCCCGAACGTGACGATCAGCGTAGCCGTTTGGTGCTTGAGCACCCACTGCAGCGTGGAACCATAAAAATCGATGACCCGGTTGTAGGCCCGCTCGGAGGCCTCGTAGAAACGGCTGTGCTTTTCCGTGCCCTTGGTCTTGAGGAGCTTGGAGCACATCATCGGCGTGAGCGTGAGCGAGACGATGGCCGAGACCAAAATCGTAACGGCCAGGGTAACTGCAAACTCGCGGAACAGACGGCCGACAACGTCGCCCATGAACAGCAGCGGGATGAGCACCGCAATGAGCGACACGGTCAGCGATACGATGGTGAACCCGATCTGCCCCGCTCCCTTCAACGCGGCCTCCAGCGGCGTCTCTCCCGCCTCGAGAAAGCGGTCGATGTTCTCGATCATGACGATGGCGTCATCCACCACAAAACCAGTAGATATGGTCAGCGCCATCAGCGTGAGGTTGTTGAGGCTGTACCCGAGCAGATACATCACGCCAAAGGTCCCGATCAGCGACAGCGGAACGGCCACGCTGGGAATGACCGTGGCGGGGAGGTTCCGCAGAAACAGGAAGATGACCATCACCACCAGCGCGATGGTCAGCATCATTTCAAACTGCACGTCGTCGACCGATGCGCGGATGGTCTGGGTACGGTCGGTCAGGATCGTGAGCTTCACCGAGGAGGGCAGCGCGGCCTGCAGCCGCGGCAGTAGCTTCTTGATGCGGTCGGCCACGCTGATGATGTTGGCGCCCGGCTGCCGCTGGATATTCACAATGACGGCCGGAGTCAGGTTCATCCACGCCGCCTGGCGCGCGTTCTCGGCGCCATCGATCACCGTGGCCACATCTTTGAGGCGCACCGGCGATCCGTTCCGGCTGGCAACGATCACCTCGCGGTACTGGTCGCTGTTAAACAGCTGGTCGTTGGCGTTGATCGTGAAGGACTGGCGAGGGCCGTCCAGCACCCCTTTGGCTTGATCGACGTTGGCCTGCCCGAGGACAGTGCGCAGGTCTTCCAGGCTCAAGCCGTAGGACGCCAGCGCGGTGGGATTGGCCTGGATGCGCACCGCGGGTTTCTGTCCACCGCTGATTGAGACCAGCCCGACTCCCGTGAGCTGCGAAATCTTCTGCGCCAGGGTCGTGTCGGCGAGGTCTTCCACCTTGGTCAGGGGCAGCGCATTGGACGTGAGCGCCAGAGTCAGGATGGGAGCGTCCGCAGGATTCACCTTGCTGTAGATCGGCGGGTTGGGCAGGTCGCGCGGCAGGTACGTCGTGGCCGCATTGATGGCCGCTTGCACCTGTTGCTCCGCCACATCGATGTTCTGATCCAGATTGAACTGCAGGATGATGAGCGAGCTGCCGAAAGAGCTCGTCGAGGTCATCTGGCTCAGGCCCGGAACCTGGCCGAACTGGCGCTCCAGCGGGGCGGTCACGGACGACGCCATCACTTCCGGATCGGCGCCGGGGTAGAACGTGACCACCTGGATCGTAGGGTAGTCCACTTCCGGCAGCGCCGAAACCGGCAGCTGGGTGTAGGCCACGACCCCCACCAGCACAATCCCCACCATCAGCAGCGTGGTGGCTACCGGGCGGAGAATAAAGAGGCGGGAAGGGCTCATTGTCCAGCGGTTCCTGGGGACTGGGCCTTGCCTCCGGCGGCGGACCCGGAAGCCGGGTGCGGATCCACCCGGCTGCCCGATTGCAGCTTATCCTGCCCGTCGGTGACCACCTGGTCCCCGGGAGCGATCCCCGACGCAATCACGCTGAGGTTGTCCTGGGTAAGGGCAACCTTCAGCGGGCGCAGTTCGACCGTCTTATCGGGCTTGACCACGTAGGCGTAGGTGCTGCCCTGGGGTCCGCGCTGCACCGCCGCGGCAGGCACCACGATTGCATTCTTGCGGGTTTCCAGCAGCAGCCGCGCGTTCACAAACTGGTTCGGAAACAGCACGTTGTCGGAATTGTCGAAGATCGACTTCAGCTTGGCCGTGCCCGTGGTCAGGTCGATCTGATTGTCGATGGTCAGCAGCTTGCCCGCCGCAATCTTGGTCGAGTCGTCGCGGCTGTACGCGTCCACTTCAAGGGTCTCGTTCCTCATCCGCTTGGCCACCGCGGGCAACTGGTCCTCGGGAAGGGTAAACACCATGGCGATCGGCTGCATTTGCGTGAGCACCAGCAGCGGATTGGTGTCGCTGGCGTGGATCATGTTGCCGATGTCGACAAGGCGCAGGCCCACGCGGCCGCTGACCGGGGCGGTGATGCGCGTGTACACCAGGTTGAGCTTGGCGTTGTCGATGGCGGCTTGGTCGGCTTTCACCGTCCCCTCGAGCTGCCCTACCAGCGCGCGCTGCGCGTCATACTGCTGCTGCGAGATCACGCCCTCTTTGAACAGTCCCGTATAGCGCTCATAGTCGAGCTGGGCATTTTTCAGCTGCGCCTGGTCGCGGGCAATGGCCGCTTCGGCCTGCTCGACGGCCACCTGGTAGGGGCGGGGGTCAATGACGATCAACAGATCGCCCTGCTTGACCAGTTGTCCTTCCTTGAAAGCGATCTGGACAATCTGCCCGTCGACGCGGCTCTTCAGGCTTACCGTGTTATAGGCCTGCACGTTGCCCAGTCCCGACAAATACACGGGAAAATCACGCTGCTGAGCCGTCGCCACGGCGACCGGAATGGCCGGAGGACCGGCGCTGGCCTGTGCCGACCTGCCGCCTGCATTGTTACAGGCCGACAGAAACACCGAGAGACCTGCCAGCAGGCTCACAAAAACAGACTTGCCGAGCGGATTGTAGGCACCAAACGATCGCATAAATGTTGTTCACTCGCCGGGCGGGAGCGCCGCAACCGGTTCGGCCCGAGCGCCCCGAACGGTTAACCTGTGGCGGCAAGGCGGTCGAAACGCGGCACAGGGTTCGCGCTCGGCCGCTCCTTCTCAGACGTATTAAGTCTAAAGTAGGTCGCGTGCATTTTCGCAACTTTACAATCTTTTACACGTTGATTCTGCGGGGGATACGGCCCCTCAGGAAAAATCGGCAGGGCGAGAACCGGCAAGGGTCGGAGGATTCATGTCCCGGCAGAGACTGTGCGTGCATCGAGATTTGGCGTCCCCGACGGGATTTGAACCCGTGTTACCGCCGTGAAAGGGCGATGTCCTAGGCCGGGCTAGACGACGGGGACCTGGATCAGGCAGGGCTGACAGTCTGTTCGCGAACCACCCATCGTAGCAAGCGGTTCCCGGAAGTGTCAAAACGCGGAGGACCCGCTCGCGCGCATTTACAATGGACATGCGCGACGGAGTCGACCCTATGGCCGATCCCCTTCACCTCAGCCTCTGGTTCCCGAGCTTCGACCAACACGACATGCTGCTGCATGTCCTCTCGGTGCTGCAGCAGTTCCCCTTCTCGGAGCAGAGGCCGGGAGTCACCTATCTCGCCATTCATCCGGTTTCCTGGAACGAACCGACGATCCTGGAGCGGAGGTTCACGCCGGGGGTGGCGCCGGAAGCTGCGGCGGCCGTGGCCGCGGACCTGCTGCACGAAGACTACGCTTACGTGTTCGAGCAGAACTGGGACCTCTGGACGCCGGATTCCAGCGGGCGGCAGTGGGCGCTGGTCCCCAATCACGTCCGCCTGATCGCCTCTGGCGCCGAGTTTGACGAGCAGGCTTCGGAATCATCGGGGCAGATTGAAATCGACTTCGGCCTCGATACTGCGTTCTTGCAGGAGGGCGTCGAACTGGACGCCGCTGCCGAGCAGCGGGTACGCGCGAACGTCCACAAGTTGGTCGACTTCACCAACAAAGTGGAGAAAAACGCGCAGGCCAACGGGCGGCTGTTGTGGTCCGATTCGGAGGACAACCTGGCGCAAAAGCTGATTGCGCGTCTGCAGAAAGTCCAGTAACCGAGAATTTCTGCGCGCAAAAGAACCGGCGGGCAGACTGCCCGCCGACGGCCCGGTTTCTCATTTCCGACCGACGAATCGCTCCGCCTTACTTGGTGCGCCCGCCTTCCACCTTCAACTGATCGGCAGCCGCGGCCTGCGCCGCCGCCAGCCGCGCCGTGAGCACCCGGAACGGCGAGCAGGAGACATAGTTCAGGCCCACCCGGTGGCAGAACTCGACCGAGGATGGCTCCCCCCCGTGCTCGCCGCAGATTCCGACCTTGAGCTCGGGCCGGGTCTTGCGCCCGCGCTCGGTGGCCATTTTCACCAACTGGCCCACGCCTTCCTGATCGAGCGCCGCGAACGGGTCCTGCTTCAGAATCCCCAGCTCCAGATACGTGGGCAGGATCTTGTTCACGTCGTCGCGCGAGAAGCCGAAGGTCGTCTGCGTCAGGTCGTTGGTTCCGAAGGAGAAGAATTGGGCTTCCTTGGCGATTTCGTCGGCCACCAGCGCGGCGCGCGGCAACTCGATCATGGTGCCGACCAGGTAGTCGACTTTGTGCTCCTTCTCCGCGAACACCTCCTGGGCCACCCGGTTGACAATCTCGGCCTGGTTCGCCATCTCCTTCAAAGTGGCGGTCAGGGGAATCATCACCTCGGGATACACCTTCACGCCCTGCTTTGACACGGCGACGGCCGCCTCGAAGATCGCCCGCGCCTGCATTTCGGTGATTTCGGGATAGGTGATGCCGAGGCGGCAGCCGCGATGCCCGAGCATGGGGTTGAACTCGTGCAGCTGCTCCACGCGGCTCAACAGAGCCTCCATCGCTTTCCTTAAGTGTGCCGCACTCTTGGCACCGAAGCGCTTGTACTTCTCGACCAGGGACTTCTTTTCCTTGGCGCCGGCATGCGCCAGCGCCGCGATGTCGACCATCAGGTCCTCGCGGCGCGGCAGGAACTCGTGCAGCGGCGGATCGAGCGTGCGGATGGTTACGGCGTACCCGTCCATGGCCTTGAACACGCCCACGAAGTCGGCGCGCTGCATGGGCAGCAGCTTCTTCAGGGCTGCGCGGCGGTCTTTCTCGTTGTCGGCGAGAATCATCGCCTGCATGTGCGGGATGCGGTCCTCTGCGAAGAACATGTGCTCGGTGCGGCACAGGCCGATGCCCTCGGCGCCGAAGGCCCGCGCCTGGATCGCGTCGCGCGGTATGTCGGCGTTGGCGCGGACCTTCAGCCTGCGGTACGGGTCGGCCCAGGTCATGAAGGTCTGCAGTTCTTTGTCGTCCGGCGAGGGCGGCAGGGTGTTCAGGCGGCCCTGGATGACCCGCCCGGTCGTGCCGTCCAGTGAAATCCAGTCCCCCGCCTTGAAGACCCGGCCTTTTACGCGCATCTCCCGCGCCTTCTCGTCGACCTCGATGTCGCCGGCGCCGGCCACGCAGCACTTGCCCATGCCGCGGGTGACCACGGCGGCGTGGCTGGTCATGCCGCCGCGCGAGGTAAGGATGCCGGCGGCGACTTCCATGCCGTGAATGTCTTCCGGGGTGGTTTCGCCGCGCACCAGAATCACCGACGCTTTTTTGCCGTGACCGGCCTTTTCCACCGCTTCGTCGGCGGTGAACACAATCTGCCCAACAGCGGCCCCCGGTGATGCCGGCAGGCCCTTGGCTAGAACCTCGACTTTCACGCCCTTTTCGTCGAGCCGCGGAACCAGGAAGTCGTAGAGCTGGTTGGGCTCCACCCGGAAGATGGCTTCCTCTTTGGTGATCAGGCCCTCTTCCACCATCTGCAGGGCGATGCGGACCGCGGCCAGGCCGGTGCGCTTGCCGTTGCGGGTCTGCAGCATGTAGAGCTTGCCATCCTGGATGGTGAACTCGAAGTCCTGCATGTCTCTGTAGTGTTTCTCCAGTCGCGTGGTGATATCGCGCAGCTGGTTGTACACCGCAGGCATGATCTTCTCGAGTTCGAGGATGTGCACCGGGGTGCGCACGCCTGAGACCACGTCTTCGCCTTGCGCATTGAGCAGGAATTCGCCGTAGAACTCCTTGGTGCCGATGGCGGGGTTGCGCGTAAAGCCCACGCCGGTGCCGCTGGTGTCGCCGAGGTTGCCGAACACCATCGCCTGCACGTTCACCGCGGTGCCCAGATCGTCCGAGATGTTATTGATGCGGCGGTAGTGCCTGGCGCGGTCGTTGTTCCAGGAGCGGAACACGGCGTCGCGGGCCATGACCAGCTGCTCATGCGGGTCCTGCGGGAAGTCGCGCCGGGCATGCTTTTTGACGACCCTCTTGTACTCGCCGATGATTTCCTTCAGCGCCTTGGCGTCGAGGTCGGTGTCGAGCTTGGCCTTCTTCTGTCTCTTCTTTTCGTCGAACACTTCTTCGAAGGCCGCCTTCTCGATGTCGAGCACGACGTTGCCGAACATCTGGATCAGGCGGCGGTAGGAGTCGTAGGCGAAGCGCGCGCCGGCGCGCCTGGCCAGGGCCTCGACGCTGACGTCGTTGAGGCCCAGGTTGAGGATGGTGTCCATCATCCCCGGCATGGAGAATTTCGCGCCCGAGCGCACGCTGACCAGCAGGGGGTTCGCCCCTTCGCCGAGCTTCTGGCCCTGCAACTCCTCGAGACGCTTCAACGCCTCTTCCATCTGGCGATCGACTTCCTTCGAGACCCCGTTGCGCCGCATGTATTCGCGGCAGGCCTCGGTCTGAATGGTGAAGCCGGGAGGGACCGGCAGACCCGCATTGGTCATCTCGGCGAGCCCGGCGCCCTTGCCGCCCAGCACGTCTTTCATCTTGCCGTTGCCATCGGCCTTGCCGCCGCCGAAAAAGTACACGTATTTGATGTCGGTTTTGGAGGGGACTTCGATTTCAGTCTCGGGGAGCGTCGTTGTCGCCATAATCAATCCTTTACGGTTTGGAGGGTTCCTTGGTTTCGGTCACGATTTCAGAAAAATCGGCGATGGTGGAGAATTCTTGGAGCAGGGTCTGCAGCAGCGCCAGCCGGTTCGCCCTCACCTGCGCGTCCTCGGCCATGACCATCACCTTGTCGAAGAAACGGTCGATCGCGGGGCGCAATCTGGCGACCTCCAGCAGCGCCTTTTCGTACTCGCGCTCGGCGCGCAATGCTTCGACCCGTTTGGCGGTGGCCGGAACCTGAGCGGCCAGTTCCTTCTCCGGTTCCTCTTGCAGCAGGCTCGGCTCGACCTTCGACGCTGCTTCCCTGCCCGCTTCCCGGGCCTGGCGGAGGATGTTCTTCATGCGCTTGAACGCGACGGAGATGGATTCGAAATCGGCGGAAGGGCGTACTCTGGCGACCGCCTCAGCCCGGGCCAGCGCGTCCACCACGTCGTCGGCGGCGGCGGCCAGCACCGCATTGACGACATCGTAGGCAAAGCCCCGAGTGTCGCGCAGGTAGAACTCCAGCCGTTCGCGGAAGAAGGAACGGATGGCCTCGTCGAAATTGAAATCCGCGGCGAATTTCTTCTCCGCCTCCGACCCCTGATAGCGCCCGCGGGCATCGCGCAGTAGGGCGGAAATTCGAATCGGCAGCTTGTGCTCGGCGATTGTCTTCACGATGCCGTTGGCCTGGCGCCGCAACCCGAACGGATCTTTCGAACCGCTCGGCACCAGTCCCAGCGCGAACATTCCCGCAATGCTGTCGGCCTTGTCCGCAATGGACAGGACCGCACCCTCGGAGGTCCGCGGCACCGAATCGTCCATCGACTCGGGCTTGTAGTGGTCGTAGATGGCGGTGGAAACGCCCTGGCAGACTTCGTCGTTGAGCCCGAGTTCCTTCTGCTGGGCGAGCGTGTACAGCCCGCCCACGATGCCCTGCAGTTCCGTGAACTCCTTGACCAGTTCCGTGGTCAGGTCGGTCTTGGCCAGGCACGCGGCCTTATGCACCATGCCCGGTCGCACCTCGATGCCGCCCTGCTTGACCGTCTCTGAGAGCCAGCTCGCCAGGTGCTGGGTGCGGAGGGTTTTCTCGTAATAGCTGCCCAGGTCTTTCTGGAAGGTAACGTGTTTCAGCAGCTCCAGGCGCGCGCGCAGGTTCTGTTTCTGGTCGGTCTTCCAGAAAAAGCGGGCGTCGTTGAAACGCGCCCGCAACACGCGTTCGTTGCCGTGCTGAATGGCGCCGTCGCGGTCGCCATCGGTGTTCAGCACGGCTAGAAAGTGCGGGGCCAGCTTGCCCCTGCCATCTTCGACCGCGAAATATTTCTGGTGGTCGCGCATCACGGTCACCAGCACTTCCTCGGGCAGTTCCAGAAACTGCGGGTCGAAATTGCCGAGAAGCACGCCGGGGAACTCGGTCAGGTTCACGACCGTGTCGAGCAGCGCCTGGTCTTCGCGCCAGCGGGCGTCGGGAAGTTTGCGGGTCGCCGCATCGAGGGCCTTGCGGATCTGCTTCTCGCGCTCGGCGCGGTTGAGGACTTTCGCCGCCGCCAGCGCCTCCACGTAGGCCGCCCCGGCCCTGGCGATGGTCACCGGGCCGTCGGCCAGAATCCGGTGCCCGCGGGAGGTCTTCCCGGCCACGATGCCGTCAAATTCGAGCGGAACCACTTCGCCATCCAGCATGGCCACCAGCCAGCGCACCGGACGCACAAAACGCTCGCCCGGCTTGCGCCAGTACATGTTTTTCGGCCAGTAAATGGAGTGGATCTCTTTGGGCAGCAACTCGGCCAGAATTTCGCCGGCGGCTCGGCCCTTTTTCGTGATCCTGGCGGAAAGGTACTCGCCTTTGGGCGTCGAGGTGCGCTCCAATTGCCAGACCTCGAGCCCGGCTTTCCTGGCGAAGGCATGGGCCGCCGCAGTCGGCTGCCCATCTTTATACGCCACGTTGACCGCGGGACCGGTGATCTGCTCGGTGACGTCCGGTTGTGCGGCCGGGACCCCAGAGGCGAGGACCGCCAACCGCCGCGGTGTGTCGAACCCAGCCGTGCCGCGGGCCGGCTCCAGCCGCTCACGCACCAGCAACTTGCCGACTCGGTCCAGCAACTCGGCCGCGCCCGCTTCCATCATGCGCGCGGGAATTTCTTCACAACCGATTTCCAGCAGAAAGTCAGGCATGGATCAATTTGTCTATCTTCCCAGAAGTTCCGAAGTCCTGAATGTGAGCACGGTCACAGAAACCGCTTGCGGCTTAGGGCTGGCGGCCTGCGGTTATCCCACTGGCGCCAGCTTGCCCTTTTTCTCCTTGGCCGGGGGACGTCCCGCCTGCGCAGGTCCTTCACCCTTTTTTTCTTCGGGCCCGCACTGCTGGTCCATCCATGCCTTGGCAATGCCGACCGCCAGGGCACGCACGCGCGCAATCACGCCGACACGCTCGGTCACCGAGATCGCGCCCCGCGCGTCGAGTAGGTTGAACAGATGCGAGCATTTCAGGCACAGATCATAGGCGCCCAGCAGGGGAAAGCGCTTCTTCTCCGCCGGCTCTGGCTTTGCTTGCATCATCTGGCCATAGCGTTCGAGAAGCGCCTTACACTCCGTCTCATACAGCTCAAAGTGCTTCCAGGTCTTCTCGACATCCGCCGCCTCGAAGTTGTAGACAGAAAACTGCAACTCATCTGCCAGGCGGACGTCACCATACGTAGTCGCCTTGCCGCTCTCCGGGTCGCGCGCCCACACGATGTCGTAAATGGAATCGACATCCTGCAGAAACGCAGCGATGCGCTCCAGCCCGTAGGTCAGCTCGGCAGAAATCGGGAGCAGGTCGACGCCTCCGCACTGCTGGAAGTAGGTGAACTGGGTAATCTCGAGGCCATCCAGCATCACCTGCCAGCCGATGCCCCAGGCGCCCAGCGTCGGCGACTCCCAGTTGTCTTCTTCGAACTTGAGGTCGTGCTGGCGCAGGTCAATGCCGATCGCCCCCAGCGACTCCAGGTAGAGTTCCTGCACGTTTTCCGGCGGCGGCTTCAGAATGACCTGCAGCTGCGTGTGCTTGAAAAGCCGGTTCGGGTTTTCACCGTAGCGGCCATCGGCGGGTCGACGCGAGGGCTGCAGGTAGGCCACCCTGTACGGCTCGGGCCCAAGCACCCGCAGGAAGGTCTCGGGGGCCATGGTGCCCGCGCCCACTTCCACGTCGTAGGCCTGCTGCAGCACGCATCCGCGCTGCGCCCAGAAGGTCTCGAGCTTCAGGATCAGTTCCTGGAAGCTGGGCGGGTTGGGTTTGGAGGTCGTCATCATCACAATTCAGCGGTCATCCTGAGCACAGGGAAGCAGCCCTGGATTCCCCGCCCTGCTCGCCATCAGCCGCGAGCTGCGCGCGGACCCACCGATCGCCACCCCGCGCACTCAGAGCTCGAAGCTCTCAGCGGATCTTCTCCAGCATGCCCGCGGTCACCAGCTTTCGCTCCAGGTGCCGCTCCAGAATCTGGATCAGGAACTTCCGCAGGTCCGCGGCCTTCGCCTTGGGCCATTCCATGCCCGCGAAGCTTTCCACCGGGGCCCGTAACATCTGCGCGGCTACCGCGCGCGATTCGCCGGAAATGTCCGACGACGCCAGCCGTTTGTCCTCCGCGCACATCAATCCGTCGGCCAGGGCGTGAAAGTACGCCCGGCTGCCGTTGAGCGTCCTGCCGCAGGCCACGCATTCGGAGAGGTCCGGCAGAAAGCCCACCAGCCGGGTCATCCAGAGCTCGAAGTACGTGATCGGCATCCAGATCGCGGGACCGCGCAAGCCGCTCAGCACCGAAAGCGTCAGCCGGAAGACCGCGTCATTCGCTTCCCGGTCGGGCAACAGCTCGTCGAGCAACTCGGCAACGTGCGCCAGGGCCACCGCCCGCGGGTAGCCCACTTCGCTGGCCAGCGGCGAGTCGAGAACCTCCAGGGCGTCAAGCCGCGCCAGTTCCTGGCGCTCGCGGTCTTCGTAGAACGCCCGCACAAACGTCAAGGGCTCGAGCGCGCCGCCGAAGCGTTTCCTGGACTTCTTGGCGGCGCGGGCCACACCGCGCACTTTGCCTTCCGCCCGCGTAAAAAAAGTGACCAGCAGGTCGGCCTCGCGCAGCGGGTACGTCCGCAGGACGATGGCTTCCGACTCCTTCAGTGCCATGGGAGCCCAGCAGGTTAATGCCTGATTGTAATGGAAGGAGGCAGGGGACGTCAGCAGAGACGGCTGTCAGCCAGCTGCGGCCCGCTTTCCGTGCTCCTCGCAAGTCCGCCGGTTAGAGCAGTGCCTGGCGGGGAACAAGCGAAGCCTCCGCAAACCGGAACTCCGGCAGGCCTTACTTCGCAAATCACCGCCAAACGTGTGGTCGGTTGCCGCCATCAACGCAGAAGGCGCATGGTCCCCGCAGGACCATGCGCCTGATTCCCAATTTATCCGTGCGGCCGTTCCCGCAAACCTGAGGGCGAAAAGCGAACCGCTACCTGCCGTAATAGGCTGCGTTCTTCTCGGTGAATTCTTTCCACTTTTCCGGCAGGTCATCGAGGGCAAAGATCGCCGAGACCGGGCACACCGGCACGCACGCGCCGCAATCGATGCACTCCACCGGGTCGATGTAGAGCAGTTCCGAGGTCGCGTAGGCAGGTTCGTCCTTCTTGGGGTGGATGCAATCCACCGGGCACGCGTCCACGCAAGCCGTGTCCTTCGTCCCGATGCAGGGTTCTGCGATGACGTAAGTCATAGTCGGTCTGTCTCCTGAAACACTCTGCCGCTCTTAAAAGAACAGCAGATTCTAGCAAGAATCCGGTTGAGGGTCGAGCGCGAAGCCCCGGTTCTTCCCGCTCCCTGGCTACCCGCGGCTGCCCGCCAGCTCCCGCTCCTCGCTGGGCTGGTACTCGACGATGTAACCCGCCACGGCGCTAGCGGCCACCGTGAGCGGACTCGCCAGGTACATTTGGCCCGGGCCGCTGCGACCGGGAAAATTCCGGTTCTGCGCGCTGATCACCACCTGGTCGGGACGCGTCGACACGCCCGGCCCCGCGTTGATGCAGGCCCCGCAGCTGGGCTCGATCACGCGCGCACCCGCCTTCTCGAAAATCTCCAGGTACCCCTTGCTCACACAGTATTCGCGCGTCTCCTGGGAACCGAACTGGATGTAGAACTCGACCGAGTCTGCGACACGCTTGCCCTGCTTAAGGGCGTGGGCCAGCACCTGCGCGTACATGTCCATATCCTCGTTTTTCCCGGCCGTGCAGGTGCCGCCGTAAGCGATTTCCACCGGAACGGGCGTGTTCAACTCGCGGATGGACTTCCCATTGCCCGGATCGCCCGGCGTGGCCACCATGGGCGCAATCTCGCGCGCGTCCAGCTCAATCACCTGCGCGTACTCGGCCCCGGCATCGCTGGCCAGCCCGCGGATCCTCTCGGCTGCCTCGCGCCGGCTCATGCCCCGGCGTTCCATGAGGAACTCCACCACCTTGTCGTCGGGGGCCACGATTCCGGTGAACCCGCCGATTTCGGCCGCCATATTGGTCATGGTGGCGCGCTCGTCGACGCTGAGCGCTTCCACCGCTTCCCCGGAATACTCCATCACCTTGGCCAGGGCCTTGCCGCTGCGCACGTAGTCGAGGCTGAGGATCTTCAGGATGAAGTCTTTAGCGGTGACGTTGGGCTGCTTTTCCCCGCGGATGACGATCTTCACCGACTCGGGCACCTTCACCCGGACGTCCTTGGTGAGCCAGCTATTGAACACATCGGTGGTGCCGATGCCGAAAGCCACGCAGCCGATCGCGCCCACGTGCGGTGTGTGCGAATCGGAACCCACATTGACCTGGCCCGGCAGCGCGTAGGACTCCAGCATCACCGAATGGCAAATGCCCTCGGATCCTTTCCGGTCTTTCAGTTCGCCGTGCAACTTGATTCCCTGCGCTTTGGCGAACTCTTCCTGCTTGAGTTTGAGCTGGGTGGCCAGGTCCAGCAGGCCGATTTTCTTCTTTTCTTCTGAGATGACCTCGTCCAGGAATGTCAGGTGATCGCGGAAGAAGCGAATGCTGGCGGCGTCATTGACGGGCACGCCCTTGCCGACATAGTGCTCATAGAAAATGGCCGCCATGGGTGTGACATATTCGTGGCTGAAGCGAAGATCGACCCGGGTGAAGCCGGTATCGCCAGGCCTCACGGCCTCCACACCCACCGTTCCCTCGGGTGTGAGCATGTGCTTGGCGAGAATCTTCTCCGCCAGCGTCATCGCCCGCTTGGGGGTCTGGATCGACGGCAGGCAAACCTTCTTCTGCATGCGGGCCACGTTAAACGGGAAAAGGCCCCCGTATTCGATCACTTGCCGGGTGATTTCGTCTTCCCCGGCCGTAAACTCGCTGAGTGCGATTTCCTCTCCGGCGCGGATCTTGTCGATGAGCGAAAAATTGGTGGAGGTCAACAGTCCCAGGTTCTGGCAGTTCTGCTGGTAAATGCGCTCGATGTTTTCCGCGATCACCAACTGGATCCCGGCCGACATTTCCGCGTAAGGAGACTGCTCGCGGCTGGAACCTTTCCCCCGGCGCTTGCCGCTGACAGCGCATACGAATCCGCCCCTCTTCACCTCGCCGCGGCCGATCGGCAGAACGCCGCCGCATTTCAGTCCCAGGTAGGGAATCTCGCCCAGGGTCTGGTCGAAATAGAAGCAATAATGTGCGGGGGTGATTTCGTCGGTCGAGATATCATCCCGGAGTTTGGGATTGTTCGCGGGATTCTCGGTGTCCCAGGGCAGGTCTTCCCCCGCCAACTGGCGGCGGATGAGTTCGGGATCTTCGGTCAGAAAAAGAATGCGGCCCGAAAGGCGGACTTTGTCGGGGCGCTTCTGAGTTTCGCGTTCGGCGAGTGCTTGAGTCACGTTTGAGACCTTAATCGATGAACATGCCAGCGCCTGCGGTCGCGGCTGTGGAGGGACTCCAGCCGAGGCATTACCCCTTTGGGTAATTGTACGCTCACGACGAACTCATCAGCCGGGGGAAACGCTCAGCGTGCGGTCGGCGCCACGACATAGACATACTCCAGGAGCTCGGCCCCCGTGTTCGTGACGTTGTGATAGGCATGCGGTGGAATGTAGATCAGCCGTCGCGAGGAGATAGATACGGATTGGTGTCCCTCAACGTCGGCCCGGCCCTCGCCCTGTAGAATCACCAGCGCCTCCTCATGGTCCTCGGTAGAATGCCTCCCGACCGACTCCCCGGGCTTCAGCCGCACCAAGCCACTGCGCATGCCCGTTGTCTGCGCTCCACCCAGCAAGAGACAATCCCTCGCAGGGCATTCCAGACTCAGCGAAAGCGGCTGATAGCTTCCTTGTTTCTGGGGCGTTTGAGCGACGAACAACATGAACCCTGCAGTCATCCCGAGAATCACAGCCTTCATGAAGCCTCCTGAACGCGCACAGGAATATTACCGGGCTTCGGGCGGTCGTGGTCAACGTGTCTTGGGTTTCACCGGTCTTAAATTTGAAATCATTGGCCCGCTGCGCGCACTCTTTTCAACGTCGATCTGACCGTGGCGCACCGGACCGCACGCAACCATGACCCTTGCTTCCTTTGTCGGTAAGAACGCCCTCCGCAACAAGCGGCGCAGCGCGCTTACCGTGATCAGCATCGGCTTCTCAATGTTATTGCTGACTCTGCTGCTGACCCTTTTTCGGAGCTTCTATCTCTACGACGGGAGCAGCGAGTCGAACCTCCGCCTGATTACGCGGCACCGGGTCTCTCTGACCTTTGACCTGCCTGGGTACTATCGCGAACGAATCCGCACCGTCCCTGGCGTGGCGGCGGTGGTGCCCTTCACCTGGTTTGGAGGCACTTACATCGACGACAAGCCCGAACACACCTTCGCGCAGCTGGGCACCGATCCCGAGGAATTCTTCCAGGTCTACCGCGACGAGATCATGCCCGCTGACCAGATCGCCGCATGGCAGCACGATCGCCAGGGAGTGATCGTCGACACCACCCTGGCCAAGCGCTATGGCTGGAAAGTGGGAGACCGGATCGTCCTCAAGGGCAACATCTATCCGGTTGACCTGGAACTTAACATCCGCGGGATCTTTCACACCACGCCCGACGACCTGTCGGTCTATTTCAACTCTAGGTACCTGGAGGAGGCTGTTCCCATGCTCCATGGCCGGGCGGGCCTTTACGGGATCCTGGCCGCTTCCCCGCACGATGCGAGTCGAGTCGCCCGGGCGGTGGACGCGATGTTCCACAACTCGCCGCAGCCGACCCGCACCGAGACCGAGAGGGCGTTCGGACTCGAATTCGTGGCAATGCTCGGGAACGTGAAGGCATTCATCCTGGGGATCTGCTCGGCCGTGCTGTTTACGACGCTGCTGGTTTCCGCGAACACCATGGCCATGTCGATCCGCGAGCGGACGCGAGAGATCTCGGTGCTCAAGACCCTGGGATTTACGCGGCCCACACTGCTGGGCCTGTTCGTGGGCGAGGCGGTCGCGCTTTGCTTCGCGGGGGGAATTCTGGGATCGCTCAGCGCCTACGGACTGCTGGCCCTGTTCGCGAGAAACCCGCAGCTGACGCAATTCCTCTCTCTGGCGCCGGCTTCTCCGGGACCGATTCTGATTGCGATTGCCGTGGCCGGCACCGTCGGCTTTCTCAGCGCCATCATCCCTTCGTACCACGCCACTCGCCGCAACATTGTCGAAGGACTCCGCCACATCGGCTAAAGGCAGGTTCCAGCACCGCGCAGGCGGGCTATTTCCGGTACTCGCGCGGATCGGGTAAGGGCGCCAGACCGCGGCCGGCAAAGATCTCCTCAAACTCGTGCAAAAGATCGGCGTGCAGGACGCCGTTGCTGGCCAGCACGTCGCGGTCCGTAATCTCCAGCTCTTCCCCTCGAAAACCCGAAACCTTGCCGCCGGCTTCTTCAACAATCAGGATCCCCGCCGTGGTATCCCACGCGTTGAGATTGAATTCCCAGAAGCCATCGAAACGGCCGCAGGCGACGCACGCCAGGTCGAGCGCGGCGGACCCGGCGCGCCGCACACCGTGCGTACGCAACGTGAGCTGGTGGTAGAAGTAGATGTTCGGATTCTTGTGGCGCTTATGGCTGGGAAATCCCGTTGCCACCAGAGACTGTGCCAATTGCGCGGTTTTCGAGACCCTGATCGGTTCGCCGTTGCGTTGCGCGCCCTTGCCGCGTTCCGCCGAGAACAGCTCATCGCGGCTGGGATCGTAGACGACAGCCGCCTTGCGCTTCCCCCGGAAGGCCAGTCCCAGCGAGACGCAGAACACGGGGTAGCCATGCGCGAAGTTAGTGGTACCGTCGAGCGGATCGACGTACCAGCGGTAGTCACTGCCGGTTTCGATGCGCGCGCCCTCCTCCCCGATCACTTCGTGGGAAGGCCAGTTGGCGCGGATACGCTCCAGGATCAGTTCTTCCGAGGCCCGGTCCGCCTCGGTCACCAGGTCCGCATCGCCTTTGTATTCAATCTTCACCCGGCGCCGGAAGTAGTCCATCAGCAGCCCTCCGGCTTCCCGCGCGATCGCAGCCATGCGGGGAACAAATTCGTGGTGTTCGTTAGCGTTCGACATGCGTTTTGAACACTGTCGCGTGTTCCTGCGCACTGACTGAGGCGCGCCGACTGCTGCCTGCCTGCAAACCGAAACCGGAGGCTGTCAACTGAAAGTCTAGCCCGGTCCAACCGTGCCAGCGCTACTTCTTCTTCGCCGGCTCTTCGGCGATGTACATGATGTCGTGCTTGAAGATGAAAAGATTGGGGGCGCCTTCTCGAGTCACCCGGACCATGTTCCGGTCGTAGTACTCGATCCAGCCGCGGACGACCTCGCCGTCTGCCAGTTTGATGCTTACCGCTTTCTGTTTTTCGCCCAGTTGTTTGAGGTATGCGGGTTCCTCGAAGGTTTCATCGGGAGGAGGAGTCTTGCCTCCCCTTCGCGCCGCTGCCGGGCCACCTGCGTTAAAAGGCATGAGGGTATTGTACACAGCCGCGTCAGAATGTGACCTTCACGCCGAACTCCAACTGCCGCGGGCCTCCGTAATTGTAGATGCCTGAGCCGGAGCCGATGCGCAGCACATCCCGCGCGTTGCCAGGCGGCGTGCCATTGGCGGAACCGGCGCCCGCGGGAACGGGTTGCCCCGGCCCTGGATAGTAGTAGGCCAGTTGCCCGGAAGCCGGCTGGAAATTCGCCAGATTGAGAACGTTGTAGAAGCGCGCGCTGGGTTCGATGCTGAAACGCTCGCCCACCCGCAGCGGCCAGCTGACCGCCGCATCGAGGGTCTTGAACCAGGGATTGCTGAATTGCCCGGCGGGCGGAACGATGATAAACGGCGTGGTCGCGCGCAAGGTCGCGAGCTGGCGCTGCGTAAAAACATCGGCCGCCACCAGGGCCAGGCCTGCGGGAGTCAGCTGCCCGGCCTGGGTGCTGTTGTAGCTCCGGATCGCGCTGGAAAGATCGCTGATGGAAAGCGCCTTGATCGCCCCAGCCCGCACGAACGGGAACAGATTGTCGGGCGTACCGTCGCCCACAAAATCGGTGCGGAAGATTTCTCCGGGGACCGCCTGCGAAGTGCCGGCAGGCGGCAGCAAGGTGCCGATGGTGGGAGCCGGGCTGGCAAAGTGCCCGATCAACGAGAGCCGCTGCCCCCAGAGCGTGTTCAGCGTCCAGCCCAGGGAAACCTGGTGCCGCCGGTCCAGCGGAGAGGGCACCTTGTAGAGCTCGGGATTGCGAAAATCGTAGGCCACGCTGCTCTGCGAGAAATTGTCCCCGCCGCTGCTCACAAACTTGGAGAGCGTGTAGGAGAACTGCACGCTGCCGCCGCGGATGAAAAAGTACTCGCGGTCGACGTTCTGCTTCAATCCGACGTGGAATCCGTTGTAGATCGCCTGCCCGATGGGCGACTGGAAGTCGCCCTGCCCCACGAAGGCGTTCACGCCAGGGAATGCCGCGCCAAAGTTGCGGGGATCGGTGGGCGGATTGGTGGAAGCAACCTGCACGCCCACTGCCGCCGGCATCCCTTTCAGGAAGGCGACGCCCGAGTCCAGGCCGTTCACCGCAAAGTCATTGATGTTCGGCGTCGTGACCGTTGAGATGTAACAATCCACCGCGTTTTGCACGATGGCGCCAGGGGCCAGCGGCTGGGTCAGGCATCCCGGAGCTTTCTGCAGGATCGTGTTGGTGATCGCGTTCAGCGCGGCCGTGGGAATTCCGGCCGCGTTCTCGTACAGGTAACGCGAGTCCCCCACATGGTTCTGGTCGACAATCATTCCGAAACGCTGGCTCACGTTGCGCACGTAATCCATGGTGAAAACGCCGCCCCCCCAGAGGTCACGCTGCAGACCGAGGCTGATCTGGTAGGAGCGCGGGGTGCGGTAGTTGGGATCGAATGCGGCAAGGCCATTGACGGCCTGGCTGAGGGCCAGCGTGTTTCCCACGAAATTCGGGTTGCTGGCGCTCCCGGCCGCCGCCAAAGCCGCCTGGTAAGCCGCCTGCAACGCGGCCACGTCGGCAGCCGCCGTGCCTACCGGAGTGTTGCACACCTGGGTGGCGAGATCGTGCCCGTTGATGGAGTTCACCGCGGTCGGCAGCGCATTGGCATTGGGAAAGAATACGGAGACCGTTCCAGGGGCAGCGCCCGGCGCGCAGGTCAGCACCGTGGTCGCCGCATACAGTCCCTGGTTCAGCCGCGCCGAGCGGTCCAGTTGCATGTTGCTGAACAGGGAGGTGTCATAGAACACGCCCGCGCCGCCGCGAATGACCGTGCGGCCATTGCGGAAGGGGTCCCAGGCAAATCCCAGCTGCGGGGCGAAGTCGTAGTTGGGCTGACGAACGGCCTGTCCCAGACGCACGCCCGCCAGATTGGAGAACTGGTCCAGCAGGCTGGCTCCCGTGCACGGCAGGGCGTTGCTGGGAACGCCGGGGTTGACGGCCGAGCACGGAATCCGCGCCAGGTCGCTGTCCACGCGGTCGGTGTCGCGCACGTAGTGCACCCCGTAGGTAATGGTGAGGTTCGGGTAGAACTTCCAGGAATCCCCCAGGTAACCCTGCAGACGATTGTCGATCTGCCCGCCATGAGCAAATCCGAAACCGGATTTCTCCGTCGTGTAGCGCTGTCCATTGCTCAGGGAGGCGAACAGCAACGGATAGTCGAGCGGGTTGGTGTCGGCCCCGCCCGCCCAGGCCGTGGTCAGCTGCGGTGCCACCCCATACGGACTGCTATAGCCGCCGATGCTGATGCGGTTAACGCTGGCGCCGAAACGAAAATTGTGGTCCCCGGTGTGGCGTGTGCCGTCGTAACGGAATTCGAGGTTCTGCTGAAAATTCTCCTGCGGCGCGAAGCGGCTTGGCCCGAACTGCACCTGGCCCCCCGCCAGGTCGCTGAACTGCACGCTGGCGGGAAGTCCGAAGATCCCCGAGGCGCCCAGCAAACCGGAGGCATCCTGCAGCGAATTGTGATAGCGCAGGAAGCCGAAGCGGAGACTGTGGGTGTAGATGCCGCGCGTCCAGTCCAGTCCCACCGCGTGGGAGGGCGCATTGTCCCGGTTCTGAAACAGCGAGTACGCATTGCCGGCATCATCGACGGACCTGTTCCAGTTGTAGGCGAAACGGTAAAAGCCGCGGGCGTTGCCGGAAACCTGCCAGTCTAGTTTTCCGACTGCCGACGTGTCACGGAACGGCGAGGAATAGGAACCGGTCAGCGCCTGGAACGGAGCCGGGATGACCACCGCCCGATGCACGTCCTGCGTCACATGTTCCCCGCTCAAAAAGAAAAAGGCCTTGTCCTGCATGAGCGTGCCGCCTGCGCGGCCGCCGAAGTCGGTGCGCTGGTTCTTCAGGTCCTGCCCGCCGGCAGCCCGGGCGAAGCCGATGGCTTTATCGCGGAACAGGCCGAAGACGTCGCCGTGCAGTCCGGTCCCGCCCGACCCGGAGTTCATGCGCACTCCACCGGCCGAACTGGCACCGGTCACAACGCTCATCAAGGCGCGATCAATGGTCATCTCCTGTACCGCCCCGGCTGCGAAATGCTGCGTAATTCCGCCCTTGGTCTCGTCCCTGATTTCAATCCCATCCAGGGTATAGAGCGAATCCAGGCCGCTGGCCTTGTCTATGGAAAGCGCCAGGTTCCCGGTCTTGGTCGGGTCCAGCACGCGGCCATCCTGCACGAGAATGCCCGGCTCCAGTTGCGCTGCGTTCAGCGGGTCTTGTCCATTTAAAGGCAAGCGCCCGATGGAGGCCGGGTCAACCTTGGCGCGCAGAGTTGGCGTTCCGGGATCGATGTGCACCAGCTTGCGGTCGCCGTTGGAAGTCTGCCCGTTCCATACATTGACGAAGAAACGATTGCTGCGCAGATTCCGGGCCTCGACCAGGATGGTGTAGCTGCCCGCGTTGAGAGGTCCGGTGGCGTACTTGCCATCTTTGTCGGTGGTCAGCGACAGCGGCACCTCGGCCGTGATCGAGTTCACGAAGACGGTGGCCCCGGAAACGGGAGCCCCCGACTCATCGATGATGGTCCCCTCAATCGAACCTTTGGGGAGTTCCTCCTGAGCAAAAGCGGGGGGTACAGCCTGCCAGAGAACAAAAAAGCAAAGAAGACCGAAACCGATCAGGGCCGGCACAGGGTTCCCTCCGGCGGCCGAAGCACGCAATTTCGACAAACGCTTTTCTCCTTCCCATTCCTCGCGCGCGGGTATGCCCACATGGAATCGCTTCCCGCAGGAATGGTTGCTTTCGGTTTACAGAGTCGAATTGGCTATCTTACTAGAAGGCAGGGATACGCGGCACAGGAGAGGATTCGACACGCGGGTCCGAGGCGCCGGGGCCCGCCCTCGGCAGAGAGCAGAAAAAAAGGCGGCCAATCGCTGGCCGCCTCTTCCCTTCCTGGCGATCGCCACTAGAACTTTCCTTCGAATTCCAGTTGCAGGACCCGTCCCGACACAGCCGATCCCTGGAAGTTTCCATAAGGGCTGCTGGCCGGAGTGACGGTGCTTTGAATGTGTCCGAAGGCAAACCCGTCGGAGAGACTGTTGTCGGGATGTGCCTGCGTGAACGTCGGCGTCCGCCTGCAACTCGCGCTGCGGAAAGCAATCCGCCGGCCACCCAAAACAGCCGCGCGCACAACGGGCAAAGACGGTTGCAGAGGCAATGACGCGACGGCAAGAGCAACACGCCCGGGCCCTGTACGCCGTGCCTATGCGCGGTGATTAGAAGTCAGGCTTCGCGCTGTAGTAGCCGGTGCGGTGGCGCACCCGGTCCCCTGCGCTGGCCGGGGGCCCGCTGACCGTCACCTGGATGCGGCGGAACTCCGAGTTCGATACCCGTTGCGAAGGGTAATAGGCGAGCAGGTACTGCGCGCGGAGTTCGTCGCTGATCTGCTTGAACGCGCTGTCCAGTTGTGCCAGGGATGACGCGTAGTAGTACTTCCCTCCGGTATCTTCGGAAAGCTGAATCAGCGCGTGCTCTCCCCCGGTGTCGCGTCCGGCGCTGGCCTCGACGGGAACGACAATCAGGCTGTAGACGATGGCCTCGGCTTGCTGGGCGGCGCGCACAGCATCGCGGTAGTCCACTTTGCTGACCGTGTCGCCGCCATCGGTGATGACCACCAGCACCTTTCTGCCGCGCCGTTTCTCCAGGGCGCGCGCGCCCAGGTAGAGAGCGTCATACAAGGCGGTCGCCGAACCGACACGGATGCGGTCGATGCCCCGGTCAATCGTTTTCACATCGGCGGTGAAGGGGACCAGCTCATCCACGATCTCGTTGAACTGGTACAGCGAGAGGGCGTCGACCGGCCTCAGGATGGTGTGGGTGAAGCGTCGCGCCGAGGCCAGTTCGAGCGGCAGGTCCTTCTTCGTGCTGAGGCTGGTATCGACGGCCAGGACAATCGACAGCGGCAAGGCCGATTCCCTGTCGAAGACAGCGATCTTCTGCTCGACCCCGTCTTCGGCCAGAGTGAAGTTCTCCTTCGTGAGATTGCCGACCGGCGCGCCCCGGGCATCCGTAACCGTCACGAATACGTTGACCAGGTTCACGCCCACTTTGAGAGTGGTCGAGGGCTCGTCTTGCGCGCAGCAGGCCGCGGCGCAAGCCAGGAGCAGGACCATGCGGGCGGCGGCGAAGGTCGGCGTCATCCGTCGCTTCACTTAGATGCAGCCTGGCCGGTGGGGCTGCCCTGCGCCCGCGGAATCTCGTCGGGGAACGGCTCCCCCTCCGCCCACACCGCGCCGTCGACGAAGTATTCCTTCTTCCAGATGGGCACCGAACGCTTCAGCGTATCGATCAGCCAGCGGCTGGCTTCGTAGGCAGCGGCCCGGTGGGCCGACGCCACCACGATGAGCACGCTGATCTCCCCGATTTCCAAACGACCCAGCCGGTGCACGATGGCCACCTCGCGCACCGGGAACTGCCGCAGCGCCTGCTCGGCCAGCTCCTCCATCTGCTTCAGGGCCATGCCTTCATACGCTTCGTAGTCCAGATAGAGCGTCTGGCGCCCGCGCGTGTGGTTACGCACAATTCCCTCAAACGCGATGGCGGCGCCGTCTTCCGGACGCTTGATGCGCTCCAGCAGGCCGCGCGTGTCAATCGGCTCCCGCACGATGGCAGCGCGGCTCATGGCCTGGATCCTCCACTGACCGGGGGAAGCAGCGCGATCTCGTCGTTCGCGCCAAGCACCGTGCCCGGCCCGGCATAGTGCTGGTTCACCGAAAGCGCGACCGCGGGAAGCAGCTTGCGCAGCCCGGGCACGCGCTGCTGGTAGTGCTCGAGCACGTCGGCGACCGTGGCGGGCTCGCGCAACTCAACCGATTCGCTGGCCCGCCCCACCACGTCTTTCAGCACGCCGAAAAATAAGACCTGCACGCGCATTCGCCTCCAGTGTAGCGCGGGCCTGCCCTCCGGCAAACCTGAAGACAAACGGAAGCCGCCAGCCCCGCATCAGCGCTGGCGGCCGTTCTCTGAAGGCGAATGGCAGTCCGAAACGGAAGACAGCTTCAGGCGGGTTCGCCGCTGAGAACCTTCTCCCGTTCTTCGGCGTCCTGCTTCTCTTCGCGGGCGTTGGAAGGCAGCGCAATCTCCAACACCTCCTCGATGGTCTTGACATAGTGCACGCTGAGGTTCTCCAGTTGCTCCGGCGTCAGGTCTTCCTGCACGTTGGTTTTGTTTTCCGCCGGCAGGATGACGTCGCGCACTCCCGCCCGCTTCGCGGCCAGCACCTTCTCCTTGATTCCTCCCACGGGCAGCACATTGCCGCTGAGCGTGATCTCGCCGGTCATGGCCAGATACGGCCGCACGCGGCGATCGGTCAGCAGCGACACCAGGGTCGTGGCCATGGTCACGCCCGCCGAAGGCCCATCCTTGGGAATCGCGCCGGCCGGAACGTGCATGTGAATGTCGTGGTCCGCAAAGAACGCTTCGTTGATCCCCAGCCGGCTGGCGTTGGAGCGCACCCAGGTCAACGCCGCCTGCATGGACTCCTGCATCACCTGGCCGATCTGCCCGGTCATGGTGAAGCCGCCCTTGCCTTTCATGGTATTGGCTTCCACGAACAGCACGTCTCCGCCCGTCGGCGTCCAGGCCAGGCCGACGGCAACGCCGGCCCGCTTGGTGCGCTCCGCGATTTCGCCCTCGGTCCGGACTTTGATGCCTCCCAGGAACTCCTGCACGATCTCGGGCGTCACCACCAGTTTGTCCGCTTTGCCCTCGGCCAGGCGCCGCGCCTGCTTGCGGCAGATGGTGCCGATCGTGCGCTCCAGGTTCCGCACGCCCGCTTCCCGGGTGTAATGCCGGATGATATGGCGCACCGAATCTTCGGGAAATTCGATCTGCTCCGCCGTGATCCCGTTCTCCTCTTCCTGGCGCGGAATCAGGTACTGGAACGCGATGTGGACTTTCTCTTCCTCGGTGTAGCCCTGCAGTTCGATGATCTCCATGCGATCGCGCAACGGCTCCGCAATGGGATCCAGCATATTCGCGGTCGTGATGAACAGCACCTTCGACAGGTCGAAGGGAACATCCAGGTAATTGTCCCGGAAAGTCGAGTTCTGCTCCGGGTCCAGCGCTTCCAGCAGCGCCGATCCCGGGTCGCCGCGGAAATCGCGGCCTACCTTGTCGATTTCGTCGAGCATGAACACCGGATCGCGGGTTTCGGCCCGGCGTATGCCCTGGATGATCTGCCCAGGCAGCGCGCCGATATAGGTACGACGATGGCCGCGGATTTCAGCTTCGTCGTGCACGCCGCCCAGCGAGATGCGGACGAACTTGCGTCCCAGGGCCCGCGCGATCGATTTGCCCAGCGAAGTCTTCCCTACGCCCGGAGGCCCCACGAAGCACAGGATCGGGCCCTTCATGTTGGGCTTGAGCCGGCGAACCGAAAGGTAATCCAGAATGCGGTCCTTGACCTTCTTCAAGTCATAGTGATCCGCATCGAGGATCTCCTTGGCCTTGGGAATGTCGACCTCCCCGCCGGACGTCTTGACCCAGGGCAGCACCGCCAGCCACTCGATGTAATTACGGGTAACCCCATAATCGGCGGCCATCGGCGACATGCGCGACAGGCGCCCCAGCTCTTTCAAGGCCTCCTTCTTGACCTCGTCGGGCATCCCGGCAGCTTCGATCTTCTGGCGCAGTTCGTCGACGTCGCGCTGGCCTTCGTCCTGCTCGCCCAGTTCCTTCTGGATGGCCTTCATCTGCTCGCGCAGGTAGTACTCGCGCTGGGTTTGCTGGACCTTGTCCTGCACCTCGTTCTGGATCTTGTTCCGCAGCTGCTGGACCTCGAGTTCCTTGGCCAGATGCTGGTTGATCCGCTCCAGCCGCACGTTCACGTCGGTCGTCTCCAGCGTTTCCTGCTTGTCGGAGGTCGACAGCGAGGGCAGCGAGGAGGCGATGAAGTCCACCAGCCGCCCGGGTTCCTCGATGTTCATGGCCACTGTCGATAGCTCATCAGAGAGCGTGGGCGAGCCGGCGACGATCTGCTGGAAAAGGGTCAGCACGTTGCGTTGCAGCGCCTCGATCTCGGCCGTCTTCGGAGGCACAATTTCGGGAATCGAGGAAAACGTCGCCCGCATGAACGGCGTCAGCTGGCTGAATTCTCCCAGCTTCACCCGCTCCAGACCCTCCGCAAACACAAACAAACTCTGGTTCGGCATCTTTACGACTTTATGCACGACCGCCAGCGTCCCCACTCCATACAGGTCGGTGGGTTGGGGAGAGTCCACGCGCGCCTCGCGCTGCGCCACCACCACAATCGTTTTGTCCTCGCCCAGAGAATTGATCAGTTGCACTGAACTCTCACGTCCCACCGTGAGAGGCAGTACCGCATGGGGAAACAGGACCGTGTCTCGCACCGGCAGAACTGGCAGTGACCGTTCTTCCCGTTCCTCATTCGCTTTCGGAGAGCGTTGTGTCATGTTTCTCCTTGAGTGTCTTTCGCTCAACTTTGGATGATCCCCGAGCTGGAAAAGATGCAGGCCGCGCGGAATTGTCCCGCGTAGGACGTTGGATTTTAAACCCCTTCCCAGGGTTCGTGCACACAACCATAGTACCCGAGACTGACCATGGCAAACGACACCGCAACGGAGCGGGATTCTACCGCGCCGCCGGATATACGCCCAGTACTTTTACAAGGTCGGCTACCTCTCCCAGGTGCCGCAGGGCATTGCGGGCGGCCTCATCGTCTCCCCGCAGGATATCGACGAAAAACACGTACTCCCAGGGCCGTCCGCGCACCGGGCGCGACTCGATCTTGCTGAGGCTGATCTCGCGCAGGGCAAATACGCTGAGAGCCTTGAACAGGGCGCCTGGAAGGTTCTTGACGCTAAAGGCCAGCGAGGTCTTGTTCGCTCCCGGACGGATGGTTCGTCCTCTGCGAATGTAAAAGAAGCGCGTGAAGTTCTGCTTGTTATCTTCAATGCCCGCTTTGAGGATCTTGCCCCGATAGACACGGGCCGCCTCCTGGCTGGCAATCCCAGCCGCATCGCGCAGATTCTCGCCGACCACGTGCTTGACGCTGCCCGCGGTGTCATAGAACGCGACCGCTTCGATCTTCGGATTCCTCTGAAAAAAGTCCCGGCACTGCTCCAGGGCTACCGGATGCGAGAACACCCGCCGGATGTCCTTCCACGACACTCCGGGAGCGCTGATCAGGTTGTGGACGATCCGGAGGCGAAACTCGGCCTGGATGAACACGTCCCGACTCAGCAGCAGGTCAAAGTGTTCGGCCACCGACCCGGCCAGCGAGTTTTCGATGGGAATCACGGCACCGGCCACCGAGCCTTTCTCCACCCGGTCGAAGACTTCGGCCGAACGCGGGCACGGCACCGGCGTGCAGCGCGGAACCATGCGCAGCGCGGCTTCATGGCTGAAGGCGCCCAGTTCTCCCTGGATTGCGATTTTCATGGCCAGTCGGCACCAACCACGGAGGCATGAAGTTATTCCCTCGACCCGGCAAAGAGCAAATCCTTTTTTAGGACGAAGGCGTCTACGCCCGTCGCGTAATAGCGGGGCACGGCTTTCACCAGAAAATAGTCATGCCGCTTATAGAACGACAAGGCCGCGGTGTTATCCACCGCGGTCTCCAGGAACACCCACGCGCATCCCCGCTCTCGGAGCCGATGTTCCGCGGCCCTCAGCAGGCGAGATCCCAGCCCGGACCTCCGCGCCGGTTTCACAACGTCAATGGTGATCACGTGGCCGGCCTGCCGGGGACCCTGCTCCGCCACGATAAAGCCCACGGTCTTGGCCGCCTCGGCCCGGATTCCCCGGCTGTTCTCGCAGTTGGCGGAGATCACCTGTTCGGCAACCAGAGTAAAGGACTTGGGTCGGCGGATGAAGGCCAGCAAGTCGACCTGCGAATACGAGATTCCGGGAGGAAAACACTTCTGATCGATCTCCCACAGGGTGAGAAAATCGTCCTGCCGGAAGTCCCGGATGCGCGTTTCCCTATTCACGCCACCTTGCCCCGCAAGGGCGTTTGGGCCCGGCGGGCACGGGCTTGCAGCCGCGCCCGGCCTGTTCGCGTTTCCGTGTTCGCCTGCCCAACGGAGTTGGATTTCGCGGCCGTCCCACCACGCCGGCATTTGAAAATTTCTTGCATCATTCCTCTTGCTCTGGCTCATCAATCGGACGTACCATCTCTAGTAACGAGGCTGGTGTGGGGCGCCTTCTCCTGATCGACGTCGCGGGTGCCATTGTTTCCATTGGAATATGGTACCTGGCATTTGCGCGCTATAACCGCCGCAAAGGGGCGGCCGCACTGCGCTGGGTGCAGGTGGCCTGCCGTGGCCGGGGTAAAGTTGTCGACAGCCGTTGGTCGGGCAGTTCGCGCTTGCAGGCCCGTTTTCAGTTCCCTTCTCGCTGGTTCGAAAACGCCCGCCTCACCTTGAATTTGCGTCCCCGCCCGTTGCCCGTCCAGTGGCTCATGAGCTTCTGGCGAAACCAGAAGGAAACGCTCACCTTCGAAGCCGATCTGGACTGCCCACCGGCCTTCCATCTGGACGTGATGCACCACCGCTGGTCCGGACACAGCAACCGCAAGCGTTCGCGCTCTACGGCTTGGGAGTTTACGCGGCCAGGACCGATCGTGCTGACCACGCGCGCTGACTGGACCCAGGAAATGAGCCCCATCGTCAATGCCTTGATCGCTTCGCGCGAGCAGAATTTCCTGAAAGTGCGCTTCCGGCCGGATTCCCCGAATTTCTCGGCGACCATCGATCTGGCCGCGCTCAACGATCCCGAATCGGCAGCCGGGTTCTTCTCGGTGCTGCGCGAACTGGCAGCCGGCGCTTCTGCCCGTCAGCTCTAGCTTTGGCCTGCTCCCTCCCCAAGACCCCATGAAACCCGCGCTACCCTCGCTGATTTCGTGCAGGATGCGGCAACGGCCCGACCCCGACCTGCGCCCGATCCCCCTCCTGCGACGCTGCTTGCTCATCCGCGAGGCGCCGGCCAGGCGCGCAGGGGATCCGGCCGCGCGGAACAAGACAACGGAATTCTTCGACGTCTAGGGATGTAACTGGGCGCCGGAGGGCATGCGCCCGGCCCGGCTCAGGGCTTTGCAGGCGCCGGGGTGACCACCCGAATATTTTCCAGCCAGTAGTGCTTGCCGTCGGGCGCGAAAACGACGTCGGCCGAGATGACGTCGCCCACCTGCAGATTGGCCGGGATGCCCGACCCGCGCACCTCGTACTGCATGGTCATGGCCGGCATGAAGCCGGGAATGTCGTCGCCCTTGACCACAATCGCTTTCTCCTCAAGCTTCTTTTTGGTGACTTCCCCGTGAAGGACGACATGCGGGGCCGAGGAGCGGCAGCCCGTGGCAGCGGCGACAGCGACGAGGGTCAGGACCGTGGCGAGCACGACGAGTGCAGACGAAGATCGGGGCATGTGGGCTCTGTGGAACAGGCAATGCCTGCGGAAGGACGACCAGACGAACTTCTCCTCAAGGGTCCGGTCAAGTGGCAATTGCGGCATCCATCGGGGGCCTGGGAGCGCCAAACCCCCGAATCCAGGCATGCCACACCTTACCTGCTTACACCTCGGTGGAGGAGCGGACTGCCGACGCAGGGTGTGAGAGCAGATCAGTCCGCGGCGACAGCATCCGGAACCAGCGCCAGCGCAGCCTTGGCGCAGTCCACGTCATTTTGAACGGTGCCGCCGCTCACGCCGATCGCGCCCACCACCTCGCCGTCAATCTTGATGGGGAAGCCGCCGCCATAGGCCGCGACCCGCGCCAACGTTGGAATCCCGGCCAGCAGTGACGGGTCGCCCTGGATGAAATTGAAGAAATCCTGGGTCGGGAAACCGAACAGGGCGGTGTAGGCCTTGTTCTGCGCGATTTCAATGGAAAGGATCGGCGCACCGTCCATGCGGGCAAAAGCTTTCAGGTTGCCGCCATCATCGAGGATGGCCACGTTCTGCGCCACCCCGATCTTCTTGGCTTTCGCCACCGCTTCGTCCACCATCTTCTGCGCCAGTTCTGAAGAGATGCTGTGTTTCTTGATTACGTTCGCCATGTCCATCCTCCAAATTAGTATCGATTGCTGCGGGAACTCTCTCACACTTACGGGCTACAGGTTCTGCTTGCGGCACTCCTCAGCGATGTATTCGGCCTGGCGGATTGCCAGCGTCACGATCGTCAAAGTCGGGTTTTCGGCGGCGCCCGTGGTGAACTGGCTGCCGTCGGATATGAACAGGTTCTTCACATCGTGCGTCTGCCCATGCTTGTTGCACACCCCGTCGGCCGGCTTCGCGCTCATGCGGCAGGTCCCCAGGTTGTGCGTCGACGGATAGGGCGGCACCACGTAGGTCTTCGTGGCCCCCACCGCTTCGTAGACCTCCCTGCCTTTCTTGTACGCGTACTCCCGCATCGCTGTGTCGTTTGCATGATCGTCGTAGTGCACGTTCGGGATGGGTAGGCCGTACTGGTCCTTTTCCGTCGGGTGCAGGGTCACGCGGTTGGACTCCTGCGGCATGTCCTCGCCAATCAGCCACATGCCCGCCATGTTGGTGTACTGCTCCATCGCCCAGGCGAAATCCTTGCCCCACGCCCCCGGACTCAAAAATGCCGCCAGGAACGGCAGGTGCAGCGAGATGGTCTCCATCTCGAAGCCGCCCACGAATCCGCGCGATGGATCCAGCCGGGCTTCATCCTGAATGATGCCCGCCATCACCGTGCCCCGGTCCATATGGACCGGTTCCTTGAAGGTCGCATAGACCGACCCGGTCATGTGCCGCATGTAGTTCTTTCCCACCTGGCCGGAGGAGTTGGCCAACCCGTCGGGAAACTTGTTGGTGTGCGAGTTGAGCAGCAGCCGGGGCGTCTCGATGGAGTTGCCTGCGACGCATACCACGCGAGCTTTTTGCACGACATGCTTGCCGTCCTTGTCGGCGTAGAGCACGCCCGTCACCTTGCCGCTGTCGTCGGACTGGATCTGCAGCACCTGCGACTGCGGGCGCAAATCCAGTTTGCCGGTCTTTTCGGCCTTGGGAATTTCCGTGTACAGGGTGGACCACTTCGCGCCCGACCGGCAGCCCTGGAAGCAGAATCCCAGCTGCCAGCACGACATCCGGCTGTCCCGCGGGCGGCTGTTGATGGCCATGCGCCCGGTGTGCACCGTCTTGTATCCGATCTTGGTGGCCCCGTTGTACATCACCTTGAAGTTGTTGTTGCCCGGCAGTCCGGGAATGTCGTTAGTCCGAGTCACGCCCATCTTGTTCTCGGCCTTCGCATAGTAGGGCTCAAGATCAGCCATCGTGATGGGCCAGTCCAGAAGGTTCGCGCCCTTGATGCCGGAGTATTCGGTGGCTACCCGAAACTCATGCGGCTGAAAACGCAGCGAGGCCCCCGCCCAGTGCACGGTGGTGCCGCCGACGGTCTTGCAGATCCACGCCGGAAGGTTCGGGAAGTCTTTGGCCACGCGCCAGCTGCCCGAGGTCGTGCGCTTGTCGAGCCAGGAAAGCTGCTTAAAGGCTCCCCACTCGTCGTTCATCATGGTTCCGAAATTCTGGCGCGAGCCCGCTTCCAGCAAGACCACCTTCATTCCCGCCTGACACAACTCGTTGGCCAGCGTCCCGCCACCCGCACCCGAGCCAATCACCACGATCACAGAGCTGTCATTCAGTTCAAACTGGGGCACGATGAGGCCTCCTCTCCCAAGGAATTGACCGCGCTACTTGGCGCTCGGCGCGCCGGCCGGCTTCGGACTGGCCGACTCCGGAGGGTCGGGCAGCCACTTCAGGTCGTCGAACCCATGCTTGAGATATCCGCCCATCTCATAGGCTGAGCCGTGATATCCGAATTCCTTCCAGACCTCTGGATTGTTGTACAGGGAGACGATCTCGGTGCCGCGGACCTTCTGAAAGAACGCCGACGTCTCCATCGCCTTCAGGGCGGCAAGCTGGTCCTCGGCCGGCAGGTCGACGAACTTCTTGCTGCCCTGGTCCAGCGACGCCACGCCATCGCGCAGCAACTTCGCGGTGTCGGGCGTGGACTTGGCTTCGCCATCGAGGTCGGTCACCACCTTGGCGTACAGGGCATCGGACAGCTTGTCGTGCGGATAAAGCTGGCGGGCCATCTTCAGCAGCGTCTGCCCCTCGTGCGGGCTCAGCGTGGTCAGGCCCGCGGTCCAGTCCGCGGCCGGCAGGGCCGCCGCCGCGGGAGCGATCTCCGCTACCAAGCCCGTCGTTAGAGCTGCTGCGCCCGCTGCTGCGATGGCGCCCTTCTGCAGAAATTCCCGACGTTTCATCGTGTGCTCCCCTTCCCTCAGCAAGACTCGACGGTTGCTCCGAGTCCGGTTACGGAACCAGCACGGCCCGGCCCCTCACCTTGCCGTGGTGCAGGTCCTGCAGGGCCTTGTTGGCATCGGCCAGCGGATACGTCTGCGTGGCCAGGTGGACCTTGCCGCGGTCGGCAAGCGCCATCAGTTCCACCAGTTCCGCATAGTTGCCCACCAGGTTGCCCACGATCGTGCGCTCGGTGGTAATCATGTCCATGGCCGAGATCTTGATGTCGCCGCCGTAGCCCACCACGTAGTAATAGCCGGCGTTACGGGTCATGGCGAGGCCTTTCTCGATCGACCCGCCTTCGCCTACGAAGTCGATGACCGCCTCGGCGCCGTACCCCTTGGTAATTTCCTTCACGCGCTCCACTTCGTTGCCGTCGGCTTTGACGGTGAAGTCGGCGCCCACTTCTTTAGCCAGCTTGAGCGCGGCGTCAGAGCGGTCGACCACAATGATCTTGGCGGCGCTCATCGCGGCCAGCACCTGGATTCCGATGTGGCCCAGTCCGCCCGCCCCAATAATCACCGCATATTGTCCCGGCAGCAGGTGGCGCGAGGCCTTCTTGGCGGCGCGATAGGCGGTCAAGCCGGCGTCGGCGTAGGGAGCCACGTCCTTGGGGGCCAGCGTTTGCGGCAACTTGACCAGCGCGCGCTGCGAGGTCTTCAGCAGCTCCGCGTAGCCGCCGTTGGCGTTGATGCCCGGGAAGATGCTGCCTTCCGAGTGCATGTCTTCACCCCGGCGCGCCGACAGGTCGTGATCATGCGTGATCAGCGGGTGGCAGATCACCGCGTCGCCTTTCTTGAAGCCCTCCACGCCCTTGCCGACTTCTTCCACCCAGCCCGCATTCTCGTGGCCCATGATGTAGGGCAGCGTCACCTGCACTTTAGGACGCCACAGCCCTTCCACGATGTGCAAATCGGTGCGGCACACGCCGGCGCCGCCGATTTTGACGATCACGTCGCTGGTCTTTTCAATCTTCGGGTTGGGCACCTCTTCGAACTGCACCAGCGAGGGATTCGCGATCTTTTCGTCGTATTGATGCAACACTGCTGCCTTCATGGCTTCACTCCCGAAGTATTTGTCACCACACTGAAATCTTTGTAATGAAACGTGAACAGTTCCGGTTTGGCGTCAGGCGGCTCTCCCGGCAAATGCATTTTCAAGGTGTAGGTCGCCGGGAAGTCGATCTTGGGGCCGACGTTCGCCTCCAGGGTCTGCCCGTCGGCGCCCACTTTCATCGGGATGGCTTTCGCGTCCTCCGCGTCTCCCACCTGGACCGAGGCGCGGGTCTCCTTCACACTGTCGGGATCCAGAGGAATTGTGTATGCGTCGTACAGGTACAACCGGAACGTCTCCGGCTTGACCAGGACTCCTTCGAGGTGGTGGATGTTGTCTTCGGCCATGAAGAACACTCCCCCGTGCTGCGGGTTGTGATTCTGATGGGGCATGCCCATGGCCACGTCGGTGGAGGGCGGCAGAAAGTAGTAGCGCACCCCAATCACGACCACGGCAACGGCTGCGCAGAACAACAGTCCAATCAGGAACCAGCGAGACCGCTCCACCGCGGGCGCGGCCGGGTCCTCCGTAAGTCGAACACTGATATTCAGGCCGGTCCGCGGCAAAGAAACTTCTCCCTGTGATCCGTAACTCCGTAATTGGGGCGGTCCCTTTCAGGACCGCCCCTGACACGCGGAAGGAGGTTAACTCTCAGATCAGAATACGCGGCAAATGCACGTCGCAGATCGTTCGCTATGGCATGTACTTGGCCGTGTAGCCTGTCGGGACGACGTTCGAGTTGAGCAACACCAACTGCTCGCCACCGCCCTCCTTGCTGAAGCGCAGCAAGCCAGAGGTGAACTGCAGCGGATCGCGCAAGGGGATGATGCGCTCGGTGTTGAAGATATCGCTCGTAATCTTCAGGGTCAGTTCCTTGGTCTCGCCCGGGGCAATCGGCCCGTTCGGGTCTACTCCGAGGTGCCCAACGAAGTCCTTGGGGCCCGCCTTCGCCATTTCCGCTTCCCCGCCGTTCACGAACGCCGCCATGCCGGTATTGTACGCGGTGAGGGTGATCGGAACGGTCGAGACGTTCTTCACACTCACCTTCATCACCAGCGTGCGGGTGGCATCGTCATAGGTGGCGCTGAGCGACTTGGCTTCGGCGAGCGACTCGCCCGAGCCCAGCGGCTTCGGGTTCAGCCACACCGTCTGCTGCGGCAGGCGGATCGGAGCGTCGTTGGTGGCATAGATCCAGCCGGCGATCAGAAACACCAGCGAAATGCCTGCCAGCAGGTTCATCACCTTCCAGTCGGTCGGAGTGATGAGGCCGATGTCGGGAGCATCGTCGTTGACCGGGACCTGCACGGTCACCGCCAGGTTCGTCACCGTGCGGTGCGCCAGCGTCCACCACAGCATCCAGACCACGCCTACCAGGAACAAACCAAAGTTGTACCACCAGATGAACTGCGTGTGGTAGGTGGGCAGGTCCACCGTCGCCCCGCTCAGAGTCGTGATCGGATAGGAGAACGCAGAGGCGTCCCCCGTGACCGTCACCCACTCGCCCGGTCCCAGCAGGCTTCCCACGGTTTCAAAGGCCACGGCCGGGTGCACGTGATAGCGGCCCGGTTCCCTGCCCAGGATCACGAACTTGAATTCATAGACGCCGCCCTTTTCTACAAACACCGAGCCGGGCGTCTCTTCCCCGTTGACCCAGCGGTCCTTCAGCGCAAACACCGGGCCCGGGAACACGGGAGCGAAAAACACCTTGCCCGTAAAATCCAGGTGCGCGGGCCAAGTCTCCAGGATCCTCACCTTGCCGGTGATGGTCACCGGGTCGCCGACCTTGATCTCGGTGGGCGTGATGGAGACATCAAAGAAAGTACAGGTGGTCGTCTTGAGAAACGGCTTGTCACCAGCCTCGCCGTGCCCGAATGCCAACGGAGCTACTGCTGCGATGCAGACCAGCACAAGTAAAATGCGTCGCATACCGTTCTTCATGGTCCTTCCCCTCCGACTCATCTGGGCCGCCGCCCATCAAGACGCTGACGCGGTCCTCGGTCTTCACCTTGACTACCTTCATTCGAACGCCATTGCCGTTGATCGGGCGGTCCTTCGGACGCCCGCCACCGCCCCGCCGGTCGTCCCCGCGGTCGCGGTCGCGGCCCTCATCTTCCGGCCGCCGCGGCCACAGCATCACTACCCAGTACGAAATCACTGCCAAAGTCCCGGACACCACCAACGGAGGTCCCAGTTCGGCAGGGCCCGCCATGTCCCCGTGGGCATAGGCGGGGCCCGCCAGCATCAGTAAAGTCGCGACCAGCCACAGGATGCGGACGGCCGCGTGCCATCGTGAAGCAGACAACCTGCGGTCTCTTTTCACAGCCCCTGCCTTGCGAACCAGCGCTGTGGTTCTAGTAGGTCTTGATGTACCGCGCAATCGGCCACACCGACAGGTACCGCCCGATGAACTGGCCGATCCAGTACCCCAGCGTCGTCAGGCTGCATCCGAAGGCGAGTGCGACGTATTGCGTTTCACCCAGGAAGCTGCGTAGGGTGCCCCGTTCGATATGTCGCAAATACTCCGGAGTCTGCGACCGCGCCCACGTGATTCCCTGTACGTCCGCCAGGGTCAGCGTGTGCCCCATGTAGTGCACCGGCTGCAGGAACGGCGCCAGCGGGATGTAGTTGAACGCCCATACCGTGATCGTCCAGATCGCGCCCCCGATCAGCGACGTCAACACGAAGCTTCTCGACTTCGCCAGGAACCAGTCCAGGAAAATCGCCGACCCCACGCACGACATGGGGTAGATGAAGTTCATGGGATAGTGTTCCGCCACCCCCCACTGCAGATAACGGCCCATCCAGCTCACCAGGAACAGACAGGTCGCCGTGTAGGTTGCTCCCGTCGGGAAGCGCCACGCTACCCACTGAATCCACTGCAGTGCCGAGGGGATGATGATGGTGGCAAACGGAGTGAGCACCGGCCACCACTGCTGGTCCTTCCAGTCGGTCCAGAAGTCCCAGTCGCCTGCAAACAGGAGCTTGGTGATGTCGGCGGCCCCGGCCACCACGAAAATGGCCGTGACCCAGAACACCAGGTCCCATTTGTAGTCGATCCACTTGTACTTTTTCTGCAGCAGCTCTTTGAGCCGTAAGCGGTCGGCGGCTGTGAGCGTCGCAGTAGCCATACGTTAGCCCTTCCTTTCCAGAGATTCGCGCTCAACTTTCGACAGCCTTACCTGAGTTGCCTTTCCAAAGCGGACCGGCGGGCCGCCCTTTATGCGGCCACGCGGGTTCCCGCTTCTTCTTTCGCATGTATGGCGAACAGGCGAAGGATCGTCTCGCCCCACACGGCGAACATGCCGCCCGCCAGCCAGCCGTAGGTCACAAACGGCCAGTGGAACGGGGCTGAGAAGAACTCTTCGGAGATCCACAGGCTGTGTCCCCACTCGTTGAAGGCCACCTGCACGCACTCCAGCACCGCCGCGCTGATCAGCAGGAAGAACGACCAGGGGAAGCCTTTGTCTGCGCCGTACACTTCCGGGATCCAGAAGCGCCCGTAGATGTAGGCGCCGGTCGCCAGGACCACCGAGAGCGGGAAGAAGAAGTAGAACATCGGGATGTGAATGGGAGTGAGAGCGGTGTCACGGACCAGCGTCTGGTGCCAGGAACCGTCCCAGTTGGGCCAGAAGCTCGCCTCGATGTACACCGACAGGCTGGTGGCGCCAATGATGCTCCACAGGACCGCGATGCGGCGTACTTCCTCGGCGTTCGAGTAGGGCTTCTTGATCACTTCGCGCCCGTTGCGCAGCAGCCAGCCGTACCACACGCCCGTGATGATGCCGATCGCAATCAGCTCTCCCCAGAACAGGGTGCGGTAGTAAATGGTGAAGGCCTGCGACGCCGAGTCGATGCCGGCCGTGAACGCGTACTTGTAATCCCAGAACCAGAGGAAAATGTTCGCTGCCAGGATCAGACCGCAGCTCCAGAACAGCGGTTTCCAGCCGGTCGACCAATCGATGGGACTGCGCCCCTCGGTGGCTTCCGGCCCCTTCACATCGTACCGTACCGGTACCTGCGCTGCTTGAGACATAGTTGCTTTTCTCCTTAAGGACGACGTGCAACGCCCGACTACCGAGCCCGTCAGACCATTGCACTTCGGGTGCCATCTTTGGACGCGGGGCTGACGCCCCGGCCGCCATCAGCTTTCGCCTGCCAGCAAAGAGAGAATTCGAACGTCGCATGAAATACGGAACGATTTAAAACTCGGCCAGATGTGAAGGTTCCGTTGCGTTCAGTTGGGTTGAGCCCGGCGCAGCGTCTGCCTCTGTGCGCGCCAGGGCTGCTGAGATGGGCTCTGGCGGCTGAGGAATCAGGTAGCGCTCGCGAGCTGGGGTGCGTTCAAGTGTTCAGTTTTGGCGAAGGCGAAATGTTCCGTCGTTGAACATTGCCCAATCCTTCGCCCCACCCCCTAGCTGCCCACTTATACACCAATTCGATGAAATCCGACCAAAAATTGAGTGGCATCGGGGTTGCTAACGCCCTTTTGGGTCAAATTCGGCCCGATCCTTGTCTCCTCGTGACAAGTGCGCGATTGCTGGTTGGAGGACCTACATGAAGGTGACCTTCCCTTATCGTTGCGCCGTCCTGCTGCTGTTAACCTCGATGACCCCGCTGGTCCGCGCCCAAGACTCGTCTTCGGCCTCGGCCGCCCAGTCCAGCTCCTCTTCGATGCAAGACCAGATGTCGGAGCTTGCCCGCGAGCTTCGGGCCATCCGTGAGGAAAATCAGGAACTCAAGAGCCGTCTGGCCAAGCTCGAACAGACTCAAACCCCTGCCCCCGCGCCGGCTCCTCCCCCGCCGCCCCCACCCAAACAGGCGGTCGCCGAAAGCGGACCGGCGCCGTGGGAAGGCCTGCTCAAGAACTTCACTCCCTTTGGCGAGGTCGGCATTCGCTATCAAGGGCTGTTTAACCACGATGGCCTCCCCGGGCACGCGGGAGACAATTTCTATAACCGTGCTGAAGGCCTGATGCGATTGGGCCTGCGCGGGCAAGTCGCGCCCAGGCTTTCCTATGTGCTGCGGCTATCGACCGGCGTGAGCACCGAAGGTGGCGATCCCTGGATTGCTTTCGCCGACCCCGGCGACCGGCGCTTCGTCGGCCTCGACCAGTACTATCTGGTCTGGCACGCGTACAAAGGCGAAAGCACGAACAGCTTCTTTTTCGGCGGGAAGCTGGCCAATGTTCCTGCCGCCCTGGGCACCACTGAATTGATCGTGGATAAGGACTTCGGCCTGCACCTGTTCGCCAATCTTTCCAGCTACAAGGTCGCCCCCAAGTCCACCCTCTCGCTGCTGACCTCCATCGGCTTTGTCACCAATGGCGGAGCGATCAACATCGCCCGTTCGCTGCAGCCTCCGGTCAATGGATTCGGGGGAGCGATCAATGACATCAATCAATATGGCGCACCACGAGCCCAGGCCTACGTCGGTCAACTCCGCTTCGACCAGGACGTCTCCGCCTCCACCAAGGTTCACGGCTCGTTCGGCTTTGTGAACGTCTCCCACCCGACCGACGTGCCCGTGTTCCTCGGAGCTACGGGTCTTTTCACCGCGTTCGGAACCGGATTGGATGGCCTGCGCGTCCCCAACATGCCGCAAGGGACGTCCACCAACCTGCCCAGAACGCCCACGTTTGACGCTAACCACTACGCGATCGATTTCACGCAGACGTTCAACGCCGACGGTAGCCGCAACAACCCGCTGGCTTTGAGTCTGTTCTCAAGTGGTGGCGCTTCCGCTTTCCACATTTTGGATACCTTCGGCAGCGTGACCTTGCACGCTGACAGGAAGTATCCGGTCCGTCTGTTCACGGAGTGGTCGGACAACCTGGGAGCTGGCGCCTTTATTTTTGGCCCAGCCAGCGGGAACGACATCACCACCGATGCCGGACTGAAACGCAGGGCCCAGCAGCAACGCATGGGCATCATCAGCGGGTTCGATATCGGGAACGAAGCCGCCGTCCATCAACACTTCTTCAGCTACAAGTTCGTGCTGATCGGCAGCGAGGCCACGCTGACCTACGTGAACAACGACCAGTGGCACACCAACATCCGCGGTCACGATTTCACCTATCAGTACCGCCTGACGCCCAATGTCGTGCCATTCTTCACGCTGGTGGCGGCCCAGAATTACGACGCCCGGCTCGTGGGTTTCAGCTCCCTGGCGCGCTTCCCCACCCAAAACCTGACCCCCGGCATGGATCCGTGGATGTTCCGGCCACGCTTCGGCGTGCTGGTGTCCTTCTAAGGACAAGACCCGACAGCCCGTTGCTTGCTGCCTCACGGGGCGAGAGACGATCTCGCCCCGTTTCTTTGCCTGTCGACGGCCGGGCTGGCTTGCCGGACAGACTCCGGGCAGCCGTAGGGACAATCCGTTCCATCTTGCTCAATTCATGGAGCAATCGCCTGCCGAACCGACTCAATTTGGGACGCCGGGACAGCTCCGAACCTGCTTTTTCTTGTTTGTGTTTGAAAAGGATTCACAGTGCTTTTATAATCCCCGCCTGCCATCCGCTCAGGTGAGGAGGCACATGACCCCGTCGTCATCCAGCCATCCCGTTTGGACGCCTGCCCCCTGCCAAGCGCTCGCCGAAAGAGCCGCGCTGGCCAAGGTTTCCCCCGATTCTGTGCGCGCCGAGATCCGTCAATCGTGGCAGCGTTGCGTCGATAGCGGCCTCGATCCGGCCCACAAACGCGACTACTCCCAGTTGGAACGCGGCGATCTGCACCGCCTGCAGGAGCAGAACGGCCGGCTGATGCAATTTGCCGAGCGCGAATTGCGCAAGCTGCAGGCACAGATTCCGGGAAGCAATTACGTCATCGCCTTCGCCAATTCCGACGCCGTGATCCTGAACGCCGTGTTCCACAACTCGGCGCCCGATCCGGCGTCCGAGGTTGCGCCCGGAGTGTGTTGGAAAGAATCGGCCTTCGGCACCAATGCCATCGGGCTGGCAGCAATCGAAAAGCGCCCGGTCACGGTGCACGCCTGGGAACATTTCTTTGCCGATTACAACCATCTCACCTGCACGGCGGCCCCGGTGCTGGCCCCCGATGGCGACGTCGCGGGCATTCTCGACGTTTCCTCGGATTCCAAGTCGCGCCGCCAGCACATGTCGGCGCTGGTGTGCATGTCGGCCCTGCAGATCGAAGCCGAACTGTTCCGCGAGCGCTGCCAGAACCACATCATTCTGCAGTTCCACAACCGCGGCGAATTTGTGGACACGCTGCAGGCCGGGCTGATCGCCGTGACCGACACGGGCGAGATCCTGCATACCAACAGCCGGGCGCGGTTCTTCCTCGAAGACCTGCCGTTGCGCACGGATGGCAGCTTTGAGGAGATCTTCCGTTCTTCCTTCGCCGACTTCATGTCGCGCTGCGGCGACGGCAACGTGCTCACCAACCTCGCCGACCTGAAAGGCAGCTGCTACAGCGTCAAGGTGCACGCTCCCAAGCGCATGCGCCCGAAACGGACCATCGTCGTCGGCGGCACCCCGCGCGTGCCGCTGCTGGGCAACACCGACTTCGTATATGACGATCCGCGGGTGCAACAGGTCCTGACCACAGTGAGTCAGGCCGTTCACCTGGCCGTGCCCATTCTGATTCGCGGCGAGACCGGCACCGGCAAGGAATTGCTGGCCCGCTACGCCCACAGCCAGTGCGCCCGGCCGGGCAAGTTCGTGGCCGTCAACTGCGCCGCCATCCCCGAGGACCTGATTGAATCGGAACTGTTCGGCTACAAGGAAGGCGCGTTCACCGGGGCGCGCGGCGGGGGCTCGCAGGGTTTGGTGATGCAGGCCCAGCATGGCACGCTGTTCCTGGACGAAATCGGCGACATGCCCCTGCGGTTGCAGCCGGCGCTGCTGCGCTTCCTCGATCAGCACACCATCCGCCCCGTGGGCTCGACGGTGGAGCAGCAGGTGGACGTGCAGATCGTGGCCGCCACGCACTGCGACCTGGAGAAGGCGGTGAGCGAGCGCCAGTTCCGGGCCGACTTGTGGCATCGGATCAGCAGCGTGGAAGTGTTCCTGCCCCCGCTGCGCGAGCGCACGGATTTTCGGGAAGTCGTGTTGTTCAACCTGCGGCTGATTGCCCCCCAGGTCTCGATCACCGAAGAGGCGCTGGACCGGCTGCGCACCTACACCTGGCCCGGCAACGCCCGCGAACTGAAGAATGTGCTGACCCGGATCCTGATTTCCTGTCCCGACCAGGTCATTACGGCGGAAGCAGTAAATACCCTGCTGAACCGCTTCGCGCCCCGGCCGGAGCAGCCCTCGTTTCAAATGGCCGCGCCGCCCAGCCTCGACGCTATTCGCGACAACGCCATCCTCGAGGCGTACCACAAGTTCGGGGGCAACGTCTCGAAGACGGCGCGCTATCTCTCCATGTCCCGCAACACCGTGTACCGGCGCGTTCGCGACATCTCACATTGAAGGGGCCGGGCGGGCGGAGGCCTCCTGCTTGCCCGCCGCCTTCTTGATCACGACTGCCTTCATCGTCTTGGGATCGCCCTTCAGCTCTGCGCTTCCGGCATTGATGGCATTGAATTTAGCCACAAAGGCAATAATGTCGAGGTAGGTGCTTGGGCTCAGGCTGCCCTTGTCCTGCTGCGGCATGGTCTTGCGGACCTTGTCATAGAGGTCCCAAAGGCTCTTGCCCTGCCACTTCTTCATGAAAGAGCCGCCGGTCAGAGGCGGGGCCGGATCCAAACCGGAAAGGTCCTCGGCATGGCAGACGGCGCAGTTCTCCACGAACTCATCGTGCCCTCGCTTGGCCTGGGCCGAGAACCCGCCCGCATGGGACGGCTTCGCGGCCGCGGCAGCCTTCGCCTGGGCCGCAGCCAACCCACTCATTACGATCAAGATGGAACCTCCCAAGGCGAGCTTCCATCGAAAGCAGTTCATCACCGTATCTCCCTTAGTCCGGACAACCTTTCGCCCAGCGCAGTCAAAAAACTTCCAAGTTGCACATCTCTGGCCAAAGGCTAACCCTCGTCGTTGACGGACCCCGGCGCCAGCGTGATGTGCCCCCATTGAACAGTCGGCTGTTCGCGAGTGTTCAAATCTGAGACATTGTGGGCAGGCCGTCGGAAGCCACCCACGCCAGCGCAGGGCTCCCCGGTACAATACCTCATCTGGTCCCCCAGTTGCGACGGGCATCGCCAGCAGCCAGAACGAGATGTCCTCTTCTCCTCTCAAGGCGGTATCGACCCGATTGCTGGAGGTCGCGTATGAGGTCAGCGGCCCGGAGGGGGGGCGTCCGGCCATTCTGCTGCACGGCTGGCCCGACGACATTCGCACCTGGGACCGTTCCCTTCCCGCCCTGCATGCGCAGGGATGGAAGACGATCGTCCCGTACCTGCGGGGATTCGGGGCCACGCGGTTTTTGAGCGCCTCTACCCAGCGCAGCGGGCAGCTCGCGGCTCTGGGCCAGGATGTCGTTGACCTGGCCGATGCCCTCGGCCTAGACCGCTTCGCCGTGGCCGGTCACGACTGGGGAGCGCGCGCGGCCTACATTGCCGCATCGCTTGCGCCGCACCGGATCAGCCACTGCGTGGCGCTGTCTGTGGGGTACGCAACGAATGATCCGCGCCAGCCCCTGAGTCTTCGCCAGGCGCGGAACTACTGGTACCACTGGTATATGGCGGTGGATCGCGGCGAGGCAGCGCTGCGCACCGAGCGCCGCGCCTTCACCCGCTTTCTGTGGCAGACCTGGTCGCCGAACTGGAGCTTCTCCCAGGCCGACTTTGAGCGCACGGCCGCTTCGTTTGAGAACCCGGACTGGGCCGACGTCGTGCTGCATTCGTATCGTCATCGCTGGGGTTTCGTGGCGGGAGACCCGATGTATGACGCGCTGGAGAAGAAGCTCACGCCGGCACCCCCGATAACCGTGGACACGCTGGTGATTCACGGGGCGGCGGACTCATGCAACGACCCTGCCACCTCCGAAGGCCGGGAACCGTTTTTCCAGGGCCGCTATCAGCGCGTGGTGCTGCCGGGCCTCGGGCATTTCCCCCAGCGCGAGTCGAGCGAGGTCGGCCCCATCATCGCAGAATTCCTGGCAACCGGCCAAAGCGTTTGATCCCAGGCCCCGGCTTCCGAAGGAGAGGTCCCAACACGAAACCACGGACTTCGCATCTTCCCAGTCTCAGCTTCGAGACGTGCAAGAAACGACGTCCGTGTTCGTTTAGTACTCCCTGACTTCTGCGCATGAGATGCCGGAAAGCCGGCGGGAGGTTGCCTCCAATCCGAGGCAATTCTGCAAGTCATTGGAAATAAAGTAGCTATAAGATATTGACGGGGAAGTCCAGGGGCGGACCCCAAAAACCGGGGTCTGGACGTCTCCCAGGATGCCATTTATTTGCGTTTTAAGCGCCTACAAGCCACATTCAGGCCGCGGAGACCCCTGGAGGTCATCCGGTCCCTCAGAAGCCCTTCCTGGGGCCTCTAATCGCAAAATTGGACTAACCATAGCCTCTGGCTAAGATCCCGGCTGGCCTGGGACCTCATTGCCGGCAGGCCCCGCTTACATCACGGGCGGCGCCGAAATCCCCAGAACGGCCAACGTTCGAATCAATTCCCGGCGCACCACGGCGACAGTGGCCAGCAGAAACTGTTTTCGGCGCGGGTCGGCTTCATCGAGAATGCGGTGGCGGTGGTAGAAGTAATTGAACAGCTGCGCCAGCTGGAAGGCATGCTTGGCCAGATAGGCCGGCTCGGTGGTCGCGATGCATTGGTCGACAATGTAGGCGGTCTTGGAAGCAGCCAGCCAGAGCTCCCAGAACTCGTTGCTGTCCCGGCCCTGGAGAAACTCTGCGAAGTCCGCCGCCGACAACCCGGCATTGGGCGCGCGGCTGAAGCTTTCGGGATCGTACCCGCCTTTGCGGAAGATGTTGGTGGCGCGCACCACCGCATACTGGGCGTAAGGGCCCGTTTCGCCTTCGAAGCTCAATGCGTCTTTGAAATCAAACGCGATCACCGAGGGCTTGGTGTACTTCAGCATGAAGTAGCGCAACGCGCCGATGGCGATCTGGGTGGCGATCGAGAGCCGCTCGGGGTCGCCCAGCTCGGGATGGCGCTGATCGACTTCCGACCTGGCCGAGGCGATGAGGCGATCCAGCAGATCGTCGGCCTTCACGCCGAAGCCTTTGCGACCGGAGACTTCGATGTAGGAGCGAGACTTCTCTTCTTCGGAAAGCTGGTAGCCGAGCTCTGCGGCGCAGCGCGGTGTGAGAGCAACCATTTCGTAGGAGAAGTGCGTGTAGTGGTCGGCGGCTTCGTGGTGGCCCAGTCCCCGCAAGGCCTCGATCACCGTGCTCTGGGCCTCGGACTGGCGGGCGTCGATCACGTTGTAGATTTCCGCGACGTCGCCGAAGTGCGGATGGTCCGGCTCGCCCTCGATGGCCGAAATCCAGCACTGGTGGTCGTTCGGATACTTATAAAACTTTCGATAGGCGAAATCGCGCCCCAGCAGCCCGAACTTCCACATGTGGTAGGCGATGTCCTTGCCAACGTAGCCGACGGTGCCGTTGGAGCGGACGATGACTTTCTGGTCTTGTTCGGAAACCCGCTCCGGGTCCTTGCCGTTTCCATCCTCAGCAAGGCCTTCCGGTCCAATGGAGGTAAGGCCCTCATTCAAATTTCTCCCGACGCTCTCTGCGTTCTCGGCGGCGGAAGCCTTTGCGGTCCCCGCCCTCCGCATCACCCAGCAGCCCTTGTTCTTGCCCTCGGTCTCGTAGAACAGGACGCCAGTTTCTTTCAGCTTCGTGAAGGCGGCGTCCCAGAAGTGCAGGTGCAGGATCTCGCTTTCGCGGGGCAGGAAATCGTATTCGATGTCGAGCCGGTCCATGGTCTCGAGATGGCAGCGCAGGACAGCGACCGAGATCAGATCGGCAATCGCGGCGGTTTCGTTTCCGCCGGCTTCAATTTCGTGCAGCGTCTTCACGCGCGCCTGCAGGTTCTGCTTGTCGTTGGCGTACCACTGCGAGACGCGCGCGTAGAGGTCCCAGCAGTAGTAATCAAAGCGCGGCTGTGCGGCGAGTTGCTCGATTTCCACCCGCGACTGCTTTTCGAGATACAGAAATCCCACCACCACGTCGGCCACCTGGACCCCGGTGTTGTCGATGTAGTTCTGCACATCGACTTCGCGGCCGGCATAGCGCAGCAGGCGCACGAAGGTATCCCCGAGGATGGCGTTGCGCAGGTGCCCGATGTGCGCGGCCTTGTTGGGATTGATGCTGGAGTGCTCGACGAGAATTTTGCCCGGGGGAACGTCAGCCAGCAGCTTTTCATCGGCGAGCAGGGACGCCGCCATCGCGGCGCGCTTGACCCGGGCATTGATGTAGCCGGCGCCGGCAACTTCGAGCTTCTCGAAGCCTTCGATCGGCCCGATTCCGGCGACCATCTCCTCCGCGATCTTGCGCGGGGCCTTACGCAGCTTCTTGGCGAGCTCGAACGCGAGCGGCATCGCGTACTCGCCCAGCTCCACCTTGGGCGGCTGTTCGATCACGATTTTGGTCAGGTCAAGGCTGTAGACGCGCTTCAAGTAGTCGCGTACGGCGGTGGCAAGACGGTGTTCGAGCGAGCGATACAAGAGTTCCTCTATGTTGTTGAATAAACGGTGATTGTAACAAACGTGCGGTCTGGCTGAGGTTTGACGCTGCGCAGGACCTTCCCTATGATGGCAATTTGGCTGGCAGCCCGTAGCGGCGGGCGGCGAAAACCTACCGCTTGCCCGGCTCGGTTCGGCCGCGAGCCGCCAATCGCCCGGCCCAGCGGTGACGACAAACGCAAGCAAACGCTGCGTTGGCAGCGGCAGCGGGTGGGAAAGATTTGGCTGGCGACTCAAGACTGCCGACTGACAGCAGGTTCCTATGCGCATTGCCTACCTCGACTGCTTCTCCGGCATGAGCGGCGACATGTTTCTGGGCGCCCTGCTGGATGCCGGCGTGTCGGCCCAGGTGTTGGAGCGCACGGTCGCAGGATTGAATCTTGGGGCAAGACTGGAAATTTCGCGGGTTAATCGCAGCGGGATTACCGCCACCAAGGTCGATGTGCTGGTGCATGGCGAGAAAGAACTGCCACGGGAACAGTTCTGGGCGCAGACGGAGCTGGCAGACAGCCATCAGCACACTCCTTCGGGCGAGCACCCTCACGGGCACTCGCACAAAGAGGCTCACGCCGAACAGCATTCCTCGACAACACCATCGGGGGCGGGGTCGCCCGCCCCGCACGATCATAGGCATGGACGGAGCCTGCGGGAAATTTGCGCAATCCTCGAGCAGGCGGTGATCAGCGAAGGCGCGCGCAAGACGGCGCTGGCGATGTTTGGCGCACTGGGGGAGGCCGAGGCCAGAATTCACAACCGCGATATGGAGTCGGTGCACTTTCACGAAGTCGGCGCAGTCGACGCGGTGGTCGACATCGTGGGCGCGGCGGTCGGGGCCGAGGCGCTGGGGGTCGACGAAATTGTCTGTTCTGCCTTGAACGTCGGCGGCGGCACGGTGAGCTGCGCGCACGGAGTGTTCCCGGTCCCCGCGCCGGCGACGGTGGAGTTGCTCCGGGGGGCGCCCGTGTATTCCTCAGGCATTGAGAAAGAGCTGGTCACTCCCACCGGCGCGGCGATCGTCAAAGTGCTGGCGAAACGGTTCGGTGCGTTCCCGGAGATGACCATCGAAAAAAGCGGCTACGGCGCCGGGGCCCGCGATTTGCCGGGACATCCCAACGTGGTCCGGCTCACGATCGGCGAAGCGGCCAAGCTTGCGGCCAAGACCTCGCAGGAAACGATTGCGGTCCTGGAAGCGAACCTCGACGACCTGAACCCGCAGGTCATTGGCTACGTCATGGGTCGGTTGCTGGAGGACGGCGCCCTCGATGTGCTCGGTGTGCCCGCGCAAATGAAGAAGGGGCGCCCGGGAACGTTGCTGACCGTGTTGTGCCGCCCGGAAGACTCTGCGCGGCTCACCCAGCGGATGTTCGCGGAAACATCCACCCTTGGCGTGCGGCAAAGGCTCGAGCAGCGCCAGACCCTGGCGCGGCGCTGGGTCACAGTGGCCACGGAGTGGGGAGATGTGCGCATCAAAGTTGCCAGCATGAATGGCGCGATCAGCCACTTCGCACCCGAGTACGAAGATTGCCGGCAGATCGCCAGCGAGCGACACCTGCCGTTGAAAGACGTGATGCAAGCGGCCACGCAAAGTTATCTGCGGGAGCAAGCGGGTAACAAACCCTGACCACAGGGGCGCAGAGTACACTGAGGAATTACAATATTGGCCCTCAGTGCTCTTGGTGTCCTCTGTGGTTGAGTTTTTGGGCGAATCGGAACCATGACCAGAACGTTCTACATCACGACCCCGATCTACTACGTGAATGCGCGGCCGCACATCGGGCACGCCTATACGACGATTGCCTGCGACACCATCGCGCGCCGTCACCGGATGCTGGGCGACGACACGTATTTCCTGACCGGCACCGACGAGCATGGCCAAAAGATCGAGCGCGCGGCGGCCGCGGCCGGCAAGACGCCACAGCAGTTTGCCGACGAGGTCTCGGGCGAATTTCGCGCGTTGTGGCAGCGCATGGGCCTCACCAACAACGACTTCATTCGCACCACCGAGGAACGTCACAAAAAGAGCGTGCAGGCGCTGTTCCGCCAGCTCAAAGACAACGGCTGGATCTACAAGGGCAGCTACACCGGACAGTACTGCGTCTCCGACGAAATGTACGTCGATGTCGCGCCCGGCGCGCCCTGCCCCGAGTGCGGCCGCATCACCGAAACGGTGCACGAGGAAAACTACTTCTTCAAGCTGTCGGCGTTCGCCGACCGGCTGTTGAAGCTGTACAGCGAGCAGCCGGACTGGATCCGTCCGGAAACGCGCCGCAACGAAGTGATTTCGTTTGTGAAGAGCGGGCTGAAGGACCTTTCCATCAGCCGCAGCACGTTTTCCTGGGGCATCCCGGTGCCCGATGATCCCAGGCACGTGATCTACGTGTGGCTCGACGCGCTGGCCAACTACATCACCGCGCTGGGATACGCGTCCGCGGACACGACCAGGTTCGCGAAGTACTGGCCCGCCGACGTGCAGATGATCGGCAAGGAAATCGTGCGCTTTCATTGCGTCTACTGGCCGGCGTTTCTGATGGCGGCGGGGATCCCGTTGCCCAAAGGGATCATGGCGCACGGCTGGCTGCTGTTCGAAGAGAACAAGATGTCGAAGTCGCGCGGCAACATTGTGCGTTCGGAGACGATTCTTGATGTGCTGGGCGTCGACGCGCTGCGCTACTTCCTGCTGCGTGAGGTGGTGTTTGGCTCCGACGGGTCGTTCTCGTTTGATGCGCTGGTGCAGCGCTATAACTCCGACCTGGCCAATGGGCTCGGCAACCTGGCCAGCCGCACGCTAACCATGATCAACCGCTACTTCAAGGGCGAGGTACCGTATCCGTCGCACACAGCGGCGCGGCGCCCGGCCGACGATGCGATCGCCGAGATTGCGCGCGACGTGATCGGCGATTACAGCGCTCTGTTTGACCAGTTCCAGTTCTCGAAGGCGCTGGAGGCGGCATGGGGGCTGGTGGCGGCGGTCGACAAGTACATCGTGGAAAACGAACCGTGGGCCCTCGGCGAGAGGCAGGACGAAGAAAGCCGCGCGCGGCTGGCGACCGTGCTCTACACCTCGGCGGAAGCCCTGCGCATCGTGACCGCCCTGGCGCATCCCGTGATCCCCGAGTCGACGGCACGCATCTGGACACAGCTCGGGCTGGGCGACATCCAGACGTTCGACCTGACCTCGCTGAAGTGGGGCCAGCTCCAGCTGGGCACCAAGCTGGGAGAAGTGCAGCCGGTATTTCCGCGCGCCGACAAGAGCGCAGTCGGAAGGATGCAAACCATGGAAGAGCAAGGACGGCCCGCGGCCGCGGTTGAGGGCAAGGCGGACGCGCTGGCAGCGACCGCCGGGGCGGCCCCAAGGCCCGCCGCGAAAACTCCGGCAGTCACGCCCGACGGCAAGATTTCGATCGACGATTTCGCCAGGGTCGAATTGCGCGTGGCGCAGGTGAGGGTGGCAGAGCGGGTCAAGAACTCCGACAAGCTGCTGCGGCTGGAAGTGGACCTGGGGACCGAAGTGCGGCAGATCGTGGCCGGGATCGCCGAGGCCTACGCGCCGGAGACGCTGGTTGGCCGCAAGGTGGTGATCGTCGCCAATCTTGCGCCACGAAAACTGCGCGGGCTGGAATCCAACGGGATGATTGTGGCGGCGTCGCTCGAAGGCGGGCGGCCGGTACTGGCGGGGTTCCTGGAAGACGTGCCGGTGGGGGCGAGGCTGAAGTAGTTTGGCGGGCAGCCGGCGGCCAAGAGATTACAAACCCAACCGGCAGCGACTCTCCGATGAAGGTTTCGCCGCTCCCCTGAGAGCCAACCACCCGCTGCTTTGCGATGGGTAGGCGGCTGTCAGGCGCCAGCCGCCAGCCGCGAGCGATTCTCGCTGCCGACCAAGGGCCGACAACGACGACATGTTTGTAGACTCCCATGCCCATCTGGAAGGCCGGCGCTACGATTCGGATCGCGCCGAGGTCATCGCACGCGCGCAAGCGGGGGGTGTTGAGGCGATCGTCGCCATCGGCAACGGCGACGGGCCGGTCAACTTCGATTGCGGGATCCGCCTGGCCGAGCAGTACGAGTTCATCTATGCCACGATCGGGATCCATCCGCACGAAGCCCGGCTTGCAGACCGGGCCGCGCTGGATCGCATGGCTGAACTGGCGCGGCATCCGAAGATCATCGCCTGGGGAGAAATCGGCCTCGACTACTATTACGATCATTCTCCGCGGGAGGTGCAGCAGCGGGCGTTCGTCGAGCAGATGGAACTGGCGCGCGCGGCGAAGCTGCCCATCGTGATTCATTGCCGCCCATCGGACCACAGCGAGAATGCCTGGGACGATTGCCTGCGCCTGATCGACGAGCAGTGGAGGCCGGGCGGGCTGGGAGGAATCCTGCACTGCTTTACGGGGAACAGCGGTCAGGCGAAGCGCGCGCTCGACATGGGCTTCATGGTTTCGTTCGCGGGCAACGTCACTTTTCCCAAAGCGCAGCAGATCCGGGAGGCGGCGCTGCAGGTGCCGCTGGACCGAATGCTGATCGAGACCGACTCGCCATATCTGGCGCCGGTGCCCCACCGCGGCAAGCGGAACGAGCCGGCGTTTGTGGCGCAAGTGGCGCGCCAGCTGGGGGAATTGCGCGGGCTTTGCGGCGACGACGTGGGCCTGCACACCGCGCAGAACTTCTACCGCTTCTTTTCGCTTCCCGAAAAGCATAGCAGCGTTTAGCTTGATAGGTGCGACTTCTGCGAGGGCGGCGAAATCTGATTAAATAGTTGGACACTATGCCGGAGAACACTTTCGACATCGTCAGCAAGACCGATCTGCAAGAAGTCTCGAACGCCATTCAACAGGCCATCAAGGAAGTGACCACCCGCTTCGATCTGAAAGATTCCAAGTCGAAGATCGAGATGGAGGGCAAAGACGCGATCCTGCTGCACTCGGCAGACGAATACAAATTGAAGGCGGTGAACGACATCCTGCAGCAGAAACTGGTGAAGCGGGGGGTATCGCTGAAGGGACTGACCTACGGCCCCATCGAGCCCGCCGCGGGAGGCACGGCCAAGCAGAAGATCACCCTGCAGCAAGGCATCGCGATTGAGAAGGCGCGCGACATCGTAAAGCTGATCAAGGACTCGAAGAAGAAAGTACAGGCGTCGATCCAGGGCGACCTGGTACGGGTCAGCGGGAAGGACCGGGACACGCTGCAGGAAATCATTGCGCTCCTGCGCTCGCGGGATTTTGGGATTGATTTGCAGTTTACGAATTACCGGTCGAATTAGAGCAAGAAATCCTTCACTTCAGGGACCCGACGCAGAGCGGAGGAGTGAAGGTTCAAAGTTTCAAGGCGCCGAAGTTTGCCGGCGGAATCTGTTTTCTGGCTTTCTTTGTGTCTCAGCGTCTGTGTGACTCTGTGGGGAAGAAGTTTTAGGCAGGTACCAGGGATCGGCAAACACAGTTGAGCACACCCTCCACCATGAACGGCAAAGAGATGTTCGAGTTGCTGCACGACGACCTGCTGGCGATTGAAGCGGAGTTCGGGCAGGACACGATCTCGAACGTCTCCGCCATTACCGAGATCGGGGAGTATCTGCGCGGCGGCGGCGGGAAGCGCATTCGTCCGGCGCTGCTGCTGCTGGCGGCCAAGCTGTTCAACTACCGGGGGACGGGAGCGGTGCGACTGGGGGCGGTGGTGGAGATCATCCACACGGCGACCCTGGTCCACGACGACATCATTGATGAAGCACAGACGCGGAGGGGGCGCCCGGCGGCCAACACGCGCTGGGGCAACTCGAAGTGCGTGCTGGCCGGCGACTGGCTCTATATGCAGTCGTTCAAGATCGCGGTGCAGGAGCGCAACTTCCGCGTGCTGGACGCGCTGATCGAACTGACCCAGCAGATGGTGGAAGGGGAACTGCTGCAGATGGAGAAGCTGGGCAAGCTAATCACGCTGGCCGAGCACTTCGACCTGATCTACCGCAAGACGGCGTGCCTGTTCTCGGTGTGCATGCGGCTGGGCGCGGTGCTGGGGCAGGCCACGGCGGAGCAGGAGGAAGCGGCCGCCAGTTACGGGCGCAATCTGGGGATGGCCTTCCAGATTGTCGACGATGTGCTCGACCTGACCGCCTCGGAGAGCGTGCTGGGCAAGCCCGTAGCCAGTGACCTGCGCGAAGGCAAGGTGACCATGGCCGTCATCTATGCCCTGGAGCGCTGTACGCCCGAAGAGCGGGAAAAGATTGTCACCGTACTGCGCAACCGCGCGTTCAACGGAGTCACGCATGCCGACATTCTGGCGATCCTGAACCGCTACGGCGCGCTGGAGGCGGCGAACGCTCGCGCGGCGCAATATGCGGAAGCCGCGCGCAAGGCCATCTGCACGTTTCCTGACTCGGAAATCAAACGGGCGCTGCTCTGGGCGCCGGATTTTGTGGTCGGACGAGAAAAGTAAAGCCAGTCGCTGGCAAAACCGCTTGCAGCCGGCAGCGAGCAGCCCAAACATACAAACAAAACCGCCGACTGCCTTCTGCGACCAACCACTAGAAACTACCGTTTCACCGCGATCCCCATCAATTCGAACCGTCCCCCGAGCAGCAGCGGGCCGGACCCCAGGAAGGCGCGGGCCGGGAGAGGTGCGGAGAAGCGCTTCCCGTAGGCGGCGTTGAAGAGCTCCCACAGCGACACATCGGGGCAGAAGATCTGGACCGAGACCAGGTCGTTCATGGTCATGCCGGCCTCGCGCAGGACGGCTTCGACGCCATCGAGCAGGAGCTTGATTTCGGCGTCGACGTCGGCGGGAGCGCGGCCCGTGACGGGGTCGATGCCGATGCGGCCGGAGAGATACAGCGTGTCGCCGACCAGCACGGCATCGCTGAAAGGCAGATCCGGGCCGCGGCCGGGCAGATTAATGATCTGGCGTGTAGCGGAAGCTGACGTATTCGACATGGTTCCCCGAATGCTCCTCGAATGTGGGTGATGAAGCGCTCCATTGGATTTCCGCGAGTGACGGAGCGATTCCGGATTTTCTTCGCGAGCGCGCGGCTGGACGCAACAACACAGTCCCCGTTAGTCTAACGAGGGACATGGCAGAGCTCATCGCACAGATCACACGCCACGGCTACAGCCTGGTGGTCGCGATCGTCTTCGCCGAAGCGATCGGGCTGCCGGTGCCAGCGGCGCTGGCCGTGATCGTGGCGGGGGCCGCTGCGAGCGGCCACATGCTGCGCGCGGAGATCATTCTGCCGGGGGCCGTGATCGCCATGGTGTGCGGCGATACTCTGCTTTTCTTCCTGGGACGATATGCGGGCTGGGGCCTGCTGGGGTTTCTCTGCAAAGTGTCGGCGAATCCGGAGACCTGCATCCTGCGCTCGGCCGAATCGTTCTACAAGCGCGGAAAGACGACGCTGGTCATCGCGAAATTCATCCCCGGCGTGAACACGATGGGGCCGCCGCTGGCGGGCAGCATGAAGATGCGGTTTGAGCAGTTCCTGCGCTTCGATGCGATGGGGGCGGCGCTGTACGTGGGCGCCTATTTCCTGCTCGGCTTCGCGGGGCGCGATTTCCTGAAGGCCATCGGCAGCACGTTTCAGACGGCGGGGCACGCCGTCGAGGAAGTGGTGCTGGTCGCGGTCGTGGTCTACGTGGGGTACCGCTTCGGGCGGATGCGGAAGAACCGGGTATACCGCGTAGTTCCGCGCGTGCAGGTGGAGGAACTGGTGCGGCGGCTATCGTCTGAACCGGCCGCCGGAGTGATGGTGGCCGACGTGCGCAGCCACGGCTACTACGACGAAGACTCCGCCCGCATCAAGGGCTCGATCCGCATTGAGCCCAACAATCTCGAAGAAGAACTGAAGCGGCTTCCCAAAAACAAGGACATTTATCTCTATTGCACTTGAGCGCGCGAGGCCACGAGCGCCCGGGTGGCGCACCTGCTGCGGGAAAAAGGCTTCCACGCGTTCATCCTGGTGGGCGGCCTGGCGGCGTGGCGGAAGGCGGGGCAGGCGGTAGAGCCGGTCCCGCGGGATGATCTGGTGAAGCTGCCGACGTTCAGTTAAGAGCAGTCGGAGGTGGTCCGGCGTTGGCAAGAGCAGGCATGAGTCGTTGACCGTTAGTGGTCGGCCGTTCACGTCGGCAAAGCCCTTGGAGAGACCGGCGCCCTGGCCCGTCCGGCCGAGGCAGCTTTGCACGCGCTTCAAACGTCGCGGTTCGATCTATGGCTTCAAACAGAGAAATCGAAATCAAGTTTCGCGTAGCCGACGCCCGCGCTCTGACCCGGCGCCTGCGCACGGCCAAGTTTCGCCTGGTCACGCCGCGCACGCATGAAATGAACGCGCTCTACGACCTGCCCGGACAGCCGCTGCGGAAGCGCGGCGACCTGCTTCGCTTGAGAAAATACGGCAAGGAATGGGTATTAACGCACAAGTCCAAGGGCGCGGTGGGCCGGCACAAGGTGCGCGTGGAGCTTGAGACCGGGGTGGGCGACGGAGCCAAGATGGACGCCATTCTGCGGGCGCTCAAGTTCCAGCCAACCTTTCGGTATGAAAAGTTCCGCGAGGAATGGGGCGACGGCAAGGGACACGTGGTGATCGACGAGACACCCATCGGAGTGTTTGGGGAAATCGAGGGCCCGGCGCGGTGGATCGATCGCACGGCGAAGGCGCTCGCGATCCGGCCGGCGGATTATCTCACTGATACGTACGCGGGACTGTTCTTTGCCTGGAAGCGGCGGACGGGGAGCGCGGCCGAGGAGATGACGTTCCGGGCGGTGGGAAAAGTCGCTAGTCGTTAGAGCAAACGGACTGTGACTCTCCCGGCGAAACAACTACGTTGAAATAAGGCGCTCGGCACCGACCATCGCAAAGCTTAGTGGTTATGCCGACGACCGCGGAACGACGACAAAACCTTCCGAACGACCCACACCTGAGCAGCGCCACGAGTTCAGTTACACGGCACTGGCCGACGACTGACGACTAGCGACTGGCGACTGATTCACGCAGCCCGCTCTGCTAACGCTTCCTCGTAGCCTTCGGTCGCGTAGTACACGGCACGATCGAAGAACTGGTCCAACTGCCGGAGCAGTTCGAGTTCCCCGAAAACATTGTGGAGGCCTCCGTGCACGCCCTCCCATTCGAGGAAGCTCCACAGGTGTTCTTTGGTGAGCAGGATGGCCCAGGTGAGAGCAGCGATCGAGACTCCCTGCGCGGCGCGGCGGGCGCCCAGGGTCTTGTAGACGACTTCAATATCGTGGTCAGTCTTGGTCAGCAGCCAGTCGCTGAGGTTGCGGTAGATCTCATGGCAGCGATGATGCAATTCGCTGGCCGGGACTTTGCGGATGTCGGCGGTACGGTCGCAGGAAAGCAGTTTCTGGGTAAGGCCTTCGGCAAGTTCTTCAGAATGAGTCTCAATAAGACGGACAAGGCGAAGTGCAATCATGGGGACCTCCCTGCACTGCCTGTATTTATTTTACGTCCGATGGCAAGGGTTGGCGGTGGATTTGCCCAGGGCAGGAGAGCAGCCGGGCTCTTTCCGGGAAAACGTGTCCAAGGCGGGATGGGCGCAAAGCCGGCGTTCAATCCTGCTTATGGGCCGGGAACAGCTTGGTGACCACGACCACAACCGCAGCCGTGACCAGGCACGCAAGGATGAATTTCGGATCGAACGGACCCCGCTCCGAGCTGCGCTCCAGGTGGGCCAGGTAGCCGACCAGGATGGGCACCAGAAAGGCGAGAACGTAGTAGCCACGGGGCATGGGAGCCTCCAGAAGGGGCGATTGTCTCACAAAAGCGACGACAGGAGACAACTTCTGTGGAGGGTCCGCAGGTTGACGCCGACCCAGGGGTTTGGCGGACGCAAGGCCAGGGCCGCGGGAGGCTAGGCGCCGTGGCACTTTTTGTACTTCTTGCCCGAGCCACAGGGGCAGGGATCGTTGCGGCCGACCTTCTCGGCGCCCCGGACCACTTGCTGCACCGTCTTCTGCTCGCCGCCCCCGGCCATGCGGGCTTGTTCGAGTTCGCGACGCTTTTTGCGCTGGAAGGCTTCTTCGAGGTCATCGACCGAGGTTGCGATGTGGCGCGGCGGGCGGCCATTGCCGCCACCTGACCGCAGCGCCGGGCCCGCTGCATCGGGACTGCCGGGTGAGATGGGTCCGCCACCCGGCCCGGCTTCGAAGCCAACAGCCTCTGGTGGCCGCTCCAGCACCTGCATGAGGTAAAGGTAGCGGGCCGTCTCCTCCTGGAAGCGTTTCATCATCTCTTCGAACATATCGAAAGATTCGCGCTTGTACTCGACCAGGGGATCGTGCTGGCCGTAGCCGCGCAGGCCGATGCCCTCCTTCAGGTGGTCCATGTTGAGGAGGTGGTCTTTCCAGAGAGAGTCGAGCACGCTGAGCATGATCATGCGCTCGTGGTAGCGCATGGCATCGGGGCCGATCATCTGCTCTTTCGCGGCGTAGCGTTGTTTGAGTTTGTCGAAGATGGCGTCGCCGAGTTCCTGGCGGTTCAGGGTCTCGGGCTGGATGCCTTCGGCATAGATATCGACGCCGAAGCGGGTGAAGATGGCGTCTTTCAGTCCTTTCAGGTCCCAATCATCGAGGTGGGCCTTAATCGGGCAGAACTGGTCGATCAAGTCGCCGAGAATTCCCGAGACGTAATCTTCGAGGATGAGCTCTTTCTGGTCGACGCCCTCGAGCAGGCTGCGGCGCAGGCCATAGACGGCCTCGCGTTGCTTGTTCATGACATCGTCGTATTCGAGCAGGTGCTTGCGGGCCTCGAAGTTCTGCGCTTCGACCGCCTTCTGCGCGGCCTCGATGCGCTTGGTGATCATGCGCGACTCGATGGGAACGCCCTCCTCCATGCCGAGGCGCTGGAGCAGGTTGGAGACCCACTCCTTGGCGAAGATGCGCATCAGGTCGTCTTCCAGCGAGAGATAAAAGCGCGAGGAGCCGGGATCGCCCTGGCGGCCGGCGCGTCCGCGGAGCTGGTTGTCGATGCGGCGGGCCTCGTGGCGCTCGGTGCCGAAGATGTGCAGGCCGCCGGCGGCGACCACTTCCTGATGTTCGGCGTCGGTTTGGGCCTTGTAGCGGTTGAACACTTCCAACCAGTGGTCGGTCGGGACAATGTACTCGTTGCCGCCGTAGTACCACTTGGTCATGTGGGCATCGTCGACACTGGCCTCCACTTTGCCTTGCGCCGCACGCAGCGGCTGGGCCGTTCCCTTCTTCACGCATTCCTGCTTGGCCATGAATTCGGGATTGCCCCCAAGCAGGATGTCGGTGCCGCGGCCGGCCATATTGGTGGCGATGGTAACCGCGCCTTTGCGTCCAGCCTGAGCGACGATCTCGGCCTCGCGCTCGTGGTACTTGGCGTTCAGAACGACGTGCTTGATGCCTTTTTTCTTGAGAAGCTCAGAAAGCCGCTCGGATTTCTCGATGGAGGTCGTGCCTACCAGCACCGGCTGATTCCTTTCGTGGAGGCGCTGAATTTCATCGGCCGCCGCGAAGTACTTTTCTTTCTCCGTGCGATAAACCACGTCGGGATGCTCGATGCGGAGCAGCGTCTTGTTGGTCGGAATGACCACGACCTCGAGCTTGTAGATCTTGTCGAACTCGGGAGCTTCCGTTTCAGCCGTACCCGTCATGCCGGCCAGCTTCTTGTACATGCGGAAGTAATTCTGGAAGGTAATGGTGGCGAGGGTCTGGTTCTCGCGCTCGATCTTGACGCCTTCCTTGGCTTCGATCGCCTGGTGCAGACCGTCAGACCAGCGGCGACCGGGCATCATGCGCCCGGTGAACTCGTCAACGATGACGACCTCCTTCTCGCGGGGATTGTCTTCCTTCGGCTTGACGACGTACTCGACGTCGCGACGGTAGAGCGCGTGCGCTTTGACGGCAGTTTCCACGTGGTGCTTCAGGTCCCAGTTCTCGGGGTCGGCAATGTTGCCGATGCCGAGCAGCTTTTCGACCTTCTCCCAGCCTTCGTCGGTGACCGTGATGTTCTTGTGCTTTTCGTCGACCACGAAGTCGCCGGTGTAGATCTTGGGTTCGCCGGGCGGCACGGGGACCTCTTCGCCCTTCTCGAGCTTGGGGATGATGCGGTTGACACGCTCGTACTTGTCGGTGGACTCTTCGCTGGCGCCCGAGATGATGAGCGGAGTGCGGGCTTCGTCGATCAGGATGGAGTCGACCTCGTCGACGATGGCGTAGTTGTGCACGCGCTGCACGCAGTCCTTGAGGTCGAACTTCATGTTGTCGCGCAGGTAGTCGAAGCCAAACTCGTTGTTGGTGCCGTAGGTGACGTCGGCGGCGTAGGCTTCGCGGCGCTCGTCATCGTCGAGATCGTGCACGATCACGCCGACCGTCAGGCCGAGGAAGCTGTAGAGCTTGCCCATCCACTCGGAGTCGCGCTTGGCCAGGTAGTCGTTGACCGTGACCACGTGGACACCGCGCCCGCTGAGCGCGTTGAGGTAGACCGGGAGGGTGGCGACCAGGGTCTTGCCTTCACCGGTCTTCATTTCCGCGATCTTGCCCGAGTGCAGCACCATCCCGCCGATCAGCTGCACATCGAAATGACGCATGTTGAGGATGCGGCGGCCGGCTTCGCGGCAGACGGCGAAGGCTTCGACGAGCAGCTCGTCGAGGACTTCTTTCAAGGCGAGGTCGCGTTCGGCTTCGATCTGCTTCTGGCGGTCGGGGTCGGCGTCAGGCTCGTCGGCGATTTTGGCGAGCCGCTCCTGGATGCGCTGGCGGAACTGGTCGGTCTTGGCGCGCAGCTCGGCGTCGGAAAGCTTCTGCATGGCCGGCTCCAGAGCGCCGATGGCTTCGACCGTCGGCAGCAGGCGCTTCACTTCGCGCTCGTTTTTGGTGCCGAACACCTTGGCAACTAAAGCGTTAATCAAATCCTGGTACCTTCTAGGGAAAAAGTCCTCACCCCGCGGGGACATGGAAGGGTCGCTTCATCCCCGGTTGGGCTAAATTCAAGCCTAGCACATTGGATGCCAGAGAGAAGGCGCGTGGGGCCATCCTGCCGGGTCAGAGGAAGGGATTGTGCACGACCAGATCGCCGAACTGCTGCCCGTGCTGGAAATCCTCGCTGTAGAGGATTTCACACTCCCCCTGCAGAGCCGCGGCGACGATGAGCGAATCATACCAGCCCAACTGGTGCGCGGCATGGACTTGCAGTCCTTCCATCATGAGTGCCGGCGACCACGAAATCGCAGCCATTGGAACTAAAGCGGTCAGCAGGAAGGATTCCAGGTCAGGACGGGTCAAGGCCACGCGGAAACCTCGCAGGACCACATTGACGAACTCCTGGACCACCTGGGAGCTGAGCACAGTTCGCCGATCGGCCACTCCCTGCGCGATCAGATCCTGAGCCACTTCAGACTTCCTGGTATTTTTCCGATCGAAGGCGTAAACGAGGACATTCGTATCTAGGAAGGCTTTAGCGCTCATTCATTTCGTCTCGGGTGAACTTCCGGCCGGCATCGGCGTACTTCAACCGTTCGAACAACGAGCGAATTTCCCGGCGGGTGGCCCTGCGCGAGGCATACCAGGTGAGCCATTCGCGGAAAGCGTCGTTGAGGGTCTTGTGCTCGCTGCGAGCCACGTCGCGGGCCCGGTCAATCACGGACTCGTCGGCGCTGAAGGTAATATTGCGCACGAAAGCAGTGTACACGATATCCGTGTTAACGACGAGAAGACGCAACCTTATGACTGCAAACGGACTGCTCCGTTGGCCGATGACTTTTCAGGTATATTTTTCCCGCCCCTCATGCCTACCTTCTACGACCAGTTTGTCGCGGCCGAGCAACAGGGACCGCGGAACATCGCCCTTGAAATCCAGCGCCACGATCAGGTGGAGAGCTACACCTACGCCCAGACCCGCACGATGGCTGAGTCCTTTGGCCGCTGGCTGACGGAGAAGAAGCTGGCGGCCGGGGCGCGGGTGGCGATCTTGGCCGACAATCATCCGCGCTGGGTGACGGTCTACCTGGGCACGATCGCGGCCGGATTCACGGCGGTTCCGCTGGACACCGCGCTGCACGCCGACCAGGTGGCCCAGCTGCTCAAGGACAGCGGGGCCTCGCTTCTGGTGATCGATGGCAAACATCTGGCCACGGCGCAGCAGGCCGTCGCCGGGCTGGCGGTGGAGTTAGTGCTGATCGACCCGGCCGCGCTCGCAGGTTGGAAGAAAGAGCCTGGCCCACCGGGCTGGGTGGGCGAACTGGATGCCATCTACGCCGCCGGTCCCGGCGACTTTCGCGCGGTGGAAGCGCCCGCCGACACCGTGGCAGCACTGATCTACACGTCGGGCACGACCGCCGATCCGAAGGGCGTGATGCTGACCCACGCCAACCTGCTAGGAGAAGTGGAAGCGGTGTTCGGGGTTCTGCACATCAGCTCAGCCGACGCCGTGCTGGGCATCCTGCCCATGTTTCACGTGCTGGCGCAGATGGCGAACCTGCTCCTCCCGCTGGTGAAAGGCGCACGCGTGGTTTACCTGGAAACGCTGAACACGACGGAACTGCTGCGGGCCTTGCAGGAGCGCGGGATCACGGCGTTTGCGGTGGTGCCGCAGTTCTTCTATCTGATTCACGAGCGCATCTTCAAAGAAGCCGGCAAGCACGGCAAAGTTGCCACAGCGCTGCTCCGCGCCCTGATGCGGGGGAACCGCATGCTGCGCCGGTTCGGCATGAACGCCGGGAAGCTCTTGTTCGGCAGGATTCACGCGACGTTTGGCTCGCGCATGCGCTACCTGATCACCGGCGGCTCGCGCTTTGATCCGGTGATTGCGCGCGACTTTTCCGATTTCGGCATTGACCTGCTGAACGCCTACGGGCTCACGGAGACCTCGGCCGCGGCCTTCCTCAATCCCCCTGGCCGGGTGGTAATCGGCTCGGTCGGCCCACCGCTGCCGACCATCGAAGCGAAGATCCTGGAGCCGCAACCGTCCGACGAGGGCGGGCCGGCGGCCGGCGAGATCCTGATTCGCGGCGCGATCGTGATGAAGGGCTACTGGAACCGCCCCGATGCCACGGCGGAAGCGATCCAAGATGGCTGGCTGCACACCGGCGATCTCGGCTACTTCGATTCCGGGGGCAACCTGTTCATCACCGGGCGGCGGAAGGAACTCATCGTTCTGGCCAACGGCAAGAACATTTACCCGGAGGAGATCGAGGCGCACTATCTGAAGTCCCCCTTCATCAAAGAAATCTGCGTGATGGGGCTGGAGGCAAAGCCGGGGGATCCCAGCAGCGAGCGGCTGTATGCCGTGGTAGTTCCGAACTTTGAAGTGCTCAGGGAGCGCAAGGTCGTCAATGCGAAGGAAGTCATCCGTTTCGACATTGAGGGCCTTTCACAGCAATTGGCCTCGACCAAACGGATCGGGGACTATGAAATCTGGCAGGAAGATCTGCCGCGCACGACCACGCGCAAACTGAAGCGCTTCGAAATTGAGAAGCGCGTGCGCGCCAACCAGGCGCGGGGAATCCGGGGTGTGGCGGAGGTTGTGGCGGAGCGGCCGCTCACGCCCGAAGAGGAGTTGTGGCTGGGGCAGCCCGAGGTGCAACGGGCGCTGAAGGTGCTGCGCGAAAATGCGCGGAACGCTCCGGAGAAAATCCGGCCCAGCGACAATCTGGAGCTGGACCTGGGCCTCGATTCGATGCAGCGCGTCGAGGTGCTGGTGGAACTGGAGAAAGAACTGGGCGGGGACGTCGAAGAAGGCCGCCTAGCCGACATCTACACGGTACGCGATCTGGTGAACCTGGTGCTGGAAAGCGCGGGCAGCGGCAAAACCGTCGCCCGCGCGCAGTTTGCCGGCTGGAAGGCCGTGCTGCGCGAGGACCCCGCCGATGCCGACGTGCTGGAGCTGGCCCAGCCGCATCCGGTGATGGAAGGGTTCTGGTATTTCGTGTCGCGGGCCTTGCAGGTGGTCGCGCGCGACTGGTTCCAGCTCAGGGTTTACGGAATTGAGAAGCTGCCGGCCAAAGGGCCGTGCATCCTGTCGTCGAACCACCAAAGCTACCTGGATCCGGCGGTGCTTGCGGCGGTGCTGCCGCGGAAGATTTTCGTGAACAGCTTCGCGGTGGGCACCAGCGAGATCTTCGGGGAAGGCTTCATGCGCAGGCTGGCCAAAGCGCTGCGGGTGGTGGTGGTGGACCCGGACGCCAACCTGGTGCCGGCGATGCGGGCCGGGGCCTTCGGCCTGCGGTGCGGGCGGAACCTGATTCTGTACCCCGAGGGCGAACGCAGCATCGACGGCACGCCGCGCACGTTCAAGAAGGGCGCGGCGATTCTGTCCATCCATCTGCAGGTGCCGATTGTGCCGATCGCAATCGACGGCTTCTACGAGGCGTGGCCGCGCGGCAAGGGTTTCCAGAAGTTTGCGCCGCTGAAGATGATGTTCGCAGAGCCGATATACCCTCCGCCGGAGTCGGAGGCTTCGGAGGAGGCGTATGCGGCGCTGATCGCGAAAGTAAAAGAGCGGGTGGTGCAGATGTGGAAGGAGCTGCGGGGGGAAGAAGGAGAGAGCGCCCCGAAGGCGAAGGCGGCGGACTGAAAGCAGGGGCGGCACTCTGCCGGGACGGCACGCGGGACGCTCACCCGACCGGCGGCGCTACTTCACTTTGCCCGCGGATGGGTCTGGTCGTACACGGCCAGCACGTGTTTCATGGAAAGCTGTGTATAGCGCTGCGTGGTGGCGAGGCGCTCGTGACCGAGCAGTTCCTGGATGGCCCGCAGGTCGGCGCCTTCTTCCAGCATGTGGGTGCCGAAGGCATGGCGCAGGGTGTGCGGGTGGACGTCGGGTGAGAGGCCCTTGGCGACCGCGATCTTCTTGACGATCCGGCCCACGCTGCGCACGGTGAGACGGCCTCCGCGCTGGTTGAGGAGCAGGGCGGGCGATGATTTCTTTGCTTCGGCGAGAAGCCGCTGGCGCCGGGGCAAGTAGGCCCGCAACGCGGCCGCGGCCGATCCTCCAAACGGCACGTAGCGTTCTTTCTTTCCTTTGCCGCGGACCAGGATGGCTTCGGCGCTCACGCGGATGTCGTCGAGGTTGATTCCGGTGAGTTCGGAATTGCGAATCCCGCATCCGTAAAGCAACTCGAGGAGCAGGCGGTCGCGCTCGGGGAAAGCCGCGACCTCGGGCAGGGCGCCGTCGAGCAGGTGGTTCATCTCTTCGATCGTGGGCACGCGGGGCAGTTTCTTCGGGAGTTTCGGCGTCGCGACCAGCTTCGCCGGATTCTGCTCGACAACGCCTTCCTGGGCCAACCAGCGATAGAGGGAACGGACCGCCGCCAGTGAGCGCGCCACCGAGGCCTTGCTGAGCCCTTGCTCGTAAAGATGGGAAAGAAACCCGCGGATGGCGACGTGGTCAATTCTGTTCCAGTCCCGGGGTCCAATGTAGCTGGCGAAGCTTTCCAGGTCGCCCGCGTAGGCCTTGATGGTGTGCGCGGAGGCGTTGCGTTGGCGCAGCACACGCAGGAACTGGTCGGCAGCCTTCTCGACCGCAGTGCGTTTGTGCTGAGATTTCGCGCTCATTTCGAGCATCAGGTCACCCCCGAGGACACCGGGCACGCAGTTCGACTCCGCGAGAGAATCCCTGTTCGGGCGCTTGCCGAATTGTTCCAAATTACTCAATCACTAAATTACCCGATTGCCACATGCCCTGCGCCTCCGCGTCTCGGTGGGGATCAAGCCTTTGCCTTTGCCCGCGGATGGTGCTTCTGATACACCGTTTTCAGCCGATCGAGCGCCAGATGCGTGTAGACCTGGGTGGTGGAGATGTCCGCATGGCCGAGGATGGTCTGCACGGTGCGCAGGTCAGCGCCGTTCTCGACCATGTGGCTGGCACAGGAATGGCGCAGCATGTGGGGCGAGGCGTGGCGGCCCGCCCCGGCCGAAGCCGACTTCACCATCTGCCAGACGCGCTGGCGGGTGAGGCGGTGGGCCCCGCGCGCGAGAAACAGATGCGGCGAAGCTTTTTTCGCCGCCAGCGTTGCCCGGGCCGAATTCAGATACTGGGCGAGGGCCCGCTGCGCCGCCTGGCCCAGCGGAACCACGCGCTCCTTATCTCCCTTGCCGCGCACCAGCATGTAACCGGCGTCCAGCTTCAGGTCTTCAAGCTTTGCATTCACAATTTCCGATACCCGCAGGGCACCGGCGTAGAAGACCTCGAGCATGGCGCGATCGCGGAGAGCGAGGGCCTGGGCAAGTTTCGAATCCGAAGCGGCCTGGGGCGCAGCCAGCATCCCTTCCAACTCATCGCGGGCCAGGGCCTTGGGCAGCACTTTCCACTGCTTCGGGGAATCGATGTTCAGGGTCGGATCGTGGTCGATGATTCCGTCGATGAGAAGATGCTGGTAAAGATGGCGCAGTGCGGACAGCTTTCGGCCCACCGAGCGCCCGTCAATGCCGGTCGAGAAAAGCTGCTGCAGGAACTCGCGAACATCGTTGCGGCGGGCGCGGCTGAGTGCGAGGTGGCGGGCCTCGAGGAACTCGCAGAACTGGTAGATGTCGGTGGCATAGGCCGAGACGGTGAGCGGCGCCAACCCCTTCTCGACCTGCAGATAGCCGAGAAAGGCAGCGAGTACACGGGCATTGGCGTCGGAGGGCATGTGTTTAGGCGCGCACGTCTGTGGCTCGAACTCAGGCTACCGCGCGTTGCCCGACGCTGCAAAGTGTGGGGACAGGTTCGGGCTTGGCCCAGGCCCAGTTTTTCGAGTTCGGGCAAATCTTTAAAGCAACACTTCAACAGCAGGCGCCCCCTGAGGCCGCTGCCGGCGTGTCCCCACGCCCCACGCGCTTATTCCTGAACGCTGGCCAGCACTTCCCGCGCGTAGAGTGCCCCCTCGGGCGTTTCCTCATGCTTGAAGTAGGCGAACACATCGCGGCCGGCGGCCCGATGTTCACGCATGCGGGCAACCATCGCCTGCCGCTCCTCGGGTGTGTAGCTGGGCTTGCGGTAGCGGTAGTAGGCGAAGCTGGCGGTCACGACATCGGGCGTGTCGCGCTGTTCGCTTTCGGCCACGCACAGGGCGACATCGTGCTCGCGCAAGACTGAGTAGGTTTCTTCGCACAGCCACGAGGCATGTCGAAATTCAAAGGATGACTGCAGGCGCTTGGGCAGGGTGGCGAGGAAGCCGCGCAGTAATTCCACATCTACTTTAAGGTTCGGTGGTAACTGAAATAAAACAGGACCTATTTTTCCAGCGCTGGCCAGCGGTTGAATGGTGCTCAAGAAACGCGGTACGAAGTCCTCCGTGCCCTTCAGCCGTTTGATGTGGGTGATGACCTGATGGGCTTTCACCGTGAAACGGAAGCCGGCGGGTGTTTCTGCGAGCCAGTTTTGCAGCGTGGATTCTTTGACGAGTTGCCGGAAGGTAAAGTTGACCTCGACGGCGTTCAGCTGCGTGGCATAGAAGTTCAAGAACTTCTTCTGGGCAAGTTTCTGGGGGTAGAAGACTGGTTTCCAGCCGGGATAGGCCCAGCCCGAAGTGCCCACGAAGACTTGCGCCATGATGGCGGATTATACCGTTCGCGGTTTGCGGGAGGCAGGCTGGGCGGATTTCTTCTTCGATCTTTTTGCCCGAGCGGAGGCGCCTTTTCCGGAAGCGCCGCTCCCCGTCCGAGTCAGCTCTTGCGGTTCTTCCGCCTGAGCAGCCAGATCGACGGCCCCGGGGCGAGCGGTGGAAACCGGCGCGGGGCGCAGGTCGGGGAGTTTCTGCCTGAGTTCGAGCACGGGTTCGTGCAGGTCTCCCATGTTCTGAACCCGTTGAAGCACCTGGGGCGCCTCGAACACGAGCAGGCTGGCATCTTTTTTCTGGAGAGCGCGTTCCACTTCGCTCCAAGAGACCGGCGTAGAGACCGTCGGGTGCTCGCGGGCCCGCAGCGAGTACACCGAGATGGTGGTTTTATGCTCGTCGTTCTGGCTCCAATCGACAAACACTTTGCCGGCCCGGACTTCCTTTTTCATGGCAGAGACGACCAGTTCGGGATGCTCATGCTCGAGCAGGCGCGCCAGCGCATGGGCAAAAGGCTTGGTGACGTCGTAGGTGGTCGAAGTGTTCAGGGGCACATAGACCTGCATTCCCTTGGAGCCGGAGGTCTTTGGGAAGCATTGCAGTCCCCAGTGCTGGAAGATGTCGCGCAGCCAGACGGCGACCTGCGCACACTGCACAATGTTGGCCGGGGGGCCTGGGTCGAGGTCAAAGACCATCATCGTGGGCTGGTTGATGTCCGCGGCGAGCGCCAGGGAGGGGTGGATCTCCAGCGATGCAAGGTTGGCCAGCCAGGTCAGGGTGGGAAGGTCGTCGACGAGCAGGAAGTTGATGTGGCGACGATTATGCCGGCTCCATACCGGCGCCGTTTTCACCCACTCCGGCCGATGCTTGGGAGCGTTTTTCTCATAGAAGTACTCTCCGTCGACGCCATCGGGATAGCGCTTCATGGTGACCGGGCGACCCCGCAGATGCGGCAGCAGGGCCGGGGCGATGCGCGCGTAGTAGTCGATCACCTGCCCCTTGGTGAAGCCGGTAGCGGGATAGAGGACCTTGTCGAGATTGGACAAGCTGAGTCGCTTACCTTCGACATCGACGACCGGGGAATTCCCCACGCTGCCTCCCTTGAAAAGCACGTCTCCGCTGCGAAAGTATACCGGCCACATGATTCGGATGCGGCGAGGCCACGGGTTTCCTTGGTAAGGGCATCCCCTGCTCGCGGGCGACCGGCCAACGAGCACCGACGAACCAGCCACGACCCGGTTTGACAATCCCCTTGGCACCCACGTAGCTTGGAAATTCGCGGTGTCTGGCCACGTTCCAGGGATGAAACCCGTCCAACTCCCGATTGCGGTGGAGGTCTGATGAAGCAAGCCGTCGTGCGCACGCTCGTGCTCGTATCCTTTTTATATGCAGTCGCCGCCGCCCAGGACCTGGCCTCGTTCGAGAAACGCACCAGCGTAAAAGTCCTGCCCAACGGCTTAACGGTCGTGATCCTGGAGCGGCCCGAGGCCCCGGTCTTCTCCTTCTTCACGCATGTAGACACGGGATCCGTACAAGACCCGATGGGTAAGACGGGCCTGGCCCACATGTTCGAGCACATGGCGTTCAAGGGTACGGACAAGATTGGAACGACCAACTATCCGGCAGAAAAGGAAGCGCTGGCCAAGGTCGAAGTCGCCTACGCCGCCTACATAGCGGAGCGCGACAAGCGCATCGGCCGCGACGAAAACAAGCTGAAGGAGCTGGAGAAGACCTGGAAAGAAGCCATCGCCGAAGCGCAGCAATACGTCAAGCCCAACGAATTCGGCGAGATCGTCGAGCGGGAAGGCGGCGAAGGGATGAACGCCAACACCACCGACGACGAAACCAACTATTACTACTCGTTCCCTGCCAATCGGCTGGAGTTGTGGGCCTACCTGGAATCGGAGCGCTTCCTGCATCCGGTCATGCGCGAGTTCTACAAGGAGCGCGACGTGGTGATTGAAGAGCGCCGCATGCGCACCGACAGCAATCCGGTGGGCAGGCTGCTTGAGCAGTTCATTACAGCGGCGTTCCAGGCGCATCCGTACCAACGGCCCACGGTAGGCTGGATGTCGGACCTGAACACATTTTCCGCCACCGATGCGCAGGCGTTCTTCGACCACTACTACGTGCCGTCGAATATGGTGATCGCCGTGGTCGGCGACGTGAAGGCGGGGGAAGCGGTCCCGATCATCGAAAAGTATTTCGGGCGGTTGCCGACAAAGCCGGCGCCGGATGAGCGAACCACCACGGAGCCGCCGCAGAATTCGGAGAGGCGCGTCGTCTTGCGCGGCACGGCGCAGCCCTTCTATATCGAGGGCTATCACCGGCCGGACTACCGCAGCCCCGACGATGCAGTGTATGACGCGATTACCGACCTCATGTCCAACGGCCGGACCTCGCGACTGTACCGCGCGCTGGTGCGAGACAAAAAGATCGCGGCCTTTGCCGCGGGATTCTCCGGACTGCCCGGGAACAAGTACCCGCACCTGTTCTCGTTCTATGCAGTTCCGGTGCCCGGCCACACCCCGCAGGAGCTCGCCGATGCCATCCATGCGGAGATTGAGCGCGTGAGGAAAGAAGACATTACGGACGACGAGTTGAAGATGATCAAGACGCGGGCCAAGGCAGACCTGATCCGCGGACTGGCGGACAACGCAGGGCTGGCGCAGCAGCTGGCCATTTATCAATCGCGATACGGGGACTGGCGGGAGTTATTCCGATCGGTGGACCGCATCGACAAAGTGACGAAGGCCGACATCCGGCGGGTGGCGAACGCGACCTTCAACGATAACAACCGGACGGTAGGGATCAACGAGACGGTCAAGACGGCGGCGGCCCAGGGAGGTGCGCAATGAGGACCCGTCTGAATCTCCGAGCTTGTGCCGCTCGAACCGCTCTCGGCTGCGTGGCCGGCATGCTGCTGCTGGCGGGTGCGTGGCTGGGCCCGGCCGCGACGGCACAGGCGCAGTCAGCAGAATGGCAGCAGATCCCCATCCCGCCGCTGCCGGCGTTCCATCCGGTAGAGCCCAAGCGAATCGAACTGTCCAACGGCATGGTGGTCTTCCTGCAAGAGGACCACGAACTGCCCCTGATCGATGGATCCATCCGGATTCGGGGCGGGTCGACGAACGAGCCCGCCAGCAAGGTTGGGCTTGTGGACCTCTACGGCGAAGTCTGGCGCACCGGAGGCACGAAGACGCAGACCGGAGACCAGCTCGATGATTTCCTCGAGGCCCGCGCCGCGAGGGTGGAAACGGGCGGTGGGCAGGACTCAACCTGGCTGGGGTGGTCGTGCCTGAGGGGCGATTTCGACGACGTCTTCCAGATCGTACTGGAGCTCCTGCAAGACCCGGAGTTCCGCAAGGACAAACTTGAGCTCGCGCAGCAACAGGCTGCCGAAGGCATCGCCCGGCGCAACGACAATCCGGCCGGGATCGCGGGCCGGGAGTCGGCCAAGCTCGCCTATGGCGCAGAGAGCCCCTATGCCCGGCAGATGGAATATTCGACGCTGTTTGCGGTGAAGCGCGACGATCTCGTCAACTGGCACAAGACGTACGTGCATCCCAACAACATGATCGTGGGGATCGCGGGCGACTTCGATGCGGCGGCGATGGAAGCGAAGCTCAAGTCGGCGTTCGGCGCGTGGCCGAGGGGACCGGCGGCGCCGAAGGAGAAAGCGGCGATCCACCCGGCCAAGCCCGGCTACTACCTGGTCAGCAAGGAAGACGTAAATCAGTCCAACGTGCGCATGGTGGCCTTGGGCATCGAACGGAACAATCCGGACTATTTTGCGGTTGAAGTCTTCAACGAGGTGATGGGCGGAGGATTCTCCTCCCGCCTGGTCCAGGACATTCGCACGGCGCGGGGGCTGGCCTATGCGGTGGGCGGCGGCATCGGCAGCGCGTTCGACCATCCCGGATTTACCCGTTTCGTTCTCGGGACCAAGAGCGAGAGCACGGTGGAGGCGATCAAGGCACTGCTCGGGGACCTCAATGACCTGCAGCAGAAGCCGATTTCCGAGGACGAGATCAAGCGGGCCAAGGATTCGATCCTCAATTCCTTCATCTTCAATTTTGACACGCCCGACAAGGTGCTCCGCGAGCGCATGGCGTATGAGTTCTACGGGTATCCGCTGAACTTCCTGGAACAATACCGCGCGGGGATCGAGAAGGCGAGCGTGGCGGACGTGAATCGGGTGGCCGCCAAGTACCTGCACAAGGACCAGTTGGCGGTGCTGGTAGTGGGCAATCCCAAGGACTTTGACAAGCCGCTGGCGACGCTGGGCGCGGTGACCAACGTGGACATCACGATTCCGGCGCCACCGGGCGAGCCATCCGCCGGGGGCGGCGCAGCGCAGGGACCAACCGGTTCCAACGCCGAGGGTAAGGCGCTGGCGGCCAAGGTGGTCGAGTCCATGGGGGGCGGGGAAAAGCTGAAAGCGGTCCACGCCATGCAGATAAAGATGGAGCAGCAGGCGAAAGACGAGGCGACTGCCCTCATGGACATCCTCATTGTGTATCCCGATCGCATGCGGTTGGGCATGGAGTCGCCGATGGGGCCAATGACGGTCGTGATCGCACCTTCCGGCGCGTTCATGTCGGCGCAAGGGCGGGTGCAGGCGGTACCAGCTTCGGGGGCAAAAGCGAGCCTCGAGCAGATCAAGCGCGATCCAACCTTCATTGCCGCACACCTAGACGATCCCAAGTTCAGCTTTACGGCCAACGGAACAGAGAAGATCGGCAAGGTGGACGCCAGGATCGTGGATGTAAATGCGGACGGGACTTTCGTGCGTTGGTACGTCGACGCGGCGAACGGTCTGTTGCTCCGTGAATCCTATACAGCCACGGGAGATTCGGGACCCTTCCACGGGGAGACGGACCTTTCCGAGTGGAAGACCTTCGACGGGGTAAAGGTCCCGACGCGGCACCTGAACCGCCAGAATGGAGTGGAGTCCAGCATCGTGACGTTCACGGAGGTACAGCTGAATCCGGCGGTGGACGCGAAGGCCTTCGACAAGCCGGGGGCCGTCCCGGCGGGTCACTAAAGCCGATCTCAGCCGCGAGCAATCCAAGGACTGCTCATCGGGGAACGCCGGCTAGATCTGGGAGGGAGTCGCCGGCTTGGCGTTCTTGTTGTCCAGCGGCGAGGCGGAGGACTTCAGGCGGCTCTCCGAATCCACCAGGAACGTTCCCTCGACGACCACCCGCTCGCCTTCTTGGAGGCCGTTCAGAATTTCGACCTGGTCGCCGGAGCGCCAGCCAACCTGCACCGTGCGCGGTTCAAACACTCCCGCGCTGCGTTCCACGAAGACCCGCTGCACACGGCCAGAGTCCAAGACAGCATCCTGGGGCACGGTGAGTCCCGCGGGGCCCGAGACCGGGAGGTCGACATCCACGAACATGTCGGGGCGCAGGACAAAGCCGGGATTGTTCGCCTCTAGGCGGAGCTTGACCACGTGCGTCTCCGGATCGACCTGAGGTAAGACATGGCTCACGCGCGCCATGAAAGTGCGCTGGTCCGGCAAGGTCACACGCGCAACTGCGCCGGGAGGGATGTTGTCGGCCTCGGCCCCGAACACGTCTGCCACGATCCAGACCTGGCTGAGGTCGGCGACACGGTAGAACTCGGCATAGCGATCAAAATGCTGGCCCGCACTGATGTTACGGGCCAGGATAAAGCCATCGGCCGGGGAGACGATATCGACCGTCTCAGGGAGCTGGCGGTTCTCGGCCATCTGCTGGATCTGCGCGTCGCTCAAGCCGAGATTGCGCAGGCGATCGGTGTAACCTTGAACGCTGCTCACGCCCTGCTTGGCGAGGGCCCCCGGAAAGGGGACGGTCCGGGCGCCATCCTTGCCGACGGCGCCGGGCACGCCCGCGGTTGCGGCCAGAAAGCCGGAAGCGACCGACAAGGTCTCGCCAATGTAAGAAGTAGCGAGCTTCTGGTTTTTCTTGACCCGCTCTCCGACGGAGTCGTTGAAGGTCTCCCGGATGAATCCGTCCATGCCAGAATTCACGCGATAGACGCGGGTTTCCTCAGGAACCACGCGGCCCAGGAACCGCACCAAATGGGTCCCGGAAGTTTTCTCGACGGCGGCCACGCGGATTCCGGCCAGGCGTTGACTGGCGGGGTCGATCGCGATGGCGCCAGGCGGCACGGGGAGGGGATGAAGGGGCGCGACCGAATCGGCGTAGACCGGTTCCAGCGCCATGCCGCAATCGGGCGCGGTGCCGGGACGATCGGACGTGTAAGCCGGATGCATGGGATCCACCCAATAGAGGATGCGGCGCGAGTCGACATTCGCGCGGGCGGGGGCCGTGTGCCGCGTCCCCACGGCGTAGGAAAGGATCATCAGGAGCCCAACGATGCCTGCGCCTACGATTTTCTTCATGGCAATCACCCCGGGTACGACGTGTTCACTCAGGTTCAGCTCTTGCGCGGAAGCTGCCGCAGTCGGCGCAGTTACTGAACCTCCAATCCATCCACGTGGAACTTTCCGATGACGACGGTCACGCGGTCACCCCGTTTCACGCGCCGTCCCTGGTTGGAGAATGCCATCCAATAGAAGCGGCCGACTTCCGGGGTGCTGCTTTGCCGCAACTGCCCTACTTTTTCCATGGTCGGCACCACAAGGCTGACACCGGCCTGCGGATCAATGAGCTGGGGCTGGGCCTCCTTGTCATGCAGGGGCATGGCCTTGTCTGCGTTGATGACGCGGTAGGAGAAGCGAACCAGTTCCCCCGACTCGGCCCATTTCACGGTGAAGGAGTCCACACCCCAGAGAGACTCGTAGTAGGCAACCGCGCGTCTCGGCAATTGGGCGGGCTGGTTGCGGGAAGGGGGACCGGCGGGCTTGGCCGTGGAAGCGGAGGGTGCGGTGGATGCGCCGGACTTGCTTTGGTCTGCGCGCTGCGCGGAAGCGCTTTGCGGAAACGCCCCCAGCGCCGTGGAAAAGCATCCGAGCAGCAGAAGTGCCGCCAAGGCGCAGGTCGAAACGAAAGCTTGCTTGTGAAACATGTCCGAACTCCCCAGGAATCAATGCCCGTCGGGCAGGCTGCGCAATTGGCACGGCCCGCTGCTTGCGGAGCCTACTTGCCTCCCAAAACGACCTTGCAGGCGGCATTGATCTGGTCGCTGGACGCCTGTTCGGTCCGCTGCTTCACGGCTTCATAGGCGTCTTTGTATTGCTGCGAATCGCGGACCTTGGCCAGGTCTTTCTCCGCCACACCGTTGGTCAGTTTATCGCGTTGCTTCTTGTAGTTTTCCGCCGACTCGGGCCTGGCCGCGGAGCAGGAGTCGAAGATGCTTTCAAACTGACCCAGGGCAGCCGCATCGGGCGCTTTCGAATCCGCTGCGACAGCCAGTTGTGGGAGGGTCAGCGCCGCCGAAAAGCACACGATCCGGAGCGACTTGCAACTCATGTCTCACCTCACCTTGATGTACACATTATCGAGCAATTGCGTAGAACAGGCACTGCTCGCTGGTTCATGAACCAGCGAGCAGTGCCCGGTTTGCGTGTCACTTCCACGACTCGGCTACTGGGCAACCAGGAACAGAACCGAACTGCCGCCCACTGTACCCGCACCGTTGTTCGCCACTCCGAAGGTTCCGAGGTCGGGGAAGATCGGTGGAGTCGTCGGCGTTGCGTACCTGATACTCACCGTGCACGAGCCGCCCCCTGCCAGCGTGAACGGCAACAGCGGCGCCGTGGCATTCTGACAGGTACTTCCGGTGATGCTGTAGAGACCGCCGAAGTTCAGCAACAGCGTCTCGGCCGTGATGGTCACCGGCAGGGTCCCGATGTTGGAGACCGTCACGACGCTGGTCACGGGCGCGCGCGGCGTTGGGATCGTGAAGGTCAACGCGGGCCCGAAGACCATCTGTGTCAACGTGCCATTGGTCGCCGAGGTGAAGCTCAGCTCGCCCACGGCCGTTCCGGTGCCGGAGAGGGCAACGGGCGATCCAGTCACCGTGACACCCGCCGCGGTGATGGTGAGAGTTCCAGCGTTCGCGCCAACCGTGGTCGGAGAGAACACTACGCCGATCGTGCAGGTCGCGCCTGCAGCCAGGGTTGCGCCGCAGCTGCCGCTCCCGAGGCCTGCAGGCCGCGAGAACGGACCCGTGAACGCCTCGCTGATTCCGGTAGCAGGAATGTTCCCCGTGTTCCTGAGCGTGACGAAGCGCGGGGCGCTGCTGCCCGGCGGGTTCGTCGCCGGAGTGGCCGGGAAGGTCAGCGAGGTCGGCGAGACGGAGAGTACGGCGACTCCGCGAACCGAGCCGAACTCGATGGCGCCCGGGTCGAAGTGGGAGTCGGATCCGGTTTCCGGCCTCACGTTGCCGAAGAAGTCGACCAACGGGTGAGCGACCGTGGACGGGACCCAGTCGATCACGGGCGAACCCGTCGTCAGGGCATAGTTTCCGAGCACGGCATTGGTGGCCGGGTTCACCAGCGAGAGCGGGCCCCAACGCATGTTGATCCAGTTGTTGCCCTCGTCAACAGTGGCCACCGGGGTCAGGTTGAAGATGGGGTTGGGCACGGTGGCATCGGCGATGCCGGGAGGCACCTGCCAACCGCAGCCGCCGGCCACGCCCGAGCAAGCCTCCGGAGGAATGCGCGAGCCGTTGCAGTACTGGCTGGCGAAGTTCGGGTTGTTGGTGGTGTTGTGCGGGCTTGGGGTACCGCTGGTATAGCCCGTAGTGCTCGTCAGCACGGACTGGACCGGGTGCAGCGTGAAGCCAGAACCGTGATTGGTCGGGCCGGTGTCCCCGCGCACACCGATGTCCCAGTAGCTGGCGGGGGTGCAGGCACCGGTACCACCGGTGATCGTGAGGCCAGCGCCGTGCGCCGTGGTGGCGTCGGCGGTGGGCTGGTTGGGCGCCAGCGTCGTGGTGAAGGCGTTATACAGCGAGACCACGTTCTGCTGGTACTGGCTGGTGAATGCGCCCACGCCGATGTAGTACGCGCTGTTCTGCCAGAAAATGTTGCTGGTCAGCAGCGGGTACGAGACGGAGCGGCAGGCGCCGTTGGTAGCGCTGGTGCCGGGCGCAAAATGTCCCGGCGGGCAGGTGACGGTGGCGGGCAGGTTTGCAGACAGCACCGCGCTGTTCTGGATACTCACCAGACCAGCGGGCTGGGGACAGGATGCGCCGCCCGAGGCGGTCGTGCAGTTCTGCGCGGTTTGGGGCGAAGGCACGCTGGCCAGGGGAGCGCCGATGGTGGTTGCCAGCGGGCCGGCCGAAGCCGTGGTGGTGTTGGAAACGACGGTGTTGTTGACGATGTCGAGGTACAGGGCATCGAGAGCGGAGATACCGGCACCGTCCCAGCCCGCCACGTTATCGGCAACAATGTTGTTCTGGAAGACAACGTGGTGCCAGCCGGGGCTGTTGAAGCCGGGATTGGGTCCCGTCGGGAAGGCGACTACGTCGGCACCGTTGACGTTCTGGAAGGCGACGCCGCCGCCGGAACCGCTCTCCGCCGAGTTGCCCATGATGAGATTGGCGTTGATGAGCATGCCGGGACCGATGCCGTCGCTGGGGCCGACGCTGCCGGCTGGCGGCACGCAATCCTGGTCGGTTTGGGTGCCGCAGGTGGGATCCACGTCCGGCGTACCCATGACGATCATACCGCCGCCATTGGCGGGGATGGTCGGGTTGGTGCTCTGGTTGAACAAGATCGCGTTGTGCTCGATGTCGGCGTTCTTGCTATAGCCGAGGTGGCCAAAGCCGCCGCCATCGCCGGAGCTCAGGTTTCCGCAGACCCAGTTGAAGTTGAACTGGTAGTAGTCGGAACCGGTGCAGAAGCTGATCCCGCCCGCGCCCGCCGGCGTGGCAGAGAACAATTCGTCGCCCAACGAAGCGTTCAACGAAATGTTGTTGTTGTGGACGTTGATGTTCATGTTGTGGCAGTAGGGCAACTGGGCCCCGTTGACCGAACTAGTCTCGCAGGAGCCTGGGGCGGCGTTGGTGGCGCTTCCCTGGATGTAGGCCCCCGGGAATTCGCCTTGGCCGATGCTGACGCCCGACAGCGTGGCCACGTTCCCGTAGATATGGTTGTTGGCCATTTGCAGGTTATGGTTCCAGCCGTGGACGAACACGCCGCCGCCACCTTGCGAACTATTGGTGATGCCCAAGCCGTCGATGCTGGAGGGGTTGCACCAGAAGTTGCTCGGGTAGGCGCCGTTGCAATACGTGCCGGTATTCTGGCTCGTAAACAGGACGGTACCGGTGGGGAAACCAGCCAGCAGTGTCGGGTCGAAGGGATTCGACGGGAAGAAGACGCCCTTGCCGAGCACCGTGATGCCGGCGCCTTCCAGCGCGCCCATCAGGCTGGGTTCCTGCAGCAGTTCGGCCAGGTTTCCGTTGAGGTTCGCATCCCAGCCCACGGTCGCTTCGAGCGGCAAGCGGTCGATCTGCGGGTTGTTGCCGGTGGCGTTGAAGCCGGTCCAACCGGTTCCGTTGGTGGACCCGCACTGGTAGGTCCCGGTCGGGTCGAAGGGATTGGTGCCGCCGGAGCCAGGCACGACCTGGCCATTGTTCACCGTGACCTGGCCGGTGCTGGGGAATCCGTTGAGAGCCAGACCGAACAGGCAGTTCACCTGCCGGCGCCACGGATCCAGCTTGCCCGCCGGATGTGGACTGGCGTTGATGATGCTGGAAGCGGAGCCCACACCTTGGAGGCGAACCGGTTTCCACATGATCAACATCTCGTTGTGGGAAACCGTCGAGTTGGAGTAAGTGGTGGTGGTCACACCGCCGGTGGTGGTGGTGGTGACCACGTCGGTGGTGCAAGGCCCCGTGCAGGTCGGGTCGACGATGATCAGGTCGCCCGGATCGGCGGCGTCAATGGCGGCCTGGACCGAGGCCGATGCCGCGACGTGCGTTGGCTGCTTTCCGCCGATAGTGACGGTCACGGCATCAATGGAGGAGAGCCCGTTGCTGGCGGTGATGACCAACTGACCGCACTGCGCGGGGGAGCCTCCGTACATTGCCTGTTGCTGGATGGGGCAAGCCGGAATCGCGTTGGCGGCAGGAATCGTGAGGATGATCTGCGAGTCGCTCCAGGTGGTGATGTTCGCCGCCGGGATCGTGAACCCGCCGATCGTCACCGTTCCCTTCGTGCTGCCAAAGCCATAGTGGCGATTGATGGTCTTTTGGTTCCAGGGAGCCGTGGTGAACGAAGGCCCGGAGTAACCATAGTTGCGCACCTGCTGGTCGCCCAATGCGGTGATGGTGAGGGTATGGCCCGCCGCGCTGACCCAAGGTCCGACTCCATCGCCGTCCACTTCGCGGATTGCGGGCGTGAGGGTCGGGTAGGAGCAGTCGACGTCGTTGTAACCTGCACCGGCGAAACCGGCGGTGGGCACGACCGGGGTATCCAGATAGGTCGTGACCCCGGGCATGAACGGCAGCTCATAGCAGAACTGGCTGTACTCGGGGTTGAACAAGGGATCCGAAGCGTTGGTCCCCTGGTCATTCATGCAAACCACCATCATGGTGGGTGAATAGCCAGTGGGGTTGGGCGGGTTGACTTCCCAGGTTGAGTAGGTCATGCCGTTGTAGAGACCGAAGTGGTCTGAATACACACGGCTGATTTCGTTTCCAGCCCAATCCTTGACGGAGATGGGAAGGTCTGGCGGAGAGAACTTCTCGCCAAACTGCGGCGAGAAGGGATCGAATTCGGAGGTCATGTCGTTAGTGATGCCTCCGGTGAATTTGCTGGCGATGTGCGTCGAGGTATAGATGTAGAACTTGGCGATCGCCCCCATCTGGTCGGAGAGAGTGACTTCCTTGCGGTCGCAGAGGCGGCGGGTGGCTCCGGCAAAAGGCGACACCTGGTGCGACTGCGGATAGAGGCTGATGTAGTCGGGAACGATGCGGGCTTCGCCGACGCAGGGCCAGATCGGCTCGGGCACAAACCCGGGGACGATGCCGTTCTCCGGAATTGCCCCGAAGCTCTGGGTGGGGTTCTGCGCGTTGTTGGCGTTGTAACCGGCGCCGGCCCATTGGCCGGACCCCGCCCAGGGACCTGAGGTTGGGGCCGCGACCGAAGCCTGGTCGGGCAGAATGAACACATTGCCCAGACCGCCGAACTGCTGGGTGACCGGGGCAATGAAGTTGTCGCCGATGAGGATGTTCTTGTCCTCTTCTTTGACCAGCTCAAAGCCTGGCGGCACGACCACTTCGACAACGTACTTTCCGGCCGCCAACATCGGCAATCCGTAATACAGGTCGGTGGTGGGAACGACGGTGTTCGGCGTGCAGGCGGTGCAATTTGTGGCATTGGCTGCAACCGAGCCGGCGGTCCCGGAAGCGAGCCCCGTGGTGGGAACCGCGTAGGTAAAGGTCTTGGGACCGGTCACGGAGATGGCGAACAACTTGGCGGGGGTGTAGTCGGCGCTGTTGTAGCCGGTGGGCGCGCCCGCAATGGTGACCTGGGCGCCCGAAATCAGACCGTGCGTGGCGGAGGTGGTCACGGTGACCAAACCGCCCGTTTCGCTGATCGCCGAGATGCTGACCGAGACTGCCTGCGGAGCACCCGTGCTGGGGTTCCGGCTGTTGACGCTGGGGAAGGCGTACATACCGTCGTAGGGGGCCGGCTCGAGCTGGTTCCAGTTGTGCATGCCGTCATAGCACTTGAACTGGGAATTGTTCGGCAGCGCGGATGGCGCGGCGCCTCCATGCAGGGAGTTGTACCAGTCGAGATACTCAGGCTGGTTGTTCAGGGTAAAGAAGAAGAGATCAGCGATGGTTCCAGTGGACGAACCCTGGCCGGGGCAGTTCATGTAGGGCACGCCATCGGAGCGGAAACCCTGCGCCCATTCGTCGAAGCTGCTGGTCTGGGTGGTGTCCACCAGGGTGAGCGTCGGGGTGACGCCGTCGCTGGCAAAGCCTTCTTTGTAGAGGTTGATGGTCACGTGCGGAACCAGGGGCTCCCATTGCGTCTGCACCAGCATCTGGGGATCGTCAAAGGGCCGGGTCGACGCGTAGATCACGTGGCCCTTGATGCCGCCGTTCTCGCCGGCAACGTAGGGTTCCTTGCCGAACTCGATGAAATTGAACTGGCCGGGGAAGCCCTGCCAGCCTTCCACTCCGACCCAGGGCGGATCGATGCGGCCGCTGGAAAGCGTGGTCGAGCAGGTGGTGGCATAGGGAGCGGTAGTGGCCGTGGTGCAGACGCTCGGGGGATCGCTGCTGCCCGGGCCGTTCAAGATGGACTTGCCGGTGCAATCCGCGTTGGCGCAGTACACGGCGCCAGGCACGCGGAGGTTGGCCGGCAAGGACACGATTTCGGCGGTGTCCGCCAGGTTCTTGGCGATGGTGGAGGTGCCGCACGGCGGATAGCCGCCCGCGCCCCCTGGAGTACAGGTAGTGACCGAGCCGTCGACGTTTCGGAACGTGGAGCCGTCGGCGGGCCCGCCCACGTCGTAGACCACGTGGGTACCGGTGTTTTTGTAACGAGTGGTATCGGTTTCCACCGTGTACCAGGAGAACAGCGGGAAGGTCTCGTTGAAGTTGGCCACCCCGTTGAAGTCGGTGACGAGCAGGTTCTCGAGCTCGCCATCGCGCTTGCGGACCGCGACGTTCAGCAGCGCGGCACCGCCCTCATCAGCCTGGCAAACGCCGTCGTGATTTTCGTCGATGCAGGTCCTGGTCTGGACGTTCGTCTGCCACTGGGTAGCGGCGATGTCGCCCATGTTGCAGACGTGCTGACTGGAGCCCGCGCCGGGACAGAAGCTGGTAGCGCTGCCCAGCCGGACGGGCGTGGACAGACCGTCGACGAGCTGATCGTTCCACTGGTCGAACGTGGTGATTCTCCAATCGCCATCGGGAAGACCGCTGAGGGTAAAGGTCCCGTCGGCAGCGCACTTGGCGAAGGCGAAGTCTTCGCCGTCGGGATCGCCCACGCTGACGTAGCACTGGGTCCAGCCGAAGGCGTCGCGCGATCCGCTGCTGTAGAGGCGCTCATCCGGAGGCCGGCTGAGGCGCTGGGAGGTGATCTTTCCGGTCAGCGTGTTCCCGGGACTGCAGTTGCCTGACAGGTTGGGATCAGTGCCATTGCACACGTACTTGAGGCGGGCGTTGATGATCGCGGGATTGGCAAAGCCAATGCTGACGTGCGGCCCGGCGGGAGAAAACTCCTGGAAGTATGCCGGTTCCGCGATCCTGGTAAACGCGTCGTGCGCCTTCTGACCATCGAGGGTGTTGGTCTGGAGCCACTCTTCGCCGCGCGCGATGCGGTCGGCGCCCGGGGTGGCAACGACCCCCCAGCGTCCGGGCATCAGGTTGTCGATCACGGCGAAGCCGGCCAGCGGGGAGAGCGTATGTCCGTCGGCTTCGTACTTCGGGCAGGTAACGATCATGCCCGTCTTGCCCGTGGCGGTCGGATCCGTTGACAAGGTGGTCGGGTTCGCACCGGTGGTCGCGCTCAACGGATTCAACACAACCGGGCACGCGTCCAGACCGGTGGAAGGATCTTTCATCCCCGCCAAGCTGTTGGTGAGCGGCTGGTTGAACATGTCGTAGGTCATTTGACCGGTGAAATCGCCGTCCCCACCAAAGGCGTCCCAGAGGTGGATCTGGAATTGACCCAAGCCGGGCTCGTTGGGGGACAAGACGTCGATGCCGCCGCCGCCATCCTGCTCGCCGTTGAGCGGGAAGTCGTCTTCGAAGACGAAGACCGACAACTTTGCCGGCGGATACGGCGAAGGCTGAGTGAGCACCGTCACAGCCGGGAAGGCGGTGCAGGCGGCCGCCGGCGGCGGAGGACACTGAATGGGCGCGCCGCCCATGCCGTGACCAGTAGCGCTGGCCCCATAGAAGGGGTTGGCGGCGTCACCGGGCAGAACCGAGATGTAGTAATGCTTCGTTGGATCGAGGGCAACCTGGCTGGGATTGACCGCCGTGAATCCACTGGCGGTGGAGTCGGGGCGGCAGACGCCGTTGCCGACATCGCAAACCACGTTGTTGTGGAGGCCGGTGGCCGGATCGACCTGGGTTTGGCCACCTTCGCAGGACACTGGACCCGTACAGCCTTGGGCCACGAACGGCATGTAGCTGGTGTGGAAGTTTACGCCCAGCGTTGGAACGATGCCCAGGGCCGCGCTCGGGCAACCCGCCGGCGGCGGCTTCTGGGTGCAGTTCGGGTTGATGTAGAAGGTGCGGTCTTCCTCAATGATCCAGCGGTAGTCCGTGATCTGAGTGGTGTGGTCACTGCCGTCAAGGACGGTCACCGCGAGATTGCTCGGGGTCGGGAAGACGACGGTCATGGTCGTGGCAGCACCGGCGGTTCCCTGCGAGTTCTTGGCCTGGATCGAGAACGTATAGGTGCCCGCGGAGAATCCGGAGGCGGTAAAGCCGCCAGCGGCGTCCAGCAGGATGGTTCCGCCGCCAACCGTCAGGCTGAGAGGCGTGGCAGCAGTGGCCCCGTTGACCGTGAGCGGGTAGCCGGCTGCATCCTTGCAACCTGCCAGCACGCCTGGGTTCTTCACGATCAGGTACGTAGAGGTGTTGGCGTTGAAGGTCTGGCCGGTACAGGTGATGCCGGTCGCGGCCTCAACCGCGGCCGCACCCAGGGTCACAGTAGCGGTGATCCCGGAGGAACAAGTTGTGCCCGTGACCGTGCCGTTGGCGCAATACGTGAAGGAGTCGGAGGTAGCCGTGCCCGTGGGCGTGTAGGTAAAGGTGCCATTCGCTGCCAGCGCCACGGTGCCGTTGGCCGGAGCAGTCAGCAGAGTGACCCCGTACACATTGACGTCGTTCGCAATGACGCCCTTGGAAGGATCGGACACGATGAGGGGCTGACCGGCAACCAGCGAGTTGTAGGTATCCGCGTTGGCGACCGCGGCACCCACGCCGGCGATCCCGGTTGGGATGGTGCTGCCATTGACACCGATGTAGGCCATCATGCCGCCATCGCGGCCAACGGCATTGGCCGACAGGCTCAACTCGCGGTCATAAATGGGAAGAGCCGGGGCTCCGACGGGCGGGACGTTGATCATCACGTCGTAGGTCTTGCCAGCAGCCATGAAGACTTCGTGCTGCACTTTCTGAACGCCGGGCAGCAGGTTGCCGTCTTCTGCGACCAGCGAGAATCCGGGAACGGGAGTTGTGGGGGCAACCGTGGCGCCGGCCGGCAGAGTGAGCGAGTTCAAGATTGAGGGCACGTGCATGCGCAAGCCACCGTTGACCAGGCGGACCAAAATCTGCCCGGTCGCCCCCGTGGCTACGCCGGTTACCGCCGAAGCCTGGAACACCGAGTTGGTGGCTGCGGTCTTATTGAAAGAGACGCCGTTGATGGCGTAGTACAGCGGCGTATAGTTCACAGCCGGTGGATAGCAGGTGTGGAAAGTCGTGGAAGTCGGGTTGCCGCAACCTCCCGGCTGGCCTGACCAAACAGCCGTCTCGCTGAAGCCTGCGGTGTTGACCGCGGCATTGACCGCCGAGTTCTGGACGGGGTCGATTTCGCTCAACAGCAACGGCACTTCGGAGTTGTAGTTGACCGCGCAGGATCCTGCCGTCGCGCCGGGATACGCGCAACCGGCCGTGGTTCCTGACGGCGCTGTGGTGACCACCACGATTCCAATGAGACCCATCGGAACCTGAATAGAGGGATGGGTACCGGACTCGAGCAAGTAGGTGCCGGGGCGCAGGTTCGCCCAGGTCAGGCCCGAGCCAGAAGCAACCTGATTCGCGGTCGGGGTGGCGCCAGTGGCCGCCACTTCCGTGCCAAACGACTGCACACGCGGACCCTGACCGGGCGGCGTAAATGCCGGAGAACCGCCCACGGTGGACCAGGTCACGGCTTGCGAGGCGTGCGCCGGACTAGGGGTGCAGTTGCCGCCTGCGGTGCAGCCGGTACCTGCGGCGCCCAGACCGCCGCCCACCTGACCCACGATCACCAGGGACGTGGGGACCGTATTCGCCGTGGTGCTGCCGGTCGGCGTGAACGTAAGGTTATTCGTCAGGTTGATCTGCAGACCGCCAGGGGCCCCGACGGGCACGGTGATAATTACGGGCGACCAGCCTCCCAAGGGAACGTTGGGATTCAAGGGCGCACAGGTGGCCGTCGAGCCCGTCACCAGCGCACCGCAGCTGTAGCCCCACATCGGCACCGGGATGCCGTCGGGACCCACCAGAATGGCGGGGCCAGCCGTCAAGTTGATCTGCTGCTGAGCTGCGGAGATACGCGCTCCGAGGAGGAGAATCGTGACTGCCAAGACCGCTGTCTTCAAAGTTTTGAGATAGTTGGATCGCATCGCCATTCTCCTCAGTTAGTTCGACTCATCGATGACGAATTCCCGGGAATCGACCAGCATCATCATCAGCATTCCGCCTGGGAACACGTTGTTAGTTGTGATCTCGCGCTCGTTATGCGAGTGCCACATGAAGGCAAACCCGCGCTCGTTCGCCGGATTGGCCTGGGTGTTGGAGGGCTGCAGGGGGGTGCAGGGGGCATACGGAGTGGAAGCGCAAGCCTGCGTGCCGCCGCCGCGCAGCGAGGCATCAGGGCCGAGATAGGGAGTTCCGCCATACCAGGCGCCGTTGGTGAAGATGTTGGGATTGGGCAGGGTCGCCGGACCGCCGCCGGGAACATCGCCGATGGGGGTCTTCTCGACCGGCTTGTTGTGGTCCTGGCACCACTCGTAGTAGTTGATGGCGGTAAGGGGCGCACCACTCAGCGAGCTGTAATAGCCATTGGGGTCGGGAACGCAAGGCTGCACGGCGAGCGGATCATTGACCTGGGATTGAGGCTCGTGGCCGTAGGGATCCCAGTTCAGGCCCCTGCCCGACCAGTAAAAGATTCCATCGAACGCCTGCCCGGGAGTGGTGTCGGTGTTGAACATCAGAATTCCAGCGAGGTTGGTGCCATCGGGCGCGAGGATGAGATTTCCGTCGCGCGCCAGGATGCGCACGTGGTTGCCGTGCTCGTGGAAGGGATGTTGCCAGCGGCCCTGGCCGATGGTGCGGATCAGCACCTGCTCGCCGGGATGCATATGGGGATTGGCGTTGTAAGGCTGGTGGGGATAGGGAGTGTCGTAGTTCGGGTCCATCAGGTCGGGCATCGATCGCCCGTTGATCAGGAAGTAGCCGGGGTGGTAGGGCTCAGTCGGGACATCGAGGCTGCATCCGGGCGCACCGGCCGTGCAACCGCTGGTTGCTGTCACCTGCGCCAGGGCCTGGCGGTGAATGTTGACGTCCATTTCGGACCACTGGAACAGGTATTCGCGGTCGTAGCAGGTCTTGGCGTGGTCGTAAGCAGCCGTCGATAACCGGAAGTCCGTCTCAGCGGAGGGGGCGCCGACATTCTTGACGCCGTAGAATCCGGTGACGGTGGTGGCAGTACAGTTCGCGGGGACGGCACCGGGGAGCACGATGATCGCGCCGTACAAGCCCATCTCAACCTGCAAGTCGCCCTGGGTGCCGCTGTAGTAGGCGTGCGTTCCCGCCCGGCCCGTGGTGGGGAACGAGTAGGTGACGGTGCCGCCAGGCGCCGCCTCTTGCGTAAGCAGGCCAGCAACGCCACCGGTGGCAGTCACCTGAAAGTCGGGAAACAGAATGGAAGTGTTGCCGGCCGCGGCAGGAAGACCGTTGGTCAAGGTGACGGTGACGGTCTGGCCTTCCGTGACGATCAACGTAGGCCCGGGAACCTGCCCCCCCACTCCCCCTGGGGCCACCGTGGGGCAGCTGGCGTTGGTAATCGCAGCCGGGAGATAGCCGGACGGCGCACTCGTGCAGCCATAGCCCCAGGCGTACACGGTGTTGCCGTCGGGCTGGTTGAGAAAGAACGTAGTCGCGGTCAGGTTAAAGCTGGGTCCGGTAATGCCAGGAGAGGCAGCGAAGGCCGCCGGCGTAATCCACAGCAAGACTGCCACTGTAAGGACCAGGAGCAGTTGTGTTTTCAGGGTCGCGTTATTCATGTTGATCGGATTCATCGCTGCTCTCCTAGAAATTGCAGGTCTGCGGACCGTTGCCATTCAAGGTTCCACTTGTGGGGACTGCGCAGATGTGCACCTCAGTCATTTCCCCGCCGAAGTTCTCCGCGTCGTTGGAAAGGTGGTCGAGCTGGGGAGTGTAGAGATAGAAGACGCTGCCCACCGGATAGAGCGTGGTATTGCTGGCATCCAGAATCACATCCAGCGACTCGCCGCCACCCAACGTGATGGAGTTGGTGTAGTACTCGGTGTTGTTGCCGGCCTGGTCGCGCAGGAGCTTGGCATTGAACCCGACGACATGCATGGGAATGCCGAGAGAGGCCAGCGTGTGATATTCCGAGACGGAGAGGTTGACCAGGCGCAGGGCGGCCTTTCCACCGTAGGGAATGTTGATGATGGTGGGCAAGGGTTGCGAGTAGTGCATCCTGCCATCGGAGGATTGCGTCGCCTGAGGGCCGACGGTCACGGTGTCGGGGTAGCTGCGGCCATTCAGAAGGAAATATTTGTCCTTCATGTCCGCGAACGCTTCCGGGTTGAAGGTCATGCCGACAAAGTGGAAGTTGGGGTCAAAGCCGTGCATCTGGATCGGATAATCGACGTCGTAGGCAGTAGAGCCGTCGCCATCGTTGTAGAGGTAGCGCTGCGGATTGCCCAACTTGTCCAGGCCCTGAGTCGCGCCGGTGTTGACGGCGGGCATGGTGGCGGAGCAGAGGATGTCGGCCGCCGGGTTGCAGACTGTGCGGAGATCTGGCGCCGTGCCCGTGGGTAAACCGATGCCGTTCTGATAGCCCAGGTAGGTGTAGAGGTTTCCGCCTTGCGGCACGCGGTTCTGCCGCGGGCGCACATAGAGCTGGCCGACCATGCCCATCTGCAGGTGCTCAGGGGGCGTGATGTGGCAGTGCCAGAAGTACGTGCCTGCGTCGGGAGCGAGGTAATAGTAGGTGAAGCTGCCGCCGATATTGATGGCGACCGAAGCATCCGGCACACCGTCATAGAAGGCCGATGCGTTGGGGTATCCGTGAAAGTGGATGGTGTGCTGCTCGAACAGGTCGGGGCGCATGATCATGCCCACGTTGGTGAGCGTCAGGAACATTTCGTCGTCTTCATCGAAGGCCACCAGGGGAGCGGGGATGTTGCCGTTCATCACGCCGACGTCCATGATCTGCCGGGGATCCACGTGCCCGTCGATCCCGGGGAGGCTGGCGGCGGTGGCGGTGGTGGACTCGGTGATCTCGGCCAGGCCGGTGGCGGTTGCGGTGTACTGGAACGCGAAGTTGGCGGGAAAGAAGCTGTTGGCGATGTTAACGGCGGTGACGGTCCAGGTGCCGTTATAGCCGGTGGCTGCTCCGGAGATGACGACCTGGTCTCCGACACTGAAATTGCTCTGAGTATTCAGGACGACGGTGACGGTGTTTCCGGATTCGCTAATGTCGTAAATGGTGTCGACGTAGGGGATGTCGGGCACCTGTCCGATGGCGCCGTTGTAGGTGAAGGCGCCGAGGGCCCCGGGGGCGTAGGCGGAGCCGGAGTCGCTGGCGCCGTCGGTTGTGGCGGGGTCGCCGGGCAAGGGCACGGCGGTGGCGCTGCCGACGTGTTGCTGGAAAGTTTCGTTGAAGACGCTCGGAAATTGCGTGCCAGGCTTGCCCGCCGCGATGTCGGCCAAACCCGACAGCGGGCCGAAAGAGAACATGAAGGTCTGCGTGCCATCGGCCATGGTTGCGTATCCGTCACCACCCGACACCTGCTGGCACTTGATGGCGCCGTTCACATTGCCCGTGGGCACGACCCACTGCTGGGTACCGGTAGCAGGCCTGCTGAACTGAGTGGGACCGTTGTAAGCGGGCTCCGCGTTGTTATTCGCCGCCACCGGGTGGGTGATCGTGCTGGGGGGACATTGAACTCGGAATGACTGCGCGCTCGCGCCTACCGTTGCGAGAAGCACGACGACGATCAGCAACCAAACCTGGCGAGACTGACTCATGATTGGCCTCCTTCCGGGCCGAGGGCGCACACGCGCTGTATTGCAAGGGGAGAGCGAGCCGGACGAACTGGAATGGGCGGGCGCAACCTGCGCGACGCAGGCCAGCGCCTGCTGGGCATCACGGATCCATTTCATCTGGCGCATAACGGGTACAGGACAATTCCGAGGGCCGCAGGAAAGCCGTCGCATCCGTCGACGGGCGCCTTCGCGGAAAACCGCGACCCTTCGGAGCACTACACTGCAATCTGGGGGAGTTGACGGGCAGGGGGGATATGCCCACTGGAACTCAACTTGGTGTGGAGATTAGGCTGTCCCCTGGCTACTGTCTACCGTCAAACGACGGTACCGAGCGCGGAAAATTTCCGAAATTCTTCCTGTTCGGGGGAGTCATGCACGGTTCGGCGCGCCTTGCCAGTGGCCCTTCCGGCGAGGGACGGGGTTCTTCCCGCGAGCGCCGATCGCCCGGGTCCAGCACCGGAAGCATGCCCAGCGTTCGCACCAGCAAGGAGATCAGCTGGCCTTGGCGCTGAACGCCGGTTTTCGCGAACAAATTGCTGAGATGCATTCTTGCTGTGGAGGCGCGAATCTGCAGTTGCTCGCAGCAGGCGTCGAGGGAATTACCTTCGATGAGAAGGTTGGCGAGCCGCGCCTCGCAGGGAGTGAACCCATAGAGTTGACGAAGACCCTCTTCGGCAACGCGCATGGGACGCTGCGGGTCAAGAATGAAAATCAAATGGCAGCTGGCGCGCTCCGAGCCGCGCTCCACCGCGAAAGACGCGACGCGGCGAATCATGACGGTCAGAGGCCTCTTGCCGAACTTTCGAGATAGAGCCAGGAAGGTGTCAGCTTGCGCCCCATGGCGGTTGCCGGCAACGATCACGCCCGGTGGCAGCAACGATTGCCAGAAATCTGCGGGAGAAGCGCACGGCGCGCTGCCATGCCCTGGCAGCCCAATGCACTCTGCCATGAAACGCTGGGCGACCCGATTCACAAAGCGCAGCTGCCGCGAAGCATCGACGACGGCAACTCCCACCTCCAGGCAGTCCAGCACCGCGAACCCAGGGGCTATGCCCCCCACGTTCATTCTTTCGATTCGAGGGGACGCGGACGCAAGCAAGCCAGGGAGCGACTCACAGGCTGAGGCAACCGGGTTGCGAAGCAGCCCGAGACTGCTTAACAGGTGCGCTACCAACTGGCTTTGCCGCTGAGTTCCCGTCTTGGAAAACAGGCTGCCCAGATGCATCCGGGCGGTGGAAGTTTGGATACTGAGGTCCTGGCAACAATCCTCGAGGGTGTGGCCCTCCATGAGAAGGCCGGCCAGTCGCGCTTCCCGCGAGGTGATGCCGTGCAACTGCCGCAATGCTGCTTCGGCCGCTCCCAACCTGCGATCCGGATCGGCCGCGAAGACCACAACAGACGCTGCTGCCGGATCAACGGAGGGCGGGCTGGTGTGCAGGGCCTGGATGACGAGCGTCAAAGGACGTCTTCCCATCGGACGCTTCACAATCAGCAACGGAGAGTCAGGAACGGAAGTTTCCGAAGGTGCGTGGAGGCCCACGGCGGCGATCATCTCCAGCAGCGAAGCGCGCCCCGTGGGGCGCGACGTTTCCAGGGCCCCCTGGGGAGTCAACTGCAATCCGTCGCGCGTCCTGAGAATCTGCTGCGCCGGGCGGTTTGCGAACAATAACTGGCCCGAGGCGCTGGTGGCCAGCACAGCCAGATTCAACGTGTCGAGCGCCTCGGCCAGGATTCGCTGGCTCCAGTCGACCGGACACTGGCTGGCGGGCGCCGGGCGATCCGTCCGACTGGCATGCCGGGTCTCGGCACCGCGGCTTCGGCTCGGGCCGAGGGCCGGGGCTCTGCGGGCAAGCGCGGAGCCAGCTTGAGATTGCTGCCGGGACGTGTATGCAGATTCAAACGAGGCAGGCATCCCCGCTCCTTTTCTCGAATGGCACAAACACTGCGGCCGACAGCACGAACACGGCACGTTCACCTTGGGGTCTGGGCTCAATGGGGACAATCCGCTGCGGCCCGCGATTCCACGAATTCACCGGCCCGTTCGCCAGCTTGAGCCACGCTGAGTTCTCGTCTGAGCAGCGTGAGCAAGGCCTTGCGGCGGCGAACGCCAGTCTTTTTGAAAAGCGCCTGTAAACTACTCCGGCCTTCGGCGCGGGAAATTGCCAGTTCGTCGCAGCATTCCTGCAGCGAAAGGCCTTCCAGCAGCAGGCGTGCCAACTGCTCTTCTGCAGCATTCAGCCCATAGTGTTTCTGTAAATGAGCGGCTGCGGTCGGGGGAGGCAACAGCGGGTCAATGATCAGGACGAGAGCGAGCGGCCGGTCCTCACAGCTGGTTCGCGCGCAGCTGGAACCATCTTTCACGATCACCGTGAGGCCAGGCTGGTGCGCCGAACGCGGGACGACGAATGCGGCGGTGTGCTGACCGTCAAGGGCGCGAGCGACCATTCTCTGCAGCAAAGCATCGGTGGAGAGATCGTGGTTGCGGGTTGCGCGCAAAATACCGCTGCTGTCAGCCAGGAAGCTGTCGCCGCTGCGCAGAAGCGCGAGAGCCGTTCGGTTCGCGCCCATGATGCAGCACAGCGGATCACACACGAGGAGGGCAACTCCGATGAGATCACAGGCGGCGAACTCTCCGAAGAAGCTGGAGCCAGACCCAACCCGGGCATCGCGCAGGCCCAGCGCCGGACTCCGATCCTTCTCTGGCGGGAAGTCGACCGTATCGAGACAATCGGCGCCGGAGGAGCGCAAGCCCAAAGCACGTCCTCCGCCTTCACTCTTGGACGAGGCCAAGCTGCCCCCTCACCGAGGGGAGAGACCACGTTGGGAAATCTCCCGCGTTCGGTTGCGTTCGAAGCCTGTTTTGAATGCAGACCCTACATCTTCCGAGTCATTACCCGAGGCTTTGGGGGAAGAAGCGCCCGCAGGAGGAGGAGACCGCACTCGGTACGGTGAGAAGCCACTGTACTTCAGCGTTGGGAGTGCAGAAAAACACTCAAGAAGACAATCTGCGGACTATTCTGATTGTCGAGGAGAAGCCAATCGGCCAATCGTTCGTACGGGTAAACAAGTATTTAACGGCGAACAAACGCATTGCGTGGAATGGAGTTGACGGAAAATCTTTCGGTTGCTCCGTGGGCGCGGAGGGTAATCGTTTGATTCTATGCTCCGGTAGGTTTAACACTTTCATGCCATAATGCACCCTCTGATCTGGAGACGATGATTCGAATCGAGTCCATCTGGGACCGCAAGAACAAGGGCCGGGTTCTTCTTGCGAGCTCCCTCATATTGTTGGGCATAGCGCTGTTTGACTGGCTGACGAAACCTTATTTTGCGATTGGGTTCCTCTACCTGTTCCCCATCATGCTGGCGGCTGGGTTTCTGCCGCGCTGGGGAACGGCGCTGCTGGGAATTGTATGCGCCGTTCTCGCCGAGACCTTCAGTTTTCTGAACCCCTCGGACGCGTCGGTGCGGTTGGTTATTCTGGCACTGGCCCTCTGCGGGTGCGGCCTGTTCGTTTCGGAAGTACTCCGGAACCAGAGGCTGGCTTTATCGTCGCAGGAGCAGCTTCGGATCCTGGTGGAAACCAGCCCGGCGGCGATTGTCACGATTGACGAAAATGGCTTTATTGAGCTGGCCAACCAGGCGGCGAACCAACTGTTGGGACCGCCGGAGGGGAGCCTCATCGGGCAGCCGGTAGCGGGCTATCTGCCCGATCTGTACCGGGCCTTGCGAAAAGATGACCGTCCGCAACTGCGCGCCACCATGCAGTGCCGGGCGCAGCGCGCGAACGGGGAACCCTTCCTCGCGAGTGTATGGTTTTCCACTTACAACAAGAGCGGGGACCCCCGGGTGGCCGCCATCATCGCCGATGTGGGCGAAGAACACTCACCGCAGAATGGAATCAGCCCAGGAGCGTTGGACCGGCAGGCCAGAGCTCCGCTCAACGCCCGCGAGAGCGAAGTACTGCGCTTCGTTTGCCAGGGGCTTTCCAATAAAGAGATCGCCGCCAGGATGAACATCTCCGATAGCGGGGTGAAGAACACGCTGCAGCAACTGTTTGGAAAAACCGACGTGCGCACCAGGGCGCAATTGGTGCGGGTAGCGCTGGAGCGCTACCGTGACATTCTCTGATCCGGGGTTGGGCCGGATCCGGATTCCCCCTGCGGAGAATCGTTCGCTTCGGCGGTGATCTGGTTACGGACGTCCCACAGTTCCTTATAGAACAGGTGCTCCATGCGCTGATGGAGAACTTCGACGGGAGTGCCCATGGTGCCGATCACGCCGCCGCCGATGATGCGCTGGGCCAGCTTGAGGTGATGGAAGCGGAACAGGTGCATCCGTTCGTCGAAATCGAGCATGCGCTCGGCCAGGTCGTGAAGGCCAAAGAACTCGCGGTGGTGACGATAGAGGTCTTTCACTGACAGGCGAGCTTTGCTGAGCTGATCGTCGAAGGCCTGCCCCAGGCGCGGACCGATGTGCAACAGGGCCAGAAAGCCGGGAGAGTCGAGACCGCTGCCGTGACCGAGCCCGCCGCGGATGACGTGATAGTCGTAGGGAGTAATCGTCTCCAACACATGCAGCATGGAAATCGGGTATTCCAGCTCCAGGTTCGCCCGGCGGATGAGCCGGGCAGCATCCGGATACTCACCGTTTTTCACGCATTGCAGGGCCCGTTCCAGTTCAAAGGCCGCGCCTTTCATGAGCAGCTCGGAAGCCTGGTGGATGACCTGAAAGGTCATCTCGTCGAGGTGGCGCAGCTCTTGCGTCTTCTTCTGCAATGCCAGAAGCTCATCCGTGCGCAAGTAGCGCTCATAGTCGGATGCTCCCCGGCCGGGAAGGATGGGTTTCCTCAGGTCTTCTGCTTTGTCCATGGAGCGATGTGAGATCCTTTGACGCTGCCTGCGTCCTCCGGAATCGTATCATCCGCGCGCGGGGTGAAGGTCCTCTCTTTGTCCAGCGGATAGACAACGGGAAGGGCGGAACAATAAACTCTTATGGGTCGCGGCGGTTTACGCCCACCATACTCTATGAAGCTCCTCACGTTCGAGAATGCAGCCGGGCAAACGCGCATTGGCGCGCTGACGGGAGATCATGGCATCGTTGACCTGAATTCGGCGTACGCGCTCTATCTCCAAGAAGTGCGGCAGGAAGGCGCGTACGCGAGGCTGGCAGACGCGCTGGTGCCCGCCGAGATGCGCGCCCTGTTCGAGGGCGGAGACACCAGCCTTGATGCTGCCCGGACTGGGCTCGAGCACGCGCTGCATCACGCCGGCCGCGCCACCGGGGTGCATGGAGAACCCATCTTCTACCCACTGGACGAGATCCGATTCAGGGCGCCGATCATCCCAAAAAAGTTCTTTCATACCGCGGGGAATTTCCGAGAACACCACGAAGAGGCGAGCAAGGCTGGCTTTTCGCATCCCGTGATGCCGTGGATTGTGTTCTTCCAAAATGTCGACGCGATCATCGGCCAGGATGCGCCGGTGATCTATCCCGAGCACCTCACCCAGGAGCTTGACTACGAACTGGAGTTAGCGGTGGTGCTGAAGCGGCCGGGCAAACACTTCAGCCCGGAAGACGCGGGCCGTTACATCGGCGGGTACGTGATTTTCAACGACATTACGGCGCGCGACATTCAGAGGCGGGAAATGAAGTCCGGGGTTTTCAGTTTCTGCAAAGGCATCGACACCTTCTGCCCGCTCGGGCCGTGGATTGTGACGGCGGATGAAATTCCTGATCCGCACAACCTGGCGATGGAACTGCGCGTGAACGGGGAACCCCGGCAGCGTTCGCACTCCGGGAAAATGTCGGTCAAGATTCCCGAGATCCTGTCTCACTATTCGCCCATGGGCTATAGCGCCGGAGATGTGGTCTCCACGGGCACGGTGTCGGGCGTCGCTGCTTTCAGCGGCGATCCCAAGGCATGGTATCTAAAGCCGGGAGATGTGATGGAGTGCGAGATCGAAAAGATCGGCATTCTGCGCAACCGGGTCATCTCCTGGCAGCAAGCCTACGGACACAAGCCCGAAGCGATGGCGACGCAGGAGAGCCTGGCGTCAGGAGCGCGGAGATGACCGCGACGACGAAGGACCAGGTCTGGGTCAGTGAACTCAATGCCCGCCCGGAAATCCGGTCGGCGTTTCCGAAGGGTCCGGTCCGGTTTTATGACACGACCCTGCGCGATGGGGAACAAACTGTCGGCGTGGTTCTGTCGCCCCAGCAGAAGCTCGAAATTGCGCGCCACCTGGACACGCTGGGTGTGAGCCGCATCGAGGCTGGGTTCCCGCGCGTTTCGGCGGAGGATGGCGAAGCGATTCAGCGGATGCAGGCAGCCGGACTGCAGGCGGAACTGTGGGGATTCTCGCGCGCCGTGAAGGCCGACGTGGAAGAACTGGTCCGGCTGGGGTTGCGCGCTTCTGTGATTGAGGCGCCGACCAGCGATATCAAGCTGAGAGCTTACGGGATCACGCGTGAAGAGGTGCTGCGCCGTGTGGCGGACGCGGTCTGCTTTGCGACGAAGAATTCGATTGCGGTGGCATTCTTCGCCGTGGACGGCACGCGAACGGAGCTGGAGTTTCTGCGGAAGGTCTACACCACAGCCATCGAAGCAGGCGCTGCGGAAATCGTGGTGGTCGATACCATCGGGGCCTGCGGGCCGGAAGCGGTCGAGTTCCTGGTCCGGCAAACACGAGAGTGGGTCGGACCCCAGGTACCCGTCCACTTCCATGGGCACAATGACTTCGGGATGGCCACAGCGTGTGCCGTGGCGGCGGTGCGGGGCGGCGCAAGCTGGATCCAAGGTACGATCAACGGAATGGGGGAGCGCGCCGGCAATGCGGACATTTGCGAGATCGCATTGGCATTACGATGTCTGTACGATGTGCCGGTTGTACTGGATCTGACCAAGGTTCGCGAGGTCTCGGAGATTGTGCAGAAGGCAGCCGGCTACACGGTGGATGCGTGGAAGCCTCTGGTGGGACAAAACCTGTTTATGCGCGAGAGCGGCGCGGTGGCGAGCCAGTTCCACATGCCCGAGGCGATCGAGCCCTACTCCTCGGAACTGGTGAGCGCCGAGCGCCGGATCGTCCTGGGCAAGAAGAGCGGGCTCGATAGCATTGATTGGAAGGCAAGGGAACTCGGGATCGCGTTTTCTCCGGAACAGCGCGCTTCGATCCTGGCCGCAGTCAAAAAGCAAGCCATCGCCAAGCGGGGCCTGCTTTCCGACCAGGAATTCCGGAAGATCGTCGAGGAGTTCGCCGGCGCGCTGAAGCACTGACTACTTGCGGAAATGCGGGAGAACCGCTTCGCCGAAGAGCCTGGCCTGCCCGGTGCGGTCCTCTCCCCAGATCTCCAGCATGATGTGGGTGCAGCCGGCGGCGCGATATTCTTCGATCTGCGCGATGCACTCTTCGGGAGTGCCGGCGATGGCACAGGTCTTGCGCAGGATCTCATCGGTGACCGCGGTGGCAGCAGCTTTCCGCCCGCCCTTTTCCATCGCATCGGCAACCGGTTGAAGCTCGTCGAAGGTCAGGCCCGCACATTCCAGCAGCGTGTCGGCCGACCCCTTAATGTTCTGCACCTTGTTGGCCAGGTACATGGCGGCCTGCTCGCGCGCGCCCTCCTTCCCTTTTTTCGAATCGCGGCCGATGCTCCCCACAATGACCGACCCCAGAATCAATTGGGAGCAGTCCTTCCCCGCCCTGCCTGCCCCCTCCTCCAGGTTCTTGCGCGAATAACGGACGAATGCGGGTGTCGTGATGCTCGCCGTCAGGAGGCCATCGCCGATCGACCCGGCCATTTTCTGAAGCACCGGTCCGGTTCCCGCCACATAGATGGGCGGAACGCCCCGCGGCGCGTGTGCTTCTGCCTTTAACGGCGGCACGCTCGCCTGAAACACGTTTCCCTGATACTGAAATGCTCCACCTTGCAGCACTCCCTTGACGATTTCGATGCTCTCACGCATGACGGTGGCCGGGCCGACTTTTTCACCTTCGCCTTCGCCGATCTCCTTCATGAAGATCTTGGAGGCGCCGAGGCCGAGCAGGAAGCGCTCGCCGGCCAGGTCCTGCATGACCCGGGCCTCCATTGCGATCTGAACCGGGTGGCGAGTATAGGGCGAGATGATGCCCCAACCGAGTTGAATCCGCTTGGTCGCCGCGGCGATGACCGCCAGAACGGCGGTGGACGAGCGCGCCTCGAAGCCGTGCTTGCGCCACCAGGGATACGCCTCGGCAATCCAGAACGCGTCGAACCCGGCGTGTTCACAGGCCTCGGCCATGGCGACGGTCTCGCGCACGGGTTCCATGCTGAGTTGGAGAACACCGATGTTGAAGGGAATGGCCATGATGGTTGGAATTCACTCCTCTGTGGTTTAAGAGATCACCGGCTTAGTCGGGGTCGGTCCAGGAATGTTCGAGCCCCTTGATGAGCTGCCATAGGGCGCGGTTGAGGGGCGTGGGCACGCCGGTTTGCTCTCCCCATTTCACAATCGCGCCGTTCATGAAGTCGACTTCGGTCTGACGTTTTGCGAGAACGTCCTGCAGCATGCTGGCGCGATGTTTCCCTGGGGCATTCGCACCTTTCTGCACGAGCTGGCGAGGGTCGCCGTGCAGCTGAATGCCGAGAGCGCCGGCCACCGACTCCCCTTCCTCAATGAGATCATGAAACAGCCTCGCAGTTGGCTCGAAGCGGGCCGCGGCGCCATGATGCAGCAGCGTCAGCGCTCCAACCGGGTTGGTGGATGCGTTGAAGATCAGCTTCGTCCACTGTGCTCCACGAGCGTCGGGCAATGCGATTGTGTTCATGCCCGCGCGGGTCATAAGCCCGGCCAATCTCTCCACCCGTTCCATGGGAGTGTGGGTGGGCTCGAACGGTCCGATCCAGGTGTCGCCCCGGATGTCGTAGCCGATATGACCCGGAGCGATCGGATGGCCTGCAGGAAATGTGGTTCCGCGAATCACGTACTTCACATGCTCGGCCAGAATTTCCTCGTTGCCGACGCCGTTCTGCACGGAGCACACGACAGCAGCTTCTCCAAAAGCGTGTGCCGTCTGCTCGATGGCCCTGCGGGTGTGAATCGCCTTGGTGGCCACGATCCCGTAGTCGCAGGGCGGCAGCTGCTCCGGATCACTGGTCGCCTGGAGCCTGGCCGTGAAGTCTGCTGCGCCGGAAAGCCGGAGGCCGTTCTGGCGAATGGCGTCGGTATGCTCTTTCCAGACGTCGTAAGCCCACACCTCGGCTTCGCCGGCCTTCGCCAGATGAGCCGCGAACAGGCTGCCCACCGCTCCACAACCCACGATGCAAATCCTCATTCGAAGGGGCCTTTCCGACCGCTGTCTACTGCTTACCGGCCAATGCTCTCTGGGGATTCCTCTCCCGCGAAGAACCGCCACGGGACCTGGGCGAGGCATTCCCCCTCGGACTTGCCGACCCGATAGGTGTCCTGGGTATATAAGCAGACCTTCCCGTCGCGGTCGACGACCTGGGGGTGCAGCGAGAAGATCATGTTCTCTTCGAGGGGCACCTCGCTCCTGGCCCCGATCGCGGGATATTCAAGCATGGTGGTGCCGATGGAATGTCCCGAGAGATGCCCGAGGGCAAAGCCATGCTTGGAGAAGGTCTCGGCCACGACGCGATGAACATTGCTGGCGAGTTCGCCGGCCCGCATCATTTGGCGGGCGGCTTCCAGCGCAGCCGGATACGCATCCGCCATTTTCTGCGTGGTCGCGCTGGGCCTGCCTCGGAGCAGGGGGCGGGAAAATTCCACCCAATATCCCCCCGCGCCGGTGATCTCGAGCGAATACAAAAGCAGATCGTTGGCTTCGACAACCCGGTTTCCAGGGACCTTAAAGAATGCCTCGGCTTCCCCGTGAGCGCCGGAAAGCAGAATGTTCATCATTCGCGGACCAGCGCCGCGGGCAAAGAAGCGTTCGACCGCAGGGGCCATGATTTCCGCCTCGGTCTTGCCGGGCGCATAGGCTCGCACCAGGGCCCAGAATCCGTCGAGGATGATGTCCATGGCGTCGCGAACTTCGGCGAGCTCTTCTTCGCTCTTCACCGCCCGCGCCATATCGAACTCCGTGTCGAAGAGAACCAGTTCCAGCGGCCCGTGGGCCAGTTCACGGTAATCCCGGACCGCCATCACGAAATTCATGCCGTACACGCCGAGCTTCTTCCACTTGCGCTCGCGAGCGATGTCGCGAATCCATTGGCCAGGGACCTCGGGCCAGACCTGGTCCTTCACCCAGGGTTTGCCCTTGTCCCCGATCCACCGCGCCTCGCGGGGGAACACCAGCGTGGGCTCCCCGGCCAGGGGGAAAAGGACATACACGTAGCGGTGAACAATCTCGAATCCCGACATGTACCGCACCGCGCCCTCGAAGCCGGCATACTGGTTCCCACAGACCAGGAGCGCGTCGAGTCCGGCGCTCTCCATGCGCGAGCGGATGTTTCGATACCGCCGGGCAATTTCTTTCTGACTTGGCAAGTCGGACCTCGGGGCAAATTGGCCCATTACGATGCGACCCCGCAAACAGCCGCGGCGGTCAACGCGTAGATCTTTGTCATGTCAACCAGAGTCTGAATTCTGACTTTCTCCCCTTCCTGGTCCCGCGGACCGCTGGAAGGCCCATAGTTCACGGTCGCCACACCGTAGCGGCTGAGGACGCTGGCATCCGAACACCAGGTGACCACTTCCCTCTCCGGAGGATGACCCAGGATGCGCTCATGGCAGGCGTCGATGGCCCGAATCATCTCGTGGGTTTCCTCGATCTGGGCGCCCGGCACAGACACGTAGGTTTCAAACTCCAGCCCGTAGTCCGGGTGTTTCTTCTCCAGCTCGAGAAACAATTGCTGAATGTCGCGACGCGCTTCACTCATGGGGATGGTGGGAGGCACGCGCACATCCAGGAACAGGTCGGTCTTCTCCGGGGTGCGACTGGCACGCCAGGCGTGCCCGCCGCGAATGCCGCCGAGATTCACGATCGCTTTCTTGCCGCCGTAGGCGGCCTTGCTTTCCCACTCGCCAATCCATTGGAGGATCGGGCCCGTCAGAGTAAGCATCCGGCGAATGGAGTTCATCTGTTCCCGCCCTTCGCAGAACGCGGTGTGCACGTAGATGCCGGTGCAGGAGATCCGCACCCACATGGAGCCGAAGTGCTCGAGTACAACGCGCAGGTCCGTGGGCTCGCCCAGGATGCACATGTCCGGGAGAATTCCGTGGTTCACCAGGTAGTGGGTCCCGCACCCGTAGCCGCGGTACTGTTTGCCCGTGAATTCACCCCACTGCGTTTTTTCGATCTCGCCCGCGACGGCGGCGATGATGACGTCGCCCTTCAGCCGGAGACCAGCGCGCTGCAGCGCCCTCACGGCATGGGTATAGCAGACCAGCGCGCCCTTCATGTTGTAGATGCCGAGGCCGTAGAGGAATCCGTTTTTGATCACGGCGTTCGGCTTGTAGCCCAAGCCCGTAAGGAAGTCTTCGCGGCCGGTGTTGGATGTATCCATGTGGCCGTTGAACATCAGGTTCTTGCCGCCGCCGCTTCCAGCCCAGCGGCCAACGACATTGGCGCGCCCCTCTTCGAGCTCCTGCCAGCTGATCTGCAAGCCGAGTTGGCGCAGAGCATTTTGCATGTATTGCGCCATCTGCAGCTCTTCGCCCGTGGGGCTCGGAATATTGATCACGTCGCAGGCCATGGCGACGATCTCTTCTTCCTTCACCTCGGCGAGAACCTTCTCCGCCAGCTCAGCGCTGAGGCCCGTTTTGCGGTTTGTGGCCGGTGTGGACAATTGCCAACCTCATCCCTGGCGGTAGGCCAGACGAAAATCGTCCGGATCCGTGCAAAGCTTCTCACTGCCCTTGTCGGTAATCAGAAAATTGTCCTCCAGGCGCAATCCTCCGCCGCCTGGCCAATAGATTCCCGGTTCGATCGCCAACACCATCGACGTCTTCATGACGCCCGAACCGGCCTGGTGCGCATAGGGCGGTTCGTGGGCACGCGCGCCGACTCCGTGACAGATGGGATGGGAGGGCTGCCCGGGATACCCGCCTTCGGCAATCCGGGCGCGAACCAGGCGGTCCAGTTCCGGAAAGCTCGCTCCATCGCGCGCGAACCCGGCGGCTTCGTGGAACACGCTCAGCAAAAGGTCCAGCAGTTTCTGGTACGGCGCCGTCAGAGTTCCCGGGCACGCGTTCTTGGTCAGGTCAGTCCAGTAGCCGTCGACGCAGACCCAGATTTCAAGAAGGGTCGGCTCGTTTTGCTGAATGGGGCGGTCCCCGGTCGCGGTAAAAGTAGCGATTCCCTTCCCCGACCAGACCAGCGTAAAGGCCCGCGCCATCTCGACCATGCCTTTGTATCCGACTCCCAGGCCGTGCACGAACCCCTCGTACATGCCGCCGACTTCGCTCTCCTTCATGCCCGGCTTCATGTGCGCGCGGGTATAGTCCATGGCCAGCGCGGCCAATTCGTTAGCCAGGCGCATGCGCTGGATTTCCTGGGGCGTCTTGATGGCCCGCGCTTCGCTCAACAGGGGCGTTGCATCTACGACCTGACCGGAAACCTTGCGGAACGCGTCGAAAAAGTTTTGCGTGGGAGTGGTGGGCTCTCCCACCATGCGGTCCGCGCTCTGTGTCCCCATGTTGAGCTCGACTGCAACTTTGTCGGTAAGCCCTCGCTGTTGCAGCGTCTGCAGAGCCAGATCGAGCGAGCGGAAGGGCGCGGGCCGCGGATCACGCTCGTCATATCCTTTGAAAAGCCTGAGGTCGTTGGTCCAGGAATTCCGCTGTGCGTCCGCGAGCTGGGGTTCGAGAACGATCAGCGTGGGCTCGCCTGCCTGCGGGAAGACGACGGCGTCATACCCCTTCATGCACCAATAATTGGTGAGGTAAAGGACATTGTCAGGCGCGCGCACGACCAGCGCGCTCACGTCCTGGTCCTTCATCAGGGCCCGTACGCGGTCCAATTTGGATTCGTCCTTAGGCCAAGCCATGATCGTTTCGCTCGAACCCAACCCCGCCGGGCCGATTCAGTGTGTGCCAACTCCCTCGTGTGCAACGACGGGCCGATTCTCGTCCTTGAAGCTCCACCCGGCTTCCTTTCCCTTGATGAGCCGATAGATGGCGGTATGCAGGGGCGCTTCCACCTGCCGGCGCGCGGCCTCCCGTGCGATCGCACCGCTCAGAAAATCCACTTCGGTCGGCGACTGATGGCGCACGTCGGAAAGCATCGACGGAGGATGATTGGTCATTGCTCCAATCCGGTTCATGGCCCACGGGTCTTCATGCAGGACGACGCCGGCTGCGGCCGCCACCTTCTTGCCTTCTTCCATCAAGGCGTGCAGGAGGTGCCCAAGGTCCGAGAACTCCGCTTCCGCTGCAAAGTGCGGGGAATGGGGAAGTCCGGTCAGCGCCGACACGCCATTCACGGAAGCATTGAAGATCAACTTCGACCATTGCGCCGGACGCGCGTCGCGCAGCGCTTCCGCCTTCAACCCGCTTTGCACGAGCAACTCGGCCGCTTCCTGGACGGTGGGGAACGGCGTGTTCCGCGGCTCAAAAGGACCGAGCCAGGTTGCCGTGTCGAGTTCATATTGCACGTGCGTGTCGCTGTGGCGGGTTCCGCTCATGAAGGTAGTGCCGCGAATCACCTGGCCGCGCGTGTGCTCTGCGATGATTTCTTCACTTCCCAGGCCATTCTGGGCCGAAATGACAGCCCCGCGATCGAAGCGGCCACCCGCGCCTGCCATCGATTCCCTCACCTGGGTCGCCTTGGTAGCCACGATTCCCAGATCAAACTCCGGCAGTTCTCGCTGGTCGTCGGTTGCCCGCAGCTTCACCGCGAAGCTATGGGACCCGGACACCCGAAGTCCCTCGCGGTTCAGGGCCTCGGCGTGATCCTTACGGCGCACGAGGGCCCAAACTTCAGCCACGCGCGCCAGGTGCGCAGCATAGAGGCTGCCGATCGCGCCGCACCCGATGATGCAAACCCGCTTCATGCGAGGGTCAGGCTCTCCGCTCCAGTTTTACCAGATCAGCCGCCCGGCCAATTTCGCCCTTCAATGCCCGGAACAGCGAGTCCGCGTTATTAAACGAGTCCTCAATAAAGACTCCCTTGTCGAAAACCGCGTCCTGCAATGCGGCCGAGATGGTGTGAATCGGAGCCGCGCCCCCTTCGCCCATGCCTTTGGCGCCGCTGTAACTGTGGGGAGAAGGTGTTTCGATGTGACCGTACTTCACTGACGGCATATTGACGGCCGTGATCGGGATGTAATCGCTGAAGGTGCTGGTCAGCATGTTGCCCACGGCATCGTATACGCAGTTCTCCAGGAGTGCCGCGCCAATTCCGTGGGCTGTGGCTCCGTACACCTGGCCTTCCACGATTCCCGGGTTGATGACAGTGCCGCAGTCATCGACGGCCACATAGTCAAGAATTCTTGGAATGAAGGTGTCGGGATCGATCTCGACCACGGCGATGTGCAACTGCGACGCGTAGGTCATGGTCAGGTTGCCATACTTCTTTCTGGTGTCAGGCACTTTGAAGGGCGCCCGCCAGATGTAGCGGCAATTCAGGGTCACGTCATAGAGATCCGGCGGCAACACCGCGCTGTTGACATTGACGATGTTCGCGAGGCCCCAGTAGTTAATGCTCTTGCCATTCGTTTTTGAGCGAAGCTCGGGGCCCTGCGCCCCCATGCCGAACTCGATCTCCTCCGGCCTGGTCTCCAGAACATACGCGCCCAGGCGGGTCATCTCGGCCTTCAGCTTCTGCGCGGCCCCATGCACCGCCGACAGGCCTGACACCGCGAACTGGCTGGCGTAGGTGCCGGAAAATCCGGTGTGCACGTTGCGCTCGGTGTCAAAGCCGGTGCGCACGGTGATGAGATCGGGACTGATGTTGAGCACGTCCGCGACCACCTGGGCGGCGGTGGTTTCGTGGCCCTGGCCTTGCGGGCAGCTGCCGACCGCGACCACCACCTCTCCGTAGATGTCGAGTTTGCAGTTTGCGCCTTGCGAGTTGCCGGAAAACGGCGCGCCGGGATTCACGATCTGGGACTGACCAAAGTTGTTGGTTCCGGAATCCAGGGTCGTGCCGATCCCGATCCCGATCATTCGGCCCTCGGTGCGCGCCTCGGTTTGTTTTCGTTTCCAGGCGTCCCAGCCAATCAGGTCTTTGGCCAGCTGCAGCATCTTGGGGTAGTCGCCCGAATCGTAGATGCAGCCGTTGGGCGTGGTGTAGGGGAATTCTTCCGGGCGAATGTAGTTCCGCATCCGCATCTGGTCGGCCGGAATGCCCAGCTCATGCGCACAGATGTCCACCACGCGCTCCAGAAACCAGAGGTGCTGCATGCGGGAGTAGCCGCGGTTCGGCCCGACCGGGCACTTATTCGTCACCGACTGACTGAACTCGATGCGGGCATTTCTGAAGCGATAGACTCCCGGAAACACCTGGGACCAGATCACGCACCCGAGCGGTTCGTAGCGCGGATAAGCTCCGCAATCGTCGATGTGGCGCGAGGTGATCGCGGTAATCACGCCGTCCCTGTCCAGGGCCACGCGCGTATGGCGGAAAGTGCGCTCGTTGCCGTGCGCGCTCGATGTCATGTGCTCGGAGCGGGTCTCGACCCACTTGATCGGACGTCCGCCCGCCTTCTTTGAGGCCAGGGCGCACACCGCCATCTGCGGATAGCTTGTAATCTTGATGCCAAAACTGCCGCCAATGTCGAAGGTCTGAACGCGGATCCGATCAATGTGGACGCCGAGGTGGGCAGCCAGAAACTGGATCGCGAAAGACGGAAAGGAATTGTTGCACCAGTAGTAGATGCGTTCGTCCTTGGCGTCCCACTGCGCGATGACCACGTTGTTTTCCAGCGGCGTGCTCGAAAAGCGATGGAAGTGCATGCGGTCGATTTCGACGATGGACGCGGCTTCGCGAAAGGCCTGCTCGACGTCCCCGTACTCGAACACACCGCTCCACACTTTGTTGGTGCCGGCGTCTTCGTGCAGGATGCTGGCATCGGTCAGGCCCTGCTCTGCGTCAACCACCGGGTCGAGCGCCTCATAGTCCACTTGCACAAGTTCAGCGCCATCGTCGGCAACCCTGGGAGACACGGCCACCACCGCGGCCACAGGTTCGCCCTGATAGCGAACTTTTGACACGGCCATGGGGAAATCGCGAATCTTGCCGCCGGCATCCGGGGCAATCTCAATGAAAGGCTGGGTCTGGGACGCGATCTCAGCGCCCGTCAGGACGCAGGCAACGCCGGCAAGGGCTTCGGCCCGGGAGGTGTCTACGGTGATAAGTTTCGCGTGCGCATAGGGAGACCGGACGAAACGCAGGTAAAGCATCTCGCCGAGCTTGATGTCGTCGGCAAACTTGCCCAGCCCGCGGAGCAGCCGGTCTTCTTCCTTGCGCGGCACAGCCTGGCCAACCCACTTGTTCCCGTGCCCGCTCACGAGGCGCTCCCCGCCGCCCCATTGAGGGCAGCCTGCAGCCCGTCGATCAATCTCTGAACCTGCTTCTTGCCCAGCGGCTCGAGCAGTCCACCGGCCACCGAGGTCAACCGCCCGAACACCTGGGCCTCCCCTTCCCAGGCGACCCTGGTCCCTTCGCCGGCGGGCGTAAGGTTGAAACCCGCAACCATGCTCAGGTTGCCGCCGGCGACGCTTCCTTGTCCTTTGTATTGCGCGCGCGCGGGGCGGCTGGCCTCGGCGAGCTGCATTTTCACCTCAGCAATTCCTTTGATATAGGAGACTCCGACGTTCACCTTGACGGTGAAGTGTTGTCCGTCTTCGACAGTGAGGCCGCGAAACTCCGGCAGCAGCGGACCGAATTTGTTCGGATCGGTGAGAAAGTCATAAACCTCTTCTGGAGTGCGCCGCACCTCGAACATGCCGGCAAACTTGATGGCCACGGCTAGGCCTCCCTCATCTTTTGCGAGGCCAGGCGAATGGCCTTGAAGATATTCTGGTAGCCGGTGCAGCGGCAGGTGTTCCCTGCGATCGCCTTGCGCACCTCGGTCTCACTGGGATCTGGCCTCTCGTTGAGCAACTGATAGGCCGATAACATCAGACCCGGCGTGCAGTAGCCACACTGCAGGCCGTACGAGTCTCCAAAAGCCTTCTGGATGGGGTGGAGCACGCCATCCCGGGCCAGCCCCTCGACCGTCAGGATATCGGCGCCATCGGCCTGCACCGCAAACATGGTGCAGGACTTGACGACTTCTCCGTTCATCATCACGGTGCACGCTCCGCAGTAGGTGGTGTCACAGCCCACGTGCGTGCCGGTGAGGTTGCATTCTTCGCGAAGCAGTTCTACCAGCAACAGGCGCGGCTCAACGCTAGCCGAATATGGCTTGCCGTTTACCTTCAGCCGAATCGCCACCTTGTCGAATGTTTCAGGCATAGATGTGACTCACCTCAACGCGCTCTCCGCGGGCGCGGCGTGCCGCCGCGGCGAGGGCTTTCTTGAACAGCGCGGCCGCCAGCGTACGCTTGTAGTCTGCAGAACCTCGCATGTCGGATTGCGGATCGACCGCCGCGCGCACGGCTTCCATGGCGGCTGCAGCCGTTTTTTCGTCGATCCGCTTGCCGCGCAGGGCCTGTTCTGCGTCCCTGGCCTTCAGCGGAACCAGCCCCACGCAACCGAGGGCGATCGCAGCCTCTTTGCAGACATCACCGTCCATGACCAACTGGACGGCGGCGCTGGCCGTAGGATATACGGGCGCGGACCGCTTGAACGCCAGGTAGGCTCCTCCGCTGCCTTGCTCCGGGATTTGCACGATGATTTCGGAGACCAGTTCATCGTGCTCCAAGACGGTCGTATAGGCGTCCTGGATAAAGGCGGCCAGTGGGACGGTGCGCTCGCCGCGTGGGCCCAGACAGACCACGTCGGTCTTCTGGGTGAGAAGGACCGCGGCCCAATCGCCGCTGGGATCGGCTTCTGCGAGGGAACCGCCAATCGTGCCCCGATTCCGAATCTGTACATCCGCGATGCCAGCGGCGCAGTCATGAAGAATCGGAATTTGCGCTGCCACGGGAGATTTCTCAATCGCAGAGTGCCGGGTGAGCGCCCCAACCCGCAGCGACCCCGCCTCCGCCTTAATATAGGAGGCGCCCGGGATGAAATTCAGGTCCACCAGTTGTCCCGGATTGGCCAACCGCAACTTCATTAGCGGAATCAGGCTCTGGCCGCCGGCCAGCAGTTTGGCATCATCCCCCAGCTGGGAGAGCATGACCGCCGCTTCCTTCCAGGATGCCGCACGGTGATAGCGAAAAGATCGAGGGTACATCCTTGCTCCAATTGTTGCGTCGAGCCAACCACCATCGCAACCGACGGAGGATGAACGTTTGCAGGGCTCATCCAGCGGAACGGGCGAGTCCCCATACTACCGCCCCGAGCGCGACGGTGACCGTCGCCGATCCAAGAATTGCCAGACAAGAAGCGAATGCGTCCCCGTGCCGGACAGTCTGCAGAATCACTCCCAAAGGAAACACAAAGGCCCCCGCCACCAAGGCGACGGCGATGACGGTCCTGACCCGTGGAGCAAAGGCAACGTGATCAAAGACCACGCCCAGCACGATCAGCAGCATCGCGAGCCCAGTCCAGTGGGAATGAAAATCTACCTGGCGCACGTAGTCATACTTGGTGGAGGCATAGGCATCCACATTCCGATGCGCGCCGTCGGTGTTTCGCTCTGCCGCGCTCACGAACGCCTGCACGAGAGACCCACCCATGCGGTCTAGGGTCTGATGCTCGACGAAAATCGCGTAATGAAGCCCGTAGAGCATGCCCAGGGCTGCCAACGCGAGCCCTCCAACTACCAAGACCTTACGCCCCGCGCTCACGAGCCGGCCTCCGCAGCCAGATCCAGGCGCCCGCCGTAGCGAAGCACCCCGACCAGCATTCCGGTGAGCGCGATGATCACCAGCAAGCCACCCAGGTCGGCGATCCCGCCAGCCACAAGCCCGAGATTCATTTCGAGCAGCACGAACACGGGGAGAATCACCGAGCCCACAAGCAGCAGCACGACCCAGCGCTTCTTCCAAGGATCACGCAGCGCCACATAGGGTTGCACGAACGACAGGAGCATGGCGAGAAGGCCGAACTCGATCCAGTGCGAATGGGCCGCGATCTTGACCGCGCGTTCGGCGGCAAGCGATCCGTAGCTGGCGACGGCAACGACCGCGCCCCCTTGCGCGCCCGCGGCAGCGTCCAGCATGTCGTTGAGGATCCGTGCTTCGCGGGCCTCGTGGCGGTAGAGATCCACGGCCGCATACCATGCTCCATAGAGGAAGCCGACCAGGACCAGGAAGGCGCCGCCGCTCAGAAGAGTGCGGCGCGCCCAGCTGCGGTCGGCGGGTAAATGGGGTTCGCCAGGCCCGCCGTTGCCGCGAACAAACACCCAGAACCCATAGGCCTGCGCCAAAAGCACACCGATCAGCAGGGCGCCGGCCGAGTCGGCAAGAACGCTGGCCCATCCGATCACTTCGAATGGACTGTAAGTCAGTCCTACATAGTGGATCAGAAAAATCCCTACTGGCAGGAGCAGGCCGCTTGCGATGAATGCTCCCGCCAGGAGTTTTTTGCGCTTCGGGGGAAGCGACACATAGGGCTGCACCAAAGCCAGCAGCAAGGCCAGATAGCCGGCGTCGGTCATGTGCACGTGGGTGTCGACCTTGGTTCCGTGGTCCTCCAGTAATCCTCCGATCCGCTGAAATATCTGCTTCACCGCGAGCGCATTGCCGGCGCTGACGGCATCGGAAGCAGCCAGGAGCGCCTGCCCGGTTTGGCCGCCGTTCTGGTGCAGGACAAACACGGCGAATATGTCTCCAAACAGCATGCCGCCCACGATCAGAGCGATGCCTCCAAAGATGAGGAGCCGCCGCGCGCTCATGGGCGCAAAGGTCTCGGCCAAGTTGGGCGACAGCAAGGGAGCAGACATCTCGGCTTACACCATCACAAGAATTCCCCGTCTTCAGGCCGTGGCCATTTCCTGGACCGCGGCTCGAAATGCGGGCATCACCCGCTTTGCAAACAGCTCCTGCGTCTTGATGCTCTTCCAGTGGTCGAGGCCACCAAAATTGGAGACAATAGCCAACTCTCCGATGCCACCTTTTCCCTGCAGGTTCTCAATCTGCCGAACGACTTTCTCCGGGGTCCCGATGAAGGCGATCTCCTGATCCACGATCTGGTCATAGGTGAGTTTGGTGAGCGACTCCAGGGCCCCGCTGGCATAGAACCCGTATCCCTTGGCCCGCAGTTCCTGCTTTTTCCCTTCGTCCTGCAACGACTCCACCGGCGAGGCGTTGAAGGCCAGAAAGTTCAGCAAGGCCGGCTCGACCTCGCGCCGGATGGCGGACTCATCGTCGTCGAGATACACCGGCCGGATGTAAACGATGTCGGGCTTGTGGCCGTGTTCCGCGCAAGCCTTCTTGTAGAGGTTGAGTGGAGCTTCGAGCACGTTCCAGGGAAGCAGAGGCGGAACGAAGATGCCCCAGCCCTTTTGCCCCGCCATCTGGTAGGTAATATCGCTGGTGCCGCCCGTGTAGAACTTCGGATGCGGTTTCTGCAGCGGCCGGGGTACGACGCGAACATCTTTGACCTTGTAATACTGACCGTCGTAGGAGAATTGCTCCCGGGTGAACGCCAGCTCCAGGATTTCGACGGCTTCGTGATAGCGCGGCCGGCTTTCTTCCAGCGGAAGCGATGACGGGCCAAAGAGCCAGGCATGTCCCCGCCCCAGACCGCACTCCAGGCGCCCATGGGTGAGGATGTCGGTTTCGGCAATCATGCCCGCCAGCCTCATCGGGTTTTCCAGGGGGAGGGTGTGGAGTGCGGTCCGAAAGCGGATCCGCTGGGTCCGCTGAGCAGCCGCGGCGAACATCGCCAAGGGGTTCGCAGAAATCGAGAACTTCTGGAAAAAATGGTGATCAATGACCGAGTAGACGTCGAAACCCACCTCGTCGGCGTGTTCGATCTGCCGCATGATCTCCCAGGTCATGTCGTAGTGCGACTTGCCGGGAGGAGTCTGAATTTCGCAGTAAATTCCGAAGCGCATTCGTGTTTACCCGCTCCGCGTGATTACCAGGTCAGCCGGAGCGCGAGCTGGATTTGACGCGGGTTAAAGATGGACCGCGGCGTGCCATAGGACTGGTTGGGGGAACCCTCCTTATAGAAAGCCGGGGCCGTGCAATAGGTGACGCCCCCGGCGGGACAGAAATCCGACGCCCCGTAGGCTGTGTTGTAGTAATTCACATTGAGCGTATTCAGGAGATTGAAGGCTTCGGCGACCGCCTGCAGATGCAGACCCTCGCGCAGTCCGAAGGTTCGCGAGACCCGCAGATCCACACTTTGGTAGGTGTCTCCGCGGAAGGTATCCCTTCCCTCGATGCCCACGCGATCGTTGTTGCCAAAGATGTCGCCATTGGCATCGAAGCCGGCGAACTTGGTAAAGTAGTGGGGCGTTTGCAGGCTCACGATCATGCCCAGCTCCCAATTGTTCACGAACGCATTCATATGGGTCGGTCCCGCCAAGGTCGCATTGCCGACGAAGCGGTGGGCGACGTGGTCGGCAGAAAGGGCCCGCTCCTTGTTGAAGCAGCAGGTATCCTGGGGAATCAGCACGAAACTGGGATTGGGACCGTTGTCGATGCCCTTCGACCATGTGTAGCTCAAGCCCCAACCAACGTGATTGGTCATGCGCCGGTTGAAGGTGACCAGCAGCCCGTCCCACTGCGAATCCCATTTCGAATCAGCCTCGAAATCCACCGCGAAACCCAGGAAGCCGCTTGGAACCGGACACCCGGTGAATACCGCGCAGCGCACGCCGGGAGCGATGACCGGCGGCGTGCATGGGAAATTTGAGCAGTACATGTTCTTCATGCCCACGTTGCCGTGAGAGTCGTGGAACGGCAGTTGGCCGCTGGGATCAGGCTGGTTCACGTTGTAGAAGCTGCCCAGATGGACGCCGCGCACGTGGAGGCCGGTGACATCCAGAACCGTGTCCTTGGATGGCTGCAGTTCGATGCCAAAACTTGCCTGGGCCCCGTACGGCGGCTTGTGGTCCTTGGCGAAGCGGACGATCACCGCGTCCAGCGCGGGCAGCGGATAGTTCGCGGTGGCCAAACCTGGCCCCAACATGGCGGAGAGGGCCCCCGCCATCGTGAATGGATCAGAGCCGAACGCCGAGAGCCTGGTTTTTGCGTTCAAATCGTCCTGTTTGTTCTCGCGGCCGGGGAACTTGCCGATGGTTCCGCCGCACGAGGGGATCTGGCACATCAGCAAAGGCGACGGGATCATGCCATGGAACAGGCCGGCGCCCCCGCGAATCACCACGGAATGAGTGCCCGGGATCGCATACGAGAAACCGGCGCGCGGATCAAAATTCTTCAGTGGATTGTTGATCGCCGCACTCGGCCAGGTTTCGCCTTGCCAGCGCAGGCCGTAGTTGATGGTCAGATTGCCGGTTGCGCGCCATTTGTCTTGTGCGAACAGCCCTTCGTACGTATGGCCGATCGTGCCCTCGGCCTGATTCCGAATCGCCTGCGAGATGGCGGAACCCTGGTACACCGACGTGTTGAACGATGTCTCATTGAATCCTGAGGCCGCGTCAAAGCGCTCGAAAAAGATCACGAAGGGATGGGGCGCGCCAACAAAGTCGGTGCCTTCAAATGCAGCCAGGCTGCCGAAATCACCCTCAAACGGATAGAACAATGGAAACGACTCGGTCGTGTTTACGTGATTGAAATCGCCTCCGAAGGAGAAGGTGTGGCTGGCGATGGTCTTGGTGACGGTGTCGGTGATTTCGAATCGTCCTTCGGTGTAGAGATCGGGGTTCCCGCGGTTCACTCCCATCGTGAACACGTTGGAGACTTCCAGGTGCGGCTGGGTGCTGACGGTGGGAAAGTCGAAGCGCCGGTTGGCATATTGCAGGCGCAGTTCGTTGACGAGTGTGGTGGAGAACACCGAAGTCAGGTTGCCCACCACCGACTGGTCGCGCAGCGTGTTGTTTTTGAATCCCGAGGGCAGATCGAACCCGTCGTTCAGCGGAGAGAGGTTGGTCGAACGCTGGTCATTGAAGAAATAGCGGGCGAACAGGGTTTCCTTTTCGTTGAACGTATGATCGACGCGGAACAACAGGTTGTCATAGTTAATGGTGCGATTGACGTGCAGGTTCTCCGCCGGCAAACCAAAGATGTTTACTTTTGTGCTGTTGATGTCCTGTATGTGCTGGATCACGGTTGAGTTGTAGAACGGCGACTCGACGTGACGCTGGCCCTCGTAGTTCCCGAAGAAGAATGTCTTGTCTTTCTGAATCGGGCCGCCGAGGGTCGCGCCAAACTGGTTCTGGCGGAGCTTGTTGAATCCCGCTGCCAGAGCATTCTTCGCATCCATCGCATCGTTGCGGAAATATTCGTAAACCGATCCGTGCAGTTTGTTCGTTCCGCTCTTGGTGATGATGTTCACGATGCCGCCCACGGCGCGCCCAAACTGCGCGCTGTAGTCGCTGTTAATGACCCGGAACTCCTGAACGGCCTCCTGCGAAGGGGTGGTCTTCTGAATGCCCGACGCGGTGGACATGTTGTCGGCCCCATCGATGGCTACAAAGTTGTAGTGGATGTTCTGTCCCGCAAAGGACAACTTGGTCACGGGTTCAATGATCACGTCGGTGCTGCCGGAGGTCGTATCTCCGATGGTCACGCCCGGCGCTAATAATGCAAAATCGATGAACTGCCGGCCGTTGACGGGAAGGTTCTCGATCTTCTGCTCGTCAATCACGGAACTGACCATGGTGCGGGTGGGCTCTGCCAGTTCGCCGACGTCCTGCACTTCCACCTGCGCGATGACCTGGCCCGGCGAGAGCGAGAAATCGAGGCTGCCGGTGGCGCCGATATCCAGATGGATTTTCTTTGCCGCCTTCTGAAAACCGCTCTTTTCTGCCGTGATCGTGTAGTCGCCCGGAGGCAGCAGGGCGATCTGGTAGTCGCCGACCGCGCTGGCAGTGGTCCCGCGACTCAGTCCTGTGGCCGCGTTCACGGCGGTCACGGCCGCCTGAGAAATCGCCGCCCCGCTGGAGTCGTAGACGCGTCCCTGCACGGTGACCGTCACGACCTGCGCCGAGAGTGTCAGAGACGCCATCAACACCATGACGGCGTTGGCTGCATGGGTTAACGCATTGACGGAATGCTTCCTGGCGCGCAGATTCCGATTCCACTCCATGGTCGTCTCCTTCAGGTTGTGAACTCGAGCAGGCCCCTTGTTCAACCGGTCTTCGATCGTGTCGCCGACACCCGGACCGGCTTGGCGGGCGGGTGATTGTCCATCACCATCGACAGGCGCGCTTCCGAATCTTCGAGATGCTGGAGCAGGACCCGGGCGCACTCTTTCAACTTCCCGGCGGTCAGCAACTGGTAGAGCTTGCGGTGGACCGGAATCAGAATGCCCGGGTGGTCGTGCCGGCGGTCGACCAGCACCATTCCCACGCGCAGCTCGGCGATGGTCTTTTGATAAAAGGCCTCCAGGCGCTTGTTTCCGAGAAAGCGAATCATCAAGCTGTGAAAATGCAAATCGTGGGTTACGGCGCGGACCCAGTTGTGCGCCCGGACCGCTTCTTCGTACTGCTCCAGGGCCGTACGCAACTCGCGCAGCAGTTCCGGCGCGGGGGACTTCGCGGCGTGAATGGCAGAGATCTCAAGCACGCGGCGGACATGGTAGATCTCCTGCACATCCTGCAGGGACAACTGGGCAACCGCGATGCCGCGGTGAATGGCGCGCTTCAGCAACCCTTCGAGGGACAGGATGCGCATGGCTTCGCGCATGGTGTTGCGTGATACCCCGAGCGCTTCGGCAAGGGGAATTTCTTGCAGCGGGGTTCCCGGGCGCAATTCCCCGTTCAGAACCCTCTGCCGGAGGATGCCGGCGACCTGGTCGGCGATGCTGGTCCGATGAATTTGCGAGCGTTCCATCGCGGGGAAGGAAAATTTGGGGGGCCATCTTGGCGCGAAATGTTCAATCTGTCAAGTGTTGAACACTTCAACACGAGGCGGGACCGAGCCCCGCCGGTCCGCCGGGCCCCTGACCGTTGCCGAAGCGGCCAAGCCGCGGCGCAGCCGGCCTGAGATTTAATATTGCAACCCTGTTAACGGATGTGTTACGTTTCCGCGCCAGCATCGCTGTGTGAAAGTTGCTCGCAAACAGGCGTGTCTGGGGGGGACGCTTCCTGTCGTGCTGCACCCCTGACAGACGGAGCCGCAAGGAAGCTCAGGGCCAACGATGTCACAGTTGTTTTCCACCGAACTTCTGCCCGTCTCTGATCGGATCGACGCTTGGCAGTGGAACGCCAAACAGATCTGCGGGGACTGCTGCATCCGGCTTCCCAGGGTGTCATTTCACGGGACCATCGACATCCGCGACCTGGGCGGCATGAGACTCACGCACTTCTCGTCGAGTCCACTTTCATTTTTCAAGCGGCCGATGGACGCGCCGGCCCCGGACAATCGATTCTCGATCGTGATCACCCAATTTGCCGGGGTACGCTGCTATGAGCAAAATGGGGCCAGGGTTTTGCTTCAACCCGGGGACAGCACGTTGATCGATTCCGCGAGCCCCTGGTCCTCCAGTTGCAGTACCGATTGTTCGCGGCTGTATTTCCGGGTGCCTCGGTGGATCATGGAGGACCGTCTGCGGCGGGCGGAGATCCCGGTGGCGCAGCGAATCAGCGGGCGAGACCGCGAGGGGGCGGCGCTGTGCCGGCTTTCGCAATCTCTCTACAACGAAGCCGGACACATGACTGGGGAGGAAGGCGCGGCTGCGCTGGAAACCTATTTTGAAGTGCTGGCCGCCTGCCTTGGCGGCCCGCGGCGCTGCTCGCCCCACGCGGTCGAGTTGCGCCATCAGATCCATCGCTACATTGAGACTCACATTTCCGAGCCGAATCTGGGCCCGGCGGAGATCGCCTCCTTCGCCGGCATTTCGGTTCGACATGCGCACCGCCTGTTTCTCGTGACCGGCAGTACGCTGGGGGAATACATTCGCCGCCGCCGCCTGAAGCGATGCCGCGCGGACCTGGCGAATCCACAGATGCGGGAGAGGACCATCACCGAGATTGCTTTCTTTTGGGGCTTCAGCGACTCAGCCCACTTCAGTCATTGCTTCCGGAGGGAATTTGGAGTTTCGCCGCGCGCGTTTCGCATGCGGGCGCTCGCCGGGCAATGGATGGAAGAACCCGGCGTTCGCAATCTTCTCCAGACCGAAGTGGCAGATCTTATCGCCGAGCCCAACTAGCGAGCGCTTCGCTCAGTGCCGGCCGATGTATTTGGCCAGAGGCGCATCGAAGGGCTCCGGCTTCCCCAGCTTCCCAGCCTCGTCGATACGGCGGAAAGCATTCTGCATGTATCGCACCGCAAGCCAGCGAAGCGGTTCCATTTCCCACAAGGGAGATTCCCGTTCGGCAATGGGCAGCTCGCTGAGCGCCGTCCGCTTGCCGGAGATAAACTCCGCGAGGACCCGTCCGGTCAGGTTTGTGGTGGAGACGCCCTGGCCGGTATATCCACGGGCGGTCGCCAGCTTGCGCTTAGGATCGAAGGCCACCATGGGCATCCAGTCGCGCGGCATACCGACCGATCCACCCCAGTGATGGGTGAAGCGTATGCCCTGCAGGTCTGGGAACCATTCTCGAGTCAAATTTTCGATGTGGGCATGGGTCGCGCCGTGGAGTTCCTGGTCATCGCTGATCCTTGACCCGAAGCGGTAGGGGGCGCCACGACTTCCGAACAGGATTCGACCATCGGCCGTTCGGGTCAGATAGTCCACGGTGTAATTGCAGGAGGCCAGGCTTTCGCGATTCTGCCAACCGATGGAGTTCCATTGTTGTTCGGTAAGCGGTTCGGTCAGGGCGATGAGTGAGTAGACAGGCAAGAGCACACGATGCAGCCGCCGCAGTTGGGTCAGATAGGACTCGCCTGCCAGCACAATGGCGCGCTGCGCCCGGACTTCTCCGGCAGGGGTAATTAGGCTCGCGGCTGGGCCGTCGCGGAATTCGGTGATTTCAGTCTTCTCATAGATGATGCAACCGCGCTTCTCAAGCGCGCGGGCCAGGCCTCGAGCTAGGCGCGCGGGATGAACGCTGGCGTTCTCGGCAGCCCACAGGGCCCCGCAGACCTGGGTGACGCGAACCCGTTCCCGAGCTTGTTCGGGGCTGAGCAGGGCATACTGGTCGGCCAGGCCGAGCCGGCTGTAGGCATCAAAAGAGGCGCGAATCATCGGCAGGTGGTGCTCGCCGCGGGCCAGGGTGAGGATCCCGCCTTTATGAAAGTGGGCGTCGATCTGTTCCACTTCGCAGACCCGGCATATCTCATCCACGGCCCCGTTCATGGCGATCATCAGGGCACGCGCCTTTGCGCGACCGAAGCGGCGCTCGAGCATGGATGGAGAGACGGGAAACTTGGAGGAACACCAACCGCCGTTTCGGCCGGACGCACCGAAGCCCACAATCTCTTTCTCGAGGAGGGCAATTCTGAGGCCGGGATTGGCGGCGAGCAGGTAGTAGGCCGTCCACAGTGCGGTATAGCCGCCGCCAAGGACAGCTACGTCGACCTCGGTCGACCGCGTCAGCGGCGGGCGCGGGGTAAGGTCCTCGCCACAGGTTTCCAGCCAGAAGCTGCGTTGCGAATAGGACGCCATATCGGGGATTCGCCGGGTCATTAATCTCTTCACAATGGAATTCAATTGGCCGCATCCGCGGTCTCGAGGTCAATCTGTTCCTGATAGTTACGTTCCCGAGACGCGCGCGCGGCGAGTCCAAGGGCCGCCCAGATGCCGAGAGCGACCCATTCGTGCCAGGTGAAGTGGCCGGGGACCCAGGGCAGCAGCTTCACCAGGATCATGGCTGAGGTGACAAACAAACCCCAGACGGCCGCGGCGCGTCCCCATCCGCCGGGCTGCATTCGGCAGTAGGAAGCGCACGCCGCCATCCACCCCACGGCCGCGCTGACGGCCCCGACTTCGAGGATCGGAACCAGCAAGGCCTCTCCCATAAAGATGGTGGCTGCGGTCGCGAGTCCAATCGTGAGGATCGCCGTCACCGGCGTTCGATTCCGCGGATGGACGCCGCTCATCACCGGGTTGAGCAGATTGTGCCGCGACATCGCGTATAGCAGGCGGGACGAGGCGATGATGTTCGCGTTGAACGCTTGCACCAGCGCCACCAGCGCCGACCCCATGATGAGCACCACGATCCAGTGGGCGTGCAGCGCCCGCTCGAACGCGACAGCCGTCGGGAACTGCAGACTGCGGTCCAGGCTTTGCCAAGGCGCCACAAAAGAAACGGCCCCAATGACCACCCAGAAGAAGATCATCCCGGAAAGAATCGTGAGCAGGGTGGCAACCGAGAAATTCCGTTCCGCGAAACCCGGGCTGGCTTCCTCCGCGCACTTGCCGACCGATTCGAATCCTGAGACCAGCCAGGGCACCACCTGCCACACCAGCAGGATGGAAAGCAGCGGGGAGTGGCTGAACAGCGGGAAGAAATTTGAAGTGGAACCATGGCGGGCGCCGGCCAGGGCAAACAAAACAACCAGCGTGAGAAAGGTAAAAGTGGCGGCCTTGCTCAGGCGCGCGCTGGCCTGAATCCCGCGATAGTTGAGCCAGGTCAGCACGACCGTAAGCCCGAGTCCCAGCGCGATATGGGGCAGATACACGGGGTAGCCGCCCACGCGGTAGAGTTCGTGGGTGTTGAGCGAGGGGAGAAGATAGCCGGTGATTCGTCCCGCCGCCAGAGCTTCGAAAGGACAAGTCAGCGAGTAACTCAGCAGCATCATCCATCCGGTAGCAAAACTCACGGCGGGCGGGAAGAAACGCCCAACATAGGCAGCCTCGCCGGCAGCATCCGGGATTGCTTTGATCAACTGGCCATAGACGTAACCGATGGGGAACAGGATCAGCGCCCCCAGGGTGAAGCCGAGGATGGCCCCCAGCGGCCCACCCCGCCGGAGGATGTCGTCCATCACGACCAACCAGGCCGTGCCCACCATCACGCCGAAGCCGAGCGCGAAGTAGTCCACGAGCCGGAGCTTGCGAGCCAGATGGGTCATGCGATCTGCAGTCTAAATCCCTGCGCTTTCTCCTGATCAGAATTCGTAGCGCAGGGCAAACTGCATGACCCGGGGGTCAGTCAGCAGGCCGGTGTAGTTCCCGAATGACGAGGGCAGCTGCTGCAAAGAGGCGATGCAGGCACAGGCCGTGGTCCCCAGTCCCGACAACGCATTAAAGCGATGCAGGTTGGGAACGTTGAAGACCTCCCAACGGAACTGGAGGCTGTGCCCCTCCATGGGCAACTTCCAGCGTTTATTCAAGGCCATATCGAGGCCGGCGAATCCATCTCCGCGGATAACGTTCCGCGAACCGGCCTGACCGGGGTAGGGGTGCATGAAGTCATAGAAGGCAGCCGTCGGATCGGCAAAAGCTGAAACCGTGCCCCCGGAGATATGGTGCCCCATTTTCGGCTTGGCGATCATCTGCCCGATGCCCTGTTCGTCCCAATTCGTCGGCCAGAAGTTGCCGTTATCCACGCTGAACGGATAGCCGCTCGTCCAGCGTGCGATGCCAGACAATTCCCAGCCGCCGATGAACGCGTCGGCTACCGAGCCCACACTGGTTGCAAACCGGCGTCCTCTGCCGAAGGGCAACTCTGCAATCCAGTTCAGGTTGAACTGGTGGGGCGTATCAAAGTCGGAAACCGCGCGCCGGGCGTTGGGCGAGAAGGCGTTCGCCAGCCGGCTTCCAGGCGACCCGACATTGGTGCTGGAGCTGTAGCCCAGGCGGGTCGCGTTCGAGGTAATGTCGAGCGACTTCGAGAACGTGTAGTTGAAGTCGAACTGCAGGCCCTGGCTGAATTGCTTGCGAAAGCTGATCTGGAGAGCGTTGTAGTCCGACTTCCCGATCGAACTCCAGGCGAACATGCTCGTGGCCTGGTTGTTCAGAGACGTGCCGGGACAGAAGCCAAGGCCGAGCGGGTTGGTACAACCCGGTCCGTTGAAGCCGTAGAAATTGGTTCCGGGCGCGGCGCTGTCGGTGAGCCCGTAGTAGATGTCCGTATAGCCGAGTCCCACGACCTCATTGCCGAGATACGAAAGGAAGGGATCGTAGTAGAGGTCATAGATGGCCTGGGTCAGGCCCGCAGCTCCGGGCTGTGTCGCCTGGAAACCCGTATAGTAGGAATAGTAATAAGAGTTAGGATCCAGCAGCGGAGAGATCATGTTGTGCCAGAAGGCTGCGGTGCCCCCAAGCATGCCGTCGTTCACCTGGGTCGGATCAATCACGCCATTTGGGGCTGAGAGCTGCTGTTGCGCGACCTTCGCGAGCGCTGTGGCGGCAGAGAAGTAATCTACTCCACTCTTGGGATCGTAGATGTCGATGGGCTGGCGCAGATCGCGCTGCGTCAGCAGATTCCTGCCCAGGCGGTTCACATACGAGACCTGCAACGACAGACCTTTGGGCAGCTCACGGCCGACGGAGAAGTCGAAGGCCCAGGCATAGGGAGTTTTGATGGATTGGTCGATACCCCAGGTGATCGCCTGGCCGGTTGCGGGCGGGGTTTGGGGGAATTGTCCTGGAGGGGCGGGAACAAAGAAATTCGCCCCGAAAATATTATTGACCGGGATCTGGTTGATGTTCTGAATCCGGGGCACGCCGTCTGCGGTGTCGTATGGCGTGCCGGATCCAGCCGGATCCAAGGCCGCGCAGCAGGGGTTCTGTACGGTGGCCGACAGTCCACCGGGCGCGTTGGCATCGAAGGTCGCCATCATCTGCAACCCGGGGCGGTCGTAGACCCGGCTGAAGCCGCCGCGGATGACAGTCTTGTCGGAGTCGCCAAACAGGTTCTTCAGCCATCCGCCTTGGGGGCGCGGCGAGTAGGCGAACGCAATGCGGGGCGAGAAGTCGGTCTTCTCAAAGTGGTAGAAGCCGGGGCCATGATTCTGCGGCCCGCCGAGAATAAACGACACCAGCGGCGTGGCATCGTATCCGATGCCTTGCTTCATGACCTGCGCGTTGTGAGCGAACTCCGTGCCCAGATCGTAGGCCCAAGAAGGACATCCTCCCGGATTGATGGCCGGATCGGGAACGCAAGTCGGCGAAGCCTGGTATCCGTTGACTTCCCACGGCGGCGAAAACAGAGACCAGCGCACCCCATAGGTAATGGTCAGGTTGGGCTTCACTCTCCAGGAATCCTGCGCGTACAGCTCGTACCAATTCATACCGTACTTGCGACGCACCGGGATTCCCTGTTGTCCTCCGGTGGGGTCGAGCACGTTGCCGTTCTTGTCGTAGTTGTAATTGGCCACAACGTCGGAGACCATGCCGAGCAAGGCCATGATTGGATAGTCGAATTGCGGCGTGGAAGCAGGCTCGGGATAGGGCTTGCCGGTATTCGGATCAGTCCCGTGACAAGGGTCGAGCGGACTGCCTCCGGTCGTGCTGCCGATTGCCCCGCAGACCAGAGGATTGTTGACCGGGTCGGGATGAATCGCGGTGTTGGCAAAACCGGTCGGAGACATCCAGTTCGTGGCTCCCTTGCCCAGGCTGAAGGAATGCTCATAACTCAAGCGTGGATTGCGCGCGAACCCCAGATTTCCACCGAACTGGAAGGTGTGCTGGCCCTTGGTCCAGGAGAAATCGTCCACCAGATTGTGCACCGGAGTCTGCGCGTTGTGGCTGTATACAATGCCTTGATCGAGGCCATAGAAGACGTTCCACTCGCTGTTGGCGTCACCGATGAATCCCGTGCTCTGGCGCGTGAAACCCCAGTGGAAGCTGTTTACCGCGCGCGAACTCAGCACGGCCGTGTAGCCCAGCGCAAAGCCTTTGCTGTGGTCATCGAGGGTGGTCTCGGGCGGGCTTCCGGGCAGGAAGGGGGCCTGGGGGTTGTGCAGGTTCTGGAGCGAACCCCGCCAGAAAACCGTGTGCTTGCCGCTGGCGGTGAGGTGGTAGTCGAGTCTGGCGATCAGGGCATTGTTGTCGCGGCTGATGGGAGCGCGGAACCGGTAGCCGGCGAAGTTCCGACGGTCGCCGACCGACAAGTCGTTGGTGTTGAATTTCCCCGAGCAAAACGTTTTGTCGAAGTAGCCGGTACTGCCGTTAAGGATCGCGGGGTTGATGCCGGCTGCCGCAGGGTTCCATCCCAGCGTCGTCCAGGGGTCCAGCGCCTTGATGTCCGCCGGGGTCAAGGTGGTGACACCACCGGTCACGTCATCGTAGGTAAGATTCCCCTGGCAAAGACTTGGGGTGGGAATCACGCGCACGGTGCTTTGCTCTTCCCGCTGGCGAGTTCCTTCATAGTTGAAAAAGAAGAAGAGGCGGTCTTTTTTCAAGGGTCCGCCGAGCGAACCGCCGAAAATGTTTCGAATGAGTTTGTCCGGGACGTTGGGCTGGTTGCTGTTCACTTCGGCAGCTTTGACAAACCAGTCATTCGCGCTGGTGACGGTATTGCGATGGTACTCGTAGAGGGAGCCATGGAATTGATTGGTGCCGCTCTTGGTAACGAGGGCCACCTGGGCGCCCGACCCCGTTCCCTGATCGGCGTTGTAGTTGGAAGTCGTGACGCGAAATTCCTGCACCGAGTCGAGCGTGGTGGGCAACACGGAAGTAAAGGCATACCCCGTAGCCTGGTCATTCACGTCCACGCCGTCGAGCGTGATGTTGCTCTGATCGCTGCGGGCTCCGTTTACGGATCCATTGCGTGAGTCCTGGTCCTTGTCAATGTCGGGACGATTCCCGGTGTAGGCGACTCCGGCCTGCAGGCTCAACAGATCTGGGACGTTGCGTCCTTCCAGGGGAACCTGGCGGATCTGGTTTTCGTTAAACGAGTTCCCAATCGAAGCGTCGACCAGGTTCAAAGCGGGCGCTTCGCTGGTCACATTGATGTTTTCCGTGACCGAGCCGACTCTCAGCTGAACATTCACGGTCGTCGGGGTATTGACCAGCAATTGCAGCCCGCTCTGGACGTAGCGGGCAAAACCGGGTGCGGTCACGGTGAGTGCGTAGGTGCCCGGGGGCACGGCCAGGATGCGGAAGTCCCCCTGCGTGCCGGTAGTGGTCGTGCGCTCGATGGTGGCCTGGGGATTGGTCAGCACCACCGTGGCCCCGGGGATCGCGCTGCCGCTGGGGTCGGTGATCGTGCCCTGCAGGGAACTGGTGGATCCTTGAGGGAAGACCAGCGAACTGCAGAAAAAGAGAACTGCCAGCAGCGACACGGAGAACCGAGACGGTTTCATGGCCCCTCCTATTCCCGGGATGTGCTCTTCATCGAGTCCGCGCCCTTCGGCAAAGTCTGGGCGGCCGGGTGGCGAATGCGAGCAAGGCTACTCCGGTTCCGACCCGTAAACTTGTCTGGGAGTGACACGCGCACCGAAGTCCTGGAAGGCTTGGCGGCTCCGAAAAGCAGCGGAATCAGCGACATGGGGGAGGGGTCACGGGTATGAACCGTGCTCTGTTGGGGATAGCTATACAGAGGGTACACTGCCACACCTGGGGGCTTGGGAAATCTTCGCGATAGCGTCCGCGCCAGCTTTCAATCCCTCTGCTCGTCGTTGCCGAAAATCCGCTGCTGCACTGGTCTTGACCTGCGGAGTGCATTCGGTACATGAAAAAGGCGGAGTTCCTGAGTCGAGGTGCCGACGCCTAGTTCCTCTGCCGTCCCAGTGATCGCTAGCGGCGTCGTGATGGCGCTGTCTTCGGTTTCAGACGACTTCTGCGGGACAACCGTAGCTCTGATCGTGTCGCCTTCGACAAGCGACATGGTCAGCAGCAACCGGCGTTTCCGTAGCAGTGGCATCAGTTCTGCGAACATGTTCTTCTCCTTTTAAATCATTGTGTTGCCATATGTCATGAGTGGCACAGATAATGCTGGAGCTTAGCGGCATATACTCTGTTCATGACCGATGATTGCTCCGAGCAGGGTGCCGAGCAGAATAAGGCGTGGAAGAAGGAGATGCTGGATAAGCACCGGCCAGCTTTCGACCTTTGGCTTTGTCTGGCTCAGGTGCAGGAACAAGCCGTTGTGAAGGAACGGACCTTGGATTCTGCTTTTGCTCGCGCTCTCGACCTGTTCTTCATCCAGGCATTCAAGTCCCACCAATCGCTTTATCCCTTATGTGTCATGGGACATGGAGAGGATGCAGCAACGATTGCGCGTCGCCTGTTTGAGATTGCTTTGCAAGTGGCTTATCTGTGTTCCGAGGAGCCAAAACGTGAGGAGCGCGGTGCGACATACCTTGCTCATTTTTGGCACAACGCTAAGGAAATTGCCGCAGCGAAGGGGCTGAAGGGGCTGCCGCAAAATCGGTGCGAGTGGTGGGAAGAGCAATACGAACGTCACAAGAAATTACTGGTCTTTAAGAAGAGCGGCGAGCCTGTGAACTTTTGGTTTGGCTCGAACTTCAGGGAACTCGCGGTAAAACTTGGATTGCAGGAAACCTATGACAAGGATTACCGCTTCCTGTCGCACGCGGCACACTGCTCTTCACGTGGCCTCTTGCTCGACAGGAGCAACGATGTGATTCAAATCAAAAGTGATCTACTCATCCGAGAGGTACTTGTCTTCGGCACGAGGTACGCAATTTGGGTAACTGCGAATTGGAACGAGCATTCGCGTCTCATGGATACAAAAACGCTTGAAAAGCTGCGAGACGAAGCAATGAACTTCGATTTCAATGTGCCCTGTTGCAAACCGAACACGGACCGGGAGAGTCACGACTAATCGGCGCGGAACTACAATGGAGTTCCTATGGTGAAGCGAGCGCCTGCCCGACGCCGCCCGCGCAAGGCTAAACCGGGCACGAGGGGACTGACGCCCCGGGAGGCCCGGCTGGAAAAGCCGGAGGGGGCTGCGGCAGAGGTGTGCGAGGCCATCGAGAAAGCCGGCGGTTGCACGGTTGGCTCCTACAGAGAGCCACTGGGAGGAAACCCGGTCCTGCTGGCGGTGCTACCCATCGATGCCATCGAGCCTACCCCGTTCCAGCGGGACCTGTCTGAGGCGCACCACAAGCGTTTGGCGGACGTCATCCACAAGACTGGGCGGTTTCTCGACCCCATCATCGCGGTTCTTGCGCCCGGCAAGGGATTCTGGACACCGAACGGACGGCATCGCCTTGAAGCCATGCGCCGGCTGGGTGCGAGGTCCATCTCGGCACTCATCGTGCCCGATCACGAAATCGCCTGGCAAATTCTGGCGCTGAACACCGAGAAAGCGCACAACCTGAAGGAACGTTCGCTGGAAGTGATCCGCATCTATCGGGGTCTGGTTGAAGAAGACGCGAACCGCCCGGAGTCCGCATTTGCTTTCTACCTGGACGAGGCCGCCTTGGTCACTCTCGGGGTCTGCTACGAGCGGGTGCCGCGCTTCGGGGGCGGCGCTTATCATCCGATTCTGCGGCGGCTCGAGAGGTTTACGGATGGCCCGCTGCGCGCCGCTCTGAAGGACCACGAGAAGCGCGCCACGACGGTGCTTGATCTGGAGGAAAAGGTCGCCGCTGTGGTCAAGAAACTGAAGGAACGCGGACTGGTCAGCCCGTACTTGCGCTCGTTTGTCGTCGCCCGCATCAATCCCTTGCGCTGGATCCAGGGCGAAGCGCCGGCGCTGGAAGACGTGCTCAAAACCATGCGCGAGCGAGCGGCTAAATTCAACGTCGAGAAAATTAAAGCCCAGGACCTGGCGGGCGCGATGGGGCCGCCCGACGACGAGAACTGACCGTGTCTCTCACGGTCGCGCCCAAAATTGTGCCCCGCAAAGGGAAAGAGCCAGAAGCTCTCCCTGGCGGTGGCCGTTCAATACGACTTCTTCCCGCCTCCGGCGGTGACCTGAGTCACTGCGACGGCCCGAACTGGGGTCGATACTTCCGTTGGAGCGAGCGCACGCCGAGCGTAAACGTACCGCCTGAGCGTTCATGTACAACAATGAGGTGAGCTATGCTTGAGATGCAAGCGGTTCGCATGGAGGTGCCGGCCGAGGCCAACATCATTGTCGGCCAGTCGCACTTCATCAAAACCGTAGAAGACCTGTACGAGGCCGTGGCCACAACCGCGCCTCAAGCCAAGTTTGGCCTGGCGTTCAACGAAAGCTCCGGAGCCTGTTTGGTTCGCTGCGACGGCAACGACCAGGCGCTTCGCGAGGCGGCGGTGCGGAACGCCCAAACCTTGGGATGCGGGCACACGTTTGTCTTGCTGCTGCAGAACGCTTATCCGATCAACGTGCTGAATGCGATCCGGAATGTACCGGAAGTCTGCTCGATCTTCTGCGCCACCGCAAACCCGGTCGAGATTCTCGTCGCTCAAACCGAGCAAGGCCGGGGCGTGCTGGGCGTCATCGATGGCAGCCCGCCAAAAGGAGTCGAGCGGGAGACGGATGTGGCGTGGCGGCACGACCTGCTGCGCAAAATTGGCTACAAGCGGTAAAGCGGGCCGGTCGACTGCGCGTCCCCCGGGAATTTCAGGCGAGGCTCGTTGTGGAACGACGGGATTGGCGTGCAAGCCCACGCCATTCCCGCCGGCGGGAAACTCGGTTGGATGTCAGCGGGAACCGACCATCTGTCCGGAGCAGGCCAACTGCGTGCATGCGGCTTCGATCGTCTGGCAATCTACCAGTCCGGCGGCGCCATAGAGGACCGGCAGCAACTGGCGTGGCGGGTACTTGCGCCGCAGTTCTGCGACCCTCTCGGTGCCAGTGCGGTAGGCCGGCAGATACATCCGCCCCAGGAGCGGATGCCGTCCCCAAGCGCCGGAGAGTTTGTCGGCACGCTCCTCGGTAACCAGGTAATCTTTCCTCAGTGCGGAGGCAACTTCCTCCTTCGGGCGCTGCTCGCCCCAGGTGAGATACGACGCCTGGTTCTTGGCGTCGTCCTGCAACAGCGCGAGCAGCACACCAACCTGCAGGTCTTCATCCGGGAGTTGATCGACTTCAACGACTCCGTGCGCGATCAGGATCGCATTGTTCGCGATGCCTTCAAACAGCGTAGCGGCGCGGGTGTTCATGGTCAGGACCGTGGCCTCGAACCCAACCATGCCGCGCACGTACAGATCCTGAAGATAGGCAAACGTAGTTACATGCCCGGGAACGACCTCGTGGCTGACGAGCTGCTCAAACTCCGGCACCGAAATCTGCAGCGAGGCATTGATCTCGTAAGTCGCCTCGTATCTGGGCGAGCCGTCAGCATTTCTCGCCCGCCCGATGTAATTCATCGAGCCCGAAAACCAGGCATCCTTGATGGGAAGAAATTCGATGTTCGCGCGCGGCACGCGTGCGAGTTCCGGTGGAAGATAGGCGACGAAATTCTTCTCACTAAGTTCGTTCATGCGGGCGATGACCGCCGCTCCCAGGGTCCGCACCGAGGCCATGGGGACGAGCCGGTCGCGGCGCCATTGATCCACAGCACCCGGGATGCCCCCCGGACCTGAGACCTGATAGCCGGCTTTGCCCAGCAGTTCGGCGACCCGTTGCCGTTTCGCCTGAGGTTGCGAAGGTTCCGGTCCACGGCCGATGGCGGCCTGAACGCAGCGCTCATAGGAAACAGGATCGCCCTTGCCGAGAACTTCGCAAGCGAGGTCCCACATGGCGAAGAGTGCGGACGCCAGACCGGACAGGTATGGACCGCGCAGGCCGTCCAGCTTCAGCGCTTCGTTGCGAAGGCCATCCATTGCGCCCGAAACATCGATCTGGCGCAAATACTCTTCCACAGCAGCCCGGTCCAGCGTCTTGCTTGCAACCCCGCCCGAGGTTCTGATCCGCGCGGCGGCGGGAAGCGTGTACGCAGGAGGCAGGGGCTCGTCCGAAAACCAGGAATCGGCGATGAACCGCCCCGTGCCGGAGGGACACATCACGTCTCCTCCCCAAAGGGTGTCGATCGCAAGAATTGCGTCCGCGGCGAACTTCCCTGCCTTGTCCATCACGTCTCCTTTTCTTCTTTTTTCAGCGAATTGAACCAGACGTACAGGCACAAGCCCACAAAGAACATCGCGGAGACCGACTGCGACACCGGGTTGTTCTCGTAGAATGGCGTCTGAATCCACTCTTCCTGGAAGTGCGGCAGGACGCGCAGCGCAGCGCCAATGACGCCGCCGAGCGCGCCACCCGCCATGAGGCCGCCGGCGATGATGATACCGCGCTCGCGGATCGTTCTGCCGTGCTCGCCGCCCGTCTTTTCGCCACGCTGGTTCACAAGGTGGGAGAGGAATTCCCCGGCCAGGATGGGCGTAGTCAACTGCAGCGGCAAGTAAATTCCCAGCGCGAACACCATCGAGGACAAGCCGAGCATCTCAAGCACCACTGTGACCATGGCGCCCAGGCCGAACAAGATGTAGGGAGCCGGTTGGCCACTCATGAATCCGGAGACCACGGCTTTCAGAGCGGAGGCCTGGGGGGCGACCAGCACCTGCCGCGGGTCGCCAGGCATCGCCTCCCCGAACTGGAAGGCCTTGGCGAGCAGGATGATGGTGAAGCCCGCAGTCAGGGCCGAGGCGACGACCGCGATGAACTTCACCTTCTGCTGGGCGGCGGGAGTGGACCCAATCCAATAGCCGGCCTTCAGGTCAGTGATGAATTGCCCGGACGAGCACAGAGCCACGCAGACCATGCCGGCCAGGGCCATCACAAAGAACATGCCGGTGGTGCCCGAGAGCCCGAACTTCAGCAGCACGATCGCCGATACGATCACGGTGAGCAAGGTCATGCCGCCCATGCCGGTGATGATCACGTTCTCCAGCATTGGCGACGTTGGCAGGCGGAACCTGCGCCGGAGGCGGAGTTCTTCCGCATTAGGGACGGGCAACGGGCGGTTGCTTGGTTCGATTCTTGCTACGGAACAGCGCGTAGAGAGGTAATCCGACCGCCATCAATATCAGTCCCGACAGCGCTCGTTTCCAATCCGTCACGATGGTGTTGAGGACAATCCAAGTGGTTGCGACAACGAAGAGGACAGGAGGAACGGGATACCAGGGACAGGAATAGGGACGCGGCAGTCGCGGCTCTTTGATCCGGAGGACGATCACTCCGAGGACGGCGAGACCGTAGAAGATCCAAGCCGTGAAAATCACCGCGGTGAACAGATCCTGGAAGGTCCCCATCAACGTCAGAGCCGCCGCCCAGGCCCCGTGGACCAGGAGCGCAGTTGTGGGAGTATGGTAGCTGGGACTGACCCAGCCGAAAGAACGAAAAAAGAGCCCGTCTCGAGCCATGGCCATGGTGGCGCGTGGCGTGGAGAAAGTAGACCCGTTGATGGCTCCCAGAATCGAGATGACGATCAGGGTGGTGAGAACCGAGGCGGCACCGCTGCCCATCGCCGTCTCGACGGCCACGGCCGCGACACGATCACTGGTCCGGATGGCGGGTGGATCCAGCACCGAATAGTAGGCGACGTTCGCGAGCACATAGACCACGACGCAGGCCGAGGTGCCCAGGACCAGGCTCCCGGGGATGTTGCGGGTAGGATTTTTGACCTCTCCCGCGGCAAATGAGATGACATGCCACCCGTCGTAGGCCCAGAGAACGGCGATCAGAGCGATCCCGAAAGGAGCGAGGCGCAGGTCTTGCATCGGAGTCCACCAATGGGTTGTGAGACGGGCGCTGCTGCCGTGGGCCAGCAGGCATGCGATCATCAGACCGAGGCCGCCCAGCTTGGTGAGGGAAAGCGCATTCTGTACCCATTTCCCGACTGTGATTCCGAAGCAGTTGATGGCCGTGAAGAAGGCGATCAGGGCAATCTGGAACAGCTTCTGTTCGGCGGCGGAGAAGTGGGCCAGTGGAGCGACATAGGAACCCGCGCCGACCGCCATGGTGGCAACGCTGCCCGTGTTGATGATGGCAAGGCCCATCCATCCGTAGATGAAACCCGCGAAACGGCCGTAGGCGCGCTCAATGTACACGTACAACCCGCCGGCCGCAGGCAGGCTGGAGCCGAGTTCTGCCAGTGCCAGGCCTCCAAAGATGCTGAGCACTCCGCCCGCCACCCAGACGGCGATGACGGCCAACAGGGACTCCAACCTTCCCGCCACACTGCCCGGCACGAGAAAGATGCCCGACCCGATGATGACACCGATGACTAGGGCCGCAGAGTCGAGCAGCCCCAATTCGCGGACCAGACCCGCCGGTCGTTCCCGTGGCTGCGTTACGACCGAGTCTTGGAGAGACTCCACGGTGCCCTCGTTTCTCCAGCCCCGAATTTCAGAGCCTGCCATTTCTTCTTCAACACGCGGTTCCACCACATGAGATATCCCGTCACGGCGAGTCCAGCCGGAACCAGCCCAAGCATCGCCCAGATGAGCTTCGTTGGAAGACCACCGAAATCCCCAAAATGGAGGGTATAGGCCCACATCAGGAGCTTGTCTCCCCAACTCCAGCCCGCACTCTGTTCGATACCGAGGGTTTCGAGCGTCGCCGGCTGCAGGTAGACGATATCGCGCGCCACCTCCAAGGGAACGCGCCGGTTGCGGGAGAGCAGCACGACGATGGACCCGTTTTCCTCCTGCACTCCGTATGTCAGAAACGTCAACTCCGTACCAGGAAAGAGGGCCAAGGCCTTGTCCACGAATGCGTCTACCCGACGCACAGGTTCCCCTGGTTTCCATTGCGAGGGTCGCGGCATCTCGACGACCGGACTGAAGGCTGAGACTGCCTTTCTGAACTGAGCCGGGAAGCCGAAGTACAATCCAGTCAGTCCCCAGGTGGCCACAAAAAACAACGTCCAGAAGCCGAATGCGACGTGCAGGTCGAAATTGACCCGGGGCCAGCGCGCTCCCCACAACACGGTAAGCGTGCGTTTCCAGTTCTGGCGTCCTGGCCACCAGAGCACGATTCCGGTCAGGCTCATCACGAAGAGCGACCCACCGCCGATCGCATTAACACGCTCCCCGGTGGATCCGTTGAGCAGCTGGTTGTGCAAGTCTTCGAGGAAACTCAGGACGGCATGCCGGCGTTGGCGCAGAGAATCGTCAATGATGCTCCCGGACACGCGGTCGACGTTCACGACCAGCGTGCCCTGGGGGCTGGTCAGGAGCACGCTGAGTACGTCGCCATTTCGGTTGCGGTTGTCGAGATAAAGCAAACGAGCATCGGGGTGGGCTCGCTGGGCGAGCTCAGCAGCCTGACCAAACGAGAGCCGGCGAGCAGAAGAAGCCGCGGCCGGGACGGTATCGTCGAGCAGGTCCTGTTGAAACACAAGAATGCTGCCGCTGAGGCTGATGGCGATTACATACAGCCCGATTGCGACTCCCGCCCAGAGATGCACCTGGAAAAGAGCGCGGCGGAACCACACGCGTTGAGGACGGTCAATGAATCCCATCAGCCGACTCGGCGATCTTCACGGGGCATTCTTATGACGAACTATCCCGCTGGTAGACGATTTCACCGCCTACAATCGTGATCTCGGTATTTGCCTCTGCGATTTCGGCAGGATCGATGGCAAAGATGTCGCGAGAAAGCACGGCCAGGTCGGCCAACTTCCCCGGCTCCAGAGAGCCCTTCCTGTGGTCCTGGAACGATGCATAGGCTGAACCCAGGGTGTAGGCATGCACCGCATCGCGGACCGAGATTTTCTGCTCCGGGACCCAGCCTCCGGGAGAGCTGCCATCGAGCGGACGGCGAGTTACGGCGGCAGCAATGCCTGCCAGCGGATCAATGGGGGCGACCCACCAGTCCGAACCAAAGGCCAGCACCGCGCCTGCCGCGAGCAACGACTTGGCGGGCCAGGCGTCTTGCGCACGCTCCGCTCCGATTCTGCCGCAGGCCCAGCGGGCATCGTCGACGCAATGATAGGGCTGCATAGAGGCGATCACGCGCAGCCTTCCGAAGGCGGGGATGTCGGGTCGCTGAACATGCTGCGCATGCTCAATGCGGAATCGGCGATCACGTTTGCCGTTGGTGCGCTCGATCCGGTCGAAGAAGTCGAGAACAATCCGATTGGCCCGGTCGCCGATGGCATGGATGGCCAGCTGCAAACCGGCCTTGTCGCCGCCCAGCATGTTTGCGAACATCTCTTCTGCGTTGACGAGTTCATCGCTGGGACCACCGCAATTGGCGGGATCATCCGTGTAGGGGGCGAGAAACCAGGCAGTGCTGGAACCCAACGAGCCGTCGGAAAAGCCCTTGAGCCCGCCAATCTGCAAGACCTCATTGCCAAACGGGACCTCCACACCAAGGTTCGCGAGGGTCTTCCACTGAGGAAGAGGCGTATGCAGGGAAACGCGGACCTTCAGATCGCCGCGCTTCTGCAGCCACTGATACGCCCGCAGGAGGTCCGGGGCGCTCTCGCGGGCCCTCGGTCCGACGAACCCCATGTCGTGAATGCTGGTCACACCAAACCGAAATGCGTGTTTCTGAGCTTCCAGTAGCGCCGCCGCCATCTGTTGCACGGTGGGCGCCGGGATCACTCTCTCGATCAAACTCTTCGCTGCGTCAATGAAGATGCCGGTTGGGTTCCCTTGTACATCTCGCCCAATCACGCCGCCCGGGACGTCGGGCGTGTTTCGGGTCACTCCTGCGAGCTTCATGGCGAGCCCATTGGCCAGCATGGTGTGAGCGTCCGTTCGATTGACGAAGACGGGATGATCCGGAGTAACCGGGTCGATCAGCTCGTGGGTTGGCAGGGTTGCAGGAGTCCATGCCTGCGGGTCCCATTCTCCCAGGAGGATCCACTCCCCTTTGGGCCTGGATTGAGCAAACCTGGCGATCCGGTCCCGGAATTCTTCCGGGCTCTTTGCAGTCCGCAGCTGCACGCTGGTCAGGGAAGCGCCACCGTAATAGAAATGGACATGGGCGTCGTTGAATCCCGGCACGACCCTGCGTCCTCCGAGGTCCAGGACGCGAGACTTGGGGCCCTTGAGTCTGGAGATCTCTGAGGAAGGCCCGGCGCCCACGATGTACTTGCCGGAAATTGCGAGGGCTTCGACTTCCGGTTGGGCCGGGTTCTCTGTCCAGATTTTCCCGTGCTCCAGAATCAGGTCGGCGCCGGGTTCGCTTGATTGCATGCGCAAGTCCCCAGAAACGAACAGTCTGACTCCACCATAACAGTCCGCGCGTGGCACAAGTTTGCCTGAGATGTGGATTCGGTAAAGAGCCAGAAAATGCTGATACGATAGGTCCAGCGGAGAATCCTGATGCGCGCCCTCGGCGGCCTTTGGCTCGATCGCAATAGCCGGTTCACCCTGCAGGACCAGTTGGTCCGACAGATCAAGGAGTATGTACAGCAAGGCCGGTTAAAGCCGGGGGAGGCGATGCCCTCGACCCGCGAATTGGCCGCGGAACTCCGCCTTTCGCGCAACACCGTCGTGTACGCTTACGATCGCCTGGAAGGCGAAGGGTATCTGGAGGCGCACTCGCGCTCAGGCGTCTTTGTCAGTTCTTCCATTCTACTGTCCCAGCACTCCAAGTGGCCGGTCGAAATGCAGGGTACGGGACGGCGACGCTCCAGCCTCCCCGCTCCAAGAACACTGGGACTGCCCGCGCCGTTCCGCCCGTGCCAGCCGGACGTCAACCTGTTTCCTCTTGCGATCTGGAACCGCGTTCGGGGACGAGTGCTCCGCCAGCAAGGCCGGGGACTTTTGCACTATCAGGCAAGCTGCATTTGCGGGGTTCCGGCGCTGCGAGAGAGTCTCGCCGGTTATCTGCGAGACAGCCGTGGGGTTCGCTGTGACTGGCGACAGGTGGTCATCACCTCCGGCTCGCAGCAGGCGCTGTTCATCCTGGCGAAGTTGCTTACAAAGCCGGGAGACCGAGCGTACGTGGAGGACCCAGGGTATGTGGAGGCACGGCTAGCCTGGCAGCGTGCCGGCGCCAGGCTCGAAGTGGGCGTGGTTGACGAACAGGGACTGACTTTGCCCACTCGCGCGATCAGCAGGCTCTCCCTGATCTATACCACGCCTTCGCGGCAGTTCCCGACCGGGGTCTCGATGTCGTTGCCAAGAAGGCTTGCGTGGATCGATTTCGCGGCGCGCACGAAGACCTGGATCGTGGAAGACGACTACGATTCCGAGCTCCGTTACCACGCTCCGCCTCTGCCCAGCTTGCAGAGTCTCGATCGGAACGATCGCGTCATTTACGTCGGGACCTGCAGCAAATTGCTGTTCCCCTCCTTGCGCGTGGGCTACGTCGTGGTGCCGGAGAACATGCTGGAGGAATTCGAGCGGCTCAAGCACCTGATCGACGACCACCTCCCTTTGATCGACCAGGCTGCTTTGGCCGCTTTCCTGGAAAGCGGCGCCTTTTTCACTCATATTCGTCGATGCCGCAAGGCGTATGCGGAGCGACAGTCGCTGTTTCTCGATCTGTTCCGCAAGGCCGGACTCCCCCTCGACTTTCATCACACCGACGGCGGGATGAATCTGACGGGCTATCTACCGAAGGGAACGCCCGACGACCTCTGGTCGGAGCGGTTGCGGAGCGCAGGGTTCGATGTCCCCTCGCTGTCCCATTACTCGGTCAAACAGCGGGCGCCCGGCCTGGTGTTCGGATTTACGGCCTTCAGCCCAAGCATCATCCGCAACGCCGTCGAAGGCGTGAAGAAGGTCCTGCGAGAGTGCGAGAGAGGTCTGTCACCTTCGCGGAAGCAGCCAGCATTCGCGCCGGCCAGGATGCTCCCGGCCTAGATAAGGAGGGACCGTACCCGGGCACCGGAATTAAGAGTCGCGCCGGTCCTGGTTATAGGAGTGAATCATCTCCGACAAGGCCCGCTGAGCTGGGTCCGCAGCCAGTTTCTCGGCCACGGCCATTGCGGCTTTTTTCGGTTCGTCCTGGCCAAGTTTGAATTTGCCCTCGATCCGCTGAATTGGGATCTCGAACCCGAGAATGTGGGGCAGTCGTCGCACGATCCCGGAGCGGGGGATGTCGTTCATCCTCCAGCCGTCCGGGTATTCCGATTCCATGCGATGCACCAAGACTCCGAGCCAGTGCTCCAGTTCCCCCTCGCTTTGGAAGCGTACCGTTCCGTAGCAGTGCACAGCAGTGTAGTAATAGGTGGAGGGCATGTCGCGGTTCGGATACCAGGAGCCGGTTACATAACTGGAAGGTCCCTCAAACACTGCGAGTGTGGGATGAGTACTGGACTGCAGGACTCGCGCGTGCTGGTTGGCCGTCGCGATATGCCCCACCAAGACGCCATGCTCCCCGCGCGAGCGGTCCAGCAACAGCGGGATGTTCGTGGCGTAAGGCCCATCGTCTCCGTTGTTCACCAGCAGTGCCCAGGGATACTGCTCGATCAACTGGTACATCTCCTCCGTCGTATGCGGCTTCCAGCACGATCGCACGAACATGTGGCTGCGTTCCCTCGCATTCCCGGAAGCATGACGGTTGCGCCGTCCCTGCCGTCCAAAGCGCTCTGATACTGACCCAGGGGCTGGAACCCGTAAAGGTCCAGAATCGATCGGATATATAGGTCCACCAACGGGGACGCGGCCTGAGTTGCTTGGAGAGGGTGCCAGATCTCCGCTCCATCGGATCAGGCCCGCTTATCTGGACCCATGACAAATTGCATTTCTGGCTCTTTACGAATACCAAGGCGCGGTTACGATTCCGCATGATTTGGGTCCGCCCCCCCGGCGCTTCGACGGCCGATCGGTGTTTGTCCCGGGCGCTTGTGCAGCGTCTCCGGAGAAGGAGGGACGGCTCGAACGCAAGACCGCCCGAGGGGCCGCGTGCCTCGCGAGAGGAATGCGGAGGGCGCGAGTGGAAGCAATCCCGTCCGTGAGGGCAGCGTTCATTGCGCAGAGGAGGAGACGTGAAACGACTGCTGGCAGGGTTAGCGTTGATTTGCTTGTGGGCCTCTCCGTTGCTGCTGGCGCAGAGCGAGAGCGGAAGCGTCACCGGCCTGGTACGGGACCCGCAGGGAGCTGCCGTGGTGGGCGCGGATGTCACCGCCACCAACATTGAAACTGGCGTCGTCACCCAGGCCAAGACAGGCGACACCGGCACGTTCTCGTTTCCCAGTCTCCATCCCAGCCGGTACAAAATCGTGGTCAAGGCCGCCGGGTTTAAGGAGACTACGCTCGAGGTCGAGGTCCACGTCCAGGACCGTCTCTCCAAGGACGTAATTCTGGCGATGGGCTCCAGTTCCGAGGTCGTCGATGTCAGCGCAAGCTCAAGCGAAGTGAGCACGTCCGTGGCCACGGCAACCGAAGTCGAGCGCAACTTCGTCGAGAACATGCCGCTCAACGGGCGGACCTTCCAGTCGCTGATCGCGCTTACGCCCGGCAACGTGACCGCCAAGGCCTACTACAGCAGCATCGGTCAGTTCAGCATCAACGGAATGCGCACCGATACGAACTACTTCACGATTGACGGCGTGAGCGCCAACGTGGGAATCACGCAGGGGAGCAACATCTATCTGGCCGCCGCCGGAGCCGGCGCCGCGCAGGCAACCAGCAACAACGGCGGATACAACAACCTGGTTTCGGTGGACGCGCTGCAGGAGTACAAGCTCCAGTCGTCGACCTACGATGCCGAGTTCGGCCGCAGTCCCGGCGCGCAACTGTCGATCCTGACCCGCTCTGGCACCAATCAGTGGCACGGGACCCTGTTTGAGTACGTACGCAATGAGGTCTTCGACTCGCGGGACTACTTCGCCAGGACGAGGAACCTGCCCAAACCCGCCGAGAAGCAAAATGATTTCGGAGGGGTGCTCAGCGGCCCGCTGCTGCGCAACAAGCTCTTCTTTTTCTTTTCCTACGAGGGACTGAGACTGCGCGTCCCGTTCACGCGAACCGATATCGTCCCGTCGTTGGCGCAACGGGCTTCTGCGATACCGGCCGTGCAACCGCTGTTTAATGCCTACCCGCTTCCCACCCGGGTGGATGCCGCTGGAGTTGCCTATGCGGACCTGACGTTCTCGAACCCGTCCACCCTGAATGCCAGCAGCCTGAGGCTCGACTATGCGGCCACCCCAAAACTGAACCTCTTCCTCCGCGGAGACTACGGACCTTCCAACGGTTCCCAGAACGGGGCGTTCGATTTCTACACCAGGTCTACGCTGAGCAGCACGATTTCGAACGTGGACACCATCACCGCGGGCGCGACGTATGTAGTTTCCCCGCGGCTGGTGGATGATCTGCGGGTCAACCTGAGCCACGCAAAAGGCGCCACGGTTGTCGCGCCCACCAGCTTCGGCGGGGCAACCATACCGTCGGAATCGTACCTGTTCTCCTCGAACCCGAACTACACCACGAAAACCTCGGTCTTTGGCCTCTATATGTTTAACGGAACGGGGTACTACGTGGGCAACGACGCCACCAACCATCAAAAGCAGTTCAATATCGTGGATTCGTTGAGCTGGCTGCGTGGGCAGCACAGCTTTAAGTTCGGCGTAGACTACCGGCGATTGTCGCCGACGAATGGTTATCGCCCGTGGGACATATTCTACGTGGCAACGACGTTCGACAACCTGGCCCAGGGCATTATTTACGACGCTGGAATCACCACCAACGACGCATCCATCCTGCGCCCCGTCTTCACCAACACATCTCTGTACGCGCAAGATACCTGGCGGGCCACGTCACGCCTGACGCTGACTTATGGGGTGCGCTGGGACTACGATCCGCCGCCAACGGAGAGCACCGGACATCCTTTTTTTACGGCCACAAATCTCAACGATCCCGCCAATGTGGCCTTGGCCCCCAAGGGGACACCGCTGTGGCAGGCCAATAAGGCGAATTTTTCTCCGCGGCTGGGCGTGGCCTACATCGTCAACAACACGCTGGGCAAAGAATTGGTGGTTCGTGGAGGCTGGGGCATCTACTTCGGGCTGGGCAACCAGCAGGGTGCCCAAGGCACGCAGGGTGCTCCCTACGCCCGCGGAAAGACCCTGTATGGCGCGGACTGCGCCTGCCCTCCGAATGATACTTACACGTTCCCGATCAGCGTGGCCGACGCAGCTCCCATTCCCTACACCACCAATCCCCCGTACAACCTCGTGTTTGCCTTCGACCCGCACCTAAAGGATCCACGGGTGTACCAGTGGAACGTGAGCGTGCAGCAATCGCTGGGGACCTCACGCGCCTTCCAAGTCGCTTATGTCGGAAATAAAGGCGAGGATCTTTTGCGTCGTGACATGTTGACGCCGCAGATGGGCGGCAACCCGAATTTCACCTATCTGGATGTAGTCAGGAATGAAGGTTATTCCAACTACCATGCCTTGCAGGCGCAGTTCAAGCAGCGCGCCTGGCAGGGCCTGCAGATCGTGGCTTCCTACACCTGGGCCCATGCAATCGACAACGGATCGAGTGTGAACCTGCCCAATCCCTACACCAACGTTTACAAGCCTTCGTGGGATCGCGGCGCCTCGGACTTCGATGTTCGCCACCAGTTTTCCGCGGCGCTCACCTACGAGGTGCCGCGCGCCCACGGCAGCCACCTGGTGGAGGCGCTGACCAGCGGCTGGGCCCTCGACAGCCTGTTCCGCGCCAACACGGCCGCACCGGTGAACATTTCGACCGGAGCCTTTGCCTTCGGCCTGATCTGGAACAGCGATGCCACCAACCAGCGGCCCAACATCGTGCCCGGGCAGCCTTTTTATCTCTACGGCTCCCAATACCCGGGCGGTAAGCGGATTAATCCTGCGGCGTTCACAGCACCGCCTGACCTTTTCACACAAGGGAACCTGGGGCGCAATACCCTGCGCGGGTTCGGCGCTTGGCAGGAAGACTTCGCGATCCGCCGCACTTTCAAGCTGACCGAGAGGTTCTCGCTCCTTTTTCGCGCCGAAGCCTTCAACATCTTTAACGTCTCCAACTTTGGAGATCCCGGTGCACAATCCGATGGGGCCAATCATCTCAACAGCGCCAACTTTGGCTACTCGACCCAGGTGTTGTCGAACAGCTTGGGGACTGGCGGTGCGGATGGAGGGCTCAGCAGCTTGTACCAGATGGGAGCGCCACGTTCCTTGCAGTTTGCTTTGAAGCTTCAATTCTAATGACACTTGGTTTCCCCAGCCGCTTCGGAGGGCGCTTCCCATGGTCGCGCTCTCCATTTCTCTTTAGCAAGGCACTTGCGATGCTCCGAATCCCCCCAACGCAACACTTTCGTTTTACTTGCGCCACGCTCCTGGCGCTAGCCGTCTCAGTCCCTGCAAGTCCGCAGATATCCGGACTACCGGCGCCACCTGCCACCCCCGCTGAGGAGAAAACTGAAACGATCCACGGCGTAACGGTTTCCGACCCGTATCAGTGGCTCGAGGACTCCTCCAGCCCTCGGGTTCGGGCCTGGATCGCGGCCCAGCAGCAATACACGGCGTCGCTGCTGGATACACGACCCGATCTCGCGGGGATCCGGAAAGACGTCCTGGAATTGACCGACCTCGAACAGGCTCAGCGGATTCTCTACCGCGCCGGGCGTTATTACATCCTGAAGAAAATGCCTGGCCAGCCAATCGCCAGCCTTTTTCTGCGGCGCGGAGAGAGCGGGCCGGAAGAATTGCTGATTGACCCGACGCACTGGAGCGAGGACCAGTCCGACACCATGGACCTGCTGGAAGCCTCGCAGGACGGCAAGATCGTCGCCTACTCCCGGCGTCGCGGCGGCCGCGACCAGGTGAGCATTCATTTCTACGACGTCGAAGCACGCCGCGACTTGTCCGACACACTGCCTGAGGCCCGTTATATCTACTGGTCCCTGGCAATGATCGCCCGGAGCGAAAAGATCTTCTATGTGAAGGTCGAGGATTCGGGACCGCGAGTGTATCAGCATACTTTGGGCACCAAGGTCGAGCGTGACCAACTGGTCTTTGGATCTGATCTCGGCCCGGAAATGATTTTGCTGGTCAGGGCCTCCGAAGACGGGTCCACGCTACTGATCCACGTCCTGCGGGGTGCCTCCGGCGCGATCGACGTCTATCTCAAGAACTTGAGCAACGATGCGCCGGTCCAGCCTGTGGTGCGCGACGTTCCCGCGACGTTCTTCGCGCAAGCGGCCGGTGCGCGGCTCTACCTTCAAACCAACTGGGAAGCTCCGCGAGGACGCATCATGGTTGCCGATCTCGCGCACCCCGACCGCGATCACTGGAAGGTACTGGTTCCTGAGGGACCTGGAACCATCGAGAACTTTCACGCTGTGGGCGGAATGTTGCTCGTGAACTACATGAAAGATGTCCACTCCGAGCTCGACCTCTACGACATCGACGGAAAGCGGTTGGGTGGGGTCCCCTTGCCGGGCCTGGGTTCGGTTTCAGTCATCGACGGGCAGTGGAACAGTTCTGTCGTCTGCTTTTCCTACTCTTCCTTTCAGGCGCCGACCACGTTCTTTTCCTATTTCCTCGACACGGGGAAGCTGGTCGAACTCTCGGCGCCGAAAGTACCAGCCCGCTTGCGAGAGGTCGAGGTTGAACAGGTGTGGTACTCCTCGAAAGACGGAACCAAGGTCCCGATGTTTATCGTGCACAAGAAGAACTTCGTAAAGAACGACGATGGGGCGGTGCTGCTCTACGGTTATGGAGGATTTAACTGGGCGCAGTTGCCCACCTTCTCGCCGGAGGAAGCCGCGTGGGTGGAACGAGGCGGAGTCTATGCCGTCGCCAACATTCGTGGCGGGAACGAGTTTGGTGAAGCCTGGCACAAAGCCGGATCCCTCGCAAAGAAACAGAACAGCTTCGACGACTTCGCCGCGGCCGCCCAGTGGTTGTTCGACCACCATTACACCAAGCCCCGCCGGATTGCGATTCAGGGCCTGAGCAATGGCGGCCTGCTGGTGACCGCCTCCATCACACAACACCCGGAGATGTTCGCGGCGGCGATTGCGCGTTACCCGTTGATCGACATGCTCCGGTACGAGTGCTTCTCGATCGCCCGTTGGTGGGTCCCCGAATATGGCTCGGCCAGCGATCCCGAACAATTCAAGGTCCTCTACGCATATTCGCCCTACCACCACGTGCGCAAGGGAACAAAGTATCCCGCTGTGCTGTTGATCACCGGAGACGGCGACACGCGCGTGGACCCTTCGCATGCGAGAAAGATGACTGCCATGTTGCAGAGCGCCAGCATCTCGGGCCGCCCCATACTGCTGCTCTACGACACAAAATCCGGCCACTCGGGCACCTTGTCGACGGAGGCCGAAGTGGAGCAGACCGCGGCAGAACTGTCATTTCTGGAATGGCAACTCGGAGGAACTCGCTGAAGCCACTCTGGCCGGCCGGGCACTTGTCGGCTCTGACGGGCGTCTGCACGCGATTTGATCTGCGGGTTTGCAGTGGCGCCCGCCGTTCACGAAACTGTCAATGGCCTTCGACTGCGGAGTCACTCGCCGGCGCCGCGGGCGCGCCCGGCCAAGCGCGAATGGGAGGCTGGCTGTGCCCTTCGCGAAAGCCGGGCTTTGGCACGACACGACAATCTGGGCTAGCGGGCCTCTGGCTGTGACCCGTCTCCAGTTGCTGTGAGTCGGCGAATCAGATCGACCTCGGCTTCGCGATAGGGCTTTCCGTCTTGCCGGAAAACATCGTGAAACCAAAGGGTAGGCTCATCGAGAATGTAAGGATGCCGCCAGGAGTCCCAGGGATAGAACGTCTGCGTCTTGCCGGCTACGAATCCCCAGTTGATGGCCGCAACCCTGTACTTCTTCGCGATCGGCAGCACGGTATCGAACGTACTGCCCGCACCCCGCGCCATATACTCGGTGCAGATCAGGGGACGCTTGAATTTCTGCAGGAACAGAACTTCCTTTTCAAAGCTCTCCGGCCATCCGTAATTGTGGAAACTGATGACGTCGGAATTCTCCAGCTGGATTCTGGCGATCCCCGAGGGGGCCTTTTCATGGTCGAAATCAATGTCCCACACCCCGCTGGTCAGCGGTTGGGACGGATGTGCCTCCCTGGCCCACGAGAACACCTTCGGTAACAGTGCCTCAACGAGCGCCTTCTTGTTCTTTGGTTCTCGTTTTGAATAACTGCCTTCATTCGTGTTGGACGGCTCGTTCCAGACATCCCAAGCGAGCACTCGAGGGTCGTTCGCGAATGCGCGGATTACACCGTTCACGTAATTTTTTAAGCGGCCCTCCTGGGAGGGGTCCTGCAGGCTGGCAGCTCCGGGAGATTGCACCCAGCCAGAGTTGTGGACGCCGGGAATAGGAGGATGCTGAGGGCCTGATTTTGGGTCTGGGTCCCAACACGAATCGAACAGGACGAACATTGGCCTGATGTGGTGCCGGTCGGCGAGCTGCAGAAACTGACCGATCCGCTCTGTGAACCCCTTGGGGTCCTGCTGCCACGGCAGATCATGCAGGAAAACCCGCATGGTGTTCATGCCGATCGCTTCCGCCCAGCCCAATTCTTTGTCGATTTGAGGCAGATTGAAAGTGGTGGCCTGCCACATTTCGAGTTGATTGATGGCGTCGGCAGGAATGTAGTTGCTGCCGACCAGCCAAGGTTGTTGCTGGTACCAGGCAGCGGCCTTGGCCTCGCTCCAGACCGCGGTCTGGGGCCAAACCATGTGAACTGCGGCGAGAAGGAATAGAACAACGCTCAGCGTCCGACTGGCGAACCGCAATCTTTGGGCGAACATGGCGGAACCTGCCTAGAGGGAGTCTACCCCTGGCGGAGCGCGAATGCGCTCAGACCCTGTCACTATACGCACCAGCAAACGTTTGCTCAAGTATACTGGAGGCGCTTCCGGCCCCTGGGAGGCCCCGCATGAAGACATCCCGACGAGACTTCTTGAAAATCAGCGCCGCCGCCACGGCCGGATTTGTCGGCGCCCGCGTTTCCACTGCGCACGCGCCCGCGGGCCCGCAGCCGGCCGTGGTGCCTCCGCTTGCGGTCTTCGAGTACTCCCAAGTTCGACTCGAGGAAGGGTTGTTCAACCGTCAATTCGAAGCCAACCGCCACCTTCTGCTGAATCTTGACGAAGATGCCCTTCTCAAGCCGTTTCGAAAACGTCAGGGTTTACCCGCCAACGGCCCCGACATGGGAGGGTGGTATGACGACAGCGACGATTTCAATGCCCAGGACAACTTCCATGGATTCGTCCCCGGACACAGCTTCGGGCAATATGTCTCAGGCATGGCTCGATGTTTCGCTACGACTGGATCGCAGGCCATGCAAGCCAAGGTTCATCGACTCGTGAGCGCTTATGCGGAGACGGTCGAGCCCGCGGGCAAGTTCTACCAAGGCTATCGCCTGCCGGGTTACACGTTCGACAAAACCTGCTGTGGGCTGATCGATGCCCACCAGTTCGCGAACGACCCTAACGCGCTTGCGGTGCTGCAACGGAGCACCGATGCCGTCCTGCCGCACTTGCCGGAGAGAGCGCTCAGCCGCAAAGAACAGGAAACTCGCCCCCACAAAGACATTGCCTTCACCTGGGACGAGACCTACACCCTCCCGGAAAACTTCTTCCTGGCATACCTGCGCAGCGGCGACGCACGCTATCGTGAATTGGGCCGGCGCTTTCTGTATCACGAATTTTATGACGCGCTCGCGCAGGATCAAAACGCACTGCCCGGCAAACACGCCTACAGTCACGTGAACGCCTTGAGTTCAGCGATGCAGGCCTACCTGATTCTGGGAGATACGAAATATCTCAGAGCGGCCACGAACGGACTGCGCATGGTGCATGAGCAGAGCTTTGCAACGGGGGGATGGGGCCCAAACGAGGCCTTCGTTGAACCGGGAGGGGGACAACTGGCCGCCAGCCTGAATAGCACCCATGCCAGTTTTGAAACTCCCTGCGGCGCATACGGCCAGTTCAAGATCACCCGCTATCTGTTGCGAGTCACGCGCGATGCACGCTACGGCGACAGCATGGAGCGCATTCTGTACAACACCATCGCCGGCGCCAAGCCCATCCTGGCTGACGGCACCAGCTTCTATTACTCCGATTACAACAACCGCCAGGCGAAAAAGGTCTATCACCGCGACAAGTGGCCCTGCTGCTCAGGCACATTTCCGCAACTGACCTCTGATTACGGGATCAGCGCCTACTATCGCAGCAGTGACGGAATCTACGTCAACCTTTTCATTCCCTCACGGCTCGAATGGCTGCAACACACGACGCGCTGCAAGTTGACGCAGAAGACGACTTACCCGAAGTCGACAGCGATCGAGTTCCAGCTGGAGCTCCAGCGCCCGGAAACCTTTGCGGTGTATTTGCGTATACCCGCGTGGACAGATGGCGCCACCAGGATCTCGGTCAACGGGAAACGGATGCAGAAGGAAATCGTGTCCGGCTCCTTCCTGGCGCTGCGCCGCACCTGGAAGACCGGGGACCGCATCGAGTACGAGATTAGTATGCCGTTGCGCCTGGAAGCCATCGATGCGCAGAACCCGAAGACGGTCGCACTCCTGCGCGGCCCGCTCGCGCTGTTTGCGATCGGGGCGCCCTCCGCTCCGTTCTCGCGCTCCCAGCTGCTGGCGGCCAGGACTGCTACTTCGACGTCGGAGGACTGGGTCGCGCAGACTGATGGCGGTCCGGTGATCTTTCGGCCATTCGCGGCGGTTGGCGACGAGACCTACCGGCTATACCAGGAAGTGGCGAGTTGAAGGCGGGTGGAGTCGGGCGGTGTGGAGGGTTGACAGGCCGCGTGTAAACGTTTACTTTGGTCCCCATTCTAACGCGCCCGGTGCACGCAGGAGCATTCGCCATGTCTCGCCCCGCAGCTTTCCTCCCCCTCCTCGGCCTGCTCTGCCTCATGGCAGGGGGGGCCGTGGCTCAGCCTGCCGCCCACGTGCTCCCGCTTTCTGGGGACGTCGAGTTCACCCATGACCCCTCCATCATCAAAGACGGCGACACCTGGTATCTGTTCAGCACGAACAACGGGCCGGAGCGGGCGGGCGAACTCCCGATCCGCTGCTCCCAGGATCTCCACCACTGGAAACGCTGTGGTTATGTTTTTTCTGCAATTCCGGAGTGGATTCATCAGGAGAGTCCGCTGACCAGGGAGTTGTGGGCACCCGATGCGTCCTATTTCCAATGGCGAATACCACATTACTATGCCTTTTCCGTGTTCGGAAAAAATACTTCGGGAATTGCCCTCGTCACCAACAAGACGCTCAATCCCAAGTCTGCCGACTTCCAGTGGGTGGATCGCGGGCTCGTCCTTCGCTCGCGGCCGGAAGATGACTTCAACGCAATCGACCCGAATCTCGTGTTCGACGAGCAGGGGCATGCGTGGCTCGCCTTTGGCAGCTTCTGGAGCGGAATCAAAATGCGCCGTATCGATCCCAAGACGGGTCTGTTGTCCACCGAAGACACGAAACTGTATTCCCTCGCCAGTCGCAAGCGTCCCGACAACCCTCCCCCGAATCCTCCGGGTTTGCCAGGAGACTGGCAAGCCATCGAGGCTCCCTTCGTGGTGCACCACGGCGACTACTACTATCTTTTTGTCTCGTTTGATCTCTGCTGCCGGAAAACTCATAGCAATTACAAAACGATGGTGGGACGTTCGCGAAATGTGACCGGACCCTACGTAGACGCAAAAGGCGTGTCCATGCTCGAAGGCGGCGGCACGCCTCTGCTGGTGGGAAACAAACGATGGCTCGGGCCGGGCGGTGAATCGGTTTTGCTGGAGAAAAACGGCGACATCCTCGTGTACCATGCCTACGACGCTAAGACGGGAGAGGCATGGCTGCAGATTTCCACGCTCTCGTGGGAAGACGGGTGGCCGCATGCTGCGATTGAAGGAGGCGGTCCCGCGACGAAGTAAAGCCCCGTCGTTTCACTGCGGCGAAGGCGTGCCGGATCCCGGGCCGTCGTCTAGACCAATGATTTTGAGGCCCTGCTGACGTCTTTCAAGCTCCTGATGCTCCAGGCGGGTCGCGATTTGCAGTTCCCGCTCCGACTCCTGTTTGCGACCGATGCGAGCGTAGGCAAGGCCGAGAAAGTAGTGCGCCTCCCGAAGGGTTGGGTCGCTCGCAACGGCGCGCTGCAGAAGGTCGGCGGCCTCCGGGTAACTCTTTTCCTGGTATGCAATGCGGCCAAGTCCGGCGAGTGCTCCCGCGTGGTTGTTGTCGCGATCGAGCACGATGCGAAAGTTCTTCTTCGCGCCATCCCATTGTTCGTGGTCCAGTTCTATCACTCCCAGGCGAAAATAGGACTCGGTTTGAGCCGGCCGCAGGGCAATGGACCGTTCAAAGTGTGACTGCGCCTCACGGTCCTCCTGCAGCACCTCAAGTACGAGGCCTAATGCATAGTGTCCTGAGGGATCCTCGGAATGATCGTGAACGTAGCGGGTGAAGGACTCCTTTGCCTCCGGAAACTTTCCCGCTTCAATTTGTGCGCGACCCAGTCCGTAGAGCGCGAGCGAGTCATCCGGCCTCTTCGCAAGCACATTTTGAAACGCCTCCGCCGAGTCGGTGAACAACGACATGCGCAGGGCGACCATGCCCAATTCATACTGCAGGTCGGGATCGTCGGGGTTGAGCTTCCGCGCCTGCAGCAGCGAAGCCAGCGCCTTTTCGGGATTGTCAGCGCGCAAGGCTTCCCGCGCATCTTCTCGCAACAGGCCAACCAGTTTGTCACGGATGTCCGCTCGCGCAGGATCCAGGCGCAGGGCCTGCTGAAACTCGGCAGTCGCCTCATCGCGCTGGCCGGACTGAAGGCACAGCAAACCCAACCCCGCATGCCCGCCCGCAAAATCCGGCTTGATCTGAATGACCTGTTTGAACAGGCGCTCGGCCTCGCTGTCGCGCCGCTGCTGGGCGCGTAAGATGCCCAGCAAATTGAGCGCGCGATAGTCTTCAGGATCGTTTCGCAGCGCGGTCTGGAGGTCAATTTCTGCCAGGGTCAGATTTCCTGCTGTCAGCGCTTTACCGGCGTCGCGCAGCAATCCGGCCTGACGTTGGTCGAGTTCCTGCCCTGCGGCGTTGCCGGCGACCAGCAATACCAGAGCAACGGCTCCAATCGCGTACTGCGGATTGCGCAAAGAACGAGTCATAGTCCCAAAATCGAGGCGCACGTTTGCTTATCGGCGATCGGAACCGGACGCCATGCCCATGCCGCCGGCGTCCTGCCGGACTCTCAGTTTCTCGGTCAGCTGGAATTCCTGCGAAGCACGATCGGTTTGCCCACTGCGTTGATAGATTCGCCCCAGCAGATAATGTGCGGGGGCATCGTCGGGAGCCAGGCGGACCGCCTGCTCGGCTGCCGCCTGCGCCTTAGCAAACTCATGCAGATCAAAGTATGCCTTGCTCAACTGGTATTGCACCGGAGCCGACTTGGGCGAGATTCCCGCGGCTTTCGACAGCAGCGGGATAGCTTCGCTGGCATGGTTGACTTTGACCAGCAGGGAACCAAGGTTGAGATAGGGCTGCTCACTATGGACGGCTGATTTTTCATCGAGCGCAATGGCCCTCTCATATGCCGCTCGAGCTTCGTCCATCTGGTTTCTGGCTTCGAGACTGAGGCCGAGGTTGTTCTCCGCCTTCACGCTGTTCGGGTCCAAGCGCAGCACCTCCCGAAATGCTGCGATCGCGTCATCGAAGCGGTTTTGCTGGTAGCGTACCCGGCCCAGGTGGTAGCGGGCCTCGACATTTTCTGGCGCCAGTCGCAGGGCCTGCTCGAGGTACTGGCCGGCATCGGTATAGTCCGCCAGCAGTACATAGTCGAGCGCTCCCACCTTCAGATCGTCTGCGGTGGGCGGCATAAGCTTCGATGCCGCCTGCATCAGTTCCAGCGACTCCTTCGGCCGGTCTTGCCGAAAACGCACGTAGGCGAGCAGGTAGCGGGCATCGGACGAGCCGGCATGCTTCTCCAGGTAAGACTCCAGGGCCTGCGCGGCCTCTTCCAACCGGTTCAGGTTCACCAGAGACTTGCCCTGCAACAGGAGAGCCTCAGTTTTGCCGGGCTCCGCTTTCTCCACTCCAGCAAAAGCAGAGGCTGCTTCCTCCCAGCGGCGTTGCCGAAACAGCGCCAGGGCGTTTTCAAGGTCCGTAGTTTGCGCACGGGACAGGCCGACCATGCCGATCGTCAGGCCCGCGAGCAAGAGCGTCGCAGTTGTGGTCTTGTTCGGCACGAGGCTACTTCACTCCCGGCGCAGCTTCCTTGATGGTGAGCACCTGATCCGCCTTGGTCTCGGGCAGCGTCTGCACGATTCCGCTGGGCCAATGGATTTGCATGGCCTTGACCAGCGTTGCCGCGCCCAGCCCGAAATGCAGGCGGGGATCACTGGACGACTGATAGCTGCTGGCGGTCGTAACCATCGCGTATTGCTTGCCGGCATCGGTGGTAATTGCAACCTGGGCGCCGATTGCGTCGCGATTGCTTTTCACGCCCACCAGTCTGAGGGTAATCCAATGATTCGAACTGGAGGTTTCGTTGCGCAGCACCCAGGCAGGACCGTCGTTCGAGGTAACAACTACGTCGATGCGCCCGTCATTGTCGAGGTCGCCGGTCGCCAAACCACGCCCCGCCCAGCGCTGCCCGAAGATTTCCCCCGACCCGGCCGACACATCCACAAACGTCTTGCCGCCCACGTTGTGGACCAGCAGCGGCGGCTCCAGATAGTGCAGGTGCGGTTCTTTCACCTCGATGTTATCCATGACGTGGGCCTGCGCGATGAAGAGGTCCTTCCACCCGTCATTGTCATAGTCCGCGAAGCGCACGCCCCAGCCCGAATGCAGCAGGGTGATCGCCCCCAATCCTGAGCTGTTGGTTGCGTAGTCGAATGTCCCGTCACCATTGTTGGCGTAAAGACTGTACCGCTGGTTGGCGAGGTCAGTAATGATGACGTCGGGCCAGCCGTCATTATTGTAGTCTTCGAAATCCACCCCCATGCCCGCAAAGGTCGCGCCTCCGCCGTCCAAAGCAACGCCAGAAGGAAGGGCGACCTCTTCGAACGTGCCGTCATGCTTGTTGTGAAACAGAGCTTCGGGGACCGAATCGTTGGCGATAAAAATGTCGGGCCAGCCGTCGTGATCATAGTCAGCGATGGCCACTCCCAGGCCCTTCATGGGCTTGTCGACGCCGGCCTTGTGGGACACTTCCGCAAACTTGCCGCCACCCTCATTGTGGTAGAGCAGGACCGGAACCGGCTGAAAGATGTCCGGGTGGCAATAGGAGCGGTAACCTTCGCGCCGCTCGCCGCAGTAGATATCGGAGAAGTCCCAGTCCATGTAGCGTGCCACGACCAAGTCCAGGCGCCCATCGTTGTCATAGTCGACCCAGGCAGCGCTGGTGGCCCAGCCTGAGCCTGCAACTCCGGCCGCTTCGGTCACGTCGGTGAACGTTCCGTTTCCGTTGTTGTGGTAAAGGGTGCTGCGCCCGTAGCCGGCCACAAAGAGATCGTCGTAGCCGTCGTTGTCGAAGTCGCCGACCGCAACCCCGGTGGAGTACCCGGCGCCAATCAGTCCGGCTTTCTCGGTGACGTCTTCAAACGAGCCGTCCGACTTCTGGTGATACAGGCGGTTCCAGAATTTCGGATCATCTTTCCTGGGCACGCCATCGACCGGCATGGGATCGGTGATGTGAGCGCCGTTGGCGAAGAAGATGTCGAGGCGGCCGTCGTTATCGTAGTCGAACAGGGCGACACCCGATCCCATGGTCTCCAGCAGATATTTCCTGCTTGTGGGTGAGGCCTGCTGGCGGAAGTGGATGCCCAGCTTCTGGGTGACATCCTCGAATCTGCCCCGTGTTTCGGCGGCCGCTGCCGTCGCAACGGAATGCGCCATCCCCTTTTCCAGGCCTTGAGAGGGAAGCAAGACCACCAACACTGCGGTGATCAGCCGGACAGGCACGTTCTGCGATAAGGACGCCATGCAGGGCCGGATCGACACCGGCGGGTATCGTCTCAGTTTAACCCCCGCTCAGGTGCGGGCGTTACAACGGCCGTCGCGCCGACGTGTATCTGCGCCAGAAAATCCGGCAAGAAGGGCCGTCCGAAGACGGCCCCGGGGGTGGCCTTGGCTTGACACAACCATTAGAACTCGAACTTCAGCTGGAGCTGGATCTTGCGAGGCAAGAGCAGGTAATCTCCACCTCCTATATTGCTGAAGTTGGTAATGTTGTACTTACCGAAATTGTTGTTGACGGTGGTTGAGTCGTACGGGTTCAAGTCGTCCGGCCGATTCCAGATGTGGCGGTTGAAAGCATTGATCATGGTCAGCTGAAAGTTGACGTCCGTCCTCTCGGTAATCTTGGTTCGTTTGATGAAGCTGAAATCCTCGGATGCATACCGCTTCATGCGTATATTGCCCATGACGCGGGGCAAGGTGCCGAACTCATAGGTTCCCCGGGCTCCGAGGTTGGCTGCGGAATTGGGGTCGTCAAACGCGACCGGGTTGATTGCGTTTGGAAGATTGATCGCGTTAAAGATCGGGTCGGTAATCGGATTCCAGTGTCCGCTCTTATAGGCAGAACTGAAGATCGAACTGCCCGGAACCTGATTAAAGCGGATGCACTCGCCGTAGCCAGCCGGCGCCGAGGCGCAACCAAACGCGATGGGCTGGCCGCTTTCATACCGCTGAATGCCACCGATCTGCCAGCCACCCACCACCCGGTCGACCAAGCGATTGGCGTTGCCGAGCAGCTTCTTTCCCCTGCCAATCGGGAGTTCGTACAGATAGCTGATTACGAAGTTATGCGGAAGGTCCTGGTTGCTGACTGACTTGTCTACCCTCTGGTTGTAGAAGTTGCTGGGCGCACCACCCTGATGAAGGGTGGCAAAGAAGGGGAGCGCCGAATCGGCATTGGTCAGCGTCTTTGAAAAAGTGTACGAAGCCATCAGGTTCAACCCATTCCGGAAGCGCCGCGTGAGTTGCGCCTGGAGTGCGTTATAGGTGGACTGCCCAAGGTTCTCCAACTGCCCGTCGGTGTTGATGCCAAAGAACTGAGGGTGGGGCAGCAGGGCCTGCCCGACCGGAAACGTCCCCGGGAAATTCGGGAATGGGGCAGCCACGGTGTTCTGGTTCTGCAGTTGTTCGTTGAGCAGGGGACCCAGGCTGAAGTACTTCGGGTTGAGAAGGTTCTCCCCGTTGTAATTGGAGCGCAAGTTCTGCGAATGCTGCCCGACATAGGCAACGTCAAGAATCATGTCGGTCGCAAGCTCGCGCTGTACCTCAACGCTCCAATTCTGGATCATGGGCGGCCTTCCATAGGATGGCTTCACGTACGTCTCCACGCAGCATCCCTGGAAGTTGACCTGCGAGGGGTCGAGGTTGGGGAGGGTGGGACGAGCGACAGTCATCCCGGTGTCGAGGTCGAACGCGGGATTAAAACCGTTGGAGAACTGGCCTGCGCTGCCCCGGAAGCCCTGGCGGGCCTGACCGCCGAAATCGGCGTACTGCAGTCCGCCGTAAATAATTCCGTACCCTCCACGGAAAACGGTCTTGCCAGCGCCACCCAGGAACCCGGGCGACCATGCGAAGCCGATCCGCGGGCCGATGTTCTTCTTATAAATCTCAGCCCACCGCTCATTCTGGACCCCGTTTCGTCCGGGGCCCTTACCGGCAAAGGCCAACCCCCCCATCAGACTCGGATCGGTCGGGCATACCGGCGTGAACTGATTGCAGTTTGGCACATTAAACTGCAAGATCGCGGTGTTGTCATTCGCCTCTTTGAACGGTTCGTCAATCTCATAACGCAACCCGACATTCAGGGTGAGGGTTGGCTTGATCTTGTAGCTGTCCTGGACAAAGCCGGCGAAATAGGACCGCAAGAACCGCGACTGACTCTGGATAACGGCATAAGCGCCATTATCGGTTTGGCCTAGCAACATGCTGGCAATGCTATGCCCCGTGAGGTTGCGCACGTCCGAAAGCCCGTTCGGATTGTTTGGGCCAACCGCCCCCGGGTCGAAGCCTTGGGTCGCAGTCTGATTGTTGGAAAAGCCGAACGTGCCGCTGGTGTTGGAGAAATCCAGGGGCGAATACTGCTGATACCACTGCTCGTATCCGAATTTCAGCTGATGCTTGCCCCGGATCCAGGTCAAGGTGTCATTGAAGCGAAAGCCGTTGTCGATTGTGTCTCCGTCCACCGCATCGCCGATGTTGACCACATTCGACTGGTTGATGACCGGGAACATGCGGCCCGAGGCACCTCCCTTGATTCCCAGCACCTGGTCCCAATCCTTGCCACCTCCTAAGCCAACCCCGGCCCCGACATTCTTGCTGTTGGTGCGGTTGTAACCGAGGTTCAGGTGGTTCAATATGCTCGGGCTGAACGAGTGGTCATAACCGAAGCGGATATAGTGCGTGCCGAAGAATTGCTGGCGCGCATACCCCGCCGGCCCGGCAAAGATCGGCGTCGTGGACCCACGCGTGTTCTCACGCGAGGAGTAGGTGAAATACGCCTTGTCATTGGAAGTAATGTTCTGGTCGATGCGGAAGGTGGTGGTGGTATCCAGAATCGGGATATTAAAGGCGAAGCTGTAGTTGCTCACCAGCGCAGAGTTCAGAGGAGCGGGGTAGAAGCTCATGATGTTCTGCGCCACCGTCGAGAGCGGAGTTCCGGCTGGAATGATGTTTCCAGGGATAGGCGTGCGGCACACGATTCCGTTGATCGTCTGTGTCGAGGTCGGGTCGAAGATCTGTCCCTGGCGAATTTGTGCGTTTCCGTCGCAGGGGTTGGTAATCGGCTGGCCTGTGCTCCCTACCAAACCAGCCCCCAGAATCTCGCTGAAGTCTCCGGTTCGCATTTTGTTTGTGGGAACGGTGGACGTCGTGACCCCGCCCTGGTTCTGGCGGTACTGTTCCCAGGAAAAGAAGAAGAACGTCTTGTCCCTCCCGTTATACAGGTGCGGAATGATGACCGGCCCGCCCAGCGTGCCGCCGTAGTCGTTCTGTCGGTCCAAAGGAGTGGCATAGGCCGAGCGCGGGGCGCCGCAAACCGCCGGATCCGACGTCTTGAGGCAATAGGTGTTCCCCCAAACATTGGCGTCAAGGTCTTCGTTGCGGAACAATTCGTACACATTGCCGTGGAAAGAGTTCGTCCCACTCTTCGTGCTGAAGCTCTCCACACCGCCGGTGGTGCGGCCGAATTCGGCGGGAAGGGTGGACGTAAGAATCTTAAACTCCCCCAGCGCCTCCACCGAGGGCGCAGTTTCGTCGAAGGAGGAACCATTCTCGGAGCGGGTGGTGGCGGCTCCGTCGAGCAGGACTTCCGTCGCGTAGGTCTGGCCGCCGGTGATCTTGGATTCAAAGGTGCCGCCATTGCCCGAATCCGACCCCGGTCCCACGACGCCGGGCACCAGGAAGGCGAACGCCTCGGGCGAGCGCATATTCTGCACGGTGGAGCCCAGCGGAAGGGGAAGGTCCAGGATCTGCTTGGTGGTGACTACGGTTCCAACGTCCGCGCTCTCGGTTTGAATGGTTGGAACATCGGCCACCACGGTGACGTTTTCGGTTACGGTTCCGGTCTGCATCCGGATGTCGAGAGCGGAGGTCGTAGCCGTCTGGACCGCGACGCCGGTCAGGATGGCTGACTTAAAGCCGGGGGCCGTCGCCGTCACGTCATAGGTCCCAATCTTGAGGTTGGGGAAACGGTAGGCGCCGGCACTGCTCGAAACCGTTTCGTAGGTGGAACCCGTATTCTTCTCCCGGGCGACGATTTTGGCATTGGCCACTACCGCGCCCGAGGGATCGAACACATTGCCGGCGATCGCTCCTTCATTGGTCTGGGCCAGTGCCAAAACCGCCGGCAGAACCATCCCCACCAGAACCAAAGCAAGCCGCGTCCATCCATGCCCATGCAGATGCATAAGTCAGCCCTCGTCAGAGTTCAGCAAAATCGTTTCAGTAAACGTTTTCCAGCCAGGTCCTAAAAACAACCCTAGGCGGGCCACCGCTTCCGCCCACGGTCCGTGCTACTGCGTTTGCTTGCCTTGCGACTGCTCCAACTGCGCCGAGCGCTTCAACTTGTCCTGCAGGTTCTGCGCCTGCTCTGCGTCTTGCTGCTGCTTCAAGCGCAGAAAGGCGTCCAGCGCCGCCCGCGACTCCTCCGGCTTTTGCTGCCGGCGATAGAGTTGGGCCAGTTGGTAATAAGACTGGCGCAGGGTCTCGGCATCCGATCCTCTCGAGTCGGCGACGGCGGCCTTGAAGCTGGCGACCGCCTCATCCACATTGCCCATCTGCGCCTGGGCCCGCCCGAGTTGATACTCGGCCGCGGCCGAGTGGGGCGTGCGCTCGAGCACTTTGCGCAGCAACTCGACCGCTATCTCCGTCTTGGACCGCTCTACGCTGACCAGAGCCAGCTTGTACATCACGTCGGTGTTCTCGGGATCGATCTTCAGCTCCTGCTGAAATTCCGTCTCCGCCGACGCCAGTTGGTTTTGCTCGAGGTAGACGTCACCCAATTCTTCGTGCAGGCCCGCCTCGCCTTCCTTCATGGAAATCGCGATCTTGCACTCGTTCACAGCCTCTTCCAGGCGGTCCTGTTCGACAAAAGACTGCGCCAGCACCTGGTGTACCCGCCACGAGTTGGGAGCAACCTTGTACATGCGCTCGTAGCTTTCCTTCGAGACCAACAAGTGGGCACGACCCCGGTGGTACAGGACGTCGACGTCGTCCGGGTTGAGAGCCGCAGCCTTGTCCAGACTTTCGCTGGCCTGCAGCGGCTCTCCCGCCGCGAGCTGTGCTACCCCGAGCCACATATACGCCCCCGCGCTCTTGGGATCGATCTCCGTCTCCCGCCGCAGGGCCTGAATAGCGGCGGAGTACTCCTTCTTTCGATAGCGCGCAATCCCCAGGAACAGATGCGCGCCCCGCAGCCTGGGCTTCAGCGCGAGGCTCCGCTCCAGGGAGCGAATAGCCGCATCGAACTCTTTTTGTTGCAGCTCGACCAGGCCAAGGTTGAAATGAGCTTCCGCAAAGCCGGGCTGGAGGCCACTGACCCGGCGAAAATCCGCGGCTGCTTGGTCGAGCAAACCGTCGCGCAGCGCCTGGGTTCCGTGCTGAAACGTTTTCTCCAAAGTGGCCGTCTGGGCCCTGCCACCGGCGGCAATCACGGCCAGTACGCAGGCGACCAAGGCCTCACGGGAACAAAAGCTTGGGCGCACGAGATGGCTTTCCCCCCACAATCTGCTGGCGGAGTGCAAATCTAGTATTTATGCATTAGGGCTGTCAAGACAAATTGGCAGGAAGATCGATTTTTGAGAAATCGATTACTCCACCTGCCCAGCGGTCGGCCACCGGCGCCGCACGTCCCGACCCCCTAGAAGGCCCGCGCCGATCTACTTCGTTGGCTTTGCAGAGACATCCGCAACGATTCCCTTCCCTTCCTCGACGGTAACCACTCGGTCCACCGCCCCCGGGATGGAAACCTTTTCTACCCGCCCGCTCGGCCAATGAATCTCGCAGCCGTCGACCCTTGAGGCCGTCCCTAGACCGAAGTGCAGACGCGGGTCGTTCGAGGAAGCAAAGCTGCCGCCGCTGATGACGTCGGCACGCTGGCGCAAGCCGTTGGCGGCGAGGTAGACGGCCGCACCCGTGGCATCCCGCGGGCTTTTCGGCCCCCCCAACAATCTGATTTCAATCCAGTGGTTGCCTTCAGCACTGACGTTGCGCAGCAGCGCGGGCGGGCCCCCGAGTTGATTGATGACCACATCGAGCTTTCCGTCGTTGAAAAGGTCCCCGAAGGCGGCGCCGCGCGCGGTGAACAGCGCAGCCAAAGCCCCGCCTTTTACCGCTGGGACGACTTCGAAACGGTCCCCTTTGAGGTTGTGGAAAAGCAGCGGCCGCTGGGCAAAGGTGGTGCCCCAGTCGCTGGCGTCCACTTCCGGATAAACGTGACCATTGGCCACGAACAGATCTTTCCAGCCATCGTTGTCGTAATCCAGAAAACCGGTCCCCCACCCGAGAAACGGGATGGTCACCTCGGCGATACCCAGGCGATAGCTGACGTCGGTGAAGTTGCCCAGACCCTCGTTGTGATACAGCGGGTTGTAATCATCGGAAAAAACTGTGTTGTAGAGGTCGAGCCATCCATCGTTGCGATAGTCTCCAACGGCGATCCCCATCGATGCCGTTTCCCGCCCATTTTCGTTCAGCGCGTAGCCGGAGGCGTAACTGGCATCCTCGAAAGTGCCGTCGCCTTTGTTGATGTACAGATAGTTCGGAGTGGAGTCGTTGGCCACCATGAGATCGGGACGTCCGTCGTTGTTGACGTCGGCGAACACGGCTGTAAGGCCGTAGTAGGCGTGGGGATCGCTGACCCCGGCCTTCACACTAACGTCGGTGAACGTGCCGTCGCCGTTGTTATGGAAGAGGTGATCCGGCTCCCCCTGCAGGCCACGCGGACCGCACATCACATTAATCCCGCGAAACTGACAGGTTGAGAACGCCACTACGGGTGAGCCTGGCACTGGAGGATGGGCGGGGTCATAATGCACGTAGCCGGGCACGAACAGGTCGAGTTTGCCATCGCCGTCATAATCTCCAAAGGTAGCGCCGGTTGACCAGTTGCCTAATTCGACGCCTGCCTTCGCGGCCACATCGGTAAAGGTCCCGTCGTGGTTGTTGTGGTAAAGGCGATTCTTGCCGAAGTTGGTGACATAGATGTCCGGCCAGCCATCGTTGTCGTAGTCGCCAATGGCAACGCCGAAACCCCAACCCTCGTTGGTCACGCCGGCTTTCTCGGCCACGTCGGTGAAAGTCCCATCGTGGTTGTTGTGAAACAAAGCCGCCCGTGGCGCGGGCGCTTTGCCGTCCAGCGCTTCATAGGTGGACCCATTGACGATGTAGATGTCCAGCCAGCCATCATTGTCGTAATCCAGCAGACCGACGCCGGATCCAACCGTCTCGAGGATGAACTGCTTGTGGGCAGGGCCCATCTGGTGGTGCCAGCGCGTCAGCCCCGCTTTGTCAGCGACGTCCTGGAAGACGACGGGCCCAACGTCGACAAATCCGCCGGCGGTAATCGGCCGCTTCTCGGAGTCGAGTATGGCCGCGTGCGTGCCTCCGGTCGAGACCGAGGATTGCGGCTGGGGCGCCGAGGTGTCAGCCGGCTGTTGTGCGGACGCCGCAGGCAGCGCGACGATGCCGGCCAGGCCTACCAGGGCAACCCACAGGAGTGTATGGAGGTTCGGCAGGAGAACAGAGGCTTCTGACCTGCCCCGCTCCAGGGTTGTGAGCCGGACGGAAGAACGTCGCACTCCAACGAACAGCTCAGCTCTCATCGTGTGGGGCTCCACGACCTCATTGTTGCGGAAAACACTTCTCGACCACAAACCGTTCATCTCAAGGCTGGATCTGTGGCCAGTCGTTCGGCCACGTCAAGGAGTTCACAAACAGATAGGGCGCGCCGTCGGGCAGGTGAATAGCATGAAAGACGATCACGTCGCCGTTTTGAGAATCCAGATAGGCCGTCTCGCCCCCGGGTCCACTGAATGTGGTTCCATTTCCCGCCAGCAGTTGCGTGCCCCCGCCCTGCATCATGGGCGTGCCATTCATGTCGGTGAACGGACCGTTCGGGCTGCTGGCCCGACCGACCATGATGCGGTAGGTTTCTGTGTAGGGATTCGGGTTGCAGCAGAAATCGAAGGAGGCGAACAAGTAGTAGTAGTTTCCCTTGTGTACCAGCGACGTTCCTTCAATGGGGTCGAACTGCACTCCGGGCCGGGTGGCCAGTGAGTAAACCGTAGGGTTCGACGCCAGTAGCATGCCCGTAGCCGGATCGATCTCGCGCTGTTTGATGCCTGTCCAGAAGCTGCCATAGGTAAGCCAGATCCGGCCATCGGTGTCGGCGAGAATCGTGGGGTCAATGGCATTGAAGTCGTCGGTAGAAGTTGATCCCAGAACTTCCCCTTGGTCGATCCACTGGTACTGCGGGTCGGTCGGATCAAGCGTCACGTTGGTGGCCAAACCGATCACCGAGGTGTTGGAAGCGAAGGTCGAGCCGGCGTAATACACGTGATACAGACCGTTGAAATAGGAGATGTCGGGCGCCCACAGACCGACGATTCCCGGGACCCTCGACACGACCCAAGCGGGAATCTGGTTGAATACATAGCCGCACAGCGTCCATGCCACGCGATCGTTGGAGCAGCGGATCGGAAGCGAGCCGTTCACCGCGGCCCCGATGTCCGTTCCAAACACGTAGTAGGTGTTGCCCTGGCGGAAGATGCTCGGATCACGCACCGGTGAGGTTGCACCGGTCAGGTGATAGTTGCTGAACACGGTTGGCGGCGTCGTGCCAGACGAGCTTCCTCCTTTGCCGCCGCAGGCCAGCATGATGGCCGCTGCCAGAAGAAGCGATGCCCCGGCCAGGAGCACCGCCGGAGTTTTGTCCTTTGCCAAGAGGCCCCCTTAGCTCAGTGCCAACGACAGCTTGGTCACCGAAGCCGGCGGAAACGTGTAGGCAAGCGTGCCGCCCCGGCCCTCGATGGTCTTGGTCTGCGGGACGATCACGCTTCCTTGTTCGAATGAATTATGCGCATGGATGTCGGGGTGAGTCAGCGTGGTGGCCGAGCCAGACTGAATACTGGCTCCGCGCACTGAAATCTCGGTCTCCCGCGGAGCCCCTACATCCGGATTCACCACCGTCAGAACAAGCTGCTTCTGATGCAGGGACGCGGAGCCCCTCAGTCCCCAGAAGCGCGCCGGCTTGCCGTCACGGTTGTAGGTGATGTCCGGCGCCGAAAAAATCGTCCGCAGGCCCTCGCCGCCCTGGTGATCGGCGTACATCGCGAACACGTGCCCCACCGGAGTAACACAGAACTTATCTTCGCGCGCCAGGTACAGGCTGTTAAGGCAGTTGATGAGCTGCGCGCAGTTGGCCATCGCCACTTTTTCGGGGTGACGATTAAAGATATCCAGCGTCATTCCGCTGAACACGGCGTCTCGCAGCGTGGGAATCTGCTCCAGTTGATCGGTCGGTGTCGCTTCTCCCCCGGGTCGGTACCACGGTCCCCATTCATCGACCACGAGCTTGATCCTGTGTTCCTGGTCAATCTCGCTCATCACTTGCCAGTGCCCGTTGATAAGACCTTCCATGCGGTCCCCTTCGCGCAGCAGTTCGTACCAGTCGACGGCGTCGAACTTGAGAGCGTCACTCTTGCCCTTGATCCAATCCTGCGTGGCGCCCCGGCTCAAGTTCCACGCATAGTGGTGCAGCGCCATGCCGTAAATGCCGCGAAGCTCCCACCGCCCCTTCTTCACAATCTCTTCCAGGAACCCTCGCGTCCAGTTCCAGTCATCCACGTTGGGTCCGGAGGCAATGAAGGATAGGTCCTGGTGGTAGCGTGGTACCCACGTCGTCCAGCGGCGAAATTCCACGGCGTATTCCTGAGGCGTGAAATTTCCTCCGCAACCCCACGACTCATTGCCTACACCCCAATATTTGACATTAAAAGGTTCGGGGAAACCGGCCGCGGCTCGCAGGTCGGCGAGCGTCGTGCTGCCGGCGGGAGAATTGCAGTACTCCACCCAGCGATAAAACTCCTGGGCCGGCAGGCTGCGCACGTTCGCAGCCAGATAGGGCTCACCTCCAACCAGCCTACAGAAGCGCACAAATTCATTGGTGCCGAACCGATTGGGGTCGTATTTGTGGCTGGCGGGAGCGTTCGGCGATTCACCTTCTATCCAGAAATTCGTCCGTCGCGGACGCTTCTCGGCGGGGCCGATTCCATCCCGCCAATCGTAGCTGTCGGCGAAACATCCCCCGGGGTAGCGCACGACGGCAGGCCTGATCTTCCGCATCTCATCGACCAGTTCCTTGCGGATACCGTGGATGTTGGGGACCTTTGAATCTTCTCCCACCCAGATGCCGTCGTAGATGACGCCGCTGAGGTTCTCGGCAAAGTGTCCGTAGATGTTGGGCGAGATGGTTCCGAGCGGTTCGTCGGGCAGCACCTCGATGCGCGCTGCGGCAGGACCGAGCGCCGCGCTCAGAGACATCCCTGGGCTCAACCACACTATGCCTGCCGCTGCCACCGAGTTGCGCAGAAAGTCTCTGCGTCGGATCATGGCATTCCTCCGAACCCCATCATCTCCCGCTCACGCCTCCAGTTGGACCACAGTGTAGGAACGCGCAGGCAGTTCGAGCTTCAAAACCCCGCCCGCCAGCAACGGTTTCGCCGCCGGTTGCGGAGACACTCGTTGCGGAGCCTCGAAGCTATTCGAAGCCTTGAGGTCATTTCCCGTGAGAACGAATGCCGCCAGCACCTTGGACGGAGCCTGGCCCTGCCAGTTGAGTTCGACGGTGTGCACCCTGGCCAGATCGCGATTGAGCAGGAAGACGGCCGTCTTCCCATCTTCAGCGCTATACGTCCCCGCGACATCCAGATATGGAACCTGGCCGATGCCGCTCACCTCGTAGGCGGGCGACTCTACCAGCAGACTCAGCACCGCGCCGCGTGCGTACTGCAGCGCCCAAGAGTAAGGGTAGTAGATCGTTTGCCGATACATGCCGTTCGGATTGGTCATGATCGGCGCAATGACGTTGACCAGTTGAGCCAGGCAGGCCAGCTTCACCCGGTCGGCGCTGCGCATCAGCGAATTCAGCAGCCCGCCCACCAGCAGAGCGTCTTCGAGGTTGTAAACCTCTTCCAACAGATGGGGGGCTTCCTGCTCGTGCCCGTTCATCGCGTCACCGCTGCGCGCGCGATACCAGATGTTCCACTCGTCGAACGACAGCCAGAGTTTCTTGGGAGAACGCTTGCGGCCACGGACAAGATCGCATACCGCGGCTACTTCCGCGATCTGCTGCTCCATGCTCAGGTTCAGGGCCAGGAACTTCGTGCAGTCCCCACCGGTCTCGGTGGTGTTGTCGAAATAGCGGTGCAGCGAGATCGCGTCCACATACTCGTAACATTGCTCGAGCACCTCGCGGTCCCACTCCAGATAAGTCGGCATAAACGGCCCACTCGATCCGCAGGCAACCAGCTTGAGAGAGGGGTCGACGTACCGCATTTGCCGTGCGGCGTCAGCGGCTTTCAGACCGTATTCGGTGGCCGTCATGTGTCCGATCTGCCAGGGCCCGTCCATCTCATTCCCCAGGCACCAGTGTTCGACTTTGTAGGGTGCGGCAATTCCGTGCTGGCGCCGCAGTTCGCTCCAGCGAGTTCCCTTCTCCACATTGCAATACTCGACCAGCGCAGCTGCCTGTTCTGCCGTGCCGGTTCCAAGATTCACGGCGAGCAGAGGTTCCGTTCCAACGGCTCGCGCCCAAGCCAGAAATTCGTTCGTTCCAAACTGGTTTGTGTTAATCGAGTTCCAGGCCTTGTCGAGCACGCGGGGACGGTCGGCCTTGGGACCCACCCCGTCGAGCCAGTCGTACCCGGAAACGAAGTTGCCCCCGGGGTAGCGGATGATCGGAACTCCCAGGTGCCGTACCTCTTCGATCACGTCCTGACGCAGTCCGTTACGATCGGAGAGTTTCGAGCCCGGATCGTAGATGCCTTCATAGATGGCCCGGCCCAAGTGCTCCAGGAATGAGCCGAATAGGTTTCGATCCAGCAAGGCGACAATACGCCGAGGGTCCAGGTACACGCGTCCTCCACTGGCGGCGGAAGGCGCTTGGGTTTGGGCCACGCCAGCACGGTTCAACGTGAAGGCGGCAACACCGGCGACTCCGGCGGAGACTGCCCGCTGCAGGAAATGCCGTCGGGGGCGGGAGAACATGGGGCCACTCTCCTGACTGAGGCTGCCCAGCCGTCCCGGCGAGATCCAGGGCGGGGGGCGAACAAACCCTGCCTACCCGGGAGCCAGTTCTTGGGGCGACTGTGCGGGGAGTAATAGTAAACGTTTACTTCCGGCCGTGCTATAGTTTTTTTCGCCCTCCGCACGGCGCTGTTTCCAAACGAAAGCCGGGAGGTGGTTCGCACGGGGGAGTCGGTCGTGGCCTTTTCCTGCCTCCGCAAAACGGCGCAGTGCCCGCTGTGGATTGTCCTCGTCTTCTATACCTCGGTTCTGCTTTCGCAGAGCAGTTCCCACACCACCGTTGACCTGCAAATCATTGTCGTTGCCTCTGAAAGCGAAGCGCGAGGCTTGCTCGATCGTCTGCAAAAAGGCGAGGACTTTGCTGCCCTGGCCCGGCAGAAATCGACGGACGCGACCGCCGGCGACGGCGGCTATCTGGGAAAACTCGATCCCTCGACGCTGCGCTCTGAACTGCGCGCCGCCACCGTCGGACTTCAACCCGGCGGCCTGTCGGGCATCATTAAACTCCCCTCCGGTTTTGCCATCCTGCGGAGGATGCCCGCCGACGAGACGCCTCCGGCGCAAGGCTACGTCACGCCGACCCGCATTCTTCCTCTGGCTGCAACTGGCGCCATCCGCTATTCGCCAAATGTGGGAGGCAAAGGCGAGGCTGACTTGGCCTTCCGCAACTATCCCAAGCCTGACGGCTGGAGCCAGGACCTGCAAACCTTGTGCCGCATCCGCCGGCAGTCTCTCGCCTCGGTCACCGAACAGCTTGCCAAGGACCTCTCCCTGCAGAGCCCCGACAGCCTTTCGCGTGGATCCCCTTTGGACCAGATCGAGGCCCATTATGCGCTGGCCAATCTCTATGCCTACCAGAGTGTCATGGACAAGTCGGTCCACGAGTGGGAGACGGCCTACCAGATCGCCCAGGACCAGCTTCCCGGGGCCATGGCGGAACTCGAAGAAGTTCTCGGGATCGCCTACCTGCATAAGTCTGAGATCGACAACGACGTGTACCAGAACCCGGGGGAGCGCTGCATCTTTCCGCCGCGGGCCGGTATGCGCTACCAGAACCCCGCAGACAGCGAAAAAGCGGTATCGTTTCTCTTGAAATACCTGCAGCGCAAGCCCGAAGCACTGGACGCACGCTGGCTCTTGAATCTGGCTTACATGACTCTGGGCCGGTATCCGGAAGGAGTGCCGAAGGCGTTTCTGATCCCACCCTCCGCCTTTGAATCTCCGGAGGAAGTCGGGCGTTTGACCGACGTCGCGCCGGCCGCCGGCATCAAGCTGTTCTCCGAGTCTGGCGGCCTGATCGTCGACGACTTCGACAACGATGGACTGCTCGACATCGTCACTTCAGATTTCGACCAGTGCGCCCCCATGCATTTCTTCCACAACAACGGCGACGGGACCTTCACGGATCGTTCCGTGGAATCGGGACTGGCCGGCCAGCTGGGAGGACTCAACCTTATTCAGACCGACTACAACAACGATGGCTGCCTCGATATTCTCGTGCTGCGTGGCGCCTGGGAATTTCCCCAGCGTAAGTCGCTGTTGCGCAACAACTGCAATGGCACGTTTACCGATGTAACTGCGGCGGCGGGTCTCGCCGAGCCCGCCACCAGCACGCAGACCGCGGTCTGGGCCGATATCGACAACGACGGCTACCTGGACCTGCTGGTGGGCAACGAAAACCGGCCCGCGCAATTGTTCCGCAATCGAGGCGATGGCACTTTCGAGGACATTTCCCATGCCGCCGGCGTGGACGAGGTTGCCTTTACCAAGGGCGTTGCCGCCGCCGACTACGACAATGACGGCTACGTCGACTTCTATGTGTCCAACCTGAACGGCAACCATTTTCTTTATCACAACAACCATGACCGGACCTTCACCGAGGTAGCCGCGAAGGCTGGTGTGCAAAAGCCCTGGCAGAGTTTTGCGACCTGGTTTTTCGATTACGACAACGACGGCTGGCCTGACTTGTTCGTGACCAGCTACTACATCTCGGTCGACGAGTCGATCCGCTCCTATCTCGGACTTCAGCCCAATGCGGAAACCCTCAAACTCTACAAGAATATGGGCAACGGAAGCTTTCGCGACGTCACCGAAGCGGTAGGACTGGATAAGGTATTCATGCCGATGGGCGCCAACTTTGGTGACATCGACAACGACGGTTACCTGGATCTTTATCTGGGCACCGGAAATCCTTCGTATGCCTCCCTGCTGCCGAACGTTCTCCTGCGGAACCACGAGGGGAAGTACTTCGTGGATGTCACCGCCTCATCCGGAACCGGTGAGCTTCACAAAGGCCACGGCGTCGCGTTCGCTGACGTTGATAACGATGGAGACGAAGACTTGCTGGCTGAGATCGGCGGCGCCATCCCCGGAGACCGGCACGCATTCCGCTTGTTTGAGAACCCGGGAAATGGCAACGACTGGATCAGCCTTCACCTGGTGGGAGTCAAGACGAACCGCGCGGCAATCGGGGCGCGCATCAAAGTCACCGTCGAAACTGATCAGCATACCGCGCGCTCGATCTATCGCACGGTCGGAAGCGGAGGCTCATTCGGAGCTTCGCCCCTGACGCAACATATCGGCTTGGGCAAGGCCGCCCGTATTGCCGAAATCGAGATCTGGTGGCCGACGAGCAACACGCGACAGCACTTCACGAATGTCGCGAAGAACCAGTTTCTGGAGATCCGCGAGTTTGGCAAGGAGTTTACGAAGCTCGAGCGTCCCCCTTTCAAGCTGGGTGGAACCCGCGCAGCGCCGGCTTCGCCACATCCATGAATTCGGATAGGTAGATACCTTGCAGGAAGTGAACCTAATCTGGCGGATTGTACACAGCGTCGCGCTGCTCTGCCTGAGCGCGCATTGGGTATCAGCTGCAGACCGATATCCGGTCACCGGCCTGGTCGTGAAGGTGGACTCGGGCCGCCGGCAAGTGACTGTGTCGTGCCAGGAAATTCCGGGACGCATGCCTGCCATGGTCATGCCCTTCCAGGTGCGCGAGGCTCTCTCCTTGCAGGACTTGCGGCCAGCCATGAAGATCAGCTTTACCGCGGTTGCCGAGAAGGATCAGACATTCGCTGAGGATATCAAGATTCAGCCGTTCGAAAGCCTGGAACTGGATCCCACGCAGGCCCGGCGGCTGAAGCTCATGGAGAACATCGCAGCTCCCAGGCCGCGCCCCCAGGCGCTCAGAGCGGGAGACCGGGTGCCCGATTTCACCTTCACCAATCAGTCCCATCAGCGCATTTCTCTGAGACAGTTCAACGGCAAGGTCGTTGCGATCACGTTCATTTATACGCGCTGCCCTTTCCCCGACTACTGCTTCCGCCTGTCCAACAATTTCGGGCAATTGCAGAGACGCTTCGCCGATCGCATGGGGAGGGACCTGGCGCTGCTGAGCGTGGTCATTGATCCCGCCAATGACCAGCCTGACGCTTTGGCGAATTATGCTCGCATCTGGAAAGCCGAGACTGGCCACTGGCATTTCCTGACTGGCCCGCCGCTGGATATAGAGAAACTGGCCCTCGAATTCGACATGGACTTCTATCCCGACGAAGCCCTGTACATCCATTCCTTCCACACGGTCATCATCGATCGCCGGGGCCGCCTGGCCGTTAACCTCGAGGGCAACGACTTCACATCGAAGCAGCTGGGCGACTTGGTGGAGAGCATCATGTCCGAGCGCGACTAGGCGCCCGCCCCGAGCGGGAGAGGCCCGCTTGCCGGAGGGCCTTCGGCTTTACCTGGTCGAGAATTTGAAGATCGTCGTGGTCGCGTATTTCTGGCCAGGTCTTAACTCGGTCGAGGGAAAGCTGGGGTGGTTGGGCGAATCTGGGAAGTGCTGCGTCTCCAGGCAGAATCCGTAACGATAGTTATAGACCTTGCCGCCCTTCCCCTGGATGGTTCCGTCCAGGAAGTTGCCGCTGTAAAACTGGAGGCCGGGTTCGGTGCTCAGCACCTGCAGGACCCGCCCACTGTTGGAGTCGTACGCTTCGGCCACCACGACTGGCGCACTCTGGGATGGTGAAGTGAGCACCCAATTGTGGTCGTAGCCCCTTCCGACCTTGATCTGCGGGTCGTCCTGGTTAATGCGTTCCCCGATCGCGGTCGGTTTCGTGAAGTCGAACGGTGTACCTTTGACCGGGCGCAACTCCCCCGTGGGGATCAGGGCGGCGTCTACCGCGGTGATCTTGTCAGCGGGAATTGTCAGCACATGTCCCAGAATATCGCCATTGCCCTGCCCCGCCAGGTTGAAGTAGGAGTGGTTGGTGAGATTGATAACCGTGTCTTTGTCGGCGGTCGCGGAATACTCAATGATCAGCTCGTTCGCGTCCGTCAGGGTGAAGACAACTTTGGCAGAAAGATTTCCCGGGAAACCTTCCTCTCCGTCTTTGCTCAGGTAGGTGAGTTCGAGCGCTGGGCCGCGCTTGCTGGAAACATCCTTTCCACTCCACAACCGCTTGTTGAATCCCTCCGGGCCGCCGTGGAGAGTATTGTCACCGTCGTTTTTCGGGAGCGTGTAGATCTTGCCGTCGAGTGCGAAGGTTCCATGGCCGATGCGGTTGCCATACCTCCCGATTGTCGCGCCGAAGTAGGCCTTGTTGGTGAGATATCCGTCCAGAGAGTCATAGCCCAGCACGACATCGTCGATTTTTCCGGTGCGATCCGGCACCTTCAGGCGGACGACGATTCCCCCGAAGTTTGTGATCGCAACTTCCATGCCCTTCTTGTTGGTCAGGGTGTAGAGGTCGGCTTCGCGTCCGTCGCTCAACTTTCCAAACGGCTGCTTCTTCATAGTCGGTTTCACCTCTGCCGCGACACTCGAGTTCGAGATCATGGTGCCCACCAACAACAGCACAGTAAGCAGAAAACGCAATTTCACGGAATCCCTCCCTGTTTTCATAAACTCACAGCATTTGGCGGCAACGCCCCGTCATTTACTTCGATGGGCCGGCTTGCTGGGTCCCAGAGCAATCCCGCAGAGCGCGACTCCGTGAGCCGGCACGTTGACCGCAATCGAGGCCGCTGGCCCCAGGTCTCGGCGCTCCCAAAGGTCACGCACCCTGTAACTCGCTCCCGCGAACCCCAGGTCCTGCCACGAATACCGCACGGAAGCGGCTGCGTCCCCAAGATTGAACAGCGCCAAATAGCGGAGATTGTCTGATGCCGTATTCGCGGCCCACACCACGATCTCGTCGGTCGTCCACACCGGGTGTCCGCCCGCGCTGTCTTGATCGATGGCCAAGACTTCAAGGTTTGTCAGCAGGGCCGTCGTCCAAGTGTCGTTCGAGGGAAGGTCTCCACCCATCATCAGTGGCGACCGAAACATGCACCACAGCGTCAGCAGTGTACGTTGTTCTTCGTGCGTCAGACGCGTCCAGCGTGGCCGCCCCAACCCGGGGCCCGTCCCAGGAACCCTAACGGCAACATATCGGCGTCGGCCCAGTGCCCCGACTCTGAGAGTCCAGCCCATTTCGCCACGCGCGGGAACTGATCGTCCCGACTACGTGAGCAAGGCGGGCGTGTTTTCGCGAGTCGATTCCGCGATCCGGATCAATGTCGGCAGAACCCGTGCCAGATGGTTTTTGCCCGGCTCGCCCAGCGCGAAATACAGATCGCGATACAGCGGATAGAGTTCGTCGTAGATCTGCTGTGCCGCTCGATCGGGCTGGAAAACCCGAAATGGCGGGCAGATCTTGTCCTGCGCCTCTTCCACCGACTTGAACGCACCGGCGGCAAGAAATGCGAAGATTGCGGAACCCAGACTCACAACGCTCTTCGCGGGGACCAGTACGGGCCGAGCCAGCACGTTCGCATAGACCCGATTGAGAACGTCGTTTCTCTGCGGAATTCCCCCTGCATTGATGACCCGCTTGATGTCCACGCCGTGTCCCGCCATCCGATCCAGGATCACGCGAGTGTGGAATGCAGTCCCCTCGATCGCTGCGAACAGTTCGTCCTGTGCCGTCGTCTGCAAGTTCCATCCCAGGGTGACGCCCCGCAGGTTGGGGTTGACGAGCACGGTGCGATCTCCGTTGTCCCACGCAAGACGAAGCAACCCGGTCTGTCCTGCCTGATACGCGTCAAGCCCTTTGCTGAGCGTTGGCACATCGGTCCCGGCGCGGGTTGCGATCGCGCTGAAGATGTCGCCGACCGCCGACAGTCCGGCCTCGATCCCAGTACGCCTCGGGTGCACACTGCCCTGCACGACGCCGCAGACCCCGGGCACCAGGTTCACTGCGGGTGTAATCCCGATGATGCAGGTGGACGTGCCGACCACGTTCACCATGTCGTCGGTCCGGCATCCCGCCCCAATCGCGTCCCAGTGCGCGTCGAATGCCCCCACCGGAATCGGGATGCCTGCCTTCAGGCCAAGTTCTGCGGCCCAGTACGGCGACAACCACCCCGCGATCTCTTCCGAGGTGGCGTATATCCCGTCAAGCTTCTCCCGGACGCCCGCCAGGAGAGGGTCCACCTTCACTAGAAACTGCTCTGGCGGCAATCCCCCGAGCGAAGCATTCCACAACCACTTGTGCCCCATGGCGCAGATGCTGCGCTTGACTTTCTTCGGATCGGTAATCCCGCACAGGGTCGCCGCCACCATGTCGCAGTGCTCAAAGGCAGAAGCAAACTGCGCGCGTTGGCCGGGGTTGTGCCGCAGCCAGTGCAGAAGTTTGGCAAAGCCCCACTCGGACGAATACACGCCGCCACACCACTTGATGGCTTCGAGGCCTTCGCGGTGGGCCGCCTCGGTGATCTCCGCAGCTTCGCCCTTGGCACGGTGATCGCACCACAGGTAGTAGTCCCCCAGCGGCTCCAGCTTGTCGTTCACCGGGACCACCGACGATCCAGTGGTGTCCAGCGCGATGGCTTCCACGCGATCGCCTGAAATTCCCGCACCTCTCACCGCTTCCCGCGTGGCTGCCGCGAGAGCTCGCATATGATCTTCATGCGATTGGGTTGCGTATTCGGGATCCTCCCGCCTGCGATGCAGAGGGTATTCCGCGATGGCCGAGGAAAGCAGGCCGCGTTCGCTGTCCACGATGGAGACGCGGACGCTCAGGGTCCCGAAGTCCACACCCGCAACGATTGCCATCAGCAGGCCCCCGCGGGACTCTCATGCCAGTACATGTCCCACCCCAGGTAGCGAGTCGCAGCCTCGTGCACGGCCGCCGCCACCGTCGACAGGTTCGCCGCCACGTGATGCTCGAAGCCGTTCACGCAAATGTAGTGCAGCAACTTCTGCATGCGGGGGATTTCCACTACCCCTGCGCCGCCAAACGTGTTGAGCGGATCATCGGTGAACCGGCCTTCTCCGACATAGCCGCGCATCCTGCCGGCGGTATCGTCAGTCGAGAAGCGGGCGAAGCTCATTTTCTCGGGTTTGATCAGGCCCACGCAGGTGCCAAAGGTGTTCTCCTTGCCCACCGTGCCGGCAATGATCTCCTGAAAATCCATCTTCACGGAACGGAAAAAGTGCTTCGGCAGGTTGGAGCAGTGGAAGCACACCGCCTTGTTCGGGTCCGATCCGTAATTGTTGTTCCAGTCCAGCAGCGCCGATGGGGACTCGGACGCCAGGCTCAGAGCATGCATCCCCAGCACGCCGCAGATGTCCACCTCGCATGCGCTGGAGAGCAGGTTATCGCTCATCATGCTCATCACGGTGCAGGGCACGACCCCCAGGTTCTCCTCAATCGATGTCCAACACTGCACCGCACTGATGGCCACCTCAGTTTGCGCCATCCACTGATCCACCACCGCGCCAAGTTTTGCCATCTTTAGCAGAGCGGCCGCGGGGACACTGCCGGCATCCACGTATTGTCGGATGCTTGCAAGCTTCGCTTGCGCGGAATCGTCGTTGTCCTTCATCCGGGAAATGCGCCCCAGGACCTCCGAAAGGTCCAATGTTTCGATCGAGATTCCGTTCGCCTCGAGAATCTTCTCGCTGTAGCGCACGGTATTGAACGCAGCCGGACGCGCGCCGATCGCTCCCACACGAAGATTGCGAAACCCTTTCACCACCCGGCACACGGCAGCGAACCACTGTAGGTCTGTGGCGAATTCGGGCGAGTCCGGGCTTTCCGTGTGGAGCGTCGTGATCGAGTAAGGAATTCCGTACTGGCGCAGATTGTTGCAGGCCGACATCTTGCCGCAGAAGCTGTCGCGGCGGAACGCGATCGTCATCTTCTTCGGATCATCTGGCGTCGCCTGGACCAGCACCGGCACCCGCAAGTCGGCCAGCCGCAGTGCATCTGCGATCGCCCGCTCCTCGCCGAAGTTCGGCAAGGCTACAATCACGCCGTCGATGCGTTCGCGGTTCTTTCGGAACAATTCGGCGCAACGCCGAGATTCCTCTCGCGTCTCGACCGCTCCGTGCTTGCTTTGTTCCGGCGTGAGCGCCACCACGTCGATGCCCGCGGCCTCGAGCACGCGCAGCATGTCTTCCCGGCCGCTCTTGGCCAAATGATCAGGAAAGAACCCGCGGTTGCCCACGATCAGGCCCATTGTCATTTTTTTTTTGCGAACCATGTGCACTTCCCGCTTGCGCTCTGCCGTACAGGAGCTGTTTAGCTGTTTTTCCCCGGCCGGAACAAAATGCTGTACACGCCGCCCATCACCGCCAGCAGCACTCCCCACCAGACCGGAGCATGCAATTCAGCCTCGACCGTGTGGGGCGGATGTGACCACTGCAGCAGTCCGCTTACGAAGATCAGGACCCCGTAGGTTAGAAACAACACTCCCACAAAGAACCAAACTGGAATGATGTGATGTCGCTCCGTCATGGGCTCACCAGAAAATGATCTGTAGAACGGCAAACACTGCCAAGGCCACCCCACCCCAGACCGCGGGTCTGTGGATCCAACTGGTATGTGCCTCCTGCGCTACGTCGGTCAGGGCGTACACCAGTCCCCGCAATTCTTCCTCCGGCCTCGGTGGAGTCACCAGCGTCACAAGCACCGTGACCACCACACAGGTGACGCATGACCAAAGCGCCTGATACATGGCCTGCGCAAGACCCTTGGCGTACGGCGACAGCGCGAAGACGCTCACCCAGTGCGGGTCAAGTTTCATCAGCGTGAAGATCGTGACCGACGAACCGACGCCCGCCAGAAGCCCCAGGAAGCCCGCCGCCCGCGTGACCCGTTTCCACAGCATCCCAAGTAGAACCGTTCCAAACAGCGGGGCGATGAAAAAACCAAAAAGCGCCTGTACGTAGTCCATCATGCTGGCGAAGCGCATCACCAGGTACGCCGTACCGATGCTGATGATCAGCCCGATGATCGTGCACCACCGCCCCATCGCAACGTAATGCTGATCGGGCGCGTCTTTGCGCACAAAGGGCCGGTACAGATCGTAGGTCCACACGGTTGCAAAGGCGCTGACATTGCCGGCCATGCCGGCCATGAAGCCCGCTACCAGGGCCGTGATACCCAGCCCCAGCAATCCCGGGCCACAGTAGCGCGCGAGCATCAGCGGCAACACATCGTCGTACTTATATTGCCCTGCGACGGCTTCGCTCGCCGGAACCAGGTGCATTGGCAGCACCGCCCGCCCCAGCAGGCCGGGAACAATGACGATCAACGGCACCGCCATCTTGAAGAACGATCCGATGATGGGGGCCATCTTGGCCGAACGTACGTCCTTGGCCGACAGCACACGCTGCACCACTAGAAAATCCGTGGTCCAGTAACCCATCGCCTGGACTGCGCCCAGCCCGAACACGATCCCCGTCCAGTGGATCCCCATCGGGTTCGAAGAAAAGGAATTCATCGGCGCCCAGAGATGCGTGAAATCCTGCCCGGGAAAATTTTGGTGGATGCGCGCCACCATTCCGCTCCATCCTCCGGTCTCGATCAAGCCGAGGATTGGAATCAGCAAGGCGCCGAACCAGATCAGAAAAAACTGTAACACCTCATTGAAGATCGCAGAGAACAGTCCGCCGGCCGCCACGTAAATTCCCACGGTCACGGAGGAAGTGATCAAACTGAAATGCAGGTTCCATCCCAGAACTACCTCCATCACCACAGCCATCGCATACATGTTGACCCCCGACATCAGGATCGTCATGACCGCGAAGGTGGCCGCACTGAGCGCGCTGGCCTCGGGCCCGTAGCGCAACTGCAAGTACCCGGGAACCGAGTGCGTCTTCGAAATGTAATAGAACGGCATCATCACGATGCCCAGGAACACCATCGCCGGGATCGCGCCGATCCAATACCAGTGCGATGCCAGAATGCCGTACTGATACGCATTCCCCGCCCAGCCCAGCAATTCCAGCGATCCCAGGTTGGCCGACACAAAAGCCAGCCCCGCCACCCAGGCGGTCATTTCCCGGCCTGCCAGAAAGAAGTCCTCGCCCGTGGTAGCAAACCGTTTCAGGTAAAAGCCAATGCCCAAAACTAAGGCAAAATAGATGACCACAATCGCCACATCGACGGCAGATAAGTGCACCATGCGATCGGCGGCCACGATAGCCAAAGCTGGGATCATCACGATTCCTTTGCCTGTCCGTAGTAAGCACGCGAGCCATGTTTCCGCAAATAATGCTTGTCGTGCAGGCTGCGGCCCACCGGCTTTGCCTGCTTGTTCATTCCGAGCGTAAGGTACGCCATGCGAGCCACAGCCTCGAGGACCACGGCGTTGTGCGATGCCTCGGCCGCGTCCTTCCCCCAACAAAAGGGGCCATGATTGGCCACCAGAACAGCGGGAATCGCCGCCGCGTCCCGCTTCCGGAACGCTCTTACGATGGCGCGCCCGGTGTTCAGTTCGTAGTCTGAAGTAATCTCGCCATCGCTCATCGTCTGGGTGACCGGTACCGGTCCGTGGAAGTAGTCTGCATGCGTTGTTCCCAGGCATGGGATGGGTTTGCGGGCCTGCGCCCAGGCCGTTGCGTATTCCGAGTGGGTGTGGGCCACTCCCCCGATAGCAGGAAAGGCTCGGTAGAGCGCCAGGTGAGTTGGAAGATCGGAGGACGGCCGCAGGTCGCCCTCGACGATACGTCCCTCAAGGTCAGTGATCACCAGGTGCGCCGGGGTCATGGATTCATAGGGCACGCCGCTGGGCTTGATGGCCACCAGGCCCTGTTGGCGGGCGATGCCGCTGACGTTGCCAAACGTGAAGAGCACGAGGCCGTGCTTGACCAACTCCAGGTTGGCGTTCAGTACCTGTTCACGTAAGGTCGGTAGCAGCATGGGGATAAGGGGACTTGCCCGGGACCAGTCCAGTAATCGTTTACTGCGCTCCGTGAAAGTAGTGCAGCCCCAAGCTTTTGTCAATGCCAGAACCATCCCTGTAGCCCCTAGACCGCCATTCTCTAAGGCGAGCAAGCCAACGTGGCTACGGCCCGGAAATGCCGGCAAACGAAGCCTCCGCCTCGAATCCCGCCCGCCGTTTCGGCCTTCGGATGGGAACGTTTACCATGCTAGAATCGCGCTGGGTCCTCGGGGTGCGCATGGATATCCGGGAAGTCGCAAAGCGAGCGCGAGTCTCTACTGCCACCGTCTCGCGGGTCGTGAATCGCGTCTCCACGGTCAACCCCCAGATGGCAAAACGTGTCTGGAATGTAATCGAGGAACTGGGTTACTACCCCAACACGCAGGCTCGTGCCCTGGTGTCAGGCCGCAGCCGCATTTTCGGCCTGATCATCTCCGACATTGTCAATCCGTTTTTCCCGGAAATCGTACAGGTTTTTGAGCAGATCGCCGTTCAGCATCACTACGAGATTCTGCTGAGTTCCACCAATCACGATCCCAAGCGAATGGAAATTGCGGTCCGGCGTATGCTGGAGAGGCGGGTTGAGGGGGTCGCCGTCCTGACCTTTGGGATGGAGGAGTCCCTGATCGAGCACCTCCGGGTTCGCAAGGTGCCGCTGGTGTATGTGGATGTCGCGCCTCCACGCCCACGAGTCAGCAACATCCGCATCGATTATTTGCACGGGATTCGTCAGGCGGTCCAGCACCTGGCAGCCCTCCGCCATGAAAGAATCGCATTTATCTCCGGCCCGTTGCGGCTGAAATCTGCGGTCGCGCGGCAACAGGCATTTCTCCGGTCCATGCAGGAAATCGGCCTGGAGGCCCCCGCTCCCTTCATCGTGGAAGGCGACCATACCATGGAGGGCGGCATGGAGGCGTTCTCTCGCCTGGCTTCGCTGCCCGTCCGCCCGACGGCAGTGATTTGCTCGAACGACATGACGGCCATCGGTGTGATGCGAAGAAGCCATGAGTCGAAGATCACGATCCCCGGCGATTTGTCGGTCGTAGGTTTTGACGATATCCGGCTGGCGCAGTTCATGATTCCGCCGCTTACCACAATCCAGATGTCGCAGTCGGAGATCGCTCGCCTCGCCTTCGACGCGCTCATGGCCGATGTGCAGCGCGAGGCGCCATCTCCAAACGGCACTGAATACACCCTGCGTACCAACCTGGTGCTTCGCGAGTCGACCCAACTGAACTCACAGCGTTGACCTCGCGGACGCGCCGGGTGCGAATCCATGCGCTCTTGATCAGGATGCTGCGAGCAACCGAGGTTTAGAATGACCAGGAGAAGATCTCTGCTGGTATTCGGGTTCACTGCATGGACATCGATGTTCTGCTGGTGCCAGCCAGGTTCCCCTGCTGCCCCAGCCGCTCCTTCCCCTTCTTCGACATTTACGAACCCTCTGCTTCCCACCGGTCCTGATCCCTGGGTTATTGCCAAAGACGGCTATTACTACTACATGAACACAACCGGAAAAGACCTGACAATCTGGAAGACGCGGAGCCTTCCTGAGCTCAGGCATGCCGAGAAAAAGATCGTTTGGCGTCCCCCGGCATCGGGCCCTTACTCCCACGAAATCTGGGCCCCAGAGCTGCACTTCTTCGGCGGGAAGTGGTACATCTACTTCGCCGCCGATGCCGGCACCAATCAGTCCCATCGCCTATGGGTGCTCGAGAACCCGGCTGTCGATCCGCTCCAGGGGGAATGGACATTGAAGGGCAAACTCGCTGATCCCGCCGACAAGTGGGCGATCGATGGGACGGTGTTCGAAACTGCGGGCAGGTTATATGCCGCGTGGTCGGGATGGGAAGCAGATGTGAATGGCGTTCAATCGATTTATCTCGCGGAGCTGGCGAACCCCTGGACGGTAAAAGGTCAGCGTGTGAGGATCTCGACCCCGGAGTACCCATGGGAGAAAGTGGGTGATCGCGGGCGCGAACTCAAACGCAACCCCGAGCAGAACCCTGGACTGGACATCGAAGAACCAGTGCATATCGACGTCAATGAAGGACCGGAAGTCTTACAGCATGGAAACAAGATTTTTCTTGTCTACTCCGCGAGTGCATGCTGGACGGACTTCTACGAACTGGGCATGCTCACCGCCAGTGCCTCCGACAATCTGATGGATCCTGCTTCATGGAAAAAGTCCCCAGTTGCCGTGTTCTGGCAATCCCCTGCGGCGCACGTTTACGCGCCCGGTCACAATAGCTTCTTCACCTCTCCGGATGGCAAACAGGACTGGATCCTGTATCATGCCAATTCCGAGCCGAACCAGGGATGCGGAGCACATCGCGCGCCGAGAGCCCAGCCTTTCACCTGGAGGCCCGATGGCACGCCCGAGTTCGGCCGACCTGTGCCAGCAGGAACGCCTCTTGCTGTTCCATCGGGCGAGACTTCTCCGTAATCCTCCTGCGCCTCACCCGGAGTTCTCCAACGATCCACTTACGAGTCTGCTTGGTGCAGGACTTCCAGGACGTAGGCTCCGGCGCCGTATCCGACCATGGGTCTGGCGCCCGTCGGAGCACCCACCTCTCCCGGGAAAAGCTCGCAGCTCTCCGACACATACATTTCCGGAATCAGGTTGTAGTCCGCTGCCGCTTTCTGCACGATGCGCGCAAGCATCGCGCTGGCCTCGTCGTTCCTTTCCAGGCGGCGCAATACCCCGACGAGGCTAAGGTCCACGAACACGAATTCCTGCCGCTCATACCAGTACTCAAAAATCGACGGGTCGGTGAATACGCTGCGCACGCGCCGGTACCCGCCAGAACGCACTTTCAGCAACTCCATGCGCTCGACCGTGTCGCGCAGCAGGGCCGAATCGGTAACCACTCCCAGGTTGATTGCCGCCAGCAGCGCGCCGTCCATGTCGTTCTTAACGCCCTCCTCCAGAGTTCCCCGCAGGTGGCCTCGCACAAATGCAGCCGCGAAACCCTTCTGCAGCCGTTCGAGCTGCTTGATAATCTCCTTGCGGGTAGAGTCGTCGCGGGCTCGCTTTGCGGTCTCTGCGAAGCTGCGCAGGCCTGCAATCGCGGCGGCTGATGTAAAGGCGAAGTGCTTGGCGTCTTTCTGCCGTTCTTCCCAGATGGAGGTGTCGCTCGAAGCAATCAGGCCCGAGTCATACTCTTCCAAATTTGCGATCAGCGGTTTCGCAATGTAGTCCCTGGCGCTTTCATACAGGGGCCCTCGCCAGGTACGCGTGCGGAGCAAGGCGGAATCATCGTACTTGTGCAGATATTCGCCCAGCGCCCACAACACCAGACCCCAGCCGTCGAACTCAATGTTGGTGCTGCCTTCCATGGTGAAGAACGGTTCTTCCGAGCCGTCGCCAAAATAGCGGACCACCGAGACTTGGTAATCGGCGCCGCGGGTCTGCGCCCGCATCTTCCCCGTGGGCCGGGCTTCGAAGTAGGCCAGCAGGGCGGCCCGGGCCTCGTCTCGGTGTCCCATGCGCGCCAGCGCCACCGTCGCGTAGGCCATATCCCGCACCCAGGGCGTACACCACAGACCATCGGGCAGGGCGGCGACAATCAGGCCATGGTTGTATCGTCCCGGACGGTTGGGCTCTCGGCTCTGCCCCATGCGAAGCACGACTTCGCTTTGCCGCCACACGCGCCGTTGCTGTTCTCCTGAGAAGTTGACCGTCGGCTTCACCCGCCAGCGTTCCACTTCCGCGATCTCCCGCCCCGCTAAGGCCCGAGGCGCCAGCCCCGCACGCCAGCGCAGGAACTCCCGAACCGTCTGCTCCACACCGCCATTGGCTTCGACGGAAATCAGGGCCCAGGACAGACTGCCCTTCAGGTCCCCCCGCGCTCGCCTGGTCTGTTTCCGGTCCAGAGGGATGAGCAACAGCGATTCCTCAATGCCATCGAATTTGAGAACCTGCACGTCGTTCCCAACGATTCGGAAGGCGCGCCGCGAACTCACCGGCCTGCTCCACTCCACCCCTAAGCTCTGATTCCTGGCGGTCGAAGTCGAGGGCTCCCAACTCAGGATGAGGGCCGCCTGCTGCAAACCAAACGGCATGAAGAACAATCCCTGACCCGTGCTGCTGCACAACCGGATTACCTGAGATTCTTCGACGTATTCCCCCGAAATATCTTGTGGCGCTGTTTTGCCCCAGGTCAGGTACTTCACGAAGTTTGCCGTTTCAACACCTTCGCCCAGCGGCTTCTGCGGGTCGGGTCGTGTAAATCGGTAAGGATGAGCATAGAACTTCGTGACCGCCGCGCTTTCGGGCGAGACCACCGCGAAGCCGAAGCCGTTCCCCGTGACCAGTGGGGAAGCGGCACGGGCCGCCGGCGCCAGCAGAGCCGCACACAGTGCCGTTGCCAGACAGCGCCCCACTTTCATGGCATACACGCTGCAGACGGTAGCGCGCGCAAGATCATGCTCCTGCTCAACGGAGGGTGAAGGTGGCCTTGAGTGGAGTGTCCGCTGAAGAACCGCCCACGAAAATTGAATATTGTCCAGGCGGGGCAGACCAGTCTTTCTTTCCGGCTTCATAATAAGAGAAGGCCCGGCGGTCGAGGTTCACGGAAACATGGCGCGTCTCTCCCGGCTTCAAACGCACCTTCGCGAACCCCTTCAGCTCTTTCACCGGGCGAACTGCATCCGGGTGTGACGGACCGACGTACACTTCGGCGACTTCCGCCGCCTCGCGGGCGCCCGTATTGCTCACATCGAAGGTCACCACCAGCGGCTGCTCGAGCGTTCCCGATGCGGGGCTCACGGTGAGATGGCTGTAGCCAAAGGTCGTGTAGGAAAGCCCGTATCCGAAGGGAAAGTTCGGCCGAAGTCCGGTTTCATCGTAATGGCGATACCCGCCAAAGACGGTTTCCGAATAACGCACCTCCTTGCTCGCTTCGGCCGCAGGATAGTAACTGTGGAATGCAGCATTGTCTTCGAAACGCCGGTCAAACGTGACCGGCAGCTTCCCCGAGGGACTCACGTCTCCAAACAGCAACTGCGCCAGCGCTGTGCCTCCCTCCTGACCGGCGTACCAGGTTTGCATCAGGGCCGGAACTCGGTCGAGCCACGCGCTCATATCGACCGCGCCCCCCGAGGTAATGGCCACGATCGTGTTTTTGTTGGCAGCGCTTACTGCTTCAATCAGCGCGTCCTGGCCGGGCGGCAGCCCAAATGTCCGGTCCGAGCCTTCGCTTTCACTCGATGGATCGAAGCCGACAGCGACTACAACCGCATCTGCCTGGGCTGCCAGTTTCGCCACTTCGGGTTTCACCACCGCAGCCGGCTGAAAGATGCCAACCCGCAGGTTCGGGTCTCCGAAAAGGCGGCGCAATTCAATTTGGATTTTATGCGGCCCGGGTTGCAGGTCGAGCATCGCGTAGTTGACCAGCGCCGTGGCGCGCTTCCAGTTGTCAATCACCAGGCGATCGTCCACAAACACGCGATAAGCGCCGTCCTCGCCGGGACCCTGCGTAAACACGCAATACCTGGCGCCGGCCTGAACCAGATAGTATCCGCTCCAGCGCACCGAGCGGAATCGAGATGGAATACTGTAGAAGGACGGCCACTCGAAGCCAAAGTTCAGGTGCTGTTCGGTGCCCGTCTCCGCGGGTTGCCCGGTCAGATCGTCAGCCAGAAATCTCTCATAGTTCAGACCCGGGCGTCCGTCCGTGAGGGCGGTAGAGAAGTCGGTCATATCTGCCAGTTCCGAAAGCGAAGGGATGCCCGGGCTATAGGTTACTTGCACCCGGTCGCCCAGAAAGTTGGCAACGCCCTCCAGGAAACTCACGGCATGAAACGGGCGCACCCCGGCGCTGCCGCCACCCACCGGTTGTCCCGGGTATGCATCGGGTCCCACGATGGCAAGATTCCTGATCATTGCCCGGCGAAGCGGCAGAAGGTTGTTCTCGTTTTTCAGCAGCACCATGGCGGAGCGCGCCACTTGCAGCGCAACTTCGCGGCCGCGCAGGTTGTAGGCCGGAATCGCATAGTTCACTTGCGGACGGTCCAGCCAGCCGTACTGCACGGCGCGCCGCAGGATGCGCCGCACATGATCGTCAATCGTGGCTTCGCGGACCAAACCGGACTTCAAAGCCGGCAACAGGGTGGCTCGATTCATGTGCCCTCCCGACGGCATCTCCAGGTCCAGGCCACCGTTGACGGCGGCCACCCCGTCATACGTCGAATCCCAGTCCGACATGATCACGCCTTCAAATCCCCACTGCCTCTTCGCCACCTCGTTGTTCAGATACCCGTTCTGCGACATGTGCTGACCGTTGGTGAGATTGTAGGAATCCATGATGGCGCAGACGGGGCCCTCTTTCACGGCAGCTTCGAAGGCGGAAAGATAGATCTCGCGCAGCGTGCGTTCATCGATCACAGAGTCCACGTTGTGACGGTCATATTCTTCGTTATTTCCGGCGTAGTGCTTGATCGTGGCGCAAACACCTTGAGACTGCACACCCTTGATATAGGCGACGGCGGTCCGCGCTGCCAAAAAGGGGTCCTCCCCAAAGTATTCGAAGTTCCTTCCCGCCATCGGGGCGCGATAGATGTTGACGCCCGGACCCAGCAGAATGTGCACGCCGCGCGAGCGGGCATCTTCGCCCAGAACTTCTCCGGCGCGCTGCACCAGTTCGGGGTCCCAGGTAGCCGCCAGCGCGATGCCCCCCGCCAGGGTCGTCGCAGGCCCGTCATTGCGGAGTCCGATCGGCCCATCCGACATCTTCAAAGCCGGCAGACCCAGACGCGGCACCGCGCGCACGAAAAAATCATCCACTCCGCCGAGGTAGTCGATCTTCTCTTCCAGAGTCATTTTGCTCAGGATGGAATCGACTCTGTTTTCCACCTCCGGAGACGATGCTGACGGCGCCTGTCCGGCCGCGGGGAGGAGCGCGGCGGCGACCAACGTCACAACGAGGACCGGCCTCATAAGTTTTCTCCAGGAATCAGATATTGCGGATTGGTTGCAGATACACGCCAGATGTGCCTTGCGCATGCTCGGAACGCAGGTCTTGCAGTTCGTCAACGCGGGGAAGCCGCCTGACGCGGAATCTCTTACTTCCACACCAATGTCATCATCGAGTCACCTTCGAGTGCCGCTCGCGCCGCCGTGTCGCCGCAGCGCAGCCAAACTGAACGCGCCGGGCCGGGGTTCGTCAGCACCAGCACCTTTTCTCCGTCCGGATTCTCACAGGCAACATGAGCCAGGTCGGTCTCTGTGCTGGAGGAGGCAAACCGGCGCGCGCCCCGGCGGATGTGGCGCGCAAAGTGCGCAAACGCCCAGTACTGCCCGCTGCGCGTCACCTGCCGCGTGCGCGAATCAATGGTCACAAATCCACCGCAGGGAAAGGGCCCGATGTTGGGCCGCCCAAGCTCATCGAGCGCGAGGTTCCACGCGGTGATCGACTCGCACCAGTTTCTCAAGGCGTCGGTGCAGGTCTGTCCCCAGCTCGTCCATTCGGTCGCATAGGCGGGACTGGTGTAGTCGGGGCCGCCTTCGGTCCAATGCATGGCAACGTTGGGATGGGCCTCATGCACTTTGGAGATCATGTCTGGCGAACCCACATAGCCGTGCCAGGCCACCGCCCTGCAATACTTCTGCACGGCGGGATCGTCGAGCGAACAGATGACCCTGCCCCAGAGGTTGTAATTGTGATCGAGCAGCCAGATCTTGGTGGTCAGGCCAGCCGCCTGCAGGGCCGGACCCAAGTGCTGGCCAATAAATTCCACTTCATATTCCTGCCCCCAGAGGCAGGCCGGCATGCGGCCATCCTGGTCCGTATCCACTTCGTTTTGGGTGGTGACCGCGTGAATGGGTACACCTTCGGCCGCATAGCCCGCAAGGAATTTCACGAAATATTGTGCGTAGCTGGCAAAGTGCTTCTTGCGCATGGACCCGCCCAACAACGATCCGTTGGCCTTCATCCACCCGGGCGGACTCCACGGGGAGGAGAACAGAATCAGCTCGGGATTGACCGCGCGGGCTGCCCGCAGAGTGGGAAGCAGATACTCCCGGTCATGTTCAATGGAGAATCGTTTCAGCTCCGGGTCCGGCTCGCCCTCGTCAAAGCCATAGAGTTCGGTCGAGTAATCGCTGGCGCCAATGCAGGTTCGGCATACGTTCAAACCCATTTCCGAGGGATGCAGCAGTTCCCGGAGGAGCGCGTCCCGGGCAGGTTCCGGCAACTGGTGCAGCAGATAGCAGGCGGCATCGGTGAACGCCGCCCCAAATCCCAGGATCTGCTGGAAGCGCTGTTGGGGATCGAGCTCGATCGTTGCAGAATCGGTTTGCCGGTCTGCCACTTCCCATCGCAAGGGCGCGCCCGGTTGGTAGCGCTTTTCCCCTGCGGTGACCCACGTCGCAACTTCTCCCCTGGGTCCGGGGGCAACAGCATTCCAAGCGGGAAGTGGCGGGGCCGTTGCGGAAGCGGCCAGTCCTGCCGACAATTTCAGGAAATCTCTCCGGGTGTGCAGGGCGTGCGGTCTCCTGGGCGCTCCCCTCATTCGAGGGCAAGGGTCTCATGCGTGTCAACTGGACTGAAGATGGTCGGCGAACCTATACGTAAGTACAGCAGCGATTCCACGGTCGCTCTCGCCAACTGCCTCCAGCCGAAGGCCAAGTACCACGTTTCGCTCCCCCGGATCGGCTTCGTCTCACTTTTGCTGCGTCGTCATTTCGGGTACCCTACCCGAGTACCTCCGCCTCGTGCCGGCGAACAGCCGTCCATGTTGACGTTCCCTGCCGCAACTCGCGTAAGGCCGAACCGCCCCTGTGGCAGTAAGCAGAGGGTACGCAACTTCCTCTGGCTCGCCGCGGCCCTCCTCGCGTTGTACGGGTGTGCAGCGGGCCAGTCTGCTCAGCCCAGGCTGCCCCTGTTGACCCATGCGGACCAAGTGCGCCGGCTGAGCGCAGAGGAAGCGTCCAGGGGATACCCTGTGCGCATTCGCGGCGTGGTGACCATGGACGCCCCGGCTCCCGACTTTCTGGTCCAGGACTCGACCTCCGGCATTTACGTCGAAGGCAATGCCGCCTGGTCCTCGGCACATATTCTGGGCCAGGAGGTCGAAATCGAAGGCTTCACCGGTCCCGGAAAATTTGCCCCGGTCATTCGCGAAAGCAAGACTCGGGTCCTTGGAAAGGGAGTTCTGCCGAAAGCCCGTGTATTCCAATTTGCCGAACTCGCCGACGGTCAGCAGGACAGTCAATGGGTTCGCGTTCGCGGAATTGTGCGCTCGGCTTCCATTGACCGCACTTCCTGGCGCGAGATGGCCCTGGCCCTGCGAGTTGCTTCGGGGGGCGGGGAGTTGCAGGTCCGGGTACCCATTCCCCGAGAAGCAGACTTCAGTTCCTGGGTCGACAACCAGGTGCTGATTGAAGGGGTCTGCGGGAGCTTCTACAACGTGAACCGGCAACTCACCGGCATCCTGCTGTATGTTCCGCGACTGAACTTCATCACCATCGAGACGCAGACCGCCGAAGTCCCCGTCTCCGGCTTGCTTCGTTTCTCTCCCTCCGCTGGGACACAACACCGGGTAAGAGTCCGGGGTGTCGTGGAATATCAGCAGTTGGGCAACTCGTTGTTCCTGGCTGGCGAGGGCAAGGGTCTGCGCGTGCTGACCACTCAGAACACCGCCTTGCAGGTTGGCGACGAAGTGGATGTCGTCGGCTTCCCCAGTATGGGAGAGTCCGCGCCCATCCTTGCCGACGCGGTTTTTCATCGTCTGGGTCATCCCGGCCCTCCGCAGCCGGTGCCCCTGCAGCTCGAAAGGCCCTGGGAGGAGTACGACGGCGCGCTGGTCACGACCACCGCCAGGCTTCTCAGCCGCACCACCCAGCTCGACGGCCTGCGCTTGCTGCTTCAGCACGAAGAGTTCGTGTTTGACGCCACCCTGCCTGCCGGAACAGCGGCCGACCCTCTGCTCTCGGTCCCGGTCAACAGCGAACTGGCAGTCACCGGAATCTGCCTGGTTCGAAGCGGCGGTCTGTGGCGCATTCCCCAGTCCTTCCGCTTGCTGCTGCGGACGTCGCAAGACGTCGTGGTGCTCAAGAAGCCATCCTGGTGGACGCTGCGGCACACCCTCTGGTTGCTGGGTGGCACCGCCGGCACGCTGTGCATCGTTCTGATCTGGACAATGGTATTGCGGCGGCGGATCCGCCAACAGATGGAAATCATCCGGCAGAAGCTTCGCAATAGCGCCGTGCTGGAAGAGCGCAACCGCATTGCCCGCGAGCTGCATGATACTTTGGAGCAGGAACTCGCCGGCATCACCCTGCAGCTCGACCTGGCGGTCGATTGCTTTCAGCAGGCGCCGGCAGTGGCGCAACAAGCCTTGCAGACGGCCCGCAACATGAGCCGCCACAGCATGGTCGAGGCGCGGCGCTCGGTATGGGACTTGCGCTGCCAGTTATTGGAAGACGGCGACCTGGTTTCCGCGCTCACGCAGATCGTCGCGCCGTTGTCTCCCTCAGACGGCCAGATTCGAATGAAGATCGAGGGCAAGCCCTTTCGCCTGTCCGGCGCTGCCGAAATCAACCTCCTGCGCATCGCACAGGAGGCCGTCGCCAATGCGGTGAAACACGGCCATGCCCGCCAAGTGCGCATCGAACTACGCTACGCGCCGGAATTCGTCCGCCTCACCGTGACCGACAACGGCACCGGATTCAGCGCCGAGCAGGCCTGCCGCGCCGGGCACTTTGGAATCCTCGACATGCGCGAGCGTGCCCAGTCCATGGGCACCCAACTGGTAATTTCCAGCGATCGTGCGGAAGGCACTTCGGTTTCGGTCGAAGTGCCCCTCCATCCTCAGGAGCACCGTGACGAGCAGCACAAAGCCGATACGTATTCTGGTCGTTGATGACCACTTCATGGTGCGCATGGGGCTCACTGCATCGCTGAACGCCGAGCCCGACATGGAGGTCGTCGCTGAGGCCGGCACCGGCGAGGCCGCGCTCGACGCCTACCGGCGGCATCGTCCCAGCGTCGTAATCATGGACCTCCGTCTGCCCGGCATGAATGGCGCTGCGGTCACGGCCGCTCTGCTGCGCGAGGATCCCGACGCCTGCGTGCTCATGCTTTCCACCCATGCCGGAGAGGAAGAGATCTATCGCTCGATGCAGGCCGGCGCCCGCGGCTATGTGCTTAAAAGCGTGCTGCGCGAGGACCTTCTCCGCGCTATCCGCGACGTGCACGCCGGCAAGCGCCATCTTGACCCCATCGTCGCCTCCCACCTGGCGGAGCGGATCTCGCACCGTTCTCTCACGGCCCGCGAAATCGAAGTCCTGCGCATGGTCGCCAAAGGCTGGGGAAACAAAGAAATCGCCAACGCCCTGAACATCGCCGAAGTGACTGTGAAGCTGCATGTCAGCCACGTGCTTGAAAAGCTCAATGTGAAAGACCGCACTGAAGCCGCCACCGCCGCCGTGCAGCGAGGTATCATTTCGCTCGATTAACGCCATGCAGGCCGACGGCTTCGGGCCGTCCTCGTGCCCAAGGAATCACGTCTTGTCAGGCCGGCGCCGCCACCCGCGACCTATACGAAAGTATTAGGGGGGGCCTGAGCGAGTGCATGGCTGACGCCGTCCCCGTTCCGCCTTAAAATTCTGCGTTCTACAGAGTCTTGAGCCTGCTGGGGCGCGCTTGAAAATCGCAGGTTCACGAGGAGAAACCTTATGTTCCCACTCTCCACCGCGTACAGGATCATGCTCAGCAGCGCCCTCGCGCTGCTGTTAGCAGCCGTGCCGCCACTTGCCCGGACACAAGTCACCTCGGGTACGATTTTCGGCGCCGTGAAGGATGCGAGCGGAGCTTACGTGGCAGGTGCCCAGGTCACAATCCTGGCTCCAGCGACGGGACTGACGCGCCTCCTCACCACGTCGGAAAGCGGCGGCTTCTCCGCCCCCGGCCTGTTGCCCGGCACCTACAACATCACCGTTGACGCGCAAGGCTTCAAAAAGCTCGAACTCACCGGCATCGTGCTCAGCGCCGCTGACAAACTGAACATCGGCGATTTGGTCGTGCAGGTCGGCACTACCGCCGAATCGGTGACGGTCAACGCCACCGCGGGACAGATTCAACTGCAGGCCAGCTCCGGTGAGCGCTCCGACCTGATCACCAGCAAGCAATTGGAAGACGTCGCCATGAATGGGCGCAACGTTCTGGACTACTTGAAACTGGTACCCGGCATCGTTGGCCTGCCGGATCTGCACCAGTCGGGAACGGGCTCTCTGGCGAACTTCAGCATTAACGGCAGCCGCGAGAACCAGCACGAGTTCACCATTGACGGCGCTTCCAACGTCGACACGGGGGACAACGGCGGAACCCATGTGACCTTGAACACGGACGCCATCGAAGAGGTCAAAATCCTCACCTCCAATTATCAGGCGGAATTCGGCAAGGCGGCCGGCGGTCAAATTGCCGTGACCACCAAGAGCGGCACCAATCAGTGGCATGGGAATGCTCGCTTCTTCCATCGGCACGAAGGGCTCAACGCAAACGAGTACTTCAATAAGCAAAGCCAACTGAATAACAACCAGCCCAACACGCCCCCGCTGTACCGCTACAACGATATCGGATACCAAGTGGGCGGCCCCCTCAAGAAGGACAAGCTCTTCGTCTTCTGGAGCCAGGAATTCTTCCGGCAGCTCTTGCCTGCCGGCGGAACCGTCCAGTTCTACACCCCGACTGCGGCGGAACGGCAGGGAGACTTCTCGCACTCCACCGACGAACAGGGCAACCCGGTCACGATCTCAGGACCCGGGATCACCAATAACAAGATCGACCCGACCTCGCCCCAATTCCCGGCTGCGCTGATACCGGTGTTTAACCAGATGCAGAAGTTGCTCAGCCTGTTTCCAGACCCGAATGTCAGCGGCTTCGGCAATCCTGCGACCAACCAGAACTACAACTATTCGCAATCGCTCTCCGGAACCGCGCCGCGCCGGGAAGAGATCCTGCGCCTGGATTGGCAGATCAACTCCAAGCACCGCTTGTACGGTCGATGGCTTCACAATTCCGAAGATGACTCCATGCCGTTCCTCGGTGGAATCGGTCCGTTCGGTACTTTTGCTTGTGCTTCCACGATCACCTTCAAAGGCGGGTGCACGCAGCATCATCCGGGCTGGAATCTCTCCGCAAACTTGATCAGCACGATCACGCCGACGCTTTTGAATGAATTCTCCGTGGGGCCGAGCCACACTCTGACGATTGACCGCCCGGTTGGCAACAGCATTCTGCGCGGCAGTCAGGGAATCGATTTGCCTCTCTACTATCCCGTAGACGCCACCCAGGCCATCCCGGACCTGAGTTTTCAGGGTTTAGGGAACGTGAATTTTCAAGGTGGGTACCTGGGAGCAACTCCGTGGCAGCAAGCCAATACCACCATCAACGTGAACGATAATTTGTCCTGGTCGCGCGGTAAGCACACTTTCAAGACAGGTATGTTTTATCAGCGCAGCCGTAAAGACCAGATCGCCTGGGGTAATGTAAATGGTCAACTTACTTTCAACCCCGGCACTTACACCTTCGGAAGCGCCACCTACAACCTGGGCGATCCTCTGGCAGCTGCTTTGCTTGGTTTCTTCGAGGGATTCGACCAGTCCAAGACCCGGCCCCGTGGATTTTTCCGCTACAACCAGCTTGAGTTCTACGTCCAAGATACCTGGAAAGCGACCTCGCGCCTTACCCTGGACTACGGCGTGCGGTTTGCCTGGATTCCCCCGCAATATGACGCTAAAGATCAGATCGCTCTGTTCGTGCCTTCGGCATACAACCCCGCTACCGCTGTGACTATCGACTCAAATGGCAACATCACCCCGGGTTCGGGGGATCCCTTGGATGGGATGAGATACGTCGCCAGTGGCCAGCTTCCCCGGGGGGGCTGGAAAAGCCGCGGCATCATGCCTGAACCCCGCCTTGGCTTTGCTCTTGACCTCTACGGCAACCACAAGGCGGTCCTGCGCGGCGGCTTTGGCATGATGCATGACCGGGTCCAGGGCAACCTGATCTTCAACCCGGTCTTTGATAATCCTCTGACTAATCCAACTGCCCACGTGGCTGCGGGAAATATCGCCGATCTGCCCTCGCTGCAGAATACCCTGGTCGTACAAACGGACAAGAACATCATCTCGGCAGACCCGAGTGGCAAAGTTCCTACGGTCTACAGCTACAGCCTCGGTATTCAGCATGAGATCAGCGGCGGAACCACTGTCGACCTGGCCTATGTTGGTAGTTTGGGACGGCACCTGGTTACTGCCATCGATACCAACTTCGTCCCATTTGGCTATGCGTTTACTGCCGCTGCGCAAGATCCCGCTAACTTCCCCGGTAACGTGGTGCCCGCGGTCGAGCCGAATCTTCCTCCCATCTACGCTGCAGCGGGCTATAACTTCAGCGGCGCCTACGCCAAGGGCCACCCGGCCTACACCAATGCCGCCTTGGTGCCCTACAAGGGATACGGGCAGATCTCCGGCATTGGCTGGGGCGGAACGTCCAACTACAATTCCCTTCAAGCCTCGCTCCAACGTCGCTTTTCCAAGGCCCTGACCGCGGGACTTGTCTACACCTGGTCGAAAACCCTGACTACCTCCACCGCCGATCAGGACTATCAGAACCCGGTCAACCCGCTGATCGGCTATCGCGCGGCCAGCTGGGATCGCACGCACGTATTTGCCGCTAACTACGTATACGATCTGCCGAATTTGACCAGGCACTTCAACGGGCCGAAGTGGTTGTCGTATGTGACTGACTACTTCCAATTGAGCGGGGTGACCAACTTCATGAGTGGGGCACCGATTGCTCCCAATGGCTACGAAGGGCTGAACAACGGTTGGGGCTTCAACAGCGGAGCGCTGGACGGTTCCAATATGTGGGGCGTTTATCCCTACTTCTACTCGATCGGCAGCGCCGGAAACCTGATAACCCCAACCGTCGGGTTCCCTCAACGTGCCACCCGCGATGCCATTCGTGGTGGCGGCCTGCAGAACTGGGACATGTCGCTGTTCAAGAACATCCCGATTCGCGAACGCTACTCGATCCAGCTTCGCCTCGAAGCCTATAACGTTTTCAATCACCCCAACTTCCAGGACAAGTTCTACAACGTAAGCATCGACGGACCCTGGCAATGGACGTATGGCACGCCGGCCGGGGCTGGATCGAGCAGTCCCAACATCACCGTTTCCAAGAATGCTAACTGGGGACAACCTCAGGATACCTATAACAGCAGCGGGGGACCGGGCGGGTTCCGGGTGATTCAACTGGGAGCGAAGTTCGTTTTCTGAAGGGTTGGCGTCTCCGGCTCGGAACTCCGGCCAGACGCGTTCGATTTCGTGTACGGGGCGCGCACTGCCGCAAGATTATGCCGCGCCCCCTGGCCTCCCAGCAGGAGAGTTCTCCGGCCCTCGTCAATTAGCAGGATCAGCCTGCGACCCAGACCCGGATAGCCGCGTCGATGACTGCGGCATGCTCGGTGGGCTGAGGCCAATTTGCGTCTCAGCGGCCCATCACTCGCAATGCGTAAAGCCGCCATCCTCATTTCGCTTTGGTTGCTTGTCCTGGCAGGCGGCTCTTCCCAGGGCGCTGCTCCGGCCGGCTGGACACTGACTTGGAGCGATGAGTTCAGCGGCCGCAACGGCTCGGCCCCGGACCCCGCTAAGTGGACCCTGGAAACCGGCGGCAACGGTTGGGGAAACCACGAGCTGGAGTTTTACACCCGCCGGCCGCAGAACGCGTTTCAGCAGGACGGTCACCTCGTCATTCAGGTGCTGAAGGAAAACTACGCCGGCCCTGACGGTGTCACCCGCCATTACACCTCCGCCCGCCTCAAGACCGCCGGGCACTTCACCCAGGCCTACGGCCGCTTTGAAGCCCGCATCAAAATCCCTCGCGGCAAGGGCATCTGGCCGGCATTCTGGATGCTCGGCGACAACGTCGACACAGTCGAGTGGCCGGCTTGCGGCGAGATCGACATCATGGAAAACATCGGCTCCGAACCCAACCGTGTGCACGGCAGCATGCACGGGCCGGGGTATTCCGGTGCCACACCGCTGACCGCGGTGTACACGCTTCCCGGTGCGGCCTTTGCCGACGATTTTCATCTCTTCGCGGTGGAATGGGAACCTGCTGCCGTCCGCTTCTACGTGGATGGCAACCTCTATTTGACCGAGACCCCGGCAAACCTGCCCGCCGGCACCCGCTGGGTCTTCGATCATCCCTTCTTCCTCTTGTTGAACGTTGCCGTAGGCGGCGACTTCCCCGGCAGCCCGGATGCCACCACCGTCTTCCCGCAGACGATGCTCATCGACTACGTTCGAGTCTATGCCCGCAAGTGAGGACCTCCCCCCCAGGATCAGGAGTCGGTGAGTGCTGGGCGCCTTTCACCACAGGAGTGCGACTGCCGACGGCAGTGCACAAGAAGGCTCTGATCCTGAAGCCAACGTGAATGAGATCGCCAGAGACGGAAGAAACATCCTGGTTTGTCTGATACTCGCACTCTTGTCATTCTCGTGTTCTCTGCAACGGAGGGCGTCTTGGCCGAGTTCTACGGTGCTTGGCGCCATGGAATCGTCGCTGTCGGTGCGCTTGGCCAAGCGCACAGTTCAACCAGCGCTATACGATGTTGATCGCTTGTTCAATCGTGGACTATCATTTGCGTCTGACACTTTCGGTTCGGGCTAAAACGAAATCGGGCAGGTAAGCTTTACTTTCGTGACGGTAGGCGAAGGACACAAGATGAAAGGGAAACCTCGGCCACCTGCCACTGGTGCCGAAAGCAGCCTCCCCGCTGAGGCACCGGTAGTGCAGGGCAAACAGCAAGTCCGATTCACGACGATTCTCACCGCCCTGCAGCAATCCGGCCGGGTTTCTGTAGATTCTTTGAGTGAAAAATTGGGCGTCTCGGTCGTGACGATCCGCCGGGATCTGGATGCGCTGGAACAGAAAGGGCTGCTGCAGCGGACCCATGGCGGCGCGGTATCGATCGAGCCCCTGTTTTACGAGCCCTTTCGCCGCGACCAGTCCTTCATGGCGCAGGTGGAACGTGCGGCCGAAGAGAAGCGCCGGATCGGGCGCGCGGCCGCGGCCCTGATCGCGCCCGGTGAGACCATCGCCCTGACGCCAGGAACTACCACCACTGAGGTCATCCGCGGCCTGCCCATGAACTACAACATCACAGTCGTCACCAACACCGTGAACGTAGCGATGGAGCTCTCCAAAAGAAAGGACGTGTACGTGTTCGTAACCGGCGGACACCTTCATGGGGAGTGGTTCTCATTGGTCGGATCAGCCGCGCTCAAGTCTCTCGAGAACATGCTGATCAACACCATGTTCATCGGAGCCGATGGCATGGATGCCGAGTGGGGAGCCAGTTGTTTCAACGCCGATGAAGCGGAGCTGAACTCGACCATGATGAAACTGGCGCGGCGTCGTGTGGCGGTTGTAGATAGCGGGAAACTCGGCGTCGTGGCCAACTGGCGCATTTGCAGGGCCCACGAACTGAACATCCTCATCACGGATACAAAGGCGGCAGACAACGCGATCGAACCGTTCCAGAGACTCGGCATCGACGTCATGCGCGTCTAAACTCAGGCTTTCTCCTTGCGCGCTCCGTCTTTGGTCACGGTGTAGAGTTCCCCCTGATAACGCAGTCCTTCCAGGCGCGCCTGCGGATCAAAGGCTGCGACTCGTGAATTGACGTGCAGGCCATCGCTCAGGGACAGGTTCGCGCCGAAGACCGAGTCGATGACCAGGTCGCTGAACGCTCCCCCGGCAATGCAACTCCAGTCCTCAATGTAGGGCGCATCTTCCGACGCTTTCCGCGCGCCGCCGTTCACCGGGGGAAACACCTGCTCGACAAAATGAGCTTGCCCGATGGGCCCTTGATTCCCAGCCTTGGCCACTTCGCGCAACCAGCTGACAACCCGGTCGGACCGTTCGAGCTTGTACAACCCTTTTGCCGTCATGGCTGGCCATGCGGCATATGCTCCCAGGCAACTGTGGTCCGGCCGGATGTTCCAGGTGGCGTCGGGATCGCTCTGCGAAAGGGCGCGCATCCATTTTTCCGTGCGTAGTTCTCGCCAGAAGAAATCGGCCATTTCCTGCCTCTGCGTGGGGGAGAGATCCCCTGCCATGCTGTCGATAACTGCTAAAAAGTCGTAGCAGTGGCGAACCTCAAAGAAGGAGCCATCCGGCTGGCGACAACGCCAGTACCCCTTCCCTTCTACATACAAGTCACGGTTGATGCGTTCGGCCAGGTTCTTCGCTTCAGAGCGCAGTTCCCGGGCCCGTCCCAAGTCTCCATGGTGGGCACGGAGGTCGGCCACGACTCGCATGGCTTGCACATTGTTGGCATTCATTCCGGCGACTTCGTGCAGATAAGTGCTTACCACCTCCAGCAGGTTCTCCATGTTGCCGTAGTCGGCAAGACCGCGAGCGGAATGATCCAGCATCTTCCAGTAAAGTGCGTGATCTTCCAACCGCTCGAGAATGGTCTGGCTCCCAACCTTGTTGTCGAGCCAGGCAAAGTCACCGGTCACGCAGAGGTATCTCCAGGCACAGTGCACAATGGCTGTATCGTTGACCGCGTACCACGGACCCACCCCCTGGCCGCTGATGTAGTCGCTGGAATGGTGCTCGTGCATCGGGAGAGTCAGCCAGACTTCTACCAGTTTGCGGAGCGGAACAGGATCCAGCAGAGCCAGGGAGAGTGAAGCCAGCGCCGTATCCCAGGGGAAGCTGAGAGTCGGAAGCACGTGACCGCTGAGCGTGAGGTAAGTCGGTCCATAGACGGAGTCGGGAGAAACGCGTCGCGCAAACAGAAGGTTGGCGAAACCGTTGTGATAGAGCCTCCATAGCGACTCGTCGGCGGTCACCAGGCGCGGCAGATTGCCGCTGAATTCGCTGTTCCCCGGTGTGAAAGCAGCCTGCAGGAGGCCCTGGAAGGATGCCTCACTCTGTTGCTGGATCTGGCAAAAATTGGTTTGGAGCTTTTCGTAGAGTTCGAGTGCGCTGTGCCGATCTTCCGCCAGCGTCACCACAAACTTCAGTTGTTGCGTCTCATTCGGCCCAATCTGCACATCGAAGGTCAGCCTTCGCTTCTGCTCAACACGGGCTGGCAGGCGGTGAAACCCCTGCACCGCCACCGCTGCCGAATGCTGCGCCTCAAAGATCAGGCAGCCTCGCTTCTCATCCCAGCTGACCCGATTATCCGCTTCGCCGGGGGAATCGACGAACCAGGGCTGCGTTTTCTTCGCCGTTGCCCCGCGAAGATCGAACCCCAAGGTGAACCGGCGTGCGGAGCGTCTCAAATTCTGAACTTGGATCGTTTGCATCACCGCACGCTGCTTGCTGGGCAAGAACATGCGCGTCGTAAACCGGAGTCCATCGACCGTCTGGTCCCGGAATACGCAATGCGGAAACCATTGATACTCCACCGTGCCGTCCGCAGGGGCGGCGATTGCGACGAAACGCCCGTCCAGGAACAGTTCGCAGGTCAGAAGATAGCCGGGGCTCCACGCCATGGCCGGGGGCCCGCAGCAGGCATACGGAGGAAAGGACATCGCGGTGATGGAGGAAACAGACTTTCCCACTTGCGCGTAGCCGTATTCGTTCATGGCCGTGGGAGCGTTGAATAGATCGCGAAACTCGAAGGTCAGCGGGTCCGACGCCAGAGCAGCGAGTTCGGGAGGAGAAGCTAGATGCTTGAGTACGGGATGGGGGACGGCAGCGACCGTCGAGATGCTTGCAGGCCTCAAGGCCCCCAGAACGGTTCCCGCGGCCCCGAGCTTTATAAACATACGCCGGTTCAGATCGTGGCCGGCAGGCATAACCACCTTTCGCCCTCCGTGCGAGGGTAGGCGCATATCTAGCAGTATCGCAACTTTATAGCATCTGTTTCAGCTATTTCATAGACGTTTACCGTTCTTTTCGTTAGGATTCGTTCAACAACGAAAGGACCGGCCGCCCATGGGCATCAACCGGCACGTGGCTAAGAGCACCTTCGTCAGCGCCCTCGGAGGTTTGCTGTTTGGCTTTGACACGGCGGTCATCGCGGGCACAACCCATCAGCTCGCGGAGGTCTATCACTTGAGCCCGTCGCTGTTGGGGCTCACGGTTTCCAGTGCCCTTTGGGGAACCGTGGCCGGGGCGATGACTGCGGGTTACCCCGGACAAAGGATCGGCCGTCGCGACAGCCTCAGAATCATGGCCGTCTTCTATGTGCTTTCGGCCCTGGGTTGCGCTTTCGCCTTGAGCTGGCCATCGTTGCTAATCTTCCGAATCATCGGAGGCCTCGGCATTGGCGGCTCGTCGGTGCTGGCTCCCATGTACATTGCGGAACTGTCGCCTCCGGCATGGCGGGGAAGACTCGTGGGGTTCTTTCAGGTCAACATTGTGGTTGGGATCCTGCTGGCCTACCTCTCCAATTTCGTGATCGGCCGCATGAACTTCGGGTCCGCGGAGTGGCGCTGGATGTTAGGAATTGCCGCCCTCCCCGCGCTGCTCTTTCTGGTCATGCTGTTCTTCATACCGCGCAGCCCGCGCTGGCTGGCCATGCAGGGCCGCACCACTGAGGCTCTTGCCGTGCTGCGCTTGACCGGTATTGAAGACCCTGAGCGCGAGCTCGACGAGATTGTCCGTTCCATTCATCTCGAGCGGGCTGCGGCCGGCGAGCCCCTCTTCCAGAAAAAATACCTTCTCCCGATCTTTCTCGCCATGACGGCGGGCGCGTTCAATCAGCTTACAGGGATCAACGCATGCCTGTACTACCTGAACGACATCTTCACTGCCGCCGGAGCCAGTAAGTATTCGGCGGGCATGCAGTCGGTGATCATCGGATGCACCAACCTCTTGTTTACCCTCGTCGCCATGACCCTGATCGACAAATTGGGGCGCAAGAAGCTGCTACTAACGGGAACCAGCGGCGTGTGCATTTTTTTGATCGTCATCGGCCTGATCTTCCGCAGTGGAACACACGGAGAATGGCTGGTCTGGCTGCTGATCGGCTTCATGGGCTGCTTCGCCATCTCGCAAGGCGCGGTGATCTGGGTCTATCTGAGCGAGGTTTTCCCTACGCGGGTTCGCGCCAAGGGGCAGGCCGTCGGGACGTCCGCCTTGTGGATCATGAACGCTTTGATCTCGGCAGTGTTTCCCGTGCTCGCCGCCAGATCGAGCGCCACGCCATTCTTCTTCTTCGGGGCGATGATGTTCCTCGATGTGTTGCTGATCGCAACCGTTTATCCCGACACCACCGGTGTCTCTCTGGAGTTGCTGCAGCAGAAACTGGGAGTGGCCGACTGAAATCAGGGGACGAACGTCTTCCATAATTCGGAGAGTCGCGCCGGGTCGGAGACCCACTGCACGCTCTCCGGATCCCTTGTGAATTGTTCATAGAGCGGCATCGGCGAGAGGCCCAGCTCCGGGTAAGTTCGCGCCCCCCGGATGGCAAGCTTGGACGAGGAGTATCTCGGGTTGGGTTCCCAGCGAATCTTGCCGGCGCCGTCCAGCACGGAGTACCAGGCCAGTCCACCCCGCGCGCGAATGTCGTGATAGACAAACCCGTACTGCCGGTCACACCAGGCTCCGAACGTCATGCGGGTTCGCGGATCGGCATTGATAACACAGTGCGCCCATCCGGGAGGAACCACGACCTTCTCCCCAGGATGGGCAACGATCGCAACACAGCAGCCAGGGTCCTCGGAAGCGCTCTGCTGGGCGTAGACGATCGCTTCGCCTTCCCAGACCTCGAATATCTCCGGAGTGGACCACCCGCAGTGCGGAGCGATCGCGTGGATATGCCCCTGACTGCGGACCGGTTCGTCGCCGAGTCGGCCCGCCGCGTACGTGACGACTCCGAACAGCAGCATTCGGCGCTGGAGTTCGGCGCTGTCGGCGCTGCGACCGACGTCCATCACAATGGAATAAACGGGATCCGGGCCGTGGCACTCCGGATCCCGCAAACTGCGCCGGATATCGTCGAGGCGTCGAAGTTCGGGCTGAGGACCAAAGACTTCTTCGTCGTAGCTAAAGCCCAGCTCAGCCGTCGAATGCACACCCAGTTTCGGATCAAATCTCATGGCGCTGAACCGTACAATTAATCCCGGGTGACCTCGAAGACTGCTCGCCCGTCCCGCTGGTAGACTCTCGCGCCCAGCCCCTTCCCACCCGCAATTTCGTAGTCATGGCCAGCGTCACTGGGCCAACAAGCGACAAAACGGAGGGGTACGTTGCCAGTGTTTACGACGCGGTGCGCCACGCGACCGGGAATGTAGTGCATGCTGCCTGGCTTCATCTCCTCCGCCCAGACCCGGCCTGACTCGTCGCCCAGCACGAGTATGCCCTCCCCAACGGTCGTGCCGTAGAATTCCGCCCGATTGGCAATGGCGTGGCGATGACCGTGTGTCATGAAGTATTCGTTGCCCACACGGCCCGGCTGAATCTCGGTGCCACCCCAGAACAAGCCCCCTTCCGTCCCGGCGGCAACCGGCTCCCACCACCAGACCCGATAAACAACTGTTTCGGGGTCCATCTTTTGCCACGATTGCTGATCATGAAATACTGCCCTTAGCTGTCCGAGCTTTTTTTCGGAAGTCCGGAGATTGGGTGCCTGCAGGCTGCCGGTACTCCAGTCGATGGCGGCGACGGACGGGTGCACTGCCATAGCCTATCCCATGCTGGTTTCCGAAATCAAACTAAAGAACCATATATTTGTTCGTTTCTTGCCTGAAATGATGCTATTTTGATCTATTCTCCCGAATTAAGGCTCTTACGGCTTGACGGAGACCCTGGACCAACCCGCGCTTTCCATCGACCTGGGAGGCACTCATGCGACCATAGCCGTGGTTCGGGGAGCCTCCGTGCTCGCAAGCCGAGACCTGGCGATGGACTCTTCTCGGCCGCTGCGTCCGGTCTTGGCCCGGTTTGCCACAGCCATTCGTGATTTATCCGCAGAATTGGGAATCCCCTCTCAGCAATACCTTGGAGTCGCCCTCGGCTTTTGCGGGCTTGCGGACGCGCGCATCGGACGAGTTATCTCCACCAACAAAAAATATGACGACGCTCCCGAAATCGATTTCCAGGACTGGAGCCGGAAGGAAATTGGACTGCCTTTTGCCGTCGAAAACGATGCGCGCATGGCCCTGCTGGGAGAGCGCCACGTCGGCGCCGCGCGTGGCTGCCACAATCTCGTCATGATCACACTCGGCACCGGCATCGGGGGCGTCGCCATGATCGAGGGCAGATTGCTGCGGGGAAAGCATGCGCAAGCCGGCTGTCTCGGCGGGCATTTGCCCGCGAAAGTCGGCGGGCGTCCTTGCACCTGCGGTGCGATTGGATGCATGGAGGCGGAAGCATCGGGTTGGGCCTTGCCCATCATGGCAAGGGAGTGGAACGGCTTCGCTGACAGCCCTCTGGCGCGCCGGGAACGGATCGATTTCAAGAGCGTGTTTGAACTTGCCCGTGCGGGAGACCGGGTGGCCACAGAAATCCGAGACTATTGCCTGCAGGTCTGGGCCACCGCCTGTGTGGGCCTCATCCACGCCTACGATCCCGAGCTGATCGTCATCGGTGGCGGTGTGATGCGAAGCGCAGACGTAATCCTCCCCTACCTGCAACGCTTTGTCCATGAGCACGCTTGGACCCCATGGGGAAAGGTCCGGATTGTGGCTGCGCAGCTAGGGAACAACGCAGGATTGTTCGGGGCCGTCCCCTTGCTCACGGGCGACGTATGAAGCCAGTTCTTCGCTGCTTTCAAGTCGCGGTTGTCGCTGTTTTGCTTTCGGGCCTGGCACAGGCCGAATGGGAGTCGATCGGAGGCTTGCGACCAGCTGGCCGGAAAGGCAACCAGTTCACCTTTCGCGGCCCACGGGCGACGGTCGTCGTGCAAGTCCTCGCTGCCGATTTGATCCGCATTCGGGCTGCTCACGCAACCACGCTGCCTCCCGATCACTCTTATGCTGTGGTGAAAACGGATTGGCCCAGCATCAAGGTCGATTTCTCCAGCCACGGCCAGTATCAGACAATTCGCACCGAGCAACTGGAGGCGCGAGTTCAACTGAGCCCCTTCCGCATTGCTCTTTACGACATGAACGGCGAGTTGCTGTCGAAGGACGCGGACACCCAGGGCATCGCCTGGAACGGGGACCGCGTCCGGGTGTGGAAGTGGGAACCAGAAGACGAGCACTATTTTGGCTTCGGAGAGAAGAGCACTCCGCTCGATAAGCGCGGCCGTTCCCTGGTGATGTGGAACCACGATCCGGAAGGCTTTGACGCGTCGTCGGAGCCGCTTTACGAGTCGGTTCCCTTCTTCCTTGCCCTCCGCCGGGGACGTGCGTACGGCATCTTCCTGGATAACACGTGGCGATCGTCATTCGACATGGGGTCGGAATTCCCCGACATCTACTCGTTTGGTGCGGAAGGGGGAGAGCTCAACTACTACTTCTTCGGTGGTCCCGACCCCAAACAGGTAGTCCGCCGCTACACTGAACTTGTCGGTCGTATTCCTTTGCCGCCGCGCTGGGCCCTGGGCTACATCCAGAGCCGCTACAGCTATTTTCCCGAAAGCACCGTTCGCTTTATTGCCGAGAACTTTCGGCATCGGCAGATTCCTTGCGATGGCATCTTTCTCGACATTGACTTCATGGACGGCTATCGCGTCTTCACCTGGGACAAGACACGGTTCCCCGATCCCCAGCGTATGATGTCCGATCTCCGCCAGCAGGGCTTCCATACCATCGCGATCGTCGACCCCATGGTGAGGGCCGATCCCAGCTACTGGGTCTACCAACAGGGGGTCGAGAACCATTACTTCGTGAACAAAGCGAATGGCACCCTACTCACCGGCAAGGGCTGGGCGCCTGTCAATGCGTATCCGGATTTCGCGTCCGCCAGGGTTCGGGACTGGTGGGCCGGGCTCTTCCAGGAACAACTGGAGCAGGGAGTCGCAGGCTATCTCACGGACATGAACGAGCCGGTCGTGATGGCGAATCAGGGCCCCGCCGGGACCTTCGATCTGGATGCGGTGCACCAGACGGAGAGGGGGCCCCGATCGCACGCCGAGATCCACAACGTGTACGGCATGCTGGAGACGCTGGCGACCCGCGAGGGCATGTTGCGGGCGCGGCCGAACCAGCGGCCCTTCATTATTACCCGCGCGACTTTCGCAGGGGGGCAACGCTATGCGGCCCAGTGGAGCGGCGACAACTACGGCACCTGGGACCATCTCCGGCTGAGCATGCCCATGCTGAATGGCATGGGCCTGTCGGGCCTTCAATTCGTCGGCGCGGACATCGGCGGAATTGTTCCGGTGCCCAGCCCCGAGCTTTACACCCGCTGGATGCAGACGGGACTGCTCTCTCCCTTTGCATGGACCCATTCTCTGGGACCGGGCAATCTTGAGCCCTGGGGTTTCGGAAACCGGATGGAAGGCATCAACCGCGAGTCGATCAAGCTACGCTATCACCTGCTCCCCTACATCTACACCGCGTTTTGGCAGGCGGCGCAGACCGGCCAGCCTATCATGCGGCCGCTGTTGTTGGAATATCCGGATGATCAAGCAGCCATCGGCACGAACGATGAGTATTTGTTTGGGGATGACTTGCTCGTTGCCCCCGTCGTGAAGGACTACGACGAAAGCCGCTCGGTCTACTTCCCTCGAGGGACCTGGTACGACTACTGGTCGGACCGCCGATATGTGGGTCCGATCGCGGTCCAGGTAAGCGCTCCGCTGGATCGAATGCCGCTGTTCGTGCGGGCTGGAGCGATCCTTCCCAGTCAGCAGGACATGCAGTACACCGACCAGTTCCCGATCGATCCGCTCACTTTCGACATTTATCCGGAGGGATCTTCGTCGCGCGAGTACTACGATGACGACGGCATCAGCTTCGCCTACCAGCAAGGCGTTTACCGGCGGCAGACGATAACTGTTGTGAGCTCTGCCGACCGCATCAGCGTCGAAATCTCGGATCCCGAGGGGAGTTTCCGTCCCCCGAAGCGGTCGATCGTGCTCAAACTACATCTGCAGGCCATCGAGCCTCGCAGCGTGACCGTAGACGGCGGGGAGGTTTCCCATCAAGCTTCGGTCACGGCTTGGCAGAAATCTCCGAAAGGCTGGATGTACGATGTCGATTCGAAAACCGCCTGGATAAAGTTCCCGGATGAAGAAGCCGGCGTGAAGGTCGTCCTGGCCCACTGAGCGCCGGCCTGGGCAGCGTCCGTGCTCGCAAATTCGGGCCCCAGCGAGAACTGACGCTGCAGCACATTGCGTATGGCAACACGATTCCCCAACGCACAACTGTCCGCCCCTATACCCGGCAACGCATGTCTCCGCTTTCTCAATTTCCGTGGAGAAGCTCTGCCGCAACGCGCCGACGTACTGCTGTACCTCCCACCGGAGTCGGAAGCGCTTGAGCATATGCCGTTGTTGCTCCTGCTGCACGGCGTTTACGGCTGCCAGTGGAACTGGTGGCTGAACGCCAGAATCGACCGGACCGCCGCCGAAATGCTGAGGACCGGCGAAATGCTTCCCATGATGATTGCCATGCCGTCCGATGGTTTGTGGGGAGACGGAACCGGCTATGTACCCCATGGCCACGGCAACTACGAGCGGTGGATCGTGGAAGACATCCCTGCTTGCCTCGGCGAGTTGTTCCCGCAACTCTCCGCCGAGAGGTTTTTTCTCGCCGGACTTTCGATGGGAGGGTTCGGCGCAATGCGCCTGGGAATGAAGTATGCGCCACGGACTCTGGGCATCTCCGCGCATTCCTCGGTCACGGACCTTGCCCAACTGTCACGGTTCATTCCCTACCCGCCCGACACATTCCGATTCGCCGGAGAGCAGGACACCAGCCTGCTGCATTGGGCCGAGGCCAACCGCCCCCATTTGCCACCCCTGCGTTTCGATTGCGGAACGGAAGATCCGCTGATCGAGGACAACCGGCGGCTGCACCAGGAGCTCACAAGACTCGACATTGCTCACAGGTATGAAGAGTTCTCGGGCGGACACGACTGGCCGTACTGGACGGAACATGTACGCTGCACACTCGCCTTCTGCAAGGCAGTTCTGCAGCGCTGATCTACTTCTTTGCCGCCTCCGGCATTGGCATGCGCACTACCTGTGGGAAGTAGACGTTGGTCTCCGCCTCGAGTTTTTTCGGCTTCATCGAATTGCAGACATAGGTAAACAAGAGCTCGCCCGGCTTCTCGAACTCGGGATGTTCCTTCCCCGCGTAGCAGAAGGTATCCGCGTCGTAGTGGGGATCGCTCTTCTGCAGGATGGGGATGTTGTAGATAACGTCACCTTCCGTCCACGGCCCGGTCATGCTCGGCGCTGTGCGCAGCAGTACCTGGGCAGAAAAAATCTGCGGATCCACCAGGACCGCGACCCACTTTTTCAGGTCGGGGTGGTGCCGCACCGACATCTCGGAGGCGCCCTTATTCATGACGACTTTCGCTTTGGCGGGCTCAAGGCCGTGGTGCCATTCGTTGTCGCTGCCTAAGTACTGCAGGTTCTGCTTGGGTTTGCCGAGCCCCCTTAGGGGAATGCGCGTGAGAATTTGTGGCCGGCTTGCCCGCTCGTATAAAGTGAAAATATAAAGGTAGTCACCCTCGATCAGCGCGGAAGCTGAGGGGTTCGCATGCACGTTCTCCTCGACGAGCGGAAAGTAAGAAACCTTCCACTTCTGCGCGTCCTTGTCGAGCCCGGTTACGCGAGCAAGGTCGGTTCCACAGATCTCGAAGCCAAGAGCGAAGGCATCGGAGTTCGGTTTATTCCGCACGCAGACGAGCGTGATCCAGAGCTCATGGTTGTACTCCACGCCGTCGAGCGCCCAATAATACGTACCATCATTGCGTCGCGGTTTAAAGAAGCTGTCGAATTCTCCTTTCCGCCCGCGCTTGATCACGTATTCGATCTTCCACTTTCCGTCCTCACAGGTCGAGAGACCGATCGTATTGTGGACCATCCGCGGATCGTTACCGTTGACCTGTCGTTTGTCGCCGTAGAGTGTGTCCCCAAAAATCCACAGGACGCGGCCATCCGGCAAGGGGATCGAATACGCCGCATCGGCCCCCTGCCAGGGCGCCCGCGGCGGAAACGACGGGGTGCAATCGAAGTGGGCAGATTCCGCGCCAGCCAACCCCGTTAACAGCAGCACGAGAACAACCATGGATGCGATGCGCACGACAGATCTCCTCACGTATGAAGCTATGAAGTTGACGGACTAATACCCGCGCACGACACGGTTCGCAATCTTCCCGACCCGTTCGATTTCGATCTCCACCAAATCGCCTTCCTGAAGATACCGCGGCGGTTTTCGTGAAAACCCAACGCCTGGTGGAGTGCCAGTCGCAATGATGTCGCCGGGATAGAAGGTGAAGCTCCTCGAGAGGTACGCGATCAGCTGAGACACGCCGAAGATGAACTGCCGGGTCGTGGAATCCTGCATCACTTCGCCATTCACTCGTGTGGTGATGCGCAGGTTGCCGGGATCAGGCACCTCGTCCCGAGTCACCAAGCAGGGACCGTTCGGCGAGAAAGTGTCGCACGACTTGCCGCGCGTCCATTGGCCATCAGCGAACTGCCACCGCCGGGCAGAGACATCGTTGAAGGCGACATATCCTGCCACGTATTCCATCGCCTGCCCTTCGCTGACGGAATGGGCCCTGCGCCCGATCACCACACCCAACTCGCCCTCAAAGTCCACCTCGGCATCCGCGGCTGGCAGCCGGATCGGATCGAAAGGGCCTGCAAGACTCGATGTGAACTTGGCGAAACATAACGGCGCGCTCGGCACCGGCATGCCGGCCTCTTTGGCGTGATCCAGGTAGTTGAGCCCGATGGCCACAATCTTGCGTGCTGGGACAGGAAAATCCAACTCGACTTCCTGCAGTGGCATGGCCTGATCATCCGCACTCAGTCCTCGAACGAACTCTAGGGCTTCCGGTCCGGCCTCAAGCAGATCGAGTGTGGAACGGAACGCAGCAACCTCCCTCCCGGTACGGGTGGCGACGACCGCGACATCGATCACCCGCCCACGGCAAACCGCTCCGAGCCGACTACGGCCCCCTTCCCTGTATTGCACAAGACGCATGAAAGATTGCGGTCCAAAGCGGCATGCCGCTTGACTTACGCAAGAAAGAAACTATATATGTCTGTTTGGCAAACAAACAAGTACCTAAGACATACTTTTAAGCCATAATCGATCATGCGGCAAACCGTCTCTCTCGATCGCTTTGAGGTCTTCGCCGACGGACTGGATCATCCCGAGGGCCTTGCCTTCGATGGAGACGGCAACCTCTGGGCAGGGGGAGAACTCGGCCAAATCTACCGCATCGACCGGAAGCGGCGAATTCGGATCGTAACCACACTCGGCGGCTTCAACCTTGGGTTGACGTTCTCGGCTCGGCAAGACCTCTATGTCTGCAATTGCAGGCTCGGGGCGCTGGTTCAGCTCGACCGATCGGGGAAAGTCCTGCGCTCCTGGGAAAGAGTCGGCCGCTACCGGCTCCGGACGCCAAACTTCGCCGTTTTCGACCGCGAAGGCAACCTTTACTTCAGCGACTCCGGAGAGTGGCGCGCCGACGACGGGTTCCTCTTTGTACTGCGACCCAATGGCGAGGTTGAGCGCCTGCTCGATGGCTTATCCTTCCCCAACGGCCTTTCCTTGAGCGCTGATGAGAAGACGCTCTTCGTCGTTCAAAGCACGAAGGACAATGTTCTGACCGTCCCGCTTCGGTCACCTGCCAGGATTGGCCAGCCTCGCGTGCACGCATCGGGGCTGCATCATGTTCCGGACGGCGCAGCACTTGATGCCGCGGGCAACCTCTACGTCACCTGCTACGCCTCGCATAACGTCTATCGCGTGGCGCCCGATGGAAAGGTCGCGCTCTTCGCAGCGGACCACGCGGGGACCGTGCTTGCAGGCCCGACGAACCTCGCATTCGGCGGTGCGCGTTTCGACGAAATGTACTTCGCGAACCTAAGCCGATGGCACATTTGCCGCGTTAAGGCTGGAATCCATGGACAACCCCTGGCACATCAGCGGTAGCTCCGCGGAGCGATCATGAAAATCACCGATATTCGCTGGACCCGCGCTTTTATCCCGATTGCGGCGCCGTTACGGTATTCGGTCGGCTCTCATCCTGGGTTCTCGCGCATCATCGTTGAGATCGATACCGATGAAGGCATTACCGGCCTGGGCGAGTGTTATACGGGCGCCAGTCGTGAAGGCCAGCTTGCAGACCTGAAGCCGCAGCTGGTTGGCCAGGATCCCCTGAACCTCGAACGCATTCGCTGGAAGGTGGCCGCTCCGAGTTCGGTGAAACTCTTTGGATTTGCGCTCGGGTTCGCCGGCGTGGAGTTCGCCTTGCTCGACATTCAGGGGAAGGCTTTGAACCGTTCGGTTTGCGATCTGCTCGGCGGGCGCATCCGCGACGAGGTCGCTTTTGCGGCCTATCTGTTCTATCGATACCCCAACGAGAACGGGACCGGAGAAATCTCTAACGCCGAGCAAATGGTGGCTTTCGCCAAGAGTGTCGTCTCCGAATATGGGTTCCAGACGCTGAAGTACAAGAATGGCGTGCTTCCCCCGGACGAGGAAATCGAAACGTTCATCGCCTTGCGCCAGTCCTTCCCAAAGCACCGGATCCGCCTCGATCCCAATGCCGTCTGGACCATCACCACAGCGGTGGACGTAGCGCGGCGTCTCCGCGACTACAACCTGGAGTATCTGGAAGATCCGGTCTGGGGAATGCGGGCGATGCAGCGGGTCAACGCCAAGGTCCCATGGCTGACCCTGGCTTCCAACATGTCGGTCTTCGCCTTTGAGGACCTCGCCCCCAACATCATGTCGGACCTGCTCGACGTTGTACTGCTTGACCCCCATTGGTACGGCGGTATTCATCGGGCAAAGCTGGCGGGGCAAATCTGCGAGGCGCTCGGCGTGGATGCCGGCATGCACAGCGGCGCGGAGTTCGGGATCTCCCAGGCCGCGATGTTGCACCTGGCAGCCTGTCTCCCAAATCTCACGCTGGCTGCGGACTCACATTACCACCACCTGACGGACGACATCCTCGAAGGCGGCAAGATGCAATTTAAAAATGGTGCGATGAAGGTCCCCACGGGCCCGGGGCTGGGGGTTGCGCTCGACCGCGACAAACTTGCCCGCTACCACGAACTATCCAAGCGACAGGAAATGGGTGCCTGGACGGACGACCCGCGGCGCCCCGGTTTCGTTCGTACGCAGCCCAAATGGTAACCAAGATGATCCGCAAAAGACTTCCCGTCGCAGTCCTCATGCTTGGAGGGCTGCTGTCGCCGTTGTTTTCCAAGGCGGCCGAGCGCAGTGTCTGGAAGATTGGAACCTTCAACCATTCCTCGAGCGAGTTTCGCGATCGGGACATCGCCTACGCTGATCCGAAAAGCGATCCGACCTACGTGATCGGCAAGAGCAAGGAACAGGATTGGTACCGATTCCAGCCCGGCCCAGCCAATGAAATGACGGGAGGCCGATACCATCCCTTTACGGTGGAATTTGCCCTGCCCGACACGCCCAGCGGAGTCTACTACCTGAAGATCGCAGTGCTCTACGAAACTCCGCGCCTGTCGTTCCTTCAGCTCGACGTGAACGGCCAGACAGGGGTCTTCTATTTCCATCCGAAGCTAGACTTCTCGGCTGGGGACTGGGAGGGGACCTTCGTTCCGCAGACCTCCGCAGATGAGAAGACGATCGCCATTCCCGCCGCATGGCTCCATCGCGGAGAGAACCGCTTCCTGCTGACAGCCCTCGATGACCCCGCTGGCGCACAAAATTCCTTTGGGGCCATCGCTCCCGGCCACACGGGACTGGTCTACGACGCCCTCGAACTTACCCAGGATCCCGAGGCCCACTATAACGAGCAAGCGTTCACGGCGCGGATCGAGCCTACGATCTTCTATCGTGCTCTCCCCGGCGGCACGGTCGAAATTGTCGATGTCTTCCTTCAGGCCGGCAGACTGGAAGAAACGGGCAACGTCGAACTGACGATTGGATCGACGTCGTTCGAGAAACAGTTCTCTACTGCGAGCAGCTTCGGAGAACTTCGACTGAGCTTCGCGGTACCTGAGTGGTACGGAGTCGCACCCGCCTCGGTCAGCCTGGGCAAACTGCGGGTCACCTCCACGGTTGAACCCGCGAAGAAGTGGACGGTAGCCATCATTCCCCATGAGCACCTGGACGTCGGATTCACCGACTACGCGGCCAAGGTGGCCGAACTGCATTCACAATCGGTCGACGGGGCGATCGACCTCATCCGCAGGACTCCGGATTTCCGCTGGACCCTGGATGGGAGCTGGGTGGCAACCGCGTACTTGAAGGGACGAAGCCCCGAAGCCCGTGAGCAATTTCTGCAGCACGTGCGTGACGGAAGCATCGTGATTCCTCCGGAGCTCGCTAACCAGCACACGGGGAACGCTTCGTGGGAGGCGCTGGCCCGGTCTTTCTACAACCAAAGGAAGCTGAGCAGTGAGTTCAGGCTCCCCGCCGGCGATGCGGCCCAGATCGTCGACGTGCCCTCCTACACCTGGGCATATGCTTCCATCCTTCACGACGCGGGAATCAAGTATTTGATCGCGGCCAGCAACAGTTGGCGGGCTCCGGGGATGCTGTTTGGACGGTGGAACGAAAAGTCTCCTTTTTACTGGGAGGGACCAGACGGCGGCCGGGTCCTCATGTGGTATTCCCGTGCCTACCTGCAGCTGCAGACGTTATTCGGCAGCCCGTGGCGAATGGAAGCCATCCGCGATGCATTGCCGGTCTTTCTCCAGGCGTATACACGACCCGACTACACCGCAAGCACCGTCATCGTTTTCGGCACGCAGTTGGAGAACACCCCGCTCGCTCCGGAACAAAGTGAAATCGTCGCGGCGGTCTCTGGCGAGTATGCCTGGCCCAGGTTTCAGTTCGCGACTGTCCATTCGGCGATGGCACAGATCGAGCACGAATGGAAAGGCGAGATTCCCGTGTACCGCGGCGACTTTGGCCCCTATTGGGAAGACGGCTATGGCTCAGACGCTGCCTCTACCTCCATCCATCGCCAGAATCAGCATCGCATTGCCACGGCTGAAGTGCTGGGGTCGGCCGTGACGTCCCTCGACCCCAGGGTCTCTCCCGACCGCAGCACACTTCAGGATGCCTGGTGGAACGAGCTGATCTACGACGAGCACACCTGGACGTTTGTTGGCGCAACCACGCAGCCGGAACATCGCCAGAGCGTCGAACAGATGGCTCTGAAGGCATCTCGCGCGCGGCGAGCACAGAATGACATCGACGAATCCCTGCAGCGGAGCTGGGCGCAACTCGAGGCTTTGGTCAAGCCGAAAGAAACGTCGGTCGCCGTCTGGAATTCCCTCAACTGGCCGCGGTCTGGGATTGTAGAAACTGATCTGCCAGAAGGATCTACTCTGGTCGATCCCTCCACCGGACAGGAAGTTGCCATGGAGGTGCTTTGGAAGGGCAAGGGCATCCCGCTGCCGGGATTTGGTCCAGTCAATATAAGGGTCCGTTTTCTGGCCAGGGACGTGCCCGCCGTCGGCTACAAACTTTTCACCGTGAAACCATCGGGACCTCGGGCGGAGAAGATTACCGGAGTTCGCGGAAACATTCTGGAAAACCAGTTCTACCGGGTGACGGTCGACGCCAACGCTGGAGTCATCTCTTCCATCTTCGACAAAGAGCTCGGGCGGGAACTCGTGGACCCGAAGAGCCCCTACAAGTTCGGGGCTTACCTCTACGTCACTGGCGGCGATCAATATCCTAGGAATTCGCTTTATCGATTTGGGGCCGGACTGAAGCCTCCCAATTTAACAGCGCACCCAGCCGGGTCGGGGGCCCTTGTATCCGCGAAGCGGACGCTTCTGGGCACGGTCGCAAGGCTCCGTGCGCGGGCCTGGAATACCCCTGCGATTGAGCTTGAGATTCTTTTGCCCGACCATGAGAAGCAAATTCTGCTGACCTATCACATTCGGAAAGAGCCAGTGTTAACGCGCGAATCCGCCTATGTCGCATTTCCTTTCGCGGTAAGCGCTCCGCAATTCGCCTACGGTTCGCAAACGGCGTGGGTGAACCCCGCCAAAGACGAGCTCCCGGGTGGCAGTCGAGAGTGGTACCTTCCCACCACGTGGGCAGCCGTTTCCAATCACGAAGTAACCGCCGCCGTGGTTCCCATCGACTCCCCCCTGGTGACCTTTGGCGACATCACGCGCGGCACCTGGCCCGCGGACTTCACCGCGAAAAGCAGCACGATTTTCTCCTGGTTGATGAATAACTACTGGGGGACCAACTTTCCTGCCTGGCAAGGCGGCGACTTCACCTTTCGTTACGCCATCACGAGTAGTTCCCGGTTTGAGCCCACGTCTCTGAATCGCACCGGTTGGAATGCCCTGACGCCTCTGGAGAAAGATGATGTTGGGGCCTCAAACGACGGGGGAGTTCTTCCCGACAAGCAAGCCGGGTTGCTCGACGTCGGCAACCCAGACGTCAATCTTCTTACCTGGAAGGTTGCCGAGGATGGCGACGGCACCATTCTCCGTTTGCAGGAAACCGCCGGCACGCCGTCCCGCTTCAACATTTCCAGCAGGTACCTGCAAATCGAGCAGGTCTGGTCCTGCAATCTTTTGGAAGAGAATCAGGCACCACTGGAAACTTCGCCCACCGGAGTGACCGTCTCGATGCAGCCCTTTCAGGTCCTCACGCTACGACTCCGAACCAGTCCTCGCCCCGCGAAGGAGGCCCGGCCATGAACATCGATCTGTCAGGCAAGGTCGCGGTTGTGACCGGGGGAGCCACGGGGATTGGACAAGCCACGGCTCGAAAACTGGCGCTGGCCGGAGCCTCGGTGGCCATCCTGGATCCCAACGAAAAGAGCGGCAGCAATACCGCAGATGAGATCCGAAGCTCGGGAAATTCGTGCACCTACTACCCCTGCGACGTGAGTCGGAGCGAGGAAGTCGAGCGTGCCATCAATTCCCTGACCGCACAGAAACCAGGCCTTGACATCGTGGTCAGCAATGCGGGGATTCAGCACTATGGGGATGTCATCACCACATCGGAACAGGATTGGGACCGCGTTCTCGCCATCAACCTCAAAGGCTGTTTCCTGGCGGCCAAACATTGCGTTCCCCATATGCTCGAAAAAGGCGGCGCGATCGTGGTGCTCGGCTCCGTGCAGAGCTTTACCGCCATCAAGAATTCAGTCGCGTATGTCACCTCCAAGCACGCCCTGTTGGGGCTGACTCGGGCGATGGCGCTCGATTACGCGTCGAAGGGGATCCGCGTGAACTGCGTGTGTCCGGGGACAATCGACACTCCGATGTTGCGGTGGGCAGCCAGTCTCGCGCCTGACCCGAAGGCGGTAATTCGGACCTGCGAACGCATGCATGCCCTTGGGCGCATTGGCAGGCCGGAAGAAGTCGCCGACGCAATTCTGTATCTGGTCTCCCCAATGTCGTCGTTTGTAACCGGGGCAGCCTTGGTGGTCGACGGAGGAATGCTGGTACCGGCTGGCGGAATGGCCTTCCAGGAAGGCGGGACGGGAGCCGCCACCCGCACATGAAACTTCGTGACAAGACCGCCATCATCACAGGCGCCGGCGCTGGAATCGGGGCAGCGTCTGCCCGCCTGTTTGCCGCGGAAGGCGCCAGCCTGGTCTGCGTGGACCTTGATGGTGGCAAGCTGAGCGAACTCGCAAAGGAAATCGCAGGCAGCGCGGGTCAATGCCTGCCAGTGCGCGCTGACGTCAGCCAGCGTAGCGACGTACAGCACGTGATTTCCGAAACCCTGCGACGCTTCGGTCGTGTCCACATTCTGTTTAATAACGCCGGTATCGTTCCTCCGGGAACAGTGGAAGCCATCTCCGAAGAGCAGTGGGACCGGGCGATGGCGATCAACGTGAAGAGTATGTACCTGTTCTGTCACGCCTTGCTTCCTCATTTCAAGGCGGCGGGTGGAGGAGTGATTTTGAACACTGCGTCGGCCACGGCATTGCGTGCGGTCCCCGAACGAGCCTGTTACACCGCTACGAAAGCCGCCGTCATCGGGCTGACCAAATCCATGGCCCTGGACCATGTTCGCCACAACATTCGTGTGAATTGTCTGTGTCCGGGTACGACGGATACCCCGTCGCTTGCGCAGCGCATCGCGGCCTTTCCCGATCCCGCGCAGACCCGGGAGAACTTCCTCGCCCGCCAGCCCATGGGACGTTTTGGCTCAGCGGAGGAGATCGCTCAAGCAGCGCTATATCTCGTCTCTAACGACTCGTCCTTCGTTACCGGAGTCGCCTTCCCCATTGACGGGGGTCTGAGCATCTAGATGACCGTCTGCGAAGCCACTCCTACCTTATGGAAAGGGCGTCGGGGATACCGTCTTTCCAACAACCTGATCCACTTGACGGTGCTGCTGGGGGGCGGGCACCTTGCTGATTTTCGCTTCTGCGGTTCGCCTCACAATGTCCTTTTTGAGTCGCCCTGGAGCACCATCGAGCCTTTTGCCTACGCGCCCGAGGCTCATTCCAGAGCGTACGGCGAAGGTCCCGTGGGAAAATTCCTGTCCGGCTTTACAGGACACGCCCTGGTGCTGGGGTATTTCGGCATGCCCAGCCCCGCGGAGGCGGCGCGCGGTCTGCCGCTCCACGGGGAAGCTGCGTGTGCCGAATGGCAAGTCCTATCGTCTGCCGCCGACGAAGCCGGTGCCCGTCTCTCCCTGGAGGTGTTGCTTCCGGTCTACCGTCTGCGCCTTCAGCGGAACCTTTACCTCTCAATCGGCGCTTCTTCCATCCTCGTAGAAGAGCACCTCACGAACCAGAACTCAACAGATTTGGATTATCAGTGGGTGGAGCATGCCACCTTCGGCGAACCGTTCTTTGCCGGCCCGAACGCGCAGCTTTTCCTTTCCGCGAACCTGGGGCGGACCTGGCCGGAGGGGTATGAAGGCAAAGAGCTGCTCATCCCCGATTGCGACTTTAACTGGCCCCGTGCACCAACCCCGGATGGCACCTTGGTGGATCTCTCTAAGCCTTTCGTGGGCAGCGGAACTGGCTTTGTCGCGGCGCTGCTAACACAGCGCGAGTTGCCTCACGGGACTGTCGCGGTTGAGAATCCACGGCTTGGACTAGCCGCAGGATATGTTTTCGATCACCAACATTTTCCCTGGATCGCTCTTTGGGAAGAAAACCTGGCCCGCATCGGCGTTCCCTGGAGTGGCAAAACGCGGGCGCGGGGAGTCGAGTTCGGGACCAGCCCGATGCCGACTGGACGGCAGCATGCTCTCCGCACAGGGATTCTGTTCGACACTCCTACCTTCGCCACTCTCGCAGCGAGACAGACGGTCTCCACCTGCTACCAGCTCTTCCTCACCGCCACACCAGCCGGGTGGAGCCGGCTCACCGATCTAGAGGCCACGTCCGCAGATCTGCGCCTTCACGATACTCGAGGACAGCACCTGCAAATCCCGGTCAGTCGCAAGCCGTAATCAGGGCAGCAGCCCATGTTCGCGCAGGAACCCACGCACCTTGCCGTACGCCTCTTCCAGTTGATTGTCGCTGAATTGGCCGTGCCCGCCGCCTTTGATGGTAATCAGTTGATTCGGAACTCCGGCCGCTGTCAGTGCTTGGTGAAGTCGTACGGATTGCTCGTACGGCACGACCGCATCCTGGTCTCCGTGAATGGACAGCACCGGCGGCAATCCGGAACGAACATAGGTCAGGGGCGAGACGCGCTTGGCTATCGCAACCGCATCCGTTTGGCTGCCCATCCACATGACCGCGTAGTTCTTCACGTTCGGCCCTTGAATCAGATCGTTGACGTCTGCAATCCCGAACCAGTTGATGATGGCCGCAACGTTGAGCTTGCGGTCAGCGCCAACGTCGTCGCCATAGCATTCGCTATCCAGGCCCGTGCCGTTAGGGAGCATGCCGACAATCAGGGAGAGGTGCCCCCCTGCCGAATGACCAGTCAGCACAATTCTCTGGATATCGACGTTGTACTGTTTAGCGTTCCGCACCACCCAGTGCAATGCACATCGGCAATCTTCCACAGCGGCGGGCGCTCGCGAGACAGAGGCCATGCGGTATTCAACGTTGACGACGTTCCAGCCCATCTCCAGATAGGGCAGCAGCTGCAACGTGGCACCCGTGCGGTCTCCAAAGATCCAGCCCCCGCCATGGTAGTAAATGAGGGTGGGAGCCGGTCCCCTGGCATCTTTTCTCTGCCACACATCCAGCTTGAGCGCGTAATTGTTCGCAACTCCGTAGGTGACATCCGGGAAAACCGCGTACTTCTCGGCGAGAGTGTCCACCCACGTGCTCGACGGCGGGGCCGGCTGGCTCGCTGCCGGCACCGCGATAGCGGCGATGAGACAAAGAGCAGTGAGCATCGGAATGCTACGAATCATTCACTCCTCCTGAACTGAGTTCTATGGATTGGTTCGAACGAAGGCCTTGATCGTGGCGCAGCGCTTCCCTTCCCACTCTCCGTGCGGGCGAATGATGTACTCGCCCACCGACGCCGGCACAATGAATGTTTCAGCGTAATGCACAACCAGCGGAGGGAACTTGCCCGCCGGGCTCTCCACTACCGCTTCCCGCCCCTCGCACAGGTTCAGCACGTTCACTCCTCCGTTCGTTGCGTGGAGAACGGGGCCAGTGAACCAGTGCCTTCGCGTCTCGATGAATTCGCGTTCGTGGAGCCCGGTCCGTTCTTCCACCCAGCCGTCGCCGCGCCCGATCTCGGAAACACAGTTGAGAAGATTGCCTTGTACCCAGCCGGTGGTGCGTTCCCACTGCACATTGCGCAATCCATGCTCAAGGTGGATCGGCCGCGGCGCGCCGTCCAGCCCCATACGGCCCCAGTCCCACATCTTGAAGGTGAAGATGTAGGGTGTGGCACTGATCTCGAGCACCATGCTGTTCTTGCCGGAGCAATGCGGTGTGCCCGCCGGGATCAGAAAATGATCATGTTTCCGCGCCGGCCAGCGATTCACATACTTTTCGGCATCGAAGAAAAACTCCCCTGCTTGCGCGCGGTGAAGGTCATCGATCATCTGCTGGCGGTCGATATTCTCCCTCAGGCCCAGATAGACGCAGCCGTCGTCGCCGGCGTCGAGCAGGTAATAGCTCTCGTCCTGGGTGTACGCCATGCCGAATTTTTCCTGAATATATTCGGTCAGCGGATGCACCTGGAACGAGAGATTGCCCCCATCCATGGTGTCGAGGAAGTCAAAGCGAATCGGGAATTCGGTACCGAAGCGGCCGTGGACGGCTTCTCCCAGCAGTTCGTGGGGATGTTTGAGAACCAGGTTTATCGACGGAATCTCCACGCGCGTGTCACCGAAGCCGAGCAGCAGACTGTTCTCTTCCGGAACACAATCAAAACACCAGGCGTAATTCTCGACTTCCCGGGGCAGATCACAGACTTCCTTCATCCATTGCCCGCCCCAGGGGCCAGGATCGAAAAACGGAACCACGCGAAAAGGCTGGGTCGCGGCACGCCTTAACCCTTCAGCCAGCTGTGCACCGGAAATCATCTTCGGCGTATCGCGCTGGTTCGTATCGAGCAGGAAGTCGATGCGAGAAAAGAGGCGCTTCTTGTGACGATCGGCCGCACGCCAATCCACAAAGAAGGCACGCTTGTACTTGAGCGCAGGCCGTTCCTCCAGATTGTTCAGCCCGAGATTGCCGATCCGCCCGGAGCGCTGACGCTGCTGAATCTCCCAGCGGGCCAGGTCGCCGTACACCAGCAGGTTCCAGTCTTCGGCCAACAGCGTAGCGCCTGTCCCAAGCACCAGGACCAGTCCCCGGGCAGCCTCCAATTCCCTGCGTTTTTGCCGCAGCTTGCTCTCGTCCAGGAACTCCGAGAGTTCGTAGTTGTTCATGAAGCCGAAGACCGGGTCGTCCCCCAGATCACGCGCGGTCAAAGATGTGATGGTTCGTTCGGGAAGGTAACACTCCGCAAGGCGGAGGACCGATTCCGGACAAAGTGCCCGGGAAAGGTTCGCTTCGATCTCGTTCAAGTCACAGCCGGGATAGCATTCGACACACAGCACAAAGCGGCCCGGTCCAATTTTGCTCTTCAGACGGAGGGCGATGTCGTTCCAACCAACGTCGCACCTTGAATCCGAAACCAGGACGACCGGGAACTTGTCGTAATTGGAACCATATGGCTTGGACATTGGTCTTCAGACTTCACTTGCCACCCGCACGTTGTGCGACGTTAAAGGAAAGCGCAGAGGCTTGGGTTGAGAAAGATCGCAAGCAACGTCCGGGAACCGCACTGAAACTCTGGCGACAGCGATTGCTCGCTGCCGCCGGATTGGGGAGTCGCTTCCAGCCTAAAAAATGACCTTCACTGCCAACTGGATTTGCCGCGAGGTCCCTGTGCCGATCTGCGTGCCCATATTGCTGGCAATCGTCTGGCCTGTCCGCCCAAAGGCCGTGTTGGGCGTGCAACTTGCCGGGGTATTAGTACTCGGATCTGCCGCTGCCACGGCTGTACAAATCCCTCCGTCGGGGTTCGCAAAGTTGGGATGGTTCAGGATATTGAAGAAGTCCGCACGCAGCTGAACCTTGAGGGCTTCCCGAATGGGAATGTTCTTGGCCAGCGAGAAGTCCCACTGAAAGAAGCCGGGACCGCGCAGCGCGTTTCTGCCAACATTGCCCAGATTTTCGCCCCAGGTTCCATCGTATTGCGGTGGCACCGCAAACGCGGCCGGGTTGTAGTTGCCGATCGGCCACTTCGCGCTTCCGACGGTCGGGCTTTGTCCCGGAACGTAGTTGGGCCGCATGGGAAGCCCGAAGAAGCCGCTGATGAGCTGAACGTTGGTAGGGAGACCGGTTCGCGTCTGCAGGATGTTCGAAACTTGCCATCCCGACAAGAACGCTTTGCCGATCGCGCCGGTCCTTTTCCAGTCCGGGAGGTCATACACCACGCTGCCCGTCAGGTTATGCCGCACGTCCCAGTCGCCGCTGCCGCGATCGACATTCGGGTTAAACGGATCGGAGAAGCCCCCAAAGACGTTCACCATGTCGTCGATCTCATGCGACCACGTATAGTTCACTTCATAGTTCAGGCGGCCGGCATTACGGCGCAGTTGCACCTGCAACGCGTTGTAGGTTGAGTAGAGTACGTCCGCATTCAGGTTCTCGTTCGCAAATCCACTGAATTGACGCGCCTGCGTCACCACGTTCGCAGGATTCAGGTTCAGGGCTGCAAAGCTCACCCCCGATTGCATGTGCTGGGCCTTATTGCCCGTGTAGTTCACGCTGAGCACGGTATTCGGCAGGACTTCACGCTGGACGCCCAACAACCAGTTCGTGGAAACCGGGTCGCGCGGATGCTGCGGGAAGATGTTGACATTCTGCGTGCCTGCAGGCAGCGGAGGGTTCGCCATCGGATACGCGATCGGCACCTGGAAGACATTCACGTTGTAACTCTGAAAGGCAGCGTTGTTGCTGAGCAAACCGAACCCGAACTGCATCGGCATATAGAACAGTCCACCGTATCCGTGGATTACGGTTTTTCCATTGCCGAACGGATCCCAGGACAAGCCAACTCGCGGAGCGAAGTCTTTCCCCGGCGCGTTATAGAGGGCTTGCGTCTGAGGAAGAATGGTTTGCGAGGCAAAATCGAAGTTCGCCGCCTGGTGTGTGCGTTCTTTCCAAACGGTGTTGTAGTCGTAGCGCAAACCGAGACTGAGTGTGAGCTTGCGCGTGACTTTCCAGTCGTCCTGCCCATAGAAACCCCAATTTGAGTTCACGATCCCGGCTGGTCCTGGAAAACCAATTTTCCCGAGTACAAACGGGGCATCGTTAAGGAAATCATGGAAGGGATTGGGTTGAAATATATTTGCGCCTGCAAAGTAAAAGGTCTGCTGCGGCCTGAGAAACTCATTCAGCTGGTTGTATCGGAACTGAATACCAAACTTTAATGTATGACTGTTGACGGTCTTCGTCACGTTGTCGAAGACCTCGAACACATTGAACGGTGTGATCTGATTGAAGGTGTTTGGACCCGGAAGCGCTCCCAGGTCTGTAAAGAAACCGCTAAAACCTACTAGCGGTGTGGGAGTGTTCGAATTCGTGTCGGAATAAAACCGGTTGATGGAAATGCTGAACTGGTTAAGAAGAGTAGGACTGAAGGTGTGCGTCTCTTCGATCTTGCCCAACTGGGTCCTCAGCTTTTGCGGAGAAACCTGGCCTTGGTTCAAGCCGAACGTGTAGTTCGTCAACGAGTCATTGATGTTGTAGCGGACGAAAGCGTGGTCCCGCTCGGAAATGTTCCAATCTACCTTGATCGATCCGGTATCTTCCCTGAGCTGGTTGGGCAGGATGGCCAACGTGTAAATGAGTTGCGCACCGCCAGGATCACCGGGAGTCTCGCTTCCCGGCACGGCGCAGGAAGGCGGGGCCGGGATCGTGTTGCAGTTCGCTGGCAGCGGCGCAAACTGCGCGAATACCGGATCCATCCTCGGATCGTGAGCCTCGGATCTCAAGTAGGCACTGGGAATCTTATAAAGAGCGTTGAAGTTGTTGATCTTCGTCCGGTCCCCCTCGTAGTTCACGAAGAAGAACAGCTTGTTCTTGATGAGCGGGCCACCCAGATTTCCCCCGAACTGGTTCAGTCGCAGCGGCGCCACTTTACCGGTATTGAAATAGTCCTTGGCATCGAACGCGTCGTTGCGCAGGAACTCAAACACGGTTCCATGGAAGTTGTTGGTTCCCGACTTGGTGATGATGTTCATCTGCGGTCCGAGCGAGTAGCCCTTCTCCGCGCTGTAGCCGCTGTTGGTGAAGTCGATCTCCTGAATGCTGTCGAGACTGGAACGGGTGACGCGCGCTCCTTCCTGGCCCTCGGTATCAAGGAAGCCGTTGATGTCCCCACGAGATGCGTTCTGCCCGTCGACGGTGATGTTCAGGCCGGTGAAGACATTCTCCAGTCCGTTCACGCTCCCCTGAAAGAAGCCGGTGGAGTTGATCGATCCGGGAGCGACACTCAGGAACTGGCTGACGTCGCGGCCGTTCACGGGAAGGTTCGCCACTTGCGCGGCGTTGAGAGTCGTACCGTCCTGGGTGGTTTCCGTTTGCACCGTGGTCGTCGTTCCCGTCACCTCGATTCTCTGCTGCGCACTCGCAATCGCAAGCGCGAGATTGACGCGCACGATGGCTCCCACGTTGAGAACAAGGGACGGACTCTCGGCCTCCGCAAAACCACTCGCGTTCGCTCTGACCACGTAGTTGCCATAGGGAAGAGCGGAAATGACGAAATCTCCGTTGGCATCCGTAGTCGTCGACGTGTTGATGCCGGTTCCAATGTGGGTGGCCGTAATCTTGGCTCTGGGAACCGCCGCACCCGAAGGGTCGGTCACCGTCCCCTTGATCGTGCCCGTATCGAACTGGGCGAACGAGGGCAAGCCGAAGACCAAGAGAATGGCTACCATCAACCACCGGCTCTGGCGCAACCCTCCGGCACCGAGCAGTACACGAAATCGCGCGCAAGTCATAACTGTCCCCTCCCGCCGTCGCGGAATGCCGCAACGCAACTACCCGAATTCTCCGAAAACTGGACGAATCGTAATTCTCCCATATGGTGATAGTCAATCGTTATTTTGATTGTTTATATAAAAAACATCACTCTTTTTGTCGTTTTTGAACATAAAAAACCGCCAATGCCGGCGGGCACAACCCTCCCGACTCCACCCCTGCCTCCGACTCCTTCCAGGATGGCAATGATCTGTTCTTCGCTGAATCGACTCTTGCGCATCACTCCTCCTTCGGCCCTGGGCGGGCCATCCTTCAGGGGAGATGTCACATTGCCTATGGAACCAATTTCCGTGGGGGCAGATCGCCATGCAGCGCGAGCTGATGCGGCACGCCTCGATTGAGACGACCATGAACGTGTACGGGCGGGCAACGATGACAGACGCCAAGCGTCAGGCCAACAGCAAGGTAGTGCGCATGGCCTTGAGGCCGGTTTTGTCCACAAAAGCAGAAAGCGGAGCCTCGAAGGAGGCCCCGCCTCTTAATGCTCCCTTATCCTCCCTCGCGGGAGGACCGCAATCAGCGGCAAGCGTATGAAAACGTTGGTTGCGGGGGGTGGATTTGAACCACCGACCTTTGGGTTATGAGCCCAACGAGCTACCAGACTGCTCCACCCCGCGCCACGATGATAACAATCGTGCCCTGATGCGTCAAACCCCGGTCCCTCGCCAGCTCGCTCGTCGTTCGCGCAGGCTGGCGTGTGCCGCGCCCTTCAGCGGCTGATCTTTCTCCGCTCGCACGCAGTCACGAGCTTCGCGGGGTCGATGGCTTCTTTGTCCACTTGTTCTTCCAGAATCTTGCCGTCCTTGCCAACGAGGAAATTCACGCGCCGGGCGGCCTTGTACTTTTCCGTATAGATGCCGTACTGGCGCGTCACTTCTCCGCCCCAATCACTGAGCAGCGGGAAGGTAACGCCAATCTGGTCGGCGAAGGCCTTGTTTGCGAAGGGGCTGTCCATGCTCACACCCAGGACCTGGGTGTCGGCTGCTTCCAGCTTCTGCAGGTTCTGCTGGAAGTTTTTCATTTGCTGCGTTCAACCGCCGGTGAACGCAAAAATGTAAAAGGCCAGCACCACGTTCTTCTTGCCGCGGTAGTCGCTGAGCTTGACCTCTTTCAGGTCGTTGCCATCGAAATACTGCAGCTTGAAGTCCGGGGCCGTGTCGCCGACCGCGAGCTTCAACGACTCTGGCGGTCGTGCTTGCGCCCCTGCCGGGCGGACCAGAAGTCCGGCCGCCCCGCCGAGCACAAAAACTGCGAAACTACGCCGATGTCCTCGCCAGCCTCCCATACACCTTCCTTCCCCCAAGGCCCACGCGCATTCCGAAAGCCTTGGAACCACTGAACGCTGGTGTTCACTCTTTTGACATTGCACCCTGTTCAGAAACACAATAGATTCTATCCCTAGAGCAACTTTCCCTCGTATGCATTGTTCCACGCTGCGACACAGCCCCCAGCATGGCTGCCGTATTGTGCCCGTTCATTGCTTCCCCGCCGTAACCATCGCACTCGCTCGTTCGCCGGATGCAGAACGCCGATGCACCCCGGGAGTCGGTCGCGCGCAATGAGCCTGGCCACCCTGAACGACATCTTTTATACACTGGTCGAGCGCGGCAGCGATCGCGTCATGCTGCAACGGCAAGCCATTCAGTGGGTGCCCATCTCCGCCCGGGAGCTTTACCGCAATGTCAGTGGCGTGGCCCGGGCCTTGCAGAGCTGGGGCGTCACTCGCGGCGATCGCATTGCCATCCTCAGCGAAAACCGGCCGGAGTGGACAACCGCCGACTTCGCCTGCCAGCTCATTGGCGCCATCTCGGTTCCGATCTACTCGACCCTGACCGCCGAACAGACGGCCTTCATCCTTCGCGACGCCGAGTGCCGGGCGGTCTTCGTTTCCTCGGACGCGCAATTACGCAAGGTTCAGTCCATTCAGCCGCAGACGCCGGTAAAGAAGCTGGTGGTCATGGACGGAATCGAGACCGCGCATGCCATCAGCATGTCGCATATGATGCACGCCGGCAGCCAGGACCGCGATACCGAGCTCGACCGCTCTGCCCGCGCCATCGGTGGCGATGACCTCGCCACCATCATCTACACCTCGGGTACGACCGGGGTCTCCAAGGGCGTCATGTTGACTCATGGCAACCTGGCCTCGAACATCGAGTACTCCCTCAAAGGGTTTGATCTTGCGGGCGACCATGTGAGCGTATCATTTCTACCGCTTTCCCATGTCACTGCCCGCCACGTCGACTTTGCCCTGCTCTACCATGGCGTGACTCTGGCCTATTGTCCGTTTGTTGACCAGCTTCCCCAGACCCTGCTCGAGGTACGGCCGACGATCTTTGTCTCGGTGCCCCGGGTCTATGAGAAGATTCATGCCCAAGCTGATCTCAAGGCCAGAGATTTTCCCAAGAACCTGATCTTCAAATGGGCGCTGGCTGTCGGCCGCGAACATCAAGCGGAAATCCTGGTGGGGCAAACCCCTTCCGCTCCTTCCTGGAAGCTGGCCAACAAGCTCGTCTACTCCAAAATTCGTGAGGGCATGGGGGGCCGCAGCCAGGTCTTCATTTCCGGAGGCGCTCCCCTGGGCCGAGAACTGGCCGACTGGTTTGCCACCGTGGGTATCCGGATCCACGAGGGCTACGGCCTCACCGAGACTTCGCCCGTGATTGCGGTGAACACTCCCTCAGCCCATAAGCTCGGGACCGTGGGCAAGCCCCTGGGGAACCTGCAGGTCCGGATTGCCGGCGACGGAGAGATTCTCGTGCGCGGCCCGTCGGTCTTTCGCGGCTACTGGAAACGCCCGGAAGAGACCGCCAATGCCTTCGTCGACGGCTGGTTCAAGACTGGCGATATCGGCCATCTCGACGCCGAGGGATTTCTCTCCGTTACTGACCGGAAGAAGGATCTGATCAAAACGTCCGGCGGGAAGTTCATCGCCCCCCAGCCGATCGAGAATTCGCTGAAGCATAACGCGCTCATTGCCGAGGCCATCGTGGTCGGCGATAAACGCAAATTCCCGGCTGTTTTGATCGCTCCGTATTTCCCGCTGCTTCAGGACTGGGCCCGCAACAACCACGTAAGCTTCACCTCACGCACCGATCTGATCGCCAACCCCAAAGTCCAGGCCCTCTACGAGGGGATTGTTGAGGACTTGAACGCCAACCTGGCCCGCTTCGAAAAGCTGAAAAAGGTCATGCTCATCGCCGAGGAGTTTACGCCGGAAGACGGCACCCTGACCCACACCATGAAAGTGCGCCGCCGCGCCGTCGAGGACCGTTACCGCGCTCGCATTGACGACCTCTACGCCCACGCCGAGGCCGCTCCCCTCGCAGGGCACGTCTCCGGCTAACCCCCGCCGGTGCCCCGCCGCGGCCATTTCATTACAATAGAGCTATGCCCGATCCCTTTGTCATTGCCGGCCGCCTGCTGCGCTCGCGCCTCATCGTAGGCACGGGCAAGTACAAAACCTTCCAGGAGACTGCCCGCGCGCTTGAGGCCAGCGGGGCCGACATGGTCACGGTCGCAGTCCGGCGCGTGAATCTGGATCGCAGCAAGGAGTCCCTGCTCGATTTCATCGATCCTAAAAAGTACTTTCTGCTTCCCAACACGGCCGGCTGCTACACTGCCGACGAAGCCATCCGCGCCGCCCGCCTGGCGCGGGAAGTCGGCCTCTCCGACTGGATCAAGCTCGAGGTGATCGGCGACCAGGCCACGCTCTATCCTGACGTACAGGCCACCCTGGAAGCCACGCGCGTGCTGGTCAAGGAAGGGTTCACCGTTCTTCCCTACACTTCCGACGACATTGTGTTCGCCAAGCGTCTGCTCGATGCCGGCGCGGCTGCGATCATGCCTTTGGGCGCACCCATCGGCAGCGGCATGGGCATTCAGAATGAAGCCAACATTCGTATTCTGCGCGAGATGATCACGGGCGTACCCCTGATCGTGGATGCCGGCGTCGGCACCGCCTCGGACGCCACCATTGCCATGGAGCTCGGGGCCGACGGGGTGCTGATGAATACCGGCATCGCCAGTGCGCAAGATCCGCTGCTCATGGCAGAAGCCATGAAGAACGCCGTGCTCGCCGGCCGCCAGGCCTACCTGGCGGGACGCATGGCCAGGAAACTCTATGCGACTGCCAGTTCGCCGGTGGAAGGCATGGTGAAGTAGACCAGCCCCTGGATCTGCAACACGAAGGGCGGCCCGCGGGGGCCGCCCTTTTCTTGCGCAACAACTGGGACTACAACATCTTCACGCTCATCACGTGAATGCTGTCGCCAGAAACGTGGCCGCTCACCGCCACGTGATGGCCTTCGTGCCCCTTCAGAGCGTCCGGGTTCACAACGCTCAAGACCTTCTGATCGTTGTCGGTCACGACGACCATCTTTTCGCCCGCCGCCAGGCACTTCTTCGTGCACGCCTCGGCCCCCGCATTCGCGCCCTTAGCTCCGCACTTGGCGTCGGTGACCCATCCGTTCACGGTCTGCTCCTTGTCCTCGGCAGCAAACGTAAGCGACGTCACCGACAGCACCAGGCAAAACAGCACCACCATCGCAAATACTTTCTTCATCGAATCGTCTCCTTGAAGATCGTGCAAATATTGAATGTGTTGGGAAGACCCCATATCACGGCCAGAAATTTCGCTCCCCAGTGGCGAAGGACAAACCCACGAACCTAGAGCCAAAGTGTACCGAAATGCTATCACAACCGGCCCCCCAAGGATGTCTCCACCCGGGTGCTCCCGGCTTCACTTCAGAGCGGTGTTATTGCGGGGACGCGCCGGCGTCGGCTCGACGTATACCACCTCGCCGGGGCGGGCGTAGTGCAACTGCTCCCGGGCCTCCTTTTCAATCGCCTGGGGATCGTTCTGCAGCGCCTTGATCTGTTGTTCGTAGAGGTCGTTTTCCTTCTGCAGTCGCTCGATCTCCGCCTGCAATTTCTGCCGTTCCGCGCGTTTGGAGCGGTAGACGACCATCCCATTGGCTCCAAACATCACGTGCAGGAACAGCCAGACGGCCAGCAGAGCAACCCCGGCGGTCGCCAGGCGGCGACGCTCGGCATAGACCGCGGTTAAGAATGGACGCGATTTCTCCAGCCAGCGCTCAGCCAGCGCTTCGGCCTGCGGGGCCCTCTCCACGACCGCCCGCAAGCCGTCTTCGGGACGGGGCAAGACGCGCACTCCGGGAAACTTTTTTACTCGAAAATCCATTGTTTAGCCGCAGTGCTCAGCTTGGCCAGTTCCACCGCGTTGCCCGCTTCGGAATACACCCGCACCACCGGTTCGGTGCCCGAGACCCGGTAACACACCCATGACCCGTCCCCGAACACGAGCTTCAAACCGTCTTTGCGCACCACTTCCCCGACCTTCCGGCCGAAGAATTCGCGAGGTTCCGACTGTAACTTTTTAGTGAACTTCTCCTTTACCTCCGCCGTCAAGCGGAAGTTCTCCCGCTGCGGACAGAAGGAACCTACTTTGACAAACAGTTCCGCAAGCTGTTTGGCTAGTGGTTTGCCCCGGCGCGCTACCATCTCGCAGCAGAGCAGTCCGGCCACCACCCCATCCTTCTCCGGGACGTGATGCCGAATCGACAACCCCGCGCTCTCCTCGCCGCCGATGCAGATCTTGTCCGCCTTGATCAGCTCTCCGATGTACTTGAACCCGACCGGCGTCTCGTGCAGCTCCACCTTGTGGTGCTCGGCCAGAGCGTTGATCAGATTGGTCGTGGCGACGGACTTGCCCACGCCGTTCTTCCACCCGCGACTCTCCACCAAGTAGTCAAACAGCAGCGCGATGATGTAGTTCGGCTGGATGAACGTCCCATCCTGGTCAAGAATGCCGAAGCGGTCCGCATCTCCATCCGTTGCGATGCCGATGTGCGCCCGCGTCTCGCGCATCTTCCTCCGGCAGTCTTCCAGCAAGTGGTCGTCTGGCTCCGGAGCATGTCCGCCAAACAGCACATCGCGGCAGTCATGGACCGATTCGACCGACACGCCGGCCTCCCGCAGCAGTTCGTCGGAGTATCCCCGCGCTGCTCCCCAGAAAGAATCGAATACCACCCGCAAGCCCGCCTTGCGGATCACATCGAGATCCACGATCTCGCACAGGCGCGCAAGATACATCCTCCGCGGTTCAAGCGGCTCCGGCTGCGGCGGGTTCGCAACGCCCACGGAGGGGCCGGTCCGGTCGGCGGCCACGATCTCCGCTTCGATCCGCTGAGTCACCTCCGGCAGCGCGGGAGCGCCGTCCGGCGTGGAAAACTTGATGCCGTTATACTCCGGCGGATTATGCGACGCGGTAAAGTTGATGGCGCCATCCGCGCCTGCCCGGATCACCGCGTACGCGATGGCCGGAGTAGGCGCGGCCTCTGCAATCACCAGCGGCGTTATGCCATGCGCCGATAAAATCTCGGCTGCCATCGCGCAAAAGGTCTCTCCCAGAAACCGCGGGTCCCGCCCCACGATCACCTTCGCTCCTGTGGGCTTCTGTGAGACCACGTAGCGCGCGATCCCGCGCACCGCGCGACGTACGTTCTCGAACGTGAACTCCTCCGCCATCACCGCGCGCCAGCCGGAGGTGCCAAACTTGATCTGCGTCGTCATGATGAGACCCTCAGCGGCCGCACGGGCCCTTCTCGCGGCCGGCTCATTTGCATATTATGGACTCGGACCGGGGCACGATTTTATATGACCGACAAACAACTCGTCCTGACCACGACCGCTTCTCTGGCAGAAGGCAAGAAGCTCGCCCGCGCTCTGGTGGAGCGGCGGCTGGCGGCTTGCGTGAATGTGCTTCCGAAGATGGAGTCGGTTTATCGGTGGCAGGGTAAGATTGAAGCTTCTCAGGAATGCTTGCTGCTGATCAAAACAACAAAGGCGGCCTTCGCGCGCTTGCGCGACGCAATTCGCGAGCTCCATTCGTACGAAGTTCCCGAGTGCATCGCCCTTAACGTGGACGACGGGGCCGGACCTTACCTGCAATGGATCGATGAGTCCATCGGGTAAGGTCCTCGCGGCCTGCTTTGCCGGCGCACAACCTCCGCGGGCTCACTTCGCCCGGCAGATGATCTCGACGGGCGCAACCCGACCACGCCCCAGGTCGGCGGCGAAGTTTTGAATTCGCTGCGGCCATTCCGGGCCCGCCAGAAGGTGCAGTCCGAGCGCTGGCGGCTTTCCGCCATTGGCCGCCATGCGCGCCTTCATTTTCTCGAAGAACTCGACCACGAAGGTTCGCCGGTTGCGTTCTTGCTCGATCTGAAAACCGGCACCTTCCAGAAGCTCGCGATAAGTTTGAGCGCTCTCCACAAAACTTGTCTCTTTCGAATGGGCCCAGGGCAGCGGGAACGTCAGGGGCCCGGCTGCTTCCCGCATAATGTCGAAAACCCCGAACCTGCCGCCGGATTTGAGTACGCGACGCACTTCGCGAAACATGCCGCCTTTGTCTCGAACATTCATTCCCACATGAATGGTATAGGCAGCGTCGAATGTCGCCTTCTCAAAGGGAGTCGTGATCGCGCTGGCCTGCTGAAATTTCACGGCGCCGTCCAGGCCCGCTCGCCTCGATAATGAGGCCGCAACCTCGACGAACTCCAGCGTCAGATCGATGCCCAGGACCCGCCAGCCGAGCGCTTGCGAGAAATAGCGCGCCGGACCGCCGATGCCGCAGCCCACATCGAGCACATAGGAACCGCGGCCCACTCCCATTTGCGAGCCAAACTCGACGGTGGCTTCGCGCCCGCCCGCATGGAACTCGTCCAGCGGCTCCAGGTCCGACAACTCCAGCTTTTCCGGGTTCTTGCCCGCCGCTTTCAGGGCTTGCAGGATGGTTTGTTCCAGCGCCCCGTGCGCATAGTGCTGCGCGACCAACTGCTCCACGCGACGGCTCATAGCCCTCCTCGGCCGCCCAGGCCGCAGAGTAAGGCTCCTTCCCTACATCCCTGCCAGCGCCTGGTCAAGATCCTCAAGGATGTCTTCCACATCCTCAATGCCTACAGAGATGCGCACCAGGCCGTCGGTGATTCCGATTTCTCGGCGGCCCTTTTCCCCCAGCGCGGCGTGCGTCATGGTCGCCGGGTGCGAGATCAGCGTCTCCACCCCGCCCAGCGACTCGCCCAGCGAACACACCCGCACCTTGCGCAACATCTTGTTCGCCCTGGCACGCGAGCCGGTCTCGAAAGAAATCATCCCCCCGAAGCCTGCCATCTGCTGTTTCGCCAGTTTGTGTTGAGGATGGTCCTCCAGTCCCGGATAAAACACCTTCTCGACTTTCTTGTGATTGGCCAGGAACTTCGCCACACGCCTCCCGCTCTCGTCGTGCTTCTGCATCCGGACCGCGAGTGTCTTCACACCGCGCAGAATCAGCCAGCACTCGAAGGGAGACAGAATTGCCCCAGCCGCCTTCTGCAGAAACGCAAGCCTCTCCGCCTGTTCGGCCCGCTTGCACACGACGACTCCCCCAAGTCCATCGCTGTGCCCATTGAGAAATTTTGTGGTGGAGTGCACGACCAGGTCGGCGCCCAGCGCCAGCGGCTGCTGGAAGTACGGCGACATGAATGTATTATCGACCACAAGGTCCACCTTCTTCTTACGGCAGACCTCGCTCACCGCCCGAATGTCCGTCAGCGCCATCAACGGATTCGTTGGGGTCTCAATGAACACCAGGCGAGTGTTTTTGTTGAGTCCACGTTCTACGTTGCGGGGATCGGAAGTATCCACGTAACTGAACTGCAGCCCGAACTCTGCCCAGACCTGGTTGAACAGCCGCAGGGTTCCCCCATAGAGATTGTTCCCGCACAGAACATGGTCGCCCGACTTGAGCAGGCTCGCGATGGCATTGATCGCCGCCATCCCGCTGGAAAAGACCTTGGCAGCCGTGCCCCCTTCCAGCGCAGCCAGGTTCTGTTCCACACGATCGCGCGTGGGGTTCGAGACCCGCGCGTACTCATATCCCTTGTGCTTGCCGATCTCTTCCTGCACGTAGGTGGACGTGGCAAAGATCGGCGGAGCAACCGCTCCCGTCTCCGTATCCGGCTCCTGCCCCACATGAATGGCGCGTGTGGAAAAACCCGGCATCTTGTTTTTCTTCATGAGATCTTGCTTGCCATCCTGATGGAAACGAAGAAATCGAGGTTGCAGATCTGTGGCCGATAGCCAACGGCCGAGAGCTGGGGACGGTTTCTAAATCCCGCCCTCAAAGATCTTCTTCGACAAATAGCGCTCCGCCGAATCTGGGATCATGGTCACGACCCGCTTTCCCGGACCGAGGCGCTTGGCGATCTCAAGCGCAGCGTACACGTTCGCTCCCCCGCTCGAACCGGCCAGCACGCCCTCTTTCGCGGCCAACTCTTTCACCATGCCGAAGGCCTGAGCGTCGGTGACCTTGAAAATCTCGTCGCACACGCTGGGATCGAAATTCCCCGGGATGAACGAGTTGCCAATGCCTTCAATCTTGTGCGGGCCCGGCGGCCCGCCCCCCAGCACCGACCCGTCGGTCTCCACCGCCACCGTGTGCACTTCGTGGTCCACGTGTTGCTTGAGGAAGCGTGCCACGCCGGTGAACGTCCCCGCCGTGCCGGACCCAATCGTAATGGCGTCGACCCGTCCCTCCATCTGATCGAAAATCTCCTGTGCAGTGGTCAGGAAGTGAAATTCCGGATTTGCCGGATTGTCGAACTGCGCCGCCAGAAACGCCGTCGGATCGCTTGCCGCCAGTGCCTTCGCGCGTTTCATGGCTCCCGGCATCCCCTCGGAATCGGGCGTGCGGGTCACCTCGGCGCCCAGGGCCCGCATGATCACGACTTTCTCTTCGGAAAACTTCTCCGGCACAAACAGGCACACCTTGTAGCCGCGCTTCACGCCTATCAAAGCCAGACCAATTCCCGTGTTGCCGGCAGTCGCCTCCACGATGGTTCCGCCGGGTCGCAGCTTGCCTTGTTCTTCTGCCCGCCGGATGATCCCGATCGCCGCGCGGTCTTTCACACTGCCGCCCGGATTCAGATACTCCAGTTTGGCAAAGACGTCAGCGGCCCCGGCCGGCACCAGCTTCCGCAATTGCAAAATCGGGGTTCCGCCGACCAGTTCGGTGATGTCGTCGGTCACGCGCAGGTGGGGAGTTGTCGTCGGATTTCGCACACTTCAGACTAAGGAAGGGTCCCGCTTCCCGTCAACGTTACTCGTGGAGGGGAACCTCCTTATTTCGCCTCCGTGGACGCCCGGTCCGGGACCGCATAGTAGCCGCTCTTGGTCCGTACCGTCAGTTTTCCGTACCCTTTCGCCTTGGCCTCGACCTTGATGGTGCGGTACCCTCCCGTGCTCTTCGGATTGGTGGGCTTGTACCCCAGCGTGTACTGGTTCCGAATGTCGTGCGCAACATTGCGGCTAATCGAGTCCACCTCGTCCAGGCTCTTGGGGAAGAAGGCGAGGCCACCAGTCTTTTCCGCAATGAACTGCAGGGCTTTCCGCGCCCGCTTTTGCTTCTCTTCCCCCAGCAGCCCGATGGCGTACACCGTGGGCCCGTTCTCTTCCTGCAACCGCCGGATCGCCAGCTCCAGCGTTTCCTGGCTCTCGTTGTCCTCGCCGTCGGTCACCACAAAAAGCACGCGCTTTTCCAGCTTGGCGTTCTTTTTCAGGTGGTCGGCCGAGGCCACTACCGCGTCGTAGAGTGCGGTCCCTCCGCGCGTGTCCACCTTTTCGAGCGCCTCCTTCAGCTTGGTGATGTCGTTGGTGAAATCCTGGTCCAGGTAGTATTCATCGTTGAAGTTCACAATGAAAACCTCGTCCTGCGGATTGCTCGACTTCACCAGGTTAATCGCGGCCTTGTTCACTTTGTCGCGCTTCTCGCGCATCGACCCCGAGTTGTCGATCACGATCCCCATCGCCACCGGAATGTCTTCATGCCGGAACGATACGATGGTCTGCGGTTTCCCATCCTCGAGCACGGTAAACGCACTCTTCTCCAGGTTGGTCACCATCCTTTGCTTGTCGTCGACCACGGTCGCGTGCAGGACCACCTCTTCCACCTGCTTATGGAAGACAAAGCCGCCCTGCTCTTCCTGAGCGGCGGGTTGTTGCGTGGGTGCCGGCGGCGGGCTCGCCTGGGGGTCTTGCGGCGGGGGCGCTGCCTCATTCGCGGCCTTTGCGGCAGACGCCGCCTTGGCTGGAATCGCTGACTTCTCGGGAATTCCGGACGGAAACGCATCGCCCGCCCCGGAACTCTGCGCCGACGCGGTGATGGAAAGGAGAATCAGGACGAGCGCCGCAGCCAGCCGGCTACTCAGCAGGAGCGTAGTATCCCGTCTTCGCATAGACCCGGAGAGGAGGCAGTCCCTTTGGCGGTAGTAGCTTCACCTTTATCTTACGCCATTTGCCGTCCTTTATCGGGTTGGTCGGACGATATCCCAGAACGTACTGATTGCGCAGTTCGATGCCGATCTTGGTGGCCACGTCGGCGAGATCATTTGGATTGTCGATGGTGAACGCGCGCCCGCCGGTCAATTCTGTGATGTCGCTCAGCAGCGCCGGTCCCAGCCGTTCTTCCTCCGTGGGGAAATAATGGTCATAGATGCCGATGGCGTAGATCAGCACGTCGGCCTCTTTCACCATCGCCTTGATTTCCCCTTCCGTATAGCGGCTGTGGTTGTCGCCGCCATCGGAGATGATCAGCATCGCCTTCTTCGGATACTTCGCGTGGCGCATCTTGCTCACGCCCAGGTAAATCGCGTCCAGCAGCGCCGTGCGGCCCTTGGGCACGGTGTACACCAGTTTGCCCTGGATGTCTTCAATCGAGCTGGTGAAGTCGCTCACTTCCTCCGGCTTGTCGGCGAACGTAATCATGAAGAATTCGTCCTGCGGGTTCGCCGTCTTGAAGAACTCCATCACCGCCTCCCGGGCGCGCTCGATCTTCGAGGTCATGCTCCCGCTCATGTCGAAGATCACGCCCAGCGAGACCGGTGCGTCCTCGCTCGAGAACGACTTGATCTCCTGCTGGCTCTTGCCCTCGAACACCGTGAAGTTTTCCTTGTCCAGGCCGGTCACCAGGCGGTTCATCGGATCGGTGATCGTGACCGGCACCAGCACCAGTTCCACGGTCGACTTCAGCGGCTTGGTATGCGGGCTGAAATCGTGCTCCAGTTCCTTGATGTCAAGGTCGTTCTTGGTCGGCTTGGGCTCGATCCGCGGCTTGATGTGAACATCATCGTCGGTGTTCTGCGCCACTGCGCCCGGCGCGGCCACCCCGCACACTACGAGCGCAACCATCCAAAATGCGAGCAGGAAAAGCGCACTCGAACGCAGCATGATCCTGACCCCCGTGGTGGTATCGGGCGAGTGGCGCTTTGGTTCTGGGGTCTGTGAGCAAGACCCGCACCCACATTTGCGGGGCATACCGAACCTCTTAAGCCGGATCGTACCACAGTTTCCAGCGCGCCGAGTCTCGGAAAATCAACACTATTTTGTCTCCAAATTGCCTGCAGCGTGCCTGGTGAAAACCCGTGCCCTGCGCGGCTTTCCCCCTGTCGCTGCCCTGCTGCGCAACACTTGCTAAAATGGCAACCGCCCATGGCCCATATCGCTCCTTTTCGCGCCCTTCGTTATGATCCGCAACGGGTTTCGCCCGCCGCGGTTGTGACCCAACCCTATGACAAGATCACCCCGGAAGCGCAGGAGCGTTACTACGCAGCCAGCCCCTACAACCTGGTCCGCCTGATTCTCGGCAAACCCGAACCCGGCGACGACCACCAGCGCAACGTCTACTCCCGCGCGGCAGGCTTTTTTGCGGACTGGCGCCGCCAGGGAATTTTCCTGCAGGATCCCCAGCCCTGCATCTACGTGTATTCGCAGAAGTTCCAGGTGCCAGGCTCGAGCCTCCAGGCCGAACGTCGGGGGTTCATCGCCTTGGGCCGCATCGAGGACTATGAGGCCGGAGTGGTCTTCCGCCATGAGCAAACCCTGGCCAAGCCCAAGGCCGACCGCCTCAACCTCCTGCGCGCCACCCGCGCCCACTTCGGCCAGATCTTCATGCTCTACAACGACACCGGGGAAATCGATTCCCTGCTGGCTCCCGCCTCTGTCCCGGCCACCTCCGTGACCGACGAGTACGGGGTCCTGCACGAGCTCTGGCCCCTTTCCGATCCCGACCGGATCGACTTGGTCCGCAGCAAGATGAGGGACAAGAAGCTGATCATCGCCGACGGTCACCACCGCTACGAAACCGCCTTGAGCTACCGCAATGAGCGCCGCGCAGCCGTCGCGCAACCGGTGGGTTCGCCCCGGGAACGCTCCTCCGGCGGTGGCCTGCGGACCCTGGAGACCGAGGAGTCTCCCTATGACCTGGTCATGATGACCTTCATCAACCTGAACAGCCCGGGACTGGTGATTCTTCCCACCCACCGCGTCCTGCACGGATTGTCGGCCTTCTCTCCCGAAAGCTTCCGCCTCGCCGCCCGCTCTTATTTCAACCTGGAGGACGTTGACCCCTCCGTAAATGCGGCTAGGGCTGCCGCTATTCTGCGCGAGGCCGGACACGTGGGCACCGCCCTGCTGGCCGCTACGGCGTCCCAGGTCTGGCTGTTGCACACTCCCAAGGCGCCGCCGGAAATGTTCGCAGGCCTATCCCTTCGCCAACAGTCGCTCGATGTCGTGCAACTGCATAAGGTCCTTCTCGAGGGCGTGCTCCAGTTGTCCCAGGAATCGATCCGCGAGCAGCAGAACCTCTCTTACATCCGCGACGCCGGGGATGCACTGGCCGCAGTGCGCTCTGGGCGCGCCGATATCGCGTTCCTAATGAACCCCTGCCGCATCAGCCAGGTGCGGGATATCGCCTTCGCCGGCGAAGTCCTGCCCCAGAAATCGACCGATTTCTACCCCAAACTGCTCAGCGGACTTACGATCTACGCGCTCGAGTGAGGGCTCGGCCGAACGCCACCCGTGCACTTTGGCGCCCAGCAGGTTCCTCAAAGAATTTCGCCCGTCCTCGCCGCCTTCACCTTCCCGAGTATTCTTTCGCCGTTCTTGTTCTTGGGGTTCAGCTTGAGCGATCTGCGATCGTTGGCAATCGCCTCATCGGTGTCCCCATCGCCCCGATAGGCCTCGCCCAACCTGCCTTAGACGTTGCTCGACTTGGGATAGGCCTCGGCGTTCAACGGGAAACTCCGCATCGCCTCCTTGAACTTTCTCGCCTGGAGTAACGGGTAACCGAAGCGGTTCAGTTCCGCCTCGCCGGGATATTCGGACCCGCGTTCTGCCACGCCTGCCGACCGGCTCCAACGCGGTCTGCAAGGACCACGTCGCTTACGATGTAAAATAAAGGTTTGTTCTCTGTTCCACCTGACTGCTCTATGCCCCAAGAAGACAAATCTGCGGTTCGCGACGAGCGCTATGACGCCCAGCGCGTCGAGACCAAATGGTTCGAGCGTTGGCAGCAGGACCCCGCTCTCTATGCCGCCGAGCCGAACTCGACCAAGCCTAAGTACTACGTGCTCGAGATGCTTCCCTACCCTTCGGGCGCGCTCCACATGGGCCACGTGCGCAACTACTCCATCGGCGACGCCCTTGCCCGCTACATGTGGATGAACGGCTACAACGTGCTCCATCCCATGGGCTGGGATTCGTTCGGCTTGCCGGCAGAAAATGCCGCGATCAAGAACAATACCCCGCCCCGCGAGTGGACCCTGTCGAACATCGCCAACATGAAAGCTCAGATGAAGCGCATCGGGTTTGGCTACGACTGGTCGCGCGAGGTCACCACCTGCTTCCCCGAGTATTACCGCTGGAACCATGGTTCTTTTTGAAGATGTACGAGCGCGGACTGGCCTACCGCAAAAAAAGCAAGGTCAACTGGTGCCCGCAGTGTGCCACGGTGCTGGCGAACGAGCAGGTGGTCGGCGGCAACTGCTGGCGTCACGAAGACACTCCCGTCGAGCAGCGCGAACTCGAGCAGTGGTTCTTGCGCATCACCAGGTACGCGGACGAACTGCTTCGCGATCTCGAGCGCCTTGCCGGCTGGCCCGAAAAAGTCCGCACCATGCAACGCAACTGGATCGGGCGCAGCGAGGGCGCGCTCATCGACTTCGACCTCAGCGGCACTCCCGGTCCGGCCGGCTCCAAGATCACCGTCTTTACCACCCGCGTCGACACGATTTTTGGCGCGACCTCGGTGCAGCTCGCTCCCGAGCACCCCATCGTCGGCGACATGGTCGCCAAGAACCCGGACCTTCGCGCTAAGGTTGAGCAATTAACGACCGAGCAACGCAAGGCGAAGGAGGTCGGCGACATCGGCGAGATCGAGAAGCACGGCGTCTTCACCGGCCGCTATGCCAAGAATCCGTACAACCAGGAGGCTTTGCCGATCTGGGTCGCGAACTACATCCTCATGGACTACGGCACTGGGGCCATCATGAGCGTGCCCGCCCACGATGCGCGCGACTACGAGTTCGCCAGGAAATACCAGTTGCCCATTCGCGTCGTTGTCCTTCCCGCCACCAGCGATCAGGACGAAACCGTGATGGACCCTCAACTCCCCTTTGTTTCCGAAGACGGTCTCGTCGTGAACTCCGGGCAATTCAGCGGGCTCCGCGTGCCCGAGGCGCTGAAGGTGATGGCGGAGTATGCGGAGAAGGAAGGGTTCGGTAAGCCCACCGTCACCTTCCGCTTGAAGGACTGGGGAATTTCGCGGCAGCGCTACTGGGGCACGCCCATCCCCGTGGTCTACTGCGACAAGGATGGCATCGTTCCGGTCCCCGAGAAGGACTTGCCTGTCCTCCTTCCGGACAACGTGGCCATCACCCTCTCCGGCGGTTCGCCCCTGGCGTTGGTGCGCGAATTCGTCCATACCTGCTGCCCGAAGTGCGGCGGACCCGCCCGCCGCGAGACTGACACCATGGATACTTTCGTCGACTCATCCTGGTATTTCTACCGCTACACCGATGCCCACGACGACAAGGCTCCCTTCGACAGTGCCACGGCAAACTATTGGTTCGGGGCGGGCGGCATTGATCAGTACATAGGCGGCGTCGAGCATGCCATTCTCCACCTGATTTACTCGCGCTTCTGGACCAAGGTCATGCGCGACATGGGCATGGTGAAAAACGACGAACCCGTGGAGCGCCTCTTCACCCAGGGCATGGTAATCAAGGACGGCGCCAAGATGTCGAAGAACCTTGGCAATGTCGTCTCGCCCGACGAAATGGTCGCCCGTTACGGCGCCGACGCCGCCCGCCTGTACAGTCTGTTTGCCGCCCCGCCGGACCGTGATCTCGACTGGCAGGACACCGGAATCGAGGGGATTCAGCGTTTTCTCGGCCGCGTCTACCGCTACGTCCTGCGCAACGCCAAGCCGGATTCCAGCGACTGGCGTCATCCCATCCCCGGCCGCCTCTCGCCGGAAGCGCGCCAGATCCAGCGCAAGCTCCACCAGACCATCAAGCGGGTCACTGACGACTTCAAAGGCCGCTGGCACTTCAACACGTGTATCGCGGCGATCATGGAGCTGGTGAATGAACTCTATGCCGCCGAAGAAGCCGCGGCCCAGAACCCGGCGGCGGCCGTCCCTTTGCCCCTGCTCGCCGAGGTGCAGCGGGACCTGGTGCTCTTGCTCGCGCCCTTCGCGCCTTATCTCGCCCACGAACTCTGGGAGACGCTCGGAGAGCGCAGCAACCTGTTGCGCGCAACTTGGCCCAAGTACGACCCTGTGCTCGCTAGGGAAGAGGAGGTCGAAATCCCTGTACAGGTGAACGGGAAATTGCGCGGCAAGGTTCTGGTACCCGCCGAGGCGGGAGAGGACCTTGTCGTCGAACGTGCTCTCGCCGATGCCAAGGTCGGGGCCGCCATCGCCGGAAAACAGATGGTGAAGAAAATCTTTGTGCCCGGCAAACTGGTGAATCTCGTCGTGCGCTGAGCCGTTCCTCCCGGTTCGGCGCAATAAAAAGGGCGGGCTGGCGGCCCGCCTCATTCCGAAAACAGCCTCTCACTTCTGCGCGGTCTCTGTCGATCTGAAAACCAGGGCCTTGCGAGGACCGCCGAAGTCGATTTCGTCCAGCGTCTTCGACCCGCCGGCGCTTCCGACCGCCACTGAGTCCTGGCTGTACGATGTGTCCACCAGCTTCGCCGGCGCCGTGGCCACGACGTTCTTGCCCTGCAGGATCTTCACCTGCACGTCGGACCCGCTTCCGTCCCACACCGCTTTATAGTCGCCTGGCTTCAGTTGCGTCGACCCCAGTTGCACCGGATCAAACAGTGTGAACTTTCCCTCATTCTTATTGTCCTTGGCAAACGCCGCTACCGATAGCGCCAGCGCCGCCAGCGCCAGCATCGCCGTAAACTTCACAGACCTCATTCTCTTCTCCTTATCAGTTACGAGTGGAAAAGGTGAGACCCACCGGTCCCACAGTTTACAGATTGACGTTGCAATCGTCGGGAGCTCCCTATCCCCTTTGGATGCCGGATCCTCGGGCCCGGTTGCGAAGACTGCGCCCCAAAACATGCAGCTCAGAATAAGACTTTGCCTGCGGGCATTGGTCGCGCGCAGGTGAACCGTCTTCGATGACCGCCGTCCCGGCAAAGGGGAGGTGATTTATTCTTGTTGCATCATGGCGGCCTGGTCCCCAACGCTGGAAGGCTTCCGCGCGATGTTTCGCCGTCCCGCGGTTCCCGCGGCTGAGATCATGTGGCGCTGGAGTTTCGGCGCGGGCGCGTTCTTTTTGCTGGCTTTTGGATTCCTTCTGTACCTCGATACCCTCCCGGTTTCCAATGTTGATCGGTTGCTGCTGCGCACGGGACATCCCCTCCTGGTTTCCCATGCGCTGTCCCATATCCTCGAAGGCAGCGCTCTGCGCTTCGTGATGGCCACGATCGTGTTGTTCTCGGCCCTGGCCGTGTTCTGGGTCCTGCTCTGCGCTCTGGGCCGGGGCGCGACGTTGCAGTCGCTGCTTGATTACGTGCGCGGGCGCTCGCATGCCTTCTCGACGGAATCAGCGCCGCCTGCGGATGCTGCTGGGCCGTCCTCAGAGTCTTGCTGCAGTTGGAGGCTGCGTTCGCTGATCGGACTTAACTTTCTGCGCGCGTCGCTCGCTTTGGCGGCCGGAGCTTCGATTCTTGCCGCGCTGATCCTTGCCGGATTCGCCTCTTCCAAAGCTGCTCCTCATCCTGGGACCGTCTTCCTGCTCAGCTGTGTGTTTGTGATGCTGACCTGGCTGATCTGGTCCTCGGTCAACTGGTTTCTCTCGGTTGCGTCCATCTTCGTGGTGCGGGAGGGCGCAGATACCTTCGGTTCCTTGGCGTCGGCGGGAGAAATGTGCCGCGATCATTTCAGCTCTGTGATGGCGGTGGGCACCTGCTTCGGGCTCGCTCACCTGGTGTTGTTCTTTGTTGCGACTTCGGTTGTTTCCTTCCCCCTCGGACTGGCAAACCTCGTTCCCCCGGGCATCGTCCTGAGCGCAGTCGGGTTGCTTACCCTGGCGTATTTCGTCCTGGTCGACACCCTGTACGTTGGCCGCCTCGCCGCCTACCTTGCCATTCTGGAAGCTCCGCCTGCGCCAGAGACGCCTTTACCCGCTCAGCCTGTTCTGCCCGACGTCGGTATTCAGCAACCCGCGCTCAGCCTTCCGTCAGCGCCGGCCATGGTCGACCAGGATGAACTCATCCTCAGCGACATTCCGGGCCCTGATCATTCACCACCCGCCATTCAGCCATCGCCACATTGCGTCGATCCCGACGAACGCATCCTGGGCGACCGTCCCGAAAGCGATCTGCCAGACCCTCCCGCTGGACCCTGACTCTCTCGGCCCAGTGCCCGGTGCCACATACTCCGTGCGGCGTCCAGCCACGAAACTCCCGTGGCGCAGTGCGGAATGCTGCGAACCCCGCCTCTGGCCCGAAATCCTCCGCGCCTTTACACTGTTCCCAGCTTCTGAGACACTCATCCGTGGAAACTCCATCGATCGTTGTCCTCGACTTCGGGGCGCAATATTCGCAGCTGATTGCCCGCCGTATCCGCGAACTCAACGTCTTCTCCGCTGTGCTTCCCTGCAACGCGTCGCTGGAGGAAATCCGCAGCTACTCGCCCGTCGGAATCATCCTCTCGGGCGGACCCTCGTCTGTTTACGACAAGGACGCGCCGGTCGCCGACCCGGGCGTATTCGAACTCGGCCTGCCCGTCCTGGGCATCTGCTACGGCTTGCAGTACATGGTTTATGCGCTCGGCGGAAAAGTCCGCCCCGCCGAAAAGCGCGAATACGGCCACGCCCAAGTCGCCGTGCAGGCCCCCGGTTCGCGCCTGTTCCAGGGCTTGCCGAACCAACTCTCCGTCTGGATGTCCCACGGGGATGAAGCCGAGCAACTCCCCGCCGGATTTCAGCTGACCGCGAAATCGCCCAACGCCGTCGCTGCCATTGAAGACCCAGCGCGGCGCTTCTGGGCCGTGCAATTCCACCCTGAGGTGCACCATACCCCGCTGGGCAAAGACCTCCTGCGCAACTTCGCCCTGCACCTCTGCGAGGCCCAGCCGACCTGGACCCCGCAACACTTCATCGAGGCCACCATCGAGCAGATACGGAATCAGGTGGGGGATGGACACGCCATCTGCGCTCTCAGCGGCGGCGTCGATTCCTCCGTGGCCGCGGTCCTGGTCGATCGCGCGTTACGCAACCGTTCCGGCCTGTCGCGCCTCACCTGCGTTTTCGTCAACAACGGCGTGCTCCGCAAGAATGAATTCGAGAAGGTGCAGCAGAACCTGCGCGACAAACTCGGGTTGCGACTGGTTGCCGTCGATGCCACCAGGCGCTTTCTCGCCCGTCTGGCCGGCGTCACCGATCCCGAGGCCAAGCGCAAGATCATCGGCAACGAATTCATTGGGGTCTTCGAACAGGAGGCCCTGCGCATCGAGAAAGAGGAAGGCCACGTCGAGTGGCTCGTGCAGGGCACGCTCTATCCCGATGTCATCGAGTCCCGCTCGGTGCGCGGCCCCTCCCAGGTGATCAAGAGCCACCACAATGTCGGCGGACTGCCCGAAAAAATGGCGCTCAAGCTGATCGAACCGCTCAAAGAACTCTTCAAAGACGAAGTCCGCCGCATCGGCCGCGACCTCGGCATCCCGGAAGAGATCCTGCAGCGTCAGCCTTTCCCCGGGCCCGGCCTGGCGGTGCGCATCCTGGGCGAAGTGAATGAAGAGCGCCTGCGGATTCTCAAAGACTGTGACGAGATCGTAGTCGACGAGATCAAGAGGGCCGGCCTTTACCAGAAAATCTGGCAGTCGTTCGCCGTGCTCCTGCCGGTGATGTCGGTTGGCGTGATGGGCGACCAGCGCACCTACGCCAACACCTGCGCGATCCGCGCCGTGCACTCGGAAGATGGTATGACCGCGGACTGGGTCCCGCTTCCCTACGACGTGCTGAAGACCATCTCCAGCCGCATCGTGAACGAAGTCAACGGCGTCAACCGCGTGGTCTATGACGTTACATCGAAGCCGCCGGGCACGATTGAATGGGAGTGAGGGTCCAGGGTACCAGTGTCGGGCCTCAGGCGTGAGGCCGAAGGTCAGTCTTCTGGCTCGCAGCTCGCGACCTGCAGCTTATCGCTCATGGAAGGAGTCTCCATGCAAGCTCAAATCATTGGCACCACCATGCCCGTCCTCGAGTTCATCCTTGAGCCCAATGAATCGATCATCTCCGAAGCGGGCGAGCTTTCCTGGATGTCAAGCTCCATTCAGATGACTACCCACACCCAGATGGGCGGAGGAGGCGGCCTGCTGGGCGCGATCAAGCGCGTCGCCGGGGGCGGCACTCTGTTCATGACCGAGTATCGGGCCATGGGCTCCCGCGGGGAACTGGCGTTCGCCACCAAGGTTCCCGGGCACATCCTGCCCGTGGAGATCGGACGCGGGCACGAGTACATGATCCATCGCCACGGATTCCTCTGCGCCACACCGCAGGTGCAGATCAGCGTCGGCTTCCAGCAGTCGCTCGGGGCAGGCATCTTCGGCGGCGACGGTTTCCTGTTGCAGCACGTGAGCGGTCAGGGCACGGCCTGGATCGAACTCTCCGGCGAGTTGATCGTCAAAGACCTGCAGCCCGGAGAAAACCTGCGCGTGCACCCGGGACACGTGGGGGCCTTTCAGGCGGACGTCTCATTTCAGATCACGACCGTGCCCGGCGTCAAGAACATGATCTTCGGCGGCGACGGAATCTTCCTCGCCTCGCTCACCGGCCCGGGGAAAGTCTGGCTGCAAACCCTCCCCATCTCTAAACTCGCCCACAAGCTGATGGAGTACATGCCGGCGCCTTCCAAGCAAGCTACCCAGGGCGGCGTCGTGGGCGGGATCGTAGGGTCGATCCTGGATGGAATGCAATAAAAACCACGCAGACGCACCCGACTTCCCGCCGGGCGCCCGTGGGCATCCAAGTGGGCTGAACCGCAGGCACTGACGCTACGCCCAGTATGTCCGGTCCAGCGTCCGGTATTGGATCGCCTCGGCAATGTGTTTGGGCTGGATCGCGGGGAGCGATTCGAGGTCGGCGATCGTCCGGGCCACCTTGAGGATCCGATCGTGCGCGCGGGCGCTGAGCCCCTGCTGAGTCATCGCCCGCTCCAGAAGGCGCTCGCAGTCCCCGCTCAATTCGCAGAATGCCCGCACCTGGCTCGAACTCATTTGCGCATTGCAGAATATCCTGTGCTTGCCTCCGGCGAACCGCTGCAGCTGCACTTCGCGCGCCCGGATCACCCGCTCGCGAATCTGCGCCGACCCTTCGGGAACATTCGTCGATCGCATTTCCTTGTAATTCACCGCCGGCACATCGATATGGATATCGATGCGGTCCATCAGCGGTCCCGAGATTTTTGTGACATACCTCTGAATCATCGGCGGCGTGCAGCGGCACTCCCGCGTGCGGTCGTTATGAAAGCCGCACGGGCAGGGGTTCATGGCCGTCGCCAGCATGAACCGTGCTGGAAACGTGAGCGACATGGCCGCGCGCGCGATGCAAACCGTCCCGTCTTCCAGCGGCTGGCGCATCACTTCGAGTACGTTCCGCGGGAATTCCGGCAATTCGTCCAGAAACAGCACCCCGTTGTGCGCGAGCGATACTTCTCCCGGGCGCGGTACCACGCCCCCGCCGATCAGCCCGGCATCGGAAATCGTGTGGTGCGGCGAACGGAATGGCCGGACCCCCACCAGCCCCGCTCCTGCATCCAGAACTCCCGCGACGCTGTGGATCTTCGTGGTCTCAAGCGCCTCTTCAAAAGTCAACGGCGGCAGGATGGTCGGCATCCGCTTGGCCAGCATCGTCTTGCCCGACCCCGGCGGCCCGATCATCAGGATGTTGTGCCCTCCGGCGCAGGCGACCTCCAGCGCTCGCTTGGCCGTCTGCTGCCCGCGCACGTCCTTGAAGTCCACCGCGTAGCACTGCGATACCCCTAGCAGTGTATCTCCGTCCACCTGAAACGGCGCGATCCCGTTGCCGGTGTTCACGAAGTGGATGACGTCGAGGAGCGATTTCACCGGATACACTTCCACCCCGCTCACCATCGCTGCCTCCCGGGCGTTCACCTCGGGAACGATCAAACGCGGGATCTTCCGGCTGCGCGCCTCGATCGCGATGGGCAGCGTTCCGCGAATGCCCCGGATTCCGCCGTCCAGCGACAGTTCGCCCACAAACACACAGTCCAAGGGCTCCTTCTTATTCAGACCGCCATAGGCTCCAAGAATCCCCAGGGCCATGGGCAGGTCAAATCCGGAGCCTTCCTTTCGAATGTCGGCAGGGGCAAGGTTGACGGTGATGTGCGTGGGCGGAATGTCGTACCCGCAATTGCGCAGCGCGGAACGAACCCGGTCGCGGCTCTCGCGCACCGCCGCGTCGGGCAAGCCGACGGTGTGAAAGTGGTCCTCATTGGTCTTGATGCCGGAAACATCGACTTCCACCTCGATCAGGTTGGCGTCGATCCCATACACGGCTGCGCTGAACGTCTTGTAGAGCATGAGGGCCGGACTCGAGCCACAATCCGCAGTGTGGTTGCCGACTGCGCTTCCTCGAGCCTAGCCCCAGCCTCACCTAACCCACGGTGACTGTTGTCACCAGCGCGAGTGACCATAACGCTGGCGCGGGCCGCTGTCATCCAAGGCCCGCCACCTGCCCCGTACCAAGAATTCCAATACGCAAAGCTGTTTTCTTGCCGCCGTCTGCTCTACGATAACGCCAGTTCGATGCACGGGATGGCTTCAGCGGCCCGTGGATCGGGCGCTCATCCCCTATGGCTGCGGAACAGAATCAACCTCCGCGTTCGCAGCGCTCTCCGGGCCACCTGGAGCAGGAAGAAACTCGCCTTTGGCGCATGGTCCTGTGGTTCATGGTCTTGCTGGCCGCCGGCCTGGCGGCTGCCTTGTGGGAGCCGTTACAAAACGTTCCCTACCATCTGGGCGCGATCGCGCCGGGATTGCTGGTCCTGGCGGTCCTGTTTGCCTCTTATGCCTATGGCCGCCGGCGCGAGGTGTCCGAACTCAAGGTCCTTCTGAAAGACCTCCAGGACCGGGTGGGCGTCGCGCCCTCGGAGGAGCAACTCGACCAGCTCAGCCACGTCATCTTGCGCTCGCAACGCAGCTTCAAGGAACTCATCGATTCCTTTGACGACATCGCCTGCGCCGTCTCCCTCGAGGGCACTTTCCGCACCGTCAATCGCCGGGTTACCGACCTGCTCCAGCTGCAATACGCGCAGATTGTCGGCCACAAGTTCGACGAGTTCTGCGAGACCCCCAGCAGGTCCGAGATCGAGGCCGGCCTCGGACGCTTCCTCGAGCGCCGCCGCTGGTCGGGCATTGTGCCGGTCAAGCTCACTGGGAAATCGCGCGTCCTGCACTTCGATTGCGTCCTGAACGCCATCATCCAGGGCGAGGAAGTGGTGGGCGCCAGCATCCTGGCCCGCGACGTCACCGAAGAACGCGAAAAAGAACGCCGCTTCACCGAACTGTTCGAAACTCTCCAGGAAGGCGTCTACTTCAGTACCCCGGACGGCAAACTGCTCGACGTGAACCCCGCCCTGGTCGCCATGCTCGGCTATCCCAGCAAACAGCAGTTGCTCGAACTGGCGCCCACCGCCCTCAATGCCGAGCCGGGGGGGCCGCCCGTCCTGGGGCGCGGCACCGACGACCGCGGCGGTGTCCGCACGCGAGAAATCCGCCTGCGCCGTCGCGACGGGACCGATGTCCTCTGCCTCGATACCTCGCGCGCCGTCTGGGACGAAGCCGGCGCCGTCATCCGCTACCAGGGCACCCTCACCGACATCTCCGAACAGCGCCGCATGGAGCGCCAACTCCGCCAGCAGGAACAATTCCGCCAGCGCCTGCTGGAAAGTTTCCCGGATCTGATTCTGGTGGTGGACCTGAACGAGCGCTACACCTTTGCCAGTGCCCGCATCCGCGACTTGCTCGGCTACCGCCCCGAAGAGCTCGTCGGCAAGAAAATCGAAGACCTGCAGGACCACTCGCCCGAATTCGTCGCGCTCTACCGGGACGTGGCCTCGGGCAGGCAGCTATTTGCCTCGTGCGAGTATGGCGCCCTGCACCGCAACGGCATTTGGCACACCATGCGCGCCTCCGCCAGCCAGCTGTTCGACTCCGAGAACAAGCTGGGCGGCGTCATCATCTCCGTGCGCGACATCACCACCGAGAAGAAGCTGGAAGAGCAGATCATCCAGAGCGAGCGCCTGGCTGCCATGGGACAAATGCTAGGTGGATTCGCGCACGAGCTTAACAATCCCCTCACCGCGATTCTCGGGATGAGCGAACTATTGCAGGAAGGCGAGCACCAGGAAAATCGCATCCGACAACTCCAGACCCTGCACCAGCAGGCCCGCCGCGCTGCCGAGATCGTGCAGAACCTGCTCTACTTCTCCCGGCCCTCAGCCCCCGGCAAAGCCAGCATCAAGATCAGCGAACTCGTCGATCGCACCCTGCACCTGCACGCCTACTCCTTGCGCAAGAGCAACATTACCGTCGATTTCCTGAAAGACGACACGCTCCCCCAGGTCTACGGTGACCCTCATCAGTTGATGCAGGTCTTCCTGAACCTCATTTTGAACGCCGAGCAAGCCATGCGCGAGGTCCGCGACAAAGGGACCCTGCGGATTCGCCTCGGCCACACGGGCCGGCAGGTCTGGGTCACGTTCCAGGACGACGGACCCGGCATTGCCCCCGAGATCCTGCCCAACATTTTCGACCCGTTCTATACCACCAAGCGCCCGGGCCGGGGCACGGGGCTGGGCCTCAGCATTGTCAAAGCCGTGCTGAAAGAGCATGGCGGCAACGTTGACGCTGCCAATGCACCCGGGGGCGGGGCCGTATTTACCGTCTCCTTGCCGGTTCCTCCCGCGGCCACCGCATCCCAAGAACCCGCCGGACCCTAGCGCTCCACGGCCATGGCAACTGCGTTACCTCCTCCCAGACACAGGGCTGCGATTCCCCGGTGCACATCGCGCCGGATCATCTCGTAGATAAGCGTGACCAGCACCCTCGCCCCGCTGGCGCCAATGGGATGCCCGATGGCGACGGCGCCTCCGTTCACATTGACCCGGTTCATGTCGAGGCCGAGTTCGCGAATCACTCCCAGTGCCTGCACAGAAAAAGCTTCGTTCAACTCGTACAGGTCCACTTCCTCCTTCTTCCAGCCCGTCTTCTCCCAGATCTTCCGCACCGCGCCCACCGGCGCCATCATCACCCACTTGGGTTCCACTCCGCTGGTGGCCTGCGCCACGATCCGCACCAAGGGTTGCTTGCCCAGGGACCGGGCCGTCTGTGCGCTGGTAGCGACCACCGCCGCGGCCCCGTCATTCACACCCGGCGCATTGCCCGCAGTCACCGTCCCGTCTTTTTTGAAGGCCGGCTTGAGCGCGCGCAACACCTCGATCGTCGTGTCCTCGCGCGGACCCTCGTCCTTGTCGAAGATCACCGCCGGAGCCCCTTTCTTCTTCGCCGGCAATTCCACGGGTACGATCTGCGATTTGAACCGGCACTCCCGGATCGCCGCCACTGCCTTGCGATGCGAGTTCAGCGCAAACTCATCCTGCTCTTCGCGGCTGATCCCGTACTTCTCCGCTACGTTCTCCCCGGTAATGCCCATGTGGTAGTCGTTGTAGACGTCCCACAGCCCATCGTGCACCATCGCGTCCACGATCGTGGCGTTCCCCAGCCGATATCCCTTCCGCGCCTGCGGCAGCAGATAGGGCGCGTTGGTCATCGACTCCATCCCTCCCGCCACGACGATCGAACTATTCCCCGTCTGGATGGCTTGCGCAGCCAGCGCCACCGCTTTCAGTCCTGAGCCGCAGACCTTGTTGATTGTCATGGCACCCACCTCGGGCGACAGCCCGCCGTAAATGGCCGCCTGCCGCGCAGGATTCTGCCCCAGCCCTGCGCTCACCACGTTGCCCAGGATGCATTCCTCGACTTGTTGCGGTTCGATGCCCGCGCGCTTGACCGCCTCGCGGACCACGATCGCGCCCAACTGCGGGGCAGTAAAGTCCGCCAGGCTCCCCTGAAATTTTCCAACCGGCGTACGGCAACCCGAAAGGATGACGACCTCGTCCAAAGCAGCCATAAATCTGCTCCTGTATCAGTTTTGCTCCCGCAATTATAGATGTCGCCGAGAACCGAGCAGGCGAAAATTGCTGGGGCGCGTCTGCCGCAGCCCGCCGCTGATTCGAGAATCTGCGCACCGATGTTTTCGCACGCCATGCGTGCGCCTCATCGCGCTCACGCTTCGCCCATGCCGTCGAAATCCGAAGCTCCCAGCAAAAATTCTCCGCCCTTGTCCTCGCGCGGTGACTTTAGTGCATACCTCTCGCGAATCGGCAACGCCATTTTTCTCTTGACATCATTTTTCATTGACTCTATACATTCCAATAGTTGCAACAGAAGACCGTTGCTTAGTCCATGAAGAATGGAAAGGGAGAATAGATCAATGGCAACCAAGAAGAAGGCAGCCAAGAAGAAAAAGAAACACTAGAAGTCAGCTTCAAAAAGGCAAATGGGGGACGCGCCAAGCGTCCCCCAAAGTTTTTTCCCGCGCGCGCTGTCTTGCACTTCATCGCGATTGCGCAGCACAAGGCATTACTGCACGGAACCGCGCCCGGCCGGCACCGGATACCGTACAGGCTTTTCCGTAGCCGGGCACAGATTGTGATACGGGCACAAGCGGCAGTGATAGCCCGGCTTGGGATCGAACTTTCCCGCTGCGATCTGTCCCGCCACCTCGCCGATCCGGACCTTGGCGTTTTCCAATTCCCCAGCATCGCGCCGGGTCGCCACGGCGGTGTTCTCCTCCAGGTTGTAGAACACCAGCCGGTCCGCCCGGTATCCCCACTTTTCCTGCGCTGCGATCGCATAGATCGACAATTGCAGGCTCTCGTCCGCATCTTCCTGCCCGCGGGGCTTGCCGGTCTTGTAGTCGACGATCGCGACCCGCCCCTCCCCGAGATCGTCGATGCGGTCAATCCGCCCTGCGACGGTCGCTTCCCCCACCCGCACTTCAAACTGTTGTTCCGTGTGCAACACCGCGGGACTCGGAGAACGCTGCATCAGAGCGTGGAAGTCTTGCAACTGCTGGACGCCCTGCCGTTCATACAGGTCCCGCTGATACGGGTCATCGATCACCGCCTGCCTCAGGTCCGCCTGGAACAACTCAACCAGTTCCCCCTCCGACAGGGGCCGCTCCATCTTCACCGCATCGAAGTAAGTCTTGAGCACGCGGTGCATGGAAGCTCCGTACTGCATGGCCGCCGGCACCTCCCGCGGGACCCTCCACTCGCGCTCCAGCTTGAACTGCAGCGGGCAGATGTTGTAACTCTCCACCGCCGTCGCGCTCAGGCGGGTGAGGGGAGAGGCGGGCGGCAACGCCAGCCACTCGGCCGTGCGCGAAACAAATGCAGCGCTAGAAGCCGCATAGGCAAACAAGTCGGTCTGAAATTCACGGGCGTGGCGCAGCTTCAGCCAGGGCGCAACCTGGCGGTTGTTGAGAAGTTCGCGCAGTATGCCCGGAGGAGTCTTGTCTTTCTTCCCCGTCCCTTGCTTGCCGTACATGGTCAGCGTGTCTTTGGCGCGGGTCATCGCCACGTAGAAGAGCCGGCGCTCCTCCTCGGCGTGCATCGCCTTGCCATCGCCCTCCCCGATCGACTCGGGGTCCCTCAGCTCCCTGGGAAACTCCACCAGCGGTTCCTTGTATTGCGATGGGAACGAGTTGGACACCGCGCGGAGTATGTAAACGTGCGTGAACTCCAGCCCCTTGGCCGCATGCGCCGTCATCAGGCGGACAGCGTCCTCCTCTCCGGTCTGCAGACACACCGCACCCTTCGCTTCCCGGAAGTCCTGCAGGTACTCCAGAAATTCGCCGAGCCGCCCCGTCTTGGTCAGGGCCTTCTCCTCCCAGGCCCGCGCAAACCCGACAAAGGCGCGCACCGGTGGCAATTCGCGCGGCAGCCCAAAGCGCCGGATCACCACTTCGACGGCCTCTGCGCTCTTCAGACCGCGGCTCGAGATTTCCTCGCGCACGTTGCGCAGCGCCTCGAGGACGGCCCGCCCGCCCGGAATCTCGCGCAACTGTGCCGCCAGCGTCACCGTCGAATTCGGCTGGTTTCTGGGTACGGCCCGCAGGGCGCCACGGAAATTCTCCGCCGAGATGTCGAACTGCGGCAGGGCCGCCACCCGCAGCAGGCTGGCGGCGTCCGACTCCGAGTCCACCGCTCCCAGGCAGGCCAGCAGATCGCGCACCTCCGGCGTATCCAGCACATCCATGTTTTCGATGGAGAACGGAATCCCTCGCTCGCCCAGCTCGCGCACCAGTTCATCGCGATGAAAGTGCGACCGGTACAGCACGGCAAAATCCCTCCACGTCCGCCTCTCCTGCCGTCTCCGCTCCTCGATGCTGGCGGCGACATCGGCCGCCTCATAGTCCTTCCCGCTCAGCGGGACTACTTCGACCGGCGGCGAGGGCAACTCCGTGCCTCCATTTCGCGCCCGTTGTTCCCGCGCCGACTGCAGCGGCGTCCGCTGATAGGCGCGATCAGCATCCCACCCGTTGCCGCCCGCGTGGAACACCGCCGGGTTCCGATCGATGACGGCAAAGGCGCAACGCAGGATGGGCGTCGTCGAGCGCTGGTTCTTATCGAGCACCACCATCTGCCCGTTCGGGAACTGCCGGTGAAACAATCCAAACGCCGCGCTCGACGCTCCTCGGAACCGGTAGATCGCCTGGTCCGGGTCCCCCACGGCAAACACGTTCCGCTCATCGCCTGCCAGCGCAGCCAGAACCTTGACCTGCGCAAAGTTCGCATCCTGGAATTCATCCACCAACAGGAAACGCGCCCGCTGTCGCTCCCTCGCAAGCAACGCTGGATCCTTGCTAAGCAGTTCGTACGCCCGCGTGATCATGTGGCTGAAGGTGCCGAGGTTCTCCTCTGCGAGCATCCGCTCGACCTTGGCGAAAACGGAGGCGATTTCCCGGCAGCGTCCGATTACCTCTTCGGCGCTCAGATCATCGGCGTCTTTGGAACGCGTAACCCGAGGGACGGGAAGCTCGCCGGACTCCAGCCGTCCCACATACTCCGCATAGTTCTCGGGGCCCACCAGTTCATCGTGGCACCGGCGGATGAAGTCCAGAAGGTCGTCCAGAAACTGCGTGATGTTGGCGGCGCGGACAAAATAGTTCAGTTCCAGTTCCCGCAGCCGCCGGCGCAGGTAGATCCAGAGATCTTTGTCGTCGAGGACCCCGAATCCCTGTCCATTCGCCTTCAGCAGAGTGTTGCAGTATGCGTGAAACGTGGTGGCGCGCAGGTTCTTTACGTCAGCTCCCTGCACCTGCCGCTGCACCCGTTCATGCATCTCGGCGGCGGCGTTGTCGGTGTAGGTGAGCGCCAAGATCTCGCTGGGACGGGCGTGTCCTTCACGAATCAGGTGCGCAATCCGGCGCGTCAGGACCGTCGTCTTCCCCGTGCCGGCCCCGGCGATCACGATCATGGGACCATGCACGTGTTCGATCGCCCGGCGCTGGTTTTCGTCCGGCTCGAACTCGGTTGTACGCGGAGCTGGTCTGGCGGGAGACATCTCCCGGGAGCATAGCAGACTGGAATGTGGATGTTCTGTGCGAATCAACTTCCTCTCGTAGCGCCTTCCGCCTGCCCTGGGCGAGTCGGGGAATCCCGCCGGCTCTCCCGCGGATGTCTCGCCCACGCGGCAGCCGATCCCGTCTTCTTTCGTTAGCCGAGTTCCGAGAAAGCGATGGCCGTGGCGGCGATGGCCGCCGTCTCTGCGCGCAAAATGGTCTGCCCCAGTGAAGCCGGAACCCAGCCCGCCTCGGCACATAACGACATCTCGTCCTCGCTCCAGCCCCCCTCTGGGCCAATCATCAGGGCCAGCGAGCCGCCGCTGGGGTGCGCCTTCAGAGCGTCGCGCAGGGAGACTACCTGCTCGGTCTCGGCCAGCACGATGCGCGTCGCTGCTTCTGTTTGCAGCGCCCGCTCAAGCTTCACGGGCGCATCCACCGCCGCAGATCGCGCGCGGCGCGCCTGCTCGCAGGCCTGCATGGCAAGCCGCCTCCAGCGTTCCACCCGGGTCACCGCCGCGCGCGCCAGATGCACGCCGGTGCGGCGCGTAATGGCGGGAACCACGCGCTCCACGCCGAGTTCTACGCACTTCTCGATCGCCCACTCCATCCGGTCAAACTTGAAGACGCCCAGCAACAGCGTGATCTCGGGCAGGACCGGCGCCGGCAACTCCTCTTGGAGCTCGAACTCCACCCGGGCCGGCGTGACCGAGGTGACGCGCGCGGCCCGCAGCACACCCCCGGCCACTACGTCGAAACGCTGGTCCGGCTGTGCCCGCAGCACCACGGCGAGATGTTCCGCGTGCGGCCCGGTCAGCGCCGCCCTGTTACCCACGACTTCATCGGCGATCCAGCGGCGGCGGGTCATACGTGGGACAACCGGCCCGGCTTTGGTCGGCTCAGGAGGTTTCTTATCCGAAGATGTCCTTCATCTTCTCGACCAGCGTGCTGCGCTGCGGTTTGTTCTCCACCCGCGTCAGCCCATCCAGTTCCTGCAGCAGCTCGCGCTGGCGTTTCGTCAGTTTGGTCGGCGTCTGCGCCCGGATTTCCACGAACAGGTCGCCTTTCCCCCGCCCCTGCAGGACCGGGACCCCTTTCCCCTTGATGCGAAATGTCGTTCCCGACTGCGTCCCCTCCGGGATCTTCAACGTCTGCTCGCCTTCCAGGGTGGGAACCCGAATCTCCGCACCTAAGGCCACCTGCGTAAACGAGACCGGGATCACGCAATGCAGGTCGTTGCCTTCGCGGGTAAAGAACGGATGCTCCTTCACGTGCAGCACTACGTAAAGGTCGCCCGGAGGACCGCCAAACGCTCCTGCCTCCCCGTAACCACTGAAGCGGATCCGCGTCCCGTCCTCAACACCGGCTGGAACCTTCGCCTCCACCATCCGCTGCCGCAGCACCCGCCCCTCGCCCTTGCATTTCGGGCACGGATCGGTAATGACGCTGCCGGTACCCTGGCAGGTAGGGCACGTGCGCGCCATGGAGAAAAACCCTTGCTGATAGCGAACCTGCCCTCGTCCCTGACAGGAGCGGCATGCCACCGGGGACTTCCCCGCGGCCGTCCCACTCCCCGAGCACTCCTCGCACGCCTCGTGGCGGCGCACCGTGACCTTCGTCTCGGTCCCAAACACGGCCTCTTCGAACTCCAGCGTCAGGTCTTCGCGAAGGTCCGGACCGCGCTGCGCCCGCGTGCGGCGCCGCCCGCCGGCTGCGCCGAAAAGATCGCCAATCCCAAAAAACTCGCCAAAAATGTCGCTGAGGTCCTGGAACGCGCCCGGATCGAATCCCCCTCCTCCCGCCGCGCCCGAGACCCCCGCGTGACCGAAGCGGTCATACGCCGAACGCTTCTCGGCATCCATCAGGACCGCATAGGCCTCGGTCACTTCTTTGAATTTCTCTTCGGCGTCGGGATTGTTCGGATTTCGATCCGGATGGTACTGCATGGCGAGCTTGCGGTACGCGCTCTTGATCTCCTGCTCGCCACATTGCCGCTCGACCCCGAGGACCTCGTAGTAGTCGCGTTTCACGTTACTGGCCAGAATTTCGCTCCTCCTGCTCTCCGCGGAACCCTTGCGAGGCTAATTCCTGGAACTTTGCGCGACCTTCACCATGGCCGGCCGAATCAGCCGGTCTTTCAGCTTGTACCCCCTCTGCAATTCTTCAATCACCTGATGATCGGGTACCTCCGAGGTCTCCACCATCTCGATGGCTTCGTGCACATGCGGGTCAAAAGGCTCGCCCTTGGCGGGCACCGGACGCACCCCCAGCCGGGTCAGGGCATCCTGCAATTGCTTGTAGATCAGTTCCACCCCGCTGCGGAACTCGCTCGGCTGATTGGCTGAGGTCTGCAGCGCGCGCTCGAAACTGTCGAGCGCCGGCAGCAGCGCCTTGATCGCATCCGCGATGGCGAACTCGCGGAATTCCTGCTGTTCCCGGGCGGCGCGCTTGCGTGCGTTTTCAAATTCAGCCTGCAACCGCGCCAGCCGATCCAGCAGGCTGTCTCGTTCCGTGCGAAGCTTTTCCAGTTCTCCGGCTTCGGCCCGACCGGCGCTGGCGGCCCCTGCTGCGCCCTGTCCCGCTTCCTCGCCTTCGTCCGCGGCGGGCAACTCGTGTTCCAGATCCAGCTCCTGTGGATCCACTTGCGACTTCCCGTTGCTCTTCCCCATAACTCCCTATTCTGTTTCGTTCAAAATCTTGTCGAACAGACGCGCGATGTACGACACCGCGGTCATCGTATGCTGGTAATCAATGCGTGTGGGGCCAATGACCGCCAGCGAGCCCATGACTTCGTTCCCCACGCGCGCCGGAGCCCCGATCAGCACGAAGTTGCTCATCGACGGCAAGGCCTCATCGAGCCCGATCACCACCCGCACCGCTTCCTGCTTGGTGTCCAGATAGGCCTCCAGCAAACGCACAATCTTGCCTTTCTCTTCCAGCGTCTTGAGCATCTCCTGCAGCCGCTGCCGGTCCTGCTCATTGGCCACCAGGTTCGATGCGCCTTCCACGAAAACGGTCTGTGCCCCCGCGTCCGGCGTCAAGGCCCCTTGCTTGTACAGCTGTTCCAGCGAAGCCATCAATCGGTCGTATTCTCCCCGCTCTGCCTCGATGCGGCGCTGCAACTCGACCCGCGTGTCGTTGATCGTCCAGCCGCGGAAGTTCTCGTTGATGTAGCGCGCCGCCAGGTCCAGGTCTGCCTGCGAAATGTCCAGCCGCAACACCCGGTCCCGCACCAGTCCCGACCGCGTCACCACGACGGCCAGCACTTTCTGGTCCCCCAGCCGCGAGAAGTACACATGCTCGAGGGCGTTCTTCGCCCCAGCCACCGCCACCGCCACCCCCACGTTCTTCGAGATCAACGACAGTACCCGCGAAGTGCGCTCCAGGAATTCCGGCACGTCGGTGATGCCCGCCAGCGAATCCTGAATGATGCTTTCGTCTCCCGGGGAAAGATGCGCCTCTCCAGAAATCTGTTCCACGTAGTAACGATAGGCTTCCGTGGTCGGCACCCGCCCTGACGAAGTGTGCGGCTGCTCCAGAAATCCCGCCTCGGAAAGGTCCGCCATCACGTTGCGGATCGTGGCCGCGCTCAATCCTTCGCGATTGGAACGCGAGAGCACACGGGATCCCACCGGCTCTCCCGTTGCGATAAACGTTTCCACAATCGCCGTCAGGATTTCCCGTTCCCGATGCCCGATATTTCCAGCAGGGGTCATGTTGACCTGGTCTCAGCTTGGATCTCTACCGCCCGAGCACTTCCCGTCAGCCGACCTGCTTCCCGTTAAACACTTTAGATGCAAAAACTTAACCAAAGACTCAGACAATTCTTTCCTACCGAATTCTAGGAACTTGAGCGTAACGCTGTCAAGCATTGCCCGAATTCTCTTCTCTCTTTTTCCGCTGGCGGCACCCCCGACCCTCACGCTACTGTGGTTCCGCCGAAACATGCCGAAACAGAAACTCCGTGTCGCGGTGATTGGGGCCGGTGCCTTCGGAGGCTGGACCGCTCTCTCTCTGCAACGCAACGCGGCACAGGTCACTCTGCTCGACGCCTGGGCCCCCGGCAATTCACGAGCATCCTCTGGCGGGGAAACCCGCGTGATCCGTGGGACTTATGGGGCGGATCACATCTATACCGAACTTGCAGCCCGCGCCTTGCAGCTGTGGCGCGCGCACGAGCGGCGGTGGAAGCGTCCGCTTCTGCATCGCATCGGCGTGCTGTGGTTGGCCTCCGGGGACGACGCCTATGAGCGCAGCTCCCTCACCGCTCTGCGGGCCGCGAAAATTCCCTCTCGACAACTCTCCCCGCGGCAGCTGAAGAAACGCTGGCCTCAAATCAACTTCAGCCAAGTCGAGTGGGCCGTCTTCGAGCCGGAGAGCGGCTTTCTTCTGGCGAGGGCCGCCTGCCAGGCCGTGGTAGATGAATTCGTCCGGGAGGGCGGCTCATTTCGTCAGGCCGCCGTCGTGGGCGAGCAACTCGACTCTGCGAATCTAAGGGACATCGCCCTGTCCGACGGCTCCCGCCTGCGCGCGGATGTCTATGTCTTCGCCTGCGGCCCGTGGATGGGCCAACTGTTCCCGCAAACCATCGGCCCGAAGATCGTTGCCACTAAGCAGGATGTCTTCTTCTTCGGTCCCCCGCCGGGCGATTCCCGCTTTGATGACCGCCACCTCCCCGTCTGGGCCGATCATCGCGCTCGCTTCCTGTACGGCATTCCCGGCAATCAGGGACGCGGCTTCAAGATCGCCGACGATACCCGCGGTCCCGCCTTTGATCCCACCCAGGACGAGCGCCTGATCGATCCCGAGCGCCTCAGAATTGCCCGCGACTACATGGCCTTCCGCTTCCCCGGCATGAAAGACGCACCGTTGCTTGAAACCCGCGTCTGCCAGTACGAGCAGACCCCCGACAATCACTTCATCGTGGATCGCCATCCGCGCAATGAGAAAATTTGGCTGCTTGGCGGAGGCTCCGGACATGGCTTCAAACACGGACCGGCACTGGGAGAACTCGTCGCCAGGCTGCTGCTGAAAGAGGGCGAGACCCCGCCGATCTGGAGACTGCAGAGATTCCGCTAGTTGCCCGGTGTTCACTGGATCTGGATCACACCCGCGGGAGCGCTCGCCCGAATCTCATCGACCCGCGCAACCACCCGCCGCGCGAAATCGAATAGCGACTTGGCGTGGGGAGAGTTCTCCCCCTCGAGCACGGTTGGCTTGCCCGTGTCGCCGCCCTTGCGCAGCTCCGGGTCGAGCTGGATCGCCCCCAGAAACGCCACGCCGAACTGCTGCGCCGTCTTTTCCGCCCCGCCCCGCGCAAAGATGTCGATCTCGTGGTTGCAGTGCGGGCACACGAAGTAGCTCATGTTCTCGACCACACCGATCACGTCGACCTTCATCTGCCGGAACATCTCGATCGCTTTGCGACCGTCCTGCAAGGACACATCCGAAGGCGTCGACACCACCACCGCCCCCGTCAGCGGCACCGTCTGCACCAGCGACAACGCCACATCCCCCGTTCCCGGAGGAAGGTCAATCACCAGGTAATCCAGCTGTCCCCACTCCACCGCGTTCAGGAACTGGCGGATGATCTGGTGCAGCATCGGCCCCCGCCAGATGATCGGCTTGTCGCCCGGATTCAGGAACCCCACCGAAATCACTTTCAGCCCTTGCGCCAGGATCGGCTCGATCCTCTCATTGCCCACAGCTCGCGGTTGCGCGTTCGTGCCCAGCATCAAAGGCACATTGGGACCATAGACGTCGCCGTCCAGTAACCCGACCTTGTGTCCCATCTTCGACAGCGCCAGGGCAAGATTCACCGCCAGCGTGGTCTTCCCCACCCCGCCCTTGCCTGAACCAACCGCGATGATGTTGCTGATGCCCGGCAGAGGCTGCGGGCTGGGGGCTTGCGGACCTGCGTGCATGTGGCTCACGGCTCACCTTCCCATCGAGCCGCTCCCTGCGGCCGAAATCTTGATTATACGGGAATCACCCCGGCGGCTTTCCCAGCACCCCGGCCAGCTCACACCGCCAGATAGCCGCCGTCGACGGGCAACGCCGCCCCCGTGACCCAGGACGACTCGTCGCTGGCTAGATACACGGCCAGCCCGGCTATGTCCTCCGGCTGCCCCAGCCTTCCGGCCGGATGCACGGCCACCCGCTCTCGCCGCACCGCCGCCGGATCCGGAGCCCGGCGCAGCACATCCGCAGTCAGGTCCGTCTCGACAAACGACGGGCAGATGGCGTTCACCCGGATGTTCTCCGCCCCGTGGTCGATCGCCATGCACTTGGTCAGCAGGATCACCGCGCCCTTCGAAGGCGCATAGGCGGCCCGGCTGCGCGCTCCGTTGATGCCCAGCACCGACGCGACGTTCACAATCGAGCCCCCGCCCGCCTTCCGCAGCAACGGCAGCGCCGCTCGCGACAGCAGCCACAGCCCTCGCACATTGATGTGGAAGGTCTGGTCCCACTGCTCTTCGCTGATCTGCTCCGCGGTGCCGATGTGCAGGACGCCGGCATTGTTGACCAGCACGTTGAGCCCGCCGTACCGGCCGCCGATTTCTTCCAGTACGCGATGGATGTCACTTGCCCTGGAAACGTCGGCTGCAAGGATGAGTGGATCCGCGCCTGTTTCTCTGCCTACCGCCTCCAGGCGCTCCCGCCGCCGCCCCACCAATGCCAGCTGCGCCCCCTCCCGCGCATAGGCCACGGCGATGGCGCGGCCGATGCCAGTTCCCGCGCCCGTAATGAGAGCAGTTTTGCCTGAGAGTCGCGACACGCCGAATAATCTATCAGCGGCACTGCCAAACGGGTAGCGGCCCCGTCCCGCCGGAGAAAGCTTCCAAGCCTCCCCAGGATCGCCCTCTAGTACCCTCCCCCTTCCAGTTGCACCTTCCCGCGAAACATACGATAGACAAACACGAAATACCCCGCCGACAGGATCATCCCCAGCGTCCACCACACCAGCCCCACCCTCAGTCCATGCTGGCCCGCCGCGGAGTTATAGATGGTCAGGTTGTAGGCTGGGTCGGTGCTCGCCGGCAGGATCACCGGGTACAGGGCAAACACCGCGCCCACCAGCATGCCCGTGAGGTACAAACACGAGGCCAGGAAGGCGCGCAGTTCTTGCCCCTTGCGGGTCGCCCGCAGCATCATCGCCAGGCTCGCAAACACAACCAGCGGGATCAGGAATCCGGCCGGGTACGCGAGATAGTTTTCTTTGATCGACGGCCGCACCAGCCAGGTCGCCGCCAGGCTCACGACCGTCAGCAACAACTGGACCGGCCATACCGCCAGCGCGATGCCCCGCGCGCGCTGGCCCAGTTCGCCTTCGGTCTTCAGCGTGACGTAAAGCGCCCCGTGCGCCGTGAGCGTCACCAGCGCCACCACGCCCGCCATCACCGTGTACCAGTCCAGAATTCCCGGCTGGGGCCCCAGCCGGAAGTTCGTCCACAGGGGCTCGAAAAAGTAGCCCGCCGCATCCAGGGGAACGCCGCGGATCACATTTCCCAGCGCCGCTCCGAAGAAAATCGCCAGCAGGGCGCTGGCCACGCTGAAAACGACGTCGAAGAATCCCTGCCACACCGGGTTGCTCATGTGGGAGCGCAATTCGATCCCAATGCCGCGCAGCATCAGCAGCCATAGCACCATCATCAGGGGCAGGTAAAAGCCACTGAAGGCCGACGCGTACAACTGCGGATAGGCAAAGTACAACGTCCCTCCCGCCGCCAGCAGCCACACTTCATTCCCGTCCCACACCGGGCCGATGGAGCGCAGGATCTTCCGCCGCTCCTCCGTCGTGTGGCCCGCAACCAGGTAAATGATGCCCGCCCCCAGATCGAACCCGTCCAATACGACATACGCCGCGATCATGACCGAAACCAGAATGAACCAGACGGTTGGCATCTTGACTCCCTAATGGCCCCCAGCGGCTTGCCCGGCCGGCCCCATCTCAATCTCACGCCGGACCAGGAACAGAAAAAGAATTGCCAGCACCGTGTACATTCCCATGAAGCCCAGCAGCGTGAACACCCCATTCCCGGCGGACACCATCTTGGAGTAGCCGTCTGCCGTGCGCATCAACCCGTAGACCAGCCACGGTTGTCGCCCGATCTCCGCCGTCATCCACCCCGCCGTGTTGGCGATGTAGGGAAAGGGAAGGCTCAAAAGCAGGATCCACAACATCCACCGCGCGCGGTACAGCGCGCCGCGCCACAATAAAAGCGCCGCCACCACCATTACCGCAATGAAGACGGTCCCCAATCCCACCATGATGTGATAACTGAAATACAGCAGCGGAATGTTGTCGGGCCACGTATCCGGCGGAAAGCTGTTCAGCCCCTTCACCTCCGCCTTCCACCGGCGGTAGGTCAGAAAACTCAGCATGTTCGGAACCAGCAGCGGATTATCGATCCTTCGCTTCTCCACGTCCGGTTGCCCCACCAGCACCAGAGGAGCCCCAGGCTGGCTGTCAAACAACGCTTCCATGGCGGCCAGCGTCACCGGCTGTTTGAACGCAACCATTCGTCCCTGGTTATCTCCAGTCGGGAATAATTGCAGGACCGTCGCCATCAGGCCGGCCACTACCCCGACCCGAACGAAGGTCTGCCCATACTGTTCCAATTTTCCCCACAGCAGGTAGAACGCCCCCACCGAGGCCATCACGAAGGCCCCGGTAATGACCGCTCCGCTCATGGTGTGCGCGTACTGCCACCAGGCCCACGGATTCAGCACCAGTTGCCAGAAGCTGCTCAACTGCACCGAACCGTCTGCCGCCTTCTCATAGCCCACCGGATTCTGCATCCATGCGTCGGTCGCCACGATGAAAAAACCGGAGAGCCACGAACCCAGCCACACGGCCACCGCCGACCACCAATGCGCCCGCGGACTCAGCCGTTTCTCGCCGTACAGGAACAGCCCCAGGAAGGCCGACTCCAGGAAGAAGGCGAACATCCCCTCCATCGCCAGCGTTTGACCGATCACGCCGCCCGCGAAACGCGAGAAGTGCGACCAGTTGGTCCCGAACTGAAATTCCATCGGGATCCCGGTCACCACTCCCATTACGAAGTTGATGCCAAAGATGCGCGCCCAGAAGCGGGCCGCCTCATGACAGATCTCATCGTTGCGCCGCAGCCCGAGCGTTTTGAGAACCACGATCAGAGGCGCGATCCCCATGGTCAGTTGCGGAAACAGGTAATGGAAGGTCACCGTGAACGCGAAGTGCAACCGGTGAACCAACAGTGCGCTATCCATGAAAAAGCCTGCCGAATTGCGCTCAAGGCGACTACAGACCTATGGCCCGCGAACTAGCGGGCCTGCATCTTACGCCGTTCCAACTCGCTCCGCCGCAGTTCGCGGCGCCGGCCCGCATCTTCGTACCGCCGCTTTTGCTCCTCGGTCTCCGGAATCACCGGCGGCACCAGCACCCGGCCGCCCTTGCCGTCCACGGCCACGAACGTCAGGTGAGCCGAGGCCACGTGCTCGCGCGTGTTTCGAATGTAGTCCTCCACCCAGACCTTGACCCCGACTTCCATCGAAGTTCGGAAGGCCCGGTTCACCGAGGAGCGCAACACCACCAGCGATCCCACCCGCACCGGCACCAGAAAATCGATGTGATCGACCGAAGCCGTAACCGCATAGCTGCGCGAGTGCCGGTGCGCGGCCATCGCCCCCGCCAGGTCGATCCAGTGCATCAGCCGCCCGCCCAGCAGCGCGCCCAGCGGGTTGGCGTCATTGGGCAGCACGATCTCCGACATCTCCCCTTGTGAATCAAACACCGGACGCCCTGCCGGCCGGTTCGCATGGTTCATGCCGCACCGTTCCCGTATGGCTCAGAAATTGAGCCGCCTTCCCTGTCACTTCGAGCCGCCAGAAAACATTCCGCCATCTTCTGAATGCGAGGATCGGGATGCGGTCGCAAGCATTCTCCCTCCGGGAGTCGAAACTCCAGTGTCCCGTGTTCCGCAGGCTGATGGTCTTTCTCGCAAACGTAGGTCAGCCGTGACCGCGCCCCACCCTCCTGGGCCATGGCAAAACGCACCGCATCCCACTTGCGCTCGCTGGGCAATCGCGAACAGTCCCGGGCATACCCGAGATTGCAGCCCGCAAAGGAATCCGGGATGGCCCCCGGGTGCCCGTGCGCCGTGCACGTCCCTTCCCAGCCCGCGCCCAGCGGGAGCCGTGAGGGATGCTGCCAGGCGTCGCGGGAACGGCGGGCGGGCATGAAGAAGGGGCAAGCCAAGGGACGTTTCCACACCAGAGCGCGAAACTTCTGCTCCAGCAACCCATCATTGTACCCAGAGCCGCGCCCCTCTGCTACCACGTCACTGTAGTAATCTCGTTCACGCACCCGCTGCAGAGGGCGCTGCCGCCATCATGAATCGGATCGAAATGCTGCACGAAATTCTCACCCACACTCCCGACGACGCCTTCGCCCGCTACGGTCTTGCCCTGGAGTATTCCAATCAGGGGGAGTTTGAAAAGGCCATGGCCGAGTTCGGCAAACTCCTCAGCACCCATCCTGATTACACGGCTGGCTACTTCATGGCCGCCCAGACCCTGGCCAAGGCCGAACGCATCGAAGAAGCCAAGAGAATGCTCGTCGACGGCATTGCCTCGGCCCGCCGCACCGGCAACACCCACGCCCAATCGGAAATGTCGGCGATGCTGGAAGACTTAGGGTAGAAGCACGGCGTCCGTGTAGCGCGAGCGCTTCCTTCCGCCAACCAGCCGCCCGGCGCCGGCACGAACGAGGTTGTACAATCAGCCGTTCGCCCGCCCGCTTCGCCTGGTGCCGGAGGTCTGCTTGCCGCCCTTGCTTCCCTTGTTTCCGCTCGAGGTCGTGCTGTTCCCCGGCGCCCCCCTGCCGCTCCACATTTTCGAACCCCGTTACAAAGAAATGATTGGCGAGTGCATCCAGGGCAAGAAGCGCTTTGGAGTCATCCGCGTGCAGGAAAACAGCCTGGCCGACGTAGGTTGCACGGCCGAAATTGTCGCTGTGACCAAGCGCTACGACGACGGCCGCATGGATATCGTCACCCAGGGCCGCGATCGATTCGAACTCCTCGAGGTGAACCAGGAACGCCAGTTCCTCCGCGGCGAAGTCCTCTATATCAGCGACGAACCCGAAGCCGCCACGGAACAGGAACGAGAGCAGGCCCTCCAACTGCACCGCCAGATTCTCGCGCTCGCCGGAGCGCAGCAGGACCTGTCCGACGACAGCGACGTGCCCCTCTCCTATCAGCTGGCCGGTTCGTTACCGCTCGATCTTGACTTCAAACAGCAACTGCTCGGCGTCCGCTCGGAAGCAGAGCGTGTTCGCACCCTGGTCCAGTATTTCGGGAAGATCCTCCCGAATCTCCGCCGTGCCGTGCAGGTTCGGCAAAAGGCGGGCGGCAACGGCCACGCTCACTGAGCTCTCTTTCGTGCAGAGCCCCCTTGGCCGCCGGCGCGCCGTCACGCCGCGCCTTTCTCAAGGCCGCGGCCTCCCAGTGCCGATGCCGCAAAAGCGTATAATCGCTGGCAAAGTTGGTTTTGTTGGGGGTCCCGATCATGAGTCTGCCTCGCACTCTCGGCGAGCTGCGCCAGAGCTCCTTCTCCGAACAACGTTTGCGCGCCCGCAAGGTGAAAGACGAGCTTCGCGAGAACCTGATCGGGAAACTGCAGCAGCCCGGACCGGTATTCCCGGGCATCGTCGGCTATGACGATTCGGTGGTGCCGCAGATCGTCAACGCCATCCTTTCGCGCCACAACTTCATTCTGCTCGGACTTCGCGGCCAGGCCAAAAGCCGCATCCTGCGCGCCCTCACCAGCCTGCTCGATCCGCAGATGCCCTGCGTCGCCGGCTGTGAGATCCACGACAATCCCTACGCCCCCATCTGCCGCCGCTGTCGCGACCTGATCGCGCAGCAGGGCGAGCAGACCCCCATCGGCTACCTAAGGCCCGAGCAGCGCTACGTTGAAAAACTGGCCACCCCCGACGTCACCATCGCCGACCTGATCGGCGACATCGACCCCATCAAGGCCGCGCGCGGAGGCCAGGAACTCAGCAGCGAGCTCACCGTCCACTACGGGCTGCTTCCCCGCGCCAATCGGGGCATCTTCGCCATCAACGAACTCCCCGACCTCGCCGGCAAAATTCAGGTCGGCCTGTTCAACATCATGCAGGAAGGCGACGTCCAGATTAAGGGCTACCCCGTCCGCCTCCCCCTCGATGTTGCCATGGTCTTCAGCGCCAACCCTGAGGACTACACCGCGCGTGGCAAAATCATCACCCCTCTGAAGGATCGCATCGGGTCGGAAGTGCGCACCCACTATCCGGCTACCCTGGAAGAGGGCATTGCGATTACGGCGCAGGAGGCCTGGACCCAGCGCAACGGCCATCCCCTGCACCTGCCCAAGTACCTCCAGGAAGTCATTGAACGCATCGCATTTGCGGCCCGTGAGGACAAGAAGATCGACAAGCGCTCGGGAGTCAGTCAGCGCCTGCCGATTTCTGCCACCGAAAATGTCGTCTCCAACGCCGAGCGGCGCGCCATCCGGAACCGGGAAAACACCGTCGTTCCGCGGGTGAGTGATATCTATGCGGCGCTGCCCGCCATCACCGGCAAGTTGGAACTCGAGTATGAGGGCGAGATGAAGGGCGCCGACTATGTCAGCCGCGAACTGATCCGCTCCGCCGTCGCCAAGACCTTCGACGAGTACTTCTCAGGCGTCGACATGCGCCAGATCGTGCAATGGTTTGACCTGGGCGGCGAAATCAAGGTTTCCGAGAGCGCAGGCGCCCGCGAGGTACTCGAGACCTTGCGCGGCATCCAGGGGCTGTTGGAGAAAGCCAGTGGCCTGGGGGTCTCTCCCAAGGACAACCCCGAGTCGCTGGTCTCGGCCGCCGAATTCGTTCTCGAGGGCCTCTACGCGCACAAGCGCATTGGGCGCACGGAAGAGCGCGTTTTCACGGCCGGCGAAAAGCAGCCGAAGAAAGTCGAACGCACCTACGAGCGGGAAGAGCCCTTCCGGGGAAGGAGACCGTACAACTAGCGGATGGCTGCTAGCCGGCTGCTTGCGGCCCTCTGCGCCAATCACGGAAGAGGTCGCCCATGCCGGACAACGAGCAGCAGCCGGGGACCTGCGACTCCACTGCCAACCGCCAACGACGAACGCTCAATGGCTGCTTTTATGCGCCGTATCCGTTATTCCAAATACGTGCCCGACCCGGCCGGGGAGATGAGCCTGGAGGACCTGCTCAGCGCCCTCTCCGACTACCTGCTGCAGAGCGGCTTTCAGAACTACATGTTCTACGAGATGCCCGAGGGCGACCAGTCGCTGGACGCATTGCGCCAGGCCATCGAGCAGGCCCTGATGGACAGCGACTTGTTCGACGAGCAACTGCGCGAGCGCCTGCAGCAGATGCAACTGGAGGGCACACTCGACGAACTGATCGAGAAACTGATCGAGCGCATGTACCAGGAGGACTTCATTTCTATCGAAACTCCGCCCGATTCCTCGCAGCCTTCCGCCGCGGGCGGGCAAGTGGGCGAAGGCCAGCAGGCCAGGTTCGAGATTACCGACAAGAGCCTCGACTTCCTGGGCTACAAGGCCCTCCGGGACCTGCTCGGCTCGCTGGGCAGATCGAGCTTCGGACGCCATGATACCCGCGACATGGCCACTGGAATCGAAACCAGCGGCGCGTCCAAGGTTTACGAGTTCGGCGACACCCTGAACCTCGACATCACTGCCACCCTGTCGAGCGCCATCCAGCGCGAAGGCCTGCAGCTCCCGCTCAACATCGAGTACTCCGACCTGCAGGTTCATCAGTGCGAGTACCAGTCTTCCTGCGCCACCGTGGTCATGCTGGACTGCTCGCATTCCATGATCCTTTATGGCGAGGACCGGTTCACGCCTGCCAAGAAAGTCGCCATGGCGCTGTCGCAACTCATCCGCACCCAGTACCCGGGAGACTCGCTGTCGCTGGTGCTGTTTCACGATTCTGCCGAGGAAGTGCCCCTCAGCCGACTGGCCCGCGTTAAGGTAGGTCCGTACTACACGAATACGCGCGAGGGCCTGCGCCTGGCGCAGCGCATCCTGCAGCGCCAGCGCAAGGACATGAAGCAAATCATCATGATCACCGACGGCAAGCCGTCGGCCCTCACCATGGAGGACGGGCGCATCTACAAGAACGCTTTTGGACTCGATCCGCTCGTGGTCAGCCAGACGCTGGAAGAGGTTTCCAAGTGCAAGCGGGCCGGCGTGCTCATCAACACCTTCATGCTCGCCTCCGATGCCGGCTTAGTCAGTTTCGTTCAGAAGGTCACCGAGATGTGCCGCGGCAAGGCGTACTTCACCACGCCCTACACGCTCGGCCAGTACCTGCTCATGGATTACATGTCGCGGAAGACGAAGACGATTCACTAGCCGGCAGACCCCGGCTCGTGGCTTGCGGCCGGCGGCCCGCACTGGCCGGCCCGGCTTTGGACTCGAGACGTTCTAACCACCCGCCAATGGCCCCCGGCCACTACACTTTCTTCTCCGCTTGCACCGCTGCCTCGGCAGCCTGGAATCCGATCTTGCTGTGGGTCCCGTCACAATAAGGCTTCGTCGTACTGGCGCCGCAACGGCACAACGAGAAAGCCAGCCGCCCTTCTTTGAGCTTCGCAGTCAGGTCGTAGGCGTTTCCATTTGCGTCAACGAGTTCGATGGCTCCTTCGGGAGCCTCCACGCGATACGGCCCGTTGGGACGAATGCTGATTTTCACTTCCGCCATGAACGCTCTCCTAATCCCGTGCTTTGCACTCGCTACTTCCCATTCCTCCATCGAAGCTGCCGCTGGCTGCGAAATGCAGAACCGCTACACGCTGACGGCGGAGCGCCGAGAGATGGCTTCAGGCCGCTACCCGGGACTGCCCTGCCAGATTGCGGTAAAGCTGCAGGTAGTCGTCAATCATCCGCTTCTGGTTATAGCGCTCGCGCGCCCGATGGTAGGCGCGGTTGGCGTAGGCGCGGCACTTCTCGCGATCTTCACTCAGTTCCCGAATCGCATCGGCTAGGCTGGCCCCATCATTGGTGCGGAAATAGACCGCATCCTCGCCCCAGATTTCCCGGAAGCTGGGAATGTCATTGGCGATGAGGGCGCAGCGCGAAAGGGCGGCTTCCAGCGTTTCCATGCCGAACGGCTCGTAGCGCGCGGTGGCCGCGTAGACCGCCGCCCGGCTGTACAGCGTGCGCAGCTGGGCCTCGGTCTGGGGTCCCTTCAACGAGACACACTGGGTCTCGGTCGCGACCTTCACGTCGGCTCGTATGGGAAGGCGCGGCGCATGCACCGGAGGGTCTGAACCCACGATACAGACCGACAGCGGGTGCTGGTGCTGCGTCAGCAGGTGTACCTGTTTGCCCGCATCCAGCAGCCTGCCCACCGCCAGGACCGAGTCTTCCTTGCTGACATAGGGATTGAAGAAAATCGGGTTCCGCCCGTTGTAGATCACCTGTTCGCGGCGCGCGGGACCATAGTGGTTGTGCAGGGCATCCAGCATCCATGCCGACGGGGCCACCAGCACGTCGGCACCCGCCAGCCCGCGGTCCACCGTCTCCCGGTAGCGGCCCAGCCAGCGCGCCGATTTCGGTTCGCGCCCATGTACTGCGGCCCACCAGGTCAGCAGGTCTCCCTGCGCGACCACCAGCCGGGGCACCGGCACCGGCAGGTCTCCGTAGCAGAACTGGTTCAGGTGGAGCACGTCAGGCTGGATCTCGTGCACGATGGAGCCCAGGTACGCGGCCGACTCCGCAAAGTCCCGCTCGCCCTCGTGCATCCACTCCAGCCGAAAGGCCGTCGGCCGGTAGTCCAACCCGTGCAGGTTGTCTATCCACGACGTCTGGTCGGGAAGCGGCACTTCCCCGAAGCTGACCAGCGTCACCCGCAGTCCACGGCTCACCAGCCCGCTCACCAGCTCGCGGGTATACGACCACACTCCTGAGATCGTATCGGTGGTGACCAGCACGTGCATTCGGGGGTTCTCCTTTGCCCGCAGCCGCGGGCCTGCACCGCGAGACACGCTATTCTAGCGGCGTTGCTGCTTTCTTTGAAGAGGATTCCGGCCTCGCCCAGCGAAGATTCTTGCCTGGCCGCAACTGCAATTGCTTTCATATCCTCCTTCCGGAGACGACGGCAGCAGCCTTCAACGCAAAGACCTCTGGTCCGTCCCTGGCCCCTGCTCCCATCGCGTCTCCGCCGAAAAAACGCACGCCACCTTCTATCCGGAAAAACCCTCAAGGGCAGGGGAGAATCTACAGTATTGACCTCACCCCTCTCCGAAGATTAGCGTAAGGATCAAGTTCGCCAGAAATTGCAAGCCCGTCAAAGTGCCACGTAGTCCGGTCGCCAAGACCCGTACTCCCGTTCTGTGCGCGATCGCCGCTTTCGTCAAGCGCCATTTGAAGCCTGCCTCGCCACTCGTCGGGTTCAGAACGTAACCGGCGTTGTCGAGACATGCGTTGCGGTGCCTCTCCACCACACCACAGCACAGCCGTGCTCGGCGCGGAGAGGCTCCGAAGTGAAGGACGGAACGGAAAATGGCTGATTTCTATCAGACTGGCATCATCGCCACCTTGCACCGCCTGGGCCAGGGCGACCTCGCCATGGTCGAGCGGCAATTGGAATATTTCTCCCGCCAGCAGCCCATTGCCCTGGTGCTGCCCGCGCTCTACTCCGAATTCGAGAAACCGGCGATGGAGACCATCCTGGCCGAACTGAGCGGCGCCACCTACGTCCGCCAATTCGTCCTCACCCTGGCGCAGGCCACCGCCGATCAATTTGAAGATGTGCAGCGTCGCGTCAGCGTTCTGCCCGGCGACGTTCGCGTCCTCTGGCATGACGGGCCGCGCATGCAGCGTCTCTATCGGACGCTCGAAGAAAACCGTCTGCAGATCGGCCCCGATGGCAAGGGCCGCCAGTGCTGGATGGCCTACGGCTACGTGCTTGCCAGCCGCAAGGCCTCGGTCATCGCTCTGCACGACTGCGACATCGTCAATTACAGCCGCGAAGTCCTGGCCCGGCTTTGTTACCCGGTTGTCAATCCCGACATTGGATTCGAATTCAGCAAGGGCTACTACGCGCGCCTCAGCCACCAGATGCATGGCCGCGTCACGCGTCTGCTGATGACCCCGCTGATCCGCGCCCTACAGTCCATGGTGGGTTATCTTCCCTTCCTCGTCTATCTCGACAGCTTCCGCTATCCCCTGGCCGGCGAGTTTGCCATGCAGGCCGACCTGGCGCGCGTCAACCGCCTCCCGTCAGACTGGGGGCTGGAAGTGGGCGTCCTGGCCGAGGTGTACCGCAACTGCTCCAGCCGCCGCATCTGCCAGGTCGACATCGCGGAGAACTACGAACACAAGCACCAGGACCTTTCCCCCGGCGATCCCTCCAAGGGCCTGATGAAGATGGCCATGGACATCTGCAAGTCCCTGTTCCGCATCCTGGCCGCCGAAGGCGTCAAATTCGACACCGGCCTGATGCAGACCCTGTTAGTGCGTTATCAGCGCATGGCGGAAAACAACATCAGCAAGTACCACGCCGACGCGATGATCAATGGCCTGGTCTTCGACCGCCACGAGGAGGAAACCGCGGTCGAGACTTTCACCCAGGCCCTCAAGCTGGCGGCTGAGGAATTTTTCTCCGATCCGCTGGGCGCGCCCCCGATTCCCAACTGGATGCGCGTCAGTTCGGCGTTGCCCACCTTTCTCGACGACGTGCGCGAGGCCGTCGATGCCGACAACGAGGCCGTGGCGGGCGTCCCCCGCCTTTCCGCCGCCGGCTGAATCCGGCGCTTCCCAGGGGAGCCGTCACACCCGTGGATGAACTTTTTCCCAGCGAACTGAAGGCTCGGCTCGAGCAGATTGGCGAAGTCGATCTCGTGGTCGGCATCCCCAGCTACAACAACGCCCGCACCATCGGCCACGTCGTGCGGGCGGTGTCGGTCGGCCTGGCGAAATATTTTCCCCAGCAACGCTCCCTCCTGGTGAATTCCGACGGCGGCTCCCGCGACCACACGCAGGAGATCGTCATGCAGACCGAGGGCGGCGCCGATGACCTGCTGCTCATCTCCCACCCCGTCCACCCCAGCTACCGCATCAGTACCCCCTACCACGGCATTCCCGGGAAGGGCAGCGCCTTCCGCACCATCTTCGCCGTCGCTGATCGCCTCCACGCCAAGGCCTGCGTCGTCGTGGACTCTGACCTGCGCAGCATCACACCCGGCTGGGTCGAGTTGCTGGCCCGCCCCATTCTGGAGTTCGGCTACGACTACATCGCTCCCTACTACCATCGCCACAAGTACGACGGCACTATCACTAACGGCATCATCTATCCCATGACCCGCACGCTTTACGGCAAATCCGTCCGCCAGCCTATCGGCGGCGAGTTCGGCTTTTCCGGTTCCCTCGCCCGCCGCTTCCTCCAAAAGGATGTGTGGGACACCGATGTCGCCCGCTTCGGCATTGACATCTGGATGACGGTGACCGCCATCGCCGAAGGCTTTCGTATTGGCCAGGCCTACCTCGGCGCCAAGATCCACGATGCCAAGGACCCCGGCGCCGACCTCACCAGCATGTTCCGCCAGGTCGTGGGATCGTTCTTTCAGTTGATGGGCAGCTACGAGAATGTATGGAAAAGCGTGCGCTCTCAGCAGACCGTTCCTCTGTTCGGGTTCCCCTTCGAGGTGGGCGTGGAACCCCTCACCGTCAACACCGACCGCATGATCCACGCTCTGCAGCAGGGCGTGACGGACCTGGCTGAAATCTACAGCTCGTTTCTGTCCCCCCAGACACGCGTCGAACTGAACCAGTACGTTCACCGCAACGGACAGGGATTCCACATCCCCGATCAACTCTGGGTGCGCCTCATCTACGAGGCGGCGACCGCCTACCACCGCCACCTGCTCGATCGCGAGCATCTCTTGCAGTCTCTCGTCCCGCTCTACCTGGGACGCACCGCCTCGTTCGTGCTGGAAGTCAGCGAAAGCTCGGCGCTCCAAGTCGAAGAACGCATCGAGAAGTTGTGTCTCGTCTTCGAAGCCGAGAAGCCCTACCTCGCCCAACTGTGGGACGTCCCCGGGAAGGAGAAAGCCCATGCGCAGCCTGTTTGACCGGATGTTGATTGATCCCTTCCACCGCCTGGCCGACCAGTCCGCCCACGTCATCCCGGTGCTGATCATGGTCCTGGTGGCCCTGATCGTGGGCGGCTTCCTGGCCTTTGTGGTGCGATGGCTGACGTTCAAGTTCCTGCAAGCCACCCGCTTTGATCAACTGGCAGCCCGCACCGGCTTCGCCAGCTTGATCGACCGCACCGGCGTGTTCCGCTCCCCGGCCGACTTGGGCGCCCGCTTCATGCAGGCCGTGGTGTGGCTGCTCACCGTCTTGTTTGCCCTGACCGCCGCAGATACTCCCGCCAGCGTCAACCTGGTGCGGCGCTTTGTCGACTACATTCCCAACCTGATCGTGGCCGGCCTGGTGCTCCTGCTCGGCGCCGCCGTGAGCCGCATGATCTCCCGCAGCGCGCTGCTTGCGGCCGTGAATGCTCAATGGCCGGGAGCGCGGCTGATCGCCGGCGGCGTGCGTGTGCTGGTCATGACCTTGGTGGTCGTGATCGCGCTGGAACAACTCCACATCGGCAGCTTACCCCTGCTGGTGGCGTTCGCCATCGTATTCGCCGGAATCGTGTTTGCTCTCGCCCTGGCCTTCGGGCTGGGCGCACGGGACATGGCCCGCCAGTGGCTCGAGGCCAAGGTGCGTTCCTCCGCCACCGATGAGGAGGTCTTTCGCCATCTCTAAGCCGCCGCGCACCCTTGTCTTCACCGACCTCGACGGCAGCCTGCTCGATCACGACTCCTACGCGTGGTCGGCCGCTGCTCCTGCCCTCGCAGAACTTCGTCGGCGCCGCATCCCCCTGATTTTCTGCACCAGCAAGACTGCCGCCGAAGTGCGCGCCCTGCGCAAGGACATGAACAATCCTCATCCTTTCATCGCCGAAAATGGGGCGGCCATCGTGATCCCGGCCCGCTACTTTCCTTCGGTCCCAGCCCTTTCCGGCAATTCCACCCCGCTCACCCTCGTCCTGGGACGCACCTATCCCCAACTCGTCTGCGACCTGAACGCACTTGCCCGCGAGGCGCAGGTCGAAATCCGCGCATTTCATCAGATGAGCGGTCGAGAGATCGCTCGTGCGACCGCTTTGTCCCACCCGCAAGCCAATCGCGCCCGCCAGCGCCTGGCCAGCGAACCCTTCCTCTTCCTGCGCAGCCGCCCTGCCGCAATCCAAAGGTTTTGCCGGCGTGCCCAGCAAAAAGGCTATTCCGTCCAGCGCGGCGGACGCTTCTGGCACTTCTCCGACGGGTCCGACAAGGGTCTGGCGCTCAGCCTGCTCGTTGGGTTCTATGGAGTGGCCTGGAGAGCTCTCATCCACACCATCGCCCTCGGAGACAGCGCCAATGATTTCCCCATGCTTCGCCTGGTCGACCGGCCCATCTTGATCCCCAGGCCGGACGGAACCTATGCGCAGGAAGTCCTCGCGCGAATGCCCGGCATCACCCGCGCGCCCTCTCCCGGCCCTGCGGGATGGAGTACCGCGGTGCTCCGGGCACTGGACAGCAGTCCCCCCGCTGCTCCATCTCCCAACGGAAGACGGCCGCGCCGGCGCTCGCCTTCCTGAGCCTGCCTAGGGGCGATCGCCCCCTTCCAGACGCGTGCGAATCGTGTTCGCCAGCTCGTGAATGGTCTGGATCCTCCGGGCCGCGGCCGGCGACACCCCGGAAGACTCCAGCACGAGGTCGCAGGACAACAGCATCGCCGTTACCGTTTCCCGCAGCTCATTCCACACCGCGCGCTCCGCCGACTGGCGCAGGATTCGTTCTTCCCGCTGCCGCCGGTTCAGCGCGGTCCGCACTTCGCGCACCACCCGCTCCACTCCGCTGATGGCACAGTTCACATACACCGGGACCGCTCCCCCCAGGTGCTGCAGCATCTGTTCGCTTCCATCGGGGTCGGCATCCAGCAGGAACTGATCGATAACGACCGCTGCGTACTCACGTGCGCGCAGCAGCGCGGTGGCCGCGGGCAAGGTGCCCGCGCTTTCCACCGGGCGGCCCAGAGCAGTTTGCAGCGCGTGGACACAATCGGCAATACGGGACGAGGGCGTAACCAGGAGGATCATGCCTCCACAATGTGCAGTTTCCCAGCCAAAGCATAGGCCTCTGCATACACTGGACTTAACGCGTGTCCTCGACTCGCCCGTTTTCAGAACGGGACACCCGGTGCCTGAAACGGGAACTCCCCCCTCCCGCCCCTCTACGATTGCGAGCTGTACTCCTTCAGCTTGCGGTACAGCGTCGTCTTACCGATGCCCAGCATGCGCGCCGCCAGCAACTTGTCCCCGTTCAGCTGGGCGATGGTGGCCAGGATCGTTTGCCGTTCCAGTTCTGACATGGGGATGATCTTGTTCGATCCGTTCCCATCTCCGCCCGAAAGGCCGGTTCGCAGTTGACTGATCTCTGCGGGCAGGTCCCCAAGGTGGATCATGGGGCCGGTCGTGAACGCGCACGCCCGCTCCAGGCAGTTCTCCAGTTCCCGCACATTTCCCGGCCAGTCATAGGCCAACATGGCTTTCAACGCTTCATCGCTGAGGACGCGTTCCTGCCCGGAGTCCCGCGATAGCCGTTCCAGGAAGTGGCTGGCCAGGATCGGAATGTCCTGCCGCCTTTCGCGCAGCGACGGAATCCGCAGGCTCAGCACGTTGAGCCGGTAGTACAGGTCGCGCCGGAACGTGCCCTGGGCGACTCCCTCCTCCAGGTCGCGGTTGGTGGCTGCCAGAATGCGCACGTTGATCGGTATCTGCTTCGTGCTGCCCACCGGGCGGATCTCCCGCTCCTGGATCGCGCGCAGCAGCTTGGCTTGCAGGTCGATGGGCAACTCGCCGACTTCATCCAGAAAGACGGTCCCTCCCTCGGCAATTGCCAGCAGCCCATCCTTGGCGTGTTGCGCCCCCGTGAAGGCGCCCTTTACGTAACCAAACAGTTCGCTCTCGATCAGCGTGGGAACCAGCGATCCGCAATCCACCGGAATGAAAGGCTTGTCGCGGAACGGCCCGGAGAAGTGAATCGACCGGGCCACCAATTCCTTGCCCGTTCCACTCTCGCCCAGGATCAGCACCGGATGCGTGCTGTGCGCCGCCTTGGCCACGATGCGATACAGTTTCTCCATCTCCGGCGAGCGCCCCACGATGCCCGCAAAACCCTGCTTCGACTTGATCTTCTCGCGCAGGATGCGGTTTTCGGTTTTCAGCTTCAGGTGGCTGGCCACCCGGTCGAGCAGCAGCTTCAGTTCCTCCAGGCTGAAGGGTTTGGTCACGTAGTCGTAGGCGCCATTCTTCATCGCTTGGACCGCCGACTGTACAGTCCCGTACCCGGTCACGACCACAATGACCGCGTCCGGACGGCGGCTCTTGATCTGGTTCAAGGCCTCCAGCCCGCCCGCCCCCGGCAGTCGCAGGTCCAGCAACACGGCGTCGATGCTCTGCGACTCCAGCAGGCGGTAGGCGTGCTCGGCCGAATCCGCGGTAAACGTCGTGAAGCCCAGCGACTGCGCCACCTCGCGGCATGCTTCGCGGATGGAACGCTCATCGTCGACGATCAACAGGTTGAGCAGGTTCGCGCCTTCGATCTGGGTGATGGGCAAACTAGCTTCAGCGGTAGTCATAGCCTCTCTCGCTTTCGCAATCGTGATCTTCTCGAACTCTTGCCAACTTGCACATCCAGCACTTCCCGAACCTTCTGCACCAGCACCGCTCCGGTGAACGGCTTGCGGAACGGCACGACGGCGCAGTCTCCCGCCAGTTCCGCATTCGGTTCGAATCCGGTCATATGCAGGATGGCCAGGCCCGGCCTCTGTTTCCTCAGCTGCTGGGCCAGCTCCCGCCCGCTCATTCCCGGCATTTCCAGATCGGCCAGCAGCAGGTCGATCGGCCCCCGGATCTTGTCCGCCAGTTCCATCGCCTCCCGGCCACTGCCCGCTTCCAGCACCCGATACCCCTCTTCGTGAAGGATCCTGGCCGCGGCCTGCCGCACCGCGCCGTGGTCCTCGACCAGCAGAATCGTCTCTCCGCCCCTGCCCGGAAACCCATTGACCTCCGTGACCATCTCCGAAGCGGGCTCGATGTACTGCGGAAGGCGCACACGAAAGCAGGTGCCCCGCCCCACTTCCGTATCGATTTCAATGACGCCGCCACTCCGGCTGACGATGTCCTGCACGGTGGCCAGCCCAAGCCCAGTTCCCCGCCCTCCCGACTTCGTGGTGAAGAATGGCTCGAACAATCGCGCCCGAACCTCCTCGCTCATGCCGCAGCCGCGATCGCTGACCGCCAGCTGCACGCCCGGCACCCGCCGCTTCTCGTTTCTCGCGTCCGCGCACTCGCAGGCCTCGGTCTCAATCAGGATCGTCCCACCATCCGGCATCGCATCCCGGGCGTTGAGCACGAGGTTGAGAACGATCTGCTGCACCTGTGCGGGGTCCATCCTCACCAGGCCCGCGTTCTCTTGCAGCGACGTCTTCAGTTCGAACTTTTCTCCAATCAACCGGGCCAGCAGGTTGCTCGTGCTGCCGATGGCGTCATTCAGCGACAAGATCTGAGGCTCCACGACCTGTTTGCGGGAGATGGCAAGCAATTGCTGAATCAAGGCCGCCCCCTGCTCTCCTGCCAGGCGGATCTCCTCGGCGTGATGCCGCAATGGCCCGTTCGGATCGAGTCCCGCCAGCAGCAAGTCGCAGTACAGCGTGATCCCGGTGAGCAGGTTGTTGAAGTCGTGGGCCACGCCGCTCACCAGCCGCCCGATCACCTCCATCTTTTGCGCCTCGCGCAGGCGCTGCTCCGCCAGCTTGCGCTCCGTGATGTCCTCCGCCATGCCGATCACGAACTGCGGGGCTCGGTTCACGTCGCGCACCAGCGACAGCGCCACCCGCGCCCACCCCGTGCCTGCTTCCTTGTCGAGATAGCGCAGCTCGGCTTCGCCCGATTCCTTCCCCCCTTGCACCAGTTCGCGGAACAACTCCTCCGCCTTGGCCATGTCTTCCGGGTGGGTGAATTGGCCAAAGTGCAGCCCGCGCAGTTCGGCACGCTGGTATCCCAGCATGCGCTCGGCGGCCCGGTTGGCCTCCAAGATCCGGCCCTCTAGGTCGCACTGCACGATTCCGGTGGGAACGCCATCAAAGATGGCGCGGAATCGGCGGTCCTGGTCGCGCACCATGCGCCGCCGCTCGCGCACGCTCACGTCGCGGATGCTCACGAACAGCATCGGCCGGCCATCCACCAGGAACGGAGAACAACTGGACTCGATGTGCAGCCCTTTGCCGTTTCGCCTCGTTGTGAACTGGCACAGGTGGGAAGCTCCGCAGTCCTTCCCTTGACCGGAAATCCTGAGGCAGGGGTACCCCTCCGGTCGCAGGCTTTCCAGGGGACGCCCGCGCAGTTGCGACGGGTGCGCACAACCTACGAGCCTGGCAAATGCACGATTGGCGTACCGGATGATTCCGTGTTCGGCCACCGCCAGCCCTTCCGAACTGGCTTCCAGCGCGGCCTCCAGCACCGCCGCCTCGCACGAAACCCCTTGGCCCGCCGGAGTCTCCAGAACCTGTCCCATCACTCCTGATCCTCTACTGCTCTTCGCCTAGGGAGGCACTGTGCCCATGCCCGGATCAAGCGGAGGGGGGTATTCCTGCTCCGGAGCTTTCACTCCCTATTTGGGACAACTATAGAAGTCCAATCTGGGAAATATTTAGGACGCCCGTCACCAGCCTGTGTGACGGGCCGCCCCGCCCAGACCCGGGCCCGGGGCGCACAAGGCAAGAATTTTACGGACGAAGGACGGAAATCGGATGGGCCCGGCCCGGGAACAAACTGATCGGCTCCAGCAAATGAAACGTCAGACGACGGTCTACGCTCAGTTGCACGTCTGCAGGCTTGGGTGCCGCCAACACCTCGGGGGCTTTCCCTTCCTCGGCACCGGCGGCTCCGTCCCGGCTCAACACCGCCGTCTCGGCCACGAGCCGCTCGCCGGGGAACGCATTGGCTACGCTGCGGCGCACCGCGCCTGCGCCCTTGAAGAAATCACTGTAGGTACGCACGGGCCTGGCTTTTCCTTCGATGGCAACCTCGGTCAAAGTCAAACGCAGATAGCCCGGTGTGCGGCCCGGGCGCCTCGCTGCCGATTCCACCACCTGGCCGCGGACCCGTGTTCCACGTTCCATCAGAAGTTGGCCATCGAGGACGACATCCTCGTCCACAGTCCCTTCGAAAACCTGCCCCGCGCGCGCGTTAGCGCTCGACAACGGCTCCAAAAGTCGCACCATCAGGGCTGTCCCGGCCGGGATCCGCGTCCCGAAAGGCAGAACCGCCCCGGCCGGCCCCTGGCCGGACTCTGCGTTGCTCCCCTCGCCGCCATCCGTGGGCACCCGCAGGTACTTCTCGGCGGATTTCGACAGCGCCGCTGAAGCCGCGGCTGGTTTGGCGGTGTTCTGGCCACAGCCCAGACTGGCGACCAGCCCCAGTACCATCGTTCCGCAAGCAGTGTTCCTCAACCCACCCACCGTCCCATGCTGTCTGACAGTGTGGAGGTCGAACAAGTTCCTAGAAAGGTGCCGGTTGGCCCCGACAGAAACGGAGGTACACCCGCAACCGGCCGCTGCGTTGCAGCCTGCGGCCCTCCCACAAACACAAACGCCCGGACAGCGAACGCTGCCCGGGCACGAACTGCTTGTCAGGCTTAGTTCGAGGCGCCCCCGTCGGCGGCTGCGCTCTGCGGCCCCTCCTCGGGCTGCAGAACCACGCCATCAAACGGAGTCGCGGCCACCAACCGCCCATGCACCACGCTCACGCGCCGCAGCGGATAACCGGCGTCTGGCCCGCGTTGCCAGCTGCGCCCGCCGTCGGTGCTCTGGAAGATCACCCCGGTCTGCAGGCTGGTCGCCAGCAACCGGTTGCCCTTCGCATCCACGCTGACGGAGGTGATTTCCTTGTCGGGAAGCCCCGTGAGCACGTGGCTCCAGTTCACTCCCCGGTCGCTGCTCTGGAAGGCGCCTTCCCGCGAGGCCACGAAGATCTTGGCATCGGCCGTCACCGTCACCCCGCGAATGCTGGTCACGAACTGCTGCATGCCGTGCTCGATGAACGTCGCGCCGTTGTCGGTGGAGGTGTAGACCTTGGTCCGCGCCGCCGCCGCGATCAGGCCGTGCTCGCTCTGCACGGCGACAAACTCCTTCTCGCCCATCACCGGCCCCCCCGTCCAGGTCTTGCCGTGGTCTTTGCTGAGATACAGACCGTTGGTCGTGGCCGCGATCCAGGGCTCGCCGGAAACCTCCAGCTCGTTCACCCGCGCTTCCAGCGTCGAACGCGTGCTGGTCTTGCTCGTGACCTGTGTCTTCTTGGTTCCTTTCTTCACCGTGCGCACCGTCGTCTTTTCGACGACCACCGTGTTGATCGGGTGCCAATCGCCATTGCGCTCCATCATGTACACGCCATGATTGGTGCCGGCCACCAGGGCGCCGTTGCTCGCCTGCTTCAGGCTGAATACGTCCTTGCCTCCCAGCCCGGTGCTTTTCTGCATCCAGTGCTGGCCTCCGTCATGCGAAGCGAACACGCCGCCGAACTCGCGGTCATTCACCACGCTGACGTACATCGTGTTCGCGTCTTTCTGGTCCGCCACGATTGCGGTCACGTAACGGTGCGTATAGCCGTGGTTGGAAGCCGTCCAGCTCGCCGCCCCGTCGCTCGAGGCCAGAACACCGCTGCGGTCCGTCGCCAGCAGCACCCGGTTCGAGTTGCGGCGATCCACCAGCACGTCGTTGACGACCACCTCGGGATTGCTGACCCGCTTCCAGGTCTTGCCCAGGTCCGTCGTCTTCCACAGGCCCTCGGTGGTTCCCGCATAGACAATGGCCGGATTGCTCGGGTCCTGCTTCAGCACGCGCGTGCGCCGCGCCGAGAACGGAATCCCCTGGATCTTCGAGAACAACTCGCCTGCGCTCGTGCTCTTGTAAATGCCCGAGCAGGCGCTGGCGAAAACATTGGCCGGGTTGCTGTGGTCCACGATGATCGAGAAAACGTCCGAGTCGTCGATCATGCCCTTGTTGATGTGCTGCCAGTTGGCTCCGCCGTCGGCCGTCTTCCAGGCCAGGTGCCAGGTCCCCGCATACACAACGTTGGGATCCTTTGGATCGATGGCAATGGATTCAATGTTCTTGATGTCCGCGTGGTTCGCCGGAGACATGCGCTCCCAGCTGTCACCCCCGTCTTTCGTGCGAAACACTCCGTCCAGCGCGCCCGCCACCAGGACTTTCGGATCGCCGGCAAACATCGCCATCGCGCGGATCGACTTGCCGTGCATCCCCGGCAACGTCTGCCAGGTCTTGCCCCCGTCGGTGGAGCGGAACAGGTCGCCCGCCTGCTGGCTCTGCGCCGTCCAGGCGGAAACGTACATGATGTTCGTGTTGCTGGGATTCACGGCAATATGGTCCAGCACGTAGTCGTCCCCGCTGCCGAGGTGCGCAAACCGGGTCCAGTCCTGGCCGCCATTGTTGGACACAAACAACGCTCCCGTGCTGGTCCCCAGGAAGATGCGGTCCGGGTTGTGCGGATCCGCCGCTAGGCTGCGCACATCGCCGCCATCAGGCCCCATCGCAGCCCACTGGCCAGCCCACAACGACAGGCTTCCGATTAGACTCATAGCCAGCAGAATCAACAACTTAACCGTGAAACCCCTTGCATTCATGCGCTTGTTTACCCCGGTTTTCGAGACAGTATAGCGTGCGCTTCGAGGGTGACAGCGTAACCTCCCCCCTTCAAGTTACCGAAGGGCAGCCAAAAAAATAGGCCGGTCGGGGCTCCGACCGGCCCGCTGGCCCGATGCCGCTATTGCGCCTTCTTCGCCGCCTTTTTCTTGGGGGCCGCCGGATGGTCCGGCACCGCCTTCACCTTGGTCTCGTCGACCGCTTGCGTTCCGGCGGAATCGAACGTCGCTCCGGCCGGCACCACCCAATACTCCGCGGTCTTGGTGCCCCCGTTGCCGGTGCGGGTCTCGATCCGGCTGGCATCGATGGCCTGCTTGGCCTCGCCGCCCGACAGATAGGCCTTCGAGTTCAGCGCGCGCTCGGCCGCCAAGTTCGGACGCTTCTCGCCCGCCTCCGCGTTGCCCACGATGACCAGTTTCGCGTCGGCTTCCTGCTGCAGCCGCAGCGCCACATCATCCAGGATGGCCTTGCAGGTGTTGTCCACGCGCCATGGCTTCTTCGGGTTCGGGAAATCGCACTGGCTTAGTTTACTCGCCTTGGGCGGCGGAGGCGGAGGATTCTCCACCGTCACCTGCGACGACGCATGCGCCGTCAGCCCGCGCGCATCGGTGCACGTCGCGCTGACCGTGATCGGTCCGGGCGAAGCGCCGGTCGTGTTCAGGGTTGCGGTATTGCCGCTGCCGGTAACGCTGCCGCTGCTGGCAGTCCAGCCCGCCACCGTCACCGGAACGCCGTCGGGACTCGTGCAGGTGCAGGTGATCGTCGAACTCGCGCCCGCTTGCAGCGCGGTCGGATTCGACGAACAACTCATGGTCGGCGGGTTCTTCGGCGGCTCCTTCACGGTGTAGTTCGCGCTGCAGGTCGCCTCCCCATTCTTCTTCACCTTGGGATCGGTCACCTTCGATGTCACCGTATAGTTCCCGCCCGCCACCCCTTTGGTATCGATGCTGGCCGTCGTATTGTTCCCCGTGACCGTGCCGCCATTGCCGCTCCAGGCGTAACTCAGGGTGTGCTTGGGATTGAAATTGCTCGTGGCCACGGTGGCCGTGACCGGCTCGCCCTGCATCACCTCGGCATGATCCACCGAGCAGGTCGCGGTCGGGGCCACTTCCGGCTCGCCCCCAAAATTAAAGACCACGCCCGTGCGCAAACGTGCTCCATCGAAACTGGAGTGACGCAGGTTGGGCTGGCTCGGCGGCACGACGCTGGAGAAATTCTGCCGCGCCCATTGATAGTCCGCTTCGATCAGGCGCAGCGAGATGCTCTTCACGATGGGAATGTCAATGCCCCCGCCCAGGATCGCTCCCAGGCCATTGCGCGCTCCCACGGGCGTGGTGAGGTGGTTGTTGCCCAGCAGCGTGTGCGCAAACAGGTTGAAGCCTTCGGTGCGCCAGGTGGCCCGCGGTCCGATTGAGAAGGTGTTGACGTCGTACTGGTTCTTCAGGCTCAGTCCCCAGTCACCCTCCAGCGCGAAGTTGGGATGAAAGTTATAGCCGAACGCCAAACCGCCCCCTCTGGCCAGGCTCGGCAACTTGAAGGGCAGCACGCCGCCGCTGCCGTCGGGACCGCCGGGGATGCTTCCTCCCGGATTCAGCCATTGATAACCGGCGAAGATGTCGAACTTCGGGGGGGTCTGCTGGGCGATCGCAGCGCTACTGAACAGAAACAGTCCGATAACAATCAGGCACAACCCTGCGGCCGTGCCAATTCGAGAACTGCCAGGAAGTGACATCGGATCCTCCGGAACAAGACCACTTTGTTTTCTTAGAACCCTGGGCTCATTGCGGCCCAAAAGACTGCGCGCAAGACGCGAGAACGAAAGACGGGCGTCCAAGCCGAGACCGCAGATTCTACAGCAACCGCCGTTCAAAAGTGAACTTCGGCCGCAAAATATCCCCTTCCTCCGCGCCTTCGCCCTCAATTCGGGAGCGCAGCCAGACCGCGTCTCAGTTTAAGACAAGCCCCAATGGCGCATTCCCCGCGCAGTCCTCGGTAGGCACCGCCAGCCTCGCGGTTCATTCTAGGTTGCGAGAGGGTCATGCGAACCGGAATAATGGGTCTTTCGAGCCTATGAGCCAAGAAAAGGTCCTGATCGTCGAAGACGAGGAAAATGAACGTACCGGCCTCGCGGAAGTGGTTTCCGCTTGGGGTTATCGGGTCGAAACCGCCGCTGACGGCCAGCAAGGCTGGGAAAAGGCGGTCCAGTGGAACCCGTCCATCATCGTGACCGATCTCAAGATGCCTCGCCTGGGCGGCATGGAACTGCTCGAACGGCTGGCCGAACATCCCCAGAGCATGGCCGTGATTGTGATGACCGCGCAGGGCACGATCGATAGCGCCGTCCAGGCCATGCGCATCGGCGCCTACGACTACATCACCAAGCCCATCGATACCAACCGGCTGCACACCATCCTGCAGAACGCTGCCGCCTTGCTCGGCACCAAGGTCGAACTCGAAGTCACCCGCCGCAAACTGCGCGACGCCGGCTCGCTGGGCCAGCTGGTCGGCTCTTCCAAGAAGATGCAGGAGATCTTCCGCCTCATCGAGATGGTCGCGCCCAGCACCGCTTCGGTGCTGATTACGGGCGCCAGCGGCACCGGAAAGGAAATGGTCGCGCGCACCATCCACGATTTGAGCCCCCGCCGCTCGAAACCTTTTGTGCCCATCAACTGCGCCGCTATCCCCGAGACCCTGATCGAGAGTGAAATCTTCGGACACGAAAAGGGCGCCTTCACCGGCGCGCTGGAGCGCCGCACCGGCTGCTTCGAACTGGCCGAAGGCGGCACCCTGCTGCTCGACGAAATCGGCGAAATGCCGGTGGCGACCCAGGCCAAGCTGCTGCGCGTGCTCGAAGACCACAAGCTGCGCCGGCTGGGCAGCAAAGTCGAAACCAACGTCGACGTCCGCGTGCTGGCCGCGACCAACAAGCTGCCCGAGGAAGCGGTCGCCCGCGGCGAGTTGCGCAACGACCTCTACTACCGCTTGAACGTCTTCAACATTCACATGCCCGCCTTGCGGGAACACAAGGAAGACCTGCCCGAGCTGGTGCAGACCCTGCTGACCGACATGAATGCCAAGCACGGGCGCAAGGTCGCCACCGTCAGCGAGGCCGTGCTCAATCAGTTCAAGAATTACTCCTGGCCCGGCAACGTGCGCGAGTTGCGCAACACGCTGGAACGTGCCGTCATCGTTTGCGACGGCGCGGTCGTCGAGACCCGGCACCTGCCCCCCGGTTTCGGCCAGGTCACCGCGCGGCCCTCCGCCAGCGACCCTGATGCCGTCCGCCTGGGTGTGGGCACGACTGTCGGCGAGGCCGAGAAGCTGCTGATTCTCAAGACGCTCGAGGCCACCAGCAACAACAAGACCCGCGCCGCCGAGATCCTGGGCATCAGCCTCAAGACCCTGCATAACAAGCTCAAGGAGTACGGCAGCGCCACGGCAGGTGCGGTGGCGGAAAAGGAAGAGTAAACTGCGCTATCGGTCCTCCCCTCCGATGCGCGGCGCCCTGCGTGTTCCCTGATTCATGAGGCGGAAAACAAAAATCGTGCTGGCGATCACCTTCATGGTGGTCGTGATGGTCGCCGCCTTTTCCTACCTCTACATTTCGCAACTCCTTCGCCAGCGGCTCAATAATGCCGGCGACGTGGCCCAATTGCTCGCCCAGCAGATCGTCTACTCGGCCGGCAACGCCGTGCCCGACATCACCAGCACTCGCATCGATACCCAGAACGAACGCGCCGTCCGTTCCGCCATCGAGGGCTACCTCCGCACCGACGCGAACCTGAACGACATGCTCGATTCCTTCGTGGGCAACGTACCGATCGTGTACGACGCCGCGGTGCTCGATCTCGACGGCCGTGCGCTGCTGCACAGCAACCCCGACCTCGACGGCAAAGTCCTCACCGCCCGCCCCAATTTTGAACTCCTGCGCCGTGCCCGCTTCCTCGATCAGGTGCGCATGGTCTACAGCCCGTCGGCGGTATACGACGTCAGCCAGCCTTTACAGTTGAATGGGCAGCCCTTCGGCAGCGTTCGGGTTGGCATCTCCACCGTCCTGCTCAAGAGCGAGCTGAATCCCGCTCTGCGCCATGCCCTGGTCTTCTCTGCCGTCGCCATCTTCCTCTCGCTCTTGCTCTCCGCATCGATCTCCCGTCTTGCCCTGGGTCCTCTGGAGGAACTCAGCCGCAACCTCGACTTCGCCACCGGCGGCACCGAAATTGACGGGGACTCCGAGGACCACGACGAATACGGGCTGGTGACTTTGAAGATCGCCAACCTCGGCCGCCAGGTGCGCGACGCCAAGGAAATCTTCTCGGCCCTCAAGGACAACGTCGACCAGCTCATGGCCAACCTGCAGGACGGCCTGATGCTGTTTACCCGCGATTCCCGGGTCGTGCTGGTCAGCGCCTCGGTGGAGCGCTTCCTCGGCCGCCCGCGCGGAACTATGCTCGGCCGCACCGCCCACGAAGTCTTCTCCCCAACCACGCCCCTGGGCGCGCTGCTGCTGGACTCCTTCGCTCATCGCCGCCCCCTGGCGCAGCGCGAAATCGAGGCCTCCAACGGCCGCCGCGTGCAGGTTTCGCTCGACTTCATCCAGGAAAAGTCCACCCAGATCGGCGCGCTCCTGATCGTGCGCGACGCCGAATCCGTCCGCCGCCTCGAGGACGAAATCGAGATGTCACGCCGCCTCTCCGCCAGCGGACGCCTGACCCGCGGCGTCGCCCACGAGGTCAAGAACCCGATCAACGCCATCGTCCTGCACCTGCATCTTCTGCAAAACAAGCTGCAGCAGCTCGAGCCCGGCACCCGCCGCCACCTCGATATCATTGGCAGCGAGATTCACCGCCTCGACCGCGTCGTCCAGATCCTGGTCGACTTCACCCGGCCGCGCGACCTCAAGCTGGAAGAAGCCGACTTGCGCCGGCTGCTCGACGAAGTCGCCACCCTCGCCGCCCCCGACGCTGCCCAGCACGGAGTCACGGTCGTGCGCCATCTCCCTCCTCAACCCCTGCTCGTGAAGGCCGACCTCGACTTCATGAAGCAGGCCATCCTGAACGTGGTCATTAACGGCATCCAGGCCATGTCCGCAGGCGGACAGCTCACCATCAGCGCTCGCCGCGATGAGGGCTTCGTCACCATGGAGATTCGCGATACCGGAGCCGGTATCCCGAAGGAAGCGCAAGAAAAAATCTTCGAGCTCTACTTCACCACCAAGAAAGACGGCAGCGGCATTGGCCTCGCCCAGACCTACCAGATCATGCAATGGCATTACGGTTCGGTCGATTTCGAGACCGCCGAGGGCCAGGGCACAACCTTCCGCTTGCGCTTGCCGCTGGCGGAATCGTCGCTGGAATCCTTGCGCGAGGTCGCCGCCCGCAGTTCCTAGCCAACCCGTTCTCCTCTGTCCCCAGGTTCAGCGCCTCACCTGTCCCATTTCCCGGCCGCTGCTGGGTTGGCAGAAACTCTTGCCCGGCATAGAATCTCGGCTGTAGGGTTCGCGACGCGCAACACAGGATCCAGTATGTATCTGGCCGGCATACTCGCACTGTGCGCGCTGCTGCACGCGCCCGCCCTGGGCAGCTTGAGCAGCGGGCCGTCGCCATTGGCAATTGCCGATGCCCACACCCTCCGCCCGCGCAACTCCGGCCAGGAGCCTGGGAAACCGGATTCCTCCAGTCAGCCGCCTCCCCCCCAAGACCAGTCCCAACCGCAATCTCCGCAACCGCCGCAGGAGGCCGCCCCCGCTCCGCACAAAGCCCAGTCTCCGGCCGAAACCAGCCCGCCACAAACGGCTCCCATAAACAAACCGGGCGCCGACGCCCCCCCCAAAAAACCGGCGCCGGCTCACAAACCCGTCAGGAAAAGGCTCCCCGCTCCAACTCCCGCCGAAGAACCAAAACGCAAGGTGGTTCGCCAGGGCAGCACCAAGGACCCCGTCACTCAGTTGGAGCCGGGCATGACCGGCGAACAGGCCGCACGCCAGCGCCAAGTCACCGAGCAACTGCTCGTCCAGACCAACGCTTCCCTGCAGAAGCTTTCCGGCCGCACCTTGACCCGGGACCAGCAAGACACGGTGGCACAGATCCGCAAGTTCATGGAGCAGGTCAAGGCGGCGCAGGCCGCCGGCGACCTGCAGCGTGCCTACAAACTTGCCCTCAAGGCGCGCTTGCTCGCGGATGCGCTGGAAAAATCCTAGCCTCTTACTTTCCCTTCGCGCGCGCGCTGTTCACTTTTTCCAGCAATTCCCGCGACGGCTGCTGCAGTGGGCCCGGGATCTTCACCGCCTCACTCAGCACTTCGCGGGCTTCGGTCGTTTTACTCAGCTTGGCGTAGGCATATCCGAGACGGTACAGGGCCGTCGCATACGCGGTATCGTCTTGTCCTTTCAGCAGCGCCGAGGCCGACTTGAGCTCCGCCACCGCCGCCGCCGTCTTCTCCTGCTTCATGTAGGCATAGCCCAGCGTGGAGTGGGCCACCCCGGCGGACAGCTTGCGCGACCGGTCCGCGTCCGCCTCCTCCGCCTTCGCCAGCGCAATCACCTTTTGCGAGTAGGTCACTGCCTTGGCCACACTGGCCGGCTTCGACTCCTCCACGTAGGTGTTGGCCAGCATCAGCAGGACCGGCAGGCTGTTGGGATTCGCCGCCAGGTTCTTCTCGCCAAACGCGACCAGCCGCGCCGCGTCGTTCAGCTGGCCGGGCCCCAGCGTGTACATCGCATATTGCGAGACCTCTTCCTGAAACTGCGAGTTGGGAAAGGCCGCTGAAAACCGCTCGATATAGGACATGCGCCTCTTGGCATCTTTCTCGTCCGCAATCGCGTTGAACGCCACGCTTTCCAGGAAGCTGTGCCCGGCCTTGGCGGATTCCTTCTCCGACAGCACCCGCGCCGCATAGTCCGTGTCGCTCATGCCCTCGGGTTTGGGGGCCTTGCTGATGCCTTCGTAGGCGATGCCTCCCTTTTCCGCATAGTCCATGATCTTTTCGTCGTTCTTCATCTGCTGCGCGATGCCGGCCTGCGAGACGAGGATGTCGAGATTCCGGGGAGAGCCCGCCAGCGCCTTATCGCCATACTCCAGCGCTTTGGCCAGGTCCCCTGCGTTCTGGTAGTACTGCGAAATCTGCCAGTTGCCGTAAGCCACAGCCGCCGGGTTCGAGGCGAACTTCTCTACAAAGTCCTGGTAGAGGGCCAGCTTCTTTTCCGGGTCTGTTTCCTTCGAACTCGCCTGCAGCGCCTGGTCCTCCGGCGTGCCCGCGGCAATCACGATGTGGTCCAGTTGCGCCCACGCGCATGATGCCAGCCCCACAACCGCCACCAGCGTAGCCAGAACTCTGCACTTCATCAGGCACCTCCCTCCGCAACCAACCTGGGTTCAACCGCGGGATGCTAGCTCCGAACGGCCTCCGCGGCAAGGGGCAAGCTCACCAGGCGGCGGGCCCCCTCCGCCGCTGCTCGACATGTCTCGTGCCGGTCACGGGCCGGCAACTTCGCCCGGACAATTTCCGTCGCGAGATGATTTACATTGAATACCATGCGCGTCATCCTGCAAAAGCGGGCGCTTCGTTTTGTGCTTCTGGCCAACGTGGTCTCGATGCTGGGCAGCGGCATGAACTCCGCCGCCGTGGCCTGGCACATCCTGCAGGCCACACATTCTGAGATGGCGCTGGGCACACTCGCCGTCTTGCAGACCCTGCCCGCGATGCTGATGCTGCCTTTCACCGGCGTGATCATCGACCGCGAAGACCGCCGCCGCCTGGTCATGATGCTTGATGCCGCGCGCGCCCTCATCATCCTGACCGTCTCCCTGCTGGCCTTCCAGGGCGTCGTCCGGGTCTGGCAACTCTACCTGATGAACACCCTGGTGGCCGCCGGCTTTTGGATGTTCTGGCCGACCATCACCGCGCTCATCCAGGAACTCACCCCGGAGGGGCAATTCGTCCAGGCCAACACTTTCTTGCTGGCCGGCATTCAAGGCGGATGGCTGATGGCGGGCGCCGTGGTCGGCTTCGTTTACAACCACATCGGGCTGGGCGGCGTATTGCTGATCGACTTCGCCACCTACGTCGTGTCCTTCCTCTGCTACCTGGCGGTGCGGAGAGGTAAGCACGTGGTGCCGCGCCCGGCGGAGCTGCGCGCCGACATCGCCGCCGCCGAGACCGCCGAGAAGCGCTTCTGGCACGAACTCTGGGAAGGGATCGAGTTTCTGCGCGAGCGGCCCGCCGTCATCCTGCTCGGCCTCAGCTGGGCCCTGTTTCTGGGCGCCATGCTCACCGGCGTGGTCGTCACCCCCTCGCTCAGCGACCGCATCTTTCACGCCGGCGCCGTCGGATACGGCTGGCTCAACGGCGGCTGGGGCGTGGGCGCATTCCTGAGCGCCCTCTATGCGCCGAAAGTCATTGCCAGGCTCGGCTCGCGCGGCGCGATCGCGCTCTCCATGGGATTTCTGGCTGCCTGCATGACGTTGTCCCCCTACACGCGCCTGCTCGCTTTAGCCGTCTTCTTTTACGGGATCATGGGCTCGGCGCGGGGTATCAGCGGGGTCGCCATGAACACCAGCCTGATGGAGCAAGTGCCCAAACATTTCATGGGACGCGTGCAGAATGCGTTCTATTTCGTGGGCACGTTCCTGCAAATCGCGCTTAGCCTCACCGTCGGCTGGATGGCCCAGAAAGTCAGCCTCGCCGGCGGCTTTGCGCTCATCGGCTCGATGTACCTGATCGCCTTCTTGAGCGCCGTTTGGCCGGTCGGAGCGCCCATATCCCCGGCCATCGCCGACGCCGCCCAGGTTCCAGACCGCGCCCCGAACTGACAAAGCGCGCCAGCCCGCGGCTCCCAGCTCGCCTCTCCCCCTGTTATCCTTCCCATTCATCCGCCACACAGGAGAGCCCCATGTCCTTTCACCTCGAAGGCCGCAACGCGGTGGTCTTCGGAGTCGCCAACAAGCGCTCCATCGCCTGGTCCATCGCGCAGGGCCTGCACGCCGCCGGCATGCAATTGGCCATCACCTACCAGAACGAACGCCTCGCGGAAGAAGCCAAAGACCTCATCGACTCCCTTCCCGGCGCCGAAGGCTACATGTGCGATGTTTCCAAGGACGAAGAGATTGACCGCACCTTCGCCCAGCTGAAACAACGCTACGGCAAGCTCCACGTGTTGGTGCACAGCGTGGCCTACGCTCCGGCCGCCGAACTCGAGGGCGAGTTCTTAAACACCAGCCGCGAAGGCTTCCGCATCGCCCATGATGTCAGCGTCTATTCGCTGATCGCGGTCGCGCGCGCTGCCGCCCCGCTTATGGTCGACGGTGGCAGCATCATCACCATGACGTACTATGGCGCCGAGAAGGTCGTCCCCCACTACAACGTCATGGCCGTCGCCAAAGCGGCACTGGAGTGCTCGGTCCGCTACCTGGCGTTTGATCTGGGGAAAAAGAACATCCGGGTGAATGCGATCTCCGCAGGGCCCATCAAGACCCTGGCCGCGCGCGGCATCTCCGGACTCAGCGACATGCTGAAGGCCCACCGGGAAACCGCCCCCCTGCAGCGCAATGTGGACGTGGCCGAAGTTGGGTCCGCCGGGGTCTTTCTCGCCTCCGATGCCAGCTCCGGCATTACCGGAGAGACCATTTACGTAGACTGCGGCTACAACATCATGGGGTTCAAGCCCACGCCCAGTCCGGCATAGACGCGAACAGCAATCTCGAAGAAGCGATGCGGAGGATCTTGATTTTCGCGGCCTTCGCCCTGGCCATCGGGCTGGCGATCGTCCGGGAGTGGAGCGCCCCCGTGGGTTGTCCCTTTCCGGGGCTCACACCGGCGACTCCTCCGGCACGCAGCCCGTGAACGTCAGGGCTGCCTTGGGCCGGGCTCGGAGCTTGTCGCCGGGGTGGAAACCTCTGCTGACACCGCTGAGTCGTTCATTTGTTTCTTGGCTCGCCGGGCCGACTTTGAAATCTTGGGCACCACGAATTCCTGCACAATTCCGGCCAGCGAGCTCTCCCCCAACCGGATCATCCCGGCCGACAAGGTAAACATCGCGCGGTTATTCGTGGGATAAAGATACGAGGAGAGCGCCGCTCCCCCAAAAACGCCCAGCACGTTGGAGTAATTGAACTGCCAGCGGCCTTTGTCGCTTTTGCAGCTGACCGAGTTCCCCACCGCGTGCAGGATCCTCGAACTCGTGCTCCCCGTCCCCTTGTAGTAGTAGCGAGGGTCCTGCTTCAAAAGCGAAGGGAACACCGCCCCGGAAAGAAAGGTGGACGCGAAAATGTCGGCGTAGCCTGCTCCCAAGCGCTTTCCGTACCCTTGCATGCCCTGGCCAAACTCCGGGTACTGGTCGCCTGCCTGCTCCAACAGGGCCAAGAAGGCCGCCCCGCCGATCGTAACCGGGTCGGTGCTCGACTTCCATGCCAGATGAAACTTCAGCTTCGTCGTCAGCGGTGCCGCGTCCCGGTGATAGGTCACGTAAAAATTGGGAATGATTCCGAACACGCGCTGGTGCTCTTCTTCGTGCACTTCCTCGGTCGCGACTTCCACCGGGTCCACCGCGACTCGCACGTCGGTGACCACGGTCGCGATCGATATCACAATCGGCTTCGCCAGATAGGTTTGCCCCGAAGCCAGCTCTCCCGAGAATCCCTGCTCGCCGAAGCCCGCTGCGCTCACCGTAATCGTGAAAGGTCCGGGGGGCACATCGGAAAACAAGTACTGCCCGTTGTCACCCGACACGACTTCCCGCGAGTACGACTGCTCACCGCTGGTCAGCCGCACCACTGCGCCTGCCGCAACCGAACCGGTCTGGTCCAGCACCGTTCCCAGCACACTGCCCGGCTTCGCCGGCAGCTGGGAATTGGGACCCTCCGCCGGCGCGGCGCGGTCCGCCCGGTCCACCATCGGAGCCTTGCTCGCCGAACCCGCGACCCCGGCCGCGCCGTCTTGCGCCGCGGCAAACGTGCCGAACGAAAGTAGAAGAACGGCGGCCGCAACAAACACCCGTCCCCGGGACAACTTCGCCAAGATTGCCGTCCTGCGATCCCCACTTACACGAACGTTCAAAATGCACTCCCCAGCCGTTCCCACCGCAACCCGGGCGAAAGCGACTCTCTAGCTTTTTTAATCTGTCTTGCTTCCTACCGCTCGCTAAAGCCGATTAGATGCACCTCCACAGGATCGGATTTCTTCCCGAAAAGGAAAAGAGTACCTAAGGGGTTGCCCGCTGTGCCGAAAGCGACACGAAAGTGTCGGGCCTTGGCAGCACAAGTCCTAGTCTCCAGTTATTTTTGAACAGCTTACGCTGGATACCGACTCCGACTCCCCGGCCCCGGCCTCTTTCCGGGGGCCGCTGCGGCTGGGATCTCCCGGTTCTCGAGCGGCTCGGAGCCCTTACTTGTCAGTTGTTGAGTGTCCACTGGTCACGCGTTTTCCGAACTCCACGCGAATCCGCCGGTCGCTCTCCGAGACGCGGTCGATGGTGATTTCCACGTCTCGCTCGCGTTCGAAGCGCGCAAACTTTTCCCCCCACTCGATCAGGACCAGGCCATTGTCCAGCAGGTCGTCCAGCCCTAACGTCTCCAACTCCCGCGGGGTATCGACTCGATAAAGGTCGACGTGATAGATCGTGGTTCCCGGACCGCGATACTCGTGCACCAGCGTGAAGGTGGGACTGGTGACGTCTTCTTCTGCGGCGGCCTTAAAGCCGGCGGCAATGCCTTTGATGAGGGTGGTTTTGCCCGCGCCCAGATCGCCGCGCAGCACGACGAGCTTGGGCGGCGTCAGCAGATCAACTAGCCTGCGCCCGAAAGCGGTGGTCTCCTCCGCCGAGTGGGTGATCCCTTCGCGTGTCGTGACCGTGCTTGCCACGGCACCAGTATAGCGAGAGCGCACACTCTCGCGGAGCCGCCCCGCTCCGACGAAATGGACGCAATCGCAGCCCTAGAACATCGACTTCGGCAGCGAGTTCTGCACCGCGCTTGTCCCGAGGTAGCTCTGATCGGCCACCGACTGCAGCGCCATGCGCAGGTTGCGATGATCGTCATCGCCCAGCGCGATGAAGCGGAACGGCTGCAGCGTCCCGTCGGTCGCCTTGCGCGTCGGAGACAGCATCTCCGCCATGCCAATCACGGCGCCCACCTTGGTCTGAAAGCCGATCTCGACGAAGTCGCCCTGGCTGAGTGGCTTGGCCAGTTTGAGCAGCCCGCCGGTAACCGAGATCGAATAGAGTTTGGCTCGAGAGCGCTGGCCGTCATCAAACCGGACTGCAGCCAGCACCGATCCGCCGAGCTGCACCCGGGCCGCGCGCTTGGTAGGGTGCGGTTGGGGGAAATGGGTCATAGCCGAGAAGGACTATGACTGACGGGCCATAACTACGGGAAGATTACGCCAGAACTAGTCCGGATTCGCGCCGCCTCCCTCGCCTGTGTTCCCGCAACCTCCCTGTCCGCAAGAGGATACGGATGTTGACCACGCAGACAATGCCCCCGGAACGACCGGAACAAAGCGTCGGCCCCTGCGCCCTGTGCGATGGCGCTCGGAGCGCCTTGCCCTCGGGGAGCAAACGCGCGCATCCCCGCGGTGCACGCGACTTCGAAGTCTTCAGCTCTGCAAACGCACGGTTCGCGAACCCACCGCACCTCGCACCGATCGCATCGCCTCCGGCAAGGCCCGGATCAGGTCCGTCGCCACCAGTGACTGCTCCCCGGTAAACTCGCAGGCCACGTCTCCGGCGAGTCCGTGCAGATACACGGCGCTGGTCACGGCTTCGATCGGGCGCAAAGGGTTCTGCGCCATCATTCCGGCCAACATCCCGGTGAGCACGTCGCCGGTCCCGCCCGTCGCCATCCCCGGATTACCGGTCGGGTTGACCCAGACTTCGCCGTTCGGCTGAGCCACCAGAGTGCGATGGCCCTTCAGAACGACAATCAGGTTATGTTCGCCGGCAAACTTGCGCGCGATGCCGGTCCGATCGCGCTGCACTTCAGGGATCGCAAGCCCGGTCACTCGCGCCATCTCTCCAGGATGCGGCGTGAGGACCAGGGTCCGTCCTTTGCCATTGAGCTTGCTCGCTTGCCCCTCGAAGGCATTGAGCCCATCGGCATCGAGCACAACCGGCATCGCGTATTTCTGAACGATCGTGCGCACGAACTCCGCCGTCTCCGGATGGCGCGAAATCCCCGGCCCGATTGCCAGCACGGTCTTGCCCTTCACCAGGGCGTCCAGCCGCCCATACTCGAGCGCGCGCAGCGAGATCGTGCCGGAGTCGGTTTCCTCGCAGGCCTCGGTCATCACTTCCGGATGAAATCCCGCTACCGTCGCCAGCACGGACTTCGGTGTGGCCACGGTGCTCAAACCCGCCCCCGCTCGCAGCGCCGACATGCCTGCCATCGCCGCCGCTCCCGCCTTCCCCACCGATCCCCCAACCACCAATACATGCCCGAAGCTGCCCTTGTTCGCCTCCCGCGGCCGGGGCCCGACCAGCGAAGCGACTTCCCGCGGCGTGATCAGGTTCAGGTGGAGCGAGGAAACGATCGCTTCCTCGGGAGAACCAATTGGCGCGATCACGGTCGGCCCCCGGGTGAGCCCTCCAAAAATATGCGCCGGCCGAGGCGCGGTGAAGGTCACGATCGCATCGGCCCGGGCGACCGCCCCGGTTTGCGCACCCACCACGTCGGCATCGGCGCCCGAAGGAATGTCCACCGCAACCACGGGCGCATCGCTGGCATTGATCGCGGCGATGGCTTCGGCGTAGAGCCCGCTTACCGGCGGACGAAACCCGGTCCCCAGGATCGCATCCACGACCAGCGCAATGTCGCGCAACCTCTCCTGCACGGCGCGCAGCTGTTCGGGCGATTGGACCGCGAGGGGAGCGCGTCCCATGCGGGCAAACATCGCCGCCGCATCGCCGCGCAGCTCCGCCGGGTCCGCCAGCAGCACCACCAGCACTTCCCGGCCCGCCTCCCTCAGTTTGCGCGCGGCCACGAACCCGTCCCCGCCGTTGTTGCCTTTTCCGCAGATCACCCCGATGCGCCGGGCCTGCGGATAGCGCTCCAGCACGAACTCGGTCACCGCTGTGCCGGCGTTCTCCATCAGCGTGAGCGAAGGCACACCGAACCGTTCGCTGGTGATGCGATCGATCTCGCGCATCTCGGCTGCGGTGACGATTTTCATGAGTGCGACGCAGCGATCTGTTCGACCTCGCGCAGTTGCGCGGGCTCGCCCATGGCGATGAGGAAGTCCCCGGCTTCGATTCGCTCATCGGGCGCGGGATTGAAGCGCATGCCCTGCCCCCGCTTGATGGCGAGCACAATCACCCCGCGCTCCTGGCGGATGCGCGAGGACTCGATGGTTTTCCCGGCGAAGCGCGATTCTGCTCCCACGCTGATTTCTCCGATCTCCAGGTCCATGCCCAGATGGGTGGTCGCCGTGTCGAGAAAACTGACAACGTGCGGGCGCAGAAAAGTCTGTGCGATGCGCTGCCCGGCAAAGGAATACGGGGAAACGATGAAGTCCGCGCCCGCTTTGAGAAAATGCTTTTCCGCGTCTTCCTCACTGGCACGGGCAATGATCTTGAGCTTTGGGTTGAGACCCCGCGCGGTTAGGATGATGTAGAGATTCGTCGCGTCGGTGGTGGTCGCCGCCACCAGGCCCCGCGCCCGTTCGATGTGCGCCTCACGCAGCGCCTGTTCCTTGGTGGCGTCCCCGACCAGCATCAGCCAGTCCTGGTTGTAGCGGGCCGCTTTCGTTTCGCTGTTCTCGATGATGACAAAGGGCACCGGCCGCCGCGCCAGCTCGCGCGCGGCGCTGCGTCCCACCCGACCCGCCCCGCAAATGATGTAGTGGTCGGCGAGCCGGTCGATTTCACGCTCCATTTTTCGCCTGCCGAAGAAGCTGCGCAGCTCGAATTCTAGCAAAGCCTGGGTCAGCGCCCCGATGCCCAGGAACACCAGCGACACCCCGGTCACGATCACGCCGACGTTGAACACGCGGCCCGCGTGCGAGAGCGGGTGCGTCTCCTGGTAGCCGATGGTGGTCAGCGTCGTCACCACCATGTAAAAGCCATCGAACCAGGGCCAGCCCTCGATGAAATGGAACCCGATCGTGCCGGCCAGAATCACCAGCATCAGCGCGAGAACGATCAGGCGGAGATTGCGCAGGGCTTTCATGAGTGCAGTCGCTGGTCGTTGGCCGTCTGCAAACCCAGTTTGCCGGCATCGTTCGCTTGTGCTTGTCTTGCTGCCGGCGACCGAAGGCCGACGACCGACGACTGACTATAAAACACAAAGGCCTTCCGCGCAGTGCGGAAGGCCGCGGAAATCCATCGCTCTCCGTTCAGTCCGCCATCGAGGGCGCGCGCCTCGCTTCGGCCACCCCCAGCGCCTGCACCTTGCTGTGCTTGCGCCCATAGCTGAAGTAAATCGCCAGCCCGATGATGAGCCATACCACGAGCCGGACCTGCGTGGCCGGCGCCAGCGAAATGATCAGCCCCCCGGAGAACAAAATCGACAGGATCGGCACCAGCGGCACCAGCGGCGTCTTGAACGGCCGCGGCAGGTCGGGATGTGTTTTCCGCATCACCCACACCCCTGCGCTGACCAGCACGAAGGCCAGCAACGTGCCCACGCTGGTCATTTCATCCAGTACCGACAAGGGCACCAGCGTCGCCAGCAGGGCCACGAAGATTCCCACCACGATCGAGGTGACGTAGGGCGTGCGGAACCGGGGATGGATCCTGCTGGCCCAGGGCCAGAGCAGACCGTCGCGCGACATCGAATAGAAAACCCGGGACTGCCCCAGCAGCATCACCAGCATCACCGACGCCAGGCCGGCAATCGCTCCCAGCTCGACCAGGAAGGTCGCCCACTGCTGCCCCGTCGCCCGCACCCCGACCACCACCGGATCGGGCACGTTCAGCTGCGTGTACGGCACCAGGTGCGTCAACAGGCCGGCCACCAGAATGTAGAGCACCGTGCAGATCGCCAGCGACACCAGGATGCCCACCGGCATGTCTTTCTTCGGATTGCGCGCTTCTTGCGCGGCCGTGGAAACCGCATCGAACCCGATGTAGGCGAAGAACACAACCCCCGCCCCGCGCAGGATTCCCGACCACCCAAAGTGCCCTCGTTCGCCGGTATTGGCGGGAATGAACGGGTGCCAGTAATTCGGCTCCCAGCCGTGCGCGGCCAGAAACGCCCCGGCCAGCGCAATAAACATGCACACGATCGCCACTTTCAGGATCACCACGGCGGTCGTGAAATTCGCCGACTCCTTGATGCCAATCACCAGGATCGTGGTGATCACCATGATGATCAGGAAACCGATGTAGTCGTAGCGGAGGTGCACCATCTGCCCGAACATCATGAAATCCGAAGAGGGAGGCGCGGGAACCGAAATTCCAATGTCCTTGAGAAACGCCCGCAGGTGTCCGCTCCACCCCACCGCGACTGTGGCGGCTCCGAAGGCATACTCCAGAATCAGGTCCCAGCCGATGATCCAGGCCACCAATTCACCCAGGGTCGCGTAGGAATACGTGTATGCGCTGCCGGCAATCGGGATCAGCGAGGCAAACTCCGCATAACACAAGCCCGCAAAGGCGCAGGCCACGCCCGCCAGCACAAACGAGATCACAATCCCAGGACCGGCGAACTGGGCCGCGGCTTGACCCGTAATCACGAAAATGCCCGCCCCAATGATGGCGCCAATGCCCAGCGAGATCAGGTTCAGCGGCCCCAGCGCGCGCCGAAGGCTGTGTTCGCCCTCGCTTGCCGCCTCGTTCATCAAGGTGGGAAGATCCTTCTTCGCGAACAGTCTAAGACTCATGTTCGACCTTTCCGGTAGTTTGAGCGTTCCACAGGTAATACACCGGGATCCCCAGCAGCACGATGATCAGTCCCGGCCAGGTGTACTGCGGCTTGTAGCGCAATAGTACGACATCGATAAACAAAGCCATCAGAATATAAATCGCCGGCAGCACCGGGTACCCCACCGCCCGGTACGGCCGTTCGGCATCGGCATGCGTCCGCCGCAGAATGAACAGGCCCGCAATCGTGAGGATGTAAAACACCAGCACGGCGAACACGATGTAGTCCAGCAACTGCCCGTAGCTGCCCGAGAGGCACAGGATGCAGGTCCACACCATCTGCACCATCAGCGAGACCGCCGGGGTCTTGTAGGTAGGATGCAATTTCGCGACGTTGCGGAAGAACAGGCCGTCTTTGGCCATCGCGTAATAGACGCGCGCACCGGAAAGGATCAGCCCATTCGCGCAGCCAAAACCTGAAATCATGATGGCCACCGCCATCAGCACGCCCCCCATCGGGCTGATCTGGTTCATCACCGCGGTGGCCACGCGGTCTTCGGTGGCGTACTTGATCCCCCGCTCGAGGATGCTCGCGCCCGTGGGACTGCCGTCCAGCGGCAGCACGTTGAGGTAGATCACATTGCACAGAACGTACAGCAGGATGACGACGCCGGTCCCCAGCGCCAGCGAAAGCGGCAGGTTCCGCTGCGGGTTCTTGACTTCCCCGGCGGTGAAGGTCACGTTGTTCCACGCATCGGCGGAAAACAACGACCCCACTTGCGCCACCGCCAAAATGGTGAGCGTGCCTACCAGCACGGTCGGGCCCCCGACCCCGACCTGCACCGCATGCTGGGCCGCCAGGCCCGCGTTTTTCCAGAAATGTCCGCTGAAATTCGCCGCCAGGGCCTGCGCGTTTCGCCCCAGCAAGAGCCCCACCAGTACCAGTCCGGCCAGCGCCGATACTTTTGCGGCCGTAAACACGTTCTGGATCATGGCCCCGGTCTTGACCCCAAACACATTCACCACCGACAGGAAGATCACCACCAGGATGGCCACCAGGTTCTGCGTGCTCAAGCCCACGTCCATGTTGCCCAGCACCATCGGGCCGACCGGGATCGGCGGCACTTTCCACAGGTGCAGAATCCAGTGTGAAGAGGAAATCGAAGGAAAGAACACGCCGAGGAACTTCCCAAACGCCACGCCCACCGCCGCGATGGTCCCGGTTTGAATGACCAGGAACAGCGTCCAGCCATACAGAAAGCCCCACAGCGGCCCCAGCGCTTCTCGCAGGTAGACATACTGCCCACCCGCGCGCGGCATCATGGCCGCCAGCTCTCCGTAGCACAGCGCGCCCACGATGGTCATGAACCCGGTCACCAGCCACGCGCCAATGAGCAGCGCCGGAGAGTTGACCTCGCGCGCGATCTCGGCCGAAACTATAAAGATCCCCGACCCGATCATCGAACCCATCACCAGCATGGTCGAGCTGGTCAGCCCGAGCGCTTTGACGAGTTCCTTATCTTGATGAGAATGGATTTCCCAGTCGCTGGCCATGACCGGGGTTGGCTGGTTCGTTTGGGTACTCACGTCCCTCCGTGGTACCGGCAGCTCTGCCGGCGGCGACAGGCAGCCCGATCTGGGCCGAAGGGTCCGCCCGTCCCTACCTCTCCTGCGTATACAAAACGGTTGGCCATGACTTTACCCCAAGATGCGCAAAAATTCCTCAGCAGATTTGCGGGGATCAGGTAACAAATCAGATATTACTGCCACCGCGTCCGCCCCCGCCGCCAGGACCTCTAAGGCGTTCGCCCGGGTAATCCCGCCGATCGCCACCAATGGCTTGCGGGTCAACTGCCGGGCCTGGCCAACGCCCGCCAGCCCCACGACCGGATCCGGTCGCTCCTTGCTTAACGTGGCAAACACCGGCCCAACGGCCACGTAGTCCGCCGGACCCGAATCTGCCTCCCGCAACTGTTCCGGGTTATGGGCAGAGACACCCAGGCACCGCTCGTGCCCGATCACCCGGCGCGCACCCTCCGGGGACAGGTCCTCCTGCCCGACATGCACCCCATCGAAATCCGCCGCCAGGCAAAGATCGGCGCGGTCATTCATGATCAGGCGCACTTCCCTCCCGACGCTGGCCTTCAGTTCCCGCGCATCTTCCAAGATCTGCCGCGCCGGTTCCTTCTTATTGCGGTATTGCAGGAGCCTTACTCCGGCGGCCCGCAACTCCTCCGCCCCGGCAAGCAGGGCTGTGCGACCGGGAAAGAATCCGGCATCGAGGATGGGATAGAAACGCGGAAATGGGGAGATCAGTCGCAAAGAATTCGTAGGATTGACTTGGCTGCAAATCTCAGTATTCGCGGCGCCCGTGCCCCATCTGGCAAACGCTTTTCTGCGCGCCCTTTGCGGCCTTTGTTTGCGCCCTTTCGCGGTTAAAGGCTTTGGGCCTTACGCCGCCGGCTCTTCTTTCTTTGCCAGAAACCGCTCAATGAATCCGGTATCGAACTTCCCCGCCCGGAATTCCGGGTCTGCCAGGATTCGCCGGTGCAGGGGGATGGTCGTAAAGATCCCCTCCACAATGAACATCTCCAGCGCCCGCGCCATACGCTGGCAGGCTTCTCCGCGATCCTTGCCGCGCACCACCAGCTTGGCAATCAGCGAGTCATAGTAAGGAGGAATCGTCCCCTCGGCGTAGGCCGCCGTATCGATGCGCACGCCGGTGCCGCCCGGCGGGTTAAAAGCGGTGATCTTGCCCGCCGAAGGCGTGAATTTTTCCGGATGCTCCGCATTGATGCGGCATTCAATGGCATGCCCGCGGTGCAGGACCGGCCCGTGCAGCACATCCGCCATCTTCGCGCCCGCCGCAATCATGATCTGGCCTTTCACCAGGTCAACGTCGGTCACCATCTCGGTCACCGGATGTTCCACCTGGATGCGGGTGTTCATCTCAATGAAGTACAACCGCTTCTGCTGGTCCATCAGAAACTCGACGGTACCGGCATTGCGGTACCCCACCGCACTCAGCGTCTTGCCCAGGATGTCGCCGATTTCCTTCCGCAGCTCGGGCGAGACCTGTAACGACGGGGACTCTTCCAGCAGTTTCTGATGCCGGCGCTGGATCGAGCATTCGCGCTCGCCCAGGCTCACCACGTTGCCGTGCTCGTCGGCCAGGACCTGAAACTCGATATGCCGCGGGTGCTCGACGTACTTCTCCATGTAGAGGTCGCCGTTGCCGAAGGCCGCCGCGGCCTCCTGGGAGGCTTGCTTATACAACGCACCCAGGTCTTCCTCCCGGCGCACGATGCGCATGCCCCGGCCGCCGCCACCCGCCGAGGCCTTGATGATCACCGGGTACCCCACCTGCCTGGCCCACTCCTGCGCTTCCTCTTCCGATGCGATCACCCCATCGGAGCCGGGCAGGATCGGCACGCCATGCTGCTTCATGGCCGTGCGCGCCTTTTCCTTCTCGCCCATCAGCCGAATTACTTCCGGCGGCGGTCCGATGAACTTCAACCCGCTGGTCTCGCACACCTCGGCGAAATTCGCATTTTCGGAAAGCAGCCCGTATCCGGGATGAATCGCGTCGGCGTTGGCGATCTCCGCCGCGCTGATCACCGCGGGAATGTTCAGATAACTTTGCCCCAGTTGGGGAGGGCCGATGCAGATGGCCTCGTCCGCGAAGCGCACCGGCAGCGAGTTCCGGTCCGCCTCGCTGTACACCGCAACCGTCCGGATGCCCAGTTCCTTGCACGCACAAATAATGCGCAGGGCTATCTCCCCGCGATTCGCAATCAGAATCTTCTTGAACATGCTTCCTGTAGCGCCGCCATCCTGCCGCCTCCGACGGGCGCCCCGCCCGTCCTGTACGCCAAGCGCTCGTAGCCGCGAGCTCGTAGCGTTTCAAGCACAAAAAGAGGGCGCTAGCGTGCGCCCGGTTCTCCGCTGCCCTTCACTTCCGCACCCGGATCGCGAACAGCTCCTGCCCATATTCGATGGGCTGCCCGTTCGACACCAGTATTTTCACCAGCTCGCCCGCCACGTCGGACTCGATCTCGTTCATCAGTTTCATCGCCTCCACAATACACAGCACCTGTCCCACCGCGATGCTGTCTCCCGGCTTGACAAACGGAGGCGATCCCGGCGAGGGCGACTCGTAGAACGTTCCCACAATTGGCGAATGCACCATGTGCAGGTCCTCGGCCGGCTCTTCCTTCCCTTGGCCGGAAGCGGCGGCGGAAGCCGCCGCAGGGGGCGTTGCCGCACCCATGGCCATGTCCGTGGTCGCTGCCGGGGCCGTATGGGCCGCGAAGTAACGGCTATCCGGCTGGGCCAGCGCCGCAGCTTCGCCGCCCCGCTTCACCCGCACCCTGACATCCCCGCGTTCCAGTTCGAACTCGGTGATCCCTTCTTCTTTTAAAAACAGTATGAGTTCTTTTAACTCTTTCAGGTTCATTGTTTGTGGTGGGACTTCAACTGGCCTCGCGCCGGGCGGCCGCGCGTGCCGGGTACTGCGAACCTTCCGGTCCGCGGCAGATTTACCGGACCTCAAATTGCCGTGAATTCCTTCTGCGTGCCGGCCAACACTTCGCAACCCCGCTCCGTGACCACCACCATGTCTTCGATCCGCACGCCCCATTGCCCTGGCAGATAGACGCCCGGTTCGATGGTGATCACCATTCCCGGTCTCAGGATTTCCTGCTGGCCGTGCGCCAGGCGGGGAGCTTCATGAATCTCGAGCCCCACTCCATGACCCGTCGAATGCGTGAAGTGCTTCGCTAAACCTTTTTGTTGCAGAACCTTCCGGGCAGCCCGGTCCACCTTGCCGACCGCAACTCCCGGGCCCACGACTGCAATTGCCGCTAACTGCGACTCGAGCACCGCCGCATAGATCCGGCGGGCCTCGCTCGTCGCCGTCCCCACATGGACGCTGCGGGTGCGGTCCGAACAATAACCGTGGAGTATAACACCGAAGTCGCAGACCACGAATCCCCCAGGCTCGATGACCGCATCAGACGCCCGCCCATGCGGCAGCGCCGAACGCGGCCCGGAAGCGATGATGGTTTCGAACGCCATCGCCTCCGCTCCCCCCATGCGGGCGGCATACTCCAGCTTCGCGGCCACCTCGACCTCGCGGGCCCCTGGGCCGATCGCCGCCAGCGCGTGATCATACAGCCCGGCCCCCAGCGCCGCTGCCGCGCGTATGCGCGCGATCTCGCCGCCGTCTTTGATCATGCGAGCACGCTCCACCAGGGCGGGTGACTCCCGCAAGCGAACGTGCCCTGGCAACATTCCCGCCAGGTTGCGGCGGGTCTCGACCGTCATATGCTGGCCTTCGATTCCCAAACGCAGCGATCGGGACCGAGACTCCCGCCGTACGCGCCCCAACTGCTCCGCAGCGGCCGCCCACGGAGACTTTCGCCCAATCACGACGCTTGCGCCCTGCACCTGCTCCCGGGCCTGCTGCGTGTAGCGCCCGTCGGTAAACAAACGGCTCCCCGCTGCGGATACCAGCAGGGCCCCCGCGCTGCCCGTGAAGCCGCAGAGATAACGAATGTTGGGAAGATGGGTGACGAGCAGAAAGTCCAGCCGCGAAGAATGCAGTTCTTCGCGCAACCGTTGTTGACGGCCCAGGTAATCCATCGCGTCAGAGTGTAGCAGGCGGCTTACGCGGCAACTCGCACCCGATACCCGGGACTGCGACTCTGCACCAAAAACAAGACCGCCGGCTGCTGGACAGGTTCTTCGCAGAGCCGGCGGTCAGCTTCGTTGAAAACTGCCGCTTATGTCTGGATGATGCGCGGCGTGATGAAGAAAATCAGTTCTTGGTTCGAGGTACTGACCGTGCGGTGCTTGAACAGGTTGCCCAGCCCCGGGATGTTGCCCAGCACCGGAACCTGCTGCACGTTTAACGAGTTGTTGGTCTGGATCACGCCACCGATGACCACCGTGCCCCCGTCGGTGACCAGGACCTGCGTGGTCGCCTGCTGCGTGATCAGCGTCGGGTTGCCCTGCACCGTGCGGCCGAAGTCGGGTGTCGTGTTCTCCACGTCGACGTTCAGGAAGATGGTGCCTTCCGACGTGATCTGCGGCACCACCGTCAGGCGCAGGAACGCGTCGACGTAGGTCACCGTCGGCGGCCCGCCCAGCTGCGCCTGGGTCACGATGGGAACCCGCACGCCCTGGCGAACCAGCGCCTGAATGTTGTTCTGCGTAACCACCCGCGGCCGCGACAGGATCTTCAACAGACCGCGCGACTCGGCCATAGTCAGCACCGCGTCGATGCGGACGTTGTTGCTGGCGTTCACGAACGTCAGACCGCTGGTCGGGCTGGTCACCGGCAGGTTCGAGAACAGCGGAATCTGTGTCCCCCCGCTGGAACCCGAACTGCTCCCCGTCGTGATGTAGCCCGGCGTCAGGCCGCCCACCGTCGTGGGCGAGGTCCCCACCGACGACGCGCCCCCAATTGCCGAGTGCCCGTTGCCCCAGCCGAAGCCGAACTGCGTGCCGATGTCCCGCGCAAAGCTGCGCGTCGCCGCCACTACCCGGGCTTCGATTTCCACTTCCTGCGTCTTGCGGTCCAGCTGCGTCAGCAGCCGGTCCAGTTGCGGAATCACGTTCGGAATGTCGGAGATGATCACAGCGTTGGTGCGGTCGTCGGAGATCACATCGCCGCGCTGCGACAGGAACTTCTTCACCGTCGGAACCACGTCCTTCGAGTGCGCGTAGCTCAGGAAGCGGGTCACCGTGACTTTCTCCACCGCCAGCGCTTCCGACTCCTGCTGGGCGCGCCGCGCGTCGGCTTCCTTCTTCAGCGTGTCGACGGTGGCGATGCGCAGAACGTTGCCCTCCAGTTCCCGCGCCAGGTCGTTGTTCTTCAGAACGATGTCCAGCGCCTGGTCCCATGGCACATCATCCAGCACGATGGTGAGGGTGCCGTGCACGTTGGGATCGAGCACCACGTTCAGTCCGCTGATCTCGTGGATCAGGCGGAAGAAGTCCTTCAGATCGACGTCCTTCAAGTTCACCGAGATGGGCTCGCCGGTGTACTTCGGACCCGAGCTGGCGGGGGTTTGCGCCATCTGGGTCTTCTGCTCGGCGGCCAGGTTCACGGCCGGTTGAATGGCGGTCGCCGCCGCCTGCGCGTCCTGTGCCTTCATGGCCGCGTGCGCGCTGGCGGGCAACAGCTCCGAGGCTGGCTTGTCGGCAAACTTGGCCGCAGCTTCCTGTGCGCGCTCCGCCGGCTCCGCCGCCGGCTTCGCCTCTGCTTGGGCGTCGTCCTTGGGCTTATACGAAGGCTCGAGGAAGACATAGTCGTTGGCCGGCTTGGCAGCCGTCCCGCTCGGCGCCGGAGCGCTGGGCGCGGCCGCCACGGGCTGGCTCGCGGCCACCACCTTGGGCTCCGCCACAGGCGCCGTCACCGCCGCCGGACTCCGCTTTGCCACCGCCGGCTGCAGCGCCGCCGGCTTGGACGTCTTCGCCACCGCCGCGCCGGAATGCAGCCGGACCGCGAACTGGTGGTCCGAGCCGGGCACCAGCTCATACGGGCAGGCACGCTCGAGGTCGACCACAACCCGCGTCGTCGGCGGCGTCTGGCCGTTCATGCCCACGCGCACGCCTTTGACGCCGTCCTCGCCCACCGCGATTGCATGCTGGTCGAGCGCCACCGTGTTGGGCAGGTCGATCACTACGCGCGCCGGCGAGGCCAGCGTGCTCAGCTTCGGCGTCACCCCCCCGCGGGCCGTGAACTCCACGCTGATTCCATCTTCGCTGCGCACCACGTTCAGCCGCTCCAGTGCGGCATGCGTCGCGTTCGTGCTCTGCGTCTGGGCCGCCACGGTCATCAGGACCACGATCGGCAGCGCTAGAACCATTGCCAGCCATTGCTTTCGCATTTCGCTTCTCCCCCACACGCGCTGGCCTTCGGCACAGCCCGTGTCTTTCTTCAAGCTCGCTTCCAGATTGAAATTCGCCAACCTACACCGCCGGCGTCGTGATCCGTTTCACCACGTCCTTGGTGAACGGCTTGCCCAGCCGGTCTTGAAAATTCTGTTTGAACACGATCGAGTCGCCCGTGATTTTCACCACGTAGCCGTTGAACACCGGGTCGTTTTCCCGCAGGAAGTACGCCTTGTTCAGGCCGTTGGTCACAACTGCGATCATGCCGTTGTCCGACTTCACCACGCCATGCAGCGCGATCTGCTCGATGTCCAGGCACTTCTTGCCCGTGCTGCACCCCGAGCCCATCGTCCGGTTCACCACCGGGCTGACAAAGGGATCGCGCTTCCCCGTCATGGCATACTTCTTGTCTTCCGGCTTGTCGGCCTTGGCCGTGTTTTCCCCTGCCCCCTTGCCGCTGGCCGCCGCCGCTGCCGGCGCCGCTTGCACCGCCACCTTCGGAGCCGCCGGCGCCGCCTTGGCTGCCGCTTTCGGCGCGGCCGCCGCCTTCACCGTCACCGGCGCCTTGGGCGCGGTCGGGCTCTTCCCCGAGATGGTGACCGGCCTGGCCGGCTGCGCCGGTTTGGGCGCGGCCTGCGGCGGAGTGGAAACCGGCTTCACCGCCGGGACCGTTTGCGGGGCCGGAGCCGGCTTGCTCGCCACCGCTCCCGAAGGCTTGGCCGGCGCCGTTCCCTGCAGCGCCGCGTTGCCGGTCGTGGCCTGCTGCTGATGCACGCCCATCAGCGCGCTCTTGGTCCGCTCGAGGATGCCCGGGTTCTGCCCCCAGGCCGCCCCGGTCAGAATCGCCACTGCTACGACACGTGTGGTCCGCTTCATCGTCATGTCCTACCTCTTCACCGGAGCCTGTCCCGGCTTGCCGCCCGGGCCCGGATCCAGGTCATGGCTGAAGAACGTCGTGGCCGTGCAGGTCGCCACCACGCTCTCGTTGGGCGCGTACTGATACGTCTTCTTCGGCTTCGCGTCCTGCGGCTTGCGCGTCGAGGCCATCATCAGCCCCGACACGTTCACGATCCGCTCCAGCTTGCCCACCCGGTCGAAGAAATTCAGCATCGAGTAGAACGGCCCGTCGACCTCGATGTCGAACGGCACCTCGCTGTAAAAATCCTTCTGCACCACCGGCTTGGCCGTGTAGCGCCGCAGTTCGATGCCGGCCTTGGAGGCCTCCGCGTCCAGCATGCGCATGAACCCGTCCACTTCCTTCTCGTCGGGCACAATGCGCCGCTCGATTTCCAGCTGCTGCTTCAGGCTGGCCAGCTGGCGCTCAATCTCGGCCAGCTTCGGCCGATAGGCTTCCAGTTCCTGGTTCTCCTTCTGCTTGGCTTCCAGCTTCTGCTGCGCCTCCAGGTTGTGGTCGCGCTGGCTCTTGAAGACGGTGTAGTACAGCCCCGCCGAAACCAGGACCGCCCCGGCCACCACCACCACCCACTGCTTGAGGCCCGACATTTCCCCGAAGTTGCCCATACGTTGCCCGCCTTTAGGACTTGCCCTTCTCGCAGGTCAGCGTGAACTGAAACGCCTGCATGTCCTTGATCGTCTCGTCCTGCACGCTTTCCTTGATCTCGACCGTGCGGAAATAGCCCGTCTTCTGCAGGTTCGAAATCAGGTTCGCCACCGCATCGGAACTGAGCGCCATGCCTTCGATATCGACGCTGGAGCCCTGGTCCTTCATGTTGTTCAGCCACACCGCCTCGGTGTTGTTCACCGTCTCGCCCACCATGGCCATCAGGTTCACCGGGCCGGACTGCTGGTTGCGCAGCTGGTCGATCACGTCCACCCGCCGCTTGTAGTTGTCCGCTTCCCGTTGCCGCGCCATGTAGCGCGACTTCACGTCGGCCAGCTCGCGGTTCTTCTGTTCCGCCTGGGCCATGCTCTGCTCGATCTGTTTCTTCTGCGCGTCCAGGTGGTACCAGGTGTAGAAGTTGAAGACCGCCGCCAGCCCGAAGGCCGCCAGGACCTTGACCCGCGGCGAGCCCACGTTGCCCACTTCCATGGTGGGCATCACCGGCATGGCCGAGCGCTTGTTCTTCGGTTTCGGTGCTTCCAGCAGGTTGATTCGGATCATAGGTCGCTAAAACTCCTCAAGGCCAAGCCCACCGCCACCGCCAGCTGGCCCGCATTCTGCTCAATCAGTTCCGCTCCCAGCCCTTCCGCCGGCGGCGCGATTCGCTGGAATGGATTGAACAGTTCCACCGGCATCGAGAACTCCTGCCGCAGCCCTTCCACCAGCCCCGGCACCCTCGACGAGCCCCCCGCCAGGTAGATCTTCTCGATGTGCTCCCCGGCCGAGCTGGCGCGGAAGAAGTCGAACGTCTTCTGGATTTCCAGCACGATGATCTCGGTCACCTGCTGCAGGATCGGGGTCTTGGCGTCTTCGCTGACCGTGCCCACTTTCCGCCCCAGCTTCAGCGCTTCGGCGTCTTCGAAGCTCAGGTCCAGCTCCTTCTGCAGCGAATCGGTGTACTGATGCCCGCCCACGCTGACGTCGCGCGGAAACAGCGGCGTCGTGCCCTTCACGATGTTGATGTTCATGACGCTGGCGCCCAGGTTCAACAGCGCCACCACCTGCCCCGGCGCGGGCTCGTAGTTGTACTCGTAGCAGTTCTGCAGGGCCAGCGCATCGATGTCCACGATAGCCGGGGTCCGGCCCGCCATCGAGAGTACGTTGGTGTAGTTCAAAATCTTGTCCTTCTTCACTGCCACCAGCAGCACGTCCATCTGCGGATTGCCGGCGTCTTCGGAAAGGATCTGGTAGTCGAGGTTGACGTCGCCCAGATCGAAGGGAATGTGCTGCGCGGCTTCCTTCTGGATGGTCTCGGCCAGTTCCTGGTCGCTCATCGAGGGCAGCGAGATCTTCTTCACGATCACCGAGTGCCCGCTCACCGCCGTGGCCACGTTCTTGGCCTTGATTTCGTGCTCGGCGAACAGCTTCGAGATCGCGCTCGACACCGCCCCCGAGTCCACGATCATCGAATCCACCACAATGTCCGGAGCCAGCGGTTCCAGCCCCAGATGCGCCACTTCAATCTCCCGCCCCTTGCGCTTCAACTCCACCGCCTTGATGCTGGAGGAGCCCACATCCAGACCAACAATCGTCTTCGACCCGAATCCAAACATGTGCCCGCCTTGGTCGCGCCGGCTTCCCCGCCGGCACGGTCTGTTCGCTACTGCGTTCCGGCAGCTTTCCCCGCTGCCTTCGCTTTCCGCTTGCTTTCCGTCTCCGTCGACTTCTCTTCCATCCACTGGTCCAGCTTCGATTTCTTAAACCGCCAGCGGTTCCCCAGTTTGAAAGCCGGAATCTTCTGCTCGTTCACGTACTTGTAGAGCGTGTCCGGGCTCACTCCCAGGTATTGCGATGCCTGGCGAATGTTCATCACTTCTCGCGAGTCGGCCATAGAGTTCATGTCCCTTCCACACCTTCAACGCCCCGCTGCCGCCGTCTCCGGCTGCCCAGGGCAAACCTTGGGAGGAAATCCCTCGTTCCCAATCGGCTTCGAGCGGATTTCGATGTGGCGAGCATAGCTCAACCCCGGAAAACACGAAGTCTCGCCAAATTTCCGTGTTTTGCTGGGTTTTATACCGGTTTTCTGGAAAATTACCTTCGTGTATTTGCACACCTGTCCTGTATATCGCAGTTAGACTCTGGATAACCACTATTAGTAGTATCAGTTATGCACAGCCGGTCCGGTTACCCCCACTCACATAACCAAAGTACTAACGACGGTACGAAGGTCGTACGACGGGCGTGAAATGATTGACAATAAAACGTTTAGAAGCATCCCTTCAACCGCCCATGTAAGCCCTTTTCCGCTCCGCTTTCGCCGCTTTCCAGCCCCTGCCCCGTCCCTGTTCTTGCTTCGAGGACCCCTCCGATTTCCGTTTTTTCTTCGCTTTTGCCGGATTTCTTCCGGCGCCGTGCGCCAGATCACAGGCGTGTCTCCGGTGGTTTGTTAGGGTGGCGAGTTCACGTTTTCGACGCTGCGGCAGGGAGGCGTTCGCATGAAACTGTTGGTCCTCGGTTCCGGCATGATGGGCTCGGCGGCCGCCTACGACATGGCGCGACAACCCGGCGTCGACGCCGTCACCTTGGCCGACAGCGATCCCCGCCGCGCCCGCCAGGTAGCGGCGCGCATCCACCAGCTTCAGGGAGAGAGGAAAATCAAGGCCGCGACCCTGGATGCTTCCGACGAGAAAGCGGCGGCGCGCCTGATGCGAGGGCACGACGCGGCATTGTCGGCCGTGCCTTACTTTCTCAATCTCGGACTGACGCGCGCCGCCATCGCCGCCCGCTGTCACTTCGCCGACCTGGGCGGCAACAACACCGTCGTGCGCCAGCAACTCGCCCTGTCCGCAAAGGCGGAGAAAGCCGGCGTGGCGATCGCCCCCGACTGCGGCCTCTCGCCCGGCATGGCTTCGATCCTCGGCGGAGAACTAGTGCGCCGCCTTAGCGGCCGCGCCGACGCGCTCAAAATCTACGTCGGCGGTCTGCCCGAAAAACCCGTGCCGCCTTTTCACTACCAGCTCGTCTTTTCCGTGGAAGGCCTCATCAACGAATATGTCGAGCCCGCCCGCATCCTGCGGCGCGGCAAACTCACCACCCTCGAACCGCTCACCGAACCCGAACCCTTTCACATGGACGGCTTTCCTCCGCTGGTCGCGTTTCACACCTCGGGGGGGACCTCGACCCTTCCGGAAACTTTCGAAGGCCGCGTGGGCGAGTGCTTCGAGAAAACCCTGCGCTATCCCGGACACTATGACCTGCTGTGCGAGCTCCAGGCTCTGGGGCTGTTCTCCAGCGAGAAGATGAAAGTCGGCAAGGTCGAGATCACGCCGCGCGCTGTAATGTCGAAGATCTTCGAGGGGAAATTCGCCAGCAAGGGGCCGGACGTTTGCATCCTGCGCGTGGAGGCGCACGAATCCCTGCGCAGCCCGGGCGTGCGCGGCCTGCTCGGCGCCCATCTCAAGGGCCGGGTCGCGAGCTTCACCCTGGTCGACCACTACGACCCGAAGACCGACATGAGCGCCATGATGCGCACCACGGCGTTTCCTGCATCGATTGTGGTGCAAATGCTGGCCTCAGGCGCGATCGAAACGCGCGGCGCCGTTTTGCAGGAGCGCGACGTGCCTGCCGCCGTGTTCCTCGACGAAATGGACAAACGCGGCATTCACATCCAGTACACGATCCAGTAGGCCCGTCCGCAGCCTGCCCGGGTTACCTTTTTTCGTACTTCTGCTCCCGCGCCTTTCCCGGTACGCTGAGTCTTCCTCGGAGGGCACCCGGTGCGTTATCTCGATCGCATGCAGCCGCTGGCGCTGCTGGCACTGCGGCTGACCTTCGGCATCATCATGGTCGGCCACGGCTGGCACAAGGTGAATGGGCATCTGCACGAATTCGCCGGCAATGTGAGCAGCCTGGGTCTGCCGGCATGGCTGGGATACGTGTCGGCTTTCACGGAATTCTGCGGCGGAATTCTCATCGTCCTGGGCTTGCTGACCCGCTGCGTTGCCTTCGCCATCCTGATCGACCTGAGCGTCGCCATTATCAAGGTCCACTGGAAGCACGGGCTGCTGGGCAACGGCGGCTACGAATTTCCTCTGGCCCTGTGGACCATCGCCTTCGCGCTGATCTTTTTCGGCGCCGGCGCCATCTCGCTCGACGCGATCCGCGGCGGCGGCCGGGGCGGATGGCAGAATCCCAAGACACGCTGACCGTCCGCAAACCCCGTTCGCTTGGCGGCCTTGCAGGACCGCGGATGCGATCTCGCGAAAAACCGCACTCCACGACCCAAAGGCCTCTGCCCCCGCAAGGCATTGCCCTCGGTCACTCGGCTGTCCGCCGTCACCGCATCGGTCTAGCCACGATCACCGGATTCAACAGCGACCGGCCGCTGACCGCTCCGGCGGGCTGGTCACTCAGCTCAAAAGTCACCGAGATCGGAATACTTTCTTCGCGATGGCTGGCCGTGAAGCGCCACTGCTTCCCCGCCGCCTGTACCACGCTGGCCAGGGCGGGGTCGCCCGACTGCACCCGGACCTCGCTCACTTCGCCGGCGCCATTCAGAATCAGGATCGCGGAGACCGTACCCTGTTTCTGCGCTTTGCGCGCGGCCTCGGGGTACTCCGGCAAAACAAAGTACAGCAGGCGACAGGCCAGGTAGGGCGCCGGCTCCGCCCGCCCCGCTCGCCCCTCTTCGTCAAGACCGTTGCCCCCTGCCCGCGGCACCAATCGGCAATCGCATTTGTTGGTTTCCGAGCACTGCCATCGCATGCCCGGAGGCGGCGCAGCGTGATCGCACACCTTCTCATTGTTCACCTGCCAGGGAATTGCCAGAAAGAACACGAACACCGACATCCAGGAGAGATTCATAATCGCCTCACAGGGCGGGTGTGCTTTGGCGCCGCGCACGCCTGCGGAGTCCCAAGGAACCGTCCTCACAAGGAACGCGGGTTCCCGCCTCGATTGCAAAGAATAAGGACCGTCTTGCTCAGACGGCCCCCTCAGACTTCCACCCTCGCCTTGGCGCGAGGCAATCCGTCTAGCGCTCCTGCGGCAACCGCAGCACCCAGGCGCTGCGCCCATGGGTGGCCGCATACAGCAGCCGCGCATTGGGCACGATCGTCAGGCCCGGCACTTCCACCATGGGCAGACCCGAACCTGCCACCGTCCAGGTCGAGGAGCCCTGCGCCAGGCGCATCACCCCAAAGTCCGACGCAGCGTACAGGTCGCCGGTCACTTCATCGAGCACCACGCTGGTGATCGGGAAATCCGGCAGGTTGTTGCTGATGTCGGTAAACGTCGCCACCGCTCCATTCCAGCTCACGTCAAACACGTGGCCCGGCGTGGCGGGCGTATTCACGTTGTACCCCGAGTAGGAGATCCAGGCGTGGTTTGGATGGCGGGGATCGACGTAGATGCTGGTGGGATGACGGCTGGGGGAGACCGGCGAGGTGTTGTCGATGCGTGTCCAGGTCACCATGTTCGCCGCATCGTTCGCGTTAGAGGTCACAAATACGCGGCCGGCGCCGGTGGATGCCCAAAGCGTCCCTCGGTCTCTGGCGTTCGTGGAACGCTGGATCGCCGACACCGCGCCGCCCAACCGGTCCGTCCCGTACACCGGCGTGGGGCTGTACGTACCGGAGTCGGTCAGGTCGGTCTGACCCGCCGGACCGATCGGCACAAAGTCGCCGCAGGCTGGATTCGCTCCCGAGGTTGTAAACTCCGGACAGTTGGCCTCCAGGTAGGATTGCGAGCCGCCCCAGTCTTGAGTTCGCCACACGCTGAAGGACCCCTCGAAAATCGTGCCCGCATTCCTGGGATTCGGGTCGGCCAGCACTGGCGGATAGAAGTAAGACCCTTCGGGACTGGAGGCCATCGGCCCCCCGATCACCACCCACGCGGTGGGATCGCCGTTGCGGAAGTTGGCGTCGTTGAACTGCGTGGTGAAGGTATTCACGCGGAGTTGGTCGTTGGCCGCGCTGAAGCCCGACTGCCCGCCATCGCCGTACATCTCCTGCGTCCAGATCACCGGGTTGCCGTTGAATTGCCACGTGCCGTTGTCCTGGGTTCCGCCCTGCAGGTTGGTGAACGGGTTCTGCCGGCTCACCGACAAGCTCTGGAACTGCAGCGTCGACAGGCCCGTGTTCAGGGTCGAGAGCCGCCGGGGCACGCGCCACAGCAGGCTCTTGCAGTAGGAATTCGCGGCGCCCGTCAGGCCCCGGGTATCGCACTTGTAGGAAACATCCCGGAAGCGGCCATCCGAGCGCACCACGCCGCCATCTCCGCCTTCGAAATACTGGAAAGGATTGTTGGGATTCACGACGATGCCATGCTGGTCGGGGTGCGTGTAGTTGGCGTTGACCGGCCGGCTGTCTTGGGTCAGGTCGCTCCAGCTGTTCCCGCCGTCGGTGGAAAGCAGCAGGGCCCGGCCGTTGTTGAAGCCCAGCAGGCCATAATCAAACGAGCCTCCCAGGTAAATCACGTCCGGATGTCCGGCGGGCGTGAAGACCAGATTGTCGTACCAGCACTGTCCGCCGCAGTAGTTGTCCACCTGGATTCCGCCCAGCGAGGTGAACGTGGCCGCCGTGTCGGCATTGTCGCTGCGGAAGAAGTTCGCGTGGTGCCCCGAGCCTCCGCCCTGCCCCTCCCCCACGTACATGCGCGTCGCCCCGCCCTGCAGCGCAGTGATGGCGAACTCCGACCGGTCGATCGCGCTGGCGGCGACCGTCGCATCCTGCGGCGTGAAGATTTGCGTGAAGGTGGCGCCGTTGTCGGTGGAGCGCCAGATGCCCTGCTGAAAGGCATTGACGTAAATGTAGCCTGGGTGCGTCGGGTCCACGGCCACCGTGGTCGAGCCCCGCGTCGGGGCGGGCGCCGTGAAGATGCGGGTGAAGGTGCTGCCATTTTGCCGGTACAGCCCGCGGGTGACCAGCGGATGCGCGGTCGAACCGCTCGAGATCGCTCCCCCGTCGGTTGCATTCACTCCCCTCACGCCGCTGGCAATCGGGACCAGCAGGTTGCCCTGGTTGTCGATCGCCATCTGCCCGATGGAGCGCTGAAAGAACATGTCGCTGCCCGGAACCAGCGCCCAACTGCGGCCGCCGTCGGTCGACTGGTAGATGCCCACGCCCGCCTCGGAATCCACCGACGCGTTGGGCTCGCCCGTGCCGGCATAGATCGTGTTGCCGCTGGAATCGCGCGGATCGACCAGCAGCGAGCCGATGGCATTGGTGCCGAAACTGCCGGACAGAAACTTCCAGTCCGGCTGCGAGTCCAGCCCATTGCGCGTGCGCCACACCCCGCCGCCGGCAGCCGCGACGTAGATCGTGCAACGATCTTCGTTGCAGGATGGTCCGATGGCCATCGCCGTGACCCGCCCCGATGCTATGTACACCGACCCGTCCCCGAGTACGTTCAGCACCCCGGGCTGGGTTGCCTGGCTCGGCCCGATCAGCTGCCACTGCCCGCCCGAATGCGACGCGCTATTCAGCGCCGCCCACCCGCTCTGTGCCGCAAACGTCGAATCGGTGGGGACCTCCGTGGCCGGATACGCGCGCTGCAGGTAGGCCTCCAGGTCCGGAGTAGCATTGGGATTGCGCACTTCATTGGCGCCGATCGCCGCCGCGGCATTGCGCCCCGGCTTTACTTCGTCCGCGTCCCCCTTGGGAGCAAGCAGCGCGTCCGCTCGCCTCTTAGCGATCGGCGAGTTTTCCGCTGGAACGAAGTTGACCACTGCTGCCGCCAACGACAGCAGCGCTACTATGCCACCCAGCGGCAGACACACTTGTCTCCGCAACGTCACAAACTGATTCATTGGATGCTCTCCACATCGTGAAATGGGATCGAGGGGTCCAGGAGTAAGCCCGGAAGAGGCGCTCGCATCCTCCTACTACCCGCCTAGTTTGTCAAGGCCTGCTTTGTTACTGGTTTCTCATGCCAGTCCCCCGAAGGCCGCGACTGGCAAGGCTTTTCAGGGCTGTGGATTTTCAGTTCTCCAGCTTCGCTCCCTTTCGCGGCGCACATTTTTGCTACAGTTCCTCACAAATGGAACCGGCGCTGTATCCATGGTTGGCTGTCTTGCCTGCTCCAACCATTCCTCATGAAGTGAATTCAAGGGGCCGGTTTCCCTCATGAAGGTCTGGCAGGCATGGGCAAGAACCCATGAGGCCACACCCGCGTCAGCGACCGACCGGCCGTTTCCAATCGGCCAAAACCCGCGTCCCGTCTGCTTTTTGAACGATTGTCAAAAGTGCGCGCCCTGGACTGAACACTTGACAACAGAGGCATTGACACATAGTCTTGCGCCCTACTTCCGGACGGCATCCCAGGACCCCCACTACGCCGTCCTCCTCGTAGAGGTGATTAACAATGCGTGAGCAATCGGTGCGTTCGGCAATACTAGCGCGGCTAGTACTGCTCCTCGTCGTAGTGCTGCTCGTCCCCACGCTCCTCAACGCCAACGTTCTCTCTCACCTGAAACTCGGTAAGCACAAGCGCCCGCAATCGTCCAAAGTGACCGCCGCGCAGGCGGCCGGACTGGCGCGAATGCGCCGCATGGAATCGTTGCCTGGCCGCAACACCAGGGAAGGCGACCGCGAGGGCGGCCCTCTGGCATTCGCAAAGGAACAAATTGAAAACCGCGCTTATCCCGGCACCGACATTCCCTTCGTGCTGTCGAACCAGGCCAGTCAGCACTTCGCTCGGGTACAGGCCGAATCGGAGGCGGGCAGCCGCGGCCCGATGAACGGCGCGAGTTGGACCTCCATCGGTCCCACCATCGCGCAATACCCCGCCGTGCTGGGCCGCACCGGCGCCGCCTACGTTGCCTCGGGCCGGATCTCGGCGCTGGCCATCGAGAACACCTGCAGTCGTCGCCACTGCCGTCTCTATGTTGGCGCCGCCGGCGGAGGCATCTGGCGGACCAACAACGCCCTGTCTGACAGCCCGCGCTGGACCCAGATCAGCGACCGCCTGCCCACCAACGCCATCGGCTCGATCACCATCGACCCCACCGACCCCAGCGGTGATACCCTCTATGTGGGCACCGGCGAGCCCAATGCCAGCGCCGATTCCGGCGCCGGCCAGGGCATCTTCAAGTCCACCAACGGCGGCGACTCCTGGAGCTTGCTCCCCGGCAGTTCCTTCGCCATCAACCGCTCGGTAGGCAGCGTCGTCATTGACCCGACCAACTCCAACACCATCTATGTCGGCACGACCCGCGGTGTGCGCGGCTTCAGCGCCGTCATCGGCGGCGCCACCGGCAACCCGGTCACCGGCTCCAACGTTGGACTCTACAAGTCGGTCGACGGCGGCAACACCTTCACCGAAATCTTCGATGGACCTTCCAACGTTCCCGGAGGCTTCAGCGAGGGCGTGCCGGAGGTGGCGCTGGATCCCGCCGATCCTTCCACCGTCTACATCTCCGCCTTCGGCCTGGGCGTGCTGCGCAGCTCGCCTTCCGACAACGCCGGCGCCTTCCAGCCCGTGTTCGTCTCGCTCGGATTTAACAGCGACCCTTCCAAGGAAGACGCCTTCTCGCGGACGGCTTTCGCCCTGACCACCAAGAACGGGAAGACCCGCATGTACGTCCACGACGGCGGCAGCAGCGGCCCTCCGGCCCAACCGGGCTCCGCGGTCTGGCGCAACGACAACATGAATCAGCCTGCCTCGGCCCTGGTGGTTGCCGGCGCCAATGGTCCCACCTGGAACGCGCTCAGCAGTCCCACCAACGGGGACCCCGGCTACGCCAGCTACAACATCTGCACCGGGCAGTGCTGGTATGACATCGGAATCTACACTCCCGCGGGACACCCCGACACCGTCTACGCCATCGGTTCGTTCGTCTACGGCGAGTTAGGCGGCCGTTCCAACGCGCGCGGCGTGATTCGCTCCACCACCGCCGGCGATCCCGACCCCAACAACAACAATGTCACCTTCACCGACATGACCGTGGACGCGACCTCAAGCACCACTCCCAACTCCCTCCATCCCGACCAGCATGCCCTGGTCTTCGTCTCGAGCAATCCCGATGTCTGGTTCGAAGGCTCCGACGGCGGCCTGATGCGCTCCAGTGGCAGCTACGCCGACATCTCCAGTCAGTGCGCCACCCGCAATCTGGGTCCGGCCTCTACTCTCACCTGTCAACGGATGCTGTCGGCTGTTCCTACGTCTCTCACCAGCCTCAACACTGGCCTGAACACGCTGCAGTTCCAGAGCCTCTCCATCAACCCCAAGAAGCCCACCCAGGAACTATTAGGTGGGACCCAGGACAACGGGACCTTCCTGTACGAGGGATCCAGCGTGTTCTGGCCGCAGACCATCGGTGGCGACGGGGGACAATCCGGATTCAACGTCAAGAACCCCGACATCCGCTTCCACACCTACTTCATCCAGCAGGTCGACGTGAACTTCCAGGGAACCAACCCGCTGGGTTGGGACTGGGTCTCAGACGTGCTGTTCAGTGGCGAAGGATCCTCCTTCTATATCCCGATCATCGCCGACCCGAACCGCAAGCGGGCCGGTTCCATGTTCGCCGGACTGCAAGGCGTCTGGCGCACCCGCGACAATGGCGGCCCGCAAGCCTATCTGGATCTGCACTGCAATGAGTTCACCGGCGACTTCACCGTCCCCTGCGGCGACTGGGTCGAACTGGGCAGCCCCACCGGCGGACCGGACCCGAACGGCGACCTCACCTCGGCCACCTACGGCTCCACCCTCGGCGGCGGTTACGTCGTTGCCGTCTCCCGCGCGCCCAGCGACACCTCCACTCTGTGGGCGGCCACTCGCTTCGGTCGCGTGTTCATCTCCAAGAATGCCGACGACGTTTCCAATGTGGCCGGCGCCGACGCCAGCAACGTGACCTGGACCCGCCTCGACACTCTTGATCCCAATGCTCCGGGGCGCTTCATCAGCAGCATCTACGTCGATCCCCGCAACCCCAATCACGCCTGGATCTCCTACTCCGGCTACAGCGCCCGCACCCCGGCTCAGCCCGGACACGTCTTCGACGTGACCTACGACCCAAAGGCGGGCACTGCGACCTGGACCAGCCTCGATGGCAGCCTGGGCGACATCCCGGTCACCGCGCTCGTTCGGGACGACGCCACCGGCGATCTCTACGCCGCGAACGATTTCGGCGTCCTGCGCCTGCGCCGCGGCAGCACCGTGTGGCAGACGGCCGCGCGCGGATTGCCGAATGTCGAAGTGCCCTCGCTGTCCATTTCCACGCAGGCTCGCGTGCTCTATGCCGCCACGCATGGCCGCGGAGCGTACGCACTGCAGCTTCCCGAGGACTAGAGCGAACTGGCTCTTCCTTGGTCCGTGAAATAAACAAGAGGCTGCTCTCCGGGCAGCCTCTTGTTTTTGTGTTTATGGGACGCAACTCGCCCATGCCTCGCGCGATCTATAAGCAAAGGGCGACCCCGCGCGCCGGAGTCATTCCGTCTCAGGAGGTTCTCGTGTTTAACATTCTTCTGCTGACCTTCGCGCTGCTTGGCACGCCCGCTCCGCAGGCGGACAAGCGTACCTGCGATCACGCTGCTCCCCCGGAAGGCATGCACTACGTTTGCTCCCCAACAGACAGCTGCGATTGCCGGCTGGAGAGAGATTCCTCGCCCGCCGGAGAACCGCCGCGCCGCGCCGCGGCCATTCCCGGTCCCGACCCCTGTTCTGCGGCGGGTCTGAGATACTTCGTCGCGCCCGCCTACCCTGCCGCCGCGCGGGCCGCGAGAAAGCAGGACACCGTCAGCGTCCGGCTCACGGTGGATGCCACGGGAATCCCTCAGGTCCAGATTACGTCCGGCGACCCGGCCTTTCGCCTGTCCGTCCTTGCCGCTCTCAACAAGTGGCGGTTCGCTCCGGCCGAGCCGCCACGCGCCCTGACCGCAAGGTTCACCTTTGCGATCGCCGGCGATGCCGGCGATCCCATGCGCACCACTGTGGCGGGAAGTTCCCCATTCGACCTTGTGATCTCCGCCAGTCCCCCGCCGCGCTAGGCGGCCTTTCACGTCCTTTCCCTGCTCGGCCCTTCTTCCAGGGCATCGCTCGCCCTGCTCCAGCCATCTAATCAATTAGGGTGAACGGGGCGGGAAAAGTGGGGTTCGACGCCATGAAGTTCGTGAATCGGGCAGCACTCTGGATGGTTGTGTTCCTCGGACTCCCTGCTTTCTCCAACACGAGCAAGAATCCGCCCGTACCGGGAACGCTGAACTACGTAGAAGGCCAGGTCTCCATCGGCGCCCAGGCCCTTAATGCAAAATCGGTGGGCGCCACCGAACTGGAGCCGGGCCAGTCCCTGACCACCGCCACTGGCAAGACCGAGATGCTGCTGACACCCGGTGTCTTTCTGCGCCTGGGCGACCACAGTTCGGCGCGGATGGTCTCGCCCAGCTTGACCAACACCCAGGTCGCCATCCAGCACGGCGAGGCCCTGGTCGAGGTCGACGAGATCCGCCCGCAAAACGATCTTCGCATCAGCGAGGATGGGGCCAGCACGCGTCTCATCAAAACCGGCCTGTATGACTTTGACGCGGACCATGGCCTGGTGCGCGTGGTCGAAGGTAAGGCCGTGGTCAGCCACGACGACCGCAATGTCACGGTGAAGGGCGGTCACGAGCTTGCCCTGAACAGTGGCGCCAGCCACAAAGCTCCGAAGTTTGACAAGAAGGCGTTCGAAGCCACCGACCTCTATCGCTGGAGCAGCCTGCGTTCCGATTACCTGGCCGAGGCCAACGTGGACGCCGCCCGCCTTTACTTCGTGGATGGCTGGTACGGGCCCGGCTGGTTCGGCCCCGGCTGGTACTGGGACCCGTGGTTTGCGGCCTACACCTTCATCCCGGGCGACGGCATCTTCTTCGATCCGTTCGGATGGGGGTTCTACTCGCCCCTCTGGGTGTATAGCGCGCCCGTCTACTTTGGCGGATACGGAAACCACCCGGTGCGCATCGCATCGGCGCCGGCCCGGTATCACAACCAGGCGATTCACTCCGGCGCGGCGGTCGCGCGCGGCGGCGCTCGCTCCTTCAAGGGATTCAGCGCCGCAAGCGGCTTCCACGGTGGATTGGCCGGGGGCGGGTTCCACGCCGGCTTCGCCCGGGGTGGTTTCGCGGGCGGGGGTTGGGCACGGCGTTGAGTCAGTTTGGCGGGGTGCCCTGGGCCGGCCACGCGCTCGCCTCAGAGCTGGCCGCTCGCGGCGGGACTCTGTTCATCGGCGCCGCTGGCGCCTCGCCGCCATCCTCCGTTGTTGCGCAGGGCTGCGGACTGAAAGATCAGCGCCGCCTCAGTACTCCGCCAGCTCCTTCATCCCCCGGAACAGATCGTTGGCCTGCGGCAGGATCGCGTCTTCCAGAATCGGCTGATACGCGACATAGGTATCCATCGCCGCTACCCGCCGCACCGGGGCATCAAGCTGGGGAAACAGTTGGTCGGCGATGCGCGCGGCGATTTCCGCCCCGTACCCCCAGCTCAGCGAATCTTCGTAGGCAACGAGCGCGCGGTTCGTTTTCGTCACCGACGCGGCAATCGCGTCCCAGTCAAACGGGTTCAGCGTGCGCAGGTCAAGCAATTCGACCTTCGCGCCCAGTTCGCGCTCCAGCCGCTGCGCCGCTTGCAGGGCCCGCGGCACGACCGCCCCGTAGGTGATCACCGTCAGGTCGGTGCCCGCCTGCACAATGCGCGCCTTGCCGAACGGCACCATGTAGTCCGGACCCGGATCGTGCGAGCGCCCGTAGGTTTCCCGGTACAGCCGCTTGTGCTCCAGGAACAGCACCGGGTCGTCGCAGCGGATCGCGGTCCGCAGCAGGCCCGCCGCATCCAGCGCGTTCGAGGGAAACACCACGCGCAACCCCGGAATGTGCGTGAAGATGCTCTCGCCGCACTGTGAGTGATACAGCGCGCCGCCGGTGAGGTATCCGCCGATGGCCACGCGAATCACCAGGGGCGCTGAGAATGCGTTGTTCGAACGCCAACGGATCACTGGCAGCTCGTCCCGCAGTTGCAGCATCGCCGGCCAGATGTAATCGAAGAACTGGATCTCCACCACCGGCTTCAGCCCGCGCGTCGCCATCCCCGTTGCCCGCCCTACAATGTTCGCTTCGGCGATCGGCGAATTGAACACGCGATCGGAGCCATAGACCATCTGCAAGCCGGCGGTCAGCTTGAAGACGCCGCCCTTCCCTTTCACCATCTTCTTCTTCAGGTACTCTTCGCGGCTGGCGTCGGCCACGTCTTCGCCGAAGATGACGATGCGCTCGTCGCGCTTCATCTCTTCGCGCAGGGTGGCATTGATCAGCTCGGCCATGGTCTTGGGCAGGTGCGGCGCCGGCTTTTTCCCCTCCGGGGCCGGAGGCGGCTCGGCCACCTGCGGAAATACGGGCTGCGTTTCAAACCGCGCCGAGGTCGGATCCAGATCGGGCGAGTACACGAATTGCGTGATGGTCTCGGGCGTGGGGAACTTCGCTTCCAGCGCGCGATCTACCGCCGCCTGCAGCTCCTCTTCGACCTGCTTCTCCAGCCGGTTGATGCCCTTCTCGTCCAGAATGCCTTCGCGGATCAGGAACATCTGCATGCGCGTGATGGGGTCGCGCGCCGCGTCCCTCTGGCGTTCGGCATCGGGACGGTAGAGCCGCTCGTCATCCGACAGGGAATGCGAGTAGGGACGGATCACGTGCGCGTGCACGAACGCCGGGCCCTTGCCTGCGCGGCAATGCGCCACTGCCCGCTTCATCGCGGCATAGCTCGCCACCGGATCGGTACCGTCCACTTCTTCAAAGTGAAAGTTCGGGAACCCCGCCACCAGGCGCGAGATGTTGCCGCCCGCAGTTTGCACTTCGATGGGGACCGAAATCGCGTACTCATTGTCCTCGACCACGAACACGATCGGGACCTTGCGGTTCGACGCCGTATTCAGCGCTTCCCAGAATTCCCCCTCACTGGTGGTGCCGTCGCCGAGCGAAACGTAGGTGACTTCATCGCCCTGAAAGCTGACATCCTTGAACTGGCGGTAGTCGCCCTCGACTTTCTGCGTGGCGTTGGGATGATGGCGCAGGTACACGCCCGCCTCGGCGCACCCCACCGCCTGCAGAATCTGCGTGCCCGTGGGCGAGGACTGGGTCACGATATTGAGGCGCCGATAGGCCCAGTGCGACGGCATCTGCCGGCCACCAGAGCTGGGATCGTCCGCCGCACCCACCGCCTGCAGCAGCATTTCATAAGGAGTCGCCCCCAGCGCCAGCACCAGCGCCCGGTCGCGATAATAGGGATAGAACCAGTCGTAGCCCGCCTTCAGGCAGAACGAGGCCGCCACGCCGATCGCCTCATGCCCCGCCCCGGAAATCTGGAAGAAGATCTTCTGCTGCCGCTTCAGCAGGATCTCGCGGTCATCGATGCGCCGCGACGTGTACATCGTCCGATACGCGTCAATCAGTTGCTGGCGGGTCAGGCCTTCGTAGGTTTTGGACCTTTTTTCCTCTGCGAGCGCGCTCAGCTTGGGGTCGGTCTTGGTCGTCGCCATTCAGTACCCTGCGGGCTGGGGATGTGTTGGCCGTGTGCATTGTAAACGCTCGGGCCGAAGATGGGGAATACAGCAACGCAGGGAAAGGCCTGCGGCCTTCGGCCATCCACCTTCAGACAGTGGCACTTGGCCCTGACGCGACTTCTTACTTCAGGTTCCGACGCCGACGCTCGAGCAGCTTCGCTCATTCCTCAGACACCAGAGGGTCTGTGTTGTTCGTTCCAGCGGTCCCGTTTGTCGGAGGCGCCTGGGCATCCCGCAGTCCCCGGGTCACAAACGGCGCGCGCGGATCGCCGGGTTCGAAGGAGACCAGCACCTCGTCGCCGGCGCTGGGCCGCCGCATGTGGCCTTCGTCGCCCCTAGCAGCCGACTTCGGCGCCGAGGCCACAGATGCCTTGGGCTTGGCTGCCGCGGGACCCGCGGCTTCGGATTCGATCAGTGAAGGCAATGCAGGGCCAATTCGGATCGAGTCCATGACCACCCCTTTTTTAGGTTGCCGAACGAACCCTGGAAATGTTGCGTGAGTGTCGATGGAAAGCAAACAAATCCTCGCCCCTGCGGTCGAACCTTGCGCACGGACCGCAATTGCCCAAGTGCCAAGTGCTCAGTAGCGTTGGCTGAATGCTGAGTGCCGAATGCTGAGTGCTCGTGACATGATCGATTATCCTGATACCTGCCCCCATGATCCGCACCCTGCGCAGCTTCAATCCGCAAACCATCCGGCTCGTGATCTTCGATCTGGACGGCACGCTGATCGACTCCCGGCTCGACCTGGTCCACTCCGTCAATGCCGCCCTCCGTCATCTGGGCCGTCCGGAATTGCCCGACGAAGTGATCGCGACTTACGTCGGCGATGGCGCCCCCATGCTGATCCGGCGCGCCCTGGGCGATCCGGATGATGAGGATCTGGTGCGCCAAGCGCTGGAATTCTTTCTCTCGTACTACCGCGAGCACAAACTCGATCACACCCGCGTCTACGCCGGAGTGCCCGAGGCGCTGGCCACGATTCGCCAGGCGGGCAACGCACATCCCAGAAAGCTGGCGGTGTTATCGAACAAACCCGTAAACCCTTCGCGCGCGATTGTGGAGGCGCTCGGGCTCGGCCCCTTCTTCACCCAGGTTTACGGCGGAAACAGCTTCTCCACCAAGAAACCCGATCCGCTGGGCGCGCAAACGCTGCTCAAGGAAGCCGGCTGCTCTCCGCACCAGGCGGTGATCGTGGGCGATTCGTCCAACGACGTGCTCACCGGGCGCAACGCCGGCCTGTGGACCTGCGGCGTCACCTATGGCTTCGCTCCCCAGACGCTGGAGTTGACCCGCCCCGACGTCGTCGTGGATACTCCGCGAGAACTGGCCGAGGTCTTCGGCGGAATGGCGGGTCCAGGGCGGTAATCCCTTGGGAGATCGCCGGCCTGCCCCAGGGGGCGTGCGGGTTTGCCGAGCCTGGCCTGGGCCCAGCCGCCGGCCGCGGGGAATCCGGCGGCTGTTATCTTGCAGCTATTACTTTCGCATTAGAAGCCCGTAGAGCCCCGTTTGCGCCTCCGGATGACCTTGGGCCTGCCCGGGGCCCCAAACTCGTCGCCTGGGGCAAAAGAACGCAAAGAATTGGCATTCTGGAGACGGTCCAGACCCTCTCACAGGCAGCCGCCTCAGTCAAAAACGCTAATGGTTTTATATTATCTTTGAGCTATGTTACTCAAAACAAAGCCCCCTGGGTGGCCCGCTACCCCGGCAGAGGACGGCCCCCGCCGCGAGCCTCGCCGGCGCCACTGCGTGCCGGCACCTGCTCCGCTAACCGGATTCCCGTCTTCCTACGCTACACTGTTCGCAGTTCCCGATGAACCTCGAGCGCTTCGGCTTCACGCCCAGGGAAGTACGCAAGCTGCGCAGCCTGAAGGACCCGCACGGCATCCAGACCTTCCTCGATGCGATGCCCTACCATCTGGCCAATACCGCCTGGTCGCCGCGCAGGGTGCTGGCGGAAAATACGTCGCATTGCCTGGAAGGGGCGATCTTTGCCGCCGCCGCGCTGCGGGCCAACGGTTATCCGCCCCTGATCATCGACCTGGAAGCCGAGCACGATACCGATCACGTGATCGCGGTGTACAAGGTGGACGGCCACTGGGGCGCGGTGGCCAAGTCGAACTACACCGGGTGCCGCTTCCGCGAGCCGGTTTATCGCTCGCTGCGCGAGCTGGCGCTCAGCTACTTCAATATCTATTTCAACTTGCGCCGCGAGCGAACGCTGCGCCGCTTCTCGCGCCCGGTCAACCTGGCGCGCTTTGACCGGCAGCAGTGGATGACGACCGACCGGCCGATCTGGTTCATCGTCTACTACCTGCTCGAGATCCACCATTACCCGCTGATCAGCAGCAAGATGGCGGCGCGCCTGCACCGTGTAGACGAGCGCTTGTTTCAGTCAGAAATTCTGGGCAAGGCGTACAAACGCAGGAGCTGACGCTGTTGCTTCAGGCGGCGTGCGGCTGCGGCAGCGCCGGGTTTCCGAGCAGCAGCACCAGCAAAGCCAGCACGACCTCAGAAATCGCCGAGGGCCTCCTGGCCGCCGCGCCCGGGCCGCACCGCTGCGCAGCCGGCTTCTCGGCTCCGGAATGCACCAGCACGGGCAATTCCGGCTGGGTCTCGGCCAGGCAGTGCCACACCTCGGGCTGGAGCTGCCTGGAAGCGTGATCGACTGCCAGCGCATCAAAGTGAAGGCCGGCAGCCAGACAGATGGCATCGCCGGCGCCCTGTGCCGTCCACACTTCGAAGTCAGCCCGCCGCAGCGCGTCGGCGATTTCTTTCAACCGGTGGGAGGAACTATCAATGCACAGCACACGGTGGCCGGGGGACATGGAGACAGCCTTTCTGCCGCGGAAACAACCCCATCGCAACGGTAGTCCAAAGGCGCCGGGGCCGGAAGTTAAAAATTCGTAAATAGATTGTTGCCCGGGGGATGCAGCTGCCGGAATACAGGCTTCGCGGTAGGAAAATGGCGGAAAGTGGTTGTTCGCGTTTTCCCGCTCCCCGGAGGGGGGCCCGGTTTGTTCCGAAGCGCGAGCGCAACCTTGTGGGGAACTTCGGGTTCCCGGTAAGCGTAAGGATTCAAGGAAGTGATGCGGATTCACAACGTTGCCCTGTTTCTCCTGCTCGCGGGCCTGAGCGCGTTTGGCCAGCAACCGTCTTCGGCGCCCGCTCCTGGACCGCCTGTGCCCTCCGTGGCGGCTCCGGCGACACCTTTGGCGCCCGGCAGCCTGTCGCACGACCAGATCCAGGCGCTGATCCGCCAGGTCGCCGAAAAAGACATGGAGAACGACAAGCGGCAACGCGACTACACCTATGTGGAGCGCGTGGTCGAGCACAAGCTGAAGGGCAACGGCGAAGTGGGGTCCACCGAGACCCGCACCTACGACGTGCTGCAGATCTACAACGAGCCGGTGCGCCGGCTGACCTCCAAGGACGACAAGCCGCTTTCGCCCAAGGACGCGGCCAAAGAAGACGAGAAGATACAGAAAATCATCGACAAGCGCAAGAACGAGTCGGACTCGGACCGCGAAAAGCGGTTGAGGAAGGAAGAAAAGGAGCGCGAAGACGACCGCCGCTTCGTGACGGAAGTGGCCGACGCGTACAACTTCACGCTGGTGGGAACGGAAATTCTGGACGGCCGCGACACCTACGTGATCGACGCCGAGCCCCGCCCCGGGTTTGAGGGCAAGACGAGGGAGGCCCGGATCCTGCCCAAGTTCAAGTTCCGCGTCTGGATCGACCGCGCCGAGCAGCAATGGGTCAAGCTGAACGCGGAATGCATCGACACGGTTTCGTTTGGCCTGGTTCTGGCGCGCATCCATAAGGGCTCGCGTATCCTGATCGACACCACGCGCGTGAATGACGAAGTCTGGCTGCCGCGGCACGTCGCCTTGCGGGTCGACGCGCGGGTCGCGCTGCTGAAAAACTTCAACGTCGAGCAGGACGTCACCTACACCGACTACAAGAAGTTCCACAGCGCCACGCGGATCGTGGGGATGGAGGAAGTGAAGTAGCTGATGGGTCGCCTGCGGCCGGCAGCGAGCCGGGTGCGGCAGGAGCGAGCTTTGCGCTGCGAGCTTTGAGCGCCGGCCACACCTGACGCGAGGCCCTCGCGGGCGCCTGCAAGTCTCACGCTATAATAGAAAAATTCCCTGCCGTGGAGATTGCGTTCTGTGCGAGTCGCCACGGATCCGCCGCTCATCGAAGCTGAGTCTCTCAACCTACGGCAAAACGGCCGCAACCTGGCGTTTCGCGACAGGCTGCGAGCTGCCAGCGAAGGGCTGTCTTTCATGGACTTCAAACTCGTCAGCGATTACCGGCCGCAGGGGGACCAGGGCAATGCCATCAAGGCATTGACCCGGGGCGTGCTCGACCGCGAACAGCACCAGGTGCTGCTGGGCGTGACCGGATCGGGCAAGACCTACACCATGGCCAAGGTGATTGAATCGGTCAACCGCCCCACGATCGTGATGGCGCACAACAAGACCCTGGCGGCACAGCTCTATCACGAATTCAAGGCCTTCTTTCCGCAGAACGCGGTCGAATACTTCGTGTCTTATTACGATTACTACCAGCCCGAGGCCTACGTGCCGGCGGCCGACCTGTACATCGAAAAAGAAGCCACCATCAACGACGAACTCGACAAGCTGCGCTTGTCGGCGACCAAGTCGCTGTTCGAGCGGCGCGACGTGCTCATCGTCGCCTCGGTCAGCTGCATCTACGGCCTGGGCTCGCCGGAAGCGTATTACGGCATGCTGCTGTTCCTGGAAAAAGGCCAGAAGATCAAGCGCCAGGACATCACCCGCAAGCTGGTCGAGATCCTCTACGAGCGCACCGAGGGCGACTTCCGGCGCGGGACCTTCCGCGTGCGCGGCGACGTGATCGAAATCTTCCCGACCTACGACGACATGGCCTACCGCGTCGAGCTGTGGGGAGACGAGGTGGCCGCGCTCGCCCAGATCGATCCCCTGTTCGGCACCGTGAAGCAGCGCTACGTGCGCCTGCCCATCTATCCCAAGACGCACTACGTCATGAAGGAAGAGACCAAGGCTGCGGCGGTGGAGTCGATCAAACAGGAGCTGGGCTGGTGGGAAGCGGAACTGGAGAAGCAGGGGCGGCTGGTGGAAGCGCAGCGCGTGCACCAGCGCACCATGTTCGACCTGGAGATGATCAAGTCGATGGGCTACTGCCACGGGATCGAGAACTACTCGCGGCATTTCACCGGGCGACTCCCGGGCGAGCCGCCGCCCACGCTGCTCGATTATTTTCCGCGCGATTTCCTGATGTTCATCGACGAGTCGCACCAGACCGTGCCGCAGCTGCACGGCATGCATGCCGGCGACCGCTCGCGCAAGGAAACGCTGGTCGAGTACGGCTTCCGGCTGCCTTCGGCGCTCGACAACCGCCCGCTGACCTTTGAGGAATTCGAGCATCGCACCAACCAGCTGATCTACGTTTCGGCGACGCCGGGACCGTATGAGCTGACCAAATCGGCGGGCGTGGTGGTGGAGCAGATCATCCGGCCCACGGGCCTGATCGACCCGCCGGTCGATGTGCGGCCGGTCAAGGGACAGATCGACGACCTGCTGCATGAGATCCGCGAGCGCGTAGCGCGGCACGAACGGGTGCTGGTCACCACGCTGACCAAGCGCATGGCGGAGGACCTGGCCGAGTACTACAGCGAAGTCGGGGTGCGTTGCCGCTACATGCACTCGGAGATCGAGACGCTGGAGCGGGTGAAGATCCTGCGCGACCTGCGCAAGGGCGAGTTCGACGTGCTCATCGGCATCAACCTGCTGCGCGAGGGGCTGGATCTGCCCGAGGTCTCGCTGGTGGCGATTCTGGATGCCGACAAGGAAGGCTTCCTGCGCTCGGCCGGGTCGCTGATCCAGACCATCGGGCGCTGCGCGCGCAACTTGAACGGGCGGGCGATTCTATATGCCGACCGCATGACCGATTCGATGAAGCATGCGATGGAGGAAACCAACCGGCGGCGCGCCATCCAGCAGGCCTACAACGAAGAACACGGCATCACGCCGGAGTCGATCGTGCGGCCGGTGGAGATGTCGCTGGCCTCGATCGTGGCCGCCGACTACGCCGACCTGGCGCCGGTGGAGGAGGGCGGGATTCCTGACTTCAAGTCGCAGGAAGAGCTGGATGCGTTCATCGGCAGGCTCGAAAGCGACATGCGCGAGGCGGCGAAGAAGTTCGAATTCGAGAAGGCCGCCAAACTGCGCGACACCATCAAGGAGTTGCGGACGAAGGAATTCCTTTTCGCTTAAATTCTTTTTCGCCTCAGAGACACAGAGGCGCACAGAAAACAAAATCGTAAAACGCAGAGGGCGCGGAGCAGGACCGCAGAGAGCCCAGAGGAAGGCCCCCGAAGCTTGAGAATGCCGGCGCCTATGCAGTGTTTCAACCTTCGGAACGTTCTGTCCGGATGAGGACTCCTCGCTGCACGGTTTACGGGCGCTCGGCAACAAACTTCAGCCCGAACCGTTCTTAAAACTCTCCCTGTGTCTCTGCGACTCGGTGGTAAACGACTTCGGAAATGTTCTCTCGGCGATCGCTGCGCCCTCGGCGGTGAATCCCTTAATTCCAACTCGCCGGGACTTCCACATACGACCGATCCAGCGCGCTCACCGAGGCGCAACCCAGCAGGCGCACGGTTCGTTCCACGTCAGTGCGCAAAATTTCGATCGCGCGGGCGACGCCGGCTTCCCCGGCCGCTGCGAGCGCGTACGCGTAGGCGCGTCCGCAGAGCACCGTGCGCGCACCGAGGCACACGGCCTTCACGATGTCGGAACCGCGGCGCACGCCGCCATCCATCCAGACCTCGCACTGGCCGTTGACGGCGGCCACCACTTCCGGGAGAGCGCGAATCGAAGGACGCACGCCATCGAGCTGACGGCCTCCGTGATTCGATACGCTGACGGCAGCCGCGCCTTCGTCGACCGCGCGGCGCGCGTCATCGCCGGTGAGCACCCCCTTCACGATGATCGGCCCGGTCCATTGCTCGCGGATCCAGCGCAAGTCTTCCCAGTGCACGGCGGAGGCGGCCAGCGCGGCGGCCGCGTCGGTCATTTCCATCGGTCCTTTCCCGGGGACCACCACGTTGGCCATTTTTGGCACGCCGCCATCGCGCAAGAAGCCGAGCAGCCAGCCGGGCCGCGAAAGCACGTCGGGCAGGAACGGAAGCATGGCCAGCAAGTTCGATCCCATGAGTTCTTTGACGCCGTTGCGGAAGTCGCGTTCCCGCATGCCCGCTACCGGCGTGTCAATGGTCACCACCAGGCCGGTGCAGTCCACGGCTTTGGCGCGTTCGATGATGGCTTCGGCCGCGCCCCGTCCCCCCATCAGATAGAGCTGATAGAAGACCGGGCCCGACGAAGCGGCCCGCACGTTTTCCAGGGGATGGCCGGAAAGGGTGGACAGGATGAAGCCGATCCCCGCTTTCCCCGCGGCCCGCGCGGCGGCGATCTCGCCTTCCGGGTGCATCAGGCGGGTGTAGCCCACCGGGGCCAGCATCGCGGGAAAGGCAAGTTCGTGGCCGAGGACAGTGGTTTTCAGGCCGCAATCCGCGAAGGCGACGGCACAGCGCGGACGGAAGGTGATGTCGTCGAAGGCGCGACAGTTTTCCCGCAGAGTCATTTCGGCGTCGGCGCCGCCGTCGACGTAATCAAAGACGGCCCTGGGCAAGCGCTTGCGGGCCAGGGGACGGAAGTCCGCGATGTTTACCACATGCGGGGGAGCGACGGAGGCCACGGGCGTCACCTTACGCGGAAAGTGGGCGGCCGCTGAGGCGTCCCCACAGCGGCCAGCCACAAAAGACTACCACCAGAGGTCAAGATGGGGGCCGGGCCTCCGCGCCGGGGCAGCCGCGCTGCTTCAACGGCGCGGCGCCGGGGCCGGACCGGGCGGCAGGATCTCGGGCTCCCCCTCTTGGACCGTCTGGCGCGTTACGAAGAACACGGCTGCCGTCCAGGTGGGAAACAGGTCGAAGCCCGGAAGCAGCTCGGCAGCGAAGGTGGGCAGGAAGGCCCAGTGCCAGCCGAGCAGGCGAATCAGCAGGGCGGCCACGACCACGTCGAGGGCCGTGTCGGCGGGCGAAAAGGCGCCTTCCGCGAACATGGGAAACACCGCGATCTGCACTGCGTCGGCGGCCAGCGCGAGCACCCAGGCCAGCCGCAGCTCAGGAGTCTTCAGGCGGTTCCAGAAATCGCGGATTCGCATGGGTCTCCCCTTGTGTTGAGCTCAGGATACCGCGATCCCAGCCGCGGGGAAATCTAATCGTACAGCCCGACACATCCCCGTCGCGTTGCCATTTTCAGCTGCCCTTGAGAATCGGGAGTCCCCGGGCGCGCTTTTTCCTTGGTAGGGCGGGCGGAAGTGCGCTATTGTGCGCCCAACTGCTTGAGTCCTCGGGCTGGGGTGAACATGAGAGTGCTCGGATCGCTGGCGGTGTACCTGTCGATGGGCGCAGTCTCCGTTCTGGCTGCCTCCAATTGCAAAGTGAACGTCGTGTTCCGGCGCGCGCCGAAACAGGTGGAGCACTTCGAGAAGGTCCGGGCGAAGGCCGCGGCCGGGGACCGCGAAGCGGAGTTTCAGACAGGCCTGGCGTATGAAACCGGCCTGGGCGTGGACGCCGATCCGGCCGAGGCGGTGCGCTGGTACACGAAGGCGGCCCACCAGGGCGAAGCCGCCGCGCAGAACAACCTGGGGGGAATGTACCTGCGCGGGCTCGGCGTCGCGCAAAGCGATCAAGAGGCGTTCCGCTGGTATCAGCGGGCAGCCGGAGGAGGATATCTTCCGGCGCAAAACAACCTGGGATTCATGTACGCCTCCGGACGCGGGACCCGGGCGAACGACGAGGAAGCCGTGCGCTGGTACCGTCGCGCGGCCGAGAAGGGATACGCTCCGGCCGAGGCGAACCTGGGGTTCATGTATGCGGAAGGGCGGGGCGTCGCCAAAGACGGCGCCGCAGCCGAGCGCTGGTACCAGAAGGCAGTCGCGCAGAACTACGCTCCGGCGGAATACAAGCTGGGGCTCCTCTACTACCACGGCGGGGCGGGGCGGCGCGATCTGGACGAGGCGCTGCGCTGGTTCCATAGGGCGGCAGAGCACGGCTCGGCGGCGGCGGAGAACGAGATCGCGTATCTGTACGAACACGGCGAGGGTGTGCCGCAGAATTTCGTGACTGCAGCGGAGTGGTATCAGCGGGCGGCCGCACATGGCTTGCCCGAGGCGCGGCAGAACCTGGCGGTACTGGCGGACCGCCAGCAGCGCGCGGTGCGAACCGGTGGAGGCGGCGAGTACTCGCTGCCGGAAGCGGGATCGGGGTTGAGGGGGGAAGGGATTGTAGGCCATCCCAACCCGCGCTGAAGCGTCAACGACGTGCCCAGTCAAGAGCGAAAAAAGTCAGGGGAGCTTGCGGCTCCCCTGATTCAGTTTCGGGCAGAATTCCTAGAAGGAATACTTGGCCCAGAGGCTGACGGTGCGGCCCCCGGCAGCGGTCAGGGGCAGGTTGAGGAAGTTGGGGCTATTGATGTCCCCGTTCAGGTTGTTTACGCCCAGGTTGGCGTGGTTGAACGCGTTGAACAGGTCCATGCGAAACTCGAGCAGGTGTCCTTCGCGGTAGGGCATCATGAAGCGCTTGCCCACCGAAAGGTCCCAGTCCTGCCGCCCAGGATAGGTAAAGGTGTTGCGTGAGACGTTGCCGCTGGCGTACTTGACGCCCCCATAGGGTGGAATGAGGGTCACGATGTAGCGGAATTGGCTCAGGTTCCCGGGTGCATTGGTGTTCCAGTCATACAACTGGCCGCTGCCGTCATCGTAGCCAATTCCGGTAATGCATCCGGACAGCCAACGATTGCAGCTCGCACTGTAGTTGAGCGGCGCCTTGGGATTTCCCCAGTTCGGCCGGTCGTTATAGGCCTCGCCGTCGCCGTTCTGGTCGTAGCCCCCGAGGTAAATGGTTTCCGGAGTGCCCGACTGAAACGAAATAACGCCGGAAGTAAACCAGCCGTCCACGAGATACTTCACAAAGCCGTTGTTCTTGAAGGGGACCTCGTAACTGTAGCTGATCACCGCGCGATGGGTGCGGTTGAAGGCGGAGGGCCCGCGATCGCTGCGCGGGTCCCGCACGTTCTGCCAGCGGGAAGCGCCCCCGGAGGTCACGAACACATCCGACCCGTTGTCGATCGACTTCGAGTAGGTGTAGCTGCCCCGGAAGGAGAAGTTTCCGACCTGCCGAGTCAGCGAGGTTTGCAGGCCGTGGTAGATGGAATCGGCCCGGTTCCCGCGCACCACCACCGAACCGCGGTTGGTGTAGATGCGCGCCCCGCCGTCGACTCGAGGGTTCAACTGCTCGTTGACCCAGAGGTGCTCGCCTCGAGTTCCGACATAGGCGACCTCGGCCTTGAGCCGCGAAGGCAGCTCACGCTGCACATTGAGGTTCCACTGGTGAATAAGCGGGTTTTGCAGGTTATTCACCACGCTGGTCGTGTTCGTGCGCGGGTTCGGTGTCGCGGTGGCGTTGGCCACTTCCGTGAGCGGGTCTTCCAGACCACGCCCCGGATACTCGCCCGGCGTGACGCTGATGCCGGTGGCATTCGGGGAAGAGGCTGCCGTGTTGTCGCTGATGTTGGTGAAAAAGACGTCGTAGAAGATACCCCAGCCGCCGCGAATGACGGTGAGGTTATCGCCGAACAGGCCGCGCCAGAATTTCGGGCTATACGCAAAACCAAGCCTGGGACCGAAATTGTTGCGGTCCGGCTGCACCGGCACCCGGAGCGGGAACACTGCCGTTCCCACGGTGTTGCGGTTGAGCGAGGGGTAAGCCAGGACGTTGGACGCGTCCGGAGGTTGGTATTCATAGCGCACTCCGAAATCCAGCGTCAGATTGGGCCGGAACTTCCAACTGTCCTGGAAGTAGTAGGCCTGCTGGTTGGTCGGAATCGCCTGGCGGGGATTGCCGAAGGAGCGCGAAAGGCCGCCATCCGGTCCGAGGAAATTGTCGAGGTAATTCTCGAGTTCGCCGCAGGAGTAAGTGGGGCCCCCTTCGACCGCGGGCCCGCAGACGCCGCCCTCGCTGACGTTGATCAAGCCATCTGCATTGAACGGAAACTGGTCCCGCACCAACAGGATGGCGAGATCGGCGCCAAACTTCATGGTGTGCGTTCCCTTGACCCAGGACACCGCATCCTGGAACTGGAAGTTCTTGTGGCCGCGTCCCTGGGGGAAGGTCGCCTGCTCGTAGCCGCCCCAGTTGAAGTTCAGGGTGCCGCTCGCCAGGCTGATGGTGGGCAGATGCGCCATGGGGTTGGCTTCGGTGGCCGCGGTAGGACCGAAGGTAAAGTCGATGTGCTGGGCTGAGAAGCGGAATTCGTTCAGCACGGTCGGACCAAAAGTGTGCGACCACATGGCTCCCAGAATCCGGGAGGGGCCGCTCTGCTGCGTGTCGGCATAGGGCAGCGCGCTGGGATTGGCAAACAGATCCGGGCTCGAGGAACTGTAGCTGTCGGTGTAGCGAACCAGGAAGGAATCGTTGGTCAACGTGTAGTCCGCGCGCGCCGTCCACTCGCGACTGGCCTGGATCCCGATGTCATTGCGCCGGAAGTACCCCCACTCGACCTGGCATTGTCCGGTGGCTGCATCAATCGCCGCAGCCGGACAGGCGGTGCGGGCGCCGATGAGGAGATTGCCCTGGACGTTGGCCGCGCGCAAGTTGCCCAGGGCCGCCGTCATCAGGTTCGCATTGGCCGCCGTGGCAGGATTCGTAGTGTCGGCCGCGAGGGCCGCCAGGGTCTGGTAACCCGCCGCCGTGGGCAGGTTCAAGGTCGGCAGCGAAGGTACGCCATGAAAGTGATCCCACTGCGAGCTGAAGAAAAAGAACAGCTTGTTCTTGAGGATCGGGCCGCCGAGGCGGAACCCAGGGATGTTTTCCACGAACTGGGCCGGTCGAGTCAGACCACCCAGCCGGTCTTCGGCAGAAACCGCGTTCAGACTTGCTCCTTTGTACAATTCCCAGACGGCGCCGTGGAATTCGTTGCTGCCCTTCCGGAAAGTCAGGTTGGAAACCGAGGCCCCGCCCCGGCCGTACTCGGCGGCGTAGGAATTGGTCAGAAACGTGACTTCCTGGACCGCTTCGGTGTTCTGCGGCTGGAACGCCTGTCCGGTAATTCCGATGTCATTGTTGTCGAACCCATCGATCAGGAAGTTGTTGGCACGAGGGCGGAGGCCATTCACCGAGAACCCCACGCCGTTGGTATAGTCATCGCGACCGGCAACGGTCGCCACACCCGGCAGCGTCACTGCCAGTTGATACGGGTTGAGCGTGCTGTAGGGCAGATCCTTGATGTCCACCTGCGGGATGGTCTTGGACAGCTCGCCCGATTCGGTCTGAATGGTTTCCGCACCGGCCTCGACCGTTACGGTCTCAACGCCGCCCGTGATCTTCAGCTCCACATTGGTGGCGGTGATTTGCGATGCGTTGACCACCACATCGCGGACAATCGTTTCCGCAAATCCTTTTGCCACCACTTTTACGTCGTAGCGGCCCAGGTTCAGCGCTTCAATACGGTACTCGCCATTGGATCCGGTGGTGGTGGAACGGACATCGCCGCCTTCGGCCGCCGACGCAGTCACCGCCGCACCCGGGACCACCAGGCCCTGCGCATCGGTCACTACGCCGGCGATCGTCCCTTTCGTGGTTTGTGCAGAGAGCGGGCCCGCCGCCAGAACAAACACGACCAGCAGCGTGAGCAGGTATTTCGATAAATGCTGCATCAGACTTCCTCCCTCCCCGAACGGGGAACTAAGCAGTGCAGACTCTTCGGCTGCCAGGGACAGACCGGTTGCGACTGCGCTCCCGGGTGACGGCAGCCTTCGCCATCCGCGGTTTGCGGTCGCGCTGGCCAACCGCACGACGCACCCCTGGGTGACATGGGCCTTTTAAGGATGGCGCTGGCACTTCTCGGCGAACTGTGACGGCGAACACAAATGGAACAAAAAGCGGAAGGGCTTCCTAATTTGGGAAGTGCAGAGGGACGTCCAGCGAGGGTCCCGATGGCTCGCGGCTTGCCGTTCGGCAACTGCTTTGCCCAGAGCCTCGCTGGCGGGGACGGCTTCAGCGCCGGGGAGGAAGGCCGGGTGGTCTGGCGCGAGAGGTTGCGGTGCGTGCCCTAGAACAGTCTGCCGGCGCGCGCGGCGGCGGCCAGCGGCTTGCGGTACAGGGTACTGCCCGCGCGAGACTCCGCGTGGAAGGGGACCTCGACGGCGGGCAGTTTCTCTCCATCGCCGAGCAACAGATAGCCGCCCGGTTCCAGATACAACTGCAGGCGCTGGACTAGCGCCATACGCGGGGCGGTCGAGAAGTGGGGCAGCACGTCCATGCAGAAGATGCAATCGAAACGGCCCAGATAGGCGGGCCGGGCAAGATTCATCTGCGTGAAGGTGATGAGGTTGCGCAGGCGCGGCTTGGCCAGCACATGCTCTTCGACCCGGGCAAAGTACTCGCGAACCAGCGGAACCGGCAGCGCCGAGACCGCCGCGAGCGGATAGAGGCCGCGTTCGGCAAAGGTCAGCGCGCTCTGACGCACATCGCTGGCCAGAATGTGAATGGTCCAGCCGGCGCTCCCGTGGTTCATGGCCTTGCACAGGGAAAGCGCAATCGAGTAGGCCTCCTCCCCGGTGGAGCAGCCGGCACTGAGGATGCGGAGGCTCTGCCCGCTCTCGCAGGACTTGCGGAAACGCAACTCGGGCAGAACGTCGTTCTCGAAGGCGGCAAAGGCCGCGGGATGGCGGAAGAACCCGGTCTCGCCGTCGAGCAAGGCCTCCAGCAGGCGCTCGCACTCACTGTCGGAGGACTGCAGGCGGCCCAGCAGGTCGGCGACCGAGGCCAGGCGGCGCTGTTCCAGATAGCCGGCCAGACGCTGGCAGAGCACTTCCTGGGGCGCGTGCAGCAGCACGCCCGCCTGGCGTTCGAGCAACAGGCGGAGCTCGGTGAGTTCGTGCTCGAGCACGAAGTTTTCCGGCAACCGGTGCCCCCGGTTCGCCCCGCCGAAATTGAATCCCGTGCTCATTGGATCTGTCTTCTCAAGGCGGCTTCCGAACCTCTAGCTAGGGAGCCGCGGCCAGGAAGGGCCGCAAACTGCCTTCTGGCAAAGCCGGCCGCTCGGCAAAACTCAGCTCCTTCTCGAGCGAGGAGAAGCGCTGCAGGACCTCGTGCATGCGCAAGGCCATGTGGCGAATCGTGTCCAGCTGCGAATGCGCGGCAGCCGAGAAGGTCCCGGGCTCGAGCAGCAAGAGCTCGGCATTGCCCAACACCGAAGTGAGCGCGTTGTTGAGCGAGTGCCGCATGTCAAGGACGTACTGCCCCAGCGTGGCATTCCGCTTCAGGCACAGGTTCAATTGCTCGGCGCGCTCGGCGCGCCTCACCGCCTCGACGCGGCGCAGGACCTCGGTCGCAATCGTGACCACCGTATCGGGCCAGCCCTCATGCTGAGAAAGCACAAGCGCGCGGGGAAACTGGCGGCGGACCGCGGCCCGCGAGTCTGGGCAGTCGGCGACGACGAGGGTTGGCCGGCTGGCCTTGTCGAGCGCGCTCAGGGCGGCCGAGACCTGCCCGGCCAGACCGGCCAGCGCGGCTGCGCCTGGGTGAGTGGTGGCGCCCGTCAGCGCGCAGCTCACGAGCGCGAGGTCGAAACTGGAATGCAAGGCGTCCGCGTCGGCAGCAACCACAAAGGCCGGAACGACACGTTCCTCCTGCCAGCGATCGGTCAGCTGCCGGACAAGGACCTCATCGTCAGAGACCAGAAGCACCGTAAGCGGATCCATCGTGGACATGAGCTGATTCCGGTGGGTCCGCTAGTTGCCTTGCCCCGCATCGGGGTTCCAGGAATCCCCGCCGGACACTTCGAATTCCGGGGTCGCATCGGCGGTGACGTGGAACTTCGCCGGGGCTGCCGCCTTGCCCGCGGGCTTGGGCGCAGGCGCGGGATTTGCGGCCGGCGGCGCCACCGCCGCCGCGGCTGCTTTGGCTGCGGGCGCAGGCTGGCTTGCCGGAGCGGCTGCCGCTTTCCTGGCCGCGGCAGTCCGGGTGCCTCTGGCGGCGCCGCGGCCCAGCGCGTCGTCAATGGCGGCGCGCAGGTCGACCAGCATGCGCAGCGGTTGTCCCGAGGAGTACTCCGCCTGGAACATGACTTTCCAGGACTGACAGATCATGCGCAGGCGCAGGATCGGCTCCTCGGCCGAGAACTGGGCGCGGCGGCAGTCGATGGTGGTCACTCCCTTCTGTTCGAGCTCGCGCAAACCGTCGAAAATGGCGTTCAAGTCCTGGTGCATCAGCCGGAAGAAGCAGCGCCGCATCAGGAAGCTGAAGCGCGCAAAGCAGACCATGGCCACCGGGAGAAAGTAGTTCTCTCCGCTCTGCACCTTGATCTTGCGGCCCTGCTCGAGGATGCCGCTGTGCAGCAGTTCGTTGAGACTGCGGGCGTTCTGCGCCGCCTGGAGCACTTTATCGATCGGCTGGAGCCAGGCCGGAATGGTGGTGTCGACCGTGCCCAGCACGGGCGACAGGGTGCGGGCCACGTACTCCAGGGTCACCGCACTGTCTTCGAGGCGCGAGGGCGCGGCGAGAGAAAACAACTGCACCAGCAGAAAGTCAATCTTGTCGCGGTCGGCAGGCGACTTCTCGTCCTTGTGCAGATGATGCAGCAGCAAGGTCTGCAGCAACTGCGGCGTGACCAGGGTGGTGGTCTGCAGGAACTGGCGCAGCTGATGGATCTGGATGCGCTCGTCCATCTCGTTCAGCCACCGCGTGGCCTGCTCCACCGACTCCTGCGGCGGCTGGGCCACGCCGGCCTCCAGGTCGTTGCAGGGAGTCAGGTCAATGACAAACTCGCGCGCCAGCGCGGAGTAGGTCGGGTACAGGACACGGGCAGCGTTCCATTCGGCGGTCAACCGGTTCAGGTCCGAGGGACTCATAAAGGCTCGCAAGGCGGGATGGGCTCCCCTCTTCCCGGTTAGGAAGAACGAGTGGGGAGCCGTCGTATCCGCGTTTACGGTATATCGCTATGCACGGAACACACCAAACAAAATCCCCGGGGACGCGGACGTAAGCACATGAAAACAGGAAGAAGAGCGCTAGCCCGCTCGGCAGGCCTGAGACCCAAAACCGGAAGCGGGGTCTCAAATTGAAACGAATTCTGAGAGTCTCCTCAAGCCTGGCCCGCAATCCGCATCAACGCGGAGGATCGATCTCCGGCTCCCGGCTTGGGGGCGCCCCCGCTACTGCAATGACGGGCTCGGGGACGAATGCGGACGGCTCCCGATGTTGTAGCGTTTCAGCTTGCGGTAGAGGGTGGCGCGGCTGATCCCCAACATCTTGCCCGCCAGCACCTTGTCTCCTTTTACCTGTTCGAAGACGCGCTCGATGGTGTTGCGTTCGATGTCCTCGAGGTCGGTGGCCATGGGCAGGTCGACGGCGGAGGCGCCGCGCGCCTCCGGCGCGACCGAGGCATTGGCGATGGCCGGGGGCAAGTCCTTGAGATCGATGACCTGCCGGTCGCCGAGGGCGACGGCCCGCGCGACGCAGTTCTCCAGTTCGCGCACGTTGCCGGGCCAGTCGTACTGGAGCAGCGACTTCATGGCGGCGCTGGTCACCTGCACCGGGCGTCCGGGGGCGCAGCGCTCCAGGAACCAGTGCGCCAGCATGGGGATGTCGGAGCGGCGCTCGCGCAAGGCGGGCACGTGCAGGGTCACGACGTTGAGCCGGAAATAGAGGTCCTTGCGGAAGGTGCCGGCGCGGTATTCCTGCTCCAGGTCGCGGTTGGTGGCGGCGATGATGCGTACGTCGACCTTGACGCGCTGGTTGCTGCCGACGGGGCGGACCTCTTTTTCCTGCAGGACGCGCAGCAGCTTGGCTTGCATCTCGAGCGGCAGCTCCCCGATCTCGTCGAGGAACAGGGTCCCGCCATCGGCCGACTGAAACAGCCCGGTGCGCGAGCGGAGGGCGCCGGTGAAGGCGCCCTTCTCGTAGCCGAACAGTTCGCTTTCGATCAGGGTGGGAACGAGGGAGCCGCAGTCGACGGCGACGAAGGGGCGGCTGGCGAACGATCCGCGGAAGTGGATGGCGCGGGCGACCAGTTCCTTGCCGGTGCCGCTTTCGCCGGTAATGAGCACCGGGGTGCGAGTGTCTTTGAGGCGCGAAACCATGCGCAGCACGTCCTGGATCTTGGCGGAGGAGCCGACGATGCCGTGGAGCTGGGTCTCGGTGTCCATGCGGTCGCGCAGGAACTGGTTTTCCTCGACCAGGCGGACCTTTTCGGCCATGCGACGCAGGAACAGGCGCAGTTCCTCCAGCGGCGAGAAGGGTTTGGAGATGTAGTCATAGGCGCCGAGCTTCATGGCCTGCACGGCGGTCTCGACCGAGCCGTGGCCGGTCATGACCGCGATCTCGGTGCGCGGGAGCATCTTCTTGACCTTCTCCAGGAACTCCAGGCCCGACATCTGCGGCATGACCAGGTCGGTCAGGATCATGTGGGCAGGTTGTTCCTCGAGCCGGGCCAGAGCGGCCTCGCCGCTGGCGGCTTCCAGGCAGACAAAGCCCAGGGCCTCCCCCACGGTGATGCACAGGCGGCGGATGCTTTGCTCGTCGTCAACAATCAGCAGGCGGATGCGAAGGTCTTCGCTCACAGTGCTTTCCCCATAGTCTTTTCGACCACCGAGATGAATTGCTGCACGCGGAAAGGCTTCTCCACGCAGGGCGCGCCGGTGCGGCGCAGGGTCTCAACGGTCTGCTCGTTGGCGATGTCGCCGGTGATGAACACCAGGCGGGCCGCCAGTTGCGGGCGATGGGCGGCGATCCAGGCATGGACGTCGGCGCCGTTGACCCCGCCGGGGGTGACCATGTCGGAAACGATGCCCAGGTAGTCGCCGCTCTCCAGCAGTTGCAGGCCCTGGGCGCCGGAATTGGCGCAGACCACGCGATATCCGCTGCGTTCCAGCGTCGCGCACACGTAGGCCATGACGGCCGGCTCATCCTCAATCAGCAGGATGGGCAAGGAGGTGGGTTTGACCGCGGGCAGGCTCATCGTTGCGGGACTCCTGCGGCGACACCCAGCGAGGCCGATTCGGAAATCGCGGGCAGACGAACGATAAAGGTGGCCCCGGGTGCGCCCGTGTTGTTGTGACACAGAATTTCGCCGCCATGTTCGCGGACGATACCGTAGCAGATGCTCAGTCCCAGGCCGGTTCCTTTGCCGACCTCCTTGGTGGTGAAGAAGGGATCGAAGATGCGATCGGGCTGGGTGATGCCGTGACCGTTGTCGCGGAACGAAACCTCGACATAGGTGCCGAGGCTGGCGGTCATGATCTCGATGCGGGCGGGACGGCCAGTTTCACGGACGGCGTCGTAAGCGTTGTTCATGATGTTGAGGAAGACCTGCTGGAGCTGATGCGAGTCGCCGACGACCTGGGGCAGGCTCTCATCGAGGTGCTCGACCACTTCGATGCCGTGGCTGTTGAAGTCGTAGGCGCGCAACTGGACGGTGCGGCGCAGGATGCCGTTCAGCTCGACGGGCTTGCGCTGGGGCGGCATCTGGCGGGCGAAGCTGAGCAGGTTCTGCACGATCTGCTTGGTGCGCTGCGCCTCCTGCAGGATCACGCGCAGGTCCTTCTGCGCGGCGGGGGGGATTTCCGGGTTCTCCATGAGCAGGTCAGCAAAGCCGAGGATGGCGGTCAGCGGATTGTTGACTTCGTGGGCGACGCCGGACACCAGCTGGCCGACGGCGGCCATCTTCTCGGCATGGATGAGCTTGGACTGCAGCATGGCGGAGTCGGTGATATCGGTCATGACGACGACGATGCTGGTGACCAGGCCCTGTTCGTCGCGCATGGGACTGAGATTGACCGAGAACTGGCCGACCCGGCCGTCGCCGCGCAGCACCGGCAGGTCGAGGTTGTCGACCTGGTGGCCGGAGAGCGTGGAACTCAAGGCGTCGGCCAGCACGGGACGGCGGTTGGGCGAAACCAGTTCGGCCAGGGGGCAGCCGACCAGCTGGTGCTGTTCGTAGCCGGCGTCATACCAGCGCCGGTTGGCATAGCTGATGAGGCCGGCGGTATCGACCACCAGGATCAGGCTTTGCGTGTTGTTCAGGATCTTTTCCGAGAAATCGCGGGCGTGCTGCAACTCGGACTGGAAGGTTTTGAGGCCGGTGATGTCGAGCATCAGGCCGCGATACTGCTGGACCTGCCCGTGCGCATCGGGAACGGCGAAGGCGTTAATGAGCACGTGAATGGCGGAGCCGTCCTTGCGGCGGAGGACCTCTTCGTGGTTGCGGACCACGCCCTGCTGCTGGATGGCCTGGTTGAGCTCCTGCAGGCCGCCGGGCGAAGTGTAGAGCTGGGTGGGGATGTCGATGTTGAGCAGCTCCGAGCGGTCGCGATAGCCCAGCATGCGCACCAGCGCGTCGTTCACTTCGATGAAGCGGCCGCTGGGCACGGCGAAAAACAGGCCTTCCTGGATGTTGTCGAACAGCTCCCGGTAGCGGCGCTCGGCCTCGCGGCGGTCGGTGATGTCTTTGAGCACGTGAATGGTGTGCTGTCCCTCTTTGGTGGAGGCGTGAATGCGCGAGGTGGAGACCAGGTAGATGCGGTCGAGCACGGCGTGCACGTACTCGTCGGGGCTGTCGGAGGCCGAGCGGCAGAAGGGGCAGCCCTGGGAGGGGGAGTCGTTGGCGAGGGCGACCAGGGCGCGCATGTTGACGCCGATGAGCTCGCTGGGCGGCACGCCGATGAACTCGGCCAGGGAACGGTTCACGCGCAGCACATTCTGGAATTCGTCGTGCACGATGATGAAGTCCGAGATGGCGTCGAAGATCTCCATCCAGTGGCGGTTGGCCTTGCCCATGCGCGTGAACAGGCGGGAGTTTTCAAGGGCGACGGAGGCATGGCTGGCGATGGCGTGCAGCAACTGCTGGTCCGCGGCGGTCACCGGCTTGCCGCGGTTGGCCAGGCAGAGGGCGCCGAGGGAGTCTTCTCCCGGTCCCTTCAGGCGGAGCACGGCGCAGTCGGTCCAGCCCAGGGTTGAGGCCAGGGCAGAGCCCAGAAGCTCGGCGGCGTCGCCGGCAAACAGCCGCTGCGGCTGGCCGGCCAGCAATTCGGAAAGCGCGTGGCTCAGGCGGCGCTCCAGGCTGCGGTTCGCGGCATCGCCAGGTTCCCCTTTTTCCAGGACCACGGTTTCCAGAACCGAATCCTCGAACAGGGCAAGCGCGGCGGCGCCGGCTTGCGCCAATTCCATGGCGTGCTTGACGAAGCGGCGATTGAAGTCGGGCTGGTGTACCAGGCTGCTCAGCTCGAAGGCCAGTCCCATGAGCGCCTCGGCGCGCCGCCGGTGCTGCTCGGAGAGGTGCACGTTGCGCATGGCCTCGAGCGCGACCGCCACCTGCGCGGCCAGGGCGCGGGCGCGGCGGATGTCTTCCGGGGAAACGCCGGCACGGTCGAGCCGGTCGAGCACGCCGAACATGCCCATCACCTCGCCGTCGGAACCGAGCAGCGGGACGGCGAGCATTTGGCGGATCTCGAATTTCGCGATGGCCTCGAGGTTGGCCCCGGGAAGCTGGCGGGCATCGTCGCTCCAGAAGACTTCCTTGGCCAGCAGCGCGCGGGTAGCGATGCCTTCGGGAAAGGTCAGGTCCACGCGGCGGGCCGCGCCCTTTTCCGCGCCCAGGCGCACACGGAAGGCGCCCTCTTCGAGCAGACCGATGAAGCACCGGCCGAAGCCCAGAAAGTCGGCGGCCCGGACCACGAAGGCTTCCAGGAATTTGTCCAGATTGCCGATGGAGGTCAGCTCGGAAGAAATCTCGAGCAACTGGTGCAGTTCGTGGGCCTGGCTGCGGGCGGTGGAATACAGCTCGGCGTTGGCGAGCGCGACGGCGCCGAAGCCGGAGACGGCGGCAATCAAAGACTTCTCGTCGGAGGTGAACGCCCCGTCGCTCCGCGGGTAGACCAGGATCGCGCCCTGGGTGCGGGAAGTGCGGAAGGGGGCAGCCAGCAGAGTGCCGGCGGGCACATATTCCCCCAGTCCGTGGGCCCCGGAATCGACCGTCAGGGTGATGGGTTCTCCGGCGGCCACGGCCCGGGCGGCGAGGTCGGCGGCGAAGCGCAGGGCACTGCGGTCGAAGCGGGCGCGCGCGCTGGCGCCCGCCTGTGCCGACTCGGCGGCGACTCCCTTGAGCTCGAACGGGCCTTCCTGCCGGACCAGGACACAGACCAGGCGGGCGCGCAGCAGGACCCGGATGCGGTCCGCCAGGGCCTCGATCACGGCGGCCACGTCGGGATTGCCGTGAAGCGCATGGGCCACCTCCGCCAGGATTTCGGCGCGACGGTGATCTTCGCGCGAGACCTCCGTCAGGCGGCGGGCCTCGAGCAGGCTGCCCAACTGTCCCGCGACGATGGTGGCCTTGGCGGCCAGGTCTTCGTTGAAGAAGCCCGGGTTGGAGTCATGCAGGAAGGCGATGGCACCCAGGACCTCGTTGGCCACCACCAGGGGAGCGGCCATGAGGGAGCGGGCCTGAAATTCGCCGGCGCGCGGGTATTGGGCCGGGTCGAGGAAATTGGCGAAGATGGTGCGGCGCCTGCGGACGGCCTCCCCGGAAACTGCACTCTCGGAAGCCTTCATGCGCAAGCCACGAAAGCGGTCGGCAAAGGTCCCGTCGGCTTCGGCCCCCACCAGTTCCTCGGGGGAAAGCGACTGCCAGAAATAGACGCCGCTGACCTGAAAGAACTCGCGGGTCTCCCGGCAGAACAAGCGGATGAGTGCGGGTGCGTCGGCCCCTTGGGCTGCGGCAGCCGAAAAGCGCAGCAGCATCTGCTGAAATGCCTCGTCGGAACGCGGGCTGGAACCGTGGACGAGCGTCATGTCTCCCGAGGGCATGGTCTAGGAAAAGCTCTGCGCGGCCGCAACGTATCGTTCCAAGTTATTTGAAGATAAGGGGAAAGTACCGTGCAATCTCAAATTGAGTCAAGCGAATAAGGGGCCGGGGTGTCGAACTGTGAAATCCCGCTAAAAAGCGGGTGCAGGGTGGATCTCACTTTGAGATTGAGCATGCGCTCGCGGTTGGTCTGAGACGTCGAGCGGGGGACGGGGAGCGATCGGGCCGGCGAAGGGAGCAGGGATGCTGTTCTGGGACAGCCACTTAACTCAGTCACCAAAGTAACGTTCCCAACGATAAAGCTGGTACGGCCCTTGCACCGACCGGGGTAGGATTTTTTCTTGCACAGGAGGGTATGTGTCGGCACGAGGCTTACAACGCTGGTGGCGGAGGACGGCGGTGGCGGTCCTGGCCGGAATGGTTTTGCTGCGTCCGGTTCCCGGCCGGGCGCAGGAGGAAATCGCGCGCAAGATCAAGAGCAAGGTGGCGCCGGTGTATCCGGAGCTGGCGCGGCGCATGAGCATCTCCGGGGTGGTGAAGGTGCAGGTGGTGGTGGCACCCAATGGATCGGTGAAGAACGCCAAGCTGGTGGGGGGGCACCCGGTGCTGGCCAACTCCGCCTTGGATGCGGTGAAGAGATGGCGGTTTGAGCCCGCCTCGGAAGAAACGACGGGCATTGTGGAATTCAAGTTCGATCCCACGGTCGTCACCCAGTAAGAACCGGGGGCGGGCGACAGTTTCGGGGGAGGAGCGGCAATGACGCTGGGGAGAAGGTTGTACATCAGCTTTGGCGTGGTGCTGGCGCTGGTGGTGATCCTGTTCGCCGTGAACTGGCGCGCGGTCAGCCGGGAGCACGAGGCAAAGAAGGCTGCGGCGGCGTCGCTGGAACTGGCCGAGGCCACCGATGCGGTCAAGTTCCAGATGATGCAGAACCGCCTCTATCTCAGCAACTACCTGCTCAGCGGCGACACCCGGGAAGTGGACCGGATGAATGAAGGCATCCGCATCCTGAACGAGAAACTGGACAAGACCCAGGCGCTGGCCGCCTCGGAGCAGCAGAAAACGGCGCTGGAAAAGGTGCAGCAACTGGAACAAAGCTGGGCCAAGGATTTTGCCCAGCCCCTGGTCGACAAGCGCAAGGACGTGGACAGCGGGAACGCGACCGTGGCCGAGCTGCAGATCTTTTATCTGCAGAAGGACGCTTCCTCCTGGGTCAAGAACTCCACCGAATACCTGGACGCAGCCGACAAGGAGAACCGGCGCATCGTCGAAGAACGGCGGAAATCGGACGAGTCGGCGGCGACCGGCACCATCGCCGCTTCTTTTATCACCACGGTGCTGGCCCTGTTCGTGGGCGGCTTCATCGCCTATCAGACTTCGCGCTCGATCACCGAACCGCTGTCGAAGCTGATGACCGTGGCCCACAAGATCGGCAACACCGGAGACCTGGACCACAACATCGAGGTGGACACGCAGCGGCAGGATGAAATTGGCGAGCTGGCGCGGACCTTCGCCAACATGGTCACCTACCTGAAGGAAATGGCCGGCGTGTCGGAGGCCATCGCCAACGGCGACCTGATGGTGGAAGTGGAGCCGCGCTCCAAGCAAGACACGCTGGGGCATGCGTTCCAGCAGATGGTGGAGAGCCTGCGCGGGCTGGTGCGCAGCGTGCGCGACCTGGCTTCGCAGGTCGCGAGCGCGTCGAGCCAGGTGGCGGGGGCATCCGACGAGTCGGCCAAGATCAGCCTGCAGGGCTCTTCGGCCATTGATGAAGTCACCAGCACCATGCACGAGATGAGCGTCAACGTGCAGAACATGGTGAAGAGCACGCAGACGCAGGCGTCGAGCGTGAGCGAGACTTCGGCGTCGATCGACCAGATGGTGGCATCGATCCAGCGCGTGGCCGACACGGCCAAGGTGCTGCTCGATATTTCAAACCGCTCGCGCGAAGAGGTGCACAGCGGCATCACCACCATGGACAAGGCCACCGAAGGGCTGAACAAGATCAACAACACCATCAAGTCGTCGGGCGCGATCATCGATGCGCTGGGACAGCGGGCCGACGACATCGGCAAGATCATCGAGGTCATCGACGACCTGGCCGAGCAGACCAACCTGCTGGCCCTGAACGCGGCCATCGAGGCGGCGCGGGCGGGCGAACACGGGCTGGGGTTCGCGGTGGTGGCCGACGAAGTCCGCAAGCTGGCCGAGAAGTCGGCGCAGTCGACCAAGGAAATTTCCGAGCTGATCCAGAGCATTCAGAAGGAAGCCCGCAAGGCCGTCGAGAACATGGACGAAAGCACGACCATCGTCAACGAGGGCCTGGAACTGGGGACGGAGCTGAACGGGGCGCTGCGCAAGATCTCGAACGTCGTCACCGAGGTCTACAAGTTCGCACAGGAAATCGGGGCGGCCACCAACGAGCAGTCGCACGGGTCGTCGCAGATCGCGCGCGCGACCACGCGGCTCAACGAAATCACCCACGAGATCAACTCGGCGGTGGAGGAACAGGCTTCCGGCGCCCAGGCGGTGGTGAAGGCGATGGAGCGCATGCGTGAGCTGATCCAGCAGTCGACGTCGGGCTCGACCGAGCTGGCGGCGTCGGCCGAGCAGATGTCGAAGATGTCGCGCGAACTGCTGGACGCGCTGGAGCGCGTCGCGGGCCGCACCGGCGATGTGGACCATGCCCCGCGCGCCGCCTCCAAGGGCGCGCGGCGCGCCGCCGCGGGGGCCTGAACCATGAGCGGCGAGCAGCAGAGCAACCGGGAACTGCAGATTGTGGGCTTCCGGGTGGGCAACGAGACCTACGGCGTGCCCATCACGGCGCTGCATGAGATCGTGCGCGTGCCGGAGATCACCGCCGTGCCCGACGCTCCCGAGTACATGGAAGGGGTCATCAACTTGCGCGGCAAGATCGTGTCGGTGATCGACCTGCGCAAGCGGTTCGGGATCAAAGACGCCTCGCCCAGCCGGCGGAACCGGATCCTGGTGGTCGAGTTCAACGGACGGCTGTCGGGCCTGATCGTGGATTCCGCTTCTGAGGTCCTGAAGATTCCGGCCGCCGATGTGGAACCGCCCCCGGCAGTGCTGCAGGAAGGCGGACTGAACTGCATCACCGGCCTGGGCAAGTACCAGGGCCGGCTGATCATGCTGCTGGACACGACGAAGCTGCTGGAGTCCGGCAGCCTGCGCGTGCAGAAGACGCAGGCGGAGAGCAAGGCGGCGGGCGCGAAGGCGGAGGTCCGAGGGGCGGCTGCCCGCTAGGCAAGCAAGCCGAACGATATGGGGACATCAGGAGCGGCACCGGCGCCTGTGCTCACGGAAGCGGAACTGAAGCTTCTGCAGGCCCTGGTCTACCAGGAATGCGGCATGCACTTTGACGAGCGCCGCACCCACTTCCTGCAGGACCGCCTGCTGCGGCGCCTCAAAGAGTGCCACCTGGACTCCTTCTACAGCTATTACCGGCTGCTGATCAGCGACCAGGGCAAGGGCGAACTGGCGCAGCTGCTGGAGAACCTGACGGTCAACGAGACCAGCTTCTTCCGCAACCGGGCGCAACTGGACCTGTTCCACAAATACGTCCTGGAAGACCTGCTGCACCGTAAGCAGGAGCGGCGCGACTTCTCGCTGCGCTTCTGGAGCGCGGGCTGCTCCACCGGGCAGGAAGCCTACACCATGGCCATGCAGGTGGCCGACGCGCTGGCCTACTACTACATGCGGAACCCCCTGCCGGTCGAGGCGCCCACGCCGAAACCGCTGATTCCGGCTCCCTGGAAGGTGGAAATCCTGGCCAGCGACATCAGCTACTCGGTGCTGCGCGCGGGGCAGGAGGGAATCTATAACGAGTCGCAGATGGCGCCGGTCGAGTACAGCTACCGGCTGCGCTATTTCGACAAGCTGGGCGAGCGCTACGCGGTGAAGAAGGCGCTGAAGGAAATCGTCCAGTTCGACTTTCACAACCTGAAGACCGAGTACCTGCCGCAGCGCAACGACGTCATCTTCTGCCGCAACGTGATGATGTACTTCGACGAAGCCGAGCAGAAGCGGTTGATCGACAAGTTCTATCGCTGCCTGAATCCGGAAGGCTTCCTGTTCGTGGGCCATGCCGAGAGCCTGCTGGGCCTCACGGACAAGTTCCAGATGGTGCATCGCAATAGCGGCACGGCATATCAGCGGATCGAGGGGAGACTATGACCCAGTCCGACGAGCGCATGGCCGAACTCCGGGAGCTGTTCTTCGAGAGCGCGGAGGAACTGCTGCAGGCGCTCAACGAGGAAGCACTGAAGCTGGAAAAGCGTCCCGGGGACGCCGAGATCGTGCGCAGCCTGCGGCGGATCGTGCATACGCTGAAGGGCGACGCGGCGGCCTGCGGCTACCGCGAGCTGAGCGAAGTGGCGCACGAACTGGAAGATGCGCTGGCGCTGGAGTCGGCGGCCGCGCATGCCACGGTGGCGGAAGTCGCCTTCAGCGCGGCCGACCTGTTCGCGGCGCTGCTGACGGCCTACCGCAAGCGGAGCCGGTTGCCCTCGCGCGAAGCGCTGCGCAAGATGGTGAAAACGCTGACCGCCGCACCCGGCGGGAAGGCAGGCAGCCGCAAGAAGGCGGCGGTCACGGCCAAGACCCTGGGTTGGACCGAATACGAAAAGCTGGCCGTGCAGAAGGCGCAGGAGGCGGGCCAGTTCGTGTATCACGTGCAGGCGCAGATCGATCCCCACTGCGCCATGCCGATCGCCGGACGGCAACTGGTGCAGAACGCGCTGGCCACGATCGGCGAGGTGCTGGCGGCGCGTCCCGAGGCGGGGTCCCCGGGAGCGGGCAAGCCGGTCGAGTTCCTGCTGGCGACGCCCAGGAGCGCGGAAGAAATCACGGCCAAGTGCCAGATCCCGACCATCGTTTCCCATGGGAAGGCCGAGCTGCTTCCCGGAGAGGTCGCGGCGCCGGAGACCCGGGGGCCCCGGAAGACGCCGAAGGAAACTGCCGGCGAAGCCGGCGCAGTGCCGGCCGCGGGCGGCGAACCGGAGGCCGCGCCCGCCGAAGAGCCCGCGCCGGCCCCTGCCGACAGCGGCGCGCCCATTCCCGCGACCGTCGCGGAGAACATTCTGCGCGTGGATGCCGAGCGCATCGACAGCGTGATGAACCTGGTGGGCGAGCTGATCATCGGCAAGTCGATGCTGCAGCAGGCGCTCAACGAGCTGGCCAAGACGTATCCCAAGGATGCGCTGCGCGGGCGGTTTGGCGATGCCATGGCTTTCCAGGCGCGGGTGCTCAACGACCTGCAGCGCTCGGTGATGAAGATCCGCATGGTGCCGGTCGAGCAACTGTTCCGGCGCTTCCCGCGCATGGTGCGCGACGTGGCGCGACAGTGCGGTAAAGACGTGGAACTGGCGCTGAGCGGGCAGGACACCGACCTCGACAAGAGCATCCTGGATGCGATCGCCGAGCCCCTGACGCACCTGGTGCGCAATGCGATCGGGCACGGACTGGAAACTCCTGAAGAGCGGCAAAAGGCGGGCAAGCCGGCGACGGGGAGACTGCGGCTGGGCGCGTATCACCAGGGCAACCAGGTGATTGTCGAGGTGAGCGACGACGGGCGCGGCATGGACCTGGGGCGCATCAAGGCGCGGGCCATCGAAATGGGCCTGATCAGCAGCGAGGATGCGGCCAGGCTGAGCGAGAACGAGACCATGGAATTTGTGTTCCGGCCCGGGTTCAGCACGGCGCGCGAAGTGACGGAAATTTCCGGGCGCGGCGTGGGCATGGACGTGGTGCAGAGCGTGCTCCACCGGCTCAAGGGGACGATCCACATCGAATCGCATGCCGGGCAAGGCACGACCTTCCGGATGAAGCTGCCGCTGACGCTGGCCATCATCAAGGCGCTGTTGTTGCAGGTCCAGCAGCGGCTGTATGCGGTCCCGCTGAACGCGGTGGTCGAGATCGCGCGCACGCTGGAGTCGGAGGTCCACCAAGTGGACCACTACGAAGTGCTGCAGCTGCGCAACCAGGTGTTGCCGCTGGTGCGGCTGGGGCGGCCGCGGGCCGAAAGCGCGCGGCGGGCGACGACGAAGCTTTTTGTGCTGGTGATCAGCGTGGGGGAGAGGAAGTTCGGGCTCATCGTCGATGGGCTGGAAGGTGAGGAAGAGTTGGTCATCAAGGCGTTAGACGACCATGCGGTCTCAACCGATCTGGTCAGCGGGGCGTCGATCCTGGGGGATGGACGGGTGGTGCTGATTCTGAACCTGTCGGCCGTGGTGGAGCACTTCGCCCGTTTGCGCCCGGAGCAGGCCGGCGAGGTGAACTTCGGCCTGTTGCTGTCGGAAGCGGACCGGGCGCGGCTGGCCCAGAGCGCGAGGGGAGGACACGCATGAAGGAGAAAGTGCGCGTACTCGTCGTCGACGATTCGGCGCTCATGCGCAAGCTGATTCCGCAGATCCTCGAGTCGGACCGTTCCATCGAGGTGGTGGGCACGGCCATGGACGGCAATTTCGGGCTGAAGAAGATCGAGGACCTGAATCCGCAGGTGGTGACGCTGGACCTGGAGATGCCGGGCATGAACGGGATCGACATGCTGCGCCAGGTGATGCGCAAGGTATATCCGGTGCCGGTGATCGTGGTCAGCTCGCACAGCACCGAGGGGGCCTCGATCACGCTCAAGGCGCTCAGCTTGGGCGCCTTCGATTTCGTGGCCAAGCCCAAAGACGTTTCCACGCGCATGCCCGAAATCGCCGAAGAACTGATCGCCAAGATCAAGGCGGCGGCCAGCAGCAAGAGCGTGAAGGTAAAGCCGCTGGACAGCGGCCAGCAGCAGTACGGCAAAGCGCCGGTGGCCTCGACCAAGGCGCCGACCAAGATCGTGACCATCGGGATCTCCACCGGCGGGCCGCATGCCCTGCAGTACCTGTTGTCGCAGCTGCCGGCCGACTTTCCCGGCACGATTCTGGTGGTGCAGCACATGCCGGAAAATTTCACCGAGATGTTCGCGCGGCGGCTGGACGAAACCAGCGCATTGCGGGTGAAGGAGGCGCAGTCGGGCGACCTGCTGATGCCGGGCCGGGTGCTGATCTGCCCGGGGAGCCGGCATCTGAAGGTCAAGCGCCTGCCTCTGGGCAACGTGGCGCTGTTGAGCGATGAACCGCGCATTCGGGGGCACCGTCCGTCGGCGGATGTGCTGTTCCGCAGCGCGGCCGAGGAATTCGGCCCGCAGACCGTGGCCGTGCTGATGACCGGGATGGGCGACGACGGGGCCGAAGGGCTGGGCACGGTCAAGGCCGCGGGGGGAGTGACCATCGCGCAAAGCGAGGATTCCTGCGTGGTCTACGGCATGCCAAAGGCGGCGGTGGACCGCGGCTATGCCACGCGGGTAGTGGGATTGGAAGCCATGGCCAGCACGCTGATGGCCTTGTGCGCTCCGGAGGCGGGGCGCGGGGAGACGCACTCGGGGAACGGCGCAGGCGGCAAGGGCGCGACCGCCGGGCATCACTAGGGTTATCTAGCCGGCGGCAACGCCGTATGGTACGCAAAGAACAGCAGGAGGTCGTTATGGAGCAGTTTGCCCCAGTAAAACGCAGCAAAGACGGGCAGCCAGTCCGCTATCTGATCGTGGACGACTCCGTTTTCGCGCGCAAGAACCTGGCCCGCATGATCGAATCGTTCGGAGGACATCTGGCGGGCGAGGCCGGGGATGGCCTGACCGCCATCACCGAATATGACCGGACTCACCCCGACATCGTGCTCATGGACATCACCATGCCGCAGATGGAAGGCATCGAGGCGGCGGAGCGGATCGTGCAAGCGCATCCGGACGCGCGCATCGTGATGGTGTCGTCGGTCGGCTACCAGGAAAACATCGTCGCCGCCCTGCAGCGGGGAGCGCGCCATTTCGTGCAGAAGCCGGTGAAGCCGGAAGTGCTCTACGAAGTGATCAAGTACGTGCTGGGCGACGACGGCGCAGTTGCGAACGCGGCGGGAGCGGGAGCCTAGCGCCATGAAGATGGAGTTGATCCAGCCGTTCATCAACTCGGCGGACGCGGTGCTGGCGCAGGGACTGCAGTGCAGCACTGCCATCGGCAGCCTCAGCATGGAAGAGGAAGCCTACCGCCGCAAGGGGGTGGCGGCCATGGTATGGGTCACCGGGGACATCGAAGGTCGGATCATTATCGACCTCGACCCCGAGACGGCCGTGCGCGTGGCCAGCAAGATGGCCGGGGCAGAGTTGCCGGAATCCGATCTATTGGTGAAAGAGACGGCCTGCGAGCTGGCCAACCAGATCATTGGCAACGCAGTCACCGCGCTGAATGATCAGGGCTTCCACTTCCGCGTGCATCCTCCGGTGATGCACACCGCGGAAGAAGGCGTCAAGAGCAGCGAAGACACCGAGGCCCTGGTGATGTGCTTTGAAACGCCGGTGGGCAGCGTGTTCATGAACATCGCGCTGCGCTACAACCGGCGGCGGCCGGCGGACATGTCGGCGGCAGCGGGACGGGGATAGATCGTCGCGACCTCCGCCCGTGTACGACGCGGTTGTTCCTTGATTTCCCGAAAATTTTGAGTGGGTGGCCCGCTCCCGGTCCTGGGCCGTTGGCGAAAGACTGCGGGTTCGCCCCCCGGACCCTTCGGCTCCGCTCAGGGCAGGCTCACGAGGGCAGCCACCCCTGCATGTGCAGCGCTACGAACCCGTCAGCATGAAGACCGGGTTTTGCGGAGGCGGCTGGCCGATGCCGGTGCCACTCTCGGTCGCGCTTGATACTCCGGAGGGATTGCTCACGGTAAAGGTCCCGTTGCCCAGGCCGGTCACCGTGAACGTGCCGTTGTCGGCGGCCTGCGACATTCCGGTGATGGTCACCATCAGTCCCAGGTAAATCGGCGTGTTCGCGACCGGCTGCGAGTAGGTGTAGCTGTAGGTGGTTTCGGCGCCGTTCTGGGTGGCGCTGGTGATGTTCAGCAGGGTGGGCGAGAAAGCGCTGACCGGCGCGGGAATGGCGGCGAAATAAACGTCGCCCACCGGATTGATGGAGGCCACCCGCCCGGCATCGCAACTGGAAACGTAGACGCGGGAACCGTCGACGGCAGTGGTGGCCGCGATCCGGAAACGCACCTGCGACGGCGTGCCGCAATTTCCCACCGGGGAAACGGAAACCTGGGGCAGGGGGATGGACTTGGTGACCTGGTTGGTCGCCTCGTCAATGACCGTGACCTGTGCCTGTAGGCACGCGGTCTGCTGGCAGTTGGCGGACGTCGAATCGATGTAGTAGCTGGCGACATAGGCGCGCGAGCCATCGGGCAAGGCGGTCACGGAAACGGGCGAGCACCCGGTGGCGGGGCAGGGTGCGCCTGTTCCGGAGGGGATGGCGGCGGTGAGGTTGATGGTGGCCAGGACGGGCAGCGAGTCCAGGCTGGCGTCGAGGATGGTGACCGTGCTGTTGGTGGGATTGGGGATGTAGAGGCGGTTGGTGCGGCTGTCGTAGTAGAAGGAGTCCGCGCCGGCTCCGATGGAAACGCTGCCGATTACCGTGTCCACGGGAGAAAGGCTGTCGATGTTGGTGATGGTTCCGTCGTTGCTGAGCACGTAGACGCGCGCGCCGTCGGCGCGGCTCACGACCCAGCGCGGGGAATTTCCCGTCGCCAGCGTGGTCAGCACAGTCTGGTCCGCCGCCTGCACGACGGTGATGTTATTGCTGTCCCGATTGACAACATAAAGTTTCTTCACCAGCCCAGTGGTCGCAGTGTTAGTGGGCGTTTCGGTCATCGCGATGGGATACATGCCAACGGCGACCGCGTTGGAGATCGTATTGGTAATGCTGTTGATGACGGTGACCGTGCCGTTGAGGTCATTGAGATTCGGGTTCTGCGAATGGACGAAGGCGCTGGCCACATACACCGTCGCCGTTTCGGTCGTGTACACAAAATTCGGCGACGCAACAATGTCGTTTGTGGGACTACCGGGGGGCACTACGATGGGGCTGCTGGGCAGATTGATAGCAATGGCGGTTCCGATGGGAACGGTAGAACCGGAGGCGACCGTAAAGGCGCTCACGGAGTTCGAGCCCCGGTTGACGACCCAGACGCGTCCGCCTTGTACGACTGCGTGCACAGGCAGGTTCGCGACTTTCGTGACGCCGGCCGCCGAGTCGCCCGAGACATCCACTTGCAGGCCGGTGCCAGGATTGAAGGCTCCGTTTTGATTGACGGTGAAGGCGGCGTGGGCGTTTTTCGGGTCCGGAGGCTGCACGGGTTGCGGGATGATGGTGGGCCGGTAGACGTCGCCGCACCCGACGCAGATCAGGAAGCAGAACAGGAGGGCCGACAGCCGGCCGGCTAACTGCACACTCATCGCACTCCGCCGTGAAGGGTCATGAAGTTTCCGAGCTTTTTGAAGAATTGGTCATTGTAACTGGGAACGGCGTTGAGTAGCCAGTAGGCGGACAACCGTTCTCAGTTCGGGCTGGCAGCCGCGGCTGTGCGGGTTGCCGCCCATTGCCATTAGTTCCACGGCTTTGGCTACGGGTTGCCTGCGTTCAGGGGCGGGCAGGAGCGCGAGCAGATGTGATCGGCCAGGATCGCGGAGGAGGTGAGCCCGCGGGGGCGCCTCACACTTTGACCATAGTTCTGTGCCTCTGTCGCCCTGCGGTGCACCTGCTTTTCGGCTGGTTGGCGCTGCAGACGAACCGGGGGCTTTCGACTGCGTTCGGCTAAGGCTCCACTCCGCTCAAGATGACCCCTGAAAGAGCAAGACCCCACTACCGCCCGCGGCGCTTGCCTCCGGCGGCGGCAGCTTCGGGTTCGGCCTTGGCGGCTGGCTTTTTCTTTCCTTCCATTTCGGCGAGGCTTTGTTTAAGGGCGGCCATGAGGTCGACGACAGGCGCCAGCTTCCTGGGCTTGTCGATCTCCACAACCTTGCCGCCTTCGAGCTTGGTCTGGATGAGCTGCTTGAGATTGTCCTGGAACGTGTCGTGGTACTTCTCGGGGTCCCAGTCGGCAGCGAGGGCCTCGATGAGTTGATGGGCGACTTTCACCTCGGCGTCTTTGAGTTCGACGTCGGGCGCGCCGAAGCCCTCCACCGTGCGCACCTCTTCGGCGTAGTACATGGTGTGCAGCATCATGCCGCCCTGGTGCGGGCGCAGGAAGACGGTGTACTCGCGGTTGTGCATGGTGAGCTTGGCAATGGCGACGTATTCGCTTTCCTGCAGCGCCTTGGTCAGCAGGGCATAGGGGCGGCGGCCGGCCTCGTCGGGAACCATGTAGTAGGACGATTCGAAGTACACCGGATCGACGTCGCTGGACTTGACGAATTCGAGGATCTCCATCGTCTTGGCCGTGCGCGGCTCGATCTTCTTGATCTCGTCGGGCTCGATGACGATGTACTCGTCCTTGCGAAACTCATAGCCCTTCACGATCTCGCTGCGCTCGACAACCTTGTTGTCGGCGGGGCAGTAGTATTGCTGCTTCACCCGCTGCAAGTCGGGGCGGTGGAGCATGTTGAAAGAGATGCCGCTGCTGCGCGCGCCCGAGAACAGCTTCACGGGCATGGAGATCAAGCCGAACGTCAGATATCCGGACCAGACCGAGGCCGCCATAAGTTCACCCCGAACAAGAAACGGCGCCGGAGCCAGCGCCTGCGATGGAGAGTGTAGCGCACCGCCACATTTCTGATGCAGGAACTTAGACGGGTACTCCAAAGAAAAAGCACGAGCAGGTGGGGTCGAAAAACTTGCGGCCCAAGTTCTGGTAGTTATGTTCGTGGTGCCTGGTGTGCGGCCCGAAGGAGAAGGCACAAACCATCCCTATGCTGCTGATTGCAAGCAGTTTACTGATTCCCAGCGAACTCTGGCGCGCGGCTTCGGCGGCGCGGATCGGGCTGGTACTGGGGATCACGGTGGCCTTTGCCCTGCTGGGATACCTGGTAGCGGGGGTTTCCGGGTCGGGGGCGGCGGCCGGAGCAGTGGTGTGCTTTGCGCTGTTTGCCGGGGCGGGACCGGGGGCGTTCCTGGGCCTGCTGGCTGTGTTCGGGTTGACGTGGGCAGCCACGCGGATGGGATTGGCGGCCAGGCGCAGGCGAGGCGCGACCGAACACGAGAGAGGGCGGAATGGAGCGCAGGTCCTGGCCAACATCGGGATGGCGGCGGCGTGCGCCGCGGGCTACGGAGTCTTTCGCGAGCCCTGGCTGCTGCTTGGGATGGCGGCGGCGCTGGCAGAACCGGCAGCCGATACCGTCGCCAGCGAGTGCGGTCAGGCGCTTGGCGAATCGGTCTTCCTGATCACCAACTTTGAGCGCGTGGCCGCAGGAACGGACGGGGGAATTTCGCTGGTGGGAACGGTCAGCGGAGCCGTTGCCTCATGGCTGGTGGCCGTGGTTTGTGTGGCGGGCTGCGGCCTTCCTCGAGGCTGGATCTGGGTGGTCACCGTGGCCGGATTTGCCGGCATGGTGGCCGACAGCTATCTGGGAGCGTTGCTGGAACGGCGCGGACGCATTGGGAATGACACGGTGAACTTCCTTGGCACGGCGCTGGCGCTGCTGGCAGCGCTGGGGCTGGGACGCGTGTAAAGGCGAACCTCAGCCACGGAAACGCTCCCCGCTTCTGGCGGTAGCGGCACGACGGGAGTCGCGCCCTTCCCCAGTCTGTTCAACCCCTGCTGGTCATGTACGTCGGTACCTTGAGGGTGTGGTGACCCGCAAGCGACAATTCTTGGGCCCCCCCAGGAACCGGTTCCGCCTTTTGTTGTGCCGGGAGTCATCGGAAAGCCAACTTCGGCGGTCGGGTAGAAAGCTGTAAGGATGCGATGAAATTCAAGACCTTAGTGATCGGATACGCGCTGGCGCTGGCCCTGTTCCTGTTTGCCCAGCGGCGGCCCGATGCCGCGCAACCCAGCGGCTTTACCGGCGTGGTCGATCTGACCCATCCCTACAACCGCGTCCAGGCCAAAGGGGAAGGGGAGGGAGCGGGTCCGGTTCGCAGCGCAGCCCTGACGCAGAAAGACACTCTGCGCCGGATCACGGCCTCGGCGCCGGCGAGCACCCATATCGATGCCCCGGCGCATCTGCAGCCGGGGATGTGGACCGTGGACCAGATTCCGCCGGAGCGGCTGATTGCGCCCCTGTGCGTGCTGGACGTCACGGAGGGGGTGCGCCGCAATCCCGACTACGAAGTGTCGGTCGCCGACATCGCGCAGTGGGAGCAGATTCATGGCGAAATTCCGCCGGGAGCGGTGGTGCTGGCGCGGACGGGATGGGGCGAACGGTGGAATTCCCCGCAGGCGTACCGCAACAGCGACAAGAACGGGGTACTGCACTACCCGGGTTACTCGGAAGAAGCGGCGCGCTTCCTGGTGGAAGGAAGAATGGCGCTGGGGTTGGGGATCGACACGCTGAGCGTAGACCCGGGTTCGTCGCGCGTCTCTTCCGTGCATCAATACACGCTCGCACACAGCGTCTACCATCTGGAGAATGTCGCAAACCTGGAACGCGTGCCCGATGCCGGGGCGGTGGTGGTGGTGGCGCCCATGAAGCTCGAAGGTGACGTCGATGGACCGGTCCGCATCCTGGCGCTGACCCGGCGCTAACCGAAGTGTCCTTCCGGCCTCTGCAGAAATGCCGCCCGTGACATAGAATTCACAAAAGGTTGACAGCCAAATGAAAAAATTTCTGAGGCATCCTTGCCCCAGCCGTGTGAATCCATCTCCGGATAAACGGCCATGCAGTTAGATCGCGACGACAGGAGTCGACTGTGTATTGGACCTTGAAGCCGACAGCATTCCTAGTGACGTTCAGTCTTGCGCTCAGCGCCTTTTCTCAAACTAAAGCCGTGGACCGAATTACCCAGGCGATTGACGACCGGGAAAGCATCCAGGTGCGCGGCAATGTGCACCCGCTGTTGCAGCGGGCCACGGACGAAGGCCGCATGGATGGCGGGACCCGGCTGGAGGGCGTCAGCCTGATGTTCAAGCGTACGGCGGCGCAGGATGCTGCGGTGGAGAAACTGCTCGCAGAGCAGCAGGACCCGGCTTCGCCCAATTATCACAAATGGCTGACCCCGGAGCAGTACGCCGACCGCTTTGGATTGAGCCAGGGCGACATGAATAAAGTGGTGGCGTGGCTGCAGGCGGAAGGGTTCACGGTCAACCGGGTGGCGCGGGGACGGACGCAAGTGTGGTTCAGCGGGACGGTCTCGCAGATTGAAACCGTGTTTCGCACCGAGATGCATCGCTACCAGCTGAATGGAGAGTCGCACTACGCGATGGCGGTGGAACCGGCGATCCCGGCAGCGCTGTCCGGTGTGGTGCTGGGGATGCACAACGTCAGCAGTTTTCGCCCCAAGCCGAGAGTGCAGTATCACAGGGTTCCGGCGGACCCGGTGAAGGCAAACTACACGTCGAGCGTGTCCGGGAACCACTATCTGGCGCCCGATGATTTCGCGACCATATACGACGTACAGTCGCTCTACACGGGCGGGTTCACCGGGACCGGGCAGAAGATAGCCATCGTGGGGCAGTCGGCCATCAACCTGTCGGACATTGACGCATTTCGATCCCCGACTGCGGCCAACCTGCCGGCACGGACGGCCTCGAACTTCATCCAAACCCTGGTGCCCAGCACGGGAACTTCTACGGTTGTAACGGGTGATGTGGGTGAGTCGAGCCTGGACCTGGAGTGGGCGGAAGGCGTGGCGCATGGGGTGACGGAGGTCTTCGTTTACGTTGGGAACGATTCCAATTTCAACGTATTCGACGCCTTGACCTACGCGATCGATCAGAACCTGGCACCCATCATCAGCAGCAGTTACGGGAATTGCGAGCAGAACCTGCCCGCCACCTTCCTGACCAACCTGCAAAACGAGACCCAGAAGGCCAACTTGCAGGGGCAGACGATCACGTCGGCAGCGGGCGACTTCGGGGCGGCCGATTGCGATTCCTCCCCGGGTCTTCCCGCGCAAGGGGGACTGGGGGTCGACATTCCCGGCTCGTTGCCCTACGTGACGTCGGTGGGGGGGACCACGTTCACCGGAGATGCGAGCAGTCCTGCCACGTATTGGAACGCCACGAACAATGCCAGCAGCGGTTCGGCCAAGAGCTACATTCCGGAGGGCACGTGGAACGATACGAGTCTGGTGAACGCGCTTTCGGCGACGGGGGGTGGCGCCAGCTTGTTGTATTCCAAGCCCAGCTGGCAAACCGGAACCGGCGTTCCTGCTGACGGAGAGCGTGACGTGCCCGATGTGGCGCTCGCAGGTTCGCCCAATCACGACGGCTATTTGCTGTGCGTGACCGATCCGGGCGCCAATCCGCCGCAACTTCCCTGCACCAACGGCTTCCGCGATACGAACGGCAACCTGGACGTGGCGGGAGGTACTTCGTTCGGGGCTCCCACGTTTGCGGGCATCATTGCAATCGTGAACCAGAAGAACAGCTTCACCACGGGCCAGGGGAACATCAATCCCACGCTGTATGCGCTGGCCGCCGCTACGCCCAGCGCCTTTCACGACATCACCTCGGGGAACAACATCGTGCCCTGCCAGGTGGGCACGCCCGATTGCACGAGCGGGACCTACGGCTACAATGCCGGGACCGGATACGACCTGGTCACCGGCTGGGGCAGCCCGGATGTCGCCGTGATGGCGAACAACTGGAGCAGCGGAAATCCAACGGCCAAGGACTTCACCATGTTCGGGGACACGGTGGGGATTTCCGCGCCGGGCGGGAGCGGATCGTCGACGATTACAGTGGATGCCCGGAACGGCTATAGCGGCACGATCAACTTCACCTGCAGCGCGCCGGCGTCGGCCCTGATCGGCTGCACGGTAACGGGTGGACCGCTGACGCTGGGCGGTGCCACCACGAGCGGAAAAATCACGTTGGCGATCACCACGACCAAGGCCAGCTTGGCGCCGGGCAGCGCTCCTTCGCTCTGGTTCAGTGGAAGCGGCGCGGTCTTTGCCGGCGTTCTGATCTTCGGGGTTCCGGCGCGGCGGCGGCGCTGGAGCGTGGCGGCCACGCTGCTGGCGTTGGCTCTGATCGGGGCAGCGGTCGGATGCGGAGGCAGCAGTTCAAGTGGCGGCGGTGGTGGTGGCGGCACCCCGGTCGGCAACTACACCGTGAGCGTGACCGGCAGCGATGGCACGACGTCGCACACAACGAACGTGATTGTGTCAGTGCTGTAGAGCAAAAGGGAATGGGGAATCCGGGGGAAGGCAGCCAGGGGGTTCCCCTTTTTCTGTTTTCCGCACACTCACCTCGGACGCGGCTTGTGGTCTAATTCTGCCAGGAGGCGGCGATGACCGACCCGCGGTATCCCATCGGCAAGTTTGCTTTTGAAGACACGCTCAGCGACCAGCAGAAGACCGAATTCCTCCACGACATCGAACAGACGCCGGGGCGCATGCGGGCGGCGGTCAAGGGACTCAGCGACAAGCAACTCGACACTCCCTACCGGGATGGCGGGTGGACGGTGCGCCAAGTGGTGCACCATGTGCCCGACAGCCACATGAATGCCTACGTGCGCTTCAAGCTGGCACTGACCGAACAGGAGCCAACGATCCGGCCGTACAAGGAGAATTTGTGGGCGGAACTGCCCGAGGCCCGGACCGCGCCGGTGGAGTTGTCGCTGGACTTGCTGGAATTGCTCCACCAGCGCTGGACGATGGCGCTGCGGGGAATGACGCCGGCGGAATGGAAGAGGACGCTGCGGCATCCGGAGATCGGCGTGCTGGGCCTAGAGAAGATGCTGGCGCTGTACGCCTGGCATGGACGCCATCACGTGGCGCACATCACCACGCTGCGGGAGAAGATGGGGTGGTAGGAAGGGGTGTCGAGTTTCGGGTTTCGAGTCCGGGTGCATGCTCTCGAAACATGAACCCTGAAATGTGAAAACTCGAAACCTCCTAGACGGGAAGGTTCAGCTTCCATAGCAGGTAACTGATGGCCTCGCGCAGCACGGCGAGCATGCGCGGCAGGGCGCCGTGGGGGCGGGAGCCGGCGCGCGGGGCAACGTAGACCTGAACTCCCTCGCGCTGCAGCAATTCCTTAATGCGAAAGACATGGTACTCGTCGCTGACGGCGAGGCAGCTGTGCATGCCGTTGGCGCGAAGAATCACGCCCACGCGCTGGGCGGACTGGGCGGTATCGGACCCCATGGTTTCGGCGATGAGGCTGCGTTCGGGAACGCCGCGGTGCATGAGGTAGTCGCGGCCGACGCCGCCTTCGCTGAAGCTGGGGTCGGCGGCGGCGCCCCCGGTGGTGATGATAAGCGGGGCCAGTCCGCGTTGAAACAGGTCGTAGGCGTGGTCGAGGCGGGCGCGGAAGACGGGCGAGGGGTGTCCGGAATATTCGGCCGCGCCGAACACGACAATGGCGCCGGCGGGATGGAGTTCCTGCTTGCCGGCTTCGCGCAGGATGCGAAGGCTGGTCGCGCCCAGGAAAGCCACCAGTGCAAGCGCCAGAGCGCCCAGCGCCCACAGGAGCCAGCGCCGGGGGGCCGAAGGATAGGCGGCCCGATTCATCATCCCTGCGCGAGGAAGGCGGAGATCTCCTGGGTGGGAACGGCGCCTTCGCGAATCACGCGCCAGTGTCCGTCGTCCCCGCTGAGGTCGACGATGGTGGAAGCGACATCGCGGGGGGAGGCGCCTCCGTCCACGATAATGGAAATGCGGTCCTGCAGCTGGTCGCGGACCTGCTCCGCGGTGGTGCACTCGCTGGCGCCGCTCAGGTTGGCGGAGGTCGCCGTGATGGGAAGACCGGCGGCCTTGATGACGGCAAGGGGAATCTTGGCCGAGGGCACGCGCAGGGCCACGTTGCCGGTGTTAGCGGTGACTTTCAGGGGAAGCTTGGAGGCGGCCTTCACGATGAGGGTGAGGGGGCCTGGCCAGAAGCGGCGGGCGAGATCGTAAAACTCCTTGGGCAGAGGGCGCGCCAGCTCTTCGGCCTGATCCACGCTTTCGATGAGCAGGGAGAGCGGCTTGTGCCGGGAACGCGATTTGATCTCATACACCCGTTCGACGGCGCGCAGATTGAGCGGATCGGCGGCCAACCCGTAAAACGTGTCGGTCGGCATGCCTAAGACCTGCCCCGCCTTGATCTGGTCGGCCGCATAGCGGACCAGTGAGGCCTCGGGATTTTCGTGATGGATCTTGATGATCTCGGCGAGCACGAGACGTCCTTCCCCAATGGTTCCTGTCGAAACGGCGAACGTTAACATAACACGGAGGGGGCTACAAGCCCAACAAACGGCGTATGATGCTGCGGGAAGCCGCATGAATGCTCGTCCTCGACTGGGGTCGCCAAATACGGCGGCGCGGGAACGGCTGCGCCGCATCGAGGGACGCCACAACGCGCTGGTCAAACAGGTGCGGCGGGCGTTTTCGCGGGGGCAACTGACCGCGGCCGGAGATTGCGCGATCGAGGGTGTGCGCGTCATCGAAGAGGCGATCCGGAGCGGCCTGCGCTTTCACTCCGTGTTCTTCAGCGCGAGCGGGGAGAAGCTGGCCGAACGGCTCTTGCCCCAGATCGGACCGCACGTGGAGACGCTGATCCTGCCCGACAACCTGTTTGCCGGCATGGTCGCCAGCGAGACGCCACAGGGCGTGGCCGCGCTGGTGCGTTACCCGCAGAAGTCGGTCGCGGACGTGCTGAAGCGGGCGGAGTCGGGTCCGGTGGTGGTGGTGGCGGGGCTGCAGGATCCGGGGAACCTGGGCACAATCGTGCGCTCGGCGGAAGCGTTTGGAGCGGCGGGCGTGGTGCTGGGCAACGGCACGGTCAGCCCGTTTAATCCGAAGGTGGTTCGCGGAACGGCAGGATCCATTTTTCGATTGCCGATGGCGCAGGGGAAGACGCCGGAGATTGTTTCCCAGTTGCGCGCTGGCGGGGTGCGGCTGGTGGCGACGTCGTCGCACAAAGGAGTGCCGCTGCCCGAGGCTGACTGGTCGCTGCCCCTGGCGGTACTGGTGGGCGGCGAAGGCGCCGGGGTGTCGAAGGACCTGCTGGGGAAGGCCGATGAGGTTGTGGCGATCCCGCACAACCCGCTGGTGGAATCACTGAACGCGGGCGTGGCGGCCAGTATCGTGTTGTATGAGATTGCGCGGAAGCAGGCAGCCGCCAGCATTCCGCAGTCAGCGGGCAGCCCTTAGTCATGAGCTTGTTCCAGTCCATTCCGGGCGGTGCGGGTGCGGGCGATGCGGGACGCCCGCTGGCCGACCGCATGCGTCCGCGGACGCTCGATGAATTCGTGGGGCAGGAGCACCTGGTCGGCCCGGGCAAGCCGCTGCGCACGCAGATCGAGCGCGACGATCCGGGGTCGTTGATTTTCTGGGGGCCGCCCGGGACGGGCAAGACCACGCTGGCCAAGATCATCGCGAACATGACCCGGGCGGACTTCATCGAGTTTTCCGCCGTGCTGGCAGGAATCAAAGAGATCAAGCAGGTCATGGCCGACGCCGAGCGGGCGCGGCAATACGGCACGCGAACGATCGTGTTCATTGACGAGATCCATCGCTTCAACAAAGCGCAGCAGGATGCGTTTCTGCCGCACGTGGAGAAGGGGAACATCCGGCTGATCGGCGCGACGACCGAGAATCCCTCCTTTGAGATCAACTCCGCGCTGCTGTCGCGCACGCGGGTGTACGTGCTCCAGCCGCTCAGCGAGGAACAGATCGTGCTTCTGCTGGAAACGGCGCTGCGCGACGAAGAGCGCGGGCTGGGGCGGCAGAAACTGCGGGCGCCGGCGGAGGTGCTGAAGAAAATCGCCAGCTACTCGAGCGGGGACGCCCGCAGCGCATACAACGTGCTGGAGGTGGCGGCCACGCTGGCCCGGCAGGCTTCGGGCCAGGAAAGCGGAGCGGAGATCACCGACGCGATTGTGCACGATGCCCTGCAGCGGCGCGTCCTGCTCTATGACCAGGCGGGCGAAGAGCACTACAACCTGATCTCGGCGCTGCACAAGTCGGTGCGCAACAGCGATCCCGACGCGGCCCTGTACTGGCTGGGGCGGATGCTGGAGGCGGGCGAGGACCCACTCTACATTGCGCGGCGGGTGGTGCGCATGGCGGTCGAGGACATCGGCCTGGCGGAGCCCAACGCGCTGGCCCTGTGCATGGCGGCGCGCGACGCGGTGGACTTCATCGGCATGCCGGAGGGCAATCTCGCCTTGGCGCAAGCGGTCGTGTATCTTTCCGTCGCTCCCAAGTCGAATGCGCTGTACACGGCGTATGGAGATGTGCTGGACGATGTGGAGCGGACTGCGGCCCAACCGGTGCCGCTGCATCTGCGCAACGCTCCCACGCCCCTGATGAAGGGGATGGGCTATGGCGCGGGGTACCAGTACGCCCACGACCTGGAGGGCAAGGTTGCCGACATGCCATGCCTGCCCGAGAACCTGCGGGGACGGCAGTACTATGTTCCGACCGGGGAGGGAGTGGAAAAGCGCATTCGCGAGCGGCTGGAGGAAATCCGGGAATGGCGTTCCGGAGGCAGCGCGAAGCGTCCCGATTCAGCGCCTTCTGCCCCAGAGAAGAGGCAAAAAAAGAGTCGCGAGTGAGCCCGAAGTCATCTCATGTGGGACAGTAAGTAGCTTGCAGGCGATGGCTTACCGCCGGCGAGGTGTCCAATGAGCATCACGACTTCCAGCGTCACCCTGGGCCCGGAAGTTCTGGCCACGCTTGCTTCCGAGCGCCTGCAACCGTTGCTCACGCTGCAGAAGGCCGCCAGCAAGATCAACTCGATTCTCGACCTGGAACCGCTGATCGACAAGATCGTGAATGACATCGCGTGCTCCTTTGGATGTGCGGAGATCAATGTCTACCTGCACGATGCCGAGCACGCGGAACTGGTGCTGGCCGGCGTACAGGGCTGCACCCAGCACGAAAAAGGGCATCGGCTCAAGCTGGGCAAGGAAGGGCTGGTGGGATACGTGGCCGCCACCGGCCAGATGCGCTACGCACCGGACGTGTGGCTGGATCCGTACTACGTGGCGTGCGAGAAGAATACGCGATCGGAGGTGGCGATCCCGCTGCACCTGGAGGGCAAGCTGGTGGGCGTGTTCACCGCGTCGCATCCCGAACTGGATGCGTTTGACTCCGACCAGTTGTGGATGTTCCAGGCGCTGTGCACCCATATCGCGGTGGCCATTGAGAATGCGCGGCGCTTTGAGCAGGAACGTAACGAGCGGCAGAAGCTCAGCCGGGAAGCGCAGGAGGCGCGGACCATTCAGCAGGCGCTGCTGCCGAAGAGTTCACCCTACATACCGGGGTTCGCGGTCTCGGGCATGTCGGTGCCCGCCGGAGCGATTGGCGGGGACTGGTTCGACTTCATCGACCTGGGGGAGGGGCGCTGGGGACTGGTGCTGGCTGACGTATCGGGCAAAGGCACGGCTGCCGCGCTGCTGATGACGGCCACGCGCGCCGTACTGCGCTCGCTGGCTGGAACGGCGTGCACGCCGGCCGAGGTCATGACCAAGCTCAATCAGTTGCTGGTGGAGGACTTCCCGTCCGGCCGCTTCGTGACCATGGTGTACGGGGTGCTGGATTCACACAAGAGCACGTTCACGTATGCGAATGCGGGGCATCTGCCGCCGTTGCTGGTGGATGCTTCGGGCGCGCGGTTTCTGGAGACCGAGATGGGACTGCCCCTCGGGATCCGGCACGGCAGCTATACGGAACGAACTGTCGCCCTGGGAGACAAGTTTCGGGTAGCGCTGTACAGCGACGGAATCACCGAGGCGGTCAATCCGCAGGAGGAAGAGTACGGCGCAAAGCGGCTGGCCGAATTCGTGCAACGCGACGAGACCTGCCCGGAGCATCTGGTGGAAGACGTGCGCGCGTTCGCCAATGGCGCGGGGCTGCGCGACGATGCCACGGTGATCTTGCTGCGCAGGGAGTAGTCGCGGACCTGCCGGCGGCGGGCCAGGCGCCTTCGGCAAGCTCCGGTGCCGGCCCTTCCGGCTGCCTGGGGCGAGTGCGCGGCTAGGTTCTCAGCGGAAGCGGGCCCGGTGCTCCAACAGGATGCAGCGGTCCATCACCACAAAAATACCGGCGGCGCGGGCTTTCTGGGCGGCCTTCTCGTGAATGACGTCTTCCTGCATCCAGACGGCGGGGACCCTCAACTGAATCGCCTGGTCAACCACTTCCTCCACAAACTCAGGCCGGCGAAAGATGTTGACGATGTCGATCTTCCCGGGCACATCGAGCAGGGAAGGGTAAGCTTTCTCCCCCAGCGCGGACTGGATTTGAGGGTTGACGGGGACGATGCGGTAGCCCTCAGTCTGCAGATAAGCCGCGACGCCGTGACTGGGACGGAGGGGATTGTCGGAGAGTCCCACGACGGCGATGGTTTTCGCGCGTCGCAGGACTTCCGTAATGGGATCAGAAACCACCTGGGGAACCATAGTTGAGCCTCGAGCCGAAAGCGCCGCGACGGTGGGCGGCGCGCGTCAGTGTGATTTTTTGGTCGGATCCGTTTTCTGCTTGAACATCTTCAGCGCCAGCTTGCGGATGGTTTCCGAGACTTCCTTGTTCGACGCCAGGTTCTTCAGGTCCTGGGCCAGAATGTTCTTCATCAAGGCCAAGGAGACGTCCAGCGGGGTGCGCGGATTGGCGACCAGATTGCGGATGACATTGTAGTTCTTGGCGAAGCGCCGCTTCATGGGAATCTGGCGCAGGAGGGCTTCCAGCACGTTCTTCTGGCTGGCGAATTTCTCCACCTCTCCATCGGTAATTTTGCCATTTTCGAGCACGGCCAGAGCCACCAGCTTGGTGCCATCGCGAACCAGAATCGCGCGTTCCTCCTTGTTGCCTTTCATGGCGAGCTGGATGCGCCCTTTCACGTCGAGCTGGGCGATCTTCTGCAGAGCACTGCCTCGTTCGGCGTCGGCAGACTTGGCTTTCTTGGGTGGAACGTGTGGCTTGCGAGCCGGCGCGGCGGCGGCTAAAGCCGGCCCGGCCGAACCCGATAGAGTCTCGGTCGAAGCAGCCACGATGGCGGTTGCAGATTCCGCCGGGGCAGCAAGGTCCTCGTGCGTGGGTTCCGCCGCCGGTGGCTCCGCAAGTCCCACTTCGAGCTCGTACATGCCTCCCAACGGCTGGAAGGGCTTGTCTGCCTCCAGCGCGAGCTCCTTGGAATGCTCGGCCATAAAGGCCGCGATGGCTGCCTCTTCTTCGGCGGTCCCGGATGGCTCTTCGGCGGGCACGGCAGCGGGCCGGGCAGGGATCGTGTCTGCGGCCGAGGCCAGGTCGGCTTCCGCCTGCTCCTGTTTCGCTTCCCGCTCGGTCGAGTTCGGGTTCGCGGAGAGCGCGCGAAGAATAGCGGGGGACTTATGGACGCGGGCGCTTTGCCGCATGGCCTCGACGATTTCGCGCGAGCCTTTCTCAGCCATCTGCAGCAGCGTGGCTTCGGGAACCGCGGGATTCTCCAGCAGGGACGGAAGCAACCGGGGACGCAGGTTTTCCGGCGCGATGAAATACTCCAGCACTTCCGGGGGAGCTTTGGCATCGGCCGCGACTTCCAGGGATGACTTCTCATCCCATCCGGCCAGGGTCATGCGCGCCTGCTGGCCGAAGACCTTGTTGTGATTGGCCAGGTAGACCAGGATTTCGATCATCTCGCTGGGCGGCACAGAGAGGGCACCCCGGGCAGCGGCCTGCATCAGGGTGGCAGGCACCGCGGAGGAGCGGATCAAATCGATCATGCGCGGCATAGGTGCAGTCCCAATTATGACAACGAACCGGCCCGCGGACGGGGCGTTGTGGCCAGAGTTTCCAGCTCAGTAACTACCCGCTGCAGTTCGTCGATGAGCGGGTTCGGAGCGCCTTCCTGGAGTACCTGGAGCACGGCCCGGTAATACCAGAGCGTACCGTCGCGATGCCCATTGAAGCGGTCCCACACGGCATCGCCTTCGCGGCGATAGTCGGCAAGGATGGTGCGCACGTTGTGGAGTTTATCGGCAGCGCTGACCAGGCGAACCTCGTCGCCGGCGCGGCGCAGGGTATCGAGGTAGTCGAGCTTGCGCCTGTTCCATTCCGGTTTCGGGATGGTGTAGGCGTCGGTACAGCCCTGCACGATGGCGGCGACGCGACCGCCGAAGCGCTGGCGGACCTCCTCGAGCACAGGAACGCCGCCGCAGTCCTCCACCACATCGTGCAGCAGGGCGGCGATGGCTTCGTCTTCGTCGCCTCCCGCCTCGAGGACGAGCGCGGCCACGGCCATCAGGTGCGAGATGTAGGGGACGCCGGTGCGCTTGCGGGTCTGCGAGGCGTGCTTCGCGGCAGCGTAGAGGAACGCGTCGTTGAAGCGCGGGCCGAGTTTGATCGTCGCGGTAGGAGACCTCATGATTTTCCTGCCCGGCGCATGCGCAGATAGGCCTGAATGAAGGGCTGCAGGTCGCCGTCGAGGACGCGGTCGACGTCGCCGACTTCTTCCTTGGTGCGATGGTCCTTGACCATGCGGTAGGGCTGCAGGACATAGGAGCGGATCTGCGAGCCGAAGTCGATATCGAGCTTGGAGTCTTCGATGGCTTGGGTCGCCTCGCGTTTCTTTTCCAGTTCCAGTTCGTAGAGCTTGGAGCGCAACATGCTCATGGCGCGGTCGCGGTTCTTGTGCTGGGAACGCTCGTTCTGGCAACTGGCGACGAGCCCGGTCGGAATGTGGGTGATGCGGACGGCCGAGTCGGTGGTATTGACGTGCTGACCACCTTTGCCGCTGGAGCGATAGGTATCGACGCGAATGTCTTCGGGCCGGATGACGACTTCGATGCTGTCGTCAATTTCCGGGGAGACAAAGACACTGGCGAAGGAGGTATGCCGGCGCTTGGCCTGGTCAAAGGGCGAGATGCGCACCAGCCGGTGCACTCCGATCTCGCTGGTGAGCAGGCCGAATGCGTACAGTCCGTTGACGGCGAACGTGGCCGACTTGATGCCGGCTTCTTCGGCGGGCTGGTAATCGTACAGGACGGTCTGGAATCCCTGGCGCTCGGCCCAGCGCAGGTACATGCGCAGCAGCATATCGGCCCAGTCCTGCGAGTCGACGCCGCCGGATCCGGCGTGAATGGTGACGATGGCGTTGCGGGCGTCGTTCTCGCCGGAAAGCAGGGTTTCGGTTTCCAAGCGGTCGACGAGTTGCTGGAGCGCCGTAATCTCGCGCTGCAGGTCGGCATCGACCGACTCGCCTTCGTGGGCCAGTTCGAAATAAGCAGCGATGTCGCCGGCGCGGCGGGTCAGTTCTTCGTCGGTGGCGAGAGCGTCTTCCAGGCGCCTTTTCTCGCGCATGACCTGCTGGGAGCGCTCGGGGTTGGACCAGAGATTGGGATCGGCGGCCTGTTGCTCGATTTCGCCGAGCTGCTGGCGCAGTTTGGCCGCGTCAAAGGTACTCCTGGAGCGTACGGACTCTGTCCTTCAGGGCCGTGTACTGCTGCTCGAGTTCTTCAACCATGGACTAGAAATCGGTTCCTTGTGGGAGTGTGAAACGCGCGATCAGCGCGCCCATGGAAATTATCGCACACAGGCAGGCGAACCAATCGCCGTGTTCCGCATAGAAGGTCGTTACGCCGGAGAGGGCGTACGGAGCGGCGAGTGCGGCGCGAGTTTTGCGCGGCAAGCTGGCCACCACGCGGCCGTAGGGGTCGATGGAGGCGGTGAAGCCGGTGTTGGTGTCGCGCAGCAGCCACCGGCCGTTCTCGACGGCGCGCATGCGGGCCTGGTTCAGATGCTGCGCCCAGGCTCCGGAATCGCCGTACCAGCCATCGTTGGAGACGTTGACGAGGACCTCCGCGCCTTGTGCCGCCAGCTGGCGGATTTCGTCGGGGAAGATCGATTCGTAGCAGATGAAGACGCCAAGCTTCTGGGCTCCGGCCCGGAGCGGGGCGCGCGAGGTGCCGCGCGTAAAGTTGCCGACAGCCTGGGTCAGGCCTCCGGCGAAAGCGAAGACGGAGGGGAACGGGACATACTCGCCGAAAGGCACGAGGTGGATCTTGCTGTAACGGCCGTCCCAGGTGCCGGCGGGACTGACGAGGGAGGCGGAGTTGTAGATGGTCTGCGGATTGTCGATGCCGAGCGAACCGGTCACCACCCAGGCATGTGATTGCTGGGCCAGGCGGCTGAGGACGGTGCGGAACACAGGATCGTTGGTCTGGAAGGGGGCGGGCGACTCAGGCCAGATGATGAGATCGGGGGCCCGCGCCGGAGAAGGCGTCGGATGCAGGCTGAGGTCTGAGAATTCGGCGAGCGTGCGATCAAAGTAATCGCGGGTCCAGGCGTCATTGTCGCTTACCGAGAGATTCTGCTGAAGCAGGACCGCCGTATGGTCGGCGGGCAGGGGCGGCAGGCCCACCCATTGGCCAGCTTGCAGGAGGACAGCCGCCACCACCGAGGCTGCGAGCAGGGTCCGGCGATTGCCGCGGGGCACCAGAAAGGCCGCGGCGAAGGCCGCGTTCACCAGCGCGATCTCAAAGGACAGCCCGTAGACACCCGTCGCCGTCGCGATTCGGGTGAGCGGGATGTTGCCGACCTGCGTGATGCCCAGCAGGTCCCAGGGAAATCCACTGATGCGGGTGCGAGCGAGTTCGACAGCGACCCACAGAAAGGGGGCCGAGACCAGCGCCAGGCGATGCGATCCTTTCTTGCTCACCAGCAGCGCGACGAGCAGCCCGAAGAAGCCATGGTAAAGACCCAGATAAAGGGCAAACAACACCAGCACGAGCAGGGCAACCGGGATGCGGAGACCGCCGTATTGGTGCATGGTGTCGAAGACCCAGTAGCAGGTGCCCAGGTACCAGAGAACACCGCCTGTATATCCCAGCAGGAAACCCTGCGCGGGCCGGGCTGGCAAAAGCTTTTGCGCTTCGTCGAGCTGCAGCGTCTCGGGACAGCGGGCGCGGAGGATGGCAACCAGCAGCGGTGCCAGCGCGATCCAGGAAAGGAAATAAAGATTGGGCAACGGGAAGCTCAGCACCTGCAGCGCCGCCGACAGCAGCGCCAACAGCCAGGCTTGTTTACGGATTTTCAGCACGGGGGAAGAATAGCAAAGAGCTCGTAGCTGGCGGCTTGCGGCTCATCCCAACAGTCGGGTTCCGGAAGGAATCGATTCGATCGCCCAACCGCGCTAAGAAAACTGTTACCGCGGAGGCCTTTGCGTTCTTTGCGGAGCCTTCGCGGACTTTGCGGTTAAAGGATTGTGGTTTGCAGTCTCGCGCGAACAAACTCGACCAGCTCGGGCGTGACGTAAGGTGGCGGCGTGATGCGGAAGATGGGTTTGCCGGCAATGGGCTTCAGTGAAACATCGTTCCAGGCGGTGCCGCTCTTGTTTTCATGGAGAATCACGGCCGTCGCGCGATCGAGGAACTCGCGAGCGGAGGTCTTGAAGTCGGCGGTTGCCGGGTCGAGGACGGTGAGGTATAGGTCCGGACGGAGAAATTTCAGGACGCTGTTCGATTCCAGAATTACATGGTTCGCGCTTTTGATCCGCGCGCGCAGGGCTGGCATGGCTTCGGCGAGCCTTCCCTGCTCCGTGCGGACCCAGTAGGCGCGGTCGGCGCCGGCGGCCAGAAAGCGGGAGGTGTCGGAATCGCCCGCGCGGCTTTGCTCTTCGGAGATCGCCCACGAATGGTCGTTACTGGCGCAGTCGCAGGCTTCCCCGTTGGCTGAGCAGATGCCGTGACCGTATTGGGTGATCTTGGCGGCGGTCCAGTGAAACTCGGGCAGGGCGGCGATCAGGCCGGCGACGACGCTGGTCTTGCCGACGCTGCGAGAGTGTCCGCCGATGACCAGGAGGGCCATAGGGAGTGGTCAGCCTCCAGCCGCCAGTCGTCGGAGCAGGGCCGCGGGCCTCTGCCGTTGGGCGTCAGTCGGCGGCTGAAGCAAACTCAAAACCATCACCGCTGCCCTTCCTTCTTGCGCCATCGCGCCACGATCGCCAGCTCCTTCAAATAGTCCTTGATGGGGCGAGCGGGCGTGCCCCAGAAGACGATTCCCTTCCCGCGGATGATCTTGTTGCTGGGGACGCCGCTTTGCGCGCCGAGGATGGCGCCGGACTGGACGCGCACGTGGTCGGCGATGCCGACCTGGCCTCCGATGATGACGTCGTTTTCGATCACGGAGCTGCCCGAGACTCCGGTTTGCGCGGCGATCACGACGTCTTCGCCGATGTCGACGTTGTGGCCGACATGCACAAGGTTATCGATTTTCGTCCCGCGGCGGATGCGGGTCAGGTCGAGGGCGCCGCGATCGACGGTGGAGTTGGCGCCGATCTCGACGTCGTCTTCGAGAACCAGGCGGCCGAACTGGGGGAACTTTTCGTAACGGCCCGTCTGGGCATCGCGCACGTAACCGAAACCGTCGCTGCCCAGCACGGCGCCGGCATGCACCACCACGCGGTCGCGCAGTTCGGTGGCGGGATAAACCGTCACGTTGGGATAGAGGCGGCAGTTCTTGCCAATGGTCACGTTGGGACCGACCACGCAGCCGGCGCCTACACGTGTTCCTTCGCCGATTGTCACTTGCTCGCGGACCACGGCATGCTCTTCGATGCTGACCCCGTGGGCCAGCCTGGCGTGGGGATGCACGATGGCACTGGGATGGATTGCGGCGGCTTGCGCCTGGCGGCCCTGCAGCCAGGTTCCGACGCGCGCGAAGGCGAGTCGCGGGTGGGGCGTGATGAGCAGCGGCTTGGCGTGGCGGCCCTTGGCGGCGAACTCTCCCGCAATCACGGCGGTGGCGTTTGAGGAAAGGGCCTGGGCGAGGTTCTTCCTGTCCTCGACGAAGACGAGGTCCCCCGGCGCGGCCGACTGCAGGCTCGCGACGCCGGTGACTTGGCAGCCGCCATCGCCGAGCAGCGACGCACCCAGGAATTCCGCGACCTCCAGCAGCGTGCGGTTCACAGCCTCTTGTATAGCAGGCTACGGGGGTCAAGAAAAGCGGAGGGCCCGGGCAACGAGCTGCCTAGAATGTGGAGATGCAGCGCAAGGTGTTCTGGCTGGTGTTCTTCGGCCTCCAGGTTCTGGCGTTGGTGCTGCCCTTCTGGTGGCAGGCGCTGGCGGTTGTGCCGATTACTTTTATCGCGTGGTGGTTGGCTTACCGGAGCGAATGGTTTCAGTAGAGCGGCGGCTGGCCCGGCGGACGGGTCTTCCAGCGGCGATGCACCCAGAGCCACTGGTCCGGATAGCGGCGCACAAAGTCCTCGATCACCTTCGTGAAGCGCTGGGTGTTGGCCAGGATGTCTTGCTCGTTGTTTCCGGTGCGGACCAGGGGCACCGGGGGATCGAAGCGCAGGCGGTACTTGCGCAACACCGGGTCCCAGAGGGTGAAGCCGGGAACCACGGCGGCATCGGTGCGCAAGGCGATGCGGGCCAGGCCGCTGGCCGTGCAGGCGGGCATTCCGAAGAAATCGACGAAGACGCCCTCGGGCGGGGTCATGTTGGTGTCCATGAGGATTCCGACGGTGGAGCCCTGCTTGATGGCGCGGAGCAGTTCCCGGGCGGGATCGTGCTTGAGGATGGGCGTATTGCCGTGCAGGGTGCGGTAGCGGCGGACCAGGGCGTCGAGGTAGGGATTATCGAGCGGCCGCATGACGAAGTAGAGCGGGTGGCCGTAGAGGGAATGGGCGAAGGCAGAGAGCTCCCAGCCCCCCAGGTGTCCGGTGAGGAAGAGCACGCCCTTGCCGCGCTGGGAGGCGCGGTCAAAGTTCTCAAAGCCGTCATAGATCACGACTTCACTCACGTTCTGTGCGGTGTAGCGGGGAAACCGGCAGACTTCGGCAAACTGGCGCCCGAGTGAGGTAAAGACCTTGCGCACCAGCTTGCGGCGGTCGCGCGGGCTCATCTCCGGGAAGGCCAGCTGCAGGTTCCGCAGGCCCACCCGACGCAGCTTGCCGTGGAGCACGTAGATGATCTGGGCCAGCGCGATGGCCAGCGCACGGGCCAGCAGGCGGGGGAGCGCGCCGAGCGGTTTCACCACGCACCAGGCCAGCGCGTACTCGATTCGGAAGCGCATCAGGGCGAAGCGGTGACCGTATCACCGTGGATTTTTGACTGTCAACGCGGGGAGAGCAGGGGGATCCCACGTTTCGCGGAACCCGGAAACGTGGGGCCCCGCACGGTTACTGGTTCGGTTTGTCGGCGGGCTTGGCGGTGTCGGCGGGCTTGGTGGCCGCGGGGTTGTCTTTGTCCGCTGCTTTTTGCGCCCACTTCGCCAGCACACTCAGGAATGGATAGGCGTTCTGGGGAGCATCGACCTTGCCGGTCAGCGAGGTGCGGAACGGAACCATGCGCCCATAGAACTCCCGGGTGGCATCCTTGTCCTGCTTGATCACGGTGCCATCCAGGCTAATCCCGGCGAACACCCCACGAGTGCGGGAGTAGGTCAGGACCTGCGCTTTCAATTTCCAATCGGTGTCGGCCGCGGCGTGCCGGCCCACGGGTCCGGCGGCGACCGAGGCATCGGCGCCCAGTTTGAACTTGCTGGAAAGCAGGTTGCGCATGCCGTCCTTGTTCATAATCAGCATGACCAGGTCAATGGCCTGCCCGCCGATCTGAAAGCCAACACTGCCGCCGGTGGTGAGCAGGAAAGCGGGGGCACTCCAACCTTTCGGGGTGCGGCAACTGGCGACGCCGCGGCCGTAACTGGCCGCCAAAATGAAGCCCCCCTTGAGCATGGACGGCACCACGGCGACACATTCGGCGGAAGCGAGCACCTCTTCGGGGATCCCGGTGTCGGGGGCCGACTCGATCTCGTCGATCACCGTGCCCGAGGCCTGGATCCGGTCTTCGGCTTTGCTATTGTCCTTTTCATCTTTTTTGTCGTCGGCGGCAAACGCCAGGGTAGACATCGCTACCACCAGAAGCAACACGAGGGTCTTCTTCATTGCCATCTCTTGGTTCTTGAATTTTGAAGGTCCAGGGAGCCAGCAGTAAGGATTCTAACGGCTGGGCGCGAACAGCCGCAAATCAGGGGGGCAGGATCGCGGCGGGCAGGACAGGAGGAGGACAAAAAAATCGGGGCTGTTAGTGGCGACCCTAATCTCCACTCCCAACCCCGTCTCCCAGGTTCTGTGGTAGGTGGAAGGAGTATGCGGGAGTTCCCCTCCACCGACAAGATTACTAGGGGGCAGTGTCCCCTGGTACCTATGTAACCGGCCTATTTCGCGGCCACCAGCGAGTGGGTGATGGCGTGGACGGAAAGGGCGATGCGGTTCTGGACGCCCACTTTGCGCATGAGCTTGGCCACGTGGGCCTTTACGGTGCGCTCTTCAATCCCGAGGGCAGCGCCGATTTCCTTGTTGGAGCGGCCGGCCACCAGCATCTCCAGAACTTCCTTTTCGCGGTCGGTAAAGGTCACCCGGCCGGCGGGGAAGATGCGCCCGGGCGAGGAACTGACGCGCTCGATGAACATGGAAAGCACGCGGCGGGGGGCCCAGACGGAACCCTGGTTTACGATGCGGATGGCTTGCACGAACTCGGCGGGAGTGGCGGCCTCGTCGACATAGCCCTTGGCGCCGGAGGCAATGGCCTTGAGAATCGTTTCTTCGTCAATGCCGGCGCCGGTGACGATGATGCGCAGATCGGGCCGGGCGGCTTTCAAGCTGGCCATGACGTCGAACAGGTTCTGGCCCGCGCGGCTGCCCAGCAGCACCAGGTCGATCCCCTGCAGGGTACTGATGTCGGGCAAGGTGGCAGAAACGAGTTCGAAATCGGATTCGGAATCAAACAGGGCCCGGAAGCCCACGAACCGCAGCGGGTCGCTCTCGACTACGGCAATACGGATGAGAGGCTTTTTCGCCATTGCAGCTTTCATTGAGAGGTCCTTGTTAGGGTGCAACTGTGCTCAGCATATCGGCATCGGAGCGCGCTGCAAAGAGTCCGTAACAAAAGGGAAATTACCGGAGTAACATTAGGACAAGCCCCAAAAGACGGTAGGAGAGCATGAGACTTCGGAAATTGGTCTTGGTCGTGTGGATCCTGGGGGCCGCCGGCGTGGCGGCCCTGGCACAAACCTCTGCCCCGCCGCAGGCAGCTCGGGCGCCAGCGTCTTCAGGCTCGGCGACTCCCTATCAGCCCAAGTTCCCGGGCGACCCGGCGCGTTCTGATTCGGAGTTCAAGGCCTTGGGCTACATGCGCGTGGTGATACGCGCGCAGAAGCTTTACCAGAAGAAGCACAACGAGTACGCCACCTCGCTGAAGGACCTGATCAACACCGGTTCGTTCACGCGCCGCATGGCTGCGAGCACGGAGCGCGACGACTATACGGTCGGCTTTAAGGGAAAAAAGGACAGCTACGTTCTGACCATGACGCCGAAGAACGTGGACCCGGAGCACCGCTCGTTTTACGCCGAAGACGATGGGGTGATCCACGCCGATGAGACCAAAGCGGCGGATGGCAGTTCGCCGAAGGTGAAGTAGAAGCAGTCGCGAGTCGTCCGTCGTCCGTCGTCAGCCTGAACCCTTGGACGCCCGGCCGCGCCCGACCGGGCCGTCCGACTCCGCTCAGGGCAGGCTCCCGAGGGCGGCTGCCCCTACGAGTTGTTACCGGACTTGATTTCGGTCGCCTTGCCGTCGCGGAAAGTAATGGTGATCGGGCTGCCGCCGTGGGGGTAGTGCACGGTCTTCCACGCGGGATCAGCCTGCCGGTCCGGGGTCCCCATCCCGATGGCGAAGTCCACCTGCAGTTCGTTCATGCCGGGCCGGACCTGGTGCTGTTCGACGGCTTGCCAGACTTCGGCCGGCCAATGCTTGTAGAGATCGCGCGGATCCTGCACGTAGAGCATGGCGTCAGAATAGATTTTGTAGTCGCCGTCCTTGCGGTAGCCAATTTGAAATGCGTAGGTCTTCCCTGCCTGCTGGAACAGGGCCATGACCTGCTGCTGGCCGCCAGAGCGGGGAGCGGTGTCGAGCACGACATCCTGGATCTGGAGTTTTTGGATGGGCAGCAGCAGGCCGGCATCGTGCTCAAAGTCGGTGCGCCGGAGGGTGGAGTTGTAGGGATAGTAGGGATAGCGGTATCCCTCTTTGACCCAAACGGGCTGCTGGGTCAGTTGGCGCGCCGTTTTCAAGTCGAAAGGGTACAGCTTCTTGGGGACGACGTAGTAGTCGGGGTCGAGCGGCGGCGCTGCCGGCTCGGCTTTCTGCGCTCCGGGGGCCTTCGCGGCGTAGCGCCCATAGAGAATGTAGCCGGTCCGAATAGCCGCGAGGGAGAGGGCGAGGGCCAGCACGATCTGGATTCTTTGCCTCAGGTCGGAGTGCATTTCCATCTTCCTACCCTATCAGAGCAGGGCCGTGGCAAGGACAGGCTCGGGCGCGCTGCGGAGGATGGCCCCGCCAGCCGGTACCGGCGGCGGACTGGATAGAATGCTGTAAAATGAATGCGGTGTGAAGGGTGAGTCGGTCGGCAAGCAAGCCGCCAGGAGCGAGATGCCGGTTACGCAAGAGGAAGTGCTGAGCGCACTGAAGCAGTGCTACGACCCGGAAATCCCGGTCAACATCGTGGATTTGGGCCTGATCTACGAGGTGCGCTTTGAGCCGGCTCCCGAGGAAAAGCAGGATGTGACGGTGGACATGACCCTGACGGCGCAGGGATGCCCGGCCCACGTGCAGATCAGCGATCAGGTGCGGTCGCGCCTCGAACAATTACCGGGAATTCGCAGCGCCCGCGTGAATGTGGTGTGGAGTCCGGCCTGGACGCCGGAGCGTCTCAGTGCGGATGCGCGGCGCCAGCTCGGGATCGAATAGAGCGAGCAATTCTGGGCGCGGGGTTCGATTCCTCAGGAAGAAAGTTCATCCCACAACTCACGGCTGCCGCGTTCGGCGTACTGTGCGATCTTCTGCCCGGTGCGCGAGGCCAGGTCGACCAGCTGCATTCCACGCTCGAAGTAGCCGGGAAGGGCGCCTTGCACCTTCTCGAACTTTTCGGGATATTCGGAAGCCAGGACCGCCAGCCCCACGCCCGCGCTGAGCACACCCGCGGGCCAGCGCTTCTTGAGGAACAGAAACGCGGCAGCTCCGAACGAACCTGCCACCAATGCCTTTTTCCAACTTTCCATTGCGCCTCCCGGATGCAGACAATTTTAGCGCACCGCAAAACACTGCTTTATACTGCGCGGTTTGATATGTTGCGTGCGCGGCACGAAATCCAAGAACTGCGGAGAAACCGATGCGTTCGCTGCCCGCTTTTCGGTACGCCGTTGGAAACATTTCGCTCAGAGCGGTCTTGCTGGTCCTTGGGCTGTGTGTCGGGTTAGCAAGTGCGGGCGGAGCCCAAAGCAAGCCTCGCGCCCGCGACCTGGGCGTGCCCTTCGACGGCACTCCGGGGGCCTACAACGCGATTACGGATGTGAAGGGAGTCGAGGTGGGGCACACGACCCTGATTTCCGGCTCGGGCAAACTGGTGGTGGGGCAAGGCCCGGTCCGCACCGGCGTGACCGCCATCCTGCCGCGGGGAAAAGACTCCACCGACCCGGTATTTGGCGCCTGGTTCACGCTCAATGGGAACGGAGAAATGACGGGGACAACCTGGCTGGAGGATTCCGGGTTTCTGGACGGCCCGGTGATGATCACGAACACCCACAGCGTCGGGGTGGTGCGCGATGCCGTGATCGCGTGGCGGATCAAGAGGGCCCCGCCGGACCAGGACGGATATGACTGGTCGCTGCCCGTCGTCGCCGAGACGTACGACGGGACCCTGAACGACATTAACGGCTTTCACGTAAGGCCGGAGGACGCCTGGCACGCGCTGGACTCCGCGCACGGCGGCAGGGTCGAAGAAGGAAGCGTGGGCGGCGGCACGGGCATGGTCTGCAACGAGTTCAAGGGAGGGATTGGGACTTCATCGCGGGTGGTGGAGGCGAAGTACGGCGGCTACACGGTCGGGGTCTTGGTGCAGTGCAATTATGGCTGGCGCAGCCAGTTGCGGATCGCCGGCGTGCCGATTGGACGGGAGATTCCGGATCACCTGGTCAAAGATGATGATGTGGGGTCGATCATCATTGTGGTGGCCACGGACGCTCCGTTGATCCCGACACAATTGCGACGGCTCGCGCGCCGTGCCGCGCTCGGTTTGGGTCGTGAGGGCAGTTATTCGGGCGATGGGTCGGGCGATATTTTCGTGGCCTTTTCCACGGCTAATCCCGGGGCTGCGGGCGGGCAGGGACTGCGGCAGCTCACCATGCTTCCCAACGAGCAGCTGAACCCGCTGTTTCTGGCCACGGTCCAGGCCACCGAGGAGGCCATCGTCAACGCCATGGTCGCCGCCGAGACGATGAAGGGCATTAACGACTTCGAGGTGATCGGCCTTCCCCATGACCGGCTGCGGGAGGCGTTGAAAAAATACAATCGGCTGGCGCATTAGGCGCAGCCAGCGGCTCAGTTCCGGCCTCTAGGATCCCGCTCAGGCAGCGGTGCGCCGGCCGTAAATGATCTCGAAGGCCGCAGCCTGGGCCCAGCGGGTCTGGGCCCCGTTGGGAACCAGTTCTTCGACGACGTAGAGACGGCGGCCAACATCACAGGCCAGCTCGTGCCAGCGGCGCTTGCGCGGCGCGGGATGGGGATTTTTCCAGACGATCTTAAGTCCTGCCATGCTGCTCTTAAGTCCTGCCATACTGCGACTCCGCCCGACCGGACTTCGCTAATGGACTTGCTGGTCGGTTTTTCGCAGAGTAGCCCGGCAGCGTCTCCGGATCAGGTGTGGCAGTCACCGCGCTCAGTGATCTCGATCACAGGGCAGGGCGCGTCCGCGCCTGGCATTCAGGGCTGGCGTCCATGCGGTGCCAGTTTTGCGGCGAGCCGGCGTTGGGGTCGAATCCGGGAGCGCGTAGTCACTGCCGTTGGTCCAAGCGCTATCGCAGCTGGCCGGCTACTGGACTTTGAATTGGCTGACTGAGGGGAACTTGCCCCGGAGGAATCAGGTCCAGAGAGCGGGGATCCGAACCCGAAAGACCCGCAACCCGGCAGTCCTGCAGTTCAAACTATGGGTTGCGGATCTGTGATGACGAGTTTTGGCCAGCCTTCCAGGCGCCAAAAACGAAACCGTGTTCTACGACGCCACCGCGCGATCGGTAATCTCCAGCCCCTTGTCGATGATGGCGAACGCCTCCCGCAGTTGCTGTTCGTTAATGCACAGCGGAGGGTTGGTGTAGAAGGTGTTCCAGCGCACCAGGGTGTAGAGTCCATGTTCGCGGAAGAACTTGCCAAGGGCGGCCATTTCTTCGGACGTGCCGTTGAATGGGGCCATGGGCTGGCGCGTCGTACGGTTGCGGACCAGCTCGAAAATTCCGAACAGGCCGATGGAGCGGACTGCGCCGACAGAGGGGTGCTTGGCCTGCATCTGCGAGCCGAGCTCCTTCATGATGGCGCCCATCTTGCGCGCGTTCTCGATGAGGCGGTCTTCTTCGTAGACGCGAATGGTGGCGAGCGCAGCAGCGCACCCCATGGGATGGCTGTTGTAGGTGAGGCCGCCGTAGAAGACCTTGTCCTGGAAATGCTGGGCGATGTGGTGGCGCATGCCGACGGCGCCGAGCGGGATGTAGCTGGAGGTGAGGCCCTTGGCCATGCAGATCAGGTCGGGGACCACGTTCCAGTGATTGATGGCGAACCACTCGCCGGTGCGGCCGAAGCCAGCCATGACCTCGTCGGCGATCATCAGGATGCCGTACTTGTCGCAGAGCTTGCGTACCCCCTGCATGTAGCCGTCGGGCGGGACCAGGATGCCGTTGGTGCCGACGACACTTTCGAGGATGAACGCGGCAATGGTGTGCGGGCCTTCGAGCTGGATGATCTCCTCGACCATGGCCAGCGAGGTCTCGGCCGATTCCCAGCCTCGCTCGATGCCGTGATACGGATCGAGCACGCGGACGACGCCGGGGATTCCGGGCTCAGCCGCCCAGCGGCGGGGATCTCCAGTCAGCGTGATGGCCCCGGCGGTGGCGCCGTGGTAGGAGCGGTAGCGGGCCATGATTTTGTGGCGGCCGGTGAAGAAGCGGGCAATCTTGATGGCGTTTTCGTTGGCCTCGGCGCCGCCGTTGGTGAAGAAGAAGGTGTCGATGTCGCCGGGCGTGATCACGGCGAGCTTTGCGCCCAGGCGGGCGCGCGGCTCGGTGGCCATGAAGGGGTTGGCGTAGGCGAGGGTAGCAGCCTGCTCATGGATCGCCTGGACAACGCGCTCGTCGCCGTGCCCGATGTTTACGCTCATCAGCTGGCTGTTGAAGTCGATGAAGCGCTTCCCTTCCGGCGTCCAGAAATAGATGCCCTTGGCGCGGGCAACGGGAATAGGGTCCACCTTGGACTGGGCGGACCATTCGAACAGGGTATGCTTTTTGGTGAGTTCGACGATTTCCTGGCCGGTGAGGGCGGGATGGGCGATCGTAGTAGTCATACGGTCCTCGCTAAGAAGTTCCGAAAAACCTTTTCCCCACAGAGACACAGAGGCAGAGAGAAGAGCTGCGAAACCTTTCTGAGGAAGCCTCTAGTCAGCAGCGGCACGTTGAAGTTGATCAGCAAGCCGATCCCTTTACCCGGCGACTCACGGGCCCTCTCCGGAGCGGAGATGCACGCTCGTCGAGAGGAGGAGCCCGACATTCCCTGAGCACAAACCGGCCAGGATGTGACTAGAACTTTCTCGAGTGCTCCTTGGCCCAGCGCTCGACGACGACTTTCTTCTCCGTGAAAAATTCGACGGCGTCGCGGCCCTGGCCGTGCATGATGCCGAAGAAGCTGTCCTTCCATCCGCTGAAGGGGAAGTAGGCCATGGGCGCAGCGACCCCGATGTTGATGCCGATGTTTCCGGCGGGGGCTTCGTAGCGGAAGCGGCGCGCCGCAGACCCGCTGGAAGTAAACAGCGAGGCCTGGTTCCCGTAGGGATTGCGCTCCAAGAAGGCGAGCGCTTCGTCCATATCGCTGGCGTGCACCATGCTCAGGACAGGGCCGAAAATCTCGGTGTGCGAGAGTTCGCTGTCGGCAGGAACGCCGTCGAGGATGGTCGGTTTGACAAAGTTTCCACGCTCGTGATGGGGGATGCGCGGGTTGCGGCCATCGACCAGAACTTTTGCTCCCTGCTTTTCACCGAGTGCGATGAGCGACTCGATGCGCTGCTTGCTCTGTTGCGTGATGACGGGGCCCATCTGCACGCCTTCGTCGAGGCCGTTGCCGACGCGCAGCCTGGAGGCCGAGTCGGCAATGGCGTCACGGAAGGTCTTCTGCGCTTCGCCGATCGTGACCGCAACGGAGACGGCGAGGCAACGCTGTCCGGCGCAGCCAAAGGCGCTGTCGGAGATGATCTGCGTGGCCATGCTCATATCGGCGTCGGGAAGGACGATGACCGGGTTCTTGGCGCCGCCCTGGCACTGCGCGCGTTTGCCCTTCTCGCCGGAGCGGGCATAGATGTAGCGCGCCACGGGAGTCGATCCGACGAAACTGATCGCGCGCACGCGCGGATCGTCGATGAGCGTGTCGACCGCGACCTTGCCGCCGTTGACCAGGTTCACGACACCCTTGGGCAGCCCGGTCTTCCCCAGCAGTTCATACACGTAGCGCATGGTCAGGGGCACGCGTTCGGAAGGCTTGAGGATGAACGTGTTTCCAGTCGCGATCGCATAGGGCAGGAACCAGAACGCGATCATGCCGGGGAAATTGAAGGGCACGATGGCGGCGGTGACGCCGAGCGGCTGGCGGATCATCATCTCATCGATGCCGCGGGCAACGTCTTCAAGGTTGTAGCCCTGCATCATGGTCGGGATGCCGCAGGCCACCTCGACGTTTTCGATGGCGCGCCGCATCTCGGCCTTGGCTTCGGCAAAGGTCTTGCCGTTCTCCTGGGTAATCACCCGGCTGATGTCGTCGACGTGCTCCTCCAGCAGCACCTTCAGCTTGAACAGCGGCTGAATGCGGTCTTCCGGCGGAGTGCGGCGCCAGGCCGGGAAGGCCGCCGCGGCAGCGTCAATGGCTTTGGTGACTTCTGCGGCATCGGAGAGCGGGACCTTGCCCAGGCTTTCGCCGGTCGCTGGGTTGAGGATCTCGGACCACTCGCGGGCGTGCGACTCCACCCACTGGCCGTCGATGTAATGGGGAACTTTCGCCTCGGTGATGATGGCGGTGCTCATAGTGCGTGCCTCAGCAATCGTGAAGAATGTTGGGACCCCGGCGGAGGGGGCTCCGCCGGCGTCCGTGGCGCCCAGGCCGTGGAGTAAGCTTACACCGGCTGCGCGGCGGCTTCGTGCTTTCTTTGGTAAACCGTTTTGAGCGCTCCTTCGAGTACGTCGAGCGCCTCGTCCATCTGCGCATCGGTGATCACCAGCGGCATGAGCAGGCGGATCACGTTGCCGTACGATCCGGCGGAGATCGTGATGACACCGTGCTCATAGCAATACTGCGTCACCTGCTTCGTCTGTTCTGCCGCGGGTTCCCGCTTGCCTTGCGATTGCACGAGCTCGAGCGCCTGCATTGCTCCCAGGCCACGGACTTCCCCGATCATCGGCCAGCGCTTCTGCCATTCTCGGGCGCGCTTCTGGAAGCGTTCCCCCAGGGCATTGGCGCGGGCATTGAGGTCCTGCTGCTCAAACATATCGAGCACGGCCAGAGCTGCCTCGCAGGCGGCAGGATTGCCGGCAAAGGTGCCGCCCAGGGCGCCGGGGCCAGGGGCATCCATGATCTCGGCGCGGCCGGTAATGGCAGCCAGAGGCAAGCCGCCGCCAAGGGACTTGGCGGTGACGAGGAGGTCGGGCTCGATGCCGTAGCGCTCGCTGGCAAACAGGGCGCCGGTGCGGCCAAAGCCGCTCTGCACCTCATCGGCGATGAAGAGCACGCCGTACTTGCGGCAGATCTCGATCAGCGTGCGGAAGAAGTCCTCGGGGGGCGCAACGAACCCGCCTTCTCCGAGGACCGGCTCGGCGATGACGGCGGCGACGCCCTCGTGGGCGACCACGCGCTTGAACGTGTCTTCCAGGCGGCGCGCGCAGAACAGATCGCACGAGGGATAGTTCAGCGAATACGAGCAGCGGTAGCAGTAGGCGTAGGGAATGCGGTAGACCTCGCCCGGGAAGGGATGAAACCCTGCCTTGTAGGGGTGGGTCTTGCTGGTAAGCGAGAGCGCCATCATGGTGCGGCCGTGGAAGGCGTCTTCGAAAGCGATGATGCCCGGCTTGCCGGTGGCGGCGCGCGCGATCTTCACCGCATTCTCGATCGCCTCCGCGCCCGTGTTCACGAACAGCGTCTTCTTGGGGAACTTGCCGGGTGTCAGTTCGTTCAGCCGCTCCGCCAGCCGGATGTAGTTTTCATACGGCGTTACCTGCACGCAGACGTGCAGGAATTTTTCCAGTTGCCGCTCGATGGCGGTCAGCACGCCGGGTGCGCGATGCCCCGTGTTCAGGCAGCCGATCCCGCCGGCCAGGTCGAGATAGCGATTGCCATCGACGTCTTCGATCACGGCGCCTTCGGCTTTTGCGGCATAGATGGGCGTCGCGTGGGAAAGGCCGCGGGGCACGGCGGCGGAGCGGCGCTGGGCAAGCGCTTTCGACCTGGGCCCGGGAATAGACGTCTTCAGTTGTATCGTCGCCATCTCAGTACCATCCGATCGGAGACTCGTTCAGATTGATGTGCACCTGCTTGGTTTCGAGATACTCCTCAATGCCCCAGGGGCCGAGTTCGCGGCCAAAGCCGGACTGCTTATAGCCGCCCCAGGGCGCCTCTACGTAGGTGGGTTGCATGTGGTTGACCCACACGATCCCGGCACGCAGAGCTTTCACGGCGCGGAAGGCCTTGAAGATGTCGCGGGTCCAGACGGCAGCCGCGAGACCGTAGGGGGAGTCGTTGGCAATTTTCACCGCTTCATTTTCGTCCTCGAAGGGAATGACGGAGGCAACCGGGCCGAAGATTTCTTCGCGGGCGATGCGGGCGCTGTTGTCGACGTCGTAGAAGATGGTGGGCTGCACGTAGTAGCCCTTGGCGAATTGCTCGGGGCGTCCCCCGCCGAAGGCCACCTTGGCCTCCTTCTTGCCGATTTCAAGATAGGAACGAACGCGGTCGTACTGCTCTTTGCTGACCAGGGGGCCCATCTTGGTGTCACGGTCGAGCGGCGCGCCCAGCTTGATCTTCTTGGCCTTCTCGGCCATGGCATCGACGAACTTGTTATAGATCGGCTTGTGCACCAGGATGCGGCTTCCCGCGGAACAGACTTCGCCCTGATTGATGAAGACGCCGAACAAGGCGCCGTCAATGGCAGCTTCGAAATCGGCGTCGGCGAAGAAGATGTTGGGGGACTTGCCGCCGAGTTCGAGGGTCACGCGCTTCACGGTATCGGCGGCCTGCTTCACGATGATCTTGCCGACGGCAGCGCTGCCGGTGAAGGCAATCTTATTGACGTCGGGATGCTGCACGAGCGGAGCGCCGGCGCTCTCGCCGAAGCCCGTGATCACGTTCACGACGCCTGGGGGCAGGCCGACTTCCGCAAACCATTTCGCGAACTCCAGGGCGGTAAGCGGGGTCTGCTCGGCCGGCTTCAGCACGCAGGTGCAGCCCGCGGCCAGGGCGGGCGCCAGCTTCCAGGCGGCCATCAGCAGGGGATAGTTCCAGGGGATGATTTGCCCGGCGACGCCGATGGGTTCCTTCAGGGTGAGGCTGACGGCATTGTCAGGCACAGGATTCACGAAGCCGAGAACCTTGGTGGCGAGCCCGCCGTAGTACTCGAAGCAAGTGGCCGTGTCGTTCATGTCGTATTCGGCTTCAACGATCGGCTTGCCGCAATTGCGGGCCTCGAGTTCGGCCAGCATGGGCAGGTTCTGGCGGACCTTGTCGGCGAGGCGGAACAGGATGCGGCCGCGCTCCTGGGGGGTGGTCGTGGACCAGGGACCGTCTTCGAAGGCAGTTTTGGCCGCGGCCACGGCGCGATTCACGTCGCCGGCGTTGGCGTCAGGGACGTGCGCGATGATTTCTTCCGAGGCCGGATCGTAGACCGGAAAGGTCTTCGAGGAATTGCTCGCGACCCACTCGCCGTTGATGTACATCTGGTAGGTCTTGACATCGGTTTGAACGCCACTGGGCATGAGAGCCTCCGCAATGTTGCTCATCTTGTGCAAGATCGCCGCCGAGCCGAGCTCGGGCGGATGCTTCGACTGCGCTCGGGACCGGCGAGGGCGCCGGTCCCTATCTGGTTCGTGCGGTACGCGACAGCGCGGCTTCCGTAGCCGGCGCCGCGGCCGGAACAGACACCGGCCGATTCAGGCGCGCGTATACAAAAAAGAAAAAACAAGCGAGCAGAAGAAAGGCCAGCGTGATGCCGATCATGCTGACCTCATACTTCCACACCGAGGTAATCTGCTTGGCGGGGAAAAAGGCGAGCGCGATCCCGAGAAGGGTGGTAACGAATCCGGCTCCCCCGGCAAAAAGCAGCGTGCCGCGGCCGTAGCGGCCATCCGCGGTCCCCCGGAACGAAAACTTCAGCAAGGCCGCGAACACGTACAGAAACGGCACCAACTGCAACACCACCGCGAGCGAGAGCATCTTTTGGAACGCTTCCTGCACCCCGCCCGAGGCGTAGAAGTTAATGACCACGAGAAGCAGAGACACCAACGCCTGCACGATCAGCGCCGCGTACGGCGTGGCATAGCGGGGATGAACCTTGCCCAGCCACGACGGCATATAGGAATCCAGTCCAGCCACGAAGGGAATGCGCGCCGACCCGCCCATCCACGCCGAACCGATGCCGGCAATCGACAGGCTGAGCATGATGGCAAACGGCGCGATGATCCAGCCTACGCCCACCTTGGACGCCATGTGGCTGACGGCCTGCACGATTCCCTGCAGGACGCTGATCTCGTCCTTGCGCACGGCAAACAAGAGCGTGAGCGTGGCGCCGATGTAGAGCGCGCCGGAAATGACTCCGCCCCAGGCCACGGCTCCGGGCAGGGTGCGCTGCGGGTCGCGGATTTCGTCGCCCATGATCGAAGCCAGTTCCAGGCCGACCAGTCCAAAACAGATCACGCCGAAGGAATTCAGGACGAAGCGGGGATCGGGAGGAACCCGGAAATCACCAGCAGTCACGGTGGTTCCGTAGCGCAGATAAATCGTGAGTCCCAGCGTGATCAGCACGGCGGCGGCGACGAAGGTTCCGATGGCCCCCACATTGTTCAGCCACTTGCCGACCCCCAACCCAACGATGTTCAGAACCGTCAGCACCGCCAGGAGAACCAGGGACGTGACCATGGCAAAGTTTTTGCTGTCGGCCAGTCCCGCGTGTCCCGGGCCCAGCGCGAACACCGAGACGCCGACGAAATAGAGCATGACCGTCGGCACGTACAGCATGTTGTTGGTCCAGTAGCACCAACCGGAGAGAAAGCCGTGAAAGTCGCCAAAGACTTCCTTCGCCCACAAGTACACGCCGCCTTCGCCGGGATAACGGTGGGCGAGTTCGATGACGGCGATGCCCTGCGGCCAGAAGAACAGAAGAAGTGAGACGATCCAGAGCCAGACCGTGACCCCGCCGTTGGCGGCGATCGAAGGCACGACGTTGAGATTAAAAACCGCGACCACGAACAGCAGCACCAGGTCCCAGCGTCCCAGGACCCGCTTCAGGTGGGGCTGTTCGTGGTTTTGTTCGGGCAAACCGTATCTCCTAATTCCTGCTCCTGCGGCTGAGGGGCAGTGTTTTTGCAGCGCCGCGGTCCGGCGCTGCCCTGAGAGCGTCTCGCCTGCGGAGCACTAAAAAGAGCGGGCGAGACGCCCGCTTGCCAGCCGTCCAGAGGCCGGCGCTTCAGGACTAGTGGGTTGCCAGCGCCGGAGCCTTCTCCAGGCGCTCCTGCTGCGCTTTGGCCAGCGAGGGCGCGATGTCTTCGAAGGCCGCGATGTGCTGGTCAATGTCGGCTTCGGTGTGCTGCACCGACATGGTCCACTGCTCGTCCCACCAGTAGGGTTGGCACATGACGCCGCGGTTCACCATGCCGAACCAGTAGTGGCGCCACAGGTCGACGTCGATGGCAAGCCAGTCGCGGTAGTTGCGGATCTCCTTCGGATAGAACATGAGCGCGCCGTTGGCGCCGGCGGTGGCCACGTAGGCCTGGATGCCATTCTTGTTTACAATCCGGCGATAGCCCTCGACCAGTTTGTGCTCCAACTTCTCGACATGGGCATAGTTCTCGCGGGTCAGGACTTGGCGGAAGGTGGCCAATCCGGCAGCCATCGAGATGGGATTGGTGTTGTAGGTGCCGCCATGGAAGACCTTGTGCTGCGAGATCAGGTCCATGACCCGCCGGTGCGTGCCGAAAGCGGCCAGCGGCAATCCGCCGCCGATCGACTTGGCCAGGCAGATCATGTCGGGAACGACCCCGTAGTATTCCGAGGCCCCCCCCCAGCATAGCTTGGCGCCGGTCTTGACTTCGTCGAAGATCAGCAGGGCGCCATGTTGGTCGCAGAGCTCGCGCAGGCCCTGCAGGAAGCCGGGCTGCGGCATGCACATGCCGACGTTCATCATGATGGGCTCGAGGATGACGGCTGCGATTTGATTGGGATTCTCGCGGAAGCGGCGCTCGACGGTTTCCAGGTCGTTGAAGGTGGCGATGGGAACGTTCTCCAGGCTGGCCTTGGGGACGCCCTTGCCGCCAGAGACGGCTTTCGGGTTCTTGATGTCGCCGAGGTCATCGGCGGGCGGATGCGGCTTGACGCTGACCAAAGCGGCATCGTGCAGGCCGTGATAGCAGCCTTCGAACTTGATGATTTTGTCGCGTCCGGTGGCAGCGCGGGCCAGGCGGACACTGTGCATGGTGGCCTCGGTGCCGCTGTTGGCGAAGCGGCACATCTCGACCGGGAAGCGGGTGCAGATCTCCTCTGCCAGTTCCCACTCCATGTTGTGGGGCATGCCGTAGGCCGTCCCCTTATGCAGGCGCGCCTCGACGGCCTGGACCACGGCCGGATGCGAGTGCCCGGCCATGAGCGTGCCAAAACATAGATTGTGGTCGATGTATTCGTTGCCGTCGAGATCGCGGAACCTGCTACCCAAAGCTTCGGCCACGAAAATCGGATAGGGATCATAGGCGCGATAATTGCTGGCCACGCCCAGGGGCAGGCGCTTGAGATTACGCTTGTGGGCCTCGGCGGATTTCGGCGTGCGGCGCTCGAACGTATCGAGCTCCTTCTGCAGATCGGGGTACATCGGGAGTCTCCAAGAATGCTCAGGCCGTGTGCGGGCCGTTAGATTGTGCCCGGGCAGCGGGAAGCCGCCCGGGGCTTGAGGTTTGGCACCTTCATTGTCTCATTTAGAAGTAGAACTTCAAAGCGAACTGGACCAGGCGGGGATCGCGAGCCTGCAGCACCTGGCCAAAGGTTGAATTTGAAAAATTCCCGTCGGGATTGACAAATTCCGTTTTATTGAATGCATTGAAAATGTCGGCGCGGAACTGGAAGTACTTGGATTCGGTGATGGAGATGCGCTTGGAAAAGGTAACGTCCCACTGATTCTCGCCCGGTCCACAGCAGATGGAACGAGGAGTAGTAGCAAAGGTGCCGAGGGGGGGATCGGCGAACTGGCCGGGAGTCAAGTAATAGTGGCCCTGCACGCCACCGATGGACTGCAACTGCTTGGGGTTCTGCAATTGCGGCACCGAACCCGTCATCTGTGGCGCCCCAGTGCCGAAGAAGAAGAGGCTGCCGATCAGTTCGTTGTCGTTCTGGGTCTGCAAACGAATCGGGAAGCCGCTCTGGAACTGGGTGATTCCGGAAATTTGCCAGTCGTTGAGCAGCTTTCCCGCGAAACCGCTGTACTTGCGAATGGGGAGGTCCCACACGTAGTTGATGACGAAGCGGTGCGCGGAATTGAACAGAGAGAGCGAACGGCTGGCCTTGAAGTTGAAAGGATTGAGGGTCTCTTCGAAACTGGACGCCCAGTCGAGCGACTTACTCCAGGTATACGCGGCCTGGAATTGCAGTCCATGCGAAAAGCGCTTCTCCAGCATCGTTTGCACTGAGTTGTACGCCGAGGTTGCAATGGTGTCTTCGGCGAAGATGTTGGTGAAAATCGGATTGCCATTTGCCGGGCAATTGTTCCCGGCGTTGGGGCCGTTGGTAACGCAGTTGGGCGCAGAGTAGGGGCGTGTGCCGGCGAGGAAGATGGGCGTTCCGCCGGTGTCACCCGTGATGACAGTTCCGTTCGGCAGGGTCAGCGTTTGTCCGGCGCCGAGCGTGAACTGGTAGGTGTTGTCTTCGCCCGTTGGACCGCAACCTTGTCCGAGATTCGCCAGGTCCAAACAGGTCTGCGGATTGCCGGGATTGATATCGTGGGAAGCCAACAGGCGGTGCCCCTGGGAGCCCACGTAGTTGATCTGCCAGAGCAGGTCCCTGGCGAGTTCACGCTGAATGCTGAAATTGTATTGCGCGGTGTACTGCGTCCGCAGATGGGGCTGAAAGTCGCCATACATCAGGATGGGAGAGAAATTCGGCCATCCCGGATCCTGTCCTTTGGGCGGAGTAATGATGCCGTTGAAGCCGTTGGCGGCGACACTCCCATCCTGCCCGATAAACGGAGTATTGAAGAAAGTCGTGTAAAAGCTGGGACTGCTCCCGAAAGGCGGCTCCGCCCCGAACTGCTCCAGCACCAGTTGCTCCATCGGGTTGTAGAACAGGCCCCAGCCCGTGCGGATGCTGGTCTTGCCATTGCTGCCGAACAGTTTGCCGAGAAAGCCCTCGGTAAAGTTCGGACTGTAGGACAAGCCCAGACGGGGCGCGAAAGCCTTGTAGTAGGTGGAGGTCAGACCGGCGGGCACGCCGGGATCTCCCGGAACGACAAGCCCGGTGGGACAGTAGGTAAGCGCGCTATTGTTCCCGTTGGCATCGGGGGAAGTGATGGTGCACGGATAGGCCTTACTGTTCTGCCCGGGCCGGAACGTTTGCACGTGGCCGAGAACGTCGGTCAGCGGAGTATCGAGTTCCCAGCGAAAACCGTAATTCAGCGTGAGGTTGGGCTTGATTTTCCAGCTGTCCTGGGCAAAAAGGTACAGGCCCGTCGTCCGCACGTTTTCGCGCTGGCCGGACCCTTGCGAATAGACGTCTGCCAACCCGAGGAAATAGCCGGGGTAGTTATCGATGCCCGTGGAAATGGCATTCGTGCCGGAGCCGTCGAAAGTGAAATTGCCGCTCACGTTGTAGAACAGGGTCTGATCGAAACGAGAGCGCCGCACGTCGGCACCGAACTTCGCGGTGTGGTTGCCCTTGACCCAGCTCAGGTTGTCGGAAAACTGAAAAGAATTCCCCACCTGCGGCAGCTCTCCTTCCCACCCGTTGCCGATGTTGAAGCCGCCGGAAACATTGACGAAGGGTAATCCGGTGCGATCCGACGGCAGCCCGGGCGTGATGCCGTACTTCGGATTGGTTCCCAGTTGGCCCTGAATGGAATTCGCCCCGCTGCTTGAATCGGACACCCCCGTAAAGCAGTAGGCGGCGGCGGCACCCGTACAAAAGCCAGTGACTGCACCGGTGTGCTGTGGATGCTGGAAGGTCAACTGCCCTTCGCGGAGGTAGGTCACGCGAAATTCATTGACGAGAGAATTGTTGATGGTCCAGGTGTGGCTCGGGTTCCACTGTTGGAAGCGCTGCTTCACGATGGTGCCGTAGCCGGGCACGTTGGCCCCGGATGCCTGGAAACCATAGAACGGGGCGCGGTCGGTCTCGTCGGTGTAGTAGTAGTAGATGCTGAAGTTCTGGTGGTCGTTGATGCGATGGTCGATGCGGACCGTGAATTGATCCTGATTGTCGGACTCGGTGGGAACGCCCTGGTACTGAGAGTTGGGAAGGTTCGATGCCGGCAGGTACTGCAACAAATTCAGCGCGACGGGATCCATGCAAGCGGTCGGAACCTGGGCGCCGGGGAAGGCGGCACTCCACGGAATATAGGTGGCATTGGGGGCATTGGGGTTGGGCTGATGGGGCAGGCTTGCGATCGAGTGCCCGAGGGCCGCATCGCAACCCGGGCGTCCGTCAATGGCTTGCGCCAGGAAAGGAGCCTGGTTGGAAGCAAGACCGGTCGTATCGATGCCGCCCGAGAAGTCCGTAACTTGTCCCTGCGCGGTAAAGTCTCCTCCGATCTCACTCGGCGTGGGCAACTGTACCAGGGGACTCGACACTCCTTTGCGAATGCGCCGCCCTTCGTACGATCCGAAGAAGAACGTACGGTCCTTCTTGATGGGGCCGCCGAGGGTCCCCCCGAACTGGTTCTGGTTGAATTGCGGCTTTTCGGTATTTAGAAATCCCTGCGCGTTGAGGACCTTATTGCGGAAGTACTCATAGACGTTGCCATGGAGATTATTCGTGCCGGACTTGGTGATGACGTTGACCACGGCGCCGGAGTTGCGCCCGTATTCGGCATCGAAAGTGTTGGTGATGACGCGAAACTCGTCCACCGCATCGGGAGTCGGTTGAACCGCAGCCGCGTTCACGAAGGTATCGTTGGCATCGCCGCCGTTGACGCTAAAGTTGTTGGCCCGTCCGCGGCCACCGTTCACGGAGACCGATCCCGCCTTATCGCTTCCGTAGAAGGTCGAACCGCTGCTGCCCAACTGCGACTGCACGCCGGGCTGGAGCTGCAGGAATTGATAGGTATCGCGCTCGTTGAGCGGTAATTCGTTTACGGAACGATTGTTCACGACCGCGCCTAGCTGAGTGGTCGTGGTATCGACCAAAGGAGCTTCGGAAGTGACGTCGACTACTTCACGCGCTTCGCCGAGCTGGAGCACCATGTTCAGGGTGACCACCTGGTTGACGTCCAGGGTGATTCCGCGGCGCACATTCTTCTTGAATCCGCTGAGTTCGTATTCGGTGTGGTAGGTGCCGGGAGGGACTTCGACGAAGGAATAGTCGCCCGATTCGTTGGTGGTCACCGAACGCTGGGTGCCGTTGGCCTCGTTCACCAGCGTCACCTTCACGTTCGCCACCACCGCTCCGCTCGGGTCAGACACCCGCCCCAGGATGCGGCCGCCGGTGCTTTGTGCCAGCAGAAGGGTGGAAGCAGCGAGACAGCACAGCGCGATCAGAACTCGCACGGCGTTGCGGGAACGCATGGGGATCCTCCGAGGGGTGGACAGGTATGTTTGCAATTGAATTCGTCAGCTGAGCGGCTTGCGCAGAGCACAAACCTTGCTATAATCGCGCAAGGTTAGAGACTTTCCCCGCTCACTGTCAAGCGAAAAATAGGGATTGCGCGGAGCAGCAGGACGCAGCCGGGCACAACAAAATCATGAAGGTAGAAGGCGGCAAAGCTTACTTGAAAATCGGCGACGTGGCCCGGGCGGTGGGCGTCTCGCCGTCGGTGATCCGCTCCTGGGAGAGCCTGGGGCTGACGCGCCCACGCCGCACCGAGAGCAAGTACCGCCTGTACACCGCCTCCGACGTGAAATTGCTAAAGCGGGCGCGGTTTTTGCGCCGGGTGCGGGGCATGAACGCGCCGGCCATCGTGGAATTGCTGAAGCGGGAGGGACTGGTGAAGCCCTCCGGCAATGGGACCGGGGGGGCGATCGGGGCGCGGCTGCGGCACCTGCGGCTGCGCCGGCAAATGTCCCTGGCCAAGGTCGCCCGGGCCGTGGGGATCTCGGTGGGTTTTCTGAGCGCGATCGAGCGTTCGCAGATGAGCGCTTCCATCAGCACCCTGCGCAAGCTGGCGCGGTTTTACAGAACCAACATCCTGGAATTTTTCGACCCGGCCGGGGCCGGCAGCCGCGTGGTACGCCCGTCGGAGCGCAAGGTGCTCGAAGCCGGGCCCGGCGTGCGCATGGAACTGCTGGCCTGGGGCAAGACGGTGATGGAACCGCACCTGTTCCGGATCGCGCCCAAGGCCGGCAGCGGCGAGTCATACACCCACGAAGGAGAAGAATTCCTGCACGTGCTGCGGGGCCAGTTGCAGCTGGCGCTGGAAGGAAAAGAGTTCCATCTCAAGCCGGGCGACAGCTTCTATTTTGAGAGCGCAACGCCCCACCGCTGGCGGAACCCGGGACGCTCGGAGACCTGGGTGCTGTGGGTGAATACCCCGCCCACGTTCTGAAAAGCAGCGGTACGCGCATCGGCCGTGTCGAGGGGATCGGAGCGGGGCGGGCCGTAAAGAAACGAAGCCATCTCAAAGTCGCGGTTCGAGTACACTCTTGGGCTGCCATGGCAGGTCAACCGGAGGTCAGATGACGATCACGCGATGGGGCTTGTTGGTTTGTATGGTCCTGGCGGTGCTGGGGCTCGACTCGTGCGCGAAGAGAAGCTCGAACCTGAACCTGCTGGTCTGGGAGGGCTACGCCGACCCGTCGTTCATTCGCGGGTTCGAACAGCAGTGCCAGTGCAAGGTGTCGGCTTCGTACATGGGGTCCAGCGACGAACTGGTCGCGAAGCTGCGCGGAGGCAGCGCCAGCAACTACGACGTCATTTCCCCGTCGAGCGATGTCGCGACCATGCTGGCCACCACCGGGCTCACCACGGCGCTCGATCTGTCAAAGATCCCCACGTACAGCCAGCTGTCTCCCAAACTCACTTCCCTTCCGCTGGTGCACGTGAATGGCAAGGTCTACGGCGTGCCGTTCATGTGGGGGCCGAACCCGATCATTTACGACACGACTGCCTTTGCGCAGCCTCCCGACAGCTGGAGCGTTTTCTGGGACCCGAAGTATAAGGGGAAGATCTCGGTGTGGGATGATCTCTCGACCGTCTACATGGCAGCGCAGGTTCTCGGCTACGACAAACCGGACCCGGGCCAGCTCTACAACTTGAGCGACCAGCAGCTGGAAGAAGTAAAGAAGAAGCTTTTGGAGCTGAAACCGAACGTGCGCAAGATGTGGTCGACGGGCGGCGAACTTACGAACCTTTTCCTGAACCATGAAGTGGTAGCCGCCATGGGTTGGCCGCTGAACACGGCGGAGTTAAAGAAACGCAATTTCCCGGTGGGCGAGACCATCCCGAAAGAAAACACGACGGGGTGGATCGACCACCTGATGATCACCTCGGCCAGCGAGAACAAGGACGTCGCGTATCAGTTCCTGGAGTATATGGCGCAGGCCAAAACGCAGAAAATGGTGACCGATGTCACGCGCTACACGCCCGCCAATCCGCGCGCCGGGCAATTCATGACCGCCGAGCAGCGGCAGATCCTGCACCTGGACGACATCGACAACTACCAGAGGCGGATCTACTTCTGGCAAGACGTTCCGCGGCGCGCCAAGTACAACGAAATCTGGAACGAGGTGAAGGCGGCACAATAATCGCTCATGGTCGCCAGCGAACCCATGGCCGCGAACCCAAGCGCCGCCTCCGCGCGCGCGGCCCTGCTCGAAGTGCGGAACATTGCCAAGAGTTTTGGCAAGAATGCAGTGCTGCGCGACATTTCGCTGCAGGTCGCCGAAGGCGAGTTCCTGACGATCCTCGGCGAAAGCGGGTCGGGGAAAACCACGCTGCTGCGGATCATCGCGGGCTTCGAGGCGGCCACGGCGGGGGAGTTGTGGATGGCGGGGCAGCGCCTGGACATCCTGCCGCCCTACAAACGGCGCGTGAATACCGTGTTCCAGCACTACGCGCTGTTCCCGCATCTCACGGTAGAAGAAAACGTGGGCTACGGATTGCGGGTGGAGCAGCTGCCCGCGGCAGAGATCGCCGGGCGGGTGGAACAGGCGCTGGCCCAGGTCAAGATGACCGCGCAGGCCAAGGCCAAGCCGTCCCGCATCAGCGGGGGGCAACAGCAGCGGGTGGCGCTGGCCCGCGCGCTGGTGAAACGCCCGCAACTGCTGCTGCTGGACGAGCCGCTTTCGGCGCTGGACGCCAATTTGCGCCGGCAAATGCAGGTGGAGCTGAAATCGCTGCAGCGTGAAGTCGGGATCTCGTTTGTCTTCGTCACCCACGACCAGGAAGAAGCGATGGTGATGTCGGACCGGATCGCCCTGCTGCGCCTGGGAGAACTGGAACAGGTGGCGACACCCCGCGAGATCTACAGCCGTCCCGCCACGGCCTACACGGCGCAGTTCATCGGGCACACGAACCTGCTCCAGGGGGAAGTGCGCGACGGGATGGTGCGCTGCGGTTCGTTATCCTGGCGATCGAACCTGCCGAGCGGGCCGGTGCTGCTGTCGCTGCGCCCGGAAAGCATTCGGATGGCGGGTGCGGGAGCGGGCGGGAATGCCGTGCGCTGCAGGGGCCGGCTGCAGCAGCGCGCCTTTCACGGCGCGACGGAGCTGCTGCGGATTGAATGCGCCGACGGCCTGGTCTTCACGGTGCGAACCGGAACGCGCGAGGACTGGCAGGGTCCGCTTGAGTTCGAGTTTGACCCGGAGGATGCGTTCCCGGTGCGCGCCCCGGCGGAGAGAGACTGACGCATGTTCTCACGCGCGTATCGGACCGTGATTACAGTGCCCCCACTGCTGTGGGTGGCAGTGTTTCTGCTTCTCCCTTACCTGCTGATGTTCTGCTACAGCTTCTGGTCGGTCTCGCCGACGCAGGGCGTCGTGCATTCCTGGACCTTGGACAACTATCGCGAACTGTTCCGGGTGGAGGTCTACTGGCAGACCCTGCTGCGTTCGATGGGGATTGCCGCGCGCGTCATGTTCTTCTCGCTGCTGCTGGGGTACCCGCTGGCCTATTTTCTTTCGTTCCGCGCGGGCCCGCGGAAAGAGCTGTATTACCAACTGGTGATCATCCCGCTGTGGGTGAGCTACCTGGTGCGGGCCTATGCGTGGAAAACCATTCTGGGCAGCGACGGCGTGCTGAACACCCTGCTGCAGTATGTGCATCTCACGCGGCATCCGCTCGATTTCCTGCTCTACAGCCCGTTCGCCGTGGTCCTCACGCTGACCCACATCTACACGCCGTTTACGTTCCTGCCGATCTACGCATCGCTGGAGCACATTCCGCGGAGCCTGGTGGAAGCCTCGAACGATCTAGGGGCTTCGCCGGCACAGACGTTCTGGCGGGTGATCTTCCCGCTTTCGATTCCGGGGGTGCTGGCGGGAGCGACCTTCGCGTTCGTGCTCAGCCTGGGAGATTTCCTGGCCCCGCTGCTGCTGGGCGGGCCGAGCGGCATCATGATTTCGAACATCGTGGTCAGCCTGTTCGGCGCTGCGTACAACTGGCCGCTGGGCGCAGCCATTTCGCTGTGCATGCTGGTGCTGGTGATCAGCCTGCTGTTCGTCTCTGAGCGCCTGGAAAAGAAATGGAGTTTCTCGTGAGCGGAGCGGACCGGCAGACACGGGCGGCGGGCTGGCTGGGGCTGCATGCCCTGCTGGTGTTTGCGTTCCTGTACCTGCCGATCGCCGTGCTGGTGGTGTATTCGTTCAACGGGCCAGGCGTGGGAGGATTTCCCCCACGGGATCTGACGCTCGATTGGTACCGCACCCTGTTCGCTGACGGCGCGATCTGGCAATCGGTGGGTAACAGCCTGCTGGTGGCGGCGGCGGCAGTGGCGATCGCGCTCGGCCTGGGGATTCCCGCCGCGCTCGCGCTCGACCGCGCGCAGTTCCCGGGCAAAGCCCTGTTCCGCAGGCTGGTCCTGCTGCCGCTGATCCTCCCCGGAATCATTACCGGGCTGTCGCTGCTGATGCTGTTCAATGAGGCAAGCGTGAAGCTGAGCCTGCTGACCATTGTCCTGGGACACGGCACGGCGCTGATTTCCGTCGCGACCACCGAAGTCTTCGCCGGCCTGCAAAAACTTGACCGGGCGCAGGAGGAAGCCTCGCTCGATCTGGGCGCCACCTACGGGCAAACCTTTGTGCGGGTGACTCTGCCCAATTTGAAGTTGTCGATCATCGGAGCGGCGCTGCTGATCTTCACTCTGTCGATGGATGAGATCGCGGTGAGTTTCTTCCTGATCGGCCGCGACAATACATTGCCACTGGAGATCTGGGGGCGGTTGCGCCGGGGCATCACCCCGGAAATCAATGCGGTCTCGACCATCATCTTTGTTTTCTCGCTGGCGGCGATTGTTCTCTGGTACCGGCTGCGCACACGCGCGGAAGCCTCCCGGGAGATCGCCGCGGAACTTATGGAACCCGCCGTACAAGGAGCCCAGTCGTGAGTCCGAATCGCAGGGACTTCATCAAGTTTGTGGTTGCCGGCGCGGTCGCCGCAGGGTGCCCGCTCGACGCTGCGCTGTTCGCCCAACCGCCTGACGGGCCGCCGAGTGTAGAGGGCGAAGAAAATCGCATTTGCCACCAGGTGCGGGATGGAAAGATATTCTCGCGTCCGCCCGCCTCGGGCAGCTACGACGTGATCATCGTGGGCGGGGGCATGAGCGGCCTCGCCTCTGCCTACTTGATGCAGAAGCACAATTTTCTGCTCCTCGAGAAAGAACCTCACTTCGGGGGCAACGCCTACCTGATGGAATACCAGGGGCAGGCCTACGCGACCGGCTCTGCCTTTGCCGACAGCGAAGTCGCGGTACAGTTCGCGAAAGAGATCGGCCTTGAGCCGCTGCCCGTGAACAACTTCGACCCCACCATCGTGAACGGAGAGTTTGTTGCGGACACCTGGGGCGAGGGCATCGACAAACTTCCCTATCCCGCCGGGGTACGGGAGGCGTTCCAGAAGTTTCGCAAGGAATTGCTCGCGATCGACTACGCCAAGCGTGAACGGGAGCTCTACAACGTTGCCTTCACCGACCTTATGAAGGGCTATCCCCCGGAGATCAAACTCTGGTGGGACGGGTTCGGCGCCTCGAGCTGGGGAGCGCGTTCGGAGGATACCGCGGCCGCGCTGGGTGTTTCCCAGCTGCAATGGATGTGCGGCCCCAAGCGCAAGGACGACCGCTATACCTGGCCGGGAGGCCTGGGCGCGTTGAGCAAGCACTTGGCCGAGAAGCTGCAGTCCAAGCACCGCGACCGCATGTTGACCGGGGCGACGATCGTCGCGGTTACCAGCGACAAGAACGCGGCGCAGGTCACGTACGCGCAGGGAGCGGAGCTGAAGACGGCTTCGGCCAAGGCGGTGATTATGGCCACGCCGAAGTTCATCACGCGGCGCATTGTGGAGGGCATCCCCGACAAGCAGGACGCTGCCATGCAGCAGATGCGCTACATCCCCTACGCGCTGGTGAATCTCATCTTCGACAAAGAGGTGTATCGCAGGGGCTTCGACAACTGGTGCCCGGGGAATTCCTTCACCGACTTCATCGTGGCCGACTGGGTGGTGCGCAATCAGCCGGGCTATCGACCGAAATACAACATCCTCAGTTGCTACACGCCGCTGCGCGAAGAAGAACGCGCAACCCTGCTGACCGAGGCCGGGGCGCGAAAGCTGGCCGGGAACGTCCTGAGCGATTTTCAGAAATTGCTGCCCAGCACCAAGGCGGACCCCGTGGAGGTTCACATTTACCGGCGCGGACACCCGATGTACATGGCGACGCCGGGACTGTTCACCCAGGTGCAGCCGCTGGTGCGCCCGCCGATGGACCGCGTCTTTTTCGCCAACACCGACTCTGAGGGCCCGATCTCGAGCACGACGCAGGCCATCACGGGAGCGCGGCGCGTGGCGCAGGAAGTGGAGAAACGGCTGGCGGGGACCGGTTCGATCGCGCCGCAGGCGCCTGCCTGAGCTTGGCGGCCATCGGCGATGCCGCCGATTGTATCCCTCGGATGTTTCCGGAAGCCGGCGGAGCCGCGTCCACTCGACCTGCCTTCGCATAGTAAAGTAGTCCCTGAGGTGTCGTCGGCCGGCTCTTCCCCATTCCTCTGATAAGGACACTCGGATTGACTGCCAGCATCCGTAATATCGCCATCATCGCGCACGTCGACCACGGCAAGACCACGCTGGTCGACGCCATGCTGCAACAGAGCGGGACCTTCCGCTCCAACGAGGCCCATGTGGAACGCGTGATGGATTCGAACGAACTGGAGCGCGAACGCGGGATTACGATCCTGGCGAAGAACACCTCCGTCTTCTACCGTGGGGTGAAGATCAACATCGTGGACACGCCCGGCCACAGCGACTTCGGCGGCGAAGTGGAGCGCGCACTCAAGATGGTCGATGGCGTGATGCTGCTGGTCGATGCCAGCGAAGGGCCCCTGCCCCAGACCCGTTACGTGCTGGGCAAGGCGCTCGATGCCAAGCTTCCGCCCATCGTGGTGATGAACAAGATCGATCGCCCGGATGCTCGTCCGCAGGAGGTGCTGAACGAGATTTACGACTTGTTCATCGACCTGGATGCGAAGGAAGAGCAACTGGAGTTTCCCGTCCTGTACACCAACGCCAAGGCTGGAACGGCGTCCCACAAGATGGATGGCCAGGGGCAGAACCTGGAGCCGTTGTTTGACGCGATCGTGAATACGATTCCGCCTCCCCAGGGAGACGAGGCGGGGCCGCTGCAGGTACTGGTCGCGAACCTCGACTACAGCGATTATCTGGGACGACTGGCCATTGCGCGCGTGTTCAACGGAACGCTGGAGACCGGCGAAGAGGTCAGCATCGCCAAGCGCGACGGATCGCTGGAGACAACGAAGATCACGAAGCTGTTTTCATTTTCCGGGCTGAAGCGGGTCGACATCACCAAGACCGAGCTAGGCGACATTGTTGCGGTGGCGGGGGTAGAAGGGATCACGATCGGCGAAACCATTACCGACGCGGAGCATCCCGCGCCCCTGCCTGCCATCATGATCGACGAGCCGACGATCGCCATGATGTTCACGGTCAACACGTCGCCGTTTTCCGGGCGCGAGGGGAGCTACGTGACCTCGCGCCACCTGCGCGACCGCCTGCAAAAGGAACTGCTCACCAACGTGTCGTTGCGGGTGGAAGAATCGGGCAGCACCGACGCCTTCAAGGTCCTGGGCCGCGGCGAACTGCAGCTCTCGATCCTCATTGAGATGATGCGCCGGGAAGGCTTCGAACTGATGGTGGGCAAGCCGGAGATCGTCACCCGCCGCATCGACGGCAAGTTGATGGAGCCGGTGGAACACCTGACCGTCGACATCCCGGAAGAATTCGTGGGCGTGGTGATGGAGCAACTGGGAACGCGGAAGGGCGAAGTTGCCAACATGCACAACCACGGTTACGGCCGGGTGCGGATCGAGTTTCGCGTCCCCAGCCGCGGACTGATCGGGTTGCGCAGCCAGCTGCTGACCGACACGCGCGGAACCATCGTTATGAACTCGTTGTTCCATGGCTACACGGAATGGCAGGGGGAGATCCCGCAGCGGCCGACGGGAGTGCTGGTCGCGGACCGGCCGGGACTTTCGACCTCGCATGCGCTGTACAACCTGCAGGAGCGCGGCGAGCTGTTCATCGGCCCCGGGGTGGATGTGTATGAGGGCATGATCATCGGCGAGAACGCGAAGGACAACGATCTCGACGTGAACGTGGTCCGCGAGAAGAAGCTCACGAACATGCGGGCCTCCACGGCCGATGAGGCCATCCGCCTGGTTCCCTTCCGGCAGCTGAACCTCGAACAGGCCCTCGAATTCATCGCCGAGGACGAATTCGTGGAAGTCACGCCGAAATCGCTGCGCCTGCGCAAGAAGGTCCTGCCGGCGAACAAGCGCAAGCGGAGCGGCGCGGTGCTGGCGGAGGAAACCCAGTAATGGCCCGGCGCGCGCACTCCCGGGAGCCGCGGGCCCCGCTGCGCATGTTCCTGGTGCCGTGCAGCTGCGGGACCAGTTTTGCGGTGACGGAGAATTATGACCGTCAGGGAACGCCGTGGAGCCGCTACCTCGAGTGTCCGAGTTGCGGCAAGAGGCACGACCCGAAAAATCGGCTGTTGCAGTTGGGATACCGGCACGAAGGTTTCTGGGGAGTGGACGAGTGCTGATGGTGACCGGCCCTGCGCCGGCCTTCTGGCCTTGCGTTCCCCCGGCTAGAAACCGGAAAAATTCCTGCTATACTTCGTGCCGCGTTTGACTGTTCGTCAACTCCGGCCTCGATTCCAGGATCAGCGTTTCAAGGCGCCTGCCTTCCTGCCGAAGTCGCCCACACTCAAATAGCTCATCCCCCGAGGGCACTCGCTTGAAAAACATCTTTGTTGGAAACCTGGATTTCAACACCACAGAAGATGAGTTGCGCCAGCTGTTCGAAGCGTATGGCCAGGTGGATCGGGTCAGCATCCTGACGGACCGTGAGACCGGGCGCTCGCGCGGGTTCGGATTTGTCGAGATGGCCAGCAACGAAGATGGAGAGAAGGCAATTGCCGCGCTCAACGGTTCGCAGATGGGCGGGCGCACCCTCAATGTGAATGAGGCGCGTCCCAAGCCCGAACGCAGCGGCGGAGGCGCAGGACGCGGGCGCGGGCGCGATCGCGGCGAAGGCCCCAGCCGCTGGTAGTTCTTCGCATTACCCCCATGTTTCGAGGGCGCGCGCCCGGCGGCCTGCTGCGTTGATGCCCTTGCCGTCCGGGATGTAAACTGAGTTTTGCGCGCCCGTAGCTCAGCTGGATAGAGCGGCAGCCTCCGGAGCTGTAGGTCGGGAGTTCGAATCTCTCCGGGCGCGCCAGGTCTTTCGCCCCGGTGGACTTCCAGACCGGATGGAAGCCATGCGGATCACCACGAGCCTTTCCGCACAACCTCCCATGGCGGCCCGAGGCGAAACTCGCGCAGCCAGCGTTCGGTGTGCGTGACATCGAGCGCGCCGCTCTGCGTGCTGGCAATTTCGGCGGCATCCTGGAGCTGCCGATCGGAGCCCCCTAGTTTTGCCCAGCGCAGTTTGGCGATGAGCACGTCCTCGGCTGAACCAACATAGACGGCGTATCCAGCAAGCTCGATCAACCGGCGTCGCGTCATCGCAGTGCGGCCGTACTCCAAATCCTCGGCCATCATGAAATCCACCTTCCAGCCAGTCACAGAATCGATGACATGAAACTGGCTGCGATTTGCGAGGGCCTGTATCGCCTGTTCTTCATCCGCACAATAAAGAGAGCGGAGGATTGCTGGAGAAGCACTCGGAGCTGTGCTCGATCCGGTGCAATCACGATGTCGAGGTCGGGAGTGGATCTGGGCAGACCATGGGCTGAGCTGGCGGCCGATGCCGTCAACGTATGAGGCACCTGCGCGCTTTCAAGGGCGGAAACAACTCGCGACAGGACCTGTTCGAGTGTCACGAGCGGAACACGAATCCATACATGAGGCGGATGAGTTCGCGAGACAGTTCATCGTCGTTCCGCTCGGGCCGGCGGCCCTGCATTGACCGGCTGGATCGCCGCCGCTTGCCGATCGGAGCTGCCGCGGCGACGCGTTAGCGCGACGAGTTCAGCGCCACGCCGCGCAGGGCCGAAGGGGAACTGGCGGGATTGTCCTCGAGGTCCCGCATGGTGTTCAGGATGGTGCGGATGACCTTCTCATCGCCGATGGCCGTGTTGATCATCAGGTGATAAAGCCAGCGGGTAGGCCAGTCGGCATTGAAATAGTGCTTGATGAACGTCATACGCTCGCGGTCCACGGTCTCCACCAGCTCTTCGGCGTCGGCCTGGCGGGTTCCGGCGGCCATCAGGCGGCGAATCTTCTCGGGCTGGGGCGCGTACAGGAACACCCGGAAGGTATCGTTCCGCTCGCGAAGGAAGTAGGGGGCCCCGCGTCCGACGACGACCGCGTTGCCCTCCGCCGCAATCCGGGCGGTAATGCTCTCCATCATGCGCACCATGCAGTCGGCGTCGAAGGTCTGCGATTCCGTGAGCGGCATGCTGCGCTCGTAGCTGCCGCGCCAGAAGGTTTTGGCCAGGCGGTAAAATGTGCCGTCCACCTTTTCTTCGCGCTGTTCCACCACGCCACAATCCACGTTCGCCTGCTTGGCGATTTCTTCGGTCAGGAGGTGGTCCCAAAGCTTCCAACCCAGCCGGTCCGCCAGTGCTTCTGCGATTCGGGCGCAGCCACAGCCGTATTCGCGCTCCAGCGTGATAATGCGAAACATGCCATCCCCTCTTCTAGTGTACCGCCATGCCTCCGGTGGAGCGCGTCTTCTTCATGAGGAAAATCATGGGCACCATGGCCAGAATGACGACGGCCAAAAGATAGAAGTTGTCGATATACGCCAGCATGGTGGCCTGGCGCTGGACCATGTTCTGGAACACCCCGATGGCCTGGCGCGGAGCGTCGGGCGCAGGAGTCCCGTGGCCGGTCAGGGCCGAGGCGATCCCCTGGACGGCGCTCTGGAACTGGGTGTTCGCCGCGTTCAAGTGGCTGTTGAGGTCGGTCAGATGTTTCTGGGTGCGGCGGTCGAGCATGGTGGTGACCACCGAGATGCCGACGCTGCCGCCGATGTTGCGGGCCAGGTTCATCAGGCCGGAAGCGGCATTGTTCTTGTCCCGGGGAAGGTAGGCGTAGGCCGCGGTGTTGATGGGCACGAACAGGAAGGCCAGTCCCGAGGCCTGAAATACGCGGGCCAGCACGGCGGTCCGGAAGTCGATGTCGAGGTTGAAGCTGGTCATGTGAAACAACGACAGCGACAAAATGGAGAGGCCAAACAGGATGAGGTAGCGGGCATCGTAGCGGGAGAGGAGCCAGCCCACGATGGGCATGATGACCATGATGGCGAATCCGCCCGGAGAAAGGGCCATGCCGGAGAGTTCTGCCGTGTAGCCCATCAGGGTCTGCAGAAACAACGGCAGCAGCAACGTGCTGCCCAGCAGGGCAAACCCCAGCATAAACATCAGCAGGTTCGAGACGGCGAAAGTCCGCTCGCGAAACAGGTGGAGGTCAATAATCGGATCTTTGTGTCTCCACTCCCACCAAATCACGAACAGCAGGGACGCGGCCGAAATGATGGCCAGCGTAACGATGAAATGCGATTCCAGCCAGTCCTCGCGCTGGCCCTTGTCGAGTACGACCTGCAGGCAGCCCAGGCCGAGAGCCACGAAGCCCAGGCCGACGTAGTCAATTCTGGTTTCGCTCAATGTGCGGCGCTTGAAATAGGGCGGGTCCTGGATCAGGCGCGAGGTCAGCAAGAGCGAAAGAATGCCGACCGGGATGTTGACGAAGAAAATCCACCGCCACGTATAGTTGTCGGTGATCCAGCCGCCCAGGGTGGGACCGATGGCCGGCGCCATGACGACGGCGACGCCGTAAACGGCAAAGGCCATGCCGCGCTTGGCGGGCGGGAACGTGTCGGCCAGAATGGCCTGCTCGCTCGGTTGCAGTCCACCGCCGCCGGCCCCTTGCAGGATGCGGAAGAGAATAAGCGCCGGCAGGTTCGGAGCGAGTCCGCAAAGGGCGGAACTCGCTGTAAACAGGAACACGCAGCCCATGTAGAAGCGCTTGCGGCCTACGATGGAAGAGAGCCAGCCACTGAGCGGCAATACGATGGCGTTGGAAACCAGATACGAGGTGAGCACCCAGGTGCTCTCGTCTTGCCCGGCGGAAAGGCTGCCCGCAATATGAGGCAGCGCCACATTGGCGATGCTGGTGTCGAGCACCTCCATGAACGTGGCCAGGGTCACGGCCAGCGCGATGATCCAGGGATTGACCGCCGGCCGCCACTCCTCCGCCGGATTCAACGTCAGGGCCGCGGTGGTCATGGACGAATCCAGACCGTGGGCTCGACGGACATGCCCGGACGCATCTCGTGGCCGCGGGTCTCGCCGGGCTCAAAGACGATCTTTACCGGAATGCGCTGCACGACTTTTACATAGTTCCCGGTCGCGTTCTCAGGAGGCAGCAGGCTGAAGCGGGCTCCGCTGGCGCCGGCGATGCTGTCGACATGGCCTCGGTATTTCTTACCGCTCGCGTCGACGTAGATGGTCGCTTTCTGCCCGGGCTTCATTTCCCGCAGCTGGGTCTCCTTGAAATTGGCGGTCACCCAGATATCGTCGAGGGGGATCAGGTTGAGCAGGGCTTGTCCGGCCTGGACATTCTGACCGACCTCGACGGTCCGGTTGCTGACCACGCCCGCGGCGGGGGCGACGATGCGGGTGTAGGACAGATTCAGCTTGGCCTGGTCCAGGTCGGCCTTCTTGCGGTCCGCGGCCGCCAAAGCGGACTGGGCGCGCGCCCGGATGATGGCGATCTGCTTGGGGCCGGTCTTCGCATATTGCTGGCTGGCCAGGGCCTGCGCCAGTTTGCTCTCGGCCTGCGCGACCTGGGCCTGGGCGGCGTCGGCGGTTGCCCGCGCTGCCTCGACGGCGGCCGCGCCCGCCTTGGCGGCGGCGACCGCCTGGTCGTATTGCTGCTGCGAGATCTCCTGCTTCCCGACCAGTTGCCTGTATCGGACCAGATCGTTCTGGACCTTGACATTGTTGGCCTCTGCCTGCGCGAGGGCCGCCTTGGCGGCGTCGAATTGCTGGTGCGCGGCCTTGATCCCGGCCTGTGCGTTCAAGACGTCCGCGTCGGCAGAGGAAAGCTGGCTGGCGGTGTTCACGGAAGTGACCGGGACATTGACCGCGGCCGCATCCGCCGCAGCTTTGGCATCGTTGTAGTCCGCCTGGGCGCGAGCCACCGCGATCTGATAGTCCGTCGGGTCAATCTCCACCAGCACCGTGCCGGCTTCGACGTACTGGTTGTCCTGGACGTTCAGCTTGATGACGTGGCCCGACACCCGCGCGGAAATGGAACTGACGTGGCCGTCGATCTGCGCATCGTCAGTAGATTCGTAACTGGCGAAGTAGCGCCATAGGAATACGCCCACGATCACCAAGGCGAGCAGGCCCAACACAAAGTACAGGCGAACGCGAGGATCATTCCTGCGCAAAAGGTGGGCGTGCAAGCGATTGCCGGGGGAAGATGCGGGTGCGGCCGCAGGGGTGGAGTGACTCTCCGGCATGGTCTGGGTTGGGGTATCCATTTCTATTTGCCTTTCAAATATTGCTTCACGCCGTTTTCAGCGTTGCCGAGCGCGCGCGCCAGTTCGACCTTGGCGAGATTGTGGGCATACAGGCTGGAAATGTAATTTTCGTGCGCCGCTGCCACCGATTCCTGCGCCTGTACCACCTCGAGGTTGTCGCTTACGCCCGCCGAGAACCGGTCTTGCGCCTGGGCGAGGGTCTGCTCCGCCAGGTCGATCGAACTGCGCGCCACCTGCACCTGGTCAAAAGCCGCGTGCAGGTCGAGCAGGGCGGTGCGGACATCGTTGTCGATCTGCCCGCGCAAATCTTCAAGCCGCGCCCTGGCCTGCCGCAGGGTGGCTTCAGCCTGCAGGACATCGGCATGGGCTTTGCCGCCCTGAAAGATCGGGACGGTGAGGGTGCCGGCCACGTGAAAGGTTCCGTTCGAAGTGGCCGGAGTGACGCCGATGTCGCCGTAATCGCCTTCCACGTCGAAGCTCGGATAATGCTCCGCGGCGGCTGCTCTGCGCAAAAGCTCCGCTGCCCGCACTTGCGCGAGCGCGGCCTGATAATCGGGGCGCGCGGCATAGGCGCGACGCAGTGCCTCGTCGAGGGGCGGAGGAACCAACTGGTCGTAGGGCGCTTTGTCCGCAAGGGTGAACTCCTGCCCGGGCGGCAAGCCGATGATGCGGGACAGGGACAGCTTCTGCTTGGCGAAGTCATTGCGCGCGACAATCAATTGCTGCTGGCGGCTTTGCAATTCCACGTGCGAGCGCAGCAGGTCGATGGCAGGGATGACGCCGGCTTTCTGCTGGTCGACCGCGCGGTCATAAATCGTCTGCGCCGTTTTCACCTGGGCCTCCGCGGTCTCGACCCGCGCGGCGCCCGCCAGCGCCTCAAGGTAAGCATTCCCCGCTACCAACACGACGAGTTCGCGCGCATCCTTGTAGGTGTACTCGGCGGCTTTCAGACTCTGGGCGGCGGCGCGCTCTTTCTGGATGTAATTCCAGTTGAAAACGGATTGATTCACGAAGGCGCGCATGTCCAGATAATTGAAGGGCCCGACGACTCGAGGAAGCCCTGGGAAGCGGAACCCGAACTGTGCCAGGCTTGTCTTTTGCACCGATTCCGCGCCTTGCGCGAAAACGTTGGGAAGAAGACTGCTGAGCTCCTTCCACTTGGCGCCCCGGGCCGCGAGGCTGTTGTCCGCGGAAAGCAGCAGCCCCAGGTTCTGCTTGAGGCCGCGGTCAATCGCATCCAGAAAGGAGAGGGAAAGGACCTCCGGGGAAGGCGTTCCTGCCGGGACGCTCCCGGTGAATCCGCTCTGGGCAACCGAGGGCGGGATGGTGACGGAGACCGAAGAGGTCGTGGACGACGCGGTCTGGCCTGCCATCGAGGGGACGAGCAACCCTAGAAAAACGACGAGCCGGAACAGCATTTGCGCTGAACATTCAGTTGGCATGATCCGTGTGCGGAACCACTTCGCGCTATGGTGACGGGCGACTCCCGGGGACCGCCCGGTCTGGCGAACAACCTCATTTTGATTCACTTGCCCAGCCCGTTGTTGCAAATGTTCCCAGTCCTCCCAGCAGTGAACGCAAATCCCAGGGATCGAGGTCCGCCCCTTCCTTGATTACCTTCGGAACATTCCCGACTTCCGTTCGGGCGAATATCCTGTCGAAGACGTGTCCGCAAACCCAGGGCCCTGCTCGAACAAACGCGCGAACCATTGAGTGTAGTCGAATGACCTTGCCTGTAGGGCATCCTTCCGGCCGCAAGATGCGCAGTTGGCAGCGCCGCTATGACCGGCATCGAGCGGACTTTGCGGTAAAAGTCTCGCTGCTGCGAGACTCCGGCTACGTGGAACTCTCCGGCCGCTGCGGAGACCTCGGCCACGGAGGCATGGGCGTGGTGCTGACCGGGGAAGTGGCCAAGGACGAAGTGGTCACGGTCGAGTTTCGTGTACCGACCCTGCCGGTGGAACTGCAGGCGCGGGCGATCGTGCGGTACCGGAAAGGGCTGTTGCACGGGCTGGAATTCCTCGGCCTCTCGCGCGAGCAAGAGTCGGCCGTTGACGAGTATTGCGCCACACTGCCGCTGAGCTAAGAGCGGGTCGGCGGGAAGTTACTTACCTCGGTAACCTCCGTCATCTTGCTTGCGCTGCGGGGGTACGGCAACCTGTAGGTTGAAGACTCGCCGGTGCCTAACAGGAACTAACAAAAGCATATGAGCAATCCGAAAACCAGTGTCGCGCCGGGAACCGACTGGACCCGGCTGCTGACCGATCCCGATCTCGTGGAACATCTGGGCAGTCTCCTGCAAACCTATCGGGAGGCTTCTCCGGAAAAACGCGAGGAAGCTCTGTTGCAGGCGATGCGCGAGATCAAGACGCAGGCGAGCGAGACCGCCGCCCGAACGGCAGTGGCGCCGGCCGTCGAAGAGACGCCCATGCCCAGCCCCGCTCCCGTGGCCCCGGCCGAGCTGCCCCCGTTTGAGCCGAGCACCTATGTTCCGTCTTGGGTGGAGGACCGCCGCCGCTTCCCGCGCATCAAGTGTTTTGTCGCGGTCGAGTTGAAAGTCGACGGGTCGGAAACTCCGATCTGGGGCAACCTAGCCAACACCAGCATGGGCGGCTGCTACGTCGAAACCGTGACCCCGGTGAAGAGCGGGTCGGATGTGCAGATCGGCCTGTGGATGGCCAACGGAAAGGTCTGGATCAAGGGATTCATCCTGAACGGAATCGTCATCAAGAGCAATCCCTGTTTCGGAGTGCGGATCAAGTTCGACGTGAATGGCCCGGTACGCGACAGCCTTCGGCAGTTTCTGAAGCACGTCGAGACCAGCACCAAGGCGCAGAAAAGCGAGTACAGCTACCTGCAGAAGCTGCAGAAGTAGCGGGCGCACCCCTTCCCACACCGGCAGGCATTCACCGGTCTTTCATATTCTGGTTTTGGCGCTTCACTCCTGCGGCCCACGCCCCTCGCGGAAATTGGTACACTCTATCCGTTTCCGTTGCACCCTCCAGGCATGGATTGCAATCCAATTCAATGTAGGGCGTGGGGCAGGCGGGCAATGCCACAGTTCCTGTGGGAGGAAGCCGCATGGCGGTGAGTGAGCAGACCGTAGTCAGTGGAGCGCAGCTCGACACGCTGGCCATCAACACGATAAGGACCCTGGCCATCGATGCCGTGCAGAAGGCCAATTCCGGCCACCCCGGCGCCCCGATGGGACTGGCCCCCGTCGCGTATCAACTCTGGCAGCACTTCCTGCGCTACGATCCCGAGGATCCCCTCTGGCCCAATCGCGACCGCTTCGTGCTTTCGGCGGGGCACGCCTCGATGCTGCTGTACGCGCTTCTGTACCTGGCCGGCGTGCGAAAAGCAGACCAGCACCACCAGATCGGCGACGAACTTTCGGTCTCGCTGGAGGAGATCAAGCGCTTCCGCCAGCTGGGCAGCCGCACCCCGGGACATCCCGAATCGCACATCACGACGGGAGTGGAGACCACGACGGGGCCGCTCGGGCAGGGCTGCGGCAACAGCGTGGGCATGGCCATCGCGGAGCGCTGGCTGGCGGCCACCTACAATCGCCCGGGACTGGACCTCTTCCACTACAACATCTGGACCCTCTGTGGCGACGGCGACCTGATGGAGGGCGTGGCGGCCGAGGCCGCATCGCTCGCGGGCCACCTCAAGCTCAGCAACCTGTGCTGGATTTACGATAATAACCGGGTCACGCTCGACGGCCCGGCCGCGTGGTCCTTCAGCGAAGATGTCATGACGCGGTTCGTGGGCTACGGCTGGAACGTTACCCGGGTCGCCGACGCGAACGATCTGGGCACGCTGGCCCGGGCGTACGACACTTTCCTCAAGACCGGCGATAAACCCACGCTCATCGTGGTCGACAGCCACATCGGATATGGTTCCCCGCACAAGCAAGACAGCAGCGAGGCCCACGGCGAACCCCTGGGCGAGGAGGAAGTCCGGCTGACCAAACTGAACTATGGCTGGCCGGAGGACGCCAAGTTCCTGGTTCCTGAAGGGGTGAAGGAGCATTTCCGCGATGGGATTGGCAAGCGCGGCCGCCAGCTCCGCATGCAGTGGGAAACGATGTTCGCGGAGTACTCGCGGCAGTATCCGGAACTGGCGAAACAAATCCGTCTCATGCAGTCGCGGGAGCTTCCGCAGGGCTGGGACAAGAACCTGCCGACCTTCCCTGCCGATGCGAAAGGCATCGCGACCCGCGAGAGTTCGGGCAAGGTGCTTAACGCCCTGGCGCAGAACATTCCCTGGCTGGTTGGAGGCTCGGCCGACCTCGGCAATTCGAACAAGACGGGGCTGAAGTTCGAGGGTGCGGGCAATTTCAGCGCGTCGTCGTATGGCGGGCGGAACATTCACTTTGGCGTGCGCGAACACGCGATGGGCGCGGCGATGAATGGGATGTCGGCCTCGAAACTAATTCCCTTCGGCGGGACGTTCTTCAATTTCAGCGACTATCTGCGGCCCACCATCCGGCTTGCCGCACTGATGGAGATCCCGGTGATCTACGTCTTCACCCACGACTCCATCGGGCTGGGCGAGGACGGGCCGACTCATCAGCCGATCGAACAATTGCCGGCGCTGCGCGCGGTTCCGAACACCCTTGTTCTGCGTCCCGCAGATGCCAACGAAGTCGTGGAGGCCTGGAAGATCGCCGTGCAAAACAGCACGGGCCCGAGCTTGCTGGTGCTCACCCGGCAGGCGCTGCCCACGCTCGACCGCAGCCAGTTCGCCTCGGCCGCAGGGACTGCGAAAGGCGCCTACGTGCTTGCCGACAGTGCGGGAGGCCCGCCGCAGGTCATTCTGATCGGTACCGGCAGCGAGGTGGCGCTGTGCGTCGATGCTTACGAGAAGCTGAAGGTGGAGGGCATCCGCGCCCGCGTGGTCAGCATGCCCTCATGGGAACTTTTTGAAAAACAGGACCGGGCTTACAAGAACAGCGTCCTTCCCCCGGAGGTAACGGCGCGAGTTTCGGTCGAGATGTCGAACCCGCTCGGTTGGGAGCGCTACGTGGGTCCGGAGGGACAGATGGTCGGCATGCACTCGTTCGGCGCGTCAGCTCCCTGGAAGGACCTGCAAAAGCATTTCGGCTTCACCACGGAAGCGGTGCTGGCCGCCGCTCGCCAGGCCATGTCGGAAACGAAGTAGGCCAGGGGCCGGCTCCGGCAACGGTTTCGTTCTCAGGTTTCCAGCTCCGCTCGTCGTGAATCTCGCTGCGCTCCCAAGGCGCTGAAGGTTCGATAGAGTTTTCATCTTTGGAGGATCGTCATGAACCCCGTCGGAACTCTGGAAAGCGCCAAGGCCGTCAATCCGCTGAAGGAATTGCTGAAGCACGGGCAATCGGTGTGGCTGGACTACATCCGGCGCAACCTGATTACCACGGGCGAACTCAAGCGCTTGATCGAGGAAGATGGCCTGCGCGGGATGACTTCGAATCCCTCGATCTTCGAGAAGGCGATTGCGGGCAGCACCGACTATAGCGACTTCCTCGACTCTCTCCGTGGCCGCACCGATCTTGACGCGAAGGCCCGCTACGAATTGCTTGCCATCCGCGACATTCAGGATGCGACCGACCTGATGCGCCCGGTGTACGACAGCGCCAAGCGCAAGGACGGATTCGTGAGTCTGGAAGTGTCGCCCTATCTGGCCAACGATACGGAGGGCACCATCGCCGAGGCGCGCCGGCTGTGGAAGGCGGTGGCGCGGGAAAACGTGATGATCAAGGTGCCGGGGACGCCCGCGGGACTGCCCGCGATCCGGCAACTGATTGGCGAAGGGATCAACGTCAACGTGACCTTGCTGTTCTCGCAGCAAGTCTATGAAGAAGTAGCGCAGGCCTACCTGGCAGGGCTCGAACAGTTCGCGGCCGCGGGCGGGGATTTGGCGGGCGTAGCCAGCGTGGCCAGTTTCTTCATCAGCCGCATCGACACGCTGGTGGATTCGATGGTGAATGAGAAGCTGAAGAGCGCGACCGATCCGGCGCAGCAGGCGCTGCTGAAGAGCATTCTCGGCAAAGTGGCCATCGCCAACGGCAAGCTCACCTACCAGTCGTATCTCAGGATCTTCAGCGGCCCGCGCTGGGAGGCGCTCGCCCGCAAGGGCGCCCAGGTGCAGCGCGTTCTGTGGGCCAGCACCAGCACGAAAAACCCCGCCTACCGCGACGTAGTGTACGTCGAAGAACTGATCGGCAAGGACACGGTCAACACCATTCCGCCGGCGACGTTGGACGCCTTCCGCGACCACGGCCAGGTGCGCGAGAGTCTGACTGAAGACATTCCCGGGGCGCAGAAGACCATGGATGCGTTGGCCCAGGCCGGCATCTCGATGAAGCAGATCACCGACAAGCTGACGGTGGACGGCGTGAAACTTTTCGCCGACGCCTTCGACCAATTGCTCGCGGCGGTCGAGAAGTCGAGCGGATGCCCGGTGACGCCGCAGGTCAGCAAGCAGACCTACGCGCTTCCGGCGGAACTGGCCGCTGCCGTAAAAACCGCCACCGACGACTGGCGCGCGAATGGCAAAGTCCGCCGGCTGTGGCAGCGCGATGCCACCTTGTGGACGGGAACCGATGAAGCGAACTGGCTTGGCTGGCTCGGCATCACGGAGGATCAAATCGCGCAGCAGGAAAATCTGCGCCAGGTGGCCGACGACGCCCGCAGCGGCGGCTTCCAGGACGTTCTCCTGCTGGGCATGGGCGGCTCGAGCCTGTGTCCGGAGGTCCTGCGCATGACCTACGGGAAAATTGCCGGGCGCCCTGAACTGCATGTGCTCGATTCCACCGACCCGGCGCAGATCAAATCGTTCCGCGACAGGATCGATCCGGCCAAGACGCTGTTCATCGTTTCCAGCAAGTCGGGCAGCACCCTCGAACCCAACATCTTCAAGCAGTACTTCTTCGATCAGGTCCAACAGGCCATCGGCGCGGGCCCGGCGGGAAGCCGCTTTATCGCGATCACCGATCCCGGATCAAAGTTGCAGGAAGTGGCCGAGGGGGACAGGTTCCGCCATGTCTTCTTCGGCGTGCCCAGCATCGGAGGGCGCTACTCAGCACTCTCGAATTTCGGCATGGTGCCGGCCGCGGTCATGGGAGTCGACACCAAGAAGTTCCTTGAGCGCACCGCGGAGATGGTGGAGGCCTGCGCGTCTTGCGTGCCGGTCGATGCGAACCCGGGCGTGATCCTCGGAATTATCCTGGGCACCGCGGCCAGAGCGGGCCGGGACAAGGTCACGATCATCGCCTCTCCGGCCATTTTCGACCTGGGGGCGTGGCTGGAGCAGTTGCTGGCCGAGTCCACCGGCAAACAGGGCAAGGGCCTGATCCCGGTGGACCGCGAGCAACTCGGCCCGCCCGAGGTGTACGGGACGGATCGGGTCTTCGCCTACCTGCGCCTGGAAAGCGCGCCCGACGCGAACCAGGACGCAAAGGTCGCGGCGATCGAAAAGTCCGGTCAGCCGGTGGTCCGCATCGCCATCACCGACCAGTACGATCTGGGCCAGGAGTTCTTCCGCTGGGAGATCGCGACTGCGGTCGCAGGTTCGATCCTCGGAATCAACGCCTTCAACCAGCCCGACGTGGAAGCCAGCAAGGTTGCTACCCGCAACCTGACCAGCGAATACGAGAAGACCGGGTCGCTGCCTGGGGAGAAGCCGATCCTCGAAGACAATGGGATCAAGCTTTTCACCGACGGGAAAAATGCCGCCGAACTCGCCCAAGCGGCGGGCTCAGACAAGTCCCTCGCAGGCTATCTGAAGGCGCATCTGCATCGGCTGCAGGCGGGCGATTACTTCGCTCTGCTGGGCTACGTCGAGATGAACGAAGAGCATGAACAGCAGCTTTCCGCAATCCGCCACACAGTCCGCGACCAGAAACACGTGGCCACCTGCCTTGGGTTTGGCCCGCGCTTTCTGCACTCCACCGGACAGGCGTACAAGGGAGGACCCAACAGCGGGGTCTTCCTGCAGGTGACCTGCGACGATGCCGTGGATGTTCCGGTGCCCGGGCAGAAGTATACCTTCGGGGTCGTGAAGGCAGCGCAGGCGCGCGGCGATTTCCAGGTGCTGGCCGAGCGGGGACGGCGCGCGTTGCGCGTGCACCTGCCCGCCGACCTGGCTTCCGGCCTAAAGACCCTGCAGGCGGCGGTCAGCGAGGCGCTTCGCTAAGCGCGGACACGAACCGCGGCCGGCCCGCACCGCATCCTGGCGCTGCGCGCGCGGCAGATCGAACGAAGGAGAACCCGCATGCAACTCGGAATGGTAGGGCTGGGACGGATGGGGGCCAACATGACGCGGCGCCTGATGCGCGGCGGACACCAGGTGGTGGTCTCGGATCTCAGCCTACAGGCCGTCAAAGACCTAAGTGGGGAAGGCGCGGTCGGGTCCTCCTCCCTACAGGACCTGGTCAGCAAGCTCAAGGCGCCGCGCGCGGTCTGGATCATGGTCCCGGCGGGCGGCCCGACCGAGCAGACCGTACAGTCGCTCGCCGAGTACCTGCAACCCGGCGACACCATCATCGATGGGGGGAATTCCTATTTCAAAGACGATGTGCGGCGCTCAAAGATGCTGCAGCCCAAGGGCATCCACTACGTCGATGTCGGGACCAGCGGCGGCGTCTGGGGGCTGGAGCGCGGCTACTGCATGATGATCGGCGGACCAAAGGAAGCAGTGCAACGGCTCGACCCCATCTTTCAGACCCTGGCGCCCGGCATCGGCGATATTCCCCGCACTCCGGGACGGGAGAAACTAGCCGGCACCGCCGAGCAGGGATACATTCACTGCGGCGCCTCTGGCTCCGGCCACTTCGTAAAGATGGTGCACAACGGCATCGAGTACGGCATCATGCAGGCCTATGCCGAAGGATTCGACATCTTCAAGAACGCCGCCAGCAAAGAACTGCCGGAAGACATCCGCTACGAACTGAATCTGCCCGACATCGCCGAGGTCTGGCGGCGGGGCAGCGTAGTCAGTTCCTGGCTGCTCGATTTAACCGCCATGGCCCTCACCGAGAACCCCACGCTTGCCGAATACAGCGGCTTCGTGCAGGACTCGGGCGAAGGCCGCTGGACGATCCAGGCCGCGATCGATGAGGCGGTCCCGGTGGATGTGCTGTCGGCAGCGTTGTTCGTGCGTTTCCGCTCGCGCCAGGAACACACGTTTGCCGAGAAGATGCTTTCCGCCATGCGGCAGAAGTTCGGCGGTCACGTCGAACCCAAAGCGGCCAAGAAACCCGCCTGATCGCATCGTCCAGGCAGGGCTCAGGGCGCAGAACGATACGAGGATGCGATGGCCCAGACCGCGACCATGCCCGTCACGACCCCCACGCCGGTAGGCAGAAGCGCCGATCCCTGCGTGATGGTGATCTTCGGCGCCTCCGGCGATCTCACGCAGCGCAAGCTGATTCCCGCGCTTTACAACCTGGCGCGGGTCCAACTGTTGTCGCCGAACTTCGCCGTGGTGGGCGTGGCCCGCCGCCCCATGTCGAGCGAGGAGTACCGCAGGAAGCTCTCCGAGGAAGTGCGCGAGTTCGTGACCGGGGACTTCGATGCGGAGCTTTGGGATGCGTTTGTCCGTCGTATGCACTACCTGGCGGGGAATTTCGACAACAAAGACACTTACGAGAACCTCAAGCAGTTGTTGGGCAAGATCGATCAGGAGAGCTCGACTCGCGGCAACTATTTCTACTACCTGGCGACGGCGCCGGACGCCTTTGGAGAGATCGTAGAAAGCCTCGCGGCCGCCGGGCTGATGCAGCAGGACAATGGGCACTGGCGCCGGGTCATTATCGAAAAGCCCTTCGGCCACGACCTGGAAAGCGCCCGTGAGCTCAATCGCCAACTGCTCAAGGTTGCCGAAGAGCAGCAGATTTACCGCATCGATCATTACCTGGGGAAAGAAACCGTTCAGAACATCCTGGCGTTTCGCTTCGCGAACGGAATCTTTGAACCCATCTGGAACCGCCGCTACATCGACCACATTCAGATCTCGGTGGCCGAGACTGTTGGCGTCGAAAAGCGCGGGGGCTACTACGACACGGCCGGCGCCTTGCGCGACATGGTGCCCAACCACATCATGCAGCTCATCTCGCTGACCGCCATGGAGCCCCCGGTGTCATTCCGGGCGGACGCGGTGCGCGACGAGCAGTCGAAGATCCTGCATGCGGTGACGCCGTTGAGCGCCGAGGAGGTTCTGACCCGGACCGTGCGCGGCCAGTACGGGGAGGGCATGATCGGCGGGCAGCGCGTTCCGCCCTACCGCGCCGAACCTGGGGTGCCGTCCGATTCGAAGACCGAGACCTTCGTGGCCATGAAGCTGGCGATCGACAACTGGCGCTGGGCTGACGTCCCGTTCTACCTGCGTACCGGAAAGCGCATGGCGACCCGCAATACGCATATCGTGATCCAGTTCCGGCGCGCGCCCTTCGTGCTGTTTCGCGACACCCCGGTGGAGAACCTGATGCCGAACCAACTGGTGCTGCACATCCAGCCGGAAGAAGGCATCTCCCTGCGCTTCGCGGCGAAGGCGCCCGGCGCGCTCATGCGCCTGGGCACAGTCGACATGAATTTCCAATATCAAGACTACTTCGGCGTACAAGCCAACACTGGCTACGAGCGCCTGCTCCACGACTGCATGATCGGCGATCAAACGCTGTTCCAGCGCGCCGACATGGTGGAGGCCGGCTGGTGCGTCGTCAGTCCGGTGCTCGATGTATGGAAGGCGCTTCCACCGCGAAACTTCCCCAACTATGCGTCGGGAACCTGGGGTCCCAAAGAAGCCGACGAACTGCTCGAGCGCGATGGCCGGCGCTGGAGGAACTTCGAGAAATGATCCTGGCCGGGGATATCGGCGGCACCCACTCGCGTCTTGCGTATTTCCGGGCGGACAATGGCAAACTTACGGTGCAGGCCGAGGGCGTTTTCCCGAGCCGCGAGCACAGCGGCCTCGACGAGATCGTTACCCAGTTTGTCGAAGCCCAAAAAGTGCAGCCCGAGGTGGCCTGCTTTGGGATCGCCGGCCCGGTTCGCAACGGGCGGGTAGAAACCTCGAACCTGCCCTGGACGGTGGAGGCCTCGCGGCTGGCCAGCGAGTTGCATCTGCCATCTGCACTGCTGATCAACGACCTGGAAGCCAATGCCTGGGGCATCGCCGGCCTGTCTGAAAAAGACGTTGTTCCTCTGAACCAGTTCCAAGGCACTCCGGCCGGGAACCAGGCCGTCATCTCCGCCGGCACCGGACTGGGCGAGGCCGGATTGTACTGGGACGGCCAAGGCTACGACGTGTTCGCCAGTGAGGGCGGGCACTGTGACTTTGCTCCGCGCACCGAACTCGAAATCGATCTGCTGCGCTATCTCGCCGCCCGCTTCGGACACGTGAGCTTCGAGCGCATCGTTTCGGGCCCAGGCCTGGTCAACGTCTATCGTTTTCTCCGCGACCGGGGGCGCGAGGAAGAACCCCAGTGGCTGGCAGAACAGATCCTGCACGGCGACCCCGCGGCCGCGATCTCGCAGGCCGCCATCGCCGGAAACAGTTCCCTGGCCGAGCAGTCGCTGGAGTTGTGGATCTCCATCTACGGCGCCGAGGCGGGGAACCTGGCGCTGAAGCTGATGGCGACCGGCGGTGTCTACCTGGGCGGCGGCATCGCCCCCAAGATCATCTCCAAACTTTCCGGGCCTGTGTTTTTGCAGGCATTCCAGGGCAAAGGGCGCTTACAGCCGCTGCTGGAGTCCATTCCCGTAAAGGTGATTACTAATGACAAAGTCGCGCTCTTTGGCGCGGCTCGTTATGCCGCGACCCGGGCAAAGCGCCCGCCGGTTGAGAAAGTATGAACGTCTCGGCTGACCTTCGTGTCTTCCCGGACCCGCCCGCTCTGTTTCGCGCAGCCGCCGAGGAGTTTGTGGCGCAGGCACAGAGCGCCATCGGCGCGCGGGGGCGTTTTACCGTAGCCCTGGCCGGAGGCTCGACGCCGAAAGGCCTCTACGGCCGGCTGGCGGGCAACTCCACACTGCCGTGGGACAAAGTGTTTTTCTTTTTCGGAGACGAACGCCACGTTTCCCCCGACAGTCCGGAAAGCAACTATCGCATGGCCCGGGAGAGTTTCTTATCGAAGATTCCGGTTCCACCGGGAAATGTCTTTCGCATCCCTGCGGAGATTGCGGACGCGAGCCAGGCCGCGGCTGCCTACGAACAGACGCTGCGAAACTTCTTTGCGGCGCCCGCGGGTGGATTTCCCGTCATCGACCTTGTCCTGTTGGGCATGGGCCCCGATGGCCATACCGCTTCCCTGTTCCCCGGCGGCACGGCGTTGCAGGAGAACTCCCGTTGGGTCGTCTCGGATTGGGTTGACAAGTTCAAGACCGACCGCGTCACCCTCACTCTGCCGGTCTTGAATCATGCTCGTACGGTCATGTTCGTGGTCAGCGGGAACGATAAGGCAGCCACACTCCGGGAAGTGCTGGAAGGCAGTCAGCCGGGAACACAATTTCCCGCCAAGTTGATTCGTCCCCAGGATGGCAATCTGATTTGGATGGTGGATCGGGCGGCAGCCGCCGATGTTTCTGCCCGGCGCGGTTAGGCCGCGCTGCCCCGCCAATCGGCAATCTCCTTTAGGCCGTCTCCGAGGGTGTGTTCAAAGAGCCGGACCAGGTGGCGCGAGTGCTCAAACTCGTGAATATCGGCCCAAACTTCGGCTTGCCAGGGCTCATCATGAATGGCCGACTCGCCACAAGTGGCGCAGCGTGTGTGCAGCCGGGTCGTGGTCGCCGTGTTGTGGGGCACGGGCTTGGGAGCATCCGGCAGCTCAATGAAGATGCACCGGACTTCTTCGATCTCTTCGTTGGGCCCAATCAGGTGTTCGTAGCGCAGCAGGTATCCGAAGCCCAGCTTGCGAGCTTCCGCTTCCGCCTCCATGCGGGTATGGAAAGGCCCGTATTCGGCCCGCAACTCTTCGGTCGAGTCGCACGCCATCCAGAATGTCTCTTTGTACGCCATCGCCTACCTCGCCCGAGCTCGCGGTGAGAAGCTCGCCTGAGAGGACGAGCTACAGCAGACCACATCCTGCCCTAGCAATTCAAGTTCCGCAGCTGGAACAACTTAAGCGCCGTATTTTTGAGGTTCTGGCAAGCGCGGAAACCGGGCGGAGCCTCCCCGCGATGCAACGATTTGCAGCTAACGCCCCGCTCGGTTCGTCGAAGGCGCGTGAGGGCGCGCTTCGTCGGGGTAGTCCTCGCAACCGAGAATCCAGGGCAACCGAGGATCCGGGGCAACCGAGGGGTCCCGGCGAGCCGGCAGCAATCGCCCAGGCCACCCGGGTCGGCCCGCTCGATGCAGACTCGGCCTATGCCGGGACCGCCCGGGACTCTTCGCTGGATTCCCGCTTCGCAGCCCAGTCCGTGCCTCCATGACTGGCCACATACAGGGCCAGCTCCAGCCGGCTCCAGACCCCGAGTTTGTCAAAGGCGGTCCGCAAGTAGTTCTTGACGACCTGCTCGGTAGTCCCGATGATTTTGGCAATTTCCCGATTCGTCAGCCCCTGCCACACCAGGGTGCTGACTTGAATTTCCTTGGCCGTGAGCTGGTCGCGCGGCTGCATCATAGGCTCTGCTCCTTGGCGTACATGGCAGTGGCCAGTTTCACACGCTTGCGGCCTTCGGTGATTCCGGCGCGCAGGAACAACGTGCGCAAATGCTGCTTTACCGTGCGCGGGCTGATGTTCAGACTGCCGGCGATTTCCTTGTTGCTGCACCCCTGCGCGAGCAGGCGCAGAACTTCCTCATCGCGCGGTGTGATCTTGATGGCATCGAGATCGATCATAGGCTCTCCTTCCCTGCTGGTACCTCTGGAACACGCCCTTCGGCGAAAGCACGCGTTTCGCCAAACCTTCGCTTGCTGTCCCGCTTGGTCTCGCACCAATGATTTCCAGCACTTAGCTTTGTTCGTGTCCCGGAGTCCGAGCCCCGCGGTCCCTTTCCGGAACTGCAAACGCGAATGCGCGACTGAAATGGGGTCGCTGGAACTAAAGGCTTACTAATCCGCCCCACTGGTCCCGAGCCTTTCAGATTTCCTTAATGTTGGTTTCAGTATGCTTTCCAGCCAGGAGGGGCTGTGACTTCACTTCGAACCTTGCGCTCCCTGCAACCGGCAGCCTGGGTGGGTCCGCTGCTGCTGGCCTTGCTCGGTCAGTTTGCTGCTTTGGGGCAGCAACTCGCTCCTGCCGGATCCGGCCCCAACTCCTCCGCCGACCCCAGCGCGCCGCTGACCTTGACCTTGCAGGACGCGCTGGCGCGCGCGCAGGTGAACAGCCCGGAGTTCCGGTCCGCGCTCACCGACGCCCAACTCGCGCATGAAGACAAGGTCCAGGGACGGGCGGCGCTTCTGCCCAATGTCAATTACAACAACCAGGTCATCTACACGCAGGGGAACAATGCGCGCACCAACACGCCGGCGTTCATCGCTAACAACGCCGTGCACGAATACATCAGCCAGGGGAACGTGCATCAGGAGTTCTCCCTGACAAGCTATGGCGAGTTTCGCCGGGCGGCTGCGGCCGAAGCGCTGGCCAGGGCCAAGGCCGAGATCGCCACCCGGGGGCTGGTCGTAACCGTGGTGAAGGCATACTTCGGCCTGGTCGCGGCCCAGCGCAAATATGGCACGGAGCAGCTGGCAGCCGAGGAAGCGCGCAGGTTCCTGGACATCAGCCAGAAACTGGAGCATGGCGGCGAGGTGGCACACTCCGACGTGATCAAGGCCCAGATCCAGTTCCAGCAGCAACAACGCGATCTGGAGGAAGCCCGGCTCGAGATGGGGAAAAGCCGCCTCGAACTGGCGGTCCTGCTGTTCCCCGATTTCAATGAGAACTTCAGCGTGGTCGACGATTTGCAGATGCCGCAGGCGTTGCCGGAATTCAGCGAGGCCCAGGGCATGGCGGGGAGAAAGAATCCCGAGGTGCGCGCGGCGCTGGCTGCCTTGCAGGTCGCCCGACATGAGGTCACGAGCGCCTGGGGAGGGGTTCTGCCTGCGGCCAGCATCGACTATTTCTACGGGATCGACGCCAGCCGTTTCGCCACCCGCCAGTTCGACCCGGTCTCGGGAGTGTTCCTGAACAATCTGGGATCGTCGGTCGTGGCAAGCGTGCAAATCCCCTTGTGGAGTTGGGGCGCGAACATCAGCAAGATCAAGCAGGCGGACCTTCGCCGCACCCAGGCGCGGGTGGAGCTCAGTTTCGCCCAGCGGCAACTGCTCGCCCACCTGCGCTCGTTCTATGATGAGGCGGCCACGGCGCGCTCGGAACTCGAGTCGCTTCGCCAGTCCGCAGAACTGGCTTCGGAAAGCCTGCGCCTGACGAATCTTCGCTACCAGGGCGGAGAATCGACGGTGCTCGAAGTGGTCGACGCGCAGAACACGCTGACCCAGGCCCGCAACGCGTATGCGGACGGCCAGGTCCGTTACCGCGTGGCCATTGCCACGCTCCAGACCGTCACGGGGAGTTTCTGATCCATGGCACGCGCGCAACGCACCCTGCTGGCCCGCCCCCTGCCCGGTGCAGGGGCGCGAACGATGGCAGCCGGCCTGGGCCTGGCAGTGGCTTCTGCCTTGATCGCGCTCACCGCCTGCTCGAAGGAACCGGCTGAAAAAGAGCCGACCGTGACGGTTCAGGTCGCGACCGCCGCGAAGAAAACCCTGCACCAGACGGTGACTGCCCAGGCCATCCTCTTCCCCCGGCAGCAGGCCGCCATCACGCCGAAGATCAGCGCTCCGGTTCGTAAGTTCCTGGTCAACCGGGGCAGCGCGGTGCATGCCGGCCAGCTTCTGGCCGTGCTCGAGAACCGAGACCTCGCCGCGGCAAGCGAAGAGAACAAGGGCGGCCTCGAGCAGGCCCAGGCGGCCTACGAGACCACGACCGCGGCCAGCCTTCCCGAAGACCTGCAGAAAGCCCAGCTTGACGCCGACGCCGCCAAGAAAATGCTCGACGCCCAGGAGAAGGTCTACCAGAGCCGCCAGGAACTGTTCCAGCAAGGCGCCCTCCCCCGCAAGGAACTGGACCAGGCCCTGGTTGACGTCACCCAGGCGCGCAACCAATACGAGATCGCCCAGAAGCACTACACCGGCCTGCAGAAAATCGGCACCCCGCAAGGGATCAAGTCGGCCGCCGGGCAACTGCAGTCGGCGCGAGGACGGTACCTGGGCGCCGAGGCGCAACTCAGCTATTCCGAGATCCGCAGCCCGATCGATGGCGTGATCACCGATCGCCCGCTCTACCCGGGCGAGATGGCCGCCGCGGGGACGCCCCTGATTACCGTGATGGATACCTCGTCGGTCATCGCCAAGGCACACATCCCTCAGACCGAAGCCGCCCTGCTGCAGCCGGGGGATCCAGCGACCCTGCACGTGCCCGGCGAAGAAGAGGCCGTGGCAGGAAAGGTCACGATAGTCAGCCCCGCGCTCGACCCGAACAGCACCACGGTGGAGGTGTGGGTGCAGGCGCCCAATCGCAAGGCGCGCCTTAAGCCCGGAACCAGCGTGCAGGTCTCAGTGCTGGCGAAGACCGTGGATGACGCGGTCGCGGTCCCGGCGGCTGCGGTGCTCACGGCCCAGGACGGCGCAACTACGGTCATGGTGGCCGGACCCGACGGCCGCGCCCACCAGGTGCCGGTGAAGACCGGCGTGCGCGACGGAGACCAGGTTCAAATCGTCGCGGGCATCCAGCCAGGAGACAAAGTGGTTGCCTCCGGCGCATACGCCTTGCCCGACAAGACCAAGATCACGGTCGAGGCCTCCGCCTTGCCCGGCGGTGACAAGCCAGCGGCCGCGCCGGGCGAGCAGGAAGACAAGAAAGACGATGACAAGAAAGAGTAGCTGCAGCGGAGACCGGCGTTGAACGGCCCGGAAATCTCGTACTGGTTCACCAAGCATTCGCGCTCGGTCATCTTCCTGATCCTGACGCTGGCGCTGCTGGGCGGCTATCTTGCCTTTACCATCCCGGTGTCGGTCTTCCCGGCCACGAATTTTCCGCGCATCCTGATCGGGGTCGACAACGGCGTGATGCCCATCGACCAGATGATGGTCACCATCACACGCCCGATCGAAGAAACCGTCAACAGCGTCCCGGGCCTGCTCGAAGTGCGCTCCATCACCAGCCGCGGATCGGCCGAGGTCGACCTGTTCTTCCGCTGGGATGTCGACATGTTCCAAACCCTGCAATACGTGAACGCGGCCATCTCGCGCATCCAGCCGGAACTTCCCTCCAGCGCCAAGATCGAGGCGCACCGCATGACGTTTGCGAGCTTTCCGATCCTCGGCTACAGCCTGACCTCGCAGACCATGCCGCCCACCAAGCTGTGGGAACTTGCCACTTACGAGATCAAGCCGCGGCTCAACCGGCTCGACGGCGTTTCCACCGTGCTGGTGCAGGGCGGACAGGAACCGGAGTTCGACATCACGCCGGATGCCGCCAAACTGCAATCGGCAGGCGTTACGGTGCCCGACATCCTCGACGCCGTCCGCCGCACCAACCTGGTGGATTCGCCCGGCTTGATCGAGCGCAACCATCAGCTCGTGCTCGGACTGATCAATGCGCAGGTGCGCACCCCGGAGCAGATCGCCGCCACCGTGATCAAGACCACCCCGGCGGGGATTCCCGTGCGCGTGGGTGACATCGCAACCGTGACGCCCGGGGTCAAGCCCGTGTACACCATCGTGCATGCGGACGGCCGCCCCGCGATCCTGCTCAGCATTAATCGCCAGCCCGACGGCAACACCGTCCAGGTCGCCGAGGAAGTCCATGCCACGGTGGACCAGATTCGCAGGGAACTTCCGCCGGGAACCGAACTGCGCCCCTACTACGATCAATCCATCATCGTCAGCGAATCGATCAAGAGCGTGCGCGACGCCATCCTGCTGGGCCTGGTCCTGGCTTCCATCATCCTGGTTGTGTTCCTGCGCGACTGGGGCACCTCGGTCGTCGCGGGACTGGTCATCCCGGTCACCGTCATGGTGACTTTCATCGCGCTGAAGGTCATGGGGGAGAGTTTTGATCTCATGACCCTGGGCGGCCTGGCGGCCGCCGTGGGGCTGGTCATCGACGACGCCATCGTGGTGGTGGAGAACATTGTGCTGCATCGCGATTCCGGCCAGACTCGCATTCAGGCCATCTCCAGCGCGCTGCACGAGATCACCGTGCCCCTGATCGGCTCCACGATCACGCCGGTGGTCGTCTTCCTGCCGCTGATCTCCATCACGGGCGTGACGGGGACGTTCTTCCGGGCGCTGGCCGTGACCATGACCGTCTCGCTGCTCACCTCGCTGGCGCTGGCGCTCACCTGGACGCCGAACCTGAGCATGTACTTCATCGGGCGGCGCACGAAAGACACCCGCGCTTCCGGTCCGCCGCCCGACGAGGGCGAATCGATTTCCCGGCTGCTGGCGGTGGAGGAAGCTCACCTCAGTGGCTTCTTCCAGAAGGTCGTCAACTTCCACGAACGCTGGCTGCGGCGCGGGGTCGCGCACCCTCTGTGGCTCGCGGGCCTGAGCGCGGTGCTGATTGCTGCGTCCTATGCCTGCTACCGCGTCTCCGGCTCCGACCTGCTGCCCGAGATGGACGAAGGGGGATTCATTATCGACTACATCATGCCCGCGGGAAGTTCTCTGGCGGAGACCGACCGGGTCATCACCCATGTGGAGCAGATGCTGCAACATGTGCCGGAAGTGGAAAGCACGTCGCGCCGCACCGGACTGCAGCTCGGGCTGGCCGCCGTCACCGAGGCCAACACCGGAGACATCTCGGTAAAGCTCAAGGACCGGCGCGGGCGCGACATCGAAGAGGTCATCGCCGACGTGCGCGCCCAGATCAAGGAGAAAGAGCCGGCGCTGGACGTGGAGTTCGTGCAGGTGCTGCAGGACATGATTGGCGACCTGACCAGCGCACCTGAGCCGATTCAGATCAAGCTGTTCTCGCAGGATCCGAACGTACTGCAGGAGGCCGCTCCGAAGGTTGCCGACGCCATCTCCAAGATCCACGGAGTGGTGGATGTGCTCAACGGGATCGACAACACGGTCAGCGGTCCGGCCGTGGTTTTTCAAGTCGACCCCATGACGGCCGCGCGCGCGGGCTTCACGGCCGAAGAAGTGGCCACCGATGCGGCCGCCATTCTGGAAGGGGAACCGGCCACCACGCCGGTGATCACCAACGATCGCGCCTATACCTTGCGCGTCCGGTTCCCGGCCCAGAATCGCGCGTCGCTGGAAGCCATGCGCGACACCCTGCTGACCAGCAGCAGCGGGCGCACCGCCACGTTAGGAGCGCTGGCGACGGTGACCGAACTTCCCGGGCAGAACGAAATCCGCCGCGAGAACCTGCAGCGCGATGTGGCCGTGACCGCCCGGCTGGAAGGCACTGACCTGGGCAGCGCGATGGATGCCGTGCAGAAAGCGGTCACCGCCTTGCATCTGCCCGCCAGCATTCGCGTCGAGTATGGCGGCGCGTATCAGGAACAGCAGAAGTCGTTTCACGATCTCGTGCTGGTGCTGGTCCTGGCCATCCTGCTGGTCTTTATCGTGCTGCTGTTTGAGTTCGGGGCCTTTGCCGCTCCCATCGCCATCCTGGCCTCGGCCCTGCTGTCGACCTCCGGCGTCTTCCTGGCGCTGCTGGTGACGCGCACCACGTTCAACCTGTCCTCGTTCATGGGCATGATCATGGTGGTGGGCATCGTCGCCAAAAACGGCATCCTGCTGCTCGACGCCGAGCAGAAGTTTCGCGCTCTCGGCATGTCCGCAGAACAGGCGATGCTGCAATCGGCGCGGCGCCGCCTGCGCCCTATCGTGATGACCGCGCTGGCCACGATGGCCGGGATGCTTCCCCTGGCCTTTGCCATCGGGGCGGGCTCCCAGATGCTGCAGCCGCTAGCCATCGCGGTCATCGGCGGGATCCTGGTTTCCATGCTTCTTTCGCTGATCATCACGCCCGCGGTCCACTTCTATCTCAGCCCCGAAACGGCGGAAGAACGGGACCTGACGCCGGCGGCAGCTTCCAATCCCCGCTAGCGCGTACTGCTCCCCCTACTACGTTTGGCCCATCAGTTGCACTACAATGACCATGCTGGGGATTGCGCAAAATCGGTTCCGGCGCCCGGCTGCGTGATGAATAGCGGCAAGAAAGGCACTCCCGTCCTCGACGAAGCAACGTTTCAAAAGTTGCTGGCCGCCGCCTACGTGCTGCAGGAACATCAGGAGCGTTCGGCAGCGGAGCCGGCCGCGCCGGTGGCGCCAGACAACCCCGATCGCGATTCCGATACCAGCATCCTTGCGCAGATTGTCGAGATCCAGCACGAGATCCAGGCCAACCATCTCGACCTGGAAGCCACGACCAACCTGATCGTCGAGCGCCTTGTGAAAATTACCGGCGCGCAAGGGGCGGCCGTGGGCGTGCTGCAGGATGGGGAGATCGTCTATCGTGCGGCGCGCGGCATCCTCGCCGGCCAGCTGGGCAAGTCCCTGCGTGCCGAGGCTGCGCTGTCCGCCCACACGGTTCTGCATGACGTTGTGCTGCGTTGCGACGACGTGGCGATGGACTTTCGCGTCAGTCCGGAGATCGCGCAACGGCTGGGAATCGGCTCGATGATCGCAGTTCCGGTGCTGCATGAGGGCAAGACCGGCGGCGCATTGGAACTGGTCTTTTCGGCGAAGAATACTTTCCATGATCAGGACGTCCGGACCTGTCAACTCATGGCCGGGTTGGCCACCGAGGCCTTGACGCGCACGGCCCAGGAGCAATGGCGCAAGGGCCTAGCCGCCGAGCGCGCCTCCATGCTCGAGGTCCTGGAGAAGATCAAGCCGCAACTGGCGCGGCTGGCGAGTTCTCCCGACGCCGCGCTCGCGCTCACCCAGGCCGCAGGGGAAAAAACGGAGGAGCTTTCCGAGGAGAAGCAGTGCCAGAATTGCGGCCGCGAATTGGCGACCGGAGAACTGTTCTGCGGCTCGTGCGGCACTTCGCGGGCCTCGGTGCCTCGGGATGACCTGCAAAGCAAGTGGGCCACCCTGTGGAACCTGCAAAAAACGGCGGCGCCGACTCCCCCGCCCGCCATCGACGAGGATGTTGAGAGCCTGATCCAGGGTCTCAGTCAGCCCGAGGCCGGCGACCTGGCTGCCGAACAACTGCCTGCGCCGCGGCTTGAGACCTCATCCCCGGAACTGGCGCCCACGAAGGCCGATGCTGTCACAGCATCACCGGTTGCGCCTGCGGCCGAGGCGGTCCCCTCGCCAGATCTCGGCGAAACCGCCAAGTCCGAGTCCCGCGTCTGGTTCCACTCGATCGCCGTGTCTCCGCCGGCCCTGCAACTGCGCAACGCGTGGCAGAAGAGCTCGCCGTTTCTGCGCAAGCATCGCGGAGACCTGGCCCTGGGGGCCTCCTTAACGCTGGTGCTGATCACGATCCTGTGGGCAATGACCTCCAACAAGCCTTCCACTTCGGCGGAATCGGGCAATGCGGCCACGACTGCGGCCGCCGCTGCGCCCAAGAAGGTCAACCGCAAGCCGGCCGCGCCCAAACTCTCCTTCTTTGATCAAATGCTGGTCGACATGGGTTTGGCCGAGCCACCTCCCTCTCCGACCTATAGCGGTAATCCGGATGTTCCCGTATGGATCGACGTTCAGAGCGCGGTCTACTATTGCCCCGGGGCCGAACTTTACGGCAAGACTCCTCAGGGACGCATCGCCAGCCAGCGCGACGCACAGCAGGACCAGTTCGAGCCCGCATCGCGCAAGGTATGCGACTGAAGCTTGTACCCGGAAAGATTCCGCGGTATCTACCGAGTTTTCCTCAGTGCGAACAATTGACAACGAAGTTCCCGCGGAGTGCAATTGGGGTGGAAAATACTCGGGGAGATGCACACGTGCCTCAATCGCGGGACAAGGGTTTTACCACCGTCGGCGATCTGCCCAATCCAGATCTGAATCCTCTGCTGAATCCCACCTTGAGCCGCAATCTCGGCCGCTGGGCCGAGGTGTACTTCACGACCCCGCCCGAACGGCGCGAGGAGGCCGTCGAGAAACTTTTGCGGGAACTGGAGGGAGCCCCGGCGCGCGCGGCCACGCAGGCTCTGGAACCCGTTGCCACTCAGCAGCCTCCTCTCCCCGGGGCGCAAGCTCCGGTCTACGCGCAAACCTGTTCGCAGTGCGGGCAGGGATACGAAATTCCCCAGCGATACTGTGGCATGTGCGGGACGCCACTGCTGGCAGGGATCGCGCAACGCGAAACGCGGTTTGTGGCCGTGCCCTTGTCTTCTCGCGCCGGCCTCGAGACGGCGCCCTTGCGGCTCGAGTTCAGCCGCGACTCGACGGATGTTCCGGCGGACACCGCGACGACCGCATCGTTGCTGGCACACCACCGAGCTGCCGGCGAAATTCCCTGGCTTCGGGACCGGTCCGCGCCAGCTCAGGCCCCAGCTTCCCGGGCCTCTTACTTTCCGCTGCGCTGGTATGCCGCAACTGCGGTGATGGTGGCGGTGGCAGCCCTGTTCTACGCCGAGTCGAATCCCAGCAGGCGCGCTTCGCCTGTGACGCAGTCGAGACCTGCAGTCCCACAGGATCCGAGAGCCGTGCCGGAACGCCCACCGACTCCCATGGACGCGCCGGCTCAGGCGGCACCCGCGCCTGAGCCTTTGCCTTGGCAGGGAAACGCGCAGCCGGCAGCCGACCTGCAGAAGATCGCGCCCTCGGCTCCGCAGACGCCCCTGGCTTCGAACCAGCCCAAGCCGGATCCCGCGGCCACAAGGCTGCAGCCGATGCCGAGCTCCGCTGCCGCCGCAACAGTTGCCCCGGCAGAGTGGACCTCGAATTCGGCGAATGGCCTAGCGGAATTGCTTCAGGCCGAGAACTATTTAAACGGCACCCATGGACGCCGGGACGCGGCAGCGGCGGCCCGTCTGCTGTGGACCGCGGTCGGAAAGGAAAATATCACCGCTGTGCTGCTGCTTTCTGACATGTACTTGATCGGAGACGGGGTGCCGAAGAGTTGTGACCAGGCGAAGGTGTTGTTGTCGGCTGCGGCCCGGAAACAGTTTGCCCAGGCCGCAGACAAGTTGCGAAGTCTGGAACAGTCCGGCTGCCCCTGAGCCGGGGCGACCGCCGTGACCCTCCCGAACCTAGCGGTCGGCGCCGCCCGCCGCCGCGCTCTGGCTGAGCTCGAGGATGCTATGCTCCCACGCCTCGGCCTGCTCAGGCGCGGGCGGTTTGCTCGTACTTTCGGGCTTCGTACCAGAGAGCGAGTTCGACCCGGTTCCAAAGTCCGAGTTTGTCGTAGATGACGCGAAGGTAGTTTTTGACGACGTGCTCGGTGGTTCCGATTTCGTCAGCGACTTCTTTGTTTTTGAGTCCTTGGGCAACAAGTTCAATGACTCTACTCTCTCGCTCGCTGGGAACTCGCTTTCCGTAACGTGCCCCTCCAAACATAGCTGCCTCCGATACAAGAGTGTCGCGAGTTTTACTCGCTTGATGCCGCTGGTGATTCCAAAACGCAGAAAAAGCCGGTTGAAATGGGCCTTGACGGTCCGCCGGGCCATGTTGAGCTGTCGCGCGATTTCGTCGTTGTCGCAGCCTTGCAGCAGCAATTCCACGATCTGCTGCTCCCGATGCCCCAGGCGGACGGGCTGTTCGCTCATTGGCTGTACCCCCTAGATTGTGGTGGTGACGCGAAACGCCTGCCGCGCCCGAGCGCGACGGGGGGCGCCCCTGACCGGCAACGATTCGCTTCAGTTGAAGTTGAGCGTACTTACGGAAATCCATAGCACTCACGCTGCCACTTTCTCATTTGTGAGATTGTGATAAATGGTCAATATCGAAAAAGGCGCCCGAGTCTTCTGCTCGCCTGCAGCAAAGTAAGGGCACGGCTTCGCAGGAGGCCGGCCGACCCCGGCTGAACAAAATACAAGTTATTTCTTTGTAACCATTTACAATACGCATGGAGATGGTCCGTTCCTTCCGCGAGCCGGCCCCCGCCACCTCTGAAGCGCCGGAAGAACGCCACGTTCCGGGTGGAAAGCGCGAGCAGGCACGCCTCTGATGGAAATCCTGGAGCCGGGCTTAGGGCATAGACCTTAGGACAAAAGTGCAGAAATGCCCCTGCTGCTGGAATCAATTACACGAACCAGCCCCCCGGCAACCTCTGGGGCGCTGCGCCGAGGGCCAGCACGGGCGTCGAGAACGGCTGCGGTGTGTGCCCGAAGCCGCATGGCCCTTGTTCGCCCTGCGGCGCAGACTCTGTCTTAAGAATTAAACCGTTTATACCCAGCCAGTTACAAAACCGATCCACGGTGACGAAGGTACCCAGGTTGCACCGCGTGACCGTGGAAATTTGCCCTGCATCCGCGGCAACCTAACGTAGTATCTAAGCAGCCGATCGAAGTCATTCCCCAAGGCTGGCGAAACGCGTTCTCGTATGGCAGACAGCGCCCAGGAATTGCCAAGCACGGCCAAGGCCCCACTGGTCAGCGTCGTGATTCCGGCCTACAACGCGGCCGAATACATCGCCGGGACGCTGGAGTCTGTCTTCACCCAGGTGTTCACCGACTACGAAGTGATACTGATCAATGACGGCTCCCCGGACGCCACGGAGTTAGAGCGAGCCTTGCAGCCCTACCGCTCGCGGATCCGCTACCTCGAGCAGGAAAACCGAGGACCGAGCGGCGCACGCAACACGGGAATTCGTGCTGCGCGGGGGAAATACATCGCCCTGCTCGATGGTGACGACCTTTGGCTGCCGCAGCACCTGGCCAACCAGGTTGCCCTGATCGAGAACGAACCGGGTTTTGATCTGGTTTATTCCAACGGGGTCCACATCGTCGGGGACCGCCCCGTTGGGATCTCGTTCGAGATCACACCGCAGGCGCTCCCGGTCAACTTCGACACCCTGCTGCGCGAGACCTGCACGGTGAACACGTCTTCGGTGCTGGCAGTCCGCGAGGTCATGCTCAGGGCGGGCCTGTTCGACGAGACGATGCGGCGCTGCGAGGACTACGATCTCTGGTTGCGGATGGCCTACGCCGGCGCCCGCATGACCTTTACGCGGCGCATCCAGATTGGGCACCGGCTGGCCAACGGGCTGGCCGGAGATTACGACGCCATGAAGCAGGCCCTGATCCATGTGTACGAAAAGACTGTGGCGACCCGGAAACTGAGCGACGAGCAATTGCAGTCCGTGCGCGCCAAGATCGCCAGCATCTCAACCGCGCTGCACTTTGAGCGCGCCAAGGGGTCCCTGCTGCAGGGCGATTTCGAGCGCGCCCGGGCCAGCCTGGCAGCGGCCCAAGCGGCGGCACCCCACGCCCGGACGAAGCTCATGGCGCTGGGTCTGGGATTTTCGCCGCGCACATTGCGCGCGCTCTATCGACTGCACTTGCAGTACGTCCAGCGCAAAAAGAAGCTCGCGCGCAAACGCTCGCTGGAACGCGCGGGCATCGGCAGCAGCTTCAGGAATCTGGCCGCCGTGGCGCGCCCGAGCAGAGCTGCCGAGGCTGGGCTTTTCCTTCACGCGGCACAGCAAGAAACCGAGTCGCGAACCCATGCATAATCTGGCGGAGCCATTTCTTCCATGATCTACGGCATCAAAACGGTGGTGAAGTACATACTCGGCACCGACCGGGCAGAGCGTAATTTTGCCGTTTATCCCGACGATACGTTCCTCGTATCCTATCCGCGCTCGGGCAACACCTGGACCCGCTTCCTGATCGCGAACCTGGTGTATCCGGACCGCAAGGTCGGCTTTGCCAACATTGAAAAACTGATTCCCGATACTTCGTCGCAGTCCAATCGCGCTCTGAAGGCCACGCCCCGCCCCCGGATCATCAAGAGCCACGAATATTTCGATCACCGCTACCGCAAGGTCCTGTACATCGTCCGCGATCCGCGGGATGTCGCGCTGTCCTACTACGACTTTCAGCGGAAATACCGCCAGATTGAGGACGCCTACCCGCTCGAGCAGTATGTCGACGATTTCGTGCGGGGGCGTTTGATCTCCAGCGGCTGGGGCACCTGGGCGGAGAACGTCGCCAGTTGGGTTTACACCCGGGGCAGGCACCCCAACTTCTTGCTGCTGCGCTACGAAGACATGATGAAAGACACGTTGCGGGAGCTGACCCGGATCGCGGAATTTCTGAAGATCGATCCCGAGCCGGGGCGACTGCGAACCGCCATCGAACGCAGTTCGGCAGACCGCATGCGGGAACTCGAGAAGAAGGAAGCCGATCAGTGGGTGGCCACCAAGAACCGGCGCCGGGACATTCCCTTCGTGCGTGTGGCCAAGTCCGGGGGATGGAAGACGTCCTTGCCGCCCGCGTGTGCGCAGCAGATCGAAGCGGCGTGGGGCGACCTGATGAACCTTCTCGGATACGAGGTCACCGTCCCCGTCGCTGAAGGTGTGCGCTGAACCTGCCCATGCCCAGCCTCTTCCAGCAGCGGCACCAGGCCTGCGGTGCGACTCCCGATCCCGCCGCTGCCGAGCGGGCCCACTGACTATGCGCCGCGCTGAGATCTTTAAGAACGTGGGCTCCAGCTGGTTCAGCCTGGGCGTCAATATCCTGGTCGGGGTTTTCCTGTCGCCCTTCATCCTGCACCGGCTGGGCGACACGGCCTTCGGCATTTGGGTCCTGATTTTTTCCGTCACCGGCTACTACGGCCTGTTCGACCTGGGCATTCGTTCGTCGGTCATCCGCTACGTTTCCACCTACACGGCGACCGACGACCGCGAGGGACTCTCCAAGCTGATCAATACCAGTCTGGCGACTTATGCCGCAATCGGCGCAGTCGCCATGGTGGTGACGCTGGCAGGCAGCGCCTTTGTCGAGCGACTCTTCCACATTCCGCCCGAGTTTCTGCGCACCGCACGCTGGCTCTTTCTGATGGTGGGGACTTCGGTCGCCCTGGGATTTCCCGCGGGGGTCTTCGGCGGAATTCTGGAAGGACTGCAGCGCTTCTATATCGTAAACCTGACCAATGTGATCAGCACGCTGCTGCGGGCCCTGCTGATTGTGATCGCGCTGACCCACGGCCGCGGACTGCTGACCGTGGCCCTGATCACCGTCTCGCTGCCCCTGCTCTCGGCCCTGGTGCGGGCCATCCTCGCGTTACGGCTGCTCCCGGTTGGATTGCGCTGGCGCGATGTCGACCGGGAGTCGCTGCGCGAAATCGCCAACTACAGCGCAATCAGCTTCATCCTGATGATCGCGTACAAGCTGCGCTTCAAGACCGACGAGATCGTCATTGGCGCCTTTCTTTCGGTCACGGCGATCACTTATTTCTCGATCGGCGACCGCCTGCTCGACTATGCCTCGGAAGTGGTCAGCAGCCTGGCGCAGATCTTTGTGCCCATGTCGGGACAGTCGCATGCCAAGGGGAACATGGAGCAACTGCGCAAGATCCTGGTCGCCGGAAACCGGGCCTGCGCTTTCATCATTCTGCCGATCACCGCGGTGCTGATCATCCTGGGCAAATCGGTCATCACCGCCTGGGTGGGAGCCCGGTATGTTGCCGCCAGTTATCCCGTGCTGCTGGTGCTGGTCGTGCCCATGACATTTTCTTTGTCGCAGGCGGCCTCGGTCCGCATCCTGTACGGCATGGCCAAGCACAACGCCATGGCCTGGGTCACGCTGATGGAGAGCATGGCCAACCTAGTCCTCAGCATCGTTCTGATCCGCCCGTTCGGGATCGTGGGGGATGCCGCCGGCACAGCCATTCCCCTGCTCTGTACCGCCCTGTACTTCATGCCGCGGCATTTATGCCGGCTGCTGGAGGTCCCGGTCCTGGCCTTCGTGCGCGAGGCCTACACGCTGCCCGTGCTGCTGGTGATTCCGCAGGCCGCCACGCTGCTGCTGCTGCAGCGCTGGTTCGTGCCCCGTACCTACCTTGAGGTGGGCCTGCAGGTGCTGATCTCGCTGGTCCCCTATGGCGCGGGTGTACTGTGGGCGGTGTGGAGCAAGCGGGTCTGGCAGGTGCGGACTGAACTTACCCCCAAGGAACTGGACGAGGTCAGCGTTGCCATGATGGAAACCTACCAGGAAGAAAAGTAGTGTGCGCTCTGTGATGGAAGACATTCCCCCGAAACCGGCCTGGAAGCGCGCCGTGCGCAACGTTGTCCCCGGCTCGTGGCTGCGGCACCGCCAGATCATTGTTGGGCTCGGGCGGCCGGCCGGTGCCATCTATGCCCGCCTTCGCCTGCTCGACGCGCTCGGACTGCGTCCGCATAGCGGCCCGCTCCGGCCTGACATGCGCACGGTCGTGTTCGTATGTTACGGAAACATCATGCGGAGTCCTATGGCCGAGGCCCTGTTCCGGCGCGAGGCGCAAATTGCGAAACTCGACCCGATGCAGATCACCTCGGCGGGGGTGCATGCTATCCCCGGCCGCGGCGCTCATCCCTGGGCATTGGCGGCCGCGGCCGAGATGGGCCTGCCGCTGACCGAGCATCGCGCCCGCCTGCTGACTCCGGAAATGGTGGCCGCCGCGGATGCTGTGTTTGCCATGGACTTTCAGAACCTGGCCGAGTTGCTGGCTCGCTACCCGCAGGCCCGGGAGAAGTTCCGCGCTCTGGGCCACTATGCGGGAAAAAGGGCCCCCACACGCGAGATTGCCGATCCTTACCTTGGGAATCTGGACACCACCCGTGCCTGCTATACCATGCTGCAAACGTGCATTCGCGGCTTGGCCCGTGAGTTAATAACGCTTCGTGTATCCCCCGGTCGGGGTATAGCGTCTTCGGAAACGCCCGTGGGATAGTCGGAGTGGCGATGGGCCGCGCGTCCGCAACCGAGCAATGACAATCCCATTCGACAGTCTTCGGCGAGCCTGGCGAGCAGTCACGAAGGTGAAGGAGGTCCTCACCGGCACGCAGCTGGCCGGGCGAAACCTCACCGTGTTCCCCGACGACATCTTCATTACGTCGTATCCGCGCTCGGGCAACACCTGGACCCGCTTTCTGATCAGCAACCTGGTGTATCAGGACGAGCCGACGACCTTCGCCAATATCGAATCGCGCATCCCCGAGATTTATTTCAATCCCGACCGCCGCATGCGCAGCCTGGCCCGGCCGCGCCTGCTGAAGAGCCACGAATGTTTCCAGCCGCTGTATCGGCGCGTGATCTACATCGTGCGCGATCCGCGCGATGTGGCCGTGTCGTTCTACCACCACAACGTGAAGGCCGGAAACATCGCCGACGACTTCCCCATGGAGTCTTTCATTCCGCGCTTTATCGCCGCGGAGTTCGATGGGAAATGGGGCTCCTGGTCGGACCATGTTTTGAGCTGGCTTGCGCTGCGCAAGGAGAGTCCGGCCTTCCTGCTCTTGCGCTACGAGGACATGCAAGCCGATCCCGTGCGGGAACTGCGGCGCCTCTGCTCGTTTCTTCAGCAGAACGCGTATCCCCCCATTCGCACTGACGACGAAGCGCTGCGGCGGGCGGTTGAACTCAGTTCGCCCGAGCGCATGCGCGCCCTGGAACGAGTGGAAGCGAAGGATTGGGTCTTGACAAGGAACACACGCCCGGACAAGCCCTTCGTGCGAACTGCGACCACAGGCGGATGGAGAAACACGCTCTCGCCGGGGGCGGTCGCCCGCATCGAGGACGCGTGGGGACCGCTGATGCAACAGCTCGGCTACGAGCCAGCCCGGATCGAGTTCCGCACCCCGCTCTCTTCCTCTCTCCGGCTGTCCCCGGCCGGTCTCGACCGCGTTTAGGCGAAATCAGGGCTTCCGTCGCACCTGGAACCAGTTGCGGAGCTGCGCCAGCCCGGGCCTTGGGTCGGTGAGCGAGAGGTCGTCGTAGCACATTCCCGGATACCAAGGGATGGCGATCTTGGCCATGGTTCTCCAGAAGCCAGGGTAGGGGGCGGGCCAGGCCTCCGGCTTCCCTTTTCGCAGGTTCATCAGGTGTGTCAGCTCTCCCACGGCGCGCCGGCACATCAGCTTCCGGTAGGCAATCCTCGCGGGGGGGAGGGAACCTTTCAACCACCAGTCGATGTAGTAGCGCGGGTAATCGATGCCGCTGGCCACCGCCAGGCCGATCGATCCCCAGGGTCGCCCGTTGATCTCCATCAGCGTGGCCGTCCCGCTGGCGGTGCGTTTGTATTCCACCATGGCGATTCCCTCGAACCCGATGGTGTGCACGAGGCGATAGCTGAGATTCAGCAGATTGCGATCGAGCGGAAGGGACTGGCGCGCGCTGCTTGCCGAGCCTCGGGGATCGACTTCCCGCACGCGTTCCCACTGAAACGGGATGAACATCTCCGTTGCCGTGATGAACAGGGAGACCCCGACGCCGGTACCCGCCACAAACTCCTGCACCAGCAGGTCGCCGGTCGTCTGCAGTCGCCGCTCCACGATGCGGCGTAGTTCGTCCCGCGTGAAAGCGTAGGCCACCGAGCCCAGCACCGCGTTCCCCTCGCGCCAGCGCACCGAAAAGCGATCCTTCACAACCAGCGGGAAGCCCCAGCCGTCCAAGGCTTCGAGGTCGTGGACGCTCCCGATCAGCCGGGTCCGGGGCACGCTGAGGCCCTGGCTCCGGGCCAGTTCCGTAGTCCGATACTTGTCGGCCGCAGCCAGCACGGCTGCCTGCGGAGGAAGCGCGAGTTTGGAGGTTCCGGCGAAGCTGGCCCTGTGTTCTGAGAGCGGCTGCAGGGTCCAGTCGGTGGTGGGGATGATCAGGTCGATCGATTCGCGCCGGGAGAAATCGGAGATCGCGCGCAGGAAGCCGTCAAGGTCTTCGGTAGACGGGGGATAATCGAACGCGAGCTTGCAGTAGCGGGAGAGCTTGGCCGGGGCGAACGATCCGCTGGGCGAGCCCACGGCCACCCAGTGGCTGGCGCGCCCGGCCGAACGCGTGAACGCCAGTCCCGCGGCGCTGTGTCCATCTAGAACCAGGATTCTGGCCAACTCAGGTAGGCTCCGCTCGCTTGCGCACAGACTCGGCCGCTACACCGCTTTGCCGGCAAACACAGCTTCGAGGTTCCAGAGCAATCCGTCAATCGTCTTTGTGGGTAACACCCGCTTCAGGGCCAGGGGATTGTCGTTCTTCAGCGCCAGCCCGCTGGTGGTCGTGATCGCGGTCTGGTACCCGGCGCTCCGCACTTCCGCCGTGGTCAGCTCCGACCAGTTGGGCGAGAGGGCCGGGCAAGGATAGGAGAAGTGGTTCACGGGCTGCCCGAGATGGGACTCCATGCGCCGCTTGGACTCTACCAGTTCCCAGCGAACCGCAGCGGCGTCGGCAAAGGCAAGATTGGGATGCGTCATGGTGTGCGAGCCGACCACGTACCCCTTCTGCGCCAAACTCCGCAGCTGCTCCCAAGTCATCATGCCCTCCCCGGACTCGCTGGGAAGGCTCCGCTCCAGGTCCGACTCCCAGCCCAGGATCAAGCGCTCCTGCGGGTCTCCGGCCAGCTTCGCGACGCGATCGCAAGCCGCGAGGTAAGCGGATTCCCTGCCTTCGGGCGTGGTCAAGGACCAGCGTTTCCCGGACTCGTCTGGCCACTCCGACTTCCGCGTGGTGAAAAATGCGAACCGCAGGCGGCTCGGCCACGGCAGCCGGCGCCGTTCCACGCAATCGACCGTCGCATAGAAAGCGGCGGGAATCCCGAGGCGCTCCAGGATCGGCAACGCCACTTCGAAGTTGTCGCGATATCCGTCATCGAAGGTGACGGCCACGGCGCGATCGGAGAGGTCTTCTTCCCCTTTCACGAAGCGCAACACCGAATCAAGACTCACGGGATGGAAATCCTTGGCAAGGGTTTCCATCTGCTGTGCAAAGACGGAACGGCTGTGGACCATCCTCCCCAGGGAGCTTTCCACTTCCCTGGGGTCCTCGCACACCGAGTGATACATCAAGATGGCGGCACCCTTGAGGCGCAGACGGGCGGCCACGCGCAGCACACGGCTGGCCAGAAGGACCCGCTTCAGTGTGGCATTCGCCATCGATGTGCAGCTTTCCCGGTGGCGGCCCGGCTTCTTAGCACCCCGTCGGCCACCCGCCACAGTGTAATCGAACGGCTGGACAGAAGATTGCCGCGGCGCAAACCATAGTAACCTTTCGAATCGGCCGAACCCGTCGCAAGATCAAATAGTGAATCCCGGGGAAAAACGAGTGGGGCCGGGATTCGGTTCGGAAAAATGCTATGCCGTAGGCAAGGATTTGCAGTATTTTCGGCGGGAATGCCGACGATTCTGATAAAGTTTATATAAGCTACGCAAAATCAGCAGGATACATTTAAAACCCGGCACGGTGGAAGGAACCTGGCTTGCTCCTTCGCGCACTGCCGCCCACACTTCACATCGGCTGTGCCTGCCGGAGCTGGCGCCCGTAGCGGGGCGTTCCCCAAGGCCCGGTGTTGGTGCCGGGGCGGGCGCCGCAACGCTTCGAAACTGCACCCTAGGAGGTTCGCAGAATTGAGTTCGACAGGTCATCTTATTGCTCCGCACGGCGGAGAATTAATCAACCTCATTGTCAACCCCGCCCGAGCGGCGGAACTGAAATCTCACTCGAAAGAATGGCCCTCATGGGACCTGTCGGCTCGTCAGGTATGCGACGTCGAGTTGCTATTGAGCGGGGGATTCTCTCCCCTGCGTGGATTCATGAACCGTGCTGATTACGAAGGCGTGTGCCACAACATGCGCCTGAGCCGCGGTGTGCTATGGCCCATGCCCATCACCCTTGATGTCAGCGAAGAGTTCGCCAAGGCACTGAAGCCCGGTAGCAGCAAGGTAGCGCTGCGCGACGCCGAAGGCGTGATGCTCGCCGTGCTCGAGGTGGAAGACGTGTGGCAACCGGACCGCGCGGCAGAAGCCAAGGCGGTGTTCGGCACCACCAGCAAAGCCCATCCCGGCGCCGACTACACGATGAACAAATCGAATCCCTGGTACGTGGGCGGCACACTGGAAGGGCTGCAGCTTCCCGTGCACTATGATTTCCGCGCCCTGCGCCTGACGCCGGCCGAGCTGCGCGCCGAGTTCGCGCGCCTGGGCTGGCGCCGCGTGGTCGCCTTCCAGACGCGCAATCCCATGCATCGCGCGCACCAGGAGCTCACCTTCCGGGCCGCCAAGCAGGTGGAGGCGAACCTGTTGATTCATCCCTCTGTGGGCATGACCAAACCCGGGGACGTGGACTACTTCACGCGCGTGCGCTGCTACCAGTTGCTGCTCTCCAAATATCCGCAGGGCACGGTCAAGCTTGCCATGTTGCCGCTTGCCATGCGCATGGGCGGCCCGCGCGAGGCCATCTGGCATGGCCTGATCCGCAAGAACCACGGCTGCACGCACTTCATCGTGGGCCGGGACCACGCGGGCCCAGGCAACGACACCGACGGCAAGCCTTTCTACGGCCCCTACGACGCCCAGCAGCTGTTCAAAAAACACGAGGCCGACATCGGGGTCACCATGGTGCCGTTCAACATGATGGTTTACCTCGAAGACCAGGACAAGTACGTACCCGACAATGAAGTGCCGAAGGGTTCGCGGGTGCTGAACATTTCCGGCACCGAGCTTCGCCAGCGCCTCAACGAAGGCCGCGACATTCCGGCCTGGTTCACCTATCCCGAGGTCGTGCAGGAACTGCGGCGCAGCTACCCTCCGCGGCATAAGCAAGGCGTCACGATCTTCTTCACCGGGCTATCCGGCTCGGGCAAGTCGACCATCGCCAACGTTCTGCTGACCAAGTTCCTGGAAATGGGGGGTCGCCCGGTAACGATTCTCGACGGCGACCTGGTCCGCAAGCATCTATCCTCGGAACTGGGATTTTCCAAGGAGCACCGGGACATCAACATCCGGCGCATTGGGTACGTGGCTTCGGAGATCACTAAGAACGGAGGCATTGCCATCTGTGCGCCGATCGCGCCCTACGAAGCGGTCCGCAAACAGGTGCGCGAAATGATCGAACCGGTGGGCGGTTTCGTGCTGGTGCACGTGGCCACCCCGCTGGAGACCTGCGAGCAGCGCGACCGCAAGGGCCTGTATGCGAAAGCCCGGGCGGGAATCGTGAAGGAGTTCACCGGCATCTCGGATCCATATGAGGCGCCGCAGAAGGCGGAAGTCGTCCTCAACACGGCGGAGCTTTCTCCCGAGGAAGCCGCGCAGGAGATCATCCTGCACCTGGAGCAACAGGGCTTCATCGGAGTGAATGGCGGTGCGGCCTAGGCGCGCTCGACAAGCGTTTCTGGAGTAGGACAGGGCAATGGAGCTGGTGGCAGCCAAAATCGTGGTGGGCTTTTTCGTGGGCACTCTCATCGGCATGACCGGCCTGGGGGGCGGCGTGCTGCTGCTCCCCATCCTGATCTTCGGCCTGCGGGTGCCTGCGATCGTTGCGGTGGGTTCCGACGCGCTGTTCAACTTCTTCACGAAGATCCCCGCCAGCCTTGTCCACCTCAAGAAGGGCACGGTGCGGCGGAAAGTGGTGCTTGCCTTGGCGGTAGGCAGCGTGCCCGGCTCCGCCACCGGTGTGATCTATCTGACGCACCTTCGCCATGTCTACGGCAACGGGGTCAATGCTGTCATTAAGCTGGCGATCGGAATTCTGCTGGTCATCATTCCGCTGCTGCTCATGTTTCAGACCCGCATCGAGGAGCGCATTGTCAACCGCTCTCCGACCCTGAGCTCCTTCGTCGGGATGACTATCATCGGGCTCTGTTCCGGGTTTCTGGTCGGCATGACGTCGGTGGGCTCGGGCAGCATCATCATGATGATGCTGCTGCTTTTCTACAGCTACCCGCCGAAGGTCAATGTCGGCACCGACATCGTGCACGCGGTGGTGCTGACCGGGGTCACCGGCTTTCTGCACTTCAAGCTGGGCAACGTTGACCCGGACCTGGTGCTGGCACTGCTGGTGGGCTCGATCCCGGGCGGCCTGGTGGGATCGTACTTGAGCACGCGGGTTCCGGTGCTCTGGCTGCGCCGCATTCTCTGCTTCATACTCTTGATCACCGGCGCCCGCATGATCTGGGCCTGATCATCATTCCAGGACTCATGACCTCGGCCTACTCCGACATTCTGCAGCGCATCGAAACCGCGATCTCCGCGGCCCGCGAAATCTTCAGCCGCTACACGCCCGGCGCCATCGATGCCGAATTCAAGGCCGGCCACGACCCGGTGACCGAAGCCGACCGCGCCGTGGATGCCGTCCTGCGTCAAACGCTTTTGCGTGACGGCGAGGGCTGGCTCTCGGAGGAAAGCGTGGACGACCTTGGCCGTCTCGAAAAAAAACGGGTCTGGGTTGTCGATCCCCTGGATGGGACGCGGGAGTTTGTGAAGGGGATCCCGGAGTTCTGCGTGTCGGTCGGGTTCGTGGAAGACGGACGCCCGGTGGCGGGCGGGATCCATAACCCCGCAACCCAGGAGACCTTCGTCGGCGCCATCGACTGCGGTGTGCTCTACAACGGTCACCCCGCCGGCCCCAGCACGCGTGCCAGCCTGCAGGGTGCGCTTACGCTGGCCAGCCGCAGTGAAGTCCGGCGCGGCGAGTGGAAGCCGTTTGAGGACGGTCCCCTCCAGATTCGCGCGATGGGATCCGTCGCGTACAAGCTGGCGCTGGTCTCCGCCGGACAGGCGGACCTCACCTTCACTCTTACGCCCAAGCACGAATGGGATGTGGCTGCGGGAGCGGCGCTGGTCTTGAGTTCAGGCGCATTTGTGCAGACGCTGGAGAACGCCGAGTTCCGCGCCAACCATCGCCATCCCCTGATCTCGGGATTGATCGCCGGCGGGCCGCATCTGCGCGATCCGCTGCTGACGCTGCTCGGACCGCACCTGCGCCCGGCCCCGTCCCAGGCCGCGGGCAAGCGCTAGATCAGCCCTCGGTTTCCCGCGGAATGTAACGCTGGGTGGCCGCCCGCCGGTAGGCCAGCAAATCGCCCACGCCGCACAGCCAGCTTTCGACGTCGATCATTTCCCGGTTCTGATTGTCGATGTAGCGCGGCACAAGGAAACTGGCATGGCTTCGCGTGGCCAGCGCCGCATCGCAGGTGGTCGCGGAGATCACTTGCTCGGCAGCGAGCCATGGGAAGAACGACGGGCGATAGACACCGGCCGGGTAGCAGAAATGCACCGGATCGTTTCCCGCCACCTCGCGGATGCGGTCCCGGTTGTCACGAATTTCACGGCGGAACAAGGCCTCGTCTTCGGGAGTGCGGTGCCGGTGCGTGTGCAACTGCACATCGATGCCGTTGCCGGCGATCTCGCCGGCTTGTTTCCGGTTCATGATCCGCAGCAGCCGCTTGGCCAGCAGTTCGTCATAGTCCAACTTCAGGAAGCCTGCCAGGCGGCGCGCCAGGTCGTCTTTCTGGCGGCCATTCATGTTGTGCTCGGCCGCCACATTGAGCAGGCCCATCACCACTTCGTGCCGACCGGCTTCGGTGCGCAGGTCAAGGGGCGCCGTCAGGCCCAGTTCTCGCCCATCGCTGAGCACCACGCCTCTCCGCTTCCACAACATGTAGGAGGTAATCAGCCCGAAGATGGGGACCTCACAATCCATGTAGTAGGTGGTCAGATACACGGTGGCGGGATAGCCGAACTGCTTGAGCCGGGGATAGGCCTCGCGGTAGAAGTCGTAGGTGCCGTCGTCGAACGTGATCGCGACGCTGCGCGGAGGCAGCGTTCCCGATTGCAGGCGCTGCAGTCCCTCCCCGAGCGGCAGCACGGAATAGCCTCCGTCCTTCAGCATCTGGAGGCGCTGCTCAAAGCGTTCCGGATGCAGGTAGAGCGCCGGCCGCCAGCGGTGCTCGTCTTCGAGCGAGGTGCCGTGGTAACACAAAATCAACAGCCGCTCCCGCCGCCAGGAACTGTTGGCCACCAAGCGAAACACGCCCGCGCCCCTCAGGGCGCGCAGGGTCGCCAGTTTGAGCGTTCGCATCATGGAATAAATCGGGCCGTTATCATGGAGGGGGGTCTCATTCGGCCGCGGATCCGACGGCAGCCACGGCCGACGATGACACGGCTTCTTCGACGGGCTCGCCTTCCAGGCATACCCTTTGCCACAATTCCAGGTTCAGCAAGCGCCAGATCCGGTTCCCGTGATCCCGGCGGCCCGCTCGATGCTCGGCAAACAGCTTTCGCACGGCCTCGGGGCGGAAGTACCCGCGCGCCAGCGTGCGCGGTTCGAGCAGCAACTGCTCCAGACTCTGCAGCTGCGGCCCATTGAGCCAATACGCCCACGGGGTGGGGAAGCCCATTTTCCGGCGATACACGATGTCTTTCGGCAGCAGGTCCTCGACCGCCTCCTTCAGGATGTACTTTCCCGCCATGCCCCGCGTTTGATATTTCGCGGGAATGGTCGCGGTAAATTCGACCAGTTCATGGTCCAGGAAGGGCACGCGGCTCTCGATGGACGCAGCCATGCTCATCTGGTCCTGCTTCATCAGCAACTCGACCAGATACGTCTTGATGTCGGTGTACAGCATGCGATGGAGGAGGTCGCCCGCGGAGGCGTTCCAGTACAGCAGGGAGCCGGCATAGGCGTCTCCGGCCAGAGACCGGGCCTCAGGCGTCAGCAACTCAGCCTGGTCTGCTGCGGAAAAAGCCGAATAGAAATTGTCGAAGTAAAACGACGGCCAGCAGGCGCCATCGCGGGCCAGGAAGGTGTGTTCTAACCTACGGCGGGCAGCCGCCGCAAGCAGGCCCGACCGGGTCGACTGCCGCACCGCCCGGCGCAGGAAAGCCGGCACGACCGCCCGGTAGGCGGCATCCAGGCGCGCATTCGCCTGGGTCCACGCATAGCGGGTGTAGCCGGCCAGGGTTTCGTCGCTGCCCTCGCCGGTCAGCACGACGGTGACCCGCTCGCGCGCCAAGCGGGCCACGCAATACAGCGACACGCTCGATGGCCATACGAGGGGTTCGTCTTCGTGCCAGACTAGGCGCGGCAGGGCGCGGAAGAATTCCTCGCGACTCAGCCGGACTTCGTGGTGCTTCGATCCGATGTGCCCGGCGACCTGGCGCGCGAACGGCAATTCGCTGAACGCTTCCTCCCCGTAGCCCACCGCGAAGGTTTCAATCGGCTCGCGGCGGATCTTCGTGGTCAGCGCCGCCACCGCGCTTGAATCCAGCCCGCCGCTCAGGAACACCCCGAGCGGCACATCGCTCATCAGGTGACTCGCAACACACTGCTCCAGCAGTTCGCGGTAGCGAGCGACATAGAACTCGCGCGGCCGACTGCCGTCATCGGCAGCCACGCCCAAATCCCAGTACTGGGAGGTCTGCAGGTCACCGTCCTCGCCAAGCTGCAGAGTGTGACCGGGCAACAGCTTCCGGATTCCCGCATACATGGTTTCGGCTTCCGGGAGGTATCCGAAGGCGAGATACTCGGCGAGCGTGCTGCGATTGAATTCCGGCTTGATCCCCGGATCGGCGAGAAGTGTCTTGATCTCCGAGCCAAACAGCAGGCGATGGCCGTCGTAATGGTAGTAGAGAGGTTTGATGCCGAGCCGGTCGCGCGCGATGAACAGCCGGCGGCTGCGGCGGTCCCAGAGGGCGAAGGCAAACATGCCCCGCAAATACTTCACGCAATCGCGTCCATGTTCTTCGTACAGGTGAATGATGGTTTCCGTGTCGCTTTTTGTGCGGTAGCGATGGCCGCGCGCTTCCAGGTCCTGGCGCAGCGCGAGATGGTTGTAGAGTTCTCCGTTGTAGACGATCCAGACGCTCTCGTCCTCGTTCGCGATGGGCTGGTGCCCGGTCCGCACGTCGATGATGCTGAGGCGCCGCATCGCCAGCCCGACGTTGCCTTCAAGGTACAGACCCTCGTCATCCGGGCCGCGGTGCGCGATGCGCTGGTTCATGCGGCGCAGCATGTCTCGGTCCACGCCGAACGCCGGTTCACGATGGAAGATGCCGCAGATTCCGCACATACCTAGACGCCAATCCCCTTCAGGCCGCGGCCGCCGCAGGCCGGTTCCAGCTCCAGGGCGTCGAGCGCAACCGCGACCTCTACGCCCTCCCCGGGCGAGGAGAATATCTCGGTCCGGCCCGCATCGCTGCGCAGCTCCGCGTAGCGCAAGGTCCCCGGGCTCGACAGGACCCGCGCCGGACCGCACTCCACATAGCTGCCGCCGCAAGCAATCAACATTCGTTGCCCCAGTCTACGATTCATCCACCAATACAGAAAAGATGCGTCGCTGGTCCACGGTCCGAGGGCCCATGTACTGCCCCGATCAGGAAAGAAGAAGCAGTGTTCCTCGTCCGCCGCGGTGTAGCGATACCCGCAAACCGACCGCCCCGGAGCCATCGCCTCCAGACGTCCGATTCCGAGCTGTACGCTGGCGCTGGACAACAGTAAGGTGACAAATTCGGCGGGAAGGTTGGCCATTTTCGCAAACGTCAGCACGGTCGCCCGCTCCTGCCGCCCATAGGCCGGCGACCAGTATCCGCGATGCGCGCTCTGCGACCAACTGTGCCCGTCGGTGGTTATGAGCGCAAAGTTTTCCTGGTGGTTGCCAAACACGTAATCGCGGGCCGAGACCGGGGCCAGGGTGGCGCCCAGGTGCCAGTTCAACTCCAGCGCATGGGTTCCCGAACCCTCGGCCCGGTCGCGCACCAGCCAGAATTTTGACTTCCGATGAAACACCCACCGGCGATGCGTCACGGGTTCGGCCAGGCGGTGATATCCATCGTGGCTGCCTTCGAACAGGTTGAAGGATGGTCCGATTTCCCAGCGTTGCGTTTTCACCGTGGGCAGGTGAGTCCAGGCGAACGGACCAGCGCCCTGGGCCTGGTCCTGTCCATCGACGCGCAAGGTGTTGTGCGCCGCCGTGCCGCGATAGGAGGAGCGATCGGCAGAGCTCGATCCGATGTATTCCAGCGTGCCGGGATCGGCCAGCAGCATCTGCCCGTTGCTGGCCAGGGTGAGCGACAAAGCGTCGGCGTGTCCGTGGCCTGCGGTTCCCGGGCCTTGCGGGCCCGCATCGATGAGCAGTTGCTGTCCGCGATCGGCATCGGCCATCAGGTACAGGCCGCTGTCCGGCAGGTGGGTCGAGGCCGAAGAAGGGTCGGTGCTTGGCATTTCCTCAAACGCCGCCAGTCCAGCGGGCCCCAGCAGCCACAAGGTCTCTTCCCGCAGGCGGCCGCCCAGGAACTTGAAATCCCCGCGCTGAAATAGAACCGCCCCGGTGGTCAGCGGATCCAGCAGCTCTCGCGCCTGGTTCCGGCGGGGATCGAATACTCGCCCCCCGTCATCGTCTCCCAATTGCGGGACGATCCCGGCCCTGCCCAGCAACAACAAGGCATCCAGCATACGCTGCACGACGGCGTCGAAGCGGGCAGGGATCGCAATCCCGTTGGCGGCCGCCAGGACCCGGGCGTGCAGAAAGAAGTCCAGCGCGTACACGTGGTAGTAGGCCGACTGCTCGAAGTAAAAGCCATCGTCGCGGACCTGATCGCGCGCCGCGGCGAGCACTGCGTTCCAACCCCGCTCCTGCCATCGGGCGGCCGGCCTGAGCCCGGGGAACAGCGTGCCAATGAAAAACAACGCCACCGCCTCGCCCAGCAGGTGCGTATTGGGCGAGAAAAACGTCGAGAGATAGGTGTCAATATGGCGCCCGTTCAATGCGAGGACCCGCGCCCAGGCAAGGCGCAGTTCGGCCGTCATCACCGGCGAGCTTTGCAGCAGGAAGAACGTCCAGATCCAGGAGAGGCTGCGGAACGCCACCTCCAGGCTGCTTGCCCAGTTCACTCCGATGGGATAAGGGTTCTCCCGCAGCCAGTGCCGCCATTGCCGGATGGCCGCGTCGGCAAACTCCTGCTGCCCGGTGAGCCGATACGCCTTGGCGAGCGTGACCAGATGCTGGTGCCGGTTGAGTTCCCAGGTGATCTTCGCATCCCCAACCTGCGCAAAGTCCAAGTAGCCGATCTTGAACCAGGGGATGCGCGGCGCCCGCTTACCGTGGACCAGGTCGAGGTGCCAGTCGATCTCCGGGCCGTAGTTGAGATCCGCAAAACCCAGCAGGTCAAAGCGGTGCCGGCAGATCTTCTCTGCCGAAGCGACAATCTGGGCCGCGGCCTCCGGCATGCGGCCCCTCAACAGGCGGCAGATTTCGGAGACCTGCGGTTCGTCGAAGAAGAACCGCCCCTGCGGATCCGGCCCGGTGCCAGCCAAGTCCTGGGCAAAATCAAATCCCCTGGTAGATCGATAAGCGTCGATGCGGGCCTGCAGATGCTGGCGCACGCGGTCCAGCAACTCCTCCCCGCCCATCGAGTGCAGCCGCGCCCAGCGGCGAGCCCATGGAGATGACTTCGACATCGCTCAGTGCTTCCCCCGGCGCCGCTCCAGCAACTCGGTATAAAGCTCGTCGACTTCCCGAATGAGCCGGTCGAAGCCGTACCGCTCGACCGCCATTTGCCGCCCGTTGTTGGCCATCCTCCGGGCCAACTCGGGGTCGCGCAACAACCGCAGCAGCGCCCCGGCGATGGCGTTTGCGTCTTCGGAAGGCACCAGCAGTCCGGTCACACCATCCTGCACGAGTTCGGAATTGCCGCCCACACGGCTGGCAACCGTCGGCAGCCCCGCCGCCATGTACTCCAGAACGGCGTTAGGCAGGCCCTCCGCACGTGAAGGCAACACCGCGATGTCGCAACTGGCAAGCAGGTCGGGAACATCGCTTCGCCGCCCCAGGAACAAGAAGTGGTCTCGCAGGCCCAGGTCCTCTGCCTGTTTTTCAAACCTGGGCCTCATGTCGCCGTCCCCGGCAAACACAAAGCGTGCGCCGGGAAATTCCCGGAGCACCGCGGGCGCCGCGGCAATCGCCCACGGGTGGCCCTTCACGTCGGAATGCATGTTGCCCACCAGCACGACCAGCCGGGCACTTTCCAGCCCCGGAAACAGGCGCAACCGGTCCCGCTTGCCCGGTTGGAACTTCAGCGTGTCGACGCCGTTGTGAACCACCCGCAGTTTCTCGGGCGCGAACCCGTCTTCGGCGATCAAGGCATCGCGGACGGGCGTCGCGTTGGCCAGCACCACATCGGACAGGTTCTGGATCCGGCGCAGCCACGCGCGCCTGGGTCCCTGGTACCAGTCAAAGTGCGCCAGGTCGCGCCGGCTGGAAATGATGGCTGGAACTCCCGCGAGCTTCGCCGCCGGCACGCCCATCAGGTTTGACCAAAGATCGTGGGTGTGGACTACCTCGACCTTTTCCCGCTTCAGAAACAGCACCAGGCGGGCCAGCTGGTACAACCCCAGTGGAGAATCGAGCCCGCCTCGCGGATGGAACTCCCGCACCTGGATGGGCGAGCCTTGCAGCTTTTCCAGCAAAGGCCCCTCCGCGTGCAGGCAGCCCATGGTGATCCTGTAAGGCGCGCCCGCCATGCGCAGGGCCAGCTCGACGGCCTGGGTCTCAGTACCGCCGACGTTGAGCGAGTCCAGCAGATGGAAAACCCGCCGCGGCTGCTCTCCGCGCGCGGAGGCAACTTCGCCCCTCACCCGCTCCTCGGCTGGCGCCATCTGCATGCCTCTCATTGTATCGAGGTCATCGTATTGTCACTGCGCCAGTTAGTTACTAAAGAGTGATCGCCAATCTTTCCAAACCGGAGCGCCTGGGTTTTAATAGCGAGAGGGTTTCCCACCACTCCGGCTTGTTTGACCGGACTGCGGCCGGCCTTTGGAAGCCCAGAATAAAATTAATGTTTTCATAGGATTACGAAGTTTCTCGAGGAATTCCGCAGCCGCCTCCTCGGGAAGTTTCTTGCACGCTGCAGCAAGCTGGCCTGGAAGGGGCTCCACACCGCGCATGAGTCGTTCGATCAGCGTTTTTGGCTTGGGATACGTGGGCACGGTCACCGCCGCCTGCCTGGCACACATGGGACATAACGTTATCGGCGTGGACCTGAGCTCCACCAAGGTGGAGGCCATGCAGTCGGGGCGTAGTCCCATCGTCGAGCCGCGGGTGGGGACCCTCATTTCGGAGACCCATGCGGCGGGACGCCTGCACGCCACCTCCGATTCGTCCCAGGCGGTGCTGAACTCTGAGATTTCCTTCCTTTGCGTCGGCACGCCCAGCCTGCGCAACGGCAAGCTGGACCTGGGACACATCGAGCCGGTGTGTCGGGAAATTGGCGAGGTTCTTCGCAACAAGAGCGCCTTCCATCTGGTGGTGCTGCGCAGCACGGTGTTGCCGGGGACGGCGGAGACCATCGTGGTCCCCGCGCTGGAGAAAGCCAGCGGGAAAACGATGGGCCAGGACTTCGGAGTCTGTGTCAACCCGGAATTCATGCGCGAGGGCACGGCGGTCGCGGACTTCCTCGAACCGGCGATGACCATCATCGGCGCAGCGGATCGCTATCACAGCGGCCTGCTGCGCGAAATCTACAAATGGGCGCCGGGACGGATCTTTGAGACTTCTTTCCGCTCCGCTGAAATGACCAAGTACGTCTGCAATGCCTGGCACGCCGTAAAGGTTGCATTCGCCAACGAGGTCGGCACGCTGGCGCGGGAACTCGGCGTCGACGCCGAATCGGTGGTCGAAATCTTCACCGCCGACAACAAGCTGAACATCTCGCCCAGCTACCTCAAGCCCGGATTTGCCTTCGGCGGCTCGTGCCTGCCGAAAGACGTGCGCGCCCTGAACTATCGCGCCAAGGAACTCGACCTCGAACTACCCCTGTTCCAGGCCATCATGGCGAGCAACGACGAGCACCTGGAGCGGGCCGTGCAAATGGTGCTGGCCACGGGCAAGAAGAAAATCGCCCTGCTGGGTCTGAGCTTCAAGGCCGCCACCGACGATCTGCGCGAAAGCCCGCAGGTGCAATTGGCCAAGCGCCTGCTTGGCGAAGGCCGCGCCCTGAAGATCTGGGACGACAACGTCTCGCTGGGCCAACTGATCGGCTCCAACCGCCAGTACATCGACGAAGTCATCCCCCACGTCGGCTCTTTACTCTGCCCGGAGCTGGACGAAGCGCTCCAGGGCGCCGAGGTCGTGGTGATCGGCACGCGCGGCATCGACCGCTCCACCTTGAGTCAGAAAATTCACCCCGGCCAGATGGTGATCGACCTGGTCAACCTTGAAAAGGCGCGCCGCGTCGAATACGGCGGCCCGTACCAGGGTATCTGCTGGTAATTGGCCATGAAGATCCTGTGGGTGAAGCCGGGCAAGCTGCTCCCGCTTGACACGGGAGGGAAGCTTCGTACTTACAACATCGTTCGCCACCTCGCCACCGCGCACGAACTGACCTACCTCTCTTACTACAAGGGGAGAAAAGACGACGCTTACGAGCGGGAAGTGCAGCGGGAATTGCCGGGGACCGTGACCGTGGCCGCCGGCAAGGATGCACCCACGGGCGCTGGACGCCACTTGGACTATCTGCTGCACGTAGGTTCGCCCGCGCCTTACGCGGTGAGCCAGTTCGTGGACCCCCAGGTGAAGGGCCTTCTGCGCGCATGGATCCCGCAACGGCGCTTTGACGTGGCCGTTTGCGATTTTCTCTCGAGCACGCTGAACTTTCCGGATCGGCTGGAAACGCCCACGGCGCTTTTCCAGCACAACGTGGAGAGCGTCCTGTGGAAGCGCAAGGCTGAGGTCGAAAGCAGCTGGCTCGGGCGCGCGGTTTTCCGGCTGGAATATTCGAAGATGAAGCGCTTTGAGCCGGAGCAGGTGCGGCGCTTTCACCATGTCATCGCGGTCTCAGAAGCCGATCGCGCAGCGATGAACGCGATGGTCGATCCGTCCCACATCAGCGTCGTGCCGACCGGGGTCGACCTCCGCAAGTACCCGTACGATCCCGAGTCTCGCCCCTCCGGGCCACTCGTCGTCTTCACCGGTTCCATGGACTGGCAGCCGAACATCGACGGCGTGGAGTTCTTCTGCCGCGAGATCTGGCCCCTGGTCCTCGCCCGAGTTCCCGGCGCGCGTTTCCGCATCGTCGGCCGCGATCCCCATCCCCGCGTGCACGGCCTGGCGTCCGGCTCGGTGGAGGTTACCGGGACCGTGCCCTCCATCGTCGAGCACCTGCGAGCGGCCGCGGTCTTCGTTGTGCCCCTGCGGATCGGCGGCGGCACACGCATCAAGATCTATGAGGGCATGGCGATGGGCAAGGCCACCGTGTCGACCACGATTGGCGCCGAGGGACTCGATGTGCAGCACGGCCGCGACATACGACTCGAGGACTCGCCCGCCGCCTTTGCCGAGGCCGTCGTGACCTTCCTCAGCAACGAGGAAGTCCGGCGCCGCTACGAAGCGGCCGCAGCCGCGACGGCGGGCAAGTACGACTGGTCCGTCATCACCCAGCGCTTTGTGGAAGTGCTTGAGAGAACCATCGCCACCGCCCAGGGCCGGCCCGCGCCGGCCGCCGCCCACGCCTAGATTTCCCGCGCCAGTGGCCGGTTTCCGCCCCCTCATGTACTTCCGAGTGTTCCCAGGTCTTGCCCTAAGGTGATCTATGTATTTCCCTGACCGGACCCTAGAGTACGACCAGAGGATCAGCGATCCAACAGGTCCTGACTCTGTAGCAAGGACGGTGTGAGGTTGACCCGGCTCCGGTTCCCCCGACGCGTAAGCCGTCAAGACGCTCATTCTCAAGTTGTTACCCTGCTGCTGGCGATCGCGCTGGGAGCCTGCGTCGGCTGCTCCTCGCTCAATGCCGGCAGGTCCGCCACCTCGCCAAAGACTCCCGCTTCCCTCGCCGTATCTGGGCAGATGCCTGCGGGCACAGTCGGAGCCGTTTACCGCACGACGGTTACCGTATCGGGTGGATCCTCGCCTTACGCCTACTCGATTCATTCCGGGGCGCTGCCCCCGGGACTCGGCCTCGATGTCCACACGGGTGTGATTTCCGGAAAACCGCAGTCCGCAGGCGCATTCAGTTTCGTGATCTCGGTTTCCGACGGTTCGGGCCAAGCGGATGGCCAGCAGAAGTTCTCGATCAGCGTGCGCCGTCCCGCGCCCGGAACGAACGCGTTGCAAGTGAGCATTGCGCCCGCGGCGGTGACCCTCCTATCTGGCGCGACCCAGCAGTTCAGCGCGCAGGTGTCCAATGCCGGCAACTCGTCGGTGGTGTGGTCGGCCTCGTCAGGGACGATCACACCCACGGGCTTGCTCACGGCGCCGCAGACCCGGTCATCTGTGCAGATCACGGTGACCGCCACCAGCCAGGCGGACCCGAGCAAGTACGCATCGGCTGTCGTCACCGTGAACGCGCCCGTAGTCCCGCCCGCCAAGCTGGCGATTTCCAGCGCGAGTCTTCCCGAAGCCACGGAGGGGAATCCTTATGCGGCAGGACTGAGCGCAACCGGCGGCACTCCTCCCTATCGCTGGGCACTGGCCTCGGGAAAATGGCCGGCGGGGATCCTGCTCGATGCCGCCACGGGGGCCATTGACGGAACCACCAGCCAGACCGGAGCATTCCCCGTCACAGTGTCGGCGACAGACGCCTCCGGACAAACCGCCTCGCGCGCACTGAGCCTGAGCGTGATTGCGGGCAATGCCGCCAGCACGGACGGCCCTGCAGAACTGCCGCGCGTGCACGTCAACAGCGCCCTGAGCGACACACCCGCGCCCGGCGCCAGGATCGCAGTCAAGACCAGCGCAGAACTGCAAAAGGCGCTGAACTCGGCCCAGTGTGGCGACACGATTTCCCTGCAGGCAGGCACGATGTTCACGGGGCTGTTTACGTTCCCGGCCAAGCCCTGCGACGACGCTCATTGGATCGTGGTTCGCACCAGCGCGGCCGACAGCGCACTGCCGCCCGAGGGTACCCGAGTCACTCCTTGCTACGCCGGGACCGCTTCCCTTCCCGGCCGCCCGGACCTCGGCTGCGCGGGCACGAGCCAGGCACTGGCCACCGTCGCCTTCGCGGGGACCGGAAGCGGCCCGCTGATCTTTGCCAATGGAGCGAATCACTATCGCCTGCTGGGTCTGGAAATCACCCGCACCTCGACGCAGGCGGTCATCTATAACCTGGTTTCGAACCAGAATAACGGCACGTCCGACCACGTCGTCATCGACCGCTGCTGGCTCCACGGGACCGCCCAGGACGAAACCACCCGCGGCGTAATGCTCGCCGGCGCCACTTACGTGGCGGTTGTCGATTCCTTCTTCACGGATTTCCATTGTGTCGCCGCCACCGGTTCTTGTAGCGACGCACAGGCGATCGCCAGCGGGCTGGGCACCAACGCCATGGGCCCCTACAAGATCGTGAATAACTTTCTGGAAGCCTCGGGAGAAAACGTTCTTTTCGGGGGCGGAGGCGCGGACCATACTCCGGAAGACATCGAAATCCGGCACAACCACTTCTTTAAGCCGATGATCTGGCAAAAGGGTCAACCGGGTTTTGTCGGCGGGCGCAATGGGAATCCGTTCGTCGTCAAGAACCACCTGGAGCTGAAGAACGGGGCTCGCGTCCTGTTGGAAGGGAACGTACTGGAAAACACCTGGGGCGGGTTCAGCCAGGCGGGCTTCTCCATCCTGCTCACTCCCAAGAACCAGGACGGGCAGTGCCCCTTGTGTGTGGTGCACGACATCACCATTCGCTACAACTCCATTGCCCACGCCGGGGCCGGCTTGCAGATCGGCAACGGCGCCTCCGATTCCGGCGCGCTCTCTCTGGGCATGTGGAACGTCAGTGTGCACGACGTGCTGATGAACGACATCGACGCCCATGCCTACAACGGCGGCGGACACCTGTTCCAGGAATCCAACGGGAACCCGGTCTCCGTTCTGCATGACGTGGCCATCACCCACGTGACGGCACTCAGCAAGAATCCAAACGTGGCCATGATCATCATCGGCAACTCCAAGACGAGTCCCGAGATGTACGGCTTCACCTGGACCAACAACATCTTCAGCGCGGCCGCGGGCATCATGACCACGGGTGGGGGAGCCGACAACTGCGCCTACCAGCAGTCCTCTGCAGGAGTATTGACCAACTGCTTCCAGCAGTGGACGTTCTCTCACAATGTTCTGGTCGATGCGAAGGGGACCTGGCCTTCAGGAAATTTCGCGGCCACCGTGAACCAGGTGAAGTTCGCGTCCGCTTCCCGCGGGCTTCCCCTGTCGCAGTTCATGCTGCCGGCAGCGAGTCCGTTCGCGGGAGCAGGGTCGGACGGCAAGGACCCGGGAGTCGACGTCGCCGGACTGGCCGCCGCGCTCGAGGGTGTTCCCTGACGCCGGACTCGCCGGCTCACTCCACTCCCTGAATCTCGGCAAAGACCTTCTCGACGTCGGCCCCTGCATCCCGCCCATCGGAAGCAGCCCGCAGCGCTGGCGAGGGTTTCTTGCAGTCGCCCTCCCGGGCGCGGCACAGTCGATAACGTCCCTCGGGCGAGCGCAGCACGCCTGCGGCGCCAGGGTCCGTCGCATAGGAGTTCTCCTTCGGCCAGCCTCCCTGCGAAGCCACAAACACGTTGTGGCTGACCTTTGCCCCGTTGACGCAACTTTTGAGCACGCCGGCCGGGCCCTGCTTGGTGGGCTGAAACGAGCAATTTTTCTCGCCGCCGCCCGGGGGGAAAATGTCCTGTTGCCCGACGCCCACCAGGTTGTTGGTGAAGCTGAAATTCGCGATGTGCTCGCCTTCCGTAGGCGCTCCCAAAATGAACAGCGCCTTGGGCGGAAATGCGGTGACGTGATCGATGGCCAGATCGCGCAAGGCCGGCCGTACCGAGGTGATCTGGGCAAAGGCCCCGAAGCCTCCGTAGGCAGGCCCCCCGATGTCTTCCAGGATCACATCGTGGATGCTGATGCGCTCGGTGCCGCTGCTGGCGCCGCCCGCGTCCGACAAACCGGTGGCAATCTGGAAACCACTCCCGCAGTGCCGGATCAGGTCATAGCGGATGGTCACATCCGTGACGCGGCACGCCGGGCACTGATTGTTCTGGTTCTTGGCCGTCAGCAGAACGGCAAATCCAGCCTGCGAGAACCCTCCCCACACGTTCTCCAGAACATTGCCCTCCAGCAGCACGCGCTGCGCATTCTTCAGTTCGAACGCATTCTTCACGATGAAGGGCTTCCCGGAGGCGCCGCCCACAAAAGCGGGGCTCCCCTCGCGCCAGCTGAGCGGCTTGAAGAAATGATTGCGGCGGATCTCGATGTCGCCGGGTGTGGTGGTCGCCGGGCCGCCTCCGAAAATAAGCCCTTCCGAGGCCGCCTCGAGAAAGTTGTTGACGATCTTGTAGGGCCCGGTTTCATGCGTGCTCATTCCGCCGGCGATGGTCTGCGAATCGACACAGGCGCCCGTCGCGGCCACACAATGGAAGTCGGTGAAATAGGAGTCCACCACCGCAACCGATTGGCTGGCGCCCAGATTAATGGCGCGCGTGGTTTCGTCCTGCGCAGTGCCGTGCATCCAGACCCGGTCAAAGATGATGTGGTGACCGGTGCCATCGCCCGTAAAAATGGCCAGGTTGTAGATGCAGGCGCCGGGCGACCCACGGGTGATCTCCAGCCCGATCAGGCGGTAGTGATTCGCGCCGGGCAGGAAGGCAATGGGGCCGCTCCCCTTGCTGTCGAAAAGGATGCGGGCCATGGCGTGCTTGGCAGAGGCGCACGGGTAGGCGGGCCGCGCGGGCAGCGAAGTCAGACCCGCGTAGCAGGGAGTGATGCGCGTGCCTTCGGGAGGAAGATCGGAGTCTTCCGCGCTGGTGCGAACCACGATCCAGTGCGCGTCGTCGCAGGGCTTGGCCGGAAACCGGAAGTTGCCGGCAAACTCCCCACCCGCCTCGAGCAGAATGGTGTCGCCGCACTCCGCCTTATCGAGCGCAGCTGCCAGTTCCCCGGAAGTCTTCACCCGCAGGGACTTCCCCGGCGCGGGGGTATCGGCGAGCGTGCTGCTGAGATAGACGCGCGGCAACTCCGCGGGCCCGTCAAAGCGCCCGGCGTCGGAGGGAACCTGCGCGGTTGCTCCGACCGTGGCGACGATTGTGGCGATGGCTGCGAAGGCAACCGGTCCGAATGCACCGCGAGGCACTTCCACCTCCGGAACAGACTGCAGGAAATTTTACCGCGCGGTCGGAGCGGGCTGGCGCGCTGGCTGCGAAGGCTTGCCTACGAGCCAGTCGGCCATCCGGCCCACATTGTCTCCCGAGTCGTCCACGCGCAGGCCTGCTTTCACTTGCGCATAGTGTTCCCGGACATAGACCAGCTTGGCGACCATGTCGGCCACATCCGCATCTTCGTACGTCACCACGCCGGCAGGCCGGCGTCCGTTGGCGCTCGCGACCACCGGGACGCCGAGCGCCAGCGCCTCCAGCACCGATGCCGCAACCCCGTCGCAGGCCGGTGTTCGCAGGTAGATGTAGCTGCGGCTCAGCAGCGTCAGAAACTGGTCATGGTCGAGGTTGCCCAGGAGCAGCAGGCTGGCGCGCTCGTCCTCCGGCCACTGCCGGACGAATTCTTCCGCCGCCGGCAGTTCCTTCGGCGGAAAGCCCAGCCAGATGTACCCGGCCCCCGGGTCCTGCCCGCGGTACCGCCTCATGCCCTCCCGCAAAACATCCAGCCGGTACTCCGGACGAAATGACACATACGAAACCAACACACGCGGATGATGATTGAGGAAGGTTTCCACCGCATCGGGCAAGGCCCTGGGCACAAACTCCAGGTACTGCGGCGAGAAGGTCGCGATGCTCTGCACCTTCTCGGGACGAACACCATACTCGACGATCGCTTCCCGGATGGGCTGGCTGTCACAGGCAATGTCGCCGGCCAGGGAAAACAGCACCTGAAACGCGCTTCTCGCCAGGCTCCGCTCCCGGCGCGGGAAATAGTCCTGCGCCAGGCCGCCATGAAACGTGATCAGCGCGGGTTGACCCGCCAGCCTCGCCATGAGTGCCGCCGCCAGGGCCAGCCCGTAGCCCTTTTTCGACATTCCGTTCACATGAACGTTCAGGCGGTAGCCGCGAAACGCAAACCAGGCAATTTTTTTGAGGTAGTCCGGACCGCTCTGCACGTCTACGTATTCCGGGCTTTTGATCTGCCGACCTTCGTTGATTTTCAACACATCGCAGATGTGCCCACGGCGGCGCAGTTCCTCCGTCACCAGCTTCAATTGGATGGCCCACCCGCACATCGGCGGCGGGTAATTTCCGATCTGCAGGATCTTGGCCGGCTCGATGTGTTGTTCCGCAAGCAAAGCAGCCTCATGGGCCATCGCCAAATCCAGGTTCTGCTCGGCGAACATCTGCCCCAGCGGCGTTCTGGTCTTGAGGGCGTGCTTGGCATTAAAGTAGGCGCGGTACCGCGTTCGCATGCGGCGCCAGGAAGATGGCACGGGTTCGCTTCCGGCCCCGCTCGATTCATATCCCAGCGAGCGCAGGGTCTCCCCGATCAGCGCTTCCAGGTCCCGCAGCTGCGGGCTGCCGGCTGCGTTCCGCCACCGTGCCACCGGCTGGAATTGGGAGCCCTCGCTGGCAAAGGAACTGTTGGGGCGGCTGACGGAGCCGATTCCCACTTGCTGAATGTGATCGTAGTCGAGCGGCTGCGCGATGAAATCCCCGAGCGCCGCCAGCGTGGACCGGGGACTCTCCACCAGGTCTTCATAGCGCACCTCAAAGTAGTCTGGACCGAGCGCTCGTCCGTCTTCCCGGCCTTTGTTCACCATCCATTCCCAATACAACCCGGCAGTCAGGAGCTCCTTCCCCCGGTCCCAGGGGAACGGCCGGATCCAGTGCTGCCGCTCCATTGACAGCGCCACATCGCGGCCATCGCGGATGATGTGGACGACCAGCGCGTTGGGGATGGTCTGCTTAATGCGGCCGAGCGACAACAGATGGTCGGGCGTGCAATCGGCCCAGCGCTCAACACCCTGTTGGCGGGCCATGGCTTCCATCACGAGGCGCAGAAAATCGCCGGCGTTTTCGCACTTCGACATCACTTCGTCCTCGAGCGCCTGCGCGTCCAACCCGGTCTTGGCGAACAGGCTGCTGCGCCGCCAGGCCGCGAACATCCGGCGGCGGTTGCTTCGATGGCGAAGGTCTCCGAAGCGAGGTTCCAGCAGGTTAAAGACCTGGGACTCGGCGCGGTACACGGCGAAATTTCCCGCCGACAGCAGCATGTGATAGAGCAACGTGGTCCCGGACCGGGGAGAACCCAGCACGAACACGGGCGCCTTGCCGCGCGCGCTAGCCGCTGCCGCCGTCTGCTCGTGAAGGGATGTATCGGCAGTCTGCATGGGGATAACTCAGTTCAGACCCGCTCCGGGCGTTACCGCTTGGGTCAAGGGGGTCGCCATCGCATTCGACCGGCCCATCTCCGTCGCCAGAATGGCCGGCGGCTGCGGAGCTTTCGCGTTAACGCCTCGTTCCATGAAATTCCGATGCCACATTTCCAGCGCCAGCATGCGCCACAACAAGCCCGAGCGGTTGCGCCGTCCGCTGGTGTGCTCGGCAATCAGCCCGCGGACCGCTTCCGGCTTGAAGTACCCGCGCTGCAGCGTGCGGGGCTCGGTCAGCACCGCCAGGAACTGGTCTTTCATGGAGTCGCGCATCCAGTCGACCAGCGGCAACTGGAATCCCTGCTTGCGGCGGTGCAGCAGCGCGGGAGGAATCCCCACTCGCTCCGCCAGCTTTTTCAGGATGAACTTGCGCGTTCCGTGCCGGAATTTCCATTCCACCGGCAGCGACGCCGTCCACTCTACGAATTCGTGGTCGAGCATGGGGACACGCACTTCGAGCGACGTCGCCATGCTCATACGATCGACCTTGGCCAGGATGTCTGCCGTGAGATAGGTCTTGGTGTCGAGATACAGCAGGCGGCTCAGGGGGTCCGGCGCCGGCGCCTCGTCGTAGATGCGCCGCCAGACATTCAGAGGGTCGGGGAGCCGGCCAGCGCTTTGCAGAAATTCCTGCGAGAACAGATTGCGCTCCCGATGCAGGGCCGGCAGATAGGAAACCGCGTCGAGATAGCGGTCGCGCTCGCCCAGGGACGCGTTCCACGCCAGGTTCTTGCCATAGACCGCGTTCGGCACGTGCGGGTGCACGCGGTTGCGATACAGCTGGCCCAGCCACCCGGGAATGCGGTCGAACCTGCGGCGCTCCATGGCCACCAGGTAGCGGTCGTAGCCCGCAAACAATTCGTCGCCTCCGTCTCCGGAGAGCGCGACCGTCACCTGCTGCCGCGCCATGCGGCACACGTAATAAGTGGGCAGCATCGAGGAGTCGCCGAACGGTTCTTCCAGCATGCTCGAAAGGAAGTCCAGCGTTTGCTCCAGATTCGGATGCAGCACCAGCTCATGATGGTCGGTCCCGAACCTCTCCGAAACCAGGCGGGCAAAGGCGGCCTCGTTGAATTGCTCGGCTTCAAAACCGATGGTGAAAGTCTTGACCGGACCCGAACTCACCCGTGCCATCAGGGCCACGATGATTGAAGAGTCCACGCCGCCGCTCAGCAGCGCGCCCAGAGGCACGTCGCTGATCAGACGCATGCGCACCGCTTCTTCCAGGCGCCGCTCCAGCTCCGCCAGGCAATCCTGTTCCGACATGGGAGCGTGTGTCCCATATTCCGGAACGTCCCAGTACGCGCGGATGCTGGATCTGCCCTGCTCGTACTCGAGCAGGTGGCCGGGCGGCAGCTTGTGAATTCCCGTGAAGGCGGTCAGCGGATCGGGAATGTACCCGAAGTAAAAATACTGCAGCAGGCCCTCCGGATCCACCTGCGCCAGTTCCGGAGCCACTGCCAGGATGGTCTTAATTTCAGACCCGAACAAGAGCCGGTCTTTGTGGAAGGCGTAGTGAAGTGGCTTCTTGCCCAGCCGGTCGCGCGCCAGCAGCAGCTTCTGACGGCGCACATCCCACAGCGCCAGCCCAAACATTCCCCGCAGCCGCTGGACACAATCGGCGCCCACCTCCTCATAAAGGTGAACGATGATCTCCGTGTCGGTATGGGTATAGAACTTGTGCCCGCGCTCTTCCAGTTCGCGGCGCAGGGCGGGGAAGTTGTAGATCTCGCCGTTGTAGACGACCCACACCGTCTGGTCTTCGTTGTGAATGGGCTGGTGGCCGCCGGCAAGGTCGATGATGCTGAGCCGCCGCATGCCAATGCCGGCGGGCCCCTGGGTGTAGATGCCCTCGTCGTCGGGGCCGCGATGCACGATGGTCTGGCACATCCGGTGAACGTCGGAGGGGTCGGCCATTTCTCCCTGCCGCGCGACGATTCCCGCTATTCCGCACACCGCACAACCTCCTCCACTCCCCTGAACGTGTGACCCATGCCGTCCGCTACCGGTTCAACGCGTCCAGGCCAGTTCGCGTTGGGTGTTTCCGGCCTCTCCCACCGTGTTGTCAGCGGCGTTCCCCGGAGCAGTCGCCGCACCCGTTGCAGGCGGCTTGCTGGCAATCTGGTACAAGGCACAGATGTAGCCCACCAGGAAGTACGGAAACAGCGTGTATTCGGTCGAGGCAAACATCGCGCCCGCGGCATAGCCGGCCAGCCCCGCCCACAATGCGCCGGCCCAGAGCCGGATGCTGGGGTCGGCGGCATAGCCGGGCAGCTTGCGGACCCGGCGCATTCTCCGTCCTGCCGTGATCAACAGCGCCAGGAACAGGAGAAGCGCCGGAAGCCCGGCTTCCGCGCCCAGTTCCGTGTAGGTATTGTGCGCCACGTGCCATCCGCCCGCGACGGCCGGAAACATGCCTGGGCCCACCCCGAAAATCGGATGCTGGGCCATCAGTCGCAGGCTGTCTTTCAGCAGTTGCGTGCGGGCCTCGAGCGAAGCCTCGCCATGCGCCTCCATCGTGCCCGTGCCGATCTCGCTGGGGTCGGCGGTAACGACCAGGCTCGCCAGCCGGTTGAGATACCGCGGCGTCGCCACCAGCGCGCCGCAGGCCAGCACGCCAAGAATCGCCGTAACGCCTACCAGCGCAAACCGTTTGCCCTTGATCCCAAACTCCCACAAGCAGATCAGCCCGGTAATGGCCATTGCAATCATGCCGCTGCGCGAGTACGTCGCGACCACTCCGTAGAGGATGGAGAAAAGCCCGGCCGTCCACAGCAGCTTTGGCAATCCTCTCTTGGAGGCAAACAAGAACCCCATGCAGAGCGGGAAGTTGATGGCGATGTTGATGGCCAGGTCATTCGGGTTCTCGAGAATTCCGCTCTGGATTCCCATCAGGCGCCCGTCGAGCGTGCGATGCACCAGGATCGAGGCCAGGGTCACCAGCGTGATCGACGCCGCCTGGATGAACAGCAGCCGGCGCAGTTCCTTCACTCCCGTGACGACCAGGGGAATCAGCAGGGCCACGATCACGCCCTTGGAAAACCGGTTCACGACAATGTCGGCCGATCCGCCACGCCAGAACGAAGTCGGAATGGTCAGCAACATCTGCACCAGCAGGGCAATCAGGATCTTGCCTTCGGCGGGGATCTTCCCGCGCTCGCTGCGCTTCACGCCAAAGATCAGCGCCAACAGGGCGATGGCGCCCAGCGTCCGCGCCAGGTATAGGTACCGCAGTCCGGGAATGAAGTCCTCCGGCCGCACGAAATACACGAACGTGAACAGCACCAGCGCCCGGTAGGCCAGGGTCGTGCGCGCCGAGCGCTGCGGAGGGGTCCACACATCCGACGGCGCGCCGGCACTCGCTGCCGCCGGAGCTTTTGCTTCCGTTTGTGCCGCCCGCATCCAGTGCGGTCCTGTATTTAACGCGTCCATGCGACCTTTCTGCCGGTCACGAACTTCGCAAACGCCACCGCCGCCGCCGTATTCAGCACCACGAAGGTCCAGGCCGCATCGCTGGCGCGGGCCGCCGGCCCCATCCTGATCCCGGCCAGGCCCAGCAGGCTCAACCCGTAAAACCCCAGCTGCAGCACGAATGCGGCGCGGTAAAACGGGCGCGCGACGCCGCCCGAGGCGACCAACGCCAGCAACAGCGCGAAGGGAACCACCAGCCGCAGCAGCTTGTGGCTGATGAATTCGAAGCGGATCGGGTTCGCCGAACTGAGCAGCCATGGCTGCAGCTGCAGCAGCTGATAATTCCCGCTCAGCGTCCGCACCTTGCGCGCGAACTCCCGCTCTGCGCCCAGGTCGGGCACGTCCCAGGCCCGCGCCGCCGGCTCAAACATGACGCGCTTGCCCTGGCGCGCGACCTCCATCGGGATATACACGTCGTCGAGCAGGGTCTCGGGCGGAACCACAGGCACCAGTTCGCGGCGCACAGCATACAACGCGCCCGTCGCACCCACCACCGAGCCCGAGGCCGACTCCAGTTCCCGCACGGACTTTTCGATCCTCCAGTAAAGGCCCATGCCCTGGCTCTTCTCGCCGGCATCCGGATCGCCCAGCATCAACTGGCCGCTCACGCATCCCACCTGGGGGTCCGCGAAGTTTGCCACCAGCGCCCGCACGGCTGCGGGCTCGATCTTCTGCCGCGCATCGGTGAACACGACAATGTCGCCGGTGGCCGCGCGCGCCGCATCCTGCAAGCCCGAGGCCTTGCCGCGCGCAAGCTGGTTGAGCACCGCCTGCACCCGCGGAGACTGCGCGTACTGGTGCAAAATCGCCTCGGTGGCGTCGGTCGAGCCATCGGAAACCACCACGATCTGCGCCTTCTCGGCCGGATAGTCCAGCGACAGCAGGTTGTCGAGTTTCGCGCGCAGGGTGCGCTCCTCGTTGCGCACCACCATCACGATCGACAGCGATGGTTCGATGGGAGCGGCCGCGGCCGGCAACGGGCGCCAGCGGCGGCGCAGCCACAGCCACAGCGGATAGCCCGCATAGGTATAGGCGATCAGTCCCACCGCGCTCCAGAAGCCCCAGATCATTGCGCGCCTCGCCCCAGCAGAACCGTCTTGATCGTCTGGAACATGATCAGCAGGTCCAGGCCGAGGGAAGCGTTCTTGATGTAGAACAGGTCGTACTGCAGTTTCTGCTTGGCGTCCTCGACCGTGTTGCCGTACTTATAGCGCACCTGCGCCCAGCCCGTAATGCCGGGACGCACGGCGTGGCGCATCCCGTAATAAGGAATCTCCTGGCTCAGCCACTCCACGAATTCCGGGCGCTCCGGGCGCGGCCCCACGAACGCCATGTCGCCCTTGAAGACGCACCACAGTTGCGGAATTTCGTCGATGCGCGAGGAGCGCAGGAACTTTCCCACCCGCGTGATCCGAGGATCGTCATCTCCGGCCCAGGTCGGCCCGGTATCGGCCTCCGCATCTTGCCGCATGGTCCGGAACTTGTAGCAATAGAAGACCTCCCCGGCGCGCCCCACCCGCCGCTGCCGGTAAAGCACCGGGCCCCTGGAATCCAGCTTGATGGCCAGGACCACGAACGGCAGCACCGGCAGCACCAGGAGCAGAAGAATGAAGGAAACCAGGGTGGAGAGTGCGCGCCGCATCAGGTTGAAGCTGGGGCTGAAGCGGAAACCCTCGGCGAAAATCAGCCAGCTCGGATACAGCTGCTCGACCTCAATGCGCCCCGAAATTTTCTCCAGCCAGGACGTGGCTTCCTCCACCCGCACTCCGCTCAACCGCAACTGCAGTAACTCCTGCACCGGAATCGTGCCCCGGCGGTCGGGCATGGCCACGATCACCCGGCTGACTTTGTGCGCGCTGGCGGACTCCATCAGGTGCGCGGCCGCGGTTTCGCGGGTCAGCGCGCCCTCCACGTTGCCGCTCCAGCCGATCACGTCCACCCCCAGTTCCTTGCGCTGCCGCAGCCCCTGCACCAGCCGTTGCGCCCGCTCGCCCGTACCCAGCACGTACACCCGTTCCTGCATGAACGCCTGCTGCACCAGCCAGGCGTAGGCGGCCCTCCACACCACCAGCCCCAAGGTCAGGAAGACCAGCCCGATGAGCGAGGCGTTGTTGCCCGGCAGCGCGGAAGGAAAGAAATAGCCGATGGCCGCCAGGAACAGCGCAAACAGCCCCGGCACCAGGAACAGGCGGAAATACATCTCGCCCTTGGCGTCGAACTGTGCGGCATCGTAGAGGTCGAACCAGTGCGAGCAGATCAGCACGAACAGCGTGGCGACCAGGACCTTGACGTAGCCATACTGGTAGTTCAGGACGATGTAGCGGTCGTCGGGAAAGGCCAGCAGCACGCCCATCAGGAACGAGGAAAATACCACCATCGTTTCCACGGCCAGCAGCACCAGCGTGCGGACCGGGTAGTAGACATTGAACAGTCGGATCACGGGGGCCTTGGTTGCCTGTGCTTACGCTTTCGGTTTCGCCGACTTCTCGTAGACTTCGTAGTAGTAGCGCGAGTAGGAGTCTTCTTTGGAAACGCCGTTCAACACGACGCCCACCATGGTCTTTCCCTGGAATTCCTGGCGCGCCTTTTGCGCCGTGTCATAGGGCGTCGCGTTCGACCGCACCACCATGAGCACGCCGTCGCAGAGGTTGGCCAGCTGGCCGGCATCGGAGACCGGCACCGCCGGCGGCGAGTCGACGATGATCCAGTCGAACAGCGTCTCCACGCGCTGCAGCAGCATGCGCATGCGGCCGTTGGCGATCAATTCGGCCGGGTGCGCCACCGTGCGCCCGCACGGGATGAAGAACAGGTTGTCCATCGGGCCGCGTTGCATCACCGAGAATTCGTCGCTCTCGCCCAGCAGATAGTCCGCCAGTCCGGGCGAAGACGTCGTGCCCAGCGCCGCGTGCAGCCGCGCTACCCGCAGGTCGCCGTCAATCAGCAGCACCCGGCGGCCGTGCTGGCGCACCAGCACCTGCGCCAGGTTGGCGGAGACGAACGACTTGCCTTCCTGCGGCAACGCGCTGGTCACCAGGATCTTCTTCAGCGACATCTTTTCCCGCATCTGGTACAGGCGCGAACGCAGGGTACGGAACTGCTCGGTGCCCAGAGCGTTGTCCCCGCCGCTGAAGAACAGCATGGTCTTCATCTCGGGGTTCCACGCGCATTGCGCGCAGCGGGCCAGCAGCGTGTCAAAGGTAAACGCGCTGGTGAACGACGGTGCGCCCCCCGCGTGCGCCGGGGCGGCCATCGCCGGCGGCGGAAGATGAGCCGTCTCCGGCAGCGCGGGCAGGGGCTCGGTGGCCGGCAGGTCCGTCACCGGCGCGTTGTCGGGGCGGCCGCCCTGGGCCGCGGCCCGGTCCTGTTCCGCTCGCTTGAGTGCTTCGTGAATTCGGCTCATGATTTCCTCTCTTTCGGCAGATCTGCTGGTTCGGCCTGCCGCAGGCGGTCCGCCAGGGTCGCCAGCGTGCGCAAAGCTTCTACGACATCGAATTTCTCGGCGCTTGCCACCGGCGGTGCCGCCACCGTCATCGCGCCCGAAGCCACGTTGTCGCTCAAGTCAAAGTCCCGCGCCACGGCATCAACGATGCCCTGCCCGATCACCGGCTTCTGGTCGACAAAGGCGCTGACCAGGCAGTGTTCGCACAACAGGTTCACCACGCGCGGAATGCCATTCGCGTACTTGTGCAGGGAGTTGAGGGCGTCGCCATCGAAGATCTGCCGCCCGTCCGAACCTGCGATCCGCAGGCGCTGCTGGACGTAGGCCTTGGTCTCCTCCAGCGTGAGCGGGTGCGTTTTGGCCCGCAGCGTCAGCCTTTGCCGCAGTTGCCGCAGCTGCGGCTGCCGGAGCTTGGTTTCCAGTTCCGGCTGGCCGACCAACACGATCTGCAGCAGTTTCTCCGTGAAGGTCTCCAGGTTGGTGAGCATGCGGATTTCTTCCAGCACCTCGTCGCTGAGGTTCTGCGCCTCATCGACGATCAGCACCGCCGTCTCCCCCGCCCGGTAGCGGTCCAGCAGCCAGTTGTAGAGCCGCTGCAGGATCTGGCTTTTCGATTTCGAATCGCACGGGATGCCGAAGTCGGCCATCATGTAGTCGAGAAACTGCGGCACGTTCATGCGCGAGTTGAAGATGAACGCCGTGGCCACCTGCTGCAGCCGCAGCCACTCGAGCAGCTTGTTGATCAGCGTCGTCTTTCCCGTCCCCACTTCGCCGGTCAGCAGCACAAACCCTTTCCGGCTCTGGATCCCGTAGGTCAGGCAGGCCAGGGCTTCCTCGGTATGCCGCGTCAGGAACAGGTAACGCGGGTCCGGGTTCACGTTGAACGGGTTCGCTCGGAGACCAAAGTACTCTTTGTACATAGCGGGCGCCTAGACTCCCACTTTCTCGTGTTCCAGCTTGCTGTCTTTTTCGCGCTTCCAGAGTTTGCCCTTGCCGTTCTTGCCCGCCTCTTCGGTCACCCAGGGCAGGGTCACCAGCACCGGCATCTGCAGGCTGGCGATCACGTCGGCTTCGTTGCGGATGGACTTGTCGCGCAGTTCCATCCACAGCGCGAGTCCCATGCCGATGACCAGTCCCGCTCCCAGGCCACCCGCGGCAAACAGGGGACGGTTGGGGAAGCTGGGCGCTTCCGGCAGGTTAGCCGCGTTCAGCAGGTGCATCTGCTCGCCCTGCTGCCGCTTCTCCATGTCGGTGGCCATCTCGGAGGCGCTCTTTTTCGCCAGCAGATCGGCATAGAACTTCTGCGCCGTGTCGTAATCGCGCGTGAGCTGCTTGTACTTTTCTTCGACCTCGGGACTGATCGCCACCCGGCTCTGGTACTGCCGGATCTGCTCGGCCAGCCGCTTCTGTTCGCGGGTCGCCGCCGCAATGACCTCCTCGTACTGGTGAACCTGCAGCCGGAGCTGACGGATCTCGGGCGGTTCCGACGCACTGGCTTTGGTGGCCGTATCGCCGCCCTTGGCCGCGGCTTCGTTGACTTCCGCCAGCTTCTTCTTCACCTCGGCGATGTCGGCCTTGGTCTTGATCACGTCCGGATGATCGTCGGTGTAGCGCGCCTGCAGCGAGAGCAACTGGCTCTGCAGGTTGGTCAGCTGCGTTTCCAGGCTCTGAGGATTGCTGCTGCCCTGCGACGACTTCCAGGCCGCCAGCTGCTGCGAGAGCATGGACTCGGTGTAGGCCTTGTCCTGCTGCGCCCGGTTCACGGTCTGGGTGTTGGCGTCAAGCTGGCTGTTGAGCGCGCCCAGCACCTTCAGGTTGTTGTCCTCGTCGCCCGGCAACTGGCCCACGTACTGGCGCTTGAAGGCAGCGAGCTTGGCGTCCTGATCGTCCAGGTTGCGCTTGGCTTCCTCCAGCTGGCGGCTGATGAAGTCAGTCGTGCTCACGGCCACTTCCTCGCGCGAGTTCTGGAACTGGGTCAGGATCGCCGAGGTCAGGTCGTTGCAGACATCCTGCGCGTCGTGCGGATTGGCCGTGGTGAAGTTCACGTAGAACCCGGGCACGCCGCCGCCCTGTCCCGGCCGGCGGCGGGCGCCGCCGCCGCTCGCGTTGCCAATCGAGCTCAGGTCCGTCATCACCGGCTCGATGGTCAGGTTGGTGCGCACATCCTCGAGAACGTCATCCAGGCTCTTGCCGCCGCGGAACAGGCCCGGGCGCTTCTCAACGATCGGCTGCAGGCGGTTCCGCCCGAGCACCTGCTGCTGCATGGTGGCGATCCGTTGCGCCAGGTCGGAGGTGACCACCGGCTGCACCACGCCTTCGGGAACTTTCTGCCCCTCGACCAGCACCAGCGCCTGCGAGGTGTACTTCGGAGTGAAGGCGTAAGAGATGAGGAAGCCCACCAGCGGAGCCACCAGCGCCGGGATCAGGATCAGCTTCGACCGCCGGCGCAGCATCGCCAGATAGTCATCCAGGGTGAGATCGCGATTTTCCATCATGCCCGTATTTCCGTTCCGGCTGCCCTTCCGGCAGCCCGCAAATTAGTCGATTCGAATCGGCCGGAAGTGCCAATCCACGCCGATCGTGCCCACGTGCCGCACCGAAATCCGGTTGCAAAATGTTCCCGCCACCGGGCAGGTATTGAAGATCTGGTCGTTCCACTGATAGGCCAGGAAGGCGCCCCAGTTGTAGCCAAACTGGCGCCGCACCGCAAAACCGGCGAAGCCGTAGTTATAGGTGGTCGACGCCACTCCGGCGACGCTGGACTGCAGCCGCTGGTTGTGCGAATACCCCAGACTGGCGGTGGCGTTGTAGCGCCGCCCCAGAGGCCGTGAGAAATTCCCGGTGACGATGCTGCTCTGCGCGCCCGCAAAGAACCCGGAGCCGCTTGTGTCGTAGCGTTCGAAGCTCAGCGCCGCCAGGGTCTTGGGGAAGCGGTAGCGCAGCGTCGCCCGCCCGGCGGCCGACAGGCGCGAACTGCCCCCGGCCAGCGGGTCCTGGATATGGGTCCACTGCGGCCCGGCCCCGATGACAAAATCCATGCGCCCTGAAATCCGGTGCCCGTACATCGCCTGCAGCACGTGCGAACCGATGTTGTCGGTGCCGACCAGCGATGCCGGAAAATGGAACGCCTGGTAGCCGTAGTCGAAGCCGACCTGATCCTTCGGGCTGAGCGAGTAGCTGTAGCCGGCCTGTCCGGCGACCTCCTGGCTGTTGATGAGCCCCTGCGATCCGCCGAAGGCCTGGGACGCGTCGTTGAAGTGCACGAAGCCGAAGGCGCCCGCCGCGGTCAGTGAGGAGCGGGGCGACAACCCCTGCACCACGTCGGCGATGGCCACATTGGTAAGCCGCGGCCCTTGGCCGAGCGAGCCCAGCTGGTTCGATCCCAGCACGCCGAAGTGGCCCCCGAATCCCGAACCCAGCATGCCCAGGCCTTCGCCCAGACTGCCCAGCCCAAGCTGGAAGCCGCCCGCGCCCCCGTACACGCCGTAGCCAAACGCGCCTTCCGGCAGATAGCTCACCGAATCGCGCAGCGTCAGCTGCCCGGTCCGCCACAGGAAGGCCTGCTGGGCCTGCAGTTCGTGGACCTGCTGCCATCCAATCCCGGACCCGTTGTAGTAACTGGCGCCCCCGACGTAAGCCGCTGCGAACTGATAGCGGCTCCAGAGCCGCTGCAGGGTCAGGCCGCCCATCCCGCGCGAGACCGAGCGCCAGGCGGTGCGCGCATCGCTGCCGAAATTGGAGTCCAGCGACTCGCTGGCCTCCACCCCGCCCAGCAGCATGCTGCGCGGCTGCAGGTTGGGCTCAAGCGAGGGCTGGTCCAGTCCCGAGATCGGCGGATTCTCATTGACCACCACCGGCGGGTTTTCCTGCCCGTAGGCCGCCGGCGGCACGGTCCGGTTGGTCTCGTCCTGCGGCTGGGACGGCTCGCTCTGTCCCCAGAGCAGCGTCGTACCCACTGCGACATAGAGCAACGCACAGCTCCATCGGCGGATGGTCATGAGGAAATCCTTACGGGACGACAAGGGTGTCCCCCGGCTTCAGCGCAAGGTTCTGATCGATCGACTCGCCCCGGAGCAGTTCCCGGTAGTGCACCGGGATTTTCTGCTGCTTGCCGTTTTCATTGCGCAGCAGGTAGATTCCCTTGGTGTTGGCGAACTGCGTGAATCCGGCACTGGCCAGCGCCTGCAGCACGGTCATGTTGGGCTGCAGAATGGTTGATCCCGGATGCTGCACTTCCCCGAGAATGTAGATCTTCTGGCTGTTCATGGCCGTGACCACCACGGTCACGCGCGGGTCGGAAATAAACTTCTTCAGTTTGGTGGTGATCGAATCGGCCAGCTGGGTCGGGGTCAATCCCGCGGCCACCACATCATTGAGCAGCGGCATGGAAATCTTGCCGTCAGGCCGCACCGGCAGGGACTCGGTCAGGTCGGGTTCTTTCCACACGGAGATGTGCAGCATGTCATCGGCTCCGATCACATAATCGGCTCCTGCGACCGACTTGGGCTCGCCGGCGGATTTTTCTGCTGCCGCTTGCCGGTCCGCCGGACCTTTGGCATTGTCCTGGGCCCAGGCGCCCGCGGCCAGGGCCCCGGCCAGCAATACGATGATGAAATCCCTACCGTTCATTTCCTCTCCTGATGGCTGCTAAGCTTCGTATCCGCTAAACCCGATCTGCTTGAGCTTGTAGAGCAAGGCCTTGTAGCTGATCTGCAGTTCCTGGGCCGCCCGGCGCCGGTTCCAGCGCGTGCGGTCGAGCACCCGCAGGATCAGTTCCTTCTCCGCTTCGCGTGAGGCGGCGCGCGCGGCCTGTTTCAACGAGATGCGCGCCCCATTCGGCCCGCGCTCCGACTTGGTCAGCAGCGAACGCAACCCGCCCATCGCCACCGACTCGTCGCCCAGGGCCACGATCGCCCGTGCCGCGTCCTCCAACTCTCGAATGTTGCCCGGCCAGTCGTACTCCTGAAACAGCCGCTGCGTCGCCGAACTCAGCACCGGCAGCGGGCGCCGGAAGTCCCGCGCATATTTGGCCAGGAAAAACTCCACCAGCGCCGGAATGTCCTCCCGCCGCTGACGCAGCGGCGGCAAGCGCAGGCAGACGCCACTGATCCGGTAGTAGGTATCTTCGCGGAAGCGTCCAGCACGAACCTCAGCTTCCAGGTCCTGCGCGCTGCCGCAAATCAACCGCGCCCGCTTTTGCCCAGCATGCCCGTTGCGGCCGGCCGGCAATACTTGCAACAGAGCTTCCTGGCTGGCCATCGACAACTCGCCCACTTCCTCCAGGTACGTGGTTCCCGCCTCGAACATGCCCCCCGGCGCGCTCTCCACGAGCATGTCTGCCGTCAACTCGGCCGACGCTACGATGCGGAACGGCTCCTCTCCGTGCGTCGACATTTGGTGAATCCGCTCGGCGATTGCCCGCTTCCCGGCCCCTTTTTCCGCCAGCAGCAGCACTGGAACTTCACTCCGGGCCAACTCCCGAAGAACCTCCTCCAGCGCCCTCATGCTCAAGCTCTTTCCTTCAACAAAGCCGCGCAGGGACTCCTCCAAGTCGCGCATTTCCCCTTTTGCGGGCGGAAGCTGTGGAAAATCCTTTGCCATATTGGCTCTAGTTCCTGAGCGGGGGAATAACGCTAATGAGTCGTTTACCTTGTTTAGTCACATCGTGAGCAACGGAGCTGCCATATGGCAGAAGCCTGGCACGCTCCGCAGTTATTTGATAACTATATTGTTTGTCAATCGTTTATGGGATTCTACAGAAGGTCCACCCATCCCCCGGCTGTCCCGGACAGGCTATCGCAGAAGCCTGGAGAGGGAAAGTTTTTGCCCACTCAACGGTAACTGGAATTGGTTACTTTTTCCCTACTCGGCTCTGGCAGGGTCCTAAGTCTTTCTCCGCAAAAGGTCTCAGCCGCCACGGACGTTCGGCCCATGCGGCTTGGTAGCGTCCGTCACAGCCGCCGGATGGGGCAAATCTTTTCCTTCGCTCGGGCTAAGTTTCCCGCCAATCCGGTTCGGGCGCCAACCGTGCGGGTGTGACAAATGTGACAAAGATGAGAGCTGGCTCTCGGACCTGCGCTGCTTTCGTTTCCGCTGAATGTGACCAAAGTGAGCCCTCCTGAATTGGCTCATTGCGCCCCCCGGTTGGCTTCGCATATGCTTATTTTTCCCTCCCACCGCTTTTGACAGACGCAGTCCAAGCCGCGCCCCTGACCGCGCAACCGCAAGGTTTGTCGCCGGCTCGAGCCCCACTCTGGCAGTGGGCAATCCTCTCTGGCGCGCTGCTGTGGATGTATGCGCCCGTGCTGCTGCACCTGGTGGGGCAGTGGGAGCGGGATCCCAACTATTCCCACGGATTTTTTGTCCCCGCCTTTTCGCTGTTCGTGATCTGGTCGGAACGGGAGCGGCTGCGGGCCCTACCCTTGCGCCCTTCCTGGTCCGGCCTGCTGGTGCTGGGCGTAGCAGTAGCGATCCTGACCGCCGGCACCCTGGGCGCGGAATTGTTCCTCTCCCGGGTTTCCTTGCTTTTGGCGATCGGGGGGCTGATGGTTCTCATGCTGGGGTGGAATCATCTCCGCGCCGTCCTGTTTCCCTGGTTGTTTCTGCTGCTGATGATTCCCATCCCCACGATCGTGTTCAACGAGATCACCTTCCCGTTGCAGTTGCTGGCGTCGCGGGTCGCCGCCCACGTCCTTCCCCTGGCGGGAGTTCCGGTGCTCCGCGAAGGCAACATCATTCAACTGCCGGCCATGGCGCTGGAAGTCGCCGAGGCCTGCAGCGGCATCCGCTCGCTCATGTCGCTGGCCACGCTCGCCATCATTTATGGATACCTGCTGGAGCCGCGCGTGTCGCTGCGGGTGGTGCTTGCTCTCTCCTCGATTCCGATTGCCGTGATTGCCAATAGCGCCCGCATCGTGGGTACGGGACTGCTGGTCCAGTACTGGGACCCGGAAAAAGCGCAGGGCTTCTTCCACACCTTTTCCGGCTGGCTGATCTTTGTGGTTTCCCTGGTCCTGCTCTTCCTGACGCATCAGGGCCTGCAGTGGTTGTGGAACCGCGAGGGGGCGACACGATGAACGCCAATGCCCGCTTCGCCATGGCGCTGGTTCTGCTGGTCGGAACCGCGCTGTTCCTGCAGGCGCGCAACCGCGGAGAAGTCTTTCCCCCGCGCCAGCCGCTTGCAACCTTCCCCGAACAACTCGGGCCATGGTCGGGAACGGACGTGGAAATCCCCAAGGACATTCGCGACATCCTGGGCCCCGGCGATTTCCTTCTGCGGGTCTACCAGCAAGACACCCATACGCAGCCCAACACCGACCTGTTCATCGCCTACTTCCCCAGTCAGCGCGCGGGCGACACCATTCACTCGCCCAAGAACTGCCTGCCCGGCGCAGGGTGGACGCCGGTCGACGCGGCTCGCGTTCCCCTCTCCGTTGCCGGGCGCGCACCCTTCGTGGTGAATCGCTACGTGATCGCCAAGGGCGGGGACCGGTTGCTGGTCCTCTACTGGTATTGGGCGCACGATCGCGCGGTGGCCAGCGAATACTGGGCCAAGGTCTACCTGGTCACCGACTCCATCAAGATGAATCGCAGTGACGGCGCCCTGGTGCGCCTGACCACTCGCATCCTTCCGGGAGAATCCGTGGAGGCGGCCATGAACCGGCTGCAGCCTTTTGCCGGGCAGGTCGTGCCCCTGCTGAACCACTACATTCCGCAATGAACCCTTCGACAAAGTTCTTACTCGTTCCCCTGATGTTCTCCGATTCGCCCGGGCGCGCGTCCACGCGCTCCCCTCAATTCCAATCGGCGCAGCTTGCGCCTGTCTTGGGAGATTCAGCCATGAGGCGTACTCTGGCAATTGGTTCCGTCCTCTTGTTGCTTGCGGCAGCTTTGTTCCTCACCGCTTGTTCGCGCGACCCTAACGTCCGCAAGCAGAAATACTTTGAGAGCGGACAGCGCTATTTCGAGAAGGGCAAGTACCGCGAAGCGGCGATCCAGTACAGCAACGCCGTGCAGGTCGATCCCCGCTTCGGACAGGCGCACTACCACCTCGCCCTGTCGTACCTGCGCATGGGCGAGCCCAATCGCGCCTTTCAGGAACTGCAGCGCAGCATTGAGCTCGAGCCTGCCAACTACGCCGCCCGGGTCGACATGGCGAACATGCTCATCGCCGCCAAGTTCTACAAAGAAGCCCAGGAACAACTCGACGTCCTTACCGACAAGCAGCCCAACAGTCCCGACGTGCACATGGCGCTGTCGAATTTAAAGGACAGCCAGGGCGACCTGGGCGGGGCCCTGCAGGAAATGCAGAAGGCCATCAGCCTCGATCCCAACCGCGCCGAGTCGCACCTGAACCTGGCCATGCTGCAGATGCAGGCCCAGCAGTACGACGCGGCCGAGGCCAGCCTGAAAAAAGCCATCTCGCTCGACCCCAAGGCCTTGAACTCGCAGCTGGCGCTCGGCGGCTTCCTGCAGTCCCGCGGACGCCTGCCCGAGGCCGAAGAGCAGTTCAAGCACGCCATCAGCCTTGATCCCAAGAACCCGGACCCACGCTCCGCCCTCGCGCGCCTGTACATGGTCGAAGGCAAGAGCAATGATGCGGAGTCCTTCCTGCGCCAAACCAAAAGCGATCTCTCGGACCTGCCCGCCGGCTATCGCATGCTGGGCGACTACTATTTCGCGACCGGCAATCTCGACAAAGCGGTCGCCGAATACGAGTCTCTTTACCGCGACCACCCGAAAGACATTCAGACCAAGAAGAACTTCATCCAGTTGCTGGTCCTCAAGAACCGCCTGGACGAAGCCAACAAGCTGAACGGCGAAATCCTGAAGGCCGCTCCGAACGACAACGACGCTCAAATTTTCCGCGGCCAGATTGCCATGCGCGAAGGCCACCTGGACGAGGCCGTCAACTCTCTGCAGGCCGCGCTCAAGGCGGACCCCAGTAACGCCGTGGCCCACTACCAGCTCGGACTCGCCTTCGACCAGCAAGGCAACCTGGCCCGCGCCGAATCGGAGTGGCGCGAGGCCGTCCGCCTGAAACCCGACCTGCTGGACGCCCAGCGCGCCCTCGCCTCCGTCTCCATCCGCAAGAGCGACTGGGACAGCCTCAGCCGCATCGGCAGCACCCTCATCAGCGCCCAGCCCACCGCCGCCGACGGCTATGCCCTGCGCGGCCTCGCCGAGGCCAACCTCAAACAGGGCCCCAAGGCTGAGCAGGACATCCACAAAGCCATCGAAGTCGCCCCCAACAACCCCATCGGGTACCTCCAGATGGGCAATTTCCGCCTGCTGCAGAAGCAATACGCCGAAGCCGCCAAGGCCTTCCAGAACGCCCTCGACGTCGATCCCTCCAACTCCGACGCCCTCAACGGCCTGATGAATACCTACCTGCTGCAGAAACAGGTCGACAAAGCCATTGATGCGGCCCAGGCGCAGATCGCCAAGGTCCCCAACAACAGCAATTTCTACGACCTGCTCGGCACGGCGCTGTTCAACTACAAGAAGGACTACAAGGCCGCCGAGACCGCTCTGCGCAAAGCCACCGAACTCGACAAGAAAAACTCCGACGCCCTGTTGAAGCTCGGCCAGGCCCTCAACGCGCAAGGCTCCACCGATCAGGCCATCGCCACCTTCCAGCAGTCGCTGAAGGACAATCCTAACGAGATCTCGTTCTACATTCTTCTCGGCGAGCTGTACGAAGGTCAGAAGAACTGGGACATGGCCAAGCAGATGTATCAGAAGGCCCTGCAGCTCCAGCCCGAGAACCCGATCGCGTCGAACAACCTGGCCTACGTCATGCTGCAAACCGGCGGCAATGTCGACGTCGCCATCTCGCTGGCGCAGACCGCGCGACGCCTGATGCCCGACAATCCCAACGCCGCCGACACGCTGGGCTGGGCGTACTACCAGAAAGGACTCTATCCGACCGCGATCGACTTGTTTAAAGAGGCGCTCAAAAAGATGCCGAACGACCCGACCTTTCAGGATCACCTTAAGAAAGCCGAGCAGCAGCGACAGCAGCAGCAACAATCGGGGACCTAGCTGCCCCCAGGGTGGAGCGCGGCGCCTGCCCTGAACTGGGTGAAAGGGCTCCGCCCGCGGAAAGCTCGCGCGTTCGCTCTCGTGGCAAGCTGGCCAATCCTGCTCGACTGCTTATAAACTCACTTCTAGCACGCCAACCTCGCCCCGGTCGTTGCGGGCTCGAAGTGGAGAGTACGAGGTCACCCATGGCTACCGTTGCAATGCCGAAAGCGAAAATCCCCGGCGGAGCATTCCTGCTGGAAGAGCGCCAACCCTCGGAAGTGTTTACCCCGGAGGACTTCAACGAGCAGCACCTGCTCATCGGGCAGACCACCGAAGAGTTCGCTGTCAACGAGATCCTGCCCAACGTCGAACGCATCGAGCACAAGGAATTCCAGGTCACGCGCGACCTGCTGAAGAAGGCCGGGGAACTGGGCCTCTCTGGTGTGGAGATCCCCGAGGCCTATGGCGGCCTCGAAATGGACAAGGTCACCGCCGCGGTCATCGCCGACCACATCGCAAAATATGCGGGGTTTGCCACAACCTGGGGGGGCCATTCCGGAATCGGCACGCTGCCCATCGTCTACTTCGGCACAGAAGAACAGAAGAAAAAGTATCTGCCCAAACTCGCCAGCGGCGAGATGGTCGGGGCCTACGCCCTCTCGGAGTCCACTTCCGGCTCCGATGCCATGAACTGCCGCGCCCGCGCGGAACTGTCCAAAGACGGCAGGCATTACCTGCTCAACGGCGAAAAAATGTGGATCACCAACGCCGGCTTCGCCGATCTGTTCACCGTGTTCGCCAAGATCGACGGCGAGAAGTTTTCTGCCTTCCTGGTCGAGCGCAATTCCCCCGGCTTCTCCGTCGGCGCTGAGGAGCACAAGATGGGCATCCGCGGCTCTTCCACCTGCCCGATCCTCCTCAATGACTGCAAGGTTCCGGTCGAGAACCTGCTCGGCGAAATCGGCAAGGGGCACGTCATCGCCTTCAACATCCTCAACATCGGCCGCTTCAAACTGGGGGCGATGTGCGTGGGCGGCGCGCGCGTGTCGCTCGAACACGCCGTGGCTTATGCCAAGCAGCGCAAGGCTTTCGGCAAGGTCATCGCCGACTTCGGCCTGATCCGCGAGAAGATCGCCAGCATGGCCACGCTGCTGTACGTAGGGGAGTCCCTCGTCTACCGCACCGTGGGCATGATGGATGCCGCCCTCAACGAAGTCGACAAGTCCTCGCCCGACGCGCTCAAAGAGACCCGCAAAGCCATCGAGGAATACGCCGTCGAGTGTTCGATCATCAAGGTCTGGGGGTCGGAGATGATCGACTACGTGGTCGACGAAACCATGCAGATCTACGCCGGCTATGGTTTCGTCGAGGAGTATCCGGCCGAGCGCGCCTATCGCGACGCCCGCATCAACCGCATCTTCGAAGGCACCAACGAAATCAACCGCCTGATCATCACCGGGTTCCTGCTGAAGCGCGCCATGAGCGGCCAGCTCGCGCTCATGCCCGCCATCAAGAAGCTGATGGATGAGGTCCTCTCTGGTCCGGCGATGAGCGACGAACTCGAGGGTCCGCTGGCCGAAGAACGCAAACTGGTAGGCCAGGCCAAGAAGCTCGGCCTCTTCGCCGCCGGCTCGGCCACGCAGAAATACATGCAGGCCATCCAGGACCAGCAGGAAGTCATGGGCGCCATCGCCGACATGACCATCGAAACCTACGCGATGGAGTCCGCCGTACTGCGTGCGCAGAAGTTGGTCGAAGCCAACGGCGGGCCCGCCTCCGCTTTGGCCGTCGCCATGACCCGCGTCTATCTCACGCAGGCCATGGAGAAGGTGGAAGCCGCCGCCAGGCGGGTCATCGCGGCGGTCGCGGAAGGTGACCTGCTGCGCACGCAGCTGGCCATCCTGCGCCGCCTGGCCAAGCACGAGCCGTTCAACACCATCGCGTTGGGCCAGCAGATTGCCCAGCGCGTGATCGAGGTCGGGAAATACACGCTGGCCTGAAGCCAACGTTCACACGGCCGGGGTCGGGATGGGATTTCAGGACGCGGGACGGCCACTCGCAATGAAACGCCAAAGAGTTTTCTGGTTCGCGCTCCTCTGGCTGGCGGCTTCTACGCGCCTATGTGCGCAGGCCCCGTCTCCTTCCGCCGGCCTCGCCCTGACTCCTCCCATGGGCTGGAACAGCTGGAACAAGTTCGCCTGCAACGTAAGCGAAGATCTCATCCGGAGCATGGCCGACGCCATGGTCAAGACCGGGATGAAAGACGCTGGCTACGAGTATGTCGTCATCGACGACTGCTGGCAGATTGCCCGCGACCAGAACGGCACCATCGTTGCCGACCCCCAGCGCTTCCCCTCCGGCATCAAAGCCCTCGCCGCCTACGTGCACTCGCTCGGGCTGAAGTTCGGCATTTACTCCGATGCCGGTTCGAAAACCTGCGCCGGCCGCCCGGGCGGGCTCGGCCACGAATACCAGGACGCACTCACCTACGCCGCGTGGGGCGTTGACTACCTCAAATACGACTGGTGCTACACCACCACTCAGGATGCCCGCGCCGCCTACGCCAACATGCGCGCTGCACTCGATGCCACGGGCCGGCCCATCGTGCTCAGCATCTGCGAGTGGGGAAAGAATCAGCCCTGGCTCTGGGGAAACGAAGTCGGCGGCAACCTGTGGCGCACGACCGACGACATCCAGGACCGCTGGTCGGGGAAGAAGGAATGGAGTCCCGGCAAGTGCTGCTCCTTTGGCGTGGTCGACATACTGGACGCGGAAGCTGGCATCTATTCCTACGCCGGCCCCGGCCACTGGAACGATCCCGATATGCTCGAAGTCGGCAACGGCGGCATGACGGTCAACGAATACCGCTCGCACTTCAGCTTCTGGGCCCTGCTCGCCGCCCCGCTCATGGCCGGCAACGACCTGCGCGACATGAAGCCCGAGATCCACGACATCCTCGCCAACAAGGAAGTCATCGCCGTCGACCAGGACCCGCTCGGCCGGCAAGGGCGCCGCGTGTGGAAAGACGGCGACCTCGAAGTCTGGTCCAAGCCGCTCGCCGGTGGAGCCCGCGCGCTCATCCTGTTCAATCGCGGGGAATCCGAAAAGGAAATCACTGCTCGCTGGACGGACCTGGACTACCCGGATTCGTTATCCGCTCGCGTGCGCGATTTGTGGCAGAAAAAAGATCTGGGGACGTTTTCGGGAAAGTTTTCGGCAAACGTGGCGGGGCATGGAGTGGCGATGGTGAGGCTTGCACCCTAGACGGCTCAGGCAGACCGAACCGCCTTCAACTCCTCCATCACGCTCTGGATCAGCTCCTTTGCGTCCGCCAGGCTCTTCATCACCATCTGCACGTCGAGCACGGGCTTGCCCGGCCAGCGCTGGCTCTGGCAGTACACCCCGTGTTGCCCGACCAGCGCCATCGCGTCGGTGACCAGGTCCATCGTCACCGCCAGGCGCCCGCGCGGCACGCCCATCATCGTCTCGTAGTGTTCCAACTCTTCCTGCTTCTCGTCAAAGACCGGCATGGGCCGATTGTAACGTGATGCGGCGATGCGGGATAATTGGCGGGCCAAAAAACAGCACTTGGCATTTAGCAGAGGCTTTTTGGCATGCACCCGCTCGGGGTTCTGGGCGTCTCGCGATCACGCAATCTGGCTTCAAACGTCCAACGCCTGGGACCCAGTCCCGGGGTCCGATGGATAAAGTCAAGTGCAAAACGGCTGTTCTTCAAGGAGACTCCATGCAAAAACGTATTGCCTTCCTGATCTGTACTGTTCTCGCTCTCTCCATGTTGGCCGCGGCCCAAATGGGGGGCGAAAAGCAGCGTCCCAGTCCTGCCGCCAGCGCCCAGTGCAAGTTTGCCGACGGCAAATCCGTCAAGGTCGACTACTCCAGCCCGCGGGCCAAGGGCCGTCAGATCTACGGTGGTCTCGTGCCTTTCGGGGAAGTCTGGCGCACCGGCGCCAACGAAGCGACCACCTTCGTCACCGACGCCAACCTGACGATCGGCGGGAAGGAAGTCCCGGCCGGGCACTACACCATGTTCACCATTCCCGACAAAGATAAGTGGACGCTCATCATCAACAAGAAAACCGGCGAGTGGGGCATTCCCTACAAGTACGAAAGCGAGGAGCAGGGCCGGTATGACATGAGCGTCTCGAAGACCTCCGCTCCGGTGGAAAATTTCACCATCGCCTTCCACGAGATGGGCACCGGCTGCCACATGTATATGGACTGGGAAAACACTCGCGCCACCATCGAGATTTCGGAGAAGAAGTAAGCGCGAAAATTCCACCCCAGGGGACACGGAGAGCACAGCGGGAGTCCGCGATCTGCGCGCTCGATGCGGGCTCCCACGGTCCTTTCGAGGGCCGGGCACTGGCGGCCCCTCTGGGTCCCCGGGCTCGCACGAGGGAAGAATTCTTCCAAAATCACATCCGCAGCTGCCGAAAGGGAATAGAATTTCCATCAGACCAGACCATCCGCGGGAGGTCCCCATGCCCGTGTACGACTATTTCTGCCACGACTGCCAAAAAGAATTTGAAAAGGTCCTGACCCTGGCCGAACACGAAAAGGAGATTACCTGCCCGCATTGTGGCAGCAAGAACGTGGAACAGGAGGCCAAGGCCTTCTTTGCCGTTACTTCCCGAAAGAGCTGACGCGGCCCGCACTGGCGCGCACGCTCAATTAAAGGATGAATGGGGAACGGGACGGGAATTTTTGCCACCGAACCCCCTCGCGAACTTGGCGGACGGCCTGCGCGCCCTTTGCGCTGACAGCCAGTCCCCGGAAACAGGGACCGGCAGTCACGCTCGGTAAGGGAACCGATCTCTGCGCGTTCCCTGCGCCGTCGCGCGGTGCCCGATCTACGGCTTCCAGCGCAGCACCGGCTTGCGCGCCGCCGCCGTCTCGTCCAGTCGCGACACGCGCGTCGCGTGAGGCGCATCCAGCACCGTCTGCGGGTCTTCCTCGACTTCCTTTGCGATCGCCTTCATCGCTTCGATGAACAGGTCCATCTCCGCTTTGTCTTCGCTCTCGGTGGGCTCGATCATCAGCGCGCCGGGCACGATCAGCGGAAACGCCGTCGTGTAGGGATGGAACCCGTAATCGATCAGCCGTTTCGCGATGTCCATTGTCCGCACGCCCTTTTTCGCCTGCAGCTTGTCGCTGAAGACCACTTCGTGCATGCTCGGCGTAGCGTAGGGCAAGTCGTAGACGCCTTCCAGGCCCTTGCGGATGTAGTTCGCGTTCAGCACGGCATCTTCCGTGGTCTGCCGCAAACCATCCGGCCCATTCGCCAGGATGTAGGCGAGCGCCCGCACGAACATTCCGAAGTTTCCGTAGAAGGAACGCACACGCCCCACCGACTGCGGACGGTCATACTCGAACCCCAGCGTCCCGTCAGCCTTAGTGATCACGACCGGCTTGGGAAGAAACGGCTCCAGGTTCTTTTTCACGGCCACCGGCCCCGAACCCGGCCCGCCGCCGCCATGCGGGGTCGAGAAGGTCTTATGCAGGTTCAGGTGCATCACATCGACGCCGAAGTCCCCCGGCCGCACCTTCCCGACCAGCGCGTTCATGTTGGCGCCGTCCATGTAGAGCAGGCCCCCCCCGGCGTGCAGGATCTTCGCGATCTCGTCGATTTCCTGCTCGAACACTCCCAGCGTGTTGGGATTGGTCAGCATCAGGGCGGCCACATCCTCGTTCATTTGTGCTGCGAGCGCCGCGACCTCGACCATCCCCCGCGAGTTCGACTTCAGGTTCTCGACCGCGTAGCCCGCCATCGCCGCCGTCGCCGGGTTGGTTCCATGCGCCGAATCGGGAATCAGCACCTTCTTCCGCGGATTTCCCTTGGCCTGGTGATAGGCCCGCACCATCAGCAACCCGGTCAGCTCGCCGTGCGCGCCCGCTGCCGGCTGCAGCGTGATCGCGTCCATGCCCGTGATTTCAATCAGGCATTCGCTCAGCGTCTGGATGATGCGCAAGGCGCCCTGCGAGATCTTCTCCGGCTGGTACGGATGCCCGTTCGCAATCCCTTCCAGCCGGGCCACGGCCTCATTCACCCGCGGGTTGTACTTCATCGTGCAGGAGCCCAGCGGATACATGCCCAGGTCGATGGCGTAGTTCCAGGTCGAAAGTCGCGTGAAGTGCCGAATGATCTCGATCTCGCTGACCTCGGGCATGTGTCCCAGATCTTTGCGCTCGGCTTTGCCCAGCAGCTCCTCCGTGTCCACTTCTGGGACATCCAGCGGCGGCAGCTTCCACGCTGCCTTTCCCGGCGACGACTTTTCGAAAATCAGTCCTTCATTCTGGCTGACGTGGCGCATGGCCTTGGGGGTGGGATGCGTCATCGCACCACCTCCGCCACCGCGTGCTCGCCGCTGGGCTCTTCGGCTTCGCTCTCGGCCAGCATGCCGACCGCAGTATCAATCGCCGTGCGCGTGGTCATCTCCGTGCAGCACCACAGCGCCGCATTCCCCAGCTCCGGATAGAACTTCTTCAGCGGCAGCCCGCCCACGATCTTGTGCCCCAGCAGCCGGCTGTTGATGACGTAGGGATCTTCGCTGGTTTGCACAACGAATTCGTTGAACCGCGGCGCGCCGCCAAACAGGACCCGCGCGTGCCGGCCAAACTGGTCTGCGGCGTAGGCGGTCTTGGCGAGGTTCTGTTTTGCCAGCTCCTTCAGGCCGACCTTGCCGTACACGGTCATGAAGATGTTCACCATCAGCGCCACCAGCGCCTGGTTGGTGCAGATGTTCGACGTCGCCTTCTCGCGCCGGATGTGCTGCTCGCGCGTGGCCAGGGTCAGCACGAAACCGCGCTTGCCGTTGCGATCCGTGGTCTGGCCCGCGAGCCGACCCGGCATCTGCCGCACAAATTTCTCCTGAGTCGCAATCACGCCGCAGTATGGGCCGCCGAACCCTACCGGCACGCCGAACGACTGCGCTTCCATTGCCACGATGTCCGCTTGCCGCGGCGGTTCCACGATCCCCAGCGACACCGCTTCGGCTATCGAAACCACCAGCAGAGCGCCCTTGCGGTGCGCCACCCCGGCGATCGCCTCTACATCTTCAATCGTCCCGAAAAAGCTGGGCGACTGGATCAGCACACAGGCCGTGTCCGCCGAAATCGCCTTCTCCAACTCCGGCAGATGGATCCGCCCGGTGTCGGCGAACCCTACCGTGTGCAGCGGCATGCCCTGGTGATGCGCATAGGTCGCCAGCACCTCCTGGTACTCGGGATGCAGGCTGCGCGCAACCACCACTGAATTCCGCCCGGTCACGCGCATGGCCATCATGACGGCCTCGGCCGCCGCGGTCGACCCGTCGTACATCGAGGCGTTGGCCACCTCCATGCCGGTCAGTTCGCAGATCATGGTCTGGAATTCGAAAATGGCCTGCAGCGTGCCCTGCGAAATCTCCGCCTGGTAGGGGGTGTAGGCGGTCAGGAACTCGCCGCGCGAGATCAGCGAATCGATGATCACCGGCCGGTAGTGCAGGTAGGCGCCCGCCCCCAGAAAACTGCTGTACTCCATGCCGTTTTCCTTAGACCTTTGCCGGAACCAGTCCACGATCTCCGACTCCGCCATCTGGCGCGGAATCTTCAGGTCACGACTCAACCGGTATTCCGCCGGAATGGGCGCGAACAAATCATCGATCGAGCGCGCGCCGATGGCCCGGAGCATCGCTTGTCGATCTGCAGGGGACTTCGGTAGATAACGCATAAGGGAACTTATATAGATGTCATTCGGAGCTCGAACGATGGCGCCTAGGGTCGTCGTCGGTCTCTGCGACGCACACTTGGGAACCGACAGCCATCGGCGATCCTCAGTGCCCGGCTTCCTCGGCCACAAACTTCTCGTAGTCTGCGGCCGACAGCAGACCATTCAACTCTGAAGGATCCTTCAACGTCAGCTTCACCATCCAGGTGGTATTCGCGGCCTTATTGACCTTTTCCGGGGCGGTCGCCAGCTCACCATTTACCTCGGTCACCGTCCCAGAGGCGGGAGCATACAAGTCCGAAACCGCCTTTACCGATTCTACGGTGCCGAACCTCTTGCCTGCTGTGATCTCTGCACCGGGTTTCGGTAAATCGACAAACACGATGTCGCCCAGCGATTCCTGCGCGTAATCTGTGATGCCCACCGTAGCGGTGTTTCCCTCAACTTTGATCCACTCGTGTTCTCTTGTGTACTTCAGATCGCTTGGATAAGGCATCCGGCTCTCGCTCCTGACTTATTGCTGATGGCTCGTGGCCCCTGGCAACGGCCTTCTGCTCGGTACTCGCAGCCCGGTGCTCGGTACTAATTCTTCTTCGGCCTTTTATAGAACGGCGTCGGTACTACCTGCGCTCCAACTCCCTGCCCGCGGACCTCCACTTTCACCTTGCTCCCGATCTCGGCCCAGGCGGGCGGAACATAGGCCAGCGCAATGTTCTTCTTCAGAAAGGGCGCGGGAGACCCGCTGGTCACATACCCGATCTGTTTGCCGGCCTCGTCCAGCACCCGGTATCCATCGCGCGCGATGCCGCGCTCGACCATCTCCAGGCCCACCAGCGTTCGCTTCACGCCCTCGGCCTTCGCCTTCTCCAGCGCGGCCCGCCCGATGAAGTCGGGCTTCTCCATCTTTACAAAGCGGTCGAGCCCGGCCTCCCACGCATTGATGCTGTCGGAAATCTCGTGTCCATATAGAGGAAGTTTCGCTTCAAGCCGCAGCGTGTTGCGCGCACCGAGCCCGCAGGCAACGACCCCAAACTCCTTGCCCGCCTCGAGAATTTCGCTCCACACGCGCGCGCTGATCGCCTCGTCGGCGGGGATGTAAATCTCGAAGCCGTCTTCGCCGGTGTAGCCCGTGCGCGCCATCAGGGTGCGCTTCAGCCCACAGACGGTATCGCGCGTGACCCAATAAAACCGCACCGCCGCCAGGTCCGCATCCGTCAGCTTCTGCAGCAGATCGACTGCTTTCGGCCCCTGGATCGCGATCTGGGTGAAATCGTCCGACAGGTTCTCCACCGCGCAGTCGAATTGCCGAGTGTTCTCGCGGACCCAATTGAAATCCTTCTCGCGCGTCCCCGCGTTGATGACCAGCAGGTATTCCTCTGCGCCCAGCCGGTGCACGATCACGTCATCTACGAACGTTCCCTGCGGATACAAGAGCGCCGAATACTGCGCCTGTCCCACTGCCAGCCGCGCCGCGTCGTTCATGGAAATGTGCTGCACCGCGTCGAGCGCCCGCGGTCCGGCAAGCCGAATATCCCCCATGTGGCTGACGTCAAAAATGCCCGCGCCTGTGCGTACCGCCATGTGCTCGGCCACAATGCCGCCCGAAGACGGATACTCCACGGGCATGTCCCACCCGTTAAAGTCCACCATCTTGGCGCCCATCTGGCGATGGACGGCGTTCAGCGCGGTTTTGCGAATGGCAGGCGTGGTCGCCTCAGCGGCAGGCAAGCAGAGTCCTCGATCAGGTGCGCAGTTGGCTGGGCTGCGGAGTCGTGGAACTGATAACCCTATCACGCGGTTTTTTGTATGGTCAACGTAGCGCCCGCGTCCCACTAGCCAAGCACTGTTCCTGCAGGGACAGGCGCCCCGCCTGTCCAGCCGCGGCCTTCTTTGTCGCGGCAGCTTTTGCAGGCCTTGGCAGACCTTGTCTTTCAAAAGTAAAGGGTGCCTCCTCGGCACCCTTACCCAAAGAATCCCGCGGACAGCTTTACTTGGTTTCTGCGATCGGGCTCGGGCTCGCCCCAAAATCCCGCCGCGCATTCACCGTCTTGGCCGCTCGCGCGGCCGCCGGCGGAGCGGCTGCCGCTGCTCCATAGCGCTCGAGCAGGACCGGCACCATGGCGCCCTCAGCTTCCTTCACGAACGTCAGCCGGCTCTCGCCCGCCACGTCGATGCGCACAAAGTCCCCCAGCTTCACCTGGCCGGTCGCGACCAAGTTCGCCAGCGGGAAGACAATGTTCCGTTCGATCGCCCGCTTCAGATGCCGCGCGCCGTAGCGCGGATCGGTCCCTTCCTGTAGCAGGAATTCCTTCACCTTGGGCGTGCAGGTGAACACGAACTGGTTGGCGCCCGCCGCTTGCAGAATGCGCTGCTGCACCATGCCCAGCTCGATTTCCAGGATCTGGCTGAGGTGCTCGGGCCGCAGCGTCTTGAACACCACCACCTTGTCGATGCGGTTCATGAACTCGGGCGTGAACTTACGCCGTGCCGCTTCCACCGCCGTGCGGGAGATCTTCTCGTCCAGCTTCGCGTCCACCACGGTCGACTGCGTGGCGAACCCCATGCCGCCGCCGACCAGCTCGGTCATCTCCCCCGCGCCCAAATTCGACGTCATGATGATGATGCACTGCGAAAGATCCACCCGCCGGTTGTCCCCCAGCGTGAGCGTGGCTTTGTCCAGGATCCCCAGCAGCAACTGCCACAACGAGTCCGAGGCCTTCTCGATCTCGTCAAAGAGCAGGATCGACAGCTTCAGCTTCTCGGTGTGCCACTGGTTCAACGCTTCCTGGGTCAGCAGGGGATGGGTCTCGCGGTGCCCCAGGTACCCCGGCGGCGACCCGATCAGCTTGGCAATCTCGTGCGAGTGCTGAAACTCGGCGCAATCGATCTTGATGCAGGCGCGCGCGTCCCCGAACAGCGCTTCGGCGACCGACTCGACCACCCGGGTCTTGCCTGAACCCGTCGGCCCCAGAAACAGCAGGTTCCCCACCGGCCGTCCCGGAGGATTCAGCCCGGCCAGAAACATCTGGTAGATCTCGACGACCTTCTCGATCGCCTGGTCCTGCCCCACTACCTTGCGCCGTAGCGCGCTGTCAAAGTCCTTGGCGTCGTTGCTCCGGCGATTGGGATCAAGCACTGTGGCCAGATTCGTTCTCATAGGGTCTCAAGCCCTTTCTGAAGCCTTTCCGGGGAGCCGATTCGCACTTCCTGGGACGACGGTGTCTGTGTCCGACAAACGGGTAGCGACACCATCTGTCGCTGCCGACCTTCGCCCTGAGCACTGCAAGCGGTTAGCCATCCCCCCAGGTAACCATGGTCACCTCGCTTCTTAATGGTTTAGATGCATCTAGCGGGTGCCGGGAGACTTATCTGTGTTCGGTCTCAACTTGCGAGTGCGAAATTGTTTGCGCATCGAGGATGGTTTTGTAGCTTCACTTTTTACAACTCCCACCTCACCTGGCGCTGGTCCGACGTAACTTTCGAGCCCCAAAAACGCGGGCTAGTATCCGTTCCAGAACCGCTTTCTGGAGAAACCTTTGCCCCGTTTTCGTGTACGACCACATGCCCTTGGGATTTTTGCCGCTCTTGCCGTCCGCTTTCTGACTGGGTGGTCGTTGTTGCCTTCCGCCCAGGCCCAGCAGGCCGGCGGGTCCCCCAAGATTGTGCGCAGCAGCGCCGGTTCGATCCCCCCCATCAAAACCGCGGACCTGCCCTCTCCGGTGTTTGCCCCCCCGGGGACCGAACTCTACTGGGCCAAGCGCGGCGACAGCGTCGTCTCGGTCGCCCGCCAGAATGTGCGGCGCACATCCTACCTCACTTCCAGCGAATTGGCCGAGGCAATTCGCCAGACCAACCACCGCTCCGGGAACAATCTGAAGGCAGGCGACGCGCTCATCATCCCGGGCATCCTGCCCGCGCCCGTCGTCGAGAAGAGCATCCCGGTGGCCAAGAATTTTGAAGTCCGCGCCATCTACCTGACCGGGGTCATGGCGGGCAGCGACCACGGCATCCGCATCATCAAGCACTGGCGGGAAGTCGGCGGGAACGCCGTGGTCTTTGACATCAAAGACAGCGACGGCAGCGTGAACATCCCCTTCGACCACCCGCTCGCCGGGCGCCAGCACGTCTACCTTCGCGATGTGCCGAAGTTTGCGCATTTTCTGCACGCGCAGGGCATGCACGCCATCGCCCGCATTGCCATCTTCCGCGACCAGCGCCTGGTCGAGGCCCACCCCGAGCTGGCCGTCCAGTCGCACCGCACCGGAAAGGCCTGGCGTGAGAACGGTAAGCTGGTCTGGACCGATACTTCAAACCCGAACGTGCAGGAGTACAACATCGCTCTGGCCAACTACGTCGCCGGCCTGGGCGTCGACGAGATCCAGTTCGACTACGTCCGCTTCCCCGCCGAAGGCGACCAGAAAGACGCAACCTTCTACTTCCAGACGGCCCACCCGGCCTGGCACCGCTCTGACGTCATCACCGACTTCCTCAAGCGCGCCTATGCGGAACTGCACCCCAAGGGCGTGCTGCTCTCGCTGGACGTTTTCGGCGTGATGGCCTGGCAGCGCCCCGTCGACCTCTCGCACACCGGGCAGGACATTGTCGGCATGGCCAAATACTGCGACGTGCTCTCGCCCATGATCTACCCCTCGCACTTCTTCGGCATGGACGGCTACGCCCACCCCGGCGACGCCCCCGAGCACTTCATCGGCGAGTCCATGGACCGCTTCAAGCTGATCACCAAAGACAGCGGCGTGGTCTTGCGTCCCTGGCTGCAAGCCTTCCACTGGAGAACCAAGACCTACTCGCCCGAATACATCGAGACGCAGGTCCGCGTCGCGAAAGAGAAGGGCGGAGTTGGCTTCTTGTTCTGGAATGCGGGCAATGACTACTCGAAGCCATACGCCGCGATGCCGGTCATGCGGGCCGCAAAAGAGAAGAAATACTTCCGCGGGGATGAGATGCCGGGCATAGCGGCAGCGCCGGCGACGACGGCGAGCGCGGGAACGGGCGGGGGACAATAGGCTTCGTCTCTATCGCCCCGAATCTCCAGGGTACCCCGTCCTAACCTCGCGCTCTTTGCGGGGTTAGGCTGGGGTTTACCTCGGGATACTCCCATAAATATGGTAATATGGGAGTCGTGAAGACTACCCTCGAAATTCCCGACTTCCTCTTCCGCCGCGCCAAGTCCGTCGCTGCCGAGCGTGGCATCCCTCTGCGCCAGTTCGTCACCGAAGCGGTCCAGGAGAAATTGAAGACAACCACTCAGGACAAGCCCTGGATGAAGCATCTCGGCAAGCTCAAGCACCTCCACAGAGAGAGGAAGCAGATCGAAAAGCGGGTCGAAGAAGCCTTCGAGCAGATTGATCAGGAACTCTGGCGATGATTCTCGACACCAACGCCCTGTCCGCCGCGGCAGACAGTGACCCTGCGCTGGTTGCCATTCTCGCCCGGGCCGAAGAGCTGGCCATTCCGGTCATCGTGCTGGGAGAATACCGCCACGGGATCGCCCAGTCCCGGCGCCGGGCCAGCTACGAGAGCTAGCTTTCAGGATTGCTCAATGACTGTATGGTGCTGGACGTCAATGAACCAACCACCCACTATTACGCCGAGATTACTCTCGAATTAAAACGCAAGGGCAAGCCGATTCCAACCAATGACATCTGGATCGCCGCGCTGTGCCGGCAGCACTCTCTGCCGCTGTTGAGCCAGGATCGCCATTTTGACTGCATCGCCGCAAGCAGACGGATTGGGTGGTGAGACCGCTGCCCTCATTGCCCAGACGAACGCCACCCCAGAAATACTGACGGTGCCCCAGCAGGTTGTATGGGGGCCCGGGTGCCGGACGGTCGGTAGGGATGGGCCTCCTGCGAGGGTGCCCGGTTGTAAACGTCGTGTTGGGTGCGACGTTTAGGGCGGGGTCTTTCCTGCACACTTCTCCGCTGTTTTCCTCTCGTAAAATCTCGTCACGCTCCTCAGAGCCCGCGAAATCCTCAGTTATAATCGTTTGTAATTTTGCTGGCGTCTCGCGTCCCTCGCTCCGCAAAACCGCTTGCAAGGTTACGGCATCGAACCCTGACTGCAAGGAGCCTCCATGGCGATTCAGAAGACCGACAAGATCTGGCACAACGGCACGCTCATTCCCTGGGACAACGCCAGCATCCACGTGATGTCGCACGTCATCCACTATGGATCGTCCGTGTTTGAAGGCGTCCGCTGCTATGCCCCGCCCAGCGGGCCCGCGATTTTCCGCGCCCAGGAACACGCCCAGCGGCTGATCGATTCCGCCAAGGTCTATCGCATCGACGTCGGTTTCACCCGCGACGAAATCGTCAAGGCCATGTGCGACCTGGTTGCCCACAACGGGGCGTGGCCATGCTACATCCGCCCGGTCGTGCTCCGCGGCTACGGCGAGGCCGGCGTGAACCCGTTCAACTCGCCCCCCGAGGTCTACATCATCAACTACCCGTGGGGGAAGTATCTGACCTCCGACGACTCCGGCTGCGACGTCTGCGTCTCCTCCTGGACGCGTCTGGCCCCCAATACGCTGCCCGCGATGGCAAAATCCGGCGCGAACTACATGAACTCGCAGCTCATCAAGATGGAGGCCATCGTTAACGGCTACGCCGAAGGCATCGCGCTCGACACCAACGGCTTCGTCAGCGAAGGCTCGGGCGAGAACGTCTTCATCGTGCGCAACGGCGTGCTGCAGACTGCGCCGCTGGGGAATTCCGTGCTGCCGGGGATCACCCGCGATTCGGTGCTGCAGATTGCCCGCGACCTCGGCATCCCCATCAACGAGCAGATGATTCCGCGCGAGATGCTCTACATCGCCGACGAAGCCTTTTTCACCGGCACAGCCGCCGAGGTCACACCGATCCGCTCGGTCGACAAGATCAAGGTCGGCAAGGGAGCGACCGGGCCCATCACCAAAGCCATCCAGAAGGAGTTTTATGCCATCGTGAAAGGCGAGAAGGCCGACCGCCACCACTGGCTCACTCCGGTCCCGGTGAAGACCAAGCAGCCGGTGCACGCCTGATCGGGTTGATTTTGCCCAGTGCCAAGGGGTGCCTCGGCGCCCCTTGCTCTTTGCAGGCAGCCGCGTTGCCCTTCGTGCCCCGGCCCCCCAAGTCCCTCCGCTCTGGACGCCTGGTTCCACGTTTTAGAATGCGGTAGCGCCCTGGCGGCTTCGGGCGTATAGTGTGGGCGCCATCTTGAGACGCTGTTCGCTGGCCCGTACGCCATCGCGCAAAGAACCGCAACTTCATCTTCCAGTCAGGAGAACCCTCATGGCAGAAGGATATGCAGTGACCCCAGAATTTGCATGCACCTATCGCGACATGATGCTGCAGGGTTTGGCTCGCGAGGCCCAGACCACGCGCAAAGTCCTGGCGGCAGTGCCTGAAGGCAAGAAGGACTTTCGGCCCGACCCCCATGCCCGCACCGCATGGGAACTGGCCTGGCACATCGCCAACACCGACGTGCAGTTTCTCGACGGCATCGCTGACGGAAAGTTCACCATGGAAAGCCCGGACGAGGCCCACAAGCCGAAGACGGTGGCCGAACTGGTTCGGTGGTACGACGAGAACATGGCCCGCGGCTCCGAGCGCGTGCAGAAGCTCTCAGGGGAACAACTGGTCGCGCCCATCGACTTTTTGGGCGCGTTCCATCTGCCTGGCGCTTTCTATCTCGCGTTCCTCAACAACCACAGCATCCACCATCGCGGCCAGCTGGCCACTTACCTGCGCCCCATGGGCGCAAAGTGTCCCGCGATCTACGGCGGCAGCTACGACGAGCCCTGGCAGCCTGAGGAGGCCTCCAGCGCCGCATAACCTCCTCAGGCCAGAAACCCAAAGCCGCCCACTTCAGGGCGGCTTTCCTGTTCCCCTCAACCTCGGTCCGCGTGCTCGTCCCCGAACGCGCTCGGGATTCGTCAGCGCCCGCACCACAGGATGGGAACATCGTACTTCGTGAATTCCCGGTCGGCGGTCAGGATGGTCAGGTTCTCGGCCAGGGCCTGCGCGATCAGCAATCGGTCAAAGGGATCCCCATGATGGTGCGGAAATCCGAACACAGTGAGCGCATGTTGGTGCGACACCGGCAGGGGCCGCAGTCCCTGCAGCGCCATGCGCGTTGGAACATAGGTGGTGGGCGGCTGAGGCAACGACAGTTTCCCGAGCGCAGCTTTGATCGCCACCTCCCAGGCAGTGACTGCGGACAGGAAAATTTCCTGACTCCGATCAGCCAGCACTTTGCGGGCCGCCGGGGGCATCCGGGCTGGATCGCCAACGCTCCATAGCCACACTCCCGTATCCAGCAGGTACTTCATCTCTTCTTCTTTTTGGGCTGGTTCGCTGACTTCGAGGGCGTCACGTTCCTGCGCCGGGGGAGAGCTGGCACGATCGGCGAGTCATAGATCGGAGCTTCGAATTCCGGCAAGGGCGCATCGAAATCGGCGGCCATCCAGATCTGGCCCCGATCCATCCCCAGTGGACGCTCGCCAGTGCTTGGACCTGCGGCCACCAGTTTCGCCACCGGCACGCCCGCCCGCGAGATGATCACTTCTTCCCCGGCCGCCACCTTCTGCAGTAGCCGCGAAAGATGCGTCTTCGCTTCATGGATGTTGACTTCCATCCTGCCAAGTTAGCTAAGTCTATGAACTAAGTCAACCCAACCTTTTGCGTCGCGGCCCTTTCCTCCTTCCTGCGTAATCCCCGGCAGCATCTTGCGATCAGCACTTGTCGGCCAGCGCGCAGCCATTACTTAGGTCATCTTGGGCGGGGTGACGTTTCGCGCCATCATAGCCAGAGACCACGGGAGTCGTGTCGAATGAACATTGATGACTTGCTTCGCATCGCCATGGAGCGGCGTGCCTCCGACTTGCACCTGAAAGTCGGCAACTACCCGCACCTGCGCATCGACGGCGAACTGCACCCGCTTACCGACCAGCCCCGCATCAGCGCAGAAGACATGCTCACCATGGCCTTCAGCATGATGTCGGCCCGGCAGAAGCAGAAATTCAAAGAGACCACTGAAATCGACATGGCCTATGGCGTCGCCGGGCTGGGCCGCTTCCGCGTCAACGTCTTTCAGCAGCGCGGCAACGTGGGACTGGTGCTCCGCGTCATTCCCACCAAGATCCGTGCGCTCGATGAACTCTATCTCCCGAAAGTCGTCGAGCAGATCTGCGACATGCCCCGCGGCCTGGTGCTGGTCACCGGCGTCACCGGCTCCGGCAAGTCCACCACCCTTGCCGCCATGGTCGACCGGGTCAACTCCACCCGCGCCGAACACATCATCACCATCGAAGACCCCATCGAATTCCTGCACCGCGACAAGAAAGGATACGTCAACCAGCGCGAAATCGAAGTGGACACTCCTTCGTTCTCCGCCGCCCTGCGCGCCTCGCTCCGTCAGGATCCTGACGTCATTCTGGTCGGCGAAATGCGTGACCTTGAGACCATCGCCACCGCCATCCACGCGTCGGAAACCGGCCACATGGTGTTCTCCACGTTGCATACCCTGGACGCCGTGGAGACCATCAACCGCATCATCGCCGTCTTCCCCCCGCCCGAGCAGAAGCAAGTGCGCCTGCAACTGGCGGCCATTCTGCGCGCTATCATCAGCCAGCGCCTGGTGCGCCGCGCCGACACCGAAGGCCGCGTTCCCGCGGTCGAAGTCATGATCAACACCGCGTTCATCCGCGAATGCATTCTCGTCCCGGAGAAAACCCGCTCGATCCGTGACGCCATCGCCGCCGGCACCTCGCAGTACGGCATGCAGACTTTTGACCAGTCCCTCTGGGACCTGTTCCAGGCCGGCCTGATCGGCTACGAGACCGCACTCGAGAACGCTTCGAACGCCGACGACTTCAAGCTGCGAATGCAGGGCATCGCCTCCACCGCCGACATTTCCCGCCAGGCCATGCAGTCGGCCGGCTTCGGCGGCCGCTAGCCTTCTTCAGAAAGCGAAGTGCTTCCTCCTGATCGGGCGCGTTGAAGACGCGCCCTTTTTTCCGCTCCCCTGGCTTGTGTTCCCGCCCCTTCGGACTTACCATCCAGGCGTTCCCGTCTCTGGGGGTCCGATGTCCCCGCTTGCCTCTCTCTACCAGCGTCTCGGTGGGTATGACGTCATCGCGGCTGTCATTGATGATCTGCTCGCCGCCATGCGCGCCGACGCAACCTTCGCCCGCTTCCAGGCTGGCCGCAGCCTCGACTCGCGGAACCGCACCCGCCAGTTGCTGGTCGACCAGCTCTGTTCTCTGGCGGGAGGACCCTGCCTGTATACCGGCCGCGACATGAAGACCGCGCACGCCGGACTGAACATCACGGCCGCCGAGTGGGAGGTCAGCATGAAACATACCGCAGACGCGCTCGATCGGAATGGCGCGCGTGCTCCGGAGAAAGCCGAGTTCCTGGCCCTGTTCGAGCGTTACCGCGACGAGATCGTGGACAGGAGGTAGCCGGGCCGTCGTTTGGGCCACCTGTCCAATGCCAAGTGCCAACCGCTCTCAGTTGCGCTAATGTGATCCGTCATGCCCTTCTCCGGCCCCAAAAAGAAGCTCGAGACCGAGGACGAACTCTACGAATACGCCGTCGGCGCCCTCGCCCGCCGCATGCGCACGGTCGCGGAGCTGAAGCGTTTGCTGCGGCAAAAAGTTGAGGCCGAAACCGAGTTCGGCCAGACCCTGGTCGAACTGATCATCCGTCGCCTGAAAGACCAGGGCTACCTGAACGACGCCAAATACGCTGCCGCCTACTCCTGCTTCCGCCGCGACAACGAGAAATTCGGCCCAATGCGCGTCATCACCGACCTCAAGGCCAAAGGCGTGCACGGCGACGTCATTGACAAGGCCGTCTCGGAGTCCTTCGACGAGGTCAACGAAGAAAAACAGGCCCGCGCCTTCCTCCAGCGCAAGCGCCTCGCAAAGCCGGCCGACGAAAAACAGGCCGCCCGCATCTTCCGCCAGCTGGTGCGCGCGGGATTCCGGTCAAAAATCATCTTTGCGATTCTCAAGAAATGGGATGTGGACGAGGAAACCCTGACTGCGTTGGAAGAGTCCGCCGGGTGAAGCAGGCTATTGCGCACCGTCTGCCTCTGCGTTGCGGCCCTTTGCGGATATTCTTCGCGAATTTGCGGTTACAAGCTTTCCTCTGCGGCCTCCGCGGCCGTTCTCTGCGCCCCCGCGTTTTAAGACGTGCTTTGATCGCCCGCGAACCCCTGTGTCCTCTGTGGTTTACAATGGTTTAATTGCACTGGCTTGCAATTTCCTTCAATCCAGCGAGACTTCTTAATTCATGATGCTGACCGGCTCCCAAATCCGCCGCACGTTCTTGGACTATTTCATTGCGAAGGGCCATCGCGAAGTTCATTCTTCTTCGCTCGTCCCGCAGAACGATCCCACGCTGCTGTTCACCAACGCGGGCATGAATCAATTCAAGGACGTCTTCCTCGGCCTGGAAAAGCGCGACTACTCCCGGGCTACCACCTCGCAGAAATGCGTGCGCGCCGGCGGCAAACACAACGACCTCGAGAACGTCGGCTTCACCAACCGCCACCACACCTTCTTCGAGATGCTGGGCAACTTCTCCTTCGGCGATTACTTCAAGAACGACGCAGTCGCCTACGCCTGGGAACTGATCACGTCGCCGAACTGGTTCGGAATTCCGGAGGACAAGCTGTACGTAACCATCTTTAAAGGCGAAAACGGAGTCGAGCGTGACGCCGAGGCTTACGATCTCTGGCTCGGACAGGGTGTCCCGAAAGACCGCATCTACGAATTCGGCTCCAAAGACAACTTTTGGCAGATGGGAGACACCGGCCCCTGCGGCCCCTGTAGTGAGGTTCACTACGATATGGGCCCCATCGCCAGCGACCAGGGCCACACGGATTGCGCCTTCGGCTGCGACTGCGGCCGGTACGTCGAAATCTGGAACCTGGTCTTCATGCAGTTCGATCGCGACGCGAGCGGCAAACTGACGCCATTGCCCAAGCCTTCGATCGATACGGGCGCGGGTCTAGAGCGCTTGGCCTCGGTGCTGCAGGGCGTGATCTCAAATTACGAGACGGACCTATTCACGCCGTTGATCAAGCGCGCCGCCGAACTCACGGGCACTTCGCTCAAGAAAGAACTGGATAAAGAGGCGCACACCAAATCCGCCGCCTCCCTGCGCGTGATTGCCGACCACTCCCGCGCCGCGACGTTTCTCATCTCCGACGGCGTCATTCCCTCGAACGAAGGCCGCGGCTACGTGCTGCGCAAAATCATTCGCCGTGCCATCACGCACGGACGCTTGCTCGGGCAGAACAAACCGTTCCTTCACCAGATGGTGTTCGCGGTTCGCGACCTGATGCAGGATGCGTACCCGGAGTTGATGGACACTGCTGAGCGCGTGTCGCGGGCGGTGCTGGCCGAGGAAACGAGGTTCGCGCACACGATGGCAGAAGGTCTGAAGAGACTGGAGATCGATCTCAATGCTGTCTTCGCTCAGAAATCCGTCGCTTCCGCGGTCCTTGCGGAGGACGCGCGGGGTGATTGGCCTCACAGTCGTGAAATGCTCGATGAACAACGGACAACCTTAAGAGAGGCGCCCACCTACCGGGGGGAATTGGCTTTCAAGCTTTACGATACCTTCGGGCTGCCAAGGGATTTCATTGAAGATGCATGCCGTGATCGTGGAATCACTTTCGATGAAGCCGGCTTTGATCAAGCCATGGCCGAACAGCGTGAGCGCGCTCGCGCTTCCTGGAAAGGCGCCGCCAAGCAGACCGCCAACCCCGAATACCAGAAGCTGCCGACCTCGATCTTTGAAGGCTACCGCCAAACCCGCTCGGAAGGCTGCGAAGTCCTCGCGCTTCTCCGAAGAGGCCGGGGCACGCGGGAACTCCACCCCGGCGACGAAGGCGAAGTCATCCTCGACCACACGCCCTTTTACGCCGAGGCCGGAGGCCAGGTGGGCGACCGCGGCTGGCTCTACTCCGACGACCACAACACCGTCGTTGCCGAAGTCACCGGAACTTACTACCCGGTACAGGGCGTGCGCGCGCACAAGATCGTCGCCAAGCAACCCATCCATGTTGGCAACAAGGTCGACGCCGTCGTCGACACCGGCGTGCGCGAAGCCACCATGCGCAACCATACGGCCACACACCTGCTGCATGCCGGCCTGCGCGAAGTTCTCGGCAAGCACGTCAAGCAAGCTGGTTCGCTGGTTGCCCCCAACCACCTGCGCTTCGACTTCTCGCACTTCGCTGCCGTGCAAGACGAAGAACTGCAGGACATCGAGGACCTCATCAATAAAGAAGTCCTGCGCAACCGCAAAGTCGAGACCATCGAGAACGTGCCCCTCGATGTGGCCATCAACGAGTATCACGCCATGGCGCTGTTCGGAGAAAAGTACGGCGACAAGGTCCGCGTCATCCGGATCGGCGATTTCTCCACCGAACTGTGCGGCGGCACGCATACGGCAGCCACCGGGGAAATCGGGCTGATCAAGATTCTCAGAGAAGGCAGCGTCTCCTCCGGCATACGCCGCGTCGAGGCCGTCACCGGCGAAGGCTCCCTGCAGCACTTCCGCAAGGACCATCAGCTCGAAAACCTGGTTGCCAGTTTTGCGACCCACGCCGAAGCCGCAAACCCGGCCGAAGCCCTCAAACTGGAACTTCACAAGAAGGACGCCGAGATCAAGCGCCTCGCCCGTGAACTTGACCAGGCACGCATGAAGTCGGCTTCTTCCTCCGTCGCTTCCACATCGGAAAAGATCCGCGAAGTCAAAGGCGTCAGAGTCCTCGCCCACCGGGTCGACCATCTTGGGCGCCCGCAGATGCGCACGCTGGTCGATCAGTTGCGCGAGAAAGTCGGTTCCGGCGTGGTGGTTCTTGGCTCGGCCACCGACGGCAAAGTCGCGCTGATTGCGGGCGTCACCAAGGACTTGACCAGCCGCATCCAGGCGGGAAAAATTGTCGGCCAGGTCGCCCAGAAAGTTGGCGGCAAGGGCGGCGGCCGTCCCGATATGGCCGAAGCCGGCGGCGACAAGCCGGAAGCCTTGGATGCCGCACTCAACGACGTGTACCAAGTCGTGGAGTCGATGCTCTAAGACCAGTTCCCGGTTGTCAGTTCTGAGTGAAAGGTATTCGCCACCGAGAGACCGAGCCTCCGAGAACACCGGGAAGCGAGAATTCTGCACTCGGGCAACCTCGCAGCAGATCGCGCTTCATGACTGAGAGTTGAGAACTGGTTTTATGGACCGCATCTCCTTCATCACGCACCGCAACAAGCCGATCATGCTGATCGACTTCAGCCATTGCCAGCCGAAGGAGATTCTCGTGCTGCTGGAGGAAGTCCAGCACGCCGTGGCGCGTCACCAGCGCGGTACCCTGCTCACCTTGGCCGACATGACGGGCGCACATATCGACCGCCAAGTCGCAACCCGCATGAAAGAGGTCCTGGTGCGCGACCGTCCCTACGTGAAGCGCTCGGCCTGGATCGGCGCCGACAGTGTTCCCAAGGTTTACTACGAAAACATGAAGAGCTTCACGCAGCGCGAATTCCCGCCCTTCAAGACCCGCGAGGAGGCCATGGACTGGCTGGTGCAAGACGAGTAGCCTGCGGCACACCCATCGAGGCGGCGAAGGTTATTTTGTGGCCGGCTCCAGGGCCACCCCGTGCCACGGGCAATACTCCCAATCGGCATGCACCCGCTCCTTGCCCACCGGGCAGTACCTGAGCGGAGCGATGGCGGTGAGCGGCGTGCGCCACTCGTATACGCTCTCGGGAACGCCCGCGAGGTTGTTCTTGAGCACGACCTCGAAGCGTCCTTTGCGCGCCGCATCGGCAATCACGTCACCATCTTTGCCGCGCGCCGGGAAGAACAGCATGTCGAAGTTCTCCCCGGCTTTTCCCATGGCCGAAGTCAGAATCGGTTTGACGATCGCGGCCAGGTTCTTCGCGTCCTGACTCGGCTCGGGAATGGAGCGGTACTCGTTGCCTGCGGCATCGCGCAGCATGACGTCGCGGCGCAGGTCCTCGATGGGAACGAAGGTAAACGAACCCAGCGCGCTCACCTTGGCCAGGAATACGGCGACAATCGTGTAATCCCTGAGTGCCTTCAAGTTCTGTGCCGTCGATTCGGCCGGGATCCCCCGCTTGGCGCCGGAAATCTGCCAGAACTCGAAGGGGATCCACCATACCAGCCCGACGTAGTCCTTCTCGCGAACATCCACCTGGACCTCGCGGATCAGTTCCGGATCGCTTGGCGTATGGAGGTTGCTCCCCGAAGTGGCCGCCGGAGCGGTCGTTGGCTTCTCCGGTTTCGCCGTGCTGGCGGGGGTCTGCGCCGGCAACGGTATGGACCCAACTGCCAGCGACAGCGCCATCAGAAGCGGAAGCACGCGATGGAAGAGTCGCGCGGAAGTGGGGATAAGCACGCAGCACCCTCGGAATGGCGCAGAAAGCTTAGCAGGAAACAGGCACTTTCGCGACGCATATCGGGAAGCTGCAAAGGGAATCCGCCGCGCGGCCTCAGGCGTTACGGAAACTGCTCTCTCGGCGCATCAGAGCGCCTCTCCAGGCGCCCGGTGGAAGCGAACAGACAGGAGTGCGATGGCGGCGGTCACAACCAGCAGTTCCACAATGCTGCCCTCCGGACCTGCGGTTCCGCCGGTCATCCACTTCGATCCGGAGAGGGTTGTGTTCAACAAGTGACCGATGGCGGGATTGCCGCTGTCTGGCACACCGAAAAAATAAGTTTCCGCCCAGTCCCACGAGGCGTGCATGCCAACCGCGAACCACAAGTTCCCGGTGAGCCGCAGGGAAACACAGAGGAGAAAGCCCGCAAGGCCTGCTGAACACGCGCCCACCCAGGTCTCGCCGTCGTTGGGCAGGTGGGCTAGGCCGAACACCGTCGACAGGATCAAAGCGGCGGGCCAGAATCCGGCGCTCCGCGTGAGCGTGAACTGCGGGTAACCGCGAAAGAGGAGTTCCTCGAAGAACCCGATCAGGACGAACGCGATGGCCCACATCCCGGCGTAATACAGAGCCGCGCGGCCCTGCTGATCGAATCCCTGAAAGCTGACGTTGCCCGTAAAGTAGAGGGTGAAGATGGTGGCGCACTCGGCGACAAATCCCCACAGCAGACCTTCGAAAAAGCGCCGGCCGAAGGCGCCGCGCAGCGGCAAGCCATAGTCGCCGAGGGAACGTTTCTCAAACCCGGCCATGATCGTGCTCGCTGCCAGCACCACCAAGAAGGCCAGCCCATCGCGGATGATATTGGCCCGAGCAGTGAAATCGCTCACGCTCAAATGGAAATGCGCCGCATGCAAGGCGAAGCTCACTGCCGACCGCAAGGCCATCACCAGGCCGATGAAAATCGCGAGTCGCCAGCCCGGCCTCAGGCCGTCCGGGGCAAAGAAGATCCGGCGGATGGGATCGTTCGCGGTTCCGGGTGCGGGCTGGGTTTCTTGCGTGTCCGCGCGGGCAACCTGCGCCGGTTCGTTCGGCATGTTCATCCCTACGGTTCTTGGGGCGGGAAAGTTCCCCGGAGCGCGATCGCTGCTGCGCCCGTCAGCTTCTCCACTTCAGCGTCACCGGGCCGGCGAGGGGATGGCGAAACTCGCCCGTCTTGCGCGACTCCAGCCAGGCTTGCTTGAGCTGGAAATACCACTTCGCAGGACGGTCGGCGTCGTCGATCAGCATCAAATGCGGGTTATGTTTCAGGCCTTCCGACTGTTCCTCCATGGTTTTGCGGTCCTGTTCGACAAACTTGGCAAACACGAACTTCAGCAAGTCCGCGCCGAAGGGAAGCCAGCGGAACAGGTTCCAGGCGGCGACCACGTCGATGCGGCACTGGCTGCGGGTAATGGGCGTCACCGTGGTCAAGCTCGAAAACCAGTACTTGCCTGCGCGGATGGTTTCCCAGCGGCGGTTGGGCAGCGTGAAGTCGATGGTCGTCGTGATCGAGTCGGCGTCGGCATAAAGCTTGAGCAGCTTATAGGGAGCGCTGTTCGAGCTGGGCGTGTGCGCGCTCATGCGGAAGCCGTAATCGATAGGTTCGAAGGCCTTCTGTTTTTCGTGAATCGAACTGCGGGTGCGCCACCACCAGGCCTGGTGCACAAACGGACCGTGCGCCGGATCCATGAGGCCGATGATCCCGTGGTCTACGCTGCACGGCAGATCGGCCGTAAGGTAGGCCAGCTTGTAGCTTTCGCTGAAGGTCGGCACGCGCGGGGCCGCCTCAGCCGGATCCGCGCGTTTGCTGAAGCCTGTACCCGCCGGACCAGGCTCGGGAATGAAGACCCAAACGAAGTCGTCCCATTCCTGGCAGGCATAGCTGCCCGCGTAGATGCGATCGATTTTGAGCTTCTGGTCCGGGGTCAGCGAGGGGATCTGTTGGCATTGTCCGGAGTGCGCGTCGAAGCGCCAGCCGTGGTAGCTGCATTCCAGCTGCCTGCCGTCGAAGCGTCCGCAGGAAAGCGGCATGCCGCGGTGGGGGCAGGCATCTTGGAGCGCGAAACCCTTTCCCTCCGCGTCGCGCCCGACCACCAGCGGGATTTCCAGCAGCATGGCCTTCTGCAGCTGGCCCCGTCGCAAGCGGCCGGAGGGCAGGGCCCGGTACCAGAAGCCGGGCAGCATGAGCGAATCCGGGGTCTGGCGTTGCGGAGATTCGTCAAACATAGGAGACAGGCGAGGGTACTACAGCAGCGCAAGCGGAGAAAACGCGGGCCTGCGAGCAGGTTCCCTGGCTCCGGAATCGGCAGGAAGTTTACTTGCGAGTAATCCCTCCCCTCCCTTTCCACTAAGCTCTTGAAACGAAAGGGGCAATTATTGGATCGCAGAATCTCAGAACTGAAAGGGGTACACGCAAGACATTCCGAAATATGAAGTTAGGATTGTGAAAGAGAGGGTTCGGATAAGACTGGGCACGATTGCCGGTGCCTTGGTTCGGGGGACTTTTTGAGGAGGCGGCCGACGCTGGCCCGAGGGGGAGGGGGGCGGTTTCTGTTCATCTATATTTTTCAGCAACTTAGATGGATTACTTCGGTGGTTCTATGGCCCTTGGATAGATTGCTGGCCCTGGGTAACCGCCCTATAATCAATCCACTCTGGTAGAAGGTTCTCCGTCAGGTTCCGGGTAGCAGAACGGTGAGGACGGGTGTCTTCACGACGAGGATTCAGACCCGGATATGCGAAAGCGCCTGCAAATCGCACTGATGGTAAGTCCCGTACTCGCGGCCTCCTTCTCCCTTTCCGTTCCGCGCGCCTTTGGCGCTTCCGACGGCAAGGAAACTCCATCGCGCCTGATCGCCACGACCGACGACAGCGGGCGCACGATCTACACCAACGATTCGATCGCAGCGACGCCGGCGAGAGCGGAGCGGGCAAGCCAGCCGGAAGTACTGCGGGCCAACCGCCTGGTGTACTGGAGCGTGAAGGAGAAGCGCTACAAACCGGTCCCCCCGGCCACCATGGGCGCAGCTCGCTCGGCGGCGGCCGAAGTGAACCGCTACCTGAACCGCGAAGCGAATCCCGAAGGCGGGGAGCCCAACCCCAGTTTTCTGCGCGGTACTACGCCAGTGAGCCAGGCAGAGGTGGACGCCGCGATTGAGCAAGCGGCGGCCCGCCACAATGTCGACCCGAACCTGGTGCGCTCGGTCGTCAAGGTGGAGTCGAACTTTAATCCGAACGCAGTCTCTCGGAAGGGCGCCATGGGGCTGATGCAGCTCATGCCCAGCACGGCGCGGTCTTTGCACGTCACGAACCCATTCGATCCGCAACAAAACGTAGACGCCGGGGTTCGACATTTGAAGAGTTTGCTGGAGAGTTACGGGGGCAACATCAAGCTGAGCCTGGCGGCGTACAACGCCGGGGCGGGCGCGGTGGCCCGGAGTTCCGGTATTCCCCGCTTCTCCGAGACGCAGAACTATGTCCGGCGGATCACCGATCTGTACTACGGCGGAGGTCAGCCGGGGGCCCGCATCGTAGGCAACGTGGTCCACGATCCGGTGCGCGTGCAACGAGATGCGCGCGGCGTGCTTTATATCAGCAACACCGACTAACGCTTTTGGCATCTCTCAGGGAGTTCTCGTCGGGGAAGATGGAAATCCGGCCCTTCGAAGGGGCACCCTGCCGGAGGCTGGACGGGATGGCTGAAGCGAGACCCAGGACACTCGGCCCGAGCGAGGCCTGACACGAAAGCACAGCACCCTGGGGCGAATGAATCGAGTCGGCCCCAGGGCAACAACAGGGCCGACAGGCTGTAACAGGCAGTAAGCGGGCTGGAACCGTTGACGACCCTACTTCGACACCAGCGCGGATGGCATTGGGGGATAGCGCTTTTGCTGTTGTTGCTTCCCCTGTTGCCAGCCTCCGCCCGCGTGCGTCACGGCGATGCCTGGGCCCGCGACAACTTCACCCGCGCGGAGAGAATGCGCGAGGCGCTCAACGGCCGCCCGGTCGAGCAGCGCAGCCGCCGTGACTACCAGCGCGTGATCGCTGCCTATCGTCGCGTCTACTTCGGCTCACCCACATCTTCCAAGGCAGACGCCAGCGTGGTCGCGGTGGCCGAACTGCAGGTCGAGATGGGCCGCCGCTTCGACGACAATCAGATCTTTCAGAGCGCCGTAAAGACGTACGAATTCCTGCGGAAGGAATATCCCGGCAGCAGGTACCGGTTCGACGCGCTGTTCACGATCGGCGAAATCTACAAAGACGACCTGGAAGATCCGGAAGAAGCGCTGACCACATTCTCGGAATTCCTGCACCGCTATCCGCGAAACCGGCTGGCCGAGCAGGCTCGGCAGGCGGTGGCAGAATTGAAGCAGCAGGCCGACGCTGCCGAGAAAACGACCGCGCAACGAGAGGCCGAGAAGTACCAGCGGGCGGCCGACCTGGTGGGTTCCGTGCTCCGGCCGAGCAAAACGGAAACACGCACCGAGCCGGACGGCAACGATGACGAAGACGCGGCCCCGGGCGCGGGCGCCGAGACCAGCCGGGAGAAGCTGCCGCGAGTGACCGGCATTCGGCATTGGTCGACGCCGGACTACACCCGCGTCGCCATCGACGTAGAGCAGGACGTAAAGTTCAAGTCCCAGCGCATCGGCAACCCCGAACGCATTTTCTTTGATCTCTACTCGACCAAGCTGGCCTCGACACTGGTCGGCAAGACGTTCGACGTCGATGATGGGTTCCTGAAGAAAATCCGGGTGGCCCAGTTCAAACCGGGCAAGACGCGCGTGGTGCTGGAAGTCGATAACCTCTCGGACTACGACGCGTTCTTGCTGCCCAACCCGACGCGCGTGATTATCGACATTCGAGGCAAGGGAACGCACAGGCCGAAGGCAGACAGCAACCCGGAAACCACAGCGGCCGATGAAGCCGGGCGGCTCCCCGATGCGCAGAAGACGGAGCTGTCCGCGGCCCGCGATATGAGCCTGCCCGTTGCGCCGGCACCGGCGCGCCGCGCCGCAGGATCGGTTCCGGAGGCAACGAAGCCGACAGTCGAGACGGTGCGCGTGGGCGGCAATTCGGTGAAGAAGATCCTTGAGGCCGGGGACGATTCCCGTCCGGGCAAACGATCCGTTGCCCGTTCGGTGGAAGATCTTCGGCCGGATGTTCCGGTGACGTCCGCCTCAAGCATGAGCGCAGACTCGGACCAGACGGCGGCTCTGCCCGCTAGTCCGGCCGACCGGAGGCCCCCCTCGAGTCGCGCGAAGGGCAAGCGCAAAACCTCGCCGGCCAGCTCTGAAATGGATGCCCGCGAAGCCCGTCCCACCGCCGCGGGAGACCGCTCGCTGATCCGGGCGCTGGGCCTGAAGATCGGCAAGATCGTCATCGACCCCGGACACGGAGGCCATGACACGGGCACGATCGGCCCCGATGGGCTGATGGAGAAGGACTTGGTGGTGGATGTGGGGCGGCGCCTGGGCAAATTGCTGGAGACCCGGCTGGGCGCGGAAGTGGTCTACACCCGCAAGGACGATACGTTCATCCCGCTGGAAACGCGCACCGCGATCGCCAACCAGGAGCGGGCCGACCTGTTTGTGTCGATCCACGCGAACTCCAGCCGCGATCCGAGCGCGCGCGGGGTGGAGACATATTACCTGAACTTCACGTCCTCCGCCGACGCGCTGGAAGTGGCGGCGCGCGAGAACGCGGTCTCGGAGAAGTCCATCCACGAACTGGGCGACTTGGTGAAGAAGATCGCCTTGAAGGAAAAAATCGAAGAGTCGCACGAGTTCGCCAGCGATGTGCAGGAAGCGCTGCACAGCGGGCTGTCGGCAAAAAATCCCGGGCTCAAGAACCGCGGCGTAAAGAAAGCGCCGTTCATCGTGCTAATCGGCGCCAACATGCCGTCGATCCTGGCGGAGATCTCGTTCGTCAGCAATCCGGGTGACGAGCGCCGACTGCAGACTCCTGAATACCGGCAACGGATCGCCGAGTCCCTTTATCGCGGAATTGCGAAGTACGTGAACGGGTTGAGCGGCGTGAAGCTGGCCAGCAAGGTCAGCAAAGACGAAGACCAATAGGGCGCTGCTTCCCAGATTCCCCTGAAAGAACGCTCCCTGCAGCAGGGACGCCCGGCCTGAAGGCTGTCCCCTGCACAGCTGGCCTTGCCGAATCTTTCCAAGGGTTCCCGCTGGAAACTTTCCCCGCGAGTTTGTAGTCTAATGGGAAGCGAGGTTCTGTTTTCCTTCCCATGATTCTGCGCAGGGCCAGCCTTTTGATAGTTCTCGGGTGCCTGACGGCGGGAGCCGTGGCGCTCGCCCAACCCGGCAGAAACGTGGCAGCGAAAGTGGTGGCGCCGGCCGCCCTGCTTCCGCAAACCTTCGGCGGCTGGCAGGTTCAGGGAACGCTCCAGACCAGCGCCGATCCGACAGCCGCCGATCCGGCCAATCCCGCGGTGCTCAAAGAGTATGGGTTCACGGATTTTGCCGCGGGAACCTATACCCAAGAAGATGGGCGCAAGCTCACGGTGCGTGCGGCGCGCTTTGCCGATGCCAGCGGGGCCTACGGGGCCTTCACGTACTACAAGCAGCCCGAAATGCTGAATGAGAAGATTGGCGACCAGGCGTCGTCGCTGAACAATCGCGTGCTGTTTTATCGGGGCAGCGTGCTGGTCGAGGCCGTGTTTGAAAGGCTCACCGCAATGTCGGCCGCGGAACTGCGCGAACTGGCTGGCGACCTTCCCCTGCCGCAAGGAAGCGCGCGGAACCTGCCGGCTTTGCCCACGTTTCTGCCTAAGCTCAATTACGTCAAGAACACGGCGAAATACGTGATGGGACCGATCACGCTGGATAAGGTCGGATCGCCGCTGCCGGCGGGACTGGTTGATTTCGCCGCCGGCGCGGAAGTGGTCCTCGGCACGTATCGGGGCGCCGGCGGCCAAGGCACGCTGGTGCTAATTTCCTACCCGACTCCGCAAATTGCGGATGGGCATCTGAAAAGAATTGAAGCGGCCCACGCCGGCGGCCAGGCCGAAGCAACGGCGCCCGTGGTGGAAGTGGGCACGTTCGCACAGAAACGGTCCGGACCGATCGTCGCGGTTGCGGCCGGACTGCTTTCCGAAGGCGAAGCCAAGGATCTGCTCGGCCTGGTGCACTACAACGCGGACGTGACCTGGAATGAGAACACCTTCTTCGACAAGAAGAACAACGTCGCGAATTTGTTGTGGAACGTGGTGCTTCTGTGCGGGGCGCTGATGGGGATCACGCTGGTGGCCGGCTTCGCCTTCGGCGGAGCACGACTAGCGCTCAAGCGACTGCATCCGGAAAAACAGGAAACCGAGGAAGAGTTCATTGCGCTGAACCTGGATGAGGCAGTCGCCAAAGCCCAGGTGCGCATGGGCGTCCAGCCCAGCCCGGGCAAGCCGGTTTAAGGGTTTCTGCGGTGGTAAGTGGCTCAAATAAGGCGGGTTAAGGGCGGTCAAACGCGCTGGAATCTCAAAATGATACCCGGCTGGCCAATGTTGCACGGTTTTCTAAATTATTGAAAATAAAGACATTTATGTTGGAGAATTTGCTTGACACCCTGCTTTTTCGCCTCATAAGATTTCGCCAGAAAGTTTTGGCGGACTTTGCCTTCCGTTAGAACTATTCTCCCTTGAAAAGAAGAGGCCGCCCTGTTGCCGGGTGGCCTTTTCGTTTGTGAAACAGTTGCGCGTTCTCAGCTGCCGGCACGCGGTTCTCGTTGCCATTCGCAAACTCCGAGAACACCTCCGGTTCCTGACCTGGCATGGACTGCCGCGTGTGATCCGGCTCATCGCGGGATTGCCGTTTCAGTCCTACAATTTTTGCTGAGGTCACCTGCCATCGGACAGGCCGGGAGGTGGACCGTGAAGTATCTCGCCTTCTTATTCTGGGTCCCCGCACTCGTGGTTCTTTATCTGAGCATTCATCAGGAACTTCAGGCAGAGCGCGATCGGGACGCGCAGCTGCAGGCACATGCGACCACGACGCGCGCCGGGCCAGGGCGGTCCTAGGGCGCGCAGCGAGCTATCGCTCCGGCTTGGGAGCACGGTGCGCGCAGTTCGAGGTGTTCAAGCACTCATCGGGGAGCAGCAATCGTTCGACCGGCTTTCCGTTCACGATGTGGGACTCGATGATCTCGTCGACGTCGGCGGCGGTGACACGGCAGTACCAGATTTGGTCAGGATAGACGACAACGGTGGGGCCGTGCTCGCACTGATCGAGGCACCCGGACATGTTGGCACGCACGCGCTTCTTGAAACCACACAGGGCGAGCTTCTGTTTGAAAAGGAATTGAAGCTGGGCCTGGCCGGCGGGATCGCAGCAACCGCGGGGATGGCCCGCCTCGCGCCGATTGCAGCAGATAAACAGGTGCTTTTCGAACTTGGGCATAGCCCACTTTACAGGAGCAACCGCTTCCGGAGCGAATGGTGTGTAGCCAACACCGGCCGCCCGTGGCCGTGGCCAGTTTCGAAGGGAACGCCGGGAACTTGACCCTTAGTCTTTCAGGGGAACCATAGGCTGGTCGTTCTGGCAGAAGGTGGCGACACGCTTGAGGCTGCCCTGGGGCTCGGTCACGTACATCACCGGTCCATAGCAGTAGACGGCGTGTCCGTTGGCCGCGAAGTACCAGCGTCCGCCTTTGCGGGCGCGCTGGGCGGGGGCCTGCGCCAGGGGAGCCTGGTGGGGAGTCGCGAACTTGGGGACGGGCAAGGAGAGCAACAAGGCCAGGGTCAGTGCCTTCATGTCTTTCTCACAGAGCTCCGGGAGACGGAGCGGGGATTCTTAAATCGACATCAGGGTCCTGCGCGAATCGGCGATGTCCGAAGCCGGAACCGGCGGTCTTTCGGGCGCCGGTCGATGCGCCTTGTTCTGCGTCGTGTGCGGCTTTTCGGGCGGTGCTGCCTGGGTCGACGGAGCTTCTACCGTTGGATTCGGAAGCACAGTGGCCGGAGGAGTGACAGGCTGCGCCGGCTGTGCCTGCTGTTGCCGAACCGTCTTGCCTTTGAGGGCGGCCAGTTCGGCGCTGTCGCTGACCAGTTGCTGAATCAGCGTGCGCTGCGACTGGATCGTGCGGCCCTGTTCCACGATCAGCAGGGTCATCAGACCGTAGGAGATCAGAAACAGCACGGTAAGGATCGGAAGCAGCGAGTGCCTCGATCGGGGTTGGGGTTCGGGTGTGCCAAATAGTGTCGTCACTTGCGCCCTCGCTGGACCTCACAACTGCTGGCACGCTGGGAATTGCAGCTAGCGCGCCATCGCCGACCCTATTTGCAGGTCTATGAAAAAAGACAGGTTAGGCGCGTTCTGGGGGAATACGGAGAACCCCGTAGATGCAACTCGCTGCACATATTGGTAACTAGGCGTGGATTACTGCTGTGACTTGCTCCGGCTCAAAAGCCGCGCCAGACAGGCAGTTTGGGCCGGTGAACGCGGCCAGCCGTGCGAGCGTCTGCAGCTTGGCCGTTCCTGACTTTCAGGCGCGCACCCGAAAGGGCCGGCGCGTCCTTACTTGCTCATGACCAGCTTGGCGATGGTCTGCAGCTGCATGTTCGACGTTCCCTCGTAGATCTTGCCGATTTTCGAATCGCGCCAGTATTTTTCGACGGGATAGTCCTTGGTGAAGCCGTAACCGCCATAGATCTCGACGGCCAGCGAGGTGACGCGCTCAGCGACCTGAGAGCAGAACAGCTTGGTCATGGCGGCTTCTTTCACGAAGTTCGCGCCGGCGTCTTTCATGCGGGCGGCGTTGTAGACCATGAGGCGGGCGGCTTCAATCTCGGTGGCCATCTGCGCGATCTGAAACTGGATGCCCTGGAAATCGGAGAGGGGCCTGCCGAACTGCTTGCGCTCCTGAGCATACTTCGAGGCATATTCCCAGGCGCCACGGGCGACGCCGAGCATCTGCGCGCCAATGCCGATACGGCCTTCGTTGAGGGTCTCGATGGCGATCTTGTATCCCTTGCCGACTTCGCCGAGGACGTTGGCCTTGGGTACGCGGCAGTCTTCCAGGATCAACTCGCAGGTGGAAGAGGCGCGGATGCCGAGCTTGTCTTCTTTCTTGCCCACGGTGAAGCCGGGAAAGTCTTTTTCGATGATGAAGGCGGTGATGCCCTTGTAACCGGCCGCTGGGTCGACGGTCGCGAACAGGATGAACAGTCCGGCTTCCTTGCCGTTGGTGATCCAGAGCTTGCGGCCGTTGAGGACGTAGTCGCTGCCCTTGAGTTCGGCCTTGGTCTGCAGGGCGAAAGCGTCGGAGCCGGAACCGGCCTCGCTGAGCGCATAGGCGCCAACCGTGTCCGCAACCATGCGCGGCAAGTAGCGCTTGCGCTGCTCTTCGCTGCTCCAGCGCAATAGGGCATTGTTGACCAGCGTGTTCTGCACGTCGACGATGACGCCAGCGGAGGCATCGGCGCGAGAGAGTTCTTCGACGGCGAGGATCGCTTCGAAAAAACTGCCACCGCCGCCGCCATACTGCTCCGGGATCTCGATGCCCATCAGGCCCAGCTGAAAGAACTGATGGATCAGGTCTTTCTCGAAGACGCCCTTCTCGTCCATCTCCCTGGCCAAGGGACGGACGCGCTCTTCGGCGAACTGGCGAACGTTATCGCGAAACAGGACCTCGTCTTCGGTCAGCGCGGTGAGCGGGCTGGGATGAGCGAGGGGAGCGGCGATTTCAGCCATGCGAATTCCTTCAGAGCAGGAATGGCAAACTTGAGATTTTAACACCGGGCGTGCATGGGAAAGAGGGGACGGCGCGGCCCGCAGGAAAAACCACTTGCTGCGTGGACGCGTGCGATTGCAGGAAGGACCCTGAGAGGCGGTGGGAGTCAGGTTGCACAGGATGCGGAGTGCGTGGACTCCCCCGGGACCGCCAGGGGCGCCGGCGCTACGATTGCGGAGGCTTGCGGTAGACGACCCGCAGCCCCTCACCTTGCAGGATGCGCTGGATCTGGTTGCGGGCGTGAATCGACCAGGCGCTGGTGGTGTCCAGACGCACGTAGGCGCGCCAGTGGGGCAAGGCCTTGCGCGGCTGCTTCAGCTTCTCGAAAGCGAGTGCGAGGTTGTAGTGCGCGTCGGCGTAGGTGGGCGCCAGTTGCAGGGCGGTCTTGTAGGTCTGAATGGCTTCCTGCACCCGGCCGGTCTCGTCGAGCACATTGCCCAGGTCGAAGTAGGCCAGGGCGTAGCGCGGATCGGATTCGATGGCCGCGCGGTAGTGCTTCTCGGCGAGGTTGTAGTCCTGCCGGTTGTAATAGAGTGTGCCGACGTTGATGTGGGCGGCGGCATGGCCGGGCTCACGTTCGATCACCTGCAGGTAGGTAGCGATGGCCTCGGTGTGCGTTTCGGGATTTTCTTCGAGCGCAATCCCATGGGAAAACAGGTCCGCCGTATCCACCGGGCTTTCGCCCGGCTCGGCGCGCAGAGGCGTGACGGTTGCGCGGGCGACCACTTTTTGCTCCGGGGAGAAGTCGAACACGAACTGGCCCGCGATCGGCTCGAGCAGTTTGCCTTCATGCCGGAAGGCGATGCGCTGGCCGGTGGAGAAAGCCCCCGCCTCCAGCAGCGGGTTCTCCATGCCGGCGACCTGCTTTTGCATGGCCTGCAGGGACTGGCGGATGACCGCCGGGCGCACTTTCTTGGCGCACAGGTCGCGGACTTTCTTGATTTGCAGCAGATCGAAGAACGTATAACTCTCTGCGGCGGCCACCAGTCCGGCTTTTTCCCATCCCGCCAACTGGCGCGCCGTGATCCGCAGAATGCGAAGCAGGTCCGCTCGACTGTATCGGTACACGGGTATCGGTTGTTACTCGGGTCATTATCGGAAAGGTCATCTTGTGATTGCAAGTGGAAATCCCGACCCTGGGAACCTGCGCTTGCACTGCAACGGAAGTGGTGCAGGGAGGCGCGCCCAAGGCCGTCCACGCACGCTCGCGTTTGCCAGCGCCACAAAATCTGGAGCCGACGATCGGACTTGAACCGATGACCTGCCGATTACGAATCGGCTGCTCTACCAACTGAGCTACGTCGGCCCGAATGAACTTACATGAAGTATAGCAAAGGCTTACGCCGGGCCGCGGCGCTGCGGCCGGCCAGTTCCCCACGTAATCCTCATTTCGGGGGATAGGGAGCCACGTTTGTGCCATGGCACCGGGCATTTACTTCGACGACAATAGGGCGTGCCGGCGGGAGTCTGGCTGCCGGCGGCCGATGCCTTGCGGCCAGACGGCGTTTGATACTGCTGGAGACCGGTGCGATGTGGTGCAGAGGTTGGGAACGAGTCCGGGGAGATGAGGGGCAGAACGTCAGCGAGTATGCGCTTCTGCTGGTCCTGCTGGTGTTGTGCGTGGTGGCGGCCGTGCATGCAATCGGCGTGAATGCCCAGGAAGTCATCAATCGAGTCAATACCGCACTGGCGGGCAGCTAGCCCGAAGCAAACCTGCAAGTTCACTTTTCTTGAACAGCGCCGTGCGGAAGCGCGCCACTTAGTTCTCCGGCCCAGACCTGTTCAGAACAGAGGCCGCGCTAGTAATGGGCCTGATTGCGCCGAGCGCGCTTGAGGGCCTTTTTCTGCGCCTTGGCGGATTGCTTCATCGCCTTGCGCTGCTGCTTGGCGTACCTGCGCATGTCCTTTTGGGCCCTCTTCGCCTGCTTGCGGTAGGCGCGGTTGCTGGCATTGTTGGCATCGTTCCGGCCAGCATACGCGGGGGCGACGCATGCCATGGCCAGCAGCAGCGCGACTGGCAGCGAAACACGTCTGAGGAGTTTCCGGGAGGAAGAATTCGAGGACGAGGCGGGCACGGGAACCTGGCTCATGGCGGCAGTTTTCGGAGCGCGGCTTTGTTCCCGCGCGGCAGGGATCAAAGCTGCCATCCTACTTAGTTTAACCGAGGGCGTTCCACACTCAAAGCGTTCGCCGCGCGCATTCCGCACCGGCCGGCGCGGGCGTAAACGAACGTCGGGAAGCAACAAGCTGGTAGGCGCGGCAGGAATCGAACCTGCAACCCTCGGATTAGAAATCCGATGCTCTATCCGTTTGAGCTACGCGCCCCTAACGCTCGTACGCGATCTGACCTCATTCTCGCATAGTCAACGGGAACAAGAGCGTGTCGAGGATTGCAACCCACGGCGATCGGTACCGTTCCGCCGCGATGGCGGACGTCTTTCCTGGACGTTGATCGTCGGGAACGGAAAGAAGGTCACCGGGTCCGGATGCATTGCCCTGCGTCGCGGGGTCATAGATAATCCTATGCCGCGGGGATTCCCGGTGAGGCAGACATGAAACCAGCGATCGTGATTTTCCTGCTTTTGAGCGCGCCCGGCCTGATGGCCTTGGGCCAGGACGTGAAATCGGATGTCAGCAAGACCGCGCACGATACCTCAGAGGCCACCAAGAAGGCCGCGCACAAGACTGCGCACGCCACCAAGAACGCCGCTGAGACGACGGAAGATGCCACCAAGCATGCGGCCGTGAAGACCAAAGAGGCGACCGAAAGCGCCGCGGAGAAAACGAAAGATACCACCAAGGACGTCGTGAAGAAGACGGAGGATGCGACCGCCGAGGCCGCCCGCAAGACCGGCAAGGCGATCAAGAAGGGCGCGCAGAAGACGGCTGAAGTGAGCAAGAAAGGCGCCGAGAAAACCAAGGATGCAGTGAAGTAGCATCCGGCGCTCAGCAAAGCGGGTTGGAGCGACCGACAACTTCCGGGAGGCGAAGCATGCTGCCAACGCGGCGCCGGCAGGGTCCCAGAGCATTGTCGCAGCACGAGTACGAGAAGCTGGCCGAGTTCCGCTATCACCTCTCGCGCTTTTTGCGGCGGAGAAAAGATGCGGCGCGGGCCGAGGGCCTGCAAGCGCAACAATATGAGCTGCTGCTTGCACTCGCGGGCCTGCCCGAGGACAAACAGCCGACCATCAAGGAAATCGCGGCCCAGCTTAAACTCGAGCACCACAGCGTGGTGGAACTGGCAGACCGTTTGCAGAAGCGCGGCTACCTGACGCGCGCGAATTCTCGGCAGGATGCCCGAGCGGTCCTGCTGGGGCTGACGCGGTCCGGCCGTGCGGTACTCGACCGCATCGTGCGCTACAGTTTCTCGCAGTTGCGCGGGGAAGCGCCGGCATTGATCAGGAGCCTGCGGCAGATACTGGAGTCCTGAGGCCCTTCGACTCTCTTTAAACCCCTTCATGCGCCTTTCCTACATTGACTGGATGCGCGGGCTGGCCTGTGTGCTGATGTTCCAGACCCACTGCTACGACTCCTGGTTGTCGCCCGAGGCGCGCAAGAGCACATTCTTTATGTGCTCCCAGCTGGGCGGAACGCTGCCCGCGCCGCTGTTCCTGTTCCTGGCGGGAATCTCGTTTGCGTTGGTGGTCGAGCGGATGGCGCGCAGCGGGGCGAGCCCCGGCACCATCCTGCAGAAAACCTTCGTGCGCGGGGCTGAGATCTTCGGGCTGGGGCTGCTGTTTCGCCTGCAGGAATTCCTGATCGCCTGGGGATGGGCGCCCCGCAGCGACTTGTTCCGCGTCGACATTCTGAACACCATCGGCGTCTCCATGATGCTGATGGCGATCGTGTGCTGGACGGTGTTGGGCAGGTGGCGGGCGGAAGACTGGTTGCCATTTTCTGGCTCTGCGATCGCGGTGGCCCTGGGCATTGCCCTGCTCACGCCGCCGCTGTGGACTTCGTGGCGGCCTGCGTGGCTGCCCTGGCCGGTGGAGTCCTATCTCAACGGCGTACACAACCTGGGAGTGCCGCAGTCTTGGCTGTTTCCGATTTTTCCCTGGAGTGGGTTCGCGTTTGGTGGATTAGCAGTCGGGTTTTTCCTGCGGAGCGACTGGGCGCGGCAACGCGAAGGCGCGGTCTTCGCGGGCGCGGCGGCAGCTGGCGCGACGCTGGTTGAAGGCGCGCGCTGGCTCGATGCGCGGCCCTGGCAGCTTTACTCCAGGTATGACTTCTGGCACACGAGCCCGAACTTCTTTCTGATCCGCCTGGGGCTGCTGCTAATGCTTCTGGCGGCGAGTTACGCGTGGTGCCGCTGGGGCGCGGGGGAGTGGCGCTTCAGTCCCCTGATCCAATTAGGGCAGACGTCCCTGCTCGTGTATTGGGTTCATATCGAGTTTGTGTATGGGCGATTCTCGCTCCTTGCGAAGCGGGCGCAGGGCATCGCGGGTGCCAGTCTGGGGCTGCTGACGATTTTCCTGATGATGCTGTCGCTTTCGCTCGCGCGGACGAAGCTGAAGCGCTCCCGCGGGAAGACGGTCCCCTCACTCGCCACGCAGAACTAGGCGAAGCTCTCGGGCGGGCCACTTATCCCCAGTTGGTGCGCTCGACGAACATGGGCGGCTCATAGGTCCAACCGGACGCCAGCCGGCGCTCCTCCCTTTGCGAAGCGCGCAGCAGGAAAGGGCCGCCAAGACGGGCTGCGGCGCGTGCGATCAGACCGAACTCCTTTTCGATTTCGCCGCGAAAAAAGCGGATCTCCTGGCTGACTTCCCGGTTGACGGCCTGCAACTGCTTTTCCATGGCCCACAAAGCGGCGCTGTAAGCAGTGCGCAGCTTTGCCGCGTCGCGCGCGAAGCGTTCGCGGATGCGTCCCTCCGGGTGATTGCGGTAACGCTGCCATCCTTGCAGCATGGTGCGGCACATGCGGTATAGGCTGGGACCGTTGCACTGAAAGTCGCGCCAGAAAGCCCAGTCCAGAAGACGCTTCGAGCCCTCGCGGGGGATGGCGGCGTGCCGGAAGTTGAAACGGTCCTGACCGTGAATGTCGGCGAGGTCGACGTCGTCGAGCATGCGCCCCTGCTCTGACATCTCCTGAAACAGCGGCGTGCCCGGCACGGGCGTGTACAACATGAACTGGTGAAAGTCGGTGCCATGCCCGACCGCGTAGTCGATTTCCTGGGCGATGTTGTCGGGTGTGTGATGCTCCAACCCGATGATGGTGGACCCCTGCACGCGAATTCCGTGCTGGCGCAACTCGCGCGTCAGTTCGCGGGTATCGGCGCCTTGGAGCTTGGCGTACCCTGAGCGCGGCGACTCGAGCCCCATCCAGATCCAGGAGATCCCAAGCTCCACCAGTTCCTGCACCCGGTACTTACGGATGGCATTGGCGGAGGCAAAGACGGCGAGCCCCCAGCTTTTGCCCGCGTCTTTCATGCGCTGCAGCAACTGCAGGGCGCGCCGGCGGTGAAGCAGGAAGTTCTCGTCCATGACGAAGAAGGTCTGGACCCTCAGCGACGATTCCATGCGGTCCATGACGTCGAACAGCTCGTCGCCGGTTTCAAAGAAGTTGATGAACTTGCCCTTGCCTCCGAAGAAAGACGAGGTAGTGCAGAAATTGCAGCCCATGGGACAACCCACGGAGGGGATGACGGTGGCCGCGGTGCTGCCGCGGCGTTCGGGCAGCCTCACTCCCAGGATGCGGGTACCCAGGCCGGAGACTATGGCGGGATGGTGGACCGGGGCGTCAGGGTTCTCGCCGAGGTACTCGCGCATCCAGCGGATGCCTTCGCCGCGCACGATGTGGTCGGCATCAATCATGTTCTCGACGCCCGGGATGGCGGTGACGTGGCCGCCTACCACAATCGCCGAGCGCGGAGACATCTCCCGCACCATGCGGCACATCTCGCGCACCTTGCCGAGGTTGACGATGATCGAGGAAATCCCCACCACGTCGTAATCGTGGGCCTCGAGTTCGCGCGCGAATGCTTCGCGGCTGGGAAAATCCAGTACCGTGCAGGGTGCGGAAATGTTGGCCTGGATCATCATGATGCCCCACGAGCGGTGAAACATCCGCAGGGAGAAGCTGCCCTGCGCGCGCGTGACCTGGTTGTGATAGAGCTCCATGGGGTTGATGGCGCGGCTGCCGAACTCGTCGTTCTGCGCATAGGGGCCGAACACAGAACTGAGCAGGACGCGGGCCTGGGTGCTTTTGGGGTGGGGAACCATCCTGGATCGTGCTCCTTCTGCCAGTAGCGTAGGGAGCGCCGCGCACTTGCGTATGTGATAGCGGAGAAAAAATACAAAAGTATTACAGTGTGGAGGGTCGTGGCTCGGCGCACACAACATGCACAAGGGCGCGAGACACTGTCGCGAGCGCGGCGGACCAGTTCTGGCGCGCCTGGGATTCGCCGGCGCCGTAGCCGAAGACGTAGACCGTGAAATAGAAGCCGTCGTCCAGCTGCCCTGGCCGGTGCGAATAGCAGCGGCGCAGGATGAATTCCACGGAGGCCGGGCCTTCCGGCGCGGATTTCAGCCGGGTCGCGAGCGACCGCAGAAACCGCTCGTGATGCGGGAAGGAACCGCGCCGGGCGGGATCGCAGAAGAGCAGATCGACATACGACGCGAATTTCCAGGGCGCGCCGAGGATTTGCTCTTCGGGCTCAAGCTCGGTTGTGCTCCACACATCGCACTTGGCGGATTCCAGCGGCGATTCGGGCGCGTTTCGTTGGGCCAGGAACTCGCGCAGCTCAGGGAACTCCGCGGCTTCGGGAATCTCCCCGAGGGAGCCGGGGTGGAGCTTGAGATTGTGATAGCGAAGGCGGCCATCCGGGTCGGCCCAGGGAACCTCAAGCGCGGGATCGTCGCTGCCCAGCTCGATCGTGAAATCGACGTCCATCCGTGGATGCAGGGGCCGGAGCTTCCGCTCGGCGCCGGCCCCGAAGCGTCTTTACCGCGCGGGCGCGGGTTGTGGTGCCGGCTGAGGAGCGGGTGTGCCGAAGTTGACCTTGGGCGCTTCGCGCGAACCCTCCGCCGCCTTGAAGTAGGCGTCATTTGGCTTGAAGCCGGCCCATCCCGCAAAGATGTTGTTGGGGAACTGCTGCACGTACGTGTTGTAGTCCTGCAGGGTGTCGTTGTAGCGCTTGCGCTCCACCGCGATGCGGTTTTCGGTGCCGGCAAGTTCATCCTGCAAGCGCATGAAGTTCTCGTTGGACTTCAGCTGCGGATAATTTTCGACCAGCGCCAGCAAGCGCCCGAGCGCGCCGTCAAGCTGGTTGTTGGCGGCGATCTTTTCTGCCGGAGATCCGGCGCCCAGCAAGGCGGAACGGGCTTTGGCGATGTCGTCAAACACCGTCTGTTCCTGCTTGGCGTAGCCCTTCACCGTCTCCACCAGATTGGGGATCAGGTCGGCGCGGCGTTGCAGCACCACGTCGACTTGCGACCAGGAAGACTTTACCGCCTCGTTCTTGGTGACCAGCGTGTTGCGGACGCCCACGTACTGCCCGAAGAGGGCGAGCGCCAGCAGGATGAGAATGATTACCGCGATCAGACCTTTGCCCATATCGTCTCCTCAAAGATTCACCGGCGATTTAGCGCCCGGGAGAATCGAGTATTTTATCCACTGCCGCGATGACTTGCTCGACAGCAGCCAGGTAGCGCGCCGCGACTTCATGGACCTGGAACTGACGGGGTTCGGCGCGATGTTCGCGAACGTCCAGTAACTGTTCGAAGGGGGTGGTGTCGAGGGCAAGCAAGGCAGCAAGGGCTTTCACCGACTCGCGCTTGGTAGCCGGCACAGGCTGGCCCTGCGCAATCAAAGTGTGGCGGAAGAGCGTTGTGAAGGCAGGCAGGGAGCGCAGCAGCAGATCCCAGGTGCGTTCGGAGTCCCGGGCCTCCACCAGCAGCCGCTGGCGAAGCAGGATGAGTTTTTCCCGCAACTCGTATTCCAGCTGTGCCCGGTGCAGATGCAGCGGGATTTCCAGGCCCGAAACCGGGTCCGGGCCATATAAGACCCGGTGCTGCTGCTTAATGTCGATGAGTTCGATGGAAAACACGTCGGCAGATCGCTCCAGTTCCTCGCGAGTAATGATCAGAGGAGTATGCCGCTTCTGCCCCATCCACTTGGCGACGGCCGGCGCAATGGCGAGGAGCTTCGCGAGCGAGGTGTCCTGGAGAATGACGAGCAGGTTGACGTTGGAGAACTCCGGGTCGTAATCCCCCGAGACCGTGGAGCCGTAAAGGACGACGCTTTCGAGGTTCGAACCGGCAGCCTCGCGCAGCTGCGTCACAAAGTCGCTGATCTGCTTTTCTGGAACTGCATTGTCCGCCATAGAACTCTCCACTTCGCTTACCAGCTTCCCCCCGCGCCGCCGCCGCCGGTACTGCCGCCGCCGAAGCCGCCGAAGCCGCCGCCACCGCCGCCAAAACCACCTCCGCCGCCCCAGCCACTGTCAGAGCCGCCGCCAAACAGAAACATGTAGAAAAGCAGGCGGCGCAGCGGGGGAACTGCCAGGACAATGAGGAGCAGGATAACCAGCGCCAGGATGGCCGCGGGCGGCAGACCTTGATCGTCGGCCGGCCGCGCGACCGGCTGGATGCGGCGCGGCTGGCTGGTCGTGATCTGAACGCCGGCATCCTGAGCGATCACATCGATCACCCGCGATGCGAGCAGGCTCACGGCTCCGTCATAATCGCCGCGTTGAAGGTAGGGCACGGCTTCACGCCCGAAGCCGCCGACCTTGCCGTCGGGAAGAATGGGCTCCAGCCCGTAGCCGACGTTGACGTAATACTTGCGGTCCTGCACGGCGAGCAGGATGAGCACGCCCCGGTCTTTCCCTTTCTGCCCAATGCCCCACTGCTGATACAGATCCACCGAATAGTTGAAGATGTCTTCGCCGTCGGTGGACTTCACGGTGACGATCACCACCGACGCCTGGGCCTTGTCGAGGACCTGGCGGCACATCTGCTTGAGCTGGTCCTGGACGGAGGCGCTCAACACGCCGGCAAAGTCGTTGACGCAATCGGTGGGCTTGAGGGAGGCCACAGGCTCGCCGAAGGCCAGCGAGACCAGCAGGAGGACGGCCCACACGAGGCAAAGATGGAAAGGCCGTCGCATCAGGAAAAATTGTACAGGAAAGCGAGTCCGTGACCTCGGAGTTGAGGCCAGTTGGAGGTTTCTCCTGGCTCGCTGCGCTTGCGTGTCGGAATGACAAGGTAAGGGGGACGTTCCTTCAGCTCCGCTCAGGACGGGCTCTCGCGTCGGCCGGCGACACGCCGGCGCTACATGCGACGCAGGAACTCGACCACCTGGCGCTCGGCCCAGTGTCCGTCATAGCCGTTGGGCGAAGCCAGGAAGGCGCAGTGGCCGCCGTCGGCCGACTCGATGAAGGTGAGATTCGGGTTGGCGAGGATCTTGCGCCGGGTTTCCGGAATCAGGCGCACGAACGGGTCGTTGGCGGCGTGCAGAATGAGGCCGGGCACGGCGATGCGCTCGACGACGTTGGAGGCTGCAGCGCGGGCGTAGTAGTCCGCTGCGCCTTGGAAGCCGCAGTAATACGCGGTGATCCGGTCGTCGAAGTCGCGCAGGCTGCGGATGCCGCGCAGGCGCCGGGGATCGAACTTGTCCGGGAAAAGCTTTGCCTTCGTGCGGAAGCGCTGGCGGAGCTTCAGCAGGAAGTATTGTTCGTAAATCCGGTTGCTGGGCAGATGCAACGCGTCGGCCGAGGCCGCAAGGTCCATGGCCGGACAAACGGCGGCCACGGCGCGAAACTGGGGTGGCGCTTCCCCGCCCCACTCCCCGGCCGTCTTCAACACCAGGTTGCCGCCCATGGAAAATCCGACGAGGGCGAAGCGCGAGACCTGATCACGCTCGACGACATGGCGGGCCACTACGGCGACGTCGCGTGAGAGGCTGGAATTGTATAGGGTCGCGGCCAGATGGTCGGTTCCGCCGCAATTGCGCTGATTGATGCGGACCACGTTCATGCCGGCGGCGAGGCCCTTCTGCGTGAGTCCGATCACATAACCGGATTCGCTCGAGCCTTCCAGGCCATGCACGACCAGCATGGTGAGGGCACGGCGGCGATCTGGCTGCCAGTGGCACTGGCACAGAATCGGAATGCCGGGCTCGACTTCGATCAGGCGGTCGTCAGACTGCGGAAAGTTGGTCCTGCGCGCGAAGAAGAAACCGGCGAGGGTCTGCAGGTGGCCGCCGCGCAGAAGCGGGCGCGGCGTGAAAGGCTCGAAACCAGGGTACGATTGCGTGCTCCCCACTCTTTGATTTTAAATACTGGAGAGCATTTTTGCCGCGCCATGCGGCGCAGGGCCAGGGAGCGAGTCATGCCGATTTTTGAGTATGTGTGCCGGGAATGCCGTCACCGGTTTGAGGCGCTGGTGTACGGATCACAGAAGGCGGAGTGCCCCAAGTGCCACAGCGGGAACCTGGCTCCGCAGCTGTCGACGTTCGCCGTCGCCACCAAGGGCAGTGCCAGCGCGGCAGCGTCGACCGGGCCGTGCGGTTCGTGCGGCGATCCCGCCGGGCCCGGCGCATGCTCGTTGCGGAATTTCAACTAAGCGGGCCTGTCGACCGCCTGCGCCGCAGACACTCGGGGCGGGGTCATGCTCTCCCGGCAATTGGGCCAGGCAGCCTGCGTGCAAGGTCGCACGTGGGGCTTCGATGCCCGGGGCATCTGGGTGCTGGCGGGATGCCGCGCAGAATTCCTGGTGAATCCCTACCATGGCGCCCCCACCTGGGGATATCCGCAGCCCGGCCATCGTCCCCCCAATGCCGGGCGGACCGGGCTGGGGAGGCGCAGGAGGCGCCTGCTTCTATACCGACGCGGGCTTCAGCGGCAGCTACTTCTGCATGCGGCGCGGGGAAAGCTACCCCAGCCTTCCCCCCGGATACAACGATCGGATTTCGTCGATCCAAGTGATGCGCGGATCACAGGTGACCGTGTACAACGACGCCAACTACAGCGGGTGGCGGGGAACGACCCGGCGCGACGTCGCCAACCTGAAGAACTGGCGGACGGCGGACGATCCTTCGCGCACCTGGAATGACCGGATTTCGTCGATTCAGGTGAGCTGAGGGCCCGTAGGGCCCGCAATGCACTTAAAACTTCAGCACGATGCCCGCGGAGTAACGGAACGCGTTCTGGCTGCTTCCTGAAGTGTGAATCTGCATGAAGTCGGCCTGCGCGAGGCGGACGCTGAAGTTACGGGTCAGGTTCCAGTCTGCGCCGCCGCCTGCGGCCCAGGTGAAGTCGGTCTCGGAGGAGGAAGCTCCCAGCGCAGAAAGGGAAAGGTGGCCGCCTCCGAACAGGGCGTGCGCAAATGGGGTGAGCTTCGAGCCGTTGGCTACGCGCACCACGGGACCAAACAGGAAGCTGTAAAAGTGAGTGTGGACTCCGACACCGACCGCGGTCGGGGTCCCGTAGACTCCGGCAAAATCACTGGTGATTCCGAGATACCGGTTGAAGTATCCCGACAGCGCCGCGTTCCAGCCATTGAGATTGAAGGAATCGGCCCCGGAGACGCCGGAGCTGGCGTGGAAGTACTGGTATCCACCAAAGATCTCGGCCTTGGGTGGCTCCTGGCTGGCGGCCAGGACAGAAAGGGCTGGCAACAGTGCAAACATCAGAGCAAGTCTTCTTGGCATTGCGCCTCCTTGCAAGTCGACGGTCATGGGCAGCACCGGAGAGGCCGATGATTCCAACCCCGCATATCCATCATAGGCCCCGAACGTACGCCCAAGGAGTAACTAACCTCATAACTCCCGGTAAAAAATTGGCGAAGACCGCTATTTCCGGCGAGGGGCTGAGTTTATGCCAGGCAGAGAAAAAGCCCACTGCGGGGAAGATCCGCAGACACTGTCCGGCAAGCGGCGCCAGACACAGGCGGGGCGTCACAGGAGAGAAACGTTTGAAGGCCGGGACCCTGCGAGCGGGTCCCGGACCAAGAGAAACTTAGAACTTAAACACGATGCCGACGGAATAGCGGAAATTGTTCTGGGTAAGACTGGAGATGTGGCTCTGCAGAAAATCGAACTGAGCCAGGCGAACTGCCAAGTGCGAGCCGGCGTTGACATCAAGTCCGCCACCCGCTGCCCAGGCAAAGCCCGAGTCGGAACCAGAACCGACTCCTGACGCGCTAGCACTGATATGAGCTCCTCCGAAGAGGCCATGGACAAAGGGCGTGACCCGGGAAGAGTTCGGAAAACGCACCGTCGGTCCGAACAAGTAGGTGTAGGTTTTGATGGTACCGCCCGAGGGGCTGTAGTAGTTTCCGCTGAAGTCGCCGGTGATTCCCACGTTGCGGGTGAAGAAGCCGCTCACGGCGGCGTTCCACCCGTTTGAGTTGAAGCTGCCGACACCAGAAACACCGGTGTCGGCATGCAGAAACTGATAGCCGCCGAATATTTCGGCTTTGGGGGCATCCTGGGCATAAGCCATGAAAGAGAACACCGACAATACCGCAATAAGAAAAGCGAGTTTCCGTAACATTGCACCTCCTTGGTGTACGAGTGCGGTCTTGGCGGGGGAACAGGGCCAATCCAAGACACTGGACTCCATGATAAGAGTTCGGGCCGGACGCGCGTGGTGATTCACCTCACTCACCAACGTGAGAAGTCCCAAAGCAAGACATCGCCCCGTACTATGAGTTTTAGTTTGGGAAAGAGAAAGGGGGCGGACGGAGAGGCCGCCCCTGATTTTCACCTCGCGAGGATGGCGAGACGCTAGGTTCCCTCGGCCCAGCCCGCCAGGTATTCTTCCTGCTCGGGAGTCAGCCGATCAATTTTGATCCCCATCGACTCCAGCTTCAGCTTGGCCACCCGCTTGTCGAGTTCCACCGGGACGGTGTACACCCGCTTCTCAAGTTGAGAATGATTCTTGACCATGTGCTCCACCGAGAGCGCCTGGTCCGCGAAGCTCATGTCCATCACGGACGGGGGATGACCTTCGGCGGAAGCCAGATTGATGAGGCGGCCTTCGCCCAGCAGGTTGATCTTGCGGCCGTCCTTCATGGAGTACTCCTCGACGAAGTTGCGCGTGGTGCGTTTGGAAGAAGCCATCTTCTCCAGCGTCGCGATATCGATCTCGACGTTGAAGTGGCCGGAGTTGGAAATGATGGCCCCGTTCTTCATGACCTCGAAATGCTCTTTGGTCAGGACGTTTTTGTTGCCGGTGACGGTGCAGAAGACGTCGCCGATTTTGGCGGCCTCGTTCATGGACATGACGCGGAAGCCATCCATCACCGCTTCCAGCGCCTTCGTCGGATCGACTTCGGTGACGATGACTTCGGCGCCGGCGCCGCGGGCCCGGCTGGCCAAGCCGCGGCCACACCAGCCGTAGCCGGCCACCACGAACTTCGAGCCAGCCAGCAGGAAGTTGGTGGCGCGAATGATGCCGTCGATGGTGGACTGTCCGGTACCGTAGCGATTGTCGAACAGGTGCTTGGTGTCGGCGTCGTTGACGGCGATGATGGGGTATCGCAGCACGCCTTCTTTCGCCATGGCGCGCAGCCGGATGACGCCAGTGGTGGTTTCTTCCGTGCCGCCGATCACGCCCTCGAGCACGTCGGTTCGCTTGGTATGCAAGACGCTGACCAGGTCGGCGCCGTCGTCCATGGTGATGTGCGGGCGGTGGTCGATGGCAGCGATGATGTGCTGGTAGTAGGTGTCGTTGTCTTCGCCCTTGATGGCGAACACGGGGACGTTGTAATCGCGAACGAGGCTGGCTGCGACATCATCCTGCGTGGAAAGCGGGTTCGAGGCGCAGAGCACGACATCGGCGCCGCCGTCGCGCAGGCAGACAGCCAGGTTCGCGGTCTCGGCGGTGACGTGCAGGCAGGCGGAAATGCGGATGCCCTTGAGCGGCTGGTTCTTGATGAATTCCTTGCGGATGATCTGCAGCACATTCATCGACTGGTTGGCCCAGTCGATGCGCTTCTTCCCCATATCGGCCAGATCAAGGTTCTTGACGTCACAGTTCACTTGCATCGGCGAGGTTGACATACTTCTCCTGGTGCATGATCGCAGTTGAAATTGTGAAATCCGGGCCCGCGGTTGGAAAGTTCAGAATACACGAAACCCGGCCACCACTTTAGGATCCAATCTTGACCTGCGAGGGACGCGCCAACCCGTCCCTGTGGCAAAACTCTCCGCTGTTACCGGCTTACGGCGGCCGGCTCGCGCAAACCGGCGTCGCTAGCCAGCTTTGCCGCTTTTTCGGTGGCTTCCCAGGTAAAGTCTTTGTCATTGCGCCCGAAGTGGCCGTAGGCCGCAGTCTTGCGATAGATCGGGCGGCGCAGGTTCAGCGACTCGATGATGCCCTTCGGCGTCAACTGGAAGTTGGCGCGCACCAGGTCGGGAAGGATCGCGGGGTCCACCTTCGCGGTGCCGAAGGTGTCGACCATCACGCTCACCGGTTCGGCCACGCCGATGGCGTAGGCCAGCTGCAATTCGCACTTCTCGGCCAGTCCGGCGGCGACGATGTTCTTGGCGATGTGGCGGGCCATGTAGGCAGCAGAACGATCCACCTTGGTCGGGTCCTTGCCGCTGAAAGCGCCACCGCCGTGGCGGCCCATGCCGCCATAGGTGTCGACGATGATTTTGCGGCCGGTGAGGCCGGTGTCCCCCATGGGGCCGCCGATCACGAAACGACCGGTGGGATTGATGTGGTACTTGGTGTCGGCATCGAGCAGGTTGCCTGGAATCACCGCCTGGATCACATACCTCAGCATTTCCGAGCGCAACTGGTCGTTGCCCACGGTTTCGGCGTGCTGGGTCGAGATCACGACCGCATCGACGCGCAGCGGTTTGCCGTTCTTGTCGTACTCCACCGTGACTTGCGATTTTCCATCGGGCCGCAGGTACGGGCACGTGCCGTTTTTGCGGACTTCGGTGAGGCGCTGGGTGAGCTTGTGGGCCAGCAGGATCGGGGTCGGCATCAGTTCATGGTTTTCGTTCACGGCGAACCCGAACATCATGCCCTGGTCGCCGGCGCCGCCCGTGTCCACACCCATGGCGATGTCGCCCGATTGCTTGTTGATGCTCGAGATCACCGCGCAGGTGTTGCAGTCAAACCCGTACAGGGCGTTGTCGTAGCCGATGGACTGGATCACGCCGCGAACCAGGGTCTGAAAATCGACATAGGCCTTGGTGGTGATTTCTCCGGCGATCACCACCAGTCCGGTGGCGGTAAGAGTTTCGCACGCCACACGGCTGAGGGGGTCCTCCGCCAGGCAGGCGTCCAGGATAGCATCAGAAATCTGGTCGGCAATTTTATCGGGATGCCCCTCGGTGACCGACTCAGACGTAAATAAGTAACGATTTTTGGAAGCCAATGCAGGGTCTCCTTGCTCGCTTCAGGCGTTTCCGTGTGGCGGGAAAATCAGGACGCTGGGCCGTGTTTCCGCGCGTAACTCCGGGAGTTTGCTATGTGTACGAAGCTACCAGAGAAGGCGGGCACAGGCAACGAGATTGGCGGCAAGCGAGGTTTCTAGCACCCAGTTGTCGCGCAGCAGGAGCGAATGGGAGCGGGCAAAGGCCTAATGGAATCAGCGCACCAGGGGAGCAGTTGGCTTCGTGGAGGGAGCCTGCAGGCCATCGGCATGGAAGACCAGCGTGCGCACTTCGCCAAATTCCCCCAAGCTGGGCAAGCGCTTGCCGTTGAAGAAAACATCGAGGGCGCCGGCGTTGCCGATTTTTACGGTGACTTCGTTCTTCGCCTGCACAACCTTTTCATAGGGCGCGATCAAAGTGGACTCCACCGGAGGCTGCCCATCTACCGAAACTGCCACCCAACACTCCTCGGAATCGTCATTTCCTTTTAGCCGGACACTGAACATGCCCGGGGCGTTGCCGAGCGGCGAGGGCGAGTTGTCGTGCAAGGCAGCCGGAGACACCGGAGCACTCCCGTCCCTGGCAGACTCGGTCGCGGGAATCCTGCTGATGGGGTGTCCGCTTTCGGCAGGCGCGGGAGGAGAAGACGTCTGCGCGGGCTTGGCCGTTTCACTGCCCGGACTCCCCGGGGCCGGGCTCGAAACCGGCCTGGGTTGCGGGGCAGCCGCGGGAGCCTCGCGCCTGGCCTCGGCAGGTCGGTGCAAGTAGGTCCAACTGGCAAAGCCCAGGGCAATCACCAGCAGTGCGATGGCCAGCAGGCCCCAGGGAATCTCTTGCGGCGGACCCAGCCGCACGCGGCGAGCCGGGCGATCCGGTTGCGCCTCGCGCTGCGGGACCGGCAGGGGAAACGTCTCTTCGGCCGGAACCGGCGGGGTGCCGATCGCGGCCAGGTAGTCCTGGATGAGCTGCTCTTCATCCAGCCCAAGGTGCCGGGCGTAGGCGCGGACAAATCCCTTATTGAAGATGCCCCCCGGGAGCTGGTCAAAGTGTTCTTCTTCGAGGGCGCGGAGCAGGCGGGTGCCGATCTTGGTCTCCAGGGAGATGTCTTCGAGCGAGATCCCCTTCTGTTCCCGCTCCTTGCGCAAGCGCTCGCCAAAGGATCCCATGCGACGTTCGTTCGGCCTCCGTTCGTCGGCAGCCATATTAACCATAGGCGGACCGGAGCGAAAGCCGATATTCGCTGCTGCCGGCCCGATGCGGTCGCGCCCAGTCCCGCCGGGAGTGATCGTTTGTCCCCAAAAAGGCCGGTGGAACGTGGCTTTACAGGTACTCGTTACTTAAGATCGTTGCCCGGGTTTCCGAGCGCCGAATATAATTTGACCACTTCTTCCTGATAATCAAGGATTTGTGCATGGCAGAGGCCACCGGAGCCGACCGCAAGCGGCAAAGTCAAGAGCTCACCATCTTTCATGACGTGGCCAAGGCCCTCACCTCGTCGCTCGACCTAGATTCCATCCTGCAAACCATCATGGAGAAGATGGCCGAATATTTCCGGCCCGACACCTGGTCGCTGCTCATGGTCGACGAGGAGCACAACGAACTCTATTTCGCCATTGCGGTGGGGGACGCGGCCGAGGCCCTGAAAGACGTGCGGCTGAAGGTCGGCGAGGGCATTGCCGGCTGGGTGGCCAAGAACGGCGAGCAGCTGATTGTTCCCGACGTCTATACCGACCCTCGGTTTGCCAAGCGCATCGACGAGGTCACGCAGTGGGAGACGCGCTCCATCATCTGCGTGCCCCTGAATTCCAAGCATCGCGTGCTGGGCGTCATCCAACTGGTCAACGTCGACATGAAGGGCTTCGGCGATCAGGAGATCTTCTTCCTGCAGACCTTGTGTGACTATGCCGCGATCGCCATCGAGAACTCGCGGGCGGTCGAGAAGATCCAGGAACTCACCATTACCGACGATTGCACCGGCCTCTATAATGCCCGGCACCTTTACAAGACGCTGGAGACGGAAGTCTACCGCTCGTCGCGCTTCGGCTATGAATTCAGCGTGCTGTTTATCGATCTCGACCACTTCAAGCAGGTCAACGACACCCACGGACACCTGATCGGCAGCAAGCTGCTGGCCGAAATCGGCTACCTGGTGAAGGCCCAGTTGCGCCTGATTGACTATGCCTTCCGTTACGGGGGCGACGAATTCGTGGTGCTTCTGCCCCAAACCGGCAAAGACCAGGCTCTGTATGTCGCCAAGCGCCTGCGCGATGCCCTGCGAGCGAGCGCATTCTGCAAGGACGAGGGACTCAACCTGAATGTGCGCGCCTCCATCGGCCTGGCCACCTACCCCCACGACGCCAAGACGCCCCACGACGTCATCCGCCAGGCCGACGAGATGATGTACCTGGTGAAGAACACGACGCGCGACAACATCGGGATCGCGCAGCGCGGAGTGATGAAGTAGGAAGAGCAGCTCTCAGCTTCTCAGGAGATCGCGCGAGGGCTCAGCGGGAAAAGACGCCTGCTCCGCGCTTTTTCACGGTCATCGCGCCGTCGTGCCCGAAACTGGCCCCTAGTTTTCTTTTCTCTTCTGCAGTTCGATCGGCCGCTCGGGCTTGCTCCCGCTGCCGGAGGGATCGGGCTTGAAGGCCACCGCGTTGGCGGGGGCGTTGGGGTTCACGCCGAAGTCCCATACGTAAAGATTCATTCCTTCTTTTCCCAGCATCTCGACCACGGCATACTCCCCCGGCTCCAAGCTGTCGGCCGGGGACAGCTTAGCCCACCCCCCGGCCATGGGCGTCAGGGTGCTTGGGACGAACCTGGCATCCTGGCTGATCTTTCCGTAGACGGCAATCTTGATTTCGCCCACCACGCGCTTGTCGCCCTTGGTTTCCAGGCGCACGATGCGGAAGCGGTCGGTATTCGTTTTCCCGGACTTGGATTCGGTGTTCTTGGCGTCGGCAATGGCGTTGTCGGCCTCGGTCGACTGGTCGCGATCGATATTGATGTAAAGGGCTGGAGCGCTGACGTGCGACTGCACCGGGGCATGTTTGCCGGGGAGCTCCACCGTCTGGCGCGCGCTTGCGATGGGATTGACCGCGCCGCGCAGGATGTTGCCCTTCATGTTCTTGTTGACCGCGCCGCCGCGCTGGTCAATCGGCACCAGCTCGGACTGGTTCTCGTAGGTATCGAGCAGGAACACTCCGCCTTCCTCGGGCAGCTGGAGCCCTGGAGCAACGTGGGGAGAGAGCGCCTCATCGGCCGCGCGCTCAGCCTCGAGCTCCTTGTCGAGTTCGACTCTCTCGGGCGCAGCGGCCCCGGCGGCGCGGTCTTTTTCGTACTTCTCCGTGGCGGGCCAGTCCACCAGCGAATTGGGGAGCTCTTCCCACTCGCCGCGCTCGGCGCTCAGGTAGCGCACGCGCTCGCCCTTGACTTCATACTTCGTGACCGCTTGGTAAGAACCGTCTTTGAGGATGAGGCGCCGGGCAAGGTCCTGCGCGTGAAGCGGCGCAACGAGACCCGTGCTGCCCAGAAAAACAGCGATTTGGAGCCAGGTGACGCGGCGCATGGATCGGCCTCACGGGTGCGATGCGGCCCGAAAGCCGCCAGATGTCCAGCCAGTCAGCTTCCTGAATTTTCCCACAAGTCCGACCTGGCGAAAGACCGATTCTGCCTCCGCTGCATTCATCGGCCGCCACTGCGGGTCGAGGCGGTTGCCATACCACAATTGCGCCAGGTGCCAGCCCTGAGCCAGGCTCAGGGTCCCGCCGAGCGGGCGTTGCCACTGACGGCACCAGCGTTCGATGTGCTGTTCCAACCGGAACAGGAGCATGCGTTTTGATCTTTGCCAGGCATTCTGGCTCCCTGACTCCGCGGGCGTCTCCGGACCGATCTCGCGGCTACCCGGTGTTGTGCAGTCCGGCGGCGATGCCATTCATAGTAGCGCCGATGGCGTAGTCGAGGGCATCCCCTTTTTCGCCGGAGCGTTTGCGGCGCAGCAGGTCAACCTGGATGAGGCTCATGGGATCCACGTACGGATTGCGCAGGCGAATGGAGCGATACAGCATCGGGTTACTTTCGAGAAGGTCGCGTTGCCCGGTGACCTGGAGAATTGCCCGCCGCGTGCGCTCGAACTCCTCCAACAGCATGGCGTAGACGCGATCGCGAACACCTGCATCGCGCACCAGCCCGGCATAGAGGCGGGCAATCGCCATGTCGGCCTTGGCCATCGCAATCTCGACGTTGCGCACCAGGCTTGAAAACAGGGGGAAGCCGCGCATCATTTCCCGCAACAGGCCGGCGCTTGGGCCGTGCGCCGCGAACCGCTCCAGGGCGTGGCCCACACCAAACCAGGCGGGCACAGCGTGGCGGCTCTGCATCCACCCGAACACCCAGGGGATGGCCCGCAGATCTTCGAGGCGGCGGCTTTCGCTGCGCCGCGCGGGGCGCGAACCGATGCGCGCCTGCTCCAGTTCATTGACCGGAGTCGCCTGCTCGAAATATTCGAGCACTTCGGCATTCTCTGCGATTTTTTCGCGGTAGAAGCGGAAAGCATCGTCCGAGAGCGATTCCATGGCTGCGGTCCAGCGCTTCGTGGTTGCCTCGGGCACGCGATTAGGACGAACAAGCACCTCGAGGCACGCGGCAATCATGATCTCGAGGTTCCACTCGGCCAGCACCGGGTCCGAATACTTCCAGGTCAGGACCTCGCCCTGCTCGGTGATGCGGATCTCCCCGGAAAAATCGCCGGGCGGCTGCGCGAGGATGGCGGCGTGCGTGGGGCCTCCGCCGCGCCCTACAGTCCCCCCGCGGCCGTGGAACAGGCGCAAGCGCACCTTGAGCTCGCGAGCGGCCTGGTGGAGTTCGTGCTGCGCCTTGTAGAGCTCCCAGGTGCTGGTCAACATGCCGCCGTCTTTGTTGGAGTCGGAGTAGCCGAGCATGACCTCCTGCCTCCGGCCCCAGGAGTCGAGCAGCGGTTGGTATTCGGGAGACGCCCACAGACTCTTCATCACCGAGCTCGCGCTGCGCAGGGCCGCAATCGATTCAAACAGGGGCACCGGCATGAGGCCGGGATCGTCGCCCTGGCGCGCGCACCAGAGGCCGGCTTTTGCCGCCAGCCGCACCACATTCAGGATGTCTTCCACGGTCCTGGTGTCGCTCACGATGAACGCCTGGATCGCTCGCGGGGTGTGCGTCTTCTTGATCTCGGCAACGACCTGCAGCGTGCACAACAGCTCCGCCGACTCGGGCGACAAGGAGGACGTTTTCGTTTCCGGACCTGCAGCCGCCGCCGAAGCCAGCTCAGACGCGGCCCGCGCCAGTACGCGCGCATGCTGGCGGATGTCGAGGGTGTGGAGATGGAAGCCGAAAGTGCGAACCTCCCGCAACAGGGGATCGAGCAACTGCCGGGCCAGCCGTTCGCCGCGGTGCGCGCCCAGGCTGTCGCGCAGGCAACGCAGGTCTTCTTCAAACTCAGCCGCGCAGCGATAGGCATGCATATGTTCGGCGGAGTCCCGGCTGAAGCGGAGCCGCGCCGCGATGAAATCCAGATAGTGGCGGTAGAGTTCGACTTCGGTGATGCGCTTCCAGCGTGAATGCTCTTCCCCCAACTGGCTCTCGTAGAGCCGCACACGGCCGGCCAAAGCCTCGGAAACCGGCACACGCCTCAGCGACATGCTGAGCTGCGTAACCAGGCGCGTGATCTGTGCCTGGTAGTAGTCCAGGATGACATGTCGGGCAAGCTGTGCGGCTTCGCGCGTGGAACGCGAAGTCACGAACGGGTTGCCGTCGCGGTCGCCGCCGATCCAGGACCCGAAATCCAGGACCTCGGGGAGATGGACCTCGCCCGGCTTCCCGCCGTAGACGTCGGCCAGCGAGCCTTCCAGCTCGGCGTAGAGGCGTGGAAGGGTCTCAAACAAGACCATGGGAAAATAATCGAGTCCCATGTGGATTTCATCGCGCACGGTGGGCTTCTTCATGCGGACTTCGTCGGTCTGCCAGAGCGCGGTGATCTCGGCGAGGATCTCAGATTCCAGCTGCGCGGCGGTCCCGGCCGGAAGCGGCAGCTGGTCGAGCCGCTCGAGCAGGCGGGCGATGCGGCGCCGCTTCAGGCGGATGGTGTGCCGGGTAATCTCGGTGGGGTGCGCGGTGAAGACCGGGGTGACGCGGATTTTCTGCAGCGCTTCGCGGATCGAGTGCAGGGGTGTTGCTGCCTCGCGCAGGCGATAGAGCGTTCCCCGAAACGAGCCCTCGACGGGAGCCGGGCTGGCCTGCAGGCTGGCCGCGCGCCGGCGGCGTTTGCGGTGATTGGTTTCCGCCAGGTTGGTCAGCTCAAAATAGATGGCGAAGGCCTTGGTGATGCGATAGGCGTCGTCGATGCACAGGCCGGCGACGGTCTGGCGGGCGTGCGCCATCAGGGCGCCGTCGGGCTCAGAGAGGGCAACGCCTCCGGAACACTGCTCGCGGTGCTCGATCAGCAACCGGCGCAGGCGCTCGACGGTTTCGAAAAACTCTTGTCCTTCCTGCTCGACCAGCACGCGACCCAGCAGGATGCCGAGCGAACGCACGTCCCGCCGGAGGGGAAGGTCCTTGGCCGGATCGCGAGTGCCGGCAGTGAGTTCGGCCAGGCGCGCGGACAGTTCGCCGTCGCTCCACAGGGAAGAGTCGGGCATGGGGTATTTTAGCGAATTGACTGCCAGCCGCCCCGCTTCCGTAAGGGGATTGCCGGCCGCCAGCGGTTGATTGTGAAACGGGAAAACCTCGTGCTATCGTTTTCGCCCATGCAAAAGGTCATCTGGGCAATTTTTCTGATTCTTGCTGGGATCTCCGCGCCTGCGGCGGAGAACGCGACGCTTCAGCACCGGCGCCAGCGGGCCGCCGCCGCGTTTCACGACGGCATCCTGCTCCTGCGTGCAACCTCCAGTATGGATATCGCCGCGGATGGCTTCCGGCAGGACCCCTACTTCTACTACCTGACAGGACAGGAGAACCTGGTTGGGGCACTACTGGCGATTGAGGGCAAGTCGGGCGAATCCTGGCTGTTTCTTCCTTCGAATCCGCCGTTCGCAAAATATGGACTGAAGACTCCGCTTATACCCGGAGCAGACGCAGCACGCCAAAGTGGCCTCAACCACGTCCTGGATTGGACAGAGTTGGCGTCGTTTCTCGGGGAGCGGGCCGAAGGTCCTCCGACTCTCTATTACATCCACAACGACCTTGGCGGATTCGACGACATGCCTGCAAATCTGTTGAGCCCGCAAGCTCCCAAGGCGCCATCATGGTTGCAAGTCGTCCTCGCCAAGTGGCCCGCCTTCACGGCGAAAGATGGCACAGACACACTGAACAGGACGATGGCGGTGCAGGATGCGGAGGAGGTCGCGAATTTGCGGGTCGTCGCCAAGGCCACGGTCACGGCCATGCTTGCGGGCATGCGGGCGATCCGTCCCGCTGCGTCGCAGCGCACAGCGGAGTCGGCAGTGGAGAGTGCGTGCTGGGCCGCGGGCGCCCATGGGTCAAACTTCTGGCCGTGGGTGATGTCGGGAGAGAATGCTGTGTTCCCCCGTCCTCTGGCTTCGCTGGCCGCTTACGATCATCTGGACCGCGTGATGCAGGGGGGAGAACTCGTCCGGCTCGATGTCGGCTGCGAGTACCGGCACTATCTGGGCGATCTCGGACGCACGGTTCCGGTCTCCGGCCACTATGGCGACGACCAACGCGAGACCTGGAACATTTTTGTGGCGGCTTACCAAAGAGCGGCCTCGACCCTGCGCGCGGGAGCAAAGATCGACGACGTGTACGATACCTGGAGCAAGGAGCTAGTTCGCCAGCGCAACACGGCCAAGAGCGCGCTCGCCCAACATGCCATCGATTCCTGGTCAAAGCGGGAGAATGTTCCCTTCTGGCAGATCCACACGACAAATCTCGTTGCCTGGTGGCCACCGGATCCGTTGCCCGCGGGAGTGGTCATCAATTTCGAACCGATTGCCTCCATCGACGGGCAGGGATTCTTCCTGGAAGACATGTACCTGATTACCAAGGATGGCGCGGACATCCTGACTCCGGGAGTGCCCTACACCGCGGAGGAGATTGAAGCGGGGATGCGCTGAGTAAGAAGACGCCTCGTTTTTCCACATTCCTTTCCAGCGCGATCTCTGCCATAATTGATCGTGCACCCCAGTTGCACAATTTCCCAGACAAAAAATAAGCGAGGAAGCGATGTCGGCAAAGTACATCTTTGTGACGGGCGGAGTTGTGTCTTCATTGGGCAAAGGCTTGGCCGCGGCGTCGATCGGGTGCCTGCTCGAAAGCCGCGGCCTCAAAGTGAACCTGATGAAGTTTGACCCTTACCTGAACGTCGACCCCGGCACCATGTCTCCCTTCCAGCACGGCGAAGTCTTCGTCACCGACGACGGCGCCGAAACCGACCTCGACCTCGGCCACTACGAGCGCTTCACCCACGCTCGGCTTTCCCGCGACAACAACTGGACCACCGGCCGCATCTACGAGCAGATCATCGCCAAGGAACGCCGCGGCGACTACCTGGGCAAGACCGTGCAGGTCATTCCCCATGTCACCAACGAAATCAAAAGCGCCATGAAGAAGGTCGCGCAGGACGTGGACGTCGCTATCGTGGAGATCGGCGGCACAGTCGGCGACATCGAATCGCTGCCCTTCATGGAAGCCATCCGCCAGATGCGCCAGGAACTGGGGCGCGACAACACCCTCTTTGTGCACGTAACCCTGGTGCCGTTCATCGCGGCCGCGCAGGAATTGAAAACCAAGCCCACCCAGCACTCGGTGAAAGAGCTGCTCTCGATCGGAATTCAGCCCGATATCCTGCTCTGCCGCACGGACCGCTTCCTGGCCAGGGAGATCAAGTCGAAGATCGCGCTGTTCTGCAACGTCGAGGAAGAGGCGGTCATCACCGCGAAGGACGTAGCTTCGATTTATGAAGTGCCGCTTGTGTTCGCCCGGGAAAATGTCGACACGCTGGCGCTGAGGTACCTGCGCCTCGAAGCCAAAGACCGCGACCTCTCCAAGTGGGAAGACATCGTGCACCGGGTGTACAACCCGAAGGCGGATGTGACAATCGGCATCGTCGGCAAGTATGTGGAGTACGAAGACTCGTACAAATCCCTGAAGGAAGCGCTGGTCCACGGCGCGCTCGCGCACAACCTGAAACTGCAGGTGAACTGGATCGAAGCCGAGGGGCTGGAAGCGGGCGATGCCGCGGCCCTGGCACAACTGGAAGACTACAACGGGATCCTCGTGCCTGGCGGCTTCGGCAAGCGCGGTATCGAGGGCATGCTGGTGGCGATCCGCTACGCGCGCGAGAACAAGATTCCCTACTTCGGGATCTGCCTGGGCATGCAGACGGCCTGCGTCGAATTTGCCCGCAATGTATGCGGTCTGCAAGACGCCAATTCCAGCGAGTTCGATCCGGCCACGCCGCATCGCGTGATCTACAAACTCCGCGAGTTGCGCGGAGTGGAGGAACTCGGCGGAACCATGCGGCTGGGCGCTTGGCCCTGCAAAATCGAACCGGGCACGCTCGCTTACAGGGTCTACGGGAAGACCGAAATCAGCGAACGGCACCGTCACCGTTACGAGTTCAACCGCGAGTACGAAGACACTCTGACCGCGGGCGGCCTGCGAATTTCGGGTTCAACCCCGGACGGGACCTACGTCGAGATGGTTGAGATTCCTGGGCATCCCTATTTCATCGGCTGCCAGTTCCATCCCGAGTTCAAGTCGAAACCGCTTGAGCCGCATCCGCTGTTCAAGGCGTTCATCGGCGCGGCCTACGAACACGGGCTGCAGAAGCGCTCGGAGAAAGCCGCGGCCGAGGTCGAGATGTTCCATCGGCCGGAGAGGGTGGCAAGAAGATGAAGCAGTTTCGAGTTTCAGGTTGCAAGCTTCCGGATTGTCCGCCGTGATGCGCCCCCTTTGCTTGACGGAAGGGTCTGGAGACTTGAAACTCGAAACCTGAAACTGTCCATGGCCATCTCTTTCCAATTCGACAACGTGCGCATCGGCGGGGGCACGCTCTTCCTGATCGCCGGGCCCTGCGTGATTGAAAGCGAAGACCACGCCATCCGCATGGCGGAGATCATCAAGGGCGTCACCCGCTCGCTCAATTTCCCGTTCATCTTCAAGGCTTCCTACGACAAGGCCAACCGGACTTCGCTCAGGAGTTTTCGCGGGCCGGGGCTCAAAGAGGGCCTGCGCATTCTGCGCACGGTAAAAGAGGAGGTCCGCGTACCGATCCTCACCGACGTGCATGAAGCCGGCGACGTTTCCACCGTGGCCGAGGTCGCCGACATCCTGCAAATTCCCGCCTTTCTCTGCCGCCAGACCGACCTGATCGTGGCCGCCGCGCTGACCGAGCGCGTGGTCAATATCAAGAAGGGGCAGTTTGTTTCGCCCTGGGACATGAAGCACGCGGTCGAGAAGTGTCACGCTTCGGGAAACAAGCGCGTGTTCGTGACCGAACGCGGTTCCAGCTTCGGCTACAACAATCTGGTCGTGGACATGCGTTCACTGGCCATCATGCGCAAGTTCGCCCCGGTCGTCTTCGACGCCACCCATTCCGTGCAGCTGCCTTCGGCCTCGCAGGGAGACGAAAATGGCGGCAGCGCCACCAGCGGCGGCCAGCCCGAGTTCATTCCCGTGCTGGCTCGGGCCGCCGTGGCGGCGGGAGTCGACGGCGTTTTCCTGGAGGTGCACGACAACCCGAAGGAAGCAAAATCCGACGGGGCCAACGCGCTCGACTCGCGCAAGCTGCGCGGTGTGCTGAAAGAACTGCTGGCCGTGCAGAAGGGACTGGCGAAGGCGCACGCTACCCCGTAAGACCCGGCCTGGAAGCGCTGCTTCCCTGCCCCTGCCCTCCGGAGCCCCTCGCTCTTGACGCACCCTGAATCTGTTACCATCCTCCCCTCATCTGACCCGTAGCCATGCATCTGTTCACCGCCATTCTCGGCGTCCTGATCATTCTCTCCGTGCTGCTGGACGCGTTTGAAACGGTCGTGCTGCCGCGCAAGGTGCAGCGCTCGTTCCGGCTGACCTCGTGGTTCTACCGGCACACCTGGGTCCCGTGGGTGAAGTTGTCACGCTGCATCCGCAATCGCAGTTGGCGGGAGAGCTTTCTCGCGTATTTCGGACCACTCTCCCTGATCCTGCTGCTGGTGTTCTGGGCCGTCGGGCTGATTTTTGGCTTTGCTCTGCTGCAATACGGAATGGGCGAACACGTGCGGCTGGGCAATGAGCCGATCACCTTCGGTGTCCTGCTTTACCACAGCGGCGAGACGTTCTTCACGCTGGGCTACGGCGACATCACTCCGACGTCTCCGCTATCCCGCGCCCTGGCCGTGATGGAATCAGGCATGGGCTTCGCGTTCCTGGGCGTGGTGGTGGGATACCTGCCCGTCATTTATTCGTCCTTTTCCACGCGCGAACTGGAGATCTCGCTGCTCGATTCGCGCGCGGGATCTCCGCCGACGGCCGCAGAATTCCTGCGCCGGCTGGGCTGCTGCCCTGATCCGGGAGTGCTCGATAACATCTTTCGAGGCTGGGAACGCTGGTGTGGGGACCTGCTCGCCAGCAACATCTCTTACCCGGTGCTCTGCTTCTTCCGTTCGCAGCACAGCAATCAGTCGTGGCTGGGAGCGCTTACCACGATGCTCGACGTCACCTCGCTGGTGCTGGCGGGCATTGACGGTATCCCCAGGGACCAGGCCAAGCTGACCTTCGCCATGGCGCGGCATGCTGCCGTCGACCTGGCGCAGGTGGTGAACGCCACGTACGATCCGCATCGCGCCGACCGCCTGCCTCCCCTGGAACTGGAGAATCTGCGCCAGCTGCTGGCTCAGGCCGGCATGCGCCTGATGCAGGACGAGGCCGCCGACCAGAAACTGGCCAAGCTGCGCTCGTTGTACGAGCCCTATTGCGAGTCGATCGCCGACCGCCTGCTGCTCTCCGTGCCGCCCTGGCTGCGCAAGGAGGAAAAGAAAGACAACTGGCAGGGAGGTCCGTGGGACCGCGTGATTCTCGCCAAGGGACTGGGCGAAGGCGTGCGCGTCATCGACGATCATTTCTGAATCCCGCCAGGCACGAGAGCGGCTTTGATAACATCCATTCGTTCCATGAAGCATACGGGAGAGAATGTCGTTCGCATCGAAGCGGAGGCGCTGAAGGCGCTCGCCGACCGCATCGCCGGGCCCATGGCGGAAGCATTCGAGCGCGCGGTACAACTGATGGACGCTTGCTGCGGGCGCGTGGTGGTCACCGGGATGGGCAAGAGCGGCATCATCGCGCGGAAGATTGCGGCGACTCTAAGTTCCATCGGCACTCCGGCCTTGTTCATGCACCCGGTGGATGCCATCCACGGCGACCTGGGCATGGTCGTGCGTGGCGATGTGGTGCTGGCGCTTTCCGCCAGCGGCGAAACGGAAGAAATCCTGCGGCTGCTGGCCACTATCAAAAGGTTGCAGGTACCGCTGATCACCATGACGGGCGATGCGCTTTGCGCCCCAGGCAAGGGCGCCCAACCCTCGCCGGACAAGCTCTCCACCCTGGCCGATGCCGCCGACGTCGCGCTGGACTGCTCGGTGGCGAAGGAGGCATGCTCGCTGGGGCTGGCGCCAACCGCCTCGACGACCACCATGCTGGCCCTGGGCGATGCCCTGGCGGTCGCACTGTCCGAAAAACGCGGCTTCAAGGAAGAAGACTTCGCCAACCTGCACCCCGGCGGCAAGCTGGGAAAGAAGCTCGCCCGCGTCGAATCACTCATGCATACGGGAGACGCAGTGCCCCGCGTCTCGCCCGAGACCCGCATGTCCGACGTAATCTATGAGATGTCGCGCAAGAAGCTGGGCATGACGACGGTGGTGAATGGCGCGCAACTGCTGGGCCTGATCAGCGACGGTGACCTGCGGCGGTTGCTGCAGCGCCGCGGAAAAGACGTGCTCGACTTGACGGCCGCCGAGTGCATGACGCGCGAGCCCAAGACCATTGGCAGGCATGCCTTCGCCGCGACCGCGCTGGCCTTGATGGAAGAAAAGAAGATCACCTCCCTGGTCGTAGTGGACGACGCGCAGCAGGTCGAAGGTGTCGTGCACCTGCATGACTTATGGGGAACGGAAATGGTGTGAGCTTTGGTAATCGGGTCATTTGGGAATTCCGGAATTTCCGCGGGCTCAATAGCAGAACTGACAAATTGCGAGATTACCGATTTGAGGGTTCTATGTATCACTACGATCCAGCCACCGCTCTGGAAGAACTCAAGGAAGATGCGACCCTGCCCAATCCCGTGCACCTGCGCGACATGATCCTGCGCAAGCGGCTCAAACCGGAAGAATCGCTGGAGTTGAACCGGCTCTTCACCGAGTACCAGAAGTTCTTCGGGGAAACGCAGAAGCTGGGCAAGCAGATCCTGGGGAGACTGGCGGTCAAATAGGGTCCCGCGAGAACGCTCCGTGGGCGCGGCGGGAGATTTCTGCGGATGGCGTTCCTGTGGCGGGATTGGGCCCTTCGCCTTCGCTTGCGGCCGCCGGGCCGCGCTTGGCTTCTGTCTTGGATGTGGAAACCCTAACCCTTCCACCCGTGGGCCCGTACCCCGGGGTGAGCGTCCGTCTCGCTGAGACCGGCTGCTACAATAACCAATTTCCAGCTCTCAGGACTCCCAACTATGCACCGCTGGTCGGAACTGTTCATTCCCACTCTGCGCGAAGCGCCGGCTGACGCCGAGGTCGCGAGCCACAAATTCCTGGTGCGGGCGGGCTACATCCGCCAACTGGCGGCCGGGATCTACTCGTATCTGTTTCTGGGGCAGCGCTCGTTCAACAAGATCATGGGCATCGTGCGCCATGAGATGGACACGATCGGGCAAGAATTTTTTCTGCCCGCGCTCCACCCGCGCGAGCTCTGGGAAGCCAGCGGCCGCTGGGCGGTGATGGGCGAAAACATGTTCCGACTGAAAGACCGCAAGGGCGCGGAGCTGGCGCTCGGCATGACCCACGAAGAGGTCATGACCGATATCGCGCGCAAGGAGCTGCGCAGCTACAAGCAGCTTCCCCAGATCTGGTACCAGATCCAGACCAAGTTCCGCGACGAGCCGCGTCCCCGGTCCGGCTTGTTGCGCGTGCGCCAGTTCATCATGAAGGATTCGTACTCCTTCGACCTGGATGCCGCCGGCCTCGACGTTTCCTACAAGAAGCATTACGACGTCTACTGCCGCATCTTCGACCGCTGCGGCCTCAAGTACATGGTCGTCGAAGCTCATTCCGGGGCGATGGGCGGGTCGCAATCGCACGAATTCATGGTGCGCACGCCTGCGGGGGAAGACCTCATTGTCAGCTGCGAGACATGCAGCTACGCGGCCAATCTGGAAAAAGCGACGTCGAAGCTCGAACCGGTCGAAGATCTCAGGCCCGAGGGAGACGGCAAGCCGCTGCTCGTCCACACGCCCGGACAAAAGACGATTGAAGACGTGGCGCGCTTCCTCGGGGTCTCGCCCAAGAACAAGATGAAGACGCTCGCGCTTATGGCGACGGAAACCGACGCCAAGACCGGCAAGCCCACGGCGCGCGCTGTGGTCCTTCTGCTGCGCGGCGACCACCAGATGAACGAGGCCAAACTCTCCAGCGCGCTCGGCGGGCGCGAAACCCGTCCCATGACCGAAGAGGAGATCGAGGCGCTGTTCCACTCGCCGGCGGGCTTCCTCGGACCGGTCGGCCCCGAGTTCGCCAAGAGCTTCGATGATTCCCCGCACCCGGTCCTCATCGTCGACGAAGCGCTGAAGGGTCGAAGAAACCTCATCTCGGGCGCCAACCGGCAGGACTACCACCTCAAGAACGTCACGCCCGAGGTCGACTTCCGCGCCACCGCCTACGCGGACCTGCGCAGCGTCAGCGCTGGGGAGGCCTGCCCGAATTGCGGCGCGGCGCTACGCATCGATACCGCGGTCGAAATCGGCCATATCTTCAAGCTCGGCTACAAGTACTCGGAGTCCATGGGCGCACGCGTGCTCGACCGCAATGGCAAGGAAGTCATGCCCATCATGGGCTGCTACGGCATCGGGGTCGAGCGCATCCTCACCGCCATCGTCGAGCAGAACAATGACGACAACGGCTTCTGGCTGCCTCCCCAGGTGGCGCCGTTTGAGGTCGTGGTCGTGCCCACGAACGTCTCCGACGACCGGGTGCGGAGCACCGCGGAGGAAATCACGCGCAGCCTCAAGACAGCAGGCTTTGACGTGTTACTGGACGACCGGGACGAACGGCCAGGGGTGAAGTTCAAGGACGCTGACCTGGTGGGCATACCCTTTCGTGTCAATGTTGGGAAAAAGGTTACCGAAGGCACTGTCGAAGTCGTTCAACGCTCGACTCGGCAGATGCACGATGCTAGCATCGGCGCAATCACTGAGTATTTTCAGAAGTTGCTGAGGCCTGCCCGCTGACGCTTCCGTCTTCGGGACCCGGCCGAAGACGGAAACGATTATGAGCACGCTCAAACTGGTTCTCGTACTTGGGATGCTGGCCTTCGCAGTGTACGTTGGCGCGCTGGTCATTCCGCCCTATTTCGCCAACTACGAGTTTCAGGACACGCTGGATACGGAAGCGCGCATGGGCACCTACAGCACCAAGGGTGACGACGTGATCCGTGACGCTGTCTTCCGCAGGGCCCAGGAACTGGAGTTGCCCCTCAGCGCGGAAGACATCAAGCTGCAGCGCGTCGGGCCCACCGGCAATGCCTCCGTGACGATCGAAGTAGACTACACCGTCCACGTCGATCTGCCCGGGTACCCCCTGGATTTGCACTTCCACCCGACCAGCAAGAACAAAGGGGTTTTCTAGGCGCGTTTCCGGGCCGGCGGTTTCTGGCCTGGGAAACCCCTGCGCCAAGGACCCTGGTTACCCTCAGTCTCCGCCCTGCGTAATGTTGTGGGGTTGACCGCCCCTCCCTACTATCGAGAAGAGGCTCATCAGGATTTGCCGCTGCGCCGTCCTGCTGCGGTCCGTCGAGTACGAGGCTCGGGAAACACTCCCGAACCAGCACAACCCGCCGGACTCAGACGCAGGGAAGGGGACTTTTCATGGGACTCGGCCGGTTCTTTGCTTTGTCCGCTCTGTCGGCTTCGCTAATGCTGTTTGTGGCATGCGGGCAGAAATCCAACTGCAGCGGTGTCAGCTTCAGCGGCAGTGGCAGCGGCTCCTCGGGCGGGGTGAGCACGGGCGGTTCGGTATGCGGCTCAGGCTCCAATAACGGCGGGGGCACGGGCACGGCCGATTTCGTTTTCTACCGGGGTGCGGCCGGCGCGAACTTTACCATCAACACCGCTGCCCTCACAGCCACGGCTTTCCAGACCGTGAATGGCGCCTCGGTTTCAGTGGGGCTCTCCGCCACCGGAAACATGGTCGTGGTCAACAAGAAGTTTCTGTACTTGCCCGATCAAAACGGCAGCGGCGGAGTCATGGGATTCCAGATCGACCGTGCGACGGGCGTGCTGACCGCGATGGCCAGCAGCCCCTTTCCGGCTCCGCACCCGGTGACCGCCATGGCAGCCGACCCCGACAGCAAGGGCGGAAGGTTTCTGTTCGTGACCGATTTCAACTCGGGGGAAGTGTCCACGTTCGCCATCGATCCGAACACCGGGACCTTGACCCTGTCGCCGAGTTCGCCCGTCTCGGTCCTGGGATTGGCGGCTACCTCGCTCAATGTGGATGGAACCGGGAGCTACCTCTACGCCACCGCGGGCTCGACCGGCGGAGACGTCTTTGGCCTCCTGATCGACCAGAACAGCGGGGACCTGTCGCCCATTCTCGGAAGCCCGTGGGCCATTGGCGCCACCGACGTGCAAGTCAGTCCCGACGGGGCGTGGATGATTGCCAATCCCGGCAGCAACAGCCTGGAGGTGATTCCGATCGAATCCGGGACGGGAAGCCTGTTGACGGGATCCATGGCCAGTTTCCCCACCACCAACACGGTGGGCAACGTGGCCCTGAGCCCGAACGGGAACTTCGTGTTTACGTGCAGTACCGCCTTCCCGATGGAAGGCTTCCAGTTCTCGGGCGGCGCTCTGACGGCTCTGGGTTCCTCCCCTTATACGGCGCTGTCGGACCTGGGTTCCTGCCGGTTTGACCAGAACGGAACCTCCCTGTTCGGCATCCTGGCCTCGGGCGAAATCTCGGTCCGCAGCATCACTCCAGGGAATGGCGCCGTGGCCGCAGGCCCTGCGGACTTGGCGGTCTCTACCAACGAATTCTTTGCCGTGACCAACTAGCAAGTTCATCGCACGCCACATTCGTCCGGTTGACTGTCGCTGCTCCCGCATCGAAAGATGGGACGGCGGCAGGGTAAAATAAAGGAACCCTCAGACTGGGAACCTTGAGGAGAGGTTTTTCCTCGTTTGCGACGCCGCAGGCGACACCGTTCGCCGTTCGTCGAGACAGGTATGCTCTGAGCAGTCTGGATTCCGCCCATCGCCGTGGCTATTAAACTCAAGATCCCGAAAAAGACGAGCGGGAACCGGGCCCAGGGCCGGGACCCGGTGCTCTCGGCTCTGCTGGTCGTCTTCCTGGTTCTGGCGACCGTAGTGGTTGGCGCGTTTTCGTATTTCTATGTCAAGTACGACCGCGTCATCGCCAAACGCTTCAGCAGTCCGGTCTTCAGCAACTCGGCGCGCATCTACGCCATCCCGAAGACAGTCCGGCCCGGACAGGCCCTGGACACGCGGGCCGTGGCTGCCGAACTGCGGCATGCCGGGTATTCCGACAAGTCGGGCGAGTCGCCCATGGGCACCTACAAGCTGCTGCCCAACGGAATTGAAATCACGCCCGGCGCTGAGTCTTATCACAGCCCCGATCCGGCGCAGATCCGGGTCAGCGGCGGCCGGGTGGAGTCGATTACCAGCCGCGGTAACGAGCTTTCCGCCTACGAACTGGAACCCCAGCTGGTGACGGCGCTGTTCGACGCCGAGCAGCGCTCCAAGCGCCAGCTGGTGACCTACGACCAGATCCCCAAGATGATGGTCGACGCGGTGCTGGCCATCGAGGACCGGCGCTTCTTCCAGCATGGGGGAGTGAACTTTCTGCGCCTGGCAGAGGCGTTCTGGATCGACGTGACCCGGCAGCGGCATGAGCAGGGTGGATCGACCATCACCATGCAGTTGTCGCGCGCCTTCTTCCTGACGCCAGAAAAAACCGTGAAGCGCAAGCTCTCGGAGATCATGATCGCGCTCGAATTGGAGCAGAAGTTCAGCAAGCAGCAGATCTTCGAGTTCTACGCCAACCGCGTGGACCTGGGCCAGCGGGGCTCGTTCACGATCAGCGGCTTCGCCGAGGCGGCGCGCGCCTACTTCAACAAGGACCTGAAAGACATCACCCTCCCGGAAGCCGCGCTGCTCGCGGGACTGATCCAGGCTCCCAGCTATCTTTCCCCCTACCGGCACCCGGACCGCGCCTTAGAACGCCGCAACGTGGTTCTCGACGCGATGGTTGAGACCCATGCCATCACCCGCGAGGAAGCGGACAAGGCCAAGGCGACCCCGCTGAAACTGGCGCCGCCCAACGTGGAAGCCAGCGACGCTCCCTATTTTGTCGATCTGGTCCGCGACACGCTGGTCAGCAAGTTCAACGAGCGCGACCTGAACGACCAGGCCTACCGCATCTACACCACGCTCGATCCGGACCTGCAGAAAGCGGCGGCGCAGTCGGTCGAGGCCGGGATCAAGCTGGTAGACGACCAGGTCACGAAGATGCGAACCAAGAAGGTCCGGGTGGGCAAGAACAAGTTCGAAACCCACGTGGCCCCCGGCCCGCAGGCCCAGGTCGCCCTGGTCGCGCTCGACCCCCACACCGGCGCCGTGCTCGCGCTGGTCGGAGGCCGCAACTACGGCTTCAGCCAGCTTGACCATGCCGTCGCCAAGCGCCCGACCGGATCGATCTTCAAACCTTTCGTGTACGCGGCGGCAATGAACACGGCACTCGACGGGGCCACGAATGTGCTCACGCCCGCCTCGATGGTTGATGATACGGCCACGACCTTCGCTTACGGCGACCAGATCTATGAGCCCAGGAACTACAAAGAGGAGTACCACGGTCCCGTCACGCTGCGGTACGCCCTGGCCATGTCGCTGAACAACGCCACCGTCAAACTGGCCGAGGAAGTCGGCTACGATAAGGTGGCCGACCTGGCCAAGAGCGCGGGAATCGCCTCGGTAAAAGCCACTCCCGCCATGGCGCTGGGCGCCTACGACGCCACGCCCCTGGAAATGGCCGGCGCGTACACCGCATTTGCCAACGATGGCACGCGCATCTCGCCCATCCTGATTAATTCCGTTCGTAACGCCAAGGGCGACATTGTCCAGGACTTTGCGCCGGAGAAGCATCAAGTGCTCGACCCGCGCGTCGCCTACGTCATGACCGACATGATGCAGGGCGTGATCAATTTCGGGCTGGGATTTTCGGCTGTGCGCGGGCGCGGGTTTCAGGCTCCTGCCGCGGGCAAGACCGGCAGTTCGCACGATGGATGGTTTGCCGGCTACACCAGCAACCTGCTCTGCGTTGTGTGGGTCGGGTACGACGACTATAGCGACCTGCACCTCAGCGGCGCCCAGACCGCCGCCCCGATCTGGACCGAATTCATGAAGAAGGCGTCGATGTTGCCGCAGTATGCCGACATGCGCGCCTTCAATCAGCCCTCGGGGGTGGTTGACGTGCAACTGGACAAAACCACCAATCGGCTGGCAACTCCTTCGTGTCCTGAGACTTACACCGCTGCCTTCGTGGCTGGAACCGAGCCCCGGGAAACCTGCGACCAGTCCTCCGGCGTGGGCGGCTTCTTCTCCCACATCCTGGGCTTGGGCGAGAAACCGCTCCCTCCGCCTCCGCAGGGCACGCAGGCCGCCGCCGAGGCTCCGCCGGCATCGGAGGCCGAGAAAAAGAAAAAAGGATTTTTCGGCAAAATTGTGGGAATCTTTAAAGACGACAAATCCTCGGCCAACCCGTCCAAACCACCGGACGGCGGGGCCCCGGAACCCCACTAGAGGATGGCGCGGGCGGCGCCCGCAGACCCCGGGCGGGCTTGGGTGGCCCGGAGCTGACTCCGCTCCGCGTGGGAGGTCTTATGCCCGGTCGCAACTCTTCCTCGCTGCTGTTGCTGGTTCTGACCTTGGCCGCAGGGGCCTTCGCGGGAGACGCACCGAAGCCCGATCAAGTCCAGGTGGCTCCGTCTCCGGTTCGCGGCATCGCGCCACCTTCGGCGAGCGCAACCCCCGAGGCGCTGGAAATCAAAGGGGACGAACTCAGGGCGGAGAAGCTGTTTCTCGATGCCATTGATTACTATCGAGCGGCGCTTGCGAAGAAGCCCAACAGCGCGCCCCTCTACAACAAGATCGGGATCGCCCAGCTGCAGATGCAGCGCTGGGATGAGGCCAAGAAGAGCTTCGAGCACGCGATTCACGAGGATCGCCAGTACCCCGAGGCCTACAACAATCTGGGAGTGGTCTACTACGTGGCCAAAAAGTACAACAAGGCCATCGATCGCTACAACAAGGCGATCCACTTCCGCGACGACACCGCCTCGTACTACAGCAACCTCGGCGCCGCCCTGTTCTCCAAGAAGCAATACGACAAGTCGCTGGCGGCATACTCCCGCGCCTTTCAGCTCGACCCCGACGTGTTCGAGCGCACATCGCGCTCGGGCGTGAACGCCCAGATGTCCAAGCCCGAGGACCGTGCGCATTTTGACTACGTCGTCGCCAAGCTGTACGCCAAGATGGGAAGCGCCGAGCGCTCGCTCGAATACCTGCGCCGCGCCCTGGAAGAAGGCTATAAAAACATCAATAGCGTCTACAAAGACGAGGAATTCGTAGGGCTGCGCAAGGACCCGCGCTTTACCGCGCTGATGGCGGCCAAGCCCCCGGCCATCACCGACTGATTCGCCCCGGCCAGATTCGGGCGTTCCGGGGGAAAGGTAAAGTTTTGTAAAAGCTCAACCACCCCGGCGCCGCGCAGAGTAGAGTGTTCTCATAACTCCTGAAAACAACAGGGTGAGTAAGGAGAAACGGTAAACCCGCTGATTGCCGACCCGAGCACGCCCCAAGCAGGCAATCAGCGGGTTTTTTTGTTGGCTGGTGGCTAACAGCCGATCGCGGGCGGCTGACTACGGGTTCTGCTGACTTCGAAGTCGGTTTTCCTTGTAGCAGCCCGAATGGTTCCCTCTCCAATTGTCATTCCGCGCGCGAGCGGAGCGAGGCAGGAGGAGTCTGCTCCTGCTCCACCCACGGGGACCGCAGCCAAGGCGACGAAGCCGCCAGCCGCTAGCGGTTCTTCTTCGGACTCCGCTCGCAGATGTACTCGCTCACCACGCGCTTCCACGTCCCTTGCGCCTTGAGGATGTACTCGATGGCATCGCGGGCGGCGCCGTCGCCGCCGCCATGCTCGGTGACCAGGTGCGCTTCCGCCTTCACTTCCCGGCGCGCGTTGGCCACCGCGATGGCTAAGCCGCAATGGCGCATCACCGGGAGATCGATGACGTCATCGCCGACGAAGGCGGCCTCCGACGCCTTAAGGTTCGTCGTTTTCAGAATGCCTTCGAAGCAGGTCAGCTTGTCCTGAATGCCCTGGTAAACGTGTTCGAGTTTCAGGTCGCGGGCACGCAGGGCCACCGTCTCGGAGATGCGCTTGGTGATCAACCCGCTTTGCAGCCCACCCAGCCGGGCCAGCGAGAACGCGGCGCCATCATGCGCGTGGAAGCCCTTGGCCTCGATCATGCTGTGGCTGATCAGTCCGAAACCACCCTCATCCTCATGCTGGGCGGCATGGGCCTGCGTGGTCTGCTGTGCTCCCGCGGGAGCGGGAAAAATCCAGATTTTGCCGTCGGTCAGCACGCCGTCGACATCGAACAGAATGAGCTTGATCTTCTTCGCCCGGGCTTTGGACATGGGCGCGATTCTAGCACTGGCCCCGGTTCCGGCGATCGCCTCAGGCTTTTCGCGGAAGGCGAAGATTTTACGAAAGATTCGTGCTACCATCGCAGGAATGGCACCCCCGGCTCCTTCCTCCCTGGCGTGGGCTCATCCTCTGGTGCAGGAGTGGTTCGTCGAGCGCTTCGGCACGCCCACCGAGCCGCAGGAGCAGGGGTGGCCGCACATCCTGGCGCGGCGCACGACCCTGATTTCCGCTCCCACCGGGTCGGGCAAGACCCTGGCCGCATTTCTGGCCTGCATTGATCGGCTGGTGCGCAAAGCCCTCGCCGGCGACCTGCAGGACCGCACCGAGGTTCTCTACGTCTCGCCGCTGAAGGCGCTGGGCAACGACATCCAGAAGAACCTTGAGGGGCCGCTGGGCGAAATCCTGCAGAGGGCGGGCGAGCGCGGCCTGCTGATGCCCGAGATCCGCACCGCCGTGCGCACCGGCGATACGCTCATGCACGAGCGGCGGGCCATGCTGAAGCGTCCGCCGCACATTCTCGTCACGACGCCCGAATCGCTGTACATTCTGCTGACCGCGGAAAAGAGCCGCGCGATCCTGCGCGATGTGGAAACGGTCATCGTCGACGAGATTCATGCCGTGGCCGACGACAAACGCGGCGCGCACCTGGCCATCTCGCTCGAGCGGCTGCAAGCGCTGACCCATACGGCGCCGGTGCGAATCGGACTTTCGGCCACGCAGAAGCCCATCGAGGCCGTCGCCCATTTCCTCACCGGAAGCGGCCGCGACGAGCCGGTCATCGTCAACATCGGCCACAAGCGGCAACTCGATCTCGGGGTTGAAGTACCGGCCAGCCCGCTGGGCCCGGTGGCCTCCAACGAGATGTGGGACGAGATCTATGCGCGCGTGCTCGAACTGGCCGAGCAGCATCGCTCGACGCTGGTGTTCGTGAATACCCGCCGCATGGCCGAGCGCATCGCCCACCAACTCGGCGAGCGGATCGGCGAAAACAATGTTGCCGCGCACCACGGCAGCTTGTCACGCAAACTCCGCCTCGCGGCAGAGAAAAAGCTCAAAGAAGGCCAGGTCCGGGTCCTGGTGGCGACGGCTTCGCTCGAGCTGGGAATCGACATCGGCACGGTTGACCTGGTCATCCAGATCAACTCACCGCGGTCGATCGCCGTGGCCTTGCAGCGCGTAGGCCGTTCCGGCCACTGGCGGGGCGCGGTTCCCAAGGGACGGTTCTTCGTCACCACGCGTGATGACCTGCTGGAATGCGCCGCCCTGGTGCGGGCCATCCGGCATGGCGACCTCGACCGGCTGGTGATTCCCGATTCCCCTCTCGACGTCCTGGCGCAGCAGATCGTAGCGGCCTGCGCGGCGGAAGAGTGCGGCGAAGTCGAACTATTCCATCAGATCCGGCAGGCCTACCCGTATCGCAATCTGCGGCTCGAGACATATCACTCAATTCTCGAAATGCTCTCGGAAGGGATCTCGGCCCGGCGCGGCCGCTACGGCGCTTACCTGCACCGCGATCGCGTAAACGGGAAGGTGCGCGCGCGCCGCGGAAGCCGTATCGCCGCCATCACCAGCGGCGGCGCCATCCCCGACAACGCGCTCTACACCGTGGTGGCCGAGCCGGAAGGCATTGTGGTGGGCACCGTCGACGAGGACTTCGCCGTCGAAAGCAGCAAGGGCGACGTCATGCTGCTGGGCAACACGTCATGGGTGATCCGCCGGGTCGAGTCAAATGCCGGCCGCCTCTTGGTGCAGGACGCCCACGGCGCTCCCCCCAGCGTTCCCTTCTGGCGCGGAGAGGCGCCGGCCCGCACCGAGGAACTCTCCGGCCATGTGGCCGAACTGCGCCAGCACATCAGCGACCTTCTCGGGGACACGTCGCCGGTCGGGATTTCGCAGAATCAACCGCGAGTGGCAGACGCGGTGGCCTGGCTCAAGCGCGAATGCGGGCTCGACGATTCGGCAGCCGAGCAGGCCATCGAGTACATCCTGCAGGGCCGCGCGGTTCTGGGCGCTGTGCCCACTCAGCAGACCATCATCGCCGAGCGCTTCTTTGATGAAGGCGGCGGCATGCAGCTGGTGATTCACGCCCCCTTTGGCGGAAGGATCAACAAGGCCTGGGGACTCGCGCTGCGCAAGCGTTTCTGCCGCAGCTTCAATTTCGAACTGCAGGCGGCCGCCACCGATAACGGCCTCAACATCGCGCTGGCCGAGCAGCACAGTTTTCCACTCGCCGACGTGTTTCAGTTCCTGCAGGCCGAGACCGTGCAAGCGGTGCTGGAGCAGGCCGCGCTGGCGTCTCCGATTTTCGGAACGCGCTGGCGCTGGGACGCGTCGCGCGCGCTCGCCTTGCTGCGCTTCCAGAACGGCAAGAAAGTTCCGCCACAGATTCAGCGCATTCGCTCCGACGATTTGCTGGCGTCGGTCTTCCCCGACGTGGCAGCCTGCCAGGAAAACATCGAGGGCGACATCCAGATTCCCGACCACCCTCTGGTCCAGGAGGTCATGAAAGACGTGCTGACCGAGGCCATGGACCTTGAAGGCCTGCAGCGCGTGCTGCGGGGGATCGCCGATGGCTCGATTCGCTGCGTCGCGGTCGATACGCCCGTGCCGTCGCAGTTTTCGCACGAGATCCTGAATGCAAATCCGTACGCGTATCTCGACGATGCGCCCCTGGAAGAGCGTCGCGCCCGCGCCGTCGAAATGCGGCGCGTGCTGCCGGAATCGGTGCTCGAGGAAGTCGGCAGGCTCGAGCCCGCCGCGATCGACCAGGTACGGCAGGAAGCCTGGCCGGATGTGCGCGATGCCGACGAATTGCACGACGTGCTGCACTCGCTGGGCGTATTGCCCGAGGATTTCGCCGGGCCGGGAGCCGCCCGGGATCCCGAGACTTTGACCTGTTCGAGTTCGACCGTGCGGGATCTTTGGGGAGGATTTTTCGAAGAACTCAAGTTTGCAGGCCGCGCCGGAGTCGCCATCGTGGGGGAAGGAAACCGGCGCTGCTGGGTGGCGGCCGAGCGGGCGCAGAGTTTCCGCCGGCTCTATCCCTCGGCCCAGTTCGAGAATGAGTTGCCTGACGTGCCGGGAAACAATTTCACTTACGAGGATTCGCTGTTAGCGGTCGTGATGGGATGGGTTTCGCATCTCGGCCCGACCAGCGCTTCGCAGTTGGGCCGTTCCCTGGGGCTGCCCGCCGGTGAAATCGAGAAGGCCCTGCTGCGGATGGAAGCGACCGGCTCGACCCTGCGCGGCCAGTTCACCGCTCCCAAGGTCCAGGAGACCGAATGGTGCGACCGGCGCCTGCTGGCGCGGATCCATCGGCTCACCGTGGCCACGCTGCGCAAGCAGATCGAGCCGGTCACGGCCGCGCAGTTCCTGCGCTGGCTGATGCGCTGGCAGCACATGGCCCCGGGCTCGCAACTCATCGGCGAGCGGGGTGTGCTCGAAGCGTTGCGCCAATTGCAGGGATTCGAAATTCCCGCCAACGCCTGGGAGCGCCAGATCCTGGCGCGGCGTGTGGCTGACTACGACCCCAGGTGGCTCGATCAGCTCTGCCTGACGGGCGCCGTCGGCTGGGGACGACTGTCGCCGCATCCGGCCACCCTCGACGATACCGCCGGGGGCAAGCGGCGCGTGATTCCCACCAGCGTGGCGCCAATCACGTTCTTCATTCGCGAGGAAGCTGACTGGATGACGCCCCGCCACCCGGCAGCCGATCATCCCGAGGCACGCGGCCTGAGCGCGCAGGCCAGGCAGGTGCTGGATTTCCTGCTCCAACGCGGAGCCTCGTTCTTCGCCGACATCGTGCGCGGCACGGGTAAACTCAAGGCCGAAATCGAGACCGCTCTGTGGGAACTGGTCGCCGCCGGCCTGCTCACCGCCGACGGCTTCGACAATCTGCGCTCCCTCATCGATCCCAAGCGTCGTGCCGGCCAGGGCAGCGGGCGCAGCGCTCGGCCCCGGCACAGCGCCGGCCGCTGGGCGCTGCTCCACGCGGAGGAAGCCGCCGACCGCACTCGCGTGCTGGAGTCCACCTGCTGGATGCTCCTGAAACGCTACGGCATCGTTTTCCGCGACGTGATCGCCCGCGAATCCAACCTCCCGACATGGCGCGAATTATTGATCGCCTTCCGCCGTCTCGAAGATCGCGGTGAGGTCCGTGGCGGCCGTTTCATTGACGGGTTCCTGGGGGAACAGTTCGCGCTGCCTGTGGCAGTCGAGTCCGTCCGTGCCATGCGAAAGCTGCCTGCCGCCAACGAAGTCATCACCATCTCGGCGGCCGATCCTCTGAATCTGGTGGGCATCCTGGTGCCGGGCGAGCGGGTGCCGGCGATTTCCGGCAAAACGGTGACCTTCCGCGACGGGACCGCCGAAATTCCCCCGAGGCCTGAGCCGCGTCTCCCGGCCGTCGTAGGCGGATGACAGCTCTTGGACTTGTGGGGCGGACCAGTTCCGAAGCCAAACTCGCAGATCAGGCGCCTAGCGGCGCACCCCCTGCTCCAGACAAAGAAAAAAGGGAATCATGCATGCCCGATGAGGGGGGTCCCCCGGGCAATCACGATTCCCAACACTGCCCGGCGGATCTGAAGCGCTTCCCCCGTCGCTTTGGCCAGGCCAGTCGTCGCCTAGGGGAGAAGCAAACCGTTCGCCAACCTCGCAGGAAATCCACAGCCCGCCCGACGGTCCCTGTAAGTTACTGACTGTGTTACCCTTATGAACCTGAAAATGGCGTGAAGCGCTCTGTGCGCAGGATGCACTAGTCAGAGAAACACTATCCGATCGGATAGAGGGCTATCCTCTTGGATAGCACAAGACGGCCGAACGATCTCAGGGAGAGCATGGCAACCAATCCGCTAAAGGGTAAGCAAGACCGGGCGAGTGCGCGAGCGGTCCCGCGGTTGATCGCGATTTCAGGGCCCCTGCGGGAGTCGGTATTTGCATTGCCCGCCTCCGAGCTTTCCGTCGGGCGCGACGCCAGCAACGGCTTGCCCATCGGCGACCCTTCGGTTTCGCGGCGGCACTGCCTGATCTATCGGGAGAACGGCGGATTCAAGGTCCGCGACCTCGACAGCCGCAACGGCACCCTGGTCAATGGCGAGGTTGTCGCCGATCGCTGGCTCCATCACCTGGACGAGATTACGATCGGCGACTCGGTGTTCCGCTTCTTGATCGACGAAGAGGACAAGACTTCCGGGACCAGCGCGGTGGAGTTCGAAGATGCCCAGAACACCCACGCGACCGCCGAGATCCGCCCGCAAGATGTGCTCTATCTGCAGCCGGAGCGGATCCTCAGCGAACTGCCGGCCACCTCGCGGCTGGCGCGGAACCTGAACGCTCTGCTGCAGATCAGCCGTGTGGTCCACTCGATTCGCGACCTGGATGAATTGCAGAACCAGGTGCTCGACTTGATTTTCAAGGTCGTGCCCGCCGAGCGCGGCGCCATCCTGCTGGATGGGACCGACGGGCGCGAGTTCCGCTCCACGTTCGGCCGCTATCGCGATCCCGGGAAGCAGCAGGCCGTCCGGGTCAGCCGCACGGTCGCGCACCGGGTGCTGCAGCAGGGTGTGGCGATTCTCGGCTCCTACGTTCCGGGTGACACCGGACTGGGCGCCGTGGAGAGCCTGGTGGCCCTGCAGGTACGTTCGCTGCTGTGCGTGCCGCTGACCATTTTCAACCGCACTATCGGCTGCATCTATCTCGATACCATCAGCCTGGCCGAACGCTTCCACGAAGACGATCTGCAGCTGGTGACCGCCATCGCCGGCATCTCCGCAGTGGCGCTGGAAAACGCGCGCCGCCTGCAGTGGCTCGAGCAGGAGAACCAGCGGCTGCTGAATGAAGTCATGCTCGACCGCACCCTGATCGGCGAGAGCCCCAAGATGAAGGACGTGTTCCAGTTCCTGGCCCGCGTGGCGCCCAGCGATGCCACCGTGCTGATCGGCGGCGAGAGCGGTACCGGCAAAGAACTGGCGGCCCGCACGATTCACCGCAAGAGCCCGCGGGCCAACAAACCTTTTGTGGCCATCAACTGCGCGGCCATTCCCGACAATCTCCTGGAAAGCGAGCTCTTCGGATACGAAAAAGGGGCGTTCACGGGGGCAGTCTCGCAGAAGAAGGGCCGGCTTGAGATGGCCGACGGCGGTGTTCTGTTCCTCGACGAGGTCGGCGAGCTGGCTCCCGCGCTCCAGGTCAAGCTGCTGCGCGTACTGCAGGAACGCGAGTTTGAGCGGGTGGGCGGAACTCGTCCCATTCACGTCGACATCCGCCTGATTGCGGCCACCAATCGCGACCTGGCCGAAGCCGCGCGCAAGGGCGAGTTCCGGCAAGACTTGTATTTCCGCCTCAATGTCGTCAGCCTCACCATGCCTCCCTTGCGCGATCACAAGGACGATCTGCCCATGCTGGTCAGCTTCCTGGTCGAGAAAAACTGCCGCAAGTGCGGCGCCAGGCCCAAGCCGCTCTCCCGCGAGGCGCTGGCCTGTTTGCAGAACTACGATTGGCCGGGCAATGTGCGCGAACTGGAAAACGTGATCGAGCGCGCCCTGGTGCTGGGCTCGTCCGATGAGATTCTGGCCGAGGACCTGCCCGAAAATCTGCTGGAGCGGGGCCCGGCCCCCGGCTTGGGGGACGCCTCGTATCATGCCGCGGTCAAGGACCTGAAAAAGCGTCTGATCCAGAACGCGCTCGAAGAAGCGCGTGGAAACTACACCGACGCGGCGCGCATTTTAGGCGTCCACCCCAACTACCTGCACCGCCTGATCCGCAATCTCGATCTGAAGGAAATCGTGAAGTCTGCCGCCCCAACCAAAGATACGCCGGTAAAACGGCCCGGCCCGCGCTTGTAGATCAAGGCGAGGGTTGATTCGCGATGATCTGCGGAAGTTTCAACCGCAGGAGCACTTCAGGGTTCAGATACACACCCTGCCAGCGCACGGCGAGGTGAAGGTGCGGACCGGTCGCCCGGCCCGACGCGCCGCTCAATCCGATGATCGTTCCACCGGCCACACGATCGCCGGCCTTCACCTTCAATTCCGAAAGATGCAAGTACAAGCTGAGCAATCCCTGGCCGTGATCGATCATCACGCAACTGCCCTCGAAGTAGAGCGGCTGCGCCAGCACTACCGTGCCGCTGTTGACCGCGGCGACCGGGGTGCCGGGACCAACCCGATAGTCCAGGCCCTGGTGAACGCTCTTCGTGACTCCGTTGAAAACGCGCCTCGTGCCGAACAGGTCGGAGGTCTCGGCATTCACCGGCGCCCGGAACGCCCCGGACCACTGCCTTTCCGGGATGAGCTTGCGGAAGGCCTCCTGCTTGATCTCCTGGTCCTTCTTGATTTCCTGCTGCTGCTCCGGACTGGGTTCCGTGAAGTCCTTCGCGACCTTCAGCTCCACCGTGGCATACTTGGCGGCTCCTACTTTGAAAACCTGCTCGAAGTGAATTCCTTTGCCGCCCGCGCTGACCGCGCTGATTTTGAGCGGGTACTTGCCGGGCTTTGTCTCCAGGCTGATGCCGCCCAGCGCCATCCATTTCTTTCCGTCTGCCGCTTCGAAGACGAGGTCGTGTCCCAGCCATGTTCCTTGCATCGACTTCAGCCGAACCGACGGAGTAATCTCCAGCAGCACCGGCGATCCGTTCACGAGCATTCTCGGGGTGTATTCGATCGACCAGGTGCCGCCGCGCCGAGCCACCGGCGCGGGAGGCATCTTCGAATGCCTGGCCAGGGCGGAACGCGTCGCGCAGATTGCTAGCAGACACAGCAGCAGAGCGGCGCGGAGCAAATGCCGAGAGGGAACCATCTGTCCTCAGGGTAGCACCCCGGGGCGAGCCAGCGTGATTCGGTTCCGTGACAGATCGGATTCCAGCCTCGAGATTCGCCCACTGCTCGTGAGGAATCCTTTTCCTTTCAAGGCCGCTCCCGCGGCAGGCGCACTCGCGCAGGTTCGCGCCTCAACTGCGTCCAGTCAGAGGATTGCCGATCGCCGCCGCCAGGTCGCGCATGAATTCCGCGGCGTGGGCGCCGCTGATCGCGCGATGGTCGCTGGACAGCGTCATCGTAATCATGGGACGCACAGCCGGTTGACCATCAACCGCCACCACGCGATCGGCGACCCGACCCACGGCCAGGATCGCCACTTGCGGCGGCGTGATGATCGCACTGAACGCGTCGACCTCGAGCATCCCCAGGTTGCTGAGGGTGAACGTTCCGCCGCTCAGGTCGGAAGGATGGAGCTTGCCGGCGCGCGCGCGTTCGGTCAGCTCCCGCCTCCGCGCGGCAATCTCCGCAAGAGTGGCCGCGGGCGCGTTGTGGATCACTGGGGCCACGACCGCATCTTCGGTCGCAATCGCCAGGCCGATGTTGACCTCACGATTCTCGCGCAGGCCTTCGCGCGTCCAGCTGGCATTCATGCGCCGATGCCGCACCAGCGTCCGGGCCACGACTGAGACGAGCAAGTCGGTGTAGGTGAGTTTGGGCGCCTGCGGGTTGCTGGCGGCGAACTTCGACCGCGCCTCCACGAGCGCCGTCACCTCCATCTCGCGGACCAGGAAGAAGTGCGGGACCGTGGTCCAGCTCTGCAGTGTCCGCTCGGCCATCAGTCGCGCAAAACTGCCCGGCGCTGCCGATGACGCCGGCATACTCGCGGCCTTCAGGATGTCGTCTGCCAGGATCTCGCCACCAGGCCCCGACCCTGGCAGCTTCGAGAGATCGACGCCTTTCTCCGCGGCAAGACGGCGGGCCTTCGGAGAAACGCGAGCAGACTTCTCCGGAGTCGGAGCTACTGAAGGCGCGGCCGCAGCAGGCGGTGAGGTCGCGGTAGTCGTCGTTCTCCTGCCGGACTCAACGTGGCCTTCCTCGGCCGGAGGAGCCTCCCCAGCACCCACAATCCACGCGATCGTCTTGCCTACCGGCACTTCGGCCCCAGGCTGGATCTTGACCCCGGCCAGAAAGCCGTCGCCGGGAGACTCGATCTCCATGACCGCTTTGTCGGTTTCGATCTCAAGCAAGGGCTCGCCCTTGCGGACAGCTTCGCCTTCTTTCTTCAGCCAGGAAACCAGCTTGCCAGTTTCCTGGGCCATCTCGAGCGCGGGCATGACTACGCTGAAGGGCATACGTAGGGTCTGATTTGCGCCGGGGTCGTCAGTCGCCGACTTCGACTTTCTCTTGTTTGGAACTGGCCTCGATCATCTCGCGGATGCGCCGGCTGGGCTCATTCTCTGTCTCGCGGATCGCCGGCAGCGGGCCATTCACGGTGAAGTAGTGGCGGCCGGCAACAAGCAACTCTTCCGCCGGGAAGCGCGTGATCACCTCGTGACCGGTTTCGGTGACCACGATTTCTTCTTCGATACGGGCCGCGCTCCACCCGTCCGTCGAAGGCCAGAACGTCTCCAGCGCGAACACCATGCCCGGTTTGATCTCGCAGGGATGGTCGAACGACACCAGCCGGCTGATCACCGGCTTCTCCCAGATGGCCAGTCCAATGCCGTGGCCATATTGCAGCGCGAAGCAGGCTTCTTCGTTGGGGAAGCCGAATTCCTGCGCCTTGGGCCACACGGCCGCGATCTCGGCGGTGGTGCGGCCGGGGCGGACCAGCTCAATCGCGGCATCCAGATATTCGCGGCAGCGCTTATACGCGTCGTTCATCGCGTGCGAAGCGTAGCCGATCGTGAAGCAGCGGTAATAGCAGGTGCGATATCCCATGTACGAGTGAAGGATATCGTAGTAGACGGGATCGCCGGGGCGCAGCACACGGTCGGAAAATACGTGCGGGTGCGGGTTGCAGCGCTCGCCTGAGATCGCGTTCACTGCCTCGACATACTCAGAACCGAGGTCGTAGAGCACCTTGCTCACCAGGCCCACCGCTTCGTTCTCGCTCATACCCGGCTTCATCGCGCGATAGAGCTCATCGTAGGCCGCGTCGACCATCATGGCTGACGTGTTCAGCAGCGTGATTTCATCCTGCGTCTTGATGACCCGTGCCTCGGACATCAGCGCCTGGCCGTCCACAACCTTGATGCCTTCCTTTTGCAGGGCGAACAAAACCGGCATCTCGATGATGTCGATGCCGACAGGATCCTTGTGCAGCCCGCGTTGTTCCAGTTCGATGCGGATTTTCCGGGCGACATCTTCGGCGCGGCCCATCTCCGGCGTCATGGCCCCGCGCAGCATCGAGATGCCAGGCCGGGAGCGCTCGCCCAGCCACGGACAATGCAACTGGTGATGCTTGGCCGCCGATCCGAAATCCCACAGGACCGGCTCGCCGTTCTGGGGCAGCAGCGTGAAGCGGTTCGCCTTGTCCTGTGCCCAGGTTCCGATGTGGGTGGCCGTCAGGTAGCGCACGTTGTTCATGTCGAAACAAAGCAGCGCGCCCATTTCCGATTTCGCCAGCAGGTCTTTGGCGCGCGCCAGCCGTTCGCGGCGCAGGCGGTCAAAGTCGACACGCTTTTCCCAGTCCACTGCCATGGTTCCATGAGTTGGCAAAGCCATAAGCTTGTCTCCTTAGCTGCGATGGCAAAGCGCGCGGGCTGCCTCGAACACGCTCTGCTCCGTCGGCACGGTCACATCTTCCAGGGGCGGCGAGAACGGGATCGGCACGTGCATCGCCCCCATTCGCTTTACCGGAGCATCCAGATCATAGAATGCACCGCTGGCAATTACGGAGGCGATCTCCGCCGTGACGCCGTAGCGTTCGTAGCCTTCATCGAGCACAATGGCGCGCGAGGTTTTGCGCACCGAGTCAATCAGGGTCTTCTCATCGAGCGGCCACATGGTGCGGGGATCGACCACTTCGGCGCTGATTCCGCCTTCCTCGAGCAGGCTGGCGGCGCCCAATGCGACTTGCACCATGCTGCTGGTGGCCACCAGCGTGATGTCTTCGCCCGCGCGCTTCACGTCGGCCACGCCCAGCGGGACCACATACTCCTCCTCGGGAACCGGGCCCTTCAGCTTGTACATCATCTTGTCCTCGAAAAACACCACCGGATTCTCGTCGCGAATCGCCGCCTTCAGCAGGCCTTTTGCGTCATAGGGTGTGGCCGGCAGGACGACCTTCAGCCCGGGGATATGGCAGAACCAGGCATGCAGCGATTGCGAATGCTGCGCGGCGGAGCGCCGCGTGGCGCCGAGCGTGGTGCGCATCACCATGGGGACTTTCCACTTGCCCCCCGACATGTAGTGCACCTTGGCGGCCTGGTTCACCATCTGGTCCATGGTCAGCGTGATGAAGTCCCCGAACATGATGTCGACCACCGGGCGCATCCCGGTCATCGCCGCCCCGACGGCCAGGCCAGTGAAGCCCGCTTCCGAGATGGGGGTATCCAGCACCCGTTCCTTGCCGAACTCCTCAACCAGGCCGGAGAGCACTTTGAAGGGAGTGCCCGCCTCGGCGACATCTTCGCCCATGATGCAGACCGTGCGGTCGCGGCGCATCTCTTCGGCAAGCGCCTCGCGAATTGCCTGCGCGAACGTCAACTCGCGGCTGGAATTTTCAGGCATACACATCCTGGTCCACCGCGCCGGGGTTCGGATACGGAGCCGCAATCGCGAACTCGACGGCCTTCTTCATCTCTTGCTCGATCTCCGCATCCCAGCGGGCGAGGGTCGCGGCGTCCGCAACTTTCTGTTCGAGCAGCCACTCGCGGTGCTTCTGAATCGGGTCGCGCTCCCTCTTCCACATTTGTTCTTCCTGCTTCGGGCGGTAGTATTCGCGGGCGATGTCGCCCACATGGTGCCCGTGGTAGCGATAGGTATGGCAGAGCAGAAATGACGGACCGCCTCCTCGGCGCCCGCGATCGACCAGTCGCTGCGTTGCGGCATAGACGCCGCGCACGTCCTGGCCATCGACTTCCAGGGCCTCCAGGCCGAAAGCCCCGGCCCTTGAGAGGATGTCGCCCGCCGTGGTCTCGCGGAAGTGCGTGTACTCCGTATAGAGATTGTTTTCGCAAACGTAAATCACGGGCAGCTTGAAAAGCTGCGCGAGGTTCATCACCTCATAGAGCACGCCCTGCCCGAGCGCGCCCTCTCCGAAGAAGCAGACCGACACCGCGCCCGTGCTCAAGCGCTGCGCGGCGAATGCTGCACCGGTCGCGATCCCCGCGCTGCCGCAAACAATCGCGTTCGCGCCGAGATTGCCGGTGGCGGGGTCGGCGATATGCATGGACCCGCCTTTGCCCTTGCAGTACCCGGCTTCCTTGCCCAGCAGTTCGGCAAACATGCGATCAGGGGAAGCGCCCTTGGCCAGGCAATGTCCGTGGCCGCGATGCGTGCTGGTGATGTAGTCGGTGCGGCGCAGCGCTTCGCACACCCCCACCGCGACGGCCTCTTCGCCGATGTAAAGGTGGGCCAGCCCCGGCATCAGCGCGCGCATATAAAGCTCGTTGACCTCGGCTTCGAACAGGCGGATGGCCATCATCTGCCGGTACATCCGCACCCACCGGGCCACATCCTGCGTCGTTTCCGAATGTTGCGCGGTGCTGCTCACTGCGACACCCCTGACATTCTTGCCAGGACCTCAAAAATCACCGCGAAATCCTCCTTCGCCCAGCCCATGCCGCGAGCCGCGGTCAGGAATTCATTGGTGACCGCCGTGGTGGGGACCGGCACATCGAGTTTGCGGCCCAACTCCATGGCCAGCAGCATGTCTTTCTGCATCATGTTCACGTCGAACCAGGCTTCCTCGGGCTGCTTCAGCACAAACGGGCCGCGGTATTGAATCATGGGCGAAGCGATCGCGCTGTGCACCATGACGTCGACCGCCACTTCGCGCGCGATGCCGCTTTTTTCCGCGAGCAGCACGCCCTCGGAAAACGCCAGCATTTGCACCGCCAGACTCAAATTCACCGCGATCTTCATGGACAGCGCAAGGCCGTTGTCGCCGACATGCGTCACTTTCGGTCCGATGTCTAACAACAGCGGCTTGAGCCGCTCAAAGGTCTCGTCACGCCCGCCGACCATGATCGAAAGCTTGCCCTGCTGCAGCGTGATGACACTGCCCGAGACGGGAGCATCCACCATGTCGGCGCCCTTGGCGCGGACCTGCGCCGCAAGACTGCGACTGGTTTCCGGGCTCACCGTGCTCATGTCGACCAGAAGTTTTCCCGCCGACAATCCGGCCTGCAAGCCGGTGGGTCCTGGATGGATCGCCTCCAGGGCTGATGCGTTGGTGACCATGGTGAAGATCACGTCGGCGGCTTCCGCCACCGCCTTTGGCGACGCCGCCAGCTTCATGCCGCGTTTCACCAGCCAATCCGCCTTCGCTTGCGTGCGGTTGTAGCCCGTGACACTGTGGCCTTTTTCTAGGAGGCGGGCGACCATGTTTCCGCCCATCACTCCCAGTCCGATGAATCCGAGATTTGCCATACCTGGTTTCGCCGCCTTCAGGGGTTTTCTTTCCCGGGGGAACGACCGCGCAGGGAAGCACTGGAGTCCTGCCAGACCTGCTCCAGGTGCGCCTGCATGGCCGCCCGCGCCGCTTTTGCATCGTGTTCTTCGATCGCCTTCAAGATGCGCTTGTGATGGAACTGGCCGCGCTCGGGCCCGCCATCGACCTTGAAGATCCGGCTGCGCTGTTCGCGCAGCAGGCCCACAATCGAGTCAATTAAGGCCAGGATCAGCGGATTGCCTGCCGCTTCCGCCAGCGCCAGATGGAAGTCGAGGTCCGCTTCGATGTAGCCCTCCGGATCGTGCCCCCGGATGCTGCGGTCCATGCTGGCGACAGACTCGCGCATGGTGGCGAGCAACTGCTCGTCGATGCGAGGCACCGCCAGTGCGGCAATCTCCGGCTCAAGGATCCGCCGCAACTCCGCCAGGTGCAGCGTTCCTTCCTGCTGGCTGATTTTGATGATGAGGTCGAGCGACTGCCGCATCGCTTGCGAGGTCCCATTGGTCACGAACGTGCCGCGTCCGGTGTAGGCTTCCACCAGGCCCTTTTCGCGCAAGGCCTTGACTGCTTCGCGGATCGCCGTGCGGCTCACGCCAAACCGCTGTGCAAGATCGCGCTCCGGCGGCAACTGATCGCCGGGCTTCAACTGGCCCTTGAGAATGGAATCTTCGATCTGCTCCACGATCTGCTCGTAAAGCCGCGACGTCCGCACTGCGCGATATGAAAGCTTCGGCGCCAAGGGATCGAAAGCCTCGGTTTTCATGGCTGAATCGGTTCGCTCCTGCCGTGCGCCAGGCTCCCCTGGCTCACTGGTCCGACCAATATACCAGAACCTGGCCTGGTTCCCAAGAGGCCGGCCCACACCCCCGGCAATTTCCTTAATTCAAGAGCTTATCCAACCTTGTGCCGGCGCGCGAGTAAGTGCTTGACTTTCGGCGAGGACGAATGGTACAGCTGTCAGACCACATTCCGTTTCTGGAGGTCCGCATGCATTCCGCGTCGAAAGGCATCCGGGTCTTAGTTTTTGCCGGGCTCCTCTTGGTGGCAGCTCTCCCCCTGTTCGCGCAAACCACGACCGGGCGCATTCTCGGCGAAGTTCACGACCCGACCGGCGCGGCCCTGGTTGGCGCCACGGTAACGGTCACCGAACCCCAGCGGGCCATCAGCCGTTCGGTGACCACCGACAGCACGGGCGCCTACGCCTTCCCCGCTCTGCCTCCTGGAAACTACGTCATCAAGGTGGAATCCAAGGGATTCAAAACCGTGTCGCGGCCGAACGTGGTGTTGGAAGTGGCCAAGGATGCGGACATCGATTTCACCCTGCAGGCCGGGAGCATCAACGAAACCGTCACCGTCCTGGAAGATGTTCCGCTGGTGGATACCACCTCCGCCATGCTTGGGGGCACGCTCAGCAACAAGGAGATCAACGACCTGCCTCTGAACGGGCGCAACTACGAGAACCTGCTGCAGCTCAGACCCGGGGTCATTCGGTATCCGGGAGGCGGGTTCTCCACGACCAGCGCCAATGGCCTGCGTGCCGAAGATAACGCTTATTTGGTCGATGGTTTGTTCAACAGCGAGCCGTTTTCCGGCCAGAGCATCATCAATGGGGCCGGCATCGCCGGAGACTCTGCCACCATTCTGCCCGTCGATTCCATCCAGGAATTCAACCTGCAACAGAATCCGCCTGCCGAATACGGGTGGAAGCCGGGCGCGATCGTAAACGTGGCGCTGAAGTCCGGCACCAACCATCTGCACGGAACCGCGTACGCCTTTGGCCGCGATACCCCGCTTGATGCCCGGAATTATTTCAATCCGGTGGGCCAGACCAAGAATCCTCGCAACCTCGAGCAGTTCGGGGGCACGGTGGGCGGTCCCATCGTTCACGACAAAGTCTTTTTCTTCGGAGGCTACGAGGGACAACGCTATACGGTTGGCAACACCGGCGCCCTGCTGACTCCGTCCACCGTCTCGATGCCCACCGTACCGGCGGGCAAGGATGGGAACTGCGCGTACACCGGGGTCGGCGACTGCGCCAATAGTATTCCCGACGCCATCGCCAACGTGCATGCGGCCTTCGTTCAGAACGTCATCCCCAATGACGTCAGCGCCGCCAGCCTCAAAATTGCCGGCTGCAACTTTACTCCGCCGAGCGCGGTGCAGTGCGATGGGACCGGCTTCCCTCTCAACCCAAGTACGGACCCCGCCAATCTGCTCATCAATTTCGGCCTGCCTAACAGCGTGAGCTCCGACAACGCCGTTGCGAAAGTGGACTTTCACCTCAACGAGCACAACACCTTCGGCAGCATGTATTTCTTTGGGAACAATTCCGGAACGGTTTCCGATGCCAGCCAATTGCAGACCAAGTGGCTGACCCAGATTCACACGCGCGCGCAGGTATTTGGCCAGAACTGGATCTACGTGCCCAGTGCACGCTGGGTGAACGAAGCCCGCTTCGGCTACAACCGCTTATACCAGCCGACCTTCACCAACGATCACGGCACAAACATTGCTTCCCTGTACGGTTTGAACACAGGGGTCACCAATCCCCTGTACGGCGGATTGCCCCGCATCAACGTCTTCCCCTTCTACATCTTCCCGCAGGAACTGGGCGGCTTTAACTGGCCGAAAGTCCAGGGACCCGATACCCGCTTCCAACTGATCGACCACCTCTCCTACACCGCGGGCCGGCACAGCGTGAAGTTTGGAGGGGAACTCCACCGGGACGCATTCAGCGGCGGCGCCTATGGCGGCGCGCGAGGGCGCATCAAGTTTATTGGCGGCGCCGCCTACCCGTCAGGCAACTCGTCGGGCATTGAGGACTTCTTTGCGGGCGCCCCCACCAACGGCACTTTGCTGATCGGGGATCCCACTCGCCATATTCACAACTGGGGTTTCGCCGGCTTCGTCCAGGACGACTACCGGATTACCGCCAGCCTCACCTTGAATTTCGGCCTGCGCTACGAGTTGAACACCGTGATCAAGGAAGATCACAACCTGCTGGGCAACTTTGATCCGGCAAAGGGACTGATCCAAGTGGGAGTCAACGGCGTGAACGGCCCTTACAAGCCCGACCGCAAGAATTTCGCGCCACGACTCGGATTCGCCTGGGACATCGGCGGCAAGGGCCGCACCGTTTTCCGCGGGGGCGGAGGAATCAGTTACGAAACCCTCAACTGGGAGTCGTTCCTTGCTTTGAACAACTCGCTGGGATTGGCGACGGTCCCTACCGGGGCCCAGATTGACTCCTCGGGAAAAACTTCCGGCGGCAACATCGCGACCGGCGTCGTGTTCTTTCCCGGTTCGACTTTGAACTGGTTCGGTACGGTATTTCCCGGGGGCAACACCATCGATTGCGATCCCGTCACCGGCGGGCCTTGTACCGTTATGGGGGTCGACCGTAACCTCAAGACGCCATACGTCGGCACTTGGACTTTGAGCGTGCAACATTCCTTTACTCCTAACCTCGTCCTTGAGGTTGCCTACGTGGGGAATCACGGGTCCCGCCTGGCCGGCATCCATGACATCAACCAGCCCACCACGGGCGCCGGTTGGACAACTGCCGCCATTCAAGCCTGCGTGACCGGACCGCCTCCATTCAGCAACTGCGTCGGCGGCACGGACCCCGTCGCGGAACAGAACGCTCGCCCCTTTAACTCGACGTTCCCCTACCTGGCCCAGATCTACCAGATGGGGAACATCTACCGCTCGAACTACAACGCCTTACAGACCACGCTCACCTCGCGCAACTTTCATGGCCTCACCATGGTCGCCGGCTACACCTACGCGCACGCGCTCGACCAGGTCGGCGCCAACTGGGACTTCGGCGCCGGTTCGGGCATACCCACCGACAGTTCCAACACCAACCGCGAGTATGCCAGCAGCGACTTTGACATGCGCCACCGCTTCACCCTTTCGTTGACCTATCTGCTCCCAGGCAAGGATGGCTTTGGCCAGCTGTTCAAGGGGTGGCAACTCAACTCGATTCTCAGCCTGTATGGCGCCCAACCTTTCGGCGTGATGGATGCCAGCACCGACGTGAGCGGCACCGGAGAGCTCATTTCCGATCGCTGGGACTTCTTCGGTAACACGAAGGACTTCAAGTCAACCCCGGTTGGAATTCCCTTCTTCCCGGGCAGCGGCGATCCTGCTAATCCGAGCAACGCCGCCTGCGGAGCTGCCGCCTCGCGCCTGGATAATGGCGCGGCCGTGCCCAGGGCCAGCTATGCCCTGGCGGCCTTTGGTTGCTATGCCGTCGGCAATTCTGTGCTCATCCCGCCTCCGCTCGGATCCTTCGGAACGATGGGACGCAATATCTTCCGCGACACCGGGTTCAAGAACGTCGATCTTTCCGTGGCCAAGAACTTCAACTGGGCGGATCGGTTCGGGGCCCAGTTCCGGGTGGAGTTCTTCAACATTTTCAACCACCCCAACTTCGCCAATCCTTTTGGCGGACAAAATGGTTGGGCCCACAACGATCCGTCCACGGGTTCGTTCGGATGTTCCTGCGCAACCCCGGACGTGGCTGCATCGAATCCCGTCATCGGTTCCGGTGGCAGCCGCGCGGTCCAGCTTGGACTGAAGCTGACGTTCTAACGCTTGTGCAGTAGCAGGGGCCGGAGCCTCCGCGGTCCCTGCTCTCTCCCCGCCCGGGTCTTTGAAATCACAAAGGCCCGGTCGGGCCCATAACGAGTTTCTCGACCAGTACACAGACCGACGAAAGACCTCATCACCATGCCAGCCTTCCCTCGCACCTCCGCCCTTTGTTCGTTTGCTGTAGTGCTCTGTGCGCTCGTGCCGGCCCTCCCCCAGGCCCAGCAGGAACGCACCCTCGACGAAATCAAGACCGAGGCCGTCCGTCGCGCCGAAAACGGCATGTATCCGCTGATCGGACTCGATCCGGCGGACGTGCGCGAGGCCTTCGCTTCGATTCACACCCGGGACAAGGACGAGTGGGCCGCCGCATTCATGAACGTCGCTGACCGTTACATGAACCAAGCCAAGTCCCTCGACAAGGTCGACCCGGCGAAGGCGAACGCGGACTACGTGCGCGCCTGGCGCCTGTATTCCTTTGGTCGCTGGCCGATCCCCGCGTCCCCAGGCAAGCAACGCTCCTACGAAAAAGCCATCGAGGCCTTTCTCGCTCACGCCCGCTTCTGGGATCCGCCCCTCGAAGTCGTACACATTCCTTTCGAGGGCAAGGAGATCATCGGCTACCTGCGGCTGCCCAAGGACCGCACGGGGCCAGTCCCGATCGTGGTTGCGGTCAATGGACTCGACAGCCGCAAAGAGGATTTATCGGAGAGCTTTTCCGCGATTCTGCCCTACGGGATCGGCTTTCTGGCTGTCGACGGCCCGGGCACCGGGCAGTCTCCCATCAAGGTCAGCGAAAACTCCGAGCGTATGCTCTCGCGCGTGCTCGACTACCTGGCCACGCGGCCCGAAGTCGACAAGGACCGCATCGCGCTGCATGGAGTGAGTTGGGGCGCGTACTGGGCGACCAAGATGGCGATCGTCGAGCGGGCCCGCCTCAAGGGAGCGAGCGCGCAATCGCCGCCGGTCGATGAGTTCTTCCAGAAAAGTTTCCTGATGAATTCGCTGCTCGGCAACCGGGAATACCTCTTCGACCAGGTTCCCGCGCTAATGGCAATCTTCGAAAATGTGCATACCGTCGACGAACTCGGCGAGACGCTCCCGAAAATGTCGCTGGTGCGGCAAGGCCTGCTCGGCAAACCCATGGCGCCCATGCTGATTCTGGCCGGCGTCAAAGACACGCAAGTTCCCATCTCCGACATCTACCTGCTGCTCAGCAAAGGCGACGTGCCCAAGACGGCCTGGATCAACCCGCAAGGCGGGCATCTCGGCCGCCAGGTCAAGCTGTGGCCCGACCCACTCATCTTCCGCGAGGTGATCATTCCCTGGCTGGTGCGGACGCTGAAAGCTGGCCCGGACCCTGCGCTCTCACGGCCCTGAGGTTCGAGTTCCTGCGCTCCCGATGACGTGACTGGAAACGGTCTTCGAGTCGGAAGGAAGGACCCTACCGGCCGGCGGCGGAAGCCTTCGGCTCGGCGTCGGCGAGCGGCGCGACCGTCAGCCGGAAATCACTCACCCAAAGCTTGCCCCGGATCGGGCTTGATTCCGGCAGCCGGCGAATGCGAAGAACGAGCAGCTTGGTTTGCGCAAGGGTGGTAAAGCGGCCGGAAACCTGCTTCCATTCCGGGGCCTCTTTGAGCACCTCGCTCTCAAAGAACGTGGTCCCGTCGTATAGGTCCTGCAAGGCGAGGTGCGGCCCGCCCGCTCCGTCGATCTCGCCGTTCTTGTAATAGGCCGTGAAGTCGTACGCCGTGTTGGGGTGCACGACAATAATCTGAGCGATGCCCGCATCCACCACCCCGGGCCCGTCAAAGGCAATCGATAAAGACCGGTGTCCGGCATGGTTCTCGGCCGGATCCAGCGTAAGCGTCACGCCTTGCTGCTTGTGGTATTGCCAGTCAAAGCCTCCATTCAGCACATTGAGGCTGAAGTCTCCGTTGACCAGCAGGTTGTTCGACGACGGCAGATAGGCGGCGTCTCCGTTGCGCGAAACCGCCTGCCACCACACGTGCGAGGCGTCTTCGGGCAGGTGCTGCAGCACCAGGTAGCGGATGTAATCGAACGCCTTCTCCAGGCTGATGGGCTGTCCGAGCGCAACCAGCCCATCCCACACCGCCAGGCTGTCGTCGCTGCGGCCGCGAGCCATGAGAAAGTCGAGAAGCGCCCCGTAGGCCCCGGCTTGCGGCGGAAGCACGCTGCCCAGCAGCGTGTGCACGTCCTGCGTCAATCGCCAGCACAGCCCCAGGGCCGGGCCAACCCGCTCCGGCGAAGACTCCAGCACCACCCGCAACTGCCCGAGTGCCCGCTCCGGCTGCCCCAGCGCGATGTATAGGTTGGCGGCATACCAGGCGACTTCCGGGTCGGTGGGCGCTGCGGCAATCGCCTGGTCCACCGCCCGCACCTGCTGCTCCTCGTTGCCCGTCACTTCGTAGGCGTTGGCCAGGTCGAGCCAATAACGCGGGCTGTGCGGATTCAGACCTACCGCGATCTTAAACTGCCCAATGGCCGCGGTCTCGTCACGGGAGACGAGTTCGTAGTAGCGGCCGAGCCGGTAGCGATACTCGGAGTTGCCGGGCACGAGCCGGACTGCGGCCTGAAGACTCCCGAGCGTCCCGCGCGCCGCCAGCCATTCGGCCACGACTTCCCCGCCGGCGAGAGCAATGTACGCGCCGAGCGCGACCAGCAGCCCGGCCTTGAAAGCGGCGCGCTTCCGCTGAGAGTCCAAAGTGATATGCATGGAACGGAACTTCGGCGCGTGCTCGGAGACGATCACAATCAGCGGACCGGCCGGCGCCCGCCGCTGCGGGCGTGGCGCGGCGGCCAAGGCGACCCACTAGGGGCGCTTGGGGCTGACGGGCTCATCGTCCTGGAGCAGAACCCACGTCACCAGCCCGCCAACGGCCGCTGCCCCGATTCCGATCGCGACGGGTGAGTCCAGAATGCCGCCCGCCGCCCCGGGCACCGCGCCCGCTCCCCCGCGACGCTTGCGGTCTTTGTCGGAATCCTCTTTGCTTTCTTCTTTCCCCTCGGGAATCGTGGTGACGCTTTTGCCGTCATCCAGAGTCAGATCGCCCTTGCGCGCGATGATGCGGGCGACTCCGTCTGTGTCGGTGATTTCGAACTCGCTCGTCCCGGCCGCGTTCTTCGGGGTGATCTTGAGTTCGCCGACCCGCACCGAGAAACCCTTGAAGGTCAGAACATTCACGCGCCCATGTTCGAGCTTGAGCGTCTGCGGTTCAAACTGCACCAGCGAGTCGGAGAACACCAGCACGTTCAGCTTGCTGGCCTTGATGTTGGCCATCGAGTCGGGGCGAGTCTGCACCAGGTCTCCGGAAAACACCGCCATGGTCTTGGGCACGGCCGTGCCGTTGATCCAGGCGGTGCCGTTGGTATAGACCATGCCCGCGGCGTTGTCCGCGGCAAACGTCGAGGCCGGCACGACACAAACCAGCAGGGCGGCAATGGCCGACCGCAGCACACTGCACCGCATAGACCCTCCTCGTGGATGCCACTGAATTTATCTCGCTTCGTGAATCGAGTCAACAACTTATGCCGGCACGACGGTGCCGGCAGCACAAGAACCGTCCGACCAAGATTCGTACGACCAATCCGTGCTGACAGCTTCGAAACCGCTCGGCCCGGACCGCGCGGGCCCTCGGCAGCAGCCCGCGCCCGGTCCTCTGGTGGATGGCCGCTTGCGCGACCGTAGTTTAGAATCGGGGAATGGATCAAGAGTCGGGGCGTAGCGCAGCCTGGTAGCGCACCTGCCTTGGGCGCAGGGGGTCGTAGGTTCAAATCCTATCGCCCCGACCAATCCACCCGTACCAATTTGTGCAAAACTTCCCGCTGTCATGGGACAATACTAGCGGCGAGTGTGAAGCTTGCGCTCGATGGTAAAGTCGTTTGACAGGGTGGCCGCTGACCTTCAGGCCGCTACGATGGCGTTTGTGCGATCGATCTTATCGGCTCTGCTCACGGTGGCTCTTGCGGCCTACGCGTTCGATTGCAGTGCGGCGGCAACGGCAGAGCAGGCCATGCAGTGCTGCAATTCGATGCGCTGCATGGCGCATCATCAAGCCGGGCAGGATTGCTGCAAGAGCATGCCGTCCGCACGAGTGGAGGTCGGCCAGCCGACATCCGCCAACATTGCCTTCTCACCGCTGATCCTCGGACTTGCAGACGAGTTCATCGAATCCTCCACGCGGACCGCGTCGGCACGCGCCATCACCGACCCATCCCACGCTCCGCCACTCTTCATCCCGCCCAGCGTCCTGCCACTTCGTATCTAGTCTCCTCCGGTCTGCTCCCGGCCCACGCACGCGTGTGCTCAGGAATCAGCTCTCTGGAGGAGTCGCTGTGAAATTTGCAAGATCGTTCGGTACCCTTCGGCAAGGGTCCCCCCTGCTGGTTGTGCTGCTGTGTGTCTCCACCACCATTGGACAGGGCGCTGCCCCGGAAACCGCCCCGTCATTGTTTCCCGGTGGGGGGCTCGTCTCCTACAGCTCCAACTTCACCTCTAGAGGTCGAAGCGCGGCATCTGCAGGCGGTATTCCGCAGACGGGCAGACCGACGTTGTCCTACCAAGGTGAGCTCAACTTCACGTGGGGGTTCTATCGTGACTTTGATTTCACCGTTCTCCTGCCCGTGGTTACGAATCGTTTTGACGGAGTCACTCCGATTGCTGGCGGAACGGGTCTGGGAGATGCAATGCTCCGGGTGAAATACCGCTTCTATCGCCGGGATTCACGGCGAGGGACAACGCAGGCATCTGTCACCGCAGGGCCGAAGTTGCCAACGGGGCAAACCGGCTTGCGGGACAGCCACCGCACTGTTCTTCCCGCCGGTTTGCAGCCCGGTTCCGGTTCCACCGACATCTTTCTCGCAGCAAATTGGACGTACACCGGGCTTTTCACCCTCAAACGCCTCGTGGCTGACGAAGAATTCCACTCGCTCATCCATTCCCAAGGGACGCAACGGACGCGGCTTGGCTCCGACCTCGAATCCCGCTTCTGGCTTTCGTACCGACCGTATGAGTCGAAAAATGTTGGCCGGGAATGGTTCATCGGCCCGGTCTTGACTTGGCTCCATTCCGGGGATGACCGCATTGCTGGAGCAACGCAGCGCGGAAGCGGTGGCGATCTTTTGGCGGCCGGGGCGGCGACTTATGTCGGCCTTCGCCCCGGGATGCACGCATGGCTCGGCATGGACTGGGATGTTGCCCACACCACGGGAGTGGCTTTCATGCCCGTGCGTCGCCATATCAGTTTCGGAATTACCCAGCAGTTTCGCTTGCATCGCTAAGCACGGAGGAACCCATGAGCCGCACCCTGGCGCTGTTGCTGTTGGCAGGTTGTCTGTTCGTGCCCCAATTGGAGGCGCAGATTACGCACATTGAGATGCGGGTTGAGGGCATGACCTGAAACTTTTGAGCCTACGGTGTGCAGCAGCACCTACAACGCCAGTCTGGCGTTGCCAAAGTCGATGTCAGTCTGATTGACGGCAAGGTCGATCTCACGCCGAAGGAGGACGGCCGGATTGATCCTGCTCAACTTCTCAAAGCAACCTACGACAGCGGGGTCAGTGTTGCTGAATTGGATATGACTGCAAGCGGGACGATCGTCCAGGACTCCGCGGGAAACCTCTCTTTGCAGGTCAGCCCGAATCAATCGTTCGTAATCTCCCCCAACGAATTGTCCCGGGGCATCGGGCCGCTCGCGGGTTCATCGAAGGGCATCACGATTCGTGGCCAGTTGTATAAAAAGCCGGTTGGAAAGCAGAAGAAAGCGGAGGCTGGGGCGCCCCTGCGGCTACGGATTCTTGAAGTGCTGAGGAAGCAATAAATGCTCCGACAATGCCTGCTGCTGGGACTTGTTGTGGTCGGACTCGCCGGCTGTGAGCATCCGGACCGGCGACCTGCTCCCCCAAAACGGGCCGCCGCCGGCGAACTCGGTTCGAGCCTGCCGGAGTTTTCGGTCAAGGACTTGCACGGAAACCAGATTCTTTCGTCTGCTCTGCGCGGAAAGGTTGTCTTAATTGACTTCTGGGCGACGTGGTGCCAGCCATGCAAGAAAGAAATGCCGGGTTATCAAAAACTCGCCGATGAATACGGCGCTCGCGGACTGGTTGTCATCGGTTTCAAGTTCGACACGATGCCCGATACAGAGGACCCGCTTCATTTTGCAGACGGAATCGGCGTTCACTATCCGCTGGCCGTGGCCACGGACGACCTGAAGCAGAAGTTTGGAGGCATCGAGGGATTGCCCACGACGATGCTTTATGACCGGCAGGGCGTCCTACGAGCGAAAGTCATCGGGTTTGAGTACACAGAGGCGTTCGACACTGCTGTGAAGCCCCTTCTTTCGGGAACGGCACAGTCGGAATGAGGCGGCGCCCACAAACGTTTCACCCATGGGCGGCCACACATTCCACGGCATCCACTCCTTCCTCAAGGTACATGCCCGGTGCGATCTGCCACCGATGGGTCGGGTCGTCACAGTTCGCACATCTCTGCGCAAACCGAGTTGCTGCTGAAAGCAAAAAAGTGCCCCTCTGTGGTCCACAAAGGGGCAGAGCTGCCGATGGCCGTTTTCTCCGGCCGTCATGGCAGCAGTTCTATGGAGCAGTGGGGGATCCCTTGCCCGCCCGGTCCAGGGCTGCTTGGAAAGCGTCCCGATGCTTCATTTCGTCCTGGCGAATCTCTTCAAAACGCTGGGCAGCGGCGGTATCGCCGACAGCGTTCGCCTGCTCGGCGAATTGACGGTACATCGTTTCCACCTCGTAAGACTCGCCTTGGATGGCGTCCTTGAGATTCTCCGCATCATTGGCGACGATGCCGGCCAGCCGCGCTTCTTCTGCGAAATGCTCGAAGCGCTCGGTGTGGGCAGCCGATTCAAACAGTCGGGCCAGTTCCAGGTTGCCGCCTTTGCGCGCGTGCTCGGCGTAGAGCATGTACTTGGCGAAGGCGAAGGCCTCTCCATGCATGGCCGTCGCCAGGTTCTCGGTTGTGGTCTTGTGGTGGTGCGCTTCCGGCCGTGCCGCCGCGGCGCCGACTGCGAAAAACGCGACCGCAACGGCGGCCAGGGTGGCCGCTTTCAGTGTTCGACTCTTCATCCTGCTTCTTCTCCTGAATACGTTTTACTGACTTTCTGGTGGTGAAGCCCGACGGCCTGGCACGCCACCTGTCGAGCGGTGGGGTGGACGGTCTGGGAGGAGGGCCTCCGGTTGGGGAGGGATGGGCTGCTGTCCGGGCGATTCACCCGCTTCTCATCGCGCGGCGTCATCCCCGTCGACTTCGGCTACGGGCCGGGCCCCGGTGTTGCTTTCCGCCTGGGCGCTGTCCTTGCTGGCCGAACTGTAAGCTGCGCCCGCATTGTGCGCATACACCAGCTCTCCGCCGGCATGACCCACGCGCACTGCGGCGGCCGCCACCAGCAACGTGCCCAGCACGGTCGCGGCGCTCAGGGCCCGTACAGCCGCGGGCCGGCGCACAAGCACGACGATGGCCGCCACAGCCAGGGCCGCTCCCGTGACCCACAGGAACTGCTCGGCATAGGCCTCGTGCGTCTCAATCGCTTTCTCGGGAACCACGACTTCCACGCGCTCGGCTTCGCGCTGTCCTGTGTTCAGGGCCACCAGACCGGCTCCGAGCAGGACCGCCTGCAGGGCGACGACCGCGAGCCAGCCGCGCTTCGGAATTCGCCCGCTCCAAAGCGCCCAGGTGAAGCCGGTGGCCAGGACCGGCAACACCAACGCCAGCCCCAGGGGTAAATGCACCAAGGCAGGGTGCAGGGGTATCGAGGTCAAAGTGCTTCTCCTTTGTGCCCGCGCATTTGCTGCGCGAATGTTCCGACTTTAGGATGGAGTCGCTCTGGCTGTCATCGAACGCAAGTTGGAAAGGCTGGAAGAAGTTGAAAACGGGAGGCTTTACCGCTGACGATCGCACGAACGTTGGATCCGGATTCGTGGTCTTTGCCATCGCTCTTTTCGCGCTCATCGCTGCGCTGATCGCATTCGACATCGTGGCCGACTATCGTTCCGGCACCGAGCGGTCGCACCTGCTGACCGAGGGAGGTGTGATGTTGCTGGCGCTGGCTGGGCTGGGGGTACTGGGGCGGCGCTTCCGCTCCATGCAGAAGCAAGCTCAGCAACTGACCCGGGACCTGGCGGCGGCCAAGGTGGAAGCGCAGCGCTTTCGCGAGGAGGCGCATGAGGCCCTGCGCGGTTTTGGCGAGGCCATCGACCGCCAGTTCGCGCGTTGGGAACTCTCGCCGGCCGAGCGGGAGGTGGGACTGCTTCTGCTGAAGGGCCTGAGCCACAGGGAGATCGCGCAGGTGCGCTCGACCAGCGAGACCACTATTCGCCAGCAGGCCTTGGCCGTCTACCGCAAGTCCGGCCTCCGGAGTCGTGCGGAGCTTTCAGCATTCTTCCTCGAAGGCCCCATGGAAAAATGCTAAGTGGCTGTCTCGTCTTGCTTTTTCCTATGTCGCAGTTCACGATTTTACGCGGAGTTTGGCAGGTTTTGTTCCCAAGGTTGTTCCCACGTTTTTTCGTCCCGACGCTACCAAGAGTCGCGACAACCGCACCTGTATTGGCGAACGGCGACAGTACAGCGCCAAATGGCCCGGAAACGCGTCTGGCAGGCGTATAATGAGACGAAATGGAAGTGACGATCAAAGTTCCCGACAAGCTGGCGGCAGAGGCCCGTGCCCATGGCGTCTCGGTCGAGGTGTATGTGCGGGAAATCCTGGCGCGACAGGCACTTGAGACCACAGGCGAGCAGCGTCTTCAATCAGTTCGCGCAGCCATCGACCGAATTCTCGATTTGCGCAAGGGCAACAAGCTCGCAGGTCTTCGAACCAAGGACCTCATCCACGAAGGCCACAAGTACTGATGGCCGTTTTCATTGTGGACGCCTCAGCGGCCTTGGCCTGGTGTTTCGAGGATGAAGCCAGCAGTTGGACCGACGGACTTCTGGAGCGTTTACGCCAAGGTGACCGAATCGTAGTCCCCGCCCACTGGCCCACCGAAATCCTAAACGGCCTCTTGGCTGCTTCCCGTAGAAAGCGCATCAAGTCAGATCAGCCGGCACTCTTTTGGGACGAACTTTCCCGGTTGCCGATTGAGACGGAACCGGCTCTTACTTCGTCTCAAGCCAGCACGGTCCTCATCCTCGCCGAAAAACGCGGCCTCACCATTTATGACGCGGCCTACTTGGAATTAGCTGAACGCCGACAATTACCCCTGGGCACTCTGGATGCAGACTTGCGCAAAGCAGCGCAAGCTGAGGGCGTTTCCCTGCTTTAGCCTTGCCTCCTTCTCTGCCTGCCCGTTGTAACCCGGACTGCCGCCAATCCGCTGGAATCCATACAATCTGGCGAGTCGCGACACCATGATGATCCCACTGGATTGTTTGGCCGGTGGCAAGCTAGACTGCCCGCAAAACAACATGGACCTCATGGACCTTTTTTCGACTGCGAGTCCGGCCGTACTTGGATTTATCAATAAGTTGAGCCACGGCGCATCTCCGCCTGATTTTCCTGTGATTTTTGGGACTGGCTTCTTTGTGGATTCATGCGGGATAGCCGTAACAAACCGACACGTCGTCGAGGTTTTTACACAGCTCCCAGCCCATCCTAAGACTGGGCAATCGTCCTTGGGTGCGGTGTTATTCTTCCCGGAAGACGACGGATCGGCTTGGCAAATGCTCGTCGTGGACGTCTTGGGCTGGAATGCCCTCGCGCGCTTCTCTTCTTCCGAGACGTGGTACGGCAAGACCATCCCAGACATCGGTTTCGTCCAGCTGGCTGTACGCGAGGTTCCGATTCTCAAGCTGGCCAGCGAGAAGTTCTACCTGAAAATCGGTATGGAAATCGCTACGCTCGGCTATCCGATGGGAAATCTTCCGCTAACTGCTTTGGGCAAATTGAACCAGGCAAGTCCATTTCTGCGCCACGGAGTCGTAAGCAGTTTGTTTCCATGCCCCACCGCTCTGCCGCACGGTTTCACCATCGACGTGATGCAGCAGGGTGGGTCCAGCGGATCTCCGGTCCTACGCACTTCCGACGGCTTGGTCGTTGGTATGATGAGCAGCGGCGTCCCGGAGTGGCGTGTCGCTCAATCGCAGCAAGCGAGCTTAGCGTATTCACTTAACACAAACATCAGCATCGCGGAACCCGCGCACATTCTCCAGAAGGCGTTGGATGAATTCCGTAAGGTGCAGGCGATCAAGGTTGATACAGTGCCCACCCTGGCGGAACAGAGGGCGAAATCCCCCAAGCCCGACAAAGACACGGGATTGACCTGGGATTCGTGCCTGACATACTAAAGCTTCTTGATGCGGAACGGAGGGGGACAATGAGCACTCAAATAGGCGGACAGCATTCTATTTCTGAGCGTTTGGAGAAGGTGGAGAGAGAAAACCGAGTGCTCAAGCGCTTCGCAATGCTCGCCCTTTCGCTGATTGCTGCAGTATTGGTTATGGGCCAAGCTGGGCCCCAACGCACAGTCGAGGCAGAAAAGTTCGTTCTAAAAGACAGCGCAGGCCGAATGCGAGCGGAGATCACTTTGGACCAATCAGGAACGCCTGCGCTTGTGTTCTACGATGAAAGCGGCAACCGAGGCGCGAGCTTTCGTGAGGGAGATCTCATGTTTCTCAACAAACGGGGATTTACGCGGATGAGCTCCGACGGCGTCATGATTAACAACCAGGAGGGTCACATCGAATTGGGAACGGAAGGGCTGCGATTGAAAATTACATCGGTTGGTCCAGAGGCCTATGGATATGCCTCTCTGGGTATGGTCTCCTCTCTTGAGCACCACGGCGTCGTCGGCCCTGCTTTAACTCTTCAAGGAAATCGAGGTAAGGGTTTCGCTGAGCTCGATACTGCCGATGGTCCGCGTCTTCACCTGGAGCCAGGTATGTGGCAAGGCAAAGTACTCCCAGGGGGATTCGTTGATATCACGGCAGACGGTCCTTTAGTGCAGGTCGCAGATCAACAAGGAGTAACGGCCGCGATAGGTCGCTTCCCGCTAGTGGAGAAGGACACCGGTCGAAAGGTCTCGACGCCAACTGCGTCTGTCATTCTCCTCGACAAACAGAAGATTATTTGGTCAGCCCCACGATAATGCGACGACACGGAGGCGGCGCGAAAAGCGTAGAACGTAGAAACACACGCAGTGTTCTGGTCGAATGATACCGCTCGTGTTCTGCGGCGCGCTGCCAAGGGTGAACACAGGACCATACGCAGTGTTCACCCCTAAAGTTAGCTGTTGCGTTCACCTACAGGTTGCGCCAGCGCTTCGTCGAGGAACGAGATGCGGCTCCTGGGCTCTGAAAAAAGACCGCGAACGAAAACCCCGGTTTGGGCGGGAGCGACCCCCTATTTTGGTCGGCTTGCCGCCCAAATGTAATGCAGGGGGTCGCTCCCGCCCAAACCGATGACCTTCGGGTCTTTCGTCGCCGAACATTTCGAGCCTGGCATCCTGCCAACACTCAAATATGCGACGCAGAAGAGTTATCGGTTTCTTCTGCGAAAGCATCTGCTTCCGCGCTTTCGCGACTGCCGCTTGTGCGATATTCGTCGCGCGGAAATTCAACAATACCTGGTCGACAAGCTAAAGCACGGGTTCGCCTGGGAGACGACCAACCATCTCCGTAACTTGCTGAGCAGGATTTTCAGCACGGCGGTGAGTTGGAACTATCTCTCAGACCATCCCGTGCGAGGTGTAAAGATGCCGGAGCGGACGCTCAAACGCCCGCATCGGTACCTGACCATCGAGCAAGTACGGCGACTCATTGTTGTGTCCGATGGACTGGTTCGCACGATTGTCTTGCTTGCGGCCATGACAGGGCTACGTATTGGTGAGATTCTGGCTCTGCGTTGGGGACGGATCAACTTTGTGGCGGCCACTCTGCGCGTCGAAGAAACCTGTTGCGAGGGACACTTCGGCACGCCGAAGACAAAGGCCAGTCGCCGCGAGGTTCCGCTTTCCCCCACTGTGGTCCAGGCTCTTCTTGCTCGCCGATCGCGTTGCGCGGATGTATCGCCCGAAGCGTTGGTCTTTGCAACTGGGCAAGGGACGCCGCTCGCTTCCGACAATCTGCGTAAGCGCGACTTGCGCCCTGCTTGTGCGCGCGCTGGCTTGCCGTTCATCAACTGGCACGCGCTCCGGCACACACACGGCACCTTGCTGCACGAACTCGGCACGCCATTGAAAGTGGCTCAGGCTCAGCTCGGCCACTCTCACATGAGCACTACGCTTGAGGTATACACGCACGCGAGCGCAAGCGCTCAGCGACAGACCGTCGATCAACTCGAAAATCAATTGTTCCCAAATGTTCCCAAGTTGACCGCAGAGGAAGAAATACCGGGAGAACGAATCCAATGACGGGCCAAGATTTAGGGTGGCGCGCCCGGCAGGACTTGAACCTGCGACCCTCTGCTTAGAAGACCTGCTTCTCCCCGCAGACCAGCGGTAGCGTGCCCGCCCTCAGCGGTAGGAGCCCTGCAAATCGGCTGCGCATCCCGGGGAAAGGAGGAAACGTTGCGCGATGCGGTACAATACCGCCCTGTTGTGGCGCGTCTCTGCTTGTCTGCAGGCAGGCCGCGCCTGGACCAGCAATGACGACGTTCTCCATCCGCCGAATTAGCATGCGCAGGCCCATCCGGCGTGCGGGCGGGAGAGAACTGATGCTTTGAAGGTCTTCCCAAGATAATTCCGAGCCCACCCGCCGGCAAGCCCTGCGAGGTGGGTTTTGCTTTTTGCGGAAGCAGTTGCTTTCACCCTGGTGGTGAGAAATGAGAGCCATGCCCGATCCCACATTGACCCTCGAATCGATCCAAGCCGCGCGCCGGCACACGGATGGCGCCGTGAACCTCTCCCCTTGCCCGTACTCTGCTGCGATTTCGGAATTGAGCGGCCTGCCCGTGCATCTGAAGCTGGAGAACCTGCAGCGCACCGGATCGTTCAAAGAGCGCGGCGCGCTCAACAAAATTCGTACGCTCAGCGCCTCGGAGAAGAAACACGGCGTGATCGCCGCCAGCGCCGGAAACCACGCGCAGGGTGTGGCCTACCATGCCAGGAACAACGGGATCGCTGCCACCATCGTGATGCCCATCATGACGCCGCTGGTGAAGGTGAACGCCACCAAGAGCTACGGCGCGCACGTCATTCTGCACGGCGAGGGCTATGACGAGGCCTATGAGGAAGCCTGCCGGGTGGCCCGCGAGCAGGGACTGGCGTTCGTGCATCCTTTCGACGACGAGGCAGTGATCGCCGGCCAGGGCACGATTGGACTGGAGTTGCTGGAACAGGTCCCGGACCTCGAAGCCGTCGTGGTCCCGGTCGGAGGCGGCGGGCTCATCAGCGGCATCGCCTGCGCGCTGAAGGAACTGAAACCCAAAGTGCGCGTGATCGGCGTGCAGGCAGCGCGCATGCCTTCGATGCTGGAAGGGCTCAAGCAGCACCAGCCCGCGACCATTCCCTTGCAGCCCACCATCGCCGATGGCATTGCCGTTCGCCGCACCGGCGAGCGCACGCTGGCGCTGGTCGAGAAATACGTGGATGACGTGGTGGCGGTGGAGGAGGAGGAAATCGCCAGCGGCATTCTCACCCTGCTGGAGCGCGAAAAGATGCTGGCCGAGGGCGCGGGCGCGGCTGCCGTGGCCGCCCTGATCCATCACAAGGCCCGGCTGAAAAGCAAAAAGACCGTGGCGCTGGTTTGCGGAGGCAATATCGACGTCACCCTGCTGTCGCGCATCCTCCAGCGCGGCATGGTCAAGGACGCGCGCCTGGTGCGGATGCAGATCCATCTTTCGGACCGCCCGGGATCGCTGCACCAGCTCACCAAAATCATTGCCGCGCACCACGCCAACATCGTGGAACTGCAATTCGACCGCGCCTACTACGGCGTCAGCCTGGGCGACACGCTCATTGACATCACGCTCGAAACCCGAAGCAAGGAGCAGATTCAGCGCATCCTGGCCGCGCTCTCCGAAGCCGGGTACCGGCACGAACGCATCCTTTAAGGCCTCGGACCTGTTCCCGCGGGGAAGCAATCATTCCGCTGGCCCCTGCGTTGGTTTATGCTTTCCTCCGCTCCGGAGGACAACGTGAAAACAATTCGCCGATGGCTAAGCATCCTGTTTCTCGCGGTGCCCGCAAGCCTCATCTGGACCTGCGCGCTTTCCGCGCAAACCCTCGATCCTTCCCTGTACCAGGGATTACGCTGGCGAATGATCGGCCCATTTCGCGGCGGACGGACCGTCGCCATCTCCGGGGTCTCGGGCAATCCCAACCTCTTCTACATCGGGGTCAACAACGGCGGCGTGTGGAAGACCACGGACGCGGGCAACACCTGGACGCCCATCTTTGACCAGCAGCCAACCGGCTCGGTTGGAGCGCTGGCGGTCGCTCCTTCGGATCCGAACGTAATCTACGTCGGCAGTGGCGAGGGACTGCGCCGTCCCGACCTCTCGGTCGGCAACGGAGTGTACAAATCGACCGACGCGGGCCAGACCTGGCAGCATCTCGGCCTGCGCGACGCGCAGCAGATCGGCGCCATCCTGGTCGATCCGGCGGATCCCCGTCGCGTCTTCGTCGCCGCCCTCGGACATCCGTATGGCCCCAACCCCGAGCGCGGGATCTTCCGCTCCCTGGACGGCGGATTAAATTGGGAGAAGGTCCTCTACACGGACGAAAACACGGGTGGGATCGATCTGGCCTTTGATCCGCGAAACTCGCAGACCGTCTATGCGGTGATGTGGGCCTCGCGGCGTCCCCCGTGGACGATGGGCAGCGCCTATGGTGCAGCCGGCAGCGGCCTGTATAAGTCGGTGGACGGTGGCGCGAACTGGCGCCAACTCACCCAGGGTTTGCCCTCCGGCGCCGACCTTGGCCGCATCGGCATCGCCATCTCGCCGAGCGATCCCAGCCGCATGTACGCCTTGGTGCAGTCCGCCAAGGCGGGCGGCGTCTACCGTTCCGACGATGCCGGCCAGAGCTGGAAGCGCGTGAATTCGGAGGAGCGCATCTACGGCCGCGGCGATGATTTTGCCTGCGTGCGGGTTCACCCGCGCGACCGCGACACCATCTTCATCGCCAATACCTCCACGTATCGCTCGCAGGACGCCGGCGCCTCCTTCACCGCCATCAAGGGCGCTCCCGGCGGAGACGACTATCACACCATCTGGATCAATCCCGAGGACCCGCAGATCATTGCGCTGGCCAGCGATCAGGGAGCCACCATCAGCGTGAACGGCGGCGCCACCTGGAGTTCCTGGTATAACCAGCCGACCGCGCAGTTCTACCACGTCATTACCGACAACCAATTCCCTTACTGGGTCTACGGCGGGCAGCAGGAGAGCGGCAGCGCGGGCATCGCCAGCCGCAGCGATTTTGGCTCGATCACGTTCCGCGACTGGTATCCGGTCGGCGTCGAGGAGTACGGCTACGTCGCCCCCGACCCGCTCGATCCCAACCTGATCTATGGCGGCAAGGTCACGCGCTTCAACCGCACCACCGGGCAGACGCAGGACGTCTCACCTGTCGTGCTCAAGACTGGGAAGTATCGCTTTAACCGCACTGCGCCGCTGATCTTCTCCCCCGCGGACCCGCATGCGCTCTATCTGGGTTCAAATGTTCTGTTCAGGACCACGGACGGCGGCAACAGCTGGAAGCAAGCCAGTCCCGACCTGACGCGGGATGATCCCGGCGCGCCGCCCACGCTCGGGCCCTTTGTCGATGCCGATCCGGCGAAGGGGAAACATCGTGGCGTGATCTATGCGCTCGCCCCCTCGCCGCTCGACGCCAGGCTGATCTGGGCCGGCACCGACGACGGCCTGATCCAGGTGACTCGCGATGGCGGCAGCCACTGGGAGAACGTTACTCCCCCGGAACTGACGCCCTGGAGCAAGGTCGCGCAACTCGACGCCTCGCATTTCGACCTCAACACGGTCTATGCCGCAGTCAACCGCTTCCGCCTCGACGATCTGCATCCCTACATTTATCGCACCCATGACGGCGGCAAACACTGGACCCTCGCCGTGAGCGGCATCGGCGAGAATGAACCCGTGAACACGGTGCGCGAAGACCCGGTGCGCAGAGGCCTGCTACTGGCGGGCACGGAGAAGACCGTCTATTTCTCGCTCGATGACGGGGACTCCTGGCATCCGCTCAGCCTGAACCTGCCGCCGACTTCCATGCGCGACCTGGTCATCCACGGCGACGACGTCATCGTGGGGACGCACGGGCGCTCGTTCTGGATCCTGGACAACATCACTCCCCTGCGCGAACTGAGCGGCCAGATCGCTGCCTCGGCGGCGCACCTGTTCACCCCGCAGCTCACCTATCGCGTGCGCCGCAACAACGGTACCGACACGCCCCTACCTCCGGAGATTCCCGCGGGACAGAACCCGCCCGACGGCGCCATGCTCGACTACTGGCTCCAGGCGGCTTCGTCCGGCCCCGTGGTGCTGGAAATCTCCGACTCGAATGGCAAGCTGGTGCGCCGTTTCTCCAGCGACGACAAGCCGTCAGCGCCTCCCGCGAAAGAGATCAACGTGCCCATGTACTGGGTCCGGCCGGAACGCATCCCGGACCGGTCCGCGGGAATGCATCGCTTCCTCTGGGACCTGCACTATCCTCCGCCGGATTCGCTCGAGCGCGACTATCCCATCTCGGCCATCCCCCATGACACGCCCCTTTATCCGCTGGGCCCCGCGGTTCTGCCCGGAGATTACACGGTGAAGCTGACAGTCGGCGGCGAGAGCTACAGCCGGCCGCTCACCATTAAGATGGACCCGCGGGTGAAGGCCTCAAGCGAGGACCTGCGCGCCCAATTCCAGGCCGAAACGAAAATCGCTGACGACCTGCATCGCGACTTCCAGGCGCTCGAGCAGGTGCAGGGTCTCCGCGCCAGGCTTCAGGCCGCAGAGAAGGCCGCCGGCGCCAAGGTGCCTGCGCTGCTCAAGTCCGTCGAGGAGAAAGCGGCCTTGATCGAGGGCACGGCGGGCGGCTACGGGGCAGAATATCTTTCGACTCCCGCAGGCCGCGGCCTGGCGCGGCTCAACAGCGGCTTCACCAGCCTTCTGGCCGCGGTACAGTCCGCGGATGCCGCGCCCACCTCGCAGGCGCTGGCCACGCTTTCGGAGTTGGAAAAGGCGCTTGAGGAGCAACTGGGGAAATGGCAGCAACTGCAGGCGCAGGACCTGCCCGCGCTCAACCAGTCCCTGAAGCAGGTGAGGCTGCCGCCAATCGCAGTCACCGGACCCGCCGCGAAGGACTCACCAGCTCCCCAGATGCACACCCATCACGAGGACCTGGAATAACCTTCGCGTTCCTTCAGGTAGCGGGCCAGCGCATCCTGCCAACTTGGCAGGGTAATGCCCAGGTTCTGCAGACTGCGCGCAGACAAGACGGAGTACTTCGGCCTGGGTGCGGGACGCGGAAAACGGTCGGTCGTCGTAGGCAGGACCCGGGTATTCCGTCCTGCCGCAGAAACAATCTCGCGGGCAAACTCAAACCACGTGCAGTCTCCGGAGTTGGTCGCGTGCAGGGTGCCGGAAGCGCCCATGCGGCAAAGCCGGATGATGGTTCGGGCCAGGTCCACCGTGTAAGTCGGACAGCCGCGCTGATCATCGACGACGTCGAGCTTCTCACGCGAGCTTGCGAGGCGCAGAATGGTGTCCGGGAAGCATCTTCCGCCCACCCCGAACACCCACGACGTCCGCAAAATGCAGGCTTGCGGAGCGATCCTGCGGATCTCGCCCTCCGCCGCAGCTTTGCTCTGGCCGTAGACGGTTTGCGGCGCGACGGGATCGTCGATCTCGTAGGGCCGGTCCTGGGAACCGTCGAAAACGTAGTCCGTGCTCAGCAACAGCAGCCTGCTGCCGGCCCGGGCCGCGGCGCGCGCCACATTGGCGGCGCCGTCGCAGTTGACTTCGAATGCCCGATCGCGATGGGCCTCGCAGCCATCGACATCGGTGTAGGCGGCCGCCAGGACGACCCAGTCCGGACGGCCCTGGGCGAGAGCGCTTTCCACCTGCTGCGGCGAGCGGATATCGGCGTCGCGGGAACCCAGCCCGCGGACCTCATCGTCGTTCCACTCGCGCAGCAGCGCTTGACCGAGCAATCCGGTCACGCCGAAGATCGTAATCCGCATCGTGAAGCTCTCCGCTCAGTCGAACTTCTCGGCGTCGCGAAAGCGTGGCGCGGCCTGGTCTTTGGCCGAGACGATCGCTTCCCCGGAAAGCTGCCAGTCGATCTTCAGGTCGGGGTCGTTCCAGGCGAGCGTGCGCTCCCATTCGGGCGCGTAGTAATCGGTCGACTTGTAGAGGACGTGGGCATCGGCCGAGACCACGCGGAAGCCGTGCGCAAAGCCGGGAGGGATCCAGAGCAGGTGCCGGTTCTCGCCCGACAGCACCACCCCGTGCCACCGGCCGAACGTCGGCGAACTCTTCCGCAGGTCTACTGCCACGTCGAAAATCTCACCCTGCACCACGCGGATCAGCTTTCCCTGCGCCTGGCGGACCTGGTAATGGAGGCCGCGCACCACATTGTGCGCGGAGTAGGAGTGGTTGTCCTGCACGAAGGTGGCGCCGAGTCCCAGCGCCGCGAACTCCCGCTGGTTGTAGCTCTCCAGGAAAAAACCGCGCGCGTCCCCGAACACACGCGGCTTCAGCAGGAACACGCCCTCGAGCGGGGTGAGCAGTTTTTCCATCCGGCTCCTCAGAAGTTTAGAAAACCTTGTCCCGCAGCAGTTGCAGCAAGTACTGCCCGTAGGCATTGTTCATGGCGCGTCCCAGGCTCTCGACTTGCTCCGCCGTGATGTATCCGGAGCGATAGGCGATCTCTTCCGGGCAGGCCACCATCAGGCCCTGGCGCTTCTCGATGGCCTGAATGTAGAGCGAGGCCTCCATCAACGACTCGTGAGTCCCGGTATCGAGCCAGGCCATGCCCCGGCCCATCACCACCACTTCCAGTTGCCCGCGCCGCAGGTACGCCTGGTTCACGTCGGTGATCTCCAGTTCCCCGCGTGCAGAAGGCCGCAGGGATTTGGCGATCTCGACTGCCTGGCGATCATAGAAATACAGCCCGGTGACGGCGTAGCGTGATTTCGGCTGCCCGGGTTTCTCTTCGAGGCTGACGGCCCGGCCCTCCGCGTCGAATTCCACCACGCCATAGCGTTCGGGATCGTTTACCGGATAGGCGAAGATCTGCGCCCCGGTTTTTTTCTGGGCCGCGCGCCGCAGGTCCTTCGCGAAGTCGTGGCCATAAAAAATGTTGTCGCCCAGCACCAGGGCGCACGGCTGTCCGCCAAGAAACCGCTCGCCCAAAAGCAATGCCTGCGCAATGCCCTCCGGCCGAGGCTGCACCGCGTATTCCAGGTGGATCCCGCAACGCGTTCCGTCCCCCAGCAGGGCGGCGAAGCGCGGCGTGTCCTCGGGAGTCGAGATGAGCAGGATGTCGCGAATGCCCGCCAGCATCAAGGTGCTCAGCGGGTAATAAATCATCGGTTTGTTGTAGATCGGCAGCAGGCTCTTCCCGGTCGCGTGGGTCACCGGATAGAGCCGCGTGCCCGACCCGCCCGCCAGAATGATTCCCCTGTAAGTTGCCTCGCCTGCTGGTGTTGACATGCGGAATGCCGGCCCCGATGGAGTAAGAATCTAAATGCGCGCCGTCCCCTGCCCCCGGTCCGCGTACTGCTTCTCGATCCATTGCCGGTACGCGCCGCTGGTCACGCTCTGGGTCCACTCCTCGTGCTCGAGATACCAGAACACGGTCCTGCGGATGCCGCTCTCGAAGGTCTCGTGCGGATGCCACTTCAGCTCCCGCTCGATCTTGCGGGCATCGACGGCATAACGGCGGTCGTGCCCGGGTCGGTCTTTGACCAAGGTGATGAGTTGGCGATGGGGCACGACCGGATCGTTGGGGCAGAACTCGTCGAGCAGGGTACAGATGGTTTCGACGATTTCGAGGTTGGTCTTCTGGTTCCATCCGCCGATGTTGTAGGTCTCGCCCGGCCGTCCCTCGGCCAGCGCCGCCCGCACTGCCTCACAATGATCGCCAACATAGATCCAGTCGCGCACATTCTTGCCGTCGCCGTAGACCGGCAGAGTCTTGCCGCGACGCGCGTGCAGGATCATGAGCGGAATCAGTTTCTCGGGAAACTGGTACGGCCCGTAGTTGTTCGAGCAGTTGGTGGTGAGCGCCGGCAATCCGTAGGTGTGATAGTAGGCGCGGACCAGGTGGTCGGAAGCCGCCTTCGACGCCGAGTACGGACTGTTGGGCGCATACGCTGTCTGCTCGCTGAAGGCAGCATCGTGCGGCCCGAGGGAACCGTACACCTCGTCGGTCGAAATGTGCACGAAACGGAAACGCCCGCGCTCTTCCGCGCCCAGTTCAGACCAGTAGGCGCGCGCTTCTTCGAGCAGCGTAAAGGTCCCGCTCACGTTCGTGCGGATGAACTCCGCCGGCCCGAGAATGGAGCGGTCCACGTGACTCTCGGCCGCGAAGTTGATGATGGCCCGCGGCCGGTGCGCGCGCAGGCATTCCGCCACGGCCGCCGGATCGGCGATGTCGGCGCGCACGAAGGTGTAGCGGGGATCGGAGGCGACCTTGCTCAGGTTGCCCAGGTTCCCGGCGTAGGTCAGCTTGTCGAAATTGACCACGGGCGCCTGCTCCCGCTCCATCCAATGCAGGATGAAGTTCGAGCCGATAAAGCCGGCCCCTCCCGTAACCAGAATCGGACTCGTCATAGGCGAGGACAAAGCGGGGGGATACACGCAACCCGCGCCGCCGAACCCATGATTGTAAAGGAAGAACGGCGCCGTGCATCGGGGAAGGCACGCCCCGCGGTACTAGGCGGTCTGCCTTTGAGAAGGCTCCCCGCCGCGCAGCCGAGGCCCTGGGGCCGGCGCGGCGGGCAGCGCGCCATGGGTGCCGAGCAAGCCGTAGTAGATGCGCTCGATCTCGGCGGCGATCCCTTGCCATTGATAGTGGTTGCGGATGCGCTCCCGCGCGGCCCGCCCGGCGTCTTCCCGCAGAGCGGGCGAGGCGATCAGGAGGCCGAGCATGCGTTGCAGGTCGCGCCGGTCGCCGCGCTTGAAAGTGAAGCCGGCGCCGTCGACCAGTTCGCGATTTTCGGGAATATCGCTGGCCAGCACGCAGACTCCGGCGCCCATCGCCTCGAGTAGCGCAAGCGAGAGGCCTTCCAGGTCCGAGGGCAGGACGAACAGCATGGCGTTGCTGAGCAGCGCGTCCAGGTCACGGCCGGAAACGTAGTCCAGCAGGCGCACCCGCTCGCTGGCATGGCGCCGCAGGTTCTGGGAGTATTCGTCGTTCGTGTTGGATCCGCCGGCGAGCACAAGTTTCGCGTCGCTCGGGATGCTCTCGAAGGCCTCGACCAGCAGATGGCAGTTCTTCTCCGGAGAGAACCGACCGAGAAACAGAATGTATTTGCCCGGCTCAATGCGCCACTGTGGAAGCAGCCCCGCAGTCGGCCCGCGCAGCGGCGCTCCGTTCGGCACATACTCGGTGCGGGCGGCGTGCTGTTCCTGGAAGTAGGCCTGCAGCGTGCGGGAAACCACCATGGTGGAGTGCGGGAACCGCACCGCGGCTCTCTCGCCCAGGCGCAGGACGGCTGCCGCCAGCGCCCCCCACTTCTTGCGCTGCCAATCCAGCCCCTGGACCGTGACTGCAGTCTTCTTTCCGGCCAGCCGAGGCAGAAAGGAAAACAGTGCCGGCCCGAGCGCGTGGTAATGCACGATGTCGCAAGGCTGAAACATCACGTGCACGGTGCTGATCAAGGTATGCAGCACGGTTTCCAGGTGTTTGGAGCGCAGCGCGGGCAACCGCACCAGCCGCATCCCGTTGTGCCGGTCCTGTTTCGGGGTGAAATAGCTGCGGCAGTAAACCAGAACTTCATGCCCGGCAGCGGCCAGGTTCCGGCCTACCTCTTCGTAATAGCCTTCAATGCCGCTGTACTTGCCGATCACTCCGCGGCCGCCGATGAAGGCCACGCGCAACGGACGTTGCGCGCGGGCTGCGGCGCTGCGCACCGGCTGTCGCCGGTCTCGCTCAGGGTGCTTGCGGCGCGCCAGTTCGCGGTAAAGATCGGTCAATTCCCGCACGTGGGCTTCCGGCGAGTGGTTCTCCACCACGTACCGGCGGGCTGCTTTGCCCATGGCAATCGCCAGTTCAGGGTGTTCGTGCAGCAACGCGATCGCCGCCGTCAGCTGCGCAACCTGCCCGGGAGCGTAGAGCAACCCGGTCTTACCGTGGACCACAAACTCGCGCCGCGAGCCGAGGTCGGACGCAAGGACCGCCCTTCCCTGCGCGTACGATTCCAGGATCGACTTGCCCAGCGTCTCGTAGGCATGGGAGGGGAACACCGTAAACCGCGAGGCGGCGATCTGCTGCTCGAGTTCCGGGCCCCGCTGATGCCCGGTGAAGGAAACATTCGCCATTCCGTGCTGGTGGACGAAGGCCTCAAGCCGGGCGCGAAGCGGGCCTTCTCCGGCGATCTGTAGCCGGATCGCGGGCAAAGGAAGCATCGCCCGCAGCAGATCGAAGACCCCCTTCTCTTCCGACAGGCGCCCGAAGAAGAGAATGGGCGCGTCGGGCGCGGGAGCCGTGCCCTCTCCAGAAACGTTCTGAAAGTGCGGCAGCACCCGGATTCGCCCGGCGGGCCATCCGTTCTTCATCAGCTTCGCTCTTACAAAGTGGCTGGGGGCGAGGATCTGGTCGACGCAGCTTTCGTAAGTGCGCAACCAGCGATGGACATAGGCTTCTGTGGCCAGCACGGCCACCTGCGCGCGCCCCCCGGGATAACATCGTTTCCAGACCGCCTGCCAGAAGCGGCCACCCGCGCAGCGTTCACAGGGCTGCCCGCCCGCGACCAGGTTGTAGTTCGGGCACAGCAGCTTGAAATCGTTCACGTGATACAGCACCGGAACGTTGCGCGCTTTCAGCTCCCAGAGGATCGCCGGTGACAGGTGGTGGTAAATGTTGCGCACATGGGCTACATCCGGACGGAAGTCTTCGATCGCGCGCGCGAGGCTGGCGCGCGCGGAGCGCGAGTAGATCGCTGCGGCCGCCAGCCGGACACGCTCTGCCCATCCCTGGTCGGGCCGCTTGAAATCGACGTTCGGGGCCTTGTACAGGCGGCTGCAGTCCGAGCTTCCCCGAACATCCTCCATGGCGAACAGGGCCACTTCATGACCTTGTTGGCGCAGCCGGTCCATCAGCTCGAACAGGTAGACCTCGGTTCCGCTGAAGGGAAAGCTATATTTGTTGCAGAACAAGACCTTCATCGTTGCATCCTGTGCTGTCCCGCCCAATCTGTTCCACAAAGCGTTCCGCAAACCGTTCCAGGTTGGTGCGGCGCTCGAAGGTTTCTGAGACGTGGAGCCTGGCCGCGCGCCGAACCGGCCCCAGCGTGTCGAGGGCGCTGAGGATCCGCTGGGCCTGCCAGACGAACTCTTCCAGCTGACCCGGCCGAAACAGGAACCCGGTCTCGCCGTCCAGCACCAGCTCGGGAATCCCGGTGATGTCGGGAGCCAGCACGACCTTGCCGCGGGCCATCGCTTCCATCAGCACCAGCGGAATGCCTTCGCTGTGACTGGTGAGCACCACCAGGTCGGCGAGTTCGTAATACGCACCGATCTTCTCGTGCGGCACATGCCCGGCGAGGGAAACCACTTCGTCGATGCCGAGCCGCCGGATCAGCAAGGCCAACCGGCGCCGTTCCGGTCCTTCGCCCACAATCAGGCACCGAAACTTCAGCCCCCACTCGCGCAGCAGGTAGCAGGCCTGCAGCAGGAAAGTGTGGTTCTTTACCGGGTGCAACCGGCCGACGGCGAGCAGCACAGGAGCCCCGACCCTCGGCCCGCAGGGCGGGAGCGTCGCAGCAGGCACCTCGACCCCCAGCCGCCGCAGCTGCACTTTGGCGCCATCGACTTCGGGAAACCTCCGCAGGATCGAACGGCGGTTAAACTCCGATACCGTGAAACAGAAGGCGCACTCGCGCAACTTCAGTGAGAGGAAGTCCGCGCGCAGCAGAACATCAGAACCGTGCAGCGTCATGCTGAAGCGGATGCGGAGCATGCGCGCCGCCACCATGGCCACCCAGGAGGAAAAATATCCGTGGTGCACGTGGATATGGTCGACGTTGTGGTCCCGCAGCAGGGCGGCGTAGTAGACGCCGAGCAGTGTATGGCCCACCGCCTTCAGCCGCCGCAGCAGGGTCACGCCCGGCGCCCGGAGTATATGATCGAGGAATTCCACCACCATCGGCATGCGCATCAGCAGGTGCCAGAGCGCACGCAGCACCACCCGCCAGCGCAGCGGCCACAGATACCGGGTTTCGCTGCGACACGGGTCGAATTCCGCCGGCGCCCCGCGCGCCGGGAGGGAACTGCAGGGCAGCACGCGCACTCCCCGGCGGCGCAGCTCCGCGATTTCATCGTTGACGTACCACTCGACTTCCGAGGGGAACTGGTTGGTGAGGTAGGCCACGGTGGGCATCCATTCAGCTCCTCGCGGCGGCGTGTTTGCCCGCGCCGGCCAGCATGCCGGCCAGGGTAAACAACAAGCTGTTCACGAACTGGTAATTCATCACCACGAACGTGGCGTTCACCAGGTAGACGGCAAGCAGAACCGGCCACAACCCGCGCAGCGAGGAAACAAAATCGTCGCCACCGGCCAGGGCCACCTTCCCCAGCCGGTACAGCCCGATCATCAGCCCGGCGTAGAACCCGAACCCCAGCAAGCCCTGCTCCATCAGAATCTGAATGTAGGTGTTGTGGACGGCGAACGACTCGCCCCGGAAATCGCGGATGTGCTCGGCCAGTTGCTCCTGGACCTGGCGTGTGCCCCATCCCGCCAGCGGCTTCTGCAGAAACATCTCCCAGCCTGCCTGATACGCGGCCAGGCGGAATTCGACGGGACCTTCCTCCTGCAGCCGGTCGCTGAGTTCCTGCCGGTGGCTCCCCCAGCAGAAGGCGGCGAAGACCGCCGTGCACGCGATGCCCACCAGCACGCGGGTGGCAAGACGCAGGCAACGGCCGCCAGTTCGGCCACTCATCCACGCCAGCGAGGCGGCGAAGGAAATCCAGACCGCCCGGGTCTTGGTGGCGACGATGGCCAGCGGAAGGCCGGCGAGCCACAGGACCGCCCACAGTCCCCGCAAGCGGCGCCGGCCGATCCGGTCCAGCGCCAGCAGCCCCAGCAGATTCAACGAGACGCCGTTGGCAACGGCTTGCAGGAACGGTCCGCGCGCGCGGTCGGCGTGGATGCCCAGGCTCTCGTCGAGAATAAAACGGGGGAAGATCAGCGCCTGCGCCCCCAGCAGCGAGGCCACCGCCATCAGGCTCAGATAGGCGAACACCACGAGCAGAAAGCGTTCGAGCCAGCGCCGGCAACCTTCGTCCGCAAAGGTGATCTGAGCCAGCACAAACATGGCGCAGGGCACGAAGACCCGTGCCGCCAGCACGCTCCAGGTGGTCGCGTGGAACGGGTCCTGCAGCGCGCCCAATAGCGAAAGCGCGCTCAGACCAAGCATCGGAACCCAGAGCGAGCTGGGCAGATACACGGCCTGCCGCAACAGCAGAGCGCGCAGCCCCGTGGCTAAGGCGAGGAGCGCGAAGGCGAAGCGGTCAAACGGGGGAAGGTCAACGTCGGGAGGCCGAAACAGCATGGCCGTCAGCGTGAGCAGGAACAGGGGCAAGGGCAGGGCCAGCAGCGCCTGCAGAGACGCAAGTAGAACCTGGGCGAGGCCCTGCGGCAGAGACCAGTCTGCAGCCGTCTCCGGGAGCCGCGCCGGACCCGCCTCCGCCCGCCAGAGTCGCGCTTCGCTCATGCCCCGGTCCCCCGCAGCACCACGGCGAGAGTTTTCCAAAGGATGCGGACGTCCATCCACAGGCTCCACTTCTCGATGTATTCCAGGTCGAGGGCCAGGTTGACGTGGAACGAAGGGCTGTGGCGGGCGGTCACCTGCCACAGCCCGGTAATGCCCGGCGTCACGTCGAGCCTGCGGAAGTGTTCGAGCGCGTACCGGGAGAAATCGTCCACCGGGTGCGGCCGCGGGCCCACCAGGCTCATGTCGCCCTTCAGGACGTTCCACAGCTGCGGCAACTCGTCGAGGCTGTAGCGCCGGAGCAGGCGGCCCACGCGCGTGATGCGGGGATCATCGGCGATTTTGAAGCAGGGGCCCTCGCGCTCGTTGCGCGCGCGCAAGCGGTCTTTCCATTCGCCCGCGTGCACCACCATGGTGCGGAACTTGTGACACGAAAAGGGCCGCCCGCGCTTGCCGACGCGGGGCGCGCTATAGATCACCGGGCCTTCGGAATCGAGCCGGATGAGGGCCGCGATGAGCAGCATCAGCGGCGACAGCAGGGCCAGCGCCACGACAGAGACCGTCACGTCGAGGAGCCGCTTCAGCGTCAGAGCGGCGGCCGGAAACGATTCGCGATGCAGCGTGATCAGGGGAACGGTTCCGGCATACTCCAGACAGGGCTCCCGGACTTCGGAGCCAAACAGCTCGGGCACCAGCTTGACGTCGAGGTTGTGTTCCCTCGCTTCGCGGATGACCAGCCGCGCCAGTTGCGGGTCGTGGGCCACGGTCACAATGATCTCGTCGGCAAACTCTGCCCGGGCGATGGCAGCCAGCTTCTCGGGCGGGCCCAGCACGCCCACACCCGGATCCTGCGCCCTGTCGAGGAATCCGCGCACCGTGCGGCCTTGCTCGGGATGCTGCGCGAAGAACCGGGCCACTTCCCTTCCGACCTTGCCGGCCCCCACGATCAGCACGTTGTGCCGGGTCGCGCTTTTCGCTGCTCGTCGCCGGCGCCATGCGCGGCAGCCGGCCAATGCGCAGTAGCTCAGTCCCGCAGCCACCACCAGGGACCCCGACAGCAATTCGTCTTTGGCGATCAGGGCCAGCAGCAAGCCTTGCAGCAACGTCGTCCACGCGATGGTCTTGGCCACCACCACGGTGGAGGGCACTCTGCGCATCGCCTCGGGCACGTACAATCCTTCAGAAAAGCCCATCAGCGTTGCCAGGACGGCGAACAACAGGGCGGCTCCGGCTTCCCCGGAAGCCACGAAGGCCCCGGGCAGAGAACTCACAATTCCAGCACCGCGCCCGAGAATCGACGCGACGGTGAAGCCCACCATCCAACTTGCCAGGATGAGCGCGTAATCGCCCAGCAGGGTGGCGACCAGACTTTCGCCCGCGAACGGGAACGGAAGCACATAGTCACCTACGTGGCTGGCAGCATCCAGGTCATCGAGAGGAACTTGGTCAGGAAACGGACGCGGGCTCCGCTCCTGGTGGACCGAGTGCGGGCCTTTGCGGGTCGAGCATGTGCGGGGCGCGCGCCCGGGGACCAGGCGGGCAATGCAGACAAAATGATCCACCGGCTGCGCTTTGGGCGCAGCTCTTTCGGCCAGAGTCGACATATTCTTCGCCAACGAAAGATGTTCTTTGAGCCGGGCGCAAACCGTCCCGCCCGGATCGAGCAGCGCTAAATTCTCCGGTAGAGCCGTTCCGGGATCGGAAAGCTGCGTTCCAACAGCACGGCGCCCAGCAGGCGGACATTGCGTGCCACCAACTGCTCCCGCACCCGTTGCGCCGTCACGCGCCGCGTGCGGCCGGCATCGATGGTCAGAATCAGTCCATCGGCCAGGTGCGCGAGCAACGCGCTACCGCCCGGCTCTGCAGCCGGCGGGCCGTGAATGATGCTGTAGTCAAACTCGCGGCGCAGTTCTCCCAGCCGGCTGCGCAGCCAGGAAAGGTTCGTGGAATTTTCCGGCGCCCCGAACAGCACGCCCAGCGTCACCAGCCAGAGATTGTCCTGGAGCTGGCGGGAGGACTTCCGCAGCGCCTCGCCCGCAGGTCCTGGACCTTGGCCGCCGCTGCCAGTCCTCCCAAAACTCTCTTCCAGACTGGGCTGTTCCAGGTTAGCCTCCACCAGGCAGACCTTGACCCCGTTCTCCCGGGCGAGCAATTCGCCGGCGCGGATACAGAGCGCGGCCCCGTCGGAAGCCGCGTCGGCGGCGCTGAACACAACCTGGTGCGCCGGACGGGGCCAGCCCGGAAGAAACACACTCCGCACCAGTCCGCGGATCTGCTCCTCGGCCACGCGATCATGGGGGCTGGCGGTGCTGATGACGCGCTCCCTCCGCCCCGCTTCGGCCGCCGCCGCATGCGCACTCGCGCTGCTGCCGAAGGCGAACGCCCGGCGCAGCACGCCCAGACCCGCAGTCATGGCCCCGGCCTTTCTGCAGTCCTCATGCGATCTCCTTCGGCAAGGAGGCCAGCACCGGCATGCGCAGGCATTCGCCGAGTTCCTGCGGGGTGCGGAATGCCGGGTCGAGATAATCGGCCACAAAAGCGGCCGCCACCGCGCCGAGACAGGCAGCCACCAACCCCAGCAGCAGCGTCGTGAACAGGGAGTACCGGGGCAAGGCGGGAGCGATCGGAGGCTCGGCCACGGTCACATTCACGATGCCACGCTGGTCGAGCGCGTCTCCGATGCGCGCTTCCTCGCTCTTGCGCAGATACAACAGGTAACCGTCTTCCGCGGTCTTCATCCCCCGGAGCAGATCCTGCTGCTCGATGGCGGCCGCGCCCAGGCCGCGAGCGCGGGAACGCGCGCTGGCCAGCGCAGAACGCAACGCGCTTTCCCGCGCCACCAGCGCGGTCAGCTCCACCTCCGCCTTCTCCAACTCCGCGTTTGCCCATTCGTAGTTGGGATCTTTGTCGGTCGTCTCCTCGCGGATGGGCGCCAGGTCAGCGGCCGCAATCGCGCTTTTGGCCTGGGCGATCTGTTCCTCGGTCTGCTGCACCAGCCGGTACGAAGGCTGGTAGCGGGTGAGCAGTTCGGTGCGGCGCAGTTCCAGCTCAAGCAGCCTCTGCTTCAGCGTGCCCATTAACTCCGGATTGTCGGAAGTTCGCACCAGGGTCGTGCTGCGCGGGGGAAAAGAGTTGCGCGTCCGTTTCAAGGCAGCAATCCGCCGTGAGGTCTCTTCCACCGCTACCGTCACCTGCTGATGGACATTCTCGAGTTCGGCCACACCCTGCAGGGCCAGGTCCCGCTCGGTGACGGCGGAAACTACGCCCTGTTGCGCGGTGAAGGCGAGCAGGCGCTGCTCGGCCTCGGCCAGGCGGGCCCGGGAGCGGTCGGTTTGCTGGACGAAAAAAGGCAGCTCTTCAGAGGAGCGGTGCACGGCCTTGTGCTTTTCCAGGTAGGCCTGCGCCAGCCTCTCAAGCACGTCCGCCGCTTGCGAGGGGCTGCTGGCTTCATAGCTGATCGAGATCAGATTGGACTTGCGGACCGGATCTACTTTGAGGCGGCGGGCCAGTTCGCGGATGCCGCGTGCCTGGCGGACCTCGTCGCTGTCACGCAGCAGCCCGAGGCGGCTGAGCAGGCCCTCCTTCTGCAGTCCGGTTTCGCTCACGACTCTGCTCAGCAGGTCCTGGTCCCGCAGCAGTTCGACTTCGGAGTTGACCTCCTCTTCCGTAATGTCCCGCCGTGCCATCGCGAGCGTGGTATTCGGTTCGGCTGTGACCAGCGGATCAAGGCGCCCCCGCCGCAGCAGGACCTTCATGTGCGCCTGGAAGCGGGGAGCTGTCCAGGCGTAGATCATCACGATTGCCAGGAGCGTAAGGAACGTTCCGAGCACCAGCTTTGCATGGCGAAACAGGACCGCTGCAATGTCGCGCAGGGTGGGCAGCTGCAGGTCCTCGCGGCGCGCGGCCGGGTGAGGTTCCTCCGATCTGTTGCATCCGGCGGCAGACATTTCGCGGCTTCGCATCAATACCGCCCCGGGGAGGAATACATTCCCAGGCTCGTGGCGGGCACAAAACGCAGGATGTTGGACAGGGTGCTGCGCGGCACAAACAGGTAGTCGCCGGGCTGCAGCAGCGGGTCTTCCTGGAGATTGCGGTGCTTCAGCATCGTCTTCACGTTGAGAACACGGGTCTCGGCCAGCTCCGGCGTGACCCGCCGGAACAGCACCACCTGCGAATGCCGGGCCTGCTGCGTAAACCCGCCGGCCTCGGCCAGGGCGGCCGTGAGCGTGGTGCCACCACGCAGCTCGAACTTGCCAGGGTGAGCGACTTCTCCGGCGGCGATGAAATAGGGATGGTCAAAGTCCTTCAGCTTGACCGTAATTTCGGGGTCGCGCAGGAGTTTGCCGTAGGCCGCCGCGATGCGCGACTCCAGTTCGGCAAGGGTGGCGTCCTCGGCCAGCACGTGCCCGGCCTCCTTGAGAGCAATAAAACCGTCGGGCTGGATGGTCACCGTCTGATCGAATTCGGGGGCGAAGGCGAAGCTGATTTCCAGCACGTCGCTCTTGTTCAACCGATAAAGCGGACGGCGTTCCCGTCCGAGCACAGGGTTTCCCGTGCCGTCCGCCTTATCGGGTTGCGAAGCCGCTTGCCCTACGCTTGCTGGAGCGCTCTGTTCCAGAAAGACAGGTTGAGTTTGAACCCCCCGGTTCGTCCCTGGTTCCTGGGCTGCAGCGGCCTCAAACATCGTTACGGCGATGACAGCAGCGAAAACGGCGAGCCAACCTAAGGAGGACGATTTCATTTGCACCGCTCGTGGTTCTCACTGCCTTACCCGGCAAACTACTGGTACCGGCGAAAACCGACAAGACATACTCCGTGTCGCCTACTCTGGTGGCCGGTGACCGCGAGCTTCCCTGTCATTGCTACGTGGGTGGAGATTTTCACAGGCTGGCGCGGTCTGCGATGCACTTCCAGCTTTCGACCCGTTGGCGGCCAGCCGTGGACCGCCAACTTCGCCAGTCCTCTCAGGGGCTACCCACCTTCGTGGACTTGCGGAGCGGAGCGCGCCGCCAAAAAGACCAAAGAGGGGATTGGCGACACCGCAGTGAAGCGTCTCTGCGAAAACAATTTGACGGCGGCGAGCGACGCAGGTCCACGGTTTCACAAGGCTCGGACACCGGCGTTTTTCTGCCCGCGGGCGGCCTCTTCAGGGATGTGGAAATGGTCACCGAAATCAGTGACCACTGAACGTGACTCGCCGGCAAATGCTTCCTAGAATCGCGTCACCTGTGGAAAAACCGACGATGAAAATTGCAACGGCACCGAAATCTCCGGTCCGCGTGCTTATCGCGAGCGCCAGCCGAATGCAGCTGCAGTTGTTGTCGAGCGCTCTGCGGCGGCGTCCGGAATTCATGGTCCGCACCTGTGCCCTCGAGCCCGAGTCGATCCTTCAGGAGATGGAGAGTTCGCCTGCCGACGTGGTTTTGCTCGATGGCAATCACCAGGGGAACACTTGGACCGAGATGGCGCTGCTGCGCCGCATTCATATTGCGTTTCCCAGCGTGGCCAAGGTGTTGCTTCTGGAAAATCTGGATCGCGAGGTGGTAGTCAACGCGTTTCGCTCGGGCGCGCGCGGGCTGTTCAGCTTCGCGGCTTCGTCGTTTCGCTCGCTGTGCAAGTGCATTCAGGTCGTCTATCGCGGGGAAATCTGGGCGAATGCGCAGCAGATTCAATACCTGGCAGAGCTGGTGGCGCAGGTACCCTCGCTGCGGGTCGTGAATGCCCGGGGCAATGCCCTGATCACGCCACGGGAAGAGCAGGTCGTGGCGCTGGTGGCTGAGGGCTTGTCGAACCGCGACATCGCCCGGGAACTGGGGCTGAGCGAGCACACCGTGAAAAAATACCTGTTCCGCATCTTCGACAAGCTGGGCATCTCCACGCGAGTGGAGCTGGTGCTGTACGCAGTCAGCCACGGGGACCATCGATCGGCCGAGTGGCTGCCGGGCAGCGCCGGACTTGGGATGGCGGGGGGCTAGTCCGGAATGGCACCAGCCTCCAGGGCGCAAGGTGAATCGGGAACTTCCGGCAGAAAAACAAAGCGCCCCAGACTCGTATGAGTCTCGGGACGCCCGTTAAACAGCCCTCCCCCAAGTGCTGCTCGAAAATCAATCTACGGGTTCGTCCAAAATCTAGGAATAGCACCGATGGGCCATTCACTCCGGGGTAAATGCGGCCGTGCCAAAGCGCGGGAAAAGGCCGGATTTCGCGGGCGTACAGGTGCTTCCGTAACCTGCAGGAGGACCTGTGAAAGTGCGATAGTCAGCATGGCCAATGGCCAGAGCCACCGTCATCGGTGGGGCTTGCGAGCGGAGCCCCGGGCGGAACCAAGGAAGGTTGGAATCCATGCTGCAGCCACCAGAAAACAAGAACGCGATGCCGACGGCATCGAACTCCTACACGCCGATGAAGACCTCGAGCGCGCCCATCGAACAAGCCACGATTGGACGTTCGCTGGTGATCAAGGGCGAAATCAGCGGCGGGGAGTCGCTGTTCGTCGATGGCCGCATTGAAGGCACCGTCAATATTCCCGAACATCGCGTCACCGTGGGCCGCAATGGCGTGGTGACCGCAGATGTGCATGCCCGCGAAGTTGTGATCATGGGCAAGGTCCATGGCAACATTATCTGCAGCGACCGGCTCGATATCCGCAGCGAAGGCGCAGTGACGGGCGATGTGGTGGTGGCGCGCATCAGCGTGGAGGACGGCGCGATCCTGAAGGGCAGCGTGCAGGTGCAGGCCGCCGAGCAGAAGAACAAGCAGCCGCAACCGCAGAAACCGGCCGAGGCGCCCAAGCCAATGATGGAAGCGCCGAAGGCAGCGGCCGCGGGAGCAGGCGCCTAGTCCGACGGAGCAAACTCAGGTGGCAGGAAAGGGCACGGAGAACCGTGCCCTCTTTTCTTTGCCGGCGTTGGCTGTGGGTCGGTGGCCGGCAGGGGGCGATGTTCGCCTGCCCGGGCGCGAACCCGCGCCGGCCTTTACTTCTTTGGCGCGGAACTCGGCTTCAAATCCAGCGCGGCGGAGTTCATGCAGTAACGCAGGCCGGTGGGACGGGGTCCGTCGTTGAAGACGTGGCCCAGATGCGCGCCGCAGCGGGCGCAACGGGCTTCCACGCGGGTCATGCCGTAGCTGTGATCGACCAATCCTTCCACGTTCTCCGGGTCGATCGGGGCCCAGAAGCTGGGCCAGCCGGTGCCGGAATCAAACTTGGTCTCGGAGGTAAACAGCGGCGTGCCGCAGCCCACGCAGTGGTAGGTCCCGGGTTCCTTGGTTTGCCAGTACTTTCCGGTGAATGCCCGCTCGGTGCCGGCTTCCCGGGTCACGTGGTATTGCTCGGGCGTGAGCTGCGCACGCCACTCGGCATCGGTCTTGGTGATTTTCTCGATTTTCGATTGACCTGCCTTGTCAGTCATAAGTCGCCTTCTTATCAACGAATTAATTGCGTTAATTGGATGCGCGAGGGGCGCGGAAGTCGCACCCGCGCCGATTCTGAGACCGCAGGCGCTGCTGCCGGGGCGCCGGACTTGCTGGGACGGCCCGGGAGGGCGAAGAGGCCAGTTCGGCGCTGCCGGCGCGCCACTGGCGCACGTCTCCGCGTGACTGGGCGCACATTGAAGCGTGACCGGTGACCTTCCGGATATATTCTCATATAGCTAATATCAAATCAATCTTTCATTTCTTGGAGGGTATGGACGGTGGGGGACTTGAGTGCGCATTTTTCGCGCCAAGAGTTGCAGTGTCGCTGCTGCGGGCGGCTGGAGGTCGATTCGCGTCTGTTGGATGGGTTGGAGGCGCTGCGCGAGGTGGCGGGCGTGCCCGTGATCGTGCACGCCGGGTATCGCTGTGCGCGGCACAATGCCGAGGTGGGGGGGGCGGTGCACAGCGAGCACACGCTGGGCCGGGCGGCCGATGTGCATCTGCCGGGGCGGTCGCTGCAGCAGATGTACGAACTGGCGTCGTCGGTGGCGGAATTCGCCGAAGGCGGGATCGGCGTATACGACGAGAACTTTCTGCACGTGGATGCGCGGGGGCATCGCGCGCGCTGGGCGCGCGTGAAGGGGCAGTACGTGGAGATCGAGGCGTTGGTGCGGGAACCGCAACGGCTGGCGGCAAAGGCGGAGGCAGCGCATGCGGGATAAAAGGGGAAGCTGGCTTTCAAGCGCGCCGAGGCGAGGCGGGCGCAGAGGATCCAGCCGGGGAGGGCTTCACTTCCCCGCCAATCTTGCGGTACTTGCTGCCGAAAAACAGCAGGGGATCGCCTTCGCGCACTACGACTTCCTCAACCTCGGCGATGAAAATCGTGTGGTCGCCGGCGTCCTGCGCAGAATGCAGGCGGCACTCGAGATAGGCCAGGGCGCCGCGCAGTACGGGCGTGCCGTGTTTGGTGCGTTCAAAGGCTGCGCCCGCTTCCTCGGCGGCGTGCTCATGAGTGCGCGTGGGGCGGGCATAGTACTCGGAAATCGCGCGCTGAGATTCGGCAAGGACATTCACTCCGAAACGCTTCTTGGCGCGCAGGTGGGCGTGGGTGCGGGCGCGCTGGTCGACGCAGACCAGCACCAGCATGGGATCGAGCGAAACGGAAGTAAACGCGTTGGCGGTCATGCCGTGGACTTCCTCGTCGGAGTCGAGGGTGATGACCGTGATGCCCGTGGCGAAGCATCCCAGCGCTCGGCGGAATTCTGCGGGGGTCACGCTCATAACCGGAGTTGCGCCGTCGAGAGACGGGCGCGCCGCCCGGATACGTTATCACGGACGCGAGCCATGGGGCCGCGGAGCCTATCGGGAACGGAGGCGGGGCGAGGGGATGGGTGGTTCAGGCTTTCATGTATGATGCCGCTGTCAGGCGGCCGACGCGGCAAGCGCAGCCGTTTGCGGAAGAAGCGAAGCAAGGTGACGCACACGAGCACAACAGAACCGTCGGCTTCCCTGGCCAGCTTGCTGGACGAAGTGGCCACGGGACGCGCTCTGTCCCGCAACGAAGCCGTCGGGCTGATGCGCTGCGACGAGGAACAGCTTCCGCGCCTGCTTGCGCTGGCGCGCGCAAGCAAAGAACGATTCAAGCCGGGCGTGATCAGCTACTCGCGCAAGGTCTTTCTCCCCCTCACCAACCTGTGCCGCGACTACTGCGGCTACTGCGTTTTCCGGCGCGATCCGGGGCAGCCGGGCGCGCACACGATGACGCCGGAAGAAGTGCTCGCGGTCGTGCGTCAGGGTGAGCAGATGGGCTGCACGGAGGCTCTGTTCAGCCTGGGGGACAAGCCGGAGCTGCGGTTCCCGGAAATGCGCGAAACGTTGCGGCGGCTGGGATACCGCTCGACGCTCCAGTACCTGGAAGCGATGTGCGAACTGGTGCTGCGGGAGAGCACACTGTTGCCGCATCCGAACCCGGGGGTGTTGAGTGGAGAATGGATACGGCGGCTGGCGGCCGTGTCGCCGAGCATGGGGCTGATGCTGGAGACGACAAATGCGGGACTGTTGAAAGCGGGAGCAGCCCACGACCGGGCTCCCGACAAGCTCCCGGCAAAGAGGCTGCAAACCATCCGCGAAGCAGGCCAGCAGGGCGTTCCCTTCACGACCGGGCTGCTGATCGGGATCGGGGAGAGCATCGAAGATCGCGCGGACACGCTGCTGGCAATCCGCGAACTGCACGAACGCTATGGGCACATCCAGGAAGTGATCGTGCAGAATTTCCGTGCGAAACCGGGGATCGCGATGGAGAACTGGCCGGAGCCGGGCCTGGGCGAGATGTTGCGGACGGTGGCGGTAGCGCGGCTGCTGATGCCGCGAGTCAACCTGCAAGCGCCGCCCAACTTGTCGGCGCCCTACTATGAGGAACTGCTGGATGCGGGGATCAACGACTGGGGCGGAGTATCGCCGCTGACGGCGGATTTCATCAATCCGGAGAAGCCGTGGCCGCATCTGGAGCAATTGCGGGCGCGGACCGAGGCGAAAGGGTTCCGTTTGGAGCAGCGTTTGCCGTTGTATCCCGAGTTTGTGCCGCAGATCGTGAAACGTGGCGGCGTGGTAGCGGAACGGGTAAGAGGCGCGACCGATGGCGAAGGGTATGCGCGGAGGGTGGCATGATCACGGTGCTGACGGGGGGCACCGGCGGAGCAAAATTCCTAGACGGGCTGCGCCAGGTGGTTCCGGCCGAAGACCTCATTCTGATCGTCAATACGGGCGACGACCTGCTGTGGTGGGGGCTGTATGTTTCGCCTGACATCGATTCCATCACCTACGTGCTCTCGGGGATGCTCAGCAAGGAGCGGGGCTGGGGGGTGAAAGGCGACACCTTCTTCTGCCTGCAGCACATGGGGCAGTTGGGGCAGCCGATCTGGTTTCACGCGGGGGACCGGGACCTGGCGGTGCACATACTGCGGTCGAAGCTGCTGGCCGAAGGCAAGACGCTTTCGGAGGTCACGCTGGAGATCGCCGACAAGCTGGGGGTGAAGGCGCGCATCCTGCCGATGAGCAATTCGCGGGTGGAGACGCGGGTGATGACGCCGATGGGCGAGTTGAGCTTCGAAGAATATTTCGTGCAGCGATGGTACCAGGATCCGGTGGAGTCGGTCCGCTTCGCGGGGGCGGCGGATGCGGAACCAGCGCCGGGCGTGCTGGATGCGATTGCCAATGCGGACCTGGTGCTGGTGGCACCGAGCAATCCGGTCACCAGCATTGGGCCGATTCTGGCGGTGCCGGGGATCCGGGAGGCGCTGCAGCAAGCCAGGGCCCGGATTGCCGCGGTGAGCCCGATTGTAGCGGGGGCGGCAGTGGCAGGGCCCGCGGGGATCTTGATGGCGGCGCAGGGGCTGCCGGTGTCGGTGGCGGGAGTGGCGCAGGCATACCACGACTTCCTGGACCTGCTGGTGGTGGACGTGCGCGACGCGGACGCAGCCGAACAACTGCGCCAGACGGGACTGAAGGTCCACGTGGCCAAGACCATGATGCGGACGGCGGAAGAGAAGGCGGAGCTGGCGGCGGCCGTGCTAGCCGCGGCGCGCGAGGAGAAGAGCGCGGCAGCGGCGGGGCCCGAACACGCATGATCCTGGTCCCGGTCAAGAACCTCAAGGAAGCCAAGCAGCGGCTGGCGCCCGTGCTGGACCAGGCGGCGCGCACCGAACTGGCGCGGGCGATGCTGCAGGACGTGGCCGAGGCGCTGGCAGGCTGGGAGCAGCGGCCCGAAGTCGCGATCGTGAGTTGCGATCCCTTTGCGCTGTCGCTGGCGTGCAAGTATGGGTTCGAGGTGATTGCCGACCACAAGAACACGGGCGAGACGGACGCGATCGAGATGGCAACGCGGGTCTGCGCGGGACGAGGCCGGGATACGCTGGTGATCCCGGCAGACATTCCCCTGGTGCAGGCGCTGGAACTGCAGGCGATCCTGGAGGCGGCGCCGGAAGTGGGGTCGGTGCTGGTTCCGGCGGGCGACGGACGGGGGACGAACGCGGTGCTGCGGCGTCCGGCGGCGTTGTTTCCGTTGCGCTTTGGGAATGACAGTTTCAAACCGCATCTGGCGGCCGCGCGGGCAACGGGATGTCCCTGCGTGGTGCTGTCGCTGCCGGGGATTGGCGTGGACGTGGACCATCCGGCGGACTTGCGGCGGTTGGCGGAGTTGCCCGGGGAGACGCGGGCGCAGCGCATGGCGCGGCGGTGGGACTTGCGGGAGTATCCGCGGGCGGCGAACGAGTAGCTGCTTTGCCGGGAAGAAGAGCTGCCCGCGAAGTTCGCGAAGGATGCGCGCAGGACGCAAAGAAATCCAGAAGTTGGACGCACTTCATTCTGCGACCAGGGGGCGTCCGTTCGACCGCGCTCAGGGCAAGTGGCGGCACTACCGTTATGGGTGAAATCCGCATCATTCCTGTCCCACTGTCTGATGAGATCCGGCCGGGGGACGCGCTTGCCGACCGGCTGGTCCATGCCCTGAAGCGGCACAAGCTGGCGCTGGAGGCGGGTGACATTCTGGTGGTCAAGCACAAGGTCGTTTCCAAGGCCGAAGGGCAACTGGTCCGGCTGGACACGGTCCGCCCGTCTGGGGAGTCGCGGACCTGGGCGCGGCGCTACAAGCTGGATGCGCGGGTCATCGAGCTGGCGCTGCGGGAATCGAAGAGCGTGGTCCGCAAGAAAGACGGCGTGCTGATCACCGAGACCCGGCACGGCTTCATTTGCGCGAACAGCGGCGTGGATGTGTCGAATGTGGATGGAGGCACGCACGCGGTGCTGCTCCCCAGTAATCCGGACCGCTCGGCGGAGCAACTGCGCAGCGAACTGAGGACCCGCTTCAAGATTGAGGTTCCGGTGATCATCAGCGACAGCTTCGGGCGGCCCTGGCGCGAAGGATTGACCGAGGTGGCCATCGGAGTGGCGGGGATGAAAGCCGTGCACGACTGTCGCGCGCAACGCGATCCCCACGGATACCGGTTACGGGTAACCATCGATGCGGTAGCCGATGAACTGGCATGCGCGGCGGGCCTGGTGGCAGGTAAACTGAGCCGCACTCCCTTTGTTATTATTCGGGGATTCTCCTACCAGGCGGGACGCGGGGGCTACCGCTCCCTGTTGCGTCCGGCGGCGCAGGACTTGTTTCGCTAGGAGGACGTCGTGGCGAGAACGCTGTCGCAGGCGGAACTGGAAAGCTTTCCTTCCTACGAATGGACCGACCTTGCCGCGCGCTTGACGGCGGGGGTGCGACAGGCGCTGGAGACCGCGCTGAACACCCAGGATGGTGGCGCGCTTTCGCGGGAACAATGTCTGCTGCTGGCGAACTGCGACGGCGAAGACCTGCTGGGACTGCTGGCAGCGGCGAATGAACTGCGGGCGGAGCTGGCAGGAAATCTCGTAACCTACGTCGTCAACCGCAACATCAATTTCACGAACATCTGTTTTGTAGGGTGCAAATTCTGCGCGTTCAGCCGGGGCCCGCGGGAGGCGGACACTTACTTCCTGAGCTTGGACGAAGTCGCGCAGAAAGCCGTGGAGGCCTGGGAACTGGGCGCGACCGAAGTATGCATCCAGGGCGGACTTCCGCACGGGTTGCCTCCTTATTACTACCGGGACATTCTGCGGGCGGTGAAGGCGGCGGTGCCGCGGATGCACTGCCACGCGTTCTCGCCCATGGAGATCGCGTACGGCGTCGAACTGACGGGGATGCCGCTGCGCGACTATCTCGCCATGCTGCGCGACAACGGCCTGGATACGCTGCCTGGAACGGCGGCAGAAATCCTGGACGATCAGGTGCGAAACATCCTTTCGCGGAACAAGCTTTCGACGGCGCAGTGGCGCGAGGTGATCACGACGGCCCACACGCTGGGGATCCGTTCGACCTCGACGCTGATGTATGGGCACGTGGAGACTCCCGAGCATTGGGTGAACCAGTTGCTGATGCTGCGCCAGATCCAGGCAGAGACGGGCGGGTTCACAGAGTTTGTGCCGCTGGGGTTCGTGCATCCGAACACGCTGCTGTTCGCACAGGGCCTGTCGCGGCCCGGGCCGACGCTGGCGGAGCACTTGAAAATCCACGCGCTGGCGCGAGTGGTCCTGGCGGGGGCCATCAACAATCTCCAGGTTTCGTGGGTGAAGCTGAACCGCAGGCTTTCGCAGTTGTGCCTGCACGCGGGTGCAAATGATTACGGCGGTACTTTGATGGAAGAGAACATTTCGCGGGAAGCGGGGGCGACGGCGGGGCAGTACACGAGCCCGGAGGAGTTCCAGGCGCGGATTCTGGAGGCGGGGCGGATTCCGGCGGAGCGGAATACGACATATTCGCGGATCCAGATCAAAGCACCGATTGAGAACCTGACCAGCGAACACGCGCGGGAAGCGGAGTTTGCTTGAGGCGGCCGATTGCGATTCTGGGCGGCACCGGACCGGCGGGCATGGGGCTGGCGCTGCGCTGGGCGCGCGCGGGGGAGACCGTGATCATCGGCTCGCGCAGCGCGGAGCGGGCGCAGGCAGCCGCACAACAGATCCAGGGCAGGGCCGGGGCCGGCGCGAAGATCTGGGGAGCGCTCAATAAAGACGCTTGCGCAGCGACCGACCTGCTGGCGCTTACGGTCCCATTCGAAGGCCAGGCGGCGCTGGTGAAGGAACTCAGGCCGGCGTTCCAGCCGGGGAGCATCCTGATCGATGCGACGGTCCCTTTGGCCACCGCCGTAGGCGGACGGGTGAGCCGGACCCTGGGAGTATGGCAGGGGTCGGCGGCCCAGCAGGCGGCGGAACTGGTGCCGAAGGGCGTGACAGTCGTGGCAGCGTTCCAGAATTGTTCGGCAGACGCAATGAACGGCGATGATCCGGTGGACTGCGACGTGATCGTGTGCAGCGACGATGCCCAGGCGACGCAGACGGTGTGCGAACTGGCGGCCAAGATTCCCGGGCTGCGCGCGCTCGACGGCGGGAAGCTGGAAAATGCCCGGATTGTGGAGCAGATCACGGCGCTGCTGATCGGACTGAATCTCCGCCACAAGGGGCATGGCGGGATCCGGGTAACGGGGTTGCCAGACGGGGCGTATCGGTCGGGCGACAGCCGGTAGTCGCGGGCCGTCGGTCGCCGGCTAAGAGCTAAATCAAGAATCGCCCGGGTGCTGCGATTACTCCAACCTTAAGCGGCTTCCTGCCAGTCGCGATGCATACCTGATGAATACCCCACCACAACAGGGTCCAGCGATTGAGTTCCGGGAGGTCGGGTATCGGGCGGCGAACGGGCAGGAGATTGTTTCGGGGCTGACGCTGGCGGTCGAGCGCGGGGAGACGTTGGTGCTTTTGGGGCGGAGCGGGTCGGGGAAGACGACGACCTTGAAGCTGATCAATGACCTGGCGCGTCCGAGTGCAGGCGAGGTGCTGGTCGGGGGCCGGGCCACCACGGCATGGGACCCGATCCGGTTGCGGCGGGGAATCGGGTACGTGATTCAGGACGCGGGATTGTTTCCACACTTCAGCGTGGAGCGCAACATCGGGCTGGTGCCGAGCATTGAGGAGTGGCCTGCGGAGCGCATCCAGCAGCGCGTGCTGGAACTGCTGCAGCTGGTGGGGTTGGAGGCAGGGCTGCGATCGCGGTATCCGCGCGAGCTATCCGGAGGGCAACGGCAGCGGGTGGGCGTAGCGCGGGCCCTGGCCGCGGACCCGCCGATTCTGTTGATGGATGAGCCGTTCGGGGCCCTGGATCCACTGACACGCGCTGACCTGCAGCGGGAGTTCCTGGCCCTGCAACAGCGCTTGCAGAAGACGGTCGTGTTCGTCACGCATGATCTGCGCGAGGCGCTGTTGCTGGGGACGCGAATCGCGCTGATGGAGGCGGGGCGGCTGGTGACCATGCTTCCGAAAGAAGAATTCACGCGGTCGCAAGACGCGCTGGTCGCCAGGTATCTGGATGCGTTTGGCGAGTCTCTGAAGGGCAAGCGAGGTGGGGGATGAATGTTTTCCAGTTTTTTGTGCAAAACCGTGGAGAAGTGCTGGAACTGACACTGGAGCATCTGGGGATGGTGGCAGCCTCGACCCTGCTGGCGGTGCTGATCGGAATCCCGCTGGGGATTCTCATCGCGCGGCGGCCGGGGTGGAACCGGCCGGTGCTGGGCGGGGCCAACGTGATTCAGACGATCCCAAGCCTGGCCCTGTTCGGATTTCTGTTGCCGGTGCCGTGGATCGGGGCGCGATCGGGGCGACTGGCGATCCTGGCGCTGACGCTGTACGCGCTGCTGCCGCTGATCCGCAATACCTATGCGGGAATCAAGGGTGTGGACCCGGCCGTGGTCGAGGCCGGGCGCGGCATGGGGATGACGGATGGGCAACTTTTGTGGCAGGTGGAGTTGCCTCTGGCCCTGGGGGTGATCCTTGCCGGCGTCCGGGTGGCGACGGTGATTTCGGTGGGGCTGGCGACGATTGCGGCGGCGATCGGCGCAGGCGGGCTGGGCGAGTACATCTTTCGCGGGCTGGCGATGGTGAACAATCCGTTGATTCTGGCGGGCGCGATTCCGGCAGCGTTGCTGGCCCTGTTGGCGGACGTGTCGCTGGGGTGGGCGGAGCGGAGGTTGCGGGCGGGATAGTCGTCAGGCGCCAGTCGTCGGTCGGCAGCGCAAACCAAAGCCATGCGGCGTTGTTTCTTGTCAGTGGCGCTTTCATTTCTGATTCTGTCTGCCTGCGGCCCGCCGCGGCAAGACCGCATCATCATTGGGTCCAAGAATTTCACCGAGCAGGCGGTCCTGGGAGAAATTTTTGCGCAGCGGTTGGAAGCCACAACCAAGCTGCATGTGGAGCGGCGGTTCTACCTGGCGGGGACTTTCCTCTGCCAGCAGGCGCTGCTATCGGGGCGGATCGACGTTTATCCCGAGTACACGGGAACGGCGCTGACGGCGATCCTGAAGGAGCGTTCGCAGGGCGCGGCGTCGGAGGTCTATGGGCGGGTGAAGTCGGAGTACGCGCGCCGATTTGGTTTTACAGTCGGGCCTGCGTTGGGGTTCAACGATACCTTTGCCATTGAGATTCGCGGCGAGGATGCGCGGCGGCTGGGAGTGGAAACGATCTCAGAGGCGGCGCACTATACGCCGCAGTGGCGGCCGGGATTCGGGTATGAGTTCATGGAGCGTCCGGACGGGTACAAGGGCCTGGTCGCCGCCTATGGGCTGCGCTTTGCCGCACAGCCGCGCATCATGGACCTGGGCTTGCTGGCCCGGGCGTTGAAGGAGAAGCAGGTCGACCTGATCGCCGGCAATACGACTGATGGGCTGGTCCCGGCGCTGGATTTGTTCGTGCTGCGCGATGACCGAAACTATTTTCCTCCCTATGAGGCGGTGGCCGTGATTCGAGGGGAGACGCTTGCGCGGCATCCCGAGGTGGGGCAGGCGCTGGATGCGCTGGCGGGAACGAATTCCGACAAAGAGATGCAGCGCCTGAATTATGCGGTGGACGGCGAGCATCGGGACGTGAAAGAGGTGGTGCGGGAGTTTCTGCGGAACAAGGGCCTGGAATAAGGGAGCGGCCAGAGCCGTTTGACTGAAGAACTCGTCGCGAGAATTCCTTCTAAGGTTCGTAGTGGCGTTCAGAAGACAGCAGCAGTTTCCTTCGACGTCGTTCGCCGGCCGGTTGGCTGGGCTCAGAATCCTCAGGTCCAGGGGATGTGAGCGTTCTGCGGCGGAGTGTCCGATTAAAATACCTTTCTCATGCGCAATCGCGATCTGGACGCGATGTGGAAATACCACAACGGCACCAAGCATTCCCACCTGAGTGTGCGCGCGAACCCGCATTTTCTGGATTGGGACAACCAGCCGTTGCTGTTCAAGATCTACCCAACGCTGGAGGTGATGCGGCTGCCGCGGGAGTTCCGGCCCAGCGGAGTGTCGGCGCTGTCGGCGATTGCCAGCCAGGGCGTGAAGGCGAAGGGAGAGAAAGTGCCGACGCTGGACGAGGTGGCGCAATTGCTGTACTTCTCGGCGGGGGTGACGCGGAGCAGGAAGTTTCCGGGCGGAGAGACGTTTTTCCGGGCGGCGGCGTGCACCGGCGCGTTGTACGAGATCGAGCTGTATCTGGTGTGCAAGGACCTGCCCGGGCTCGAGGCGGGCGTGTATCACTTTGGCGCGGCCGAGTTCGGACTGCGGCAGTTGCGCGCGGGAGATTTCCGGCAGGTGATCCTGGATGCCGCCGGAAACGACACCGCGCTGCAGAAGTCGCCGCTGATCGTGATCTCGACCGGAGTTTACTGGCGCAATGCGTGGAAGTACCGGTCGCGGACCTACCGACATTTCGGGTGGGACAACGGGACGATCCTGGCGAATGCGCTGGCGGTCAGCACGGCGCTAGGCTATCCGGCAAAGGTCCTCTGTGGGTTCCAGGACGAGCCGGTGAACGGCTTGCTGGACGTGGACACAACCCGGGAAGTCGCATTCTCGATGCTGGCGGTAGGAAAAACCTCAGGCAAGGCGAAGAAGGCACCGGCGCCCGGACCCCTGCGATTGCCGGTGGTGGCCTACTCGCGACACGAGGTCGATTACCCGCCGATGCGGCAGATGCATGCGGCCTCCAGCCTGGAGAAGAAAGAGCAGGTCCGCGCGTGGGCCCGGGAAGTGAAGCTGCGGCCGGCCCCGCCGGTGGGCAAGCTTCTCGACCTGAAGCCGCTGCCGGATGCGGAACTGCCGGCGGACACGATCGAACAGGTCATTCCGAGGAGAGGGTCCACGCGGCGATTTTCGCGGAATGCGATTACGTTCGAGCAGCTGTCGACGCTGCTGGTGCGCGGAACACGAGGCATTGCTTCGGATTTCTCCGGGCCGATGGGAACGCGGCTAAATGACCTGTACTTGATCGTGAACAACGTGGAGGGCCTGGCATCGGGGGCGTATTACCTGCGCCGCGAAAAGCAGCAACTCGAACTGCTGAAGGAGGGCGAGTTTCGCGAGCGCGCGGGGTACCTGGGACTGGAGCAGCAACTGCCGGCCGACGCGAGCGCGGACATTTACTTTCTGGCCGACCTCCAGGCGATCGCAGAGACGCTGGGCAATCGCGGATATCGAGCCGCGCACCTGGAAGCAGGGATTCTGGGAGGCAAGTTCTACCTGGGGGCGTACGCGCAGAAACTGGGCGCGACCGGACTTACCTTCTACGACGACGACGTGGTGAACTTTTTCTCGCCGCACGCCAAAGGCAAGAGCGCGATTTTCCAGGTTTGCCTTGGACACAGCGCGACAACTTAGATGCGAATTGTTGCATCGGAGTTGTGTGAAGAGCGTCGAAAGACAGAGAGGTTTCTGTTGGTCCTGGTTCCGGATTTAATTTCCGGGATGTAAAACTACGTAACCTCACATATCGAAACACGATATATTTACAAAAGCCTTACTAGCCGCAGCTAACTGCAAGCAACTGCACAGAGACAAAAGAGTGACAGGAAATGGCACGCACCTTGCAGCGTTGAGCGTGCAGCATGAAACTCCCCCTCCAGGTCGCAGCTCCTCCGGATCGCGGTCGAACGGGCGAGTGCCTGCTTGATTCCGCCCCCGATCGAGAGCGGGAGAACCCGTCCGTACCGCTGGCCTGGCTCTGCCTGGGGTCGCTGCTGCTATGCACGGCGCTTCCCGCCGACCACACGATTCTCTCCACGCGCTCGGCGAGGAACCCGACCCCGGGGAAGGTCCTGCGCGGTGCACTGCCCGACGACTCGCGCACGGACGACTCGCGAAGCGACGAACGGCCGGCGGATGCCGGCGCTCTGCCGGTCGCGGCTTTTGTTTTCCGCTCATTGACGGTGAGTCAACCGCTTGCTCCGCCCGGGGCACCAGGCGTGATTTTCGGTGTTCTGCGGGCAGCCCCGACCCGCGCCCCACCCCACCTGCCGCTGGAAACGGCGGCACCCGGTTTTTCTGCCTGATCTCTCCGCTCCCGTGTAGCTCTGCGGACGACGCCGCGCTGTCGGTGGTCGGCCCGCATTTCGCCTACTCATTTCTTCCTTATGGAGGTTAGCAAATGCGGTTTCGTAGTTGTGCGCTATCTGTGTTTGTCGCAATGCTGCTATTGGCATGGCGGCCGGTCCCGTCGGCGGCGCAATCGCTAACGACCGGGGACATCACGGGAACGGTCACCGATCCGACCGGAGCGGTGATCACGAACGCGAAAGTGACGCTCGAGAGCATCGAGTCGGGAGCCACGCAAGTTCGCAGCACCAATGCATCGGGAGCGTATCGCTTTCCGCTGCTGAGTCCGGGGTCGTACTCGATCGCAGTCTCGGCGCCGGGATTCCAGTCGATTCAGAAGACGGCAACGCTGGCGGTGGGCCAGGCCGTGACCGTCAATGTCCAGCTGGAACTGGGAGCTGCCAGCCAAACGATCGAGGTCTCGGCGGGCGGAGAAGTGGTTCAAGCCGAGAACGCGGACATGTCGACCACGATCAGCGAACAGCAGGTGGCGCTAGTCCCGAACCCGGGGAACGATCTGAGCTACATTGTGCAGACCGCGCCCGGGGCGGTGATGAACACGCAGGCCGGATACGGCAACAGCGCCACCTATGGACTGCCGGCCACGTCGAATCTGTTCACCGTGAACGGCATGAACGAGAACGATCCCTTCCTCAACCTCAACAACTCGGGCGCGACCAACCTGTTGCTGGGCAAGAACGACATTCGCGAAGCGACCGTGGTCAACAACGGATACTCGGGGCAGTACGGCGGGCTTGCCGGCGCGAACGTGAACTACGTCACGAAGTCGGGAAGCAACCGCTGGCATGGCAACGCCGAGTACTTCTGGAATGGCCGCGCCATGAACGCGAACAACTATTTCAATGTGCAGCACCATGTTCCGCGTCCCTTCGTCAATGCCAACCAGTGGGCCGCTTCGGTGGGCGGTCCCATCCGCAAAGACAAGACGTTCTTCTTTGTGGACTATGAGGGGTTGCGGGTCGTGCTGCCCACGACCACGCCGGTGAACATCCCCAGTCCCCAATTCCAAGCGGCCACGCTGGCCAACCTGGGCAACGTGAGTCCCGGTTCGATTCCCTTCTATCAACAGATGTTCAATCTGTGGGCAAACGCGCCGGGAGCAGCGGGGGCGAAGAACATCCTGCCCCAGGGGACCGACAGCAGCGGGAACCCGATCTCCGGGCCGGGATGCGGATCGTTCACGGGGTTGGGGGACACGACCACCCCCTGCGCGCTGCAATTCCAGTCCACCGCCGGGAACTTCACGCATGAATACCTGGTGACCGGCCGACTAGACCAGAACCTGGGGGCCAACGATCGCGTGTTCGCGCATTTTCGAACCGATCATGGCTTGCAGGCGACCTACACCGATCCCATCAACTCGCTGTTTAACGCGCAAAGCAACCAGCCGCAGTATGAGGGCCAATTGCAGGAGAACCATACCTTTGGGGCGAGCATGGTGAACCAGTTCATCCTGAGCGGATCGTGGTACAGCGCGATCTTCTCGACGGCGAACCTGGCCGCCTCGACGCAGGTGATCCCGTTCCGGCTGGGTTTCAGCGGGAACGCATTCTACTCGCTGGGGCGGGACTTTAACCTCTGGCCGCAGGGACGGAACGTCTCGCAGTACGGCGCGGTGGATGATTTTTCCTGGCAAAAAGGGAATCACAGCCTGAAGTTCGGGGTAAACTTCCGCCGCAACGACATCACCGATTACTCCCCGGGTCTGGGTAGCATCGGCTACAGCTTCGGCGAGAGCCTGGACTCGTTCTTCGCCGGCAATGGAGACAACTTCGCGCAGACGTTCCCCGCGCGTCTGACCCAGCCGGTAGCCCTGTACGCGCTGGGCTTCTACGGGCAAGACGAATGGGCGATCCGGCCGAACTTCAAACTGACGCTGTCGCTGCGCGGGGACCACAATTCGAACCCGGTCTGCCAGACGAATTGTTTCGCGCGCTTCAACAACTCGTTCCTGGCCATCGATCACTCGGTGGATACCCCCTACAACCAGACCATCCGGACAGGACTGAACCAGGCCCTGGCGAACTACACCAACCTCAGCTGGCAACCAAGGATCGGCTTTGCCTGGAGCCCGTTCGGGGCGGGAACCAACACCGTGATCCGTGGCGGCTTCGGCCTGTTCACCGACGCGTTCCCGGCGACGATCGCCGACAGCCTGCTGAACAACTCTCCGCTGAACAATCCGTTCCAGGCGGGGAGCGCGCCCCTGTCGCCCGCGGTCGCGGGCAACCAGGCGGCGCTGGTGGCGCAGGCCAATACGTCGTTTGTGCAGGGCTTCGCGGCCGGGCAGACGCTGGCGGAAATCGAAGCCAGCAATCCGCTGTTCGTAGTGCCATCGTTCACCAATGCGACCCAGCGGATCATTGCCCCGCAGTACCAGGAGTGGAACCTCGAAGTGCAGCACGGCTTCGGACGGGCCACCACGCTCTCGCTGAACTACGTGGGCAACCACGGAGTGCACGAGGCCGTGCAGAATACGGGGCTCAACGCGTTCGGCTTCGGCACGCTTCCGGCGAATGCGATGGATCCGCGGTTCGGGACCATTACCGAAGTGGGCACCTACGCCAACTCGAACTACAACGGAGTGACGGCCTCGCTCCGCCACCAGTTCCATGCGCTGCAGGTGCAGGCCAACTACACCTGGAGCCATGCGCTCGACGAGGTTTCGAACGCGGGCTTCCTGCCATACACCTTCAACACCAACGTCAGCGTGCTGAGCCCGCAGGATCCCTTCAACCTGCGCCGCTACAACTACGGCAACGCCGATTACGACACCCGGCATTACTTCAGCGCCAACTATGTCTGGTCGGTGCCCCGCTTCTGGGGGCCGGCGGCCCTGTTCGGCGGCTGGGAACTGTCAGGGACCGTCTTCGCGCGGAGCGGTCTGCCCTTTACCGTGGTCGATGGAAACGCCACCTCGAACCTGGCGGGCAACAATTTCGGCGGCGCCCTGAATGGGATCGGCGCATTTGTGTTCGCCAACTACCTGGGCGGCGCGCCGTCGTCGTGCGGGTCCGGATCGGTCTCGACCCCCTGTCTGACGCCGGCGATGTTTTCCCCGGCCACGACGGGTTTCGGCAACCAGCGTCGCAACCAGTTCTACGGGCCGCGATACTTCGACACCGACTTCACGGTGATGAAGACCTTCCAGATTCCGCGCTGGGAGGCGGGTAAGTTCGGGATCGGGTTGCAGTTCTTCAACCTGTTCAATCATCCCAACTTCGATCAGCCCGTGGGAGACGTGGCGAACCCGCAGTTTGGGCTGATCAATACCACGGTGAGCACGCCGACCTCAATCCTGGGATCGTTCCTGGGGGGCGATGCCTCGCCGCGGCTGATTCAGATCAAGGCCAGCCTGACGTTCTAAGGGCGGTCCGGGCTGGGGCGGTTCCGGAGGGTCCGGGACCGCCCTTTTTTCTATGGGCGGAATTCCAGGGAGGCCGCGTATGTGCGGGGCCCGGGGCCCTGTGTTGTGACTCACGTCCATCGGTGATCGTCGTCACACCTGGCTGCGATAAGGAAAGAACATAATCTTCGCGAGATTCGGGAGTGCCCAACACTCCGTGACGTGGGGGTCCCGTGGCAAAAGGACGTGTTTCCATCGTGGTCGAGCGGTGCAAGGCCTGCGGCTTCTGCGTGGAGTTTTGTCCCACGAAGGTGCTGGCCTTGTCGTCGGCTTTCAATTCCAAGGGATACCATCCGCCGCATGTAGTGGCGCCGGAGAAGTGCAGCGGCTGCGACCTGTGCGGGATGTATTGTCCGGACTTTGCGATTTACGGCCAGAGGATTCCGGAGGCGAAGAAAACAGCCGCAGCGCCGGCGGCGCAGGAGGTGGGCCATGAAGGCTGATCCGCGCGGGGTGCTGACGGGCACGCACTTTATCGACGGCGACCATGCCTGCTGCGAAGGCGCGCTGGCGGCCGGGGCGCGGTTCGCGGCGGGGTACCCGATTACGCCGTCGACCGAGGTGGTAGAACGCTTCGCGGCGCGAGTGCCGACGGTAGGCGGGACCTTTATTCAGATGGAAGATGAACTGGCGGCGTCGATCACGCTGCAGGGCGCGGTCTGGGGTGGGGCAAAAGCGTTCACGGTGACGTCGGGGCCAGGCTTCTCGCTGATGATGGAGCACATCGGGTACGCGGCCATGACCGAGACGCCGTGCGTGTTCGTGGACGTGCAGCGCGGCGGTCCGTCGACCGGCTTGCCGACGCTTCCGGCGCAGGCCGACATGATGCAGGCGCGCTGGGGATCGCACGGCGACTACGAGATCATCGCGCTGTGCCCGAACTCGCCGCAGGAATGCTTCGACCTGACGGTCAAGGCGTTCAACTTTGCGGAGGAATTCCGCGTGCCCGTCATGCTGATGATGGATGAAGTGGTCGGGCACATGACGGAGAAAGTGGTGATCCCGGCGGCCGACCAGATCGAGGTGGTACCGCGGCGGCATACGCGGAAATCGGCGGACGAGTATCTGCCTTACGCCACCAACGGCGATGGCGTTCCCGACATCGCCCATGCGGGCGAGGGTTACAAGTTCCATGTGACGGGGCTGACGCACGACGAGCGCGGGTATCCGAACATGACGCCCGCGACCCAGGACAAACTGGTGCGCCGGCTGCAGAGCAAGATCCATGACGCCAGTGGCCGGATCACGCTGCTGGAAGAAGAAGGAACCGAGGGCGCGGAGGTGATCGTGGTGTCGTACGGGATCACGTCGCGCGTGGCGCAGCGGGCGATGGACCTGGCCCGGCAGCGCGGGCTGAAGGTCGGGAAGCTGCGGCTGATCACGTGCTGGCCGTTTCCGGAAAAGCGCATTCGCGAGTTAGCGGCCACGGCCAAGGCGTTTGTGGTGCCAGAACTCAACCTCGGGCAGATGGTGCGCGAGGTTGAGCGCGCCGCCGGCGGCTGGGCAAAAACCTTCCGGGTGCCGCATGCCGGGGGCAGCGTGCATCATCCCGAAGACATTCTGAAAGTCATTGTGGAGGCGAGCCGATGAGCGTTCTGGACGTTGGGAATCCGGTCGAACCGTTTCTGCGCACGGATCGGATGCCGCACATCTGGTGCCCGGGATGCGGAATCGGCACGACCGTCAATTGTTTTGCCCGGGCCCTGATCGAATCGAAGGTGGACCTGCAATCGCTGGCGCTGGTTTCCGGGATCGGGTGCACGGGGCGGGTGGCGGGTTATGTGAAGCTGGATTCGTTCCACACCACGCACGGACGGGCCATTCCCTTCGCCACTGGACTGAAGCTGGCGAATCCGAAGCTGAACGTAGTGGTCTATTCGGGCGATGGCGACTTGTCGGCGATCGGCGGGAACCACTTGATTCACGCCGCCCGGCGGAACATCGATCTCAAAGTCATCTGCGTGAACAACCTGATTTATGCGATGACGGGCGGGCAGACCGCGCCGACTACGCCGGGGCACGCCATTACATCGACCTCGCCCTACGGCACGTATGAGCCGGCCTTCAATCTGCCGCACCTGGTCGAAGCCGCGGGAGCGGTGTACGTGGCGCGCTGGACGACCTATCACGTAAAGCAACTGGCGCGCGCAATCGGCGAGGCCTTCCAGAAGAAGGGATTCAGCTTCATCGAGGTGATCAGCCCGTGTCCGACGCTGTACCAGCGGCGCAACAAGCTGGGCGACGGGCTGGATACGATGAAGTACTACAAGGAAAAGAGCAAGGTGCGTCACGGGGCGCCAACCAGCGAGGTCGGGCTGACAATGACGGGAGAGATCGTGGTCGGAAAATTTGTGGACCGTGACCGTCCCGACTACCAGGAACTGCTGCACGCGCAGATGGTGGAATCGCTGGGCCAGCGCTACGTGGAAGCTTCGGAGAATCTATGCAGCTGCGGCTAACGGAACTTCGCATCGCGGGATTTGGCGGCCAGGGAGTGATTCTCTCGGCCATCGTGCTGGGCAAGGCCGCGTCGATCTACCAGGGCGCCTATGCGACGATGACGCAGAACTTCGGGCCGGAGGCGCGCGGCGGCGCATGCAGCGCACAGCTTTTGCTGTCGGACCAGCCGATTCTGTATCCCTACGTGACCCAGCCCGACATCATGGTGGTGATGTCGCAGGAGGCGTACTCGCGCTTCGTGCCTGAACTGAAAGAAGGCGGGACCCTGATCGTAGAGCAGGACTTGGTGCGGGTGACGGACCTTCCCCGGCAAACCAAGGTGTACAGCTGCCCGGCGACGCGGCTGGCAGAGGAACTGGGCAAGCGCATGGTGCTGAACTCGGTGATGGTGGGATTCTTCACGGCGGTGACGCAACTGCTGGAGCCCGACGCGGTGCGCCAGGCGGTGGAAGATTCGGTGCCGTCGAGTTTTCGCGAGCTGAACCTGAAGGCGTTTGAAAAGGGATTCGAGTACGGGCTGCAGGCGCTGGCGGAAGGGCCGCATGCGCAGGTGCTGGAGCACGTGAGCTACGCGGAGGAATAGCGAGGGCAGGAGGCCCTCGCGACAGCCGGCGGGACGCCGGCGCTACCGTCGTAGGCTTACTGCACGACCCTGGCGGTCATTTCTTCGGCGGGTTCTCCGCCGGCCATGGCCTGGGCAATGATTAACTGCCGCGCCTCTCCGCGGAAAACCGGGAGCTGGCGGGCAAACCAGACTCCTCCGAGCACACTGGCGGCGCCGCCGATGGCGACCGTGACGGGAGCGCCGAGGCGATCGGCGAGCGCTCCCCCCAGCAAGGCCCCAAAGGGGGCCATTCCCATGAACATCATGGAATAGACAGCCATGACGCGGCCACGCAGGGCATCAGGCACCATCGACTGGATGAGCGTGTTGGAGCAGGCCATCTGCAGCATGATGAAGAAGCCGACGGGCACCAGCAGCGCCGCCGAGAACCAGAATGTCCGGGAGAATGAAAACGCAATGAGGCTGATGCCGAAGCCGGCGCAGCAGATGGAAACCAGCCTGCCGAGGCCCTTTACTCCCTGACGCACGGCCAGAGTGAGCGCGCCGAGAAGCGCGCCGATTCCGGTGAATCCCATCAGGATCCCGAGCCCCCGGGCGCCCCCGTGCAGAATGCGGTCGGCGAAGATCGGCATCAGCACCGTGTAGGGCATCCCCACAAGGCTGACCAGTCCCAGCAGCAACAGCAGCGAGCGGATGGGGCCGGTGCGTTCCACCCAGCGGAAGCCTTCGATAATGTCGTCCATGGGCGATTCAGACTGGGAGCGCGGAGGGCAGTACACCCGCATCAGGAGCAGGCCGAGGATCACGGCGATGTAACTTACGCCGTTCAGGAAGAAGCACCAGCCCTCACCGATCCGCGCCACCAGGATGCCGGCGATCGCGGGACCGATCACCCGCGCGCCGTTGAACATGGACGAGTTGAGCGCAATCGCGTTCATCAGGTCATCGCGGCCGACCATGTCGACGAGGAAGGACTGCCGCCCCGGGATGTCGAAAGCATTCACGACCCCAAGCAGCCCTGCCAGCACAAAGATGTGCCAGACCCTGACGGTGTGCGTGAGAGTCAGCGCCGAGAGGATGAAGGCGAGGACCATCGAGGCGACCTGAGTCGAAATCACGACCCGATGGCGGTTGACGCGGTCGGCCACCATGCCACCGATGGGGGCGACCAGGAACACGGGGATCTGGCTGGCGAAGCCGACCGAGCCGAGCAGCAGGGACGATCCGGTGAGACGGTAGACGAGCCAGGACTGGGCGATGGTCTGCATCCAGGTGCCGGTCAGGGAGATGAACTGCCCGGAGAAGAAAAGCTGGAAGTTGCGATGACGCAGGGCTCGCATGCCCACCGACCAGCGGGAGGCCGCGAGCGCGGGCAGCGCTGGCGAAGCCGACTCTGCAGTTGAATTGGCGGTGGGCTCAGCAGGCACGGTCTTTTATTCGATGCAGCCGCAGGCTGCCCGGAACTACCCACTACTATAGACGACCGAATGCGCAATTCCTGTTGTTAGAATGGGCATCATGAAACGACTGATGATCCTGGGGCTGGCGGCGGCGGTCGTCTGTCTGGGCGGTTGCAACAAGCCGGGAACCTCGGGCGGAGCTTCGGCGCGGCCAGACGACGCGGTATCGCTCAAGTTGAAGGAACTCGCCGGAGCAGGCGCGACTGACTGCGGGCGGCTGGATGTGAAGGCCACGGAGCAGCAATCCAAGGCAGCGAGCGGCTGCGCGACCCAGGCAGCGCAGAGTAAGCACCCGTTTTACGTGGCGTATGACATGCCGGGGATGTCGACGGGCGTGGCCGGGAACAGCGAAGGAAAACTGTTCGCGCTCCAGTTGCAGGGGTCGGGCACGGGAGCGCAGTTGCAGAGCGGGCCGTGTCCGGCGGAGCTGCGCGTGGCGCACAGCGGCCGCCTGACCTGCTTCATTCCAGGGACCATGGGATTGAGTCCCAGCGCGGCCGATCCGCACAGTGGCATCAATGTGAACCCGGCGATGAAGCCGGGTGGCGGCGCAATGATCCCGCAGCCATTCGCGCCACCCGCGACGAGCAAGGCGCAAACGACACCCAAGAAACCGTAGCTGCTCCTCCGGCGACGGTCCCCTGCGGGCAGCGGCCCCGCACAGGGCCTCCAGCGTCCCGGCGAAAATCTCAGTCCATCCTTAACGGGCCTGGACGGTCTCAGGCTCGGGCTCAAACTCCGTGGGACGCACAACTGCGCCGGTTTCCTGGGCATCGACCACGGCGATGGCCGTCACGTTGACGATCTCCTCCACTTCCGCGCCCCGCGGCAGCAGGTGCACGGGCTTGCTCATGCCCATCAGAATCGGGCCGAGAGTTTCGCCGCCTCCGATCCGGCTGAGCAATTTGTAGGCGATGTTGGCCGAATCGAGGTCGGGGAAGATGAGGACGTTGGCACCGCCCTTCAACTGGCTGAAGGGGTAATTCTGCTCGAGATCGGGCGACACGGCGTCGTCGGCCATCAGTTCGCCATCGACCATGAGCATGGGGTCCGCGCGGTGCAGCAGTTCCACGGCGCGACGAACCTTCTCGCACTGGGGATGCCGGGTGCTGCCAAAGCTGGAAAAGGAAAGCATAGCCACGCGCGGCTCGATGTCGAAGCGGCGGGCGGTCTGCGCGGTACAGAGGGCGATTTCAACCAGGTCCTCGGCCGTGGGCTCGATGTTCACGCTGGTATCGGCGAGGAAATAGACGTCGCCCTTGCGGGTGATCATGGCATAGCAGCCCGAGACCTTGTGCAGGCCTTCGCGCACGCGGACGATCTCAAGGGCGGGGCGAATGGTATCGGGGAAGTGCTGGGTAACGCCGGAGACCAGCGCCTCGGCGTCCCCCATGTGCAGCATCATGGAGCCGAAGGTATTGCGGTTGACAATCTGCTTCTGCGCTTCGGAGAGAGTCATGCCGCGACGCTGCCGCAAACGGAACAACTCCTGGATGTAGCGGTCGCGCAAGGGCGAGGTGGCGGGATCCACGATGCGGACGCCGTGCAGGTCGAGGCCCAGATCGAGGATGTTCTTATGAATGGATGCGGCATCGCCGAGCAGGATGGGAACGGCGATGTTCTCCTCCACCAATGTGTGGCAGGCGCGCAGGATCTTCTCGTTCTCGCCTTCGGGAAACACCACGTGCTTGGGATGGGCCTGCGCCTTATGAACCATCATGCGGGCGACTTCGTGGGCCTTGCCGAGGCGCTTCTCCAGTTGCTCGCGGTAGACCTCGAGATTGACAGGCTCCTGGGCCACGCCGCTTTCCATTGCGGCCCTGGCGACGGCGACCGCCTCCCAGAGCAGGACGCGGGGATCGAAGGGCTTGGGAATCAGGTACTCCGGGCCGAACTTGAGGCGTTCCACGCCGTACGCGCGGCAGACCAAATCGGGGACATCTTCTTTGGCGAGCGCGGCCAGGGCGCGGGTCGCAGCCAGCTTCATCTCCTCGTTGATGGCGGTGGCGCGCACGTCGAGCGCGCCGCGGAAGATGAACGGGAATCCCAGGACGTTATTGACCTGGTTGGGGTAGTCGGAGCGCCCGGTGGCGATGATCACATCACCGCGGCTGAACTTGGCCTCCTCATAACTGATTTCCGGGTCGGGGTTGGCCATGGCAAAGACGATGGGGTTGGCGGCCATGGAGCGAACCATGTCGGCATTGACCGCGCCTTTCACCGAGCAACCCACAAACACGTCGGCGCCCTGCATGGCTTCGGCGAGCGTACGCAGCGGAGTTTCTTTGGCAAAGCGCGCCTTGTAGGCGTTCATGCCGGCGGTGCGGCCTGCGTAAACGACGCCTTGGGTGTCGCACATGGTGATGTTCTCGCGCTTCACCCCCATGCGGACATAGTGTTCGGCGCAGGCGATGCCGGCCGCGCCGGCGCCGTTGAAGACAACCTTGACCTCGTCAATGCGCTTGCCGACGATTTCCAGGGCGTTCAACAGGGCGGCGCCCGAAATGATGGCGGTGCCGTGCTGATCGTCGTGGAAGACGGGAATCTTCATCGTCTTCCTGAGGGTCTCTTCGATGTAGAAGCACTCGGGGGCCTTGATGTCTTCGAGGTTGATGCCGCCGAAAGTGGGTTCTAGCAGCTGGCAAAGCCGGATCACCTCGTCGGGATTGTGGGTGTTGACTTCCAGGTCGAAGACGTCGACGTCGGCAAAGCGTTTGAACAGAACACCTTTCCCTTCCATGACGGGTTTGCCGGCGAGAGCACCGATGTCACCCAGGCCGAGGACAGCGGTGCCGTTGCTGATGACGGCCACCAGGTTGCCGCGGGCGGTGTATTTGAAAGCGTCGTGGGGGTTTTTTTCAATTTCGAGGCAAGGGACGGCGACGCCGGGAGTATAGGCCAGACTGAGGTCGCGCTGGGTGCGACAGGGTTTGCTGGGAACCACTTCCACTTTGCCGGGGCGCTGCCCGAAGTGATAGTCGAGAGCTTGCTGCTTGGTGACCGCCATTGACCGCCTCCGTTCCGGGCGTCCGCAGGGGACACGACCGTCCTCGGGCGCACCAAGGCCCCTCATCCGAGCCCTTGGGCCTGGATTTATTGTTTGTTTTCAGTCGGAAATGGGCTGTGATACAGGTCACGTCGAAGGGTGTCGCGAACCACCCGCCAGAAGCGGCCAAGATATCCACAGGCGGGAGGGAATGTCCGGAAAAGTGGCGAAAACGTTACTTCCCACGGGCGGCCAACTGCGCTACAGTGGCGGTCTACATGAGTCGATCCGGCCGGGATGCATCTCTGCGGCGAGGAGCCGATGGCTATGACCACCGAACGGAGTGATTGCCTGGAGCGTCGCTGCGGGCAGCGCTTTAGTCTGCACGTTCCGGTATCGTTGCGTTTATTCGGATCCGAGCACGAGTCGGGAGGGTTTACCCAGGACCTGAGCGCCCGTGGGAGTTATTTGTTCACGGATTTTCCCCTGGCCGTGGGCGAGACGATCGAAGTGACGCTGCTGATGCCTTCGGCGATCACGCTGGGCGAAAGCATGCGGGTACGGTGCCAGGGCAAGGTGCTGCGAGTGGTGCAGCCCACGGCCGGAACCCGGCTGGGGGTTGCGGTCCATTTTGCCGGCTACGAGTACTTGCCGGAGCAGCCCGAAGAAGGAGATTCGCAGGAGTACAGCCGGATCTCCGCGTTGCACGAGCATTCGAAGGAACCACCGGTGCGGGCCGCGGCTCACTCCCGCTCCCTCGGTTAAAGACTGGATTTCCCCCAAGACTTCCCCCAATTGCCGCATCCGTGGCCTGATTTGACGCAGTGCAAGCTTTTCAGGGGCGCGGGTTTCGCATAGAATGTTCCCCGGTTGGAAATCTGGGGCGAATGTTTTCCCGGCCCAAAGGGGTAAGATCACAGAGTTGCAGTCGCCTGCTGCGATAGACTCCATCCGGCAGTTTCTGCTTCCGATTACAAAAGTCACTTGGCGAGAGGTAAGTCCCCCCATACCATGCAAATGCAGAGAGTATTGAGCGAGAACCAGGCCATGCATGGCATAGCTGTTGCCCTCCTGACCGAAGACCGGGAGCAGTTTGCAATCCTCCAAAACCGCCTGGAGGGAACGCACGTTGCCCGGATCGTATTCAGCAACCTCGGCTTTCCGGTAAGCACCACCGACCCGATCGTGCGGCAGATGCAGGCGCAGCGGGCAGAGGTGGCGGTGGTCGATGTCAACACCGAAGATCCGCAGCGGGCGATCCGGGCCATCGAGGTCATCCGAGCCACCACCAACGACATTGCCATTTTTGCCATTGGGGAGATGAAGAACCCTGTGGCCATCGTCGGGGCCATGCGGGCAGGAGCGGGCGAGTACGTGGACCGCAGCGCGGGGACCGATGGCTTGCTGGAGGCGTTCAGCCGGTACTCGGCAGCGCGCAGCAAGACCCGGAGCGCGGGCAAGGCGCGGGTGTTTACGGTCGTGAACGCCAAGGGCGGCAGTGGAGCGACCACGCTGGCGGTGAATACCGCCGTCGCCCTGCAACAGCAGCACGGGCCCACCATCTTGGTAGACTTTTCGCCGATCGGGCATGCCGCGCTGCACCTGAACGCGCGGCCGACCTTCAGTGTCATGGATGCGCTGCAGAACCTGCATCGCATGGACGCTTCCCTGCTGGAAGGCCTGATGACCATCAGCAAGGATGGTTTGCACCTGCTGGCCGGGCCGCAGCAACCCTACACAACCGCGCCCACAGCCGCAGAACTGGCGCGTTTGTTCGATCTGCTGGTCTCACACTACAACTACGTGGTGGTAGATTGCTCGGGGCGCATGGACGAGACAACGCGCCTGCTTTCGGACCTCTCCAATGTTGTCCTGATGGTGGCGCAGACCGACGTCGTTTCGTTATGGAGCGCCGGGCGCATCCGCTCCTTCCTGGAAGAAGGCAACGGTCGCAGTCACCTGCGGCTGGTGATGAACCGCTACAAGAAGATTCCCGGATTCAGCGAAGAGGACGTGGAGCGGGCGACGAACTGCAAGATACTGTGGAAAGTCCCGAACAATTATCAATCGGTCGCTCCGGCGATTGACAAGGGCACGCCGGTGGCGGCCAACGATTCGCAGGATGTGAGCCGCGCGTTCCGGTCTCTGGCGGACTTGCTGGCGCAAGCCCCGGCAGCCGAAGAAGGCCTGGACCTTGTGTTCCAGCCGCAGAAAGATGAAAAGAAATCCCCAAGTCGGCTGATGATCTCGCCGCAGTTCCGGACCGGACAGTAGCCGCAGTCTCGGATTGGCCAGCAAAGCTCAGCACCTCTGGTTCCCCGCTCCGTTTTACAATTCTTTACGAAACGCGGAAGGGCAGACGGGCATCCCAGGCGCCGCCGCCTCCATCCCACCGACAGCAAACTGACCAACCGCGCGGATGCGGGAAGGTCAGGCACCAGCTCAACTTGGAGAATCGGAATGTTGTCCGGAACACAGCCGGGATACGCCACGCTGGTGGCAAAGCGGCTTGCCCTTGCGATCGGGCTGATCGTCGTCGCGGGAATGGCGTACGCAGCCAGGCAGTCCGCCGAGCAGCCCAAGCCGGGCGGTTCCGACACCGCCGCCCAACCCCATTTGGAGGGAACCTGGAAACTGAATCGCGACCAGAGCGACGACGCGCGCGAGAAGTTGCGCTCGGCGATGCAACATGGCGACCAGAACGGCCCCACTGCACGACGGGGCGGCAGGGGTGGTGGGGGCATGGGTGGTGGGGGCATCGGCATGGGAATTCCTGGGGTCGGGGGCATGGGACACCCGGGAGGGCGCGGCGGTTCCGGAGGCATGGGGCGCGACTCAGGCTCGAATGAGCAAGTTGCGCGCTTGCGTGACCTGGTGGACGCCCCGGAGCAACTCCAGATCACACAGAAGGGCCCGGAGATCGACATGACCGATCCGCAATACCGGGAGCGGGAGTTGTTCACAGACGGGCGAAGCCTCGAGAAGCCCAAAGACGAGATGCAGATTCCCGTGAAAGCCCATTGGAACCACGAGGCGCTGGCCACGGAAGAAAAGGGGCCCAACGGCGAGAAGATCTCGCACAGCTACGAACTGGCAGCCGACGGCAGGCAATTGACCGATACGCTGACGCTCGAGAGCAAGCGACTGAGCGCGCCCGTCATCATTCGATCTGTCTACGACAAAGCCGGTTCAGAGAGCTCGAACGCGCAATAGATCAGCTATTCGCCGGTATATACGCGCGGCTCGCCGAGGCTGCCCTTGGGCGGCAAATGGCGGATGAAAGTCACGATCTGCCAGATCTCCTCGTCGTTCAGAATGCCCTTCGAGGCAGGCATGCCCGAAGGAAAGATGCCGTGGTCGATGACCCACTTCAACTGTCCGTCGGTGTAGCGCTGCACGGCAGGCGAGTTGAGCGGTGGCACGGGCGGGGACATGTGGTCAGCAAAGGGCACGCCGGTGTTCTGGCCGTCGAGTCCGTGGCAGACCATGCAGTAGCGTGAGAAGTTCTGGCGGCCGGCCTCGATGTTCTCCGAGGAAGCGGGCAAGGGATTCGTGCCCGCCTTCCCTCCCACGGTGAGTTTGTGCTTTACCGTCTCGGCCACTGCGGCCTCGATCCTGCCCGGCGGCTGCGCCTCGCATCCCACGAAGGCAAGCGACCACGCGAGCAGTGCGGGTAGAGACGCGGATCGAAAGTGCCAGCTCACGATCCGGCTACTCCACCACGATGGTCATCTTCATGTTGCCGTGATTGGCTCCGCAAAAGTGATCGCAGATGGTTGTGTAGGAGCCCGGGGTATCGGGCGTGATGGTGACGTCGGTGGTCTTGCCGGCCTCGACCTCGGTGTCGATCTTGAGCTTGCGCATGAAGAAGCCGTGCGTGACGTCCCCGCTGTGCAGGCGCAGCGTGACGGTTTCGCCTTTCTTCAACACGATCTGGTCCGGCGTGAAGCCAAAGCGCTTGGCGGTGATATCGATCACCCTGGGGCTGCTGGCCTGGGCGCGATATCCAGAGCCGGCGAGTAGTACCAACAGGCTCAACGCCGGTGCGGTGAAGAGCTTGAAATATGAGTTCTGCATGGGAGTTTTTCCTTTCTGTCCACGAAAATGAAATGCGAGCATTCCGCCGACCTGAGCGGCTAAAGCTGCGATTAAGTTGTTTGCGGGATGGCCCTGCCCAAGCCGGGCCCTTTCAAGACGGTTTGTGGTGATTCCCGGGCCCGGCTAGAGACCGGGCTCGCGCAAGATTTGCTGCACTCCGTTGATCCCCGAGTACTCGCGAAGGGTGAGTTCGATGTCCTGCACCGAGAGCGAGCGCGCCGCCGATTCGTTGACCACGCGAATGCCGAGATTGCGGAAGGGCTGGTCCTTGTCGAAGGGGTTGGGTTTCTTGTCGGCGACCTTATCGGGATCGGGGAACGCAAAGATCAGCGAGCGCGCGGCATAGTGGCGGGCATGCCCTTCCGCGTGCTCGTGGTCGCGGTGGATGTGCCCGTAAAGCACGGTCACGTTTTCGTAGGGAGCAAGAACGTTCATCACGTCGTCGCCGTCACTGGTGAACCACTCCCACTCGGGCTTCAGATCGAACAGCGGGCGGTGGGTGAACACCACAATGGGCGCGGTCTTCGGGAAACGAGCGAGGTCTTTCTTGAGCCAGGCCAGTTGCTGGGGGCCGACTTCGGGCCTGGCGCGTGACACGTTGTCGAGCGCGATGAAGTGCACGCCGCGGTGATCGAACGAGTAAAACGTTTCCTGAAAGAACTCGCGGTAGAGCTGGCCCGCGTCGAGGCCGGCGTCGTGCTCGCCGGGAACGTGCAGGACTTTGCCCACCTTCATGCGCGCCGAGATTTCCTGGAACTGCCGCATGCGCCTGGCGTGGACGTCTTTCTCCTCGGTGTCGTGAGTCAGGTCGCCGGTAAACAGCACCAGGTCGGGCGCTTTGGGCAGGGCGTTGATCATCTCGACCGCGCGCTCGAAGGCCCGGGTCCCGAGCGGGTCGGGCGGGCCATTGAAGCCGACGTGGGCATCGCTGAGCTGCACGAAGGAGAACGGCGTCATCTCCTCTCCGTTCTGCTGGCCCAGCCAGCGCATCATCTCGCCGCGTTCGCCGGCCAAGGGCATGGGTAAGGCGTTGTACAGCACCCCGATCCCCAGCGCGCTGCCGGCAACCTTCATGAAGGACCTGCGATTGACCGATTTCATCGTTCTCTCCCGTCGTGTTCTGGGTGGCACAGCGGATAACTGGAGAAGGCCGGCATTATTCCCGGAAAGATCGGGGAAACATCCTTCGCATAGGCCGAATCGGAGCCGCAGAATTTTTTCGCGGGCCTGGAATAAAACCGAGGGGGCAACCGTTTACCCTAGTGTGCGTGTCAGCACTGCCCCCACAGGCGGCGACGTTCGAAGAACTCGCCATGCCGCTGTTCGACCAGCTCTATAACTTCGCCCACTGGCTGACCCAGAACCGGGACGAGGCCGAGGACCTGGTGCAGGAGACCTATACCAAGGCATTGCGCGGCTTCGCATCGTTCCAGCCGGGAACGAACTTCCGGGCCTGGATGTACCGCATCCTGCGGAATACATTCCTGACCTCGCGCGCGGGATTGAAAGCGACGGTGCCGCTGGAAGAGGATGGCGAGATGGCGCCGCCGGCCGCGGTCGATCCGCAGACCCCGGAGATGGCCCTGATCGACCGGTCGCAACGGGAACTGCTGCGCGCCGCCCTCGACGAACTGCCGGTCCGGTTCCGTGAGGTCCTCCTGCTGTGCGAAGTGGAGGAGATGTCGTACCAGGAGATCGCGGAGACGATTTCGGTGCCGATCGGCACCGTGATGTCGCGGCTCTCCCGGGCCCGGGCCGCGCTGCGCAGTGCATTGGCCAAGAAACTGCAGCGGACCGGAAGACAGACGCCATGACTTGCGATGACGCGCGCGCACAACTCGACACCTACCTGGACGGCGAACTCTCCGCGGAGCAGATGCGCGCACTGGATGCGCACCTGAAGTCGTGCCCGGCGTGCGCTGCCGAGGTCTTGGTCCGTGTCCAGGCCAAGCGCGCGGTGAAGTCCGCCGGCCTGCGGTACCAGCCCGGTGCGGCGCTGCGGGCGAAGATTCAGACCCAGGTGGCGGCTCGCCCGCACAGGAGCGGGAAGTTCGGCTGGCGGACGACCCCCGCCGTCTTTGCGGCCGCGCTGCTTGCCGGCGTGGTCACGATGTATGTCGGCCGGCAAGAACTGCGCCGGCAGCAGCTTTATAGCGAAATCACCGACTTGCACGTGGCGGCGCTCGGCAGCGCCAACCCGGTGGACGTGGTTTCCAGCGACCGCCACACGGTGAAGCCGTGGTTCCAGGGCAAGATTCCCTTCACCTTCAACCTGCCGGAGTTGCAGGGCAGCGATTTCACGCTGCTGGGAGGGCGGGTGACGTACCTGGAGCAGACGCCCGGGGCGCACCTGATTTTTCAGATCCGCAAACATGAAATCTCGGTGTTTTTGTTCCCGGAGAACGCTGCGGACCACGCGCTGGGAGACAATGCGCGGGCCGAGCGGCGCAACACCTTCAATGTGGAAACGTGGACGCAGGCAGGCTTGCGCTACGTGGTGTTGGGGGACGTCGGCGCCGAGGACATTGAGAAGCTCAGTGCGCTCTTGCGGTCGGCGGAGGGATGAGCGCAAGCCGGCCCCTTGCGGTGAGGAAAACCCAGCGATCAAATCCCGAAATGCAAGCCCTTCGACTTCCTCCGGCCGGCCCCTCGCCTCGCTCGGGAGGACAGTATTTTTTTCTTGTGACGGAACAGAGCGAAAGCCGACAAATGGTGTCGAAGGCGAAGAATACGACGCAGAAGCTCTTGGCGTTGCGCATCTGGGCTCGGGAGGGGTTCGAGGAGACTTATTCATAGTGCAGGCACACGATCGGGTCCATATTGGCGGCAAGATTCGCGGGGTAGTAGCCAAAGAACAGACCCACGCCGACCGAGATGGTAAACCCGATCGCGACCCACAGATACGAAAGCGTGGCCGGGATGGATGGGACGAAGGCGCGCACCAAGGTCGATACCGTGGCGCCGACCAAAATGCCGAGGGTGCCCCCCACCAGGGTGAGGGCGACCGCCTCGAGCAAGAACTGCAGGCGGATATCGGCGCGGCGCGCGCCGATGGCCTTGCGGATGCCGATCTCGTGGGTGCGCTCGGTGACCGAGATCAGCATGATGTTCATCACGCCGATGCCGCCCACCACCAGCCCGATGGAGCTGATGACCCCGGTGAGGATGACCAGGGCGCCGGTCAGCTGGTTCCAGAGATTGCTGAGGAAGTCGGGCGAGCTGATCTCGAAGTCGTTCTCCTTGTTGGGGGGAACGTGACGCAGGCGACGCATGGCCTGAATGACCTCGTCCTGCGCCGTCTCCACCTTCACGTTTACCGGGACCGTGAAGGCCATGATGAGTTCCCTGGCCTCGGGGTAGCTCTTGCGGAACTTGCTGAAGGGGATGACGGCGAAGGCATCGACGCCCGGGCCGATGAAGAGGCCGGGATCGTGCTCGAAGATGCCGATCACCTCATAGAGTTCGCCGTTGATCTTGACCGTCTTGCCGATCCCGTCTTCGTAGGGAAACAGCGATTCGTTAATGGCGGCGCCCAGCACCACGACGGCGCGGGCGTGCTCCTGGTCAAAGTTGCTGATAAAGCGGCCGCGCGCGACCGAGAACAAGGGGATGGCCTCGGAGTACTGGGGCTCAGTGCCGCGCAGGACGACCTTCTCGACGCTGCGGCCCTGGTAGATGATCTGGTTGCTGTCGCCGAAGAAGAATGCGCGCGTTCCAAACGTGGTGATGATCTGCACGTGCGGCGCGGCGGCGCGGATGGAGTCGGCGTAGTCCGCCTCAAAATATTTGCGCGTGCGAATGCTTTCGGGCCAGCGGGTAGGATCGGTCCCCGGCGGGAAGCGCGAGACAAAATAGGTGCGGGAACCGAGGGACTCGACCTTGTCTTGCACGAATTTGTTCAGGCCCTGGATGATGGCGGCCATGGAAATGACCGAGGAGACCCCAATGACGATGCCCAGCACGGTGAGTCCCGAGCGCACTTTGGCGGAGCGCAGCGTGGCGAGCGCGGCCAGAAAATTCTCGCGGGCCTGGGATGCGGTCATCAGGGCCATCAGTCCGACCTCAAGGCCACGATGGGGTCAAGGTTCGCGGCCCGCAATGCGGGATAGATGCCGAAGAACAACCCGACCGCGGAACTGAGCACCACCCCGAGGATGGCGACGCCGGTTTGCACGGAAGCGGGAAACGGCGAGTAGGTGCGCAAGGCCAGGGCCACCAGGAAACCGAGGCCGATCCCGACCAGCCCCCCGGCGACACACTGCAGCACGCTTTCCGCGATGAACTGGCCGGCGATGTCGAGCTTGGTGGCGCCCACGGCCCGGCGCACGCCGATTTCCCGCTTGCGCGCGGTCACGCCCATGAGCATGACGTTCATGATCACGATGCCGCCAATCAGCACCGAGATGGCGCTGACCAGGATGAACACCGCGAAGAAGGCGGAACTGATACTGCGCCACAGCGCCATGTAGCTTTCCTTGGTGCCGATGAAGAAGTCGTTCTCCATCCTGGGGGAAAGGTGACGGCGGGCACGCAGAATCAGGGTGGCCTGGTCCTGGGCCTGCTGAAACTGCTCGGGCCGGGCCTTCACATTGAGGGTCAGGCTGGTGTGCTCGCCCTGCATGCGCAGGAACACGGGCAGCGGGATGGTGACGAAATTGTCCTGGTCCTGGCCGAGCACGCTGCCGAGCTTCTCCATGACCCCGATGACGAGGAACTCCTCGTTGTCGAGCCGGAGAGTTTTGCCCAGCGGGTCGACGCCGAGGAAAAGCTGCTGCACGAGGGTGTCGCCGATCAGGCAGACGTTGACGCGGTGGTCGGCTTCGGCAGCGGTGAAATAGCGGCCACGTTCGACGGCGCGGGTATCGATATCGGCCATGGAGGCGGTGGACCCGCCCAGGCTGACGTCGGTGACCTCCCGGTTGCCATAGCGGGCGCGGACGGTGGCGCCGGCGGTGGCGCCGACCTGCTCGCAACTGGCGCACCCGCCCACCATCGCCGCCAGATCATCCTGCTCGATCTTGCGATACTTGAGGGCCTTGATGACCACGTTGAAGTCCGTCACCGCGAAAGGAGTGCGCGCCACCTGAAAGACATTGGTGCCCAGGTTGGCAATCTTCTGCTCGACATAGACGTTGGCGCCCTGCACGATGGTCATGACCGTGATCAGGGTGGCCACGCCCATGGTCAGGCCCAGCATGGTGAGCGAGGCCCGCAGCTTGTGGGCGCGCACGGCGCTCCAGCACTCGGCCAGATTGTCACGAAGAGCAAACATGATTTCCAGTCTGCTTCAGCCGGGGACCAAGGCTAGTAATTGATGCGCTGCTCCGCGTGCCGACTCAGGTACCAACAAGGAGGATATCCCATGTGCGGGAAGGGCGAGTGGACGCAGGTCTGCGCCGTGGGCGGCTCGAAGCCAAACTCTACCTTGCCGTTCTTTTCCGGGATGGCGTCGTAGCGTTCGACGGTCACGACTCCAAAGGCCTGGCGAGAGGCAGGAACGTGATAGCGGAGCGACAGGTCGTCGCCGACATAGAGGGCCGCCAGCACCAGGAGTCCGGCCAGCAGTCGAGTCCGCAGGCTGCGCATGGGCTGAGAAGATGATTCCCGCGGGTTGCGAGAAAGTCAAACGCATCCCGCCAGGGCCGCCCGGCCCACGGGCGTACCCGAGACCCGGGGCGATGCGAGGCGGGCCTCAGGCAGGATACGACGTCTCGGGCTCCGACTCTTCTGCCAGGTCTCCGGAAGGCAATTCCAGATAACGGGGCTGCACGCACCCCACTCCTTCCCGCACGACCACCGTCAAGGTGGAGCAGCACTGACCACACAACCAGAAGAACTCGCGACGCCGGTAGGAAGAGGTACTGCCGGGGGGCGCGGGAATCTCAAGCTGATAGATACGCCCGTCCCGCAGGTAGCGGAAAGGAGTGCTACAGGCCGGATTCAGGCACTTGGACAACATGGCGGCCTCCAATCATCTCGGAAGAAGGATCCTTTCCTGGGTGGACCGGCACGGCGGCGGACCGATGCCGGCAGGGCTTATTTGGCGGCTTGCTTGGCAGCGCGCTCGCTTTCCAGGCGGGCGATGGTGGCGCGCAGCCAGTTGCCAAGAGCTTCTTCCAGTTCGGGCTGGTGAGCGTGCCGCTCCAGGCTGTCGACGGTTTCGCCCAATGCGTTCAGGGGAATGAAATGGCAAGGAATGTTCTCTTCCCGAAACTCGGCGGGAACGAAGTCTGTGAGCAAGCACTCGCTGCAGGGATGAGGCCGCGTCGAATCGTTGAAATTCAGGCAGCTGGGCGAATCCTGGAAGACCGAGGTCGCCTTCCAGGGGGTCCGAACACTTCGGCCGTAGCCGCCCTGCTCGAGAAAGCTGAGCTCGAACTTGAGGACTTCCAAGACGTCCCGTGTGTCGTCAGACATGGGCGACCTCCGCGGGCAGAAAGACCAGAACGAGTCCTCGCCTCGCAAGGTTCATTCTGGGCAGGAGTGTACGAGGGTGCTGTGACGGTGCTCACAGGTGCAGGTGAGGGGGGTCACGGCGGCCGCAGGGGCGCTACTCGGGCTTGTCGACCTCGGCCGGAAAGGCCTTGAACACGACTTCGCGGGAGCGGGAACTGGTCTTCTGGCTGGCGTCGGTCAGGCGCTCGGTGAGCGTGCCCTTGAGAACATAGTAGGCTTCGTCGCCGGGCTTTTTGCCCTCGCCGCGCTCGATCGTTCCCACAAACTCATAGGCAAGCCCGTGGACGACCGCGGTGGTGAAAGTGAGCTTGTTGCCGTCCAGTTTGCCGGTCTTGAAGAACTGATCAAGGAAGGCGCCCTTGTCGCTGTCGAGGTCGCCGTAGCGGGAGACGAAGCCGGTCACCCGGCCTTGCTCCTCGATGGTTACCTGCACGAACTCTCCCTCTTTCAGGAAGCTGTACATGCCCGAGTAGTCGGGGGCCGGATGCTCGGGAGGCTTGGGGCTCGGGCCCTGCTGCGCCGTACACAGCGAAACCAGCACGAGCAAGACAATACACCGGCCAAGTGTTGCCCTGCGGCAAGTTGCGGTCATGATGAGGACTTCATGGTACTACAGGGCGAGACCCCGGTCACAGGCCGCGAGAAGGCACATTCCAGGCTGAGGAGCCGACGACCTCCGCTATAATAAGCGAACCGCTGCGCCGCTTCTGACCAGTCCATGACTTCGATTTTTGGGTTGCAAGACGTGCTGGCGCAGGCTCCGGAGGAGGCGAGTGCCCCTCTTCTTGAGCCACCGGCATTTCTCCCGCAACTCGAGCCCAGGGTCGCGACCTTTTTCCACAACCTGGCGGATTTCCTCTTTTTTCGCAAGCCCCCGGCGCTTGCTCTGACCTCGTCTCCGGCGCCGTTCTGGCCCGACGTGTTCGTCAGCCAGCGCTTGCCCTGGGGAGCATGGGCCGAATCGATTTTGTATCACGGGATTGTTCTTGCCCTGGCGTGGGGAGTCTCCCTGCTGCTGCCGGAGAAGCCTCGGGTGGTGGAGGCGCGACGCTTCGATCCGAAGGACGTGATCTACTACACGCCTTCGGAGTACCTGCCGCCACTTGATACCGGGACCACGCCGGCGGCCCGCCCGCAGGAAGGTGATCCCGTGCGGGCCAGGCAGCGGATCCTTTCCGTTCCGCCGGAAGCTGACAACCGCCATCAGACCATCGTGACTCCGCCCGATATCAAGCTGGAGCATGACGTCGAGACGCCCAACATCGTGGCCTGGGGCGATCACACGGTACCGGTGCCGGGCACGGCCATCGAACACAAGGCGGAGACGCCGACCCTGCGTTCTGAAATCGTGGCGCCTACCCCGGAGATCCAAGGTGAGAACAGGCGGAGCCTGGCGGGACTGGAAGGGGGAATCGTGGCGCCCGCACCCGAACTCGGGAAGAACACGCGAGTGCTGGGTTCGATGTCCATCGACGTTGTGGCTCCGGCGCCGGATGCCAGCGGCGTGGGCACGCGGCATGTCCGCGGCCTGCAGGCGCAGGTGGTGGAACCGGCGCCCGCTGTGAATGCGGCCTCGGTCCGCAAGCTCGGGGACATGAATCTGGTGCGGACGGAGGTGGTCGCTCCCGCGCCACAACTCGCCGTCGAGCCGCAGCGCACCGCACCCAGCATGGGGACCGGCGGCAGGAGCGTGGTGCCGCCTCCGCCCACAGTCCAGGGCGGGGCCGGAACACGGTCCGCGCCTACAGCCGGCGGACTGAGCGGGACGGGCGCGGCCATGGCGGCGGTGGTGCCACCGCCACCGGCAATCCAGGGCGCGCGCGCTTCAGAGGCTGGAGGCAGGCTGATTGCCTTGGGAATCCATCCTGCGGCGACACCGCCAGCGGATCCTCCGGCGGGAAACCGGCGAGGCACGTTTGCGGCCGGCCCCGAGGGCACGCCCGATGCCAGCGGCACTCCCCGAATTCGGGCGGAGCGGTCGGGGGCCGGCGGAGTGGGCACGGCCACGGGAGCACCCAACGCAAGCGGCGCCCCTCCGGGAATCCTCATCGAGGCAGGCAAGCCGGCCACGGCCGTCGCAGCAGGTGAGGCTGCAAAAGCAGCGGCGGGGAACGCCCGGGAGGGCAGTGGGGCCGCGGGGAACGAGGTGGCGCGACTTTCGCCCCCCCATCCTTCGCCGGGTCCCAGCCCGCGACCCAAGGCCGAGCTGGTCGACAACCCGAGCCCGCTCGAGCGGCAGATTTTTCACGACCGCCGCTTGTATGGCATGACGCAGAACATGCCCAACCTGAATTCCGCCGGGGGCAGTTGGGTGATCCGCTTCGCAGAGCTCCATACAACCAGCCAGCCCGGAGAACTCAGCGCTCCGGTGGCCGATCACAAAGTGGATCCGGCGTACCCGTTGCAGCTGATGCGCGAGAACGTGGCCGGCACCGTCACGCTGCGCGCCATCATTCGGGCCGACGGCACGGTCACCGACATCACGGTCGTAAACGGGGCCGATCCCCGGCTCGATCGTTATGCCTGCCAGGCCTTTGCCCGCTGGCACTTCCTGCCCGCCCTCAAGAACGACGCCTCGGTGGATGTGGAAGCAATTGTGATCATTCCCTTCAAGCCGATCCTGCGGAAGTCCGCCTTCTAAGCGTGTTCGAAGGAGCTATAATGCCTGTGTCGGAGGGTACTCCCATGCGACTCACCGGCCTGCTTGCCGTCCTGCTGTTTCTTCTGATCGTGTTCTTTGCGGCGCCGGCTGCCAGCTTCGCGCAGAGCACTGGCGAAGCTCGCCTCCATCCCACTGTATTTGACAAGTCGCTGGACGAGCTTCTGAAGGACCTGCAGCATTCCCCCGATCAAAATGTGTGGGAGCTGGAGCGCGACGGAGTCTGCTACACGATGCGCACCTACGTTGTGGCCCGCGAAGACAGAGAGTCGGATACGACCCGCGTGGTGCGCGAGAGCCGCTGCCTGCCCGGAACACGCGTGCAGTTCAAGACGGCCCTCGCGCCGGCCGGGCCCAACGATCGCCGGGGCCGTTAATCGTTCGGCTTCGGGTCACTCGCCAGAAGTTCCGGGCTTGTACGACAATCGACCGATGCGCCTCTCCTGGCTGTGCCTGCTGGCCGTTTCGTCGTGGGCGCGCGGCCAGAGCCTCACTCCTCTTCCCAGTAACACCACGGAAAACCTGCGGGGACTCAGCGTGGTGTCGGCCCAGGTAATCTGGGCCAGCGGCGCCCACGGCACTTACCTGCGCAGCGTGGATGGCGGCGCCACCTGGACCGCGGCCCAGGTGCCGGGCGCCGAGACACTCGACTTTCGCGACGTGGAAGCCTTCAGCGCGGAGGTGGCCTATTTGCTGGCGGCCGGCCCGGGAGAGCAATCGCGCATCTACAAGACGAGCGATGCGGGAAAGACCTGGGCCCTGCAGTTCACTAACCCGGGGCCCAAAGGATTCTTCGACTGCCTGGCGTTCTGGGACCCGACGCACGGGATTGCCGTCGGGGACCCGGTCGAGGGGCAGTTCGAACTGATTACGACCGAAGACGGCGGCGCGCGCTGGACGCCGCTGCCCACCGTGTCGGGGCCGCGGTCGCTGGCCGCGGAAGGAGCGTTCGCCGCCAGCGGCTCGTGCCTCGCGGTGCAGGGCGAAAATGACGTGTGGTTCGTGACCGGCGGCAATGCAGCACGCGTGTTTCATTCGCACAACCGCGGGCAAACCTGGTCCGCCGCCGACTCGCCCATCCTGCACGATGGCGCCTCGGCCGGAAACTTTTCGATCGCGCTCGGCGGAGAAGATCTGGCCGTAGTGGCGGGCGGCGACTACCAGCATCCCGATCGCGACGGGGTGAAGCTCGCATACAGCGAAGACGGCGGGATGACCTGGCGGGCCTCCCCGCTGGCGCCGCAGAGTTACTTCTCGGCGGTCGCGCTCGGGCGCGGCCACCGCGTGTTGGCGGTGGGCACTGCCCATGCCGGCTACGCGAATGATATCCGGGACGCGAAATGGATTGCCTTCTGGGATGCGAACCTGAATGCGGTGGCCTACGCGGCCCCGGAACTGGCCTTTGGTGTCGGCGCCAAGGGCGTGGTGGTGCGTTTTACGCTTCCCTAGGCGGATTATTTCCGGCCGGCCCCGGCGGCTTGGTGGCCTTCCATCGCGGCGTAGATGCCGCTGTCGGTGCAGACCTCGTAGTAGGGCTTCTCCGTCCACTTCTGCAGCGCGAAGTTTCGCGGGTCGACCTGGGCCACGCGGCTCTCGCGTAACACGATCTTGCGGAAAATGTCGTTGTCGACCGTGACCAGGCCAGCATAGAGCTTGAATTTCTCCTCTCCCCAGAGTTCGGGCAGTTCCAGGGCCAGGGGCTCGAGCGAGATTTCCTTGCCAAGTTTTTCGAAGGCTGCCGGGCTCAGGCGAATACCGCCCAGATTAAACGCCATGACGAAGTCTTCGGTGGACTCGGCTGCGTCGGCGTCGCTGACGGTCTGGAAGGCGTAGACGTGAAAGGGGGTATCCAGCGATTCCATGGCCTTGCGGGCACGCTTATTGCAGGAAGAGAGGCGGTCGCTCTCGTTGAGCGCTTCGGAGATCATGATGCGCTTGTCGCCGTCCATGAGATAGAGCGGGGCGGCTTCCTGATACGCGATGCCGACCCCAAGTTCGAGGGGCGGCAGGCCCGCCTTGGTCACCAGTTCGTTGTAGCCGCGCACAATTTCGACCATTTCCCGGGCCAGCACGCAAGCGCGGCTCACCGCCATCCCCGGTTCGCCTTCCTTCTCATGCAAGGCCAGGATGACGGCGTCGCCCTCGATGAAGACCTTGGTGGCCCCGTATTTGGGCAGCAACTTGTTGACGGGATCGTAGAAATTCAGGCTGAAATACGAAGCCGGGTTCAGACCGGACTCCATCAGGGAGCGCGTGAGCCGGGAGGAGTCGCGGATGTCGGCCTTGATGATGACGTGGCCTAGGGCGCGTTCCTCCGCCGGCTTCTGCTCTTCCGGAAGCAGAAAGTCGTAGAGCGTGCCGTTCACCGCAGAAAGTTCGCGCAGGCCGGGGTTGCCGATCAGGTTGACGCTGTCGAGCGCCGAGTTCAGCATTTCCAGCCGGCGCATGTCGCGGTGATAGCGGAGAAAGTCGCGCAGGAAGCGGCCCGCGACCTTGGCCCGGTCCGCGCCCCGGCAACTGGCCACCCGCGCCACCGCGCCGTACAGGCTGTTGAGCGAAAGCTTGCTGCCTTCCTGGATCATGCGCTCGACCCGGGAACACTCGGCCCGGTCGACCAGGGCGTTCTTCAGCTGCTGCGGATTGATGCGGGAAGCATATTCGGAGAGCAGCGGCACCACTTCGTAGGAAGCGATGACGTATTCCATTACCGATTCATCTTCGAGCAGGCGTACCCAGGCGGAGAGCCGGGCCTTCTCGGACCTTCCTTCCGGGGTGGACTCGTTGGGAGTTCCACCGCCCACCAGCGCCTGCGCGTTGTCGGGCACGTTCAGCCAGGGGTCCAGCTCGGCGTCCTCGTCGGGTAAGTCCAGGCGCAGGGAGCGCAGAAATTCACAGGTAATTTCGCGCATGCGCATGAAGCGATCGGGATCGCGCTCCCAGTTGCCCAGCATGACGTACTGCTCGGCGCAGAGATAGTCGTCGCGGCCGTCCTCGGACAGCACCAGGCGGTTGATCAGCAGCTTGTGGCCTTCGCTGTCCGCCTCTCCGAAGCGGGAACGGCGCATGCGCGCCAGGGTCTCTTTTTCGATGTCGCGCAGCAGCAGAAACAGGTCCTGCCCGGTTTTGCGCTGGATGATCTTCTTGCGCACCTGGAACGAGGCCACGCGCTCGCGGTACTCGAGCGCCTTCATCTGCCGGACACCTTCGTAGTTCTTGAGCATCATGCGGCAGCGCTCCAGCACCTGCGCAAATTGCGAGTGCAGTTCCAGACGAAGGAACTTGACGATGGCCAGCCGGGCCAGCAGGTCGATGGTGACGTTGTCCTCCTGCTTGGCGCGGTTCAGGGCGGCCACGTGCACCTCGGTCAGCACGGTCTTGAAATCCGCCGGTTCCGATTTCAGGCCCGGCTTCAGCACGTTGCTCAGCTTGTTCAGGAAGGGGGCGCGGGAATTGGGCGTGCCGGCCGCCTCTGCCGCCAGCAGCCCCTCGACGTCGCCGTGCCGCGCGATCAGGCGGGCTATGTGGGCGCGGGCAGTCGCGGTGAACTTCGGGCTCAGGTGAACGTCGTGGCGCAGGTTATCCACGCCGACCGCAAGCCCTTCCAGCGAGAGCGAGGGCACGTAGCTGCTCAGCGTCGGCGGAAGGATTTCATCCGTCGAGCCGCCGAGTTTGAAAATCGGAATGCGGGGCATGAAAGACCGTTATTTGGCCGCCTGCTGCGCCTGGTCGGCCAGAACCATACGGAACCGGGGGACAACCACCGCCTGCTCAACCGTGGGATCATTGATGCCGGCCAGGCGCGCGCCCAGGATTTTCGCGTCCTCTTGCGCGCCGGTTTGCCGGTAGGCTTTCCACAGCAGGAGCATAGACTCGGGGTTGTCGCCGTCTTCCTGCAGGTGCGAGATGGCTTCGCTGTACTTGCCTTCTTCAAACAACGCCGCGCCCGCCGCGGCATGGTAGGCCAACTGGATCACCTGGCTGCGGCTCTGGGACGCCATCCTGGCGAGTTCGGCGACCGCCTCTTTCGCGGCGTCCGGGGAATGATGCTCGGCTGCGCGCCGCGCGCTGACGGCCAGCACCCGGGCCCGTTCCTCCTCGCGGTCGCTCTTGGCGAGCACGTGGCCTTCGTCCAGGGCGTGCTCGGCCGCTTTGAGGTGGCGCATGGAGTCTTTGAAGTCCGGCGCGCTCATGGCCATGAAGCGGTTGGCTTCGGCCTCGATCTTCGCCAGGCCCACGGCATGCGCATGCTTGGCCACTTCGTGCAGGGACTTGTCGACCTGCTTGTGGTTGTGTTCCCGGACCCAGGTGAGCGCGCTCTGCAGCTCGTATTCCACCCGGTCGCTTTCGCTGGTGGCAAACATCAGCGCTTTCGCGTATTCCTCGCGTGCGTCCTGTTCGCGGCCCATCACCGCATAGGTATCGGCCACGCCCAGTTCGGAGCCAAACGAGGGGTCGACTCGAATGGCCATGCGGTATTGGTCGAGGGCGGCATCGTACTGGCCCGCCATGCGCAGGATTTCTCCGTACGAGTCGTATGGGTTCGGCTGGTCGGGCTCGAGCTGGATGTAGCGCTCCATCAGCGCCGTGGCCTTCTCGAATTTCCCGCTGTACGCATAGGCATAGGCCAGCTCATTCAAGGCCGCGGGATAGTCCGGGAACAGCGAGACCGCGTGCTCCAGCACGAAGATCCCCTGCGCGTAGCGGTGTTGATGGATGAGCCAGCGGCCGGCCAGAAACGCGGTACGGTGGTCCTTGGGGTACATCGCCAGCAGGTCATTCATGGCCGAAATGGCGGGAACGTAGTCGTTCTCCTGCACTCCGGCGAGCCAGCGAACCAGCAAGCGCTCGCCGCGCGAAGTTTGCCGGGCCAACTGCTGCGCGCGCGCCCGCGCCGAGGCCTGTTCTTCGGGATCGTGGGTGAGGTGCGCGATCAGGATATAGGCCTGCGCGAAGTTGGGATCGCGCTTGACCGCGGCCCGCAGGTCGTTCAGGGCGTCGCCCCGCCGCAGGGCTTCCAGGTCCACCATGGCGCGCTCGAACTGGTGCCGTGCCGAGGCCGACTTGGTGGTGACGGGCAAGGTCGCCGCTTTCGCGCTCGAGTTCGAACCCTCCGGCTCGGCAGCAGCCGCCAGGCTGGCGCACAGGATCAGCAACAGAGCGGTCCAGGGCAACGTACCACCTCGGAAATCACTGATTTCACGACTGGATAGAGTTCAGGCTAGCATGCGCCGACCGGGCGAAAAACGTTACTCAAGTTACTGACCAAAGGCGCACCGCACAGCCCCGGCACAGTGCCGGGGAAAAGCCGCCGAAGTCCCGCGGGCCCTGGATGGAGCCGCGTGCGGCCCGCCTGCCGGAAAGGCCCGACGCTCGTCCCGCCGCGTTGTCCTTAATTCAATGGAACGCTTGGACTTGTTACTCCGCGCTTTTCCGCCGCGCGGCTTCGAATTCGTCGCCCTTCTGCCAACTGACCACTCGGGGCAGTGAAGCCGCCTGCCACCCCAGGATGAACCCGAACCGGGCCATGGTAGCGTCGCCGATAAAGTCGGCTTCGGGGCGGTACTCGTCACTGGGCTGATGGTAATGCTTTTCGTTGTACTCCCGCTCCTGTTGCAGTCCCCAGGCCTCGTCGTGGCCCTTGTACTTCACGCCCTCGTTAATCGAAAACGAGGGAATGCCAACGCGGGCGAGGCTGAAGTGGTCGGAACGGTAGTAGTGTCCGGCTTCGGGATGGGCGTCCGGGCGGATGGCCAGGCGGAAATCCTTGGCAGTGGATTGGACAATCCGATAGAAGTTCGTGCGTTCGGCGCCGGAGACCGACACCTCTTCGGGGGCGCCCAGGGGCGGCAGGTCGTCGTAGTTCAGGTCGACAGCAATCCGTCCGGCCGGGATGGGGAGGTGGAGACCGAGGTATTCCGAGCCCAGCAACCCTTGTTCCTCCGCGGTGACGGAAGCGAACAGAATGGAACGGCGCGGCCTCTCGGCGGACTGGGCGAAGGCGCGGGCAAGCTCCAGCAGGATGCCGCACCCGGTCGCGTTGTCATTGGCGCCGTTGTAGATGTTGTCTCCAGACATGTCGGGGCGCACGCCGAGATGATCATAGTGCGCGGTGTACATCACCGCCTGATTTTTCAGTTTTGGGTCCGAGCCCGGCAGAAGGGCAAGCACATTGTTCGATTCGAAGGAGCGGACCTTGCTGACCATCCGGGCCTCGAGGCGGGCGGTGAAGGCAACCGGCTTGAAGGCGCGGGTTTGCGCGACGGCCATCAGGTTCTCCAGGTCCTGCCCGCAGGCGCTGGCCAGCCTCCGCGCCACAGCAAATTGCACCCAGGCGGCGGCTTTCAGCCGGGGCGTGCCGTCGAGCCCAAGATAGGCCTTCTCGCCAGAATTCGAGTTCCGCACGACTTCCCAAGGGTAGCTCGCCATTTCAGTCTGGTGGATGAGAATGGCAGCGACGGCGCCCCGGCGCGCCGCTTCCTCGTACTTATAGGTCCAGCGGCCGTAGTAGGTAAGGGCTTTGCCGTTGAAGAACTTGGCGTCCTGCGACGGCGGCTCGTTCACCAGCATGAGCAGGACCTTGCCCTTGACGTCGACGTCTTTGTAGTCGTCCCAGTTGTATTCGGGAGCGTGGATCCCGTAGCCGACAAACACGATGGGCGCGCTGATCTCGGACAACGGCTGCAGCGTCTGGTCGTAGGCCACATAGTCGTCGAGCACCTTCAGCGGCATGGCGGAACTGCCGCTGGGGACGAAGGCGAACGTGGTCTCGGGCGCCGGAGTAATGCCGACCAGGGGGACCTTCTGCATGTAAGTACCGTTGTCGCCAGCCGGCTTCAGGCCGACGAGCGCAAACTGGGTGGCGATATATTCGGCGGCAATGTCGCCGCCGCGCGCGCCGGTCCCGCGTCCTTCGAGCAGATCGTGTGCCAGGAAGCGCACGTGCGCGCGAATCCGGTCCGCGGAGACGGTTTCCATCGCCCGGTAGGCAGCCGGGGAAGGCCGGGGCACGGGGGGATCGGCCTTCGCCGATTTGCCGGCATCTTGCGCCCCTGCCAGGGCAGCCAGGCCGAAAACCGCGATAAACAGGGTCTTGCGCATACGTGGACGGGGGCTCCTGTAAACGGCTGTTTGGTTCGGGAAATTTCTATTGTACGAGAAGGCGCCCAGCGGAAGCACGTCCGGGGATAGTGACGGTCGGAGCAGCCCCTTGGTGTGGCTCCTTCCCCCAGGGCCTGCCCCGGAGTCTTGGGGAGTTTGCTGTTGACCGCAGACCGCGGTCAGTTTTTCGAGCTTCAACCGGCGCGGAACTCGCGCACCTCTTCGCCGGGCTGGAACAGCGAGACCGAGGCCATGGCGCTGGCTTCGGCCATCCGCCGATTGATGGCTTCAAACTCCGGCTTGTACCAGCCCGCGCTGCTGAGTTCGATTCTGCCCTCGGGGCTGATCCAGAACAGGGTCGGCACGTTGGTCAGTCCGTAGGCGTTGGAGACCGGATAGGGGATGTCATCCAACAGGATGGGGAAGGTCACACCGAACTCGCGGGCAAAGGCGGCAGTCTCCGCGGGATTGTTCTGGGAGATGGCCACCAGCGTCACATTCCGGTTTCTGTACTTGCGGAACAGACGTTCATAAAAGGGAAAAGAGTACTGACAAGTCGGGCAGGAGACCTTGAAGAAGACGAGCAGAACGGGCCCGCGAACTAAGGCCTCCCGAAGAAAAAACTCTTTGCCGTCCAGGGACTTCAACTGAAATTCAGGCGCGGTCGCGCCGGCTGGGAGGGCCTGCATGTGCGATCACCTCGTTACCATAGTACATAAAAGCCGGGCTCCGCCTAACAGATGAGGCCGGGCTGCCGCCGGATTCGAAACTCTCCCCATGACGCCTCAAGACATCCCGGGCCCAAGCCGATGGGAGAGAGGTGGCATCTTCCGGAACCCAACCCACCTTGGTTCAAGCCAAGGACCTTTTTCGTTTTGTCGCTCGTCAGCCCATCCTCGATGCCAATCAGCAGGTGTACGGCTATGAGTTGTTGTTCCGCGATGGGGTCGAGAACTTCTTTCACGCGCCCGACACCGAGGCGGCGGCGCGCAGCACGCTGGACTCCACCCTGTTGATGGGCCTGGACGTGCTGTGCGACGGGCACCGCGCCTTCATTAACTGCACCCGGGATCTGTTGCTGAAAGACGGGATCACGCTTTTGCCGACTGGGCAAACCGTAGTCGAGATCCTGGAGACGGTTCCGCCCGACGAACTGGTGACCGCTGCCTGCCAGCGGCTGAAGGCGGCAGGCTACCTGCTGGCCCTGGACGACTATGTCGCCCAGGACCCGCGCGAAAAGCTGGTGGAACAGGTCGACATTCTGAAAGTGGATTTCGAATCGACGTCACCGGCGGAACAGACGCAATTGATCCGGCAGTTTGCCCCGGCCGGCAAGCAGATGCTGGCGGAAAAGATCGAGACGCAAGACCAGTTCGCGGCGGCGCAGAAGATGGGATACCAGTACTTCCAGGGATATTTCTTCCGGCGGCCGGAGGTGCTGCGCTCGCGGGAAATCCCCACCAACCAGGCCAACTATCTGCGCCTGCTGGCCGAGGTCACCCAGGACGAGATCAACATGCGCAAAGTCGAGCAGATGATCAAGACCGAGGCGTCGATCCTGTATCGCCTCCTGCGATACCTGAACTCTCCGGTGTTCGGGATGCGGAATGAGATCCACTCCATCCGCCACGCGCTGGCCATCCTGGGGGAGCGGGAGATCCGGCGCTGGATCCGGCTGGTCACGCTGGTTTCGGCGGGCCTGCTGAAGTCCTCGGACCTGCTGCTGTCGGCGCTGGTGCGCGCGCGTTTCTGCGAGCTGGTGGCGAGCCGGATCCCGCGCACGCAATCGGACCTGTTCCTGGTGGGCATGTTCTCGATGATGGACGCGATCCTGGAGCTCTCGATGGAGGATATCCTGGCCAAGGTGCCGCTGGACCGCGACATCAAGAGCGTGCTGCTGGGCGTGGGCGGACGGTTGCGCCCGGTCTACGAACTGATGCTGGCGCAGGAAGCGGGCAATTGGGAAGCCGCGAAGGCGGCCTCCCAGCACCTCCAACTCGCCGAGAGCGAAACCGGGGAGTTGTGGTGGCAGGCGCTGCAGTGGGGGCGGCAAGTAAGCGCCGGACGTTAGCCAGGGTGCGTGCGCCGCGCGGAAGTGCCAGGGTGAGATTGACACCTCTGTGCAAAACCGTCGCCACTTTGGGCTTGCGCCCCAACCGCGCAGAGCGTAGCATTAGGGTGTTCCCAGCGGCCACACTTCCCGTGCTGGCCCTCCGCGCCCACTAGCTCCAGGCGCTTGACGAAGAACGATCATCAGGATTTGTTTTTCCCGTCGCATTTGGGTCCTCGCGCATCCATAACTGGCGCGAAGTGGGGAAACACCCAGAACACGACGCAGGCAGACGAGAAACGAACCCTCTCATACGCGGATGTTTGGGACGACTAAGAGTCAAACTATGAATGCAGGACCTGGAAATCCCTCCGGAGGAGGAGGGAGAGGCAGACGGCGGCGTGGCCGGCGTCCGCCCAGTCATCGAGGCGGCGGTCAGGGACGCGACCGCCAGAACCCCGGCGGCATCTACAGCGCTCCCATGGACCACAGCTATCGCGCCGTGCTGGGCAACAATAACGGCCATAAACAGGGCCGCCTGCGCCCGGGATTTTCGGCCACCTACCAGGCGGCCGATCCGGAACCGCTCCCGGCGCTGCGCGAAGACGCCAATTCGCGCATCTTTGCCTTCGTCGACGACCTGTTCTTCCTGGCCAAGATTCAGGAAACGGCGCGCAAGATGAACGTCAAGGTCGAGTTCGTGAAGACGGACAAGGACCTGATGGAGAAGATGAAGAGCAATGGGGAGGAAAAACCCTCGCTCATCATCTTCGACCTGAATAACGTCAACGCCAAGCCGCTCACCCTCATTCCCAAGCTCAAAAGCAAGCTGAAGAAGGGCACGTCGATCATCGGGTTCCTTTCGCACGTGCAGGGCGACCTGAAGCAGAAGGCGCACGAGGTGGGCTGCGACATGGTGTTGCCGCGGTCGGCGTTCTCGCAGAACCTGCCGCAGTTGCTCCGGCGTCACGGGGCGGCCGAGGACGAATTGGAAGTGCAGTAAGCGGCCCGCGTTCCCCATGGGCACGCCCTTTTCGAATTCCACCCTGCGACAGTTGCCCCGCCGGGGCCGTCCCACGGGGCTAGCCCGGAGGCCACTTCATGGGGCGCCCGCCAATCAGGTGCACGTGCAGATGAAACACGGACTGTCCGGACTTGGGGCCCACGTTCAGCACCGTGCGGTATCCGTCTTCGATGCCGCGTTGCCGGCCAATCTCGGCCGCGGCCAGCTGGAGGCGCCCCACCAGCTCCGCATCCTCGCTCCGGGCTTCCTTGAGACCGCGAATGTGTTTCTTCGGCACTACCAGGACATGGGTGGGCGCCTGCGGATTGATGTCTTCGAAGGCGAACGTGTGTTCATCTTCGTAGACTTTTTTGGCGGGAACATCGCCCTGGATGATTTTGCAGAACAGGCAGTCCACCATAGAAAAACCGTTGCCTACGGGATCAGTCTAGCCTGACCAGGTAGACCGCTCCTTGCGGAGTCTCGGTCTCGCGGGCGAGCGCTTCGGCGCGCTGGCGATCGTCGTTGAGCACGCGCACCCGCACCCACCAATCCCCGGTCGGACTATTGAACTTGGCGACTTTGGCGGTCTGATAGCGGCGGGCCAGATGCTCAGCCAGATCCGCGGCAGTTCTCGGGTCCTCGAATTTTCCGATCTGCACCGCCCACTTCCCCCCGGTGGACAGCGGTACCGGCGTCTGCAGGACCTCGACCTTCACGGCAGCGACCCCGGGCTGCCAGATATCGAGGCGCTGGGCGGCCGCGTAAGACACGTCGAGAATGCGGCCCTCGACGAAGGGCCCGCGATCGGTGATCCGCAGCAGAGCGGAGTGTCCGGTTTTCTCGTTGGTCACGCGCACGATGGACCCGAGCGGCAGCGTGCGGTGGGCCGCCGTCATGGCATGCATATTGTAGATCTCGCCATTGGAGCCGCGGCGGTTGTGGTAGGGCGCTCCGTACCAACTGGCCAGTCCGGTCTCGGTGAGTAAGGGTGTCGCGTTCTCGGGAATCGACGGGAAAGCCTCGCCGCTATCTTCGCCGCCGATTTCCGCCGGCGCGGCAGGCTTGGCCGCCAGGCCCGGAGAAGGCGTCGCGGCCGGGGCCGGCGGAGGCGGTGGAGGCACTTCGATCTTCGCCTGCTTGTGGCCGGAGCAGCCCGTAATTGCCCCCAAAAGTAGCAGCAGGAAGCTCAGGACCCGGCGGCGCGCCATTACGAGTTCTTGCCTTCGCCGGAGGATTTGTGTTCTTCCATGAAGCTGGCTAGCTTCTGCAGGCGCTCGGCGGCAATGCGAAGGGCCTTGGAGGATCGCTGGCGGACCGCCGGGACCACCTCGTTGTTCAGGTATTCGATGAGGTCGGCGCCCTCTTTTTCGAGGCGCTGCGCGGCCGAGTTCAGCTTTTCGTTGAGCCGGGCTGCCGACTCGTCCGCTTTGCTCCTGAAATCGGTCATGATGGATCTCCGGGGTTCCGGCTGAACGCTCTCGAGACCAGTTCGCCCGCCGGCTCTATTATTCTGCCCTTCGCGGGAGCGGTCAATCCTGAGAGGCGCACCCGGAACATGCGCGGGTACGCCTTGGATGCGGCGAAAGCTGGCGGCGGTTGGGTTACAATCCCCGCCATGGACCGGCCGTCTTCGATGGCGCTGCTTTCTCTCGCGTTGCTGGCTCTGGCGGCCTGCACGCTCTACGGCGAGCATCCGGTGAAGTCGTTCAGCGAGGCCACCGGGGGCGAAGGTCTGGAGCAATCCTTCTGGCGCGACATCCAGAAGCAGAATTGGAAAGACCTCGAGCAGCACCTGGCGGCGAACTTCGTATATGTGACGCCGGCCGGCCGCTGGGACCGGGCAGCAGCCCTTGAGCAACTCCACCAGCTGCAGCTTCGCCAGTATTCTCTCGGCGACCTGTCGACCGAGATGAACCGCGACACCTTCGTCGTGACCTACACCCTCACGCTCGTCGGCACCTTCAAAGGGCAACCGCTGCCCAGCCAGCCGCAGCGCTGCCTCACCGTTTGGCAGCAGCAAAAGGGCGGGTGGATGGTGATTGCGCAAGATTCCCCCATTTCTGAAGGACGATAGGAAGCCTCTTGAGCGGATCCCGCGCGCTCCCCGCCTCCTTGCCTGCTCCGCCGGGCACGGAGCATCCCGGGGACGTTTCCAACCCGCGGGCGTTTTCCGGGCGCCTGCTGGCCTGGTATGACGCCAACGCGCGCGACTTGCCCTGGCGCCGGGACCGCGATCCCTACCGCATCTGGCTGTCAGAGATCATGCTGCAGCAGACGCGGGTGGCGGCGGTGCTCGAGCACTACGTCCGATTTCTGGCGAAATTTCCCACGGTGCAGAAACTGGCCTCGGCCCGCGAGAGTTCGGTATTGGCTGCCTGGAGCGGGTTGGGGTACTACCGCCGGGCGCGTATGCTGCACGCTGCCGCGCGCGCGGTCGTCAGGGACCAGGCAGGCGTCTTCCCCAGTACCAGCGCCGGACTGCGCAGGCTGCCCGGTATTGGACGCTACACCGCGGCCGCCATCGCCAGCATCGCGTTTGAGGAAGCGATCGCCGTGGTGGACGGCAACGTGGAGCGCGTCGTGTCGCGCCTGTCGGGGAGCCCATTGTCGGGGGAGCGGGCCTGGAAAACGGCGGAAGCTTTGCTCGATCCTTCCCGCCCTGGCGACTTCAATCAGGGGATGATGGAACTGGGCGCCACGGTTTGCCTGCCGCGCCAGCCGCGTTGCCTGCTTTGCCCGGTAGCGAATTTCTGCCGCACGCGCGGCGAGTTGGCCGTGGCCCGCCCGGCTGCCAGGCAGAAAAAGCGGACGATCTCCTTTGGCCTCTCCCGGCGGGAAAACAAAGTTCTGCTCGTCCAGAGAAACGCAGGCGAGTCGCTGATGCCGGGGTTCTGGGAACTCCCGCAGGTCCCTCCGCCCAAGAGCCAGACCCCGGCCTTTTCCCTGCGGCACTCCATTACCAGCACCGACTATGTAGTGCAGGTGTACCCACTGCAGCGCGCTGGGCAGCTGCCTGGAAGCTGGGTCCCGGTCACGCGGCTGGGGGCGCTCCCCCTCACCGGGCTGGCGCGCAAGATCCTGCGCCGGGCGGCGATCCTGAAAGAACCCAGCCCCCCTGAGACTGCGGGCAGCTCTCCCGCCCCTGAGCGGGCCTGCGGCGGCCCTCCCGTATAATTAAGGTTTTCTCTATGAGCGCGCGATTGCCTGAAATTCTTGCCGCGACGCGGCGGCGCCTCGCGAACCGGCGGCGCGCGGCCGACGTCCGCAGGCTGGAGCGGCAGGCCGCCGACCATGCGCCGCGGGGGCTGCGCCGGACCCTGGCACACGTCGCGGGCAAAGGTGTGGCCGTCATCGCGGAGCTGAAGAAAGCTTCTCCCTCAAAGGGGCTGATCCGGGCTGACTTCGACCCGGCCGCGCTGGCCCGGGAACTCGAGGCAGGCGGCGCCGCGGCGCTGTCGGTGCTGACCGAGCCGGAGTTTTTTCAGGGATCGCTGCGCAACCTCGAGATCGCTTCCGAGACAACTTCCCTGCCCTGCCTGCGCAAAGACTTCATCGTCGAAGAAATCCAGGTCCTCGAGGCGCGCGCCCACCGGGCCGACGCCATCCTGCTGATCGTGGCGGCGCTCGAACAGCCCGAACTCGAGCGCCTGGCCGCCCGCGCCCGGGAACAGCAGCTCGACGTGCTCTGCGAGGCGCATGACGAAGAAGAATTGCAGCGGGCGCTCGATGCGGGCTGCGACTTGATTGGCGTGAACTCACGCGACCTGCGGAGCTTCCGCGTAGACTTGAATACGGCCTTTCGTCTGGCGAAGAAGCTTCCGAAGGGGATCCTGGCGGTGGCGGAGAGCGGCATCCACTCGGCCAGCGATATCGCCGAATTACGCTCGGTCGGCTACGAGGCGTTCCTGATCGGCGAGTCGCTGATGCAAGCGGCTTTCCCGGGGAGCGCGTTGCGGCGGTTGCTGGGGGCGGCGGTGCCCGCGGAGTAGTAGCGCAACCTTCGTGACTGTTGTGAACTCGTGACAACTGTTTTTTATGACCTGGGTGAAAATCTGCGGGATCACGAACCTGGAGGACGCGCGCGTCGCAGCCGAGGCAGGCGCGGACGCGCTGGGGTTCGTGTTCTATGAGAAGAGCCCGCGCCGCGTGGATGCAGAAAAGGTGCGCGAGATCATTCGCCAGCTGCCCAAGGATCTCGAGAAGGTCGGTGTGTTCGTACACGCAGACGTGAAGACGATATGTGAGACCGTTGACCGAACAGGGATCAACGCTGTTCAGGTTCATGGCGATCATGAAGATCCCCATGTAGTCGATCAGGTGAGTGGACAGCGGCCCGACCTCCGGTTCTTCGTCGCCATCTCAATGCGTCAGCCCAATCCAGGGGGTTGGGCGACGATGTGGCAACCCGACATCGTCCAGGCATTTTTGCTGGACTCCGGAAGTTCTTCGCAATTGGGCGGAACTGGAGAGCGTTTCGACTGGGAAGAATCGGTTCCCGTTTCGGATGCGATCAAGAGGTTTGGCCGGACGGTAGTCGCCGGTGGATTGACGCCCCAGAATGTGGCGGAAGCCATCGCAGTGCTTCGGCCCTTCGGTGTCGACGTTTCCTCTGGGGTCGAGGCAAGCCCAGGGAAAAAGGACCCGGAGAAAGTTCGCGCCTTCGTGCAAGCTGTGCGCGCGGCCGAGAAAGTGGCGTAGGAGCAAATACGATCATGGCGACAGCAAAGGTTACCTCCGGCGTTTCACGACGGCGCAGCTCCGCCGGCTCCAGCCACAAGCTGCAGCCCGGCCGCTTCGGCGTCTATGGCGGGCGCTACGTGCCCGAGACGCTCATGGCGGCGCTCGAGGAACTAGAGCGCGAATACGAGAAGGCCAAGCGCGATCCGAAATTTCAGAAGCGGCTCGACACGCTGCTGCGCACCTTCGCCGGGCGCCCCACGCCGCTGTTTTTTGCCAGGCGCCTGACCGAGCAGCTCGGCGGAGCCAAGATCTATCTCAAGCGCGAAGACCTGCTGCACACCGGCGCGCACAAGATCAACAACTGCCTCGGGCAGGGGTTGCTGGTCGAGCGCATGGGCAAGCACCGGGTCATCGCCGAAACCGGCGCCGGGCAGCATGGCGTGGCCACCGCGACCGTTTGCGCCCTGCTGGGATTTGAATGCGTCGTATACATGGGCACCGAGGACATGCGGCGGCAGGAGTTGAACGTCTTTCGCATGCGCCTGCTGGGCGCGGAGGTCCGCGGGGTCGACTCCGGATCGCGCACGCTGAAAGACGCCATCAACGAGGCCATGCGCGACTGGGTGACCAACGTCCGCACCACGCACTACCTGCTCGGCAGCGTGCTGGGCGCCCATCCCTACCCCACGATGGTGCGGGATTTCCATAAAGTTATCGGGCGCGAAGCGCGGGCCCAGATTCTGAAGGCCGAAGGCAAGCTGCCGGCGGCCGTGATCGCCTGCGTGGGTGGAGGGTCGAACTCGATCGGCATCTTCCACGAATTCCTCCAGGACAAGAAAGTCCGCCTGATCGGCGTGGAGGCGGGGGGCCGCGGCGAGCGGCTGGGCGAGCATGCGGCGCGTTTTCGGGGGGGATCGCCCGGGGTTCTGCAGGGCACGTACTCGTACGTGTTGCAGGACAGCGCGGGGCAGATTGCAACCACCCACTCGGTATCGGCGGGCCTGGACTACCCTTCGATCGGCCCCGAGCACGCGTGGCTGAAAGACATGGGCCGAGCCGAGTACGTGCCTGCGTCCGACCGCGAGGCGCTGGACGCGACGACGCTGCTGGCACGCACCCAGGGCATCATCCCGGCGCTGGAATCGGCGCATGCCGTCGCCGAGGTGATCAAGCGTGCCCCCAGGATGAAGAAGTCGGAGATCGTTGTTGTGAATGTTTCAGGGCGCGGAGACAAAGACATCGGAATCCTCCGCGAGAACCTGCGGCTGGATTCGTAAGGGCTTCAAATTCCCGATTACAAAATTACCCAATACCCTCATGCCCTTCCACTTCGAAGACAAACCCGCGTTGGTCGCCTACGTGACCTGTGGGGATCCGAACCTGCGCACCACCCACGACATCGTGCTGGCCGCGATCCAGGCGGGCGCGGCCGTGATCGAACTGGGAGTCCCCTTCAGCGACCCGCTCGCCGACGGCCCCGTGATCCAGCGCGCCAGCGAGCGCGCCCTCAAGCACGGAACCTCCCTCGACCAGGTGCTCAAGCTCGCATCCCAGGTCCGGGAGCAATCGCAGTCGGTGGGACTGATCCTCTTTTCGTATCTGAACCCACTCTTGCAGATGGGCCTGGCGAAGTTCTGCAGGGTCGCCCGCCTGGCAGGCATTGATGGCGTGCTGGTGACTGATCTGCCAGTCGAAGAGGCCGGCGCCTATCTGGCGGAGATGAAGAAGAACGACCTCGCGCCCGTGTTTCTGGCGGCGCCCACCAGCACCGACACGCGACTGCAGAACATCGCGCAGGCTTCCCGTGGCTTTGTGTACGCGGTGTCGCGGACCGGGGTCACGGGGGCCCGAAAGCAGCTGTCCGAAGACGCCCGTTCGCTGGTCAAGCGCCTGCGCAAATACACCAGGCTGCCCATCGCGGTCGGCTTTGGCATCTCGACGCCGGAGCAGTTCGCCGCCGTGGGGGGCTACGCCGACGCCGCCGTGGTGGGCAGTGCGCTGGTGGAGACGATCGAACGCAATCCGGGGAAAGAAGCGCAGAGTGTGGCAGAATTCGTAAAGCAGCTTTTAGCTAGCGGCTCTTAGCTTGATGCCGGCACAGGGCCGGCGAGTTCCGCCGCTACAGCCGGAACGACAACCAATTACGGCCTCGCCCGCAACCGCTCTCAGTTTGCCCGGGGCGGAGGGACCGACGACCAACGACCAGGTTCCCGTTTGTTATGGATATCTCCGACTGGCGCAAGAAAATCGATGAGATCGACGCCAAGCTGGTCAAGATGCTCAATGAGCGTGCGCAGGCCGCGCAAGAGATTGGGCGCCTCAAGCGGCTGCGGGAGATGCCGATCTACGAACCCGACCGGGAACGCATCGTGCTGTCGCAGGTGCAGGAGCAGAACCGTGGCCCATTGCAGCACCGCCACCTGCTCCAGATCTACGAGCGCATCATGGACGTGATGCGCAACGTGCAGAAAGACGAGATCGTCGGAGACGAGGCCGACGATCAGAAATGAGTTGAGCGCCGGCCGGCCAACGGCCATGAGCCGGCGCCCAGAAGCGGCTTTCCTATGATTGTTGCGATGCAAGATTCCGCCACCGAAGAGCAGATCCAGGGCGTCATCGATCACCTGGTCACCCTGGGCTTTGAAGTGCACCGCTCGACCGGCGCGCGCCAGACTGTTTTGGGCGCGGTGGGCACGGCCCGGGGGGAGGTCGATATCGCGCTCTTCGAAGTGCTTCCCGGAGTGCAGGAGGTGCACCGCATTTCCTCGCCCTACAAACTGGCCGGGCGGTCGTTCCGGCCCGAGGGAACCATCGTCAGGCTGGCCAACGGCGTCGAGGTCGGCGGCAAGGAAGTCATCGTCATGGCCGGGCCGTGCTCGGTCGAGTCGCGCGACCAGATTTTCCTCATTGCCAGACAGGTGTCGGAGGCGGGCGCGCACGTGCTGCGCGGTGGCGCGTTCAAGCCGCGCTCCTCTCCTTATTCGTTCCAGGGCATGGGCGAGGACGGTCTGAAGCTGCTGCGCGAGGCGGCCGACAGGAATGGGTTGCTGGTGGTCAGCGAAGTCATGGAGATCTCGCAGATCCCCATGATGCTGCCCTATGTCGACATCCTGCAGGTGGGCGCGCGCAACATGCAGAACTTCAATCTGCTGCGCGAACTCGGGAAAGTGCGCAAGCCGGTGCTTTTGAAGCGCGGCATCGCAGCGACGATCGAAGAACTGCTGCTGTCGGCGGAGTACATCATGTCGGGCGGCAACTACGACGTGATCCTCTGCGAACGCGGCATCCGCACCTTTGAGACATACACGCGCAATACCATGGACATCTCGGCGATCCCCATCGTCCACAAGCTTTCGCATTTACCCATGACCGCCGACCCGTCGCACGGCACGGGGCGCCGCGACAAAGTTCCGCCGATGGCGCGGGCCTCGGTGGCGGCCGGCGCGGATGCCCTGCTGATTGAAGTCCACAGCAACCCGGACAAGGCCTTGTCCGATGGCGCGCAGTCGATGTTCCCGGACAAGTTCGCGACGCTGATGAACGAACTGCGCGTGATTGCCCCGGCAGTGGGCCGGGTCATCCGGTAGGGCCCGCGGCCCGGGTTCCAGGGGACGAATTGCAGGCACTTTTATCAAGGACACTGGTGTTTCGGTTGCTCATGGTTCGCGGCTTGTAGCTCGCCGCCTGGTTCTCGATTACACAATTACCTGGTCACCTAATTCCTCAATCCTCGTGCCTTCTCGCCAAATCACGATCATCGGAAACGGCCTCATCGGCGGCTCGCTGGGACTGGCGCTCAAGAAGCGCAAGCTCGTGGGCCGCGTCGTGGGCTGCGATCGTCCGCTGGTGCTGGAGCGCGCGCAGGAGAAGGGCGCGATTGACACCGGGGTCCCCAACCCGGTGGAGGCGATCCGCGGCAGCTCGGTCGTGGTGCTGGCCACTCCGGTCATCGCCATCCTGGACTTGATCGAGCGGCTGGGACCCGCGCTCCCTGTCAGGACCCTTTTGACGGACGTAGGCAGCACTAAAGCCCAGGTGGTGGCGCGCGCGCAGAAATCGCTGGGCAAATCGGCCCGGCACTCATTCCTTGCCGGGCATCCCATGGCGGGCAAAGAGCAGGCGGGCGTGGAGGCTGCCGAGGCCGATCTGTTCCAGGGTGCCGCGTGGTTCGTCACGCCCCTGCCGGGCCAGGATGTTTACAGCGGGGCATGCGGCGAATTTCTGGAATGGGTGGAGAAACTCGGCGCCCGCATCGCCAGCCTGCCGCCGCAGGAGCACGATCAGCTCTGTGCCTGGATCTCTCACCTGCCGCAGATGATTTCGACGGCGCTGGCTGCGTCGCTGGTCGATGAGTTCGGCGGTGCGCCGCTGCTCGAGGCCGGCGGCCGCGCCCTGCGCGAGATGACCCGCATTTCCTCCAGCCCGTATTCCATGTGGCGCGACATCGCCATTACGAACAAGAAGAACCTTGCCGCGGCCCTGCACAAGCTTGAGCAGAAGCTCGCCCACATCCGCGAGAACCTCGACTCGCGGGAACTGGCGGCCGAATTTGAGCGGGCGCACGAACTCAAGAAGGACAAGCCTGGGAAGGCAATTTCACCACCGAAGCCCAGAGTCTCGGAGAAGAACCAATAGCATTCAGCAATTGGCATTGGCGTTTCGCGATTCGAGACTTGTCTTGTGCTTGACGGGCCCACGAGACGAGTTGCCGGTCCAGCCCAGATCCCGCCAGACCCAGCAGCATTCGGTGCCGCGCCGACTCCACGACGGGGGACTGGGGATGAGCCAAAAGCCAGGTGCCCGGCGCTGAGTCCTGCTCTCGTGGTGCGCTTTTCCATTACAATCTCCCTGGCTATGAACAAGGTCGTCTCCAGCGCAGAAGAGGCCATTCAGGACGTCTTCGACGGCGCCACCATCATGGTCGGCGGGTTCGGGCTGTGCGGCATGCCCGAGAACCTGATCCGCGCGCTCGCTCGCAAGGGCACGAAGAACCTCACCACCATCAGCAACAATGCGGGCGTCGACGGCTATGGCATGGGCCTGCTGCTGGCCAATGGGCAGATCCGGCGGCACATCGGGACCTACGTCGGCGAGAACAAGCTGCTGGAAGAGATGGTGCTCAAGGGCACCGTCCAACTCGACCTGGTGCCGCAGGGAACCTTCTCCGAGCGGATTCGCGCCGGTGGCGCGGGCATTCCCGCATTCTTTACGCCCACCGGCGTGGGAACGGTCGTGGCCGAGGGCAAGGAGACCCGCGAATTCGACGGCCGCGCCTACGTGATGGAGCGTGCCCTGAAAGCCGATTTCGCCTTCGTCAAGGCGTGGAAGGGCGATCGCTGGGGAAACCTGGTGTACCGCAAGACCGCGCGGAATTTCAATCCCATGATGGCGACGGCGGCAAACGTCACGATCGCCGAGGTGGAGCACCTCGTGGATGTGGGCGAACTGGAGCCTGACCTGGTGCACACGCCCAGCGTGTACGTGAAGCGAATTTTCCAGGGTGAATTGTTCGAGAAGCGGATTGAGCGGCGGACGGTGAGGAAGGCATAAATCGCTGGCAGCTGGCGACTCGTAGCCGGTCGCCCAGCACCAAGCCGATGAGATTTGGAATGACCTTCGCCAGCAAGAACCGGGAACTGGCAACCGAAAACTGAGAACTTAGATAACATGCCGACCACCGACGACCGAAAACCGGCGACAACCATGCCAACGGCCAACAACCCACGAGCTGCGACCGCGGCTCCCAAGGCTCCCAAGGACACCGAAAAGCGCGACCGCATCGTGCGACGCATTGCGCGCGAGCTGCGCGACGGCTTCTATGTGAACCTCGGCATCGGCATGCCCACCCTGGTCGCCAACTGTGTCCCGCCGGGAATGCAGGTCGTGCTGCAGAGCGAAAATGGCATGCTGGGCATTGGCCCGTATCCGATCGAGGGCCGGGAAGACGCCGACCTGATCAACGCAGGAAAAGAAACGGTCAGCGAGATTCCCGGGACCGCGTATTTCTCCAGCGCCGACTCGTTTGCCATGATTCGCGGCGGGCACATCGACCTCAGCGTGCTGGGGGCCATGGAAGTCGACGAAAAAGGCAACCTCGCCAACTGGATGATCCCGGGAAAGATGGTCAAAGGCATGGGTGGCGCGATGGACCTGGTCGCTGGCGCGCGGCGGGTAGTGGTAGCCATGGAGCACACCACGCGCGAGGGCGCGCCGAAGATCCTGCGGCGCTGCACGCTGCCCCTGACCGGCGTCGGCGTGGTGAACACGATCGTGACTGAGATGGCCTACATCGAAGTCACACCGCAGGGCCTGCTGCTGGCCGAGATCGCGCCCGGATTGACCGCCGAACAGGTGCAGCGCGCCACCGAGCCAAAGCTGATTGTAAGCCCCGATCTGAAAACCATGACCGATTGACGCCGCGTCCCCTTCACTGCGGCGTGCCGGGGCCCGGCCCCGCGTGGCCCACATTCGCTCGTTCATCCCCCCCGGAGCAGGCACGACAACAGCGCCGGGACTCATACCTGTTCCCGAAGGTGCCAAAGGAATGGATTCCCACAAAAAATGTCCCGGCACCGTGAGGTGAACCCAGTTTTGTTTGCGCATTTCTAGATAACGATGGCCTAAGCGCGAAGCGCAGGGCCTCGCCCCTCGCAAAATTCCCCTCTTCGGCCACGGAAACTTCCCTCGCCCGCCGGTCGGTTCACCGCCGACGGAACAAACCACAATGCTGTCGCGAAACCTTTAAGGAGGATTCCATGTTTCAGCTGAAGAAGAGTCTCACGCTAGCCCTGGGTCTTGTAGTGTTGGGAACCACGGCGATTCTGATCACCACCTCGACGGTGGGAGCGAGCCCGCGCATCAATCCGCTGAGCGCCGCTCCGCCACCACCCAGCGTGCCGGTCACCGTGGTCAACACACCGCTGCCGATAAGCGGGACTGTGAACGCTGCGATTAGCGCGCCCGTGGCCGTGAGTTCGCTCCCGCCGATCACGGGCACCGTCAACGCAACCCTCAGCAACCCTGCCGTCAGCATCAATAACACCGCGATCAGCCCCGTGTTGGTCCGCAACGTGGACGACGGCCAGCATCCCTTCGAAGTCGACCTTACCTTGACCAACGACCCGACGACGTGGGGACCGACGACGAGTACCTGCAACGGCCCGCCGGTCTCGACACAATGTCAGATTTCCTTCGACGTACCAGCTGGACAGCGACTGGTCGTCGAGCATGTCTCGGCCTATGTGGACGGTGCGCAGGGCCAGACCTATCAGGCGCTCATCTCCGGGAACTTGACCGAGTTCCTGGTACTCACGAAGCAGATCTCCTACCCTGGCATTGACACTTTCACAGCAAGCCAGCCGATGCGGGTCTACATCAACTCCGGTCGCGTGCCTTCGCCCGCTGTCGTGGTAACCAACAGCAATGGTGGGAGCTTTTTCGCGCGCATCGATATCTCCGGATATCTGGTGCCAATGTCCTAGCGCACGGACTTGATGCCGAATGCTGGAAAGCGATTCGATCGGTGACACGGCCGCGAGATCGAACGCTGTGGCTGAAAATGAGGACTGTAGGCTCTTCGAGAATGAGAAAGGCCTCCCACTGCGGGGAGGCCAATCTTTTGTGCCGGGAGAACAGCTCAGCTGCAGCCGCTCGTACTCCCGCACGACATGCAGCGGTAGCAACTGCCGTTGCGCGTCATGATCGCCCCGCAATAGTGGCAACTGGGAGCGTCGCCCATCTCGACGATCGACGACAGCGCGTCGGCGGCGTGCACGGATCCGGAACGCTGCTCGGCGGAGCCATGCAGGTCCACCCCTCCCGGCGGAGTCGAGGTGATCTGCGGCGCGCCGACTGACCGCAGCCTCAGGTTCTCGAACAGGGTCTGCTGTTGCCCGGTCAGGAAGCGCAACTGCAGCCAGCGAAAGATGTAATCCATGATCGACTTGGCGAAGCCGATCTCGGGATTGTTCGTCCAGCCCTGCGGCTCAAAGCGCGTGTGCGCGAACTTCTCGCAGTAGAGCTTGAGCGGAACGCCGTGCTGCAGGGCGATAGAGACGGCGAGCGCAAAGCTGTCCATCAGGCCGCTGACGGTCGAGCCCTCCTTGGCCATGGTGATGAACAGTTCGCCGGGCTCTCCATCCGGATACAGACCCACGGTGATGTACCCCTCGTGGCCACCCACATTGAACTTGTGCGTGATGGAAGCGCGCTCTTCCTGCAGCTTGTGGCGGACGGCGCGCGGAGGCGCGTTCAGATTCTCTTCTTCCTGCTGGGATGCGGACACTCCAGTGCGTGACCCCTCTTCCTTCCTCGACAGCGCCGTCGCGGTTCCGGCCGCCGAGAGCGGCTGTGACTGCTTGCAGCCATCGCGGTAGATGGCCACCGCTTTCAGGCCCAGCTTCCAGGCCTGCAGGTAGGCCTCCATAATCTCTTCGATCGAGGCGCTGTTGGGCAGGTTGACCGTTTTCGAGATCGCGCCTGAGATGAACGGCTGCACCGCCGCCATCATGCGCAGGTGCCCCATGTAGGAAATCGATCGCGTGCCCTTGGCCGGCTTGAACGAGCAATCGAAGACCGCCAGGTGCTCGTCCTTGATGTGGGGAGCGCCTTCGATGGTGCCGGTCGCGTCGATGTAGCTGACGATGGCGTCGGTCTGTTCGTGGGTGTAGCCGAGCTTGAACAGCGCCGCGGGCACGGTGTTGTTCACGATCTTGATCATGCCGCCGCCGACCAGTTTCTTGTACTTCACCAGCGCCAGGTCCGGCTCCACGCCGGTCGTGTCGCAATCCATCATGAAGCCGATGGTGCCGGTGGGCGCCAACACCGTGACCTGGCTGTTGCGGTAGCCGTACTTCTCGCCGTGAACGAGGGCCTCATCCCAGCACTGCTTGCTGGCTTCGTAGAGCGCCGTCGGAACGTTGGCTTTGTTGATGTTGTTCACCGAGGCGCGATGCATGCGAATCACGTCGAGGAAGGGTTCGCGGTTGAGATACCAACCCGGACATGCGCTGCCGGGCATGACTGCCGCGTTGCGCTCGGCCCCAGCGGGCGCGCCCGTCCCCGTGTGACCAATGCCGCTTCCCAGGTTCGTTTCGGCGAGCGTTCTCTGGGCCGCCTCGGTGGCCGGGGCCAGCGGTTCGCACAGTTCAGCGATCCGCGAGGACTGCAGATAGGCCTCGCCGCACATGATGGCGGTCACGCAGGCCGCATAGTCGCGGCCGGCGTCGGAGTCGTAAGGCAGCCCGGCGGCCATCAGCAGGGCGCCCAGGTTGGCATAGCCGAGACCGAGCGGCCGGTAGTCATGCGAATTCTTCGCAATCATCTCGGTCGGATAGCCCGCGTTGTCGACCAGGATTTCCTGCGCCGTGATCAGCACATCGACCGCGTGACGATAGGCTTCGACGTCGAACGTGCCATTGGGGGCGAACTTCAGCAGGTTCAGGCTGGCCAGGTTGCAGGCCGAGTCGTCGAGGAACATGTACTCGCTGCATGGATTCGAAGCGTTGATGCGGGCCGTATTCTTCGAGGTGTGCCAGCGGTTGATGGTGGTGTCGAACTGCATGCCCGGATCGCCGCAATGCCAGGTTGCCTCCGAGATTTTGTGCAGCAGTTCTTTGGCTTTGTAGGTTTTGACAACCGATCCGTCGCGAATGGCCTTCGTCGAGAAGTCGGTGTCGCGCACCACGGCATACATGAAGTCGTCGGTCACCCGCACGCTGTTGTTTGCGTTCTGGAAGAAGATGGAGCTGTAGGCCTCGGAATCGGGAGAGGAGCCATCGTAGCCGGCCTGCACCAGCGACCAGGCCTTGGCTTCTTCCTTGGCCTTGCACTCGATGAAGTCGACTATATCGGGATGGTCGATGTTGAGGATAACCATCTTCGCCGCCCGGCGGGTCTTGCCACCGGACTTGATGACGCCGGCGAAGGCGTCAAAGCCTTTCATGAAACTCAGCGGGCCGCTGGCGGTGCCGCCGCCGCTCAGGCCCTCGGTCGAGGAGCGCAGCGGCGACAGGTTCGTGCCCGTGCCGCTGCCCCACTTGAACAGCATGCCCTCGGTCTTGGCCAGGGTCAAAATAGAATCGAGCGAGTCTTTGACCGAGTTGATGAAGCAGGCCGAGCACTGCGGCGTCTTGTAGCCGGTCACCCCAAATTCGACCCGGCCCAGCGCGTGGTTCCAGTGCCAGTTGGTGGCATCCGACTGGGGCTCGATCCGGTCGCAGCCTACGTTGAACCAGACCGGCGAATTGAACGCCGCATACTGCCGCAGCAGGATGTGGACGAGTTCGTCGTGGAACACGGCCGCGTCTTCGTCGCTGCGGAAGTAGCCGTCCGCCTTGCCCCAATCGCGAATGGTCTCGGCCACGCGAGCCACCAGCTGGCGCACTCCGGTTTCCCGCTCGGGCGTTCCAATCGTGCCGTGCAGATACTTTGAGGCCACGATGTTGGTGGCCGTCATTGACCAGTCTTTCGGGACTTCCACGTCCTTCTGCTCGAAGATCACATTGCCCTGCCCATCGGTGATCTGGGCCACCCGCAGGTCCCACTCAATTTCGTCGTAGGGAGAGATCCCCGGCTTGGTAAACAGTCTGCGGAACTGCAGGCCCGGGGCCTTTTCCTTCGCTGGGGAAGTACCGGGGGCCGGTGCTGCCGATTCGGGGCTCTTCTTCTTTTCAGTGACTTCGGGCATCTCGTTCTCTCTCCTACATTAGATTCATCGGAACTGGGATCGATGTTGGGATCCGGCCCTCCGCCCGGCTTAAAAACCGGCGGGGAAGGCCGGGGCCTTCATCTCCGTAAGTTGCTCTTCCGGCTTGTGCGGCTTGGTCGCGAAGGTGGCGTTGTCAGGCGCCGTCAACAATTCCCCGCCCAAGCCAGAGGTGGCCTGCGCCGCGGCCGCGAGCCATTGCTGCAAGGCGCTGCAGGCGGCCGTGCGATTGCTGGCGTCGGCCACTTTCGCAAAGCGCACAAAACAATGCCCTGACCACAGCCGCGCTCGCCAGGGATCGTGCGGGGCCATGTGCCGGGCCAGAGCCAGGCAAAGATCCTCGGTTTCCGCGACGTGCAGCACGGCCAGCATGCGCTTGCCGCCAGCGAGCACGGCCTGTCCTGCCGGAACGATCTCCTCGGCAACGGTATAGATGCCCGCGGCGCTCGGAATCAGCCGGAAATCGAAGCTGGCATCACAGCGGAACCACGGCGACCACCGCAGCCGGCCGGGGTCGAACGGAAGTTCCAGACCGTGGCGGGCCATCGAAGTCTCAACCAGGCGCGCAATACCTTCCATATGGGGCTCCTAGCTGCGCGGGGCTCCGGGTCGGGACCATCACCCGGCACGGTTGGCACTCGCGGCGTTCATCGCGGGTCGGGGTCAGCGGTCGCTGGTGGCGCGCAGAGACACAAAGGCTGGACACCCCCCTCTATCAAATTTCCCCGGCCGTGGGTCTGTCAGTGACGAGTTGACAGCCAACGGCTCCTTTTCCGTATGTCGCGGAACTCGTAAATCAGGACCTGCGAAACCGTTGCGTTCCCTCCGGGGGAGGCCCAGCGAGGACCAAACGAGGGAACCGACACCGCATACGCATCCGCCCAAAAGGACGGTGAACCAGCAACACTGAGGTCTCCAGCCTTTGAGCCAGGAGCCGGAGCACTCGGCTAAGAAGGCGTTCTGGTCACCTCTGCCAGAACTCCCCGAATTCGGAACCGAAACCGCCAAATTTTCCGGCGGCCCCGCGGAACCGCTATGGGAGTGCAACAGTACGCCCGTATATGGGGGCTGTCAATAGCCTAATACTACATATTGTAGCTCAAGCAATTAACAGCCAAGGTGCCACCATTTCCACAGCCTGCACTTTCCCGCACTGCCCGGCCCCTGTGCGTAACCGGCTCGGCCAAATGCCGGACCTGCACCAGACCCAAAGGCCGCCCTCGGCAGTGGCCTGGACGCTCCCTTCCCCGCGTCAGGCCAGGAATCTACGCCCCGCCGGGAAGCACGGCGACGACGGTGTTCTGGTCTGGTCCTGGCTTCCGGGTTGGTCCTCCGCCGAGAGGGGCAGCGACGCGGAAATCCGCAGGTTGTGCCTGGAGGACTCGGCCAGCACCGTGGCCGGCAGTCCGGGCAGGGGCTTCGCGGCTCCCCAATCGTCGCTGGGCTGCTCGATCGGAACATACACGTCCTCAAAGATCTCCCTCGGCGTAATCCTCCAGGCACCGTCCGACGACTGCACCAGATAGTCGCCGGCCTGGCCGGAATGCTCACGCCCCAGGCAGTCGACAAAGGTCAGCGGCTGTTCCAATTGCCGCGCCTTGATCAGAAAACGCGTACGATACGTGGTCCATTCCCTTGCGCTGCGTGTCACTGAGTTGCCATCCTTCGGGGGAGGAAGGGTTGGTGTTCTCAGATGCTCGAGTGTTCTCGAGATCTCGTTCGATTCGACTTGGTACTGGCAGAAGCGGCGACGCTCGGGGCTGGGGAAGGTCGCGCTCCTGATGAGCTTTTTTCGCTGAGGGTGCTGCGACTCTACTGGCCAGGGTTGCCAGGGTCAATTCCAAATGTTTGGTGCACTCGGCCCAAAATGGCACCGTTCGTTTTGTGGATCGGTTACGTTCAAGTTCCACTTCAACCCGGATTTCCCGAACGGGCTTGATTGGAGCGCAGATCGCATGAGCGAACTCCCAGCTCCAGAATCTGATATCCTCACCCGCCAGATTTCCACAGACGGGTCACAGGAAATGCAGAAATCGGTCGTCGGCGAACAACCAACCCGTGTTCCTGGGCTTGTCCATCTTCTTGCAGGCGCAACTTTGGGGAGCGTGCTTTGTGACCGCTAAATTTCCGCTGACGGTTGCTTTCGCAATGGTGATTGGGTCGCCGCTACTGATGAGCGCAGTCGCCTCCGCGCAGAACAGCGCCGTGTCCGAACAATTGAGCTATGTGCGCTGCGGGCGATTGATCGACGGTACCGATCAGCCGCCGCGCGCGAACGTGACGATCGTAGTGAAGAACGATCGAATCGCCGAAATTCGAAACGGCGCGGTCGCGCCAGGCGGCAGTGCTGCGCGTGTGCTCGATCTCTCGCAGCAGACCTGCCTTCCGGGCTTGATCGACACGCACACCCACGTGCTGCTGCAGGGTGACATCACGGCGGCCGACTACGACGAGCAATTGCTGAAGCAATCGCCGGAGTACCGCACGATCCTGGCCACGGTGAACGCGCGCCGGGCGCTGGAATACGGGTTTACGACCATCCGCGACGTAGAAACCGAGGGCGCGGGCTACGCCGATGTCGACCTCAAGAAGGCCATCCACCAGGGCGTGATTCCCGGGCCGCGCATGCAGGTTGCCACCCGCGCGCTGGACGTGACCGGAGCCTACCCGCTGCTGGGATATGCACCGAATGTGGACGTACCGCATGGCGTGCAAGTGGTCGATGGCGCCGACTCCGCGCGCAGAGCGGTGCGCGAGCAGATCTCGCGCGGAGCGGACTGGATCAAGGTCTACAGCGACCGCAGCTACAGGGTACGCGAGGACGGCGTGCTCGATGATGTTCCCACGTTCACCCCCGAAGAATTGAAGGCCATTGTGGACGAGGCGCACCGCGAGCGGCGCAAGGTCGCCTCGCATGCCATGGCCCTCCAGGGCGTGCACAACTCCGTGGAGGCCGGCGTAGATTCGATCGAGCACGGCAATTACATCGCCGACGACGACATGAAGACGATGGCCGCGCGCGGCATTTATTACGTGCCCACCATCTTCGTCGGCGCCTACGTCGCGGAAGGGCGCGCCGCGGCCGGCGCCCCGGTCTGGGTCCAGATGCTCAAAATCCACGAGGAAACGTTCCGGCGCGCGCTCAAGGCGGGTGTGAAGATCGCCTTCGGCACCGATGCCGGCGGCTTCCCCTGGACTCTGAACCCGGCCAAGGAATTCGCCTACATGGTGCAGTGGGGCATGACCCCCGCGCAGGCCATTCATTCCGCAACCGGCGCGGCGGCCCAGTTGCTGGGATGGTCGGACCAGGTGGGCACCATCCAGCCGGGCCGGTTCGCCGACTTGGTTGCGGTCTCCGGCGATCCGCTGGCCGACATCACGGTGCTCGAGAAGGTCGACTTCGTGATGAAGGGCGGCCGCGTGGTCAAGAAGCCCTAGCGGGCAACCGTTGCAACAGGCAGTCAGAGCACCCCAGAGTCACAGAGAACACAGAGAAAGCGGCCGGCTCCATCTGTGCCCATCTTTCCCCGTGACTCCGGTCCAGGTCCCCGTGGTGAAAGAGCTTTCCGCCGGGCGACTCAGATCTCGAATGGGTCATCGGGATCCGGTTCGCGCGCGGGAACGTTTGGATTCTCCGGATCCTCTGGAGAAGGTTCCTTCACCGGCGGTGGCGCCGGTTCGGGCGGCACACGCGCTTCGAGCGTCCGGTCGTGCACCTCAAGCAAACCATCCCTTTGCTCGGCGAGCGGCTCGCAGCCCGCGGCGCGCAGGTGCGACTCGACGGCTGCAATCATGAGACGCCCATGCTACACACGATCCCGCCCCCAGCCAACCTACATTCGGGTCATCAAGAAGGTGCCGTGGCCGGTACATCCCGAACTCCCGGTAAGCGTCCAGGTGCCGGAGATCGTGTTTCCGCTGACTGCTCCGGTCAGGCTCAGAGTGTTGCCCCCCGGGTTGCCCGACATCACGCTCATTCCGAACTGGCCCGACACATTGCCGTTGAAATTTCCACTCAGAACGAAGGTTCCCACTGCCGTCTGGCCGGAAACGAAGCAAGGAGAATCGGTCGAGAAACTCAGGTTGCTGACCGTCACCATCCCGCTTCCTCCAGTGGCGATGAGCGAGGTGGTGAAAGCAAACTCCTGAGTGCCGTTCGTGCCGGTCAGGGTGGCGGTCCAGTTGCCGTTGATACTGCCAGGTGTGCTGCTGGTGCCGCAGCCCGGCAGAATAAGGCCCAGTCCCAGCAATACGGTCATTGCCAGAGTTTTCACAGTCTGACTCCTTTGATCGATGGAGTTGTGGGATGGGCATTGGGAGAGATGCAAGATTTCGGGCCGGGGCTGTAAGGAGTCGTCCGAGTTCGAAGCGACGGGAGCAGAATCGCAGGAATTCAAGCACTTACAGGGTTCGAGCCGGAAGATCCTGGCACCCGGGCAAAAACAAAGGGCTCCGGGGTTCAGCCCCGGAGCCTACTGAAGTTCCGAACGACGCCCGGTTAGCGGTGCGCCATCGCGGGCTCTTTCGCGCCCTTGAACGCCTGGTAGCGCTGGTTGATCTCGTCCCAGTTCACCACGTTCCACCACGCCTGCAGATACTCAGGACGGCGATTGTTGTACTTGAGATAGTAGGCGTGTTCCCAGACATCGTTGCCGAAAATCGGGTGCAGGCCCTGGCTGAGGGGGTTGTCCTGGTTGGGCGTGCTCAGGATCTGGATTTCGCCCTTGGCGTTGCCCGCCAGCCACACCCAGCCGCTGCCGAACTGCTTGACGCCGGCATCGTTGAACTTGGCCTGGAAGTCTTTGAAGTTGCCGAAGGTCTTGCTGATGGCCTCGGCGATCGGACCGGTGGGGTCGCCGCCGCCCTTGGGCTTCATGATCCGCCAGAACATGGTGTGGTTCACATGACCGCCGCCGTTGTTGCGCACTGCGGAGCGGATGTCTTCGGGAATCGCATTCAGATCGCGAATCAGGTCTTCGGCGCTCTTCGACTGCAGGTTGGGATATTTCTCGAGCGCCGTGTTGAGGTTCTTTACGTAGGCCGCGTGGTGCATGTCGTGGTGCAGATGCATCGTCTTCTCGTCGATAAACGGTTCCAGCGCCGTGTAGTCATACGGCAAGGGGGGTAATTCATGCGCCATGATCGTTCCTCCATTAAGTCTTCAACGCCTCTAAAGATGACCGGAAAGGGAACGGGGATTCAGTGCTCAGCATTATATATGGGCACGCGGGAGCGTGCAGGCGAGACAGCAGCCGTTGCTCGTTCGCCGTTGGCCGCTGGTCGTTTGCGGGAATGATGCCGGGCGCGCGCGCACTGGGTGCCGTGGAGCATTGACGACCGGGGACGGTTTATTGCGGGTCGACGTAGACGGGATTGGAGAAAATCCACAGCGTCCAGCGCCGCCACCCGGTGAATCCAGGCTGGCGAAGATAGGCTTCCGCGCGATAGCGGCCCGGCCCCGGCAGCGGCAAATCAAGCGCCCGCGTTTGCTGGTGCACAATCTCGCGGCCATCGCGGAGCACCCGGATCAGGGGCACGCCGTCTGCGGGAGGAGTCTTTACATGCAGGACCTCGCCCTCATTCCAGGCCACTGCTTCCCCGGGCCCGATCGTGGCCGCGCTCGAGGTCACGGTCTCTGAAAAGCCGTCGGCGGGCGAGAGCGCATCCACCGCGCAAAACGAGTGGCCGGCCTGGATCGCGCCCAGAATGGTGTCAGCGCCGGCTTGGCCGGCGTCCCCCCCGGCTGGCGCCGCGACCAACACGTGCTGCCGGGCCAGGCTGAATACCGACAGATAGCTGGGGAAGTGCGCCAGGCTCCAGTGATTGACCAGCACGTTGGCGTGCGCGTCAGAACCGCAGATGCCGGCCACGTGTCGTTTGCCGGTCAACTCGTCCCACTTGGCAAAGTTCTCCTTGGGCGTGCGCGCCAGGCGAAGCAGGGCGAGCCGCGAGTTTACCGGATAGAGCAGGGCGGCCACCGCGATGTCGAACACGGTATTCTTCCGCCAGATCGCGTCATCGTTGAAGATCTCAATGCCGTCGTAATCCGGGGCTCCCCAGTCGGACCAGCGGTCGCGCAAGCCGTAGGGATGAGCGACGAAATTCACCGCGCCTGCCCGTTTCGAGGAGGCCATCAGCGAGCGAGTGTCAAACCCTGTGCCGCGATGCCAGCGGCTGTCGGAAACTCCCAGCGCGAGATAGTGCCCGGCGGAGGTGCTGACCTCCTCGCCGTCAATGACCGCGAACTCGGGAGGATCGGCCGCCGCGACTTCGGCGTCGGAGAGCGTGAGATTGTGATCGGTAATCGCGACAAACGACAGGTCGGCTTCCTTGGCTGCGGCGATCACCTGAGGAAGGCTGCCGCTTCCGCAGGACGCGTTGGTGTGGACATGAATCACCCCCACGCGCTCCCCCGCGCCCGCATGGCCCGCCAGGCTCGGCAGCCGGGTCAGCACTCCATCGAGCCATACCGCCCCCACGAACGCAACCCACAACAGGCATGCCGCCAGCAGCAGCTTGCGGCCCATCTTCGACTTTTGGGCAATAGGAAGGCTGGCTCCGGCTTGCTCAAAACAATGGGCCGAAGGCTGCTCTGCGACAGGTATCCCCTGAAGTGTGGAACTCAAATTTAGGCGAGTCTGCGCTAGCCCCATCGGGCTGTCAAGTGAAAATCCGTTAACTGGTTCGCCTCAGCGGACGGAGAACGGCACTATTTCGTCTTCTTTTCTGCTTCCGGTCTTCGCTCGACATGAACTCTCGCGGAGATCTTTCCGCGGCAGTCCCAGCCGTTTACGCCCAGATACAAGTGACCGGCATCGACGATCGGGACGTCGGCATCGGGAGAGGCGAGGATCGGTTTGGCTTCGCCATGCAGCTTCAGGAGCAGGGCGCCGCCCGGGGCCGAGGGCATGGGCAGGTGGGCCTTCTCGCTGGGAGTCGGGCCTCCGCACGACAGCACTCCGCCGCGCACTGAAACCCGATCACCGGGATCGAGGTCCAATCCGGTGTCGGTCCAGACCTTGCTCGCGGCGACAGAAAACTTGAAGTCGCCTGCGGGCTTGGGCAGTTCCGGCGTCTGCGCGAGCCACGGCAGCAGCCCCACCACAGGAGAGAGCAGAAGGGAACGCAGGCGTTTGCGCATAGAATGCTTTCCCACGTTGCAGCGATTGCGGTCTGGCGGTGCGTGCCCGATCGCGTGAGCCACTCTTTTATACGCGGGAACGACGGACCTCGACGATGAAAAAATCCGCTTTGCTCTCACGAGGCAAGTCGAACTGCCGGGTGGAGCGGGAAATTCCTGGTCCTGGTGCTCGAAGCTTGCGGTTTGAAAGCTATGAACCCACCTGCAGCACTCCCGCCGCCTCCAGGCGGCTGTGCTTCAGGTCCTGCAGGGCGCGGTTCGCGTCCGCCAGCGGATACAGCTGAGTGCGCGGCCGGACAGGGATTTCCGCCGCCTGCCGCAGGAACTCGCGGCAGTCCTCGCGCGTGCTGTTGGCCACGCTGCGCACCACACGCTCGTGATAGAGCAAGCCGTAGTCGAACGCAGGAATCGGGCTCATGGTGATGCCGGCCAGCGCCAGAACTCCGGCCTTGCGCAGAACCCGCAGAGCCTGTGGAACCAGCGATCCTGCCGGCGCGAAGATGATCCCGGCATCGAGCGCGTGCGGCGGAGTGTCTTCGGCCGCGCCGGTCCAGGCGGCCCCCATGTCCTCGGCAAGCTTTCGGTGCCCCGGGCCGCGGGTGAATACGTAGACTTCGCAGCCCTGGGATCGCGCCAACTGCAGCACCAGGTGGGCCGACGCCCCGAAGCCGTAGAGCCCCAGCCGCTGCCCTGACTGCGCGCCGCTCATGCGGTATGCGCGGAACCCGATGACCCCGGCGCACAGCAGCGGCGCCGCCTGCTCATCGGAAAATGCCGCCGGCAGGGGATACGCAAACTTCTCGTCCACCACGCAGTACTCCGCGTAACCTCCATCCGCGTGATAGCCGGTGAAGCGGGCCCGCTCGCACAGGTTCTCGTTCCCAGCCCGGCAGAACTGGCATGTGCCATCGGTCGAATACAGCCACGGGACACCGACCCGCCTGCCGATCTTGAATGCTCGCACGCCAGCGCCCAGGGCATCGATCGTACCGACGATCTGGTGCCCGGGAACGACCGGGAGCTTCGGCAAGGGAAGCTCTCCTTCCACGATGTGCAGGTCGGTATGGCAGATGGCGCAGCAATGCACCCGCAGCCGAACCTGTCCGGCGCCCGGCTCGGGAGTGGGGCACTCCCTCCAATCAAGAGGCGACTGGTCGACCGGCCTGGGAGCGGTAAGTACAAGGGCGCGCATGAAATGAATTCTATGCGAAGGTGCGCGCGGGGGATCGGGAGTGCAGGATGGAAGCGCGCCCCGCGGTCGCCGGAGTTGCGGCGATCCGAGTTTCCCTACGTCTCTTGGTAAGCGTTCCCTTCTCCGGTGCGGCCCCCTGCCTGCAGGACCATCGTGGTTGGTGAACCCAGACATTAGAAAGCTCTCAGGTTAGGAGTCCGAGATGAAGATGCAGCGCTGGACCGCCTTTCTCCCCCCACTGATCGTATGGGCATTTGTACTGATCCTGCTGGCCTGGCCGGCCTTCGCTTCCGGTGCCGGGCGCGAGGCCAACGAAGGCAAGAAGGCTAGTCCTCCAGCGCCCGCGGTGGCCGAATATGCCGGCGCGGATACCTGCAAGACCTGCCACGAGGACCTGTACAAGACCTTCCAGGGCACACCCCACTTCAAAACGACCAAGGCCGGCGGCCATGGGTGCGAGTCCTGCCATGGCCCCGGGGCCGAGCACGTCGCCGGAGGCGGCGATGTCGACAAGATCGTGCGCTTTGCGAAATTAACCCGGGCTGAAGCCAACACGCGCTGCCTCGGCTGCCACGGCGAAAAACACGGGCAGCGGCACTTCCAGAATTCCGCGCACGCCAGCAATGACGTGAGCTGCCTCGATTGCCATTCCCCTCACCATGCCGCGCAACCCGAATTCCTGCTGACCCGCCGGCAGTCCGATCTGTGCTTCGGGTGTCACACCAATACCCGGGCCGAATTCGGCAAGCCCTTCCACCATCGCGTCGGCGAGGGCTTGGTCGAGTGCAGCGACTGCCACAACGTCCACGGGACGACCGGGTTGCGGCAAGTGAAAGCCTCGCCCAGCGGCGACGCCGCCTGTGTGAAGTGCCATGCCGACAAGCAAGGCCCATTTGTCTATGAGCACGTTCCGGTGAAGACCGAGGGTTGCACCAGTTGTCACACGCCCCACGGTTCCACCAATGCGCGCTTCCTGAAGGTCTCCCAGGTGAACCTGATGTGCCTGCAATGCCACACCTATCCCGTGCAGGGGCCCGCCGGGCCAGCGCACAACCAGTCCGCCAAGTACCAGGCCTGCACCATGTGCCATACCGCCATCCACGGCTCCAATGCCAGCAACGTGTTCTTCCGGTAGAGAAAGGTGGAAGCCATGAATCGCTCACTACTCTCCATTTGCCTCGTTGTCCTGTGTGTGATGTCCCTGGCCGTGTTGGCCGGGGCGCAGAAGACCGACCCCGGCACGACGCCCAAACCAGCCGACCCCAATCCGCTGGCCGAGGGCTTCGAGGGTGCTGGCTACCGCATCCACCAGTCCATCGAGGTGGGATATCGCGTCACCGATTCGACGGGAAGCAACAGCGTGTATGAGACCCTGGTCGACCTGCACACCGGGGCGCGCGTGCTTGAGCAGAGCCTCTCGATGCAAGGCATGGACCGCCAGGGCCTGCTGTTCGACAGTCTGTCGGTGAACAGCTACGGCTGGGGAGGGGACCCGGAGAACGGCTTGCGGGCGCGCGTCGAAAAGGACCGCTGGTACGATTTCCGCGGCCATTTCCGCCGCGACCAGAATCGCTTCGACTTCAATCTGCTGGCGAACCCGCTGAATCCATCGACTTCGAACCCGAGCCTACCGGTCGATTTTTCACCTCACCTCTTTGCCACCACGCGGCGCATGACCGATGTCGACCTCACTCTGTTCCCCCGGTCGGTGGTCAGTTTGCGGCTCGGCTATTCGCACAACAACATGACCGGCGATTCCTTCAGCAGCATGCACGAGGGAACCGACGCGCTGCTGTATCAGCCCTGGAACACCACGCTGAACAGCTACCGGATCGGCGCCGACCTGAAGGTTCTGCCCCACACGGTGCTCAGCTACGACCAGCTGCTCGACTATTACAAGGGCGACAACTCCTGGAGCCTGGCGCCGTTCGCTCCCGCGCTCTTGAGCGATGGCAGCACCGTGGAACTGGGGCTGCCCTTCGATACTGCGAACCGGGTTCCGTGTGCTCCGCCGGCGGGCCAGGGCCTGATCGATGCCGGCGGCAATCTGACCAACCTCGCCTGCAGCGCTTACTTCGACTACAGCCGGACCAACCGCATCCGCACGTCTACGCCGAGCGAACGGCTCAGCCTGCATGGCAGCTATTTCGGCCGCCTGGACGTAAACGCTTCCTATACCTACAGCTCGAGCGACATGAATGCCCCGCTGAATGAGTTCTTCAATGGCCTGATGACGCGGACCTTCACCCGCCAATTCACGGTCACCGGACCGGGAAAAGCCAGTCGCGTCTCCAACGTCGCCGATTTCGAGGCTTCGCTCCGCCTGACCCGGCACTTGCGCTTGATGGATACGCTGCGCTTCTGGGCGTTTCGGATGCCGGGAAGCTTTACCTCCACCGAGACGGACTGGGTCATCCCGCCGGGAACGGGAACCTGCAGGGCGCCGGGCTGCTCGCTGCTGGTCCCGCTTAGCGCGACCAGCCAGAGTGTGACCGTCACGCCCTGGGCGCGCTCGTTCAATCAGGACTGGAAGCGCAACGAATTCGCCCTGCTTTGGGACGGCTCGACGCGCTTCGGAGGCCGCATCGGCTTCCGCTATGGCACACGGGTGTTTAACGGTATCAGCTACATGGCGCCTGCCAGCTTTCCCACCGGGACCGACCGGGTCCAGACCCACGAATACACGCCCCTGCTCGGCTGGTGGGTAAAGCCGGCTCCGAACGTCCGCTTCAGCTTTGACGGCGAGCTCACCAGCAACGACCAGACGCTGGTCCGGATTGGCACGCGCCGCGAAGGCCGTTACCGCGTGCAGACCAGCTACAGCCCAAGACCCTGGGCCACCGTTGCCGGGTCCATCAACCTGTGGAATGGTTCTAACGGTGATGCGCTCACCGACTATCGCGGGCACAATCGCAACTATGGCTTCAGTACCACACTGGTGCCCAGCGGACCGGTCGGTTTCGACTTTGCCTACAACTATGCTGACTACCAGCAGAATGCGATGATCTGCTTCAACGACTCCGATGTCAGCCTCACGGTCGTGTCGCAGGCTGGCAATTGCAACGCGGGGGCCTATCAAGACAGTGCCAATCCCCTGTTAACCAACGGCTCATACAGCAGCACCACCCACTACGGCATGGCCTCGCTGAGCCTGCGTCCGGTCGCGAGGGTGCGTACCGATCTGGGCTACAGCCTGACCAGTGTTGACGGCAGCACGCCCCAGTTCAACCGGCTGCAGCCGCCAGCATCGCTGCGCTACAACTTCCATCAGCCACTGGCCTCCCTCGAGGTCGATCTTGGACACAACCTGGCCGCCAGGATGGGCTGGAACTATTCGCAGTACGGCGAGAAATCGTTCGTGGGCCCCACCGCTCCCCGCTACTATCACGCGAACAACGCGACCTTCGGGCTACGCTGGGCATTCTAGCCGCGCGAGCGGGCGCGAACGCCCGGGCCAGGACCGTTGCTCGCACCGGTCCTGGCCTCCTGTTTTCTCCCTCCGCGAAGGTTCCACCGGGCCGGCTTCCTCTATTAGCTCTGGAGGTACATGGCCTTTCTGGCGTTGAGCCCAGGCGGTTGTTCGAAGAAAATCAAGCGGAGATCGCGCGGAATCTCCGCCGGAGACTGCCCTGTTGCATCGGCTCGGAATTGTCGTGCTGTTGTCGCTTGCTACCCGGGCGCAGGCCAAGGATGTCGCTCTGATTGCCAACAAGGGCAGCTCGGTAACGGCGGTGACCCTGGCCGAACTCACCAAGATTTGCAAAGCGCAGACGCCACGCTGGCCCGACGGAAAAGCCGTCACCGTCGTCGTTCGGGACCCGGGTTCGCCCGACATGAAGATGGTCCTGGAGAAGATCTACTCGATGACGCCGGCGGCGCTCAATGAACTGATCGTCGCGGCGAACCATGAGCGGGGAACACATCCGGCGATCATCGTGGCTCCTTCCGACGACGACCTGGTCCATAAAGTTGCGGCAACCCCGGGCGCGGTCGGTCTGGTCGACGTATACGCGATCAACAGCTCGGTTGACGTCATGAAGGTCGGCGGCAAGCTGCCCTTTGAGCCCGGATATCCCCTGCACGGAAACTGACCGTCTATGCCCTCCAGCGCGCCAGGACGAAAAAAGACGGCGACCTATACGCGCCGTTATTCACGCTACGCGATGGACGCGCGCATCCACGTGCACGTATTCCGGCACGGCGAAATCAGTTACTTCTGGGGGCGTTCCACCGAACTGGGGCTCGACGGCATTGGCGGCACGCTGACCGGCAATCTGGAGCCCGGAGAAGTGGTGTCCATGGAATTCCCTCTGCCTGTGAGTCCGTACCCGCTGAAGCTGCGGGCGGTCGTGCGCTACCGGATTGGGTTGCACTACGGGTTCGAGTTCCTGACACCCACGCAGGAGCAGAAAGCGGCGCTAGAGCGTGTTTGCCAGATGCTGTCGGTCGGGGACAAGCGTCCCAGCATGTGAACGCTCCCTGCCCGCTGCGCCGCGCCAGCCCGGTTCCACTGACAGTTCCCAGTTGCGCGACCCTTTAGACTCAAATTACCTCCGTAACTTTGGCCCATTTCCCGCCCGCTCTAAGCTTCTGCCAAGGCTGTTGAAGGGGGGACCCCAGAATGGGTGATGAGATCACCCAGCCCACCCAGTCCGCGGGGTTCGTGCGCGCCAAATATTTGCGCGAGGCGCTGCGGCGCGGCACTCCGCCCACGTTGAATTCCGCTGGCGATGCCCTCATCCCCGATTGGGAAACTTCGTTCGACCAGGCGGATCCCATCATTCAAAGGGCCTATCTCGACCAACTGGTCGAGTGCGCTCCCGAGGCGGTCACTATCCTGGATTCCAATCACCAGATCACTCGCATCAATAGCGAATTCAGCCGCATGTTCGGTTTTTCGCCGGAGGAGGCCCTCGGCCGCCGCCTCGAGTCGCTGGTCGTGCCGCCGGACCGGGAAGCCGAGAGCCGGTGGATCCAGGAAACGGTCGAAAAGGGGCAGAAAGTCATTCTAGAGAGCAAACGGCGTCGCAAGGACGGGAGCCTATTCGATGTAGCGATTTCCTGCGCGCCGGTGCGGGTTGATTCCCAGCAAGTTGGCTGCTGCGTCCTGTACCGTGACATTGACGAATACAAGCGAGCGCAGAAGCTGAGTTCTGCCTTGTACCGCATCGCCGAGAAGACCAACTCCGCCACCCACCTGCAAGGCTTCTACGCTGCCATCCATAACATCGTCGGCGAACTGATCAATGCCCAGAACTTCTACATCGCCCTGTATGATCCGGCGACGCAACTGCTCAGCTTTCCGCATTTTGTCGACGAGCACGACCCTCCACCTTCTCCTAAGCGCCTGGGGCGCGGCCTGACGGAATACGTGCTGCGCACCGGAGAACCCCTGCTGGCGACTCCCGAGGTTTTTGAGCAGTTACAGTCCCGCGGCGAGGTGGACCTGATCGGTGCCCCCTCGCTCGACTGGATGGGAGTGCCGCTGCGGGTCGGCAACCAGACGTTTGGCGTCCTGGTGGTACAGAGTTACAGCGAGAACGTCCGTTTTGGAGAGCGCGACAAGGAAATCCTGACCTTCGTGTCGCAGCAGTTGGCAAGCGCCATTGACCACAAGCGCCATGAGGAGGCGCTGCGCCATTCCGAGGCACGCTACCGCTCGCTTGTCCAAAGCGCAGTGTATGGCATTTATCGCGCCTCGGTGGATGGGCGCTTCCTCGACGTCAATCCGGCCCTCATCCATATGCTCGGATACGACACCGTCGAGCAAGTCCTGATGCTGGACGCGCAGCGGGAAGTCTTCGTAGATCCCGCGGAACACGACCGGCTCATGCGCGAGTTTCAGCACGCGGGCAGTCTTGACAGCGTGGAGGTGCGCTGGAAACGCAGAGATGGCAGCAACATCACCGTGCGGCTCAGCGGGCGCGGAGCAACGGCTCCCGATGAAGCCGATCAGGCGCTAGAAATCATTGCCGAGGACGTGACCGAACGGCGCGCCCTGGAAGAACAGTTCCGGCAGGCGCAGAAAATGGAAGCCGTCGGCCGCCTGGCCGGCGGCGTCGCTCACGACTTCAATAACCTCCTCATGGTGGTCAGCGGATACACCGAGGTGCTGCTCGAGAGCCTCGAGGAAGAGAGCCCCCTGCTGCCCAAAGTGCAGGCGATTCAACAGGCGGCCGACCGGGCCACAACCCTCACCCGCCAACTGCTCGCCTTCAGCCGCAAGCAACTGCTCGAGCTCAAAGTGGTCGACGTTAACGCCATCGTCACCGACATGGAACGTCTGCTCGGACCTCTCATCGGGGAAAACATCGCGCTCACCACCCGCCTGGCCCCGGACGTCGGGCAGACCCGCGCCGATGCCGGACAACTCGAACAAGTGATCATGAACCTCGTCGTCAATGCGAAAGACGCGATGCCGAACGGCGGGAGTATCCAGATTCAGACCAGCGAGGCGAATCTGGACGCGTCGCGCCCCGAACACGCCCTGATCCACCCCGGCCCCTACATTCTCCTGACCGTGTCCGACACGGGCGCCGGAATGGACCGAGAGACCTTGTCGCGGATCTTCGAGCCCTTCTTCACCACCAAGGAGAAAGGGAGAGGCACCGGGCTCGGTCTGTCTACCGTCTACGGCATCGTCAAGCAGAGCGGCGGATATATTTTCGCGGAGAGCGAACTGGGTCGGGGAACAACATTCTTGATCTATCTTCCACGGGTTGCCGACACCGCAGAGTCCACCGCGTCGAAGAAGCTGTCCCAGCCACCCGCCGGGGGATCCGAAACCGTGCTGCTGGTGGAAGATGAGAGCTCGGTGCGGGAACTGGTGCGCGACACCCTCACCAGCCGCGGATATAAGGTCATCGAAGCCGAGGACGGGCTGGCGGGACAGCAGCTCAGCCAGACCTACGACGGGAACATCGACATTCTGATTACCGACCTGGTCATGCCCGGCATCAGCGGCCGGGAACTGGCGCAGCGCGTCACCGCCAGCCGGCCCGCGATCAAGGTCCTGTATCTGTCCGGCTATACCGAGGACGCCATCCTTCATGAGGGCGTGCTGGACCCGGGAAGGGCCTTTCTGCAAAAGCCCTTCACCCTGCACGGGCTGGCGCGCAAGGTACATGAAGTCCTGCACGCGGAACAGGCATAGCCGAGTTCCCCGTCGGCTCGACCTCCCGCCCCTCGGGCCCGCTACTTCCTGGGGCGCGGGGGCTCCTGGGTGGAGGGGAGCGAGCGCAGGTAGGCCACGACCGCTCTGGCGTCTTCCTGATTAAACCGGTACTGCGGCATCGGAGGCCGCGCCGGCTGCCGGTTCGAGGCGAGCCCTGTCATCAGAAACTTCACCGCATCCAGTTCTTCCCACCCTGCCAGCCCCGCGATATTCGGGGCCCTGTCGGCCCATACCGGCATCGGGACCGCGGGTTTGAACGGCAAGGCGGAACCCTGGAAGAGTTTCGCGCGGATCGGCTCTCCCTTTTCGTCGTGAGGCGTGTGGCAATCGCCGCACATGCCGACCTGTTCCACTAGGTAACGTCCACGCTCCAGGTTTGAAGCGGGCGCGGCCGCAGCCGGATAAAGCGATCCCAACAGTGCAGCCCGAGCAGACACACATACCCATAATTCCGTTCGTTCATGATTCGACCCCAAGCGAGAATGCAGTCCCTGCTGGGATTTTATAGGACGGGCTCCCGCGGCAGCGCATTTTTCCTTTCCTCCGTTTCGAGGTTTTACGGACAGGCTGTACACTAACCACGCCATGAAAGTGCTGCTTCGATTCCTGGTCGCAATTCTGCCCGCCTGCACCTGGCTGTACCCGGGTGCCTGGGCCTACGCATCCGCGTACAACGGGCATCCCAAGCTGGTCGTGGTCCTGGTGATCGACCAATTTCGCGCCGATTATCTTGAACACTATCGCGACCAGTTCGTGGAGGGCGGGTTTCGTCTCTTCCTGGACCGCGGCGCCAGCTTCACCGAGTGCAATTACCAATACGCGAACACCCGCACCGCCCCGGGCCACGCCACCCTGCTGAGCGGCGCTTACAGCGACGGCCACGGGATCCTGGCCAACGAGTGGTGGGACCCGCAGCGCAAACGCATGGTCACGTCGGTGGAAGACGATGCCACCCGCCTTGTCGGCACCCCGGGAAACGAACGGGGCGCGTCGCCGCGCAACCTGATGGCCAGCACACTAGGCGATGAACTCAAGCTCGCCTCCGGAGGGAAATCCCGCGTCTACGGCATCGCGCTGAAAGACCGCGCCGCCGTGCTGCCCGCCGGGTTCGCCGCCGACGGCGCTTACTGGATCGACCACCAGACGGGAGCCTGGGTCTCTTCGACCTACTACCGGGCCCAGTTGCCCAAGTGGGTTTCCGATTTCAACTCCAGTAATCGAGCGGCTAAATACTGGGACCGGGACTGGCGCGACGGCGAAGGAAATGTTCTGCGCTCCACCGCTCATCGCCACGGCAAGAACGGATCCGAGGTGGGGTTCTATGAGGTCGTCGGCTCGACGCCGTTCGCCAGCGAGTACGAGTTTGAATTCGCCAAGGAACTGGTCCTGTATGAACAGCTCGGCGGAGGTCCGGCGACCGACCTGCTGACCATCAGCCTCTCAGCGAACGACATCCTCGGTCACCAGGTGGGCCCCCACTCGCCCGAGGTAGAGGCCATGACCCTGGCCACCGACCGCCAACTCGCCGAGTTCTTCAATTTCCTGGGCCACCAGATCGGACTGGCGAATGTCTGGATTGCCCTCTCCGCGGATCACGGGGTCGCCCCCTTGCCCAGCGTGGCTTCCAAGCTTCGCATCCCCGGCGCCTATCTCGATGCCTCTGCCCTGGCCGCGAAGATCAACAAAACCTTGTCGGCACACATTCCCGGCCCCTCGGGTCGAGACTTTCTGCGTTCTTTCGACTATCCCAACGCCTTCCTCAATGAGGAAGCTTTTGCCGCGGCCCATATGAACGAGGAGGCGGCGGAGCGCGCTGTTGGCGAAGCGATGGAGCAAGCGGGCCTGCGCGGGTACTTCACACGCGCGCAACTGGCGCGCGGAGACGCGCCTCACACCGAACTTGGACGCAAGTATCTGCACAGCTATTCCCCCGAGGGCGGCTGGTACGTGCTCGGCGTTCCCACCCCCTTTAGTGTCGGCGGCAGCAAGGGAACCGATCACGCCACTCCCTACACCTACGACACGCACGTTCCGCTTTTGTTCTACGGACTCCCCTTCCTGCCGGGAGTATTCCGCACGCCCGCCGAACCCGTGGACCTGGCGGTCACGCTGGCTTCCTTGCTCGGGATCAATGCCCCCACCCATGCGGTCGGGCGGGTGCTGAGTGAAGCCCTGGCGCCTCCGCACCACGCGCAGAATTCCAGTCCGCCCGCCGAAAGAACCCCCGGACCTTCGCGTTTGGAACGCGACCTCAAACCGGCCGCCTGGCTCGGGCCGGCAGGAGAACGCCGTTGACCGCGCACAGCCCCCACCTGGCCCCCGACTTGAGTGTTCGGTTCTGCGGATTGACGCTCAAGAACCCCGTGATCGGCGCCAGCGGAACCTTCGGCTATGGTCTCGAATTTGAAGACGTCGTGCATCTCAACCGGCTCGGCGGTTTCGTGGTGAAAGGCCTGTCGCGCGAGCCGATGACCGGGAACCCCCCTCCCCGCCTCTACGAAACCGCTGCGGGAATGCTGAATGCCATCGGGTTGCAAAACATCGGGGCGCGCGCCTTCGTCGAAGAGAAACTTCCCAGGCTGCGCGCGATCAAAGACATCGTGTTCTTCGCCAACGTCTTCGGCTACACCCGCGAGGACTACGAACGCACGATCCAAATCCTCAATGAAGGCGAAGGCATCGCGGCCTATGAATTGAACGTCTCCTGTCCCAATACCCAGCACGGCGGCATTCAGTTCGGCAGCGACCCGCGCTCGCTCGATGAAGTGGTCACCACGGCCAAGCGGGTCTCCACCCGGCCCCTGATCGTGAAGCTCTCGCCCAACGTCACCAGCATCGCCCAGATGGCGCACGTCGCTCAGGAAGCCGGCGCGGACGCCATCTCGCTGGTCAACACGTTCATCGCCATGGCCATCGATCCCGAAACCCGCAAGCCGCGGATTGCCAACCTCACCGCCGGACTCTCCGGGCCGGCCATCAAGCCCATCGCCGTGCGCATGGTGTACGACGCCGCTCACTCGGTGAAGATTCCCGTCATCGGGATGGGAGGGATTTCTTCCGCCGCCGACATCATTGAGTTCATGCTCGCCGGGGCGACCGCCGTCCAGATCGGGACCGCCAGTTACTGGGATCCCTGCGCGACCGAGAAGATTGTCGATGAACTTCAGCAATTCTGCGCCGAGCGCGGGATCCACAAGCTCAGCGAGCTGACCGGCGGGTTGATTATGGAGTAAGCGCTGTCCGTCCGCCGCCCGCAGCTCCCCTCCGCACTCCTCAACACCCCGCCCACTGCCCCAGGATGGCTCCCATCGCCAGGTAGCACACCAGCTGATATCCCGTATTGATGAGAAAGAGATTCAGAGGCCGGTCGCTGAAGACTTTGTCGGTGAGCTGCACGGTCATGGCGAAAGCTGCCCACACCGCCAATCCTACTTTCATGCCGTACAGCGCCGTCGAGATGGCGAGGTGGTAAATGATCTTGCCCAGCACGAAGGCGCTCAGCAGGCTGGTGAGAAAGGCGATGCCATACTTCGGGCCCGCCGACTTCCGCATGCTCGCCATGCGTTCTTGGTCTGCCGGGTCATAGCCCATGGCGACCCTCCAGGCCTTGGCAAACAGCAATGGGGAGTACCACAGAAAACCGATGACCATGCAGGCCACCGCGGCACCCAGCACAGCCCAGGTATTCACGCACATCAGAACCATCGGATCCCCCTGCAGCAGGTTCGGCGCAAGGCCGACATTTCCGTGCTCCTGGAAGAATGCCTTAACGTCCGTTGCTATACCAGATGTTACCCGGTGACTCGTAGGTTAACCCCTCGCCCCAGACCACCTGGGTCTCCCCACGGTTGTCGATATCCATCTCGAAGTAATCCCCGAACGGGAACTTGAATCCCTTGGGATCGATGTATTCGTATCCTGGGACGTAGGTGGAGAGCTGAGCTTCCGAGGACCAGGTGGCGCCGCCGTTGGTCGAACTGCGGTAGTAGGTGTTCCAGAACGGGCTCTGCCGCGCATCCATCCAGGCAATGCGCACGTCACCGGCGGTCCCAGCCACCATGGTGGGAAAGGCGTGCGCCACTCCGTAGGGGGCGCCTGACACGTTGGATTTCGGCGACCACGTCAGCCCTGACGTCGTCGAGGAGGAGAAGTAGATTCGTTCCGCGCCGCGATTCATGGGGCCTGCGTTCCACAGCGCATACAGCGTACCGGCGGCGTCAGCACTGACCGTGATTTGGGCGCCCAGGTACGCCCACCCGCACTCGTTCGTCGCGCATTCCGGGGGGGCGCCTGAGATGTCCATCAGGCTGCTACTCCACGTCCGCCCGCCATCGGCGGACCGGCTGATGTAAAGATCCACCGGCCCCTGCCCGCCGGCGACCCGCGTGTAACCGGCCCAGGAGACATAGAGGTTGCCAAGCGGATCCACCGCGGCGCCTCCCGCTTGCGCCCATCCCATCCCGTCGGTCTCGTTGACATTGACCGGAACGAAGGTGTTTCCCCCGTCGTGCGAAGCCGCGACCCAGACCTTCGCCGCGCGGTTATAGGCGACGTACACATCCAGCCCGCGTACCGCTAACACGGGTCTATCCGCTTCAGTCGCAGTTCGAGTGGCGATCACGGTGGTCCAGGTCAATCCAAAATCCCCCGATCTGGCGACAAGGATGTCGCGCCGCTCGTTCTCGAGCCACGCCGCGTACACCGTCCGGCGGTCAACGGGGTCGACGACGATCTGGGGATCGAACTGCGCAGTCCCCCGGCTGGCCAGCCGGCGCTCAGACTTCCACGTCTGTCCGTTGTCGCTGCTGCTCACCAGGATCATGCTGGGCAGCGGACAAGCGGCGCAACCCGGCATCTGCAGGTACTGCGGATACAGCACATACACGTGCCCGTAGCCGTCGGCAGCCAGGGCCGGTTCCCACTGGTCGCCCTGGCGCAGACCAATACGCTGCTGGGGAGTGAACCCCGGGGCCGTGGCGGCCGCGCTCGGGGCGCAGAGCGCCACGGCGACAGCAGCGAAAAACAGCCAGGGCTGGCGAACGGAGCGCAACACAGAACTCCCGGGGGGATGGACAACTTCTTGGACTTTATCGTGGGCGCTGAGGACCCGTCAACGACGCGGCCTGGCCTGATCGTGCCATATCGCCCGGGCAGCCACGACCTCAGGCCGTAAGCAGCACCGGCACACCCTTGGTGACCACGATCGTATGCTCATAGTGCGCCGCGGGACGGTTGTCGGCGGTCTTCATCGTCCAGCCGTCCTCCGCCAGCATGGCTTTGCCCGAGCCTGCCGAGATGATGGGTTCCACCGCGATGACGAGGCCCTCGGTCAGGACACGGCGCAGGTTCGGATCCGGGTAGTTGGGAACGCGCGGCTCCTCGTGGATCGTGCGCCCGATCCCATGCCCGCCCAACTCGCGGATCACCGCAAAACCGTCGCGCCGCACTTCCCTTTCCACCACGCGCCCGATCTCGGAAACGCGGAATCCCGCCCGGGCCACCAGCATAGCCTTCTCGAATGCGCGGTGCGCACAGGCAATCAGGCGCTCGCCTTCCTCGCTAATCGCGCCGACCCCGATCGTTTCCGCCGCATCCGCCATAAAGCCGTCTTTCTCGATGGTCACATCCAGTTTCAGCAGGTCGCCCTCGCGCAATCTGCGGTCGCCCGGAACGCCGTGCACGGCCTCCTCATTGATGCTGATGCAGTTGGCGCCCGGGAAACGGTATACCTTCGATGGCGCCGATTCCGCTCCGCTGGCCCGCATCACTTCGGCTCCAATCGCGTCCAGTTCCCCGGTGGTCACACCCGGACGCACCTGCTTCTTCATGGCATCGAGCACCCGCCGCACCACCGCCCCGGCTGCTTTTAAGGCCGCTAATTCCTCCGGACCGCTGATCGACACGCAACCTCCAAACAGCATCTTACGGGAAACGCGGGAGGGGCGGCTAGACCGCTTCGCTCAAGGGGCGCCGCGGCCGGAAGAACAGAAGAAGAATGAATCCCGCGATATAGAAGAACCAGACCTGCGCAAACGTGAACCCGATCAAGCGCAGCGCCAGTCCAAACAGCGTGATCGACTCCGACAGAGCATAGGTCATCACATATCCCGCCCGCCAGCGATTCAGCGCGGCCGCGTCATTGGGACGCGCCGCCAGCGCCGTCGCCGATTGCAACACCAGCGTGCGCCGCACAACCAGGATCACGCCGACGATGGTAATGGTGGCCGTCGAGAGCGCATACAAGAGCGCAGGATTGTTGAGCTTCGGAATCGAGCCAACAGCTTCCCCAATCCCTACGAACAGCGCAACACTCACTAACATAGCGATCTGGACGGCGCGTATGACCTTGATCGCGGCTTCCACCGCTGCTCATTCTGCCTGAATTTCGGCAAGGTGAGTCAAATATTTCGACGCGTTCTGACTTGCTAACAGAATTTTACAGTCGCCTCCGAAGCGCAACTATCGCGCTAGTGGCCGGAATGGGAACTCAGCCCCGGGCGCCATCGCAAGAACACTCGAAACGAGACGGGGTTGGTTCCATAGGTCGCGTTGAGCACCCCGGGCTTCCCGTAGAAGGTCACATCGGCTCCCAGTCCGAGTTGCCCCAGGCGAGCCTGCGCAAGATCACGCACGCCCCCCAGGGTGTAGGCCGCGATCCGGTAGCTCGGCTGGGTGGCCGCCTGGGGAAACAGCTCATCTTTATCCACCAGCTCCATGCGCGTATAGCCGTAGTTGCGGCGCTTGAAGTTCACCGTCGATTCCAGCAGGTAGCTGTTGAGATTTCTGCCGGTCTCGTCCTTGTGTTTGCGTCCCCAGACCACTGAGGTTGCCCAGTTGCCGCGCGCCCAGGGCCGGTTGTACTCCACCGAAGCCGTCTGCCGGCGCTCATTTCCGGGCTCCAGCGCTTCCGGGTGAATCAGCCGCCCGTAGCTGTATTGCGCCGTCCAATTCCTGGAGGGCGCGACGCTCGCCCGGGCTGACCAGGAATCGAGCGCCGCCGCCTGGATGCTCCAGCGCTCCTCGTTGGGTTCGCGCCCGTTGAACACCGAGCCTTCCAGTTTTACGCGCTCGACGACGAACCCGGTGGTCACCACTCCGAAGCTGGTGTGCGTAGAATCCTGCAGGTGGTGGCTCAGCGGGGCGGCGGGCAATTCGGAACCAGAGGCCCGGTGAATGTAGGTCACCGGCCCCAGGGCCGGCTCCGCAGCAGGACCTCCGTAAAGCTGCCAGGAAACGTGCTCCGTGATAGGCAGCGAATACATCGCGGAAAGCTCCGCGAACACGTTGTGCGGGTGTTGATGGTCAACCAGCGGCTGACCGTGATAGCTTTCGCCTGTCTGAAACAGTTCCGGGAATCCGGGATGCGGCGAAGTCAGCGACTCGGCGGAAAACATCTGCCGCAGCAGCAGCGAGCCCCGGCCCAGCGGATGCTGTTCCATGAACATCAGCCAGTTTACCGATTCCGCCTTGCCGGCTCCCCTGGGGCCCCCCTGCTGGTTGTAGGTCAGAAAAATGACCCCGTGCGCCATCACGTCCCAGCTGCCCAAAGACTTCATCCACAGATGGCCCGGAACCGAGGCCGGCTGCCAGCTTGTGCCGGAGCTCGCGTGGGGCGAGGGCCGCCAGTCGTCAGCCGGGGCCGGCCTCTGCATGCTCGACATGTCGTGCATCTGTTGCTGCTCCTGCATGGCAGGCGGGCTCCCCTGCGCCCGCGCGCCGGCCGCGAGGCCGGCGATCACACACGCCATACGAATGACGGCTCGCACAGTGAACTTCCTCCGTTTGAAGGCTGGGGGATGCGATGCTCCGGCTCAACCGCGCCGGATGCGCAGGTGTCGCCCGTGGAGGGTGAGGATCAAATGCGAAGGGGCTTCGTTCCGGGCGGGGCCGCACTCAATTCGACTCGATTGCGTACGGGCGGGCGTGGACCTGCTGGTTCGGAGGCGCCCGTCGCAACGCCTTCCGTCGCGACCAGAGCCGGGGGAACCCAGCACGGCGGCACCACCACCGACTGGTGAATCGCGCAGCATGCATCGGACCCCCGAGACTGGGGAGCAGGCCTGGGGTCTTGCCGCTGATGGCATCCCTGCTGGGCAGCCGCGGGCGCCAGCGCAAACAGCGGAAGCACGTGCAGCTGGGTGGATGCCAGCGCCACGGTCAGCGCGAGTCTCCCAAAGCCGTTTTTCATTGCTTCTCCCATGAGATGCGCCGGCCGGTCAGAAGTAGCAGACCAACTGCCATGGCGCCCAAACCGCCACCCACCGGTCAATGATCAACCCATGCCCGGTCACGATCCGGTAATCTTCAGCCGCAGGTCTTCGGGAAGCCGTTCACGAATCTCCGCAGGCAAACGGTCATGCACGCGGCGGGCGCCGATGCGCGCCACGTCGACCACGGCCATGGGCGCAGGAGTCGCCACCGCTACAACCAGCCACAGCAAGGCCGACAGCGCGAATCCGCCCAGGGCGATCAGTTCCAGCAACAACGCGTGCCGCGGTCCGAAGTGGCGGATGACGCCGAAGGCCAGCAGAAACACAGCGGCCGAAACCGAGGCCAGCACGATCAGGGAAACATCGATGATGCGGTGCAGTTTCTGCCGGCTGCGACAGTGTTCACAGGCGGCAAAGTGCTGCTCGTAGTCCCCGCGCATCTCCGGCGCCAGGCCGGAGATGTCGTATCGCCAGCCGGCCAAAATCTTGCCTACGAGGGGGTCCACACACTGGCTCATACTCAATGACTAAAGGCGAATCGGCTCCAAAGGCTCGGTCTGCGACGCCAGCAGCACGCGGTTGCGGAGCAGGGTTCGGCGGGGACCCAGCGCCTTTTCCGCCGCTCCCCGGGCAATTTCCGGGTGATTGTTCTGCTCGGAGAGGTGCGCCAAAACCACGTACGCAGCTTCTCCATCATAGTCGCTGCTGAAGAATTCCGCGAGGGCGTCATTGGACAGGTGCCCGACCCGGCTCATGACCCGCTGCTTGACCGACCAGGGATAGGGGCCCACTCGCAGCATCTCCACATCGTGGTTCGACTCCATCACCAGCACTTCGCAGCGCCGCAGGTGGTCGCGCACGCTGGCCGGAACATATCCCAGGTCAGTGGCAAACCCGACCTTCACGCCTTCCGCGCGGAAGGTAAACCCCACGGGATCGACCGCGTCATGCGGAATCGTGAACGGAGTGACCGCGAGATCGCCGATCTGGAAACTCCGGCCGGGGGAAAAAATCTCCAGGCGGTCGAGACTTGGCCGCACGCCGCTCTCATCGCGCGTGCTGCGTGCCCACGCCTGGTGGGTCGCGCCGGTCATGTAAATCGGCACCTTCAGCTTCCGGGAAAGTGTCGCCAGCCCGTACACATGATCAGAGTGCTCGTGCGTGATCACAATCGCCGAGAGCCCCCGCGGATCCTCTCCCAGGGCCCTCATGCGCTTGAAGGTTTCGCGGCAGGAGATGCCGGCATCCACCAGGACCCTGGTCGTCGAGGTCTGTATGACGGCGCAGTTGCCCCGGCTCCCGCTCGCCAGCACCGAAACCGACACGCCCATATGCTCGCAGCATACCTGTAGCTGCTGTGAATCCGGGAGTAACTTTCTAGTTAGCCGAGACCTTTGGTCCAGCGTCACCGCTGACGGCTTCGGCACGCCATCGGCACTCCTTCAGCATTCCGGCCATCGAACCCACGCCTCCGACCTCGAGAACTGAAGCTGTGCGCGGAACGCAGAATGCTGGAGGTTATTTCTCCCCGACAATATTGCGAATCGCCCCCCTCAACATGGCCCCGCCGTAGGCCCCGGCAATACCAGGCAGGAACGCCAGGAAGGATTCGTAGATTTGCGCACGGTAGGGCTTTTGCAGGAGCACGAAATAGCCCAGCAACTCCGCGGCCGGAACCATCACCCCCACCATCGCCACCCAGCGCCAGGGCCGGGCCGGCCGCAGCAGGCCCAGCAGCATGCATGCCCCCAGTACCACCAGGGCGGTCAGCAGCAGGTCTCCCACTTTGATGTCGACCCAACCAGAAAGCACACCCGCAGTCGCGGCAAAGACGTAGTAGCCGTAATCGCTATGTTGTCCGGGAGTCTCCTCCGGCAGAACTTGTCCCCAGGCAGTGGTCATGACTTGGTACTGGAGAGCCTCCAAAGCGCCTTCCCCTGAGTTCCTGCCCTGGGTTCGCGCCCGGTTCGTCCTTATGAATATGTATAAAATCCTTTCCCGCTTTTCCTGCCCAGCCAGCCGGCGTCCACCATTTTGACGAGCAGCGGACAGGGCCGGTATTTCGGATCTCCCAACCCGGAATACAGCACGCGCATGATGTCGAGGCAGACATCCAGCCCAATAAAGTCGGCCAGCGTGAGCGGCCCCATGGGATGCGCCATCCCCAGTTTAAAAACTTCGTCCACTGCCTCAGGAGTCGCCACACCTTCCATCACGGCATACATGGCCTCGTTGAGAAGCGGCATCAGCACGCGGTTCGAAACGAACCCCGGGGCATCGTTCACTTCCACCGGCGTTTTGTCGAGCGTAATGGCTAGAGTGCGCACGAGATCGAACGTCGCCTGCGACGTCGCCAGCCCGCGAATCACCTCCACCAGCTTCATCACCGGCACCGGATTGAAGAAGTGCATCCCGATGACCTGCCCCGGGCGCCTGGTCAGCGCTCCAAGTTTCGTAATCGAGATGGACGACGTATTCGAGGCAAGCACGACCTCGGGCCGGGCGATGCGGTCTAGGTCGCGAAACAGTTCGGCCTTGATTTCGAACTTCTCCGTCGCCGCCTCGACGATGAAATCGCTCTCCGCGAGGCGGGCGCGATCCAGCGTCGGCGTGATGCGCCGCAGGGCGGCCGCCTCCTGCTCGATGGTGATCTTTTCCTTCGCCCGTTCCCGCGCCAGGTTCTTGCTGATCACGTCGAGCGCGCCGTCGAGAAACCGCTGCTCCACGTCGTGCAGCAACACCTCGTGTCCGCTGCGCGCAAAGACGTGGGCGATGCCGTTACCCATCGTGCCCGCGCCCACCACACCGACCCGCTTGATCTGCATGGATTGGGAACTCCTGCTCGATGCCTTGGAATCTGCGGCGAACCTAAAAGTGTAGCAGACTGCTCAGGTGGTTCGGCCGGGCCGTGAACCCGGCTCCGCCGAAAAAGTTGCGCACCCGCATCAATACTGATGAACAACCTCAGCCGGAAGATTGGAACCCTCGCGCTTCGAGGCATCACCCTCCCGCCGTCGGGCATCCCAGGTAGCAGACACCGGAGCCCGTTTCCCGGTGGTGGAGGTGAGTATGCAGCGACACATGAGGATGGCAGCCATGGCAGTCTCCCTGGTGCTGGCTCTGGGCACGCTTGCGGTGGCACAAGATTGGGACGACTACAATCGCGGCGGCGGCTTTGCCCTGGCCCGCCAGTACGGCTACGACAACGGTTTCCGCGACGGGGAAAAGCGTGGCCGCCACGAGGGCCGCGAGAACGATCCCTACGACTATCACACGCCGGACTGGCGGCAAGCCACGCACGGCTATAAAGGCTGGATGGGTCCGGTCAACGCCTTCCAGAACGGCTACCAGCAGGGCTACGCCGACGGCTTCCGCTCCGGCTTTATCGCGGAGCGCCCCGGCTGGCGTGATCGCGAGGCCGGCCGCGATGACGATCGCGGCGGCGCCTACTATGGCAATGGCTACTACGGCGGCAACTACGTCGACAGCAGCCGCATCGCCTACGACACCGGCTACCAGGACGGCGCCACCATGGCGCGCGAAGACTTGTACAAAAACAAGCGCTTCAATCCCAACCCCCGCGCTCGCTTCGATGACCGCGATCACGGCTATCACCGCGAGTACGGCGACAAGAACCTCTACAAGGATCACTACACCGACGGGTACCGGGCAGGCTACGAAGCCACCTTCAACGGAAGGTACTAGGGCGCTTGGCGCCAAGAACTACGGAGCGACAGGCGCCTTCGCCGGTCCGGCCGCGGCCACGGCTGCCGCGGCTTTCTCTTTTACCCGTTCGGGCCTCCACGGAGGTTTGCGACCGACGCCAACAAGAAGAGCCGCCGGAGTTCACTCCGGCGGCCTCGTCTCCTCCTCCATCGCCTGGCTCGTCATCCCGACGCGCGAGCCCAGCGAGGCCGGCAGGAACCGCCTCTGCCCTGACCCCAGGCGTCTTCAGCGCCCCGGAATCGCCTGGCCTTCTTTTGCGGCCGCTTCCAGCCGGGCATTGGCGCGCGCCAGCGCATCCTGCGCGCGCTGCACATCGATCGCCGGGTCGCCGCTCGACAGCCGCTTCTCGGCGCGCTCTTTCGCCCGCTGGGCACGGGCACAATCCACCTCTTCGCCGCGCTCGGCCGTCTCCGCCAGGATCGTGACCTTGTCGGGCAGCACTTCGGCAAATCCCCATGCCACGCACAGATAGTGCGTTTCTATGCCGTTACGGTAGCGGATCTGTCCCACCGACAACTCCGTGATCAGCGGCGCGTGCCCGGGCAGGATGCCCAGGTACCCGTTCTTTCCGGGAATCTGCATCTCCTCGGCCTGGTCTTTCACCACCAGCTTCTCGGGAGTCACGATTTCGAGTTGGAAAACATCAGTCATCAGTGGTCGACCGCCGGTCGTCAGCTGGTTCGCCCGCCGCCGGTTTTGCGGGTGACGGACGACTGAAAGCTGACGACTTTTCTACGCTGCCGCTTTCATCTTCTCCGCGGCTTCTAGCACTTCCTCGATCGTGCCCTTCATGTAGAAGGCCTGCTCCGGGATGTCATCGTACTTGCCGGCGACGATGTCGCCGAAGCCCTTCACGGTATCTGCGATCTTCACATAACGTCCGGGCGAGCCGGTGAACTGCTCGGCCACGTGGAACGGCTGCGAAAGGAAGCGCTGGATCTTGCGCGCGCGGGCCACGGTCAGCTTCTGGTCTTCGCTGAGTTCGTCGATGCCCAGAATGGCGATGATGTCCTGCAGGTCTTTGTACGTCTGCAGCGTCTTCTTCACCGCCTGGGCGACATCGTAGTGGTCCTGGCCCACGATGCGCGGGTCTAGGATGCGCGAGGTCGAGGCCAGCGGGTCGACGGCGGGATAGATCCCGATCTCCGTCAGCGCCCGGGATAGCACCGTGGTCGCATCCAGGTGCGCAAACGTCGTGGCCGGCGCCGGGTCCGTAAGGTCATCGGCGGGCACGTAGATCGCCTGCACCGACGTGACCGAACCCTTCTTGGTGGAGGTAATGCGCTCCTGCAACTCGCCCATCTCGGTGGCCAGGTTCGGCTGGTACCCGACCGCGCTTGGCATGCGGCCCAGCAGCGCCGAGACTTCTGACCCCGCCTGCGTGAACCGGAAGATGTTGTCGATGAACAGCAGCGTGTCCGCGCCTTCCTTGTCACGGAAATACTCCGCCACCGTCAGCCCGGTCAGCGCCACCCGCAAACGCGCCCCGGGCGGTTCGGTCATCTGGCCGTATATCAGCGCGGCCTTTGATTTGGAGGGATCGCCGGGCTTGATGACACCCGACTCGCTCATTTCCAGCCACAGGTCATTGCCTTCGCGGGTGCGCTCGCCGACCCCGGCAAACACCGAGAAGCCGCCGTGCTGCTTGGCCACGTTGTTGATGAGTTCCTGGATGAAGACGGTCTTGCCCACCCCCGCGCCGCCGAACAATCCGATCTTGCCACCCTTCAGGAAGGGCTGGATCAGGTCGACGACCTTTACTCCCGTCTCAAACATCTCGGCGGTCGTGGCCTGCTCGTCGAACGCCGGCGCGGGACGGTGGATGGGCAGCTTTTCTTTGAACTCGATCGGCCCAAGCTGGTCCACCGGTTCGCCGATGACGTTCATGACGCGGCCCAGGGTGCCGGGGCCCACGGGCACCGAGATCGGCCCGCCCAGGTCGATGGCCTTCATGCCGCGTACCATGCCGTCGGTGGCTTCCATGGCGATGCAGCGCGCGCGCCCCTCGCCCAGGTGCTGCTGGACTTCGAGAACCACGTTGATCGGCTGCGGCACCTTGAAGCCGTCGCTCACCACGCGCACCGCCTGGTAAATCGGGGGCAGGCCCGCTTCGGTGAATTGCACGTCCACCGCCGGTCCCGCAATCTGGATTACGTGTCCAATGTTTTCTGGCATAGAAATCAGCTCTCAGCTTTCCGCCGTCTGCTCTCAGCTGCTTGTTCCCATAGTCTGGCGCGAGCTCTTCGACCGGTCTTTCGCCTCGCCGCAGTTCGCCCTTGCATGAACCTCACGTACTTCCCGGACCCCGCTGACAGCTGATGACCGATAGCTGACAGCTGCTTTACTGCGCCGCCGCTCCACTCACGATCTCGATGATCTCTTTCGTAATCTTGGCCTGGCGCGCGCGGTTCATGGCCAGCGTCAGGGAGTCGATCATGTCGGTGGCGTTGTTGGTGGCCGATTCCATCGCGGTCATGCGCGCCGCGTGCTCCGCGGCCACCGATTCCAGCAACGCGTGGAAGATCTGAATGCCCACGTACTTCGGCAGCAGGTCGTTGAACAACTCGGCCGGCTTCTGCTCGTAAATATAGTCGACTTGGGCCGCGGCGAACCCCCGGGCGGCCGCGTCAATCGCGCGCGCATCGCTGGAGCGCAGGCCCACGCCCGCCGAGATCGCCGCCTTCTGCGCCTCTTCTTTCTCTTTCTGCGTCAGCTCGCGGGCGACTTCCACCTGCGCCACGCCCACTTCGACAATCGGCAGCACTCGTTCCACCACCAATCGCTGCTGGATCACCGACTTGAATTCGTTGAAGATCAGGTACACCGCGTCGAGGGCGCCCTCGGAGTAGCGCTCGATCACGCGCTCAGAAATCTTCGCGGCCAGCGCGTGGTCGACCTTGTTCAGCACGCCGATCTGCTCGCCAATCACGGTAATGCGCGGGGGCCCGCCCGCCTCCGCGCGGCGTGGCTCGGCCGAGGCGAAGCGCCGCCGCAGGAAGTCGCGCCCCTTGCGGCCGATGGTCTCAATCTCAATGTTTTTCCCGGCTTTTTCGCCGATGAACTGCAGGGCCGCTTTCACGATGTTGGCGTTAAACGCGCCCGCCAACCCCTTGTCCCCGGTCACGACAATCAGCAGGATGTTGCTCTCCTCGCGCTCGGCCAGCAGCGGATGCCGCGGTTCGCCGGTCTCGGGATCGTAAATCTCCGCGCGCGACACCAGCGACTTGAGCACGTTGGTCAGCATTTGCGCATACGGACGCGCCGCCAGTGCCCGGTCCTGCGCGCGGCGCAACTTCGCCGCCGAGACCATCTTCATGGCCTTGGTGATCTGCCGCGTGTTGATCACGCTGCGTATGCGCCGTTTGATGTCGAGAACGTTGGCCATTCGAACCAGCGATTAGCACTTAGCCGTTAGCTTGCAGCGAAAACCTGAAACCCCAGAACCCGAGCCACGGTCATCCTGAGCGAAGTGAGGCGAAGCCAGCCGCAGTCGAAGAGCCCATCGCGGCCAGCGTCCTGCAAAATGCTGACAGGCATCTGGGCCACGACGCCCGGTCCGGCTGCCGGCCGCTAGCTGCCGGCTGCCTTCCGGGCCGCCACAAACTGCTCTTTGCACTCCTTGATGACCTTGGTCATTTCGGCCTTCAGGTTGTCGTCGAGAACGTTCTTTTCCATGATCGTGCGCAGCAGCCCCGGGTTCGTCATCTCGACGTATTTGTAAAGCTCCGATTCAAAGGGCCGCACCTGCTCGACCGGCATGTCATCGAGAACTCCGCTGGTGCCGGCGAAGATGATCAGGATTTGCTTGGAGAACGGCAGCGGCGAGAACTGTCCCTGCTTGAGCAGTTCGACGAGCCGCTGGCCGCGATTCAGCTGGTTCAACGTCGCCTTGTCGAGGTCGCTGCCGAACTGGGCAAACGCGGCCAGTTCCCGGTATTGGGCCAGCTCCAGCTTCAACGATCCGGCGACCTGGCGCATGGCTTTGATCTGGGCGCTGCCGCCCACGCGGCTTACCGAAATGCCGACGTTCACCGCCGGACGCACCCCCGAGTTGAACAGGTCCGTTTCCAGAAAGATCTGCCCGTCGGTGATCGAAATCACGTTCGTCGGAATGTAGGCGGAAACGTCGCCTGCCTGCGTCTCGATGACCGGAAGCGCCGTCAGCGATCCGCCGCCCATCTTGTCGCTCATCTTGGCGGCCCGCTCCAGCAGGCGCGAGTGCAGGTAGAACACGTCTCCGGGATAGGCCTCGCGTCCCGGCGGCCGGCGCAACAGCAGCGAAATCTCGCGATACGACGCCGCGTGCTTGGAGAGGTCGTCGTAAATGACCAGCGCGTGCCGCTTGTCGTCCCGGAAGTATTCGCCCATCGCGCAGGCGGCGTAGGGAGCAATGTACTGCATGGGTGCGGGCTCCGAGGCCGACGCCGCAACCACGATCGTGTACTCCATCGCCCCGGCGTCTTCCAGGATCTTCACCACCTGCGCGATGGACGACCGCTTTTGCCCGATCGCGCAGTAAATGCAAATCAGGTCGTTGCCCTTACTGTTGATGATGGTGTCGAGCGCAATCGCCGTCTTTCCCGTCTGGCGGTCCCCAATGATCAGCTCGCGCTGTCCGCGGCCAATCGGAATCATCGAGTCGATGGCCTTCAGACCCGTCGCCATGGGTTCGCGCACCGGCTGGCGATCGATGACGCCGGGAGCAATCCGCTCCAGCGCGATAAACTTCGTCGTGCTGATCGGGCCCTTGTCGTCGATGGGCTGCCCCAGGGAGTTCACCACGCGACCGACGAGCGCTTCCCCCACCGGCACGCTCATGATGCGCCCCGTCCGCTTCACTTCGTCGCCCTCGCGGATCTCGGTGTAATCTCCGAGCAGCACCACGCCGACCTGGTCTTCTTCCAGGTTCATGGCCAGTCCGGCCACCCCATGCGGAAACTCGAGCAGTTCGCCCGCCATGACCTTGTCGAGACCGTACACGCGGGCAATGCCGTCGCCGAGCGTGATCACCGTGCCCACTTCATCGACCGTGATTTTGCTTTCGTAGTTCTCGATCTGCTCGCGGATCAGCTGCGATATCTCGTCTGCCTTGATTTGTGCCATAGAAAATCAGCTCTTAGCTGCTAGCTCTCTGCCGCTAGCTTTGAAGATTTAGGGGCCCGCTCCACTGCCGGCATTCCTGCTTTTCCTTCGCGATCTCTGCCGCCGTTCCTTTGCGCCCCGTGCGGTTCCACGCGCTTGCTCAGCCTACCGCTGCCGGCCGGCAGCCGCTAGTTGCCCGCAATCTGTTCCCGGATCCGCTGCAGCTGCCCGAGCACCGATCCGTCATAGATCGTGCTGCCCACGCGCACCACCGCTCCGCCGAGCAGCGAGGCATCCCGCGCATACTTCGCGCGGACTTTCTTCCCGGTCAATTTCTGGACCTGCGCTTCCAGCGTCCGCTTCTCCGGGTCGCTCAACTCGCGGAAGCTGGTGATCTGCGCCTCCGCGACGCCCATGCGCGCGTCCAGTTCCTGCCGCAGGTGGTGAACAATCGCGTCGAACAGGTGCATGCGGCGGTGATCGATCAGCACGGCCCCGAAATTCCGCACCGGGCGCGAGAGGCCCTCGCGCTTCACAATCGCGTCCAGCACACCGCGCTTCTGCTCGGCGGCAATCGCCGGATTCTCCCACACGCGCCGCAAGTCATGGTTTTCCTCCAGCAACGCGCCGAGAGCATTCAACTCCTCCAGCGTCTTGCCCGCATCGAGCTTGCGGTCAAGGACCACATCCGCGAAGGCCCGTGCGTAAACACTGGTTACCGAGGCCATGACCTAGTTCTTCCCTCCGTCTTCGCCCTGGCCCAGCCGGTCGGTAAAGCCGCGCACCAGCGACGAGTCCGTCTTCGCATCGACGTGAATCTGTTTCTGGGCCAGCGAGATGGCCAGGTCCGCCGCGTAGCGGGTCAAGTCGCGCCGGGCCGCCTTGGCAGCAGCTTCGATCTCCTGCTCGGCCGACTCCACGATCTTGCGCGCGTCTTCTTCCGTCGCCGCTTTGATGCGCGCTTCTTCGGCGGCCAGCTCTTGCTCTCCCGCCGCCTTCATGGCGGCAATCTCGTCGTCCAGCCTCGACAGCCGCGACTCGATCTCTCCCAGGCGGCGGTTGGCGTCTTCACTGGCGCGCTTGGCTTCTTCCATCGCGCGCTGAATCGCCGCGGTCCGGGCTTGGAACGCCCCCGGCAGAAACTTCCTGCCGGCCCACAGCAAGACTCCGGCTATCACGCCAAAGTTGATCAGAACCGCCAGCCAATAGGCGTACTGCAAGTTGCCGCCAGTCAGCTTCGACAGCATCCGCACTGAGGCCGACTTCTTGAATTGTTCTGTCTCGTGTTCTTCCTCGCCCGCAGCCTCTCGCGTTTCCTTGGCCAGTTGCTGGCCGAACCCCGGCTCCTGCTTCCTGTCGTTCTCCCGGGACTGCGCCGGCTTCGGCCCCGCCGTGCGCGATTCCTGCGCCAGCACACGGGCTGGCGCGCACAGGAGCACCACCGCCAGGCCGGCCAGCCCAAGCCGGGCGAGGGGGGACAGCCAGCGGAACCGTCTTCGGGCTGTGATCATGCCCTACCCGCCGGAGGCGGAGCTCCCACCGGAGTCAGCACCCGCCGGATAATTTCGCCCGCCAGTCGCGCCGAGTCCGCCTGCAAAGTCTCCTGCGCCGCAACCTTGTCGTTCTCGATGGCCACCCGGGCCCGTCGCACCTGCTCCTGGGCCCTGGCCCGCGCGGTCGCAACCGCCGCAGCTCGCGCCTGCAGGGCTGCCTGGCGATGCGCCTCCTGGCTCCGGAACACGGCCGTTCGCGCTTCCCGCAGTCGCTGCTCGTACTCGGCGGTACGCGCCTCCGCCGCCGCCATGTCAGCCCGCGCTTTCTCCAGCGCGCCTTCGGTTCGGGCATGCCGTTCCGCCAGAACTTGCGCCAGCGGCCGGTGCAAAATCAAGGTGTACGCTCCGTACAGCACCAGCAGAAGAATGATGGTCGGTATGGACCCGAGCAGTAATCCGCCTAGCTGTCGCAGCGTCTCATCCATGGCTAGATTGAAGAACCGGAAGAAAGAGGGCTATAAAACCTCTAAATCTAACATCCTAGGGAGCTTGTGTCAACGGAGACGGGCCCCTCGGCCGGCACCCGCCCCCTCGCGCTTTGGAAAAAATTCCCTGGTGTCCCAATGCCGTCTTCAGTTTCATGAACTAACCCTTGACTTCGGCCAAAATGGGACTAGCATAAAAGCATCACCTCCGATCCAATTCAGGATCGAATGGGCCGGTAGCCAAGAAAAGTCACCGCTTTTTGGCTATTGGCCCATTTAATTTTTAGGCCCAGCAGCGGATGGCGAGAGCCTTCGTCTTTCTCCCGGTATTCCTCTTTCTCTGCGATCTCCCCGCGATGTTCTCCGCGTCCCCTGCGTTTTAAGGATTTCGATGACACGCTTTCCCACTCCGTGCTGCAAGCGGCTACTCGCCGACCTTCACCACCCACTCTCTCACTCTCCGCAGCACCGACTCCGGCGCTTCCGCCTCCATCTCCACCACGCCGTCGCGATATTCGCGCGAATAGATGCGGGACTGGGCCGCCAGCATCGCCAACACCTTGCCTTCCTTCTGCGGGATGCTGAGCCGCACCCGGCTCACCGGGTCCTCCTCCAGCACCTGGTCGATGCGTTCCAGCAGCGCCGCCACGCCAGCCCCGCGCGCCGCCGAGACGTGGACCGTGCGCGCATCATCCCGCAACGCTTCCCTCTGCCTGGGCTCGAGCAGATCGATCTTATTCATCACGTGCAGGCGTGGTTTCTTCTCCGCCTCCAGCTCTTTCAGGACCAGCTCCACCTGCGCGTCCTGCTCGGCCGTGAGGGGACTGCTCGCATCCGAGACGTGCAGAATGAGCGCCGCCTTCTGCACCTCCTCCAGGGTCGCGCGAAATGCCGACACCAGCGTGTGCGGCAGATTGCGGATGAAACCTACCGTGTCTGACAACAGCACTTTGCGGCGCGACGGCAGTTCCACCCCCCGAATTGTGGGATCGAGCGTGGCAAACATCTGCGGGGAGGCCAGCACCTCGGCCTTGGTCAGCGCATTGAACAATGTTGATTTTCCTGCGTTCGTGTAACCTACCAGGGCCACCGTCGCCACCGGCACCGATTCGCGCCGCTGCCGCTGCTGCGCGCGGATGCGCCGCACATTCTCGATCTGCTCCTTCACGTGGCGAATCCGGCGATAGATCTTCCGCCGATCGGTCTCCAGCTGCGTTTCCCCGGGCCCTCGCGTGCCAATGCCGCCGCCCAGTTGCGACATCTCCACCCCGCGCCCGGCCAGCCGTGGCAGCAGGTATTCCAGTTGCGCTAACTCGACCTGCAACTGGCCTTCGCGGGTCTTCGCGTGCCGGGCAAAAATGTCGAGGATCAGCTGCGTGCGGTCAATCACGCGCTTGTGGAGGATGCGTTCGATATTGCGCTGCTGCGAAGGCGAAAGATCGTGGTCGAACAGGATGAGATCGGCATCCACCGCCGCGACCCGGCCCTGGATCTCCTCCAGCTTGCCGCCGCCGATGAGGGTCGCTGCATCCGGCCGGTCGCGCCGCTGCAACACCTCGCCGACCACCACTGCGCCGGCGCTGCTGGCCAGCGTGCGCAACTCCTCCAGCGATTCGTCCGCGCTGAACTCGGGAATCCTGGGGCCCTTCGCGCCCGCGCCCACCCTGGTGGCGGCGTCACGCGCGGCCTGCGCTCCCGAACTCAAGCCGCGCTGGCCCGGTTGTCGCCCTCGCGTGCGCACATCCACACCCACCAGGAAGGCGCGTTCGCCCCAATCCCGCGCCGCGCGCGGACGCGCGACCTTCTCGCTGCGGACCGCGCGGCGCACCGCATCCTGCCATCGCTTGGAGCTCGAATCAGCCGGGGGCAACGGGAAAGGCGCCTAGCCTTCGGTCCCTGACGCGCTGGTGGGCGCTGGCGCCGCCGGTACCGTCGCCACCGCTGCCGGCTTGGCCTCGCCATGCCCCGCAAACGATGCGTGCGGCACCCGCCCCATGACCACCGTCGAGATGGCGTGCTTGAAAATCAACTGTTCCTGATTGTTGGTCTCCAGCACCACCGAATATTTATCGAATGACCGGATTCGGCCCGTCAGCTTGACCCCACTCAGCAGATAGATCGTAATGTTGAGCTTTTCCTTACGGGCCGTGTTGAGGAAGGAATCCTGAATATTTTGCGCCGGCTTATTTTCCATCTGCCGATCTCCTTGCAAGTTGGGTGTTCACAAACGAACAGCTGGCCCTGCAACCCGTGGCGCAACCGGTTGCAAAGCAGGGGGGAAAACTCCGCCACACGGCCGGACTTCGGCCTCACTTGCGCCGACCGCGCTTCGGACAGCACCTTGTACAATACGGCCTTGGCGTCTACTTTTCAACCCGTCTCCAGGATGAAATTATTCGCTCTCCGGGGCGTCAGTTTCTCTTCAAATCCATTCCTGGGCCCGTCCCACTTAGCACTTAGCGGTTGGCACTTAGCAGTTGCCCTGGGTAGGCTCCCAGGTCTTTCCACCCGGCGCCTTTCATGCGAAGTAACCATAAAGCCTAAGGTTACCCCGCGCGGTCCTTGCCGCCCAGCTCCGCTTTCATTCCCGCAGAACCGCCAGCACTCGTCCTCCCCTTCTTGGCTGGCTGTCGCATGCCAGGTGCTCCAGGCGAAATCTCAACTGCTCATGTACAATCCGCGTCTTAATCCTGGGAGGTTCTAGAAATGCCCCATCTGGTGCCTGCTCTTTTCAGCGCCAACATTCACATCCCCACCGATTTCAACACGAACTTCCTGATGATCGCTCGCTGGATCCACTTCCTCGCCGGCATCACCTGGATCGGACTGCTCTACTTCTTCAATCTCGTCAACGTTCCCTTCCAGAAGGAGCTCGACGCCGCCACCAAAGGCAAAGTGGTGCCCCTGCTGATGCCGCGCGCCCTCTATTGGTTCCGCCACATGGCCGCGCTGACCGTGCTTGCCGGCCTCGCCTACTTCGGAAACATTGTGGGCGCCGACGCCCGCAACGGAGGCGGCTCCGCGGGTCTGGTCATGGGGAGTTTCTTCGGCATCTGGACCGTCGTGTGGGCGATTCTTTATGCCGTGCTGATCCCCGGCAAAGGTGCGCTCGACAAGGGGCCGGTAATCGGAGTGATCTATGCCGTGGTGGTCACCGCCGCCGCCTGGCTCTTCCTCAGCATCAACAGCCACGGCTGGGAGAGCAACCGCCTGCTCTCCATCGGCATCGGCGGCGGCATCGGCTGGGTCATGATGCTCAACGTCTGGGGTGTCATCTGGCGCATCCAGAAACGCCTGATCGCCTGGACCAGGGAGAATGCCGAGAAAGGCACGCCCATGCCCGAGCAGTCCAAGCGCATGGCCCGCATGGCATTTCTCACCTCGCGCGCCAACGCGTTCCTGAGCCTGCCCCTGCTGTTCTTCATGGGCGCGGCCAGCCACTATCCCTGGTTCGGGAAGTAATTTCCCGCACGCCAAAGGGCCGCTGCTGTGCGAGCGGCCCTGTTCATGACCCTTTGCCCCGCCCATCGCCCGCCAAGCTTGCTTCCGGCTGGCGACTGGCGCTTGGAAACCGGCGACTAGAACAGCAGCTTCAGCCCGAACTGCAGCTGCCGCGCCGAGGTGGTGCCGTCGGGCCGGCCAACCGTCGCAGTCGAGAAGCCGAACGTGAAGGGATCTTGATATAGGTTCCCCGGCTGGTCGAACTGCGTGCGATTGAACACGTTGAACACTTCGGTGCGGAACTCCAGCTTCACACGCTCGGTGATGGCCGTATCCTTCGACATCGCCATGTCCCAGTTGTTGTAGCCCGGACCGAAGAAGCGGTTCTTGCCCACGTTCCCGGCGAAACCATACGGAGAAAGCGCAAAAGCGTTTATGTTCACGCCGGTTTGATTCTTGGGGTGTCCTGCAGGCAGAGCGGGATTGCCTACCAGGTCCAGGCGCGCCGAAAGTCCGGTGTGTTCCGAATCGCGGTTGCCGAACAGATCGAACGGGTGCCCGCTCTGCAAGGTCGTGATGCCGGCCAGTTGCCAGCCCTCGAGCACTCTGCCCAGCATTCCGCCGCTCAGGTACGCGCGTCCCCGGCCCACCGGCAGTTCCCAAGAGTAGTTGACCACCAAACGGTGCCGGATGTCGAAGCCCGAGTTGCCCCGCTCGTTGTACAGTTCGAAACTGTTACGCGGGAACGAGCGGTTTGTTTTCTCCGAAGCCACCAGCGGATCGGCCGCATCGTCGATGGCATGCGAGTAGGTATACGCTCCCTGAATCTGGAATCCCTTAGAGAAGCGCTTGTTCACGTTTACCTGCAGGCCGTGATACCAGGAGTCGCCCGTGGTCTGGTTCAGCGCCGCCGAGTAGAAGGCGGTGTTATACACTGACTGGAATCCCGGACCGCCATACCAGAGCGTCCCAAACGTCAATGCGTAGTCGGGTGTTCCGTTGGCAATGTTCGCCGCCACCAGCGCGGGCTGCGGAGGATTGCCATCCACCACCCGGAACGCGTGGAAGCCGCGGTTCCCCACGTAACTGACATCGATGGCGAGATCGCGCAGCAACTCGCGCTGAATCCCGAAGTTCCAGCTCGACGTGTAGGGCAGCGGGAAATGCTTCGCGATCAGCGTCGGGAAGAACAAGGAGCCGCAGTACGGGTTACAGTCGCCATCGATGGAATGGACCGTAGTCGCCACCGACGTAGGCAACGCCGACCCTTCCGGAGTGGGCAGCGGGTCGGTGAAAATTGGCTGGAAAAACGGGGTCTGCTGGAACGGCGGATTGCTGGTGGCATTTCCGAACAGGTTCCCGAAAACGCGATCGTGGAATATGCCAAACGCGCCCCGGACGGACGTCTTGCCGTTACGGAACGGGTCCCATGCGAATCCGACGCGCGGCTCGAAATTCTTCGTGTCGTTGTCGTACAGCAGGTGCCCGGTCCCTGGACCTACCACCGTAAAGGTGAAGCCGGTGCAGGGGTTGGTTACGCAACCCGGCGTGGCCGGATCGAGCGTGTCAGGGGCGACTCCCGACGGGTTCTCGAACAGGTTCGACAGGTTGTTGTCAACTTCAAACGGCACCCCGTTGAACTGATAGCGGATGCCGAAATTCAGCGTCAGGTTCGGACGGATCTTCCAGCTGTCCTGAATGAAGAAGTCATACTCGTGCTGGCGGAACCGCCGAAAATCATTCATCGTGCGAGACCCGGATTTGTCGAAGAACTGGTTCTGCTGCTCCGTGTCCATTAGCCCAAGGAGAGTGTTGGACAGGTCCTGGAAGACTGTATCAGGATTGCCGTTGGCATCCGTACCGCAGTTCTGAAAGGGATCGCCCGGATTCGCAGGTCCGCCTAAGTATCCGTACGGATCGCAGGGCGGCAAGCTGGGGTTGGCCATCACCGTCGATAATCCGTAGTCGCCGAAGGGCGCGAACGTCGCCAGCGTGCGCGAGTAGAACGAGTTGAATCCGTTCTCGTACACCCAGCGGAAATCCCCTCCCATCTTGAAGGTGTGGGCGCCCTTGACCCAGCTCAGGCTGTCGCCCCAGCTCCAGGTGCCCGTCTTGCGCCACTGCCCGTTGCTGTCGGCCAGGGCCAGGCAGCCAAAGCCGGCTATATCGGGCAACGAGAAGTCGCGCGGCCGCCCGTACTGGTCAACTGCACCGACATCCAGGGCGCTCCGCCCCCCGCACGTAAATGGATTGTCGTTCTTGTTAAACGCGATCTTCGCCTGGTTCACCAGCGTCGAACTCAACGTCGAGGTCAGCGTCGCCCCGGCCAGCAAGACGTGGCTCTGCGACGCCGTGGCCCCAATCCCTCCCGGCAGAAAATCATCGTGGAACGGATCGGGATCCTTGTAGAAGTCGTAGGCCCCGTGGAAGGTCAGCACATGCTTGTCTCCGATGTGCTGGTCCAGCTTTGCCGTGATGTTGGTCACATCGGACCGGGAAGACGACGGGTAAAACAGTTGCCCGCGGAACTGGTCCACCGCCGGCCCGTTCGGATTCGGGTACAGGCTGAGAATCTGCGTGATTGTGGGGTCGATCCCGTAGCCGAACGTGCTGTTCGCTCCACCCGCGTCAATGGGCAGCGTGCAAGGCGCCGGGTTGGGCGCACAGTCGTTCGGATCGTTGTCGGTGTAGTTGAACGGTTGTCCATTCAACATACCTTTGAAGGCGGCGTTGGGAACCGTCGATCGGTTGGTCAGGGTCGTGCGAAAACGCTGCCACTCGGAATCGACAAAGAAGAAAGTCCGGTTCTTCACCACCGGCCCGCCCAGGTTGAACCCGAACTGGTTGCGCACGTACGGGTTCTGCGCTTCCATCTGGTTGGTCTGCGGATCGAGGTTGTGATTGAAGTAGTCCCGCGCTCCCAGCGCGTTATAGCGCCCAAACCAGCGCGCTCCGCCGTGCAGCGTGTTGGTGCCGCTCTTGCTCACCACGTCGACGATGGCGCCGTTGTTCCGCCCGTACTCGGGCATGAAGTTGCTGGTAATGACGCGAAACTCTTCCGTCGCGTCCGGATTCAGCGACGCCAACCCGCCCGGAATGCCCGGCACCGAAGTGTCGTTGTTGTCGGTGCCGTCCAGCAGAAAGTTGTTGTTCCGCTCGCGCGCCCCGTTCACCGAGAAGCCGCCCAGGCCGCTGTTGGATTCGATCGTGCCCGGGGAAAGCAGGATCAGCGAGTAGGGATCGCGCGTCAGCAGCGGCAGGTCGAGCATCTTCTTGGAGTCCACGATGTTGCTGACCTGCGAGGTCTCCAGGTCCACTGAGGGCACGTCGCTGGCCCGCACCATGACTTCCTCCGTCACCATCCCGGCCTCCAGCGTGATGTCCAGGCCCAGCGTGTGCGCGACCGTCACTTCCACCTGGTCCAGACGGTAGACCTTGAAGCTCTCTTTCTTCACCGTGATGTCGTAGTGCCCCACCGGCAGATTGGGCAGGCTGTACACGCCCGTGCTGCTGGTGGCCACCGTTCGCACCGCGTTGGTTTCCACGCTCCGCGCCGAAACCTCCGCGCCCTGCACCACCGCGCCCGAGTTGTCGGTCACCGTCCCCTGAATCGAGCCGGTCTGGGCCAGCGCCACCGCGCTCGAAAGCACCACCAGCACTCCGACCGCAAGCATCCTGAGCTTCTGCATCACTCCTCCACGCACATGTGTTGAAACGGGCGCCGCCGGGAGCGTTCCCCATGCGTCCGCCAAAGATCTGATTTGCTGCAAGGGCCCCGGTCGAACCCGTGTCGAAAAATCTGACAGGACTACCTGCTAGTGATACGTCAACTTTAGTTTCAGGAATAGGTTACGGAAGTCATCGCCGGCGGGGGAGGGAGGGGACGCCATCTGGACTGTCCTGGCAGGCACAGTCCGAGCTAGCCCGCGGAAAGCATTTCGTTGCAGGATTGAACTCTCAATGACCGGAAAGACCGCTCTTTGCGTAGCTCCCGTTTTACAGAGCCACCGAAAAAGGGAGGACCCGGGGTTGGGGTCCTCCCTCACAAACGAACGAATCCCAGTCACCTAGAATTCGAACTTCACGCTGAACCGGGCATAGAACGGACGCAGATACCCGGGGTTGGTGTTTCCGTTCACGGCCGAGGGACCGATGCCGGTTGGCTTTGCGAAATCAGCATTCGGAACGCCAGCGGAACGCTGAGCGTTCTGGTCCTGACGGAGCTGAGTCCGGTTATTGGTGATATTAAACAGGTCAACACCAAGCCGCAGGCGGCTTCCTTCCGTAAGCTTGATCGGATAGTCCGAGTGGAAGTCCACGCTCCCGAAGTCCTTGGTATAGCCCAGTGCGCCTCGGGCGGAGGTGCAATTGGTGGTGTTGTCGGCGCAGAACGGGATTTCGCCTGCGTTCTGGTAGGCCGGGTGGGCGAACAGGTTATTGATCGGAATGCCCGTCTGGAAGTGCACTGAGCTTCCCATCGTCAACCCGCTGGCATGGCTTCCGTGGAACGTGTAGCTCACGAATCCATTGACCAGATGCCGTACGTCGGTATTCAAAACTCCCGGCACGAACTGCTGTCCCAGAAGGTTGAATTGACCCTTCGTAAAGTCAAACAAAGAACTGATGTTGGGGTCGTTCTGCCCGTTGTCGTTGCGGAACGATCCTTCGTAGTTGCCGAAGAGCTTGGCGATACGATAGTTTGCGCGCACCTGCCAGCCCTTGGACATGGCCTTGTTGACTTCGAACTCGATCGCGCGGTACTTGCGCACCGGGTCTACGAAGCCATCGGGAATGCCGTCTGATCCCGGCGTCGCCGTGATCTGATTGCCGCTGGCATCAAAGGCATTTGGGATGCAGAACGCATTGTTGCCGTTGGGCAGAACAACCGGATTGCCATTGCTGTCGTAAGGCGGTCGCGTCCCGGCGAATGTCGGAGCCTGTGTTGAATAAAGAGTCGTGTTCGTTCCCGTCGAATTACAGCCCGCAGGCGCATCGGCGGTCGGACCCAGAGTGTAGTCGTGAGTCCAGGTGATCTCGACCGGGTTCAAGAACAGGTCCTGGTTCTTGCTAACGTTGCTGATGAAGTAGTACTGGTTCAGACCGGCCTGATACGCTTCCGGTGACAGCGCCGCGTTGTCTTCGATAATGCGCTTGATGCGGCGGTCGGTATAGCGCGTGCTGAAGACCAGCCCAGAGCTGAATTCATGCTCGAACCCCACCACGAACTCATCTAAGTACTCGCTCCGTGTACCCGGCCCGAAAGCCTCACCCGTTTGGGCAGAAGCACCACCCAGCGGGATCAACTGAGTTGCCGGATTCATGGGCGCAGTGATGGTGCCGTCGGCGTTTTCCACCACGTGGCCGGTCGCGTCGCTGGTAGGCAGCCAGATGGAAGTTGGGAAATCCAGCTCCGTGCTGAGCGAGCGGATCGCGATGTCCAGGGGCAGCGCTTCCGTATAGCGGCCAAAGTTCACATATGCCTTGCTTTTGCGGTTACCCCAGGGATCTACACTCAACCCGATACGCGGCGACCAGTTGTCCACAAACGTGTACTTCGCGGTCAAGCCTTCCACATGCTGCTGTTCCCAGCGCAGGCCGGCGTTGATCGTGAGGTACTTGTTCGGACTCCAGGCGTCCTGCGCGAAGATCGTGTGGTAGAACGACTTGGTCTTGAAGGTCAAGTCGCCGAACTCGCCACGCGTTTGCAAAAGGTATACGGAAGTGTTGCCGTCGAGGCACTCCGAAATCCCCGGAATGGTCATTTCCGTCGCGGCAGAAGGATTGCCTGGGTTGTTCTCAAGGCAATTGCCTGCGCCCGCCCGCAACTGGAAGGCGGCGTTCGTTCCGTTGGCAACCAGGTCCGCTTGCAATGTCGGGTCGCTAGTGACACCAGCAGCTTCCGCGGCCGTGAAAGGAATGCTCCCGCCCGAGCGGAACTTCGAACCGTCGTAATGATTGATGTCGTACCGATAGCCTGCGCTGAAGGAATGTTCGCCCAGGAAGTTGAAGGTCTTCTGGGTATCAAAGTTGAGACCGTAGTTGTCGCCCGTCGTGTTTTCGTAGTACCCCAACCCCTGCCGCGTAAACTGCCCACGAAGCGTGTTTGCCGTGCTCGTGCACAGCGCGTAAAACTGCGGCGCACCGCAGGTGCTACGCTGCGTGTAATCGATAATCTGGAATACGCCCGGCGCAGCGGGTGTGTCGTTCAGGTTGTTGTGCCCCCACGACCACGACGCGTTGAACAACCACGTCGGGGTCCAGGTGCCGTTGTAACGCGCAACGAAGTTGCGGGTCCCGTATTGCAGCTTGTCAAAGGTGGTATGGTTTGCCGTGATCAGACCGCCGTTTCCATTTGGATTGAAGTTGCCGTACGTCGGATCGCCGAAGATGGACGCCTCCACCTGGTGATGGTCATTCAGGCGGTAGGTCAGCTTGCCCGCGTACGAATACACCCGGACGCCGACATTCACATTGCCTAAGTTGGGCTGAGTGTTCACGCCACCGATTAAGTCGGCCGCGTTCCGGAACTGTGCGAACTGGCTGAAATCCGTGTTCCATTGCGGGTTGAACGACCCGAAGAAGAACAGGTGATTCTTGAACCCCGGAACATAGCCGCCCAGTTCACCGTCCACGTCGTACCCTTGCTGGTGGAGAATCTTGCCCTGGAGGTTGAACCTCTCTTGCAGTGAACCAGCGCTGAAATCATCCGGCTGCAGTCGGGTCATTTCCAGGTTCTGGGGCGCGAAGAATCCCGCGACCTGGCCATGGAACTGATTGCCACCCGACTTGGTGACGATCTGCACGATGCCGCCGGTCGACTTGCCGTACTGCGCTTCGAAGCCCCCGGTTTTCACCTGGACTTCTTTCACGAAGCTCAGATTGATGCCGGTCGAAAGCGAGCCATACACGCGCGAATACACCCCGATGCCGCCAAACCCGCCGTCGGTGATGCTTACGCCATCAGCTACATAGTTGTTCTCCAAGCCCGTGCCACCGGCAATGGAAGGGTTTGCCGTACCGGTTCCGCCTCCGGCGGCTACGCCCGGCGCCGCATAGAACAATCCCGTAACGTTGCGCGCAACGGGTACCGACTCATAGAAAGTGTCAGTCAGGTTGGAAGCGACGGCAGTCGAAGTGGTATCGACGGCGACCGCTGTCGCGCTCACCTCGACGGTCGTAGCCGAGGTTCCCAGTTCCAACTTCACCGAGAGGCTTGACGTGCGGCCAGTTTGTACTTCAACTTGCCGTGCCTCTGTAGTCTTGAAACCCTCTTTTGAGATCTTAACCGTGTAGTAGCCGGGGATTAGCAGTTGGAACAAGAAGTGTCCCTCGGTGTCGCTGTTCATCGTGCGTTCGCCCGTCGGACCCGTTAAATCAATCTTTGCGCCCGGCACAACTGCGCCCGACGGGTCGGTCACCAAACCTGAGATATTTCCCTTCACCGACGCCTCGGCGCCCTGCCCGAAGCTTAAAGCCGTAAGACTCAAGACCAGCGCAAAAAGCGCAAAGACTGTAAGTAGCTTTTTTGCCATAGAGTTAGATCCTCCTCAGATGAATCAAGCTGCTGGGATCGCCGAAACTGGTTATTCCACGAGAAAACCAGGCGAAACAGAAGACCGCGAACCGTAATGCACACCCCGGGCCAAAGACAGCCACAAATTGACACTCTGTCAGTTCAGCTTTTGTTTTGATTGTGTTACAGCCAGCTGCCGCTGGCTCGAACCCTGCCCTCGCCTACTGTATTCTCCCTATATCCGTAGGCCTTTGCACCAGAACCTATGGGTTTTCATAGTGTTCGTCGAGGCGAGCACCCATCGACACAACAGCAGCTTAGCGTTGTCGCTAGAGCTGGAGCCGGGCCCGCTTGCTAGCGCTGGCTCTCAGTTGACGAGGCCGACATCAATGCCCGACCCTTCTGCTGAAAGGCCTCGGCTTGCGTGGGATTGCCAGCGTGCTGGTAGGAATCACTGAGCGCCAGATAGAGAGGGCCGCTCGGATCTTTGACTTTCAGGGCTGACTCCAAGAAGCTCACCGCTCTGCCCGGTTGACCTGTCTTGTCGAGGCTTGCGGCCACGTGAAGGATGGTGCTCTCGTCGGTTGCCGGGGTGATCTCGGTTTGGGCGAACAGGTCAATGACCTTCGCATACTGTTGCTGCTGGAAGTAGTATTCGCCCAGGCGCATCCTGGCGCGGTCATTCGCGGAATTGTAGTGCAAGGCTTGGATGAAGCACTCAGCCGCCGCCTGACTCTTACCTTGCCCTAAGTATGCCAATCCACGGTCAAGGTCGGCTTCGCCCGAGGTAACGTACTCTTTCAGTTCTGCGTCATCAATCCGCCAGGTGTCTGAAGCTGAAGGATCTTCGCTGACCACCTTGAAGGTCAGCGCGCCGAAGCGTTTTTGTTGCGTGACCGGGTCCATCACCGTCACCGCTAAGCGATAGTCGCCCACACCCAGCGTCTCGGTATCGATCTTCTTCCCGTTAACCATCGATCCATGCGGGTCGAACTGGTCGCTAGCGACTTCCTCGTGAATGTTTTGCGCGCTGCCCACCATGCTGAGACGTCCGTAGGCATAGTCGACCGACAGTTTCGATCCCGAAGGCGAAGGCGAATTCTCCGGACGCCAGATCTGATAGAAGAACTTCAATTCCTGCCCGGGCACCACAGCCAGAGCCTTGCCTGTAATGTAGGGATCAAAGCGCACGCCGCCCGCGGTGAAGGGAGCAAACTCCGCTAGAGATGGCTCAAGAGCCGTTGCTCGTGCGAACGGAATGGGATCACCAACATAAAAGTCCCGGCCGGTAACTTCCGGCACGGTCACCACGCGATCTGCGGTGAAGGCGGTCTTCGTTAAAAGATTGGTGAAGACAAAGTCGATCTTGAATTTGCCCGGCACCAGCGGCACCCAACCCTCGTAGGCCACCGGTTTACCCTTCACCGATTCCAGTTCTTCTTTGGTCAGATACTTGGCCACCTTGCGGCGGATGTTATAGATCTCTTTCCCGCTTGCCTCCTGTACTCGGACCAAAGCTTCTACTGAATAATAGTAGGCTTGATCCGACTGCGCCACGGCAAAGTCTTCCGGCTTGGGCAAGCGCAGCGCGTAGTGCAGCCGAATCTGTCCGCGGGAATCGCGTAACGGCACCGTCAGGACGTTGAGCAGATCGCTAGGCAGGATGACGCGGTGAGTAACATCTTCGTTCAACTGCCGCCGTAACTTCAGTTGCTCAACCGTAAAAGGGTTATTGGCCAGATCGTGAATCGTGCCCAGCAGCAAGTCAGAGAGCAGTGTGGAGTTCGCGTCAGCGGAATTGACGGGCTCATCTGGAAGCAGGGAAAGGGTGACGCGCGCCACCTCCCTTCCGAGAAGATGATCAATCTGCAAATACGACTGCTGGCGGCCCTGCTCCGCTTGAATGCCCGTGACTAATCTCTGAGGACCGTCCATGTACGGGCTGTACAAGCGGAAGTCCCCAAAGTCTTTCTCGTAAAAGACAACGTAGAAAAACGGCGGCAGCGCCGGGTGCGTGCTCTGGTAAAACCAGATCTCCATTCCCCGCACGCCGCTCTGCGCGACATATCGCGCCTTCTGTTGCGGAGGGCCCAGGGTGATATAAATCCTCCCCATGTCAGTCGCCCAGCCGTTGCCGTGGCTGCCGAAATGGTCGCTCGCATACTCCAGGCGCTGGTAGTGTTCGTCGCGGTAAGTGTTAGTCGGCGCCCCAGGGTTAGGATTCCGAATTTCCCAGAAATGCTCGATGAACTTGTCGCGCGCCTCGTCGCTGGTCAGCCCCTTAAAAGTCTCCCGTTCTTCGTTGGTGATGATGTAGGCGACGTCTTTGTTCAGCCACTGCTTGTACTTCGCCGACATTTTAGTGGAGTCGCCGGCGACGCTGACCGTGGACAATGCCGTCAGGAACCCACAGAAGCCAAGTGTGCAAACAAGGAATGCGCGGGAAAACCGCGAGGCCGCTGACACAGACATAGGCATGCAGTTCATTTAGCGTATTGTTTAAACAGCGCAGCGTCAAGACGCCCTGTAGATCAGACGTCGAGCAAACGCAGGCAGTTGTCTACATCTCCTTGACCCAGCTTTTCCCTTTTTCGAGGGTCATCTTTCTCGCGTGGGCGTCCCGGGGTGCCCCCCTCGGCTGGTGCTTCTCGCTTTGAGCGATCCTGCTACACTTTCCCTTCCGTGACTTTGCCCACCCCTGCCAAACCGCCTTTCCACGCCCCGGCGGGCGTGCCCGCGCTCGACCTGGCCCGGCAGTATGCCCAGCTCCGCGAGCCGATCCTGGCGGCCATCGAGCGCGTGTGCTCCTCGCAGCGCTTCATCCTGGGAGAGGAAGTCGAGGCGCTCGAACAAGAGCTTGCGGCCTTCACCGGCGCCGCCCACGCCATCGGATGCGCCTCCGGCACCGACGCTGTCTGGCTCATGCTGGCTGCCAGCGGCATCGGGCCCGGCGACGCGGTCGCCACCACCCCGTTCAGCTTCTTCGCCTCCGCCAGCGCCATCGTGCGCGCCGGGGCGCGGCCCGTGTTTTTCGACGTCGATCCCCACACCCTCAATCTCGATCCGGTGGGCTTGGACACTGGCTTGCGCGCGGGAAAACCGGGCCGCCTGCGCGCCCTGCTGCCGGTTCATCTTTACGGGCAATGCGCCGACATGGACGCCTTCGCCCGCATCGGCGCAGAGTTCCAGCTGCACGTGCTCGAGGATGCCGCCCAGGCGATCGGCGCCGGCTGGCGCCAGCAGCGGGCCGGTTCGCTCGGCCGTGCGGCCGCATTCAGCTTCTATCCCACGAAGAACCTCAGCGCCTGCGGCGACGCCGGCCTGGTCACCACCAGCGATCCGGAGATGGCCGAGCGCATGCGGCGCCTGCGCAATCATGGCAGCCCGCGCCGGTACCTGCACGAAGAGATGGGATGGAATTCGCGCCTCGACGCCCTCCAGGCCGCCATCCTGCGCGTGAAACTTCCGCACGTCGAAGCCTGGAACCAGCAGCGCCGCGAGCGCGCCGCCACCTACGACCGTCTGCTCACCCAGTCCGGGCTTGTGTCCCCGGCGGGCCAGGCCCCGGTGCGGATTCTTGCCGTCGCGCCGCCCGCGCTCCACGTCTACCACCAGTATGTGATTCGCGCCGGGCGCCGCGACCAACTGCGCCAGTTCCTGGCGGATCGGCACATCGGGAGCGAGATCTACTACCCGATTCCCCTGCACCTGCAGCCCGTCTTCGCCTACCTGGGATATCGCCCGGGAGACCTGCCCGAGTCGGAGCGCGCGGCGCGCGACGTGCTCGCCCTGCCCATGTTCCCCGAACTCACCGAGCCCGAGCAGCAGTGGGTGGTGGAGTCGATGGCCGAGTTCTACTCCTAGTCGTCAGCCCTCGCCCTGCGATCGCCGCGAAAGCGCCGGCCTAGTCCTTGGGCCCGGCAGGAACCAGGCTGTCGTTCATAAACTTCACCAGGTCGGTCTTGCTCCGGCTTGGCTTCGTTGGATGACGCGGCTTGCGGCTTCATGGCCGCACGGTTGACCGCCGGAGCGGGCTTGGCCTCGCCGGACTGCTGTGCGGAAGCCGCGGCATGCAGGGAGAAGACGACCAGGAGCACGGCGGCGAACGAAGGCATGCATTCTCCCGTAGAACAAAGCTTTCGCATTGAGACCCGAGACGGGCCGGATCATAGACGGGACACGGCCGGCGAGGTTAGAGTCCGGCGCGGCGCCGACTCAAGGGAACGCCCAATGCCGCCGATATCTCCCTCAGCAGCCATGGGAACCAACCCGCAGCCCGCGCCCGCGCAGAAGCCCGCTCCCTGGATCGCCCGCCAGCCCATCCTGGCGCTGGACGAAAGCGTCGAGGGATATGAACTGTTGTTCCGGGAAAACGCCGAGGAGCGCCGCTACTTTCCCGATGCCGCCGATGCCACCGGCGCCGATCAGGCGACGCTCGCCGCCATCGATACGCTGAATCTGCTGGGCCTGGAAGTCTTGTGCGACGGCCGCGCCGCCTTCATCAACTGCGCGCAGAGCATGCTGCTGAAGGGATACTTCGCGATGCTTCCGCCAGGGGAAACGGTGCTGGAGATTGACGAAGCGGTGGGTGCCGATGCCACGGTGGAGGCCGCGTGCCAGCGGCTGAAGCAGGCCGGGTACCGCATCGCCCTCGATCGCTTCGCGCCTTCCGACCCGCGGGCGCCGCTGCTGGACTACGCGGACTTTCTGAAAGTCGACGTCAAAAAGCTTACCCGCGAAGACAGCGCGGGCCTGGCCGCGCGCTACGGCACCGATCATCGCCGTATGCTCGCCCTCAAGGTGGAAAGCCGGCAGGACTTTGTCACCGCCAAGCAGTGCGGCTACCGGCTGTTCCAGGGATACTTCTTCCGCCGCCCCGAGCGCCTGCAGGCGCGGCAGATTCCCGCCAACCAGGCCACCTTCCTGCGCCTGCTGCAGGCCATCGCCAAGCCCCAGCTCGACTTCAACGAGATCGAAGACCTCATCAAGCACGAGCCCTCGCTCTGCTACCGCCTGCTGCGCTATTTGAACTCTCCGCTGCTGGGCCTGGCCTCGCCGGTGCAGTCGGTGCGGCACGCCTTGAACCTGCTGGGAGAACGCGAGGCCGTCCGCTGGATCCGCATGGCCACCACCCTGGTCCTGGGCCAGGAAAAAACGTCCGACCTGGTGCTGGCTTCGCTGGTGCGCGCCCGCTTCTGCGAGCTGCTTGCCCCCAAGGTCCCGCACGGCAACTCCGACCTGTTTCTGCTGGGCATGCTCTCGCTCATGGACGCGATCCTCCAAATGCCCATCGGCATCGTGGTCGAAGACTTGCACCTCGACGCCGGCATCAAGGCCCAGCTCGTCTTTGGCAAAACCGGCGAGAAGACGCCACTGTCCCCGATCTATGACCTCATGGTGGCGCGCGAAGCCGGCGACTGGAGCGCGGTCACCAGTCTGGGCAAGCAGCTCAACCTCTCCCTGTATTTCATCGCCGAAAGCTACAACGCAGCCATGAAATGGGGACACCAGATGACCAGCAGCACGCGCGCGCCCGCTCCGCCGGCAAAATAGTTCTTGCCTGATTGGTGAAAATGGATCCGGCGCCGGCTTTAGTGACGGTCCGCGCTCCGGCCTACGAAGGGATAGTACAGCTCCAGCTCAGCCATGCCTTGTCCCGGCCCCGCCAGGTTGCGGACCAACGGCGATGCCCGCTTCGCGGCCGGCTCCAGGGCGGAAAGCACGGGCTTCTCTTCGAGCAAGGGAATCGCCCGCAACAGTGCCTCGACCTCGCGGCGTACCCGTTCGAGATCCTGCTCTTTCTGGGCCAGAACTTGGCGGACGTCCAGCATGGGGGATTCCAGTCCAAAGTTTCATGGAGTCTTTCCTGCCGCAGTGACGGCAGGCAGGAAATTCCCGGGCTGTGCAAAAATCGGCTTCCCGATTTGGGCGAGCCAGGTGCGCTTCTGAGTCAGGAACCCCAAGGCGGTCATGGGCGGTTGCGTGCCGCGAGGCTGGAGCCGAGCGCGCTCATCGTCGACATGCATTGTTCCTGGCTGAAGACGCCGGCTGGCGACTCGACGACGGAGTGCTACCGCCTCTTCCGCTTCCCCGCCACCGGCCTGGGCGGCGCCTCGCCCGGGGCCAGCACGCGGCGCACGATCGGTGTGTTCAGTTTGTACTTGCGCTCGCCAATGTTGCCGGCCTCATCCTTCACCCGCAGGATGAACACGGGCAGGGTCCCTTCTTTGCCGAAATCCTCGCGCGTCACCGTCACCGGCAGCACGCCGTTCAGATTGCGCTCGCGGTAAGCGGTCTCGTAACGGTGCTTCTTTACGTTCCAGGTGAAGACATGCACCTTGTTGTAGTCGAAAGGCTGGCCGTCTTTGGGCTCGGTAAGCAGGGCCAGATACTGGGGGACCTTCTTGTCGCCATCCTGCACTTCGTTCAGCACGAAGAACCCGACGAAGCGCTGGCCCTCAGCGTACTGGGCGATTTCGAGCGGCACGTCGAGGTCGACCATGCGCGCCAGTACCCAGCCCGCGCGCCCCTCCGCATCGCGGATCAGCCACCAGTCTTCATACACCGGCCCGGCGGGCTGCTTGTCTTTCCGGAGCAGCGGATTGGTCGCCGGCACGACCCCAGTTCTTTCCGCGGTGCCGCGCGCCAGCACCGCCAGCTTCGATCCGGCGGCCAGCTGGTAAAGGTGATCGCTCTCGCGGCCAGGCGCAAGATGCAGGTTGGTTTCATTTTTGGTAACGCCGGTGGCCTGCGGCAGATCGTTCTGGTGGTCGCGGGTCAGGGCCTGGAATTTGTTGAACACTTCCTGGCTGATGAGGAAGCGCTGCTCGATCCAGCCCTGGACCCCGGTCGAGGTGCGCACCTGCGCGAAGCGCTTTTCGCGGTCGAGCACTTCCACCCGCTCGCCGTTCTTGACGGTTCCGATCTTGTTGTACACCTGGGCGACGCGGTCGCGCAGAAACGCCTGCGGGGCGGAAACGTACATCACTTCGCCCCCCGCGCCCCGGCCACGACGGCAGGCGGGCGCCAGCATGAGCCCGAGCAGGAGCAGCAAGCTCCACAGACGCCGTTGGGGGAAGGCTTTCACAGGGTGCTGACTCCAATATAACGCGCCGCGCTGGAGGAGGAATCGCCCCGGGGTTGCACGACAGGACACGCCAGAAGGCGCCCGCCGTCGCTCGTCCGCAACCAACGGCCTGGCCTGTCCACGGCACGGACTTTTGCCGGTTTCGGCTCCGCAGGCGCGCACAAGCGGGTGACGGAAGGCTCGGGCGCACGTCTTATCTCAAAGTTACCATTTTGCGTTTAAACGGCCCAGGATCGCCCGCCGGGGCTCCGACCGACCCAGACCATCACCCAGCCGCCAGACGTCGCTCTACGGCCCCCTAAACGCAATTAATGGGCATTCCGTGAAGCCTCCGGACCTGGCTCTCGGGCTCCGGAAATCCGCTCCACGGATTTTCAATAGCTTAGCTTATAGCGAACCATTTTGGGAAAGCTCGACCGTCTTGACGGACGTGGAGCTGGGTCGAGAGCCGGCGACCGGCCGCTGGCCACGGAGCCCTGGATTTCTGATATACCCTCAGGATGCCCGACGGCCCAGGCCTTTCCCAGGAACAGGGACTCCATCACCGGCTCACCGCAGGGCAGATGGCCATGGTCGCCGTGGGCGGTTCGATTGGCACCGGGTTGCTGCTCGGTTCCGCCAACGCCATCTCGCTCGCCGGGCCTTCCGTCATTCTCAGCTTTCTGCTCGCCGGCTTCATCAACTTCACCGTCGCCTGCGCCCTGGGGGAACTCGCCTGCGCACATCCGGCGGCCGGATCCTTTGGTGTGTACGGCGATCTGTACCTGAACGACTGGGCCGGCTTTCTGTCGCGCGGCGGGTACTGGGCCGCGATCGCCGTCTCGATCGGCGCCGAGATGGTCGCCTCGGCGGTCTATATGGCGCTGTGGTTCCCGCGCGTCCCGGCGCTGGTGTGGGTGGCCGCGTTTTCGCTGCTGCTGCTGCTGGTGAACCTGCGGGATGTCGGCGACTACGGGCGTTTCGAGTTCTGGTTCGCGATGGTGAAAGTGGTCACGATCGCCGCCTTCGTGGTGCTGGGCTCCGGCTTGCTGCTCAGCGGGCGCGTAACTCCGCAGTACACCGCCCAGGGCGGATTCTTTCCCCTGGGGCTGCTGGCGCCGCTGCTGGCGATGACCTTCGCCGTATATGCCTTCGGCGGCATCGAATTCGTCGCGGTCTCCTCCGGCGAGGCCCGCTCTCCGAGGGAAATCGCGAACGCCGTGCGCATTACCTTCGCCATGCTGGCGGTGCTATATATCGGGGCGATTGCGGTGCTGGTGGGGGTCATGCCCTGGAACCGCGCCGCAGAAAGCGAGAGCCCGTTCGTGACCGTGTTCCGGCTGGCCAATATCCCGGCGGCCGGTCACCTGATGAACTTCGTGGTGCTCACCGCCGCGCTCTCCGGCGCCAACGCCGCTTTGTACGTTTCCTCGCGCATGCTGTTCTCCATGGCCCGGACGGGCTGGGCCCCGGCGCGCCTGGGGAGACTGAACCAGCAAGGCTCGCCCAAGCTGGCCGTAATCGTTTCTTCCTATGGCATCCTGGTGGCCCTGGCCTTGGAGCGCTGGGCGCCCGGCAACGCCTTTGAGTTCATCCTGCGCGGCGCCTTCTTCGGCATGATCCTGTCGTGGGTGGTGTCGCTGGCCGCACACTTTTCCTTCCGCCGGCGCGCCTCGCCGGAACAGCTCCGCGCCCTGCCTCTGCGCTCGCCACTGGGCGCCTGGGGATCGGGCCTCGGGTTCGGAGTCATCTGCGCCGTGATTCTGAAAGGCTGGTGGGATTCGCGCGTGAACCTGATCAGCGGCCTGCTGTATTTGCTGCTGCTGACGGCGGCATGGGCGGTGATCAGGAGAACGAGGCATCCCCAGAGCTAGGGGTGGCTTCTGGCCAAGTTTGCCACCGCCTGCCAGCCGCCCTCTCCAAGCACGCCTACTTGCTCTTCCACCGGATCCCGGCTCGCGGAGCCGGCAGGGCGCAGTTCCCGCTGCGCGCGCCTTTGAGAAACGCCGTGACGCTTTCGAGCGTGAGTTCCTCGGTCTTGCCCGCAAAACCCACTCCGGCGAAGTTCATGTGGGTGGCGCCGTCGATTACGCCCAGCCATTTGCAGCCCGGCGACATGCCGTCGTAGGGGGCGGTGCGCCATTCCCAGCTTCCTTCCAGTCCCTTGTCGCGCGTGCCGGTGAGCACGAACAGCGGCTTATGAATCGCTTTCCACGAATCGCGGGTGAAGATCGACCCGGGACCCGAAGGCGACAGCGCCACGTAAGCGTCAAAGCGGTCTTCTCCGCGGACGCCAAGTTTGTTGGTGGCCCCCGCCTCGAAAACCACCGTGTCCGACCCCATGGAGTGGCCGAGCAGCACTCTGTAAGGACGATGGCACGGCTGGTCCGCCCACCGCAGCGCAGCCGTGAGATCGAGCATGCGGTCGTTCTGCAATTTGGGATCGGTCACCATGTCTTTCAGACCGCCGTGAATGCCTTCGTGAAAGATGTCTTTGCGCAAGGTGGCCGGTCCGCTTTCGCGATGACCCATCACCACCGCGAGATAACCGCGGTCGCGCAGGCCCTGGGCCAGGTAGGAGTACCCGTTCTCGGTGCCGCCCGCGCCCGGCGAGATGACCGCCAGCGGAGCGCATCCCTCGACCGGAGGTTCGAAAATGCGCAGCGGGGTCTGGGCCCCGTCGGAGCGGGGCGCGGTGAGGGTCTGCTGGGCGGCGGCCTGCAGGGCGAAGGCCAGCGCCAGCACTCCGATGGCGAGGATTCCTGAAAACCATGGTTTGACGGCAGGGGTGTTCGTCATGGGTCTCGCAGTGCGGCGCTTGGGCTCTGGTCTGGCGAACTGTCTTACCTTGCGCCGAGTGGAGGGGCACCTCGGCCGCTCCACTCCAGGAAACACGAACCATCATGGGGAGTTTCGCGGGCAAAGGCCAGTAAGAGGTTGGGTTCCCACGCCCCGGGGCGGTTCTCCGCAGTTTCCCATCGCCCGCCAGATGACGAAAGTGCCACTTCGCCCGGACTAGTCCTTCGGCCACTGTAAGGGCCCGGGCTTCCCCGCTAGACTGGGCATACTCCCTCAATCGCCAATCTCGCAGGAGGCGTTCGCGGCATGGGTTTGCTGCAGTGGTTCAGTCAGCACGGCATCCTGACGCTGCTGATTGCCTACATCCCGCTGATCGCGACGGTGGTGACGACCATTCTGAGCCTGGTGCTGGCGCGGGCCACGTTGCGCTACGCCGAGGCCAGCGACAAGAGCCTGGCCCTGGCCCGCGAGGAGTTCGAGCGCGAATGGTCGCCCGAGCTGCACATCAAGCTGGAGCGCGAGTCGCCGCACGACGCCAAGCTGGTGGTCACGAACCTGGCGAAAATCTCCGTGCTGTTGCAGATGGTGCAGATCCGCAAGATCACGCTGGGCGTACCGTCTTCCCGCTATTTTTTGAACGAACCGCTGGTCGGGGGCACGACCTGGATTGACGAGCTCGGCAAGCGCTTCTTCGACTGCACGGGCGAAGACTATAAAGGCGTGGTGGGCGTCTCGGTGACGTTCTACGTTTCCGGGCGCCTGTTCCGCACCGACTGGTTCCGCTTTCACACCGAGGTGGAGGCCGGCCGGATCTTGAAGATCCATCCCGTCAGCATCGCCGCGCGGCGCGTGCGTGTACTGGAAACCCGCAACCGCAACGGCAAGCGGAGGCGGGAATTGGTGATGGATGTGGTCGCCGGCACCTCCGGCGCGCACCCGAACCTTTAGGCCGCTCAGAGCCATGCAAGCCGTGCGCTCGAGCAAGCTTGTCCGCGAGTTACTTGAGCTTTTCGATCTCCTCGATGAGCCTTTGCTCAAAGCTCGATACCGCCTGTCGCCGCTGTGTATTGCCTCCCTGGTACGGACTGAACAGGAGGCTCCCACGTACGCGGATCCTCTTGCTCGCAAGTTCCTTGCCAGCGGCGTCCTGGATCACCAGGGTGCAATCCACCGTGCTACGGCCCGCGCCGAAGCCGACCATGAACCGCTTGGCCATGCTCCCGGAAGTAAACTCGTCCAGCACGATATGGGCGCGGATTGGGGCCTCGCCAACCTCGAAATTTGCGTCCTTCAGCGCGTTTCGCAGACTGTCGGCTACCTGATTGGGGGCCTGCTCTTCTTTCACCTTTTCCGGTTTCGGGACAACCGTCGGATCCACCTGAACGGTCTTCACGCCGGCCAGCGGTTTCGGCGTCGGAGCCTGAGCCACTGCGGCAAACACCAGCCATCCAAGAACCCATGGCAGCGTGACTTTGTGATTCATGAGCACACCTCCAGGGCCCGGTACTACAGCAGGTTCGCCAGCGGGACATGACAACATTCTAGTTTCCCCGCGGCGGCAACTTCGGACGTGGGCCTGCGCGTCCGGGCAGTCGAAGGCTGCGATCCCTGGCGTCGCCGATGAGTTCTCCGGCTTCCCTTGATAATCTATCCCCATCATGAAAAGCTTCGAGGAGCTTTCCGAAAAAGAAGTTCTTGCCCTGGCCATCTCCCTGGAAGAAGAAGACGAGCGCGTGTATGCCGACTTTGCCGAGGGTCTGCGGGAGAACTTTCCCGCCTCGGCCGCGGTTTGCGACGGAATGCGGGCGGAAGAATCGGGGCACCGGCGCCGCCTGATCGAGCTGTACAAGCAGAAGTTTGGCGAGCATATTCCCCTGATTCGCCGCCAGGACGTGCGCGGCTTCGTGCAGCGCAAGCCGGTGTGGCTGGTGCGCCCGCTGGGCCTCGACACGGTGCGCAAGCAGGCCAGCGCAATTGAGCTGGAAACGCGCGGCTTCTATGAGAAGGCCGCGGCCCGCACGCAGGACGCGAGCATCCGCCAGTTGCTCGACGACCTGGCCAACGAAGAGCGCCATCACGAACAGCGCGCCGACGCGCTCGAAAAAGAAAAACTGACCGCGGGCGTGAAGGCCGAGGAAGACGAGGCCAACCGTCGCCTGTTCGTCCTGCAGATTGTGCAGCCCGGGCTCGCTGGCCTGATGGACGGGTCGGTTTCGACGCTGGCGCCGGTGTTCGCGGCCGCGCTGGCGACCCGCAACAGCTGGGATGCCTTTGTGGTCGGCCTGGCCGCGTCGATCGGAGCCGGCATCAGCATGGGCTTCGCGGAGGCGCTGTCGGATGACGGCAGCCTCACCGGCCGCGGGCATCCCTGGATTCGCGGCCTGGTCTGCGGCGCCATGACCGCGCTGGGCGGCGTCGGGCACACCCTGCCCTTTCTGATCCACGACTTCCGCTATGCCATGGGGCTGGCCATCGCCGTGGTGCTGGCCGAACTGGGCACGATTACCTGGATTCGCCACCGCTACATGGATACGCCCGTCCCCTCCGCGGCTTTGCAGGTGGGGCTGGGCGGGGCGCTGGTGTTTGTGACGGGGATTTTGATCGGGAGTTCGTAAAGACAGCCGTCGGTCTGCAGTCGTCAGTCGCCAGCAGAGTCGTTGGTCGTTCGTCATGGGTCGTCGGCGACACCCCGTGGCCGAGGTCACTGCACGCTACCATCGCATTGCGCCGATCTCCGATGCTACCCCGGAGGCCAAGGCGATTCAGGAACGCATCCTGCGGAACCGGACCGGCGAGGAGCGCATTCTGCTGGCCTGGGACATGAGCCTGTTCGCTCAAGAGTTGGCGGGTGCTGGGATTCGGCAAGAACGTTGAAGCGGAATGGAGCTCCGCTCGCGAAAGAACTCAGGTCTCAGAGAAGTAAGAGGGGCACACCCGCGGCGTGCCCTTCTTGAGTCTTGCCAGCGACCAACGATGCACGACCGCCCTACGGCGCCTCGATCAGCTCCATCTTGCCGTCGCGCGTGCGGTGCAGGACCATCAGCTTGCCTTTCGGATCGCGGAACACAAAGACGTCGCGATCGCGGAAGTGGCATTCCTTGATGGCTTCCTCGAGCGTCATGGGGCGCAGGGCCACGGCCTCGGAGGACTGCATCAGGTGCACTTCGGTGGTCTTGGCCACGGCGGGGTACTTGTGCACGACCACGGGCACGGCCGTCGACTCGGTCAGTCCCACCGCGGTTTGCGGCTCGGCCGCCGCGGGCTTGCCGGCCTGGCCGTTCCACTTCTTATGCGATTTGCGCTTCTTCGAGATGATGCGCGTTTTGTGCTTGAGGGCCTGCTTCTCGATATGACCCAGCGCCTCGCTGACCGCCAGCTTCATGTCGTTGGCCTGGGCCAGGCCGACAATCGGGCCGTTGCGCGGGCTGATGGTGATTTCTGCCTTATGACGGTGCTTTTCGACCGCGAGGATGACCTTGGTTTCGAACTTGTCGCCCAGGATCTTGCGGATCTTGGCGAGGCCGGATTCGACTTCTTTGCGGATGGCGGGGGTGATTTCGTACTGCCTGCCGGTGTACTCCACGTTCATTGAGCGCCCTCCTGGGATTGTTGATTCCACGATCTGGGCTCAAACAACCGCTACAGCAGGTGTTGCGGATACCAGCCGGGTGGTTCGCCGGGCCTTGGCCGGCGGGACGCCGGCGCTACTTTTTCACTCTGCGCTGGTGGGTACTCGGGATGCGCATGTCCTCGCGGTATTTCGCAACCGTGCGGCGAGTGACCTGGATGCCCTGCGACTGAAGGATGCGGGTGATCTGCTCGTCGGTCAACGGCCGGGCGGGATCTTCTTCTTCGATCAGCTTCTTGACGCGCCGCTTGAGGATCAGCAGCGAGGTGTTGCCGCCCTCGGGCCCCTGCACGCTTTCGGAGAAGAAGTACCGCAGTTCGAACACGCCCTGGGGCGTGTGGGCGTACTTGTTGGCCACCGCGCGGCTGACGGTGGAGGGATGCACGCCGATTTCTTCGGCCACCTCCTTGATCATCATGGGCTTCAGATGATCGATGCCCTGTTCCAGAAACTCCTGCTGGCGCGCCACGATGGAATAGCAGACTTTCATGATGGTCTGCTTGCGCTGCTCGATGTTCTTGATCAGCTGGATGGCGCTCTTGTAGCGCTCTTTCACGTAGTTGCGCGTGTCTTTGTCGTTGGCGTCCTTGGCGAGCAGGCGCTTATAGGCGGGGTTGAGCCGGAGTTGGGGCACGTCCTCGTCGTTCATCAGGCACAGCCACTCGTCGCCGTGTTTGATGAAGGCCACGTCGGGCTCGATCAGGCGCGTGGTGACCTTGTTGTAGCGCAGGCCGGGGCGGGGATCGAGGGTGCGGATGAAATCCAGCGCCGGCGGGATGGCCTCCAGGGGACGGCCGATCGCCTTGGCAATCTCCTTGTGCTGTTTCATCTGTACGGCGCGCAGATGGTGGTCGACAATCGCCAGCGCGTCGGCAATGACCTGCGTGGTGCCGTTGCCGTTGTTTTGCGCCGCGTGCTGCGCCTGAATGTAGCGCAACTGATAGAGCAGGCACTCGCGCAAGTCGCGGCAGGCCACGCCCGGAGGGTCCATTTGGCGGACCACCTCCAGCGCTTCCTGCAGCTCCTGGCGGGTGAAGCCCGGCTGATACCGCGGCTGCGAGGCGGGCGCGGTGGCTGGAGTGGAGGGCTCAGCGGCGACCGGGGCCGGCGCCACCGCGGTGGCCGCAGAAACACCGCCCAGGTCCGCGAGGCTGCTTCCCGAGATGTCCCAGCCGGCGGAAGGGTCCGCCGAAGGACCGGCCGCCGAGGCTTCCTCCGCATCCGCGCCCGCGCCGATCCCGAGCGCCTCCGCCGCCTTCCTCAGGCTCTGCTGGGCGGCGGCGTCTTCCTCCGGCGTCGCGGGCGCGGTGACGCCCATCAGCTCGTCATCGCTGGCAATGAGGTAACCGTCTTCGTTCAGGTTGCCGATGATCAGTTCGGCGGCCTCGCGCACTCCGGAACTGAGCGACAGCGCGCCCAGCTGCCACATCAGGTGGTCGGTCAGCGTGCTGGGCTTGGACAGAAAATTCTCGAACGACGGGCGCTCGATGTCTTCCATTTCGCCCGGGCTGCGGTAGCCGGGATCCAGATAGTCCTGGAAGAACGAGCCAAAATCGATCTCGTCGAAAGGATCTTTCTTTTCTTCGGTGGGGAGGGGAGCTTCTTCGGCGGTGGTGGCCGAAGCGGCGCGGTCGCGTTCTTCCTCGCGGCGGCCCACTTCGTCGATGAGGGGAACGGAATCTTCCAGTTCTTCGAGAACCGGGTTCTCCACCATCTCGGCGTTGATCATGTCCTTGAGCTCGATCTTGTTGAGCGCAAGGACCGAAACCATCTGGACCAGGCCCGGGGTGAGGATCTGGCGCTGCGACAGCTTGACGTTCAATTTGTGCTGCAGCATCACCATGGGGCCTGTTGGTTTCTCCTAACCCTATGAGTTTCAGCCTTCCAGCGGCGGTGCCGCCGTGACTGGCCGCACCGGGTGCAGCATCGACCCGGCCTCCAGTATTCAATCAAAGCTCCGTTGCGGCTACGTTACAGCCGTAACGTTTTCTTACACTTCCGCGGGCCGAAGGCCTTGACTTCCCGCCGCTGGTTCCAGGCGGAACGCCCTCCCGACAGCCGGCGGACCCTGGCGCTGCTCACACCAGCGAGAAGCTCTCGCCCAGATACACCCGCCGAACATCCGCATCGTTTCCGAGGGCCTCGGGCGTGCCGGCGCGGAAAATGCGGCCCTCGTTGATGATGTAGGCCCGATCGGTGACCGACAGGGTCTCGCGCACATTGTGGTCGGTGATCAGGATTCCGATGCCTGCCGCCTTCAGGTCGGAAATGATCTTCTGCAGATCCAGTACTGCGATCGGGTCGATCCCGGAAAACGGCTCGTCCAGCAAAATGAACGTGGGGTTGATGCACAGGCAGCGCGCGATTTCCACCCGCCGCCGTTCGCCCCCCGACAGCGCATAGCCGCGGTTCTGGCGGATATGCTCCAGGCCCAACTGCTCCATCAGCTTCTCCATCTTCTCCCGGCGTTCGTGCCAGGAGATGGGTTGAGCCTCAAGCACGGCCAGGATGTTTTCCTCAACCGTCAGCTTGCGAAACACTGAAGGCTCTTGTGGGAGGTAGCTGATGCCGAACTGGCGTGCCCGCAGGTACATGGGAACGTCAGTGATGTCTTCGTCGTCGTAAAGCACCCGCCCGGTATCGGGGGGAACCAGGCCGACGATCGCGTAAAAGGAAGTGGTCTTGCCGGCGCCGTTTGGGCCAAGCAATCCAACCACTTCGCCCTGCTCGACCCGGAGGCTGACGCCCTTCACAACCCGGCGGCCGCGGTAAGTTTTGCCGATTTCGTCGGTCGCCAGAGAGTGCATTTAACGTGCCACTCGGGTTTGGGTCACGGTCGGGGAATTGGCCCCGCCTTCCACGAGCACCCTATCATCGCGTCTAAAGAAAGTCAACGAATCGCCCCGGATTTTGCCCTGTTCGGCATCAAAAATGCTGGGGGATCCGCCCGTCAGAACGAATTTGTCGTCGGCCGCCGTGTAGACAAGCCGGTCGCCGCTTGCTTCGCGCCCGGGCTCTCGCACTTCCACGTGCCCCTGGGCCACAATCCGCTCGAGTTGTCCTTGCCCTTTGGTCTTATTGGCCGCACCGGCCGAACTGTGAGGGACCAGGAACGCGTCGAGGTAATCTGCGGTCACCGTCACGCCGGCGCCGCGAGCCGTCGCGCCCCCCTGGAACTCCGCGCGATGCTGCTCATCGGTGTAGGTGAGACGGCGGGACGTAATCGTCACGGGGGTGACGTTGCCATCCTTGTCGACCTGCACGAGGGCAGTGGAGACGGGCTGTCCGTCTCCCTGGGCCTGGACCGATCGCTGTTCGCGATCGAACTCAATGCGGGGAGCCTGCACCATGTTGGCATCCTGCCAGAGGCGAACGTCCCCCTGGTAGATCGCGGTCGCCGAATTGTGGTGCGCGGTCATGGTCCTGGCGGTGACGTGGATGGGAGAGGAGGAGGCCAGCAAAGCTCCATTGGGCTGCTCGCGGATGTCGCTGTAGGTGCTTTTCACATTGCCCGAGGCGACGGCATCGCCGCTGGCGCGGTACATCCGCACCGAGCGGGCCGTGGTGGTCAGGCCCTTGTCGGTGACGAGCGGCGAACCGGTCAGCTCCAGCACCTGATCGGCGGGCGTGTAGCGGGCCTGGTCGGCGCGGGCCTGCCGCTCGCCGTCGTTGTACTGCACGTTGCCCTGCTGCAGGATCGCATCCATCCCTCCGGCAGGCCGGAAGACGGCATCGATCTGAGCGCTGGTGCTGACGCGGTCTGGCTGGCCGGGCGTGACGTTCACCACCCTGGCGTCGGGGGCGCCGTGCACGGTGCGCAGCCGGCTCTGGTCGTCGAACGTGGCGAGGAATTTTCCGGCCGTGACCGTGGTGGAAGAGCCATCGGCGACCGCAGGCAGGACCGCGATGTGGGAGGCTCCCAGGGTTTCGGCGCGCTCCAGGCGCGTGCCGCTGGCCACAAACAAATCGATGGCGGGAGCCGAGACTTCGATTTGCTGCGGGTTCGCGGCGGCCGCGCCCGCGGCCGAGGGAAGCTCGACCAGCCTGGCCTCATCCTGGGCATGGATCTTGCGGACCTGGCTGCGCGCCGCAAATTCCAGCTCCATTTGCCCGGCGCTCATGCGGCTGGGGTGCGTCCCCGCCGACTCCACCTGCACATTGCCGCGGAAAACAGCGCGCGCCAAGCCATCCTGTCTGGGGCTGAGGGTGAACTCGGCTTGCGCCGCGCGCGCGCGCGCCGGAGAGTCCCCGGCGAGCTGCGCCTCGACTCCGTCCCTGGCCACCACGTGGTCTACGGTGTTGTCCGCGCGCAGATACAGTGCGCCCTGGCCGGCACTCATTTGCGAGACGCCCTGGATCAGGCGGGGCCGGGCGAGCAGCACCTGCCGAGGAACCTTGGTGATGGTCCCGCGCTCGGCCAGCAGCCGGGCATGGCGGGAGCCATTGAGCGCCAGGTCGATGCTGGAATCGATGGTCAGCGTGTTGTCTTTGGCGGCATAGTGCATGCCCATCGCCGAGCCGCTCGCCTGCGGCATGCGCATCTCGACGCGCGCGCGCGTGAACGCGTCGCCGGTTTTCTGATTGAAGACCAGATCTCGCGTGACCAGGTGAATCGGATTCTTCATCGCGGTTGGCTTGGACTGGTCGGGCTTGAGCAGTCCTTCGGGATTGGCCTCCAGATCGATACGGACTTCCCCCTTGGCGGTCACGTCGCCACTCTGCGGGTCGTAGGCGAAGTCGTCGCCATAGATCTGGTCGTAGCGGCTGGAGTCGCGGCCGAACAGCGTGATGGTGACGTTGTGCAGTTCGGCCCGGCCGCCCAGTTTGAACTGCACGGCCTTGCTGGCCTGGATGGTGAACAGCGTGCGCCCCTGCTCGGACTTGGAGACCTTGAAGCCTTCGGCAGTTTGCTGGAGTTCGACATTCATCTTGCCCGGCAGCTGCTTCAAAACGTCGCGCACCTGCCCGCGCCGGTGCAGATACACGGCCGCCACGAGCAGGCACAGGGCGAGCGCGGCCGCGACCAGCCAGCGGCGCAGATGAGCGATTGCCAGCGGCATCAGGCTTCAGTGTAGTGGATGCTGCCCGCAAAGGAAGGGGTTCCCGGAATTCGGCGGGTGGCTTGCGGCGGGCGGCGCGCCGCCCAGCGCTCAAAAGCTCTCATCGAGCGCGAGCGACGATGCCTGCTCTTCGCGGAAGATCTGTCTGCTGCGCCTGCCCGTTCGCTATCAGGCTGCCCAGGGCGGCTCCAGGTAGGCCCAGCGCTCGGCCAGCTTGCGGCCTTCGATTCTCCAGATCACGATGCCGGAAAAGCGGATTTTGCGCCCGGTTTCGCGCTCGGTGCCGGTCCAGGTGTTGCGCACCACCACCTTGTCGCCCTCGGCGACGATGTCGTCGATCATCACCCGCATGTCGGGAATGCGCTTGAGCGCGCCACCCACATATTGCTTGGCGCCTTCCGGACCCGGCGGCAATCCCGGAGGAACGTCGGCGCCGTGATCTACGAAGTTGCGGGCAAAGTTCACATCGCCGATAGCGATGTTCTTGCGGTTCACGAACTGCTCAAAATGATTCCGTACGAAACGCTTCATTTCTTCCAGAGTCATCCCGCTCGCGGTTTCGGGCATAGATCTCCTCGGACTCGATGCAGTTTTGAGTCTGGAGATAACTGATGCCGGAGCCGTCCGGAGGATTCAGGGTGCTTGCGGCTCGGAGCGGGCAGCCGGCGGCCTGGGGCGAGGTCGCGATTCACGGCTGGCGGGCGTGGAAATCGCGCAGCGACAACTGGAGTCCGCCGTATTCGGGATGGTCGTTGTGGCCCACGGTGAATGCGATGTCGAGGGTGTCTCCCGGAAGAAGCCGGGCGGTTTCGAGGCGTTCGGCCATGTGCCAAGCCACCGCGTCGAAGGTGAGGCTGCGTTTCCAGGAAGCAGTTCTCCGTTCCGGGTTGTCAGTTGTCGGCGGCGACGATGCGTTTGTGGCGATTCGCTCCATCGCGGCTCTGCGCTCATCGCGACGGACCTCGGTTGCATCGGGATGGCAGCGCGGGGTGGCGAGGATAGCGGCCTCGCTCAGCGAATCGCGCTCGCTCCCAGCGGCGGCCGCGGCACTCTCGAGCGCAGGGGCTAGCTTCAGTTTGACGTGCTTGTCTTTGAGGACCCTCGGCGGCGCCACCAGCCGCACCGCGCGCGCGCAAAACACCGGCTCGGGATTCCCCTGGCCGAAGGGCTCCAGTTGTTCCAGCGCCTGGAACAACGCCGGAGACACATGCCAGAGATCGAGTTCGCCGTCCACATCGAGCACGGGCTCGAAGTCGGCCGGGGTGAGGCGCAGGCGGGCGTATTCGTCGAGACGCGCGCGCAGCTCGGGCACCTTCTGCGAGGGCAGCGAGAAGCCAACGGCATGCGCGTGCCCGCCATAGCGCGTGAACAGCTCGCGGCAGGACTCCAGGGCGTCGAGCAGGTGGAAGGCGCGGATCGAGCGGCCGGACCCGTGGGCCTCGCCGTCGTCGTGCGAAATCACCAGCGTGGGCCGGCCGTAACGCTCGACCACGCGGGTTGCCGTAATGCCAATCACACCGCGATGCCATCCGTCTCCGTCGATAACGACGCAATGGGCGTCGCGCAGGCCGGGCTCCTGCTCAAAGCGGCTGTCGATGGCCTGCAAGATCCGGCGTTCTTCTTCCTGGCGTTCGGCGTTGAGCTGATCGAGCCTCCCGGCGATCTGGCGGGCGCGCGCGGGGTCCTTCACGCTGAACAGCTCGATCACGTCGCGGGCCACGTCCATGCGCCCGGCGGCGTTGAGGCGCGGGGCAATGCGGAAGGCGATCTCCCCGGAGGTCGGGGGACGCGTGGCCGGAATCTGCGCGACTTCGAGCAGCGCCTTGAGCCCGGGATTCACGGCGCGGCGCAGCGCGTCGAGCCCGAGTTTGGCGAAGACCCGGTTCTCGCCGCTCAGCGGCACGGCGTCGGCAATGGTCGCGATGGCGACGATCTTCAGGAACGACCTCAGCAGGCGCGAGGGATCGCGGTGGGTGAGGCGCTTTTCCATCAGCGCCTGCGCCAGCTTGAAGGCGACGCCCGCGCCGCACAGCGCTTTGCAGGGATAGGCACAACCCGGCTGATTGGGATTGAGCACGGCGAGCGCGCTGGGAACACCGTCGCTGCCCGGCAAGTGGTGATCGGTGACGATGAGGTCGACGCCCGAGCGTGCGGCGGTCTCGGCGGCAGCGAAGGCGCGAATGCCGGTGTCGACGCTGATGATCAAGCGCACGCCGGCGGCAGCCGCGCGCTCGATTACGTCGTCTTTCATGCCGTACCCCTCGCGGATGCGGTGGGGCACGTGGAAGTCGGCCTCGCCGCCGCAGAGCTCGATGGCGGCCTTGAGGATGACGATGGCGGTCGTGCCGTCGACGTCGTAGTCGCCGTAGATCAGGATTCCTTGCTTGCGCTCGATGGCCGCTTCCAGGCGATCGACGGCGGCGCGCATGCCGGTCATCAGGAATGGGGAATGCAGGTCGCTGAGCGAGGGGGTGAGGTAGCGCTGGGCGGTGCCGGCGTCGGAGATGCCGCGCATCAGCAGCAGACGGGCAAGAGTTGTGGCGAGGGCGGGATCGGAATTGAGTTTCAGATGGCGCAGGCCGCTCAGCTCGCGAGCTAAAGCCGCGGTCTGGCCCTGGTCAGCCGATTTCGAGAGCCACTTCATGAATTGGACAAGGACCCGCCGAGTGTCATCTTGAGGCCTTCGCGGGCGAGGGCGCCCGCGCCACGCAGCTCACTCTTCCTCGTCGGGGCCGTTCTCGTCGATGGGAATGCCGCCGAAGTCATCCGACAACTCGAGCAACCGCTGATAGCGGTCATACCACTCGGTGCTGGCCTCGTAGAGGAAGATGCTGCCCTGAAAGGGCCAGCCCAGCTGCACAAAGCCGGTCTTGCCGGCGTAAGTACGCAGCCAGCGAGCGTCTTCCAGGTCTTCGTCGTTGGTGTACTCGGCGTTGGAGATGCGCTGAATCAACTCCTCGAGTTCGTCGCGCTTGAGGGTCCAGGAATCCATGGTGAGGAAGGGCGCCCCCGACGACTTGGCCAGCTCGACGAAGTCTTTCCAGCCGTCAGCGTTGTCCTCGCTCTTCCACATGACGCACTGGACCTCTTCGTAGTCCACGTAGCCGTGAAAGCGGCGCAGGCCGTGGCCTTCGATAAAGGCGATCATGTCGTCCTTCAGACTGGAAAGATCGTCGGAGGTTGAACTCATGGTGGGGCTCTGGTTGAAGCAGCATTGTAAGCTTTTTTGGGGAGAAGGGCAGCCTTTCCCAGGGGGCGGTCCGCGGTCTTACGGCAAGAGCGGGAAACCACAGGAACCGTCCGGGCCATTTCGCAGGCAGGACCGGGCCCGGGGGCCGGGAGCGGAAGGCGGAGGCCGGTTTTTCAGTATGCTAAACTAGCTGTTTCGCAGCGGGCCTCCGACGCAAACGATGCTTTACTCCAAAGAATATGTGGGCTATCTGGCCCGCGAACTCACAAAAAAGCTGATCGCTGGCGAGTTCATCGAGACCGCCAACGTGCCCGCCGTCACCGAGCGGGTGCACGCGGCCCTGCTCGAAGAGCTCTCGCTCGAAGACCGCATCAACGACGAAGTGCGGGTGATCCTGGAAGCGTATTCGGACGAGATGCGCCGCAGCGGGGCAAATTATCAGGAGATGTTCCGCAAGGTGAAGACCGAGCTAGTGAAAAAGTACAAGGCAGTGCTGTGAAGGCTTGTTCACCACAGAGACGCAGAGAAAACCTTCCCCGGTGGTCGTCCTGAACGAAGCGCAGGGCCCGCTTTTTTGGCCGGCAGCTTGAGGGCGCACTGGCACAGATGACTCGGGACCTTCTGCAAGCGAAATCGTTGCCTTGGTTCTTGATCTGGGTCTCTGTGACTCCGTGGTGAGATGATTTTTCAAAGGACTGGCAGTGAGACTGAGCCGCGACAAAGTCAATAAACTGGCCCACGTGGTCAGCGACGCGCTCGCCGAGATGCCGGCGGTGGATTTCGTCGAGGACCGCAATACCATCCGCCTCGAAGCGCGCAAGATCCTGGAAGAACTCCTGAACCAGGAAGCCAAGATCGACCAGTCGGCCCGCCAGAAAATCGAAAGCCAGAAGCGCACCATCCTCGAAGGCAGCCAGGAGTGGGACATCCTGTACCGCAAGTACTACAACGAGGAAGTGAAGAAGCTGGGAATCTAGCGCCAGTCGTCGATCTGCGGTCGTCAGTCGTCGGCAAAAGCAAGAACCCTTCCGCGATAGGCTTCGCCACCCTTCTCTGTTGTAGCCTTTCGTAGGTGTCCCCACTCATGCCCGCAATCGCGGAGATCTCCGAATTCGTGAGGCGCGCCGCACTCGAGGGCGGGTTCGACTTGGCCGGCATTGCGCCTGCGCGCGACTTCGAGGAACTGGCGTACTTCCGCGAGTGGATCGCGGCCGGGCATGGCGGGGAGATGAAGTATCTCGAGGCGCGCGATGACGCGGGCAGACTGAGGCGGGAGTCCTTGCGCGTGGCCGCGCCCTGGGCGCGCAGCGTGGTCGTCTGCGCGATCAACTACAACACGGCGCACCCGTATTCGACCGAGGTCACCGATCCCGGGCGCGGATGGATCTCGCGCTACGCCTGGGGCCAGGAGGACTATCACGATGTGGTGCTGCGGCGGCTGCGGGAGGTGGAAAGGCGCTTAGCGGAAAGGGTAGCGGCGCAACCACCGAACGCCGGAGGCCCGCCGCTGCGCACCTGGTGCTACGTCGACACTGGCCCCGTCGTCGAGCGCGTCTACGCCAAGTACGCGGGCGTGGGCTGGATCGGCAAGAACACCTGCGTGCTGAACCAGAAGCTGGGGTCGTGGCTGTTTCTGGGCGTGATCCTGACCTCGCTGGAACTGGCGCCCGATCTGCCTGCGCCCGACCGCTGCGGCACCTGCACGCGCTGCCTGGACGCCTGCCCCACCAATGCGTTCCTGGGTCCCTACCAGCTCGACGCGACGAAATGCATCTCCTATCTGACCATCGAGAAGCGCGGGGCGATCCCCGGGGAGTTGCGCGCGGGCATGGGCCGGCACGTGTTCGGCTGCGACATCTGCCAGGACGTCTGCCCCTGGAACCGCAAGGCCCCGGTGACGAGCGCGCCCGAGTTCCGGCCGCGCGACGGGCTGGTGAATCCGGCGCTCGAGTGGCTGGCCGAGATGAAGGCGGAAGAATTTCGGGAAAAGTTCCGGGGCTCGCCTGTGCGGCGGAGCAAACTCAACGGCCTGCGCCGGAATGCAGTGATTGCGATGGGGAACAGCGGGGACCCGAGGTTCGCGTCAACGCTGGAGCGGTTGCGCGAAGACGAGGACACAGCGGTTGCGGAGAGCGCGGCGTGGGCACTCGGGCAGACTTGCCGTGAATGGGGTTAAGGCGCAAGGTCAGCTGGCGATCAGGTTGTCCGGAATGTCTCTCAGGCGATCTGCATGCGCGAACCGACAAGCGAGCGCGACGCTGCTCATTGACGCTTCGCGCACAAGGTCTGCCCCTCCTCTGACATTCTCCGCGTGGTAGGATTTCCTCATCCCCATGCTTCGCCGGCTCCCCATGGCCCGTCTCCTCCATGGACGTCCTGTGGCCGCTTCCGCCCTGCTCCTGCTGATTGCCCTTCTGCTCCCGACAAACATCCATGCCGCCGAGCCGCCGTGGCAGGAGTTCCGCTCCGCCCACTTCACCGTGATCACCGACGCGGGCGAGAAGAAAGGCCGCGAGATCACGCTGCGCTTTGAGCAGATGCGGGCCGAGTTCGTGGAACTGCTGTCGCGCAACAAGCCCAGGATGCCGGTGCCCCTGACCATCTTTGCGCTTAAGGACGACAAGCGCTTCTACCAGATGGCACCGCTGCGCAACGGGCAGCCGATCACGGTGCCAGGGTTCTTCATTCCCGGCGAAGACCATCAGTTCATTGTGCTGAATGCGTTTGAGGACGAGCCCTGGCGCGCCGTCCAGCACCAGTTCGCGCACCTGATGCTGAATTACAACTATCCGCCCACGCAGCCCTGGTTCGACGAAGGCTTCGCCGAATATTTCGCGTCGATGCGGGTCGACAACAAGCAACTGGAAATCGGCAGCGACCCCGAGTTGGGCCCGGCCTTCAGCGAAGACCTACTGGGCAATCAGGCCGAAGTGCGCAACCCGCCCAAGTCGCTGACCGAGTTGCTGAACGGATGGGTCTGGCTCGCGCTGCCCGACCTGTTCACCATGAAGCACGACATCTCGAACTATCAGGAGGGCCCGCGCCGCACGCTGTTTTACGCGCAGTCGTGGATGGTGATGCACTACCTCATCAACCGGCAGAAGCTGCCGGAAACCGGGGCCTACTTCGGGCTGGTGCAACTGCAGCATGTTCCGGTGGAAGAGGCCGTGGAGCAGGCCTACGGAATGCCGGCGGCGCAGCTCGACAAGGCGGTGAAAGACTACTTTCACTCGCTGCCGCAGTTACAGCAGGAGCTGCAGGCCGCGGCGCAACCCGGGGCCAGGGCAAACCGCGCGCAGGTTTATCACTCTCCCGCGCCGCTTGGCCCCGAAGACGTTGAGGTCCAGGCAAAGCCCGTGCCGGTCGCCGATGCCGAAGCGCAGCTGGCCGAGGTCATGGTGCGCATCCCCGAGCGGCGCGAGCAGGGGCTGCAAGAAATTGACCGCATCCTGCACCTGACCGACAAAAACGGCCAGCCCGTGGACAACGAAATCGCGCACCGCGCCCTCGCCTGGGTACACATGGAGAAGAAGGAATTTGCGCAGGCGGCCGAGGAACTGGGCAGCGCCGCGGCCCTCGACCCGCAGGACGTGTGGAACCGCTACTACCTCGCGCTCCTGAAATACCGGACCGCGCAGGCCCGTCACGAGGAGATGCAGGGCCTGGCCAACATGATGATCGACCTCAAGGTAACGATCGACTGGTATCCCGACTTCGCCGAAGCGTACAACATGCTGGGCATGGCGCGGATCGAGGGTGGCGGCGCTGCCTCGGCCCTGGAAGCGATGAAGCAGGCCGTGGCCCTCAGCCCGCGCAACGAGCAGTACGTTTTCAATCTCGGCCAGGTCCAGGAAGCGGCCAAGAAGTGGGACGCGGCGGAGGAAATCTTCGGGCGCCTGAAGTCGAGCAGCAATCCGCAAATCGCCGCGGCCGCGCGCCAACAGCTCGACGAATTGCCGACCGTGCGCAAGTACGGCATCTCGCCCAGCGCGCCCAAGCGCGTGACGCCATCGTCTCCCTTCGACGAACTCGATCAGGAGGCGCAGAAACGCGCCCAGGAACAGGCGCATGATCCCACCGTGCCCGACCGGCGGCCGACGCAGTTCGCCAAGGGGATCCTGGTCAGCGTGGACTGTTCGCACGCGCCCGCCGCGGTCCTCACCGTGAACACCGGCCGTTCGTTGAAACTGCATGTCGCGGATTACAAATCGCTGCTGGTCATAGGGGAAGACCAGTTCTCCTGCGATTGGAAAAACCGCAGGGTGGCGATCAATTACAAGGCCGGGGGAAGCGCGGACGGGGACCTGGTTTCCCTCGAAATGCAGTGACGGAGCTGCGGCCCCTACGGAGTCGGCATTCGTCGCGCAGCCCGCTGTCGCGTGAGGGCAACGCCGACGTCTGCGAAACCTTGCGCATCGGCAATCGGCTGCCCGCGCTGGCAGCTGTCCTCTTGTTAAGAAGCAGTGGCGGCCGCAATAAAACACCCTCCCGGGGGAAGCCAGGAGGGTTGGGAATGGTTCGGGAGCAGGTCAGAGACGAGTGACGTTCGCCGCCTGAAAGCCTTTCGGGCCCTTCAGCAGATCGAATTCCACAGTTTCGCCTTCGTTCAGCGTGCGATATCCATTCTCCTGGATCGCCGAGAAGTGGACGAACACGTCCTCGCCCGTGGAGCGCTGGATGAATCCGTAACCCTTGGCTCCGTTAAACCACTTTACAGTTCCCTTCTCTCTCACAGAGAAACTCCTTTGCCTTTTCGCGAAGAATTCATCCCTTCGTCCCCTGTTGAAGCCCCGGGATTTGCCTGGTAGCCCCCCCTCAAGTGGATCGAAGAGAACAGGTCGCGTTGCTGCGGCGGGAGAAAGTTGAGTGACACAAACGAAAAGCCCCAAGAAAGACGCCGTATGCGGGAGCGTGCGGCGCCGGCCCCGAAGCCCCAGATCGTGGCGCGAATTTCTACCGCTCAACACAGAAACGTCAACCTAACGAGCCGAACTACCACTGCCGAGGTTGCGGCAGTGGTCGAGAATAATATTCAGGTCGTATTCGCTTGGCAAGTTCAGAAATTCACACAAAGCCCATAAAGTCAGGCGCTTGCACTGCAGGCAGGCGCGCGCGGAAGTGACCCATGGTCACCCCGGGGTCTAATCCCTCCGCGACGGCACCACGCGCATCTATTTGATAGGATTAACGAAAATCCGTGTCCAGCCCAATCACACGCACCGTCCCCGCGAGCGGGGGAGCCGTCCGCAGACCCTCGGCGGCATCGTATTCGGGAATCGTGATTTCTACGGTTCGCTACCTGATGCGGACCGAGGTACACACCTTCGCCTTCTCGGTGGCGGCCAATGCCATCCTCTCGTTCTTTCCGTTCATGCTGCTGCTGATGACCCTGATCCGGCGGGTGTTCCATTCCCGCCTGATGTACGAGGTAGTGGTGCAGCTGTTGCGCGACTACCTGCCGGCCGGGCAGGAGTTCGTGATCCGCAACCTGAACGCGCTGGTCGAATCCCGCCACCAGGCGCAGATCGTGTCGCTGCTGATCCTGCTGGTGACCTCTACGGGGATCTTTGTTCCGCTCGAAGTGGCGCTCAACCGCATTTGGGGTTTCGCCGACAATCGCTCCTATCTGGGGAACCAACTCATCGCGCTGGGATTGGCGTTCTGGTGCGGCGCGCTGGCGCTGCTTTCGATCTGGCTCAGCGCAGGCAATGTGGAATTGCTGGCGGCCCTGCTGCATGGCCATGCCATCGGCGTGGTGCGCTTCGTGGGGTTCCTGGTCATGAAGGCATTCGCCATTGCCGCCAGCATCGCGATCTTTTTCCTCATTTACTGGCTCCTGCCCAACGGCCGTGTGCCGGTACGGGCGGTGGTGCCGACGGCGGTGGTCATGGGCCTGCTGTTCGAGGCGCTGAAGTATGCCTACATCCTGGCCCTGCCCTGGCTGAACTTCGCCGAAGTCTACGGGCCCTTCTCCTTGTCTGTCTCGCTGATGTTCTGGGCATTTCTCTCCGGGCTGCTGCTGCTGGCGGGGGCCAACCTCTCGGCGGAGGTCTACACACGCAACGTCTGACCTGGACCGCGCGCGGCCTGCGTCACGCAGCGGTGTGACATCGGGCACCGTGAGCGGGCAGAGCGCGGGATTACGATGTTGCCGTTTCCCGTTCTTCCGTCCGAGCAGATTCCCTCCGAAGGCAGGTGCGTATGCATCGGCTTGTTCTGCGGTTTCTGCTCGTGGCCGGCCTGCTGGCCTTTCCCGCTCCGCTGTGCGCGCAAACCTCCGCGGTCGCCCCCACTCGCCTTCCGGCAGAGCTGCAGCCGGTGGCGCGCCGGGCGGGGACGATCTTTTCCGGACGCGTGACTTCGATTGCGCCGGCGCGGCCCGACGCGCTCGACCGGGTCGCGACCGTGACCGTCACGTTTGCGGTGGACCAGGCCCTGCGGGGCGTCCCGGCGGGCAAGACGTTCTCGTTCCGGGAGTGGGCGGGACTCTGGTCGGCGGGGCCTCGTTACCGGGTTGGCCAGCGGCTGCTGATGTTTCTGTACGCGCCCAGCGCGCTCGGGCTGACCAGCCCGGTGGGCGGGGATGCTGGCCGGCTTCCCGTCGACGCCACGGGGCAAGTCGTGCTGGCCAACCGGCCGCAGCCGTCTCGGCTCGGGTCGCCGCCGCCCACAGGGGTTGTTGCGGCGCGGCTCCCCCTGAAAGATCTCGCGCGCGAACTGCGGCGTTTGGGGGAGGAGTGACCATGTCGCGCGTGCTTCACTTCCACCATCGCCGCCCGCGCGCCGCCACGCCGCCCACCCCGCCTGACGAGATCCAGCAGCGGGTTGCGGCCACGAACTCGGCGCGGAAACGCCCCAGGGTCCTCTACGCCATCGCGGTTGCGCTCATGCTGCTGATTGCCCTGGTGGAACTGGCTCGCGCCGGCGGCCCGCAGTACGTAGCCGGCACCCGCTACTTCAACGCGGGGCTGGCAGGGCAGCCGATCACCTGGGCGGGAGGGACGGTCAACTACTATACCGACCAGGGAAACCTGAGCCCGCTCCTGCCGGGCGCCAGCGCCGACACGTTTGTCGCGGACGCATTCTCGCGCTGGACTTCGATTGCCACCGCGGCCGTTGCTGCGAATCGCGCAGGACAGCTGGCGGAAGACGTGAATGGCACCAACGTCATCCTCAACGCGGACCGCACGATCACCATGCCCGCCGACATCCAGCCGACCGCGACGGACAAGCCGCTGGGAATCGTCTACGACGCCGACGGGCAGGTCACCGAGGCGCTGCTGGGCACGGGCGCCAGCAGCGATTGCGTTGATAACGGGGCCTTCGGGGGCGCCGACGCGTTTACGGCCGACGGCCACTTCGCCCACGCCCTGGTGGTGCTCGACGGCAAATGCGCGTTGACGCAAGCTGCGGCGGCGGACCTCAAGTATCGTCTGGTGCGCGCCCTCGGCCAAGTGCTCGGCCTGGGATGGTCGCAACTGAATCTGAATGTCACCACGCAGATCCCCAGCCCCACGGCCGACGATTACGCGGGCTTTCCCGTGATGCACGCCCAGGACCTGCCTTATTGCATCCCGATCTCGAACTGCTATCCCAGCGCCGACCAACCCAAGATGGATGACCGCGCGGCCCTGGCGCGGGTGTATCCGGTGACCAGCCAGAACGCCGCACAGTTTCCCGGCAAGCAGATTTCAGCCTCCACGACCGCGCGCATCCATGGTTCGGTCTACTTCACCGACGCGAATGGCAATCCCGCGCAGCCCATGCAGGGAGTGAATGTCGTGGCCCGCTGGATCGATCCCGTGAGCGGCCAGCCTTCGCGGAAATACGCCGCGAGTTCCGTCTCGGGGTTCCTGTTCACAGGCAACAGTGGAAACCCGATCAGCGGCTTCACGGACAATTTCTTGCAGCCCTACAGCCGCTTTGGCGCGACGGACCCGGCGCTGGAGGGATTCTTCGACCTTGCCGGCCTGGAGCTGCCCGGGGGCGCTCCGGCGCAGTACCAGCTGTCCGTCGAGCCCCTGGATGCGAACTTCTCCATGCGCGTCGGCCCCTATGCCCCGACCCAGGTGCAACCTTCGGGAAGCTTTCAGCCCGTCCTAGTGACGCTCGCGGCGGGCATGGACCTGCAACAGGACGTGCTCATGAGCGGCAGCGCCACGCCTGCGGCCGCCGCATCAGGGGGAACCTATGCGGCGCCCCTTCCCCTGCCGCGCAGCGGCGAATGGACGGGGACCCTGGGCGCGTGGGGCGACATCGACTACTACTGGGTGACGGCGCAGAGCAATCGCACCCTGGTGCTGGACGTCACGACCCTCGATGATGCCGACTCGCCCACGACGCTGAAGATGCAGCCGGTGCTGGGCATGTGGTCGATGGCGGCCCCAGAGGGGACCACTCCACCGGTGGTGGCCTTGCCCTTCAACTCGGTGAAAACCGGAGTGACGCAGCTCAATGCGCAGTTGCTCAGCTCCACCCAGTTTCGTCTGGGCATCGCGGACCTGCGCGGGGATGGCCGCCCGGACTATCGCTATCGCGCCCGCGTGCTTTATGCCGATTCCGTTTCTCCCGGCCGGATCAGCGCCCGCGGAGGCGCGATCGCGCTCGACGGAGTGGGCTTCCGGCCGGGAATGCAGGTGAGCGTAGGGAGCACGCCGGTCTCGTTACTTGCGACCTCGTGCAATCAGCTGATTGCGTCGATCCCCGCCCTGCCCGACGGCGCGCAGACCCTGACCGTGAGCGATCCCGCAACCGGCACCTCTTCCGTAATGACCGGCGCGCTGACGCTGGGCGCGGGAGCGAATGACAGCCTTCGCCTTGTGCAGGGCTCGAATTCCCCGACTCCGGTCGGCGTCGATGCCGCATACCCGGTGCGCGTAGCCGTGACCGGCGCCGACGGCACGACGCCGGTCAGCGGGGCCACCATCCAATGGACAGCCAGCAACGGGGCAGCCCTGTCGGCCTGCAGCGCGGCCAGCACGTGCTCGGTGGTCACCGACGAAGGCGGCCTGGCGGAAACGCGGGTTGGGATCGCCGCCACCGGCGTCACCACCGTTACGGCGACGCTCGCGCCCGGCTCCTATTCTTCGCCAAAACTGGTGCAGGCGACGATCAGCGGAACCTCCTCGGCGAAGGACCTGGCGCTGCTGACTCCCAGGGTTTGGGTCGTGCAGGGAGCTACGGCCGACCTTCCCTTCACCGCGCGCTTGCTGGCCAACGGCACGCCGCTCAGCGGACAGATCCTGAACTGGCAGATCGAGCTGGGCAGCGGGAGCATGAACCCCGCCTCGGTAATGACCGACGGAAACGGCTACGCGCGCTCAACCTTGCACGTGAATTCGCTGGCGGGCGACGTGCAGGCGACCGTCTGCCTGGCGCCAGCCAATAATCCGTGCCAGACGTTTTACGCGATTCAGGTCCAGCCCTCGGCCTTGAAGCTGCAACCAGTTTCCGGAGGAGCGCAGACCATCCAGGTCGGGCAAAGCTTTCAACCCATCACTGTGCGGGTGACCAATTCGGCTACCCCGGCGAATCCGGTTGCGGGCGTGAGCGTGAGCTTCCAGAGCCTCGTGTTCCTGCCCGATGCCGATGCCCCGGTGGAGATCAGCGGCGGCGACAACGGAACCTCGCAGCATCCGATGAAGGTGTTGCTCGGTGCCTCCCAGGCGGCAGCGGTCACAGATGCCAGCGGGCTGGCCTCGTTCCAACCTTCCACGGGCGGGTTCTCGCAGCCGCTGGAAATCGAGATCATGGCCACCGCCAGCTCGGGCGGGGGCTCCTTGTTTTACGAACTGCCGGTCCTGCCCGCGCCATCGCCGCCTGCCGGGCAGAGCACCGGACGAGCACGCAGGCCCATCCAGGCCGCGCCGCGAAGGCCCACTCCGACCCGGGGCCTTTAGTTCGGGAGCGGGAGGCTGGTTGACGAGACGGCGGACCGGGACCGCGGAGCAGGGCGAGTTGGGAGCCCGCGCGCAGCTCCCGTGATGCTCATTCGATGACCGGCAGCACCAGGTGCGAGGGCCGCGCCGGCGGGCCATAGACGCGCTGGGTCGCTTTCACGAAGTCCGATTGGCGGGCACGGTAAGAGTCTGCGCATCTTAACGGCGCTCCCCGAGGCAAGCCAACGATCGCGAACGAAGCCCACGGAACTGCAAGGTCCCGGAGGGTTCTTCTTTCCGGGACCTGAGCGGGAAGCCTGGCAAGGGCGCGAGTTGGCTCACGCCACGCCCTCTTTTGCCAGCCAGCGCTGCGGAGCATTCTTGGGCAGGATGTCCAGGTAGATCACCGCATAGCGGAAGGCCAGCACGACGGCGGTCAGCACCATCAGCGTGGCGGCGAACTCCGTCCACTTAGGAACGTAGTAGATGCCCGAACTGGCCTGCAACCCGGTGATAGAGACGTTGAGCCGGTTCGCCATGAATCCCATCACCACCAGGCTGCAAGTCCAGTACAGGCGCTGCGGGTTGCGCGTTACCTTCTCCTGGTTCAGCAGGATCAGCGGCGCCACCACCAGCAGGCCCATCTCCAGCCAGAACGAGAAGCTCTCCTCGCGCCAGCGGAACATGTAGGGCAACGCGCCGCGGGTGTAGAGATCGACGGCGCGGAAAATTCCGTACAACGCCAGCATGGGCGCGATCACCCGGGCCAGTTCGCCGAGAATCGCCACGTCGAGCTTCACATTCAGCGAGCGCACGCACAGATACAGCGCCATCACGGTTACGGCCAGGCCCGCGGGGATCGCTGACAGGTAGAACAGCGTGGTCAGGTACGGCGTGTACCACAGCGGATCCAGCTTGCCCTTGGTCAGCAGATAGAGTCCACCAAGAAACGATTGATGCAGCGACGAGAGCACGCACCCCACCAGCACCAGCCCGATCAGGATGCGATGCTGCTGCCGCAGATACCAGCTGCGCGCGCGGTCCCAGGGAATCTTCTCGACCACGGCCGGAGAAAATTCCAGCGTGAGCACCGTGGAATAGAGCATCACGCACCAGGACACTTCAAACAGCATGGAATGCCGGTTCCACATGACGATGGGGTGCCAGATGCGCCAGGGCAGTCCCAGCTCGTACATCATGCCGGCGATCACGCTCATGTAGCCGAGGAACGAAACCAGCACCGCGGTGCGCAGCACCGGCCGGTAGCGCTCGAAGCCCAACAGGTAGACAGCGGCCGCGATCCCGAACCCGCCCGCCGACAGCCCGACCCCGCACAGCGTGCCCAGCCCGACCCACAGCCCCCAGGGTTGAGGATCGGTAAGGTGCGTCGACTGGCTGAAGCCGAGCGCGAAGCGCGCGTAGGTGGCGTACAAACCCGCCGCGAAAATGATCGCCACGATCAGCCGCCACATCGTGATTTTCGGAAACCGTGTGCCCGTCATGACGTTGCTCCTTTCCTCTCTCCGGCGAGCCGCAAGGGCCCGCGCCTTGCATCAGCCCCGTTCCGGCGCGCGCTCGCGCGTCTCTGCTACCGCCACTTGATGGCGCCGCTCGGTGATCCAGTAGAGCCCGGCCAGAAGGGACCCGCCCACGAGCACTACGGTGGGCACATCGCCGAGCGCGGCCGCGCTCAGGGCCGGCATCGGCTGCCTGGGCGCGGCCACAAATCCCAGGCTCTCGAAGGGCACATCGGAAATGAAGAAGACCGAAGTGCCACCCGCCTCTTCGGCGCCGTAAATGTGCTTCACGTACTTGGGGTCGCCGAGCACCCGGCGCTGCGCCTCCTCGAGAATCTCGTCGCGCCAGCCCACGATCGATGCGCCCGTGGGACAGGCCTCTACGCAAGCCGGGAGCTCGCCCTTGGCCTGGCGCGCCGCGCACATGTCGCACTTCTTCACAAAGGGAACCAGCTTCGTCCACTCGTAGCGGGGCACGCTGAAGGGGCAGGCCACCAGGCAGTAGCGGCACCCGATGCATTTCGAGGAGTCGTAGGTCACCGGGCCGAGCGCGGTCTTCCGCAGCGCTCCCACCAGGCACGCCGAAGCGCACGACGGGTCCTGGCAGTGCATGCACATGCGGCGGACGTAGCGCTCACCCCGCTCTTCAATCACGGTCAATGCGGTGGGCGAGAGCCGGCTTTCGCTCTCCTCTGGCAAGCCATGGACTTGCTTGCAGGCCTGCTCGCAGCTCCGGCATCCGATGCACTTGGTGATGTCCACCAAAATGGCTTTTGTGCGTTCCATGACCGTTCTCCTTCCTCCCCGGGGTCACCGGCCTTCCTCTCCCGCAAGCGCCAAGGCAGAGCGCCGACGCAACCGCTACGCCAGGAAGAACTCCTTCGCCAGCCGCTCGCGCACCTCGTCAGGAACGCGGTGCATCAGCCCGGGCAGCGGCAAGCCGCCATCGGCCGCCAGAGTGGGCGCCAGCTGGCTCACCATGCCGTTCAGGCGAGTCACGCTGTTCTGCAGCCAGGGGGCCACCATCGTGCCCTGCACGAGATTTTTCTTGTTGATGGCGAGGTCGGGCGATTTGACCAAGGCGATCCAGCCCCCCTGATAGGGCTCTCTGGTGAGCAGGTCTGGATCCCGCGCCAGGTCCTGATTGACCGCGACCACGACGCCCTCGACAGGCGAGACCAGGTCCAACGCTCGTTCCCCGCTGGTCAGCGTGGCCAACTTCTGGCCCTGCCGGATCCAGCGATTGGCGGCGGTGACATCGATGTGATCGACTTTGCCCAGCAGGTTGGCGGCGAAGCTGTCGAGGCCGACGCGCGCGTTCTCCCCGCCCTCGGCAAGCACCCAAGTGTGTCCGGGATGAAAGGCGTACCCCTCCGGGATCGCGAATCCCTCGGCGCACTGCATCCTCGGCGCTTGCGGCCTGGCCAATGCTTCCGTCTGGGTCACTGCGACCACTTCGGCGCGTGAACGGAAATAGCTGATCGACATCACCAGCAGGAACATCAGGAGGACAAAAAGGATCGACATGACAACCTCCTTGGCGCCGGCTCCGCTTCGCGCTCTGTCGAGGGCGGGAGCAACCGACTTCACGCTTTGCTCTATGCACGCCGAGGCCAACTTGGAAGGCGGCCGGCGAGGATTGAGGGCGTAGTACTTAGGCCATCCGGGCGGGAGTACGAAAGGTCGCAGCGCCACTGCATTCTGCAGCGGTTACCGCATTTTGCAGGGGTCGAACAGGCGTCTTGGAGAAACGGGGACAGCCGGTCGAATCGAACAGGGGAAATGTTTCTTCGCGAAACAGCGTTTTACAAAAATTGACGATCCGGCCTGCGCCCGGCTGCAACCTCTGGGCTCGCGGCAGACTCTAAATGGAACAGGCAGAAACTGCAGTCTTCCCTACCCTCCGGGCTCCCTGAGCGGAGAGGGCTCGGGGGTAGGAAGGCAGCAGTTCTGCGTCGCTCCTCAGCGGAATTTCCTCTACACTATCTTGAACTATGAGACTGCTGGCTCCTGCTCGGCTCGCGCTTGTGCTTTCGCTCCTGGCAATCTCCTCTTTGGGTTTCGCGGACGAAGGCCCGCTCGACAAGTCGGAGCCCAAGGGCATCACGCCGGAACAGATCATCCAGAAGTTTGCCGCGAAGGAGAAGGAATTCAAGGAAGCCCGTGAGCAGTACACCTACCGGCAGGATGTCAAAGTGCAAGTGCTCGATGGGGACACGGTCAAGGGCCAGTATCACGAGATCTTCGATGTCGTCTTCGACAACAACGGCAAGCGTCTGGAAAATGTGGTGTTCGCGCCGCAGTCGGATCTAGACCAGGCCGGCCTGTCCATGGACCAGGGCGACTTCGACGACATCCGCAATCGCCTTCCCTTTGTGCTCACCAGCGACGAGCTTGGGGAATACAACGTGCTCTACGTCGGGCAGCAACAGGAAGACGAACTCCACTGCTACGTGTTCGACGTGGCCCCCAAGCAGATTGTCGGCAAGAAGCGCTACTTTCAGGGGCGGATCTGGGTGGACGACCACGACTTCCAGATCGTGAAGACGTACGGTAAGACGGTCCCGCAGATTTACGACCGCAAGCACAAGGGCAAGGACGAGCACCTGTATCCCAATTTCACGACCTGGCGCCAGCAGATCGACGGCCGGTACTGGTTCCCGACCTATACCAAGGCCGATGACACGCTGCACTTTTTCGCGGGCGACATCCACATCCGCGAGATCGTGAAGTACGAAAACTACAAGCGGTTCGGCTCGAAGACCCGCATCACCTTCGAAGGGAAGGAACTGCCGCCGGGAGAGAAGAAGGACACCCAGGCCCAGGACAAGCCGCAAGAGTAGGTCGAGTTTCAGGTTTCGAGCTTCCAGTGGACGACCGGAAGGCCGCGAGTGATTCGCGGCCTTCGCCTTTGGAGAGTGCCGAACCTGGAAACGCGAAACTCGAAACTAATAAAACAAATACTTCCGCCACTTATCATCCGACCGTCCCATTAAGCGCATAATGTGGCGGCTGGTGTGGAGGTTGAAGGCGCGGGGCTCGCGCATCAGCTTCATGCCGGCTTCGCTGGGCGTCTGGTTGCCCTTGCGGCGATTGCAGGGATGGCAGCAGGCCACCAGGTTCTCCCAGGTCGACAGCCCTCCGCGGGAGCGGGGAATGACATGGTCGAGTGTCAGCTCGCCCGAGGCGAGCACCACGGAGCAGTACTGGCAGGTATTGCGGTCGCGCAGCAGGATATTTTTGCGTGAGAGCGCGCGGGTCTGGTGGGGAATCCGGCGGTACTCCAGCAGGCGGATCACCGAGGGCACGCGCATGGCCACGCGCGCGGCATGCAGGAAATGCCCGTTCTCCTCCTCCGCCATGGCCACACCCTTCAAGACCAGCACGATGGCGCGCCGGGCGGCGCACACGTTGATCGGCTCATAGGAGGCGTTCAGCACCAGCACCGGCGCATGCAGGGCCTCGGCATTGCCATAGGTTCCGGAGGCAATCGCGAGCACCCCGGTATTGGTCCGTCCGATCATGCCGCGCAACGAATTGTCAATCTTCGGCGCCATACAGTTCTGCTCAGCCGTGAGCCGCCATGCTCATCGAAACCGTCTCTTCGGGTTCTTCAGGTTGGAAGGAAACCGCCTGCACCTCGTGCTTCAGGGTGCGGGCCACGGTCGCGACCCAGACCCGCGATGCGCCCGCCTGGCGCAGCACCCGGGAACATTCCGAAGCCGTGGTTCCGGTGGTGTACACATCGTCGACGAGCAGGACCTCACGCCCGGCGATCCTGGCCGGATCGGCCACGCGGAAGGCGCCGCGCAGGTTGTCCCGCCGCTGGCGCCGGGTCAATCCGATCTGCGACTGCGTTTCCCGAACCCGTTCGAGCACGCGCGCCTCAAGCCCCAGCCGGTTGCCGCCCGCGCTCAGTTTCAGCGCCGCCCGCGCAATCAGTTCCGCCTGGTTGAAGCCGCGCTGGCGTAACTTGCCGGCAAACAGGGGCACGGGCACCAACAGGACCGGCGCATCTGCCCAGGATGACCGGAACGCGGCGATCACTTCCGCCAGCATGCGGCCCAGGACGTTGGCCGCCGGGCGTACCTGCTGATACTTGAGCAGGTGAATGAGCTCGCGCAGGCCACCCTCGTAGCTGCCGTACGCCGCGGCCCGGACGAAAGGCTGCTCCAGGCGCCGGCACAGTCCGCAGCGGGCCTCGCCCTGGTTGGCGAATGCGTACGGCGACACCAGCCGCTCGCCGCAAACCGGGCACAAGCCGCCCGAGATCGGGTGAATGGCGCGCAGGCAGGCCTCGCACACCGGCAAGCGCGCGACGCGAAGCAGGGGCTCGCCGCAAATGCGGCAATCCGCAGGAAACAGCGTGGCAAAGAGGCTTTCGGCGAGTGCGCCTGCCCAGCAGGCAATAGAAGAGTGCGCGGCTACGTCGTGCGCCTGAGTGGTCCGAGTTCGGTCCCCGGTACTGCTGAAGACGACCTCCCATCGCGCGGCAGGGAGTGGGGGCTCCAGCCGGGCAATTCGTTCCCAGTATAGCGGCCTGCCCGGGGCTCACGCAATGTGCTGGCGGTCGTCGCCGGACGCAACGGTTTGCTTCTTCGCTTCCGTGCGGTCGGCCGCCTGGGCCGAGGCCACCATGGCCTCGGCATCGTAGTGCATGGGAGCTTTGCGCGGCAGGACGGGAACATTCCTTGGACGCCACGAGCGTTGATAGCAATCGCCGCAACGCACCGGTTGCAGGAAAAGCGGCCGCAGGCAGATGCGCTCGATGAAGTTTCTCGGCCGCGACGCGTATCCCTCCCGGCTCCCGCAGTGATAGCAGTGATATTCCCGGAAGAAGGAAAACCAAAGGCCGGGACGTGCCGGGGAAGACATGCCGTACTCCCGGGGCAAAGCTGCCCCTGAGTCATAGATGAAATTCTAGTCCGATCCGTCAGGGAAACTTGGGAGAAAAATGCAAAATCCCGAGGTCGCTCGAGTACAGGGCTTTGTACGATTACGTACTCGCCCGCGGCCTGCACTTGTCAGCCCCGGCACCCCCATGCTAACGTGCGCGGTCGCCCCCGAGTGCGTACTATATGTCCTAGCACGAATCATTTGCGAGGAATCTTATGAGTACTTCCGCCTCCGCCCCTCCATCCACGACCACCCGGAAGCACACTCCCTACGTCCCCGAGACCATGGAAATGAAGGAGTTCACCTTCCGTGCCGTGCTGATCGGACTGTTTCTCACAGCGCTTTTGGGGTCGGCCAACGCGTACCTGGGCTTGAAGGCGGGCATGACGATCGCGGCCACCTACCCGGCAGCCGTGATCGGCATGGCCCTTCTTCGACTGATGAAGGGCTCCCTGCTCGAGGAGAACATCGCCCGCACCGTGGGGTCGATTGGTGAGTCGGTCGCAGCCGGGGCGGTGTTCACGGTGCCCGCTTTCGTGATGGCCGGACTATGGTCAGGCCTGACGAAAGAACAATATTGGAAGTCCGTGGCTCTCATGATGATCGGGGGGACTCTCGGCATCCTCTTCGTGACCCTGCTGCGCCGGGTGATGGTGGAAGATCCGGAGCTCCCGTACCCGGAGTCGGTGGCGGCCTCAGAAATCCACAAGGCCGGACAGCAAGGGGCCAAGGCGGCCAAGATTCTTTTCGCCAACATGGGCTTCGGCGCCTTCTTGTTCCTGCTGGGTGCGGTGAACATATTCAATCCGAGCAACACCTTCCACGTGAAGATCAGCGAACTGGGAAGGAAGCTGCTGCTCCGCACCGGGACCAACCCCGGCGTCGCCACCACCGTGACCGGCGGGGCAACATTGTTCAACGCGCCCGACATCAGCCCGGCGTATCTGGGCGTCGGATACATCATCGGACCCCGGCTGGCATCGCTGAACTTCGCTGGCGGCGTGCTGGCATGGGGCTTGCTGGTTCCGCTTCTCACCTTCACGTTGGGACCCTATCTGCAAGCGGCGCAGCCGGCGGGACAGCAGCTTTCCTGGGACCTGGTGGCGGGGGCGATCTACTACTCGATCGTGCGCCCCATTGCCGTCGGAGGAATGCTGGTGGGTGCGTCGTATACGCTGTTCAAGATGCGCAAGCAATTGGCCATCGGGATGGGGCGGGCGGTCTCGGACCTGAAGAAGTCGGCCGCCGCGCACGCCGCCACTAATCGCACTGAGCGCGACCTCAGCGCGAAAGTCGTATTTGCCGGGGTGGGCCTGGTGTTTGTGGCGATGATTGTGCTCTACCACTACTTCATCAGCGGCGCCGGCAACCTTTCCAGCTCGCGGATCCTTTCCGGGTCTCTGGTCGCGGCCGGGATCATGATCGTTGTGGGCTTTTTCTTCGCGGCGGTATCGGGGAATCTTGTGGGCATGATCGGCTCGTCGAATAATCCGGTGTCGGGGCTGACCCTGTGCACGCTGGTGATCGCCGCTCTGCTCATGGTCGCTCTCGGCGTCTCGGGGGGAGGCGGCGTAGCCGCGGTACTCGGCGTGGCTGCGATCGTATGCGTTTCCTCCGCGGTCGCCGGCGAGATGCTGCAGGACCTGAAAGTGGGGCACATCCTGGGAGGCACGCCCGCCAAGATGCAAATCGGCGACCTGTTCGGAATTGTGGTGGCTTCCCTGGTGCTGTTCTTCCCGCTCTCGAGCCTGGACAGGGTCTACCACTTCGGCACGCCCGAGCTGCCGGCGCCGCAGGCCGGCTTGATGGCCATGCTCTCCAAAGGCATTGTGGGCGGCGACATGGCGTGGCCCCTGGTGGTGGTTGGAGTCTTCCTGGGCATCGCCATGATCATGATCGAAGTCAAAAGCGTCATGCTGTTTTCGGTGGGCATGTACTTGCCGCTGGGCACGACCTTCGCCATCTTCCTGGGTGGCATGGTTCGCTGGGTTACTGACCGGCTTCGCGACCAGCGCAATCTCAACGATGCCCAAAAAGCGCGCGTGGACAATGCCGGCATTTTGACCGCATCCGGGCTGATTGCGGGCGAAGCACTTTGCGGGATTGGCATCGCGGCCGTGCTGGCCAGAAGGCTGGCCCATGATCCTCACGCAGAAACCCGGCTGTATGATTTCGGACTCGGGCAGTACGGGATCATGAGCGTGCTCGCGCTGGCCCTGCTGGTGGCGGTGATGATCCTTGTTCCGCTGGCCAACGCAGGCCGGCCGGAGGACCCCGCTCCGCCGACCGCCATCATGTGATCGCGGTTTGCGCGGCGTCTGGGCCTGGGCGCGACCACCCTGCGCGCAGCGAAGGGTCCGGGCGGCCCGGGTATGTGTCCCTCTTTGGGCGCGAACCTAGGCTCCCCCGCGTGCCCGGCACACCAGTTCGATCCCTGTGTTACTTTGGCACCGTCTCGTAGTCGCCATGTCTCTTGCCGACAACATCGCAGCGATTCGCCGCCGCATTGCAGCCGCGGCCGAGCGCGCGGGCCGCGATCCGGCCGAGATCACGCTGATGGCAGTGACCAAGACCTTCCCGGCGGACCCGATCCGCGAAGCGCACGCCGCCGGCATCCGCGTCTTCGGCGAAAACCGCGTGCAGGAGTTCGCCGGGAAAGCCGAAGCGCTGCGCGATCTCGCGGATGCCCGCTGGCACATGATCGGTCACCTGCAAAGCAACAAGGCGACGAAGGCCGCGGAACTGTTTCATGCGATCGATTCGGTGGACTCCCTGCGCCTGGCCGTGAGACTCCAGGACGCGGCAAAAGCCGGGGGCCGGCAGATTGAAGTCTTGATTGAGGTCAACGTGGGTGGTGAGGCCGCCAAGAGCGGACTTGCTCCTGATTCGCCGGAGCTCGAGCGGATGCTCGAAGCGGCTCCGAGCTTGACCCATGTGCGCATCCGCGGCTTAATGACCGTGCCTCCCTTTGGCGAAAATCCCGAGGCCGCGCGTCCATACTTCCGCCGTTTGCGCAAGATTCGTGATGCCATCCGCGCCCGGCAGCTCTCCGGAGTCGAGATGGATGTCCTTTCCATGGGCATGTCGCACGACTTCGAAGTGGCCATCGAGGAAGGCTCGACCTGCGTGCGCGTGGGGACAGCGATCTTCGGGATGAGAACGAAACTTTAGCGTGGAAGGTGTGAGGATGCTTCCAGGAATTGCCCCGTCCCCAATGGCTGGCTTGTGGCGCTGCGCGCGTGTCTAGCGGGCAGCCGGTGACAGAGGCTGGTAGCCGCAGAGGAATCGCCATGATCCCGATCCACGACATCGCCGGAGGCGCCAGTTTCAGGGTCAGAGTCCATCCCCGCGCCAAGAACAACGCGGTCTCGGGCGCACTGGGCGATGCCCTGAAAGTCTCCCTGACCGCGCCGCCCGTTGAGGGCAGGGCCAACGACGCCTGCATCGAACTGTTCGCAAAACTTTTGAAGGTACCGCGCTCCTCCGTTACTATTGCTGCCGGTCAGACCAGCCGCAACAAGGTCATCCAGGTAGCGGGGCTGGCTGCGCAACAGGTACGTGAGCGGCTGACGATGTGAAGGGCGACAGGAGTGCCTGTCCCACACCTCAACTTGGGAGCCCCGCTTGACCTTTTCCGAACGCCTGGAGGACATCCGCACCGGGTTCGAGCGTCCCTTCTGGGTCGCCAACCTCAGCGAAATCTTTGAACGGCTCTCCTACTACGCCGTCTTTGCCGTCCTGGCTCGCTACCTGCACGAAGCCCTGCGTTTTCCCAGCGACCAGTCGTCGAGCTTGAGCGGCTTGTTTGGAGGGGCCGTTTGGGTCATGGCCATTTTTGGCGGCGCGCTCGCCGACCGCATCGGCTTTCGCCGCGCGCTCTCGCTGGCGTACTTCATCCTGAGCTTCTCCTACTTCATGGTGGGCTCAATCGCCGCGCCCTGGCTGGAGCCGGCCCGCAGAATCGTTCCCCTTGGCCTGCTCGCGGGCGTGATCCTGTTCCTGCCGGCGTTCGGTGTTGCCCTGGTCAAGCCGAGCGTGGTGGGAACCACCGCGCGTGCCTCGCAGGAAAGCGTCCGTTCGCTGGGCTACTCGATCTACTACACGATGGTGAACATCGGAAGCTTCCTGGGACCATTTCTTGCGGGCTGGATTCAGCAGCGCATGCGGGCAGAGAACGTCTTCCGGGTCGCCGCCCTGAGCGTCTTTGTGATGTTGCTGGGCGTCCTGGTGTTGTTCCGGGAGCCGAAGCGGGAGGGGGAACAGCAGACCAGTTCCCTGGGGCAGGTGATGCGCAACCTGGGGACAGTGCTGGGCAACTGGAAATTCGTTCTGTTTCTGCTGATTTTCTCCGGCTACTGGATCGTCTTCTGGCAACAATATCTGAGCCTGCCCATCTACATCCACGACTACGTCGATGCAAACGCCAACACCGCGATGATTCTGATTGCGGACCCCATCATTGTCATCACCCTCACGGTGGCCCTCACCGCTCTCACCCGGAAGATCTCTCCCTTTGGCGCGATCATCCTGGGCACTCTGATTACGGGCGTGGGATGGATGGTTCTCGGCGCGCATCCGCGGGTATGGACGGCGGTGGTCTCGCTGATCATTGTGGCGCTGGGCGAAATCACGCAGCAGCCCCGCTACTACGAGTACATCTCGCGGCTTGCGCCGCCGGGGCAGCAGGGCACCTACATGGGTTTCGCCTTTTTGCCCATCGGCATCGGGTCTCTGGTGGGCGGAAGGTTCGGCGGCCTGCTGCTCCACCACTTCGGGGAAGTGCAGCACCAACCCGAGCGCATCTGGTGGGCCATCACGGCGGTAGGCGTGCTGACCACGCTGGCGCTTTGGATCTACGATCAGGCCCTGGCCCCCTCGGCCCCGCGCAGCGACGAGAGCCGGTGAAACGCTCGTCCATCGGCGCCGGCACTTCCCCAGCCGGTCCCTCCGCCGGTGCGGTTCGCGCCCGGGCACCGCTTCCGCCATGCCGTATCTGGAGATGAGCTTGCGCCCTTCCCGGGGTCGCCAGGGGCTTCACTTCGCGGGCCCGCGCTCGGCTGTCACCGCGGGCACCGGGAAAAGGGTGTATCCTTCTGCGCGCCTGGGCCCACCCATGCCGAAACGCCGAATCACGCCCGAGTACATCGCCGCCCACATCCGCCGCGTTCTGAAGGACGGCGGCTCCGCCCCGCATGCCGATGACGTGCAATGGTTCTTCAAGGAGGAAGTGAAAGCTCGCGGCTGGTACACGGCGGAACTCCGCAAGGTCGCTGTCCGTTTTCGCCGGATTATCCGGCGCGAGCAGGAACTCGGCTTTCTGCTGCGGGTCGCGGACCGCCTGTTCCGCGGGCGCGTGCTCGAAGAAAAGATCTTCGCGGTCTTCCTCCTCGAAAATCTTACCGACCAGTTCGGCGACGAGGAATTCCGGCTGTTTGCCTGCTGGCTCTCGCGCATCACGAGTTGGGCCGAGCATGACGGCCTGGTGCACTACCTGATCTCTCCCATGATCGCGGCCAAGACTTCACGCGCGCGTTCTGTCTTTGTCTGGGCCAAATCGCCGAACCGCTGGCACCGCCGGGCGGCTTGCGTGGCCCTGATTCGAGGGGCCCGGCAGAAACGGCTCTTGCCCCAGATCAAACGGCTCACCAGGATGCTGCTTGCCGACCCGGACGAGATGGTGCAAAAGGGCCTGGGCTGGCTGCTGCGGGAAACGGCAAAATACAACGCTCCCGCCACCATCCCGCTGCTGCGGCGGATCCGCTCCCGGGCCCCGCGACTGGTGTTGCGCACCGCCTGCCAGACCCTGCCGGCGGCCCAGCGCAAGAGTATCCTTGCCGCATGAGCGGCCTGAGCCTGTTCGGCCTCTTCGCGGTCACGGCCATGCTGGTCTGCTACGCCTTGGAGGAGCGCAGCCCGCTGTTTGTCCTGGGCTTCGCGGCGGCTTGCCTGCTGGCCTCGATCTACGGTTTTCTGCAAGGGGCGTGGCCGTTCGGAATCGTCGAGGCCGTGTGGGCGCTGGTGGCCCTTCGCCGCTGGCGGCGCGCCGCCCGCAGCTCGGCCTAGGATACGCCGCGTTCGCGGAAAAACCCGCGCTTGTTTACAATAGAGATTTGTCATGAACCTTCCCGCCATTCAAGCGGCACTGCGCGAACGCAACATCGACGCCTGGCTGTTTTACGACCATCACCATCGCGACCCCATCGCCTACCGCGTGCTCGGGTTGCCTGGGTCGATGATGGTCACGCGCCGCTGGTTTTACCTCGTTCCCGCCGCAGGCGAACCGCGCAAGCTGGTGCATCGCATCGAGGCCGGGCACCTCGATTCGCTGCCCGGCTCCAAGCGCGTGTACTCGGGATGGCAGGAATTGTTCGAGCAGCTCCAGTCGCTCCTGGGCGACTCCCACGATATCGCCATGCAGTACTCGCCCAACAATCTGGTCTTCACGGTCTCGCTGGTCGACGCCGGCACCATCGACCTGGTTCGCAGCCTGGGCAAGAACGTGGTCAGCGCCGCCGACCTCATCGCGCAGTTTGAAGCGACCTGGACCGAGGAGCAGATCGGCACTCACTTTGAAGCCCGCGACTCGGTCGACCGCATTACGGCCGCGGCTTTCCAGGAAATCGGGCGGCGCGTGCGCGATGGCGGAACCGACGAATACGCCATGCAGCAATGGATCCTGGAAGCCTTCCGCCGCGAGAACCTGGTCACCGATGATCCGCCGGTGGTGGCCGTGAACGCCAACAGCGGCAATCCGCACTACGAACCGCGCGCGGAGGGCGCGGCGCCCATCCGCCCGGGCGACTTCGTGTTGCTCGACATCTGGGGCAAGAAAGACAAGCCCGGCGCGGTGTACTACGACATCACCTGGACCGGTTGCATCGGCAGGGCACCCTCTGAGAAGCAGCAGGAAATCTTCCGCGTCGTGCGCGAGGCGCGCGACGCCGGCGTGAAAACCGTGCTGGATGCCATCGGCGCCGGCCGGCGCATCGCCGGCTGGCAGGTGGACCGCGCCGCGCGCGACACTATCCAGAGCGCGGGCTACGGCGAGTACTTCATCCACCGCACCGGTCATTCCATCGGCACCGAGGTGCATTCCAATGGCGCCAACATGGATGATCTCGAGATCCACGACGAGCGCCAAATCCTGCCCAATTCCTGCTTCTCCATCGAACCCGGCGTCTACCTTCCCGAGTTCGGGGTGCGCAGCGAAGTCAACGTGCTGGTTCGACCCGGGCATGCGGAAGTAACCGGCAAAATTCAACGCGAGATCGTGATAATCTGAATGGCGAACCCATCCCCTGCCAAGACAAAAGCCCCTGAGCCGGAAGCCGCAGCACCGATGACCACCCTGTCGGTGGTCGCGCCCGCATTGGGTTGGCTCATTCCCGGCGCTGGCCACCTGATTCAGAAGCGGTGGGGCCGCGGTATTCTGCTCATGGTCTCGATCTTCACCATGTTCTTCCTCGGGCTGGCCATGCAGGGCCGCGTCTACAAACCCAACGGCGGCGACATTCTCGACATGCTGGGCTTTGTCGGAAACATCGGCGCCGGCGGCCTCTACATCGTGACCCGCGCCCTGGATTGGGGCCACGGCGCCATCTCCCACGCCACCGCGGACTATGGGACCAAGTTCCTCATCGTGGCCGGGCTGCTCAACTTCATCACCGTAGCCGACGCCTACCACATCGCCATCGGGAAGAAACCATGACCCTCACCCTCTCGCACTTCACCAGCAGCGTCTTGTTTGCAGTCTTCGCCTCGGTGGTGTTCGGCATCACCCAGCGCAACACGCCGCAGGAAATGGTCCGCTACGGCCTGTACTGCTTCTCGATGTTTGTCGGGGGCGTCATCCTGGCCGGATGGGTGATGTGGCTGATTCGGAGATAGTCGTCCGTCGCCGGTAAACGCAGGCGCGCCAAGGGCAGTCTCGACCCGTCCCGCCGCCGGCTGTGCGGTACGTCTTCCTTTAATTTCAGACGACGCAGAGCAGGAATTGGCGGCAAGTTCTAATCACCGTCCCTGGCGCGCAGCCGCAGAATTGGAGCGAGACCTGCGGGCTGACGACGAGCGGCTGCAGACGAGCGACTGATCTACTGCTCCCAAACATAGGCGTCGAAGATCCGCTGGGCATCGAACCCCAGCCGCCGGTAGAGTTCGACGGCGCGCGAATTGGCCTCGGTCACGGTCAGCGACAGCAAGGAAAATCCCCGCTTGCGCAAAGCATTCGCCGTGCACGCCAGCAGGGCTTCTCCAATCCCGCGCGAGCGGTACTCGGGCAGCACGCACACCTGGGTGACGTGTCCCACATCGTGGCGGACGCGGGAGCAGAGAATCAACCCCGCCAGGTGCCGAGTTCCCTTGTGGGTGACCACGAACGACGATTCCGCGTCGAACTGCCCGCATCCGGGAAAGCGCACGATGTTGTTCAGAAAGCGCAGCGAACCGCTCAGGCTGCGGTACTGGTCGTTGATGTCGGCATCGACGTGGCCGCGGTAGGCCGCGGTGATCACCGCCGCCGCCGATTGATAGTCGGACTCCGCCCAACTGCGCAGTTCGAAGTCCGGATAAATCGACGGCGCCGGACGCCCGGGACGGCTCAAAGGCATGGCCATGAACAGCCGCGGATGCCGGCGAAAGCCTTGCTGCACGAATGGCCGTGCCAGCGCGCCCGCTTCGTGCACCAGCAACTGCGCCTCGACCCGGTGGATGCCCGGCGATTGCTGCAGCGTTTCGATCACGTGCGTGAGCAGCCGCGCTTCGACGATCCCCGGTTCGGGGAGGCGCTCCCCGTTGGAGACGAACAAGTCCCCAATCACGCCCTTACTGCCCTCGTACACAAAAAACGTGTAGCCGAAGATGCGGCCCCGGTCCACGGCCGCATATCCGGGCAGGATCTTGGCATCGAGATAGCGCAGGATCATGTCGGCCGAACCGGTGTAATCCCAGGAGAGCAAGCGCGACCACACCTGCGTCTCGTGATCAAGCAGGGGACGCACATCCACCGACGAGAAATGCCTGAGGTCGAGGATCTCCACGGGGCTCCCGTGCGGTCTCGGCCAGACCGCGGCAATGAAGGGCACGAACCAAGCAGTCTAGTTGCTTCGCCGCGTGGGAGCAAACGGCACGAGTCGTTGCTCGTTGACCCGCCGGGTTCATTTTCGACCAGGGGACCGCGAACCATCTGCCCGTCGCCAGGGCGAGGGCGGGCTAGGGGGCCGGCGCGGCGGCGACCCAGTAGAAGTCGAGATGCTGGGGAGCAAAGCCGCCAAGGTAGGAAACCCTCCGGCTCCCCGTGAAGGGCGCAATGGCCGGTCGCGCGCCTTCGGGAGTGACCAGCAGGTGCTCCTCCGCCGGCACCTGCCGCAGTTCGTAGCGGCCGATGACCTGGTTGCGGTAAAACGCCAATCCGTAGGCGGTCTCGCGCCGGACGCCCAGCACCGCCACCGGCAGCGTTTTGGTTTCCATCGCAGCCAGTTGCCGGGCAACCGGGCGCGCCGAGAGCGTCTGCTCGAGCACGGGCGCGCCGATCCGGATCAGTGCCGCCACCGACAACACTACCGGAACCAGAGTCACGAAGTAGAGCACCCGCAGACCCAGCTTGCCGGTCAGAGTGACGGTGATTCCGATCGCCACCCCCAGCGCAATTCCGCCGGTCACGATCGTCACCATGCCCCAGGGCAGGCGATGCTGCAGGAGCAGGTATGCAATGAGCACCGAAGGCACCAGCACCCCCCCCGCCACCAACCCGTGCAGGGCGAGGATCCAGCCCGCCGGCCGGTCGTCCGCCTCGACGTGCCGCCTCACGTACTCCACCACCAGCAAGGGGCCTGCAGGGATGGCCGGCAGGATGTATCCCGGCAGCTTCGATTGCGAGCAGGAGAAGAACAGGACCGGCACCAGCAGCCACACCAGAAGGAACACGCTCAGGGCGTCTTCTCCTCTAAGCAACGCGCGCCGCTCTTTCCATCCGGCGCGAACGACCTCGCCGAGCGAACTGAACACGAACACCACCCAGGGAATGAGCGCCAGCAGGGCCACCACCAGGTAGTACCAGAACGGCTGGCGATGGTGGTAGAGGTCTGTGCTGAACCGCGCCAGGTTGTGCTCGAGGATGAAGACGCGCAGGAACTCGGGGCGGGCCCTCTGAATCGCGATGTACCACGGGGCGGCGACCACGAGGAAAACAAGAGTGCCGGGCGGCCAAAGGGTCCTGCGCACCAGGTTGAAATCGGCTGCGGCGGCGGCGAACAGCAGAATCACCCCGGCCGCCAGCACCAGTGCCACCGGGCCCTTTGCCAGCACGCCGAGAGCGCAGAAGAAATAGAACGCCCCCAGCAGCAGTTTCCGCCGTGTTTCCCGCCACGCGTACCAGCACAGCATGGCGAGAGAAAACATGGCGGCCAAAGGCGTGTCGGTCGAGGCGGAGTGGGCAAATCCCACGATGCCCGCCGCCGAAGCAGTCATCAGCGCGCCATCCAGGTGGAAGCCCGGCCGCAATCTCCAAAGGAACAGATACACACCCACGACGAGAAGGGAGGCGTCGAAGGCCGAGGGCAAACGTGCCGCCCAGTCGCGCACCCCGAACACCCAAAACGCGCCCATCGCCTGCCAGTAATAGAGCGGTGGCTTTTCCAGCCAGGGAGCGCCTCCGAGGGTAGGCGTAATCCAGTCATGCCGGGCCAGCATCTCGCGCGCGACCTGCGCATAGCGGGGTTCATCGGCGCCCACCAGCCCGAATTGGCCAAGTCCATAAAAGAAGAGAAATGTGCAGAACCCTGCGAGCAGGACCCACTCGCGAGCGCGCTGGCTCACAGGCCAGCCCGAAACGTACTTGGAATGCGGAACCGCAGTGGCTCGGCCGGGTGGGTCATGGGCGCCTATTCTATCGGGAATCGCAGCCGGATTTGCGCCAGCAGGCGGGCCACAGCGATGGAGAGCGGGCCGTCCAAGGAACAACCGCTGGCGCATTGATGGCCGCCGCCGCCGAAGCCTTCCGCGACTTCGGCGACGTTCAACTTCCCCTTGCTGCGCAGACTGACCCGATAGCGCCCGTCGGCCGTCTCGCGGAAAAACACCGCGATCTCGACCTCCCCGATGGAGAGCGCGTAGTTCACCAGCCCTTCGCAGTCTTCATCCTTGGCCTGGCTGCGCTCCATCTGCTCCCGGGTCACCCAGATCCAGGCCAGCGGCCCCTCGCGGTGCAGGTTGGAGAGCGCGGCCCCGAGCAGGCGCATTTTTGCCGTGGAGTGGGCAAAGTAGATGTTGCGGGCGCACTGCGCCGGGTCGGCCCCGGCCCGCACCAGTTCCCGCGCCAGGGTAAAGGTGTGTTCGTTGGTGCCGCGGAACATAAACGACCCGGTGTCGGTCATGAGCGCGGTGTAAAGGCAGGTCGCGATGTCGGGGGTGAGCGCGACTCCGGCTTCGCGCCCCAGCCGGTACACCATCTCGGCGGTGGCCGTCGCCTCCGGATCAATCCAGTTCACATGCGCGAAGGGCCGCCCGCTCAGATGGTGGTCGATGCTGATAAGGAACTGGTGCTCGAGGCCCTGCAGCCGGGTGCGCTGGATGCTGTCGCATTCCAGGATGATGGCGGCCTCATAGTTTCCGTTCACCCGCTCGGCTTGCACCACGCGGTCGGCGAAAGGCAAGGGCTGGTAGATGCGCGGCACGGGATCGTGGAGCACCACGTCGGCATCCTTGCCCAGGCGGCGCAGGATTTCGCAGCAGGCCAGGGCTGAACCGATCGCATCGCCATCCGGACGGGCGTGCGAAGTCAGCAGGAACCGCTTCCGCCGTCCGATGTGCTCAAGAACTTCCCGTAGCATGCCCTGGTTCACCGTCGGCCGGGCGCGGGCCGGTCCTTCCTCCTGCTCCGCGCCAGCAGTTCCTCGATCCTAGCTTCGTATTGCTGCGAACGGTCTTGCACGAAAATCAGTTCGGGCGGGCGACGCAGGTGCAGGCGCTCCGCCAGCTCCCGGCGGATGAAGCCAGTCGCGGCCAGCAGTCCTTCCATGCTGGCGTCGGCTTCTTCGTCGCTGCCCTCCACGACCACCAGGACCCGGGCCGAACGGGAGTCCGGGGCAAGTTGCACCTCGCTGACATTCACCAGCCCGATGCGCGGGTCGCTGAGCTCCCCTTCCACGAGGGTCTCGATCTCCTCGCGCAGGGCCTCGCTCAGTCTTTCGCGGTGGTATTTTTGGGCGCGTCGCTCCACCGGCCGCTCCTTACAGGGAAAACGGATGAGGATATCAAAACTCGAGCCGCCAGGGGAGGAAGTCGCGCACGCGGCGGCGCACCAAGAAAGCTTAGAAAAACTCTACAAATGAGTCTGTGATGTCAGCCCCGGCATTGTTGGCCACGCGAATGGCGGCGCGTTCCACGGTCTTCATCAGCCCGTCCAGGTAGTCCCGCGAACCGGAAATCGAAACCACTCCGACGGTGGCGCGGTTCCACAAGTCGCTCGGCTCCAGCTCGGCCGCTGCCACATTAAACCGGGCGCGCAGTCGGTCCTTCAGGCTGCGCACCACCTGCCGCTTGTCTTTCAGGGACCGGGCCGCTTCAATGCTGAGTTCGAGAGTGAGAAAAGCGATCATGCAAGGGACAGGGGCCAGCGGGCAGGGTTCCGTCCTAAGAATTGGCCGCTGCCCACGGATCACTGGCCGCCGGTTTCACGCAATCACTTCGGCGGCGATGCGCTCGGTCACAAACGCTTCAATCACGTCCCCCACTTTGATGTCGGAGTAGTTCGCGATCGCGATCCCGCACTCCATGCCGTTGCGCACCTCGCTGGCATCGTCCTTGAAGCGCTTGAGCGACGCGATCTTGCCCTTGAACACGACCACGTTGTCGCGCAGCAGGCGCACCTCGGAGTCGCGCTTGATGAGGCCGTCGGTCACCTGGCAGCCGGCGATGGTGCCCACCTTGGGAATGCGGAATGTCTCGCGAACATCGGCGCGGCCCTGGTAGGTTTCCTTGATGGTCGGCTCGAGCAGCCCGGTCATGGCGCGTTTGATCTCGTCCTGCAGTTCGTAGATGATCGAGTGCAGGCGGATATCGACCTTGTCCTGCTCGGCGAGTTCCTGGGCCTTGCGCTCGGGGCGCACGTTGAACCCGATGATGATCGCGTTCGACGCCGAGGCCAGCAGCACGTCCGATTCGGTGATGGCGCCCACGCCCGCGCGCAAGACCTTGAGGCGGACCTTCTCGTTGGACAGCTTGGAGAGCAAGTCGGTCAGCACTTCGACCGATCCGCCCACGTCGCCTTTGAGAATGATGTTGAGTTCCTTCGTGCCCGCCGTCTTCAGTTGCTCGGCGAGACCTTCCAGCGACACGCGGGAACTCTTGGCCAGCGCGGCTTCGCGCGCCTTCTGCTCGCGGTACTCGGAAATGCCGCGCGCCTTGTCGCGGTCGGCGACGACCACAAACTGATCGCCCGCCTGGGGCAGGCCTTCCATGCCCAGGATTTCCACGGGCGTTGAAGGGGGAGCTTCTTCCAGTTGCGCGCCGCGATCGTCGAACATGGCGCGCACCTTGCCGTACACGTTGCCCACGACAAAGTTGTCGCCGGTGCGCAGAGTGCCATCCTGGACCAGTACCGTGGCCACCGGACCGCGGCCGCGATCGAGCTTCGCTTCCAGCACGACGCCGCTGGCCGAACGCGCGGGGTTCGCGCGCAGTTCCTGCAGGTCGGCCACCAGGCAGATCATTTCCAGCAGCAGGTTCAGGTTGGTCTTCTTCTTCGCCGAGACATCGACGAAGACCGTGGTGCCGCCCCAGTCCTCCGGCATCAGCCCGCGGTCGGCGAGTTGTTTCTTCACGCGGTCGGGCATCGCCTCGGGCTTGTCGATTTTGTTCACCGCCACGATGATGGGCACTTCGGCGGCGTGGGCATGGTCGATGGCCTCCAGCGTCTGCGGCATCACCCCGTCATCGGCAGCCACGACCAGCACCACGATGTCGGTAGACTTGGCGCCGCGCGCGCGCATGCGGGTGAAGGCCTCGTGACCCGGGGTGTCGAGGAACACGATCTCGCGCCCATAGGCGGGGGACTCAGGCTCGGCCACGCGCACTTTGTAGGCACCGATGTGCTGCGTGATCCCGCCGGCTTCGCCTTCGGCAACGGCGGTGGAGCGGATCGAGTCGAGCAGGGTGGTCTTGCCGTGATCGACGTGGCCCATGATGGTGACCACCGGCGGGCGCGGCACCGCTTCGGCGGCGCCCTCCTCCCCGGTCGCCGCCGCTTCGGCAATCTCTTTCTGCGCCTGTTCCTCGAAGCTGATCACGTTCGTTTCGGCCCCGAAGAAGCGCGCCATCTCGCTGGCCAGCTCCGCGTCCAGCGTCTGGTTGATGGTCGCGAACACGCCGCGCGCCAGCAGACGCGCGATCAGGTCTTTGGCGCGGATGTCCAGTTTCTCGGCCAGGTCCTTGACGCTGATGCCTTCGGTGATGGTGATGTTCCGGGTGATCGGCAGAGGCTCGTTCGACAGCGCCATCCGCGGCGGCGGAACGTAGCCCTTCATCGGGCCTTCTTTGACCCCGCGCGGAATATATCGTTGTCCCGGCCGGCGGGAAGGGCCGCCCGGACGGCTCCCCGGGCGCGTCGGCCCCGGAGGCGCCAGCGGCGCACCCGGGCCTACACCCAGCGGGCGGGCCCCGGTGGGCGACTGCCGCGTGGGATGCATCGGACGGCGCTCGCCAGGCCGCAGCGGCGGACGCGGCCCGCCGGGGACCGGTGGGCGCGGACGCTGAAAAATCGGCTGCCCCGGCACCGGACGTCCAGGAGCGGGCCGGTTCGTGCCAATCGGCACTCCAGGCTGCGGCGGCTTCGGGGGCGGCGCCTTGTACACGGGCCGGGGACCGGTCTGGGGAACAATCATGCGCGGAGGCGGCGCGGCCGGAGCGGCAGGCTTGGATGCCGCGGAAGCTGCCGGCGAGGCTGGGACCGCAGGCGTGGCAGGCACAGCAGGGGGCGCGACGACCGGCGGCGCGCCAGCCTGGGCCTGAATGTCTGCGGGTGCGCTGGGAGCCGGCGGACGCGCGGGCGGAGCCACCACCGGCGTGGCAGACGCTGCCGGAGTTGCCGGGGCCGCGGGTTTCACGGGCGCTGCCGGGGAAACCGGGGGCACAACCGGCGGCCTGGCCACCGGACGGGCGACCGTCTGCGGCGTAATCAGCCGCGGAGCGGGGGCCGGAGGCGCGGGCGGCTTCGCCGCCGGAGGCGTACTCGGGGGGGCCGCGGGCGCCGCCGCAGCGGGCAGCTTGGCCTCAAGCGGGGGCGCAGCTGGACGCACCGGCGCCGGTGCGTGCGCGGGCCCAGCCGGTGCCTGCTGCTGCTTTGTGATCAGCTTGAGCACATCCCCGGGTTTGGAGATGTGCGAGAGGTCAATCTTGGTTTTGATTTCGTCCGATTCGCGCGCTGCGCGCGACGAACGCCCGGCCGCAGTGCTCTGCGCCTCGGCCGACGACCGGAAGTAAGCCCGCAGCTTCTCCGCTTCATGCTCTTCCACGGAGCTGGAGTGCGTCTTCTTCTCAGTGATTCCAACTTCGGTCAGCACGTCGAGGATCGCCTTGCTCTTGACCTCGAGTTCCCTGGCCAGATCGTTGATTCGAATCTTACTCATCCGCCCTTTCCCGGCACCGCGCGGCTCCCTAGGTCTTCATAGCATCCTCACGGAGTTGGCGTTGCGCTCCGCGCCGGCTGCAGCGGCAACCGACGCGGGAAATCCCGATCATTGCTTTGGTTCGGCGGAGGTGTCTTCCTCCCCGCCTTCGGCCGGCGCGGCCCCGTCTTCGGCGGCGTCGGGCGCCGTCGGTTCCGCAGCCGCTGCCATTTCCTGGATCTCGCCTTGGACCGGCGAGTGTTCCGTCGCGGCCTCGAGCGAGGGCTCTTCGGCAGCGACGGGCTCCGCGTCTCCTTCGGCCGAAGCGACCGTTTCCCCACCTTCCAGGCTGGAGAAGTAATTATTGACTGCCAGGCTGATTTTTTCCACCGTTTTGGGGCCGATCCCCTCGATGGCCTCCAGCTGTTCCGGAGTCATGTCCGCCAGCGCTTCCACGGTGGTGATGCCGGCGGCTCCCAGTTTCTCAACCAGGCCTTCTCCCAAGCCAGGAACATTCTCCAGCGGCGTCGCGGTTTGCGAAGTGAGCGCCGACATCTGCTGCTCCACCTCCTGCCGCTTCTCTTCCTCGCTCTTGATGTCGATTTTCCAGCCCAGCAGTTTGGCCGCCAGCCGCACGTTCTGGCCCTTCTTTCCGATGGCCAGAGAAAGCTGGGTGTCGTCGACCACCACTTCCAGGTGCTTGTCCGCCGGGTCGATGACCGTCACCCGGCTCACCTTGGCCGGCTGCAGCGCCTTCTCGGCGAAAGTGACCGGGTCCTCGTGGTACTCGATGATGTCGATCTTCTCCCCGCGCAACTCGCGGATGATCGACTGCACGCGCATGCCTTTCATGCCTACACAGGCGCCCACGGCGTCCACGTCTTTGTCTTTCGACATGACGGCGATCTTGGTACGCTCGCCCGCTTCCCGGGCAATCGCGCGGATCACCACCGTGCCGTCGTAGATTTCCGGAACTTCCGTCTGGAAAAGGTTCTGCACCAGCTCCGGCGCGGCCCGCGACACCACCACCTGCGGGCCCTTGGAAGCCTTCTCCACGCGCGCAATGACCACGCGCACGCGCTCCCCCAAGGCGAACGACTCCAGACGCGACTGCTCCTTGCGCGGCATGCGCGCCTCGGCCTTGCCGATATCGAAGATCACGTCGGGACCTTCCACCCGCTTCACCGTCGCGTTCACGATTTCCCCGACGCGCGAGATGTACTCGTTGTACACCGTGTCGCGCTCGGCCTCGCGCACCTTCTGGAAGATCACCTGCTTTGCCAGTTGCGCAGCAATGCGTCCCAGGATCCCTTCGGTTGCCTTCGGGATCTGCAATTCGCCCCCAACTTCGATGTTGGGATCGACCTTGCGCGCCTCTTCCAGGGTGACCTGCAACAGCGGATCCTCGACCTGCTCCGGCGACTCGACCACGCTCTTCACGGCAAAGGCCCGGATCTTGCCTGTGTCCTTGTCCAGCTCGGCGCGCAGGTTTTCCTGGGTCTTGTAGTACTTGCGGGTCGCGACCACAATTGCGTCCTCGACCGCGCTCACTACAATCTGCGGATCAATCCCTTTTTCCCGGCTCAGCGCGTCGATCGTGTTATAGAGCTCACTTGCCATAAGTAAAATTCCGATAAGCAACGGACCGTTGTAGAAGTTTCAAGGTTTCAGAGTTTCAAGGTGACGACCATTCGGATGTACGTCTGCTCGCCACCGTCTTGATCGTCCTTGCGACTTTGAAACGATGAAACCCTGCACTTGCAGCTTCTATAGCTCCGGCACCAGGTTCGCCTTCTCCACGTTCGCCAGCTCGATCTCGAGCTTCTGCGGAGTTCCTGCCGCCCGGCGATGCTTCCCCCGCGCCGCACTCAGATCCAGCGTCAATCGACCATCGCGCAAGCTCTCCAGCCGGCCTTCAAAATGGCGGTTGCCGTTCACCGGTTCGCGGGTCATCAGCTTCACCCTGTTGCCCGCGAAGCGTTCGTAATCCGCCGCCTTCACCAGCTTGCGATCCAGCCCCGGGGAGGAAACTTCCAGCACGTAGCTGCCACCGGGGACGACGTCCTCCACATCGAGGAGGGTGCCGAATTCCCGGCTGAACTGCGCGCAGTCCTCGTGGGTCACGCCCGCAGGCTTGTCGAGAAAGACGCGCAGCATGCGGCTTTTGCCTCCGCCACGTAACTCCACCTCGACCACTTCCAGTCCGCTCGAGGCCGCCACGCGCTCGGCCATCGCGCGCACTCGTTCCGCATCAAATGCCATGTATTCAGTAGCTTACGGACATCTGGCGGGTTCTCAGAGAGCCCCAAACTAAAAAGTGGGCTTGCGCCCACTGGTGTGTCTCGCCAAATGCTGGTACTACACAACAGTATTCAATAGATCAATATACGCCCCTCCCCGCCAAAAGACAAACCATGCGGATCGGATTTCCTCCGGACGCGAACCAGACACTAAGGTTCCAACCCGCCCCTCGCTCACTGGCTGGAAAGTTCGGCCGCGATCGCCACATCAAATTTCGAGTAGTACTTCTTCACATCGCCCGCGCCATATTTCTGGCGGAATTTCTCGATCACCGACTTCACCGCGCCGGCGTCTGTGATGGGCTGTACTCGCAGTTGCGCTCCCTGGCCTCGCGCCTCAATCCGGATCGCGGGGTTCTGGAGCACGTTCTTGTACCATTGGGTGTCGGAGCCCCGCACCGGAAGCAGCCAGAGACTGTCACCCTCCAACACAAACCACACCGGAATCGAAACTGTTTTGCCGGACTTTCGCCCGGTCACACTCAGCATGATCTCACTCGAGCGGGACAGCTTTTCCTGCAGATTGTTCTTTTGCCGTGTCATAAGTGCTCCAGCCTGAACCCGAGGCGAACTGTTTGGGCGGAGCGGACAGTCGTGGGCACCCCGCCCTCCGCCTCTTATCTGCCCACCAACCTCTGCATCTCCTCCGGGTAGCGTGCGCCCTGGACGGGAATCTTGGCGGCTGCGGCCTCGAGCTCGCCGATCTGTGCTTGAGTCAGCTCGAGGTTCACCGCGCCCAGGTTCTCCTCCAACCGATGCAACTTGGTGGTACCCGGAATGGGCACGATCCAGGGCCTCTGCGCCAGCAGCCAGGCCAGCGCGATCTGCGCGGGGGTCGCGTTCTGCTGGGCGGCAAACCTGCCGAGCACTTCGACCAGCGCCTGGTTCGCCTTTCGGTTCTCCGGGCTGAAGCGCGGCACGATATTGCGGAAATCCTTCTGATCGAACTGTGTGTCCTGGTTGATCTTTCCGGTCAGGAAACCTTTGCCCAGGGGGCTGAAGGGAACAAACCCAATCCCGAGTTCCTCGAGCGTCGGAAGAATTTCCGCTTCCGGCTCTCTCCACCACAGCGAGTATTCGCTCTGCAGCGCCGTTACCGGCTGCACCTTGTGGGCGCGGCGGAGGGTCTGGGCCCCCGCCTCCGAAAGCCCGAAGTGTTTCACCTTGCCCTGCTGGATCAGGTCCTTCACGGCTCCGGCCACGTCTTCGATCGGCACTTCGGAGTCCACCCGATGCTGATAGAACAAGTCAATCACGTCCGTCTTCAGGCGCTTGAGCGAGGCCTCGGCGACTTCCTTGATATGTTGCGGCCGGCTGTCGAGCCCAGCCGCACCGCGCTCCGACTTGGGATCGATCTTCCACCCGAACTTGGTCGCGATCACGACCTGGTCGCGAAACGGGGCCACGGCCTCTCCCAAAAGCTCTTCGTTGGTGAACGGCCCGTAGACTTCCGCGGTATCGAAGAAGGTGACGCCGCGTTCAAACGCCGCGCGAATCAGCGCGATTCCCTCCTGCTTGCTGACCGCCGGTCCAAGGCCAAAGCTCAACCCCATGCACCCAAGACCAAGCGCCGAAACTTCCAGATTGCTTTTGCCCAGTTTGCGCTTTTGCATGATTCCTGTTTGCTCCCTTCCTTATGGATAACGCCGCCTGCCACGATTCCCTCGCCCGCTGCATTCTGGCGGAATAAGTTCTGGCATTGCAGATCAACTCTTATGTAGATGCTCCAGCAGCCCGACGATCTGCAAAACCGCAACTATGCAGGCAGAATGGCAGGCGCCAGCCTGCCGCTGCGGTTGCGACATATTTCTCACGCGAGAGCTTGCGGGAGTGACAGCCGCCGCAGGCGTGCGGACCTGTCCCGGGTTCTACCCGTCCAGCGTCACCTCGAAAGACCCCGTGTTGTCCCGCATCAGGCCGATCGCGGTGAGAGCGCGCCCCAGCGCGATCAGCGGGCCGAACATCCAGTACTTTCGCCGGATTGCCGCCATCGCGCGTTCGTGTTCGGCGGGGTCGGTGAGGAACCGGGCGCTGCCCGTAAAGGTCTCGCCGCCAATCAGCATTTGGATCTTCGCTGTTTTCTGGACATTGCGCACCCACTGGCGATTCACGTTCGCCGTGCCGATGTAGAGCTGCGTGTCAACCAGAACAAACCAGATCGTGACTTCGTGTGGCGCTCCCGTCTTGCGCCCGTAGTGGGTCAAGGTCGTGGTCTGCTTCCCCGCTACCCTTTTCAGTCGCGCCAGTGTGTTCGCTTCCATATCCCTGCTTATGGCCTCGCACTCCGATCAGCTCCACTACACGTCCTTCAGTTGCTCTTCGGTCATGCCGAAGTAATGTCCCAGTTCGTGCAAGAGCGTCAGCCGGATTTGCAGCCGCACTTCCGCTTCGTGCCTGCACACGGCTTCGATGTTCTTCTGATAAAGCACGATGTGGGCCGGACCGGCGGAGAGGTCAAAGACGCTCTTCTGGGTCGCGGGCACACCCTGAAAAGTTCCCAGAAGCAGTCGTCCCTGCTTCCCTGCGCGCCCATGAGGCTGGCGTGGCGGAGAATCCTCGACCAGGATGGCTACATTGTGGATTCGGCGCCGGAATTCCTTTGGCAGAGAGTCCAAGGAGTCTTTCACCACCTGGATGAAATCTTCCCGTTTCATGCTGCAAGCACCGAGACAAGACCTCGTACTCACACCGAGTAGCCGCCTTCCTCCTCCTCGTCATCCTCTTCTTCGCCGCGATCCCGGTCTTTCTCGTCTTCTTCTTCGTCGTCTTCGTCGTCTTCCCGAAACCGGAAGTCGCCGCCAGCCCAAGCCTCGGAAGATTGTGCGTCGAGTTGTTCTGGACGTATTCTGCTCATAGCTCATGCTACGCCACAGGATCATTCCCTGAAAGCCCGCGCGCGCCATGAGCCCGGGGCCGCCAGTGAAAGGCCCATTCCATGCGGACTCTGGAAGCAGGCCTGCTGTATTTCGCTCTCGTGTTTGGAACAGGCTTTGTGCTGGGAACGGTGCGCACGCTGTGGATCGTCCCGCGCCTGGGTGACAGGACCGCCGAACTCCTGGAAGCTCCCGTCATGCTGGCCGTCATCGTCGCGGCAGCGCGCTGGACCGTTTTCCGCCTTGCGGTGCCGTCTACGTATTCTGCCCGCCTCGGAATGGGGTGCTTGGCGCTCCTGCTCATGCTCGGGGCGGAGTTCGGCTTCGTGCTCCGGCTTCGCGGGCTTTCTCTTCCTGCATACTTTTCCGCCCGGGATTGGGTCGCGGGCACGGTGTACTACATCCTGTTAGCAGCGTTCGCCGCCATCCCGGTTCTGCTTCGATAAAACTTGCGGACCCAGGCCGGGGAGTTTTCTCTCCGCAGCCGCGGCGAACGCCGGAGTGAGTGACCGGAGAAGGCAGGAGGCTCAGCGGAAATTCGAGATCAGCACGACGTTGCTGTTCTGCTTCCCGCGGGTAAGGGCCAATTGCTTGCCGTCCTGCGACCAGGCAAAATCCAGGATGAGGTTGGATGTGAAATGCGTGAGTTGCCGCGGCGCTCCGCCGGCCAGCGGTTGTTCCCAGATGTTGGCGACCCCGTTGCGCGTCATGACGTATTCGAGGGCCTTGTTGTCGGGGGACCAGGCGAGGCCGAACATACCCGCCGGGGCGTCAAACTGGTACCTCGGGTCGCCGCCCTGCGCGGGAACGACCGCGAGCACCGACGGACTGGTGGCGGTCTTGCCCCAGAGGTGCACCGCGACCATCGTGCCGTCGGGCGAAATCGCAATTCTCGAGCGGTCGATGTTCTCGCAAAGTTTGGTCGCAGCCCCGCCATCCACGGGAACGCGCCAGGCGCTGGCTCCCGCGGTGGGATTCGTGACCAGATAAGTCGCCCACTTCCCATCGGGTGAGCAGGAGATCTTGGAACCGCTGCGCATGACCACCGATCCCACCCTGGTGAGTTGCACGGGGTTGCCGCCATCGGCAGCGTCCACGCGCCAGACGTCAGAGGTCGCGCCTGTGCGCGACACATACACCAGGTAGCGGCCATCGCCGCAGGCCGCAGGCAGAATCTGGGGCGCCTCCTGCAACGGCAGGTAGGTGGAACTGCTTCCGTCGGAGGCCAGCCTCAGGACGTGCCCGTCGGCGCCGCTGGTCAGCAGCCTGCCGTCGGCGGTCCACTCCACGAAAGGGTGCGCTTCCCCGGAGCTCACCTGGCGCGCCTCATCGAGGGCGCCGGCGCGCCCGACCCACAGGTCCGCGACCTCAGTGTCCTGCATGACCGCGAGCGTCTTGCCGTCCTGCGTCAGTCCCAGGCAACAGGTCGAGTAGTTGGTGGGGTCGTTGGTGAACCGCCGCACTTCGCCGCCGGGATAGCCGACGTACCAGATCTGCCCGCGAGCCCCCGGCGTGCCCGCGCGGACCGCCATCAGCAGACCGCCCCCGTCGGGGAGCCACACCGGCGGTCCGAGAGAGGAGCCGGGATCTGGCGTGTACAAGCTGCGAGAGCTGCCGTCCGCCACCGAAACGATCTTTAACGCGGGATGCTGGCCCGCGGCGATTTCCCACAGCGTAAGGGCAATGCTTTTCCCATCGGGCGACCAGGCGGGACTCGCGATGTATCCCCCGGCGACCACCGAGCGGAAGCTTGCCAGTTGGTGCTCACCGCCCCCGTCCGCGGAGGCAACCATCAGCTTCCACAGGTTCTCGTCGGGAACGCCGCGCAGGTACGCGATCTGCTGCCCGTCAGGCGAAAACGTGACCCCCGTGTCCACATCCTTTCCGATCTGGGTGGCGGTGCCGCCCAGTGACGCCATCTTGAAAAGGTTGGAATAGTTAAACGTCTCTTTGCTGGAGCGCACGAAGTAGAGGTAGTTGCCATCGGGCGAGAAGCCCAGGCCATTGAATTGCACTTCATCGGGAGCCAGCACCTGCACGTCGCTCCCGGTCGCCACCTGCCGCACCCACAGGCTCAGCTTCTCGCCGTCGCGCACGACCCAGCCCACATAGCGGCCGTCGGGAGAGATCGTCAGGTCGGCGGCCTTGCCGTTCTCCGTGAGCTGCGTGATCTGCATGGATTGCAGATTGAAGTTCGCCGCCGTTTTGCGCGGCAGCCACTTGTAGACCGCCAAACCCGCCGCAGCCAGCAGCACCAGGACCGCGATCGCCACGGCCGCCTTGCCGAGGCCGGCCCTTCCCGAACCGGCAGCCGCCTGCCGCGAGGAACTCGCAGCGGCTGCGGTTGCGCTGGCGCTGCCTGACGGCACACTCTGCGCCCGGCGCGTGGCGCCGGAACTGGTGTCGCGCTTCAGCCGCTTCAGTTCCGCGCGCATCTCGTTCGCGCCCTGGTAGCGCAAATCGCGATCCTTCTCCAGCGCGGTGCGGATGACTTCCCCGAGCTTGGGCGGGAGATTGGGGTTGAGCTCGGCCACCGGGACCGGATCGTGATTGAGGATCCCGTCGAAGATCACCGCCGACGTGTCGCCCCCGAAGGGCAGACGCCCGGTCGCCATCTCGTAGAGCACGGCGCCGAAGGAGAACAGATCGCTGCGCGCGTCCAGATCTTTGCCCTTGGCCTGCTCGGGCGACATGTACGCGACGGTCCCGACTGCGGTGCCGGGACTGGTGAGATGCGGCTCCATGTCGCCGGTCTGGGTGGCTTCATGAGCGCTGTCGATGACGGAATTCAGCTTGGCCAGCCCGAAGTCCAGGACCTTCGCGTGTCCGCGCTTGGTGACGAAGATGTTCGCGGGCTTGATGTCGCGATGGATGATTCCGGCCGAGTGGGCCGCGTCGAGCGCGTCGGCGATGTCGATGGCGAGGGAAAGCAGCGTTTCCAGGTCGAGCGCGCGCCCGGCGATCCGGTGCTTCAGCGTCACGCCATCGAGGAATTCCATGGCGATGAACGCCTGGCCGTTCTCCTCCCCAATGTCATAGATGGTGCAGATGTTGGGATGGTTCAGCGCGGAGGCCGCCTGCGCCTCACGCTGGAAGCGCGCCAGCGCCTGCGGGTCTTTGGCCACGGCCTCGGGCAGGAACTTCAGGGCGACGAAGCGGCGCAGGCGCGTGTCTTCCGCCTTGTACACCACCCCCATGCCGCCGCCCCCCAGCTTTTCGACGACGCGATAGTGCGAAATGGTCTGCCCGATCATGCTGGCGCCCGACAAGGATGGTAGACGGAAGCGCAGGGTGCGTCAAAGGAATCATGGCGGCCCCAGCAGCCCAGGCGGCTATTGCAGGCCGGACTGGGTGGCTTTCACAATGGTGGCGCCGGCCAGCGTCGTGAAGTAGACGCTGGACGCTTCGGCGTTGCCGCTATTGTTGTCGACGGTGATCGTGCCCGTGCCGCCGGCCGCGTTCAGGATGACGTTGTTGACGGCTCCCGCCGCTGGAAATCCGCTGGTGATGTCGAGGGAACGGATGCAGCCGCTGCCGCCCTGGGTCTGGCATGCAGCACTGATGCCGGAAAACAGGAAGTCGCGGTTCAACCGCGAATTGAAGAATTCCGTCAGTGGCGAGGCGATCACACCGGTAGTGTTTCCTACGGACAGGTTGAGAGGCCCATTGGCCGTAGTGGCGTTCATCTTGAAGCTGCTGTTGAAACCGACGTTGAACAAGGCAGCGCGCTGCGTGTTTGAACTGTCGTTCCCCACGACATAGAGAAAAGAGGCGGTCGAGGCCCCCCCGGAGTAGTAGGCGTTGTTGAAGTCGCCTTCAAGTACGGTGTTGTTGCTTGGCGCGCCCACACTCACGATGACCTGCGACGCCGCCGAAAGGCTGGTATCCGCCTGGCCTACCACGGCGTGCGTACCGCCGGGATTTCCGGCAAAGGCATACACCTTCTGACGGGTGGAATCGACCACGACCGGCGCCGCGGTGATTCCCCCACTGGCAAACGCGAAGCCGCTGGCGTGGACGACGGCGGGGCTGACCGAGTCGTCGATGTAGTCCACGAACCCGCCGCCGTCAGTCACAAAAACATGCTGGGAGACGCCGTCATAAACGGGAGTGGAAACGCCGGGGTTCCCCGGGATCATGGCAGGCCATCCGCCGGTGGTGACTTCGGCCGGCGTGCCCAGAAACACTCCCGAGATCTTGTGAACGATACTGTTGGTCCCGTTGGTGGTGACGTAGGCAACGTCGTGGGCGTAGTCGACGAATGGGCCGGTCGTCGCCCCGCCGGTGAGGGGAATCTTAAAGTCGACCGCGGTGTTGCCGGTGCCGGGTACGGCGGGCGTGATTGCCGAGGTGCCGTTTCCCGCTCCCGTCTTAAACGTCAGGATGTGAAAGTTCGACGTGCCGGCCAGAGTATTGTTCTCGCTGAAAGCGATCTTGTCGCCCTTCAACGAAATGGCGACGAGGCTGGGAACCTGCCCGGCGCCGACGTTGTAGGCGAAGATCACCCTCGGACCGGTGCCGGCGCACGAACCGGTGCCGCTCGGGTTCGTGTAGAGATTGTTGAATCCGATAATGTTGGCTTGTGTCGCGCTGCCATCCGCAGCAATGCCGGTGACCACGAAGTCGGTGGTACAACTGGGCGGCGCTGTCACATCGAACACAAACTTGGCGGGGCCCGAGATACGCCCGCCGCTGCCGCCGCCGAGGGAAACGCTCCAGTCGCGGCTGCTGCGCGGACGCTTGTGGCGCTGGTGAGGATCTCCGGGGCCGTGCTCGCGGTCCCGGCCGTCGTCGCCTCCTTCCGGTTCCTGCTGTTCTGCCGCGGGCGGCCGCATGGCGTGGCGGCGGTAAAGCTGCTGCCAGAAACGCGGCTCGGCCATCATCTGGCCGCGGAGTTCAGGCGGGACCTGTTCGCTGAAAATGACCCGTCGGCTGCTCCAGTCTTCGACCACGCTGACCGGAACGTGCCCGTTCTCCTGAGCCAGCGCCAACCCCGCAGAGACGACTGCGCAGAGGGCCAGCACAACGGCCACCCACAACGTTTTCGGGCCTGGATCGCGCCACAGAGGAAAAGTCAGAGAATGCTCCTGAAACTGCAAGCGGTCAGCCTTCGCCATGCTAGCGTGTTTTCCTGCTATCCAGAAGGTAACCACCGTCACTCAGTTGCGCTCCGGGGTAGAGCGGCGCTGTTCCGCATGGGCTATGAATTTTTGCGATTGAAGCGGCATTGGGGCTGGCTGGGGCTGATCTTTCCGCAGGCCAGCGCCATGGTTTCAAACACGCGCTCATAGCGGAAACTGGGCTTCCGGTAAGGCTTTCGCGGCTTTTGGACCTCCGCGCCCGGCGTCTGGTTGTGGCCCGTTGCCGCAGCACTCATGCGAGCATGCTCCCCCCTCAAGGTTTATTTTAGAGAGGGAATCGCGGTTTCTGGCCCCGCATTCTTGCGGCCACAGTAACCGCGAAGATACTCCCGGAAATGCCGGAGATCCGGGTCGTACGGCGGCAAAGGCGAGCTCAAGCGAAGGGAAGGTCGAAGCGCGAGCCCATTTTGCGGCGGCGGGAAGATTTCTCCCCTGATTTGCCAGTGCGCTCTTGTTCTTCCTACAATAGAAAGAATATTCAGACCGCGGAATGCTCTTATGATTCATTTCCCCGTTCCTGAGGCGCTTACGTTTGACGATGTGTTGCTCTTGCCGAACCGCTCCGACGTGGTTCCGGCAATGGCCAGCACCCAGACCCAACTGACTCGCAATATTCATCTCAACATTCCCATCGTCAGCGCCGCCATGGACACGGTCACCGAGTCGCACATGGCGATCGGCATCGCGCAGCAGGGCGGCATCGGGATCATCCATCGCAACCTGACCATCGACCAGCAGGCCAACGAGGTCGACAAGGTGAAACGCTCGGAAAGCGGCATGATCGTCGATCCGGTCACCATGTCGCCCGATGCCAAGGTTTCGGATGCGCTGGAAGTCATGCGCAAGTACAAGATTTCCGGTGTTCCCATCACGCAAAAAGACGGGCGCCTGGTGGGCATTCTCACCAACCGCGATCTGCGCTTCGAAACCCGCTTCGACATCCCCATCCGGAACGTGATGACCAAGGACCATCTCATCACGGTGCCGGTTGGAACCACTCTGGAAGAGGCCGAGAAGATCCTGCACGAGCACCGCGTGGAAAAGCTGCTCGTGGTCGATGACAAGTACAACCTGAAGGGCCTGATCACGGTCAAGGACATCCAGAAGAAACTCAAGTACCCAAACGCCGCCAAGGACTCCCAGGGGCGGCTGCGCGTGGGAGCGGCGCTGGGCGCGACCGGAGACTTCCTGGAGCGCGCGCAGGAACTGGCCAAGGCGAAGGTCGACGTGGTCGCCATCGACAGTGCGCACGGACATTCCACGCGGGTGCTGGAGGCAATCCGGGCGGTGAAGTCCAAGCTGCCGGAACTGGAGCTGCTGGCCGGCAACGTGGCTACCTTCGATGGCGCCTGCGAACTCGCGAAGGCTGGAGCGGACGGAATCAAGGTGGGGATCGGCCCGGGCTCGATCTGCACGACGCGCGTGGTCACTGGCGCCGGCGTTCCCCAAATCACCGCCATCGCCGAAGCCGCGCGCGCCACCAAAGACGCGAAGGTCCCCATTATTGCCGACGGCGGCATCAAGTACTCCGGCGACATTACCAAGGCGATTGCCGCAGGCGCGAGCGCGGTCATGATCGGGTCGTTGTTTGCCGGCACCGACGAAAGTCCGGGGGAGCTGATCCTGTACCAGGGCCGCACGTTCAAGTCGTATCGCGGCATGGGATCGCTGGGCGCCATGGCCCAGGGCTCAAGCGAGCGTTACTTCCAGAACACCGACGAAGCCTCCTCGGCCATGCCCGCGCTCACCGAGGGCGATGGAAACCGGTTGGCCAAGCTGGTTCCGGAAGGGATTGAGGGCCGGGTCCCGTACCGCGGTTCGGTGGCGATGATCGTGCACCAGATGGTGGGGGGCCTGAAGTCAGGCATGGGCTACTGCGGCTGCGCCAATATTGCGGAATTGCAGCAGAAGACCCGCTTCGTGCGCATCAGCGGGGCCGGCCTGCGCGAGAGCCACGTGCACGACGTCATCATCACGCGCGAGGCGCCCAACTATGCGCTGGAATAAGAATCTCTCCCAGCCGGCCCGCCGGCCCCCGCGATTTTGAGCGCTCCCCGCAAAACGGGTGCGTGGCGAGCGTGGTTCCCGGCCCTGGTGTGGCTGGGCCTGATCGCGGTGGAGTCCACCGGGACCCTCTCGGCGCAGAACACCGGCCGCATTCTTTATCCGCTGCTGCATGCCCTGTTCGGGCTGGACCTGGCGAAGTTCCAGACCTGGCATTTCTTCCTGCGCAAAAGCGGTCACGTCCTCGGCTACGGCATACTCAGCGTGCTGCTGTTCCGGGCCTGGCGGACCACGGTCGCGGCTCCCGGGTCTCCGCGCTGGGCGTGGGTTTGGTGCGTGGATGCGCTGCTGATGACCGCGCTGGTGGCCAGCCTCGACGAGTGGCACCAATCCTTCCTTCCCTCGCGCACCGGCTCGGTTCCGGATGTGGTGCTGGACAGTACAGCCGGACTGCTGGCACAGGTACTGGTGTTTGCGTGGCTGCGAGGCCAGCGGACGGGCGCGCAGAAACACCCCTCGGCCGCTCCGACTTCGTGATTCAAGCGCGTACGATCCTGGGGAGGCTCCAGGTGGAGGTGGCAACCATGTCGAGGTGCTCTCAAGTAGCTCCTTTTCTGCTGATTCTGCTGGCCGTCTCCGCCGCGGGACAAGCCCAGCCCGAGCCTCGCGCCCAGAACGTGGAGCGCGCCCGCGCGATTCTGACGGAAGGCTTCGAATCCAAAGATTACTCCACGCGCATCGAGGCGGTGACGGCGGCCGGCATGGTGGGCCGCAATGAAGCCATGGTCTCGCGGCTGGAGCGATTCCTCGACGACAAGAACGCTGACGTCCGTTTAGCGGCGATCACTGCGCTGGCGGACCTGCACGATCCGCAAACCGAGCACCCGCTGCTGAAGGTGCTGCGTGACGACAAGATTCCCGAGGTTTCCTTCGCCGCGGCCAAGATCCTGGCGCTCCAGGGAGACCCCGCCGGCATCCGTGCCCTCGACGAAGTCTACCGGGGCACGCGCAAGACCCGGTCGAACCAGCTGAAAAAGCGCGAGCGCCGCTTCCTTGAGCAGTTTCATTCGCCCTCCTCGGCGGTGCTGTTCCTGGTGAGCCAGGGCATCGGCTATGTTCCGGTCCCGGGGGCCGGGGAAGGGTTCAGCGCGATCAGCTCGCTGTTGCGGGATCCGCAGCTCTCGGACCGCGCCAGCGCCCTGCTCATCCTGGCCCGCAAATCGAGCCCAGAATCGCGGGAACTGCTGCGCGGCGCCCTGCACGACCAGGACTGGTCGGTACGGGCCACTGCCGTGCAGATGATTGCGCACACGGCGCAGGACGCGCTGCAGGATTCCTTACCACCCTTGTTCAACGATAAGAAAGAGAAAGTGCGCTTTCGCGCGGCCGGAGCATACCTCCATCTCATGCTGGCAGAAACGAGCAAGCCGCCCGCGGGGAACTGACCCGCGTACCAGATCACAGTTCACTCCCCGGCTTCGGCCCGTATTGTTGCCAGAGACTGTTCCGTCAATCACCGGCGCCAAAAGTGTGGAGAGCGGTGGGTTGAGGCAGGGTGGCGACAGGGTGAGGCTTCCAGCAATTCTCAGTACAAGGCGTCGTACTTGGTGACATTCCACCGGCCGGCCCGTTTCTCGAGCGTGACCGACAGCAGGCCCGTGTAGGTGGTCGCGTCCCCAGGGGAATTCAGGCGCTTACCTCGGTATTGCAGGATGCGCAGGGGCGGCCGGTCGTCCCAGTCAACCAGTTGCCATCCGATCAGCGGATGCTTCGCTTCCGAGTCGCAGATGAACGCCGCATATTTCCTGCGGTAATCGTGTTCCCATTCGGACAGCTCCTGGCGACAGTTCCCGTCTTTCATGGCGCGCATGAACGCGGCGGCGATTTTCTCCGAGGTACGGTCGCGCAGGGGGTTGAGTTTGATGGAGTTGGGGGTGCCGCTGAGTGGGTCGTGGTCCTCGGACTTGGCCAGCACGGGGCCCTGGTTGTTCAGCCAGGACAGGTATCCAAAGAAGATCAGCAGCAACAAGACCGCCGCGGCGACGGCGATATAGAGCTGGATCCGGGTAAACGCCATGGCACGTTAGTGTAGGAGCGGGCCGTGTGACGAACAAGGTTACCCCCGTCAGGCGCGAGGGTACATGTACCGGCGGAAGGGCGGGAGTCCAGCTGGGGACGAGTGCGGGCAGGTGGAGGCTTGGAAAAAAGAAACGCACCCGGCAGGCGGGTGCGTTGGTTCATGGGGCAAGCGGAGGCTACTTTTCGTCTTTCTCCTTGGGCCCTGCGGGCTCGGTGCCGCCCTGTGCCTGTGCCTGACCCTGCGCCGCCTCCGCTTCTTCCATGGCCTTCTTGGCTTCCGCGAGGCGCTTGGCGCGCGCTTCGGCGCGCTTCTCGCGCTTCTCATCGAGGACCTTCTCGCTGCCCAGCAGTTCAACAAACGCCTTCTCGGCGCCGTCGCCTTTTTGCCAGGCGGTGCGCACGATGCGCAGGTAGCCGCCGTTGCGATCGCCGAAGCGAGGCGCAATGGTGTCGAACAGCTTGGCCACCGATTCGTCGGTCATCAGGTAGGAAGCCGCGAGGCGGCGGGCTGCCAGATCGCCCCGCTTGCCGAGCGTGATCATCTTCTCGACGTGCGGGCGCATGGCCTTCGCCTTCGGAATGGTTGTCTCGATGCGCTCCTCCACGATGAGCGAAGTCACCAGGTTGCGCAGCAACGAGCGCCGGTGCGCGGTGTTCCGTCCAAGTTTCCAGCCTGCTACTTTGTGACGCATAAAAGCCTCTCGAGTGTCGCGTTTCAGGGTTCAAGTGTCGGGTGTTTGCAAGCGATGCGGTTGAAACCGGAAACCCGAAACTTGAAACTGCGTTTCCTACAGTTCGTCGTCCGCACCGTAAGCCGAAGCCGGCAGCACCTGGTTGGAAGTCGGTCCGGGGACGGCGTTGCCGTGCTCGTCGATCTTCATGCCCAGGCTCAGCCCCATCGAGGAGAGGATCTCCTTGATCTCGTTCAGCGACTTGCGGCCGAAGTTCTTGGTCTTGAGCATTTCGGCTTCGGTCTTCTGCACGAGTTCTCCGATGGTCTGGATGTTGGCGTTCTTCAGGCAGTTGTAGCTGCGCACGCTGAGCTCGAGCTCTTCGACAGAACGGTTCAGGTTTTCGTTCTTGATCTCGGGCTTGCGGTCGTCGGCGGCCGCGGCCGTTTCGATCTCTTCCTCGAAGTTGATGAAGATGTTCATGTGGTCCTTCACCAGTTTCGCGGCGAGTCCGAGGGAGTCGGCCGGAGTAATGGAGCCGTTGGTCCAGATCTCCAGGGTCAGCTTGTCGTAATCAGTGATCTGTCCCAGGCGGGCCGCTTCCACCGTGTAGTTGCACTTGCGCACGGGGGAATGGACCGAATCGATGGGGATGAAGCCGATGCCCAGGTCCTCGTCGAAGTTCTTGTCGGCCGCGACGTAGCCCCGCCCGCGCTTCAGGCGCATCTCCATGTCGAGCTTGCCGCCTTCGCTCACCGTGGCAATGTAGACGTCTTTATCCAGCACCTCGACGTCGCCGTCGGCTTCGATCATGCCCGAGGTGACCACCCCCGGCGTGTCGGCGCGCAGGTAGATGGCTTTGGGCGCGTCGCCCGCGAGCTTGAAGGGGATCTGCTTCAGGTTCAGGATGATGTCGGTCGCATCCTCGACGACGCCGGGGATCGACTGGAACTCATGCAGCACGCCCTCGATCTTCACGGCAGTGACGGCGGCCCCTTCGATCGAACTCAGCAGCACGCGGCGGAGTGCGTTGCCGATGGTGGTCCCAAAGCCGCGTTCAAAGGGCTGCGCCCAGAACATGCCGTACTTGTCGGTAAGTGTTGTGGCGTCGGTGGCGAGACGTTTCGGTTTCTGAAAACCCTTCCAAAGCATTCCGTTTTTCTCCTTCGGGCCGAGTGGCTCCATGCCGGCTCGCGGGACAGGTCCAGGTCCTGCTCAAACGCCGGCAAGGGCGGATCTGGCGCGAATCAAGGACCAGAAGGCAGCCCTCCGCCTTCCGTCGTCAGTCACCAGCAAAGCTCACGCGGAAGACTGATGACTGGGCGACTATTTGCTGTACAACTCCACGATCAGCTGCTCGTTGACGGGCAACTGAATCTCTTCGCGCTTGGGCAGAGACAGCACGCGGCCTTTGTAGTTGTCGCGGTCAATCTCGAGCCAGGTGGGCGCGGTCTGATGGCTGGCAAAGTCTTTCGCCTGCTCCAGGATTGGCAGCTTGCGGCTGCCTTCGCGAATCGTAATCTCCTGCCCGGCCGTAACTTCATAGGAAGGAATGTTGACCTTCCGTCCGTTGACGGCCACATGCCCATGCCGGACCAACTGGCGGGCCTGGCGGCGCGACATCGCGAAACCCAGGCGGTACACGACGTTATCCAGGCGACGCTCCAACTGCTGGAGCAGGATTTCGCCGGTGACCCCCTTGGTGCGGAAGGCCTTCTCGAAATAGTTCCGGAACTGCCCTTCCTGCGTGAAATACATGCGCTTGGTCTTCTGCTTTTCCCGCAGTTGCAGGCCGTACCCGACGATCTTGGCCTTGCGGTCTTTTCCGTGTTGTCCGGGAGCGAAGTTGCGCTTTTCGAGGGGGCACTTGTCGCTGAAGCACTTGCTGCCCTTCAGGAACAGCTTGATGCCTTCCCGACGGCACAGGCGGCATACTGCATCGGTATAACGAGCCAAGTTGTTTCTCCTTTTTAGATGACCGGTTTACGGGTTTGGCTTCACCCTTCGTCCCGGACGGTAAATCCTTCGTCGGTCGTTGGTCGCCGGTCGTTGGCCGAAAACCTCAGATTCCGACAGAGTCCTGTTGGCAGGCGGTGCTGCTACACCCTGCGGCGTTTTGGCGGACGGCAGCCGTTGTGCGGAATCGGCGTAAAGTCTTTGATGGAACGGACTTCGATCCCGGCGGCAGCCAGCGCGCGAATCGCCGATTCGCGTCCCGACCCCGGCCCGCTGACCCGCACGTCGACCGAGCGGACGCCGTGGTCGCGCGCCATGTTGGCCGCGTTCATCGCCGCCTGCTGCGCGGCGAAGGGAGTGCCCTTCCGCGACCCGCGGAAGCCGAGCGAACCGGAACTTTTCCAGGAAATCACGTTGCCGGCCATGTCGGTGATGGTCACGATCGTATTGTTGAAAGAGGCTTGCACGTGCACCAGTCCATGCGGGACGTGCTTGCGCTCCTTCTTCTTGAACGTCTTTTTCTTGCCCTTTTTGTCGGGAGCGGCGGCGCCGCCCGCTGCTGCTGGCTTGGCCATTTCTGTTCTCAGTTCTCGGTTCTCAGTTCTCAGTTCGCCCCGGTTCACGTTCTGCACTGAGAACGGAGAACTGGGAACTGCGAACTGGTTTTAAGTTTTCGCCGTCGCCTTCTTCTTGTTGGCGACCGTGCCTTTGCGCGGGCCCTTGCGGGTGCGCGCGTTGGTGTGCGTGCGCTGTCCGCGAACCGGCAGGTTGCGGCGGTGACGGTATCCGCGGTAGGAGCCGATTTCGATGAGCCGCTTGATGTTCATCGAAACTTCCTTGCGCAGATCGCCTTCCACCATGCCTTCGGCTTCAATCACCTGACGGATGCGGTTGACCTCGTCTTCGCTCAGGTCCTGGACCTTCTTGTTCGGGTCCACGTTGGCCTGGGCGAGGATCCGGGCTGCGCGCGGGTTCCCGATCCCGTAAATGTAAGTCAGCGCGACATTGGTGTGCTTGTTGCGCGGAAGATCGACGCCTGCAATGCGTGCCATAGAAGTCCCTTCTGCTTGTTGGCTCCCGGCGGCTGACGCCCGGCAAGCGACTTCCTGCTCGCAGCCGGTGGCCAGCAGCCTGCAGCGCTCATCCCTGGCGCTGCTTGTGTTTCGAATTCTCGCAGATCACGCGCACCACCCCCCGGCGGTGAATGATCTTGCACTTGTCACAGATTTTCTTGACCGACGCTCGTACCTTCATACAGTTCTCAGTTTCCAGTTCCCAGTGATGCAAACGGGAACTTACAGGGTCTTGGAATCCTCCCTTCCCGACGATGCCGCCCGAACCGCGTTCGAGGATTACTTATACCGATACACAATCCGGCCGCGATTCAGGTCGTAGGGGGAAAGCTCTACCGCCACCTTGTCGCCGGGCAGGATGCGGATGAAATTCTTGCGCATCTTCCCCGAGACATGCGCCAGCACCTGGTGCTTGTTCTCCAGTTCGACTTTAAACATCGCGTTGGGCAGGGGTTCAATCACCACTGCCATGACTTCAATCGCGTCTTCTTTGCTCATGCACTCCTTAAAACCAGTTGTCAGTTACCAGCGGTCAGTTGCCCGCAAGCGTTGTCTGGCGGTACGCATGGGTAGAGGCGCACCTGCAACGCCTTGCCAGCGACCCACGACGATCGGCCAACGACTGCTCGCCTACTGCGTCAAAATCACTGGCCCCTGTTTGGTCACGGCGACGCAGTGCTCAAAGTGCGCGCTATAGCTTCCATCGGCGGTCACGGCGGTCCACTTGTCACTCAGCACGCGCGTCTCCGGCTTGCCGCAATTCACCATGGGCTCGATGGCGAGCACCATGCCTTCGCGCAACCGCGGATTCGGCCCGCCGGAACGGTAGTTGGGAATCTGCGGCTCTTCATGCAACCGAGTCCCGATGCCGTGGCCCACGAACTCGCGCACCACGCTGAATCCCGCGGCCTCCACGTGCTCCTGCACGGCGCCGCTAATATCGCCCACAGAGTTGCCGATGCGCGCCTTCTCGATCCCTTTGTACAGCGACTCCTCGGTCACGGCGAGCAGTTTGCGCAGCTCAGGCGAAATCTCCTGCCCCACGGGCACGGTGATGGCCGCGTCTCCGTAATAGCCTTCGAGCACGACCCCGCAATCCACCGAGACGATGTCGCCTGCCTTCAGCGTCCGCTTCTCCGACGGGATGCCGTGAACAATCTCTTCGTTCACCGAGGTGCACAGCACGCAGGGATAATCGTAATACCCCTTGAACGCGGGCTTGGCGCCCAGGTCTTTCATCTTCTGTTCCGCCGCGCGCTCCAGGTCCATGGTCGTGGCCCCGGGCACGACCAGCGCGCGCAGGTGATCCAGCACCTGGCGGACGATGTGCCCGCTTCGCCGCATCTTCTCGATCTCCGCCGGGGATTTACAGATGATCGCCATGCACCTGGTTATCGATGATGCAAAAAATCTGCGCCGTCACCTGGTCCACGGGCAGGTCGCCATTGACCGACATCAACCGTCCCTTGGCCTGATAGTAGTCGGCGACCGGGCGAGTCTGCGACTCATACTCCTGCAAGCGCTCGCGGATCACCTCCTCGCGATCATCCTCGCGGATGATCAGCCTGGTTCCGTCAACGTCACACAACTCATCGACCTTGGGAGGCTGAAGGTGAACGTTGTAGGTGCGGCCGCAGGTGGGACAGGTACGACGCCCGGTAAGTCGGCGCAAAAGCTCATTATAGTCGACATCGAGCCGCATCACAATCGGCAACCTGTTGCAGCCGTTCGATTTGTCAAAGAACTCGTGCTCCAGGAAGGCATCCAGCCAGCCTGCCTGCACCGCCGTTCGCGGAAACCCGTCGAGAATAAAGCCGCGGTGGCAATCGAACTCGCGGAGCCGCTCGGCCACCATCGGATTCACCAAATCATCCGGAACCAGTTGCCCGCGATCCATCACTGCGCGCGCGGCGTCCCCCAAGGGGGTCCCGGCTTTCACGTTCCGCCGCAGAATGTCTCCGGTGGAGATCTGCGGGATGTTGTAATGCTGCTCGATTCGTTTGGCCTGGGTGCCCTTGCCGGCTCCCGGGGGCCCGAGCAGGATTACGGGTCCAACGCTACGCGAGGTTTCCTGGGCCATCGAGGTGGCCACCTCCCTCGATTTCTGTTTGCCCGGTCGCTCCGAACCCGCCGGGCGGGATCGCGGGCCAACCCGGCCCGCAAAGCGCAGCAGTTTACCAGCGGCGGCCCTTGATGCGGCCGCTGCGCGGGGTAAACCCGTCATAGTGGCGCATGATGAGCTGCGCTTCAATCTGAGTGACCGTGTCCATGGCGACGCCCACCACGATCAGCAGCGACGTGCCTCCAAAATAAAAGCTGACTCCCAGGCCGTTGGTGATCCAGGTCGGCAACCTCTCGAAGAAAGTCCCTCCCAGCCACCAGGGCAAGTGATTGAGGTGAATGCCGGTGATCATCCATTCCGGGATGAAGGAGATGACGATCAGATACAGGGCGCCAACCAGCGTGATGCGCGTCAGAACTTCGTTGATGTAATCCGCCGTCCGCTTGCCCGGACGAATGCCCGGCACGAAGCCGCCATACTTGCGCATGTTGTCGGCAACCTCGCTGGGGTTGAAGACAATCGAGACGTAGAAATAGGCGAAGAAAATGATTCCCACCGCGTACAAGAAGGTGTACATCGGCTCGCCCCAGCCCAACGCATGAATCATGGGGGCGAAGAACTTGTTGTCGCGCAGCCCGTAGCCGACGGTTTGCGGCAGCGTAAGAATCGAAGAAGCGAAAATCACCGGCATCACGCCGCCGGCATTCACGCGCAAGGGCAAGTGCGTGGATTGACCGCCCATCACCTTGCGACCGACGACACGTTTGGCGTACTGCACCGGGATCCGCCGCTCGCTGCGCTCGACATACACGATGAAAGCGACGATCACGATCATCACCGCCAGCAGCAGAACAATCGCCACCGGCGTGAAGGCCCCCCAGGCGTTGGTCTTGATCTTGTCGTAAAGATCGGCGACCCCGCGCGGCAATCCGACCACGATGCCGGCAAAGATCAGCAGCGACATGCCATTGCCCACGCCGCGCTCGGTGATCTGCTCGCCCAGCCACATGATGAAGGCGCTGCCCGTGGTCAGGGTCAGCATGGTCATCAGGATGAACCCGGGACCCGGGTTCAGCACGAAATCCTGGTTGCCCTTGGTCAGGCTGAAGGCAATGCCGAACGACTGCAGCGCGCTGAGAACCACGGTCAGGTAGCGCGTCCACTGGGTGATTTTCTTGCGCCCCAGCTCGCCCTCCTTCTGCAGCTTGGCCAGCGGTTCGTAGACCACGGTCAGCAACTGCAGAATGATCGACGCCGTGATGTAGGGCATGATCCCCAGGGCGAAGATCGTGAGGCGCCGCAACTGGCCGCCCGAGAACAGGTCGACGAAGCCGAGGAAGGTGCCGCGGTTCTGTTCGAAGAATTGCGAGAGCTTGTCGGCGTTGATGCCGGGGGTGGGAATGTGGCCGCCCAGGCGGTACACCGCGAGCATGGCCAACGTGAACAGAATGCGCTTGCGCAGATCCGGAATTCGGAAAATGTTGGCCAGTTTTTCCAGCATTACGGTAAGACCTCGAACTTGCCGCCCGCCTTGGTGATCTTTTCCTGCGCCGACTTGGAGAACTTGTGCGCCTGAACGGTGAGAGCGGTCGACAACTCGCCGTCGCCGAGCACTTTCACCGGAAGCTTGGTCTTGACGATGCCGGCCTTGCGAAGCACCTCGGGCGTGATGGTGGTTTCGCCGAGCGAGGCCAGCGACTCGAGGTTCACGATCGCATATTCCTTGCGGAAGATGTTGGTGAAGCCGCGCTTGGGCATGCGGCGGTGCAGCGGCATCTGGCCGCCCTCAAAGCCGCGCATCATGCGCGAGCCGCTGCGCGACCGCTGGCCCTTGTGCCCGCGGGTCGAGGTCTTGCCCATGCCCGAACCCATGCCGCGGCCGACGCGCTTGCGGTTTTCCGACGATTTCTTCGGTGCTCGAACGTTGGATAAATTCATGTTCTGCTCGCTGTCCTGCCCAAGTTCCAAAGTGTCGTGCTTTGCAGGTCCCAACGGCCGCAGAGCCTGCCTCGCGGTCCATGGGGAAAACCTTGAAACCGGGAAACTTTACCCTTCCACGATCTCCACCAGGTGGGGCACCTTTTTCACCATCCCGCGGATGGCGGGCGTGTCGGGCCGCTCGATCACCTGGTTCAGCCGGGTGAAACCAAGGCCCTTGACCACCCGCTTGTGCTTCACCGGGGCGCAGATTGCCGAGCGCACCCACTTGATGCGCAGCGTCCCCGAACCCGACTTCGATGTTGTTTTGGCAGCCATCCCAATCCTCAATGAGACTTCCGCTCTCAGCCCCCAAACTTCCGGGCCGCCCGCCTCGACTCACAGGTGTGCGCGCCGAACGCTGAGGGCTGAAAGCTGATCTACAACTCTTCCGCGTTCTTGCCGCGCAACGCCGCGACCGCTTCCTTGTTCTTCAGCTTTTTCAGAGCATCGAAGGTCGCTTTGATGACGTTGTGCGGGTTTGTGGTTCCAATCGACTTGGTCAGCACGTTCTGAATGCCGACCGAAGTCATGACCGCGCGCACGGCGCCGCCGGCGATCACGCCCGTGCCTTCCGGAGCGGGCTTCAGCAGCACATGGCCCGAGCCGAACCGGCCCAGCACCAGGTGGGGAATCGAATTCTGCGTCAGGTTGACCTTGAGCAGGTTCTTCTTCGCCGACTCAATCCCCTTGCGGATCGCCTGCGGGACTTCCTTGGCCTTGCCCGACCCGTAGCCGACCACGGCCGCGCTGGGATCGCCCACCACCACCAGCGCCGCAAACGACAGGTTCTTGCCGCCCTTGACCACCTTGGTGACGCGGTTGATGGCGACCACCTGGTCTTTCAGTTGATAGTCGCCGGCATCGAGCTTTTTCGTTACTGTTGGCATTCAAACCCCAATCAATCTGTAATTTCGTAATCTGTAATTTCGTAATCTGTAATTTGCGATCTTCGCGGCGATGATGCTGTCGTTGTCAAATTACAGCCTTACCCGATTACCCAATTACCGGTTCTTCTAGAACTGCAGTCCCCCTTCGCGGGCGGCATCGGCCAGCGCCTTCACCCGGCCGTGATAGATGTAGCCCCCGCGGTCGAACACGACCTTGCTGATGCCTTTTGCCCTGGCGCGCTCGGCGATGGTTTTGCCGACGGCCTTGGCGGCGGCGACGTTCCCGCCCGTTTTCTTGCCTTCGCCCTCGGCGCTGCTGGCCGCCACCAGCGTCTTGCCGCTGGCGTCGTCGATGACCTGCACATAGATGTGGTTCAGCGAGCGGTACACGTTCAGGCGCGGGCGCTCGGCCGTGCCTTGCAGCTTCTTGCGAATGCGGTCATGTACGCGTTGCCGGGTTGCGTTCTTGCCTGGTTTGGTGAACATCGTTTCCGTCCTCAGTCGCCGGTCGCCAGTCGCCGGCAAACCCATTTTTGCCTGCGACCGTGCTGAACCGAATTCATGCTGCTAAGTCGTCGTCGCAGTCCCAGTTCGCGGCTGCTGGCGGCCGGCGGACGACTCAACTATTTCGCTCCCGTCTTTCCGACCTTCTTCTTTAAGCGCTCGCCCACGTAACGCACGCCCTTGTTCTTATACGGATCGGGGGGACGCAAGGCGCGCATCTCGGCGGCGACCTGTCCGACCTTTTGCCGGTCAATGCCGCTCACGGTCAGGCGCGTCTGCTTGGGATCGACCGCCACGTCGATGCCGGAGGGCAGCGGGTACTCGATGGGGTGGGAGTAGCCCAGCGTGAAGACCACGATCCCCTTGCCCTTCATTTCGGCGCGGTAGCCGATGCCAACGATTTCCAGTTCCTTCGACCAGCCCTTGGTCACGCCCTCGACGGCGTTGTTGACCAGCGCGCGGGCCAGCCCGTGCACCGCGGCCTGGGAGTCGTTCTCGCGCAGGGCCACCAGGTGACCGTCCTTCTGCTCCATCTTGATGCCGGCGGGAAGCGGGGTTTCCAGCTTGCCCTTCGGCCCCTGCACGGCCACCGTGTTGCCTTCCAGCTTCACCGTGACGCCCTTGGGCACGGCGATCGGCTTTTTTCCAATTCGTGACATAGGTTTGCTCGCAGCTTGCGGCTCGCAGCGTCGGGCGCGAGCCTTGGTTTCTACCTTTCAACTTCGGCGCCGATGATGTCTTGCTACCCGTTCCCCGCCATCGGCGACCGCCCCGCTACCAGACTTGGCAGAGCAATTCTCCGCCCAGGCCTTCCTTGCGGGCCTGGCGCCCGGTCATCACGCCCTTGGGCGTGGTGAGAATGTTGATCCCCAGGCCGCCCAGCACGCGCGGGATCTCGGTGCGGCGCACGTACACCCGGCAGCCCGGGCGCGATACCCGCTCCACGTTCGAGATCGCCGCCTCGTTGTTGGACCCGTACTTCAGGTACACGCGGATCACCTTGTGGCCCTCTTCTTCGGTGGGCTTGTAGTTGGAGATGTAGCCTTCCTCTTTCAGGATGCGGGCAATCTCCAGCTTCAGCTTGGAGGCCGGGATATCCACTTTCTGATGCCGGGCCTTGATCGCGTTGCGGATGCGCGCCAGCATGTCTGCGACCGGATCGGTCAACCTCATCGTCTGCTTCTCCTTGGCCACTCGTTCGCTCCGCGCCCCGCGGAGAACCTGCAGCGGCCTGCTCCTGAAACTTCACCCGTTGGTCGCCGGCCTGGGTCGTCGGCCAACTCCAACCTTGCTGCGTCGAGCGCCCGGCACGCCGTCGTTGCTGACGGCTGCGGACTGGCGACTGACGCCTCCCCTACCAGGACGACTTCGAAACCCCGGGAATCTCTCCCTTCAGCGCCAGCCCGCGGAAACACAAGCGGCAGATCCCGAACTTGCGCAGGTAGGCGCGCGGGCGGCCGCAGATCTTGCAGCGGTTGTGTTTGCGCGAAGAGAACTTGGGCTTCTTTGCGTCCTTGACTCGTTTTGCTGTGGTCGCCATGCAATCCTTTTCTTGAAACTCGAAACTGTTCTACGCCCGGAACGGCATCCCCAGGTGCTTCAGCAGCGACCGCGCCTGGTCATCGCTGGCGGCCGTGGTCACAATGGTGACGTTCATGCCCTTGAGCTTGTCGACCTTGGCGTAGTCGATCTCGGGAAAGATCAACTGGTCGTGCAGGCCGAGGGTGTAGTTGCCACGCCCGTCGAATGACTTGGTCGACACTCCCTTGAAGTCGCGCACGCGGGGCAGCACCACGCTCACCAGCCGGTCCATGAATTCGTACATGCGGTCGCCGCGCAGCGTCACCATGGCGCCGATGGGCATGTTGGCGCGGACCTTGAAGGCGGCAATCGACTTCTTGGCGCGCGTCACCACCGGCTTCTGGCCCGTGATCTGCCCCAGTTCGTTCACGGCCGGATCGAGGATCTTGGCGTTCTGCGTGGCTTCGCCCACGCCCATGTTGACCACGATCTTGTGCAGCCGCGGAACCGCCATCGCATTCTTCAGGTCGAGTTCCTTCATCAGGGCCGGAGCGATCTCTTTTTCGAACTTGGAGCGCAGCCGCGGGCGCTCCTTGGCGCTGTGCCGCGCCACTTCCGCCGTCCGCGTCTCCTGCTTCTCCGGGCCCTTCCCCTTCTTGTCCTTTTCCTTTGCCATCTCTCTCAGTTGCCTTCTCTCACGGTTTCGGAGGAGCTGCCAGCCCCGAGCTGCGGGCTATGAGCGCTGCTTCCGGTTCGTGAGCGCCTTCATACGGTAAACCCATCGCTGTTTGCTCCAAGCTCGCAGCTCGGAGCTCCGAGCTACTTGTCCAGCGTCGTCCCGCACTTCCTGCACACCCTGACTTTGCGGTCGCCGCGAACCTCGTGCCCGATGCGCACCGGGCCGCAGGTGGGGCAGACCAGTTGCACATTGGAAATGGAAATCCGGCTCTCCTGCTCGGCAATGCCGCCCTGGATGTTGCGCTGCGGGTTCGGACGCACGTGCTTCTTCACCATGCTGACGTGCTCGACCAGGACTTTTGCGTCGGCCGGGAACACGCGCAACACGCGCCCCTGCTTTCCCTTGTCCCGGCCGGTGATCACTTTCACCGTGTCATTGCGCCGGATATCGACTCGTACATGCGCTGTGCTTGCTGCTTTCGCCATAATCTGGAATCCTTCACCGCGGACCGCCCCTACAACACCTCGGGCGCCAGCGAAACAATCTTCAGGAACTTCTTCTCGCGCAACTCGCGCGCCACCGGGCCAAACACGCGCGTTCCCACCGGCTCGCCGGCTTCATTGATCAGGACGGCGGCATTCTGATCGAAGCGGATGTAGGTGCCGTCGCGGCGGCGGTGTTCCTTCCGGGTGCGCACGATCACCGCCTTCACCACCTTGCCCTTCTGCACCTGGCCATCGGGCGAAGCTTCCTTCACGCTGGCGGTGATCACGTCGCCGAGCCCGGCCCTCAGACCGGTAGCGCCGCCCAGCGGCAGGATCATCTGCAGCTTGCGGGCGCCGGAATTGTCGGCCACCTCGAGCATGGTTCTCATCATCACGGCCATGGTTCTGTCTCCCTGTCTGCCCTCGGCGCTTACTGGGCGTCGTTGATTCCGGCGACCGGCGCTACTTCAGGAACCAGCGTCGTCTTGCGAATGATCTCTTTCAGGCGCCAGCGCTTCAGCTTCGACAGCGGCCGGGTCTCTTCCAGCCGGACCACGTCGCCCACGTGCGCCTGGTTGTGTTCGTCGTGCGCGTAGAACTTCTTGTCGGTGGAGATGACGCGCCCGTAGAGCGGGTGCGACTTCTTGCGCGTGACCGCCACCACGATGGTCTTGTTCATCTTGTTGGACACGACTTCGCCCACCAGTTCCTTGCGCCGTCCGGCTGCCTGCCCTGTGGTTTCCGCCATCACTTCTTCTCCGTTGCCGCCGCGCGCGCCCGCTCGCCGAGGATCGTCTTCACCCGGGCAATGTCCTTGCGCAGTCCGCGGATCTTCTTCAGGCTCTCGGTCTGGCCCATGTTCATCTGGAACTTCAGCTTGAACAGCTGGTCGGCCAGCTGCCGCTCCTGGTCGTGCAGTTCCGCATCGGTCTGGTTTCGAATTTTGTCTGCCTTCATCGTCGCTTCTCGTTTCTAGTGCGCGCCTTCGCGCTTCACCAGCGTGGTCCGCAGGGGCAGCTTGTGCGAAGCCAGGCGCATCGCTTCCGCCGCGTCCGTCGCCGTGACCCCTTCCATTTCGAACAGGATCTTGCCCGGCCGCACCACCGCGACCCAGTGATCGGGCGCGCCCTTGCCCTTACCCATGCGGGTTTCGGCCGGCTTCTTGGTCACCGGCTTGTCGGGAAACAAGCGGATCCAGATCTTGCCGCCGCGCTTGATGAAACGGGTCATGGCCACGCGGCTGGCCTCGATCTGCCGGTCGGTGATCCAGCCCGGCTCGAGCACCTTGAGCCCGTAATCGCCGAACGCCAGCTGGCTGCCGCGCCAGGCTTTGCCGGTCATGCGGCCGCGCTGCTGCTTGCGGTATTTCACTTTCTTTGGCATCAACATAAGAATCAGCTCTCAGTCGTCAGCGGTCAGCCCTCCGCTGTGGCTCCCGGCGCGCCGCGGTTCAGAACGCGCCGCTCGGGACCGCGCTCTGCGCTTCCCGCTTCTTCTGCGTGAAAATCTCGCCCTTGTAGATCCACACCTTCACCCCGATCACGCCGTAGGTGGTGCGGGCTTCGGAGAAGCCATACTCGATGTCGGCGCGCAGCGTGTGCAGCGGCAGCCGCCCCTGCAGGTACCACTCCGAACGCGCGATTTCGTTGCCGTTCAGCCGGCCGCTGACGCGCACCTTGATTCCTTTGCAGCCGAAGCGCAGCGCCGAATCCACCGCCTTGCGCATGGCGCGGCGGAAGCCGACACGCTTTTCCAGCTGCAGCGCGATCGATTCCGAGACCAGCTGGGCGTCGAGCTCGGGCTTGTGCACTTCCTGAATGTCGATGAACACCTCGCGGGAGGTGCGCTTCTGCAGCTCCTGCTTCAGCTTGTCGATTTCCGCGCCCTTGCGGCCGATAATGATGCCCGGCCGCGCCGTCTTGATGATGATGCGGATCTTGTTGCCCGGGCGCTCGATCTCGACCGCGCTGATGCCCGCCGACTTCAGCTTGTCCTTCAGCTCGGCCTTCAGCTTCACGTCTTCGAGCAGCAGCTTGTCGTAGTCCCGCTCGACAAACCAGCGCGACTTCCACGGCTTGGTGTAGCCGAGCCGGAATCCGTAGGGATGGACTTTTTGACCCATCGTAGCTCCTTAGAACCTGCCGTCCGTTTTCGCCCGTCGGTCGCCGGCTTTTGCCGACTCATCGCAATCGCCCTTGCTGGCAACCGGCGACTCGCGACTGGCGACTATTTCTTTGCCACGGCCTTCTTCTTGCTTGCGCCCGCCTTCCGGGCGACAGCCTTCTTCTTCGCCGGGGCCTTGGGCGCTGCTGCCTTCTGTTCTTCTTCGCCGACCACCGTGGCCAGCGCCTGGCCGTTCTTGCGTTTCTCGGCCAGCACGATCTCCAGGTGCGCGATGCGCCGCACGTAGCGGTAGGCGCGTCCCATGGGCGCCGGCCGGATCCGCTTCATGCGCGGGCCGTCATTGGCCACCGCGCTCTTCACGTAGAGCTGATCGAGATCGACATCGAGGCCCTTCTCGGTGCTCAGGAAGTTCGCGTTATCCACCGCCGACTGCAGCAGCTTACCGACGGTCCAGGCCACGCGCTTCTTGGTGAACAGAAGCGTGTTGCGCGCCTCTTCCACGCGCTGGCCCTTGATCAGGTCCAGCACCAGGCGTGCCTTCTGCGGCGAGACGCGCATGTAACGGGCTTGTGCTCGAAATTCCATGGGTCTCCTTTACGCCTTGGGCGCCGCCGGGGCCGTGCCGCCACCGGCCGGGGCCCCCGGTCCGCCCGGAATGCCGGCCGGCTTGGCCGCCGCTTCGGTCGCCGCCTTCATGGAGTGGCCCTTGAAGGTACGGGTGAAGCTGAACTCGCCCAGCTTGTGGCCCACCATGTTCTCGGTGATGTACACCGGTATGAACTTCTTGCCGTTGTGCACCGCGATCGTGTGGCCCACCATCTCGGGGACGATGGTCGAGCGCCGCGACCAGGTGCGCAGCACCTTCTTCTCGTTGCGCGCGTTCATCGCGTCCACCTTCGCCTGCAGGTGGCTGTCGATGAACGGCCCTTTCTTGGTCGAACGTGCCATAAAATCAGCTCTCCGCTTTCAGCTTCTCCGCTCTTCGGTTCGAGCATCTCCTGGCCATTGGCCACCGGCCCCTGGCCGCTCGCGAACTAGCCCTTCTTGCGGCGTCCCACGATGAACGCATCGGTGCGCTTGTTATTGCGCGTCTTGTAGCCGCGGGTGGGCTGGCCCCACGGGGTCACCGGGTGGCGTCCGCCGGAAGTCTTGCCCTCGCCTCCGCCATGCGGATGGTCAACCGGGTTCATCGACACGCCGCGGTTGTGCGGACGGCGCCCGGCCCAGCGCACGCGCCCGGCCTTGCCGATGGTGACGTTCTCGTGATCGGTGTTCCCGACCTGGCCGATCGTGGCCATGCAGTCCTGCAGCACCTTGCGCGTCTCGCCCGACGGCAGCTTGACCAGCGCGTAGTCGCCTTCCTTCGCCACCAGTTGCGCCGCTCCGCCCGCCGAGCGCACCATCTGCGCGCCCTTGCCCGGACGCAGCTCGACGTTGTGCACGGTCGTGCCCGGAGGAATGTTGCGCAGCGGCAGCGCGTTGCCCACCAGAATGTCGGCGTCGGGGCCGCTCACGATCTTCTGCCCCATCTTCAGCCCGTCGGGCTGCAGGATGTAGCGCTTCTCGCCGTCGGCATAGCTGACCAGCGCAATGCGGGCCGAGCGGTTGGGATCGTATTCGATGGAGATCACCGTCGCCGGGATGCCCGTCTTGTCGCGCTTGAAATCGATGATCCGCAGCTTGCGCTTGTTGCCCCCGCCGCGGAAGCGGCTGGTGATGTCGCCCGAATTGCGCCGCCCGCCCGTCTTCTGCTTGGGCTCGACCAGCGGCTTGTAGGGCTTGCGGGTCGTCAGCTCGTCGTTGACCAGCGTCGTCCGGTAGCGCAGCGTCTGCGTCGTCGGTCGGTATGTCTTGATGGCCATAAAATCAGCTCTCAGTCGTCAGTCGTCAGCCGTCAGTTTTCGCCTGTCGCCGTCTTTGCGGAACTGGTGACTGGCGACTACAAATTTTGTGCGTACTCCGGCATCTTCTCGCCGGCCTTCAGGCGCACGTACGCCTTTTTCCAGTCCGGACGGTAGCCCGCGAAACGCCCGCGGCGCCGCTGTTTTCCCGGGTAATTGGCCGTGCGCACCGAATCGACCTTCACCTTGAAGATCGACTGCACGGCCTCCTTGATTTCGGTCTTGGTCGCCTGCTTGGCCACCTGGAACACGAGCGTGTTCTCGTTCTCCTTGATGGTCAGGCCCTTCTCGGTAATCACCGGACGGCGAAGAATCTGGTATGCCGACTTCATTACGCCACCTCCGCCGCTTTGTCATGCCGCGCCCGCCTCCGGGGCATGCGGGCCGCTTTCTTTCCCCCCTCCTCCGCTTCCGGCTTGCGTTCGCGCCGCTGCGCCGACTTGCCCAGCGATACCTGCAGCTTTTCGATCGCGGGCTGCGAAAAGATGACCCGGTCGTAGCGCAGCAGGTGATAGGGATGGACTTGGTTGCTCGCGACCAGTTCGGTCCCGTCGAGGTTGCGCGAGCTGAGCTCCAGGTTGCGGTTGCCGTGCCGCGGGACTTCCACCAGCAGCGCGGTCTTGTCGACGTGCAGCTTGTCGAGCGCTGCGCGGAACGCCTTGGTCTTCGGCTCCTTCACCTCGAAGGCATTCACCACGGTGAGCTTGCCGTCGGCGAACTTTGCCGCCAGCGCCGAACGCAGCGCGCCCAGCAGCTTCTTGCGGGGAAATCTGTAGTCGTAGGAGCGGGGCTGCGGCCCGTGCACCGTGCCGCCATGACGCCACAGCGGGGAGCGGATCGAGCCCACGCGCGCGCGGCCCGTGCCTTTCTGCTTCCACAGCTTCTTGCCCGATCCGGAGACCAGCTTCTTGTTCTTGGTGGCATGCGTGCCCTGCCGCTGCGCGGCGCGGTAGTGCTTCACCGCTTCCCACAGCAGGTCTTCATTCACGGCGCCAAAGATCTCGTCGGCGAGATCGAGCGTGCCGACCTTCGCTCCGCTCAGGTTGTAAATATCAATGGTTGCCATTGTGTTCTCTCAACTGCCGCTTCGGGCCAGCAGCTTCTAGCGATCCCCGCTCTTCGGGCCGTCACGCTGTTGCTCACGACTGACGAGGAGCGACTGACACTGCCTATCCCTTCTTCGCTGCGCGTTTGGCCGCCTTCAACGGATCCACCGTGGCCGCGCCCGCAAATCCGCGCCGTTCTCTGGGCGGCTTTTTGGCCCGCGTGATGACCACGTATCCGCCATTCGCCCCGGGAACGCTGCCCTCGACCACCAGCAGGTTCTCCTCTTTGTCCACGCCCAGGATGCGCAGGTTGCGCACCGTGACTTTCTCATGGCCCATGTGTCCCGACATGCGCATGCCTTTGAACACCCGCGAGGGGAAGGCCGAGGACCCGATCGAACCGGTGATCTGGAACATTGAGCCGTGCGACTTGGGACCGCCGCCAAAATGATGACGCTTTACAACGCCCGCGAACCCGCGGCCTTTGCTGACTCCGGAAACGTCCACAAACCGGTCGCCCTCGAAGATATCGACCAGCACCCGCTGGCCGACCTTCAGCCCGTTGCTCTCCGCGCCCTCGCCGGCGCCTTCCTCGATTTCAATGGGGACTTCGCGGAGGAACTTCATGGGCGGGAGATTGTTCTTGGCAAAGTGGCCCTGCATCGGCTTGGTCAGGCGCTTTTCCTTCACGAACTCGACCAGCCCGATCTGCGCCGACTCGTAGCCGTCGCGCGCCGCGGTCTTGTGCTGCGTAATGACGCAGGGGCCGGCCTGCAGCACGGTCGCCGGGCGGACTTCGCCCTTCGAGTCAAACAGCTGCGTCATGCCGACCTTCTTTCCCAGAATCCCCGCTACCTTTGCCATTTCCTTCTCCATTCCCAGCGTGGCCAGCGGCTATTGGCTGGGGAGCACATCGCGCTCCTGTGTCTTGGGTCCGCCAACGGCGAACGACCAACGACTATTTATGTTCCTTCCCGAAGGCCTTGATCTCCACGTCCACACCCGCCGGCAGGTCCAGCTTCATCAAGGCATCGACGGTCTGCTGCGTGGGTTCGAGGATGTCGAGCAGGCGCTTGTGCGTCCGGATCTCGAAAGCCTCGCGGGACTTTTTGTCCACGTGCGGCGAACGCAGCACGCAGTATTTGTTCTTCATCGTGGGCAACGGAATCGGTCCCGCGATCTGCGCGCCCGTGCGCCGGGCAGTTTCGACGATCTCACCCGTGGACTGGTCCAGGATGCGGTAGTCGTAGGCTTTCAGCCGGATGCGAATTCTCTCTTTTCCAATCACGTCTCTCTCGCTAACCCCTCCCGGCCGGCCTTCTCACGAAGCCCCGGAAGGAAAGAACGGGCGGCAAGCTGCAGGCCGCTGTTGATGGTGTGGCGCGGGCGCCCTCGCCCGCGGCTGTTGCTCGCGAACCTTCTGCGGAGCTCCGCTCCGCCGGGCCGACGCGGGCGTCTGCCCCGGCGCGTTACTGAATGATCTCGGCGATCGTGCCCGCGCCCACCGTGTGGCCGCCTTCCCGGATCGCAAACCGCAGGCCCTTTTCCATGGCGACGGGAGTTATGAGCTCGATCACCAGGCTCACGTTGTCT